>Ga0207702_10000001_pt1 | contig 895738 bp, 946 predicted proteins | sample KBSCornC62_FD_184302 | JGI IMG/M metagenome (GOLD analysis project Ga0207702, IMG submission 184302) | Corn rhizosphere microbial communities from Kellogg Biological Station, Michigan, USA - KBS Corn C6-2 (SPAdes) (version 2) | ecosystem: Host-associated > Plants > Roots > Rhizosphere > Soil ...
ACTCACTCTACAACGGCTCAACTGCCAACAGCTTCTTCCAGGGTAGTGTCGGTATTGGTGACAGCACCCCGAGTGCACTGCTAAGTGTTGGTAACGGTGACAAGTTCACGGTGGATGCTAATGGCAACGTGGTAACACTCGGTTCGCTAACCGTGGGCACGGGCAAGAACTTTGTCAACGGCGGCAGCACCCTCAACAGCTCGATTCCTCTGAGCCTGGGCTCCAGCGGCAGCATCGGCTCAGCAGCTACCACTGTCGATATCGCTACAACCCTCGACATCACCGCTACTGCCGGTAGCCTAGCCTTGACCATCCCTAGCCCAGCCACTACAACCTCTGGTCGCCTACTCTACGTCAACAACGTTGGCTCCAACACCTTCAGCATCGGCAGCCAGTTTGGTGGCGGTGGCGCAGTCTCAGTTGCTGCCGGCGTATCAGCCAGCTTCATCTGGAATGGCACCACCTGGACTTCCACTGCCGTCAGTACTGGCGTGAGCGTAATCGGCGCACTCGACGGACAAGCAGCCACCGCCAACGGCGCTACTATTGTCGGTAATACCCTTTATCTCCAGAGTGCCACTGGTAGCTTTGCTGGCCTCGTGAACAACACTACCCAAACCTTTGGCGGCGACAAGACTTTCACGGGCAACACCTTAAGTAAGATCACCTCAGCCACTGCCCTGCAAGTACAAAACGGCACCGGTACCGAACTCATCACCGCAGATACTAGCAGCAGCAAGGTCGTATTTAGAAGTGGCAGCAGCAATGCGAGCGTCGGTAGCGAACTCGTTACCTCACAAGACTTTACAAATACCACGTTCTGGATTGCTGCTTGTAACAATGGTACAGCTTGGACGGGTACGACAACTACAACTACTCATATAACTGGCAACGCAAGTATTTGTACAGCAACTTCGAGTAACTTAACGGTTACCAGTGGCTCGACCTATAGAATTAGCTTTACGATTGCAGGCAATACGAATGCAACTGATACAGTAACGACTAGTATTGGTAGTGCGACCAGCCCAGCTCTTGGCGCAAATACCACCCATACAGTCGTACTAACCGCTACGAGCACTTCTGCATTAACATTCACCCCGAGCACAAACTTCAACGGTACTATCTCAAGCGTGTCAGTGAAACTGGTGACTACTAATAACCCAGTGATTCAAATCAATAACAGCAGCAATGCCACTACTCTAGAGATTCGGAGCTCGACTAGCAATACCAACGCCTTCATTGGCCTCAATAGCGGTCAGAGTAACACAGGTACTGACAATACCGGCGTAGGGTCCAATGCTCTGCGCGCGAATACAAGCGGCTTCCAAAACGCTGCGCTTGGCGAACTCGCACTGGCTAGCAACACCACGGGTTCACAGAACACTGCAACCGGCTACAACGCCCTGGCCAAAAACACAATTGCCGGCCAAAATGCCGCCTTTGGTTCTTCAACCCTCTTCAATAACACTACAGGATCGGACAATACGGGACTTGGGTATAATGCCCTCTTTACCAACGCTACAGGCGCTGCAAACGTAGCCAGCGGTGCCTTTGCGCTCTATGCCAATACTACTGGTAGCAATAACGTTGCTGTCGGTTACGACGCACTCTCAAATACAACCAATACAGCGTATACTAGCGCCCTCGGCTACTACGCAGGCTTACAGGATAGTGGCGGCTTCTTTGCTACCGCCAATAACATACAACGCTCTACTGCAATTGGCGCTTATGCCCAAGTACAGGCCAGCAACAGTATTGTACTGGGCTCTGTGGATACTGCCACCAATGTCGGCATTGGTACCACCATTCCGGACAACATGTTCAGTGTAGAACCAGTCTTTTACAGTACGGGTACTGCTAGCCAAAGTACCAATACTATTACTGGAACCGGTACAACCTGGTCAGCCTCGGGCGTGAAAGTGGGTATGCGTTTCATCTTCGCCAACGGCACCGATGCCGGCACCATTACAGCAATAAATAGTGACACTTCCCTCACCGTTAGTACAAGTCAAACTGTTTCTGGCCAACACTATCGTATCCATACGGTCGGTTTCCAGGTCACCAGTGCCGGTAATGCATACATCCAAAATACCAGCACTACCGCCTTCCAGGTTCAGAATGCCGGCGGGACAAACATCTTCACTGTAGACACCAGCACATCCACCATTACTCTGGGTACCACAGGTAGCGGCAACACTGTTAGCTTCACAGCCGCCGGCGGCCTGGTAGCTGCTGGTACGGCCCGCCACGTAAAGACCATTACCTTGCCTGCCGAGTATGCGGGCGGTGCACTCGATTCAGCCAGCGACACTACCGGTCCTAACTGTAGTACAAATAACGCAGGTATCATGGCTAGCGGCTACGACAGCACCAACCGCATGAACTACTACGACTGGAGTAGCAGCAATGGTACAGCACAGTGTTACGATGTGGTCGTCCAAGTGCCAATCCCGCAGGACTTCGACGGTTGGGCTGCCAGCAACCCGCTGAGCATCAAGCTTAAGAAGGATGCAACTGGCACGGGCGCATACGCTATCCAGATCATTGACTCTACCGGCACAACAGATACCAACTACAACTACAGCACTCCTGGTACACTCACCACCAGCTGGGCCAACATGGCCACCAGTGCCTTCGGTAACACCGCCGGCACCAATGGTACCACCAGCTACGCACCTGGCGACTACTTTACCGTCAAGATCCGCATGACCTCAACCAGTAGTGCTAATGTCTTCCTGGGCAACATCGTCCTCAACTATAACAGTAAGTTCTAACAGGGTGGAAAATGTTAAAATAACATGAGAAAACGCTTAAGCTAAACGAGACAAATAGGTAAAATGACTGACTATTACCGGCCACTAAATCGCGCACCGCAGCGCTCCTACCGAAAAGTTCGGCCGGTACATCATGCTCAGCCAACGACGCCTGTACTGTCCGCTACCTCTGAGGAGCCCGCACTTACTCACGAGCTCAAAAGCTTGCGCGATCATCTGCTGCGGATGATACATACCGCCGGACACAGTTGGGCGACTGCTGAGCATGATGTACTTTTGACACCATTAGAAAAAGTGAGCAGGCTGCTCAAGCGAATTATTCCGGCTCAGGCACGCAATTTCCGTGGCTGGGAGGTGATGTACTTTGCCTCATTGGTCATCGCTCTGGCTGCTATTCCCACGGCAGTATTGATCCACAATACTTTGCAGGATGAACGCTATGTACTCTCGGCGGCGACCAAACAGCTGGTTGGCGGGCCGGTAGTCAGCCTCGACAAACAGTTACAGTACGACACAAAAACCAGGACTTACCGCTACAATCCAGACGCCGCAAAAGGTCTCCAAAACACCGGCAGCAAGCTCGCTATAGGTGGCAGCAAGTACTACGGCGTGGACCTCTCTGCAAATCCCAAAAAGGGACAGACATTTACCGATGCACAGACTAAGCTAAGCTTTGGCCTGGTGCCAGAGTTTGGCCAGCTAGGTGGCAAGCACGAGGATGGCCACATCGTATATCCAACAGATGGTGGCCAAGTTATATACACGCTCAAGAATAATGGGCTTAAAGAGGATGTCGTCCTTACCAGCCCGACCGATACAGCTACATTGACGTATAAACTCCAGCTGCCGAATGAACTAGAAGCACGTCTGTTGAGTGACGGGTCTGTGGGAATCTACAGTGCTGACCCTGCCTTATTTGCCAACATCAGCTTTGGCACAGATAAAGACAAAAATTCGGTAGAAAGTGCGCGGCTAAAGAGCAAGAAGACCAATCTCGTTTTCCAGATTCCGGCCCCGCTCATCACCGAGTCCGGCAAACTTAGCAGTACTGCTAAGGCGGCTTTCAGTCTTAAGGGTACCGAGCTAACCGTGCATGCTCCTGGCCTTAGTAACCTAAGCTACCCAATCTCCATCGACCCGAGTGTGGTGATTACCAGTGCCAACAGTTTTACGAGCGGGAATAACGAGGACAACAACGCCACAATCACCTCCAGCTCACTGACACGGACAGCCTTAAAGGGCGGTACAGTGGGCTCGTGGACAAGCTCCGGCAACGTGCTTACTACCCATCGTTATAGCGGTGCGACCGTGGCCTACAACGGCTTCATATATGTCATTGGCGGCCAAGATGGTAGTGGCGGCGGCGCGAATACCAGCGTGGAGTACGCCTCACTCAACAGCGGCAGTGGTGCTGTGGGCACCTGGGCCACTTCCACCAGCACGCTTACACAAGGACGCGCAAATTTTGCAGCAGTTACGTACAACGGTTACCTCTACGCCCTAGGGGGACAGTCCGGGGGTGGTACCGCCTTCAGTAGTGTTGAATATGCGCTTATCTGTACCGGCAGCAACACCGCTGGTGGCTGCAGTGGTCGGAGCGCTGGAGACATCGGAACTTGGGGAGCACCAAAAATTGGGGGTTGTGTGAGTAGCTGTGGCGATACGCTCCCCAGTACCATCTGGAGGAATGCCGCAGCCGTCTACGATGGATACATCTATTCGGTGGCTGGCTGTGCACCCATCGCTGCTGGGGCCTGTAGCAGCGGGCCAACTAACAATGTCTACTCCGCACACATAAATGCCGACGGCACACTCGGCAGCTGGTCCAGCGCTACTAACACAAACCTCACAACGCGGTGGAATGCCGGTGCCGTTGTCTATAACGGTTACCTCTACGCAATAGGCGGCTGCGAAAGCTACAACAGCATTACTAAGGCCTGCAATCAGGCGTCTGCCGACACCGTACAGTATGCGGCGATCAACCCCACAACCGGGGCATTGAGCAGTTGGAACACCGCCAGCACTACCTTCGCCCAACAGGACACAATTGAGGCAACCGTGAGTAACGGTTACCTCTACGCGACGGGGGGCACCAGCAACACCATGCTGTATGCTCCTATTTACGCCGATGGCGATACCGGCCCGTGGAATTCAACCACAACATTTGCCACTGCCCGTAACGGTGCCTACTTCACCTCGTTCAACGGCTATCTCTACATCACCAATGGCTGTACCAACGCTGCCGCAAACTGTGCGAGCGGATTTACCAATGACGCTCAGTATACCAAAATAGACCCGCCCGGTGGCTTAGGCAGCAGTTTCGCGGGTGCTGGCACTCTACCCACAGGGCTGTATGGCCAGGCCGCCGCGGCAACCAGTGGGTATCTGTACCTCATTGGCGGCGACAGCAGTACCGACACACCATCTACTGCCATCCAGTTTGCCAAGCTCAGCCCTGATGGCACTTTGGGAGCCTGGGCCACCATGAGTGGCGGCTCCGGCCCCACCATCACTGGTGCCCGTTTCGGTGCAGCGGCAGTAGCGGTGGATAACTTTATTTATGTCAGCGGCGGCAACACCGGCTCGGCCAATGCCACACCCTGCTCCGATATTCAGTTTGCCAAAGTAAGTGCTAGCACAGGCAACTTCAGCACCGCATGGACAGACGCTCTCACGGGCGGTACCGCTGCCTGTGCCAATGCCGACATGCTCAATGGTCAACCCGGTGGCAATGCTGGCCGGTATTACCATCAGATGGTTAGTTACAACAACTACATCTACATTTTAGGTGGTATTAACACTTCTAACAGCAATACCCTGCAAGATGTCCAGTTTGCCCAGATTACCCCATCTACCGGCCTCTTGAGTGCCCTCCACTACACCCACAACAGCACAGACGACAGTACGACCTTCGCGAGTACAGGAGGAACAATGATGACTGCACGCAACTACTTCGGTGCCGTTATAGCCAATGGCTATATCTATGTAGCCGGTGGCAAGAGCTCTTCGGCCAACACCACACCGATGAGCAGCATCGAGGCGGCCAAGCTTCAAAATAACGGTACGGTCGGAGCCTGGAGCAGTGCCGGCAGCATGCCCAACAGTGGCCAGGCACGCTTCGCCTTCGGTATGGCGGTCAGCAATGGCAATCTCTATATCATCGGTGGCATGCACAATACTCCGGCCGATACATCGTGCAACGCATCCAGCAGCTTACTCTGTAGTGATGTTTGGTATGCGCCCATATGTAATGGCACAAACTCGGCAGGAGGCTGCAGCTCCGGATCACCTGGAGCCGTGGGCACTTGGGTCCAGACAACATCAATGTCCGCCGCCCGGCAGGGCCATAAGGTCTTCGCTATCAATGGCAACTTCTATTTTGCCGGTGGCACCCAGAGCGGTGGCAATGTCGCCCAATTCGTCTGCGTCAGCTTAGGTAGCTGTACCATTCAGACTGATGTGCAGTACTCCATCATCAATAATGGTGGCGGTGGCGGTGGCCTCAAGACCAGCTGGACGACTAACGCTACCAGCATAGCTGGCCCCTTCCCTAATGGCTGGGCCTTCGGCCAAATGTATGCCTATAATGGCTACCTATACGCAGTAGGGGGCCAGAGCAGCACCACCTTTGGCATGACTGGCTCATACTATGCACCCATTAACGCCGATGGAACCGTGGGCAGCTGGACCGCCGGGCCGAATCTCAATACCGGACGCTATTCCTTTGGAGCTGTAACGTATAACGGCTATATATATGCTATAAGCGGGCAAGATAGTTTAAGTAATGTTATTAGCGATGTGGAGTATGCGCAGATTAACAGCAATGGCTCATTGGGTTCGTGGCAAGTATCAAGCGGAGGCAGTCTGGCCGGTCGCCAGCGTATGTCAGCCACGACGTATAACGGCTATATGTACTTGGTAGGTGGCTCTAATAATGCCAACACGCCGCAAACAAGCGTTCAGTACGCGCCCATAAACAGTAATGGCTCTCTGGGCACCTGGAACACAACCAACAGCTTCACTACCGCCCGCTATGGGGATGGTACCGTCGCCTATAATGGCTACTTATACGTGGTAGGCGGCTACGATGGCAGTACTTATCTGGCAGATGTTCAATATGCACCCATAAACAGCAATGGAACCGTGGGAACCTGGAACTATACCGCCTCCCTAAGCCGGCCAATGCGCTATGCGAACGTCTTTGCTGCCAATGGTTTCATGTATGTAGTGAACGGCGGCGAAAACCTTGCGCCGAACCTTCGTTTGAATGTAGCCAGCATCAACAGTAGTGGCACGCTCGATGCCTGGCAACTTGAAAACCCCGCCCAGGCGAACCAGCGAACGCAAGGTGAAGCCGTATACTACAATGGTATTCTCTACTCCGCGGGTGGTTGGGACGGGGTCACCACCTACCCCACGGACCTCCAGTACATGGCCGTAAATCATTTAGACCACACCGCACATTATTCTAGGTTTATGGACCTTGCAAGTACCGTAAATGGCAATGGTGACGGCAACCCCGAAATCACACGCTATGGTGTTGTTTCCAGTAATTCCGCCACTCTTTTCGGGGTCTGTTCTTATGTGGCGACGCCTACGAATGTGGTCTTTGGCAGCGCCACTTGCGACAATGCGTTCAGTCCTACTACGCCGGCAAACGTCAAAAACATTTCCAACACCGGTCGCTATCTATTCACATTCTTAACTATTGATGACTCCGGCATCAGCGCTTTTCCGGATACATCTACCAGTGTGTCGGAGATGGACGCCTACTTCCATGCCTCCCCTGGCCGGCGCCTTCGGGGCGGTAAAAGCACTATCGATCTTGACCTCAACGGTACTCAGCAGATTACTAACAGCCAAAACGGCTTACCAGTTATGCAACAGCTTGATACCGAAGGCTCCCCTTAGAACAGCTCTTTGTTTATTTGGCACATATTCTTTGGCAAAAGGTGGTGCTAAATTTACTACGGTACGTCAGAGGTCAATTGCCTGAGAAGTACCCAATCTTCTTGTCGGTAGTCCAAATTTGTGAGATTTTTAACAGCTCTACGATGAGTGAGCTCCTATGATGAGCTCAAAGACACAAACAGGTGGCATATGTTTAATGCAATCAGTCAACTAACTAAGGGAGGGTACGGGTATGGCGATACTGCGCGCAGTCACAGGCCAAACAGACACACCGCAACGCGGCCTTCCTTTGGGCTTTCAATCTAGTCACGCTACTGCCGCCTTACGCCACGCCAGCATTAAACTCGCTAGCGTGGTTTTTTTGATTGTCTTGTTTTCCTTGCTACTGGCCAGTGAACATGTGAGCGGCAAGCAATCCACCAGCTCTAGTCAAACCAGCACTACGAGCACTGCTACTCCTTCACAAAGCTCCTTGAACGTTACAAGCACCACCCAGGATGGCACCACTACTCAGCAGAGCACGTCTTCTACCTCATCCAATGCAGGAGGCAAGCCTGCGCTCAAAATTACGGTCAACGGCCAGGATGTGGCCGTACCAGACAATGGCAGTACCACGCAGACCGTCGACAACGGCTCGGGCACTACTGAAGTAAATGTCTCTACTAGTAGTAATGGCGATGCATCCAACTACTCGGTATCTACCACTGATTTATCGACTTCCGGTAACTCGTTTACGAGTTCAGTTGACAGTAGTAGCACGTACACCTACGGAGGAGGTAGCAGCCAGTAAACAACCTTGGCCGTTCGATGTCGGTAAGCATGACAACACGCTTATCGACATCGGGTGATCAAGCCCGACAAAGTAATTATCAACTAATAAAGGAGGGTAAATATGAAAAAACTAATTTACCGTGCTGCAGCATCTACCGTGTTGGGCTTGAGTGCTCTCACTGGCTTGGCCGCCGCCGATAATACAGGAACAATTAGTGGATCTGGTACTGACTCGTCCAACACAGTCACTGCCAACACCACTCGTACCTACACAGCCAGCAATGACAACGACGTACGTGTTCAGAATCTGAACCTACAAGGTGCCTTCACTGGTGACGCTAGCGTTCACCACAACACAACTGGCGGTAGCGCTACTTCTGGCGCAGCCACCAATAGTAACTCGCTAATGGCTTCTGCCAATGTCAGCAACAGTGGCGGTACTTCCGCAGCAGCTGCTCTTGGTAGCACCAACGCTACTGGCACTATTAGCAACAGTGGTACTGACTCAGACAACACTGTTACTTCTAACACCACTAGTACTGTTACCGTTACCAATGACAACGACATTAGTGTCAACAACTTCAACGGTCAATGGGCTAGCTCTGGTGATGCTCGCGTAAGCGACAACACCACTGGCGGTAACGCAACTTCTGGCGCTGCTTCTAACATGAACAGCAGCTCCTTCACCTTCACAGTTTCTAACTAATAGTTAGCCTGCAAGGTGTTACCCGGGAAAGGGAGATTCTGTGTTGGGAATCTCCCGCCCCGAGGCTAAATAGTAAGTTCCATCTATTGGACCTCCCCTTGTTGGGCTTCTCAGTAAAATCACTAAGAAACCCAACAATGGTAGCAATACCGTCCAAATCTATACTGTAAAACTTGATGAATACCAACCTAACTCACGGAGGTACCATGCAGCACTTCTTCTCCCGACTTAAGCAGACAATTGTCACTACCATTACCGTTGTATCGCTTCTTATTTTTCCTAGCGCCAGCGTAGTCTTTGGCGATACCACCGATACACCTCCCCCGTGCGTGGCCCCTACTGATACCGATCCGGGTGTTCATGTACCTACTGGTGCCGATGCCGGTATGTTTACCTACCAGTGTGATGGACAGTACCAGGGTGAGTGGCTCAGTGCTCACTATGTGTATGACCCCGCAACCCAGACAGAAACGTCTATTGATCCTAGTATATATACGTACAATGAAGATACCGGCAAGTACGATACCACCATCTGGAACTACAGCCCCGTTAAGAATATGTATCTGTCCTCTACCCTGTCCGTTAGCACACCTCCGGCTGGCGCAACCACCATTGGCGGCCCTAAGCCAGTAGTCACTAGTGTTACTGACCCAACTAATCCCACTGACAGCGTTACTGGTGATGGCACCTTTAACACCACCGTCAACAACTCCACAGGTGCAGTTATGAACAATGGCGTGCTTTCATTCGCCAATAGTGGTAATGCTGGTGTTATCGGCAACACCACTGGCGGCAGCGCCAGCACCGGCCAAGCGCAGGTAATCGCCAATATTATTAATACCCTCCAGTCAAACAGTAACGTACTAGGCGGCCCAAACATGGTCACTTTCACCGCCAACATTAACGGTGATGTTAATGGCGATCTTCTGCTCGACCCGGCTACGCTCAGTACCATCCAACCCGCCAGCACGTCTACAAATCTCGACAATAACGTCACGGTTAATAACTCGCTGGATGCCACCATGAATAACAACATTACTCTTGGCGCAACCAGTGGTGATGCCACGGTGGCCAAGAATACCACCGCTGGTGATGCCACCACTGGAACGGCCGACGCCGTGGCAAATATCGTTAATACCATCAACTCTGCGGTAACTGCTGGTCGTTCATTCCTCGGTGTCATTAATATCAATGGCAACTTGAACGGAGACATTCTATTGCCACCAAACTTCATCGACACCCTGCTAGCCAGCAATCTCCCTCGCTACAATGTCACCACCAATGTGCTCGACAATACCTCAGTTACTAACACAAATAACTCGACTGTTAATAACAACGTAAACCTTGCCGCCAACAGTGGCAATGCGACCGTCGCCGACAATACTACGGCTGGCAATGCCACCAGCGGTACTGCCAAGACTAATCTGACCGTCTTTAATCTCACTGGCAGTAGCGTAGTTGCCAGTAACGACCTCTTAGTCTTCGTCAATGTACTGGGCCAATGGTACGGTATGATCTTGAATGCCCCAGCCGGCACTACCGCCGCTTCGTTAGGTGGAGGTGTAGTAAGTAACGTAACCAACAACGCCGATCTTACAAATACGAATAACCAGGCTATTAATAACAATGTGAACGTGAACTCCCAGAGTGGCGATGCCAGCGTGTATCACAACACGACTGCCGGTAACGCTACAAGTGGCAACACGACTGCCAGCGCCAACATTGCCAACTTCATCAATGACAGTTTGTCGCTCAACGGTTGGTTCGGTCTGCTGTTCATTAATGTCTTTGGTACTTGGAATGGCAGCTTTGGCATTGATACGGCTGCCGGCAACCCTCTTCACAATCCAGTTGCAGGTAGCGATACTGGTGGACCTAGTGGTGATGAGGCCAATAAACCGCTCTTCCAATTCGTGAGTGTTAACCCTGGCACAGGCAGCACGCACAGCGTGCCGGTCACAGCCGTCAGCGACACAACCAGCGGCAGCGCTAGTGGCACCAGCGGTGATGGTGAAGTCTTAGCGGCTAAGACTGTTAAGGGCCAGTTAAAGGGACCTTCTACGGATGCAATCACACCTAGCCAGAAAGCCGCAAATCGCCTGATCATTCCAGCGGTGGGCGTCGCCTTCGCCTTCTTAATTCTCTTCGCCGGTGAGCGCAAGCGCGCAAACGACCAAGTTTAGTCCCTTCCTTTAATCCACGGCCAGGGTTACTACCCATTAACTCTGGCCAAAGAAAAAGCCCGAAGCTATGTCGGGCTTTTTCTTTGGTGGAGCAACGGACAGAACAGCCCGGTGGGCTGTTTCTGTAGACGCGAGCGAAGCGTCATTCAGTGAAACCTCCTGAAAATGAAAAGAAGAAGCACGAAAATGCTTCTTCTTTGGTGGAGCAACGGGGACTCGAACCCCGGACCCCCTGCTTGCAAAGCAGGTGCTCTAGCCAACTGAGCTATTGCCCCTAACGGTGATTGCCGCAGGGTAACTTTGGTGGGGCTATCTGGACTCGAACCAGAGACCTCGTCATTATCAGTGACGCGCTCTAACCAGCTGAGCTATAGCCCCAAGTCTTCAAAAAAGACAAAGTTACCGAAGTATTTTACCCAAATTTCCCCTTAAAAACAAGGGTTACGCGGTGCGTATGGACGTATCGCGATTAGTCGCCTGCGCATCCATCCAGTAAGGGCGCTGTAGGGTTTTAGGGAAATCTCTTCCTAAAACACTCAAACCCAGACCGATTCGTAGAGTTGCCTCTAGAGGAAGCTGAGTCCGCACACGCCCGTCTTCGTCTCGGGCGGAGGACGCGGCTACCAGAATCGTCATACCGTACCCAGCAAGTCTTGCACCCCGTACATCCTTAAGCATCTGGTCACCCACATGTGCCGTTTCGCTAGCCAGCCAGCCGGCTTGTCGAGCAGCCCTCTTGAACATCTGAGGATGCGGCATAGGTCGATTACCGTCCTCTCCCGCTACAACCAATCCAATCTTCCATCCCACTTCCTTCTTCACCACAGCAGCCAGCTCATGGGCGCGTTCTATACCCTCAGCGCTTTGTGCATTACTAACTAGGCCAATGTCGTAGCCGCTATCCTGCAGACCCCTCAATACATCTAAACGCGTCTCGGAGATTTCTGGCGCATGCCGATTAGTAAGGCTACTTACTGCAAACATCACAGCTTGGATTGCAGGCTTTTCTTCCCGAATAGCTTCGGGGGTAAAATTGTCGACACATAATATGTGATGGCTAGGTTGAATATTAAAAGGCACGTTACTTCCTATCTTATACCTGTAATTCTAGAGTTCGCCTACCTCAGATGCAAGCATGAGCGACATGGTTGTTCAATCTAGGCCGGCCAGTTGGCGCATCTGCGGCTTAGTGCGCAGCTCAAAAACATCACTAAAGAATCTAGCAGCCTGCCATCGCCTGAAACGGCGGCGCACCGGTCCTTTTACGTCGGCTAGCGCAGCCTTAATCCCTCGGGAGGCTACGTCTACAACGGTTGCATCGGGATCGGGTACGGCTTCTGGATCAATCGGTGCCGACCGCAATGCATGCAACACCGTAATAGTAACGGCGGCAGCGCGCTTACGACTATCTGATAGCCCCGGCCCGCTATGTAGTCGCTCAGCAATATGGACGTTTGCGACCCGCCATAGCTCATCAGCCTGTGCCTGAATAGGTTGGGCAGTAGTTATAGTGTTGGGATTAGCCATTTTCCTCCCCCTTTTATGGTAATAAAAAAGCCCTCTCGCAAAATTGTAGGGCTCTTTTATTAAATTTCAGTTAAAAACTGGATAGTGCAATCAACGTCGCTTGAAGGTTTACAGACACTGATATCTTGTCCAAATTGGTCCGAAGACTGCATTGGAAATGTAAATTGTCAGTACTGATTTAACAATTTACCAAGATCGACCTAGTTCACAAGGGATTGCTCCGCAAGTGACTAGTTTCTCCCTAGAAAGGAGGTAATCCATCCGCACCTTCCGGTACGGATACCTTGTTACGACTTAACCCCAATCATCCCCCCTACCTTAGGCCTAGTCTAGCTAAGACGTCAGGTATTGGTGACTTTCATGGTTTGACGGGCGGTGTGTACAAGACCCGGGAACGTATTCACGGTAGTGTAGCTGACCTACCGTTACTAGCGATTCCAGCTTCATGCAGGCGAGTTTCAGCCTGCAATCCGAACTGAGACCGGCTTTGATGGGATTTGCTCCAGCTTGCGCTTTGGCAGCCCTTTGTACCGGCCATTGTAGCGTGTTTGTAGCCCCAGACGTAAGGGAAATACTGACCTGACATCATCCCCCCCTTCCTCCCTGTTACCAGGGCAGTCTAGCCTGAAAAATACAACAGACTATAAGGGTTGCGCTCGTTGATGGACTTAACCAAACATCTCACGACACGAGCTGACGACGGCCATGCATCACCTGTCACTTGGTTCCCGAAGGCACACTCTGCTTTCGCAGTGCTTCCAAGGATGTCAAGCCTGGGTAAGGTTCTACGCTTACCATCGAATTAAACAACACGCTCCACCGCTTGTGCGGGTCCCCGTCAATTCCTTTATGTTTTAGTCTTGCGACCGTACTCCACAGGCGGGATGCTTAACGCGTTAGCTTCGCTACTACCGGGGTCGATACCGATAACAGCTAGCATCCATAGTTTACGGCGTGGACTACCGGGGTATCTAATCCCGTTTGCTCCCCACGCTTTCGTGCCTTAGTGTCAGAAATATGCCAGTAGACTGCCTACGCCATCGGTGTTCCTCCCTATATCTACGGATTTCACTCCTACACAGGGAATTCCATCTACCTCTCATATTCTCTAGCTAGCCAGTTCAAATAATGGACACAAGGTTGAGCCTCGTCATTTCACTATTCGCTTAACTTGCCACCTACGCAACTCTTTACGCCCAGTAATTCCGGATAACGCTTGGACCCTACGTATGACCGCGGCTGCTGGCACGTAGTTAGCAGGTCCTTATTCATCTGCTACCGTCATATTCGTCACAGATAAAAGCAGTTTACAATCCGAAGACATTCATCCTGCACGCGGCGTTGCTCCATCAGGGTTGCCCCCATTGTGGAAAATTCCCTACTGCTGCCTCCCGTAGGAGTCTGGGCCGTTCTCAGTCCCAGTCTGGCTGATCATCCTCTCAGACCAGCTAAAGATCGTCGCCTTGGTGAGCTATTACCTCACCAACAAGCTAATCTTACGCAGGCCATTCCCAAACCGCCGTAGCTTTACTCCGAAGAGCACATGCGGTATTAGCTACTCTTTCGAGCAGTTATCCCTCAGTTTGGGGTATGTTCCTACGTGTTACTCAGCCGTCCGCCGCTCGTGTACTCCAGCGCTTTACTTAAGCACCCTCTCTACTAGCCATAGTATTGAGGTGTGATGATTGCTCATCACTTCGGTGATAGATGTGATTACTTGCGTAATCACCCTGTCTCCACTTAAGCAAACTGCAGGAGCCTTACCGCTCGACTTGCATGTATTAGGCACGCCGCCAGCGTTCATCCTGAGCCAGGATCAAACTCTCCAAAAAAGACAATTAACAGAAACGATTAGTCGGGCCGAGGCCCTAGTACTTCGCTCACGAGAATCATCAAAAGAATTTGCCTTAACTTCAGTCGAACATGATTCTTACGAATCCGTTTACTGACTTAAAAACAATTCAAAATCAATTGACGTTGATTAGCTCACACAACAGATAAATCTGTCGTATGAACTGCCAGCAATCGGTGAAGATTGCTGACTTGCACTATTCAATTTTTAACGAACGTAAAGACATTTCAAGAGACATGTTAACAAGGCCCTTGTAAAGTCTTCCTCATACAATACCGCACTCCACCCCCTTAGGTCAAGAGGTAAATCGACAACTCATGTAGTATTTGCTACAACTGACTGCATTGCATAGATGGCATCGACTATGCAAAATAAGGACTCGGGGGAACGCGACGAGAAATACCGGCAACCACATTCACGTTCTGCCGTATGCCAGAGAGAAAGGCAGCGATGCTGCCCGTAGCTCTGATCTGTGCAACATCTGCTGTATGCGGATCCATATTTTCGCAATTGCCTAGTCGAACAAAAGTTGGACCCTCGATATCAACTACATCCACATTGGTGCCAACTGGCAGCACAGTTTTAGAAAAAAACTTATCAGCTTCCACGTGAGTCAGTCCCGGGTTCACAAAAATAAATCGATCATCCCCTCTCAAGACTGCAGCAATCGTAGTCGGTGTAGCTACCTGCGTACGGATAGCTTCAGAAGTTGTCATCAGTAGGTCCTTGGTTATTCGCCGCTAGCGTACCACTGAGCAAACACTGGTGCAAGCATGAGGAGTTTTCTGGCCCGCTTTTGGGTGGTATGATGCAAAATAGCAATATAAAGGAGTATTCCATTGATGCGACAAGCCCAAAGCCGTGGAAATTATGTATTGAGAACTGGGGCCACGCTGGCAAGCGCGGCGTTGATTGGTGAATTACTAACTGGCTGCTCTTCCAGCTTTGATGCACATGACGCCGATTACAGTGACTGGGATAAGGGCCCCGCTGCTTTCTTGCAGTACATGGCTGGTCATCATGCCGTAGAAGTTTGCACCGGCTCGTCTGGGCTACGAGCGGATGGTCACGTGCGTAGAACCCCTGAAGTTGATAATAATGATGATTCTGACAATAGTCTGAAGGGCTTTAACAATAACAGAGGTCAGTACCGAATCGTCGGCCCTGAAAAAATCCAGATGCATAACAGTGGCGAAGATGGTGTTTCGCACACGTGGTACGTTACGGCAATGTCCAACGGCCAATTAGCTTTTGTAAACAAGGATGCGGTCGTCAGTAGTACTGCATTCCACTGCCAGCCGGCGACGAACCCGGATCAACCTGGCAAAATTATAAAAGTTGTGGCTACTGGAAGCTAAGTACTAGGCTACGAGCTGGAGCAGTTCGTCGTGGCAGGTGCCGTTGCTGAGGAGGAGGCCGCCCTGGATGGGTTGGTCGTAGCGTGGCGTGGTGCCATCGAAGAGCGTTACCTTGCCCCCGGCTTCTTCTATGATGAGCGAGGCTGGGCCAACGTCGTGGTGGTCGGCTTTGCATTGCACTATGGCGCTCAAACGACCCTGGGCCAGCAGCATTGCTCGGTACCCTGCCCCTGGGCACGGCTCCATCACGGCTCCGGCGGCCGTGAGCTTGTCGTAGAGGCTGTGGGAGGAGTTATCGTAGATCACGAAGCTCTCTTTGAGTGACCGGCTGTCTACACGCAGCTTACGGCCGTCACAGAACGCTCCTTCACCACGTACGGCATAGTAAAGCTTATCGTCATAGGGATTGTAGACAACAGAAAGCAGGAACTGCCCGTCTTTGGCCAGGCCTAGGATGAACGTACTTGTCTTGACGCCCATAATAAATGGCGCAGTGCCGTCGATGGGGTCGCACACCCACTGGTATTCCTCGCCGTTACTCTCATCCGCTTCTTCGCCGAGCACACCATGCTCCGGGTATTTGCTGCGGATGGTGGTAATTACCAACTGGTTAATCTGCTTATCGACTTGCGTGACAGGCGTATGATCACCCTTTAACTCAACACTTAGGTTGCTCTCGAAGTTATCCTTAATGAGCTGCCCGCCCTGGCGCGCCAGATCTTTTGCAAATGCTAGATATTCATCCATAAGAGTAATTATGGCACAACTGCCTAGGCCGCACGCGATTTAGGTGGTGGTACACCCGGGCGTGACTGCAGCGGGGCTACTTGTGCTTGCGTCTTAACTGCATTGAGTTCTTGTGAGGTGGCTGCGGCCTCACGACCAAAGTGGTTTGCTACAAACAACGTTACGAGTGAAGCAACCAAGAGCGCGCCACCACCTACTAGATAATTGGCGTCAATGTCTTTTCCATGCCTGAACTCGGTGAGCACTTTCTCTACACCTATTGCGGTAAATGCAGAACCCATACTGCCTATGGCAAGCGTACTGGCATACATCCCAAGCATCCAGCGTTCATCCGTTTTATGTTCACGCTCTAGGACTGCTTGCCTGCTTCTCAGGGCTGCCTTAGGATCATCTGTCTTCTGTTCGCTACTGCGAGATTTTGCCTTCATATGCTCTTAAGCATAACTCTCCAGCGTCTGGATGCAAGCAAAAGCATTACGCTTCTGGGTCTGGCAAACTCGCTTTGAAGGCAGCGAGTGCTTCTGCATCTCGGCGCAACCCGGTATCCACCATATCTCCCAAACCTGGGAAGAAGTTTCCCAAGCCTTCTATCACTTGTTCAAGCGGCCATACCTCACCAGTAACGGTTTTTACTTGGTCGAAGCGAGTAGTACCAGGCGCACCTAATAACGGATCATGTGGATCGTCTCGTATAATCCCAGACGAATGAAATACGTTGGCATCCCATACCGACCACAACGTATTTCATATCTTCCCGAAAACCAGTACACGTTATGACACTACCGAACTCAAGTATGCGCCAGAGTTCTTCCGGGCTATATTGTCGTGGTGCGCCTTCTAGATCGCCCATGTTGCTACTCCACAACTTGTTCGGGTTCGGCGATGATGAGCTCTTCGCCTTCTTCGTCGTCACCTTCGACTTTGTCTACCAGCGCGAGGCTGACCACTTCGTCGCCTTCGTTGAGACGCATGATACGGACACCTTGGGTAGCACGGCCGAGAGCTGGAATGTCTTTGATGGCCAAGCGGATAGTCTGACCGTTCTTAGAGATGATGATCACCTCTTGCTCTAGGTCGTTATCACCTAGGGTCTTCACGGCGATCAGTTCACCGGTCTTGGTGTTTACCACAGCAGAACGGATGCCCACACCACCACGAGCGTGCGGTGTAAACTGCGACACCTTAGTCTTCTTGCCGTAACCGTACTTACTAATCACGAAGATACTGGAGTTGGCTTCTACAATGTCCATACCAATCACACGGTCGCCAGGACGCAGGCGGATACCACGCACACCGCGGCTCACGCGGCCCATTGGGCGAGCGTCCTTCTCGTGGAAGCGGATGGCCTGACCTTGGCTAGTCGAGATAACAACCTCATTGTCGCCATTGGTCATGCGGATCCACTTGAGCTCATCGCCTTCGTCGAGGTTGATGGCGATCAAGCCAGATGAACGAACGTTTTGGTACTGCTCGAATGGCGTCTTCTTGACGACGCCACGGATGGTACACATGATGAGGTTCTTGGCGCTGTCGGTCTTGGAGACGTTAATGACGCTGCTGACGGTCTCTTCGGGCTGCAGCTGCAATAAGTTGACCAGCGCGATGCCCTTGGCACTTAGCAGCGCTGCAGGGACTTCGTAGGTCTTCAGACGGAACACGCGACCCTTGTTCGTAAAGAACAGGAGGAAATCGTGCGTGCTGGCGTTGACGACGTGTTCAATCACGTCTTCTTCGCGCGTCACCATACCACGTTTGCCCTTACCACCACGGCCCTGCTTCTTGTACTCGGCGATCTGGCTGCGCTTGATGTAGTTAGCGGCAGTGAGCGTAACCACCACTTGCTCGTCGGCAATGAGGTCTTCGTCGCTCATCTTGCCCAACTCACTTGGTACCACGCGGGTGCGGCGTTCATCGCCATAATTCTTCTTGAGTTCCAGCATTTCGTCGCGAATGATCTTGAGGATTTTCTTCTCGTCGGCCAGGATGCTCTCGAGGTTGGCAATGATTTTCATCAGCTCAGCCAGTTCGTCCTCGATCTTCTGACGTTCCAAGCCAGCCAGCGTACGCAGCTGCATGGCCAGGATAGCTTTGGCCTGAATATCGCTCAGTTTGAATCGTTTAATAAGGTTCACAGCCGCTTCTTCGGTCGTCTGGCTGGCACGAATAGTCGCAATCACCTCATCGATGTTGTCGAGAGCGATCTTTAGACCTTCCAAGATGTGCGCACGCTCCTTGGCCTTGCGGAGTTCGTACTCGGTGCGGCGGCGTACCACCACCTGACGGTGTTTAATGTGTTCCCGGATGATGTCTTGCAGACCGAGCACGCGCGGCTGAATCCCGTCGATGAGGGCCATCATGTTGAAGTGGAAGCTCTGCTGCAACGGCGTCAATTTGTAGAGCTGGTTCAGCAATTTCTTCGGGTACGCATCTTTCTTCAGGTCGATCACAATGCGTACCTGGCCACGAGCGGTCTCGTCGCGCAGGTCGGAAATGCCGGCAATCTTCTTCTCTTTCACCAGGTCGGCAATCTTCATCACCAGGCTCTCTTTGTTCAAAGCGTAAGGGATTTCGCTAATCACGATCTGGCTGCGGCCCTTCTTGTTCTCGACCACTTCGGCAATACCGCGAGTTACCACGCCACCACGGCCAGTGGCATAGGCTTGGCGGATAGATTCTTTGCCATAGATGACACCCCCGGTTGGGAAGTCCGGACCTTTTATGTGTTCAAGCAAATCGTCGAGGGTCGCTTCGGGATTATCAATCATGGTCACGGTTGCATCAACCAATTCACTCAGGTTGTGTGGCGGAATACTAGTTGCCATACCCACGGCAATACCGATTTGGCCGTTCAACAGCAAGTTCGGCAGCTTGGCTGGCAATACAGATGGTTCTTGGCGCGTGCCGTCATAGTTGTCACGAAAATCAACGGTTTCTTTGTCGATGTCTTCCAGCAGTTCATCGGCCAGACGTTGCAATTTAGCTTCGGTATATCGGTACGCAGCCGGCGGATCGCCGTCCATGCTACCAAAGTTACCCTGCCCGTTTACGAGTGGATAGCGCATGGCCCAGTCTTGCGCCATACGGACCATAGAATCATAAATAGAGCTGTCGCCGTGCGGGTGGTATTTACCCATTACGTCACCGACTACGGTGGCTGATTTGCGGTGGCGCGAGCTGGAGCGCAGACCACTGTCGTACATGGTGTACAAAATGCGGCGGTGCACAGGCTTCATGCCGTCACGCACATCCGGCAGCGCGCGGTCGATGATCACACTCATGGAGTAGCGCAGATAGCTGTCTTCCATGACGTTTTCAACAGTGCGGCGCTCCACGGAACGTGAGTGGCCAGAATTCAAATCATCTTCGGCCACAGCTACGCCACGGCGGCGCTCTTCCATGGATATTTCGCGATTGCTAATTACTTCGCCTTCAAGCGGCGCACTTTGCTCTTCGCGTGGTTCATTGATTGCATCGTCAATTGGTTCGTTTGTCTCGTCTGCCATATTAGATATCCAAATCCTTTACGAATTTTGCATTAGCCTGGATGAAGTTTTTACGCAGTTCTACTTCGGTACCCATCAGCTTATTAAAGATCGAGTCGGCCCGTTCGGCGTCTTCAACCTTCACTTGTACCAGCACGCGCTTCTCGGGATTCATGGTCGTTTCAAACAGCTGCTCAGCATCCATTTCGCCCAGACCCTTGTAGCGCTTCTGTTCTACAAAGCCGGCCTGCTTGTAACGTTCGTCGTCTTTATTGACCTTGAGGCCTTCTGCTTTACGACGCTCAATTTCGGCATCCAATACTTTGTCCAGCTCGGATTCGTCGTAAATAAAGACGTTATTTTTGCGGCTCGGACGAACCAGCTCAAACAGTGGTGGTTTAGCCAAATACACATGTCCGCCGTCAACAACTGGCTGCATAAATCGGAAGAAGAATGTCAGCAGTAATGTAGAAATGTGTGAGCCGTCGACATCGGCATCAGTCATGATGATAATGCGATCGTAGCGCAAGCCGGCTAAATCGAATGAATCTCCAATATTAACGCCCAGTGCCTTAATAAGGCTCAAGATTTCGTTGTTAGCCAGCATTTTGTCCAAGCGGGCACGCTCCACATTCAGCACCTTACCGCGCAGCGGCAAAATGGCCTGGGTCTTGCTGTCGCGGCCCGTCTTAGCTGAACCACCAGCGGAGTCGCCCTCTACTAAGTAAATTTCGGAGGTTTTAGGATCTTTGCTAGAGCAGTCGGCGAGCTTGCCAGGCATTGACGCGCCGTCAAGTACACCTTTACGCAAGATGTTGTCACGCGCAGCGCGAGCGGCTTTGCGGGCGCGGGCAGCCAGCAGCGCTTTGCCCACGATCTTGCGGGCGACACCAGGGTGCTCCTCGAGGTAGTAATTAAAGTATTCGTTCATAACTTGCTCAACATAACCGCGCATTTCGGGGTTGCCAAGCTTGCCTTTAGTCTGGCCTTCGAACTGCGGATCGGGTAATTTAACCGAAATAATGCAGGTTAAGCCTTCTCGAGTATCTTCACCCGTCAGGTTCTCTTCTTTTTCCTTGATAAGGCCGTTTTTGCGAGCATAGTCGTTAATAACGCGCGTTAGCGCCGCGCGGAAACCAGTCAGATGCGTACCACCTTCGGGGTTCAGCACGTTGTTGGCAAATGCCTTCAGGGTTTCGGTGTAGGCGTCAGTGTACTGTAAAGCAATTTCAACGTTACAATCTTGCACCGGCTTATCGACGTAGAAAATATCTTCGTCTACAGCTTCTTTGCTGTGGTTTAGGTGCTCTACGTAACTCTGGATACCCCCCTCAAAGTAGAAGCCATAGCGTTCGCCAGTGCGCTCGTCCTCAATGTTGGTGTGCACGCCCTTCGTCAGATAGGCCGCATGGCGAAGACGGTCGAGAATCGTGTCGTAATTAAATGTCTGATCTTCCTTAAAGATCGTTTCGTCCGGCCAGAAACTAATCTCGGTACCAGTCATGGTGGTTTTGCCGGTGACTTTCAAATCACCCTGCGGTACACCCTTTTCATAATCTTGTTCATGAATTTTGCCGTTATTGTAAACCTTGACGTGCAGGTTCTTGGAAAGTGCATTCACTACGCTTGATCCCACACCGTGCAGACCACCAGAAACCTTATAACCACCGCCGCCGAACTTACCACCGGCGTGTAGCACCGTAAGCACGGTCTCTACGGTGCTCTTCCCTGTCTTAGGGTGAATGTCCGTTGGAATACCGCGGCCGTTGTCGAAGACGGTTACGCCGCCATCGGCTAGCAACTTCACACGGACTTCGGTAGCGTGCCCGGCCAAGGCTTCGTCGATACCATTGTCCACGATTTCCCACACCAAGTGGTGCAAGCCTTCGATACCCGTGCCACCAATGTACATACCCGGTCGCTTACGAACCGGCTCCAACCCTTCTAGGACCTGAATTTGATCGGCTGAATACTCTTGTTTTTTGTCTGCCACTGTTCTTCTACCCTCTCTTCTATATTCAAAGCATTGTGGTAACTCAAGCTGCGTGCTTTACACCGTCAACTTGGCTACTCCCACTTACCTATTAGTATACCGTAAATTTCGCCAGTCAACAACTGTTTTTAAGAGGTGGCCTAGTCGGCGTCTTCCGTCTCGTCTTTGGGCTTCAAATTGCCCTCAGCATCGATGATGATAGTATCTTCGGGCATCACTGGTTCGGCCGAAGATATCTTGCGCTTAGGAGCCTCCACAACCGGCAATGGTTCGAGTATAGCGCTGGTGTCCGCTTTTGACGTCTCTTTAGCCTTCTCGGCAACTGGCTTGGGCTCAAACGGCTCAAACTTTGGTGGCGTGGGGTCTTTGCTTAAGTCTTGTTTGAGCTCGGCGGCTATCCGCTCTACCTCAACTTTCTCCAGCTCCTCACTGGATATATTGCTGGTATCGTGCGATGTGGGCAGTTGCGTCGCCTGCGAGGCGGGAGCAGTACGCTGCAAAATTGCGTTCGGATCAGGGCCCTGTCCTTCCGAAGCGTTACTAGGCAGATTCTCACGATCTTCCATGGTTAGTGATTGCGTTTCGGGGGGCGCTGTTTGCTCCAATGAGGGCATTGTTTGAATCATCGGACTTGGTGGAACTTGCGGGGCTGGTACGGCCACTGGGGTGGGTGGGGTGTATGCCGGCGGTGGTGACGCAAGCGGGCTAGTTTGTGGTGCGGCGAACGGCTGGGCTGCCGGGGGCGTCGGTGCGGCTGGTGCTTGGGGCGTTGCCCAAGGCGAAGGCGTAGGTTGCAAAGCTGCCGGACCACTCTGTCGCCTAGTCAGCCACTCATCTAGGAAGTTACCAGTGCCAACCGGTGGCGGTGTGGTGGGCTGCGGCGCAGCAGGTGGTGTCTGCCATGGGCTGCTAGCGGCCCCAGGAGCGCCTGGTAGAGCTGGACTGGAACCGAATCCACCTGCGGCGCTCACAGCTGGCTTAGGGGCCTCCTTGGTGGCCATACGGGCAAAAATCTCGGTCTCCACAGTCGCACGCGGTCGTCCATACTTAGCTGCTGACAGTTGCTTCAGGGCATCAGCCAGTTTGGGATTTGGATTACCCAGCGGCGGAATCATTGCCATACTAAACGGCTGCGTCGGCACGCCGCCAATCAAGGTGCGGATAATACTATTGTGGTTGGGTACGCGCAGTAGGTCGTCGGCATCAAACACCGGCTGGAAGTATTTGGTTATCGCTTCTACGTCGTTCTGACCAATACGGAAGCTCACGATCGTACCCATGTTACCGAACACTGCGTCGCGGATTTCTGGTGTCAGCTGGGTTGTAAACTGGTTGGCCACAATCAAGTTAAGGTGATACTTTCGGGCCTCGGACATGATCGTCGCAAACGAATCAGTTGAGAAGTTCTGGAACTCATCCACGTACAGGCTAAAGTCCACACGGTCGTCCTCGGGGATGTTGGCCCGACTCATCGCCGCCGCCTGGAACTTCATCACAAAGATCATACCCAGCAGCTTGGAGTTCAAATCACCCGTGCGCCCCTTACTCAGGTTAACCAGCAGGATTTTCTTGTTGTCCATGATGTCGCGCAGGTTAAAGGCACTCTTGGTTTGGCCAATAATATTGCGCATCATTTCGTTGCTCAGGAAGGCGCCGAACTTACTTACAAACCAGCTCACCACCTCACCAAAGTCATTGGAGCGTTGGCTCTGCGGCATTTCTTTGCGCCAGAAGTCCAGGACGTTTTGGTCCTTCACATATTGCAGTTTTTGCTCGACAAACTTGGGGTCACGGAACAATTTAGGGATGTCCACGAATGTACCACCAGCTGGGTCAGCCATGACCGTCAGCGCCGCCATGCGGAAGAGGTGTTCGTAGCGCGGACCCATAATTCCCTGGTGCTGGGGGTCATACAGTTTGTACAGCATGTTCAGACATTCCTGGATCAAGAAGTCCTTTTGATCCGGATCATCGTATTCAAAGAGGTTTAGCCCCATCGGGAATCCCATATCGGCCGGCGAGAAGTAAATAAGATCTTCGGTTCGTTCACGGGGAATCATGGCCAATAGCTTTTCGGCCGTATCACCGTGCGGATCCACAAACGCAAAGCCATTACCGTTCAGCATGTCCTGGAAGGCCAAGTTTTCTAGGAATGTCGACTTACCAGTACCCGTCTGCCCTACCGCGTACATGTGCCGCTGGCGGTCAGAGAGCGCAATGCGGATTGGCTTTTTGACGCCACGGAACACGTTGTAGCCCAGCAGCAAGCCATCGTCCGGCACGTTGCGCGGACCATCTACTTGCTTGGAATCTTGGCGCGTTAGCTGGGTCGTTGGAATGTTGCGTTGGTCCGGAAAATGGAAGATTGTAGCCAGCTCGACCGAGTTCAAAATATTAGCTTTTTTACCCGGCCTAAACATACGCAGATTGTAGTCCGCAATAAATGTATCCAAGTCCTTTGTGGCACTGTAGCTAAAGCCGTTCTTGCCGGGTGAGTCGAACAACGAAAAACTGGCGACAATGTTGCGAACGATGGCTTCAGAACGTTGTGAAACATTCGACGATGCTATGACTCGTATCTGTACTTCATAGCCTGGATGGCGGGTTTTATCATCAATAGCATCAAGCGTAGAGTGTTCTAAATTTGACAACTCCTTCTTACTTTCGCCGCCTTCTTTTTTCTCTTCGGGTGGTTTTACGGGCGCCCACAGCAGGTCTTTACCCCACTGCGAAATCCCATGCTTTTTGTCGTCACCTTTGCGCTTTTTGTTGGCCAAGGCAACGGCTGTTTTGCGCCACGATGGGTCAGCTGGACGCAGCAAAATTTGAATAGCTGCGCCGTCTTCTTTTTCCAATGTAGACAGTGAGTTGAGCACGGACTGCAGAGCATCACGCTTAATGTCTTGGTAGGTTGCGATTGGGTAGGCATACGATTCTTTGAGGTTTAAATCGCCACCGATTACGCCCGTCGCCCGTCCCACTTGGTTGAAGATATTGTGCTCGACTGTTTCTTCCATACGTGCAGCTGGGTAGGCACTGACAATCGCCTGCTTTACCACTTCCACTAAGCCAATAGGCACAACCGCATAAAAGTACACGAAGCCCTGCGTGCCGATAATTTCGAGGGTGAAGTGCCGTTGTCCGTACATCTTCGGCTTAAAGCCCTTCTGTAGCGTGCTGGCGATAATATTGTAGATAACCTGCGCTTTAGAGATGGTCTCGTCAGTTACATCACGCACATCGCGACCGCCCACCTCTGTATCATCGCTCGGCGGTGGCAAGTGAATAAACAGGGGTACCATCTTGAGCGCTCGTTCGTACTGCTTGTTCTCGCGCATCTTCTTGCGCGTTTGCATAAATACAAAGCCCCCAGTGCCCCCCAAAATGAGCAAACAAATAATCACAGCAACAATCAAGATCATTACTGTCTACCTCTGGTATTAGTTAGCCCATAAAAAGTTTTCATACCTACAGTCCCACCTCAAGTATTTATCTGGACGGTTTTATTGTATCGTTTCTGGAGATAGTCAATCTTAAGAGCCGCTAAAGCCTGACTTTGTTTATAAGGGTCATCCCGTGTACTAGCGATAATCTGCTTCGTTTGCTCTATCCAGGCCGCTTCTAGCTTGCCATCATCTTCCTTTACCGGTGGCGTCAGGGGCGCTGGCTGACCGGCTGGGGCAGGAATTTGCCCAGGAAGAAGCGAGCTAGCTTGTTGGCCGGCTTGATTAGCATCTGACTGAGGCGCCGGTAACATGGCACTACCAGTAGTAGGAGTATCGCTGTTCATTCACTTCTAATTATAGCAGCTTATTCGAGGCGACACGCGTTAAGAACGCTATTATTATTCAGCTTTGCGAGCCGTGGCATACGAAAAGTAAAAGGCTAGTACGGCCAGCAGCGGAATTACCGCCAATACATCCTTAACTGTCAGCTGACCAATCGACTGCATCGCTAGCAACAATGACAGCACGATGGTACTGGCAAGCGCAATTCGCCGCTTGGTATGCAAACTAAATGGTGCAATCCGTTCTGCCACCACCAATAGGAAGTCAATAAGCGCATACAACGTCAGCGACACCAGCACAAAGCCCACAATAATCACTAGCGCATAGGCATTGGTCGGGTTCACAAAGCTAAACAAGATGATATCGGCCGCAAACAATACTAACAACCTGAGGAATTTGCGCGTCCGGTGCTTTTTCATACCCCTTATTGTAATACGAACCAGGGGCAGATGACACATAATCCCCTCTTCCTGCACAAAGTAAAAAGCGCCCAAGAGGCAGAGGCCTCCTATGGCGCTTAATTTGATGATAACCAAGTTTTACCGTTTGGACCGGTTAAGCTTGAGTAAGTTGTAAATGGTTGCCGAGGCGACAAATCCGCTACTTAAAATAGACTATTAGAGCGCTTGTCGCGTCTCGGCAGTGACTGACCGCTCTTTCCAGCTTTAGGCTGAAAAAGAGCGTCGATGGGAGTTCTAGAGGTGAGACGAAAACCCCTAGAACCACCCGCTAAATTGTAAGTACGTTTTTTTGTTTTTGTAACTTACAAAATCTAATGTAGCACGAAGGCCTAAAAAAGTCAATCCGTTAATGCTTACAATAATTCGTAATACGTTCTAAAAAGTGATAAAACAATACTATGAGTAGACTCGACTTACTCGAGGTGGAACCCAATATACACTTTCAGAGTGATATTACTTATTCATTTGTGTACTGGAAGCACAGACCTGAAAATAACGCCCACTTACTTCAAGCCGTGGCAAAAGCCGACCTCATTGCGTGCGAGCTGGGCGCAGTCAACGTAGAAAATCCTCCTGATACTCGTAGCATGACCATTTCGGAGGCCCTTAGCGGCTACACGCAGGCCCTCAATGCAGTCTTGAATGGGACTGCACCGCCCGAGTGGATAGCAGAAATTGCCAACGAGGCAGCCCAAACACAAGATATAGTGCCCGTCATATCCCACGCCTTCGCAGGTAGCGGCAAACGAATAGCCTTTGTGGATGCCTATCAGCATTCAGGAGATCCAAAACATAGCACCCAAGCTAGCGAGGAGCAAATAAGGAGTTGGACCAGCCACCAAAGCCCAACCGAGCTATTGGCGCACGCCTATCAGGCTGCGAGGTGGTTATACAGTCGAGAGATAATTGCCCTTGGACAACTAGCTGAACTTGGCAGTAGTGTTCATCCAGGAGCCACCATTGCCATTCCTTACGGAAGACAGCATACTTTCCTCTCTGTTGCCGCCCATCAGCTCGGTGCGACTGTGGAGAGAACATTTATTGGCGGCAAGCCTACATACTTCAGTGGGGATGCAATGCTCATACGCGCCATCCGTGCCGGTAAGACCAGTCCTGAAGAACTTGAGCAGTTAGCTGTGGCGGTATTTTGGGCATCCAAAGCACTAAGTCGTCTGTTTGATCGTGCACCCGAGCTACAGGCCCAACTTTCGGGGCGCTATCTACCCCTCCTTGAAACAGTACCCCAACTTGATGCTCAGCTTGGCTTCCTACTCTCTAGAGATCAGGATAAACCATCCAAAATGCTTACAACGCTTCAGCGCTACGCCGAATCTGGATCAGATTCTAAAAATCACTCTGTCCTCGCCACATGGCAAACAAATAGACAGCAGCGTGCTATCACGCAGCTCGTCCAGCAAGTTATTGCCAAGTCTTAGAACGTTTACGGTATTTGTATCCACGTGTGCACCATAGACAAGAATCTTTATGCACAACGTTGTGCATTTCAACTTTGCATAAGCTTTATTTTCGGCCCTGTTAAGACCCTCTACGAACACGCAAATAATTAACTCCCAAGTTATGCACAGCATTGTGAAAAAATCGCTAAGATTCTTGTTGACAGTGCATATGTTTATCATCTATATTACCTGTAGCACTGAATAAAAAAAGTGCTCAAAAACAAAAAACGATACAAAGGGATGACGGTTTCTCGCAAGCCGTTATCCCACCCAAAGAATCGAAACCAACACCTTAAAACTTCCAAACCAAAAGCAAAACCTTATCAACAAAAGAACACCCCGGACACCCCGGGGTGTTTTCTTTTATACCCTCAAAATCCCCTAAACCTCCACCCAATATCACCTACACAATAATCTCCACCCCCTCCCCAACCCTCAGCCAGCTACCTCGCCGAAGGCAGTCCACTCTCCTCAAAGTCAAGCCACTTACCAAGCCGAAGGCACTCCACTGTCCCCAAGAAACCTACACTGTTAAGAGTGGGGGTGGTATTAGATTGAAATGCGAGGGTGTGTCTGTCAGACAGGAACGCCAGTGATCTGTCTGACAGTGAAGTGGTATCTGGGTCAGTGGCGCCAGCTGCCACAAACTACAGGCCTGGATCCCGGATAAAGTCCGGGATGACGCAGGAGCGACCCAGCATAAACTGATTTATGAAATATAAATTAACAGAGGCCGCTTGTGCTTTGAACACTTAAACTCCCCTAGTAAAATGCCTCGCATGAGCGCCACTGTCCAGAGCATAATAACCGTAGGAAGCACCGGCATTACCGCCACTATTGAGTGTCATCTCTCCAATAGTCTTCCCGGTATTATCATCGTCGGATTTGCCAATAAAGCCGTCGATGAGGCCAAGGAACGCCTGCGCGGTGCCTTTGCCAACTCTCATCTGGAAGTTCCCCGCAAACGGATCACTATTAACTTAGCCCCAGCCGATGTCCCCAAAGATGGTAGCAGCTTTGACCTCGCCATTGCGGCCGCAATTTTAGCCGCCGGCGGTCAAATTAAGTACGATTTTACAGAGGAACTAGCATTATTAGGCGAGTTAGGTTTAGACGGTTCGGTGCGTCCTGTCCGGGGTATTATTGGTAAAATTTTAGCCGGTAGAGCCCAGGGCATCCATACCTTCTTCATCCCCGAAGCAAATTTGCTCCAAGCCCAGCTTATACCAGAGGTTACCCTCTATCCTGTCGAAAACCTCACGCGCTTCTACCAACACCTTACCGGTACCTTGGCTATTAAGCCCATACAGACCGAACGTGGCATCTTTGCCGATGAGATCGATAAACCAGCTCAGACCGATACTGAATCCCTCACTATTAGTGACATCGTCGGCCAGCTGCAAGCCAAACGAGCACTGGAAATTGCGGCTGCGGGCGGCCACAATGTGTTCTTTAGCGGTCCGCCCGGTACCGGTAAAAGCATGCTGGCCAAAGCGCTGCCCACTTTGCTGCCGGCCTTAAATCAAGAGGAAATGCTCGAGGTAACACACCTACACAGCCTGGCCGGCCACGAGTATGACCGTATCATTACCGAACGGCCGTTCCGGGCGCCACACCACAGTGCCAGCCACATTGCCATCATCGGCGGTGGCAATACACTGCGCCCTGGCGAAATCAGCCTGAGTCACCGCGGTATTTTATTCTTCGATGAACTCCCCGAATTCAGCCGCATGACGCTCGAAGCCCTGCGTCAACCCCTGGAAGATCGTGTCATCAGCATCGCGCGAGCCAAAGACACCGCCGAATATCCCGCCAACTTCATCTTGGTAGCCACAGCCAACCCCTGCCCGTGCGGCTACTACGGCACCGACAAAACTTGCCACTGCCTGCCCCACCAAATCCAGCGCTACCAAAACAAACTCTCGGGGCCCATCATGGACCGAATAGATCTCTACAGCCAAGTCAACGAAGTAGATCACGCCAAGCTGCTCAATCGCAGCGATGATAAAACTGAGCACACTTCCGCGCAAGATCGCATCCAAAAAGCCCGCCGGCTCCAAGCTAAACGTTACCGCAGCACACACAAGCTCAACAAAGACATGACCAACGCCGACATCCGCCAACTGGCCAAATTACACCCCGATGCGAAGGAGCTCCTCGATGTTGCAGCCAAAAAACTAGAGCTCTCCGCTCGGGCCTACATGCGCAGCATCAAAGTCGCCCGCACCATCGCCGACCTGGAAAACGCCGCCCAAATCACCCCCGCCCACATCTCAGAAGCTCTGCAATACCGCAGTCAGCAAACAGCAGTACTCTAGAACTAATAACGCTGTGCCCGCACTCCGCCCCACAGCACAAACATAGCGACCTCTGTAATGCAGGTCTTTATCAAACGATCTCTTTGCAATTCTGCCACGTCAACCGGCTTTAATGTAGCTGGCATGGACCCCGTCAAGCTATAGAGATCAACAGTTTGGACTTGCACCTGATTTTCGGCCAATTTTAGACAATCATGGCCAGCCTCGACTCCCATAACACAGGCGCCTATGGCTCCCGCGCTTACTAATGTCCTGCCGATAACCTCTCCCAAAGTCACTACTGCTTTATCTCCACGGATTCGATACTAACATACTGGCCAGGATACTTGCGTTGTAATCTTCAGATCAGTGGCGTTTGACCTCTGGAGGTATCTCTGTTACAATGGTGGGACTTAAAATAATAACGTAAGGACGGCGTAGTATCAGCAAATACACCCGCCTGAATGAGCAAATTCGGGCACCTCAGTTGCGGGTTATCGACGAGGATGGTAAACAACTCGGCGTACTCAGCAGAAGTGAGGCATTAGAGATAGCACGGGAGCGAGAGCTTGATCTGGTAGAGATTTCTCCAGATGCTAATCCGCCAGTGGTGAAAGTGGTCGACTGGGGTAAATACAACTACCAGAAGACCAAGCAGCAGAACAAGAACAAGAAAGCTGCCAAAGCCCTGGAAATGAAGCAAATGCGCTTCGGACTCAAGATTGGTGACCACGACCTAGACATCAAGATGGGCAAGGTCCGTAAGTTCCTCGAAGCTGGACACAAGGTAAAGATCACCATCTTCTACCGCGGTCGCGAGCTCGCCCACCGGGAGATCGGCTTTACACTGGCCGACCGCGTTATCAACGACATATTTGGTGATGCAATCATCGTCGATCAAGCCCCGCAGTTCGCCGGCAAACAGCTCAACTTCGTCGTCAGATGGAGCGGCAAGGTCAAGGCAGAAGCACCAAAGGCTGAAGATAAACCTGAAGGAGTAAATCCTTCGCCTAACACTCAGGATAAAGGAGAAGAAGATGCCAAAACTGAAGACGCATAGCGGCACCAAAGACCGCGTAAAGCTTACCAAGAACGGTAAGGTACGCGTTGGTTCGCCCAACAAGAACCACTTCTTGCAGAAGAAGTCAGGCAGCCGCAAGCGGAGCCTGAACGGCCTGCACACGCTCGCCGGCAAGAACAGCAAGACACTGAAGCTGAAGCTCGGAGCCTAAGCTCTAACAGCGAGGCGCGTCCGGTATATCATCCACCGGCCAGCCCGCGAAGTAAGAATTATTTAATAACCCTAACAATATCAGGGTAAAGGAGAAGAAGAGATGAGAGTTAAACGAGGCGTCCCAGGCCACCGCAAACACGTTAAGATCCGTAAAGCTACCAAGGGTTTTAGCCACCCTAACCGCGTGAGCGTTAAGCGCGGCCGCCAAGCCGTGGTTAAGTCGATGCAGTTCGCTACTCGCGACCGTCGCAACAAGAAGCGTACCTTCCGCGAACTGTGGAATGCCCGCATCAACGCCGCTGCTCGTCAGAACGGCACCACCTACAGCAAGCTGATTGCTGGCCTCAAGAAAGCTAACGTTACTCTGGACCGCAAAGTCCTAGCTGAGTTAGCCGTCAACGAGCCCAAGGCTTTCGAAGCGGTAGTTAAATCCGTCAAATAAGGCTCAAAATGAACAAGCCCGAAAAGATCCACCAACCAAAACGGTGGATCTTTTTGAATCCCCACAACCCAGCAGTACGATTTCTGAGTAAGTTCTTTTGGTTGCCCAGTATTGTGCTGGTACTTTTAGTAATCATTCTAGGTGTAGGTGCATACGAAATATTCCAAACGACCAGTGACGGCGGTAATGGTAGTGGTATCCATGTGTTCACTGACCAAGAAAATGCGCAAATCACCACCGCGCTGCATAGCGACGAGCAGACTCCCTACCCCTGCATCAATAACACCCAAGATACCTGCTATAACGATCCGGCTGTCAGCTACTACCCTTCAGGTTTTAGCTCGAATAACCTGCTCCGCACTTACGTACCTGATTCACCTAACACCCTCAAGCAAATCTACGGCCGCCTCGTGAACATATCGAGTGACCAGGCTACCTTGCAAACCTCAAGCCACCGTATATTTACTATTCATTTCCCTGCTAACACCTTACAAACTTATGCAAACACTGGCTACACCTACGACCTTCACAACACCTCGAATAGTATGCTCGTCACCTATCGCCAACTCCCCAGCGACGGTTCTACAAATCTCCAGCCCAATCAAATCCTCGGCGCTACCGTCGGCACCTACCACGCCCAACCACCCTCAATTTACTAACTTTTATTACATTCTTAGTATAGCTGTCATAAAGTAGTCACAAATTAAGAATTGACGGCCACAACAAGTTTGCAACGTTACTCTGGACTGTATGTTATGGCCGAATCAGTCAATTATTGAAATTTACTAACTAATATTATATAATTAGTATCATGTACTCATACGATCTACTGCATGATGCTCATAAATTGGCAGCCCTTACACCGGATGAGGTGCCTGGCGGCGATGTGGCACCCGAACATGAACCAGCAATGACGACTGCGCTAGCCTTGGGGGCTTTACGCTCCTACCGCAATTATTTGCTTGAACTTGAGAAGCTTCACCACCCCGAGGTATTCAGTATCAATGGTTCCGCCGATTTTGGAATCCTCACAGATCAGCAAGCTAAACAAATCGGAGTAGCCGTAGATGAACTATTCGATACTCATATGGGCAACGGTTATCTTAGTGGGGCGGACAATACAACTCAAGCACGAGTGTCAGCCATTTCTAATGGACTTGTGAGGCAATGGAGCGGTCATTATCTTGTGCCAAGAAGTCGTCTAGCACGGCGAGAGGATTACCAAGATTGGGTAAATCGATACTTTACTAGATACGGCAAGCAAGCACTTCGAAGGATCCATCACGATAATGCAGTTTTTCTTAATTCCTCTGTTAAAAGACAGGGCGCTAGCCGCCTGAGAGTAGCAACTGACGATATATTGCTTGTCCCGACTCTCGCTCTGCAGGCTGAGCGTATTATCGAGTCTACCGGCACAACTATTAGCCGAGCATTGCCAATAGAGGATTTCCATACCGTATACGATCTTGCTACCACGCCAAATGATTATACTAGGATCACTATACCAACCGACGTGAAGATTCCTGAATCTGTCGACTAAGTAAAAACTCCTCACGAATTGAGGAGTTTTTAGTGCCAGATTATCTGTAAGCCGGGTTTTGTCTGGGCCGAAGCCCTCGCTAATCATCTATCTAGGCCATGCGTTGCCGCACGGCTCGCGCGGTTCTTATGAACTGCTCGCGGCGGGAACCTATTGCGAACATATCTCCTTGCAGCAGGCAGGGTTTACCTTCTCCCGTCGTCACCGACGGTCGATGCGGGCTCTTACCCCGCTCGTTTCACCTTTTCCCCTCTTGCGAGAGGTAGTTTCGTTTCTGTGGCACTTTCCCTAGGGTCGCCCCTGGTCGCCGTTAGCGACTGCCATTCCCTTTGCTGCCCGGACTTTCCTCGTGGGCCTCTTAGATCGCGATGGTCGACGGGGCGAGTTCATCAAAAGATTAAACTCATCTGCCGTCTCCCCGCTCGACCTAAGAGGCCCACGCGATTAGCCGATAATCTGGCTAGAAGATTATACCACTTATGACTTAAAATTGCGAGGATCTAGGCTTTAGGATGAGTAATACCCAGCTCTTCATCCAACGCGCGGTTTACGGCTGCGTCGGCGAGCTTGTTGAGTTCGCGCGGTACATGAGCGTAAGTAATGTGTCGGAACTGCTTAGCCAGCTGCTTGATAGCATCATGAATGGGCCACAAATCGCGGTTCTTAACCTTAAAAATACCCTTCATCTGGTTCACCACTAGCAAGCTGTCCATGTACACTTCTACCTCTTGTACACCCATCTTTAGGGCTTCTTCAAGGGCAAGTTTTAGAGCGGTATATTCCGCCTGATTATTGGTGGTAATGCCCAGGTATACACCCTTATCTACCAGCACGCTGTCTTCGCGGTCCAAGAGCACAAAGCCACTGGCAGAATGTCCGGGGTTGCCCCGCGAACCGCCATCGGCAAAGATCTTCACATACTCTATATGCTGTACGCCACCTTCAACCGGCACCGTTGGTTCTCCAGCAAGCAAATCATCAATTGCTTCAGCCATTCGATGGTCTTTATCGGATATATTGCCACCGGCATCATGGCTAATAAGCCAAATCTGCACCACATTCCACTCGTTTTCCCAACGAGGATGGTGGTGGTACTGCCGCGAAAGTTCGGCAACCTTAGTCATGAACTCCCAGGCTTCATCGAAGTCCCGGAAGTTAAACTGCTTGTAGAGGCCGTGTTTGGTTTCTTGCCACATCTAGCCTCTATCTTAGCACGGCGAAGGGTTTACGCGCTCGTATTAGACGGTTGGGTGTGAGCGGCGGCCCATAAAGTGGGCAATGAGCACAATGATGGCTGCAATCAGTAATAGATTAATGAATCCGCCGGCAATGTGAGCAATAAGCCCAATAATCCAAGCAAGTACAATAATGGCTGCGATTGTTAATAACATAAGCAAAACCTCCTATGGTTAGTTATGTCTCCAGCTTACCGACAATACAAAAGCCCCGCTGTAATATTTTTCTACAAATAAAAAGCCCGAGATGAGTCTCAGGCACTTTATTTGGTCGGGGTGACAGGACTTGAACCTGCGACCTCACGGCCCCCAGCCGTACGCGCTACCAACTGCGCCACACCCCGACAACAGATGATAGTATACCGCATTCTCTGTAAAAACCGGAGCTAAGCCATCTCGATCACTCTTTCTTACGGCCAGGTTTTAGAGAAAAATAACTAACAGGCCCTGCCCGGGCGAAGCTTCAGGCTTGCTAGAAACGCATCTGTGGTTTCTACGGTACTTGGTTGATCGTTATTTGGACGTGGATGTCGCGCACTCCAAGCATGCGGATCATTTGCCAAACTACAAGTCTCTATTAAGATGCAGTTTCCGCATGCTTTTTGGAGCGTACGTGTAGCTGCAGCTTCAAACCTGTGGACGGACGAGTGATCTAAACCTCCACGATATTTGTTTAATGCACTGCTTAGCTCTTTTATTTTGCTAGGCATCTGTCGCAGGTGCTTATTGCGAGTTGACGGATCCCAGCCAACCGTCGTCGGCATTACTGCTTCGTGGAGATCTGTCAAGATAGTTCCTCTGTCCTCATACTTTAATGACTATACTCTAGCCAATATTCAGTAATTGTGCAACATATCAAAAAAATGGCAATAAAAAAAAGCTGAGTGCCGACTTGATCACCTGAAGCAAGTCCAGGTGGGTGCCCGCATCTAGCAACCACGGTTGCTACACTGTTAGGCTCCCTAATGATTAGTATTCAGATAATCATTTGTCGGCATGGGTGTTACCCGCCCAGCCTGCCTCTATTATAGCGCTTTGCATGACCGATTTGAAGGCACAAGGCCATGTGATTTTTATAACTCTAAGGTGTTCTTCAGTTACGGCAGCAGGTTTAAGATGTGCTGATTCAAGTTCGTCAGCAGACCGCCAAAGCCGCCCATCAGCACTAAAGCAAAGATGATGAGCAACCCGATTGGCTCGAGCTGATCAAAGAGCTTGCGCACACTGTCAGGGGCAAACGCGTAGAGCACGCGTGAGCCATCGAGCGGCGGGATTGGAATTAGGTTGAAGACAAACAGTGCTACATTGAGTACCACAAATACGTCGAGAAACTGCGCAAACAGTGAGCCGGCTGCTGCATTCTTGAAAATAATCGCACCCACAAAGGCCATTACCAGATTGATTACTGGTCCGGCAGCTGCTACGAGCGCCGCGCCAAAATCATCATATTTTACCCGCGCGGGGTTATAGGGCACCGGTTTAGCAGCCAAAATCGGCACCCCAAAAGCCAAAATCGTAATAATCGGTAAAGCAACAGTCATAACCGGATCAATGTGCCGCAGCGGGTTAAAACTCACCCTGCCCCCCTCAAACGCAGTGTCATCACCAAGCTTAAACGCCACATAGCCGTGCATAAACTCGTGTACCGTCAGCGCAATCAAGATCGCCACGATGGTAAGCACTAAATCAGTCGGTGTTAAGTTATGAAACATGTCTTTCCAGTATATCAGGTACAGTTGGTTCCTCCAGGAGTTGACTCTTCTCTGTTAATCCAGTACAATGATGAGTCGAATATCGTATAAATGTAAGGAAGAAGCAATGCAGATTTGCGACATCACCGGTAAAGGCAAGCAGTACGGCAGCAATGTCAGCTTTTCGCAGCGCCACACCAAGAAAGTTTGGAAGCCTAATCTCCAGACCAAGACCTTGGTAATTGACGGCCGCAAGGTGACCCTCAAGGTCAGCACTCAGGCTCTGCGCACCCTCAAGAAGAAGGGTCTACTCGGCGCCGAAGCCAAGTAATAACTACAGGTTTTTACTAAAAGGAGCTCTGCGGGGCTCCTTTTTATTTGCTGATTCGCTTTTGCCGTATGATCGACAACGCTAGAATGGTCAGGCCAGCACTAGCAATTATAAGATCCACTAATGCTACGAAGGTGAGACTGGCCCCACTACGAGTAACGTAATGTATGATCCGGGGCCACCCGCAAGTATTTGGATGTAGCCCAAAGCCAACGAGTAAAGCTAGTAATATCGGAAGAATAGATAACGGCAATAGGCGCAGTGCCATTCGTTGATGTCTGAATCGTAACAAAAGCCAAATAGCCAAACTAACAGCACCGATAACCATTGCGGCATTCAGCAGTAGATGAATTTGAGACAAATAAGCATTAAAGTCGTCCGGAGACGGACCTTTACTGAAACATTCGGCCTGCTTCGGATCAAGAATGAGTATGGGGTATTCGGCAAACTGTATCATGCCGTGTAACATCTTTAGCTCTTTTCGAGGACGAGCAGTTGCGTAGTGTCGCCAAAGTCGCCAGGCTTGAGTCGGAGCTTAGCGGTAGTTTCTTTGGGTTCCATGCCAAGCTCTTTGAGGGCCGTGGCCAAATCTTGCTGCGGGACTTCGAAGTTCAGGGCTTTGTCGGCATAGTGCGTAGGAATAACCAGCTTGGGCTCAACGTCCTTAATAACCTTCAGCGCACCTACGGCGTCCAGCGTGTAGCCATTGCCACCAACGGGGACGACCATCACATCCACGGTGCCGATTGCCTCAAGTTGGGCGTTACTGACCTCTGGATACACGTGACCGGTTACCAGTACATTCACTTCCCCGGCCGTAATCTTATACATGGTGGCTAGCTTCTTGGTCGAGTCGTCAAGGTGGGCCTGGGCGGCAACACCTTGGATGCTAAAATCACCCACTTCATACTCACCTGGTTGGTCTACAGTCAGCTTAGTAGTAACTTTGACTTCCGGGTGCGGGCCGGTAAACAAGGCAATATCATCGTTGCGCAACACATCTTTACCGCCAATGGCGCTAAGATTGTCATCAATTACCAGGCGGGAACCCTTGTAGGTCAGCACCACACAATTTGCACCGTAAAATTGGATATCCATCGCATTAACTCCTTATTCTTCTTCGGCCAGTAGATTCTGGGGGTCTAGCACAACTTGTTTCTTAGCTTCCATGATATCAGACATGAATCGGTCTTTAATCTGCTTGCGATACTTGAAGTCGTCGAGCTTCATGACCGTGTAACGTAGTTCTTTACCCTCTTTGGCTTCCAGCTCAGCTATGAACTTATCAAGCGCATTGGTGTTGACGTTGCCAACGATGAGCAAATCAATACCACTGCGTTCGTCACGGGTAAACTGCCCGGTATACACTACCAGCTCTACCTTACCCAGTGCCTTGTACTCGTCGTCGGCCGCCGCTTCTTCTTTACTAGCCTTCTTGGTGCTCATTTTGCCGCCACCAAAAATGGCCGCCAGTGGTTCATAGAACTCATACTTTTGATTCACTTCATAGAACAACTTGTTGTCAGTATTTTCAGAAATAATAATTCCCACGTTGAGCAAATTGCTGAGTTCGCGGCGCACAGAATTTATCTGTTCGTCGATTTTACGAGTAATTTCGCGGACAAAAAATGAGCGGTTCGGATTGCTATAAAAGAGCTGTAAGAGCTTTACCCTCGTCTTAGACCCAAAGAGTTGTTCAACCATGTTTCTATTGTAGCAGAGAGTTACTCAAAGCTACATACTAGTTATTCAAAATAGTTGTGAGAAACTCAACAGCTTCTGTGTATTTATCTCTGTTGGCTAGCCAGTGAATACTATTGTTTCTCTTAAACCAGGTGCGCTGACGCTTAGCTAAATCCATGCTGTCTTTGATGATTTTGGCCCGAGTTTCGTCCAGCGTTTTTGCACCACTAAAGTAGTCTTTCCACTCGCTGTAGCCTATGCCTTTCATGGGCTCAGCCTCCCACCCGTACTGCTCGCTCAGTCGCCGAGCTTCTTCCTCCAAGCCGGCCACCAGCATGGCATCTACCCGCTGCTCAATCTTGCCACGTAGCTCGTCACGGTCGGTGCTCATTCCGAGGATTGTAGTGTTGGCACGCAGCTGTTTTTTGGTCGGCCGGACGCCATTGTTCTCAATCAATCGGATCACTCGCCGCTTATTACGCAAATCAATCCCCGTCGTGTCGAGACCGAGTGTATCAGCCCGTGCCAGAACTTCCTCAAGAGTCAGCGCATTCAATTCTTCTCGCAGGCTTGGATCCGATGGCGGTAAAAAGCTGTAATCAAAAATAACGCTGTCTATATATAAGCCTGTTCCCCCTACCAAAAATGGCACCTTCCCGCGACCAACGATATCCTGGATCGCCGCATTGGCGAGCTTTTGGAATACAACAGCACTAAACCCTTCAGCCGGATCAGCCACATCTAACAGATGATGTGGCACACGCGCTTGTTCAGCCGCCGAGGGTTTGGCCGTCCCTACATCAAAACCTTTATACACGGTCCAAGAGTCCGCACAAATAATCTCGCCATTAAACTTCTCGGCCAGCTGCAGTGCCAAAGCCGACTTGCCAGAAGCCGTCTCGCCGACAACAACAACTAACGGCGCAACCATAGAACCAATGAATATATAGTCGTAATAATCATGCCGAGAAGTGAGACCAAAAATATACTAGCTACAAATAGCGATGCTACAAAGCTACTTTCGTAGCAGGCAATGGTCAAGTTTGGGTCATAATTACAGTGGTGATGTGGCAAAATGGGAGACAGCCTGCCAATAATCCAGGTATGGGACAGCCCTATTACGAGCGTCAGTAAAGTACAGAAGATAAAAATCCTTAGGATTTGTTTCCTGGGAACCATAGCAACGATTGTACATCAACTTTATAATCTTCCGAGACTTCGTATCCCTCTGCCTCGAGCGCCGCTCGGTGGCCGCGCCGGCCACCAGGGTAGCCAGCCGCTAACCCACCCTGCTTGTTCACCACTCGTTGCCACGGCAAGTTCGGATCGCCAAAGTGCGCAATCCCACCAACAATCCGCGCCGCTCGCGCATTGCCGCACAACGCCGCCAACTGCCCATACGTCATCACCCGCCCACGCGGAATCTGGGCGACAACTGCCTCAACCCGTTCGCGAAAACCTTGATCCGATGTCATGCAGGTCCCTTACATTTCGCGCAGCATAATCATGCACGTCACCTCTTGCCAGTGCACGGAAATCGCAAGCATGCACTACATGCATTGGCCCTGTTACCGGAGGTCCACCCATGCGCCAATCTTGGCTCCACGGAAAGTGGAACATATGCACTACCTGTACGTCGACGCCAGCAACTGAAATGGTGTGGCCCGTATGGTCTTCGTGGTGCACGGCAGCCCTACCCGCCAGTATTACACCCTTTGGCCTTTCGAGGCTTGAATGATTAATTTCACTAAACATGCCGGGGAAATGCTTGTCAAACTGGTACCTTGTGGCTTCTTTAGTCTTATCATCGGGACGACCGGTTGTCACTATTAGTGTATTGTGCTCCGCTAGTGCCCGAAAATACTCCACCGAGCCAGGCATAGGCGGCATGTCGAGGTACTCCTGCTCATTAATCATCTGCTGGAGATCGTCAATGACTTCGGCTTTGTTAGACCTTCCCCATTTGCGTGCAGTTCGGTTATCGAGTTCATAGAAGTCGTGAAGGCCCAAATGTACTCTACGCTCCCGGTTAAGCTTACGGATCTGGTATAAAGCCGTCATAAATAACGTCTCATCACCATCCGTGCTAATAACTTGGTCCCTTACCGTAAGCATTTTTGTAAGGTCGACGCGGTTTTCCAAACTCTTCATATGTAAATTCTAGCAAAAATATTGCAAAAATGAAAATAGATGTCTTGCGTTGTAATTCTAATTGCTTCTATTTATTAACGGCGGAAGGCCAGCTGCCAGTCCTGAATGTGGTCTAGCTCTGGCCGCAGGGTTGCTATACACCCGCCGAAGTAGAAGCTAAATCCACGATAGTAACGCTCAATCTTATCCGCCGATATACCTCTGTCCCGCCAGTTCTCTGTTAGTACAGGTCGATTAGCTTGGAGTTTACGTTGCCACTCCCGGATAGTATGCGCATACGACGGCCCAAGTGCCGTTTTCTCATGCAGCTTCCAGCCGCGCTGCACCATTTGCTTGATGATATACTCGTCCGAAACCAGCACACCACCAGGGAAAATAGCTGTTTTGAGCACACTTGAGTTATGCCGCTGATCTGCCAGCTGTTTTTGCTTGACGGTTATAGCTTGGATGGTTGCCGCGCCGTTATCACTATCCGCGAAGGTATTGATGGCATCAAAATATACGCCCATATCAGGCCAGGCGACGGCTTCAATCATCTCCGCCGATACGATTCGATCAAACCGCTGCTTGGCAACAAGGTCCCGGTAGTCTGCGCCAAGGAACTCAACGCGATCATCCACCTCGGCAGTCTTGGCCCGAGCTCGTGCCCGATCAAGCTGTTCATCGGAAACTGTCAGCGAGGTAATATGCAAGTTCGGGTACCGCGTAGCCAGCTCTACTGCCAATCCACCCCAACCGCCGCCAATTTCTAGGAGTGTTTCGGCAGTATCTAGCCCTAATTTTTTAGCTAGTGAGTCAATCTTTGCCTCTTGTAAGTCCTCGAGGCTTGTAAACTCACTGCCCGGCCGGAGCAATCCTGCGGAGTACTGCACGTAGCGTTCATCGAGGAAACCGTTCGGGCCAGTGTATGCTTCTTGGCTGGCATCGTAATGCATTGTGATCTGTTCTTTAGTGCGATCCGTGCTCTGTGTCCAACGGCGCCGTGCAATAGGATCACGCAGCGGAGCCAGAACAGTAGCTGCTGCCCACCTTGCCTGTCGCACCCAATGCGTTTTTTCGTAAAGGGCCGTCACTAACGGCACTAGCGCATCGGCTTCCGGATTGCCGGTATCGACATCCTCGGGGATACGGCTCAGTTCTCCGTTCGGCGTCCACAATGGCCGGTCCTCACCGGTATAGGTATAGAACAGTCCTGTATCGCCATGGCGCAGCAAAGCCGGCAGCACCACATCAGGTTCGTAAATGTCCATTACCGCCATGCCGCCGTTGCCGTACGGGAAGCGCCAGCGTTGCCCATCAGAACTACCACTGGTGCGAATGCCGCCCAGCTCAGTCAGTACCTCTTGTCCAAGCTTTGCTAAGCCTTGCTGTAACCTGCCACGTGTAGGGTGCAGAATCTTCTCGGCTACTGCGTCGGTTTCGGGATGCAAGAAATCTCTAAAATGCTCTGCCATGCTCTGTGGTCTCTCCTATCACATGACATGATGCCACACTCGAGTACCCCGTGCAATCATAAGCAGTGATTTTGGTAGTTTACAAAGATGATTTGGTGGTGCGGCTTTTGGCTTCGTTAGCGACAGTGCCGAGGAATTCTTCGAAGTTCAGCTCTGGGTGCGCGGCTAGGACTTCCATATCCTTGCGGATACGGGGCATTAGGCGGTCGGATTGCATTTCCTTTTCGCCAATCACTACGCTATATGGCACCTTCCAGACTTCGGCGTCGCGGATCTTCTTACCCACAGATTCATTGGAGTTGTCGACAGTCACGCGTAAGCCCAAATCCTTAGCTCGCTGCAGAATATTAGCCGCAAACTTCACGGTTTCGTCTTCTTGGTTAACGGTAATTAAGCGAATCTGCTCCGGTGCCACCCACACGGGGAATTTACCAGCAGTATGCTCGATATACACCGACAGCAAGCGTTCGATGGACCCCAGGATAGCACAGTGGATCATTACAGGTCGTTGCACGCTCCCGTCTTCGGCCACGTATTCTAGCGCAAACCGTTCCGGTTGCACAAAGTCCAATTGCACGGTGGCTACTTGGTGCTCACGACCAATGGCATCGGTGGCCATGAAGTCGATCTTCGGCCCATAAAAGGCTGCTTCCCCTGCCATCTCAAAGGACTCCAGGTTATTCTCCACCGCCAAGCCACGTATGATGCTTTGCGCCTGTTCCCAGAGTTTAGGATCACCGAGGTACTTATCACTCTCGTCGCGGAAGCTGAGGCGAGCCCGCAGGCTCATCCCAAGTGTGGTGTACAGCGTCTGAATGTCGGTCACCAAACCAGCAACCACCCCAGCCACTTGATCTGGGCGGGCATAGGCATGGCTGTCATCTTGAGTAATTGAGCGGACGCGGCTAAGACCACCAAGCTCACCAGTCTTTTCGTCGCGGTAGACAGTGGTGGTTTCGAAATATTTAATAGGCAGATCGCGGTAGCTCCGTGGCTGTGACGCAAAGATCTGGTTGTGGTGCGGGCAATTCATGGGCTTGAGGGCAAACTTGTCAGAGGTTTCCTGGCTTTCTACTAAGAATAATTCATCACCAAACTTATCCCAGTGGCCCGATACCTTATACAGCTCGGTCTTAGTAATGTGTGGGATTGATACTCGCTGAAAGCCTGAGTTTGTGCGCAGTGATTCGGCAAACCTAGCCATTTCTTCGCGCAGGACTGTGCCACGCGGCGTAAACAGCGGTAGTCCCGAGCCAACCAGCTCTGAAAAGGTAAACAAATCTAGCTCTTTGCCCAGCTTGCGGTGGTCACGCTTCTTAGCTTCTTCGAGCATATCAAGATGTACGCGCAACTCTTTAGGACTAGCAAAAGCCACGCCATAAATTCGCTGCATCTGCGCATTCTTTTCGTTGCCACGCCAGTACGCACCGGCGATGCGCATCAACTTGAAAGCACCGACCTTCCCTGTCGATTCCACATGCGGACCCCGACACAGATCGGTAAAGTCGCCATCCTTATAGAAGGATACATTCTCGACGGCCGCATCACCCTCGGCGATGGTCCCCAACTCAGCCGCGTCCAAATCCTTAGCCACGGTGGTACCCGACCGCTTAAGGTCGTTCAGCAGTTCTTCTTTATAGGGCTGCCCAGCTTGTTGTGCCCAGGCAATAGCTTCGTCCACAGGCTTCTCGAATCGCTCAAAGGGGACATTCTCGGCAATAATCTTGGCCATCTCGGCCTCAATCTTCTCAAAGTCAGCCTCAGAAATCTTGGTGTCCGGCCCTAGATCAACATCATAATAAAAACCGTTCTCCACCACTGGCCCCACGCCAAATTTCACGCCTGGCCACAAGCGCTGCACAGCAGTTGCCATAATGTGCGCCAGTGAGTGCCGCATCGCGTATAACTCTGGTTGTTCGGAACTGGCCATAGTAACTCCTTAAGCCTTAACTTACCACTGACGAGGAAAGAGCAGCCCAAGCGACGGATTCATTCCGGCGCCTGGCGCGATGAGAAAACCATAGGTTGTCTCATTACAAATAAAAACGCGCCGCGTTTGAGTGATCTCGCAGGTCATTCAAACTACTTGGCGCGTCTCGGTCCCGAATGTAAGGGGAGGTTCCACCTTGACTTTTACTCTTGCAACTTTGTTTCTAGCCCATCGTTGCCACTCCGGCTAAGCTCAGCGGGTGGTTGGTCCGCCTCATCGCTTAAGAACCATTGTACACCACTAAAAATTTGATGCAAATATAGCCACAGACCCACACATTCTCATCTGTTAACGGCACGCACACGCTCGGTGTGCTGGAAGTATTCTGCTACGCCGCGTAGGGCTTCCCGGCTATATCCAAACCCATGACGCCCAAAGTGCGTCTCTACTAAAGGAATATTGCCCACGTTTTGCTTAACCAGACGCCTACGTCGAATGGCCGGATCCTTGGGGTCGTATGCAATAGTGACGCTCTGATCGGGCGTCATACCGCTACGAATTGCCGCCAGCATATCTGGCAAATGTGCCTGACGAGCCACCGCTACCGAGACTTGCTCCCGACGCCACCCCAAAGGATCATGGGCAAGCCGGCTGCCAGATCCACCACCCTTTGCCTTAAGCTCACGAGCCAATGGGTCCATGCGCTCTAGGAGCAAGGCCTTGCGCCCCAGATTATGGATCGCTATCTTCGCTGCCCCGCTATGCGCCTGCCGGTAGCTCTCGTTCCCCAGCCCAGCCGGATGAACAAGCAACGTATCGCCAAAACGCTCCGGAACCTGCCGCATAGCCAATACCGTACTAATAGCGCCTCGGGATTCTGCCAAAGCATCTACCTGCGCAGCTTGCAGTTCATCTAATGTCGTTAGGATGTCAGCTGCCTGCTGCATATCGAGGTCAGTTACCCTTGGAATCACTCCTTCCTTACTCGCCAAAGCTGGCTGGAGAGTGCGTTTGGCCTTGCCTTCTAGTTTTTCCGGATACCGTATACCTATCACCTGTCGCTGGTCTTCCTCAGCCAATGCAATTGCTGTCCAAGGCAGCTTCTGATCCCCGTTAATGCCTAGTGCGACAAAAATCGGTTTGGCTGGTTCACCGGTGGCTGGATCTAGGCGGATACCGCCAAGCGGCTCGGCTACAAGCACCTCCATGGCACCCCGACGGAATGCCTGGACAGCAGCATACTCCGTCCGCCACTCTGGATGGGTGTAGACGTCATCCGGCAGCGATAGCTGATTATTTGGACGAAATGATTGTTCTGCAACAGAGGTCATATGTATTTTTTGTTTTTGATGAAACTATATACATTGTAGCATATTTCTTATGTTTTTACAAATTCTACTGCTCGGCCCGGCGTATGGCTAGATTTCAATCTCGACGATTTCGCAAAAATCAGGGATGAAACCTGGGAGCCCTAATACTTCACGCAAAGCAGCGATGACTAACCCATGCGTAAACCAGATTGTTTCTTGTGGTGGATTACTAAGTAGCTTCTTGGCGGCTACCAAAGCTTCTTGAGGTAATTCCCCGCGACCAATCATTTCAACTGTCTTATGAGGATCTGCCGTGTGTATTTCATTTAAAAGACTGCTTGTTTGGAGGTGCTCCTCTGGAAAGCCAGCCTCCATTGCCGTTTGCCTCGTTCTGATCAGTTCCGACACCGCCACGGGAAGCGTAGTCGTTGCAATGCTCTTCTCTCGCAGCATCTCCCCAAGCATTTGAGCCTGCTCTCTGCCCTCTTCTACCAGAGGCGCTCCCTCCTTACCAAATAGGGGTCGATTAAGCCGCGTGCCACCAGTCTTCCCGTGACGAATGACCAAATACTTCATACGCTCATTATAAGTCTTAAAAGTACACTTTACTACAAGGGTGAAGGTGGTACGTGAGTGCAGTTTGGGATGATACTCGAGCACCGAAGCGGAGCGCACTTAAAGGTGCGTGAGCATCGGAGCGGAGAGTAGCGCCCAAAATGTGCCACGTAGCATCTTCATATAAAAAAGAGTTGAATGATCTCGCAATGCCATTCAACTCTTTCCCACGGTTTGTGATGCCTAAAGCACCCGCAAAACCACACCTGTACAAACTATCTTAGCATACTAGCAGGATATGGCTAGCCTTTTTGTATTGTAAGGATCACAATGGACCTGTGGATAGAAATTTACATATTTATATCAGATATGGTGTATAGCTCTTTAGGGCTAGTGTCATATATGAGATAAATTCCCTATTCTTGCAGGCAAATTAAAAGACCTCCGAGGAGGTCGTACTCTGGTGGGCGATAGAGGATTCGAACCCAAAACAGCCCCGATGGGCTGTTTTGTAGTCACGAATGAAATGTCATTAAAAGCATATGTAACTGTGGTGCACCAGCCTCACGGTTCGAATTCCTAATGGTCATTATTTGTAGATCACAGGAACCCTCGTCCAGTGAAACTTTGGTGGGCGATAGAGGATTCGAACCTCTCACCTCATCCACGTCAAGGATGCGCTCTAGCCAAATGAGCTAATCGCCCGCTTCGTCCATAGACAAATAAGCTCCATTGAATATACCTGAGAGTCCCCTAAAACGCAAGTCCAAAGGCCGCTCCTCACCTCTGTTATACTGCTTAAGATTATATGTCATAATATTGACATTAGTGCTATAGATTGGTACTATACTTAACGTTAAACGAGACGATAACGAGTTTTGAAGAACAAGAAAACGAGTCCGCTCGATACGTTTAGTTTATTTTACGAAGAGATTGGATCATCCAACTCTATCAAACGGATTCGTCGCTACAGACAGTTAGCCGCTACCAAGTAGCTAAGCCAACGTCGCAAAATACCCCGTTCCTTTAGCAGGCGCGGGGTATTTTGATGCTTGCACTTATCCACGGCAAAATGAGGAATTATCCACTAGCTTTTTCTTAAGCGTTATGACAATATGTTGACATGGTATGTCCTTATTGTAGCGCGAAAACTGATGTTGTGAACTCTCGGCCTCAAAAGCGTCTAAATCAAGTTTGGCGTCGTCGGCACTGTTCTAACTGTGGTGCAACCTTTAGCTCCATTGAAGGACCTGCGTACGACACCGTCTGGCGCGTTAAAACTGCCCAAGGCACACTCGCACCCTTCCAGAAGAACAAATTGTTTCTGAGCGTCTATAAAGCGCTCGAGCACCGTGAACACGCCATTGATGATGCAACGGCCCTAGTGGACACAATTGTGAGCCAGCTACGTCAGCAAAATACCTCAGCAATCCTAGAAGTCTCGATTATTACCCAAACGGCGCACCAAGTGCTCCAAAACTTCGATACTGCAGGAGCTGTGCACTACCAAGCCTTCCACCCCCTAAAAAAACAACCTTAGTGGCGGCGCAGCAGTTTTTTGCGCTTTTTGGTTGCCATACCAGGGTCAGCATCAGATGAGACACGCTCTCCTGATTCGGTAACCACCGCCTTCTCGGTCACATCAAACTTACTGAGGTACCAGCCGAACATTAATCTTGTCTGGGAGTTAAAAGCCGCGAGTGATCCGTACGCAAAGGTGGTGACTGGTAGCCACACCCACTGCAGGAGCATAAAGACGCTGCGGTGACGCTTGTAGCGCTCGGGGCGCGGTGGCAACGTCTTCATACTGACATACAGTGATGCGAGCAGTCCCAAGATACCGAATTTATTAACACGACTAATGATCAGTGGCAATGCGGTTGCGGTGTAGTACTGCGGGTGGACCAGCAACGGGATGAATCCAGCGGTGAGGGGCAGAATGTTACCTGAACCCCAAGAGACATGCCCTTCCAGCAAGCGCAGCCACTTGGTAACCACATCAAACTTCGGGACTTTATTGTGGCGCAAGAACCCGTTACGAGCGACATAGGCGATGTCGGAAGCGCCATAGGTCCAGCGACGCAGCTGCACAAACTGAGCGCGCAAAGTTTTACGATATGTCTCGGCTAACACAGCATCCTGAAAAATTGGTACAAACATCGGGTACACACGGTAGTTGCCGTCGTAGTGGAAGTAGCTGCGCCAAAAGTGATGGCCGTCCTCTACGATGGTGCGAACACTCCAAAAATCCATGTCAATGAGAGCGCGCATACTCTGGGCGTGGGCCGAAAAGTTCCGCTCCAGGTGTGGGCGCTGGCTGAGCACGATGTAGAAGAAGTTGTTGCCGGTGGCGATAACGCGCATCGGGGCTGGAGCGTCCCAAATATTGTTGGTATACATCGGCAGCGGCTGGTACGAGGCACGGATGGGATCCGGCACTACGCAGTACAGATAGCTCAGGGCCGAAAGATACTTCTTATCTACTCGGTTATCGGAGTCGAGCGTCGTTACAACCACGCGTACTGGGTCAATGTCTTGCTCCTCTAGATAGCGCTGCAGCTCGCGGCCAGCGTAGGTAATGTTGCCACCCTTACCAATTACCTCATCGGGAATGTTAGCCGGGTGTTTGACTGCCATGGTGTGCATGAAGTGCTGTTTGTATTCGCCAAGTAGTTCGTTGACCCGGTCCTCGGCCTGCTGGCCGGCTCGCCCCTCGTAGGCAAAGACCAAAATGACGTTTTTGGTACCGTAATCAGAGTTGATAATCGCCTGTATCGTGGGTTCTAGTACCTCTTTGGTTTCGTTAACGGTGGCAATAATGATGGCATGCACCAGTTCGTGCGGCTTTACCAAAGCCGGTTGCACTTGCAGCCGCTTGAGGCTCTCGATATGCCATTTGGGTCGTGCCGCACCCCGCTCACCCACCTGCCCACGCTCTACCTCTTCTAGCAGCTCCATCCAGTTAACTTTTTTATAACGTCGGATAGCGTTGTGACCGGCCACTGCGCGAATGTCTACGGCAATTGACCGCGTAAAGTACGTCAGCACATACAGCAGAATAAAGATGATTGAGAGTGGGATTGGTTCGTCCGGAAAGCCAGGTAAACGGACAGTAATAAAGCTTAAGATAAGGGGTAGGAACAACAGTGTCCACGTGAGAGTGCCAGGCAGAATTTCGAAAAAGCGATACCAACCTTTGCGGTCTTTCTCGAGAGGAATTTCGATATCTGTCACGCGCTTGGTCCTGCCACCTAGCGCAAAATGAGTAGCGCGTTACTAACAATGAGCGTGAGTAGCAACAGCAGGATGCCGAGTGCCAGAATAGTGACTGCCAGTTGGCGATGAATGCGGTAGGCGCGCCAGCTCAGCGTGGTGTGGATGGCCAACACCAGCAATGCGAACACCACAAAGCCCATCAGCTCCGTGACGCTGCCCTGCTTAAAGGCGTCGATACCCAATCCAGGCCGGTACTGCACAATGTAGCCGTTACCGTGGTTGGAGCTCAGTCGCAGCAGCACAAAAATACTGGCTGCCAACGCCAAAAAAGTATTAACCGACAGCAAGAGCAAAATCAAACGGTCATGAAAATATTTTGTTGTCATATCTTAAAGTTATTGTAGCATTTCCTGTCCGTTACGTTTGAGGAAATTTTTTACCCAGCCCTCCTACTACTCCGGGAAAGGGCCCCACGAAACCTGTTTCGTGGGGAAAAGGAGCAATTATGCGAGGCCCAGGGTACTATTTGGCCACTTGATTGCCAAATAGTACCCTGGGCCGGAAGAAGTTGCGACGTGGTGCGGGTACGGAGAGTCGAACTCCGATCTCGACCTTGGGAAGGTCACATAATAGCCGCTATACGATACCCGCAGCTGTGTTTAACAAAAACCTGGAGCCGATGGTGGGATTCGAACCCGCGACCCCCGCTTTACGAAAGCGGTGCTCTAGCCAACTGAGCTACATCGGCAAGCTCCAAATCAGAGGCTATTATAGCAGCTTTTGACTCTGTTTAATCACTAAGGTAATCGAAGTCAGTTGCCCGGTAATCTCGTACGTGGAACCTAGCATGATCCGCAAGTATGCTGGGAGCTGTCGTCTCGATTACTTCCTCTGCCAACCCTAAGACATGTTGAGCGCGACTGGTACGATTCAAGCGAGCCATTTTCATCGCCCTAAACGCATCTTTCACAATTACAAATGGATTGCCCAGGTCGGTCGTTGCCGGACGGTTCGGCATTATGGCCGGTTGTACACTGCGAATAGAGCTATCATCCATCCAGCCCCACCCGTAACGGCTATCACGAACGCGCTCGAGCAAAGCTAAGTCCGGACCAGAATCTTCAACCGACATATCTTCCTTTCAAGTCCCACCCTACCAATGAAACCGGCGTACGCATTTCGTCACCAAGCCCCGATCGTACAAGGCTTCCATCATGTGACCAAGAAGGCAAAACCCAACCTGATGAACTCCCACCCCCATCTTTAAACAATGACTTGAAAGTTCCAAACATCTCTCTACTCCGATTTACGGACTTTGTATTCCACTAAATTAGCGAACGAATTCAAACGCTTTTGGGCTGCAAGTTATGAAGCCTGGCGCAAGCTATCGGCGTGTTCTTCTGGAACTGGGACATTTGTGTCCAGCTCTACACCTGGGACATTCGGGACATTGGGTGTAGTGAGGCCCCGAAGAAATTCCTGTGGAGTGTGGCAACGTACTGCTGCACCTACTACATACTCTCCACCCTTAAATAAAGTACTACCGGCTAGCGCAGCAAAACCGCTGACGCTCCCTGGTCCCCTAAACATGTCCTTAAGGCCATCAATGGGATTTAGTTTCATATTTCCACTCCTTTTATCTGGGCTACTATTTACTAGCTCTTACTTCCAGCGTACTCCGAGTATCATGGAATGCAAGATTTTATTGTGACAATTCTTACAATAAAACTGTGCTTAACTTCACACTGTTCGTCACCTAAATATAGCTGGATAACGGAGTTGGCTTGCATTTTTTGGTGGACCAAGCGAAGATAGAGGCAGTTTGAATACCACAAATACAACTTGGGGACTTTTGGGCGTCGGGACTATCGGTGGTGAGGTGTTGCGCCAAGTTAACCAGCCCGCGGTGGCTGAACGGTTAGGCTTGGAGACTGCTCCCAGCTTTATTATCCGAAGCTCGGGTACGTGGAAGCCAGGTGCAGACGGCGAACTGGTGCAGGTTGGCGATGGTAGCCTGGAATCGCTGGACAGCCTACCGCTGCCAAAAGTAGTTTTTAATGCCCTACCCTCCACCGGCGATGGCCGCTCCAGTGAGCTGATGGCCTACTTTTTAAAAAAGGGTGTGCTGGTAGTGACCGCGGAGAAGGCAGCCTTGGCGTATGAGTTTAGTAAGCTTAAGACTTTGTCTGAGAATTTTAAACGCATGGGTATTAACGCCGCGGTTGGTGGTGGTACCCGGCCTTTGTCCGCTGGCCGCAGCCACTTCCAGGACCTGGACAATGTGAGCCAAGTACATATGACGCTCAATGGCACCGTTTCGCAGATTATGAGTGCCGTCGCCAGTGGTGCTACCCCAGAGGCCGCCGTGCAAGAAGCGATTGCTCTTGGCTATGCCGAACCAGGCGCCACCGACCCGGCAACTGTCTTCCAGCAAGAGCTGGAGGGTGATGTGCCCAAAAAGCTGGCGATATTCATGAACGTCTTTGGCTTTGGACAAGAGATTTCGCCCAATGAGCTTTCGTTCAAGTTGGACAAAGCCGCGGTGGAAGAAGCGCTGCAGGCAGCCAAGGACTATCGCTTTATTGTGTCTATCTACGGCCCAGCATTTCGGGCGGTTGAGGGCAAGATTGATGAAGGAATTTTAGGCAAATTCACCTTCGAACATGACGGCTGGCAAATCGTTGGCGGCTTCCGCCAGCTCAGCGCTAATCCGTTATTTATGGAATTTGCTACCCTACAAGGTCCCGGCAACTGCTGCCTCGTAGGCCTGGGCAAAAACGAAGAGGATGGGGTAAACGTGTTCGCCAAAGGTCCCGGCGCGGGGCCGCATGCCACCGTCAATACTATGTTGGACGATTACCTGACGCTCAAGCTAACCAATTAACTTTTCAACGATTTGATGTAGCCCTTTTGCACGAGCAGTTCGGCCATGAGGATTGCCCCACCGGCAGCCCCGCGAACAGTGTTATGCGCGAGCGCGACAAATTGCCAGTCGAAGTGTGGATCTTCACGCAGACGACCCATAGTAATGCCCATGCCATTTTCGTTGTCGCGATCGAGTCGGGTTTGTGGGCGATCGGGTTCCTCGAAGTAGGTAATAAGCTGCTCGGGTGCCGAAGGTAAGCCTAGTTCGGCTAGCGGGTTTGCATAACTTTGCACTTTGGCGATAATTTCTTCGGCGCTTGGTTTGCGTGCAAATTTTACGCTCACAGCTGCCATGTGACCATCGGTAACTGGGACCCGAATGCAGGTTGCATTAATGTGAGGTATGTTAGCCAATGCAATTGCGCCATCCTGCAGTGTGCCCCAAATCTTCATGGGTTCGCGCTCCGACTTATCTTCTTCACCGCCGATGAGTGGGATGACATTGTCAATCATCTCCGGCCATGTCTCAAAAGTTTTACCGGCTCCGGAAATTGCTTGCATACTGGTGACTGCCACCTTCTCGGGCTCATACTCTTGCAGCGCGGTCAGAATGGAAGTGTATGACTGGATGGAACAGTTTGGTTTGACGGCAATCAGGCCGGTTGTCCAGCCACGGCTGGCGCGTTGTTGATCGATCAAGGCGGCATGGTCAGGATTAATTTCTGGCATCAAGATGGGTACGTCAGCCGTCCAGCGGTGGGCAGAGTTGTTGGAAACCACGGGCACACCGGCGGCGGCGTAGGCAATCTCTATGTCCTGGATCTCTTGTTTTTCCATATCGAGTGCACAAAAAACCAGGTCTACTTCTTGGGCAATCGAACTTAGATCAGATGTGACCTCACGGACTACTAAGGAAGCAACATTGTTAGGAATTGCGGTGGTCATCGCCCAGCGCTCTGCTACTGCTTCGCTGTATGCTTTACCGGCCGACCGGGGCGAAGCGGCTACCACGGTCACCGTAAACCAAGGGTGCCCAGCCAGCAGGCTAATAAAGCGTTGCCCCACCATGCCGGTGGCGCCGAGTATGCCTACTCGTAATGCGGTCACACCTGCTCCTTATCTTTGCCATTGAGATGGAAAGCATCGTGCACAGCACGCACGGCCACCGGAATATCTTCCTGCGCGATAACGAGTGAAATGTTTCGTTCTGAAGAGCCTTGCGCAATTGCGATGATGTTGATGCCTTCCTCGCCGAGGCTGGCAAATGTTTTGCCAGCAACGCCTGGATGGCCTTTCATGCCTTCGCCAACCACTGCGACGATCGCCAGATTGTTCTCTAACTTTACGGTTTCTATGTTGTTTTTGGCCAGTTCTGTTCCGAAGGTCTGCTGCAAAATACGCATGGCTTCGGTGCCGTCATCGTGCCTTACAACCAGTGAAATGTTGTATTCGGAGGAGGCCTGCGAGATGAACAAGACATTGATGTTGGCGGCAGCGATCGTGCCAAACACCTTGGCCGCCACCCCAGGTACACCCGTCATGCCCTTGCCTTGCACGGTTATGAGTGACAGATTTTTCATGGTGGTAATGGCCTTGCCACCATCTTTGGTGCGCTGGGCTTGCTTGGAAATTTTGGTCCCGGGATCGTCGGGCTGGAAAGTGTTCTTGATGATGATGGGGATGTTCTTGAGCGCGGCAGGCACCATAGTGAGCGGGTGCAGTACTTTGGCGCCAAAGTATGAGAGCTCGGCGGCTTCTTCATACGAAAGAATTGGCAAGGTGTGAGCATGTGGAATTAGGCGCGGGTCTGCGGTCATCACGCCGCTCACGTCAGTCCAAATCCAGACTTCTTTGGCGCTTAAGCAGTAACCCAGAATCGTTGCCGAGTAGTCCGAACCGCCGCGGCCGAGCGTAGTGGTAATGCCATCGGTAGTAGCGCCAATAAAGCCGGTCACCACTGGCACAATGCCCTCGTCCAGTAGTTTGCCAAGCACGCGGGTGGCTTTGGGCGTAGATTTGTCGAGCTGAGGCTGGGCGTTACCAAACTCGTTGCTGGTAACAATGAGCTTGGTCGTCTCTACCGGACGTGCCGGCGTGCTTTTTTGCGCCAAGGCAGCAGCTACTAAGTGGATGTTCAAGCGCTCGCCGAATGACACTATTAAATCCTGTGCGCGGTTACTCAGCTCACCAAGCGCATAAATACTCTCGAGAACGTGCGCCAGTTCTTCCAGCAATTCATTAACCGCTGCAGTGAGGTGCTTTGCCTGATCGGCTGGCAGTGCTAACTCTTCGATCGCGGTGTGATGCGCCGTTTGGATAGCTTGCTGAGCGGCCATAAAGTCATGATGTTTTTTATCGGCGGCGGCGTGCGCGGCACTCAGTAAAAGATCGGTAATACCACTCATGGCCGAAACTACCACTACCCGCTGCTCGAAGTCGCTATGAGACACAATCTCGGCCACTTCCTGCATGCGCCGGGCGTTACCAACCGACGTGCCACCAAATTTCATGACAACTAAATTAGACATATTAGCGTTATGCTCCTTGTGGTCCAGTATACTCGAGATCTATCTCTGATGAAAGTAGCGTGTCAGTATCTAGAAAGCCTTGGCATTTCGTCTATGGTAACCGACTAGGCCTCAGGTGCGGGCTGGTGGTTTTGGATGCCGATGGCCGAAATGGCACTGCCAATGAGCATGAGAACAGTGACAGCAATGAGCGTGCGGTGGAAGCCATCGGTCTGCAGTTGGGTGCCCGTAATAATACCAATGGTAGCGATAGTGATAAGTCCGGCTACACGAGAGATGGCATTGTTCACGGCCGAACCAACCCCGGCGTAGCGGGGATCAACATCACCTAAAATTGCTGCGGTGAGCGGCGAGACCGTGCAGGACAAACCGAGAGCGAACAACAAAATGCCTGGCAATAGATGTGTCCAGTAATTAGCACCAGGGTGCATCATCAACATTAACAAGAAACCACCGGCCGCTAAGAGTGGTCCAAGTGCCATAAACAGCCGGGGACCAAACTTCCCTGCCAACGCCCCGAAGCGGGGGGACAGGATGAACATAACAATCGTTACGGGCAACAATGCCAGGCCGGCGCGCAGCGCGGAATAGCCACTTACCTGCTGCAGATAGATACTAATAATGAACGTACCGATGGCAAGTCCACCGTAGATCGCGGCGGTGGCCACATTACCGACGCTGAAGTTGCGGCGCTGGAAAATACTCAGCGGCAGCATTGGCTTGGCGTTGCGGCGCTCCCACCATATAAAGACTGCAAACAGTATGATCCCACCAATCAGCGGGAGCCAAACCATTACGTCCGTCCAACCATATTTTGGTTGCATTATAAGTGCGTACACTGGGGCGCCCAGGCCGAGTGTACACAAAAGTGCACCTGGTGTATCAATTTTTACCTTCTCGTTGGTCATCTCTGGCTTATCTACTCCGCGCAGCAGCCATAATGTGATGGCAATAGGCAGCACATTGATGGCAAAAATCCAGCGCCACGAGAGTGAATCTACCAAAATCCCCCCAAGAAGCGGACCAATAATAAACGAAATACCCGTCCACGCCGTCCACGTGCCAATGGCCTTACCCTGCGCTTTGCCAGAGAATGTCGAAATAATAATAGCCAGTGAACTGGGCACTAAAAGTGCTCCCGCCAGCCCTTGGAGCATCCGCGCTACTACCAAAAATGCACTGTTGGGCGCGGCTGCACACAAAAGTGAGGTCACCCCAAAGCCAAGGAGTCCGGCCGTCAGAATCCGTTTGCGTCCAAACAAATCGGACAGCGAACCGGCGAGTAAAATTAGTGCGCCAAGTGTCAGCATGTAGCCATCTACAATCCACTGCTGCGCGGCCAACCCCCCACCGAGATCCCTACTAATAGCCGGCAAAGCCACGTTGACCACCGAACCATCCAGAAATGCCACGAATGAAGCTAGAATGCTCACTACCAGGACAAGTCGTTGCTGCTTAGTCATATCAATAAGTATACAGCGACCGCGCAATAGGCTTGCCTTGCTTGGTATACTAAGCACATGTCAGCAGAGTTTTGGCAAGACATTGCCAGCGAAGGCACCGATGCTTTGGTTACCAGTTCGGGCATAAGTACGCGGGAAGCCCGCACCGCTTTTCGTACGATGATCGATACCGCCCAGCCACGCCAGGGAGGCAGGTTGCGCATACTCCGCATCACTGACGGGCTCGAGCCGTTTGCCCCAGAAGATCCCATTACACGGACCGATAGAATACTCCACCATTTGGAGGCTAAATTTATCCGCTGGTGGTCAGATAAATGCCTCGCGTACGCCGCCGGCAAAGGTCATGTGGAGGTTTTACCACTTTCGGTAAGCGGATTATCTAGTGAAGCAGTACGCTCGTTGGCACAGACGGCTAACGTACTGGAACTACCTGCTGGTAATACGCCGAACTTGGCAAAGGCCGTACAACGCCATGTGGACACACTAGTGCCCCTGGTAGAAACGCAGAACCTTGCTGTCATCACCGCCAGTGCAGGCAGTATCGTCGCAAGCAGCAGCTTGGAAGGTTGCGCAGTACCGCCCGCTGATGTACTGGCAGAAAGCATCGCAGAACTATCGCCGCTTGGCATTCTTGAAGTGCCGGTTATGGTGCATGCGCCCGGACGACGGGTTCCGTTGCCAGCTGGTGGTATGTTGCATCACCTCGTAAGCTCTGGATTCCGTGATTACGAATCTAAACCAGGAGATCAGGCTAACTTTATTGCGCGCCACCCTAATGCGGTATGCCTAAATGATGCAAATTCATTGCTAGTGACCCGTGGCCATGGACGATTAGTGCGCCCTCAGTCGGCACTAATGCCCGGCATTGCATGGCCCTTACCCCAGGAATAGGATTGCATTTTTACCCTTAGCTTGCTAAACTTACCTCTGTCGTTTTAGATTTTGAAGCTTTATCTGGCGGGCCACGTGCTTACGAGGGCTCGTAGTGAAGAGGCCTATCACGCCTCCCTGTCACGGAGGAGATCGCCGGTTCGAATCCGGTCGGGCCCGCCAGACAACGTTTTAAAGCAATGAGTAGGTATGCGGTAGCACTATCAACCGCGCAGGCAATAATTGGCAACGCTTGCAATATGACCTAGCTTACTCGCCTTAACGTCCATACGCTCAGCGAATGTAGCTACAGTTTCAACCATTTCCTGCTGGTAAGTAGCAGGTATGATCTTATCCGTCGTTGAAACTATCATATGCACGTCTTTACCCGCAAATGAGCTGCCTGCACTCATAGGAGCTAGCGCTTGCCAAGCTCTAGCTAATGTCGCTTCATCAATGCCTTGCGCTTCAAAACCTTGCCTTATAGACTGCGTCCTGTCACCCTCCCACACGCATCTTGCCAAATTGCTGCCAGCTACCACCATTGTCGCACTGGTAAAGTCAGGAAAGGCTTTAGCTACGAGAGCCAGAGATACATTACCAAGGCTTGAGCCTATCAGGTAAACGTCTTTGTAATGGTGCGCCTCTGCGAGTCTCTTGAGTTCATTTACAACAGTGCTCTGGATATATGTGAAAGAGCCTATGGTACGCTCTACATCGGGTTCTAAAATGTCATGGTGAAATTTGTAACTAAGTACGGCGGAGCCCCGTTTTGCAAGACGTTTTGCAAGTACGTTGTACGCACCATCTCCGCCACGCCAGGGCGGAAACAAGACTGTTAGGAAGCCGCCCTTTTCATTTGAGAGCTGTGACGACTGGATAGCCATAGACGGTTGGTAACTGCTGTCTACGTCCTTGAATTTATAACCAGCGTAATAACCCATCAGTCTGTCAATCATCTAGTGATGATACCAGAGAGCTGAGTGCTAAGCTACAGCATCGTGGGCTTTATTTTTTCTTAGCTTTAGGAGGTAGCTGGTGGGCATAGGTGGTGCTGAGATCTATCCAGTAGGAGAGATTGGTGTCATCTGCAACATCAGTGGCGCTCACGCGGAGCCAGCCAGTCATGGTGTGGCCGCGCATCTCCATCGGTGTTGCGTTTGTGGTGGCTAGTAACTCCTTGCTCTGAGCTGGATCTACATGCAGCAGTAGGCCGCCGTGACCACTCACAGCTACGGACATGTGGCCATTTATAAGGAAAGCTAGGCCGCCGAACATCTTTTTCTCGCTCACAGCCGGGTTGGGGCCTACCAGCGCCCGTACGCGCTCTGCCAAAGCTTCGTCGTATGCCATAGTTCTACTATATACCACTCCAAAACTCTGCTATTTGCATCTAATTATTACCAAATCATTAAATTACCCTCTCACTGTTGGGGTTTAGTGTAGGGTGTTGTAAACTTTGAGTAACAAGCATAACTTTTTTAGGTGGGCCTTATGGACAATAACTCTTTAGAACCAACAAACTCAAATGAGGAGTCATCCTCTAATGGCGAATCAATAACTGTCAAAACGTCTAGCGAACAACCCGCCAGCGGTCCAGTACTTAACGATGTAACACCGCCCACCACTGCCACATCCGAACCTGACCCTGCCCCCTCACTTTCCAGCGAGCCAACGTCAACGGCGCCATCCACCCCAGAGCCAAGCTCAGCTCCAACTAACGAAACTACTCCAACATCTTCAACGCCCGAGAGCACACCTACCGATACGCCTCCGCCAACTCCTATAGCAGCAATTCCGCCAAAAAAGGGTGGTAAAAAACTCCTGTGGATCGTATTGCTCCTAGTTTTGCTGGTTGCTGGTGCAGCGACGTGGTATCTGCTGGCTGGCAAATCATCTAATAAGCCCACAACTAGCTCTAGTACTACTCCCACCAAAGCCAGCAAAGTCTACAAGGTCGGTGTCGTGAGTGTGGCCGACGCATATTTTGGTGACAGTATTACTAGCTTTAAGCAAAAGATGGCAGAGCTCGGCTACGTGGAAGGCAAAAATATTACCTATGACATCCAGAAACCTACAGCAGTTACTGGTAATCAAGCAATTATCAAGAAATTTGTTGACGCTAAAGATGATCTAATCGTGGCCTCACCTACCGAAGCCAGTGTAGAAGCCAAAGAAGGCACTAAAGGCACGAATATCCCCGTAGTTTCCATGAACAGCTCAATAGAGGGCAGTAATCTCATTGATTCAGTGGAAAAACCCGGCGGTAATGTGAGCGGTGTACGCTACCCCGCCCCAGAAGCTGCCACCAAACGGCTTGAGGTACTGCATGAAATTGCGCCCAAAGTTACCAAGATACTGCTGCCAACACTCAAGGACTACCCAAACGTTCCTGGTCAGTTAGCTGCGGTTGAACCAAAGGCCAAGACATTGGGTTTAACCTTAATTGAAAAAAGCTTTAGCACACCGGCAGAAGTCACCACCTATCTGGCGAGTCTGCCAGCTGCTAACCCAGGCTTTGATGGCGTACTGCTGATTGCCGAACCCCTGGCAATCGACCCTACCATGTACCAACCAATCTATGACTTTGCAGCAACGCATAAGCTACCGGTGGCAGGTGCCACATTAAGCAATGACGATTCCGGCCCCATCCTCTCAATCGTATCCGACAACAAGGCCGCTGGCCAGCTAGCTGCACCTATCGCCGTCAAGCTGCTTACCGGCACCGCTCCTGGTACCATTCCATTTGCCACCTCCCCAACCGATCTCTTGATCAACCTTAAGGCCGCCAGTCGGGTCGGCCTGACACCTGATGCCGGCCTGCTCAGTACCGCGCAAAAGATCGTGAGATAAGGCGTAAGGCCTCGGAAAGCAAACAGCTAAACACCACTATGGCACGCAAAATTTTTGGCAACCCTTTCAAATCCATCACCGGTACGCTGTCGGTCATGGGTGCCAGTATCGGTATTGTGGTGCTGGTGGGCACCTCGGGTGTGGGCATGTATATTGCCTACCAAAACCAGAGGCAGGCAATCGCCAAACAGCAGCTCCTAGTTTCGCAAAACGCCTCCAACCAGGTTAAGGCATTCGTGCAAGACAAGCTGAATATCCTAACTACTACCTCGAAGCTAGATTACGTAACCGGGATTCCGAAGGGCGATAAGCTGACCGTGCTGGAGCAAGTACTAAGCATAAACCCTGCCTTCAGCCGCATCGCACTGCTAGACACCCAGCAAAAACAAGTCGCGATTGCCGCCAAACTCAGCAACCCTAACTCAGATCAGATTACAGCACAGATTGGCACTGCCAATCTGTTTAAAGCCGTGAGTCAGGGCAAAACCTACATTAGCCCGGTATACATCGATAGTGCCAGTAGTGAACCGTTGGTAGTTATGGCAGTACCTATTAATGACGTGTATACCGGCTTTTCGGGTGCCCTCGTGGCCGAAACCAATCTAAAATTTATGTGGGACTTAGTAGCTGGCATTAAGATTGGCGAGCAAGGCCAGGTCTATGTCGTCGACGGCCAAGGGGTGCTAATTGCCGCCCGCGACACTTCTCGCGTACTCAAGCATGAAGATTTTTCGCAGTATCGTGAAGTCCGTGAATTCCTGAGTAATCACCAGTCCGAAACGAGCACTGACGAGCACCGCTCCCTGGATTTCAATGGTCAATCGGTTATTGCCATCCACACAGCGCTGGGTTCGCCAGATTGGGCGGTGATTGCCCAAGACCCCGTGAGCGAAGCCTATGCGCCCATTAAACGCGCATCTGCACTGTCAGGTCTCGTGCTAGCTATCGGCATGATGGTGGCCATTGTGGCCAGTATTTGGACATCTCGTTGGATAACTCGGCCCCTTATCGGCCTCAAAGACGCTGCGCTGCGCTTCGGTGAGGGTGATACCAACGTTCGTATTACCCAAGGAGCTACGAACGAAATTGGGCAGCTCGGCCAAGCCTTTAACACCATGGCCGCTAACCTGCAGGCATCGTCGGCCAAACTTCAAGAGGAGCACACCAAGCTAGAAGCTTCCATTAACAGTTTGGACGTAGGCTTTTTGATGATTGATACCAGCGGTGGCGTGGTAATGAACCCGGCGGTACGGACCATACTGGGGTCAACCGACAGCACGGCTACGCAAACATGGACGCTCGCCCAGGTGGATGAAAAATTAGGGGAAAGTATCGGGCTTAAAGAAGCCGTAGACGAAGCCATTAGCAAACAGGCGCCAAGCGAACATAAGGCTGTCGATTATGATTCTAAAATTCTGCATATTTTTGTAGCGCCAATTGTAACCGGCAGCCAGGATACCGCTGCAGTGTTGGGCGCGGTAGTACTCATCGAAGATATTACGCAACAGCGCGTCCTAGACCGCAGCAAAGATGAATTCTTCAGCATCGCCTCGCACGAACTACGCACTCCCCTTACCGCCATCCGGGGCAATGCTCGTATGATCTTGGACTACTACGAGCCGGACATTAAAGATGACGACATGCGCAGCATGCTCCAAGACATTCACCTTTCCAGCGTGCGTTTAATAGAGATCGTTAACGACTTCTTGGATGTATCGCGTCTAGAACAAGGCAAAATGGTGTTTAAGACCGAAGCGTTTGCCATCGACAAGATCATCGAACAAGTGGTGTACGAAATGGGAGTGGTGCTGAAGGAAAAGAACTTGTACCTTAACCGCACCAAGTACACGCTGGGCGAACTGCCAGAGGTGTGGGCGGATCCCGACAAAGTAAAGCAGATTATCTATAACCTCGTCGGCAATGCCGTGAAGTTTACCGAAACCGGCGGTGTGACCATTGATGTCGCACCCGAAAAGGATGTACTGAAGGTCATGGTAAGCGACACCGGCCGTGGCATCCCAGCCGACAAGCAAGCCCTGCTCTTCCACAAGTTCCAACAGGCCAACGACAGCCTGCTCACCCGTGATACCACCCGCGGCACCGGACTTGGCCTGTACATCTCCAAGATGTTTGTCGAGAAAATGGGCGGCAAACTGAACCTAGAAAAATCCGAGGAAGGCAAAGGCACCACCTTTAGCTTTACCATCCCTACCGCCAATAGCGGGCAACAGTCCATGGACAGCGAAATCCTCCAGGTGGACACCAACACGGGCTTGGCAATTACCAAAGAGTAATTTCCTGCAGCATTTCATAAAAAATTAATGTATCTGCGATAGTTTTATAATGAGGCAAAGCGTAGAATAGGCTAAGATGCTATGAAAAAGGCACGTGTCGTTACAAAGGTACAAATTGCAGCCAAACCGGCCGAAGTTTTCGTTTACTTAGAAGATCTTCAATATCACCACTTGTGGAATCCCCACCTTTCCAAAATTACCCCGATTATGCAGCTCACAACTGGCAATGCGTATCGTACTACTAGTCTGGTGCTCGGCGTAAAAGTCCGGAGCAAAATTGAAGTTAAGGTCGTCGAGCCCCCTAAACAACTGCAGTTAGAAAATAAAAGCGGGCCGCTCCAGTACTGCCTGACGTATAAGTTAAAGTCGAACGAAGGTGGCACCCTACTCCAATGCACCACACTGGTATCCACCGAAAGCCGGGCGTTTGCCTTTGCAAAGCCATTGCTGACCGAACTTGCGCGCCGCGAACTTCACACCGACCTTGCAGCGCTTAAAAACGCTGTCGAACACCAGCTAGCCCCCTGAAACAAGTTCAGGATGACACACGGCTAGTTGGGCTGCGTGATAGTGATGTAAGTGTGAGGTTTGTCTTTGTTCTCGAGTGGGCCAATGAAATTCGTGACAGGCTTGAAGCCAAAGACGATTTGCGCGGCGTGAGCTTTAGTGCCATTCATATCCAGCAGTTTATCAATCTCGAGTGAGTTGCCCGCGTTGATGACGCCAGTTATCTGGCCGGGTTGTAGCTTAAAGATAGCGTCTACTACTTGGGGCGGTACGTCGCGGTTGGATGCGTCGATGAGAAAGCCGTAGTCGCCACCGTTTGGCTTAGTGGAAGGGTTGTCCGAAATCTGCTTGGCAAGCGTGACAAAGTCTGTACCTGCCTGGAGTTGTGCCAGCGCGGTTTGCGCCCGCTGATTTGTGGCAGTATCGAGTTGCGCCACAACTTTTTGGGTTAGCATTTGCTGGCGAAGTTCGCGACGGAAATCTTCTGTCGTCCAACCCCAGAACTCACTTAGCACATCACGGAAGACTTGGTCGTTACTGCCGAGACGATTCTGTGATCGCAACAGCGCAATTTCGTTATTTACCTCTGTATTACTCACGCCGATGTGGTGCTGTTTGGCAAGCTGCTTCACGTACGCATCATCAATCACCTGTTGCAGGGCCTGCTTCTTTAACTGAGCTAGGTGACGCCTACCATTCTTGTCGGTAAAGTCCTCACTCTGCTGTGTTTGGTAGTAGTGCATGGTGTGACGTAGTTCAAACAAATAGCTCTCGTATGACACCCACGACGAGCCCGCCTTGGCCACTGGGAACGGCACTACCTGCGTCACACCGTACATAAAGGTCGAAGTTGCTTGTAGTCGATAGAGGCTGATCACACAATATGCAAAGAAGGTGATGAGAAGCGTAATGAGCAGGCTGACAGTAATTAGCACGACGCGGCGCTTAGAGTGACTTAGGGGATAGATGTACTTCCGGGCGCTAGAGAGTACCTCTTCGCGGTGCTCGGCGACTGTTTCGTTGGTAATACGAGGAAGATTCTGGATGGCTTGGACCAGCTTGGCATCGCTAGGGTCTTCGCGGCCCGGAATTGGTAAATTCTGGAGGCTTTGGACGGCCGCCTTTGGCACTTCCTTCACCTTTTTATTAAAGGCGCGAAGTTTCGGCATTCGCAATTTGCGAGCCTTATTGCTAGTTGATTTGGATCGTTTAAGCTTCGGTTTCTTCATTGCTTGACTGTGCAGATGGTGCGTAGCTGGACGCCGAAACACCCTGTTCGCGCAGGATGCCAATCAGTTTTTTCTGAATTTTGGCCGGATGATGCACTTCGTGAATCACCAAATCCCCCACAAATGTCTGCATCATTATTGTACCAAATCCCAGCAGGGTTTCCTGCAGTCCCGCAACTTCATAATTTACCATCTGGATTTGATTGAGTCCCATATCGACCACACTGCGGTTGAAGAGACCCTTTTGGGTGATCTGGATCAGGCGCTGATCAGTCACAATGTACACACTGAAGTACCAACTAATGAACGATGGCGCAAAGATGAGCATGCCAATGAAAATACTGGCCAGCAAGCTAATACCGAACAGTGATAGTGGTGGCGGGCTGTTGGGATGCGCATAGGTCAGAATCAGCACGTACACCGGGCCAATAAGCCAAGCGCCCATGCCAAAGATCAGGCCCTTGCGCATCACTACAGGGTGTTTGCGGAAGACAAAGAGCACTTCCTCGTCATCAAACTGATCGTCAAAATATTTTACTTTGCCTTTGGCTGTTTGTTTTACCTTAGCCATAAGCTTATTTTACCACTTTCTCTTGCGTGCTACCCCAATGCACAAAGGATATTAAACTTCGAGTGTGAATATCAGAGGTAAATGGTCAGAAACGTCGATGTCTGGGCATTGGTGGTCCAGGACTTTAAGGTTGGGGCTTACAAATGCCATGTCTACTACCGCGGTGGCATAGCCAGGATATTTCTCCAGGTCTTTGCGGCGGAGATTAAAGCTGGTGGTCAGCTCGTCTTTATAGATGTTTGTCAGCTTGGCTTCAATGTTGCGGATGGTGTGCGTGTTGGGGTTGGCATTGGTATCCCCTGCCAGCACTACATTTTCTTTGCCTTCGATTGCTTTGAGGATGTTTTGACTCATCTGTAGACGATCGGGACTATCGCGTTCGCCGTCCAAATCCCAGACTCCTTGGAAGTTGAATACATTGAGCTTGGTGCCGTTCGCCTCAATCGTTACCTGCTGCAGAACATGCTGGAATTTAGGAAAGTTCTCTAGAATATCCTCATACTCGCCATATTCGCCAGTTAACCAATGAGACTGACTCTCGGTAATAGGAAATTTAGAGAGGATGGCATTGCCACGCGGTACATTCCCAAACGGAAAGATTTGCTGAAATTCCAGGGCAAAATCCTGGTGAGGATACCCCAGAACCTTTTGCAGTTCTTCAACAGTGCGAAAGCGACGTTCCGCACTCGGCTCCTCACTGTTAAATACCTCTTGTAGCAGCACAACATCAGCGTCTGCTTGCTTCAGAAACTCCAGCGCTTCGTCAAAGAGCAAGCCGCCAAGCCAAATGTTGAGGCAGATGAACTTTATTGCCATGCGTCGAAGTCCTGGAGCATCTGGCTGCGACGCTCGTCGCCATCGAATTGCGTTGACAGCCAGGCATCGAGAATGGTGTGCACATCGGATTCTACATACGAGCTAAGGCAGAGGACGTTGGCATTGTCTTTATTGCGAGCAAAGCTGGCTTGCTGCGGTAATACACAGAGGGCCGCGCGGATGCCACGGAAACGATTGGCACCAATTTCTACCCCTGTTCCGCTGCCACAGGCCAAAATGCCAAACTCCGCCTCACCACGCTGCACCTGCTTCACAACATGCGGAATAATTGCCTGCAACAGTGCTGGCTCATCTTCGCTCAGTGAGCCCACATTTTCTACTTCCAAACCGCGCGCATGCAAGTACAGCTGAACATCTTGCATCAGCGCAGCAGCTTTGTGATCGGCGGCAATGGTAATCATAATCTTCTTGGTGCCCCCACCAGGAGTCGAACCTAGAGCTTCTCCTTAGGACGGAGCTATTTTATCCATTGAACTATGGGGGCGAGGCAGGAAGAGTCGAAAATGTGTTTGCATATTTTCTGCTCTTCCGACGAGCACCGGCGATTTGCGTAGCAAATCGTGGGGGCAACAGAGGTGATTATAGCATGCTATAGTGATGACATGCAGTACAAGCTACTCCTACTTGATGTGGATGGAACCCTCACCGCTTCCAAGGCCAATGCCCTGCCTAGTGCGGCCGTTATAGCAGCCGTACAAGCTGCTCAGCAGAAAGTAACCGTGGCGCTAGCCACTGGCCGGCCCAAAGATTTTGCCATGCCTGTAGTTGAAGCACTGAAATTAAAGGGTTATGGGATCTTTAATAATGGTGCCGAGGTGATCCATACCACTGACGGATCGTTAGCTTTTGAGCAACTCCTGAGTGTTGCGCAGCTCCGCGAACTCATTACTCTCGCCCTCCCATTTGGTTACCCTACCTACACCGACGAAGATCAGTACAGTCAAGCCGTTCAAAGCCCCGCTGACGCCGTAAAACCGACCGCCAAGCTCTTTATAGAGGCTGTTCGCACCGCCGACATACCCGCAATGATCGAAACGCTCAACAGCGTGCATGATGTTATTGCCCACCCCACTACCTCCTGGAAAGATGGCGACGTGCTAGACGTCCATGTCAATCACGGCTTGGCCACCAAGCGGCACGGTGCCGAACAACTCATAGACCTACTTGGCATAACCAAAGATGAAGTCATGGCCATAGGCGATTCGTTTAATGACATGCCCCTGCTGGAAGCTGCAAGCCTCAAAGTGGCCATGGGCAACGCTGCCCCTGAGGTCAAAGCCGTCGCCGATTATATAGCGCCTTCTCTAGAGGATGACGGCGTTGCTGACGCCATCAACCGCTTTATACTTACTTAGCTATTTTTGGCGAGGCTGGGTGAACTTTTCGTGGACGGCTTCGTAATTATGTAACTCGGTTTCAGCAAACCAATGAGCGATTTCCTTCTTGGCTTCACCGCTATCGGCGGAAGCGTGGATAATATTGGCAACACCGCGACCAATTGAGGCGGCTTGACCGTAGGTTACATGAGCGTAATCACCGCGGATGGTTCCGGGAGCGGCGGTTTTGGGTTGCGTGTCCCCTACCATCTTGCGCACTGCTTCTACTGCTTCTACGCCCTCGAGGACCATAGCAATCACCGGGCCATCCTGCATGCTAGCCAGCTGGCTTTCAAAGATCTCTTCTCCCTTGCGAGTTTTAAGCGTCCCAATACCCTCGTAGTGCTCAAACAGCTGCTCGCGATTAGCTTCTAGCATCTTGGCGCCCACAATCTTGAAGCCGGCACGTTCAAACCTGGTCAGGATCTCACCTACGATACCTCGCAGGACTGCATCTGGTTTGAAGATAATAAGGGTTCGTTCCATAGTAAGAGATTCCTTTGTTTAGTTCACTCTATTTTAACAGATAAGCACCTCTGTCTCAATTGACTTACATCACGCCTGGGCAAAAACTATCAGCCTGACCTGCTATGTCGTACAATAAAGCATATGCGTTTCGCTAAAGCTAAAACTGATTTCTTAGAATATTTAGAAATTGAACAAGGTCGCTCTCAAAAAACGATTGCTAATTACGACCACTACCTCACCCGACTCATTGACTTCGCCGGTGACATAAACATCAGCGATATTGATGCTGAACTCATCCGCAAGTGGCGACTTTGGCTTAATAGACTTGGTACAAATGTGAGCGATGAGCTGGGTCGCACTACGCAAAATTACCACCTCATCGCCCTGCGCAGCTTTTTGAAGTTTTGTGCCAAGCGAGACATCCCCGCACTCACCGCAGACAAGATCGAGCTGGCCAAAACCGTGCGAAAGCAGGTGACCTTCCTCGCACCTGAAGAATTGCATAATTTATTTGCACAGCCCGATACTACCTCTGTTGGTGGGCTACGAGATCGCGCTATTTTAGAGTTACTTTTTAGTTCCGGACTGCGCGTGAGCGAGCTGGTGGGCCTGGACCGTGACCATATAAACCTAAAACGGCGGGAGTTCATGGTGCGTGGTAAAGGCCAGAAAGATCGGCCGATTTTTATTAGCGAGGAAGCTAGTTATTGGATTCAACGTTACCTAGATAAACGCCAGGACACTACGCGCCCGCTCTTTGTCCGTTACAGCGGAACTAAGCAAGTGGATTTGAGTGGAAACTTCCACCGCCTCACTGCCCGCAGCATACAGCGGCTGGTTGCACGCTATGCCCTGCTGGCCGGCATTACCAAACATGTCAGCCCTCACACCTTGCGGCACTCATTTGCCACCGATCTGCTTATGAACGGTGCAGATCTACGCTCCGTACAGGCCATGCTGGGCCATAGTAACATTGCAACTACGCAAATCTATACGCACGTCACCGACCCGCACCTCAAGAGCGTGCACGAAAAGTTTCACGGCAAAGCAGAAGCTTAGTTCTCGCATTCAAGTGATCAGTAGTAAAGCAGCCGAGGCTATGGCGTGGAGCCGTCGCACAATGGCGGGCTGGCATTATAATCGGGGCTAGCTTTATCTGCCGGCGGGGTTGTTGATACCGTAAAGCGCTTACATATCCCATCAGCAGAGCTCAGAGCATTTTGAGGAATGGTACCACTGCCATTTAGCGGTATACGGACTTGAATACGACGTAATTCATCTTGGGCTTGGCCGGTAGCATCAATCTGATACCCCGCACCTGTAAATGTCATGTTGCTGCCCGGATCGCCATTAATTACTATCGATTTGAGTGGACTATACACCGCAGCCAGTCGGGCATAAAAATCCGTCCCACTAAGGTTGACCAGACGAACAGTGCAAGTAGTACCGCTACAGTTGGCCCCCACAATGCCGCCATTGTCACTGTTGTAATCACCATCTGTATTATTATTGAGGTTGGTAGGCTGAAAGTAAAAGGTGTGCGTGGCTCCTGCTAGGCTAGTAACATCTGCAGCCGTACCAGTTGGCACTAAATCAAGCCGTAGCAAGCCGTATTTACATCCGGCAATAAAGCTATCACTATCGGTAAAGCTGCCCACACTGCCCGGGCAGCCTGACGGGCTAGAGGTAAGGTCACTCGGAGACCAGGTAAAGTTTAGGGCTCCCGCAGTGCTCATGTGTATGACTTTCACAGCCGGACGCTGGAGATTTACCGTATCTTCCTTGATATATTGCAACTTATCGGTTACCAGTAAGCATGTGTAGGTCACATTAGTATTATGGGAGTCCAGGATAACTGGTCCGTTGGTGGCAGTAAGCCCCGAATCCTTCATGAAGCTACCATTGCCTTCACATGTTGTCGCGTGAGTAGGTAGCAGCGGCGTTCCGGCCCTTAGCTTACTGCGCGCGTCATTAATACCTGTCTCGGCCGCGTAATACGCCTGGGTACTAAGTTGTCGGTCTAGGGATTCCCTGGTATTACGACGAGTAGCTTCGGAGAAGCCCAACACTATCAGGCTAATGACGATCATCATCACAAATGTCACCATTAGAGATACCATGCCGGCCTGTTGTATCTGTTTTTTCATGTCTGTTCTGCCAGTTATAGCCCCCATGTTTATTCCAAGTATACTCTTTTTGTCAGTTGTCATACTAGAGGCGCCTTTCTACAGTGGTAGCCAGTCGAGAAACTACGCAAAACTGTGAGCCTGGCTGGGTGCGACAACGAATGTCTGCATTGGGAGTAGTGAGCAAATCATGAGCAATGTCGCCAGTGGCAAAGCTAGGTGAGCCGGAAGCACAGTTCCCTGCTTGACCTGCCGTGGTAATGCCTGCATCACAGAAGAGGTCATCGCTACTACCAAAACCTACACTAACTGTGACATTACAGAGTGCTTTGGAGCTAAAGCCTGCAGGATTACATCCGGAACCGGTTACATTGCTAATACTGAGCCTTAAGAGGCGCATATTGTCAGCCAACAGTTCTTGTCCGTCGGTAGGAAATGAACCGTTAGCAAGTGCTATGGGATCATCACAGTTACCACCACTTTGCTGGCGCTGATAAATACCGATATTGCTTGTCGAACTAGCCGCCCCCTTGTGTACGACCCCCCCGGGCAAAAAGATATATTCCTGAGAACCAATACAAATTACCTGTAGATGAGAAGTAGGATCGGTCTGGGTGCTATAGGAACCCGCCCCAAGTTGGATAGACTGCGCAATTGTATTAAGGGCATTGGCGGCAATATTTTGCGTTGAAGAAGAACTAAGGCCTCTATAGTAGCTTTTGCCCATATGAATAACCCCTGAGGTAATAAGGAGCAGAATGGTAGCAAAAACCATGGTTGCCATCATGAGCTCGATGATCGTAAATCCGTTGTCTGCTATTGCTGCGGAGTCAGTAACACCGAAGAAAGTCTTAGTTTTTCTCCCGTGTTTCATACCGGCTGATTGTACATGCTGACTCATGGCTAATTTGGCCTGTAATACATCGTTACGTTGCCATCGTCCTTTGCGGTACCAACTGGTGTATCCCACGTAGCCGAAACTTTATAGGTGTTAGGCGCACTGCTAAGCACGACTTTCATTTTATAGGTAGGCTCCTGGCCGGCGGGTGCTGACGTACCATCAGTTTGCTGCCAACAGGGGTCACTGCCAGCGTGGCTATTGTCTACCTGCAATGTGCCCGTATTATCAAAACAGTTGTTGACCCCTAAGCTAAAGGCAGGATTAGGTTGTGCAGCTGCTCGTAAAAATTCAAGCTGTGTTTCGACCAATTTTAGAGCTTGTCCATGTTCCTGGGCATCAAGCGTTAACAAAGTGTTGCGATTAGTCGATACATACGCGCCAGCTAGTACAAGACTTACTACCGCGATACAAATTAATACTTCTATGATTGTGTCACCGGATTGATTATGGCGCAGGGGCTTGATCATGTGCAGTCTCCTGAGGCAAAAACATGCTGCGTGACAGCAACTTGGCTACCATTGGACGCGTCACCAACCTGAATAAGCGCAGAACGAGCACCGCCATCGTTGAGACAGAGGTCTACCTCACTGGCAGTATCATAATTGTTAAAGTTATTGAGTCCATCGACTGCATTAACCGGCAGTGGCAAAGCCGTTGCTGGTGTCCAACTCCCTGTGTTTTGAATGGCGTAGAGCGCAAATTGCTGTGAACCAGAAACAGCACCCCCTTGCGTAGCACCTGGATCACTGAGGTAAGCAAAGGCTCCTATGTCAGTAGCCGCTTGATTTGGGTTGCTACGGGAAAGATAGTGCATATAATACACCGACAATCCATTCACAATGGGAGTAGTTTGTTCTAAGCCACTCGTTAAACTATTCGTACTACTGGGAGCTACGGCCTCAGGAAAGGCATCGGATAGCACACTAACAGGCTGACTGCTCGTGTCGAACTGGTCACCGGCAATCGGGTAGGTTATGAATTTATCAAAATGGCTGCCTGGTACCGCAAACAAGAGAGCCTTCCCCAGGAATACACAGCCAGCATTGCTACCCTGGTTACTCGATGCATTCGTCAATGTTGGTACACTGCCGGGTACGCCCGTACATTTTACTGTGCCTTCGTTAGGGAAAAAGCCACTACTCGTCTCATTAAGTACTTGCTCTATATTCTGTTGTGTACTATTTACGGCTACCGTGAACTGGGTTCTGTTCTGTTTGCCACTAATAAGCAACAATGCACTAACAGCCAGTATCGCCGTCACGGTGAGTACAATCAACGTCTCGACAATAGTAAACCCTTCGTGTGACTGTTCGCCACCCTGTATCATGAGCTCAAGTATATACATAAGCTCTTTATTCGTCCACTGTTTTACAGAGTTTAAGACTAGCCCAGCAGCCTATCGATATACCAATTAATAACTCCGGTGCCAAACAGGACTGTCAAGAAGGTGGCGGCGAGCAAAAAGGGACCAAAGGGGACGCGCAGCTTAAGCCCCTGCTTGGCACGCAGCGCAATCGGTACACTTACTACCGTACCGATTAGTGAAGCAAAGAACAGTACCAGGCAGGCTTTGAGGGGAGTGCCCGCCCACAGACCCAAGGTAATTGCTAATTTCACATCCCCTCCTCCGATCCATTTGCCGGCCGACAGCTGAAATAATAGGTAGAACAAACCACTAATAATGAGCGCACCTGCTAAGGGCTCCCAGAGTGCTCCTAGATTGTGCTTATTTAAAGCAACTATCAGTACTTCTATTACTGCAATGATATTCAAGGGGTACACGATGCGGTTTGGGAGCAAGTACCAGCGCAGATCGTATACCGCCAAAGCTACAAACATCGTCACAAATCCCAGCCACACCACAAACTGCTGCACCGCAATCCCAGTGAGTTGGTCGGGCCACCAGATATACGAGGCCACAAACAGCCCAGCGGTCACTGCCTCAACCACCGGATACTGCCAGCCAATGGGTGCCCCGCAGTAGCGGCACTTGCCCTGCAACCACAGCCAGCTAAACAGCGGTACTAGGTCTTTGCCAGCTAGTTCGTGATGGCAATGAGTGCACATCGACCGTCCACGCAAAATAGAAAGTTCTGCCAGCTGTTTTTTCGTCGGTTTTTTCTTTTTCTCGTGCAACGCTTCTTGCTCGTGTATCCGCCACACCAAGGCATTTACAAAACTCCCAAAAATTAGACCAAACACAGCGAGCAGTACAATAATCATTAGGACTATAGTAGCATGCTCTTATCGCCTGCATTACCCCCGCAACCCCTTGTCTGTTAAAATATCTCTAGTTATGCGCGCAAAAGCGACAAAAGCGAGACAAAAGGTGGCTCTTGTCATACCAGCTTTCAATGAGGGTAAAGTGGTCAAAAAGGTTGTCCGTGACCTCGCTAAAGTTTTTCGTACAAGTGGTTACGATTTCCAAATTATTGTCGTTGATGATGGCTCCAAAGATAACACGGCCGACCAAGCGCGGCAGGGTGGCGCCCACGTCATAAACCACATCCTGAACACCGGTACTGGAGGCGCCACAGCCACCGGCTTAAGTTATGCACAACAGCACGGCTTCGACATTGCTACTACCTGCGATGCGGATGGTCAGCATGACCCCCGTGATGTGCTCAAAGGAGTGAAGCTTATTGCCAAGGGTGAAGCCGACCTGCTTATTGGCAGCAGACTGGTGGATAAACACGGCATGTCCAAGATACGGTTTCTGGGTAACACTGGGCTTTCCTGGATCACTAACCTGCTCTTTCGTATAAAAATAACCGATTCACAATCTGGTCTGCGAGTTTTTTCCAAGCAGGCGCTAGTCCAGCTCAGGTGGCGAACCAGCGGTTATGAATTTTGCTCAGAAATGCTGTGGCGTGCCAAACAACTTGGGCTGCAGATCGATGAATTTCCGATAAAATCTATCTACACCGAATACTCAAATGGCAAAGGTCAAAATTCCTGGAACGGAGTAAACATCGTCAAATCTCTCATGCGCCAACGAATTGTAGAGCTGTTTGAATGAGATATCTCCTCTTGGTACTCCTGAATACGCCAATAGTCCTGCTTGCATTGGTAAACATCATCACGCAGTACAAAATAAGGCGAATAAGCGTAAATCGCTTTCGCCAGCAACTGGTACTGTGGTTGGCTATTCTCATAGTGTTGCTTGGCTCCTTCCCTATGTACAATCATCTGACACACCGATCGTTATTTGATTCCAGCGAGCTGAGCTCGTTTGATATTACGCAAACGACCGTTTTGATTTACCTGATTTACATCGTTAACAACCAACGGCGCAAAATTGAACAAAACGAGCGCTTTCTCCGGGATTTGCATCAGGAACTCGCTATTAAACTGTCGTCGGAGCCTAAGCGTCGTGGCAAAAGTTGATATACTCCTACCCTTTTGGGGTGATGTGGGGCTACTGAAAGAGGCTGTGGAGTCGGTGCTGGCTCAAACAGAGACAGATTGGCGCTTACTAGTATTTGATGATTGCTACCCTTCTGACGAGCCAGCAAAATACTTTGCAAAGCTCAAAGATACACGCATTAGCTACTATCGCCATACAGAGAACCTGGGTATTACTGCTAACTTTAATTACGCGCTTGCAGCCACAAAAGCCAAGTACTGTGTTATGTTCGGCTGCGACGACCGCATGCTGCCCGGCTACCTAAAAACCGCTTTGGCCAATATTGGTAATGCGGACTTTTATCAGCCGGGCGTTGAGGTTATAGACGCCAGCGGCAACGTTTATTTGCCCCTGGGTGACAAGGTGAAGTGCATGCTGCGAGCCAAAAAAGCAGGAATTATCAGTGGTGAAAAGCTGGCGGCCTCACTTTGCACGGGTAATTGGCTCTACTTCCCCTCTATCCTGTGGAAGACCGAAACCATTAAACGTTATGATTTTGATCCGTCATACAACGTTACGCAAGACGTATTGCTTGAGCTCAATATAATCAAAGATGGTGGCTCGCTCTACCTAGACCCAACCATCACTTTTCAGTATCGTCGTTTTGCTCAGTCGCTCTCGAGCACCGAGAAAGTGAAAGGTGGTAAACGTTTTAACGAGGAAGATCAGGTCTACCAGCACTTCGCACAGGTCTTTACCGAGATGGGATGGAAGAAAGCGGCCCGCGCCGCCAAATTGCGCCTCACCTCTCGGCTGCACAGCCTTATTTCCTAGCTCAGAAACGCATTGCCCTTCCCTCAAGTGACAGCATACTGGTATTATGACTCCAGCATGCAAGCTTTCGCATATCTTCTTGTTCCGCTGCTGGCGCTCCTCCTAGTGAGCGCACAGGCTTGCTGGGCAAGTGCCATTAAAGCCGACAAGCCCTTTTCTTACCCGCTGGGGCAAGCCATAACCACCCTCCTCGGTAACCCTAAAATTTGGATTGGTGGGCTGCTTTACGTTGTGGCAACGCTTTTATACTTTTTGTTGTTGTCTCGATATAAATTCTTCTCCATTCAAACTGGCATGACAGGTCTTGCGATTGTACTCTCCACGCTGCTTTCGGTGGTACTGTTCCACGAAAAGCTCTCGCTACTGAATGGCGTTGGCATGCTGCTAGTGCTCATCGGTATATTTTTTGTCTTTAGCAAGTAGCTACTGCCCGTAGGGTATGGCGCACACAGAATGCGGAGCAGGAGTTGCTCTCGGGAAAACGACAACTTTATAGATCGCATAGGTATTATCTCTATACATAGCTTGCAGATACGGCTTTTGGCTGGCAGTACGAGCTGTCTCTGTTTGGAATTTTGATGCGTCCTTACCTACACTCAGCACCACCCGTGTAACACGAGCTGCCTGCAGGTCACTCTGAGCCAAATCTGTTTCTAATTTAGCACTACACATACGCCTTTGCGGCAAGTTGTTTTGCTGGCTAGATTGGTTGTTGAGCACTTCCCCTACCTGGTTGCTGGCAATCATAGGATACCAGTAGTTCACGTGATTGTTATTGGTGTAGATTACTTGGTTGCGCAAGTATGCATCCAGAGGCTTTAAAGAATCTACCACCTTGTAGTCGTAGCGAGTCTGCTGCCGCGCGCCTTTATCGAAGGAAAGTATGCTAGCAGTATTAAGCGGAAAACGGTAGAGCACGGCGCCGGCAACCAGCATAAGGATTACTACGCTTACGCCCCGCTCCATCTTAGGTATCCCCCAGTAGCGGGCAACCCATCGGTAAAGTATGAACACCCCTAGCAAGGGAGCAAAAAACGCAAAGACATTTAGGTCTTCGAAGCGTGCAATCACATACAAAGGGATATGACCATATAGGACCGTTAGAGCCACAGGGTTAAGGGCAATTGCTCCGTAAAAAATTATAGCAAGGAAGAGAGTTAGCTTTACTCCCTTGTGTTTAGTATGTTTCAGAAGGTATACAAAAGTAACAAAACTTAGGTATAGCGTATTGAAAAGTCCCAGAACAGCACCGGTTAACAAAAGAAGGACGCCCTGCTTGATACGTGTCGACTTCAGACGCTTTAGAAGGACTACGTAAGCGGCTAATATACCTACAGCCGGTAAAGCCCAGGGGTCAATGAGAAAAGAAAACTGACCATTGGTAGGTGTGCGGTAAGCACCAGGGTCTACAATGCGAACAAGTGGCCATACTATGTTATGCGTACGTTTAATCTCTAAATCTACGGTGTGTAACCCATGGCCAGTAGTGTCTTTCAGCCCAAGGGTAGATGATCTACCAGGAACGAGTTGGTTTACGAACAGAGGTAAGCCCAGCAATATCATGCCAAGTATGAGAGCTCTCACCTGCGCAAAGCTCACTAACTTCAGAAGCAAACCCACAACTACCAAGAGACCTAGAAATGCAAGTACATAGGTGCTGGCAAGGACGTGCGTTGTACCGAGTAAAATAATCGAAACGAAAAATAATCCGTAACTCCCCCGTTCAAACATAAGCTTGAGGCCAATAAACAAGCAAGCCGTCCATACAAGCGCTACATTATGAGGCAGTTCCGCATAGTTATAAAAGTATGTAAAACTGAAAAAAGGCATGAGAATAAGGATGTAATACGCCCAAATCTTGGGTATAGACTTGGCAAAAAACACCCGAATAAGCGAAAAGGTGCCAAAGCCCAAGAGTAGTTTGAAGAATGCAAACGAATACACCCAAACTTTATAGGCTGTCAGGTGGAACAAGCTGGCAGCTAGGGCATTCAGTGCGTACAGTAAGTTCGCAGAATACCTCGGATCCAGTATTCCATTATAGCCGGTAAACGGATCGGAAAGTGTGAAGTGATGTAAGCTGACAATAAGTTGTATATGTGCAACATGCACAGGCGTGTCATCGTTGAGGTCTGGGCCAGTCCAGAGCGCCATACAATACTCCAGAGCAATAATTAAGCCTAGGATACTTAGAGTAATAAGGCTGCCTCGTGAGAGCTTAACTTGGCCAAAAATAGCGCGTAGGCCCTCACGCTGTAACCAAAGGGTACTCAGCGCCCCAACTAAGACTAGAATGTATAGCCATATGAAGAGAGTGAGCGGCCACGAAAATACAAACCAAATCACTGCCGGCAGCGCAAATACCCCCACACCAGTGGCGAAACATACGAGGAATAGAACAAATGGATGCCAGCTGTATAACAATCTAGGGAGCGCAAATTGAGGCCTTAGCTTGTGATACCACAAGAGCGCGGCGAGCCCGATAAGACTAAACGACAACCAAAAAAGTTGGAGTACAAAGCCGGCAATCATGATGTATGGTGTCGCTTCACTGTAGGTATTCTATCATTTATGCTTATTGCATAAATAAAGGGCCAGCTAGCTGGCCCTTTATTTATTTTGATCTACTTATGTATTAGCTTGCTGAGATACAGCCAGAGGTTGTAGCACCCTCAAGACCATATACTACGGCGATAGCGCGAGCACTTGCACTGTAAGCAGGTACACTTCCGTTACAAGTAGCATTCACGTAGACAACTACTGTATCAGCAGCTGGTGCTGTAGCAGAAGACACTGCAGTGGTAGCAGTAGTAACCGCTGTTGGCTTAGTGATGATACCGAAGTTTTCACCATTTTCCGCAGCCGTAAGTGCCGATGCGCTAAAGGCAGTTCCGGAGTTATTACTTTCCCACTCACCGATAAGACCAGCCAAGTGATTGGCGTCGTTCTTACGTTGCGTGTTGCGTGAATTACGCTGCAAGGCAGGAACTGCCAAGAAGACGATTAATAGAATCAAACCAGCAATTGCCAGCACGATCAGGACTTCGATGATGGTAAAGCCTTCATCCTTCTTTCGTGTTTTTAAAGTGTTTAGCATGCGTAAATGCCCCCTTTAGCATCTATTACTTTTATGCTTATGCTTGGATCATACCTGTTAGCGAGCTGTAATGCAAGCTTTATTGTAGATTTATCCACAGACTGTCTATTATTTGGTCGATGCCTGGGCCGCGGTAGGAGTTTTGCCAGTTGGGCTAGTAAAGTTACTGTTGCCTGCCAGACCATAGATAGGCAGCAGTACGGCTGCCACAATCACAAACGCCACAACGCCCAAAACAACCATCATTACTGGTTCAATAATGGATGAAATGGCCGCAACTTCGTTATCTACCTCTTTTTCATAGTAATCGGCAGCCTTCGCCAACATCTCTTCCATGGCCCCCGATTGCTCACCAATTTTGAGCATGCTGGGTACCAGCGGCAAGAAATTATTATCTGCTCCTAGTGCATCAGCCAAGGATTTACCGCCACGAACCTTCTCTGCGGCCCGTTGCAAAGAAGCCTCAATGTGCACATTATTCACGGCCTTGCCGGTAATGTCTAAAACTTGCAGCAACGGCACGCCACTTGCCACCAAGGTAGAGCCAGTGCGAGAAAACCGGGCCATATACATCTTCATAAACAGATGATTAATAGGCCAGCCGCGCATCTTGTATTTATCTACAACTTCTTTTCCTGGGCCTGTACGAGCCCAACGTGTGCCAAAGAATATCAGAGCTCCGACCATAGCTATCTCGAGCCACCAGAACTTGATAGTAAAGGCAGAGATCGCCAGTAAGACGCGCGTCATTAAGGGCAGATTGGCACCAGGCAAGCTGTCATAAATAACCTTCACTTGCGGTATTACTTTGACAATCATAAAACCCACCACGCCTACCATAACAAAGAGCACGATAACCGGATATGTTAGGGCGCCACGCACCTTACTGGCTAAATCTGCATCCTTTTCTTGCTGTATGGCGAGACGATCAAGGGCTTTATCGAGCGTTCCCGAACTTTCGCCGGCTGCAATTAAGCTAATATACACCTGGTTGAACACACGCGGATGTTTAGCCATTGCCGCCGACAATGTGCCGCCGCCTTCTACGCTGCTAATGATTTCATTGGTAACAATTTTGAGGGGTTTGCTGGTTGTTTGCTCGTTTACACTACGCAGCGCTTGCAAGAGCGGTAAACCGGCATTAATAAGGGTGCTCAGCTGTCGGCTAAAGAGTACACGGTCCTTGGCCTTTACTTTGTTGCCACCAAGTTTGCTCCCCAGCCCCAAAAGGCCAGACTGTGCCAACGAAACCTTAACGGGCACCAAACCCTGGTCATTGACCAATTTAAGAGCGGCCCCTTCGCTGTCTGCCTGGATAATACCCTTTACCTGCTCGCCAGTGCTGGTATTGCGGGCGGTGTAGTTATAGGTTAGCATCGGTACTCCGGTCTTGTAGGTAAAACATTACAGTTTGCACAACTCTTTAATCCCTCATTAACCTATCAAGCTCATCAATATCGACGGCAAAATTGCGGGCTTCGTCGTAACTGATGGTTCCCGCGTGAATCAAGCTCACCAGTGTTTTGTCCATGCTCTGCATGCCAAACTCGGCTCCGGTCTGAATAACGGCATCAAGCTGGTGGGTTTTGCCTTCGCGGATGATGTTGCGGACGGCCGGCGTGGCAACGAGGATCTCTGCCGAGGCAATCCGGCCACCACCGATGGCTGGTATGAGTCGCTGGGAGGCAATAGCCATCAGAATGTTGCTGAGCTGTGCACGGATCTGCGGCTGCTGGTGTGGCGGGAAAACATCGATCATACGGTCGATACTTTGGGCGGCGCTGTTGGTGTGCAACGTTGCAAACACTAAGTGCCCGGTTTCGGCGATGGTAATGGCGCTCGCAATAGTTTCGAGGTCGCGCATCTCACCGATGAGCACGACATCCGGGTCTTCACGCAAAGCTGAGCGGAGAGCGGCGCTAAACGAATAGGTATCGTAGTGCACTTCGCGCTGGACAATCACCGATTTTTTACTCTTGTGGGTATATTCAATCGGGTCTTCGATGGTAATAATGTGACTGGAGCGCTCCATGTTAATCTTATGGATCAGCGCTGCCAAACTCGTAGACTTACCGGAACCTGTTGGCCCCGTTACCAGCACCAACCCTCGAGGATAGTCGGCAAACTTATTGAAGATAGGTGGCAAACCTAGCTGCTCGGCCGTGAGAATTTCATTGGGGATCAAACGAAGCGCAGCGGCCAGATTGCCCCGCTCGTGGAATGCGTTCACACGGAACCGCCCCAGGTCACCAAAGGCAAAGCTAAAGTCGAACTCTTTATCCTTTAGCAGAATTTGCTTCTGATCTTCGTCTAGGATGGCGAAAATGAGTGTCTCGACTGTTTCTTCGGTTAACGGCTCGGCAGCGCTCACAGCGACCAGCGAACCGTCCACGCGCAACATAGGCGGCAAACCCACCTGTAAGTGTAAGTCAGAAGCTTTCTTCTTAATGACTTCCTCTAGTAGGATTTCGATTCTTGGTTGTCCCTGCATTGTGCTAACCCACCCTTGTCTTTCTTTTATGCGCTATTGGCCGAGGCAACTCGGTTAACTTCGTTAATAGTCGTTTTGCCGGCCAGAGCTTTGAGGTAGCCATCTTGACGCATGGTGACCATTCCCTCCTTTTTGGCCTGAGCTTCAATTTCTGTGCTCGTGGCCCGCTTGAGGATAAGGTTCTGGATGCTTTCGCTGACGTCAAAGACCTCGTAGATGCCCACACGACCGCTGTAGCCTCCGGGCGACGATGGGCTATCCGTGCCCTTGGTTAAAGTATAAGCATTATCACCTAATAATGGCAAGGCTTCGTACCCGAGATCCTTGGAGACCTTCTCGACATCTTCGGCTGATTGCGGTAACAAACCGCCGAGCACTTCTTTGATCGCAGCGGTTTCGGCTGCGTCGGAAGTGTACGTTTCTTTACTCTCGCCAACCCGGCGCACCAGACGCTGGCCGATCACGGTGTGAACGGTACTGGCAATCAAGAATGGCTCAATGCCCATATCGAGCAAACGCGGCAGAATTCCCGCTGCCGAGTTGGTGTGCAGCGTGCTAAACACCAAGTGCCCCGTTAGCGATGCCTGGATTGCCAGCTCGGCTGTTTCTTTGTCACGGATCTCCCCCACCATCACCACGTCGGGGTCTTGACGCAAGATACTGCGAAGGCCGCTGGCAAAGGTCAGGCCCACGCCGGCGTTCACCTGGATCTGGTTAATACCGTCCATTTTGTACTCAACGGGGTCTTCGAGGGTAACGATGTTGATGGTGTCGCTCTTGATCTCGTTGAGCAGGGCGTACAACGAAGTTGACTTACCCGACCCAGTGGGACCAGAGGTTAGGACCATGCCGTTGGTGCGTTCCAGACCAGAACGGATTGTGCGCAGCGCCCGGCCGGTATAGCCCATCTGCTCTAGCTTAAGGCTAGTGCCACTCTTGTCGAGCAGACGAATCACTACCTGTTCACCCCAAATTACTGGTGAAATAGCGATACGCAAATCGATGTCTTTACCAGCAACATGGATCGTAAACTGGCCATCCTGCGGTATACGGTGTTCGTCAATTTTCAGATTAGAGAGAATTTTGATGCGAGAGATCAGCGGCGGTTCGGTCGCCTTGGGAAGCTTCATCATTTCGCGCAGTACTCCGTCAACCCGGCAGCGAATCTTGAGCTCGTGCTCCAGGGGTTCAATATGCACATCGCTGGCTTTGTTCTTGGCAGCGTATTCCAAAATGGCGGAAAGCGCCTTGCTGATCGGCGAATCCTGTACAACCGTTTCGATTTCCTCTTGCTGTTTAGGTTTGGTGAGGTCTTCAATATCCGCGGCGTTCTTGAAAGCATCGGCCATATCGGCGTTGATGTTGGTAGCTGTGGAATATTGCTTGAGTACATTACGTATGCCTTCTTCGCTGGCGGCATAGACTTTGAGCGGCCGACCGATTTTGTTTGAGAGGAAGTCAACGGCCTGAATATTGTCAGCATCGAGCATGGCAATCACCAGACGATGCTGCATTTCACCTAGGGGAACTGCCATGTAGCGCTCAGCTGTCTCGGCGGGCAGCAGATTTAGTACCGTTGGATCTACTTTGGCCGCCGAAAGATTTACATAAGGTACTTTGCTGGCCTGTGCCATAGCTTTGGTCATTTGCTCATTGCTAACCTTGCCACTGTCCACCAGCATGCTAAAGATGGGTGTTCCCTCTTTTTCGGCCTTAGCAATCAACTCATCAAGCTCTTGGTGAGTTAGTACTTTTTGTTCAACTAACAGATCCTCAACTGTTTTTTGGCTGTCTACCGAAAGAACCTTCATAAAGTGCCCTCTTGGCGGTTTACGGTTCTCTGTTCTTGGTTCACTGCATAAGCGCGGCGCATGAGTCGCCTCCGCTTATCGCCCACTAAACGGGTTCTGGTTATTGTTCTCACCAATTTCAACCAGGTTTGCTGGGTCAATGCTGTCTTTATTGAAGTACTTGTCGCTGGTGGGCGCAAAGGTAGAATTAATTACATCTACGACCTCTACATTCTGCTGCCGGTTCTTGGGTGTTACGAACAGTTTAGTAGAGATAACAAACGACGCAATAGCGCTAATAGCAGCGATGACAATAATTAAGGCGATATCTTTTTGCTTCATTACTTAACTACCTTTGTTCCAATGTTAAGTGTTTTGGCAGGTTGGTAAAATGTCTGTAAAGTTAGGCTGAGCGCCATCTTGTCCTGACCACCTGAGAGTGTGAGGCTTTGTACCTGCATTGGCCTAATCGAATGCTCGAATTGGCCAATAACCTTTTGGACGGATGCATAATCACCAGAAACCGAGACACTAAATGGGATGGGGATTGGTTTGGGGGTAGCACTAGTTTGGTTAGAGGCTTGATTAAGAGCATCGTCACTGCCCGTAATGCTGCCTACTGAAGCACCATTTACATTTAGCAGCTTTTCGATACTCGTTACCAGTGCCGGGAAGTCGTAGCTGCTAGGTAACGCATCAAGTACAATCTTGGCATTATCACCGTCCTGTGGGCCACTGCCCGCCGGGTTACCGCCTAAGGCATTCTGTGGCGTGCTCGTAAATGCTCGGTATGAGCCGTCTAGTGACTTAGCAGCTGCTTCATCATCTTTAAGCTGCTTAAGAGCCTTGTGTTTTTCGCTAATTACGTGATTCTGATAGGCCATTTGACTTAAGAGCGTCTTACTGGCCACAAGCGAAAAAATACAGACAAAGGCTGCCGCGCCAGCAGCAATTACTACTGCCGAGTTTGCTTTGTCAATCAGTGCTCTTTTGCCGCCGCCTACTACTTTTGCCATAATTACTTCTTCTCCGCACTCTTAAACAGTACGCTTGTGTTAGATACTGTGCCGCTTGGTACTGTCAAGCTCACCTTCTGAGTATTACTAAAGATCGCTGGGTCAAAGCTAAAGTTGGTACCATACGTGGCCGTACCGCCAACCTCGCCTCTAGAGAAGGAGTTCAACACGACACTGCTAAACGCCTTCGTCGGCGTATTGTTGCTGTCGGTGGTGTATTGCGTAGCTTTAATGGTGTCGATAAAACGATTCACGGCTACTAAGTCCGGCGCAGCACCAGTCATAGTCATGGTATTTTGTACAAAATCGACATTAAGGCTGCTGATAGTCACTCCCGCTGGTGTAATCTGCGATATATAAGTAAAAAGGCGCGAACTAACGACCTTTTGATCGTGCAGGCTGGTTAGCGTATTGAGCTGATTCTGTACGGTCAGAATTTTATCCAGATTAGGCGTGTTCTTGAGCTGCTGTGTATTGCTCTTGATATCTTTGTTGAGGTCACTGAGCGATTTTTTTTGCACCACATCCACACTTACCAGTACTAAAATCAAAATAAAGAGGGAGAGAGCACTAAGCCCTACTGAACTTAAAAGCACTAACCGCTTAAGGCGCCGGGCCTTAATAAACTCAAGCTTTACATCTGGTAGGAGATTGAACTGAATCATTGCGTCACCTCGGACTTAGAGGAATGCTTCACTTGAGTGCAGTTTGGGATGAAAACCGAGCACCGGAACGCAGACGTACGTGAGGGTACGGCGAAGTGAGGAGCGGAGTTTTTCGCCCAAAATGTGCCAAGTGAAGTATTCCGGATCATTCGTTACGCTCCGCCAGGCCGACTGCCACACTAAATTGGTTGGAAATCTTCAATAATTCATCTTGTCGATCAGTGGCAAACACTACATTCCGCCAGGCATTACCTATCTCAACATTCAAGCCAAATTTATTTGCTAAATACAGTGGGAATTCTGGGATTGTGGAAGCACCGCCCGTTACAATGATGCGTTCAATTTTGGCATCGACGTAGCGTGTCTGGAAGAATTTGATTGATTTATCAATCTCAGCTGCCAACAGATCAACCGTCCCGATAATCGCCTGATATACTTGCCCTTCCAGCTTGTCTTTGCTGACGCCAAATTTGTATACAAACTGTTGCGCTTGCTTATCATCAATACTCAAGTTTTGCTGAGCAGCCCGAATGATTGCTTCTACACCTGTTGGAATAGCTCGCGTAAGTCGGGGAGCATCACCCATGGTAATCACAAGGTCTGTTCCCATTTGCCCAATGTCCAAAACCATCTGTGGGGCCGCAGTGGCTGGGGGTAGCAGTGCTCTAACAAGCGCTAAATTCTCTGGTTCAAACGCCACAACATTGAGTCCGATTGACTCAATCATATCCAGCCTGTCCTCAATAAACTTATTTGGCACGCTGCTAAGAAGAATCTCCAGCTTGTTCTTGTCTTTTGGCGAGTCACCGATAAGTGCCCAGTCAATTTTGCTTTCCGCCGGTGGCGTGGGAATCAGCGAGTCTGCCTGGTACATAATAGAGCGCCCTAGTTCGTTCATAGGCAAACGATCCACGTCTGCCACGGTAGTAAAGACGCGGCTGGATGGAACCCCAACTGCAACATTGTGGGTTGATACACCGGCTTCTTTCACCAAAGTAGCTATGCTCTGCGCCAGCCTCTGCTGGTCAGTTTTGGAATCGCTCATGCTAATCTTGGGATCTATGGGTAAATAAGCATACTTAGCCAGGGTCTTGGCGGTACCAGCTCCATGCAACTCAACTAAGCGCAACGCCGTTGTGCCGATGTCTAGTCCGAAAAACGAGGAAACCCCACTCAGAATGCTCATAGTTTCTCCGGTTATGTGCCCACGCGGTCAGTGGCCGTTGTTTGTTTTAAGCCATGCGTGCCTAAATTTTGTTTCATTAGTCAAATTATAGCATGAGCACTATACTCTTTGGCAATAGAGAAAGACAACACTAAAGCACGGGCGGCAAGCCAGAAATTGTATCGTATTGATCACAGCCTGCTCCACCGGGGGTAGTAGAACAGTCACTGTTGCCGCTTAGCCAGACTTCTGGAGAGTATTGGAACGTCTCTGCGGCTGCAGCCGAGGCGTTACCATTGCCGCCATACACATTTCCGTAGGTTCGGTTAAGGTGAATATCTTCGGCAGTTACCGCACCGTACACGGTAAGCGGCGTATTGCAGATAGCTATTCGTGTTCGTTCAGGATCGTTCCCTGTTCCCACGGGAACACCAAAGACGCCGGCGAATAAACCAGTATCATAACAGGTAGCAAACAGGCCACTGATACTTTGACTGCTATGCTGTGCGACATATACGCCATGCATGTTGTGGACGCCCGAAGCGATAAATATGTTACCACTGGCGTAAATATTAAGTCGTGGCACATGCTGGAGATCGTAAGCACCGTACGTAATATCGTTATTAATGTATACATTGCCATTTACTCGAATGGTTATGATCTGCCCCGCGCTAAGACTGACACCGCTTGGACTACTGAAGTCACCAATGGCTAAATCACTGCTCTGCGTATAGACATGCTCAACATTGTTGTTTGGCAAGGCACCAAAATTGGTTAGTGCAGGCTTAGTCGCCGCAAGAGTAAACGCACCGCCTGGCAATGTAGTAGCCGGTGTGGTTTGGGATGCCACGTAGTAGTCCGGATCACAAGGCATAGTCCCGAAGTCACCACCATAGATAGGCGGGTCTGGTGTAAAGTTTGACAATGGAGCGTTTGCAAATGCCAGACCCTTGGGGACGGTCGGCATGGCTTGTTGGGCGGTCGCGAAATTACTTATTATACCGGATGCGAACGCAGCCAAATCAGAGCCGCCGCCCGCGTAATCGTTTGGCCCTTGGTTATTATGGTTCCAGGATGCAATGCGCGCCGAGGAGTCAGCATTACTACAGTTGGCACCAATACCAATGCCCGCCGCTGCGTCGCCACCCTTTACGCTAAAGTAGGGGCCGAAGCCAACCGTAAACTGCCGGCATGGCGCTCCTGATGACGGTTGCCCGCTCCACTGCCAGTTCAGATAGTAAGTACCAGTTGCGTTTGGAATAGTCACAGTAAACGGCGCCGAAACAAGATTCGCTGTGGTGGACGCTGCTGTATCAACGCCTGGACTATACGTGGCTAGGGTGAGGCTCGTGGCAGCATTAATGAGGCTCACACTAAATGCTGGGCTAGCCGGTATAGGTGTAAAGGTCCCATTAAGCGAAACCGTAATGTTGGCGCTAGGACTGCCTAAAGCGTAACTCTGCTGTAGACCAACAGCTTGATTACAGGTTATCGGGCCACCGGTAACAGGGCAAGCTGGTTTCGATGTGTGGGCAGCATCTTGGTAGACATTGGGTCCTACATCGTCAACGGCCAGATAAATATCATAATTTCCTGGCCAAGTGCCCGTCCAGGTAAAGGTACCCGCCCGGTACGGTGACGTATCTTGTCTATCGTACTGGAGTCGGAGAGCGCTATTAGAGTTGGCCTGCGCAATAGAGTACTGCGCCGATCTGAGGTATGCGCGGGCATGTTCATACCCGGGCGACGAGCCATTATTGTTATTTCCATTGGCGTCGGCATAGTCTGCGGTAACTGAATACGTAGGAACTCCCGCTACTATGGTGCACGATTTGGCTGTAATCCGCCCGTATGGCTCACAGTTTGGTACCCCTATGCCATCCATGGTTTTATAGGTATCAACGCCCGACTGCACATTACCTACGCGCACCCAGACCCAGTGGTATGTACCGTTCACCGTACCAGGCCAACTACCCGTATACGACCACGTTGCCGTACCACTCTTATAGGGGCTAGTGCTCGCTACGTCACTGTCCAACTTATGACTTGTATCATCCGCATCGTACGCACCCGAAGATATAAATGCATGTGCTTTATCAGTTGAAGAAGCATTGGCGTCAGCATACTTATAAGTAAAAGTATACTTCGGGCTACCGTCAGCTTGGGTGCTACAGACTGCGTCAATGCTACCACTCTGACTACAGTCTGGCGCACTCACATAGTCTACAGTTTGCCAGGCATGGCTACCATCTGGCTGTATGTCTGCCACACGCAGCCAGACTGCGTGGTATGTGCCACTCACATATCCCGGCCAAGTTCCCGTATACGACCAGTTATAGTACTGATTCATATCTCCTCTATATGGAGACGAGTTGTCGGTGTTGCGAGATAAAGCATGGGAGGTATCGCTCGCAATGTAGGCGCCAGATGATATAAATCCTGATGCTCGAGCAGTAGATTTGCCATCGTAGTCATAAAAACTATAGGAAAACTTATAAGTTGGTACGCCCGTTAAGCTAGTCGTACATGAAACTTTAACGTCACCATCCGGCTCATGGTTTGGTGGTGGCGGAGGGGGCAGCCTGAAGTTTCCAACTGGGTTACCACAGTCCGATTTGATGGCCGCATATACATTGTCATAACTATCGCAATAGCTCCCGGCCCAACTATTACATACCAGTTTCCCCGTAGGATCCGCCGATTTGTTATAAAAAATTAGTGCCTTCTGACGAGATGTTTCGCCGTAGCGAACCGCGTCACTTATATCCGGCGCATAGGCGCTGTTGGTTGTATAGTCATATGTGCTAACCATTATCCCCACCGCCGGGTTATTAACATATTGCTTCCACGTAGAGAAGTCTGCTTTTGCAGCAGCAATACCGTCGGAACCACTGTTAACTGTCTGTGTATTGCCGCCACTATCAACGTACTTTGAACCGCTACTCCCTTGGCCGATCATATGCTCCACGATGTACGCGGCGCTGACCTTTTGCTGCCGCGAGCCATTGTAGAGTAAGTCATGGATATGCGATTCTAGGGCTGATTTGTCCGTATACGTACTGTCCATGCCGGCGTCCAACGCCCCACAACTGCTGGTAAGCATGTTGCACCAGGTAGGATCCCCGTTGCTGTCCACACCCGAACTATAACTTCCACTAAAATAGCCGTTTGCCGCAAATGCTTTACCACCATGCAAAAAACTAATGGCGGTAACAGTCGCACAAAGCACTCCAGCAAAGAGCAAGTACTTTTTTAAGCTTAATGACATTATTTAAGCTCCTGCAGCATGTGCTGATACGACTGGATTATGCGCTGATTAGTAGGTACGCTTTTGTCCACACGACTTATGGCTGTTTGCAGGTACTGCTTGGCAGTCGCCTTATCACCACTACTCTGTGCTACTAAAGCAACCAGGTAGGCAGTGTCCGATGACGGAGCTAAACTCTCGGCCTTTTTGGCATAGGTCATAGCATTAGTATAATCTTTGATGTCCAGGGCACTAGAGGCCTTTTGGTCATAAATAGATGCCTGCTGGCCGGGATCACTTATCCCCTGAAGTTCCGTATCGTATTGTTCTTGGTTTTTGGCTACATTAGCCGCTGTCTGCGGCGTTGGTGTCGAAAACTGATTGCGCGTCTCTTTCAGACCGACTGGATTTACGTACTTCGGCTTACTGTTTGCGTGGTGCGCCAACCCATATGCGCCGATGGCAAGTACCAACACCACTGCCCATACAGCCAGCATTCCCCCTTTACTTGTGGGGATGCGAAACTTTGGCAGTCGCTTTATCTGCTCTTTTTTAGCGCTTGACCCACTAGTATGGTTAGGACTTGGCATTACGACTATTTTCCCTTTAGGGGAATTATAGCAAAGCACAAGCGCTAAGTCAGCAAGTTTTAATGTTGGGCAGCGGTAGCAACTACCAAATCACCTACAATAACGTCATTATCATTGGCGCCTGCTACACTATCAAAACAGGTAAAAATCACTACGCTCGTGTTTGGTACATTATTAAACATTTGTATGAGGTCATCCGTATTTTTACGGGCATCGAAATGCTGGCGTCTAATTCTGTAGGTTACGACGTCCCCCCGTTTGTCAGTCACCTTTAGTATGCCTCCGTCAATGCCGGCAATAAGATTACCGGATAAGTAATAGCCGCGACTACTAGTATGAGCAGCAAGTACTAAAGGTTTGGGTTCGGGATGTTTGGGATCCGGCCCCGTATGCACATTTCCATAGTCCGTGACTTGATACCATTGGTGGCATTCCGCTTGAGTTTTAGCAACAGAATGCTTGACCGTTACACCCACCGGGTCAGTCCCGGGGCAATATACTAGTGGCGGGTCAAATACTTCATCTACGTAGGTGGTGTCACCCTCTGTGTGCTTATGTACTATGGCCTTTGTTTTCCCTACACCAAAAGTAACAGACCTTCCTTTGGGTGGCAGGTATTCTACGCTCACCGGTGCGCTGGGCTGGATAAGATCAATACCGGGCGCAACTTCGGTTGGCGAGGGTTTTGGATGAGTCGATGGCGGGGTTTCAGATGGCGAAGCGCTCGCTGGTGCTTCACTGCTCTTAGGATAACTAGGCGGCACGGTGCTGGGGCTTATATAGTGAGGTCCACTAGGAGTAAAGGGGGCTGGAGCGCTCGACGAAGCAAGGAGTGAATCCCCCACCATGAATAATCCCAGGATACTTTGTCCTGCTCCCAGCCATCGCGTTACCGCTGACCGTTCGGGCATCCGACGGTGACGGGCTTCTACTACAGCAATACCCACCTCCTGGGCAGTCATTGCCAAGGAGGTGGGATTAACAGATTCTAAGCTGGCACTAGGCGGACGGTTCATAGAGTATTCCTTATTCATGCACCGTCAGTCTTAGCGAGTAGTAGGTCTAGCTGTGCTTACCAGCACTGCGGAGTGCAAGACCGCTTGCGGCAGCTGCACCACCACCAAGTGCGACCAGGACTGCGCCTAATACATTAGCACCCTGACCATCACCGGTCTCACCAGATGCACGAGTGGTAGTGTGACCACTTGGTACGGGTCGAGTAGAGTTAATACCGGTGCCTGTGCCATGGCTGCTGCTTCCGTGACCGTGTGGGGATGAGTGAGTTGTGCTTGGATGCTGTACAGGGGTAGTGACAGGACTTGTCTCTGGAGAAGTGGTGACTGGTGAAGTCACTGGTGTCGTTTCCGGAGGAGTTGTGGCAGGGGTTGTCTCCGGCGGGGTAGTGGCAGGATTGGTGTCCGGAGGAGTTGTGGCAGGGTTTGTTTCTGGTGAAGTTGCAGGATTAGTGTCCGTTGGACTTGTGGCTGGAGAAGTGGGTGGAGTAGTCTCGTTTTCACAAGAAGTAAAGTCAACAGTCTGCTGGTATTGGATATCCGAACCTACAACTGGCTTACGGATGGTCACCGTAAAAGCGCTTTGCGCAGAAGTAATAGCAACGTCAGTAACACCTACGTTAAAGCTGCCGTCGGCGCTGCCTTCAAATGGCGTACCCTTAGAACCGCCGAGGCCGGCTGCTTTCCAAATTTCAGAATTACCTGCAGTAGAAGCTACCTTAAAGTTCTGAGCTACATCTGCGGTCAAAGTGCCACAGTCTTCGGTTACAGTTATGCCATCTGGGCCATTAAATACGTGTGTTTCAGAAGGTGCGGCATTGGCACTGTTGCCTCCACCAATGAGCAGAGCTGCCCCTGCTGCGGCCAAAACACTGCCTGCACCAAGGCTACTCACTAATACGCCGCGGCCGCGTGCATCACCTGCTGCTGGTTCTGGAAGCTGAGGGGCTCCGCCTTCGATTCCTGTCATATATTTGTCCTCCTGTGACGTTATTTACCTTAGCTAACAAGTTAAGTTGTTTTGTTAGACCTATAACACCATCGGATCCCACCAACCGAAGTTAATCTTAGTTATACACCTAAAATTACTTTTGTCAACAAAATAACAGGGATTTTTGGTACAATAGTGGCATGGCTCTCTCTATCGGGATCGTGGGGCTGCCAAACGTTGGCAAGTCCACCTTATTTAATGCATTGACTGGCAGTAACATACTGGCGGCTAACTATCCATTTGCCACCATCGAACCAAATACTGGCATTGTGCCCGTCCCCGATGAGCGACTGCACAAGCTGAGCGAGCTCTATGGCAACGCACCTATTAAACCCGCCACTGTTACCTTTGTAGACATTGCCGGCCTGGTAGCCGGCGCTTCCGAGGGGGAAGGTTTGGGTAACCAGTTCCTGAGCCACATCCGCAGTACGAATGCCATTGTACAAGTGGTCCGCGCCTTCGATGACCCCAATGTTACCCATGTGGATGACGTGCATGACCCCAAGAAAGACATTGATGTTATCAATACTGAGCTCGTGCTAGCTGATCTGCAAACGGTCACCCGTCACCTGCCCAAGCTGCAAAAGGAAGCCAAAGCCAACCCCAAGCTCGTGAGCAAACTGAGTGTACTAGAAGAAATTAAAACTGCTTTGGACAGCGGCACTCCTCTCTTTGCCAACAGCGAACTACTGGCCAAGAGCCAAGAACTCTCTGGCGAGCTACAGCTACTTACCATGAAGCCCATCATATATATGTTTAATCTAGATGAAGCTGGCCTGGACAATACCGCCAAACAGACCGAACTGAGTAAGCTGGTAGCCCCAGCCCAGGCGCTCTTTGTCTGCGCCAAGCTAGAAAGTGAGCTAAAGGACTTGGATGAGAACGATGCCGCCGAACTGCTCGAAAGCTATGGCCAGCACGAATCAGGTTTGCTCAAACTCATCCATGCCGCATACCAAACCCTCGGGCTCCAAAGCTACCTAACCGCTGGCGACAAAGAAGTACGCGCCTGGACCGTTAAGCAAGGTGCCACTGCCCCGCAAGCTGCCGGCGTCATCCACGGCGATTTCGAACGAGGCTTCATTGCCGCTGAAGTGGTGGACTATAACGATCTCATCGCGGCCGGTTCTCTAACAGCAGCCAAAAGTGCCGGCAAAGTCCGCACCGAAGGCAAAACCTACATAATGCAACCCAACGACGTAGTAGAATTCCGCTTCAACGTCTCCAAGTAGTTGGCAGTTCTTAGTAACGGGCTAACAGTACCTCAACCTCTGGCCAGGTATCACAGACACACAGGACATCCGTCGGGTACCTCGCCGAAGGCAGCCCACTGTTCATCAGACATCTCCACTGTTAAGAGCGGGGGTGGTATTAGATTGGAATGCGAGGGTGTGTCTGGGCACTAAGAGCGCCAGCGAATTGGTGCTCAGCGAGGTGGCCGAGTGGTACCGAGCGCCAGCTGCAAGAGACAGGAGCCTGGATCCCAGCCTACGTTGGGATGACGCTGCAGTGGACACCTTAATTACTGCCGATACATAGAAGCAACGGGCGAATTAACCACTGCCCGTGACCCCAAGAATCGGCGCTGTCGACTCCGAATTGGCAAGCGAGTATACGCACTAATAATCGGCGGCAAGCTGCGAATACCCATTGGTTGGGCAGTAGGTTGCATTTGCTGTACAGGCTGTGGCTGTGGCGGGCTAAAGCTAGCCTGAGCCGGCAACGGCTGTGTCATATACTCTTGGCGTAACTGCTCCGCATATGCCACCCAGTCGTTTGCCGAATACGGTGGTGGTAATAGCTGTTGCTGCACAGGCATATATTGCTGTATTGGGTGCAAGGCAGCTTGGGCGTAATGCTGGCGGATGTCCATTACTTTAGTCTGCGCAAAGGTGAATAACTTGCGGGCTCGAGCATGATTGTAGGCTGTAAATCGTAGCGATTTGCTTGGTGTGGCAATGAATACACTGGCGTCTAGTAACCGGTGGTTGTAGTCAACTTCGGAAATCATGTCGTACCGGATGTCTTCCAGCGTCAGGTAAAACGGCTTTTTGTCGATCAGCAGAATCCGTTGATTGGTGGCGGCTAACATTGCAAATCCGCCTTCGTATACTCCATTTACGCAGTGCTCTACCACTTCGCCGGGCAGAATAATATGCGCTAACTCTTTCAGTTCGGCTCTACCCCAGAACTGATAATTACAGCCGATACGCTTCAGCTGCTCTTCGAGCTGTCTGAACTTTTGGTCGGCCATAACGCTCCTCCTTTTTAAGTAGGATAATCATAGGCTTATTAGCTGAGAATCATCGTAAAAATCCATACTATTGGCACATGATTTTTATCACAAATATTTTCCCACCTCTTAAGCTTAGGGCTCTCGTAATGACCGCCGGCCAGTTTTAGCGTATAATTACTATGTGTTAGCTACACTTAAGCAAACAGCTGAGCTACTCGAAGTCTTCCGTAAGGAAGGTACCGAACTCTTGTACAAAAAAGGTGAATTTATTATCCGACCCGGCGAATCTCCACCCGGGATTTTTTATATTTATCAGGGAGTGGTTAAAGCCTACGACATCACACGGTACGGCGAGGAAAACTTGCTCATTATCCGTAAAGAACACGAGCTTTTCCCCCTTATATGGGCTATGACCGGCCAAGAACGTGGAGTAGTATACGAGGCGCTGGCGCCCACCATTTTGTGGCGTATTGATCGCGAACGCTTTACCGAATATATGAAGGCCCACTCCGAAGCCCTGGCACCCTTGCTCGACATGACCATTGAGATGTATCGTCTGCACAGTGAGCGTATTATGAATCTGGAGTTCCGCTCGGTGCGCGAGCGTATTATCTCTTTCTTACTCACTATGAGTCGACGCTTTGGCGAACCCAGCGAACACGGCACTCGCCTCTCCATCCCCTTGCGCCATCAGGACATTGCCAGCTCTATCAACGCTTCGCGCGAGACCGCCAGTCGCGAGCTGGCTGGCCTGGAACGCAAAGGGCTCATCAAGAGCGAGCAGTCCATCATTACTCTGTGCGACGTACCAGCCCTTAAAGCGTACATCGGCCTGGGTAAATCGGGCGACGAAGCCACCGAGTAACTATTTCCAGTTGAGGATAATCTTCTCGATGGTTTCAATTATTTTCTTGTGCTCTGGAATGTCTTGCTTATCATAGTAATGATCGGTATCCATGTAGTTTTCGAGCACACTCAGACAGTAGATGTCGTCTGCCAAAATGTGCATATGGTCTACGGCGGGCACACTGGCTAGAGGCGTGGCCACAATCAGTTTTTTAATCGCTACCGGCTTGAGGTAATCATAGGCAATATCCAGCGTAAACCCGCTCTTGAGTCCATCGGTTACCAAGATTACATTGTGGCCTTTTATAAGATTTTTCTTAATAACACCGCCCGCACCTATAAGATGCTGGAGGTCCTGAATCCGGCTGAGCTTCTCCTGCTCCACAAAGCCAAAGTATTCTCCCATCAACTCTTCGATCTCACCCTGAGAATAGGCGTGGTTAAAGGTGAAGCTACCATCTTGGGCAATCGCCCCAATTGCTTCAATTTCGCGCGGCAAATTAATCTCCTCGCTGGCCAGCATCATAAGCACACTGTGCAGCTGCATAGCAATTTGGGCGCCCACCACCACCCCACCATCATTAAGAGCAATGACCGTACAATCTTCGTAGCGATATTTCTTGACTAACTGAGCGGCGAGCATGCGCCCAGCCTGCATGCGGCTCGCAAAATACATGCCTTCAGTCTATCATTCCGCTAGTGCTTCAGGAAACCTGTTCGCGACTGGGATCGCGTGGAATAAGCCCCGGTGGCAAGGCTGCTGTCACCCGCAAGCCGCGCGTGGCTCTACTTTCTATGGTTATTGCGCCATCGCGTTCAATTTGTAAGGCACCTTCAACGCCTCTGGAACTTGTGTCTGTTCCAACTAGTCGAGGACCCCAACTATTCAGGCGAACCACTCCTATTGGATCATCTGCCGGAGTACGTTCCACCCAATAACTCCTCCAGGATCCCCGCCTCGGCGTATATCTATCTTGGGCAATCTCTAAGACCCCATCGAGTAGCTCTTTGCCAACCATAATAAGGCTAGAGGGCTGCCGTGGCTCACTTGGTACCCTTTTACGGAACAAATAGAGCGGATCACTAACTTTAGTATCGGATATTTCTATTGCTACTTGGCCCATTGCCACCACACTCAAACTTGGAGTATAGATAACGGTATCTAATGGTTCACGGAGTGTGATTGCCTGCCCGGCAGCCAAGGTTAGTTCGTCTCCTGCTGGGGTATTCCCGGTTTCTGCTACCAATGTTAATTTTGGACGCGCCATCGCCATACTCCTACCATCGTATCATTCATAAGCAGTATGTCAACGCGAGCGTTTTAGAGCTTTTTGAGCAAGTAGAAGCGTTCCAGATTGCCCTTGCTGCCGGCGACTTGTGAGTCTGCTTTATCGAGGATGATAAAGTGTTGGCGAGCCCAAGTTTCAAAGTCCTTTAGGATGTCTCGACGCATTTTGTCATTTTTAATCACTCCCTTGTGCTTAACACTACTATGCCCTGCCTCAAACTGCGGTTTTACCATCACCGCCAGCTGGGTTTGCTTGCTGCATAGTTTGGCAACGCTGGGTAAAATTTCGCGCAGCGAAATGAAGCTGACATCAGCCACTACTACATCAATAGTATCGGTGGTGCGAAAATCGCGAATATCGGTTTGTTCGTGCAGCTCAACCTTGGGGTTCACCCTTAAGGTAGGGTGTAGCTGATCAGTCCCGACGTCCACAGCAATGACTTTGGCAGCTCCGTGTCGCAGCGCATACTCAGTAAAACCCCCGGTAGAACTACCAACGTCCAGCACCGTCTTGCCCTTAAAGTCGAGTTTGAGCACTTGCGCCACCGAGGCAAGTTTGAGCGCTGCCCGGTTCACATACTGCTCCTTGGCGGTCAGCTCCAGCTTGTGCTCATCACCCACGATCTGCCCTGGCTTGGTAACCACACGGCCGTCCACCTTAACCTCACCCATTTTAATAAAGCTCTCCGCCTGACTACGCGTAATCACTAACCCATGCGCCACTAATGCCTGATCAAGCCGTTGTTTCATGTTGATACCGCCTCTTATTTCGTTATGCCGAATCAAGTTCGGCATAACGCCTAGGAGGTTGCTAGCCCTTTACACGTTCGCGGTAGGCACCTGTGGAAGTATCTACGGAAATTAGGTCACCTTGCTTGATGAACGCCGGCACTTTGATGGTAATGCCCGTCTCCAGCTCAGCGTTCTTCTGCACACTGCTGGTGGTATCACCCTTTACTACATCTTCGGTGTAGACCACCTTCAGGGGTACGTTCTTGGGCAGTTCCACATTAATTGCCCGGTCGTCGAAGAACTGCAGTTGTACCACATCGCCTTCTTTCAGGTAGCCGGCACCGTCGCCCACTAGGTCAGCTGGCACTTCAAACTGCTCAAAGGTGTCACCATTCATAAAGAAGAAGTTCAGTCCGTCGTTGTACAGGTACTGCACGCTCTGGTTGGTTACATCGGCGCTGTCGAGCTGTTCGTTGCCCTTAAAGGTCTTTTCTAGCACTTTACCGTCGATAAGACTCTTAATACGTACATTCACGATTGAACCACCCCGGCCCATCACCTTCTGGCTGTATTCCACCACGCGGAACGGTTGGCCCTCCCACTGAAAGAGTGTGCCTTTCTTAAGATCGGTAATGCTTAATGCCATGTTTACTTCCTTTCTTTCATCAATTGCTGTAATGCCGCGACGAGCTCGTCGGCTTGCTGTTCGGTTATAGCATCGACAGCATGCGCCACCATTATTTTGGCAATAACTTCTTTGCGCGATGCCATTAGATACTCCTCATTATCATTCATTTTGTACAGATGAACAAATTCGATGGCTGCGCGCTGCAACTGCATGAGCGCATCCGACCCAGTACTAGAGGTCCCAAGTATCCCTGCTCCGGCGCCGTTGAGACCCATAAAGTTATTGGGTTTCATGCTCACAATTCGTTCGCGAAACTCATCGACTGTCATGCTTACCTCAGATTCTCAATTATTTGTTCGAGCTGAGCCGAGACTTGTGCCACATCGGCCGCCCCGAACACATTATATTCACTGGCGGCCAAAATACCTTTACGAATTTTCTCTAAACGCTTCTTGGCATCGCGGGCTTTGCCTAGCTGCGCGTTGCGCGTTTCACTCAGCTCGTAATCCCGAATGTCTAGACGAGCATCTGTCAGCTCGGTCTTCAATCCAATGATGAGCTTCTGTTCAGCCATGGGCAAGTCAAAAACGTCTATAGCCGAAAGCACACGACTCAACTGTGTCTCCAGCGATTTAATGAGCAAGAACGGCGACGTATCCATACTCTCTATTATCTCCGATTTTTGGCCCATTCTTTGTTAAGTTTCTGCAATTTCAGAAGAATCCAGCGGGTATTGTTGCTGCGCCGTAGTAAATCTTCTTGCTGAGCTTCGTTGAGGTACCCCATGCCTCGGGCGATGAGTACGTAATTCTCTAGCCGCACAAGCAATGCATGAGTCGCTTGGTAAAAACAGTCGCGCTCTTCGCCCTCAAACTCGTTAAAACCTTGGGCGATAGTAGTACAAATACCGCTAGCTGCTTCAGTCATCAGACTAACTAGGGCATTACCAGCCTCGGGAAAGCTCTCGCACTGCCGCAGTACGGCAATTGCTAGCTCTTGCGCCGCCTTCCAAGTTCCCAAATCTTGAAAGGTTTTAACTTGCTTTTTAGTGGTTGGTTTGTGGATTATTTGCGTCGTGGTAGTCATATATTGCTTCCTTCCATGTCGTTATGCGTCGTATTCGTAAATGAAATCCCACCAACTCTCGTGTATTATTAAGCCGCCTTGTACGGGCCAATGTTGTCTGGCTGCAAATGGTCAGATGATGCTGCGGGAAATGGTACATCTGCAGCAAACATTTGACCTTGTTCTGGGAGCACCCCTGCTGCTTCGAGAATAGGTACCCCTACCTCTACCCAATCCAATGGGTCACGAGCTGGAAATGTCACCATGCATACACCGCCCAGTGCGACTTCAATAACACCAAATGTCCTCAGTTCCGGTATGCCGGAATCTTGTTCTGCTGTCATCCTACTGCGCTCCTAGTTAGAAGCCACGAATGGCAGCAAGGCGATGTGTCGGGCACGCTTGATAGCAGTGCTCAGGCGGCGCTGCTGCGCCTCGGTAAGACCGGTCTTCTTGCGAGTTTCGATCTGTCCATAAGTGTTTACGTAGCGCTGCAAGGTCTTAAAGTCCTTGTAGTCAAAAAACGCAACGTCTGTCTTGTGCTTAAAAATCTTAGCCATTATTTACTCCTAATTCATTTGCTCTATCTATGATGTACATATATTCATTCGGAAGTTTCACCGATGCCAGACCAGCAATTTCCAGTGCTTCTGCCATGGGCGGAACATGTTCTGGGTTGCCATTCTCGAAAACTTTGCCACCCATAAGCCCTGCAAGATGCTGAGCGGCATGCTCTAGCATCATTGGTCGATCCTCGGTTACGGCTTCATGCTTAGGCATCTCTACTCCTTAGAAAGGAATGTCGTCGAGGTTGATTGGCTCGTCGCCGACGTCTTCGATCACGACATCATCTTTCTTCTTGGCTGAAGCGGCTGGCTTGCTAGCTGGTTCGCTAGAACTGCCACCATAGCTGCTGCCGCCTTCTTCCCCGCCACCACGGCTATCTAGGAAGGTTACGTCGTTAGCGAGCACTTCCACCTTGCTGCGCTTCTGGCCATCCTGCTCCCAACTGCGGGATTGCAGGCGACCCTGCACTAAGCAGCGACGCCCCTTGGTAAGGTACTGGCTCACACGCTCAGCGAGTGGGCCCCAGGCGACGATATCGATGTAATCGGTGGCTTCTTGCCACTCACCGCTCTGGTCTTTGTAGCTGCGGTTGAGCGCCAGGCTAAACGAACAAACGTTTTGCCCGGTCGGCGTTTGCCGCAGTTCTGGGTCCCGAGTCAGGTTGCCCATTAAAGTTACTTGGTTGAGACTACGTGCCATGTGGCATCCTCCTTCTGTGCGAAACTATGTCGCGGATTAATTTGTATTACTACCCTACTCTCCGAATTTTTGTTCGTCAAGCAGATCTTTCATTGCTAGGCTTGCATCCAAGGAGTGCAGTTTGGTCGAAGGTCGAGCACCGAAGCGGAGCGTACATATGGTACATGAGCATCGGAGCACAGAGATTCGGGCAAAATGCGCCCTTGGGTGTGAGCCTATTACTCTTCTTCTTTTTCTTCGTCAGCACTCTCACCACGCTCAGCGGCCTTCTTGGCCTTGGCGTCCTTTTCGGCTTCGGCCTTGGCAATTGCCTTGAGGTCGGGGCGAGTAATGAGGAACCGAATCACCTCGTCGGTGATGTTGAGCGTACTTTCTACCTTGCGAACGCCCTGTGCGGGCAGTTCGACCGTGTAGAACACATACACAGCGTGCTCGTTGCGCTTGATTGGGTATGCAAGCTTGCGCTTACCCCAATTGTCGGTAGCAACGACTTTACCACCGTTGTCGGTGATAATCTTGGTCACCCGCTCCTCAGCTTTGGTCAAGTCGACCTCGAGGTCGGGATGATACAACACAGCAACTTCGTACTGGTTCATACGTACTCCTTTGGTTAAAGCCTACACGCACATATGGCTGTAAGCTGAGCTAATAATCTGTCTAGTATACCCTACCCACCTCTGTTAGTCAACAGTCCAATATCTACAGATTATTGACTTTTTAAGCTAAAAATGCTAATGTATATATTATGTCTGAAACCCCCCATGGAGCCATACGCGCTATCGGAGAAGGTGATCGCTCACCAGAGTTTAAAGCTGCTCGCGAACAATTTGTAACAAGTGTCAACGGTTGGCTTAAGGTCATCGCCGACTACCGCGACCAGGGTATGCAGTTACCAAATGGCCAGTTTGTACGACTTGTGAGCCGCATTCAGCAAACGGATTTAGGTCCCAGCCGTGCGGGACGCTACATTGCCGCAGATTATGAAGAAGGCGTATCTTTAACTGGTGATGGTGTAGAAACACCCCTTGACCTGCAAGCCGTGAGCTTTATGCCAGATGGTACCCGCGAAGTCGTGCGAGTTACTGGCAGTGACCCCCTCGCAGCTAGTGTCTATGGAGACTACGCGTTTGCACGCCAACAAGAAATTATTGCAAGGGTAAGTACCGAATCTCTGCTACCGGGTAATATTTCACAAGAAGGTGAAGTGTCGGTACTAGGTGATGGTACTGTTAATCGCCGGTTCATCAACCCCAAGAATGGCTGGAACACAAGCGGTCCCCTGTCCACTCCCGAAGAAATTATCCAAGCCACCGCCATGGCAATGGCGAGCGTGCGAGAAATCGCCTAAATTCCTCTCTTACCAGCGAACTCAAGGAATTGCTGTATACCACGGTAGCACTGACCACCGCACTTTTTTCTGGACTACCTGGAGGGCCGCTACATGTTGGTGCCGTGTGCCACGCAGAACTTTCGGATCATCAGGGTGTATCTGTTCCGTAGGCCGAATAGTAACGCTACGTCAGACACCGATGTCATAGGAGACTTGCTAGAAGATAATAATGCCGTGGTCCTCGTCAGGGTACGACGAACGGGTTTCCATCTTGCGAAAATGTACAAAATCAGAGGGATTAAATGGCCTTTCTGCCGCTGCTACAGCCGCATGGTAGGCACTCATTGATCGCGCCTCTAAAGCCTCCTGGCGAGCAGCTACGTGTTTCCTTGCCGCATCCTGGACGCTAAATTCTACATCCGCTGCACGCCCCTGAAAACATGCTAGCTGGCAACCCTGGCATGCCAATCGCAACTCATTACCACTTTGGCTTACCTCAAACCCACAACCGGGGGTAGCCTCCCTGGTGTTCTCTGTCATTTCTGTAGCGAACTCATCCAGCGTCTGCTTTCTAACCATGCCTATTCCACTTCGTTCTATAGCATCAAGCTCCATCACAGCTTCCATACTTTGCCGGATAGAATGTACTCTACTCATCCAAGTTTCTCCCTTTTTATGCGTTGACAGTACCATTCATTTTTAGGGTACGCAAGCTGTAGCGATTTACTGGTTTAGGTATTCTTCGCGGGGCTCTTCGACTGGTTCGCCAGCGGCGGCACCACCGCCAAAGACTTCGTCTAGGGAGCTTACGAGCACTTCGCGCGGGCGAGCGCCATCTGCCGGGCCTACAATGCCCTGTTCTTCCATGGTCTCGATAAGTCGGGCGGCACGGCCGTAGCCGATGCGTAGGCGTCGCTGGAGCAGCGAGGTTGAGGCTTTGCGGCCTTCGATCACTACCTGAATGGCATCGCGCCACATGTCGTCGTCGGCGTCGTTGGCACCGTAGTCGGCCACCACACCACCCTTGCCGTTAAGCTGCACGGGCTGGCTAACCACTTCGTCGTTGTACTGCGGCGGACGTTGCATGCGGATAAAGTCGGTAATCTTCTGCGTCTCGTCGTCACCAATGAAGGCGCCTTGCACACGCTTCGGTTTGGGCATGTCGGCGGTGAGTAGCAGCATGTCACCCTGGCCTAGCAGTTTCTCGGCACCAATTTGGTCAATGATAGTACGGCTGTCTACCTGGCTAGCAGTGGTAAAGGCGATACGCGCGGGGACGTTGGCCTTAATGAGACCGGTAATGACATCTACGGATGGGCGCTGCGTGGCGAGCACCAGGTGGATACCAACGGCACGGGCCTTCTGGGCTATGCGCACAATCAGCGCTTCTACGTCCCGAGCAGCCATCATCATCAGGTCAGCCAACTCATCGATGACGATCACGATGTAGGGCATGCCCTCTTCTTTCTTAACATTGTTGTATTCCACAATGTTGCGGTTGCCATTGTCGGCCAGCGCTTTGTAGCGGCGCTCCATTTCGGCCACCGCCCACTTGAGCGCGCTAATACACTTCTCTGGCTCAGTAATAACCGGGGTTAGCAGGTGCGGAATATCATCGTACGGCTTCAACTCCACCTGCTTCGGGTCCACCAAGATCATCTTCAGGTCACTCGGCGTATTGCGGTACAGCAAACTAGTCAGAATAGTGTTGATCATCACAGACTTACCGGAGCCGGTCTGACCGGCTACCAACACGTGCGGCATGCGTGCCAGGTCGGCTACCACGGGCGTACCGGAGATGTCTTTACCGATGGCAAACGCCAGCTGGCCACTCACGTTCTGCCATTCGCTGGACTGCAGAATGGAGCTCATGCGCACGGTTGCAGACTTTACATTTGGCACTTCGATACCCACCGCTCGTTTGCCCGGAATAGGTGCTTCCATACGGATGCTATGCGCGGCTAGGTCGAGTGCCAGATTGTTCTCCAGCGCGGTAATTTTGGTCAACTTGACCCCTGTTGGCGGCTTCAAAGTATACTGCGTTACGCGTGGGCCGATGTTGGCGCCTTCCATCTCCACATCAATATTGAAGTTCTCGAACGTATCGTGAATAATCTGCGCGTTCGTGTTCACATCGCCAGCGTCAGCCTTGTCTTGCTTTTGGTTGAGCAAGCTTAACGCCGGGAATTGCCAGTTTGGATCGCTGGCAGTGGTGAGGGCTTCGTGGTCTTCACTATTACTGAGTTTTTGCGCGCTATTTTTGAGAGAGCTCAGGGGAGCAGCATTCTTCTCGCCGGGAGTGTGGTGAACTACGGGAACGCCTTCGTTCAGCTTAAAGCCGCTGTGTTCTGCCCGAGCTTTAAGCGCTGCTAGGTCGGTATCGCCTTCCTCGGCCTCTGGGCGCTTAAATAAGTTACCCATTTTCAGGAAGACTTTCAGTGAAATGCCAAACGCAAAGCAAATAGCAAACACACTGAGCACAAAAAAGAGCAGACTGGCTGGGAATTTATCCAGCGCCTGCAAAACTGTTCCGCCAATGAGGCTACCAACATTGCCCCCGTGGCCGCCGATCCAAGTGGTCGTAGCGGCCCCTACTTGCTTGCTAGCGAATGCAGTGTGCGCCCAAGAGGATGTAAAGACCAGGACCGCCAGCATAGCGACGAACTTGCTCAGTGGAATGCGCCGTTCTTCGTCCCTGAACTTAGTAACTCCCCAGTAAATCAAAGCGACCGGCGTCAAATACGCCATCCAGCCAAACAGCCAATACGCGCCGTGGAACATACCCACCGGCAACGGACCGCCAGTACCAAAACCACCAAGCAACAAGAACACAGCCACCACCATAAGGATAATAGCTCCGGCCAACGCCCAAAACGGCGAACGCTCAGCTGGTGCGGCGGCTTCTACTTTTTTCTTTTTGCTTGTTTTTTTCTTTTTGGCCATTGTTTTACATATTATACCGCTTATGGAGTATTCTGACTAGATTTCTGTGCTAGCTCACGCAATGTCTGATTCAATCGCACACTTTCAGCTTCGTCAAGGGGTCGTTGCAGACTTCGTTTCGGAGGTGCCTCATTCCACTCTGCCGCAAATACTGAATCAGTCCATTCATCACCGATACCCACTGCACGTGCAAGGTCAAAGCTTCTCTGCCCGTGACGAGATAACGGTTCTTCAACATCATGAACCATGGTAGCTCGTATAAAATTCATACCTCGTAGTGCATAGATGACGCCCTCGAGTTCTGCCTTGAAAGTATCCTGACCTGTCTTAAAGTACACGTGTCCCAAAGCAGCATCATGTTCGCCAATTATTGGCGCAAGCTCACGTGCCATATAACGTCGGCGATTACGTGAGTAAAGGACCGTTTGTATTGTACTCAGGGTATTTGGACCAAGCCGAAACGTTGCCCCACGTCCAGTAAGCTGCCCCCCTTCTTCATCACCATATACACGATATGCGTCAGGACCTATTAACTCACGAATATTATGAGCTAACTCGGGTAAATTTTCTTGCCGGCGCTGCGTATTTGCCATAACAATACTATAGCAAAAATCACATCATTTGTCAATCTGCTTAGGGCTCAGAGAGCAGGTCGAAAACGCCTAACACTGGCGCCAAATTTTGGGCGTCGGCTACTGGGATGAACCGCCCAACCAGGCATCTCTGGGGTCACTCGACGCACGGTTGTAACAGGGTCAACTACATCAACAAAGCGACGTAAACCCCTACCGTTAGGATCGGCCACGCGTAATCCGCTACGGGTACGTCCCAGAGGCGCATACCAGAGCCGTGACCGTATTCGAGTTGTTTCCGCTTCTGGGGTTGGGGTAATATCACAGACCATTGCAAAGCCTACGACTTCTCCTCGGACTTTAGCTACCGCATTTGCAGTTGCCGCTCCCCAGCCATCTGGCTGGACTTTTGCTAGCTGATCATAGGGCTTGGGCATGACGTGTAGTGCAATTCCCTGTACTTCAAAGGCATGCTGTTGACCCAATATAAGGTGCTCTAATGGTGTCCTAGCCTCCCATGCGTCTTGGTCCAGTGGGCGATCGTCGACCATGGGAGCAATGGCAGTCTCAAACACATGAAAGGCTCCAAAACTGGCCAACCTAAACATACGGTGTGGGTGCCGAATAGTAACACTATTAATGATCTGTGGCGTAACTTCTTTGGTCATGACTAATCCACGCGGGGGTCTTGGGTGAGCAGACGTTCGCGCATCTGTTGGAAGCGCTTTTGCTGCTCGGCCGCGACTTCTTCTGGGGTTTTCTGAACTGGCTGCGGTTGGCCAGGCGCACTTGGCTTAGCCTCGCTCTTGCCACCGATGATATTAACTACCGGAATGACAATCGGGCTGCGCTGGGTGTGCTCGTACAGGAAGTGCGTGATGTGGTCCTTGAGCTCGGTCTTGAAGCGGTCCAGATCGATGCGCTTGTAGCGCTGCTGGACAGCACGGCGCAGTTCGTTGCGCAGACCGTTCATGATCTCTTCATTATCGCGCATGTAGATGAAGCCACGGCTGATGATATCGGGGCTGGTGAGCAAGTTGCCATTCTTCTTGTCGACAGTTAGTACCACTGCTACCAGGCCTTCCTCGGCTAGGAGTACGCGGTCTTTCACGACGACGTTGCTTACGATGGCGCCGGTTTGGTCTACCAGGATGGTCCCATGTGGCACTTCGCCAATTACCTCCATCTTGTCGGGCGTCAGGGCAATCACTTGTCCGTTCTCGACATTTAAGGTGTTGGCACGAGGAATTCCCTGCTCTACAGCTAGGTCGATGTGGTAGCGCTTGGCAGTAAAGTCACCATAGATGGGGATGAAGAACTTCGGCCGGGTCATGTTGATCATGTCAGCGTATTCGTCGCGGGAACTGTGGCCAGACACGTGCAGAGGGCCCACGCCATCCAGCTCACGGGTTTCGTGACGGAAGACGTGCACACCCTTCTTAAAGAGGTCGTCGCACATGGCGCGAATAAGTGCATCGTTGCCAGAGTATGGGATGGGCGTGCTGGAAAGTACGACCGTATCGGACTCTTTGAGCTTGATGTGACGGTGTTCGCCATTGCTCATGCGTTGCAGCGCGGAGCTTGGCTCACCCTGGCTACCAGTACACACGACTACCAGCTGGTCGTCGGGCATGGTAGCAGCAGAGGCGATGGGCACAAACGTACCCTTCGGCACGCGAATAAAGCCGTGGCGCACTGCCATTTCTAGCGTGCTGATCATGCTGCGGCCATCCATGGCTACTTTTTTATTCTGAGAAACAGCGGCGTTAATGATCATCTGCACGCGGTTCATGTTGGTACTAAACAGACCGATGAAGATACGGCCCGGGGCTTGCTTCATGATGTCAATAAAGCTCCCCTCGATGGTTGACTCGCTCGGCGTGCGGCCTGGGCGCTCGGTAGTAGTCGATTCAGACAAGAGTGCTAAGACCCCTTCTTTACCCAGCTCGGTCAAGCGCTCGATGTCGCTGCGCTCGTGGTCGAGTGGGTTAGGGTCCAGACGGAAGTCACCGGTGTTAATGAGGCGACCAACTGGGGTGTCGAGCACGATACAGGTGCTACCCGGAATGGAGTGCGTAATCCTCACCAGCTCCACAAAGAACTCGCCAATCTTCAGGCGTTCGTGGGTGTTTTCGTTCATGGTTACGGTGCGCAGCTCAAAGCCATCGGGCATGGGCAGACCGAAGTTTTCGAAGATTTCTTCTACTCGGCCGATGGTGAACTTAGAGCCGTAAATCGGCGCCGGAAACTTTGGTACGATGTGCGGCAAACCGCCAATGTGATCCAAGTGGCCGTGAGTAATGATGTAGGCCTTGAGCTTGTGACGAATCTGCTCGAGGTATGCAGTGTCGGCAATACCGTAGTTAATGCCCGGTAGATCTACTCCCAGGTCGTTACCGCAGTCCATAATAATGGCGTCGTTGAGGTACTCCACTAAGATCATGTTCTTGGAGCCACCACCGTCCATACCGCCGAGGCCAATGACCTTCAGGCGAGGCGTGTCGTCAATAAAGTTAGCGCGCTTAGGCTGATCGCTCGAGACGTTTGCGGCCGTGTACTGGTTGGCGATGCGCTGGGCATCCATCTGCGAACGCTTCTGGGCCCGCACGGCTGCCCCACGTGAAACTCGTGGGCCACCACCTTCTTGTGGCTGACCGTTATTGGCGTTGTTGCGGTTCTGGTTATTACCACCGCGACTGCGGCCTTGGCCACCGCCTTGTCGTCTCGGAGGACGACCTTGTTTTTCTGGTTTGCCGTTTGTAGGTGCGGCACTGTTATTATTTGGTTCCATTGATTCTCCTTTTCTTGAGATTTGGATATAAAATTGTTATTTCTTAAGCTTGTCTATAATGATCGGAATTGCGGCGAAGTCGTCAATAAGCGTCTGACGCTGCAGCGGGTTATAGAGTGCGGCAGCCGGATGAAACAGCGGTAAAATCACCACCTCAAGCACGTCCCCTGCGTGTTCTTTGAGGCTCAGTTTTACTCGCTTCGGCTGGCCGTGGATCTTACTGATTTGCAGATCCGGCAAGAAGCAATTCGTTGCGTGACGACCAAGCGTCACCACCACTTTTGGCTGAATTACCTCTAGCTGGGCCTGTAAATATGGCAGGAAGGCCTTCTTTTCTTCTGGCAATGGATCGCGATTATTGGGCGGCCGGTACTTCACAATATTCGTGATGTAAACATCCGCGCGCTTCAGGCCAATGCCATCAAGCATTTCATCCAGGAACTTGCCGGCGGCACCCACAAACGGCTTCCCCTGCAAATCCTCATTCTTGCCCGGCGCTTCACCTATGAACACCACTTCGCTGTCCGGATTGCCATCGCCAAACACCAACTGCGTCGCCTGGGCGGCCAACTCCGGCGTAACCTTAGCGTCAACAATCTGCTGCGCAATCTTATCCAGTTGCTGCTGTTTAGTGTTTGCCATGCACGAAGCTTCCTAAAAGTTTTACGATGTTTTGCAAAACACCTACGAACAGGATGATCCCTAGCGCCCACTCCCAGATGCTGCCACTATCAACTGCCAGCGAGAGCAACCAGTAGGCCAGGCCAAGCTCGACAAGCCCAAACACCAGATAGCCGGTGCGGGTATGATGGAACTTGTCGAGCCGGTTTAGGGATTTACTCATTTGATTCTTCTGGCTTTGTTGATTGTTCCATAAAATATGGATCTTCTCCGATTGCAGCTTGCGTTTCACCAATCCCATCCGACTGACGTTTTGCTTCGATCCAGCTAATCTCTCCTCTCTGGGCGCGATTAAAAATCTCGGCGATAGCATTGGCATTCAAATCTGCGATATTCATGGGGTCCGCTACTGGTGTTTCTGCAAAAACTGGTTCACCAGAATCATCTCTGATGACCAAACGTTGTTGCGGAAAACCTTCTAGCGATTCTGTCATTACCTTACTTCTTTTCGTTGAGTTCGCGTTGAGCGGCCTTCATAGAAAGCTGCAAGCGGCCGCGGTCGTCGATGGCCACTAATTTGACGGTGACTTTATCACCTTCCTTCACCACGTCACTGGTCTTCTCTACTCGCTCTTCAGAGAGCTCAGAGATGTGGACCAGGCCGTCCTTGCCAGGCATGATCTGCACAAAGGCGCCAAAGTCCATGACACTTACTACTGGCTTGTCTTTGTAAATCTTGCCAACTTCTGGCTCTTCTACGATGCCAGCAATCCACTGCTTGGCAGCCTCGATCTTGCTCTTGTCGGGGCTAGCGATCATGACCGTACCATCGTCTTTAATGTCAATTTCGGTGCCAGTCTCAGCGGTAATTTTCTGGATAGTTTCGCCACCCTTACCGATGATCTCGCGGATTTTATCGGGGTTGATGGTGATACTCTCGACGCGTGGTGCGTAAGGGCTGAGGTCGTCGCGTGGACCAGCCAGCGTGTTCAGCATGTGCTCGAGGATGAACGCCCGGCCTTCTTTGGCCTGCATAAGTGCGTCCTTCAGGACGGCAGCTGGCAAACCATGCACCTTCATGTCCATCTGGAGTGCAGTAATACCTTCACTCGTTCCAGTAACCTTAAAGTCCATGTCACCGGCAAAGTCTTCGGCGTCGGCAATGTCGCTCAGCACGTAGTGCTTGTCACCGTCGACCATGAGGCCCATGGCAATACCACTCACCGGACGCTTCAGCGGTACACCAGCGTCCATTAGTGCGAGACAGCTAGAACAGGTTGCCGCCATGCTGGTGGAACCGTTCTGGCTCATGATCTCGGTAACGCTGCGGATAGCGTATGGAAACTCTGCTTCAGTAGGCAGTACAGCGGTCAGTGCTCGCTCTGCCAAGTAGCCGTGACCGATTTCGCGCCGTCCAGGACTACCCAAGCGCTTCACTTCGCCCACGGTCCAGCCCGGAGCATTGTAGTGATGCATGTAGCGGCGCTCACTTTCACGCTCCATGGTGTCGACAAGTTGAGCATAGCTCAGCGGCGCCAGGGTCACGATGTTAAATGCCTGCGTCATACCACGGGTAAAAATGCTCGAACCGTGTGCCCGTGGCAATATGCCAACTTGGCTAGACAGCGGACGAACTTCGTTCAGTTTGCGACCATCGGGGCGCGCACCATCAGCGATGATACCCTTGCGTACATCTTTATGGATGGCCATCTGCAGGGCTTCGTCATACTGAGTACGGAGCTCACCGGTGTAAACTTCGGCACCAAGCTTCTCGGCCATTTCGGTGTGGAAAGCTTCCTTGAGCACGCCGACCATTTCGTTGCGCTCAGGGTATGGTGCACGGATGGCGGCACCAAGCTTGCCCTCTACCCAGGCATCAACTTCTTTCTGCAGGCTCTCGTCTGGCAAGACCAGGGTGTATTCCTGTGGGGTTACGCCCACCTTCTTCACGAGCTCCTTCTGGAGTTCTACGGCTGGTTTGATAGCCTTTTGGGCGTACTCAAGCGCACCAGCAATCTCGTCCTCAGATACTTCGTTAGCACCAGCTTCTACCATCATAATGGCGTCGGCAGTACCGGCGACCACGAGGTCAAGCTTGCCTTCGTCGAGTTCCTGCGGGGTGGCAAAGGCCTTGTACTGGCCATCTACCATACCAACGCGAACACCGGCGACAGGGCCATCAAACGGCGCACCAGTCAGCATAAAGGCCGTGCTCATGGCGATCATAGCAACCATGTCTGGGCGGAAGCTCGGGTCCATGCTCAGGACCGTGGCAACACCCTGCACTTCGTTGCGGTAGCCCTTAGGCCACAGCGGACGGATTGGGCGGTCAATCAGACGGCCAATCAAGATAGCGTCGTCAGATGGGCGCCCTTCGCGCTTAATAAACCGACTGCCGCTCATCTTGCCGGCAGCGTAAAACTTCTCTTCGTAATCAATGCTCAGTGGGAAGTAATCGAAGCCCTGGAGCGGCTTGCCAACCATCGCGGTACCTAAAATGACGGTGTCACCATAGGTAACCAACACAGAAGCCGTCGAGCGGAAGCCGACGCGGTTAATCTCCAAGCTTAGCGTACGACCGCAAAACTCAGTTTCTACTTTGATAATCTCTTTCCCAAATGGGTTAATAATATCTCCCAAAGTCTGGTCCTTTCTGTCTGTAGAGGGTAATCAACAGGGTGCAAATATACGGCTTCCCTTGTGCTTATGGCAGCAATATATCTGTAGCTCTATTGATTAGCACGTTCTACTTATCAGCGTGTTAATGTGCACAAGCTGGTTCCCTCGAACTTTCCAAGGGAACTGAGTCTATGCACTAGCGGCGAATGCCAAGTTTCTTGATCAGATCAAGGTAAACTTGGGAATCTTTGTCGGCGATGTACTTGAGCAAGCGGCGACGCTTACCTACCAGCTGCAACAGCCCACGGCGAGCAGCAAAGTCTTTCTTGTTCACCTTGAGGTGCTCAGTCAGCTCCTTAATGCGCTCTGTGTCGATACCAACCTGTACAGCGGCACTACCGGTGTCGGTCTTGTGCTTTTGCAAATCCTTAACAATCTTCGTTTTCTTCTCGGTAGAAATCATTCAGTTCCTTTACTTGTAGATACTTTAGAGATTAATAGATGGCGTTAGCAAAGATTATATCAGATACCCACCCCTATAGCAAGTTATTTAGCGGGGTGGGCTTTGTACAGGCGATAGTTAATAGCAATTGGCAAAAGTGCTATAGGAAACGCTTCATTTTCCGGCCCAAACACTTCAGTAGTGTTGCAGAGTGCTGCCTCCCCAAGGTACAGCATGGGGCCAGGCAGATATTCTACTGGCAGTATCATCTCTTTACCTTGTAAAAATTCTGCTACATCTTCTGACCCGGCATACGTAAAGGTACCGTAACCAATCCCAGCAAGTTCACCAAATAATATGTCCGGACGACCCAGTAGTCGCGGTGTCGAGTCATCACGAGCAATATCCGGCACATCAAACGCCACACTTCCCTGTACTGCCACCATATCGCCAAGTTCTAGTCCCGTTCTCTGGGCATACAGGACTTTCTCGAGGCTGTCCCCTACCAAGTCTCCAATTTCAGCTTCATGCATGGGGCGAGTTAACCCCAGATCCTCTAAGTCAGCGACGGTCATAGCATAGGCTTCCGAAAGTTCTCGGCGCAAATCATCGCCCTCAAAGGCATTCAGCCTATAAGGCACACCGTCACGCCATACCACGGGTAGATCGGTGACGGTAGGCACAGTAAGATCAATCTCGGCTGTAAGCCGTCTAAAGACGTCGGCTTCGTCATGAGGTCGTATCATTTGACCCAATAATACCAGCTTTTCTCGATATTAAAATTGCTCGTGCTTAAGTGATGAGTTGGCTTGCGAGCTCAGTTATGGACACTCCTTCAACCGGCATCGCCTTATCGAGATGGAACTTACCGACCTGCGTACGGCGGAGATCGGACATGTAGGCACCAGTGCCGAGGGCTTTGCCTAGGTCTTCTACCAGGGAGCGGATGTAGGTGCCGCTGCTTACCTCACAGGTGAACTTTACGTAGGGGTAATCGTAAGAGTCCAGTGTGCTTTTGTAGATGGTGACCGGGCGGGCTTCTAGCTCTACCGCTTTGCCTTCTCTTGCCAGTTTGTAGGCTCGTTGGCCATTGACCTTCATGGCGCTGAAGGCCGGTGGTACTTGCATAAGTTGGCCCGTAAACGTGCGTAGCGCCTCTAGGACGGCCTCTTGTGTGGGAACAGTATCGGATACTGCTCTCTTCTCGCCCTCATCATCTCCCGTGGAGCTAACCTCGCCGAGCTTCATCGTTACCTCGTATACTTTGTCCATTTTGCTCAGTTCGCCGGCTTTGCGGGTGTATTCTTTGCCTACCAGTAGCACTAAAAGACCCGTTGCTAACGGGTCGAGCGTGCCAGTGTGGCCAACTTTTGTGTTCTTGGGCTTCTTGCCCTCGGCGGTAGCCACCATTCTGCGCACATAATTTACCACGTCGAACGAGGTCCAAGTCTTGGGTTTGTCTACTAAGAGAATGCCTTGCACAGCCCTATTGTACAGGAGGTGGGGCTTTAGGCGGCTTTATCGGGATTGTTGAGGAACTGGGTGGGGTCGGTAATGATTGGTGGTGGCACAGGCGGTGGTGCCGTAGGGTCTGTAGTGGTAGAGGTGGGTGGTGTGGGGTCAGCGACGGGCACGTTGAGAGACGGAGGCATTGGTAAGGTCGATTGGTCGCTAGGAACGGCGCTAGGAGCTTCGTCAAGCAAAACCGGCGGTTCGGCCGGTGGTGCAGCTGGGTCTGGGACAGCCGGGGCGGTCGGTGGCGTAGGGTCGGCCATGTCATCCAGATGGTTCACATCCAGATAGCCTGTGGCCCCTACCGAAGCTTGGGGTTCCAGCTGGGTTAGTGGCATACTATTGAGTTCGTTGAGCACCTCTTCGCGGGCTTTATCAACGTCAAGTGCGGGAGCTGCTGGTTCGGTAGCGGGCGCCTCCGAGTGAACGGCTTTTTCTAGATCGGCCAAAGTTTCTCCGCCTGTCGAGGCCACCTGTGGGGCCGGACTTGGTTCTGGGGAGGGTGCTGGCTGAGTTGGCAGTTGGAAATTGCCATTCGGATCAATTTGGATCTGTGGCTCAGGCGCTGGAGGCACTACAACTGGCGGTTCAGGTGCCGACTCTGGGGCGGGCGGTAGAACTAATTCGGATGGTTCCTCGTGAACTTCGTCTGTCGTGTCTTCGGTAGATGCTACCTCTGGCAAAACGAGCGGCTCGCTTTCGGTACTGCTAGGCGTATCGGGTGTTTCCTCTGGAGCTGGCGGTGCGGAGACTGCTTCGTTGCCCGCATCGTTGTCACCCGGTGGAACAATGGATGTACCCTGCTCATGGTTTAAGATAGACGGCTCCGCTGGCGGAACTAAAGCGTCCGAGGATACCATCGTGAGTGGATCAACTGCCGAACCATAGGCAGTGTCGGGTACCGTATTGGCTGTAAGCGTACCACCAGTGCTAGGCGGCTGGAGAATCATACGTGATGCCGGCTGGTTAAGCTCAGGACCGTCGCTGGGCATCTCAAAGGCACCGGGTCCTGCCGGAGGTTGCTCATCAGGACCATTCCCAAAAGCAGGTGGTTCCGAACCGGTATCTTCATCTGGTGCATCGTCACCAGGGTGATTAATCTCAAGCGTGCCATCCTGACCGGCAGCACTTTCATTGCCTCCAGAATCCGGAGCTCCTTCATCATGAACTTCTGCGGTACCTGTCTGTAATGGTGCTTGCAATTCTGTGGCAACTAATTGCTGGTTGGCGCCTGCCGTCATGAGCTCAGCGCTTAGGCGCATAGTTTCAGGTGAAGTCTTCTCGTTACTAAAGCGATCCGTTTCGGCCACAATACCAGTGAGGAGAGCGGTGGCAATTTGGCCGTCCATCAGATCTTTGCCTAGGGCATCTACCAGTTCCACGCCCATCTCAGACAGGCTGCTGGCATTGGTATTCGCCCAATTAACACTGGCTAACTCAGTTACACCGGTAGTGTTAATGCTCGTAACCACGGCATCATGCAAAATTCGGCCATGAGCGGTGATGGCTTGATCCAGGTCTTGCTGTTGCTGTACACCCAGACATAGCACTACATCCACATTGAAGTCACCTTGGCTAAAGTCGAGATCGCCTTCTGTAATAGACGTCTTATACGGTGTAATAAAGATTTTGACGACGTTTTCTTCTACTTTATACCGTAGCTTATCGGCTTTGGCTTTATCCAGGGCGATGATGAAATCACGTAAGCTATCGGTGTTCTTTTCGAGCGTTTCCTCGGGCTTTAGAAAGTCCAATGTGGAAGGTACATTACCACTAAATACGGCTGTAGCATGCTTACCTAGCTTATTTAGGAAGATGGTCAGACCAATACACACCGCCAGCTGATCAACCGATGGGTTGCTGCTTACGGTAACGAGAACGTTGTTAGCGCCCTTTAGTTTCTCAACCAGTTCTTGCTTTTGTTGGTCCATTTTTGTTTTAGAGCTTTCGCCTTGCAATGTACCATAAACGCTAATGTTTCGCAATAGTAATTGAAGATCGGATGTGTATACTTATAAGCATAGGTACTAAAAAACAAACATGAAGCGCTTTGGCCTTACCATTACACTTCCTCGGCTCATAACGTTAGTCGCTCTTATTGTCGTGAGTGGCACTCTGGGAGTCCATGAACTACACGCTAGCTTTGCGGCTACCAACACTGCACCCAGCGGGAGTTTTACGAGCACTACCTGTAATACCAGCAACAATTACGTTATTAGCGCCAAGTGGGTCGACCCTGACGCCAGCAGCACCAATCCGGCAAATGCGTATTTGGGTAATGCGACCAGTAAGGGCAATTACGGTGGTGCAGGTTCGTCAACTGCGGGTGATGCACTCGACAGCATCTCCCACAACGGCCCGAGCTACACCTGGACTTTTGCAGTCTCCAAGCTTCCAGCCAGCAGCTGGCCGCTTAAACTGTGGGTGCATGATATAGGGGCCACCACAACTACCACCTGGAAAGCAGTGGCCACAGCCGCCCAACCCGTTTGCCCGCCTGTGACGACCTTTAAAGTTAATAATGCTGCTTCTGCCTCTGTTACAACTAATAGCAACATTAGTCTCAGCTGGTCAGCAACCAACTCCCCTACTTGTACGGCGAGCGGCTCCTGGTCTGGCAGTAAGACAACCCCGGGCAGCGCGACCGTGAATGTGGGTGGCACCGCTGGAACTTTAACCTACACGCTGGCCTGCACTAACAAGGCCGGCTCCAGCACGGCTTCGGTAAAAGTCACGGTAACTGCTTCATCATCTCCAACCCCTCCCCCTCCGCCCGCGGATACTACGGGCACCGGGGACAACTCTGGCGGTCAAGACACTACTAATTTAGACGGCTCTGGCGGCGGCACCGACAACTCTGGGCTCACAGACAACGCTAACTCTGACACTTCTGGATCCGGCGACAGTTTCAGCTTTAGCGACGGTGCTGGTGGCGACGATTCAGGAGGTGTTGCAGACAATAGTTCAGATACTTCATCGGATGGTAGCGATACAAATACCAGCGATGGCACTAATACAGGCAACTCGGCTAGTATCGCGGGCAAGGACAATAAAACTGTCTTGCATTCTGGTTCTACGGCCACCCGAACCAGTGTGGTGGGATCAGTATTATTGCTTGGGGTCATAGCTTGGTGGCTACTCCTCCGGCGCCGTAATAAACCAGCACTTACTGCCGCTTCAACCGCCCTGGATTTCGGTGGAGGTGGCATGCCGCTCCCCAGGCCACAACAGCCTGTCCCAAGAGCTTCCATGCCTAATACTCCAGTTGTTGCACCGCAAGGCCCGCCCCATCAACATCAGTCACTTCGCGAAATGGTGCTAGAGGCAAACCGAGCCCAGGCCTTAGCAAAAACTCCCCCAGTTCCAAATCAAACGGCAGGTAATCCACCTGTACCAAATCCGCCACTTGCACAGCCGTCACCTACCGTGCAACCACCTGCGTCGCAAAACCCCATGACATCAAATAGTCCTTCATCTCCACCCACAGCCAACGAACGCATAGTAAAGATTAATCACGAGCCCTGACCCCTCGCCTCTCTTTGACAAGAGGTGGCTTATCCGGTATAGTGGAGCATCGATTCATTAGTAACTCTAAGAAGAAATAAGAGGAAGATTAATCAATGCCAATTATTAAGTCAGCCAAAAAGCGCGTTAAAGTTGCCAAGAAAGCAACTATTCGCAACAGCAAAACTAAGCGCTCTCTGAAGAGTGCCCTGAAAGCTCTGGTAAGCAAGCCTACTGCTTCTAGCCACAGCGCTGCTCAGAGCAACATCGACAAGGCAGTTAAGAAGGGTCTCGTCCACAAGAACAAGGCCGCTCGCCTCAAGAAGCAAGCAGCTGCTAAGGCTAAGGCCGCCGGTGTTAAAGCCAGTGCCGCCAAGAAGGCCGCTGCTAAGCCTGCTGCCGCTAAAAAGGCTGCTCCGGCCAAGAAGCCAGCTGCCAAGAAAGCTCCTGCTAAGAAGAAATAGCATTTCCTCTGCTTATTTGAACCGTTCGGTACTATCGCCGAACGGTTTTTTATTGCGCTTCTCAATAGCAAGGCTATACTAAACATAGTAGTAACTTGGGGGATAAATTTGTGAATAAATCAGTAGTTACAGGCATTGTCGTGGTTATCTTAGTTCTTGCCGGTGGTGGTGTATGGCTTGCCAAGCATAATTCCGACAATAAAAAGGCCGATGACATGGCCCACATGAACGCCCAAACTAGTCAGCTCCAACAACAGCAAAAGACCGCTAATAACAGTGGTACGCAAGCCACTGCTACCAACAGCGTAAACATCGAGAATTTCGCCTTCAGCCCAGCTAACATCACCGTCAAGAAAGGCACCACCGTTACCTGGACCAATAAAGACAGTGTCGCCCACACCGTGACCGAAACCGACAATCTGAATGGTCCCAAGAGCAGCACCCTAGCCACAGGCAAAAGCTTCGTCTTCACTTTCGACACCGCCGGCACCTATCACTACCACTGCAGCATTCACAGCGAAATGACTGGCACCGTCACCGTCACCGAGTAACTAGCTAGCTAGTTTGAGTAAGTAATTCTGGAGTGCCTCGTCGACATCGATGTTTTCGCGCTTGCTACGGGCATCGATACGTAACAGATCGGCTACTAGCTCTTTAAGCTCGGTCAGGCTGAGTTTGCGTGCAATGCTTTGGCTCTTCTGAACAACATAGGGACTAAGTCTAGCTTCGCTGGCAATTGCCTGCCCTTGGCGCTCCCCGGCGGTCTTAATCAGCGCCAACACATGCAGCTGCCAGGCCAGCATAGCAATGATTTGTGGGGGCTCTACCTTGAGCACACGCTGTTCCTCATATAACTGCATGGCTTTCTTAGTATTGCCGGCAAAGGCAGCCTCTAACAGTTCAAAAATCGTGCTCTGCGGCGTCGCTTCCGTCAGCAATTCAATGCTCTGCCGAGTAATTTTAGGATTATGCAGTAGCAGCTTCTCTAACTCGTTCGTCAGTAGTTGCTGGTTATTACCAACACGCTCCACCAAGTAGCGAGCGTCAGCCGTCGATAAACTCCCCTCACGGCGCTTGGCCTCCTCGCTTAGCCACCGGCTCAAACCGGGCACATCCAGCTCGGGAAACTCCCGGAAGTCGGTCGATTTCTTCAAGTATTTATAATAGCCAAGACGCTTATCGAGCTTGGGCTCAATCACAATCACCTCTGTAGATTCGGGCACATCAGCCAAAATTTGTTCAGCTGCATCCAAAAATTGCTTGTTAGCCGACGGCCGGCGCAGCACCACCATTTTCTTGTCTGCCAAAAACGGCAAACTCGTCAGCGCCTCACCAAGCCGTGCAAATTCCACCTCCTCGCCATCCACCCGCTCCAGGCCAAACTCGTCATGCGCCGCCACAAACGCCGCCGTCAATTCACGCAGCGCCCGTTCCAAAGCAAAACTATTCTCTCCCGTCAGCGTAATAATCATCTTATATATAGTATGCTGCCGTGTGGAATGAAGCTAGCGAATCTCGTACGTAACTTGTCGTGAGCGTGTTTCTTGCAAACTATCAGCGGTTTTCGCATATCCCTTTAGCGTACCGGTGATGGTAGTAGTATGCGGGCTGTCAATTTTATACAGAGCGGGCTTTATATCTGAAATTAAGCCGTCTTCGTTTCTGGTCATAATAGGGTTAGTAGGATCAAAGATATACCGAGAACCATCATCACGCTCCACAGTCAGGAACGCATGAGATTCGGAATCGATGCTTCCGTCTTCGTTGACTACACTTATGGTTCCTCGCTCCAGGCGCGAACGAATGCCAAGAATCAGAAGACTATTATGAGCAACTCCCGCTCTTTCTTGGCACATAGCTACGTATTTAAAGTCTCGGATTGAAGCCTCAGACTCGGGCAAATCATCATCGATGATATCGGCAGACACTCTGCTGCTCGCATTAGGGTTACCGATAATCGAGTCAAAGTATATCGCTTGTCCATAATTAACGCCCCTGAGCGCCGAAAATACGTATGCCCTGGCTGGCGCCATCCGTGCACTAGCCGAATTGTATATGCTCCGTGTATATCCGACGGCCGGCTCATATGCTTCATTATCATCAAGGTAATAGCCTTTACTAAATAAAGACGCTCCAAGCATCAAAGTATTGGGGCCAATGAATTTACTTGTCCCGCCATGCGCAGCGCCTACCGTTGTTTCGCTTGCTAGCGGTGAAAGTTCATCTACCCGCGCGTCAATGTATGCTTTAGCCGCCGGAGCAAAGGCGGCATCATCCAGCTCAAATATCGGCACTACACGCTCCATCATTGCGCCAAGTTCGGCAGCATAATCACTAGTCGTGTTGCCAGCAATAAGTGAAGGGTCCTGGGTAGGTGATTGGGGTGTTTCGGACATTTTTGTTTTAGTTTCCTATATAAACATTAGCAAAATATTGCTATTTTGTCAATGTTGTGAGAATTGTGCAATTAGATATTTCATTTTTATTTAACAGAGGTTGTGGTACAAATAGGGCATAGCTTATGCAGCCAGCTTTAATAATAGTTTCTAATCGCTTGCCCGTCAGCGTTAAAAAGGTGGATGGCAAACTGGAGTTCTACCAGAGTGTTGGTGGCATGTCTAATGCCCTGAGTTCGTATGTGAACGACAGCCGCAACAAGTGGATTGGCTGGCCGGGCATTAATGCCGATGAACTTACCGAGAAAGAGCGACAGCAGGTGGCCGAAGAACTGAAGAAGAGCAATTGCTACCCTGTTTTCTTGAGTAAAAAGCAGATCGATGACTTCTATAATGGGTACAGCAACAGTGTGCTTTGGCCAGTGTTTCATGATAGTGATTTGGGTAAAGCGGCGGCGGGCAAAGAGCAAGAACGCCTCTGGAAAGCGTACAAGAAAGTTAATGAAGTGTACGCCGAGGCCGTGCTGGCACTGAGTGATAGTGGTGACGCTATATGGATTCATGATTACCAATTGTGCGTGCTGCCTGCTCTGCTGCGTTTGGAGCGGCCGTATGACAAAATCGGTCTTTTCCTGCACATTCCCTTCCCGGATGTTGCCCAGCTGCAAAAGATTCATGACAGCGAAGCACTACTAGCTGGCATGCTCGGAGCAGACTTGGTTGGAATGCATACTGAAGGATACGTGCAAAATTTCTTGAGTGCTGTGCAGCACTACGACAGCGGCTTGACGGCTCACCATAAGGTTATTTTGCAAGACCGTGTGGTGCGGGTGACCGAATTTCCTATTGGTATTGATTATGCCAAGTATGAAAAGGCCCGGAAATCACGCGCCGTGTCGCGTGAGTATACAAAACTACGCTTGAAGTATGCTGGGCTTAAGGTGATCCTTACCGTTGACCGCCTGGACCCAGCCAAAGGCCTCGTGGAACGGGCACAGGCATACCAAACGCTTCTGGAGCAGAACCCTAAGCTGCATGGCAAAGTAATTTTGGTGATGGTCGTGGTGCCTTCGCGGACCGATATTGCCGAGTACCAGCAGCTTAAGTCGCAGCTGGAGAAGATTATTCGTGATACAAACCGCACATTCAGTACGCTTGCCTGGAAACCGGTGGAATACATCCCGCAGGCATTGGCATTTGAAGAGCTTACAGGACTGTACAGACGTGCGAATGTAGCGTTCATTACGCCTCTACGAGATGGCATGAACCTGGTGGCTAAGGAGTTCTTGGCCAGCAAGCCCTACCAGCGCGGTGTGTTGGTGCTGAGTCGTCATGCGGGCGCCGCCGAAGAGTTAAAAGGCGCCGTTATGGTCGACCCGCTCAAGCCGGCGACACTCGTAAAAGGGCTGCAGAAGGCGCTGACTATGCCGCCGAAAGAATTTACGAAGCGTGTTCGGCGGATGCAGAAACAATTGTCGACCAAGAATGTCCACGTTTGGGCTAAAAGTTTTACAAAGACACTTGGCCAAGAGATTCGCAGTACCACCAACTATACCCGCACCCTCCAGGGCACGGTTGCTACTGTTGTTCAGCAAGCGTATGCCAATGCCGAACGGCGGCTGCTGTTATTGGACTACGATGGAGTACTGGCACCGTTTGCTAATCGGCCCGAGGAAGCTGTCCCTTCCAAAGATCTACTGAGGCTTTTGGGCCAACTTGCCAAAAACCCAAATACTACCGTGGTAGTCATCAGTGGCCGGGACAAAGCCAGCCTAGCCGAGTGGTTTGCCGGTGTACCAGTGGAACTAGTGGCCGAGCATGGTATCTTCACCAAAGCTCATGGGCGTAAAAACTGGCGCATCACCCCCAACACCGCTCAGCCAGACTGGCAAAGCGCTGTGCTACCCGTTTTAGAAAAATACTCCGCTAAAACACCTGGCTCGTTTATAGAAAAAAAGGCCGCCAGCCTGGTGTGGCACTACCGCAATGCCGAAAGCTACTACGCCCAGAAATATCTCGTGGTTCTACGGCGAGTCCTCAAGCCATATGCCAAAAAATATGGGATAGAGTTCGCTCTAGGGAAAAAGATACTGGAGATTCGGCCCGCCGGCGTGAACAAAGGTACCTCGGCCAAAGCCTGGTTCAGCGACACCAACGCCGACTTCACCCTCTGCATTGGTGATGACTACACCGACGAAGACATGTTCGAAGCGTTGCCACCGACGGCGCACACCGTAAAAGTCGGACGCGGCCGCACTGCTGCTGCCTACCGTCTCAAAAACCCGGCTGCGGTGCTTAATTTCTTGCAACAGCTAGCTAAGAAATAACTTTTTGGCAGTGGGGACAGAGGTGTGTGCCACGACCAGCGACGCGGGTTTTGATGATGGTGGTGCCGCAGCGTGGACATGGCTGGCCTTCTTTGCGAAAGACGCGGGCGAAGCTGAGGTAACTCCCCTTTTTGCCCTCGGCATTTACGTAAGTGTGGTCGGATGAGCCGCCTTTATCGATCGCTAGCTGGAGAATACTGCGCAGACTTTCGTGTAAATCTTTAACGTTCTTATCAGATAGGTTGCGTACGATGGTCGTAGGATGAATTTTAGACCCCCACAAACTCTCATCGGCATAAATGTTGCCCACACCGGCAATCACGGATTGATCGAGCAAGGCTGCTTTGATATTCGTGTTCCGGCGCCGGAGTAGTCGCTCGCGCAGTAATTGCCAGGTGAAATCGTGGGCTAGCGGCTCTGGACCAACTTTCTTAAAGAAATCGAGCTGCGGAATCTCGGCTGTGGGCATCAGCCGCACCCAGCCAAATTTACGCTGATCGTTAAAGAATAGTTTGCTGCCGTCGGTGAACTCAAATGTTACACGGGTGGACTTGTCCGGCAGTGGGCCAAGGAGCGAATCACTCGGGTGCCCTGCCCCAAAATGTACGCCTTCGCCCTGAAATACCAACTGGCCGGTCATCTTGAGGTGAATCACCAGGGAATACTTGCTGGAGAGCTCTAACAGCAATACTTTGGCACGACGCGCAACACTCACAACTTTGGCATTTACTAAGAACTGCTCCACATCAGCAGGTGCATTAGGAAAACTCTTGGGTGTATCGTGCGTCACAGCACGGACTGTCTTGCCAACAATTAAACGGCTTAGACCAACACGAACTGTCTCAACCTCGGGTAACTCAGGCATATACCCAGTATAATGAATGTAATGGCAAACTCTCTAGGGGATATTCTGGCACAGAAAGATTTTGACGAGCCTTCAGAAATGGCGGCCATTAAGCAGTTTGTGCAAACACAATTTCAGCAAGAGGTAGAAGTACAGCTGCGAGAGCGCGACATTGTTGTTACCGCAGCCAGTGCCTCACTCGCCAACTCCCTCCGCCTAAAAGTAACCGAGCTGCGCAAAGCTGCACAGACCGACAAGCGTATTATCTTCCGTATTCGTTAAAGGAGTATTAGAACGAAAAGTTCAGGCCTTTAAGGAGGTTCTGGTAGTCAGTACTGGGCACCTGCTGCTTGAAGAGATACGAGACGGTGCCATTGCTGCCCTTAAACGTACCCTGACCACAGGTGGTCAGCCAGTAGCGCATCAGCTGGCCTTCGCCATTGCTGAGCGAGTAAATAGTGCGATTCCCTGTTGGGCAGTAGCCGCGCTCGTCTTGCAAGGCACGGTCGTTAGTACCTTTATCAAAGTTGGCGTGCCTCAGCGCGTGGATAAAGACTGCAAAAGCACGATCGTTGTTCTCAAAGGATTGGCTCCGCAGCACTGTCTGGTCATAGCCCTGGTATACCGTCATGGTAATGTTCAGCTTGCTGACGTCGATTTTGATCTCGGTATGGTCTTGGTCGGACTTGAGCGGGCCGTCTACAATCATCTCGGCTACGGCGGTATCGCTGTAGGCGTAATCATTAATGTTTAAAACGTGTGGCGACTTCTGAGCTTTTTTGCCGCCGCCCGTAAGCAATAGGAATAGAATAAGCACAATCAGCCCAATGGTAACCAGGAAACCCATAAAGTATCGCATGGCTTGCTTACTCCTTACTTTAACAATGCTATTGTATCACGATTGCGCTTATTTTGCAAGTATTTCCTCGAGGTCAGCTCGGATTTGATCAAAGGTCTTGTAACACAGTCCTCGCATGCCGATGTCCTCCGCAGCCGAGCTGTACCATTCCTGATCGTCCACAAATATGCATTCTTCGGGCTCTACACCCAATTTCTGGGCTGTCAGCTCATAAATCTTGGGGTCCGGCTTTGCTAAACCGGTCTCATAAGACAGGATAATCGCGTCAAATTGCGCTATTTGCTCTTCGGTAAAGATGTCGTGTAACCAATTTGAGGATGAATTGCTCAAGAAACCAATTTTATAGTTGGCCTTGAGCTCCTTGATGTACGCAAACAGTGGTTCGTTGGGCACATTGCGTCGCAGCATACTAGTGACCTTTGTTGGGGGTATGCCGGCAAGCTCGGCGACCGCTTTTACAAATTCTTCATGGCTAATAATCCCAGCGCTCGCCTGCTGAATCAGATCCGTCGCCTCTTGCATGCGCACTGGGTCATCACCAAAGTACTGCTCTTTAAACGGCAGCCAACCTTCAGTAGCCAGCACTCCAAAACAATCAAAAATAATCGCTTTAATCACCCTTCTATTGTAGCAATGCTAGGCAGCAATTTCTTCTTCTGCTGAGGCGGGCTGCAAAGCAGCGGTTCGCAACGGCTCTGATTCGTGGGGCTTAAGTATCCACCCAGTCAACCGACGATGCGGATCAGTGCTACCGGCAATTCCACGCAACGGTAGGGTTAAGGTGCCATTTTCGCCCGTACGCGCAACTTGTATACAAGCATAGGCCTGTACTATATCTATGCCGAAGCTAAGGTGTAACTCTTCGCGTTCAGCGCGGTAGGAGTTGCTAATGCTGTCCACACGGCCTGCCACAAGCCCCCATACATCCGAGGGTTCCCATGTTTGCATGGCATTTCCGTCTGTGGCAAAGGCTACGTAGCCACTGGGATCATAGTTGATCCTGGTATATACCGGGCCATCAAGACCATAACGATGCCGTCGGCTACTAAGAACCCTTCTTTCTACAGCTTGAAAGAGCATGAGGTGTAAGGATGTATTTTCTGGATTGTTAAAGTGAACCACTCGCCCTTCCAGCAACGGAGCGCTACTCCCTTCCAGACCTGCAACCGCCACCGAACCATACTTCTCATAAAAACTACGATAAACTTCATCCGGAGTCTGCGGTGCTAGCTCTGAATGAGGCGCAGGAAAGTTGAGAAGGTTTTTGTTAGGCATAGTATTACTGTTTTTGACGTCTAGTTCTGTAATACGCCTGCGCGAAGATAAACACAAGCGGTTATGAACAGGAATCTGCTCATGCTTGGGTTTAGTGCGCAAAGAATCTATACTCGCACTATGAGTGTGCAACTTGTGGGGATCTTGAACATTACGCCCGACAGCTTTAGCGATGGTGGCCAATACACCACGCCCGGCAAAGCCTTAGTGCGTGCCCAAGAATTGTTTGCCGATGGCGCGAGTATTGTGGATATAGGTGCTGAGTCCACCAACCCTAAAAAAACCGAGGAAGCCTTAAATAGTCAGCAGGAATTGGAGCGTTTATTGCCTCTGTTACGTGAGCTGCTTCCCCTCTACCCTGGTAAAGTTTCAGTAGACTCTTATCATCCGATGACTGTCGAGGCATTGGTCAAAGAGTTTGGACCCGTCTTTATCGCTAACGATGTGACCGGCATGAACAACCCGGCAATGCGTGTAGTGGTGGCCGAGCATCAACTCACCTGTTTTGTGAGCCATTTGCCCGCCCGCTTCGAGACCGACATTCAAGCTGCTCACAAAGATGCTTCACTGGATGATATTGAGGTAGTGAAGCGTGAATTGCTTGCCCGCCGTCAAGAATTGCTCGACCTGGGTTTGAGTGCGGATAAAATCGTTCTGGATCCGGGGATTGGCTTTGGTAAAACTATGCAGCTGAACTGGCAACTCCTGGAATTTGCCAAACAAGTGCCGGACATACCCGTGATGATCGGTCACTCCCGCAAACGTTTCCTGGCAACTGACCCAACCACGGGCAAACCCTTAGAGAGTATTGATAGGTTCGGCGCCGAAGCAAATGTGGCAGCGGCCAAAATAGCCATCAACAGCGGCGCAGCTTATCTACGCGTCCACGACGTGGCTGCTCACCATAACACCTTATAATATTAGTTCCACAAGGTTTTCTTAGGTCGATATTTCAGGGCTAACTCACCAGCTGCCTGCCTTATTTGAGCATCCTGATCCTGTAACAACAAGTTATGTATCGCTTGTTTTTGCGCCAATACGTGTAGCATGAGAGCACCCATCCGGTCTGTAACTTCTTCTACAGTAGGTGGTGAATCTATCTCAAAGATATTGTCTACACCGCCGAGAGACGACGTGGTTGTATCAATGGTCTGTACTATAGCATCAAACTCAGACGGGTCAGGCTCATTACTGCCATATGATGGCGGACGAATACCCGGTGGCTTATTACCACCGCCGTTATTGTCCGTTGGCGGCGGGACTGATGGTCCGCGCTCTAAAATATCTGGTCGACTGCTCATTAGCTAACTCCACCAGAGCAGGTTTTTATCTTATCAGGCTATGTGCCCCCTCTGGAGCCCTTACTATGAAGGTTTAGAGCTAGATAGACAGTAAGAATTTACACAAATTGCTTGTGCTTATAGTTCGCCCCAGTTGTCGCCGATAGAAGTATCCACAGTTAATTTTACGGGGAGTTCGTAAGCGGCTTCCATTTCTTCCTTTAGGAGCTGGGCGATGCGATCGGCGACCTCGGCCGGGCATTCTACCAGCACGGAGTCGTGAATCTGTAGCAGCATATTGCAGTCGTTGTGCTGCTCACGCAAGCGCTTATCGACACGTTCCATGGCTAACTTCATGATGTCGGCGGCGCTGCCCTGGAATGGAACATTTACGGCGGCGCGCATGGCAGCTTCGCGGACGGCAAAGTTGCTGCTGTGCACGTCTGGGGTTGGTCGGCGGCGTCCGAAGATAGTCTCGACGTAGCCTTCTTTACGGGCTTGTTCCTTGATAGTTTCGATGTAATTCAACAGTGTCGGGCGGACTTCAAAGTAGCGGTCGATGAAGTGCTTGGCCTGCTCATACGTCATGCCGGTTGCAGCAACCAAGCCGTGGGTGCTCAGGCCATACATGATGCCGAAGTTCACAACTTTGGCATCGCGACGCATGGTTTTGGTTACATCCTCAGGGGTGCGGCCGTAGATCTCAGCGGCAGTCATAGTGTGCACGTCCACATCGCGGTTGAATTGGTCGATAATCTTCTGGTCGCCAGAGAGGTAGGCGGCGAGACGGAGCTCAAACTGACTGTAGTCGGCACTCACCAGCTTCTTGCCCTTCCCGGCTACAAAAGCAGTACGTACGCGGCGTCCAAGATCGGTACGAATGGGGATGTTCTGCAAGTTCGGATCGTTGCTGCTCAGGCGGCCAGTTTGAGCAACAGTGAGCGCAAACGTGGTGTGCACGCGGGAATGCTCATCCACCATCGTTGGTAGCGTATCAACATACGTATTTTTGAGTTTTGTAACTTCGCGGTACTGGGTGATCAGGTCAATAATCGGGTGTACGGGGCGCAGCTTGTCCAGCTCGCTAGCAGCCGTTGAATAACCAGTTTTGCCCTTTTTAATACCCTGCGTTGGCAGACCAAGTTTTTCGAACAAAATGTCAGCCAGTTGCGCCGGACTACCGATGTTAAATTCTTGGTCGGCGTGGCCATAAATTTGCTGCTCATAGTCTGAAATGAGGTCATTAATTTCATCAGCGAACTGCTTTAGATAGCTCACATCAAGCTCAATCCCCTGCCATTCCATGCGGGCCAGTACGGCAATGACGGGCCACTCAATATCATGTGCCAACTTGGCAACTTTGGGCATCTTTTTGAGTTCCTCGATCTGCTGTTGATGCAAGGCTTTGATGGTAGCGACAATTTCCGGTGCGCGCGCAATCACTTCGTCGGCATCAAGGTCTTCAAGACTTGAGCCGTCGTAGCCTAAATCTGCCTGCGCGAGTTCGGTCAAAGTTTGCTCACGGCGCAGCGGGTTAATAAGAAACGCGCCGATTTGCACATCATGTCCCACCTCTGGCAAATCTTGGACGCCGAGCTCCAAAAGCACTTTCAACGTAGACTTCAGATCGTAGCCAACTAACGGCCGCACATCCTTAAATTCTTTGGCAATCGCTGCTTGATCCAGCTTGCGCAGATCTAGAGTATAGGTAGTCTTGCCGTCCAAGCTCATAATGAGCACCTCCGGCTTCCTGCCATGCTTGCCTGCTGAGCGGCTGTGAAGGTAGAAATACTCAGAATCATCCAGTTTCAGCTCTTTGGCTTTCGCGTTGGTATCGATGAGTTCATTCTTGCCAACGCTCAGGCTAGCCCCACCAGTACTGGCTTGATGTTCATCAATTTTAACCTGCATAACTTCCGGTAGTTGGCGCACAAGTGACTTAAACTCTAATTTTTGGAGCAGCTGCATAATTTTTTCGGGCTGGGATTTACTACCATCCACCTCCTGTAAATCGAGTTTCAGCGGTGCGTCGGTCCAGATAGATGCTAATTTTTTGCTCAGATACGCCAGGTCCTTACCCGCCTCCAGCTTCTTGCGCAAAGAATCTTTTACCAGTCCTAAATTCTCATACACGCCGTCGAGTGTTTTGTATTCTTGCAGCAGTTGGATGGCACCCTTTTCGCCAATGCCCGGCACGCCAGGGATATTATCAGATGAGTCGCCTTTGAGCGCTTTGAGATCCAAAAATTGATGCACATCAATGCCGTATTTAGCCGTAAAGCTGGCCGGGGAATACAATTCAATGTTGCTCAAGCCGGTTTTGAGCGCATAGACCTTCACCTGGTCATTCACAAGCTGCAACATGTCCAAATCAGAGGTCACCAGCAGCGTATCAATCCCCTTATCTGCGGCCTGCACCGCCAGCGTACCCATAATGTCGTCGGCTTCGTAATCATCTAACTCATACAGCGGCCAGCCAAAGGCGTCGAGCAGTTCATGCAAAATCGGAATCTGATCATAAAAGTCGGCTGGCGCCGGTTTGCGCCCAGCTTTATACTCCGGATACAGCTCTAGCCGTTTGCGGATATTCGTCTTGGGCTTATCCCATGCCACCGCCACATAATCAGGCTTAAGTCGGCGAATAACCTCAAGTGCCATAGTGGCAAACCCAAACACACCACCAGTCGGCGTCCCCTCACGTGTCGCCAAATTCGGCATAGCATAATACCCGCGGTAAAATACCGACTTTCCATCGATAACCACTAATTTCTTCGGTTGTTGAGCCTCTGACGCCATACCAACAGTATAAACCAGCCGCTATCTGCAAGCATGAGCAAAACAAACTTTATTTTATGTTCTGGGATTATCGGCTATATTCAAGGGATTCGCGTAACCTTCTAACATTCGATGGGTCTCGTAATTTGGCGTAGGCATCTTTTTCTAGTTTGCCTATCCAGCTGCCTGATTTGCGGAGTTTAGCCCCAACTTCACGTTGTGAGTGTGGCGGGCGGCCATTTAACCCGAGGCGAAGCTGTATAACTTCCGCCTCTTGGTCAGTCAGCAATCCCAACGCGCTGGCTACCACATCCTTATTAGATGTAGCTTGTGCCTGTTGCTCGATTTCAGTACCCGGCTGATTCTCCGGTTTTGTATCCTCGATAAAATGCCCGATTTCACTACCCTCTTCTCCTACTAAATCATTCCACCCAATTTTACCGTCGAATATTCGCCTCCATTCAAGATGCTCTGCTACATCCTCGGTTTCCATTCCACTTTCTTTGGCCAGCTCTTCAATTGTGGGTTCACGCCCCAAATCTTGCGTCAAAGCGTCTTTAATCTTCATTATTTTATTCATATCTTCCACTACGTGCGTCGGGATATGCGCCTGACTCCCCATCTCAGCTTTTGCTCGTGCAAGTGCTTGCTTAATCCAATTCGTGGCGTAGGTGGAGAACTTGAAGCCTTTCGTGTAGTCAAATTTTTCAACTGCCCGTATAGCCCCTAGATTGCCCTCTTGGATCAAATCTGGGAGAGGGAAACCTGGTCTTACATGTTTCTTTGCTTCGGACACGACTAAGCGCAAGTTGGCTGTGAGGAGTTGATCCTTGGCTTGCGCTCCCTCCTGCTCCACTTGTCCGAGCAGACGCAGATAGCCACGTCTTTCTGTTGGATCCATGCTATCAATTTGAGCCATGTGTCTCTCGATACCATCTATGTTTTCCGATAACCGCTCTTTGTTGGCGCCACGTTTTTTACCCGGCACTGCAGGAGGATTCCTTAAATCATCCAACGCCTGAAGTCTGTCAGCACCGCTGAGGCTCGCCAAAAAGCGTAATTTGCCTGCATACAGACCGGCTTCGATTTGTTTTGCCAGATCAACTTCTTCGGCGGCTTCAAGAAGCGCAACTTTACCTATGTCATTCAGGTCAACCCTAACGGTATCAATACTTCCTGCCTGATCATCCAAGTCTTGCGTAGCCGCCACTAATTCAGCAGCGGCCCCTGGATCAGTCAAAACCCCAGTAACAACCTGGGGTGCAAAGCCAGCTGGCACTTCTTCGGGTGCCTCCGAAGCATATTCTACTCTCGCCGCATTTGTCATGAATAGGAATCCTTAAATACCTCATTTTAGTATTTAAACTCGTTTTTGCAAGCATGAGCAAAACACGCCGTTTACGCTTATAATAAGCGTCAATGGATAATGATAAAAAATTGAACTACTACCGTTTGTCGCCCGATCAGGTGTTGACGCAGCTGAAGTCTCGAGAAGAAGGGCTTACTGAGGCAGAGGCACACGAACGACTGGAGCGGCTGGGCGCCAATGTGCTGCACAAGGCTCACCGCGACAGTACGCTCACCACATTTATTCGGCAGTTCCGGAACCTACTGGTGGTAATTTTGCTAGCCAGCGCCGGTATTTCTTTGTATCTGCACGACGGAAAGACAGCGACGATTATGATCCTTATTGCGTTGACGAACGCGTTGGTTGGGTTCTTCCAGGAGCACAAGGCCGAGACATTATTTGCCAGCCTAGAGCAGCTACTAGTGCCCAAGGCTAAGGTGCTGCGCAGTGGACATTTGCAAGAGATCGACGCTGCCGAGCTGGTACTGGGTGATGTGATTTATGTAGAAGAGGGCGACACGGTGCCGGCCGACATCCGCATGCTGGATGAGCAAGAGCTCGCCACCAACGACTTTGCGCTCACCGGCGAGAGTCAGCCAACCCGTAAGTTTGTACATGCCATTGCTGGCGACGTGCCGCTGAGCAGCCGCCATAACCTGGCATTTATGGGCACAACGGTAGCCATAGGCCAGGCCCATGGTGTGGTGGTGGGCACCGGTATGCACACCGAGCTCGGGCGAATTGCCTCGTTGAGCCAGGTCACCGAAACCGATACTTCGCCGCTGCAAAAAGAGATGAACAACCTCGCCAAGCGACTGGTGCAAGGCACCGTGATTTTGGCTGCCGTATTGACCCTGGTTGCATTCAAGGCTAAGTTTGGCTTGCATGATTCCCTACTGTTCGGCATTGGTATTGCTGCTGCCATGATCCCTAACGGGTTGGCGGCTGAGGTTAACATCACCCTAGCACAAACAGCCGGCCGCATGGCCAAAGCCCGAGCCCTCGTAAAGAAACTGTCTGGCGTAGAAACTCTTGGTGCCACCAATGTAATCCTGACTGACAAAACCGGAACATTAACTAAAAATGAAATGACGGTAACTTCCCTGCTCATTGGCAAAACAGAATACAAGGTTACAGGCACCGGCTACGAGGCGAATGGCGGTATCACGAGCGAAAAGGGTGCTAATCTGAGCCAGAAAAAGCTGAACGAAATCCGTCTGTTCTTCGAGACCACAGCGCTCGCCAGCAACGCCAAAGTCAATCAGCCAGATGATGAACACGCGACCTGGTACGTTGTTGGCGATCCGACCGAAGGAGCCCTGATTACCTTGGCGCGCAAAGCCGGGCTTGAGCCGACAGAGCTTGATGGCAAATATGAGGAGATCAAGGAGTTCCAGTTCGACTCTGCCCGCAAGCTTATGAGCTCAGTGCGCCGCTACAATGGCAAGGTTGTGGTCTTTGCCAAGGGCGCCCCGGAATCCATCCTGGCGCGCAGCAGTAAGCTCTATGACCACACCTTTGAACGCAAATTGACCGTCACCGACCAGAAGCGTCTGAACGCCTACAATGACCAGCTTGCCAAGCAGGCTATGCGCAACCTGGCCTTTGCCTACCGCGTACTGCCCGCTAACACCGACCTTAAACATCTGGTTATGGACGAGGTAGAACAAAACTTTACCTTCCTGGGGATGGTGAGTATGCTCGACCCCCTGCGCGAGCAAGTGCCCGCCGCCATGAAGGCCGCCCGTGGTGCGCATATAAAGGTATCTGTGGTAACTGGCGATAACCCCACCACCGCTCAGGCCATTGCCCGCCACGCCGAGCTAGCTGACACCCCGGATGACGTGACCATCGTGCTAGGCGAAGAGCTGCCCGAGCTGGCGGACACGCAAATTCTGCAGATGATCGAACGCGGCGGTACAGTGTTTAGCCGTGTGGCGCCAGAAGACAAGTTGCGGATCGTGGAAATCGCCAAGCAAAGCGGGCGGGTAGTGGCCGTGACAGGCGACGGCATTAATGACGCCCCTGCGCTCAAACGCGCCGACATCGGTGTTGCTATGGGTAAAACGGGTACTGATGTAGCCAAAGACGCCGCCGAGATCGTGCTGCTAGACGACAGCTTCAGCACGCTGGTGAGCGCCGTGGAACAAGGCCGCCTCACCTTTCGCAACATCCACAAAGCCGCCCGCTGCGCCCTCACCGACAACGCTGGCGAGCTCTTTGTGATTCTTATAAGCCTGGTGGGCCAAGCTGCCTTCCACGTGCCGTTGGCTATTACGGCTATCCAGATCCTAGCTATCGACATCATTGCCGAGATGTTCCCCATCACTGCTCTCGGCTGGGACAAAGCGCAGCGTAACCTCATGCATGATGCCCCGCGGCGCCTGGGCGACCACATCATCAACCGCAAGGCTGTTACCGAGTTTGTAGGCTTTGGCTTGCTCTCGGCGTGGATAGCCTACGCAAACTTCCTCTTCTTCTTTAGTCGCCGCGGCATCAGCCCGGTGCACCTGGACGAGCACAGCACGCTGTACTTTAAGGCCACCATCCTCACCTATGTGACCATTGTGCTCTGCCAATTTGTAAACCTCATGCTGGTGCGTGCCGATGAGCACGAAAGCTTCTTTACGCGCTATATTTGGAGCAACCGAAAGTTGCTGGGCGCCTTTGCGGTTTCAGCCTTCTGTATCCTTAACATTATCTACAATCCGTGGATCCGACCCTACTTCCACGCCGGGCCGCTCAACCTGGGCGACTGGCTCAGTATCTTTACTGCCGGCCTCATCTACTTCCTCATTCGTCTCTTCCAACGCCACAGCCGCAAACACACCCGCAAAGCCCTACTCCGCGATCACGACCACGAAGTCCTCCGCCAGCACCCAAAACTCGCTTAAACAGCCGTGCCAGCGCGCTGAGTAAAGCGCACGCTAGCCCCCTGAGCTGTCCGCAAAGTCTGAGCCACAGGAACACCAGCCAACTGGAACAATCGGTTCGAAGCCAGGTCGTTGTCTTTAGAAGCTGGGTCAATTGCCCGGCTATTGTCGTATAGGACGTTTGTGTCCGGTATGCCCATGGCTTCTAGTTGCTTGCGTAGTGTTCGTTCTGTAATTCGTGGGTAGTGGATATGACACAGCTCACCATCACCTGGGCAGCCGCCTTCCCTGTAAGGTTCATCGATACCAAGTTCTACGTTTGAGTGCGGATATACTTCGTCATGACTTAACGAGCCTGGGTATTGATCTTCCATGACTTGCTTTGGAGTTAGTTCGCTGGCGTCGGTTAGACCATACTTGGCAACTAATTTATCGGCGTACGGTGTACCTGCTTTTGGCACCCGCACGTCGTGCGCAAAGTTCTCGAGGCTAGCGGAATAGCCAATATCGATCTGTACTTGCAGATTCTGTAACGCATCAGCTCGGGCCTGACCCTCAAGACCCGCATTATCCAAAATCCCTTCGATTGCTAAGCGCAAAATCTGGTAGTCTGGGCCGCGGTCACCAAGATTTGGTCGCGACGAGCAAAACGCCACCGCATAGCGTGTTTCGTCCACTTCCAATGTTGCCACACCAAACGAACTATCAGCGCCATTCATTGCTAAGAATATGCCTTGAGGGTTTTCGCGCACAATCGGGTCATGCTCCGACACCACAAAGCTCGAAGCTTGTTTAACCTTGCGAAAAAGCCGTACGGGGTTGCCCGCTTCATCCAAAACATTTACATCATCATAAGCTTCAGAGCCGTCTTTGAGGAAGACAACCTTTGCTGGATTCTCGCCCTCAGTTGGAGTAAGCACGAAACCTGGTTTGCCATCAAACAATACCTCGGTGTTTGCTGCGGCACAGTCTTCTGCCCGGCGATCATCGTTAGACATCAAGCGCTCGGCCAATCCACAGCTATCTGCCGCACACTTCCCTAAAGCAGCACAAATACGAGGCACAGTGTTACCCGGCACCGCATAGCCTTCTTCAACCTTGCGCAGGGCGAGTGTAGTGTGGCCAAACTGCTCTTCTACGCCATGTATGGTAATAAACTTTTCACCAAATGCCACTGCGGGGGCGCGGTCTTCTAGCGAGCTAAATATTTTAGGCGCTTGATCATCACTAACAACTAGGGTTTCACTCATACAACTACCTCAGAATTTGAATTATGCTTCATAGTATACTTTAATATTGTTTTATTTTGTAGTGCTCGGGCACAATCAACTATTTTAAAGTGTTATAAGTCATATATTTTGTGAAAGTGTGATTCACAAAATATATGAAACGGTGTACGATTGCAGTATGGAAGACATACTCATACAAGCGGGGTTAAGTCAGCAACAGGCCCAAGTTTACTTATACATTATTGATCACTTCCCTGCATCGCCAGGGGAAATTGCCACCGCACTCAAGCTCAGTCGCACCAACGCGTACAAGGTCGCTGACAAACTGGTTGAGCAAGGTTTGGCCAAAAAAGAGGAGGAAAACAAGAAGATCGTCTACCTTCCAACAGATCCGATTGCACTCTCGAGCCTCGTGGCCGAAACACGCAACAAAATGATTGCCCTAGAGCGGGCCACCAAAGAGGCCATGAAGATCATCAAAAATCGCATTGCCCACGATGAGCACCCCACAGCGCAGGTATATACCGGTCGCAGTGCAATTGTGGAGCTGTTTAAGGAACAGGCGAGCCTGGATAAAGACCTGTATTTTATTGCTACGCCAGCAGATCTACCGGTAATGAGCTTTCATACTATGCATATGCTACGAAACATCACTGGCCCCTCGCGAGCAGCTCGCTACGGTTTGACCCCAGATATCCCAGGCGCCGTGAAAGACCCTGCGATTGATAAGCAAAGCCGTCTAGTACGCACCTGGCTGCCCCGTTACGTCTATGAGTCACCTGTGGAATGGTCTGTTTGCGATAACGAACTTCGAATGTTTATTTACGCCGATGAGCCGTATGCCATCAAAATTGCCGATAAACATGTAGCTGATGCATTCCGGCAGCTGTGGAAACTGCTCGACGAGCAACAGCGAGCATCGAGTGAATACAAAAAGCTACCGCAGTATGCTGACCGGACTGTCTGGAGCCGTTAGGCGGTTTCTTCTTCGAGGCCGAAGAGTTGCTGCGAGATGAAGTCTTGGAACTCTTCTAGGTTGGTTTGGTCATTGTTGAGGATGATGTCGGCTCGGCGCTTGACCTCTGTCATATCAAGCGTGGCGGCATCGCCAGAGCTGTGCATCTCGGCCTCTTCTTCCGCCACGAATTCTTCGAACGTTTTGGCGTCTTCACCGGCGCGAGCACGTGCTTCGGCATTGTTCTGAATCCGCTGATAGCGGGTGTGCGGGTCGGCATCAATCCATACTACTACCCCGCCGAGCTCGTGGATGCGGTCGGCTTCGCTTGGATTGCGCAAAGAAGCGATGGCAATACCCACATAGTGGCCCTTAAGCCGGTTATATTCTTCTATCGCGCGGTCTACGAGCACAGCGTAGCCGTACTCGCGACGCCACTCAGCGCTAAGATTACGTAAATTTTCCCGCTCAACGGGTACGCCGCGGCGGTTCAGCTCGGCGCGCAAGAGGTCTGTAACAGAAACAAACAGATAGCTATGTTTGTCAGCCAGCACATGGCCCACCGAGTCCTTGCCGGAGCCGTTGGAGCCTGAAATACCGATGATTTTGAGATTAGCTAGCATGGGTCCTATTTATTGTAGCATCGCCGGGAGAAACTATTTTGCGCACCATCCAACGAAGGTGCCGTTCGTGAGGAGATTGTTTTGGGAGCGCTACGTCAATGTGCTTGGTATCGGCTAATTCAGCCATGTCTGGAATACCGATGGCGACATCTGCATCTTTAATGGCTTCGCCAAGTATGGTTTCATCTCTACGAGCCTGCTCGATAGCTTGCTGAGATAAGAACGCATTGCCGTGCGCACTGTCGACTAGATTCCGGTAAAATGGCCCCTTTGAGCTTGGCGAATCCATGCCCTTAGAGTCACTACTCTGTTCTCCTGAGACTACCATAATACTTGTCCCTTACTTGATGTAATCGTGGAGCTTCTTGGCGTCGCGGTGCTTGCGCAGCTTGGCCAAGGCTTTGGCTTCTATCTGGCGGATACGCTCACGGGTAACGGCGAATTCCTGGCCCACCTCTTCTAGGGTGTGACTCTTTCCATCCTCGAGTCCGAAACGTAACTTTAAGATTTTCTGCTCGCGCTCGGTAAGAGCGGAAAGCATATCCTTCACCTGCTCTTTCAGCAGCTGACCGGTAGCGGATTCTTCCGGGCTTGCAGTATCTTCGTCTTCAATGAAGTCGGCGAGCACACTGTCTTCCTCGTCGTCGCGAATGGAAGCGTCCAGCGAGCTAATATCCTGCTTAATCTTCATGATGTGCTCTACCTTGTCGACCTCGATCTCCATTGCCTGAGCAATTTCTTCGTTGGTCGGCTCACGGTTGAGTTCCTGGGTCAGACGGCGCTGGGTACGTAGCAGCTTATTGATGGTCTCTACCATGTGCACGGGGATACGGATGGTACGGGCTTGGTCGGCGATGGCGCGGGTAATAGCCTGGCGAATCCACCAGGTAGCATAGGTCGAGAACTTAAAGCCCTTGTCCGGATCGAATTTCTCGACGGCGCGTAACAGACCAGTGTTGCCTTCCTGGATGAGATCCAAGAGGTCCAGACCGCGGCCGACGTAACGCTTGGCGATAGATACCACCAGACGCATGTTCGCCTCGGCCATTTTATCCTTGGCATCGCGGTCGCCCTTGACCACGCGCTGGGCGAGCTCTAGCTCTTCCTCGGCAGAAAGCAGGGGAATTTTACCAATCTCGCGCAGGTACAGTCGAACGGAGTCGTCGGCAACGTCATCGTCTAGATAGACACCCTCAATTGCCGCTTCCTCTTCTTCGGCTTCTTCCAGTGCCCACTCGTCGGTGAATTCCTCGACGTTCGGTTCGGTAGCCGTAACTTCGACACTTGCATCGGCCAGGTCGGTGTACAGCGCATCGAGCAACTCGGCATTCTCGGCAGTATCTGGGATAACCGCAAAAATGTCGCGCTGGGCGATGTGACCGTCGGCCTTGGCCTTCTCTATAAGTTGTTGCTTGAGTTCTTCGGGCTCAATGGGAGCCGCTGCTGCTTGTTTCTTTGCTTTTGCCATTCATCCTCCTTTGGAGCTCCGGATATGCAGTCTCAGACTCTTCTGAACTGACCGCTCCGAAACTTGAAATCCTTATCGAGTTTTTACTTGATTTAATAATACGTCGAGCTGCCGAACGTCCTCTAATAGCCTACGAATCGTGTCGTCGTCGGCGTCAGTGAGCTGGGCAGCTACTGTTTGCTTCTGGTGTTTTACAAACTGTTCTACCAGGCGTGTCTGCAATCGAGCGGCTTCGTAACGAAGCTCTGTTAGCTCGAGACCGTGGTAGAGCTCTTCATACTGTAGGCTTATAATTTTAACATAATCCGCAAGAGGCTTCAATGCTGCGTCAGCCGTACCGTCATAGTCTGGGTGCGCCCTGAGGAAATCTAGAAGCTGTTGGGCGTGTTCATCGAACAACATATCCGGAGTAACTAGTTCAATGAAGTTGCGGAGTGAGGGCTGCATGAGCACCAGCGCAAGGAACTGATCCTGGGCTTTGGTATCTTCTACACGCTGCTTGTCCACTGGCGTTGGGGTCACTTTAGGCTTTTTAAGGGGTCGAGTAGCCGTTTGTTCACCCTGTTGTAACTTGGCTTCTAGCGCATCACGGCTCACCCCCATAGTCTCGGCGATTGCGAGCATGTAATGATCTTGTTCTACTGGATCGGTGAGGGCCTGCACCACGGGTAACAGGACGTCGCTATATGCTCGCTTCCCTTGCGCAGAAGATATATCGAGCAATTTTTGATACCGCTCCATGAGCCAGTCTAGGGCGTATTGCGGCGTTTGAATAATCTTTTTCCAAACTTCTGGATCTTGCTTGATGAGTTCATCCGGATCTTTGCCGCTAGGGATGCTAATAATACTCAGTGACACCTTCACGCGGCTGGCAATGGGGATTGCCCGCTCTGTGGCGTTCATACCCGCCTTGTCGGCATCAAAACTGAGGCGAATATCACCCGTAAAGCGACTGAGAGCCTTTAGGTGCGGTTCAGTAAGCGCGGTACCAGCTGTAGCCACAACTTCACGTACACCTGCTTGATGACTGGCAATAACATCCAGGTTGCCTTCAGCGATGACAGCAAATTTAGCCTTGCGAATAGCTTCCTTAGCCAGGTGCAGTCCATAAATATGGCGCGACTTATCGTACAGTGCGGTTTGCGGGGTGTTAATGTACTTGGGCGCATCTGGATCGTCTGCCAGCAGACGCGCTGTAAAACCGATTACCCTGCCCTGCGGATCTTGGAGGGGAATCATCAAACGGCCACGAAACATGTCGACCGTATCACGATATCTTTGCGCTGTGACACCTGCAGCCTTCATTTCTGCATCCGTAAATCCCTTGCCAGCCAAGAATTTGCTCAGCGCAGTGCCCGTGTTCGGTGCGTAGCCTAACCGCCACTCTAGCGCTGTCTCTTTGCTAAATTGCCGCTTCTTAAAAACATATTCCAAGGTGGTTTTATTCTTAGAAAATTGCACCTGATAGAAGTGCGTGGCAGCTTCTAATAGTTCGTAGAGCCGCTCTTTGTTAGGACCGCGGCGCTCCCCAGTCTTGGGACGAAATTGCTCCAGATCGACGCCAGCCTTGCGCGCCAGCAGCTCCAGCGCACCCTTAAAGTCCACGCCTTCCATCTCCATGACAAAGCTGAACATGTTGCCACCACGGCCCGAGGAAAAATCGTGCCAAATCTGCTTCTCTGGGCTCACTACAAAGCTTGGCGTCTTTTCGTTGCCAAACGGGCTCAAACCCTTCCAGTTGCGTCCCGCTCGCTTGAGCTGCACATACTCGCCGATTACATCCTCGATGTTCAGCCTAGCCTTTATTTCCTCAACAGCATCCATATCTGGTAATAATTATCCGCTGTCAGCAAGATTCACACAAGCATAAGAAAGGAGTTAGACACTTCTACGCTTGGGGAGAAGACTGTTCTTATGGTTAAATTAAGGTATGTCTCCACGTCCTCCACAGGGTTCAGCCGGCGCTGACCATTATGCTTACATCCCGGCTGGTGCGCAGCAAGCCCTTGCCAAACAGATGCAACAAGCCGTTCCAGCCCACCTAAAACAATATGTGAGTGGCAATGCCGGCTATGTGCCGCCCCGGGTGCAGCAAGAACTAACCTCCTACATGCAAAAAGCCGCCCCTGCTCACCTACAGGAGTATGCCAGTGCTTACGTGCAGCAAAACGTAGTGGATCCCTCGGTACGCTCAATGGCGAGTCGACCGACGAGTGTCACACCTCCCCCGCCCGCCGCTAATAGGCGTAACTTGAGCCATTCCTCCGCAGTTGGTGGTGAGCAAGCTGATGCAACTACGTATTTAAACTTATTTAATACCGAAGGCGGCCGCCCGACCTCCGAGCAATCACCGCAACCCACACAACCCGCCCCTTCAGGGCAGTACATTCCCGAAAATCCCGCACCGGCTTCTCCCACCGCTCACTACGACTTTATTCTTAACCCAGCAAAGCCTCCTAAAGCTCCGGGAAGCGGTTCTATAGGCAAGCGCCTGGCTGTGGTGGCCGGTGTTGGTGTAGTTCTGCTCATTGCAATTATTCTCGTTGGTTCTTTGCTTGGTGGCAAAAGCGGCGGCATCACCGGCATCATAACAGTTGCCCAGGAGCAAACCGAAGTAATGCGCGTTGCCGGGCAAGCTGCCGGTCATACTAATACTCCTCGCGTCCGTAACTTAGTCACCAACACGACCCTTACGCTCACTAGCTCCCAGCAGCAACTACTTGCCTACCTCAAGCAAAACCACCAGAAAGTCGACGATAAAGTGCTCGCGCTCAAACACAGCACTCAGACCGATTCCAGCCTGAGCAATGCAGTTGCTACTAATACATTTGACCCTGTGTTCGTAGGTATCCTGCAAAATGACCTAGCTAACTATGCGCAGGCGGTTAGAACTGCCTACAAAGCCAGTCCGGGCCCCAAGGGCAAAGCGCTGCTACAGAAAGAGTACGACAGCGCTCAGCTGCTCATCCAGCAAAGCAAAGAGCAATAAGGCTATTCGGTAACCAGTTGGTAGGAGTGCCGAATGAGGTCCTGGACTTCTTCCCAAGTCAGTTGCCCGCTTAGTACCAGTGTGTTCCAGTGCTTTTTGTTCAGGTGGTACCCTGGCATAACACTCTCATACTTTTCGCGAAGATGAATAGCCAGCTGCGGGTCACACTTGAGGCTGAGATTTACCGGCGTTTTGCCTTCAGAGATCAAAGCAAACATTTTATCGCCTACCTTGTAGACAGCTACTTCCTTTCCAAAGGGGTAATCCAGCCGCGCATTGGGCATATTTAAGATATATTCTTCAACAGTTTTGTGATCCATACCGAATATTGTACCAGAGCTATGTGGACTAGAACTTGCCGTACTGACCGGCGAGTGCACTGAGGTCGTGGAAATCAACTATGTTATCGTGGTTGGTGTCTGCCCGGCCAAGGCTTGAGCCCGTTTGGCCATACTTCCCGGATAAAGTACTGAGGTCGTGGAAGTCTGAGTGGCAATCATCGTTCATATCGGCCGCTTTGGTGGCGTAGAAGTTGACAGTGGTAGTCGTGCTGTTGTTGTTCGCATTGTCAGTTGCAATAACCTTTAGTGTATACGGCGTGGTCGTAGTACAGGTGGGACCATTCATAGCCAAAGCACTCATATTAATAGCGAAGGTAAAGCCAGTCGTTAGAATCTGTGGTGTGCCGTTATTGAGCTGCACACTGACCTGCTTCAGCCCGCTACCACCTGTATTATCTGCTGCCACTACCGAAACGCTATAGGCATTGCTATTGTAGGGGGCACCGCCGCCCGTAAGGTTTGCCAAATCGGTACTCACCACGGCATTGTTAGCCAAACTCACCGAAGTAACGGTGGGCGCGGTGGTATCACCGCCGCCTGCCACATTATTAACCGTAAAGCTTACTGTGGGGCTGGCTGTGCTGTTATTGCCGGCGGCATCCGAGGCTACGACACTGACCGTGTAGGATCCATTGGTCAAGGTAGTGGTATCCAGCGTTGTACTGGCCGGACTACCCGAATTGACCGTAACAGTTTTATTAGTGGGACCAGTGATAGTGAAGACAAATTTAGTTGGTGCGACATTATCTTGCGCCGTTGCCGCCAGACTTATGTTGCCATTTACCGTACTGCTGGCTGTTGGACTTGTGACCGTCGCATTGGTCGGTGGCGCGGCGTCTTTAATCGTGACCACAACCGAAGTGGTAGTTGTGGTTTTACCGCTACTATCCGTTATAACAGCACTCAAAGTATGGCTGCTGCCCACCGTAAGAGCTGAAGTATCCCAGGCATAGGTCCAGTTGCCGCTCTGGGCTTGGGTGGTACAGCTAGTGCCATTCAATTTGGCACACCCGAGTTTCGTGGCACCGTCATAGACATCAACCCCGGCAACCGACGTATCGTCACTAGCCGCCACCGTAATCGTTGGGCTCGCCACAGCTCCAGCGGCTGGACTAGTAATACTTCCAACCGGTGGTCCCGTGTCCGTTGCTGCCAAACAGTTATCACCGGTACCGGTAGGTACACAGTTATCTTGTACAAATAAGAGGCGGTCCAACACAACATCTGGCCCGGTGCCAATCAATTTAACGGGAACGTTGACATCGCTGGTGGTAGCGGCCGGGAGATTTACGTTAGCGAGAACCGGAGTAGCGACGGTGCTTGTCACATCAGTTTCAATCCAATCCGAAGAGTCATTGGGGTCAGTGCTAAAGCGAGTATTGCTAGCATCTTGAGCGGCGGTGTAGGTTTGAACAGTTTTTGAGGGGCTGGTGCCAACGGTATAGCAATTAGTGGTAGCACCATCGACTTCAAGCATATAGCTATTGCTTTGGGTGTCTGTGTCCAGGGTAACCATGCGAGTCCATACATGATACGTGGCGGCAGCCGTACCGGCTTTGACCGTTACGGTAGTGGTCACCGTACCATAGTCGGTGCTCGGGGCAGTGCACCCACCACTGGCCGCAAGTGCCACTTGAGGTTGGCTAACACCTAAGAGTAGGCCTAAGGTTAGGCCGAGCGTCAGCAGTCGCCAGCTGTTGCGTAGCCGAGCCTTCCCTGCCCTCATACTTACTGTTCCTCCCGCGGTACATTGTCAGCTTCCGCATCATCCTTGGGAGCAATCATGCTACCCGGTTGAGGGCTCGGCGGGGCGGCGGCTTGGCTTAGGGGGTCAGCTGTCGGCTGTGCTTCGACGGGATCTTGAACAGGCATGGTCGGTGCGGGCGTTGAGTCAGAGACCACTGGCGCGGTAACAACCGCTGAGGCGCTCCTCAAGAGTGGCTGACCGGGCTTCTTATTCCGTAAGAAAAGGAACACTCCGACGCCCGCAGCTAGCACTAGGACAGCTGCTACCGACGCTGGAACGGCAACACTATTACTTGACTGGGTTATCCCATAGACAACAGAGAAATTCTGAGTAGGTGCTACCTGCACCCCATCTTTAGTGGTCACGTTATTCAACACGGCCACGGCTTGCTGATACGATTGCTTACCGTCACTGTAGCTCACATGATGGTCACCAGGAATAACATTCGAGAAGACCGCATATCCTTTATCATCCGTAGTGGCAGTTGCCGGATTAGAGTGCAGTGTCACTTGCTTGTGCTTTAAGGGCTGATGGTTCTTATCAAACACCCCTACTGATATTGTTAGACCTTTAGTAGTGAACGATTCTACCTTAGTCTGCGTGATATTACCTTGAGCGTCTTTAGTAACTACGGTGTAGTAGTATGTTTCGCCTGGAATTAGTAGTTTGGGATCGAGCGCTACGGTGTGTGTCGTACCTAAGGCATCGGGGCTTGTGCTATTAGTTAGCGCATCTGCCGTCGTGCCGTATTCTATATATACTTGTGCCGGAGCTGTCGTGGTAATAGTAAGTGCCGCGTTGGTAAACTCTACTTTTTGGTCCTGTACCGCTGTACTGGTGGTAGTGGTCGTGGGAGGGGGTGTTGTGCTACCGGTTGATCCGGCTGGCGGTTTGGTAGTGCCTCCACTAGAACCCGAGCCAGAGGAGCCACCCGTGGTTGAACCTCCTGATGAACCACCGCCGCTGGAGCCTCCACCTGAAGGTGGAGTTGGCGCCGTACAATTGGGGTAGGTGCCGGTATAGCCGCTTGGACAACTCGGATTATTGATGGTAACCGAGACACTCCCTGTGGTGGGGCTCTTGGCATTGGGGCCTATGTAATTCCCCTGATAATCCACGCTGCCGCTTGCCGATATTGCTGCGCTGCCGCCTGCGGTTGCCTTAAAGGTAAGCGTGGCAATAGTTTGTGACTGTGTGGTGCTTGTCTGATCAAGACGCGTCGCACTTAGGTGGAGGGGGTTACCGCTCTGCAGACAAGAAGGCAGATAGGTCGTAAAGAATGCGCTCGTACAACTCACACTTTGCAGGCTCAACTTTGTGCCATCGTAACTAATATAGGTGTCGACAGTATCGATGGTTACGGTCGGGTTTATTGTGACGGTAACACTAAAAGTATTGCCATTGGTAATAGTCCCTGGGTTACTAACTCCAAAAGAACCGCCATCAGCAAAAGCCCTTGGCAGTTGCCATATCCCAACCAGCCCTATTGATAATAGAAGGGCTAGTAGGAGGGGGAGTTTCCTAAATAATCTTCGTCTCATTTTTTCTTTTACTTGTAAACGCTAGCGCTATCCTCCTAGCATTGTACAAGCTTTCTTATAAATTACCAGGTTTCAGCCCTAAGTTATCCACAGGCTTGGTAATGCACTAGTTGTTTCTAAACCACTCCAGGTAATACTGTAATTCGGCAATGCTGGCTTGAATGTCATCAAAAGCGCGGTGGGCATCATTCTTTTCAAACTCCACCCCATACTTCCCTTGCATCACGATCTTAAGTGAGCTTACATCTAGCATTCGGTAATGTAAAAGTGCATCTACCTCTGGCCACCACTGCTTAATAAAGTTCCGATCATTATGGATTGAATTGCCGGCCAAAATCGCCGGCTCGTCGCCAAACTGTGCCTTAATAAATCCGACAAGTTCGTGTACCACCTCTAGTTCCGGTCGTCCTTCTGTCCGTACCCGCTCAGTCAGACCACTAATGGCATGCTGATTCTTGGCCCACTCATTCGCCCCCTCCAATATGTGGTCAGGGTGGTTAATAATCGCCTCGTAGCTAGCCAGAGTCTGAAAAGTAAAATCCGTCACCTCAGCAGCAATTTCTAATATGACGTCCTTCGTGGAATCAAGTCCGGTCATTTCCAAGTCCACCCACAGCAGCTTGGTTGGCAACGCTTTTTTATCAATCATTGCGTCTTATTATATATGACAACTAGGGTAACTGGGCATCTGGTGTGCAACTGTAAGGGGTGGCGAGCGCTTTACACGTGTCGCTCCAGTTCATGCGCTGCTCCACCGCAGCCTGCGTTGCTGTATCCGCTCGGTGCGTGATTGCTCGATCACCACCTTGGCTGGCCACCACGCCGTAACTGAGATTAAGTTGTACCTTTTGGAGCCCTTGTTTCTGCGCTTGCTCGAAGCAGTCATCTTTGAATTTGAAACAGCTTGGGCCCAGCGCCAGCCATTTTTTGACGTTATCGTCTTCTTTTACATTAATAGTAACGGCGATGTTATCACCTCTGTTAGTTTCGGTGTCGAGCTGATCAAAAATGAGATTCCCCGTGGAGTAGACAATGAGCTTATTCTTATATACCTCGGTGTTTTGCACCCAATGTGACTGATTGGCAATCACAAACTCGGCGCCATTGTCGATGATCTGGTGCGCAATTGATACCTGTGTACTTTCTGCCTTGGGAATGTACTCCCTGCCCATATGCGCAAAGCCAAATACCGGCATAATTTTGGCGAACTTTTGTTCGGTCTCTATCTCACCCGCCCGCGGCAAACGGAACACGTAGTGCCACTGACATGACGCCACCGGCAAGCTCGCCTTCTTGTCTGGCCGTCCAGTTTGCTGCAAGTGAACCGGCAATGCCAAAATTTCGCAGTCATCATCAGTTACACCGGGGTCAAAATTGCCAAAATACTGCACGCCCGGCTGTTTAGATAATCGATCTCTTGTCTCTGTTAATCCGGTCATGCCACCCTGGTTATCGGTGTGATTGTTGGCAAGGTTTATCAAGTTGAAATACTTAGTAGCACTGGCCAAGAATTCCGGCCGACAGTTAAATACCAATAAATCCACTTGTTCTTGGTATGGCACCACATTGTTAATGACAGGACACTCTAGGTCGATTTGCCAGCCATCATATTTTTCGGGGTGGAAGGTGCTGAGCTGGCTAAACGGCTGGTTGTAGTCACCATGCGCTTCGCGCTCAATAGCCCGTGCCCAGTAAGCCGTGCCACTGTACAAATATCTACCGAATACATTTGTTGGTTCTGCCGGAGCAGGAGTAACTTTTTTATTCACTACCTCTGTTGTTTTTGTAGGTTTTGGCCCATTAGATCGTTGTTGTGCGAACCAAAAACCTGCTGCACTCACTATCGCAATACCGACAACTATGCACATAGGCAAGACGAACTTCCGTCGCCGCCGTTGTCGCTCGCCATACCGCCATACCATTTACGTTTATTGTAGCAAAGTGGTTTTAGGAAGCGTGAATAATGGGCGCTTGCTGCAAAAAATCATCTGCGGTAAGTTGATCCACCATAGCCTGCGCCACAGCACGGCGTGAGATGGTAACAAAATGAATGCTCTGTTTCAGACTCAAACGGTATTGTGCGCTACCCCAGCTTGTCATAATCGGTGAGCGGATGGTAGTCCAGTCTAAATCACTCTGCTTGAGAAGCTGCATGTGATCTTCGCCATCACGAAACACTTTACCAGCTGGAAATGGTGCCATAAGGGCCATGATGAGTCGGTGGGTCAAACCAACCCGCCGCTGCGGGTTAGCTGCCCCACTGCCCGTTAACGTGACAATGCGCAATATTTTTTGCTGCTGCATAGCAGGGATAAGCGTATGCATGGCCGTCGTGAGTACATTTCGTTTTGGCGTGCCCCAACTTCCCAGACAGCTAACAACCGCGTCGCTATCTTTAATAGCCGCTGCTACATCTTCACCTCTGTAAACGTCGGCTTTTTTGATGATTAAATTTGGTGTACCCGTAAAAATATTGTGCTCATGCACCACCGCCACAACGGTATGGCCTTGCACCAAAGCTAGCTCAACGACTCGTCGGCCAACTTTTCCAGAGGCTCCGAAAACTGTAATTCGCATATGCCTAGTATAAACAAAAGCCCGACGAGTTGTCGGGCTTTTCATACCTAAGTCTCTCAAACTTATAGCTGTCTACTTGCTGGTGTTGCGAGCAGTCGTGAGCGCATCGCTGTACCACTTAAGCTCGTTTAGCAGCGTTTCGAGAGCCGCTTGTGGGCCATAAGGGTTAGCCTTTTCAGCTTCGTCGAGGTTGCCCTCTTCGTCAATCTTTTCGCTCATTCCGAAGATGGCTACGCCAGGCACAGTGGACATTGGTACCATACGACTCTCGGATAAGATTTCCTTGAGTGCCACTTCGGCACGAGCACCACCAGCCGAACCATGTGTCACCACAGCTGCAGGCTTGCGAGCCAGCTGCCAATCCACGTAGTCAATCGCATTCTTTAACGCGCCGGGTACAGAGTGGTTGTACTCGGGGGTAACAAATACATACGCTTCAAACTCAGCCAGTTTATCGAGCCACTTCTGAGCGGCAGGGTCAACCTGTCGATTTGGATTGTAACGAGGACTTGCCGGCTCATTAAACAGCGGCATAGGATAGTCTTTGAGGTCGACCACTTCGGCCTGTACATCATCCATACTTTCCAGGGTTTTCAGGACCCACTTAGCTTGCTGTGGTGTTTTACGACCCTCACGAATAGCACCAATTACAACGGCTACTTTCATCTGTTCTCTCCTTGAGTTTACTTATTTAACTTCAATAACTACTTTGCCGCGATGGCTGCCAGACTCTATATAAGCCTGTGCGTCGCCTGCCTGTTCCAGCGGAAATGTCTTGTCTACAAAGACTTTAACCGCCCCGTCGTCAATCCACTGTGCAATTTCAGCCAGACCTTCGCTCGTCACATGCGTCATCTGGCCTATGGCAGTTACACCATGTTGCTTGGCGAGTTCTTCGTCGGGTTGGCCGTTCATGGTAACCAATACTCCACCTTCCTTCAACACAGCAAAGGACTTAGTGATGTTTTCACCGCCCACGGTATCGAACACGGCGTCGTAGTCTTGAACGAGTGTCGTAAAATCTTGTGTTTTGTAATCGATGGCTTCATCGGCACCAAGTTGCTGGGCGAATTCGATGTCGTCGCCGCTCACCGTAGTGGCCACGTGTGCACCGAGCTGCTTGGCTATTTGGACAGCGAAGATGCCGATGCCACCTGCTCCACCATGGATTAAAATCTTTTGGCCAGCCTGCAGACCAATGTGATCTACCAGAGCTTGGCGGGCACTGCTGGCTGCCAATGGCACAGCCGCAGCGGTGGCAAAATCAAGACTCTTGGGCTTGGCGGCTAATGATTGGGCTTTTACGGGGGTGAACTCTGCATACGAACCGACGCCACTTACGGCATTTGCCTGGCCATAGACTTCGTCGCCCACTTGGAATCCGGTTACCCCATCGCCAAGTTCACTCACAATACCAGCAAGATCACCGCCAAGTGTAGCTGGGAAATTCACTGGCGCCCAAGCTTGCACTGCCCCACTACGTACTTTGTAATCAAACGGATTTACGCCGGCAGCGTGTACTTCCACCAGCACTTGCCCTTCGCCAGCGGTTGGCTTGGATGCATCATTAGTCGTTTGCAGAACTTCCGGGCCGCCGTACTGATTAATTTGTGCTGCTTTCATATTATGGAAATATTCCTTCAGTTATGCTATACTTTATATAGTTTAGTAATGATCTTAATTGTAAACCCATTACTATACTTTGTAAAGTATGAAATCGAACAGTAGTACAATCCAACTCGAACCCCACATTGGCTGCATCGCGTCAGCTATGGAGATTATTGGCAACAAGTGGACCGCCCTTATCTTGCGCGACCTCTGTGAAGGCCCCAAACGCTTCGGCGAACTGGAAAAATCCGTCGGCAGCATTAACCCCCGCACCCTGTCGCAGCGTCTCGACGATCTTGAGCACCATGCTATTATCACCAAGAAAAGCTTCGCCGAAGTGCCACCCCGTATCGAATACACCCTTACCGACAAGGGTACCGACCTTATCCCTGTTCTCAAGCAGATGGCCGCCTGGGGCGACAAATACTACGATCCAGGAACGGAGTCATGCTAAAGCTCGCTTTGGCGTGACGAGTACCGCCGATCATATCCCTAAGGATACGACCCGAACTGCTCCTAGTTTGTAGATGACCACCAGGTGACGATTTGCTCCGCCATGTCGGGGTCATCTACGGTAAAGAGCATGCGGTGGTAAGGATATTTTTTGAGCGTAATAATAAGTACATGGGGCATGCGAATTTTGCCAAACAGCCCCCGCGTATGCTGCACATACAGGAAGTTTTTAACCCCACCACCCCAGAAACGACCGGCAAAAATACCACCCGGTATCGCCGAGCCACCCATGCGCAGACCAAGCTCCTTGCGTGGGATACTCCACTCTTCTTCCCAAGTTATATTTGTAATGTTGGCCTTTGGCAGCACCAGCTGCCGCTTGAGTGCCCAAAACTGCTCCGCGGCCTCAAATTCTATCGTCAAACTGTCATCTTCGATATGAAAATTCATGCCTCTTTTTTGTCTTGTGAGTCAAAATTTAGCGATGCAGAATTTATACAGTAATGTTTGCCGTTCGGTGAGCTAGGATCATCAAAGAGGTGGCCTAGGTGGCCGCCACAATTCTTGCACACTACTTCTATGCGGTGCATGCCCATAGAATCATCGGGGCGTAGTTCTACCGCGTCTTTACTCGAAGCTTCGGCAAAGCTGGGCCAGCCTATCAGTCCAGGGACGGTAGATTCGTACTTCGTGTCGCTGCTAAACAGCTCGGCACCGCACGCGGCACAGGTGTACATGCCGTTTTCGTCGTGGTTTAAGTACTTGCCAGTGCCTGGGGTTTCAGTCCCCTTCTCGCGCAGCACGTGGTACTGCTCAGGTGAAAGCTTTTGCTTCCATTCTTCTTCAGTTAGATCCATACTCATTTTTTCTTCTCCTCTCGCTTTTTAAGGAAACGATCAAGTTTAAATATCTTAACGGCGGCATAGATGCTTATTAGCACCACAAAGAACTCAATAAGTGCATATACAAAAGCACCCCATGGCACCGGCACTGGACTCGTACCATGATGGAACGTCGCCGCCCGGCTGCTGAGATTTTGGCCAAACACAATCTGTACCCAGGGGTTAACAAACGCATCCACAAACTTCTTTACGACGTCATTCGCTGGCTGGCCGACGATGAAGCCGAGGGCCAAACCAATCACGGCATATTCTTGCAAAAAGTTAGTAAAACCCCCTACTTGCTCGCGTACAATGTCGTCCGAATCCAGCAGCACTGTCACACCTTTGTGCCGGTGCCCCTTTTGGCTAATCTTTACTTCACCCTCTTCTGTCTCTACTACCTTGGTTTCGTGTTGTTCAGTCATACTTCTATTGTACCGGTTTTCGGCGGCATTGCTGTTGGCATTGTCACTGACGGACCGTAATTACATTTTTTCGGGCGCAACTATGCCAAGCAGATTTAGACCCCGCTTGAGAGTCTGGGCGTAGTAGTCAACTAATCGCAAGCGCATAGCTTCTCGTTCGTCACCAATCACTCGGTTGTGTTCGTAGAATGAGTTAAATTGTTGGGCCAGTTCGTACAAATATGTGCAGATGTGGTGCGGCATAAGCTCGGCCACTGCATGGTCAACTACCTCTGTAAATTCAGTAATTTTGCGCAGCAGTGAACGCTCGTCAACACCTAAATTGTTCAGCTCAACATCCTTTTGTTCAGCCTTGGCCAGAATGCTGCGCGCCCGGGCGTGAGCATACTGCAAATATGGTCCGCTATTGCCTTCCAGCGCAATTGATTCTTTGGGGTCATAGGCAATGTCGCCGCCGATACGATTTTTGGCAAAGGCGTATTTGATGGCAGCTAATGTAGTTTCTTCGCTGGGGTTATGGCCACTTTCCTTTCCGGCTTGATGTGCGGCATCAATAATATCCAGCGCCGAGACAATATTGCCCTTTCGTGAACTCATCTTGATGCCGCCGGCCAGCTTCACAACACCATGGGTGATATGACGGGACTTCTGCGCTAACTCAGGTGCAAACTGCTCCACACTTTTGAGCATTACCTCATAATATTGAGCTTGCTCGTTGGCAGTAATAACAATCGACTGGTCGAAGTGATAATCCTCCCACTTGCGGTGCAATAGCCCAATATCTTTGGTCTCATATGTTGGCAAACCTTCGGAATTAATAAATACACGGGTATGCAGGCCAAATGGTTCGCCCTCAAACACCACTGCGCCCTGACTCTCCTTGTAGACACCCTTAGCTTGCTGCTCACGCACGATGTCGAGCCCGAGCTGCGTGACCTCACTTTCTGGGATAAACCTATCGAAGGGCGTTACCTGGAGCTGCTGGTACAGCGTAGCAAAGTAGTCATAGCTCCACTGGCGCACCGTCCAGTACACTTGCGCAAAGGGTGAGTCGTGGTCACCATCGCTGTGCAGCTGATATACCCGCTTGTTGGTGGCGATAATCTCCTGCTTGGCGGCTTCGTCGTCTTCGTAGGCGTTATTACCTTCCACGTAGCGCGCGCCAAGCCAGTTCGGCCGCTCATTTTCTACAATTTCACTTAATTTTTCTGGGTACTCACCGCCCAGTTCACGCAAGATTGCCCATAGGCTCTTACCAACGTGCAGTCCCACATCTCCTCCGTAGTTTAGGCGTATGACCTCCGCGCCGCCCTGCTCTAGCAGACGCGCAATACTGTCACCGACGAGCGTCGTGTAGAGATGTCCGGCATGCAGCGGCTTTAAGGGGTTTGGGTCAGAGTATTCCACTAAGATTTTTTGCCCAGCTTTAGACTTTGCTGGCTGGCTAGCAAGTCCTTGCAGTAATGCCGAGTCCGTCAGCTTGAGGTTAAGAAAGCCCGGGCCAGCAACTGAGACTTCGGCGACACGATCAGCCAGTTTCTCACGTACCTGCTCAGCTAATTGCTCGCCAATCTCGCGTGGATTTTTGCCCACCGTTTTGCTCAGTTGCAGGGCTACATTTGTAGCGAAATCACCGAACTGCTCATCTGGGCGTGTCAGATCCACTAGTACCGATACACCGAACAATTCCGTCACAATCTCAGCCAGCGCCAGCTCTAAACCTTGCTTCATTACCCACAGTATAGCAGAGTAACCCCTGTTAGCGCGCAGTTTGACGTATGAGCTGCATGGCTTTCCATGTCAGCGTATACATGCTCCCCAATAGCACAAAGAACACAAACACCGTCAGGAACATTTGCGGATAGGCCGCAGGGTGCAGCAAGCGATCCGAAACATCAAACAGCAGACCGCCAGGATTGGTAAATACATCCCAACTGTTCCAGCGCAAATCACGTCCCAGGTAGATAGCAAAACTGCATAAGAGGATGACAGCTGCCAACCATGTCGCGCTAGCTCGCCACGCAAATCGCTTGCCAAACTCTCGATGCACCAGATAGAGGCTGCTCAAACCTAGCACAACGCTCACAAAAATAAATGAAGTAAACATGACCGCATCGTAGACCACATCAACACGTTTTACCTCTTGTAAGTGGATGAAATCAGTAATCATATAAAAACTGTTGGGCAAGAACATCAACCACAAAAAGCTTGCCGCCATTGCTTCCCAACTGGACCACAATTTGTGTCGCAGCGTCCGCACCAGCCAAAAGCTAAAAAACAGTGGCAGCCACGCCAAGAACAGATTCCAAATGAAGTACCCAAACTCCATGCTGCGGTTACGGTACGCGCCCACCAAGAACAGCGCTACGCTAGCTAGGCTCGACCCCAGCAGCGCCAGAACAAACTGCATGGCCGGCCTCCGCAACTGCGCTCTCATGCCTCTATTATACCGTGCTGGGGTCTAGAGTTCGCCGCGCTCTTTTTTGCGCTGCTCTGGCGTTTCATCAGGTCGAGCGTAATCATCCTCAAGCCGCCAGGTGGTACCGGCTTCCGGGGTTGAGACCTCAACAATGTCACAGTCAGTTATACCTTTTAGCCGATGTTTTTGCCCCACCTTTGTGCTATACCCTTGCCCTGGCATAAGTTCTGTTTCGATTAGCTCACCTTGACTATTTTCCCATATCACAGCCGCCCGGCCATTCATGAGGAACCAGCTTTCTTGCTTCTCATCGTGAATTTGCAAGCTAAGGCGGGCACCTTCGTTGATATGCAAAATCTTTCCAATGTATGGTTCGCCCTCGCGGACCCAGTGGAGCTCGTAGCCCCATGGTTTCTCTACGCGCTTTACATACGGTTCGTTGCTGAAGTCTTTTGGGTCAAATACGGGTGCTTGATTGTCTGCCACTTAGTCCTCCCTCTGCTTAAACTTGTCGGTAACTGCTTCGGACGAGGGGTCTACCCCGTTCAAGAGACTTACATATATGGTAACAAAGTCGCCGAGGCTCTGCGCCCAAGCAAGCTGCTCTTCTGAATTAGTACCAGCAACATGGACTCGAATTGGTTCTGGACGAAGGCCGGAAAGTACTCGAGTGGCGGCAGCAAACAATTGCTGCACCTCGGCAGAATCATGCTCGCTCAGAAGCTCAATGACTGCATATGGCTTTGCTTGCGGTTGCTTGGTCCAACCGGCCAATTCGCTTGGCGATAGCTCCCCTACCCAGGCCAACTGCCTCGCTCGCTCATTAAAGCAAGCTTTCCAGTAACGTGCAGCGTCGATCAATGCCGGGCCGGCATACATGACCACAGATTTGCCGATGCACTCCAAGGCAATTTGCTTGGCAATGTTTTGCTTGGTGGGCACCGTGGGCAGCCAGACTTGCATTTCAGTCTTCATGAAGTCACTAGCCGCATACTGCTTCTCGGCAGTGCCGAGCGCATCCTGAGCGTCCTTGTGGTGTATAAATTTCAAATCATCGAGCATTGGCCAACCTTAACGCTATTGCTTATCCCAAAAATTTGCTAGTATACATATTGTAAATTGCTAATTGAAAAAAGAGAATTGCGGCTCCGGCCGCCAGGGGGTGACATTTATCATGTTCGGGCACCAAGACGATCCACAGTCAACGACGCCACCATATTTGCAAGACCAAACCGCACCGGCAACGCCTGCGGCTCCTAGCGATAACAGCTGGTCCACAGCAACTCCAGCAGCCCCTACAGACAATGCTGCACCCTCACAGGGCGCTCCTTTACTGGAAGATACTGCAACCGATGGCTATGTCACACCTTCGACACCTAGCACGCCCTCAGCCGACCCCGTAGTTTCACCCACTAGCGACGTACCAGCTGCCGGCAGTAGTAATCTACTCGATCTTAAGCAGCAAGCCTTGCAGCAACTCAGTCCTCTGGTTGGCCAGCTTGAGCAAACCGCCGAAGAAAAGTTCCAGACCACCATGATGATGATCCAAGCTTCGGACAATCAAGACCTCTTGAAGACTGCTTTTGAAGCCGCACAGCAAATCACCGATGACAAAGCCCGTGCCCAAGCCCTCTTAGATGTCATCAACGAGATCAACTACTTCACCCAGCACAGCAACCAGTAAATTGCTTATTTCTTGACTGTTTGGCTTCGCAAACGGAGCTGGTAGAGGACTATGCCGACAAGTACGGTACTTGCAAATATTGTCACTGTGTCACCGGGACCGGTGTTAGCTAGCTTGCCAGAAGACTGACCCGTGCTGCTCGTACTACTTGAGTTGGAGCTGTTTGTGGCCGTGGATGTATTGTTTGTAGAACTACTAGGACTGCTCGAAGATGAAGACTGTGAAGAGGTAGATAGGGTGGAAGTTGCGTTGTTGTTCTCGTCAGACGTCGATGTTTGTGGCGCCGTACTCTTCTTAGGACTAGATGTGGCCTTGTGTCGCTGTGTGGTGGCGGTTTCGTTCGTCTTTGCCTTCGTGGTAGTGTGCAGCTGGTGCCATGCCCACCGCATGAGGACTACGAGCAAGAGAATAATCAGGGCTAACAGAACAGCACGCATCAGCCAAGTTAGCCAGCGCTTGGGGCCAGGTTGCGGCGCCTCGTAATAGGGACGAAGCTCCTCGGGTATCTCATTTTTTTGACGATTAAATAAACCCATGTTCTTAGTATAGCTCCTTGAGACAAGCATGCAAGCACCAGCGTTTTCAAAAAAATAGCCCCGAAATCAAATCCGGGGCTATTTTTTGTTAGAGAGGATGGATTACATCATACCCATGCCGCCGCCCATTCCTGGGTCGGGTGCGGCGCCCTTGGGCTCAGGCACGTCTACCACGAGCGCACCCATGGTCATGCTGGTGCCGGCAATCGACACAGCATTTTGCAAAGCTTCTTTGGTTACACGAGCAGGATCCACCACGCCGGCAGCCTTCAGGTCTACCAATTTGCTTGGATCGTTGACGTTCACGCCAAAGCCCGCTTTGCCAGCCTTAACCTGTGGCAACCACTCGTCAGCATTGAGGCCAGCATTGGTGAGCAAGATGCGGAAGGGTTGCTCCAGCGCTTTCACGAGCAAGCCCTTACCAGCGGCTACGGAGCTGTCATCATCAGAGGTTTTAACGCCACTGGACAGATTAATGAGCGTTACGCCACCACCAGGTACGATACCTTCAGCTAAAGCAGCCTTTACGGCATGTACTGCATCATCAACGCGGTCTTTCTTCTCGTTAATCTCGGTCTCGGTGGCACCACCAACTTTAATGACGGCAACTTTGCCTTGCAGTGCAGCGCGGCGCTTCTCCAGGTTCTCTTTGTCATATTCGCTAGTAGCTGCAACCACTTGTGCATCGATCTGCTTAATGCGAGCATTTACCTCGGCAGCCGAACCATTACCTTCGATAATGGTCGTTTCGTCCTTAGTTACAATCACCTTGCGGGCCGAACCCACAACATCCAGCTCAACGTTCTCGAACGTCATGCCACGATCGTCGCTGATCACTTCAGCACCGGTCAAAATAGCTATGTCGTTCAGGATGTCCTTGCGGCGGTCACCAAAAGCCGGCGCCTTCACGGCAACGGTGTTAAATACACCCTTCAAGCGGTTCAAAATCAGCGTACCAAGCGCTTCACCTTCCACGTCTTCGGCGATCAACACCAAGTCTTTCTTGCCAGACTGCGCCAGCTTCTCGAGCAATGGCAGGAACTCCTGGATGGAGCTAATCTTTTTGTCGGTAATGACAATGGCTGGCTTGTTGTAGACAGCTTCCATGCGTGCCGTGTCGGTCACCATGTACGGACTGCTGTAGCCGCGGTCAAAGGTAAAGCCCTCGACCACTTCTGCCTCGAGCGCTAAGCCCTGACCTTCTTCTACGGTCACAATGCCTTCTTTACCAACTTTGTCGATAACATCAGCAATCAACGCGCCAATCTCGGCGTCACCGGCAGAGATAGTAGCCACCTCGGCTACGCGGCTCTTGTTGCCCTGAATGTCTTCAGCCAGGCTACCCAGCTTGCTCACTACTTCGTGGGCAGCGGTCTCAAGCCCTTTACGCAGCAGCATTGGGTTGTGGCCAGCAGCAATCAGCTTGTTAGCCTCGTTCAGAATGTGGTAGGTCAGCACGGTCACAGTGGTAGTACCATCACCAGCGACGTCGTTCATTTTGCTGGCGGCTTGCTTGATCAGCTCGGCACCAACCTTGTAGCCCAAAGTTTCGTCATCCACATCAGCCAGCTCAACAGCCTTGGCCACACTCACACCGTCGTGAGTTACGCTGGGAGCACCAAAGCCCTTGTTAATAACTACGTTGCGGCCCTTAGGACCCATGGTAGTCTTGACTGCGTTATACAACACCTCGGCCCCGCCTAAGAGGCGGCGGCGAGCATCATCATCATAAAATACTTTCTTTGCCATTACTTCTTCCCTTCCTTCTCTAACAATTTCTCTATTCGCGCTAGTGTCTCGGCAGTTTTAGCCGTATTGATCTCGATCCGCACGGCCCAGATGATTGCGATAATTGCGCCAATAAATCCAAAAATCATATTATTTAACCGTCGCTAGGACGTCCTCTTCCTTCACCAGAATGTACTCGTCTTTGCCAACCTTTACTTCGGTCGTGCTATAGCTTTTATAAACAATGCGATCACCGACTTTTACCTGCTGAACGGCTGGACCAACAGCCACAACCTTAGATGTCTTAGGCTTTTCCTTGGCGCTGTCGGGCAAATACAGACCGCTCGCGGTCTTGCTCTCGGCTTCTTCGGCGACTGCCACCAGGTAGTCACCCAAAGGCTGCAATGGTGTACTCATAAATCCTCCTTTACTCGCTTCTAGATAGAAAGAATTAGCAGAATCTCGCACGGACTGCTAATTCACTAGCACTCACTATACCCGACTGCCAATTTAGCTGTCAACCGTCGTATTAACTGCTCGACGAACGATAGGTGCGTTCGTGCCGACCAGAGTCAATTTCTGCAAGTGCCTTAGTTGGATCAGTTAAAAAGAGCGCCGCATCCAAATGGTTTGCGTGAAAGAAGTTATCACGCCCCTTTTCATGCAAAAGGCGTACCACCCTAGCGGCCTGTCCTAAGGTTAGGGCTGGCGTTTCTGCAGTGACATCCTCATGAAAGCGGGAAAGATTACGTGCCCACACAATTTCCGCCAAACCTACCAGCGCCATCCTGCCCTCGAATACCATTTTTGATTTAAAACCATCCAGGACTTGTTGTGTTGGTCCATCGATTTGTGGATCCTCCCAGGTGTGATGTGTTTCTCGCCAAGCATCATTATGGGCCGTACCGATGACTGCATATTTTGGATCGTTAATAAGTGCTAGCAAAGAAACAGCATCTTGCGCATACCTTTGGGCGGCGCCGCGACGTCTTCCGTGATGAGATTTACTTTTATAGCCCAAGTAATCAATATTATCTAAGACGATAAGCCCGCCAGAACTTTCTGATGCTTTCAAAAACGCCTCAAGCGGGTCTTTAACTGCCTCAATACCTGTAGCCTTGCCGGCATTTACATGAACAGTTAAGCAAAAACAAGGAACACCAGCCACTTGGCAGCCTTCTTGTATTTCCCTTACGACATGGCTCTTACCACTGCCGGGTTCACCTTCTACAAGTACTGAACCAGTATTGGCAACTTCCTTAAGGAGTTCCGACGCTTCTGTAAAATGCCCATATTCGGCAACTACGGACAGGCCATCTTGCAGGGGCGTGGGATCAACAGGTGTAAAGCTCCAATAGCCCTTACCATTCCCCTTATCAAAGGTGATTTCTGTAGACATGCCTGGATCGACAGTGCCGGGATTACGCATAGATACTATTATATCACGCTTAAGCTATTTTTGCAACTGTCGCCGCTAACTTTTCGTTAGGTTTTCAGGGCGGCGTGGGCGGTGGCGATTTCGTCCCAAGGATTTTCGCCATTAGCACGTTCTATGGTTTTTTCGTGGCCCTTGCCTAAGAGAAGTACGGTATCACCCTTCTGAGCTCGTTTTAGGGTGAAAGTGATGGCTTCGGCACGGTCGTGCACCAAGAAAAGGTCTGTATCACGCACTTTTCCGGCTTTTTCGGCACCGGCGGCAATTTCTTCCATGATGGCCTGGCCGTCTTGGTCGCGATCGTCTTCCTCGGTTATTATCACCTCATCGCAGTATTTGCCGGCTAGCTCACCTTGCACGGCTCGCTTAGCCTCATCGCGTCGGCCAGCTGAGCCAAACATGCAAATCAGCTTACCTTTTACTACCGGCTTGAGGTCTTTGAACAGCTTCTCGAAGCTATCCGGAGTATGCGCATAATCCACAATCACACTAAAGGACTGACCCTCATCGATCGTTGTCATGCGGCCATCAATTCCTTGGAGGTCGGCTATCCCCTGCTCTATTTGCGATTTGCTCAACCCTAACGCCCGTCCGACACAGATCGCTGCCAAAGCATTAGAAACGTAAAACCCACCAGGAATGTTGCAACGAATGTCGTAAGAATCGTCACCTGCGACGACCCGGAATGTACTGCCCGTCGGCGTCAGCTGGACGTCTTGGGCCTGCACATCACCCTTCCCCACCCCGTATAACACCGGATGAGGTGTCACCTTAGCAAAATTTTCGCCATTCGGATCCTCAATATTCGCAATACCGGTCTGCAGTCCACGCTTGTTACGAGCCGCCAATTGGAAAAGTCGACGCTTGGCCGCCACATAGCGCTCGAAAGTTTTGTGATAATCCAGGTGCTCGTGAGTAATGTTAGTAAGTACCGCTACCGAGTAAGGAACCCCATATATGCGGTGCTGCGCGAGCGCTTGGCTCGTCGTCTCCAGCACAAGCCACTCTACTCCTTGCGCACGCATCCATTTCAGCCTACGCATGAGCTCGGGAATTGGCACATTGGTGTAGTGATGAATTTGCTGACGAATGTCATCATTTATTCCATATGCAACGGTGGTCATAATACCCGTCTTGAATCCAGCCTCCGTGAGCATACGGTGGATCATGAAGGAAGTCGAAGTTTTGCCATTCGTGCCAGTCACGCCAATCACCTTCATACCGCGACCTGGAAACCCGTTGATTAGGTTAATCAAAAAGGCTTCACCTAAATGCCCATATGGCTCAATTGCCGGAAATAACCCGGAAGGGATGAGCTTCTTAACAAGCTTTCGCGCGTTCATGCTCTCTAGTATAGCGGAAGCACGTGCGCGTGATGAACTACTTATTACTTTTTGCGCGTAAGTGCGTAGGTGCCGGCTAATGCGAGTGCGCCCGCGGCAATCTTCAGAGTGTGGCGACGTTCCGGCAGTAACTCGCGGGTCTGCTGCCACACCTCTTGCACGCCACTTACGAGACGACCATAGCTCCGCTGAAGACCAGCCAAGGCTCGCTGCCCCAGTTTTTGTGCTGTCGTGGGCTTAGCTGAAGTTTTTTCTTCTGCTAGCGGTTCACTAAGTACAGGAGCAAGCCACTCGCTAGCAGTGTTTCCTGCAGCTACAATGGTAATTGACTTGGAGGCATTAGGGAGTTCAAGTGTTGTTGGCGAGGCTGTCTCGACTGTCGGTAATGTAGTCGGATGAATCGTTGGGCGACTCTGATTTGGTTGAACACTCTCAGAATGCAATACGCTGGAGATAACACTTCGCGCCGCAACGCGTAGGAGGTCCCATTTTCGAGGTTTAAACGCGTCAGCCTCGGAGTTACGGAGCATCTGGTGAAGATCGGCTTGATGTATGACAGTAAACGCGTCAGCCGTAAGAGTAAGAGAGCTGTCCTGTGGATCTGGACCTGCCTCTTCTAGAAAATGATTAAGATGATCGATATCACCAGCTGCGTGCGTCATATTGCTCCTTAATTGGAAATATATTGAAACAAATTATGCGTTCTTTGTCAATAGCTCGGCCGCATGTGATACGCTGTTATTAATGAAGATTTTGGGCATTGAAACTAGCTGTGACGAGACAGCAGCGGCAGTTGTGGAGCTCTTAGATCCTGCCCAAGGTGCCCGCCTTCTCAGCAATGAAGTGGCCAGTTCCATGGATCTGCACGCGAAGTACGGAGGTGTCATCCCCGAGATCGCCGCGCGCAGTCACATTGAGGCAATTATCCCTGTTATCCAACAGGCGCTGGAGGATGCGAAGTGCGGGTGGAGCGATATAGATGCGATTGCCGTCACCTACGGTGCTGGGCTGGGTGGCAGCTTACTCATCGGGGTCTTGACAGCCCGAACCCTAGCCATTACTCACAGGAAACCTCTGTTCGCCTGCAACCATGTAGTAGGTCACGTCTATGCTAATTTCATTAGCAGCACTTCCCTGCCCGGCTACGAAGTACCTCAAGCAGTCCCCCAATTCCCGATGCTCGCTGTTATTGTATCTGGCGGCCACAGCCAGCTCGCTTTATTCCGCAATCACTTCGACTACACCCTGTTAGGGCAAACCCACGATGATGCTATTGGTGAAGCCTTCGATAAAGTCGGCAAGCTCCTTGGTCTGCCCTACCCCGCTGGTCCCAATGTCGCTAAGCTCGCCAGCCAAGGCGACGACCACGCATTCCCCTTACCTAAAGCTAAAATGGGTGAAAAGTATGATTTTAGCTTTTCTGGACTTAAAACAGCCGTTCTACGGCAAGCACAAGCAGAAATCGGGGAAGATTACACCTTTCCATCCATAAAGCTGCCAGAGCGCCTCTCTGAAGCTCAGAAAGCCAACATTGCAGCCACATTCCAGTGCATAGCCGTAGACACTATTGTGGATAAGGCGCTACTTGCCGTACAAGAATTCTCTCCCGCCTCAGTAGTCGTAGCTGGTGGTGTAGCTGCCAACAGCGAGCTCCGCCGTCAGCTGACCGAGAAACTTCCCTTGCCTACCCTCTTTCCCGATCTCAAGCTCTGCACTGATAACGGCGCAATGATTGCTACGCTCGGCGCCTACATGTCTACTCACGAGCAACCAGTGGCTGACCCCTATACTTTGGACATTGAGCCTAATCTATCTATGTAGAATCGCCTTCACCCACGGGCACTTCACCTAGTACAGGCAAAATAGTATTTGCTTGAGGTAACGCAGCTGTAGGAACCCGGATACGCCCCTGATCCTCCCACGCTCTCATTATCCAATCTTCATTGATAAATCCGCTCGTTATCGCATGGCGTGGCCTGCACTTACCGTCCTCGTCTTGAGATTCACTTCCCCCACTCATCTCCACCCTTTCTGGTTTAGTACAAGACTGTGTTTGATTACTCGGACGTTGATCTAGAAAATAGCTATTTTTAAGATATAATGATTACATGCTTTTCCGGAAATTTGTACTTGGTTCGGTACGGTCTGGCGTCCCGTTGGGGCTGTAACTTTCTTTATTTTAAACACTAGTTATTAACATTTCATTAAAAGTTTATGAAACGAGTTTTCACATGAAATTACCTAAAGCCTATGAACCGACTTTGTATGAGTCAGACATCTATGCCCTCTGGGAAAAGAATGGGGCGTTCACCGCTGATCCTACCTCTAAAAAAGAGCGCTTCTCTATCAGTATGCCACCCCCGAATGAGACGGGGACTTTAAGTCTCGGTCACGCTTTGTTCATTACCTTACAAGACATTATGGCCCGCTACAATCGCTTGCAAGGAAAGGATGTCTTGTGGCTACCCGGAACAGATCATGCTGCGTTGCCCGTAAACGCCATTATCGAGAAAAAGCTGGCAGAGGAGGGGACCAATAAACATGTAATCGGACGTGAGGCCTTCTTGGAGCGTACTCGAGAGTTTGTAGGTAATAGCCGCGACACAATGCTTGGTCAAATGCGTGCGGTGGGTGCCAGCACCGATTGGACCCGCCTCCGTTATACGCTTGATGACGCCCTGAGCCGCTGCGTGAATGAAACGTTCGTGAAGATGTATAGTGACGGCCTTATTTACAGAGGTCATCGTATTGTAAATTGGGACCCGAACTTGGAGACCAATGTATCTGATGATGAGGTGACGTATGTTGAAGAGAAAGCTAAGTTCTATACCTTCAAATACGGTCCGTTTGAAATTGGTACGGCACGTCCAGAGACAAAGTTCGGCGACAAATACGTGGTAATGCACCCTGATGACGAGCGCTATAAGCAATATGAGCATGGACAAACGATCGAACTCGAGTGGATAAATGGCCCGATTACCGCCACCATCATCAAGGATGAGGCCGCTGATCCTAACTTCGGCACCGGTGTTATGACCATCACACCGTGGCACAGCCATGTGGACTTTGAGATTGCAGAACGGCACAACCTCGACAAAGAGCAGATTATTGATTTTCACGGGAAATTGCTGCCGATTGCGGGTGAGTTTGAGGGCATGCCCATTTCTGAGGCACGGGAAAAGATTGTGGAGAAGCTTGAGCAAAAGGGCCTGCTCGTAAAAGTAGACGACAACTACATGCACAACATCGCCATCAACGAGCGCGGAAAGGGAATTATTGAACCGCAAATCCGTTTGCAGTGGTTCGTGGACGTGAACAAGCCAGCTGTGGAATGGAAAGGGAAACAGCGGAGCCTAAAAGAGGTGATGCAGGATGTTATTAACGATGGGGATGTGGAGATTGTACCCAAGCGGTTCGAGAAGATTTACTTCCACTGGATTGATAATCTCCGCGACTGGTGTATTAGCCGCCAGATTTGGTGGGGCCACCGTATTCCGGTGTGGTATCGCCAGGATACCGATGGTAGGGAAGAGACATACGTGGGCACGCAGCCACCGACTGACGAGAGCGAAGGTTGGCATGAGTGGGAGCAAGATCCCGACACGCTCGATACCTGGTTTAGCTCGGCGCTGTGGACATGGAGCACACTCATTGATCAAGGCTTGGCACAGGATTACAACCTGTCATTCGAAGATCTTCTGAAGCAAAGTATCGACTTCCAAACCTATCATCCTACCTCTGTTATGGAGACTGGTTGGGATATTCTGTTTTTCTGGGTTGCCCGTATGATTCTCAGCACCACGTACATGACAGGGCAGGTACCATTTAAAAAAGTGTACCTTCATGGATTGATCCGTGCCGAAGATGGCAAAAAGATGAGTAAGAGCCGCCCGGAAAGTATTATTGACCCGCTCGATGTCATCCCCAAATATGGTACCGATGCACTGCGTATGGCGCTGATCATGGGCGTTTCGCCCGGCAATGATCAGAACTGGGGTTGGGGCAAGATAGAGGCCAACCGTAACTTCTGTAACAAGCTCTGGAATATCGCCCGCTACATCGAGGACCTGGTCGGTGACGACTATAGGGCAGGGGAGGTACATCCACAAACCCCTGCTGATCATTGGGTATTGAGCAAATTACAACACTCAACAGAGGTGATTGCCAAACATTTAGACAATCTTCGTTTTAGTGAAGCCTACGAAGTGCTGTACCACTTTGTCTGGGACGACTTTGCGGACTGGTACATCGAAGCCAGTAAGGCGCAGCAAAACCTGCCACTGCTAGCTCATTGCCTGGAAGCGATTCTGACCATCGCGCACCCCTTTGCACCATTTGTAACCGAAACCATCTGGCAAACGCTTGCTTGGGAGTCAGACAGTCTGCTTGCGACCCGTTCGTGGCCCACTATTGCTGCTGCCGATGCTAACGAGGCGAAAATCTTCGAAGAGCTGCAGGCAATTGTCAGCGAGACTCGCTTCATTCTCAGCGCCTTAAAAGTGAGTGATGTAACCCTCTATTACACCGACGTACCGTTCTTAAATACTAACGGTGAGCTGATTAAGCGCCTAGCACGCCTGAAAGATGTTGTGGAGGTACGTGATGGCACCGGCCTCTACCTGACTAGTACCTCTTACAGTTGCTGGCTCGACATCGATACCGCCACGGCACAGACCTATGTAAAAGAGCTGGAAGGCAAAGAAGCTAACCAGGCAAGGGTAGTGGAACAGCTCGAGAAGCGACTGGCTAACAAAGCGTATGTCGCCAATGCGCCCAAAGAGATCGTGGAACAGACTAAAACTCAGCTAAGTGATGCGCAAGAACTCTTGGCCAGTATTCGCGCTGAACAGAAGCGCTTCAGCGCCCCCAACAGTTAAAGACAAGGCATTTAGCTAGCGGGCTCAAGCGCCGAGCGAATGTTCTCAATCGACACTTTTGGTTGATAGCTATCAAACCATACGGTGCGCCAGCCTAGTTGCTCGGCAGCAATGAGGTTCTGACGGTCATCATCAATGAGCAAGATCTCTTCCGGCTTTACTCCGGCCTGCGCCACAGCCACCTCGTATATCTGAAGCTCAGGTTTCAGAGCATGTGCTTCAGAGGAGTCTACGATGCTGTCATAGGCCACATTCGGAATAAGGTGTCGTTCTCGCAAAGAAGTGATAAAACCGGGCATAGTGTTCGACATGATGCCCAAGCGGTAGTTTTTGGCCACCCATTCTACCAACTCTTTGATGTCCGGCATTGCTTCCACGGCACTCATGTAATACTTCTTCCAGTCCACCATGATACCTAGGCGCTGCGCCCAGCGCGTATTCAGTTCGTCCAGGCTCATTTCTCCACGGCAGACCTGGGCATCATACTTCCAGAAGAATGTTTCTACCGTATCGATTGGTTGGCCGCTCTGGTGTGCTAGGTCGGTAAATCCGCGACTCCCCCCTCTGATTAAGCAGCCATTAAGATCAAAGTACACAAAGCGTACGCCGCTCTTGGATATTTGCTTCGGCTGGTGCGCGCCACCACTGCCACCCATCAGCTCATCGAGTGTGACTCCGAGCGCAGCCGCAATGTTCTGAATAGTAAAGATGGAGGGTGCTTTGATGGCTCCCCGTTCGATTTTAGTCAGCGTAGAGTAGCTCAGTCCGGCCTTATGGCACAGTTCTTGTTGCGTAAAGCCACCGGCCCGGCGCGCCTCTTGCAGCCGTTTGCCCAACCCTTTTTCGTCTAATGTGCTCATGCCGAAACGCTCCGTTTGGAACAGGCAACAACGCTCACCCCGTTAGTCATAGCCATATAATACTAGTTTACGCGAGAGAAGGGAAGGGAAATAGTATAAAAAGGCTAGAAGTTAAACATGAACTTCAGGAGCGTAAAGAAAATCAGAGCTACGACGAGGCCAATGAATCCGGCCGCAATAAAGTTGTTAGCAGGGTTAGGGTTGCCCGTGCGCTTAGCCAGCTGTGAGTAGATCCAGCCGCTGACGCCAAGGCCAAATAGTAGTGACATCCATGCTAAAGACATGAGCTTATTGTAACAGAGGCGGGATTTAAAACGCCAGTTTTTGCGCTAAGGCTGCCAGCGCAGTATGATCGGGCTCAGCATTCATGTCTGGGCGAGCGCGAAACTCTTCCGCGGTAGAGAAGGGGATGAGGTGTACATGGGCGTGCGGTACATCGATTCCCATAATCTGTTCACCCACAAATGGCGTGCCGAGCACCTCCTTAAGGCGCTTAGCCACCTTCTGGGCGGTCGCCATGACAGCCTGATAGTCTTCAGTCCCTAAATCCCACACAAATTCTACCTGCCGCTTAGGTACTACAAGAGTATGACCGGGCTGCACAGGGTGAATGTCCAAAAAGGCAAAGGTAAACTCGTCCTCGTACACCTTGTGACAAGGAATTTCTCCCTTAATAATCTTCGTAAAAATCGAATCTTGCATCTCTAGATTGTACACCTTAAGCCCTCATGCTTGCATCCGACAAAGAGACTAGCGATACTAGCAGTATGGCTCGTAATGACTTTAGGGGTGACGAATATCATTATCCCCCAATTTTTGCCCAAATTACTACTGGTAACCCTGGGACGGCACCTCTTAGTTCCGTGTATGTTGTGATGCCCGAACATATTCGGTATGGTGGCCGAGACCTGGCAGAACCACTGCCCTGCATTTCATATGCGTATGGTGGAGGTGTGCTGGCCCTGATTGCCACCTCTAGCAGAGTGAGGACATTTGGAGAAGGGGAGAGCGCAAACTCCCAGGTTACACAATCTTTGATTGGCTTTTTGAGCGTGCATTATTCGCCCTTCCAGCAGCGCAATACATTTACGCGGATTGACAGGCTCGTAGGCAACGAACTACCTGCAAGGGCAAAAGGAGCAGCCAAGTTTATCCTTGCTCATACAGAAAGTCTTCATCCAAGCGTGGGAGGAGCAATGCAAAAGCTGCTAGCTACCTTAAGACCTCAGCTAGACATAGCTTCGGCCGCATAAAAAAGCCCCGAGGGCTTTTAGATTGGCGGAGAGAGAGGGATTCGAACCCTCGGTACCGTTGCCGGCACACTGCTTTTCGAGAGCAGCACCTTCAACCACTCGGTCATCTCTCCATCTGAGGTATTTTATCAGATTACTTGCTGGTTTTTGCCGCAATCATATCAAGCATCTTTGCAATACGGCTCAAGCGCGTCTCGGGCTTTTTAGCTTCCTCGATCCACGTCACATACTCCTTGCGGTGGGTATAAGCCAGCCGTTCAAACGCGTCATAAAGCCCAGCTTCTTGTAGGGCTGCCTTGGCATCTTCCGGTACAGCCACTTCGCGGGGCTTATCATCGAGCTCTAGCACAACCTCGACTGCTTGGCCTGGCTGTTTCCCTAATTGGGCAGCCACGTCATTACGAAGCAAGATCATGGCCTGAGGTCCGCCCATTTTAGCGAGGCTTCCCTGGTAGTGGATCCGGTCATCAAAGATGGCCTTAAACGGTACGAGATTACCGTAGCCGAAAGTTTCTTTTAGATCATAGGGGAAGTTAATGTAACTGCCGGTGGTCATATTTTCCCGAATAACAGCGGTAAAGGTGAGTGGTCCGGGGTTGATGTACTGTTTTGCCATACCGGTATTGTACGCATTAGCTCCAGAATCTGGCAACAAGCGTAAAGACCAGCACCACGAGCCCCAAAGTACGGCGGAAGTAGCTAGCACCCCAACCGATTTCCAAGACTGCCCAGATGACAAGTGACAGCTGGCTAAGGCCAGTCATCACGGTATGCCAGGCACCATGTTGCACGATTTTGGCCAACACCAAGAAAACTAGCCAGCCTACTAGTGGTACATTCGGTCGTTGCCACAGGACAACTCGACCATGTCGATCGCTGAAAAATGTACGGATAAGCTGTTTCATGTGCGGACTAGTGTATACGAACTATAGCTGTTCCCCAATCAAAAACCCCACATACAGTGGGGCGCTTGATTTGGTACACCCGGCGTGATTCGAACACACGACCTTTGGCTCCGCAAGCCAACGCTCTATCCAGCTGAGCTACGGGTGCATACCTAAAAGAATTGCTAACAGAGGTCATTATAGCATGTTAAGCGGTAAAATGCCAGGCTTTTTAGATATGCGAATAATTTTACAGACGGGCATAAGGCTGGTCTGATAACCTAAGGGCATAAAGGAGGAGGGAGTGATGCCAGACAAGACTCGCACTGTTTTCATCGAAGACATCTTTACAAACGACAACCTCAGCGCTGCACGCGCATAGTCACTCCGCACCAGTAAGAGCCGTGAGGTTCTGATGAGGTGAGCTTATTTCCTTACGTGAACATTGTTATGAGCCTTGGGGCTCTTTTTTATTGCCTTTATGCGGAGTTGTCCCCAGGCTTTACACAGTTACCATAAGCAAAATGACTTAAGGTGAGAAAACTTACAGCTTCCTTTAGGGTAGCAGAAGCATAATGATGCTACAGGAGTTTCCTCACCCTAGAAGCTTCTGGTGCCTAAACTAAGTAAGGGAGGGACAAAAAAACATGTCAGACGAAACAGCACAAGAAATAATGGATTATTACGCAAAAGGTGACTTAAGGAAGCGTCAACGCGACCTACTCGCTCGTATGGAGCACAAATTCCTGGCCAAGCAGCGCCGCTCATTTGACCGTTCGGCCCGCCACTAACCGTACCACCCCTGTAAAAAAAGACCCTGCACTCCGCAGGGTCTTTTTTATTAGAAACGGATGCGCTTCATAAACCTATCTACGGGATCGGCGTGTGTCTCTTCCATCGGTAGGCGGGCACTCAGAAGATTCAGGATTGCTTCCTCATCCTTGGGGTCATAGTAAATACTTACGGGAGTGCCGAAGCGCTTTAAAGGAGCGAACTGAATACTCGTAAAAGCGCCTTCATCAACTATTGAAAATGAACGGAAATCTTCGTAGGCAAAAAATCGCTGACCAACCGATAAACCTCGAGTGGAAAGACCATATTCCTGCTCGCGTGGTCGCCAACCACCATAGACGCCTAGCGCCAATCCTGCCATAAGAATGACGATGGTTGTTACCCAGTCGCGAAAGATAGTAAATACAATGATTGCACCAATTACGGAGGCTAAGCCAAGCGCCAGGTACCAACCCGCGGTTTTCTCATGCGCGATAAATTCTGAGGCGGTCCAGCTTATTTCGGGAGCCGTATCCGGAACGGGTGCCGAGCCGATTCCTTCCTCTTGAAAAGAGAACGTAGGTGCGGGTTCGGAGGGTGCTACGGGAGGTGGCGGTGGCGTTTCGTTTACTGGGGCAGGCTCACTTTCACTTACAACCGGTGTTGGAGGAGTGGGTGCACTCGGCGCTTGCAAGTTGGCAGGCGAAATCGTCTCACCGGGTTTGAACTCGGCGGGCATATCGGGCTCGGGCCTTTGCGGCGTATCCATCTAGTCGCGCTCCGCGTTGCAGACAGTTAGGCTGTATGTAATCACAAGCGTATTGTACATTGTTCCCATAAAAAGCTAAAGCAGCTACCCCTATAGCATCGGGAAACTTGCACGCGTAAGTCCGATGCGTAATTATTAAGTAACCGACTTATGTATCAGCTTGCTCATCGTATTTTGCGCTTCGTTAGTTCAACCAGTTTTTTTATCGCCACGCTGGTGCTCTTTGCGGCCCAATCGAGCTGGTTGGCCATAACCAGCCGATTCCCGATGGCGTTTGACGAGGCGTACCATTTCGGATTGATCCAATTCTTTGCGCACCGTTTGAGCCCAATTATCAGTGCCCAGCCCGAGACTATGAATAAGTTTGGGGCGCTACCCCAAAATCCATCGCTGTTGTACCACTATATTCTCAGTTGGCCCGACCGTCTCATAAACATATTTACCGATGCGCCAGTGATCCATGTTATTTGCTTGCGCCTGTGCAATGTAGGACTCGTAATCGCCAGCCTATTCCTGATGCGTAAGTTGTTACGTTTGCTACCGCTTTCTACCGGATTATCTAATCTACTGATTTTTGCGTTCGCCTTCACGCCGATTGTGCCTGTACTCGCTGCTCAGATAAACTACTTCAACCTTCTGGTACTAACCGCCACCGGATGCGTCTACCTCCTTATCCGTTTTATGAACGAACTACGGGCCAGGCGCTTCGATAGCAGACTTTTTCTCCTACTCGTAAGCCTGAGCCTCTTATCCAGTTTGGTTGCCTTTGCTTTTCTGCCTATTCTTGCGGTCATTGGCTGTGCCCTAGTTTTTGTTATTGTTCGTTCCCGACGTCAGAGCAGAGTAGTAGGAGTCCGGCGCGGCTTTGACAAGCTGCCGGCGCTCACCAAGATCCTGCTACTTACTTTGGTAGTGGCAAGTGGCGTACTGTGGCTACGTGTCTACGGCGTAAACTTGCTGCGCTACCATACCCCCGTGCCTCAATGTAACCAGGTGCTGAGTGTAGAGGCCTGCCAACATTATTATTCATGGGGGCGTAATCATGATCTGTATCAGCAAACAGTAACTCACCCCCCGGCTTTTCACATGAGTTTTGCTCTCTTCAGCATGCGCTGGTTTGTTGTGAACACTTTTTATCTTTTTGGTGTCGTTCAGCCTCGGGTAGGCTTGTCATATGTTTCTACACCTTATTTTGTAATCCTCTCCTTACTAGGCATAGTATTGACGACCACGCTGGTAGTCACGAGCAGGGTGCTGCTTAAAAATAGAGATGTGCAACTTCTGTGTTTCATCATAATTGCATACAGCTTAGCCGTGTGGGGACGCAACTACCACGATTATCTTCACCTTGGCGTATCAGTGGCTGTAAACGGCCGCTACGTAGTGCCTATTGTTATTTTTGGCTTCGCGATCTTGGGTCTTGGTCTCCAGCTTTTCCTTCATGGCAGGGGGAAGCACGCAATTTTGCTCAAGGCTGCACTAACGAGCTTCACTATAGTCTTATGCCTAGTCTTTGGCGGTTTTAACCAATACCTCGCGCAAATAACCCCGAGCTATGGTCACCTTAACTCCTCTAATAACTTCGTGCTGCCTGACTATCAGTCCATTAAATGAGATCTTTCCATAACAGATACGAACTGCTATAATTCCTCCCTGTGTTTGCATGAACGCAGCCTGCACGCTCAGTGCAGAGGACAACACGGAGAGGTACCCAAGTGGCTGAAGGGGCGGCTTTGCTAAAGCTGTAGGGGGGCGCAAGTCCCCGCGAGGGTTCGAATCCCTCTCTCTCCGCCAGAAATAGTAGTGCGAACAAATCCCGTAGATCTTACTCGGCAACATGCGCAAATAATTTGCCGTTTTACCGAGTAAGATCTATGCAAACCCTGGAGAGATGTCCGAGCGGTTTAAGGAAACGGTCTTGAAAACCGTCGTGCCCGCAAGGGTACCGTGGGTTCGAATCCCACTCTCTCCGCCAAAGTAATACAGCCTGCCTCGTGTAGGCTGTATTACTTTGCCCAGATGTAGCGGGGTTACTAGAACGTTCGATGGCGGCGACCGTGATCAACGGGCGGCATATGCCGAACCCGAGCGAGCCCGGCGTGAAGCTATAATCCCACTCTCTGAGGTAATAAACCCTCAACCAACTTCTCCTAGGCCTGAGCAAACACCGCACCACTAACACGTTTCACGCCCGCAGCCTTCAACGTTCTGGCCGCTGCCTCAAGTGTTGCTCCGGTAGTAAGCACGTCATCTATCAGGATAATATGCTTATCTTGAAGGTTGTCTGCTCGCACAACTCTATAAGCTCCCCTGAGCTGCGTTATGCGCTCGCGGCGAGCAGCGCCAACTTGATGATGCTGGCCAATCCGTCGAAGCAACGGTGCATATTCGCAACCCGTTAAGCGAGCAATTTGCTTGGCTAACAGTTGTGCCTGGTCATAACTGCGAGTTCGAACGCGTGAAGTGGCGGTGGGAATGGGCACAAGGATCAAGTCGGCTGCAAAGTCATAGTGATATACAAGTAATTGCGCCATCTCTCTGGCCGCAGCTTGTGCACCCTGAAACTTCAATTGCCATACTAAGTCTTTGGCTAGCCCTTCATAGACGGTGGCAGGAGTAACACGATAGAGAGGACTCTGGGTTCGACAACTAGTACACGTCTTACTGCCAGGGGTGAGCTTATGGCAGCGGTAGCAGCGACTCGGCACTGTCTGCAGTGTCAGACGGCAGTCTCTACAGAGCAGAGAGCCTTCTTCCTGGCAACCAATGCACTCATAGGGAGCGACGTGCTTCAAAAGACTATCTAGCCAAGACATGCCGCCCAGTCTAGCAAGTATTTACGAAATAATTATTAAATTGCACGATTAACAAGGGTCGGGAGGGGCTGGTGAATAAAATTGTTGTGTTTAATGTGTTGTAAATAAGTTGTTCACAGCTTGCGCTCTCTGGAACGACTGAGCTATACTGCTATTAATACACAAATCTTGAATACATTCTACAGCGTAACCAATTGGAATTTGGAGGGTAATTTTATGATGGCGCGACGTAACCGCGACGATGACTTGCTTCTTGAAGAAGACGAGCTAACAGCAGCCTTTTTAGGCGATGATGATGTGGCTGCCGGGGTAGTCGAAGACACGGCTGTACCAGCCGTCCAACCTAGTGCCGCAGCACCCGCCGCCGATGAGTGGGACGAGGACGAAGCCGTTCCTGGTCAGTTGGCAGTAGATGTATATGAGACTCGTGAGCGTTTGGTGGTCAAAGCTCGTACCGCTGGCGTAAACAAGAACGACTTGGATGTTAGTATTTCTGACAATCAACTGACTGTTCATGGCACACTGAGCGCTGGTAACGAAGACGGGGTAGAGAACTACTTCTTGCAGGAATGTTACTGGGGCGAGTTCTCTCGCACTATTGCATTGCCAGTGCCCGTCAAGGAAGAAGACATTGAAGCCGTCCTAAAAGACGGTGTGCTTACCATCAGCTTTGGCAAGGTCAAGCAAGATACTGTTAAGAAGATCCAGGTTCTCTAGGGCCTACACAGGTAAAGCTAAAATAAAATCCCGGTCCTAGGACCGGGATTTTGCTAGTTCTTAGAATCTATTACTGACCGACGCTAACAGCCTTAGCGAGTACGAAGTGGACAATCACCTGAGCAAGCGCCACAATCACTAGACCAATCACGGCGTAGACAATGGCATTCTTAGCACCACTGACTTTACCCGATTCACCACCAGAGGTAATGTAGCGGAAGCCAGCGACCACGATCATGATCACGGCGACAAAGCCTACAATGATTGACAGCACGTTAATAACGAGGCGCAAAATTGAGGTGAGGGAACCACCACCCGTACCAGTGTCGGTGGCACATCCACCACTGTCGCTACCACTTAGACTAATGCTACCGGTTGAGCTTGTAGGCTGGTCAACACCCTGACAAATGTTACCAATAAGGTTAGCTGATGCCATGGCTGGTACCAACAAAACGCTGGCGGTGGCCAGAGTCAATACTAAGTTTCTAATTCTTTTAAACATACTTTTACCTTTCTTTATTCTTTAACTTACTTATATCACAGCTCGTAAATGGTATTCAAGTTTACACTTAACACCCCGCTGTCTTTGGATGCTTCTTGCAGGTAGCTGCCGACGGCTTAGGAGGAGGGTTAGTCGCGTTATTAACCTGGTGCAGCACAAAGTGCACCATCACTTGGGCTAGAGCAGCTACAGCCAGGCCAATCAAGGCATAGATGATACCCGAGCGCGCCGCTTTTACCTTGCCGGCATCGCCACCAGAGGTAACAAACCGAAAACCGTTAACGATAACCATGATGACCGCCACAAACCCGATGAGGACAGAGAGCGTAATAAGTACCAGGCGTATGATCGAAGTAACTGGGCTGGCACCGCTAGCAGTACACCCAGTGCCATTGGTAATTGAATCACAAACACTTGATATAGCCGCACCGGTAGGGTCCGCACTCGCTAAGGGACCAACAAACACAGGTACCATCAACACTCCGGCAAGAACGCAGAGAGCAAGGATTTTCTTTAATTGTTTCATTTATTTAATTCCTTTAATTACAAATTGGATGATGGCGTCGGCTATAGCGAGAATAATCAAGCCGATAAACGTATAGAGTATGGTGTTGCGAGCATTGGCCACCTTCTGCGCGTCACCATCGGCGGTAATAAATTTAAAACCACTGTAAATAATAATGATCACGGCCGCAACACCACCTATGACGCTCACGATAGTCTGAACTTTGGGAAGTATGCCCGCATTGCCAGTAATAGGGTTATCAACATTTTTGGCGGTCTTACAGGCTGTAGAAGATTGGGCACTCGCTGCCGAATTGCATGCACAATAGAATAAGTTGCCGTTCGCTGTTTGTGAATCACAAGTTGCGCTAGAAGCACTCGCCAGCATAGTTGCCTGGAAGGCTAGGGGGAGGGCAATGGCAATAGTTAAGGCGAGGTAAGTGAGTAAGCGTTTCATTGTACTATAAACCCCTCAATACAAAGGTTACGATCGCAAAGCCGCTCACTGCCACAACCAGTCCAATAAGGGCGTATAGAATGGTATTCTTGGCTTGCGCGATAGCGCTTGGATCACCATTAGCCAAAATGTAGCGCAAGCCACCGACCGCCACTACCAGAACGGCTATCCCGCCCAAAATCCCGAAGAAGATGTTCAAAATGTTGCTTACGGTGGACTGATCTACCTGCACTTGCTGCAAACTACTAGCATCAATGCCAGATTGGGTGGCCCCCGGTCCTAGACTCCCCGTCGTACTGCCTTTGTTAATTTGGGGCGATGCAATTTTTGGGGTAGCCACTGAGCTTTTGGAGTAAATAGGTGTGCCGTTGCTGTCGTGACCAGTGACCGTTTTACAGCTCAGAGTTATGTATGACGGTCCGGTGCTGCCGCTCTGCACGACATTAGGTGTCCAGAGAGCCGAATCGCCCTTAGGGCAACTAACAGCCATAGAAATATATTTAGGATGGTCGGTACTGTAGTTTAAGTAGTCGATAGTAGCGCTTTTGTTAGCGCAGCGGACAACTGCGGTATTATTCTTACCTTTATCGCGAGTAGACCCCGTGGAATCGTCTGAACACGCAAAGTTAAGTGTTATCTTGCTGGGGGCAGGAGGGATGTAGTCGGCGGCAACAGGAGTGGCAACGCCGGCCAGCAAACTCAGCACCGTCAGCAATGGCAATACTACCTTTACCGAGATCTTGGACACGCCGAACTGCAATCTTTGCATGCTCATAGTCTAACCTCCGGCCAGCTTTCGTCCAATGAATGCTACCGCCGAGGTGGCAATAACGGCTATGGCGAGTCCAATAAGGGCGTTCATGATTGTGCTTTTGGCCTGTTTAGTCCCATCTGGCGTGCCTTCGCTGGTTATATATCTTACGCCACCCCATATCACAAACACCACGGCAACCAAGCCGGCTATCCGTACCATGTCTTCCAGCACTGCTAAAAGCACCAGGGGTATGCTACTGGGCTTACCGCCGTCTGGTAGCAAAGTGAAGTTAACGTTGCACTCGGCGCCTTCCGAAAGGTCTAGATACTGATACCAGGGCACAAGGGTGAGGAATTTGTGGGGGGCGCAGGTGCCGGTACAATTCCCGGCGGCCGGACTACAGGCATAGGTGGTAGCCGCCGGAACACCTACGGATATTACGCCAACACTCAGGGCCACAAAGATAACTAAGCCAACCAGAAGCCGTTTCATTAGTGGAACAGCCCTCCGGGTATGAGCCACTGTAAGAAGGCCCAGAGAAAGATGTAGGCAACCAAGGAAAGTACGGCATTGCGTATGAGACTTTTGGCTTTCGAAACTTTACCAGAGTCGCCACCGGCCATCGAGTAAAGAATACCCCCGTACACAATGGCGATTGCGACGACAATACCAGCAATTGCCGAAAATACTTCAATCGCCGGGTTTACATACTTATGAATAATGTCACAGCTACCGGCTTTGTCACATCCCTTAAGCGCCGGGTCTCCCGTGCCCGCAATAATACACGTATTGTCTACCGTGGAGTTCGCAAGTCCATTGCTACTATCACAGGTTTTGGCGTTAGGATCAGCCCCCGCACCGGTATTACCTGCACCTTCTGGAGCAGTACAGTTTATGACTGCTCCTTGGCTAGAAGAATTCGTATGACAGTTCTGAGCTCCAGACGTGGCAGTGTCATCACAGCCAGACTTAGCGTATGTCGTAAAGTCTTTAGAACTCATGGTATTGCTTTTGCTTAGACCGGGAGCGGAACCATGTCCATCGTAAGTGTCGAAACATTGCTGGGCCGTTAAAGCAGCCGCATGAACGGTCGAAACAGGAGCCACAAACTGTAATCCAGTAAACAAAAGACCCCAAATAATAAGGAAGATTTTTATTTTCTGTTTCATCAAGCAACATTATGGAATGCTGTTTTATAAAAAGCAAGCTCGTGCTCCGTTAAAACAAGCATAAACTGTGTTATGCTTAAGGGTGAGATGAAGCTCGCAAAAATAAAAGTGTTCTTGGGCTTAATGGTCTTCATGGCAAGCCTAAGTGTTGGTTTGCTTCCCACGCCTACCGTTTCGGCTGCGTCTAAAACGTTCATAAATGCAAACGGCCAAAGTGATTCCGGTGTATCCCTTAACCGGTTTCAATTTGTAAATCCGTTTAATATTTATGACTCTGTTACTCAAAAGACTTATGTAGTCGATTCGGGTACCTGTGACAACGATGCCTTATTCGGCTGCAATAACAGTGATAAGAATGGTAATAACGGCTACTGGGATACTTATGCTGCCGTCTGGCAAGACTCTGGTCGTGGCTACAACTACTGGTATTGGCCTAGTAGTGACGGAAAGCCGGCACCCCCGGACAAAAACACCTCTCTTTGCCCGTCGGCATTAGTGCTGGGTGTGCATATTGGTGATGATAATTTCTACGGCGGAACTAAGCTTCGTGGAGCCAGCCTTTCTATCGTGAACACCGCAATTCAGGGTAAAGACTGCTTCGTCCATGATGGATATAATCGAATCGTACGTGATCAAGACGTAACGGGTAGAGGGGTTGCTGCGACTCAAAGTGATGCCACTTGGAGCTATAACGCCGATAACGGAAGTGATGCTTGTAGTGGGATTCCTCGGGGCAGTGTAAATAGTGACGGTCAAGATACCACCTGGGATGTAGACTCTACAAAATGTATCGTCGATCCCTCGTATGTAGTCGCTAATAACTTGGCTGGCGGCAAAGACGGAACTGCTACCTTGCAAAAGGCCTACTTTGGGCTGGGTACGTTCTTTCACTGGACCGACACCACAACGCTCACTTCCTACATTGATGATAATACGACACTTACACCTGTTACGGACACGCTTTCCCTGGCTGACATAAAGAAAGGTCTCGATGGCGGCTCAAGCAGCGTCAAAGCCCTGGATAATCCCGCAAACTATACCTACTACAGTAACGAGAGCTGTGTGTCTAATGGTGCGTATAAGGCAATTCTGGCCGTCCAAACATCTGACCCTACCCAAGGCACGCTCTTGCACCGCACAAATGGCGATGTCTCTAAAGAGTTCTCAAATGACTGGAATCACGGTTCGGCCGGAAGTGGCGGTAGCGGTTCTGAGCCTAGCTTACAGGCAAAGTGTTTGGTTGGCGGTAGCGGAGACCCGGTGCGTAGTATGCCGTCGTTAATCTGGCAAGATCCTAACCATCAGGTCTACAGTCCGGCAGTTATCAGCCTGGCCGACTACAAAGTAAAAACCGAAGGCCAGACACCACCCACCTTACCAGGAGCAGGGTCTAGCAATGACCTCACCGACTCCTCAAATGTTCCTACCGTTCACTGTGATGTCAGTTGGAACCCCCTAACGTGGTTCTTGTGTCCCATAGCCAACATGCTCATTGGTCTCGCCACCAGCTTTGATAACCTTATAAATGACGAACTGTGTATACAGCCCGCAAGTGGGTTTGGAACTTGTGGGTCGGCAGGTGGAGCAGGCGGCAATATTCAGAGCTACAAGGCCGCATGGTCAACCGTACGTGACATCGCATTAGGAGTTGTCGTCATTATTGGACTTATTGCTATTATTTCACAGGCTAGTGGCGTGCAAATATTCGATGCCTATACTATTAAAAAGACCATGCCCCGACTGGTTATAGCGGCCGTAGCCGTCTCATTATCCTGGCCGCTGATGAACTGGTTCATACAGCTTACCAATGACCTGGGTTATGGTGTGCGCACACTTATTTATCATTCGGTAAGTGGCGCGGCAAATGGAAGCTTTAGTGGTTTTGGAGGGGTCACCGACTTCTTTACTACGGGGGGCGTCATCTATCTGCTAGGTATTGGCGGTGTAGTTTGTTTTGCAGCCACCGCAGCCCTCTTTGGAGCAGTTGCCGTACTTGTTCTCACTCTACGACAGATAATCATTATATGTCTGGTAATAACGGGTCCACTAGCAATTATGTTATATGCCGCACCGTACGGGCAAAAACTGGCTGGGCGCTGGTGGCAAGAGTTCACGCAGTTGACCTTCGCATTCCCCATCGTGGCGGCCGCGATCGCTGCAGGCCATGTGTTTGGGGCTATAGCTCTTAAGCAGTCCGGTAACGGCATAACTCAACTTATTGGCTTCGCTGCCTACTTTGCAGGTGATGCAGCCGTATTAGGCATCTTAGCCAAGCGTGGTGCTATCTTGGGCGCCGCCACTAGTGCCGTTCGTAAGGGCGCTCAGCCTGCCTTTGGCTTCCTCGACAAACGCCGTAAGGCAAACCTCGCAGCTCGTGGCAAACGCTGGCAGACTTTTGCTCACCACGCCAAGGCCGGCGAAGTAAACCTGGGCAACTACGTTTCGCCTAGACTCAAACGCACCACCGCACTGGCCGAGAGGCTATCTGGCCGCATAAACCGCGTAGGTGTTGGAGCCTCGGCGGGCTGGCAGGGAGCTTACGGCTTTGGCCAAAAGGGTGCGGCCTATTCAGCTAACGCCATACAAACTGGAGCAGCAGAAGCCGGTAAAGAAGAAGGTATTCAGAAGGTTGCTACGGATAACGCTACCAACCGCTTGTTGGTCTGGGGACATCATTATGGTGAGACAAGAGCCCTGGCAATGCTTCAGGACTACTACCAGAATCAAGGCGGGGATAGTGGCGAAAATATGGATGAAGCTGCCGCGAGGGCTAAGGTACAACGCGCGAGGGCGAATGTTCGCGGTGTCGTCGGGGGCTACAATGGTGGTCGCGCAGCTGCCGCCTTCCTGAACATGGCTCGTGACGGCACGGCAATTCGGGACATCAAGGATCAGGCAGAGCTTGCCGCTATTGCCGGTCATGGTGACGAGAGTATGGCCTACACATTCTCCTCCCAGGCCTCAAGTGTGGCACGGCAGGTTGGTCGCTCCGATCTTGCAATTGCGTCAGAACCACAAGGTAAGCTAATCCACGCTGTTAATAACGCTATGATGCATGGCATCGTGGAACCAGACTACGACCAAGCCATACGGCAAGCCAGAGCCTCAGGAGCCGGTGGGGAAACAGCTTCTACCGACCTTACCAATGCCAAATCGCGGACTATTAAAAACAAAGTCGAGTCGTCCTTCGATACTATTAATAGGTTTATGCAGGGTGCGGATAATATAACGGACGAAGAGGCGCTCCAGGCCGCTGCCGTTATTCAGGCTTACCAAAACAGTGCCGATTTGGGTTATGGTAAAGTCGATAATATCCAGGCCTTCAATGAAACCATGACAGATCAAAGGAAGGCTGATTTCGAGGACTTCCTAGCACATCCAGCCTATAGAACTGCTGACGGCGGGGTCAGGGTCGCCAAGACTACTGCTGGAAGGGGCGAAGGACCTAGGGATGCTGATGGTCATGTTCCAATTGAGCTGGGTGATCAAATAAGTGTTGGCGAAGCAGTCAAAGCTACCGCTGGCAAATACTACAGCAAAACACCTGAGGATAAGCGTAATGAACGCGCGGACCGAGAAGCTGCATATATAAATGGTACTTATGGAGGCCCTACTTCTGGGCCTGGCGGGCCAGACCCAATGGACCCACGCAATCCGTATAGGCCTGGCGGTCCTGGCGGACCCAGCAATCCAGGTGGTCCAGGTGGTCCAGGCTCCCCGAGCGGGCCGGGCAATCCTCCAAATCCGCCGACATTAGGTGGCGGTCCATAACGCTTACGCATACTTGCATTTTAATGAGAGCTGTGGTATAGTATGACGCATGAGTATCCCTCCGGCTCCTCGGTCAGAAAGCCCACGCTACGGTCCACCATCGCCCGTCTACCCGCCTGCAACTAGAATGCTGGGCATGAACGCAGTTGAGCGTTCTGGTCTTGCAAAACGAAATCGTGTGGCTGCGCTGCGAGAGCTAGAGCACCATCTGACAGCCATTGCCGGCGATCCTTCCGGCGTGGATCCGACACCTTATTTCAGCCCCGAGGACGCCGAGTTCCTGCAGCAGGCAAGAGTTCTCCTCGATGCCCATCGCTGGCCAAAAGCAGTTCCACTAGAGCTTCGAGATACAACCATGCACTGGCTACCTCGCCGCAAGCCTGATCCTACCATTCGAGATGCCGCCGGCAACCCAATCACCGGTTACCCCATCGCCCGACTGGGCGTTGATGCATTCCAGCAGTTGATCTACTTCTGCAGCGACGGCCTCCTAAGGAGTTCCCGCGGTGAAGAGTTGCATCACACACCTATGCGAGGCGTAGGCCGGATGCCGAGTATGGATATCCTGAGCGAGGCTCTAGATCCGGGCCGAAGATTTGCAGCCGACTATACTACAAAGATGCGCGGGAGAAACTTACCACAAATTCTCCAAAAAGAGTCTGGCTGTATCTTCTAAACAGCTCAGCACCCCTTAGCCAAGACGAAAAGAAAAAGCATAATAATATTGCAAAAACAAACCAAATCTGCTATAATAGCAAATAGTAAATACTCTATTTATTATGTCTCATAAAATTGCCCACACACCGCCGCCCCCAGACAGACGAATGGCTATTTTCCCCAATGGCTCGAGACCTCATGTAGTACGCCCGCCGTTTAAACACTTTAACTTTCAGCCCATTGAAGACACGCCGGACCATGTTTTACCGATAAGTGCATTTGTGCCCAACATTGTCGGTACGAATGCCGCCGAGAACTACAAAATCGAAGACCGTACGTACGAGGCCACACCTGGGGCTATGCCCAGCGACGACACGATGTCCTTCAAGTCGGCAACACAAAATGTTTACGCCTTAGCCGAGCGCACTGAGGGCAGTGCAGCCACACATCGCACCCTGCAACTCACCTATGCCGCTCTCGATGAGTATTGGCAGGGTGTGGACGCTTCCGGGGAGCAGATCGATAGAGACAACGTAGCAACGTTTATGGAAGGGGCTCTTCAGCACGTTAAGGATCGACTTGTATCTGCAGGCGAAAGCAATCTTAGTACCGGCATGACCATGCTCAAGTTCTTCAAACAAGATGAGGGGTGGGGCATGGCGGTAGCGCACGTCGGCAACACTACCCACGGTTTCGCCACCAATAAAGCCATGCCACGTCTGCAAGGCCATGGGCACACTTCCATAAGTCAAAAGGGCCGTGTCATGGACTTAACGCAGCCCCAGTTCGATCCGCATACTCCAAAGAAGCTGCGAAAAAGCGGGCCAGAGAAGAAACAAACTTCTCTAAATTCTGACCCCAACCAGCAAGTTTTGGAAAATGTTCGGGTGTCTGTCACCCCTCAAATTCCAATTGATACCAAAATTGTGCTTTGTAACGATAAAGTTATCGGTTCACTGGTTGATGAAATCGGCCATAAGCCACAGACGATTGCCGAGCGCGAGAAGGCAATCCTGAAATCTGCCTCAAGCGCAGAAATCGCCCAAAAACTGTTTGCCAGCAAGAATCATCCTGGCGCAGCCGCACTTATCATTGAGCTCAGTAAGCCCGTTAACCTTCTTAAGGCTGACCGACAAACAGCAGCGCCAACTGAGACCGAGCCTCCAACGCCTACCCATACTCGCCTGGTGCTAGCTATGCACCGCGTGGCTCACCTCTTACGCGAATTTGCAACTTCCGACACGGAAGAAATGCGTAAGCGCCGACGACAAGCAGCCGAAACTTTGGCGGCAATTGCAGTCGCTGGGGCCGCCATATACATTGGCAAACACCGTTTTCCAGAGCAGACCGAGGAACTCATCGGTAAGGTTAAGCGAGCGAAGGCAGCAAAAAAGGCTGGTCAATTGGCTAGAAGTGCCAGTGAACGAAGTAAAGCGGCGGCCAAACGCGGTAAAGAAGCCGTCAAGACTTCTGGAGCCGTCAAAAAAGCCACCGAACTTAGTGCCAAGCATGTTCCAAAAGCCGTCGAGACGATTCGTGCAAGCCGTATCAAACCACAGCCAGCTACAGTCGCACCCGAACACGAAGAGAAAACAGTACCCGAACTTGTGCCCATTGTTCTCGAGCCAACTAAGCGTAGTGCTCGGATTGCCCGAGCCAAGAAGGCCGCTGAGGCTGCCAAGACTCGCGCTCGGACACTGAGCGCTCAAGTGGCTACACAAACCCGTAGCAAAATACCTCGACACAAACAACGCTAGAGTGCTTTTGCTATAATTGACGTGTGGGCGTTTATAAAGTAATTCAAGATATTGAGGCCGAAGATAAGTTGCTGGGGCCATTGACGCTCCGGCAGTTTATTTTTGGACTGATTGCGGTACTCTTTTTCTACCTTTCTTTTATATCCATTGCTAAGCATGTGCCGTTCTTGCTGGTAGCGTTTTTGCCGCCAGGCTTGATTGCAACGTTTTTTGCCTGGCCGTTTAGTGCCGACCAACCCACGGAGGTATGGGCGTTGGCCAAACTGCGCTTTTTCTTTAAACCAAGGCGACGGATTTGGGACCAGAGCGGCGTAAAAGATTTAGTGACCATCACAGCACCTCGGAAGGTTGCGGAACCGCCTCGCACAAATGGACTGTCTTCGCATGAAGTCAATAGCCGCTTGAACGCCCTGGCGAACACTATTGATAGTCGCGGCTGGGCGATCAAAAACAGTGCAATTAATTTGTCCGCACAGGCACCTTATTTAACCGGTAGCAATGCCTCCGACCGACTAGTGGACGCCTCTAGCTTGCCCCAAGAAGTACCGAATTATGACGTTCAGGCTGCTGACGACATTTTGGATGAAGAGAACAACCCCATCGCGCAGCAATTTGACCAAATGATCAACGCCTCTACACAGGCCCACCGACAGGAGTTGATGCAGATGATGCAGCAGCCCACATTATCACTGCCGACGCCGGTCAGCGACGATGCTATACAACAAAATTCAGCCCAAACGCCCCAACCAACGCCACCCCCTAACTACTGGTTCTTGAATCAACCAGCCGCTGGCAATCAACCTGCGGCCTCGGTAGTAACTCCTGGCACCAATGACGGCCAACGCGGTGTAGTGCAAGCAGCTATCCCCACCGCCGAAGAAGAAGCACTGGCCGAAAGACTGAAGACCCAGCATGAGCAGCCAGACTCCTTTGTCTCCCATATGAAAACCATCCAGCCTCTTAGCGCCCAAAAAGCACAACCTGCCGCTAGTAAACCGGCACCGCCCGTTCCTAATCCCGAACTACTCCAATTGGCAACCAACAATGACCTCAATGTAGCCACCCTGGCAAGGCAAGCCAATAAAGAAGATGATCGGGGAAGCGACCTGGGTGAGCACGAAGTGGTCGTAAGCCTTCATTAACCCGCTTCTCTCTGGCGCGCGTCCAGTGATTGGAGTAAAATGGATATGGTAATAGGAGTGGTTCACACTAGCTCCGAATAGTGGGTATAAGAAACATGGATCCAAATTCGCCAAATCAGCAGTTGCCAGCGGTCACGCCGTCGGCGCAGCCTATGCCGTACAACCCGGCTGTATCTCCAGTGCAGCAAGGTGCGATGCCGCCCGCGCCAGGGCAAAATCCTGCCGCCTATCCCCAGCAACCAGGTATGGTGCAGGGCGCAGCCGGACAGCAGCCCGCTGTTCCGCCACCCAAGACGAATCCTAATAGCACCCAAAACACTTTGCAGATTGCCGAGATTCGAGACGGTATTGTGATCATGAACGATGGCTCTTTCCGTTCGGTAGTGATGGTCAAAAGCATTAACTTTGACCTCATGAGCCCGCAAGAGCAAGAGTCAGTGGAGTACGCCTTTCAGGGGTTCCTTAACTCTCTCTATTTCCCGATTCAGATTTTTCTCCGCTCGCAACGGGTAGACTTACAGCCGTATATTGCAAAGCTCGATAAAATCCGGACCGAGCACGACAATATGCTACTGGCGTTGCTGATGGAGGACTACATAAACTATATCGATCAGCTGAGTCAGCAAACAAACATCATGGACAAGAAATTCTATGTAGTGATTCCATTCTTCCCAGTGGTGGATGTACAGAAAGCCCTCACCCAGAGCAAAAACTTCCTTAGTGGGCTTGGGGGGCTGTTCAATAACAAAGAGCAGCATGTAGTTATCAACGAAGAAGACCTGGAGAAAGCTAAAACAGAGCTCCGGAACCGTGTACAAGCGGTACTGCAAGGTTTACTGCAGTGCGGCGTGCAAGGTCTACCATTGGACACACAGGAACTAATTGAGCTGTACTATGACACTTATAACCCCGACACTGCGACTCGACAGCAGCTTAAGAACTTCGACGAACTGACCGCGGACATTATTCAAAAGGGTGAAGGCGCCGCGCCACAAGCCCACTTACAACGGGAGCTGCAGTAATGGCGTTTGGTCGTAAACCTAAGATTGACCCTGTAGCGCTGGCTCAAGCACAGCGTGCTCGTGAAGAGCAAGAGGTAAGCGCGGCTTTTCAGAAGGGCATTACTGCTCTTCGCGACTTCATTGCGCCAAGCTCTATTGAGTTTACAGCCAGCTTCTTCCGGCTTGGTACGCGCTTTGCCCGCACGTTCTACGTCTATGGGTATCCACGCCAGGTCTACACTGGCTGGCTCTCGAGCATGGTTAACCTTGACGAAGCTATGGATATGAGCCTCTATATTTATCCGGTCGAAAGCCAAGTGGTGCTCGATAATTTGCGCAAGAAGGTGACGCAACTGGAAGCCGGGATTCAAATCGATGCCGAAAAGGGCCGTGTGCGTGACCCGGGCAAACAAGCAGCCATCTTGGACGCCGAAGAGATGCGCGACAAGTTGCAGGTGGGTGAGGAGCGCTTCTTCCGCTTTGGTCTGTACTTTACTATTTATGCTACCTCGCTAGATGAGCTGGAGTTCGTGAGCCACAAAGTAGAGTCCATGCTCGGCCAGCAACTGGTGTTCTCTAAGCCGGCAACCAGCCAGCAAGAGCAGGGGCTTAACAGCACCGTACCGCAAATGGTTGATCAGCTGCAAATTCGCCGCAACATGAGTACGGGTGCACTCAGCACCAGCTTCCCATTCACTAGCGCCGAGTTAACGCAAGATAATGGCATCTTGTATGGCATTAACATGCACAACTCTGGACTAGTTATCTTTGACCGTTTCTCGCTTGAAAACGGTAACTCGGTGGTGTTTGCCAAGTCTGGTGCCGGTAAATCGTTTACGGTGAAATTGGAGGCATTGCGCAGCATGATGCTTGGCACCGAGGTGTTCATTATCGACCCCGAGAACGAGTACCAGCGGATGTGCGACGCCGTTGCCGGTGCATATGTACGTCTGAGTTTGAATTCAGCAACGCGCATTAACCCATTTGACTTGCCAAAAGTAGTGGACACCGAAGAAGCCGATAACGCGCTGCGCTCTAACTTAATTACACTCCATGGTTTGTTACGGCTGATGATGGGTGGCGCGCAAGCGCAAATGGCCGCGGCTGGTTCTTCTGGCTCCATCATGATGCCTGCCCTCACACCGGTGGAGGAAGCTGACCTCGACACCGCCCTCATCGAAACTTATGCAAAAGCAGGCATTACCAACGATCCACTAACACATACCGCATTACCGCCAACCATTACCGACCTCTACGACACCTTGCTGCACATGGGTAACACTGGTCCGCAGCTGGCCCAGCGTCTGCGTAAGTACACGACCGGGACATTTGCCGGAATCTTTAGCCAGCAGAGCAACATCGACATCAATAACCCGATGGTGGTGTTTAACATCCGTGACCTCGAGGACGAATTGCGTCCGGTTGCGATGTACATCGTACTGAACTACATCTGGAATAAGACAAAATCAGACCAGAAGCGACGTATTTTGATCGTTGATGAAGCATGGCAGCTCATGAAGTACGAGGACAGCGCCAACTTTATGTTCAGTCTTGCCAAGCGCGCCCGTAAGTATAACCTGGGCATCACTACTATTACGCAGGACGTGGAAGATTTTATGGGTTCACGCATGGGCCGGGCAATCGTGGCCAACGCCTCAATGCAATTACTTTTGAAACAATCTTCGTCTGCAGTTGATGTGCTGAGTGATGTCTTTAAGCTAACTGCGGAGGAAAAGAAGCGACTCGGACAATTCCCGGTAGGGCAGGGCCTGTTCTTTGCCGGCCAAAACCACGTGCACGTGCAAATTGTGGCTAGCCCGACCGAAGCCAGCCTTATTACCACCAACCCGCAACAAGTCCAACAAATTATGCAAGGTGACTTGAGTGGCCAGCAGGGCACCATTGACCTCAGCAATCAACTCATGCCTGGGAGTATGAATAACCTGTAACCGCCATGCCTGAGCACTTACAGCCGCAAAAGCCTAGCTTTGATAAAGAAAAGGACACGGGCCTGTGGGATGACGCTCGCGAGGAAGCAGATCTGGCTGGCAAGAGCGCTCGAGATCGCGCGTCCTCAGTCAGCCAAGGAGCAAACGACACCCTAGGTAACATTGACGATATCCTGGGAGAGCAGGACGCCGACAACGGAAATGGTGCCGTAAGTCCCGGGGGCCTAGATGCCAAGGAGTCAAACCCAGAGACCGAAGAATCAGAATCCGAAGAAGACGTCGACGAGAGTGAAGCCGGCCTGTATCACCCCGAAGGAGACGAAAAAGGCGAGAAGAAGTCTCTGCGGGGTCGGCTGGCCAGCAGCAAAAAGTGGCTCTGGGCCGCCGGTGGCACGGGGGGAATAGTTGGTATCGTAGTCATTCTACTGCTGTTGATGTTTTCTAGTCTTAAGCTTCCGAATTTATCAGAGAATATTATTAAGTTCCAGTTCGCCCGCGTGACGCGTGAATATGCCAAATCCGGCGAAAAGCTCACCGACGAGAGCTTGGCCAAAAAAGCCATAAAACGCCTGAACGATACAAGGCTAGGGCAAACGGTTAATGACCTACACGACAAGGCAACCGGCTTAAAGGATGGTGCGCTGGCTAAGGTGCAGGGCGTACCTGGCGTCACAAATATACTGAACCTCAACGACAGATATAACCCTGGGCGAGTCGTCAAGAATCTGCATGGATCGGGAATAAGCTTTGGTACTGACTCGTATGGGCGACCAACCGTAACCCTAAGCGGTGCCGCCCTCGAACACGCTGGCCTCGGAGGAGATACAACCTTTTTCCTTGAAAAACCAACGCGTCTAGAGGACTTTAAACGCTCCATACCCGTTTATGGTGCATTTTTGAAGTCCGAGGATGTTCACTCCCTCCTGAGCCTGCAACGCGTCCAGGCAGCTTGGGAAAATACTTGGGTCGACAAAGCCGGAAGACTTACAGATGTAGGCCCCATTGTTCGTGGGTTTGCAATGGACAAGATACTGGGTGATATAGGAGCTAGTCGAATCGGTTATCGCTATAGTGAATTTAAGAATAAGCAGACCGCTGCCCAGCAAGCTACCGAAGCAGATAAACAGACAAATAAAGCCACCGCACCAGAAGAAGGGCATGTAACGTCAGGCGTAAATGACATTGAGGAGGCCGCTCAGAACGCAGCCGACGAAGAAAAGAAGGCTATAGAGGAAGCACAAAAGGATCCCAAAAAGACTATCGCGCTTGAAAATGAGAGCGAGGGCACGGGTATTGCCAAGAGGTCAGTTGGCGATATTGCCAATTCTCTTTCTGGCAGCGTGCTCAAAAGTCGCGTAACTGGCCTTCTTTCGGGGGGGCTATACCAGGCCGTATTCCTCGCCTGTGTCTTTGATGATGCAGCCGACGCGAACAGCACCGGAAAGAGTATTGACGAAGCAAATACCTCCAACCAAAAAACGTTTGTACAGTTTGCTGGTATAGCCGACGAACAAAAGCGCGGACCTAACAGCAATGAGGATGTAGGTGCGTTTGATAATATGCTCTCCGCGGCTAATAACAAAGCCGGGGATGACACGCTCAACTCCATACCCTATCAGCGATCAAGCAGTGGGCAACAGCCAGATACATCCGGCGAGTCCGCGGCGCAGAGTGGGCCGTTTGGATATCAGATACTGCGAGACACTATTGGCAATGACGTCCTCTACAATATTGCCATGTTTGTAAAGCCAAGCTGTCCGGCCGTGACAAGCCCTGAGGGACTGGTTGGTGATATAGCACTTACATTGGTAACAAGCTTCTACAAGAAGGGGTTGGATGCCGGTGCCGACGTTGCCACCCACAGTGTCATAGAGATAATTACTAAAGGTTTCTCCACGGAATTCAGTAAGACATTTGGAAAAGCAGCCCTGGCAAGGGGGGGCAAGACATTAGTTGCCAAAAACGTCGTGACTAAACCCTTCAAACTATACAGTGGCTTCTGGGTAAACTCTAAGATTGTGGCGGGCGTAGAATTCCTGGGAGCGCTCAGTGGCGCATCACACTCACCGGGAACCACTCACAACGGCTATGAAACAGGCAACAACTGGGTGAACGGAGCCGATGCGGGCGCGAACTCCCTATCCAGCGAACAAGACCGCGAGATGATGATGGGCCGACCTTTAACAAAGGACGAGCTCTGCACCAGTCAGAGCGACGATGCTAGCTTCCTGTCGGCCAACTTCCGCTCGCAAAGTACTTTTCAACGTTACTTAGCAACCAGTGAGCCCGGCTCGCTACTGTCGCGTTCTGTAATGACGGCCGGCAGTGCTCTCAGCGGGCCGGTAAGTAAGCCGCTGGTCAGTATAAGCATGCTCCTCACTAAACCCTCGAGTCTTTTTGGTTCGCTACTAAACACATTTAGTCACAAGGCGTTCGCTTTCCAGGCCAGCAACTGTAATTCCGACAGCGCTTACTATGGCAACGTCCAGTTCGGGTGGTCACACGACGAAGAAAAGCTGATTGCCTCTGATCTTTCTTACAAGCCAGACGAAAATCTCGCAATTTTGGCAGAAAGCGGTAAAGCCGTTGATATAGCCAAGACCTACGGGAAGTGCTTTGGTTACCAGGTGGATGACAGTGGCAACTTGGTGGCCGACAAAGATGCCACAATTGGTCGCCTCCTGACCGGTGACGACCCAGCGATTCAGCGTGATGTTCATGGGAACGTATATAGCGACCGTGGAGACTGTGCGCCCAATAAGCTGAGCTATGACAGCCCAGATGCGGGAGGGGACTCCGACATTTCCAGCCCGAAGCGAAACGACCTCGTATTCCGCTGGAGATTGGCCGTACGTTACCAGCACGTCCAAGAGCAACTCTCAGCCATAGACAACGCAGGGACGAGTAGCGGCCAATGAACCACAAACTAGCGATCCGTCGACACATGCTATGGAGAAAATATTTTTACCTCTTTATAGCAAGTTTCTACGTCCTATTAAGCGTGGCCATGCCGAATGTGGTGCGAGCCATTAATACCTGCACGCAAGCGGACAAGTGTATAGATTCCGAGGACTTGTACAGCGTAAACTACAATAGCCCGTGGTATGACCCTCGCTTGCAGAATACTAATGACTGTTCTCAAAGTTCAAGTTCTACCGCTTTTACGAGCGACCCAAATTTAACACCAAAAACACCGGCTTCTTTCCCAACCGATGCCACCCCGCAACAAAAGATAGCCCAGACATTCGTCGTTGGTTTTGACTTGAGTACTGGCATTGCTCCAAGCGACGTCGCGGCAATCGTCAAAAAGTACCACATTGGTGGACTTTACTTTACTGGCACCGCCGATGCCAGCGGGCAAACGTACCCCAATACCAATAGCGATTATCACCACTTTGATAAAACATTTTTTGCTGCGCTCGATAAACTTGCCGGCACGCCACTCCTTATTGCCAGTGACGAAGAAGGCGCCACCAGCAGCGACAACAATATTACGCCGATTCATCGCTTTGCCTATGGAAGCGTGAACTTCCCGACAGCCAAAGACATGGGCAGCACCACAACAACCCAAATAGAAAAGGTGGGTCAGGATGCTGGTCAGCAAATGCAGTCTTATGGGATTACCGCCGACCTCGCTCCGGTGTTGGATGTCGACAACGGCAAGGGAACTGCTGACCAAAGTGTTATTAGTAAGTATGGGCGCGCTTTTTCGGCCGACGCGAATGAGGTGACCAAGGATGCCGACTCTTTCGCTAAAGGCCTACAGGAAAGTGGAATTACACCTGTCTTTAAGCATTTCCCGGGTCTCGGGTCTGCCTGGAACGGCACCAGTCAGGGTAATAATACCGATGCGTTCAAAATTACCGGCCCGTCATTGGCGGAATTAAAGAAGAAAGACCTTATTCCTTACCAACAGCTTGCCGGCAAAGATAATGCCGCCATCATGCTCAGCAACGAGTATATTCCCGACTGGAATGGTGGTACTGTACCAGTTAGCGAAAGCCCCGATGCCGTTAAGTATCTAACGAGTAACCTTAAATTTAACGGTCTTATCATGACCGACTCGCTGACTGGACCTGCCAATTATGAGAATGGCGGCTCAGTTGCACGAGCTATCATCCGCTCCGAACAGGCGGGGGCTAACATGGTACTTTTTGATTCCAAAGGCGTAGATCTGCAATCAGTCATAAACACGGTTCGCAAATCCAGCTTGGTTGCCACTGGTACTACAAAGCTCGATGATTCTATTACCAAGATTATTGCCTTTAAGAACCAGACCGGCACAAATAGCGTGGGTACTGATTCAAACGGTAATGCTACTTGCTGCACCGTTGACAGCAGTGTGTCCGGGAGTGCCGATGGTGAAAAAAATAAGCCAATTATTTGGGCCTACTTTACCGGCAAAGGCTTAACTCCAGAACAAACCTCGGGCATCATGGGCAACATGCAGTCCGAATCCGGCTTTGAACCAGAGCGTCTGCAAGGCACAAATTCTGGGGTAATCACGCCGGCGGATCAGTGGGAAAACGTCAACGGGGGTGGCTGGGGGCTGGTACAGTGGACGCCCGGAAGTAAGATGATTAACCCTACCAAAGATGCCAAACGTGATCCTAACTTGCTCGGCACCCAGCTCGATTTCCTCTGGGGACAGCTCTATGGCAAAGGTAAAGACCTTGGTGCCAGTCTACCTGAGCGTGATGCTGGAGATAGCCTAAAGTTACAAAGCTCGCCCGAATCTGCCTCTAATAGTTTTGGTAAGTTATTTGAAGGCTTTGCCGGCAGCGACAGCGGTGGATCCGACTTTAGTGTCCCCAATTACGGCGACAGCAATTACCAGCAGCGAGCCGCCCAAGCCCGTACCATCTTTGTTCAGTTTACGAAGGGTGGCTCCGTACCAACAGGCGCTGACCTGAGCTCTAATAATGGCGGTGCCAGTTCTTGCACTAGCACGTTTACTAGTAGCACCAGCGGGAGTCTCAGCGACTATAAAGATCCTTTCCATGGCGCTAAAGTTCTAGCCAACCGAGTGGACGGTGGTGTCGACTATGGCTTTAGCAAGCCAACCCCGGTTTACGCTATCGGCGAAGGGACTGTCGTAGTTCATGATGATTATAACTCCGGTTGGTCGGGGTCCTTCGTGGCCTACAAATTAAGCGCTGGACCAGCCAAAGGCAGTATTGTATACGTTGCGGAGGGTTGTAAACTTAATGGCGGCATAAATATCGGGAGTCACGTGACCAGTAAGACTGTGGTCTGCACTGGTCAGACTGGCGGCTACAGCATCGAAACCGGTTGGGCGGCAGACCCCTCCACGGGCTTTGTGGGTGATTACGAGAAGGGTAACGGGTATGCTGGTGCGGACAGTGGCTGCGCTACAGTGTACGGGAAAAACTTCTCCGACCTCATGAAAGCCTTAGGCGCTCCTCCCGGTATTGATCACGGTGGCTCGGCTACTGGGGGAAGTACAAGTCCGACATGCGGCCCAGGAGAAAAAGATAGTAACAATCAGCCATTTAAGCCAGATCCGGCAACCTGGACAGGAGGGAACAATGCGACCACCAACACAACTACCCTTTAAAAAAATCGCCTGGCTCCTGGCCATACTTATAGTCTTGATCGTAGGTCTTAATCTGCTATATAGCTATCTCACTACTGGTAAAATCGCCGTTACCTCTGAGAAGACCGATGGCGTAACGATTCGGGCTATTGATACTGCATATACTAAAACGGTTAAGGGTAGTATCAACGCTCGAGTGAAGCCGGGGGATTACAGCGTAACGGTAGAAAATACTTCCGGTTCCTCCTCTAAAATAGTGCACGTCGTGGCGCGCCAAACCTCGCCAGTCAGTCTCCACATTATTACCGCCAGTCAGGCCGAGCCAGTTACCAGCCGCGCGCCGGGTGGTTTGGTAGTGGACCAAAACGCCATGACCTTCGTAGATATTAACAATAATAATCTTTACCGCGTCACTGCGGATGGAGTTGAGCACTTGGTAGATGCTGACCACTCTTTAACCACAATTAGCTGGGCAGATTCCTCTTACGGAATCGGAGAGGATGGTGACGCTCAGCTGTATATAATTGAGGGAGATTCAGTGACCCCCTTAAGCCTGCCATTTAGCCACAATAATAATGTCAGTTTCTTCATAACAGCCAAGCGAACACTCTACGTGTCCAATGGCCATTACCTGTATGTACAGTCTGCGGGGGGTAGTCTGAAGCGGTTTTATTCTGCCGATGCTGGGCACATAATTACCATTAAAGCTGCTAGCGATGACTATGCGGTTATAAGCGACGCAGCAGCTAATAGCCGAAAGAACCACATTGCCCTGATTACTACGAGCGGTACGGTTAATAATTTTAAAGAAGAGGGGTATGAGATAGCCGTATCTCCTTCGGGGAAAAATATCGCAGTTACCAGTGACGACGAGACAGTTATTACTGATAACCAGCTGCAAGAAGTGGCAGGTGTACCTGCCGGTAACGTCAATTCGCCCGTTTGGCTTAACGATAACACCCTCCTTTACGGTGTTACGAGCGGGCTATGGAGCTACGATCTTCAAAACAGCAGCTCGCAAAAGATTGGTGACGTATCAAGAACCGGCTACGTCAGTAGTATCACCCCGGATAAAACAGGCAAGTATATCTACCTGCTAGTCCAAAATAATTCAAACTCCGGCAAAAGTTTTCTGCTTCAGCGGATTAATTTAGAAGGCAAGCAGCCGCCCGGTATTTATGTGCGCCTTGGAGTGTACCTCCCCAACACCGTCGATGAATGTTCGCTGGGTTACGAAAACTTTGTCACTATGACGATTGAGGTCTACGGCCCGGCCGAGAGCCAAGACGATTGCCTCGGCAAGGCACGAGACTATCTCAAGCTTTACAATGCCAATGACCCTAGCCTTCATATGGCATTTGTCCCCGACGTTTAGACACTAGTACTAATGGTTCGTACGTGTTTGCTAAAGGCCGTATCGTGCACGACGTCAGCATCGGTTGTGGTTATGAACGTTTGGTAGTTGGCGAGGGTTTCGGTCAGCGCATGTCGGCGTGTGGCGTCTAATTCGCTAAACACATCGTCTAGTAGTAGCAGGGGACGAGCTTCACGTGCTTGCTCTAACACTTCTAGTTCGATGATTTTCAGTGCCAGCACAAAGGTCCGGGTTTCACCGCGGGAAGCTGTTTCGGCCGCGGGCTTATCGTCAAAAAGCACTATAAAGTCATCGCGATGCGGGCCAGCCGCCGTGAAGCCACGAGCAACATCAAGACTCAAACTAGCCTCAAGCTTATGGAGCAGCTGTGATTCATAAGAATCTAGCGAGAATTGACTGTGATAGCGAAGGGTCGTGCTGGTGCTGGTGCGAGCTATTTGCTGGTAATAGGCGCCGATGTTGGCTTGGATAGTCTCGCTCAATTGATTGCGATGTCGGGCAATAGCAGCTCCCAGTTCACTAAGGCGCAAATTCCAGGGGAAAAGCTCTTCGTTAATCGGCGCACGGGCGCGTTTGAGCAGCGCATTACGCTGAGCCAGCACCCGGCGGTAATTGCGACGCAGGGCACTGTAGCCCGGCGTGGTTTGCTCTAGGAGATCATCCAGATACACACGGCGCTGGTCAGGAGACCCGCTGAGCAACATAAGATGATTCGGCTCAAATAACACCACCGGTAGCGTGTGCTGTAGGCTCAATCTTTTGTACGTTTTACCGCCTAATTCGTATGTCTTAGATGCTTCGGGCTCGGCAACCAGTTTAATAGTCCTTATGCCGCTGCCGGTCTGGGCGTCCAAACGAGCCCAAGTATCATCAAAATGAATAAGCTCGTGATCCTTCGCCCGATACGACGAGCCGCGCGCCACCACCAAAATACTCTCGAGTAGGTTAGTTTTCCCACTCGCATTCGGCCCAACAATAATTGTCACTTGGTCACTAAAATCAAAATTAGCTTCGGTGTACGAGCGGAAATGCTGCAGGCGAATACTGCTAATCATCATTCCATTGTAACAGCGTGAGTCTTAAGACTTGAGGGGCATAATAATATGCGTGTAGTCGCTACTCTTGGGGTCGCGCAGACAGGTGGCCTCAAGTTTGCCATTAAAACTAAAAGTGACTTCATCTCCATTCAATGCTTGTAAGCCATCAAGTAGATACCGAGAATTTAGAGTAATTTCGCCACTGCCTTTGATTTTACCGTCGGCGCTGGCCGTATTTTCACCCAATTGTGAGGCGATAGAACGAATACTGAGGGTGCCGGCCTTCTCATCTACTTTCAAAGTGACGCTTCCCGCACTCTCGCGAGCAAACAAGCTCGACACCTTCGTAACATTAATGAAGTCGGCACGGGGAAGGGTGGTTACTACTTCAAAGCTCGAGGGAATGAGTTTGCGGTAATCAGGGTACTTACCTTCTAGTAAACGAGCTACTAGTTCAACTTCGCCAACCCGGAAGAGGACCTGTTGTTCGTCATGCGTGACCTGTACTTCATCGGTGCCGTCGCCGAGAATACGTAAGAGGTCCTGCATAGCTGTTGCTGGTACTAGTAGGTTCACATCTTCCTTAGTATTGCCGATTTCTTTCTCAGCCAAGCGATAACTATCGGTGGCAGCCAGGTAGAGCTTGCCTTCAGCACTATGGATAAGTACACCAGTGAGAATAGGTCGCGACTCATCACTTGAGGCAGCAAACACCACCTGCTGCAAACCTTTTCTAAAGGTTTCACCATTTACCGACCACTGTTTACCGTCAGTAATCGCCGGCATAACAGGGAAGTCGTCCGCAACCAGTCCATTAATCGTCGATTGGTACTGTTTGGTGCTGATATGTAGTTTACTTTCCTCTAACTCGAGGTTAATGACTTCATTAGGGAGACTAGCAATAAAATCTTGCATAAGTCGGGCAGGGACAGTAATGGAGCCCTCGGTCGAAACTTTAGCACCAATGTATTGAGTAATGGCAATGTCTAGATTGGTAGCCGATAAGCTTAGACGGTTATTACTCGTCTTGAGTAATACATTAGCTAGAATGGGTAATGTGCCTCGACTATTGGCAACTCGTGCCACAATACCGAGTGCGCGCGTTAGATTTTCTTGGGTGACTTGTAACTTCATTCCGGTAGCTCCCTAACTATTAAATGTATTCATGTAATTCGTTCTTGTACTTATTGGTGGTGTGGATAGTGGGGATAAGGTTTATCCTAACAGAGATAGGGAGTCTAAAAATGTCGTGGAAAAGGTTGCGGATGAACTGGGAAAAATCTGCGGACAACACCCTGGACTTATACCCAGGTGTGTTCAATGGTTCGCTGCTGTCCACAAGCATCCCATAGACTGCACACAAGTTTTGCACAGCTCGTCCACTACGCATAGAGACGCTCCTTTATTTCCGATACAGCGTTGCGCATGTCGGTGTCAATGCGTAGCTCGTTCTCAATCTTCTCTACGGAGTGGATGGCAGTAGTGTGGTCTTTGCGCCCCAGTTCATGCGCGATCTTCGGGAAACTTAGGTGTAACTCACTGCGCAGCATGTACATGGCGATCTGGCGTGGAACCACAATATCTTTATCGCGCTTCGGACCAAGGATGTCTTCCATTGGCACCTGGAAGTAACGAGCGGTGCGCTCGATGATTTGTTTGGCGCTTAAGTGCTTTGGTCGAGTCTTGTGGCCGCCAAGCAGGCTAGTGGCAATACCGAGGGTAGGTTCCAGGGCGCGCATCTCACACCAGGCTAAGAGTTGGTTTAGAGCCGCCTCAAGCTCACGAATGTTTGTTTGTATATTGTTCGCTAAATAGGCAACTACGTCAGTGCCGAGTTCTGCACCTTGGTTGTTGGCTTTGGTTTGCACAATTGCGCAACGAGTTTCGAAGTCCGGAATCTGCATGTCGATAGTCATGCCGCCGCCAAACCGGCTACGCAGCCGGTCCTCAAGCGTTGGAATATCTCGCGGCGGCTTATCACTGGTCAGTATGATCTGTTTGTTGGCCTGGTGCAGCGCGTTGAAGGTGTGGAAGAATTCTTCCTGCATCTTTTCTTTGCCGGCAATAAACTGGACGTCATCAACAATGAGCACGTCAGTAGTTCGGTAATGGCTGGCAAAGTCAGTAGTTTTCTTGAAGCGAATTGCATCCACTAGTTCCTGCACAAACTGTTCGGAGGAAATATAGAGCACCTTTGCATCAGGGTTATTAGCCAAGATGGCGTTGCCAACTGCTTGAATCAGGTGGGTTTTACCAATGCCCACGCCACCGTACAGGAAGAGTGGATTGTATTTAGTGCCGGGATTAGCGGCGATGGATTGGCAGGCAGCAAACGCCAGTTCGTTCCCCGAACCAACAATAAAGTTGTCGAAGGTGTAGCGATCGTTCAGCCCTTGCCGGTAAGAATGCGATAAAGCACTAGTAGTTGGCCCCGAAGTTAGAGTACTTGATGACCTGGGAGCTGCTGGCTGAGCTACGAGAATAGTCTCTTCCTCTTCTTTTTTAGGGGCAGTAGCAGTGATTTTGTAAATAATCTGCTGAGGATGAATACCGTTCTTCTGTAGGGTGTCACGCAAAAGGTCGGTGTATTTTTTCTCAAGCTGGTTCTTTATAAAGAGATTGCTCACGCCAATAATGACTGTTTCATTGGTGTGGCTAATGAGGGTTGTGCCTTTAAACCATGTCACGAAATTGCCTCGTGATATAGACAGTTCAATTTCCCCTAAAACCGCCTGCCATAAATCGGTTTGCTGCACCTTGCTACACTCCCTCAGTGACTTCTAGTGTTACTTAATATAGCGGACTTACCAAGACTTTTCCACACCCCCTAGACAAAATTCTAAAAATTTAGGCTTGCAAGCGGAAACGGAGGTAGAGTTATGCACAGTTTTCGCCGACCCCTGTTAATATGTGGAAAAAACTTGACCTAAGGTGGAAAAGCAACCCCTTTTTGCGCCTAAATATTGTTAAAACCACACAGTCTACAAAATCATAAGTAAGTTGTGGAGAAGTGTCTAAAGTCACTTTTTCTGTGCTGCGGGCAGAAGATTGCCAAACAGAGATAAAACAGATATAATAGGTGCTAACGCCAAATACAAGCATTAAGAGTAAAAGGATAGATTGGTATGCCAAAGCGAACTTTTCAACCCAAGAAGCGCCAGCGCGCTAAAGAGCACGGCTTCATGAAGCGCATGGCCACCAAGGCCGGCCGCAACGTGTTACAGCGCCGCCGCCTTAAGGGCCGCAAGCAACTCAGCGCCTAAGTTACATACAAATAGCCGCAAGTCACTGACCGCTGTGGCTATTTTTAGTTTTCCTTTACTATAGTGATATGTTGTCTCGCACCCATCGATTTCATGGCTTGAACAGCCTGAGCTTTGCCTATCGGCACGGCCAAGTTGTGCGTGGTCCGGAACTAGCGCTCAAGTACAGTCTCAATAAACGGCGCCAAACCTATCGAGTGGCCGTGGTTGTGAGTAAGAAGGTAGATAAATCAGCCGTAGTGCGTAATCGGATTCGTCGCCGAGTTTACGAGGCCTTCCGCACGCTCGACAGCACCGTCAGCCAACCATACGACCTGATCTTCACGGTCTTTAGTAGTCAAGTTGCTACTATGCCAATGCCCGAGCTGCAGCAGCAAATACGTAAGCGGCTTCGGCAGGCCAGCGCCATTTAACTCAAGAAGACAGGTGGCGAACGGGCCAGCTTCTGGTATAGTATAACCAAGGATTTCAGGGAATATTATGTTTACGACACTCGTTGTTCAGCCAATTTTTAACCTGCTCGTACTAATTTACGGTCTGCTGCCAGGCCATAACTTCGGCTTGGCACTGATTATCTTTACAATCATCATTCGACTACTCATGTGGCCGCTGGTTAAGAAGCAACTGCACCAAACCAAGGTGATGCGTGCCCTGCAGCCCGAAATGAAGAAGATTAAGGCCGCCGCCAAGGGTGATCGCCAGAAAGAAGGCCTTATGATGATGGAGCTGTACAAAGAGAAGGGTGTTAATCCGCTCAGCTCTTTCCCGATGCTCATCCTCCAGTTTATCGTGTTGTTTGCTCTCTTTAGTGGTTTACGCCGGGTCATTTCCGATCCCCACAACCTCGTAACCTTTGCCTATCCTCCGTTACAGCACCTGCCCTGGATGAAAGAGCTGGCGCACAATATTCACCTGTTCGACAATACGCTCTTTGGACTGGTGGATCTCTCCCGCAGTGCACTGGGTAAGGCTGGGGTCTACTGGCCCGCCATGTTGATTGTGATCGGCAGTGCGGTGACACAGTATTACCAGAGTGGCCAACTGTTGCCGCAGACCAAAGACTCGCGCAAACTCCGTGACATCCTGCGTGATGCCGGCGGCGGCAAGCAGGCTGACCAGAGTGAAGTCAACGCGGCTGTCGGGCGTAGCACTCGTTGGCTCCTGCCCTTCATCGTCTTCATTGGTACCGTTAACTTTGCCTCAGCGCTCGGCCTCTACTGGTTTATTGGCGGACTTGTGGCCTACATCCAGCAGTCAATTGTCCTCCGCGAAGATGAGACCGAAATGGAAGCCATGGTGGACCGGCCCTCTAAGGACGTCAAAGCTATTCCTGAAGCCGAAATCGTTCAGGATGCTCCCTCTAAAACCAAGACCTCCAAAGCTAAGAAAGCTAAAAAGAGGAGAAAGCGATGAGCGACGTAGCACCGAACAGTTCAATGGAAGAGGCGATCGTCTACGCCAAGAAATACTTGGAAGATTTGCTCTCATTCTTTGGTGTTAACATCGACGTATACGCCACTAGCGACGACGAAGTCATCCAGCTCAATGTTCCCTCTACGCATCTCAACGGCTTTCTCATCGGTCAGCACGCCGAAACCATGCGCTCCCTGCAATACCTGGTAAGCACCGTACTCAAGAACAATGGCTACGAACACAACCGGGTGAATGTAGATGTTGCCGACTATAAAAAGCAGCGCGCCGACCGTCTCAGCCACACCGCCGAAGAATGGGTCAAGAAAGTTCGCGACAGCGGCGAACCAATGGAGCTCAAGCCCATGAACGCCGCCGACCGTCGTGTTGTCCACCAACTGGCCGCCGAGTACGGCTTAACGAGCGAGTCCGAAGGCGAAGGCCGCGACCGCCACATCGTCCTGCGCGTCGCCCCAGAGTAGAACTACTTTAGTACCGATTCGTACACAGCCAGCGTTTGCTCGGCCATTCTTTGCCAAGAGAATTTCTTAACCTGTTCTTTGCCTTTAGTCACCAGCTCAGCGCGCAGGCTTTCGTTACTAACAACTTCGCCAATCTTCTGAGCCATATCATGCACATCTAACGGGTTAAAGTAGTGGGCGGCGTCACCATGTACCTCAGGTAAGCAAGTGGCATTACTGCTCACAACAGGGGCACCGTGCATCATGGCTTCCAGGCCTGGCAGGCCAAAACCTTCACTGAGGCTAGGAAACACATATGCCGCGCAGTGCTCATACAGCCAGCGCAGCTGCCCGTCGCTAATGTAATTGGTAAAGAGGATATTTTGGATTCCCTGCTTTGTTACATCTGCCGCAATCCGCGCATAATTTTTGTCGTGCCGGCCAGCTAGCACCAGCATAAGGTCTGGCTCGGTCTTTTGCAGCTCCTGGAAGGCGGCAATCAGCCGGGGCAAATTCTTGTGTGGTGTGGGCCGCCCGACGTACATAATAAAGCGCTTGTTCTCTAGTCCGCCCACTGGCTGCGGCTCGTCCGCAATGGCGTCAGCCGCCTCCAGCGTAACAGTAATTTTATCCAGCTGAATCCTAGTGAATCCAGCAACATCTTGCTTCACAAATTCGGTCGGGGTAATAACCTGCAGAGACTTTTTGGCCACTCGCTTCACCACCCATTTGTATACTTGCTGTTTCACCCAGAACACAACCCGGTTCTTGGCAGGGTTATAAAACCGCAGCGTAGTCAGGTCTTGCATAGTCGTCACGACCTTGCCCTTATACCAAACCGGCTGCTGGGTCATCGTAAAGTGCACGAGGTCTGGTTGCAAACCCTCAAGCTGCTTCTTAAGCCCGAACTGCTCATCCAGAGTAAACTCCTTATGCGGACAGGCCAGGGGCGTAAACCGCGGGTTACTAGGCTGCCACCCATCCAAGTCTACAGGCTTCAGCAGCACCGTGTAGTCGTTGCCAGTATCAATCTGCTGCAGATAGTGCAGCAACCGCTCCACATACCGCCCAGTGCTCGTACGCAGCTCTCGCGCATCAATAACAATCTTACTCACCCTTTAAGCTTATAGAAACTAAGGATTACGCACAATGTTATAGTCCGTAATGCTGCACCAACCTGACACTTAGAAAAGTTCTATTGTTCGGAAAGATTAAAATAACGGCCATAACTAAACTAATTTAAGGTGCCGCAACCTTTGTTATGGCTTGCGCATGGGCTATGATTGTTGCATGGATATTGACGCGAGCCCTTACAAACTCAGTGGCCTAGCTAAAATAAATGTCGTTTTGGGGAAAAACGGGTGTGGTAAAAGTACAATGCTCAAAGCGTTGGAAGCATTTCTCAGTTCTGGTGGGGACTATGACAGCGTGAAGTACATCAACCCAGAGAGAGGGGGTTCTCTTGTACATGAACCCGGCATTGAGCAGCAGGTTATGAATGACAAGCAATGGATTGCTGCAACGAGGAGAGTAAACCAATTTGGTCAATTCCGGCAACAAACCGTAGCACAATACAGAATGCTAGAAATCAACATCCTCCGAACCCTAGAAGCAAACGTTACAGCTGGGAATCTAGGGAGACCTGTATTATTCGATAGTATTCTCAAGAAAATCAATTCACTTCTAGAAAATATTGAGATACGTCGTGATCAAGCGGGTGGCCCTATCTTTAAGATCTTTAGTCGTAGTGACGCTACTACCCCATTGGATGCTACAACTATTAGCAGCGGAGAGGCTGAACTTATTTCACTTGCTATTGAATGCTTGGCATTTGCCAACTCATTAGATAAAACAAAAAAGAATATATTGCTGCTGGATGAGCCAGATGTACATCTTCACCCCGATCTTCAAGGGCGGCTTACTGCATTCTTAATAGGACTAGTCAAATCTCACAAATTTGAAGTACTTATCGCTACACACAGCACGGCTATTTTAGGTGAGCTCGGAACTTATGAAAGTACAAGTGTGGCACTTATGAAATCAGGTCAGAAGGAACTTCTTTTTGAATCCATAGATGATGAATACCGAAAAATCCTACCTGTTTTTGGAGCACACCCACTATCGAATGTTTTTAATAAAGCGCCCATCCTTCTGGTCGAGGGCGAAGATGATGAGCGAATTTGGCAGCAAGCAGTTAGATCGTCAACTGGAAAGATAAAACTATACCCTGTTTTTTGCGGGAGCGTAAACGAAATGAATGATTACGAAAAAAGAGTGCGTGCGATAACCGGTGCTGTTTATGACAAAGCCAAGGCATTCTCCCTTCGCGACCGGGATGCTGGTGAAGAAAGTATAACGGACATGAAGCCAGTGATTAGAATGAAGCTGTCATGTCGTGCAGCAGAAAACCTCTTGCTCTCCGACGATGTATTAAGTTTTGCTGGAACAAGCTGGGAAGAAGTGAAGCAAAGGATTGAAAAGTGGCTAGTTGATAATCCAACTCATCCGAAATTTTCTTCAATGCGGCATTTTAAAACTTCTGGCTATACAAGAAAGAGTGCTGACTTAAAGGAGATTCGACTTTTACTTGTTGGCGAAATGCTTGCAAGTAATAAGCCTTGGGAGGTACTCGTTGGACAAGTAATTGCCCATCAAGCGCGTTTATTAAACGCCCCCAATCACTCTATTCAAGATTACTTAGGCTCAAAGACCGTAAAGAACCTTCTACCAAGAGCTGTGTAACCTCAAATATTTGGGTTTCAACTTTATTGCTAATGGAGAGTATCTTACGACTCAAACCTTATACCTAACCCTGATAAAAGATATGTTTTCAAGATGCTGCACCAAAATAGGCATAACCCACCTAAACCCATACTGGCCGGCTCATATTTCTAAATTAGATATCTTCAAAAGGTTAATTTGCTAAGATGGGCATATGAACGATGAACTATTGCTAGCGGCATTTGCGCCGACCCGGGATTATGTGCAGGACGTTGCGCGGGTAGTGGGTAAGGTGCAGCAACTCTTTGTGGAGCCAGACCAACATGACTGGCATCGCGGATTGGTAGTGAATGAGCTTGGTATTGCTACACAACCTCTAAGAGGTGTCGCTTCGTTGATACAGATAAATTTAAGAAATGGCATGGTTGAGACTGGAGATAGTTCGTGGCCGTTGGCCTCTACATCCGCTCAAGACATTTTTACAAAGTTGCAAGAATGGGCTGCTGCCAAAGGCAGTAAAAAATCGCCCGAAACACCAGAGTTTCAAACACAATCTTCGACATTTGACCCGGCGCAGGCAGCCCAATTATTAGACGCAATGGTATGGTCTACTACGCAACTCGATGAGCTCAAGGCAAAACTCACCACCGGTCTGACCAGCCCCGTACTGCTCTATCCACATCACTTTGATGTTTCGCTTAGCTGGTTTCCCGACAATGATACACAACAGCTTACCTTTGGTTTTTCAACCGGTGACGAAACTATTGCCGAGCCATACTACTACACGACGAGCTATCCAGAATCCGAAGCTTTTACGACTAAAGTCTTACCGACGCCTGCATATTGGCAAAAAGATGGTTTTAGCGGTGCTGTCATAAAGTACAACGAACTTATCCATGATGGTAACCCTGCACAAAAACTTGCGGATTACTTTACCACTTTGCGCTCGTAAGGGGAAATAACACGCTACTTCGCCAATTAACTTTGAAAGAACCGGCCACGCTACTCAGGTGCTAACCTCTCGAGGTCAGAAGCTTGGTATTTACGAAGAGGCTTAGTCTAGAGTGACAGGTGTCATTGCTTGTCTGCAAGGTATAGCCCATAATGAGGACACTATCCCGAAGGGAGGATCCTTATGAATTTCAGCAAAGTCCTTAAGCAACTCATGCGCTCGAAAATAACACTCTTAGCTTTGCTGCTCGTCATTGTAGCTGTAGGAGTTTTTGCGGCTACCAGGCAGACAACACCTAAAAATACCGCTTCCTCAGAAACAGTCGCAGTCGCAGATACTAAGGCGAAAAACACCACTACTGAGGCTAAGGATACTTCTCCACAGAAGTCGACCACACCAGACCAAGTGGTTTCGCCACCAGCACAAACTCCAAGCACGCCCAATATACAGCATCCAACGGCAGCGGATTGTCCGGCAAACAGCGGTCTCTTTACTGTCTATGCGAGTAACGTAGCCGGTACGCCTGCGTACAACGACAATCCGACGTATAGGGATACATCAGGTACGGTTCTGTATACGGTTCCTTACAAAACCGCTATCACTTCGGTGTATTGCGGGGCAGACAACACGGTCCTTTTCCATTACGTAGGAAGGCAAATTTACGCGAGCTTTCACTTTGAAGACGTAAGCATGACCCAGCCGTAACCCTCGACACTTTTCGATGTTTCCAGGGAGCAAATGTGGCGAGTTAGGGGTTAGGAGCCTTCTGTAAAGCTGCTGCTGGAGCAGGGTGCCAGTCACTAGGTTCATAGTGATGCATGACGGCCATTACACCCCCAACAACTACTAAGGTGAAGACGAATGCCCAGGTGGTCGGGTGACGTTGGAACTTCTTTTTTAGCCTACTGTCTTTTGTTTTTCGTGCCATAGTGCACGAATACTAGCAGCGAATTATGAACTAATTATTAAAACTTGCTGTGATTCGGCTCACAGACATCTGTGAGGGGTGGCTTAGGATTGCTTGCTTCCGTAAAAAAGACGGCGGAGCTTATGGGCGTTTGGCGGGAGTTCGTGGGTCATAATGCTCCAGATATAGGCAGAGGAAACTTTGCGTTGACGCTGAATGTTCCAACGCTCGCCGAGCTTTTTAGGAAAGAGCAAAACACTCTTACCAAAGCCTTTCAGCGCCGGCCAACCCTGCCCGCGGGTTAAGGCGCTTACCATAAACATGCCATGCGCAACGGTAAAGCGTGGCAGTATGCGGATGAGTAGGCTAGCCGGCGCATTCTTCCAGAGCAGCCAGGGATAATTTTTCATAGTTTGATACGTGGTGAAGCCTTTAATTTTGCTACTGGTAGCCCCAATTTGATGGTAAGCCAACGCGGTTGGCACATACCTTACTTTCCAGCCGGCCAGCTGGGCACGGAAGCTAATATCCACATCTTCGTAGTACGCAAAAAAGTCTTCGTCAAAGAGTCCGATTTCTTGCAACATACGGGTACGGTACAAGCTTGCACCGCCACTGGCACCAAATACTTCGACCAATGCGTCATATTTGTCGCTCACTTCCTCGCCGCGTCCACGGGGGTATGGCAGGCCCCAAATAGTGTAAATATCCCCAGTACTATCCACGTGAGTGCGCTGACTATCCAGGAGCTTACAGGTAGCAATACCGGCTTCGGCGTGGGCCTCAAGGTCCTCTACTAAGTGCCTGAGCCAATCTTTGTCGGCTACGGCGTCATTATTAAAGAGTGCAACAAAATCATCGCCGTCGGCTATGCTTTTGCGAATGCCGGCATTAACGCCACCCGCGAAACCCAAATTTGTCTGATTAACTACCAGCTCAACCTGCGGATAATTTTGCTCCAAAAATGCTAACGAACCGTCAGTTGATCCGTTCTCTACCACAATAATGCGCGCCGGAAAAGTCTGAGCCAGCAAAGAATCCAAGCAGGTGGCCAACGAATCCATACCATTCCAATTGGGCACCACAATCGCAACAGATGAGGTACTACTCATCTTACTAGCATACAGCAGTTTTATCTTTAGCTATTAGTAGGAATGGCTTTTGAAGTGGTTGCATCGGACAACTGTTCTTGCTGCGCATTTGATGCAGCACGTTTGCTAAGAGGTGCTGTTAGCCAATTGCCAACCCGCTTAGAGATTTGAATAGCTGGCACGTCAACCCATTTGGTGTAGAAGTGCGAAAGAACCAGGATGAGCGGCAGTGAAATACTAAACATCACGCCAAAGCTTTTGGCATAGCCAAGGTGCGGCAGTAAACGGTTAAAGAGCAGGCATGAAAAGCTGTAAATAACCGCAAAATGCAGCAGGTACAAGGCGAAAGAGATGCGACCCAGATACTGCAAAGGGCGCGATTCAAAAAAGCGTGTCAGCCAACTCATTCGTAGCACGGCAATAATCAGACAGGCGGCGCCAAGAGTACGCATGAATTGCTCGGTACCTTGGATGGTGAAGAAAGGTAGCTGATACGCTGAGTAGTAGCTAGGGTGGATATTGAAGGTGTTGTGCCAGCTGCCAGCTACGATGCCGAAGGCCAGCAATCCCCACGCTACAAGAGGGTGCAAACGGTCTTTGAGCGAAGGGAAGTTAACCCATACATCACAAATTGCCACGCCCAAAAGAAAGGCCAAAAAGTAACTGTGCGAAAAGATAATTGCCAGAGCGCCGTAGATAAGCCAGCGTTTTTGTAGACGACCGAAAAATGCCAATATAGCAAAGACGATGAACGAGCCCAGTAGCTCAACATACATTGTCCACAGATTAGAGTTGTACATAGCTAGATTGGTAGCGGTAACGGACGAGTCATTAAAGAACACGCCAAACGCTCCCTGGTGAATAGCACCCCAAAAATGTGGTTGAAAGTTCCAATACCAAGTCAGCCAGGGTGAGCCGGTTATTTGGGCGGTTTCTAGATGGGCGCGATCGCCAATTCGCATAATTATGTACGCGAATAAAACTGAGCCGAAGGCTGGTAGCATGAGCCGGAAATAACGACGGCTTGCTGATGAAACTAGCACCCCAACATCTTTCCTGCGGAAAAAACTCAGACTGAGCACAAAACCACTGAGAACAAAGAAAACCAGCACTGAGAACGTACCAGCGAAGGGTAAAAATAACGGCGTATTCGCTACAAGATGCTCATAGCGGAAGTGTCGAGAAACGGCTGAAAAACCAATCACAAATGGCAAAAAGGCTACCGTAAAATGCCAGATAACTACTACAAAAGCAGCCAGACCACGGAGCCCTTCTAAATTATGGTACCTATGTTGATTGTCACCCACTTGTTAATCTAGTTTAAACCTTATATGCGTGGCAGTCCAGTGTCCCAAAACCACTGCAAATGCTCGACTAGAAGGCCCTCGTCCTCTATAATTAATCTGAACAATGAGACGCATTTTCTCCAAGCAAAATCGCATTCTACTAGCAGAGCTGGTAAGAACGGATTTTAAACTACGCTACCAGGGGTCAGTGCTCGGCTACGCCTGGTCACTACTCAGACCACTCCTCCTGTTTGTTATTCTCTACGTGGTATTTGTAAAAGTTATTGGCACCGGAAAAGACATCCCTCATTTCCCGGTCTACTTACTAGTGGGGATTGTGCTCTGGAACTTTTTTGTTGAAATGACCACGCAAAGCCTTGGTTCGATTGTTGGCAGGGGAGATCTCATACGCAAAATTCGTATCCCGCGTTGGATTATCGTGATGTCGAGCAGTATTTCCGCACTCATTAATCTATTGCTGAACTTGCTCATTGTCCTAGTTTTTGTAGTTATTAATCACGTCAATGTATCCGGTAGCATGGTGCTGTTCCCGCTCATACTTCTGGAAATATATGTCTTTGCGCTTGGTCTCTCGCTTTTCCTGTCGGCTGCTTTTGTTAAATTTCGTGACGTAACGTACATCTGGGAAGTCATCCTCCAGGCAGCCTTTTACCTCACCCCAATCCTCTACTCGCTGGCGATTATTCACAACGTCACCTTCCAAAAATTGCTGCTTTTAAATCCCATGGCTCAAGCTATTCAAGATGCGCGGTATAGCGTAGTTACACACCAGACCATAACGACCTACCGAGTATTTCATCATGGATGGTATGCGTTCCTGCCTTTCGTAGGTGTAGTAATTACCCTCATTATTGGTGCTACCTACTTCCGAAAAGAATCTAAATACTTTGCAGAGAATATATAGATATGGACGACAATATTGCCATAAAAGTTGATAAGGTAAACAAGACGTTTAGGCTGCCGCTCGAAAGACAGTCATCCATTAAAAGTCTGGTCGTTAATTTCTATAGGCGCCGCAAAGGCTACGAATTACAACGAGTATTGCAGAATATATCGTTTGAGGTGAAGGAGGGCGAGTTCCTAGGTATTGTCGGAAGAAACGGAAGCGGTAAGAGTACACTCCTAAAACTCCTGGCCGGTATCTATGCTCCCGACAAAGGTGCCATACAGCTTCAAGGCAAGCTCACGCCTTTTATTGAACTCGGCGTTGGTTTTAATCATGAGTTGACTGGTCGAGAGAATGTTTTTCTGAACGGCGCGTTACTAGGCTTTAGTCGCAAAGAAATCGAAGAAATCTATGATGACATTGTGGCATTTGCCGAGCTCGAAAAATTCATGGATCAAAAACTCAAGAATTATTCCTCCGGTATGCAAGTGCGTTTAGCATTTTCTATCGCCATTCGCGCCAACACGGATATTCTGCTTATTGATGAGGTATTGGCGGTAGGTGATGCTAATTTCCAAGCTAAGTGTATTAGCGTCTTCCAGGACCTAAAACGCAGAGGCAAAACCATTATATTTATTAGTCACGACATGGCTATGGTTCGTCAGTTCTGTGATCGGGCAATCATGATTCAAAACGGTAAAATAATTGCCGAGGGTAATACAGAAAAAGTAGCACTCGAATACGAAATGGCTAACCTGCCGGCTGATCTGTCTGTGAATGCGGTCAATGAAAAAATTAAACAGGCCAAGGATAAGATCATCACTAAGCTGGAGTTGATTACTGTTGGTGGACAGTCCACCGACATCTTTAAACATGGCGAAGAAGTAAGATTAGTAACGCACCTCAAGCCAAATACAAAAGCCCAGAACTTAGGAGTAGCAGTGTATACGGCGGACGGTTCCTATGTATTTGGGACAAATACCATCATTGATAACGTCGACATTAGTAACCAAGTCAGTTACTCATTTAAAGCCGTACTAGGTGCAGGTAAGTATCGATTTAAAATTGGAGTTTTTGGGGAAACCGATGATGTCATCTATGAGTTCTTTGATAATGGTCCGACCTTTACGATTGCTCCTGAGCATGGCAAACAACTATGGGGTGGGGTGGCTTACCTAGAGCACGAGTGGTCAAACCTGTAGTTTTTTGAGCACTGCATCAAGCGGCTTATCGAGATTTTTTGCCCAGTCGCTACCAATATTGGTGGACGCAGCGTTGGCTTGTCGAGTGGTGTTGCTAGTAGAGCAGGCGTCAACAATCTTTTGAGCCATGTCTTCTACGGTCGGCTCGGCCATTAAGATATTTGAGGAGTAGCGCGAAAGATCTTGCTTAGTTTTGTACTTTGTCGAAACGACCATCGCTCCAAGGGAGGCAAGTTCAAGTGTTGGATAGTTGGGGTGAGGGGCGAGCATTGGGGAAACGGCAACGTCAATCGAAGCGGCAAAGCTATAATATTCATCCAAATTCATTTTGCCTAAATTCTTTATAACGTGTCCGGAGCTGAGTTTGATAGAAGGAATGTCGGCCTGTCCAGCACAAAAGATTTGCCAGCCACCCGTACGTAAACTCTCATTGCTTGAAAAGGCAAGATCAAGTGCCTTTACTGCGCTGAAAAAAAGATTACGATGTACAGAGGGTCGCCCGTACAGGAAAAGTTTTTTAGTTGAAGCTGACGATTTCGTTGGCGAGTTCGATGACACACGAGGCGCTGGTGCGGGTTCAAACCAGGTAGCAGTTTGCTTTATATAGTCGTAACCTTGCTCCGCAAAAAAATCGTATAGCAGTTCGGTGTTGCATAAAGGAATGAATTTATTAGTGTAATACGTTTGATCTGCAAAACACTGAGCATCGCTGTTATTGTAAAAAATCGGTTCATAATCCTGGATAAGATATACGAACTTATTCTTTAGTGGTAGCTGTGCGGCAACTTGTGCATCCCACCAAGCGCTCACTACCATGACGTCATCAGGGTGTAGAGGTAAGTAGGCAAAATGGTCTGGTGTACGGAGTGACAAGTCCAAGGTACTATAACGATCTGGGCTAACTTCAATGCCGTTAGCGCTTAAGAATTTTAGTACGTCAGTCTTCTTTGAATAGCCGGTTGTTTGCGCAACACGGAGATCATACCCTAGTTTATTTGCTAGCTCAGCCGCTACTAGCAGGAGGGTGGCAATCCCGCCGTAAAAGCCCTTCGGGTCAAGAAAGGCAAAGACGGTCACCGAAGGTTTCTGACCAACTTCGGGCAGGGCCGGGTGCACCGGGGCGAGATAGGGGAACGTGTGGTGCATAAAATGATTAATGGAGATGTTTTCTTCTCCGGTAATGGAGCCCGCCTTGTTAATAATGACGCGGCTTGTCTTATGCTCTACGCGTTCTAGTATGCTGGCACTCTTGCGCGCCACTTTTCCGCTCAAGTGTGTAGCCTTACGGACGGCTCTTAATGAAACAATTCGCGGATCTTTACTGCGCATGTTTGAGCTCCTTGACGCCTACGTGTGGGTCGCCTTTTTGCATGTCAAAATGCTTTATGTAGGATTTGTATGATTCAAGGAAGTCTACATATGGCACTGCAAGCATGGACCGGGATTTGCTCTCTTTATGGATCATATAGCCATTGCTGGCGCCCAGGAGAACGCTTTTGTGGCCAGCCGCTTCCAGGCGCAGGCACAAATCTACATCTCCCCCACAAATAATGAAGTCTTCGTTAAGCCCCTTCACTTGCTCGAATTTTTCGCGTTCTATCATGACGGCCGCAGCGGTTACTGCAGACACAGTCATATTTTTGGTAATATCTGGTGCTATGGGGTCACTAGCAATCTTTTTCATGACTTTTTTGTAGGATTGCTGAATGTAAAGGTGGTCGGCAGTACCACCGGCTACTAGGTACACGCCGGCATGCTGAATGGTTTTGTTGTCTTCATACAGAAGGACACAGCCTACCGCGCCAGTTTCTGGCTTAAGCGCTTCTTTGTACATTGCTTCTAGTAGGCCCTGGGAATTTTCTACCAGCTCGATGTCGTTGTTAAGAAGCATGACCACCCGGCCCTGGCTTTTGCGGACGGCCCAGTTATTGATTGCCTGAAAATTGAAGGGTTTATTGTATTCCAGAAGTGTGACATTCGTGCGGGGTCGAACAGCCTCAGCCACTTTTGCGAGTTCTTGGGAAGAGGAGTTGTTGCTTACTAAAATAATCTCCTGAACAGCCTCGCCATGCGTAAAGAGTGAATTTACGCATGCAATAGTCATGTCAGACTTATCTTTAAAAGGAATAATAATACTTAGATCAAGCACAGCTGAGTATTAATTATAAGCTAGATAAGATTGAAACGCCAATCTCCGGGCTGTACTTAGCGGGGTTCTAAAGAGGACTTATGGGGCCCCATCAAAGCCAACGCCCTCTAAGTGGTAACCGTAGTTGAGGGCCGAATCTCGTTCTGCCGCATTGGTAGTTAGCAGATAGTCGCCATTGGCAGGGTTTGAGAGCCTATACACCGGGACGGTTCCGGGGTAGTTAGGAGGGTAGGCAAAAAAGTAACTGGTCTCTTGGGCATAACCTATCTGTACGGCAGTAGCTTTCTCATCAGGGAAAACAGTGTTGAGATAACGCTTTGAGCGCTGGAGTCGGTAGACCAGCATGTTATCGCCAGTCTGCCCGCTCAGGCCGTAGAATGCTATGCCCTCATCGTTGTAGCCAAGGAGCAGTACGGCTGCATTTTTCTCGGCATCGCTAGACGTGTAGAGGTGTAAGCCATTTTTGGAAATTCTATAAATGGGAATTTTCTGACTGGTAGAGGTCAGATAGAAGGGATTGCCTTCGTATGAAAAACCGGAACTTTGGTAGGCATTTTTTTCGTATAGGCTTGCCGTAAACATGTAGTGACTATTCTTAGAAAGCCTGTATATGGGGTAACGATTGGTCGGCACAGAGCTGACATAAAAGGATACGCCCTCGTACGTGTAACCATACGTTTGCATAGCTATGTTGACCTCGTTTGGATCGGTGGTAAAGAGGTGAAGACCATTACGCGAGAGTCGGAATAGCGAACGAGCCCCAGTATCCGTAGCGTTGACGTCATTATTTCCGATAGGTCCTTCAATAATGTAGTTGTAATATTGAACCGCTTGGCAAATCTCGGAAGGGTTACTAGTGTAGAGGTAGTCGCCATCACCCTTGCGGAATAACCGATAAATGTACGTCGAATCAACTGGTGGACAACCAATACTCGAACCAAACCAGTCGTTATATATTCGCCAGAAATTACGATTCCCGTAGGCGCTGCAGCCATCCCCTGAACCATACATATTGTTTAGGGCGGCTTGGTTTGGCTGGTAGGGCGTGTAGTAGTAGAGTGCGGCGGTGGCTTTATTGCGGATAAAAATTGTATTGCCGCCACAGGTACGGTTGGAGTTCCAGAGGATAAAGTTGTTGGTGTTCGGTACCTTATAGCTACCGCCTGGGTCAGTACCATTTGCTTGGTTGGCCGGGCATTGTATTTTTGCACCACTGCTATCAGTACAGCCCCACCAAGGCTGATCCATACCGTCCAAATAGGAGCGTAATAGTTTGGCAGATTCCCGAATTTGGAGGCTGAACCCGGCATAATTTGGATCGCAAGTCGCACCGTTCGGACCATCTGGACAGTGAGCTCCTAAAGCGTAGGTGTACTGAGATTTAAACGGCCAGTCGTCAGTAATCAATGGCCCGGGAGATTCTTTCTGAATCATAACTAGCAGTACTTTGGGGCTAATGCTGTACGCTTGGGCGGCATCCCAAATAAGCTGTGCTGCACTTTCTGCGCCCGCAGGAATAGCTGCACCCCCATAATTACTGACGGGGAGGCCCGCACCTGGGGCGGTTTTGGGTACTTCGTAGTAGTCCTTCAGGCAAGTAAAAGGTGCTGGATTATTATGAGCTGCTCCATAATCGGCGCGCGTTCCGCCACCATATTCTGAAGTTGCCGTTCCCGCAGTGTCGCATTGACCGGGGGTTTTCCCGGTTGCTCCGGTACCTACGTGGCTGTTAAGAAAAGCTTGGATTTGGCCAACATCCATACTGGCGCTAAAGGTAAAGATACCGTCGTCGATTATTCTGCCTGCCTGCCAATCGCCTGCTGACACAGCATTCGCTTTGGGCGAAGAGACCACCATTCCCAAGAGGGGGGTAAACGTAAGGATTATTGCCGCTAGGAGCCCAAGATATTTACGCATTTTATTGTACCGAGAGTTGAGCAGAAGCTTCTTTACTTGTTCCCGCCGAAGAAGTAGCCGTGAGTTGTAAGGTCCATTGTCCCTTGCCCACTGAGTCGATAGGCACACTAAAGCCGGCACATATTGAGGACTGAGGTTGGTAGATCACATCGGCGGTTTGGGATGTGGAGCGGGTGCCATTAGTGATGGTGAGCTTGCAAGTGCCATCGCTAAAGTTGCCCAGGCTAGTGTAGACGGTAACGGTACCGTTTGTTTCTTCCTTGGCGCTGAGACTGATGGGACTACTGTTCGAAGGAGGCGGCGTTGTAGTATTGCTATTTGAAGTATTCTTTTCGATATAGGCTTGCTTTTGTTGGGCGTTGATGGCAGAAGCTTGTTTCTGCTGCTGTGGGGTGGGCCCGTTGGAAGTTGTCTTACTTGAGGAGTGAGAGAAAAGACTAGACTTTGCCGCAACAAGCAGCCCAAGCGCAACTACAATGAGCAGGCTCGCTAAGATATAAATAGGTTTTTTTGATCGTTTTTTTTGTTTGGCCATGTACGGTTTGATAATACCATAAAACACCTTCAAGCACAAGCAAAAAGACGAATAAAACAATGACTATTATCGTAAGGGTAATGGTGCTACAATCCTCTATAAAGATGCGAAAAAATCTGAGGCTTGCAGTTGTAGTTGCTTGGGTTGGTGTACTGCTTCCACCGCTTTTTTTATTGGGGTTTTTAGCTGTTAAAGCGGTTGATGTGCCATTTTGGGATCAATGGGAGCTAGTTCCCATTATTCAAGACTACAAAAACGACCGCCTAACTTTTACTGACTTTTGGCATCAACATAATGAGCATCGCATATTTTTCCCTCGCCTAGTCATGGTGGGGCTGGCAGCTCTCACAAAATGGAATGTAAAAGTCGAAGCCTTATGCGGCCTCTTGATTGCAGGGGTGGCCTTCGTACTACTACTAAAAACTTTAGACAATACACTCAAGAAACCTATCCGTTCAGCAGCAAAAAGGGCATATCCACTTTGGGTGCCGCCCCTCTTCAGCCTTATATGGTTTTCGTTAGTGCAATGGGAAAACTGGATGTGGGGATGGCAAATTCAGTGGTATCTATGTGTGCTTGGGGTGATGTGCGTAGTGTACGGACTCTCCTTGGCAAGAACCAAGGTGTTACCCGCGAGAGTACTGTTGCTGCTTATTGGTGGCGGTGTACTTGCGCAGTATTCCTTAGGTAATGGAGTGCTTATTTGGCCCGTATTGATCGCCGGTCTCCTGTATCGACGGACAAATATAAAACAGGTAATTTCTCTGGCAGTAATAGGGCTTACGACGACTTTTCTGTACTACCTTCACTACGTAAACCCACCGGGCAGTCCACCTAAAGGGTATGCGCTACGTCATCCTCTAGGGGCGATGGAATACTTTTTTGCTTATCTGGGGCGACCGTTAAGTTACGTGCATTTATTAGCGCCTATTTTAGGGGTATTAATTTTTGTAACTTTTGTCGGGGTAATAATTTTAGCGTATTTGAAGAAGAAAAAGGATTTGGATGCAGAACTACCTTGGATTACGCTCGGACTTTTCGCTATCGGTAGCGCAATAATAACTGACCTCTCACGGCTAGGCTTCGGTTTATTCCAAGGATACTCAAACCGCTACACCACCATCTCCTCGCTATTACTTATTGCGACGTTGGTACTGGCCTTCCATAATAGAGAAATATGGGGAAAATATGTTCGCAAAGTAAATCTGCGATTTGTATCCGGCTCACTGCTTATTATCCTTGTTGTGTTACTGGGTACGAACTACATATCGGGGACACGACAAGCGCTAAGTCAAAGCCATTACTTACGGGATATTCATAATTGCACTCATCAGCAAACTCCTCCGGATGTTTGCCTACTGTCTGCTTATCCAAACAAAAAAATCGTACTACCTCGCCTTCAATACCTGAAGCAAATTCATTGGGGAGGGTATTAGTCAGTAGGTGGAAATCCTCACTGCAACAAAGCTAGTTGGCCAGTAATGTGAAGGAGGTAACTTTCGAGCAAGCTAGCAGTATTGCTGGCCACTGCCATTACGCTGCTCAAACCCGGTAGACGTAAAGTATAGTGTCATGCTAAACTCGAAGGTGAATTAAAGAGAGGGGTAAAACGTGTCGAAAGACTATGATGTTTGTATAGTTGGGGGTTGTGGGCATGTTGGTTTGCCATTTGGTATGGCACTAGCCGATCAAGGCAAAAATGTCGCTTTGTACGACATTAATGAAGAGGTGATCGCAAAGGTTAATGACGGGGTCGTCCCTTTCAAAGAGGAAGGCGCCGAAGAGGTCTTAGGCCGTGTGTTGAAGGCCAAGAAGCTGCGAGCAACCAATGATCCACAAGTTATAGCTAAAGCAGATATCATTGTTACCGTTATCGGTACACCGGTCGACGAACATCTTAACCCCCGTGTTCGCGACATCACTCGAGCAATTAAAGAAATCGAAGAGTACATTCAAGATGATCAGTTGCTCATTATGCGCAGCACACTTTACCCAGGTGTTACAGAAAAGGTCCATGCCTATCTTCAGAAGCGTGGCAAGAAGACATTAGTTGCATTTTGCCCTGAGCGTATCGTAGAAGGCTATGCTTTAACTGAGCTGTATGAACTTCCTCAGATTGTGGCTGGCTGCACGCCGGAAGCTACTAAGCGTGCCGAAGCGCTATTCAAGACGCTAACCAAAAAAGTTGTAGTTACCAAGCCAATTGAAGCCGAGCTTGCGAAGCTCTTCACAAACACCTGGCGTTACATTAACTTTGCTATCTCGAACCAGTTCTATATGATTGCCCAAGCTGGCGGTCTGGACTTCTATAACATCTATGACGCCATGACCCAGGACTATCCGCGCCTGAAATCATTTGCCAAAGCTGGCTTGGCCGCCGGTCCGTGTCTTTTTAAAGACACCATGCAGCTCTCCGCCTTTAGTGGCAATAACTTCTTCCTTGGTCATTCAGCAATGTTGGTTAACGAAGGTTTGCCAGATTTTGTAGTGGATGCCATGAAGCACAAGTATGACCTGAGTAAGATGACTGTGGGCGTTCTCGGTATGGCCTTTAAGGGTGACAACGATGACCCACGCGAAAGTCTTTCGTACCGCTTAAAGAAAAAGCTGGAAGTAGAAGCCGATGTGGTACTCTGCACGGACCCGTACATTAAGGATCCACGCTTTGTATCGCTGGATGAAGTTAAAAAGCGTGCGGACATTATTGTGGTTGCTACACCCCACAGCGACTACAAGGGCGTAAGCTTTGGCAAAACACCGGTTATTGATATGTGGAATTATTACGGAAAGGGAGGACTGATTTAATGAAAATAGTTTGGACAGGCGCGGCAGGTTTTATTGCCGGCTACACAATTGAGGAGCTGCTAAATAACGGTCACGAAGTTGTCGGCATTGATAACTACTCCAAGTATGGCAAGCTCGAGAAAAGCTATGACAACCACCCCAAGTACACCTTTATAGAAGGTGACGCCAAAGATGTGGAGCTTATGAAGAAGGCGTGTGAGGATGCTGACGTGTTAGTATCTGGCGCAGCCATGATTGGTGGTATTTCGTACTTCCATGAGTTTGCATACGACTTAATGGCCGAGAACGAACGCATTACTGCTTCGGCTTTTGACGCGGCTATTTGGGCGTTCAAAGAAAAGAAGCTTAAGAAAATTTTGGTCATGTCCTCATCTATGGTCTATGAGTCTACCTCTACCTGGCCAACTCCTGAAGATGACATTATGAAGTCACCGCCGCCAATTTCTACCTATGGCTTCCAGAAGCTTGCCTGTGAGTATTTTGCTCGTGGTGCATGGGAACAGTTCCAGTTGCCATACACGATCGTGCGTCCATTTAACTGCGTTGGTATTGGTGAAAAGCGCGCCTTGGGTGACAAAGAAATTTTCTCTGGCAACGTTAAGTTGGCTATGAGCCACGTTGTGCCAGACCTCGTGCAGAAGATCGTAAAGGGCCAAGACCCACTGCACATTCTGGGCGACGGCAAACAGGTTCGTCACTACACTTACGGTGGTGACTTGGCTCATGGCATTCGCCTAGCAATTGAAAAAGAAGAGGCCTTGAATCAAGAATTCAATATCTCAACACCAGTTTCCACATCAGTTCTTGAGCTTGCCGAAAAAATTTGGGAAAAGCTTAATCCTGGTAAGCCCTTCAACTATGTTTCCGACACACCATACGAGCACGATGTTCAGAAGCGTGTACCGGATACTACTAAAGCCAAAGAAGTACTCGGATACGAACCAGAAACATCGCTCGATGACATGCTTAATGAAGTGATTCCGTGGATCAAAGAGCAAGTAGAAAATGGCAACATCTAAGCAGGACCGGCCGCTTCTTTATATCATCACGCCTGTCTATAACGAAGCCGAAAATTTTCCCGGACTATACGCGGAGATAAAAAAGAAGATCAAGACGCCACACAAAGTAGTGGTAGTCTATGACTTTGACGAAGACACCACGGTGCCAGTCGCCAAAAAGTACCAGAAAAATGATAAGGATCTGGTGTTGCACAAAAACACTATTGGTCGAGGCGCTCTTAACGCCATCCGTAGTGGCTTCGAATATGTTCCATCCGGCCCGGTACTTGTCACAATGGCCGATCTCTCCGATCGTTTAAGCGATGTCGATAAAATGTACCAGATGTATGTGGAGGGTGCAGACTTGGTCTGCGGAAGCCGTTACATGAAGGGTGGACAACAGGTTGGGGGTCCGTTCCTGAAGCGTACACTGTCCCGCTTAGCTGGAGTCTCGCTGTACTGGGTACGCCGCGTACCTACGCATGACATCACCAACAACTTTAAGCTCTATGACAAAGCCTTCCTGGATACGATAACTATTGAGAGTGAGGGTGGCTTTGAAGTAGCCATGGAAATCACCGTTAAAGCTTTCCGTGGTGGCAAAAAAATTGCCGAAGTCCCGACCGTTTGGCGCGATCGAACTGCCGGTGAAGCTCGCTTTAAGCTCTGGAAGTGGCTACCCTCATATCTCCGCTGGTACTTCTACGCCCTTGGTCCAAAAAAATCCAGCTAGCTATTTGTTAAAAATTCAAATGCTGCTTGCATAGTGAACTGCTGGTTATATCCTGCTAGAGGTAGGCTTTCTTGTGATACCCAGTAAAAATCACTGGCTTCGTTGCGTGGTTTGGGTGTTTCTTGTAGTTCAATAAGGTAGGTGAGAGCTATGGCATGCTTAGTAGGGTCAAAACTATACGGAGCTTCTGATGAGTCTTGATGTAAGTGCTGCTGGACATGAAACGGGCGGCCAATATCGTTCCCCGCAAAAAATGAGAAGTTAGTTATATCCCAATCAGTCAAAATATGCCGTTTTATAGCATCGTCGAGTGTTTCATTATGCCAAACACGCCCGCCCAACAAAGCGGCTTTACCTGCCTCTGGGCCTGTTGCTCGAGTAATAATACCAATTTCCCATTGACCCGCATTCTGCCGGACAGGGATTACGTCAACGCACACAATCGGTACAGCATGAGTTACGCTTTGATAAAGATCGTCAGATAGGTAAGTCATAACTACTTGGTGATGAAGACGTACTTTTTGTAGACGACGTAGGTCCAGGTCATTTGGATGGCTACCGCGAGAGCTTTGGCTGCCACGTAATTAATGTGGGTGCCCACGATGCTTACAAAAGTCACCGTGAACAGGAAGTTAAAAACTAGCAGGGCAAAGTAAGTTGTGATGTGGTGCATGAGGCTTTCTTTTTCGCGCGAATCAAAAGTCCAGTAACGATTGAGTACGAAGTTGTACGAGATGGAAATCCAGTAAGCGACCGAAGTTGAAGCAGCTAGGTTGAGCTTACAGATACCATGGAGAAAGAACAGAATACCAAAGTCTAAAACAAAGGTTGTGCCACCCACAAAGAGGTAGCGCACGAAGTGGTGACGGTACAGGTAGATGGTAAGGGCTTTGGTTTTTTGGATCATCTAATCGTCAGCCAATGCTTGCAGGTACTTGCCGTAACCGCTTTTTATGAGCGGTGCAGCAAGTTTCTCAAGCTGTTCTTTATTGATGAAGCCCTGGCGGTAAGCGATTTCTTCAATGCAGCCGATCTTGAGACCGGTACGTTTTTCAATGACGCGGATATATTCGCCAGCATCATTCATGGATTCGAAGGTACCGGTGTCTAGCCAGGCGGAGCCGCGGGTCATGATTTGCACTTTGAGCTTGCCCTGCTTGAGGTATTCTTCGTTCACCGTGGTTATTTCGAGCTCACCGCGGTCGCTTGGCTGGATGGTTTTAGCGATTTGGACCACGTCGTTGTCGTAAAAATAGAGGCCTACAATGGCATAATTAGACTTAGGGTCAGCAGGCTTCTCTTCCACGGAAACCACGCTGAAGTTGTCGTCAAACTCGACCACTCCATAGCGCTCAGGGTCAGAAACTTGGTAGGCAAACACCACACCACCATCAGGATCGTTGCAGGCTTTGAGGCTGTTGCCGAATGTTTCACCGTGGAAAATGTTGTCACCGAGCACGAGTGCGACCTTGTCATCGCCAATAAACTCTTCACCAATGATGAAAGCTTGGGCGAGACCATCAGGTGAAGGTTGCGCGGCATATTGGAGGTTAATTCCCAAATCCGAGCCATCGCCGAGCAGTCGCTGGAAAGAGGCTTGGTCGTCTGGCGTAGTAATAACCAAAATATCACGAATACCGGCCATCATAAGCGTGCTGAGGGGGTAGTACACCATTGGCTTGTCATAGATGGGCATGAGCTGCTTGGAAATGCCTTTAGTGATGGGGTAGAGGCGACTGCCTGAGCCGCCAGCAAGGATGATTCCCTTCATTAGTTCGTCTCCTTTGGTTTAGCTAATTCAGCTTGGATGTAATCGTGTAAGTCTTGCTTCCAGTCGCGTAAGCTTAAACCAGTCGCTTTGATCTTGCTCAGGTCGAGTGTGCTTTGCAGCGGACGCGGTGCTACCCCTGGTTTGCTCGCGAAATATTCAGCAGTTGTAGTGTTAGTGACCGTCAAGTCGTCACGACCGAGTTCTTGGAAAATAGCGCGAGTGATGTCTGCCCAGTGAACCGGTTCACCGTCGTTGCTTACGTTGTAGGTGCCAAATGCTGCTTTGCTTTGCAGTAAGTGGTCGATGGCCTCCACCAGGGTGTTTGTGAAGGTTAGACGGCCGACTTGGTCGGCAACAACCTTGGGAGAAATATTCTTTTCGGCCAGACTCATCATGGTACGCACAAAGTTAGGGCCATCACCAATTACCCAGCTGGTGCGTAAAATGTAGTGTTGCGCAGCCGTACTCACCACAATGTCGCCTGCGGCTTTGGCTTGGGCGTAGACCCCGAGTGGAGCGTAGTTTTCATCTTCAGTATGCGGGTTTTTGGTACCATCGAACACATAGTCACTAGAGACATGTACCAAAGTTAGGTTGTGCTTGTTGGCAGCTTTAGTGAGGTAGCTGGCGCCGACAGCATTGATCTTCCAAGCCAGTTCACGACCTTCCGGAGTCTCGGCGCCATCAACGTTGGTGTAGGCGGCCGCGTTCAAAATTACATCAACGTTTGACCAGTCGTACGCCTCGACCATTGCTTGATCTGTCATGTCCAGCGTGTCGCGGTCTACGGCTTGCGCCTGAGGATATTTAGCCTGGAGGGCTTTGCCAAGCTGTCCATAGGCGCCAACGATAAATATTCGAGATTCGTCCATATTAAAACTCCATAGGTGTTACATCTTTGAGTAATGGGTTGTTCTGATCTTTCTCCGAAACAATTGCTTGATCTTGCGGGATTGGCCAGTTGATGCCCAGCTCGGGGTCGAACAGGTGCACCGCAGCATACTTGGCATCGGGCGACCAGTGAGCGTTCACGAGGTAGGTGTAGGTGATATTATCCTCAAGTGTCTGATAGCTGTTGGCGACGCCACGGGGTACAAACACAGCCTTACCAGGATTCAGCTCAATCGTAAAGACCTTGCCAAAACTGTCACCCTTACGCAGGTCTACCCAGGCGCAAAAGACGCTGCCATTAGCCACCGAGATAAACTTTTCCCAGGGCTCAGCATGCAAGCCACGTGTTACGCCCTTTTGTGCATTGAAAGAGAAGTTGTTTTGCACGATGTCGAATGCCGGCAAACCAAGTGCTTGTAACTTCTCTTTCTGATAGTTTTCCTTAAACCAGCCACGGTTGTCACCATGAACCACGAGGTCAATTTCATAAAAACCTGGAATAACAGTTTCTTTAACAGCTAAATCAGAATAACCTGCTGGATCAAAACTCATATACCATCTAGTATACAAAATCTCTTAAGAAGATTGAAACTGATTGGTTTGAATAACGGAGGTTATTATGATATAATAGTTATCACTATGTCTCACCACGAAAGCATCCGGCAGCCTAATGATATGCCTGCATTTGATTCAGAAGTTTTTCTGGCGCAAGTTGCGGGCACGGTTACTCCCGAACGACAAAAAATTGTTGAGCAGCTTGCACAGCGTGTCTGGTTCCAAGCTACAGATCCAACTTTGCAAGAAGCGCTTACTTATTTGCCCGATACCGGGATAGAAAATCACGATGGCTTTTTGCAAGATCTAGCTAATCGACCGGATGAGATCAGTGGAGTTACAGTACAAAAGTTGGTTGATTTACCTCGAGGTAATTTTGCGCTGATTCCTAAATTTGAGGTAAAAAACTCTAACGACCAGTCGTATACGTATGAATATGTAAGCTGGCGTCAAGGGCCACAATCGGGAGCAAAAGGCATCGTTTTTGTGCGCCCCCCATTGCCAGGTGCTAGCCCGACTCATTTCGTGACGCTTGTTGGTGAAAAATTTGCACCGGGTAGAAAGGTTAATGATTCAGTTGGAGGGTTTATCGACATCGGCGTTGATGGCGTCCAGAACCTCATGGGTCGTATTGATAAAGAAATCCGTGAAGAGACCGGCGTGGAAGATCTCAAGATAGATGAAGTGGTAGATTTGGGCCCCATGCAAGTAGATGCCGGCATGACTAATAATCGGCCAAATCTGTTTGCAGCTTTTATTGACACCGAGCAAGCAGGGCGTATTCCTGACAAGCCAATTAACTCTGACATTTATGAACTGGCTTCGGGTGCACTCGTGCTACCTATGACTCACCTTAAAGATTTCATACTCAGCAATACGGATGCCTTTTTCCAAGCGGCGATGCTGAAAGCGATTGCCGAAGGCCATGTTCCTTATGAGTGGTTGGCGCGCTAAGTAAACTAACGGCCGAGTTCTTTGTACTTGGCTTCGGTTTCTTCTTTTTGCGGTTTCCACCAGGCTTCGTTGTCTTGATACCACTTGATGGTGTCGGCTAGGCCGGCGCGGAAGTCGGTGTATTTGGGCTCCCAGCCGAGTTGTTCACGGAGCTTAGTGGCGTCGATGGCGTAGCGTAAGTCGTGGCCCGGGCGATCATTCACATGATCGTAATCTTTGGGGTCTTTGCCCATGAGCTCTAGAATCAGTTCCACGACATCTTTATTATTCTTTTCACCACTAGCGCCAATCAGGTAGGTTTCGCCAATTTTTCCTTTCTCGAGGATGGTGAGCACGCCTGAACTGTGGTCTTCGGTATGAATCCAGTCACGCACATTTTCGCCCGTACCATAGAGTTTGGGGCGGCGACCTTCCAGAATTTCGGTGATTTGACGCGGAATGAACTTTTCGACGTGCTGGTAGGGTCCGTAGTTGTTCGAACAGTTAGAAATCGTGGCTTGGACGCCAAAGCTACGTACCCAGGCGCGGACTAGCAGATCAGATCCAGCCTTCGTGGAAGAGTAAGGGCTAGAAGGGTTGTACGGTGTGTCGGGAGTAAACTTTTTGGGATCGTCGAGTTCCAGATCTCCGTAGACTTCATCGGTGGAGATGTGGTGCAGACGCTTGTTGTGTAGGCGGCAAGCCTCCAGGATTTGGTAGGTGCCAATCAGATTGGTGTCGATGAATGGGCGCGGTGAGTGCAGGGAATTGTCATTGTGACTCTCGGCCGCAAAGTGTACCACAGCATCCACTTCGGCAATAGCCGGGTCAATGGCACTCTCGTCGCAGATATCACCTTGGATGAAGGATACGCGGCTTGCGTCTAGGCCGGCAATGTTTGCTTTATTGCCAGCATAAGTGAGCTTATCAAAAACAGTAATATGCCAGTCTGGCCGTTCGCGGTATATGTGGTGGACGAAGTTGGACCCAATAAAGCCCGCGCCGCCTGTTACAAGTATTTTCATATGCTTATTAGTATACCAATTTAACCCTTGATGAGGTCAGTAACTTTTGCAACGAGAGCATCGAGCCGTTCCTGTGTTTTGGCTTCGGCGTTAAGCCGCAAGACTGGTTCGGTGTTGCTCGCGCGAACATTGATCCAGCTTTTATCGTCAAACTCAATGGTAATGCCGTCAAGCCCACTTTGGGTGCCATCTGAAAAGGCTGCCTTGATGCGCGCAATAGCAGCGTCCTTGTCTTCAACCTCGAAGTTCGTCTCGGGAATTGCAGCGTAATGAGTGTACTTCTCGCGGAGTTCAGATAGCTTCTGGCCCGAGAGGGTGGCGGCATAGACACCAATGACGGCTCCAATGAGGCCCGAGTCGGCGTACCAGTTATCACGGAAGTAGAAGTGACCGCTGGCTTCACCGCCAAACGGTGCGTCGTAGGTACGCATATCTTGCTTGATGTTGGCGTGGCCTACTTTTGTGATGACAGGCTTGCCACCCTTTTCGGTAATAACCTCAGGCACGCTGTGGCTGTTGCGAGCGTCGTACACAATGCTGGCGCCAGGGTTTAGACCCAGGAAGTAATCTGCCATCAAAGCAGACATCACGCCTCCTGTAAGCACGGTGCCGGTCTCATCAACCAAGAACGCGCGGTCGCCGTCACCATCGAAGGCAATACCACCATCGAGCTTGTTGGTCTTAATGTTCGCAATAAGGTCAGTTAGGGTTTCGAACTTCAGCGGATTGGCTTCGTGGTTTGGGAAGGTGCCATCGAGCTCAAAGTACATTTCGCTGACTTCCCACGGTACATAAGGCTCAAGTTCTGGAAAGATCTTGCCTGCCATGCCGTTACCGGCGTCTACGGCCAGTTTCAGAGGAGTTAGTTTGTCAACGTCGATGAATGACAGTACATGCTGCACCCAATCTTCAGCGATGTCTTGGCTGGAAATCGATCCTTCACCCACAGAGTCTTTGAAGGTGCCATCTAGAGCAGCATCACGGACTTCGGCTAAGCCACTTTCCAAACCAACAGGGCGAGCCTCTTCGCGACAAAGCTTAATACCGTTATATTCACCAGGGTTGTGGCTGGCTGTCACCATGGCGCCACCGGCCAGCTTCAAATTACCGACTGCAAAGTAGATCATGTCGCTGGTAACTTCCCCAATGTCAATCACGTCACGACCCTGCTGTCGTAGTCCGTCGATAACGGCGCTGGCGAGCTCGGCAGAATCGGGGCGCATGTCACGCCCAACCGCAACGGTACCACTGTTAGGCAGCCAGTCGGCAAAGGCTTTACCAATGTTTTGGGCAAGCTCGGCGGTTAGTTCTGAACCAACTTTGCCGCGGATATCATACGATTTGAAAATATGGTCAAGTGCGTGCATCTACCCTCCTAAGAATCATCAATATGCAACTCTATTGTACCCGATCTATACTCAAGTTTGCTATGATTGAGGGGATAAGGAGCTTGGAAATCAATGAAGATTTTGGTGACAGCCGGTGGTCAAGGTACAAAACTCTGGCCCTATTCGCGACAAGACAAACCAAAGCAGTTCCAGCCAATTGTGGGTGATGTTTCGTCATACCAAGCAACGATTACTACTTTGCTCAAGGAGTTTGGTCCGGAAGATATTTATGTCTCTACCAAACGAAAGTTCATTAAATACGTCTCTGAGCAGTCGCCGCAAATCCCTCTCAAGAATTACATCGTAGAGCCGGATATTGCCAAAGATCGTGGGCCCGGGGAAGGTCTTGCATTTGTACGTTTGAGTCTAAATCATCCCGATGAGCCATTCTTCCTGGTCCAAGCAGACTGTATACGTGATCCTGAAGACAAATTCCTGGAAATGATCCGCGAAGCCGAAAAATTGGTGCTTGAGCACAAGAAGCTCATCACTGGTGGAATAAAGGCCACCGAGCCGATAATGGGCGTTGACTACCTCAAGCTGGACGGTCAAATTGAAGGTTCGCGCGAAGCCTACAATATTGATGAATTTCTCTTCCGTCGCGATACGCTGGCAGACACACGTAAGCTGGTGAGCAACTTCCATGTGGTCACGCACTGTAATCACATGTGTTGGTACCCAGAACTCGTTTTGGAAGCCTACAAGGAACATCGTCCGGACTGGTATGAGGCGCTTATGAAGATCAAGGACGCCATGGATAAGCCGAGCGAAAACGAAAAGATCGAAGAGATCTACGCCGCTATGGAAAAGGGACCAACCGAGGAAGTAACCACACATGTCATGAACAGCGGTGAAGCAATGGTAATCTTACTACCTTACAAGTGGACAGATGTGGGCACTTGGGGCTCGGTGTACGACTTCTTTGCTGATGGTGTTAAGAATTATGAGGACGGCAACATAATTGCAGTAAACGCCCGTGGTTCGCTCATTAAAACCAGCAACAAGGGCAAACTAATCGCTGTAGCAGGCGTTGAAGACCTCATAGTGGTTGACACTGATGATGCTCTGCTCGTGATCCCGAAGCACGAAATCGACAAAATCAAAGACATTCAGAAGACGCTCGAAGAGCGCAGCGAAACCGAATACCTGTAAATTTACTCGACGGTGACGGATTTGGCGAGGTTGCGTGGTCGGTCAACGTCTAGACCTTTTTCTACGGCGATGTAGTAGGCGAAGAGTTGGGCAGCTATGGTGGCTAGCAGTGGCGCGGTTTGCTCGAGGGATTTCGGTACGTAGATGACGTCGTCGGCTAGTTTTTTGATCTCCTCGTTGCCTTCGGTGGCGACAGCTATGACCGGGCCTTTGCGGGCACGGATTTCTTCGATGCTACCATAGGTTTTGTCTAGGATTTCGGAGTCGGTTGCAAAGGCGAAGGTAGGAAAGTTTTCTTCGATGAGCGCGAGCGGGCCGTGTTTGAGCTCGCCGGCAGGATAACCCTCGGCATGGATGTAGCTAGTTTCTTTTAGCTTTAGTGTGCCTTCAAGGGCTGCCGGGAAGGAATAGCCACGTCCGATGTACATAAAGTCGTGATAATCCTTGTACTTCTGCGCCAGTGCCTTAATGGTTTCGGCTTGGTCGAGCACCTGCTTGGCTTTGTTGGGCAGTGCGTCGAGCTCCTCAAGCATTGGACGGTACAGATCGGTCGTGCCGTTGCTTAGGTAAAGGGCAATGAGCGTGAGGACGATTGACTGGGCAAAGAATGCCTTGGTGCTGGCAACAGCTTGTTCGGGGCCGGCGTGACAGTAAACACCAGCATCGGTCATGCGGGTCATGGTGCTGCCGACGGCATTAATTACGCCCAGGCGCAAACAACCGTAATCCTCCACTTTCTTAAGCGCGGCAATGGTGTCCGCGGTTTCACCGGATTGCGAGACAGCAATCAAGGCGGTACTGCGCGAAAAGGGCTCTTTGCGGTACTTAAACTCACTGGCTTGCTGTACTTCAACCGGGATACCGGCAAGTTCCTCAATCATATATTCGCCGTACAAACCGGCATACGAGGCGGTGCCGCAGGCGACAATCACGATGCGGTCAATGTACTTTAGTTGCTCGGCAACAGATTCTAATCCGCCCAGCTTAACTTCATTGCTTTCAAGTCGGACGCGGCCCAGTATGGCTGAACGCAGCGTCTGCGGGATCTCAAACATCTCTTTGAGCATGAAGTGCGGATAATCCCCCTTGGAGGCCTGCGCAGCGTCGTAATCGAGCGTTTCCACTTCATGATTCACTGGCTGCGCGTTCTTGAAGTCTTTAATCTCATAATTACCATCGCGGTGCAGAGCTACAAACTCGTAGTCATTCACGTACACCACTTGTTTGGTGTGCTCCAAGATGGCTGCTGGATCAGAGGCAATGATTAGTTCGCCTTCGCCGATACCAAGAACGAGAGGGCTCGAAACACGAGCAGCGTACAGAGTGTCTGGCTCCTTGGAGGTGATCACGGCAATGGCGTAGGCGCCACGCAACTGATTCAAAGCTTGTTCGAAGGCTTCAGCGAAAGAACCTGCGGTTCGGGTGTAGAAATCAATCAATTGGGGAATAACCTCGGTGTCGGTGTCAGAAACAAAGTTGTAGCCCTGTTGCTGCAGGTGGGTGCGCAGCTCCACGTAGTTTTCGATAATACCGTTGTGCGCCACCATGATGGTGCCGTCAGAATTGGCATGGGGGTGGGCGTTTGTGATGGTAGGAATACCGTGCGTGGCCCAACGCGTGTGGCCAATAGCGCTGTCGCTCTGAGGTAGGTTATCGGCACCGAGGTCATCGATGAGGGCTTGCACGCGCCCAACTTGCTTGTCGAGCCGCAAGGCTCGATCTTGATTAAGATACGCGAGGCCGGCCGAGTCGTACCCGCGGTACTCTAAAGCTGTCAGTCCTTTGAGGACGACATCTACTGCTTTTGGTTGATTGCCTATGTAGCCTACGATACCGCACATGATATTGAATATACTACTTTCTGTTATTTTGTAAATGATTATCTATTACTTTTTGCATATTCTGAATAAATACTGAGGATGAAAATTCACTGGCTTTGGCGCGCAGCTGTTCTGGTTGGTATTGGCTAGGATTAAAAGATTGCAAAATGTTTGCGAGGGACTCTGCGGTTTGCTCGGTAAAGAATTCACCGGTGACGCCCGGAACTATGTAGTCTAGCGCACCGCCTGCTTTATACGCAATAACGGGTGTGCCGCTGGCCATAGACTCAAGAGGTGTGATGCCGAAATCATCCACAACTGGGAAGATAAATGCCTGGGCAGCAGCAAACTGCTCCGCCAATTGCTCGTCAGAGATATCGTTCAGAAAGGTTATGGTGGGGCCGGCTAGTTTCTGCAGCCGTTTGTGATCAGGGCCATTGCCAATGACGGTGAGTGGCAGCTGTAATTGATTGCACGCTTCAATGGCTATATCGAATCGTTTGTAAGGAGTCTGGCGTCCGGCAATGACAAAGCCACGTTTCTGTTTGCTCTGTGCTTGCGCAAAGCCCTCCACAGCAACCGGTGGATGTACAACCACTGAATCGCGGCCGTAATATTGCTTGATCATTGCTTGGATGTGTGTGGAGTTGGCCAGCATGACATTGGGGCGCTGCGCGGCCTTGAAATCCCACTTGCGCAAGGGGCCAACTAGTAGCTTAAGCCCCCAACGAGCTAACCAATCAAACGCGCCAAAACCAGGCTGTTTGAGGTATTCGTCGTAGCGCATCCAATAGTAATGCGTGGGTGAGTGACAGTAGTTAATATGCACCGTGGCTGGCTGGGTTTTCACACCCTTAGCCTCCGCACCACTGCTCGAAATTACCAGGTCATAATCTCGTAAGTTGAGCCGCCCAAACCACCATATACGGAGGAAAGGAATGAACTTTCGTAGCTTACCAAAAGGCCAGTATTGCAAGACACCGGTGACTACTTTGCCGTCTAGCCGGGCGCGCCATACGGGAGTGCAATAGGAGGTGTAAATCGGTGCTTCCGGAAACATGCGGTGCAGCTCTAGGACGACGCGTTCGGCGCCCCCACCCACCAGCCAATCATGGACGATCGCCACCCGCAGGTTCTGTACCTCGTCCGGAGTTGCCATCTAGTAGCGTGCTCCTTTGCGCAGCACTCGTTCTAAGAGTACGCGCAAGGTCTTAGCCAAGATAACCATGTCGAGCCAGAAGCTCCAGTTTTGCACGTAGTACAGGTCCAGTTTGCGCCGTTCCTCAAAGCTGATGCCATGCCGACCCGACACAATCGCCAAGCCAGTGAGGCCAGACTTAACACTCAGAATGAGATTCTTCTTGGAGTATTCTTCAATTTCTCGCACATCAAGTGCACGTGGACCTACCAAGCTAATCTCGCCATGTACGACATTGAAGAGCTGTGGCAACTCGTCCAGGCTCGTGGCGCGCAAGAATAAGCCGACGCGGCTGATACGTGGATCTTTGGGAATATAGTCGCCATTTTCACGATAAGCTTTGCCCAACTCAGGTTGCCCCATCTTAGCGAAGGCTTCTTCAGGGCTCATATTATTGAATGCCTGCTTCATGGTGCGGAATTTAATGATATGAATAGTCGTTCCAAAGCGAGTGAGGCGCTTGGCGCGGTAAAACACCGGCCCATTCGGCTCGCTAAGCTTAACGGCCAGTGCTATGAGTAGCCAGAATGGAGAACTCAAAATAAGTAATAAACCGCCTAAGAAGATATCGGCAAGACGCTTAATGACACGTCCCCAGCCAAACAGTGCGGTATGGTGAACATGAATGACTGGTACACCTGAGCGGAAGAGCTCAACATCAATATTACCCACAAATAGCTCACTGTTGCCCGGCACAAAGCGGTAATTAATATGGTGCTCCTGGGCGTACGTGAGAATCTCGGCGTTGCGCGCCTCATCGGCGTACAGTTCCGTCTGGATAATGCCGTGGAGATCCGAAGGCACACTTTGCAAAAATTCGGTGAATGTACGATAGGTAGGTACGGCATGTTTGCCAATCTGGGCTTTTCCACCAATGACTGCCAACAGACGGTAGCCCGATTGTTTATCGGCGAGTGTACTAACCAGCTCACGGGTCATGGAAGTGCCGCCCACGATTGCTACATTGGTCAATCCCACATTAAACTTAAACAGTTCAGTACGCACTAAGCGCGCTGTGTTACGGAAGAGCAGCAGAAATAGAAAACCAAGGCCGAAACCATAGATCGGGATCAGTTTAGCTGGGAAAATCGGGTTTACAGATAGAAAGTTCCAGAACACCACAAAGAGCATACCGATGAACGAACCAATTAGCAGTCGACCAGCTTCGGCAAAGCGACGTTCGTAAATCGTGCTGTTATACAGACCCAGAAGTCCAAACAGGATAATCCAGAAGGGGATAAGGCTCAAAAAGACGCCAAGATAGGTGACTGCATGAATAGGATGCTGGATGGGCGTACTACTGAGCGTGACGCGTAAAATGTACGCGCCCACGAAGGCCAGAACCAATGCCAGAAAATCGCCGACTACTAAGCACAGGTTGTAAAGTAGAGAGGCATTATTTTTCATGAGATAATACAATTGTAACACTTATGAAACCGAACACGCGCCGCCTGCACCCCAGGCTTTTGTCACTACTCACTATAGGCATTTTGACTATTCTGCTTGTCCTACCATTTCATGCCTTCCTGACCGTATGGCTGTCGAGCTTGGTGGGACACTATATGGCGCTTCGCCTCTGGAAAGAGCTGGTGTTGATGCTGCTTTTGGCCACGACCGGGTTCTTGCTGTACCGTAATCCGGAACTGCGCCACACTGTTGTTAAGTCAAAACTTTTGTGGTTGATTGTGGTGTATCTGGCAGTACAGGTTGGGTGGGGCCTGATTGCGTTGGCGACCAATCATGTAACGTTAAAGGCACTAGCTTATGGCTGGGTAGTGGATACACGCTTCCTGATATTCTTCCTCATTACTTGGGTTGTGACGACCAAAAAGCCCTCGCTGAGCAAGCGGTGGGCGCCTTATATCTTTTGGCCGGCACTCGTTGTGGCGCTGTTGGGTATCTTGCAATATTGGGCGCTCCCTTATGATGCGCTCAAACACGTGGGCTACAACGACAGCACAATTTACCCTTACGAGACAATTAATCACAATATCCATCACTTGCGGGTGATGTCCAGCTTGCGTGGTGCCAATCCGTTGGGCGCATACCTAGTTTTAGTAATAAGCTTGGTGGTGGCTAGCTTTGGGCGTCTAGATAAAAAGTGGCGACTAGGAACAATCATTGCTGTAGGTACTGTGACACTGGTGCTGACCTTTTCTCGTAGTGCGTGGCTGGGGCTGTTTCTCGGCCTCTTACTCTTAGCCACGCAACTTGTGCACACAAAGCGAGCTAAACGAATAGCCTGGGCGATGACAGGTGTCCTGATTGCAGGTGTGGTGATTCTCGTGGTTTCGCTGGGGCACAGTACAACCTTTCAAGACACCATATTCCACACCAATGACCACTCCACCGTCGCCACCAGCAGCAATGAAGGACACGTCAGCGCGCTGAAGGGCGGCGTGCACGACGTGCTGCACGAACCGCTTGGACGAGGTCCCGGTTCGGCCGGTCCTGCGTCTGTATACAACGATAGTAAGGTGCGTATTGCCGAGAATTACTTCTTACAAGTTGGCCAGGAGGTTGGATGGCTTGGCCTTGCTCTGTTCGTACTCATTAATGCCATCGTAGCGTTAGGGTTATGGCGCCGCCGTGATCAACGACTGGCTCTGGGCCTCTTGGCAGCTTTCATCGGGCTCACGCTTGTAAATCTGCTCTCCCACGCTTGGACCGATGACACGCTCGCTTACCTCTGGTGGGGCTTGGCTGGCATTGCTTTAGCTATTCCTCTAGAAGCCAAAGATGAAATATAAGCTCGAAAAGGCCGACACCAAGCGCTTCTTTAAATATCTCGTTGGTGGCTCATTGTATTTCTGGATCGGTTACGGGGTTTTTGCGCTTTGTTTTTCTGGATTTCACTGGAAATGGTTCCCCGCTAAAGTGCTTTCTGACGTCATCGGTTGGACGGTAAACTACTTCTTCCAACGCTTCTGGGCGTTCAGTGACCACATTTCCTTGAGCGAAATGCAGCACGCCGGCCGCTACGTGTTTATAGAAAGTATCGGATTTGTCCTCGACTACCTCCTAATCGGTGGCCTCTACGCCATTGGCGTTAGCCCCTACATCGGCTTTCTAATCTCCGGAGTCTTCTTCACGTTCTGGAGTTTCCTCTGGTACAAATACTGGGTTTTCCCCGAGGGGAGGACTTCCAAGAAGAGCACTTTCTAGGCGTAAGCCTGCGCTCCTTTTCTAGCCTTCTCGGCCTTTGTGGCATAATAAACATATGAACGAAAAACAAACAGACCAGTCCAAGATCGTTAGGCCGACTAAAAAGCAGCGTGAATTATTGAGCTTTATTGAGACATTTATTACCGAGCATGGGTATAGCCCGAGTTATCGAGAGATTATGAGCGGGCTTAATTACACATCGGTGGCAACAGTGGCCTTGCATGTTAATAATTTGATTAAGCGCGGGCATCTGGTGAAGCGGGATCATTCGGCACGTTCACTCGAAGTGGTACAGCCATCGGAGGCAGCTAAGATTACGACTAATCAAGTTGCACCCGGTGAAGAGAAATGGCTGGTAGAGAAGGTGGAGCATGCCTTTGTACAGGCCGAAAGTAGCGGCGATGAAATGCTACAGGCAAATATTGACCAGCTATTTATTTTGATAAGTGCGCTCAAAGTTTTAGGTCTTGAGGGTGCCGCCCAAAGCTTTACACCACGCTTAACTGCGCTCAAGAAGCGCCAGTCCGCTCCGACTAGTTAGAGCGTTGTACTAAAAACGCCAGCATCATATATAATGCAGGTAGTAACCGAGAGAAAAATAACATGTACCGGTTAGGCGAAGTCAAACATAGTCACCGCAAGTTATACACCTGGTTGGCGGCTGTGGTCATCGTCGTCGGACTGTTGATATGGTGGGGCGTCCATTCGCTGAAGGCCGATACTGCCATTAGTACGCCGCCGGCTGCGATAACAAAGACGATTAATTACGCTGCGACAGACCTAAAGACGTATAACGAGCGCTTGTTTACCCTCAAACTCCCCGCTGACTGGAAGCTAGTACCTAATACCAGCGAACCTCCACAGCCAACGTATACCTGGCGCGGCGCTTCTTCGACGAATAGTTCTCGTTCACTTGCACTCTTCATTGACAGCGGGTTGCTCAGTAATTTTGCAGTTAATCGCGAGCTGTATGTGGAAGCAAACGGTGCAACTGTTAATGTCCTTAGTAATGTATCGGACAACTGCACGACCTTTACGGGTGTACCTGGCGGTCAGTCGAAGGGGAACATTCCAGCTAAGTGGCAGGGCATTACCTTCTTGTGTGATGCTGGTAATTACGAGCGTGATGCGGTGGGAGTGGCCTCACCGGATGGGCTCAATAATGTGACACTTACGGGTCCAGTCGGCGGCGCACACCATATTTTCTTCACCTACACCGATAACAGTTCGAGCCCTGACTACACTATTTTTACTAACGCGCTCAAGACTTTCGCCCTGAAGTAATTTCTCTCTCGTCAGGGCCAATATGTGGGGATAAACGTTGCGCAAATTACGCTACATGTAGCGCCTGAACCTGCTATAGTTAACCGTACTTAACAATCAAAGCTGGAATCTCGTGCAAATCGAGAACTGTGCCGCAACGGTAAAGCCCCTAGGGGATGAGTCCGATCTAGCTTCTAAAACGAATCGTCCGAGCAAGACGCAGTTTATATCTTATAAACCCTCTTCTCGGCCTTTCAGAAAGAGGGTAAACATGAGTCGTCCAACTCATCGTCCGAATATAAAAATAATTGTTGCGAGCGTCGTGGCGTTGGCAGCTATTGGCGGCGGGAGCTGGGCATATGTGTCCAATTCGCCGAGCCATAAAGTTACCGCAGTTGTAAATGCGCAGCACCAACTCACGCAGCTGAGCTACCAAGGCCAACAAGGTCAGAATGCGCTGCAGCTACTGAAAAAGCACGCCACGGTACAAACTAAACGCTACTCGTTTGGAGATCTAGTTACAGCCATCAATAATGTCGCTGGTAACGGGCCAAAATACTGGACATTTTATGTAAATGGCAAGCAGGCAAGCGTGGGTGCTGGTGCGTACGCCACCAAAAATAGCGACCTAATTATGTGGAAGCTACAGTAATGAACCGGCGCTACCTTATCTTTGCACTAGGCTTGGTTGTCTACGGAGTGAGTTTGCGTTTGCTACCGCATCTACCCAATTTTGCACCACTCACGGCTCTGGCGGTCTTTAGCGGTGCGGTACTGCCACGCAAGTTTGCGATTGTTACGCCTTTGCTTGCCGCTATTGTTTCCGATCTGTTAATCGGCACCTACGGCTCGGTTATGTTCGTGGTGTGGGGTTGCTATGCGGCAATCGCGCTGGCCGTACAACGCTATGGAGCGCAACCTAGTTTTACTCGTGGCGTGGCCTGCATTGTCGCCAGCTCAGTAGGTTTCTTCCTGGCAACCAACTTGGCCGTTTGGGCCTTTGGCAGTATGTACACTCATACGTGGGCTGGGCTGCAGCAATGCTACACCCTAGCACTACCCTTCTTTCGTAACTCACTCCTCGGCGACCTCGCCTACAGCGCAGTGCTGTTTGGTCTCTACGTTGGACTAAGGAGTGCCTACTTGCCAAGGCTACGTGAGGTCATTCAATAATGCCTGCTTTCGCTGAAGCTGTGCAAATGCCGCAACAACGCGTTGATGAAACGTTTAATGAGCTTATGTCACGGGAGTTTGTCGAGCGGCATAGTCAAAACCTAGGGCGGCAGGCCTTGATTGGGGCAGATGTCATACTAGCCAGCGATGTCCCGGAAATCATCGGACAGGCAGAACAACGAAATTTAGCTATTATTCACGCAGTGACCCACCGCACTAGTGAAAGTATGTCGACGTCATCGAACTCGGGTACCACACTAAACGAACGGTTTGAATTGTCAGCTCACGGAGATAAGGAAGCGCGTGCGGCAATCGACGTCGATGCCCTCACAGAAGTTACCGAACAAATGTGCAAAGCGGGTGCAGTACTAAAAGTACAAGCTAAAGTCACGCGTGATGGCGAAATCGAACAATTCGGCCAAACGACTCAAATGCGCCAAAAAAACACACTTGCTACATATTCGCTCAAATCTTCAGCGCTCCGCGAGACAATTTATGCCGAAGGCCAGAATGGCTTTTTTATTGAGGAAGCCCACAAACAAGGATTATTGGCAGGCAAGCGGGTGGTAGAGTTTTCGCTTATTCCGGATGCCGCTCATCAAGCACTTGCCAAGCATGGCTATTATCTACGTGAAGTTATCGGCATCTTGCGCGTTACTACCATTGATAAGCAAGGCAATTGTGAAATTGTCTCGGTATTGGTAGGAGGTACTGATCAAGATCGACTGCCCCCAATCGACAAGATTAAAACCGAACAAGCCGAGATTGCTGCCGAGAAGCAAGCTCTGAGCAACCGATTTGACATCATCGTCGTCCGAGACATTTACTCGAAGCTTACACAAAAGGATGCGCACCGACTCTCGACCGATCAAATGCTGTCTGAGCCCATGATTATTGATGACAAACACGACTACCTAGACATTACAATGCTATTCGATCAGATTGCGTCCCAGGTCGCTGGCAAGACCTTATTCTTTGGACTGCCTTACAAGGGTGAGGGCCAACCAAGTAAAGCTGACTACAAAGCACACGAAGCAAAATCTCTTGACTTCCAAAGCAAGCTCAAAACGGTTTCTAAAAAGGTTGCCGACGAGGCTATCAATCGCCGGCATGAAGCCACAACAAATCTTGAAACCGCTAAACTGTTTCGCGAAATTGCTAAAAACCATGCCGTTCAGCACTTGATAAAAGACAGGACTGCCGACATCCGTGTGTTCGGTGCTCCTTCATACCACTTAATGACAGAAGCTCGTAAACACTACGATATGGGTAACTATACCCGCGCCCAATCACTGACGGTACAAGCTCAAGAAAAGGCTAAAGCCACGGGTTGTCCAGGAGATGAAAAGTCTGGTAAAGGCCTGAAGAACATGCTCAAAAGCTTGGTGAGTAAGATCATTGATAAGTTGATGGGTAAAGAAACAGACGATGAGGAAGAAAGTGAAATCCCGGATAATATCCGGTGCATCAAGTGCCGTGAGACTTCTCCAAAAGAAGATGTGGTAAACGAGGACACTTGGCGCTGTCCGTGCTGCCACTATGAGATTGATGTGTGCACAGGGGAAGTCAAACATCCGAGTGATGTCGACGCAGCTTAGCCAGCCGCTATAATAGATGTATGGAGCATGAAGATACTGATGTTTATGAGCAGTTAGTTGCCGAGCAGTCGCCGGAGTTTTTCTGTGATAACTGCGGATTTTATCCTATACAACCGGTGCACGGACACTTTATGTGCCCGCAGTGTCATATGCCTACGAAATGCTGCGAGGGCATGCCGATGGAGGTAGCTGATGCCGAGTAAACGAATTGGTGTGTATAGTGGTACCTTTAATCCAGTGCACGTCGGTCATGTTGCTTTTGCGTTGCAGGCGCTGGAGGTGGGAGAGTTAGATGAGGTCTACTTTCTGCCGGAACGCCGTCCACGTGGCAAGGAAGGGGTTGAGCATTTTGCCCATCGGATAGCTATGCTCAAACAAGCCCTCAAGCCACATCCGAAGCTGCATGTTTTGGAGTTTGACGATGTAAGTTTCTCCGTTCAACGTACCTTGCCTAAATTGCAGAAGTTATGGCCCGAAGCACAGCTTACATTTTTGGTCGGCTCAGATGTGGTCGAGCAAATGGCCCAATGGCCGCATGTAACGCAATTATTCCAGTCCAGCGAGCTCATTGTGGGTATGCGTAGTCGGCAAACTGTGGCCGACACCAAGCGCATGATTAGCACGTGGTCTAACGCGCCGCTCGTGACCCTCATAAACAGTCATGCGCCCGATGTTTCTTCCAGTAAAGTCCGGGAAGCTTTGCAGACGCGCACCAGCGCAAAAGGTATGCTCAAAAGTGTGTCGCGCTACAGTAATCACCACTGGCTCTACGTCTCGTTAGCCTGATTGAAATCACACAGATTTTTGTTGACAAAGCACGAGCATTTCCGCTACACTGCAGGTATCTTGAATCTGCGGAAGTGCGAGAGCCGCCCGAAGAGAGAACAAAAAACTTAAAAAATATAAAAATTTCACTGATGGTATTGGCGTCGAACGCTATGCTGTCTTTGAGTAAGAGGTGAGATATGCCAGTAAAAGTTAAGTTCGTCGGCTCGAAAGGAACTCGAGTAGCGGTGCACATACGTCGCCCAAAGTGGCAAGAATTCCTAAATTACTAGCTGAAAAGTCTGTATTTGGCACATTTCGGCCCAAGCCCTGTGCTCCGATGCTCACGTACCTCTTGTACGCTGCGCTTCGGTGCTCAGGCTTGAACCAAACTGCACTCAAATACAGACTTTTCTAGTCCGTGGTGCGTTTTTTTAGCGCAGGGCTAGGGCGGCGACTAGGATTGAGAAATGCGACAGGAAGATGAATGGTAGTTCGTAAAACAAGTAGCGTCTGCGATCTAGATTTGTCAGGGCCGCCAGTATTGTGAGGAGTATGGCGAAGGTTAGTTCAGTTACTCGGTAATTGCCGCTGAGATTCCAGGCGAACAAGTAGGCTGCTGCTGTCATAGCGAAACCCATGACTGCGGCAATGATATCGTGGGCAGTAATTCGACCCCGTTGGGCGGGAAACACGCCTACCACCATCTCGGTAGTGACGATCGTCGCACACGCGGTAGCTACGAGTACAGGGTGAGTGATGCGTGGGACGATAAACAGTAATGTGGTAATTGCGAACAATGGGCCACAGGTCCAGAGTACCGTTCGGTAGTATCGTAAGGCCTCAATTTTTTCGGCTGCCAATTCACTCAAAGTTCTGGGCAGATGGGAAAGATGTTCCTTATATGCGAGGTACGCCCAGGCAACTATAGAGATAAACGTGCCAACAAAAGCAGGATAAAATGCCCAGTTTGTCATAAGTTCTGAGCTTTATTGTACGCCTCTTAGGATTCGGCGAGAGTGACGTTGTGGGCGGCTAGTTTTTTAATTATTTTCACGAAGTGTTCGGACTCAGTGTTCGTTAGAGGGTCAAAGAGGAAGCCGTCGGTTTTAGCAAGTGCTTCCAGGATTTGGGTCTGCATTTTCTTACCCGCTTTCTCGAGGCAGATAATTTTTAGCCGGCGATCTTTAGGATCATTTTGGCGAGAAACTAAGCCTTTACGCTCAAGACCATCGATGATACCTGTCATGTTAGAGGCGTCGCAATTATAGAGATTACAGAAGTTTTTCATGGGGCGTGGAGTTTTTTCGTCGATGAGCAGCAGGGTCACCACTTGGATGCTTGTCAGGCCAAAGCTTGCACCCAGCGCCATCACTTGGTGCTTGGTGCTAAAAAGAAACTCCATGAGTTTCAAGTAGAATGATGTGTTGATTGCGGGCTTTTCCATAATTGAGTTGAGTAAATAGTTGACAATGTCAAACGTCAAGTCTTACAATGGTTTAGTATCTAAAATTATATACCTCACACCCAATAAATACAAGGAGACGGCTCGTGAAAGATAAAGCTCGAAATCATTGGCTAATATTGGTGCTCTTGGCACTAGCACAGTTTATGGTGGTGTTGGATGTGTCGATTGTAAACGTGGCATTACCAGCCGTTTCCAAGGCCTTCCACATGAATCAGACAACCCTCCAGTGGGTGGTTACAGCTTACACGCTGGCCTTCGGTGGCTTCTTGCTGTTGGGTGGACGAGCAGCTGACCTATTTGGCCGCCGCCGCTTGTTCATCATCGGCACAATTGTGTTTGGTATTGCATCGTTGCTTGATGGCCTAGCGCAATCTGGTGGTATGCTGATTGCACTGCGCGGGGCGCAGGGGTTAGCAGCAGCCTTCATGTCACCAGCTGCTCTATCTATTGTTTTGGTGACTTATAGAGAAGGGCACGAGCGCAACGTGGCGCTAAGCGTCTGGGGTGCAGTGGCCTCCGGTGGCGCAGCGGCTGGCGTGCTTCTTGGCGGTATCCTTACGCAATATCTGGGATGGCGCTGGAACTTCTTTATTAACGTACCGATAGCGGCGCTGGTAGCACTTGCTTCCTTCCGTCTACTGCCTGCGCATGAATCCGAAGAAACACACAACAACCTTGACCTCCCTGGTGCCGTATCGGTGACTGCAGCCCTGATGCTGCTAGTGTATGGCATTGTAAAGGCTCCCGGCTTGGGATGGACTTCTAGCCACACTATTGGTTACTTGGGCGCGAGCATTCTCTTGTTTGCATACTTTGTTTGGAATGAATTGCGTACCGAACATCCCCTAGTACCGTTTAAAATCTTCCGTATCCGTAACGTTGTAGGTGCTAACTTGACGATGATGCCAGTTGTGGCTGGTATGTTCTCGACGTTCTTCTTTACTTCGCTGTATGCCCAAACAGTCCTTCACTACTCCCCGGTAAAGACCGGTCTTAGCTTCTTGGTCATTCCGTTCACCATTGCGATAGTGGCTACGAATGTGCCGCGTATTGTGCAAAAGGTCGGGTTTAAGCCAATCCTCATGATAGCGCCGTTGTTTACCGCGTCTGCACTCTTCTGGCTTTCGCATGTACGCGTTGGCGGCAACTACGTGCACGATCTACTGCCTGGCTTCATCCTGATGGGAATTGGTATGGGTGGTACCTTTGTGGCTGTAACGATTGCTGCTACCAGCGGCGTACCACCACGTGAGTCTGGTTTGGCATCAGGTATCCTTAACACCTCCCAGCAGGTGGGTGGTGCTCTGGGCCTGGCTATTCTAACTGGTTTGGCAACCTCGGCATCTGTACGCTACGTGCAGCACCTGGGCTCGACCCCCACTAAGCTCACGCCAGCACTTGCCTCAGTTCATGGATTCCATGTTGCCTACTTAACGGCTACGTTCTTCCTCCTGAGCGCCTCCGTCATAGCCACGCTGCTGCTCAAGCAACCCAAGCTCACTGCGGCCGAGGCCCAGAAAGAGGCGGGTGCGGTAGGTATGCACTAGACAGACCTCTACGGATAAATAAAAATAGGCTGCTCATTCGGGCAGCCTATTTTTGTGTCAGCTAGAACTAGCTAAGGTTTACCTTTAGCTTTGAGCTCGGCATCGATAGCCTTCTGGAAATCAGTAGCACTGTAACCAGGGTGGATTTGCTTACCGTCCAAGAAGAAAGTAGGCGTCGATTCATCTAGCCCGGTCTTCTTGAAGGCGGCAATGTCAGCATTGATAGCGTCATTAACTTTGGTACTAGCAAAGTCCTGCTTAAACTGCGTAACGTTCAGGCCGATGCTGCTGGCATAACCGGTAAAGTATTGGTTAAGTGGATCACTGCTGGCCACCCATCCGCTTGCACCGTTAGGGTCCTGGTTTTCGTACAGTTTGTCGTGCATTTCCCAGAATTTATTTTGCAGAGCTGCTGCTTCGGCTGCACGTGCACCGGCAAAGGCATTCTTGTGGATCTGACTGAGGGGTAAGTTGCTGAACTGGAACTGAATCTTATCCTTGTACTGGTCGACAACTTGCTTGACGACGGGATAGAACTGGCCGCAGTACGGGCACTCATAGTCACCATATTCTACGAGCTTCACACCACTGCTGGTAGAGCCCTCGACGTGGCTGGTAGGCTGCGAGCTGCTCTTGCTGCTCCCACCATTACCGCCATTGCTTTTATGCCCACTGAAGTAGAAAATGCCACCCAAAATAACGATTATCGCGGCCAAAATAGCCATAAACTGTTTACTCATACGCTGTCGGAACCTCCATTTCTGTCTACTTAGTATACATGGGCTCGGAAATGATAAAAACCATACTCTGCATGGGTAATTGTCCAGGTAGGTTTGAATAAGGTAAGATAAAGCTATGCTTACGCTTCTGTTTGGTTTGGTATGTGCGGGGGTAGCACTGGCGGCACTGAGTTTGCTGAAGACATATCAGCAGGTGCCCGCTAAGGAGCTTAAACGTCTGGCGCGGCAAGGCGACCAAGTTGCCGGCGTATTCTATAAGCCGGTGGCCTATGGCACTAACTTGCAGGTATTGTTGTGGCTTATTGTTGGTCTGGCACTTGCTGTGAATGTGGTCCTGTTCGCCCAACACCTCAGTGGTTGGTTTGCAGTCTTGGTAGTGGCAATTATCTTATGGATTGGCTTTGTGGGGATTCCTGGCGGACGACTCACAAAACCTAGTATTTGGCTCGCGCGACAAGCGGCAGCTCCCCTAGCATGGGTGTTGGAGCGCACGCACCCGCTCATTGCTCGGTTTGTTGCTTTTGTCCGCAAGCACCGCACTATTACGATTCACACTGGTTTGTACGAAAAATCTGACCTCATCGAGCTCTTAGAGAATCAAAAGACACAAACCGACAGCCGGATTACTCCGGGAGAGGTAGAGCTGTTGCAACACGCTTTGAGCTTTGGTGATAAGTTGGTCACTGATGTACTTATCCCTAAACGCGTGGTGGTGTCGGTAAATGTTGATGAAGCCATCGGTCCAATCCTCATGGAAGAGTTGCACAAGAGTGGCCACAGCCGCTTCCCGGTTTATGATGGGAAAAAGGATAACCTGGTCGGCATTCTGTACTTGCGCGACCTTATTACGACCAAAAAATCCGGCAAAGTTCGTGATCTTATGAAGTCTCGTTTGAGCTACGTGCACGAAGATTTTACACTGTACCAAACGTTACAGGCGTTTATTAAAACCAAGCAGCATCTTTTCCTGGTGGTCAATAGTTTCGAAGAATTGGTTGGTATTATCACGATCGAGGATGTGATTGAGCAAATTGTCGGTAAGCTCATCGTCGACGAGTTTGACAATTATGACGACCTGCGTGCTGTGGCGACTGCTGCTGCCCAAGAAGAGCACGAAGCGCACGAAAAAGCTGACAGGGAACCATCAGAGGTGGTAGAATAGCTGCAGTGAAACGATTGAGCACGGCCAATATAAATTCCGGGGTCGGCAGCATAGAGCTGGCGATCTTTGCTGCGTAAGCCGACCCTCACCCGAGCCAACCGTAAATCTTAAGAGGTTATTTGTATATGAGAACGTTGGTAAAAGATAGCGTACACGAGTTTGGCAACCAGGTTACTGTAAAAGGTTGGGTGGATTCGCGACGTGACCATGGCGGCCTAATTTTTATTGATCTGCGCGATCATACCGGAATTGTGCAGCTGGTGATCGAACCAGAGCAGGCCGAGGCCTTTAAGTTGGCAGAGCAGGTTCGCGACGAATATGTGCTGGCCGCAACCGGCACCGTAGTTAAACGCGCTGATGAACTGGTAAATCCTAAGATCGCCACCGGTGAATATGAGGTTAATGTGAACACCCTGGCGGTCTTGAACCGCTCCGAGCCGCTGCCGATCCAGATCCAAGGTGACGCCATGGCAAACGAAGATTTGCGCCTGAAGTACCGTTACCTGGATTTGCGCCGCCCAAAGATGCAGAACATGCTGAAAAAGCGCGCGCAGTACTACAAAGTGATGCGTGACTACATGGAGTCGCAGAGTTTTGTGGAAGTTGCCACGCCTATTTTGGCCAACTCGAGCCCAGAAGGTGCACGTGACTTCCTGATTCCTTCTCGCGTACATCCCGGCAAGTTCTATGCCCTGCCACAGGCACCACAGCAGTTCAAACAATTACTAATGGTTGGCGGTGTGCCGCGCTACTACCAGCTGGCCGCTTGCTTCCGCGATGAAGATCCGCGGGCCGATCGCCTCTACGGCGAGTTCTACCAGCTCGACCTAGAGATGTCGTTTGTAGAAGACGGCGAAGAAGTACGTACGACCATGGACCCGTTGGTAAAGCAATTAGTGACCGAATTTGCCGGCAAGAAACTACTGAGCGAAGACATTCCACGTATTCCATACACCGAAGCGATGGAAAAGTACGGTAGCGACAAGCCTGATTTACGCTTTGGCATGGAGCTGGTTGAGCTCACCGATGAACTGAAGAATACCGAGTTTGGGGTGTTTAAAAATGCGGAAGTCGTCAAAGCTATTTGCGTGAAGGGTGCGGCTAGTCTAAGTCGCTCGCAAATCGATAACTTTACCGAGATTGCCAAGAGTGAAGGTGCCGGTGGCTTGGCGTATCTGACATTCAAAGACGGTGAAATTCAGTCACCAATCGCTAAGTTCCTGAAACCAGAAGAGCTAGAAGCTATCCGCAGCAAAACCGGAGCAGCGGAAGGTGACATTGTGTTCTTTGGCGCTGACGAGCGTGCTGTAGTCAACAAGGTGCTGGGTCGTTTGCGCAACGAGTTTGCCGAACACTTTGGATTGAAAGATCCGAATGTGGTTGCTCTGGCCTGGATTGTTGATTTCCCATTCTACGAATTTGATGAGAAGACCAAAAAGCTCGACTTTGGCCACAACCCCTTCAGCATGCCAAAGGGGGGTCTGGAGGCGCTGGAAGCCGAGGACAAACTGGGCGTGATTGCCGACCAATACGACATGGTGGCAAACGGGTACGAAATCTGTTCTGGCGGCGTACGCAACCACAACCCGGAAATCCTATATAGGGTATTCGATGTGCTCGGATTCGACAAAGCCTATGTGGATGCGCGCTTTGGCGCCATGATTAACGCTTTTAAGTACGGGGCTCCGCCACACGCCGGTTGCGCCTTCGGTCTCGACCGATTCTTCATGGTGCTGATGGGCGAGGACAACATTCGCGAAATCGTGGCCTTCCCCAAGAACGGTTCCGGTGTAGACGTCATGATGAACTCACCATCGACAGTCGACGACGCCCAGCTCAAAGAGCTCCAAATCAAATCCACTGCAGAAGAGTAGCCGGCCGGCGTATTCTCATCGGATAAATACTCGAAGCTACAAAGCTTGACGAGCATCACAGTCATATACCTAAAACCTTGCTACCCTATGGGCGTGAAGATAATAGATGTGCGGAGCAAAGATGAGTATGACCTGGGGCACATAGAAGGTGCCACATGGTTTGATATAGAGCGTATTGCCGCTGGCGAAATGCCTGCTTTACCTAAGGATGAGCAGATAATTCTTTACTGTCGCAGTGGCGCCCGCTCAAGCGTGGCTATGCACCTAATGCAGGAGTACGGTTTTACGAATGTGGGAAGCGGTGGTGGCTTGGGTCAGATGGCAGCGCTTGGCTATAAGATCGTTCGTTAAAACGCGCGGGCTTTGACCATGAGATGGTTCATGGCGTTGTAGACTTCTAGGCCGTGTTCGGTCAGGGCTTTTTGGTAAAACTCATAGAGAACTTTGGCGTCGTCTAGTGCGCGGTGACGGTCTTTGACCACAAAACCGTGACGGGCAATGATGGTATCCAGGTTATGCCGGGGCTGATCCGGGTACAGACGACGGCTGAGACGTGCGGTGCACATACGGTCCATGGCAAACTTGTTGCCCATTTCGTGGTAGGCGGCCTTAATAAAGCCATAGTCGAAGTTTACGTTGTGGGCGATAAAGATTGCGTCTTCCAAAAATACATCAAGGTCATCGGCAATACTGCGAAAGAGGGGTGCCTCCCAAAGCATGTCGTCGCTAATGCCCGTCATGCGAGTGATGAAAGTGGGAACATGCTGTTCTGGATTCAGTAACTGATTAAAGGTGCCAACCACTTTGTCGTTCTCTACCCGAATAGCACCGATCTCGGTTATACGGGAACTAAACGGGCTGCCCCCCGTTGTTTCGATGTCCAAAAATACCAAAGGCCTGTGTTGCATAGGGATTACTATTATCCCGCTTTTGCACTCGATAGCCAAGCAGGTTTGTCACAAGCGGATTTGGGAATTGTCTGAGTCTATTGTTTTTTGCTGATCGCCGGCGCATAATTCGGCTTACAACGTAAGGTGTGAGGGAACACTTATGAATGTCGAAATAAATTATCTGGCAGTGCTACTGGCAGCATTGTCTTCTATGGTCGTGGGCAGTATCTGGTATGCTCGCGGTGTGTTTGGTAACACTTGGGCCAAGCTCGCGAAAGTAGATATGAGCAAACCTGTCCAAGCAAAACAAATGGCTTGGCTACTCGGCTCAACTTTTGTCGCCTCGTTAGTAACAGCATATGTGCTTGCGCATGTGTCATTCCTGGCCAATCACTTCTTCCGCCATAGCTTCTTGAGCGATACGCTCCAGACCGCCTTCTGGCTGTGGCTTGGCTTTACGGTAGCTCGGGTATACGTGCACGATGCTTTCGAAAGTCGGCGCAAAAAACTCACCTTGCTCAATGCAGCGCACGAGCTGGTAACAGTCATGCTGATGGCACTGATCATCGGCGCTATGGGAACGTAATCAGCCACCCTTCAGCTCAAGGCGTATACTAGAGGTATGGACGCTACGCCGCCCCAGCCAATGGTGGAAGGTGAAGAAGAGATCCGCTTCACTCCGCCCCACAAGTCGAGTCCCCTTGCGAAAGTACTCATTGGACTCGTGATACTTGTGCTCGTAGCTGGGATAGTGATAGTTCTGTTGTCTCACCACAAGACGGCGGATAAGCCCACCGTGGCACAAGCTACCGTCAAGCCCGCCACTTCAGTTACGCACATCACTGCCACCACCAAAGAGTACGATTCGACTAATTTCGGTCTGGGCATCAGCTACCCAAGCGACTGGCGAGTGAACGATACCGATGGACAAAAACTCACGATTGCTTCACCGAAAGTGACTGTTATGGATGTGAATGAGCAGGCAACACCGGTGCAGATTGTCCTTAGTATCCAGCACCAGCAAACCTCTCTGCCGCAGCTTGCAGCCGGTGAGACGGTGGCGGCCATACGATCCCAGAAGATTAGTTACAGCAAACCCACACCCAGTCAGCGGGCGCAAACATATGTTACGTTTGCGAATTATACTGGTGGCAGCAAGGGCATCGATGCGCTGTATATCACTGGTGATTTTGGGTATCAGACCCTACAGAGTATTCCGATGAGCGACCTGAGTAAAGCCGATCCGCTCTTGAGCGTAAACTTCTATAAATGTGCCACTAGCGCTTGCACCACGTCTGGCCAGGCAGTGGGTATTGCCGCGAGCAGCTGGAAAGATAATGCACTTTCCAAGCCGCTGCTGCAGATGATTGAATCGTTACAGATTGATTAAACCGCTGGCTGATTGTCCAGGGACTGCCATACGTACCAGCTGGCGATGGCTTCGTACGGGTGCCATTGATTTTTCTCGGCTATCTCACTGATTTCGACAGGTGTCGGAGCGTGGTCCAGATCGTATAATTTGCGAATGCCATTGCGAATGCCTAAATCGCCAACCGGCAAGACATCCGTTCGCCCCATGCAAAACATCAAAAACATGTGCACCGTCCAAACGCCAATGCCTTTTACGGCGGTGAGCTCAGCAATCACTTCCTCATTACTCAGAGTGTCCAGATGATCGAACTTCACTTTGCCGTCAACAATATGTTGTGCCAGGTCCAATACGTACGCCGCTTTGGCACGCGAGAAACCCAAACCTCGCAAAGTCTCAATATCGGTGCTCAGAATTTCCTCGGGTGCAGGGAAGTGGCCGCCAAACAAGTCGCGGAAACGATTCTCAATAGCACGTGCTGCGTGCACGCTTAGTTGCTGACTGATGATGCTATCAACAAGTTCTTGATAGTAATTCTTGTGTGGCTGTAAAGTTGCCGTTCCGCGTTCAATAATAACCGGCGCTAGGACGGGATCATGCTCCTGCAAATATGCTGCGGCTTTTTCGAGTACCTCCGGACTAACAATCAAAGTCATACCTCGATTGTACCGCGGACTAGTAACTAAAGAACATGTCTTCTAATGTCTTGTGCTTAGGCTGCTTGTTGGCTGGTTGCTTTCGCTTAGGTTTATCTTTCGCCATTGTCTACCTCCAAAGTATTCTTAGCCTAGCGCTTTGATATGAAGGAAGGCTGTAAATTTTTATACCTTTAGCGTGTATTTCCCTTAAGCTTTTTGCTACACTTTCAGTAACAAAGCATAAAGGTGATACAAGTGCCATGGCAGATGACGATCCGATTGTAGATGAACATAAAGATGCCGTAGAGGCCGAACCGGAAGACACAACTACCTCGGAGGAACCGACACCCAGGGTTGATAGTGCTAGTTGGCAAGAAAATGCCAAGGCCGCGCAGACTGCCAACAAAGAAAAGTTTGGCAAGCTCAAAGAAGTAGCTCGTGCCTATTGGGCACGCAAAAAGTGGACATTGCCGGTTACAGTTGTAGTGCTCGTTGTACTGTTGCTTGGTGTGCCTTTGACGCGCTATCTCTTGTTGGGCACCTTCCTGCGCAACCAAACCGCAGTTGTGGTGGCTGATAGTAAAACCGCCAAGCCAGTATCAGGAGCCACCGTAACTATTGGTGACAAAAGCGCTGTCACCGACGTACATGGCCGGGTTTTCTTAAGCCCCAAGGTTGGCCATAAGCAACTAACCGTCAGCAAAAAGTATTTCAAAACTAGCCAGAAATCGGTGATGATTTCATGGCCCAGTAAGCTAGCGCAAGATATTAATCTCGAAGCTACTGGTCGACAAGTGCCAATCGTTGTTACCGACAAAATTTCGGGCAAGCCATTGCTGAACGCCCTTATAAAAGCAGCCGGTGGTGAAACTCGCAGCGATAAGAATGGAAAAGCAACCATCGTGTTGCCAACGAATGGTGATACCCAGGCGGCTACCATCATCCTGAACGGCTACAACACCGCGCAGGTAACAGTGCAAGTGACTGACCAAGAAGTGCCGGCTAACAGCTTTACGCTGACACCGACTGGCAAAGTGTATTTCCTTTCCAATCAAAGCGGTAAGATAGACGTCGTTAAAACTAATCTGGACGGTACAGGTCGTCAAACCGTCTTTCCTGGGACCGGCAGTGAGGACACGCAGAGCACTTCATTGCTTGCTTCGCGCGACTGGAAGTACCTGGCGCTGTTAGCCAAACACGATGGCAACTCCCAGAGTCTCTATCTCATTAATACTGCAAACGATAATGTGACTAACATTGACGGAGGTAATGCCTCAGCCAACTTCACGCTTGTGGGCTGGAGTGATGATACTTTTGTGTATCAGGTGAATCACCCTAATATCTCTAGCTGGCAGTCGGGTGCTCAGGTACTCAAGAGCTATGATGCGACGAGTGGCAAGCTTTACAATATCGATCAAAGCCAAGGTGAAGGTTCGAGCTTATCCGATTACGGCTTTAACAACTTCACGAGTGTGTACTTGCTTGGTGACGAAATTGTATATGCCAAGAACTGGTATAGCAGCTATGCACCGAACCACTTGAGTGGCAAGAGCGCCAGCCTGGTAAGTGTGAAGGCGGATGGCAGTAGTAAACACAGTATTAAGGACTTTGCGATCCCCGACAGCGTACAGTACAGCTACTATGTAGCCATAGCACCTTACGCTCCGCAGGCATTGTATGTGCAAGTTCCCAATGGGGATGGCACAAATGCTTACTACGAATACGAGGACAGTAAGCTAACGGCCAAGAGTGATGTAACTGACGACACTTTCAATAAGCCGTATCCGACTTTCTTGGTGTCACCCTTTGGCAAACAAACGTTCTGGAGTGAAGTACGTGACAATAAGAACACGTTGTTTGTGGGCAATGCTGATGCCCAAAGCTCCAAGCAGCTGGCAACCCTGAGCGATTACACCCCATATGGGTGGTATACCGACAACTATTTACTCGTCTCTAAGAATGGCAGTGAACTGTACATTATGCCGGCAGATGGCAGTAAGAGTACGGCGCTGAAAATTACGAATTACTATAAACCGCAGTTAACTTACAGAGGCTACGGCGGTGGTTACGGCGGCAACTAGCTTACGTACTTGGCACATTTTGGGGGTAAAGCTCCGCTGCTCATTCCGACGTACCAATAAGTACGCCTCCATTCCGCTGCTCACTTTCCATCCCAAACTGTACTCAAGTACGTAAGCTAGTTCAAACTCTCAACCTGAGAGAGGATTGCTTCTGGGATGGGGAGTTTTCTGGTAGACTGGGTTTAGGATAAGCAAGATGGCTGAAAAGAAAGTTACAGTGTTGGGTGATGCTGGTGATGGCTCGCTGACACCAGAAGAAGAACATAAAATCGAAGTTAAAATCGATAAGATGCTGGCTGTTGATGCGCCGGCTGAAACTGTTGCGGAACCCGAGCAAAAAGAGGAGTCGGCCGCCGTTTCTGCTGTAGCCAAACCGGAACCTGTTCCAGAAGAAAAACCTGCCGAGACTGAAATGCCCGAAGAATCCGTGGAACACCCGATAGTGGTCAGGACGAGCCATAAAGTTATTATGCCCATTCACAAGGATTTAGTGAGCGAGGCGCCAACTCCGCCGGCCGCTAAATCAATAGCAATTAAAGGTGACTCGGATGAAGTATCTACTCCTGCGGAACCAGTAACGGAACCTGTTGCTAAGTCCCCAACCAAAATCACCATCACGTCACCTGCCGAAGATGACGAAGAGCCACCAGTGGCTAAATCAGCACCCCCACTCAAAAAAGGTGCGCCCAAGTCAAAGAAAATCGCTATTGGCGATGCCGATAAAGAGGCAGAAGCCGAACCAAAACCCAAAGCTAAGAAGGGCAGTAAAGCAAAGGCAAGTAAGAAAAAAGCCGTTGCACCAGTAGCGGAAGCTGTTGCGGCTGAGCCAGTAGTTGAGATGACAGAGGCTGCGAGTTCAAGTGCTCTCAAGCCTGCTGAGTTGCCCAAATCGCCACTAAAAATTCAGATCGACACGCCTGAATTAGAAGTTATACCCAGTGCAGATCTCAAGCCGGAAAGTGATGAAGAAGAATCTGCTGAGCCAGACGTTGAGCCAGTAGCCCCAGTCAGTGATATAGACGCGCTAGATTCAGTGCCAGTCGCCGACGATGAACTGCTCGCAGAAACACCTGCGCCCACGGCCGCACCAGAAACCGAAGCAGTTGAAGAAGCTGAGGTTACACCGCTCGCTGCCACGACGCCTGAAACACCAGAAGCCAACGTTGACAGCCTTGAGCCATCGGCTATTCAGCCTGCACCTCCAGCCAAAAAGTACCGTCCGCCAGATGGACCAATACCATTTAAGCGCGCAACTATATCCGAGGAAGCGGCCACTACTCCCGCAGCGGCTCTTGATTCTCAACAGGCAGAAGACGAAGCTTTGGCGCGAGCCTTTGAACCTCAGCCTAGTCCTAAAGGCGAAAAGCAACGATCTACAGGGAGCAAGAAGCTTCTCTGGACATTGGTAGCACTGGTCGTTGTAGCAGCACTCGTCGCCATTCCAATTACACAGCCCAAACTGCGCACTAGACTCACTAACTTAGTTCATGGCACAAAGTCTGCTGCTACCACTCCGCCCAAGACTACACCGAAAGCAAGCGTCAGCACCACTTCTCTGACCACTCCGACCGCAAGTCAAACGTTCCTGAACGAGGATGTGTTCATGTCCAAGCAAGCCGGAAAGTACAATGTGTATAAAGTAGACGGGGCAGGCCAAAACAAAGTAATGCTGTTGGCCGGCACAGGTAACGAAGACGGCAAATTTGCGCTAGTTACTAATGATGAAGGTGATACTACAGCCCTCGTAGCAACGCGTGATACGCAGAAAGACAGTGCTGGATATCTATTGCAGAGCCTGACAGTTATTGATGTAAAAACAGGCGCAAATACCGTTATAGTGCATGCCCAACAGATCCGCTTACTTGGTTGGTTTGGAGATCGCTTAATGTATGTAACCGTCAAGACTGGTGCCTCTACCACCGACGCAACGGCATATCAGCTCATGTCTTACAGCCGCCAGACTAAACAAAGCCAGCAACTTGATGCTGCCAATAACTTCACTAGCTTACTGGCGGCAAAGGGGACTATCTACTACGCTACCACCGGCGCAGATGCCACTACTGCTCATTTCCAAATGATAAAAGCAGATGGTACCGGCAAACGTACCATTCTAAACAGTGCCATCTGGCATATTTACCGTACTGGATATAATGAACTCACCTTGGCCGGTACCAAGAACTGGTACACCATGAGCCTTACAGACAATCAGCCAGTGACTACTACCAACGCTTATGATGGCACAGGGCGACAATATGTGGACTCGCCGGATGGCAAGCACAGCGTGTACTTACAAACCACCGGCAAACAGTCGGCTCTAGTACTCGTCGACTCCGCATCAGCCAAAGAATTGACGCTGCTCACACAGAGCAATCTTAGCTACCCGGTGCGTTGGCTTAACAATACCACCCTGGACTATCGAGTTAGTGGCAGCAGTGAAACGGCTGATTACAGTCTTGCTATCAGTAGTCAAAGCCCCACAAAACTGGCGGATGTTAGTGATAGCACTGGCGTGACTATATGGTAAGCAGAACATTGCCCAACACTTTTCCACAAACTATTGCCGTAACCTCAGTTATTTCTCAGAAAATATTTGACAACACTAAATTGGATATGGTTAATTGTAGCTAACTAACAAAATAAAGAGACGAAAATGCCAAAACTTCCTAAAACTAAGCGCCGCCAAAATAAAAAGGGTGAGGCGGCAGCTGAGCATGCTGCACCAGTAGTTCACAGTGGCGGTAAAGCCAAGAGCTCTAAGCTTTCCAGCAAATTGCTCACATTAGTGTTTGTGGCAATTTTTGGCGTTGTGGGCTCAATTGCCTTGCTGGCCACGCATGCTGACAGCACTAACAACCACACCCTGTATGTTCTCTACAATTCTACCGCTAAAGAGTGGTTTTACAGTGATAGTACTACCCAAAAGAATACATACCTCACCAATGGTTATAGCTTGGTCTCGTCTCACCCCTATGCTACCCCAACTGGTGGAAAATTAACCTCGGTCTACCAGTTACATAATCCAACTACACATGACTACTTCTTCACCACAAGCGCCTCTTATAGAGATTCATTAATCGGTTCGGGTAAATGGACCGGTGGTGGAACAGGATTTACCGGTGCTTTGCCGGCTACAACGACCACCCAAGAACCGTATGGCTACTGCGTCCAGCCCTGGCACCAATTATATGACTCCACGACCACCACACACCGTTACACCCCTTATGCGAGTGTAGTCAGTAGCTTGGTGAACAGTGGCGCCTGGAAGGATCAAGGCGTTGGTTTTAACCTAGTTGTAGCGTGTACCAGTCACCCGGCTCCCGCACCGACCACGACCACTACTACACCAACTCCTACGCCTACCACGGGAACCACCACGGGCTCTACCACTACGACTACCACAACTGCGACGTACAGTCATGATCCGTATGGTTACCTAGACTACTGTAAGCTAGAGAACAACGAAACGGTATTGTACGGTTGGGCGCACGATGTTGATGCGCAAAAGAGCGCATTGCCAAATGTACAGGTCACCATTACCTATGGCCCTAATGGCAGCAAGTCTCTCACCACAACGGTACCAACCAATATTTCCGGTTACCGCGATGCCGCCATCAATACCTGGATCAAGACCTATCGTTCCACCCAGCCAGCCGGCCAAGGAATGTATGGCTTCAAAGTTACCCTGAAGGACCTTTACAAGGGTCAGAAGTATGCACCAACCGGCGTTGTTATTAACAGCGGTCAGGGAGCCAATGTTAGTTTGCGCATAAATACAACTACACGAGTTGATGGCAACTCACCAATTGTTAACGGTGCTGTCCCCGATGCCTGTATGATCACCAAGCCCGCTAACGTTAGCGCTTCCGTCGGTCCGGTACCAGTTGGTAGTACCATCACCGCCAAGCCAGTCACCGGTCCTAAAACTGTGACTGTAACGGGCAATACCTACACAAGCGACAAGGGTGTATACGCCTGGGGTGCCAATAAAGCAGTTACCTTCGAGGACAACAACTTTACGGTCACAAACGGCAGCTATAGTCTCAAATTCACCAATGACAACCTCGTAGAATCATTTAAGGGTACAAAGCTCTGGGATACCAAGATCACACCGTTTAACTACCCAGATCTCCAAGTTACTAAGCATGGCCAGCTTACCTTCAATGCGCAAGGTCGGTTAACTATCACTGATCCCAATGTGAGGCCAAACGTAACCGTCTGGAAGACTCCTCTGGCAAGCGTCACACCTGGTAATAACGGATACAGCCTGCAGCTTACTCCTTGTGGTGGTGTGTATGTCTACGAGCGAGCTTCTAATGGTGCCTTAGTTGGTGGCACAAAGGTAACAGGTGATAATAGTAAGAACGACGCAACCTGTGGCGTACAACAACTAGGGGGAAATGCTCGACTCTTTGCCAAGACCTCGCTGTACGTAGGCATGTCTCTCGTATCATTCGATGATTCTGCTCGGGTAGAAATGCACCCTGGGGGTGTCTTCCTCTACAACCACGCTAACAAGGTACTCTGGAAGCAAGAAGTTAAGGGCGCTAACCGCTTAGTTATGGGCGCTGGCGGCAACCTTTCACTCTTCGGCGACGGCAACAAGCCACTGTGGTCCACAAATGTAAGCGGTGGAGACAACAACTATGCAGTCGTAGACAACGGCGGCTACTTTGCAATCAAGCGCGTTACGACTAAGAAGAATGACACCATTTGGTCCAATGGCATCACGGCCAAGACCTGTACCGATCAAAAAATGGTTGCAGCCTACCCAGCCAGTGGTGACATTGTCTGTGTCAAAGCACCAGCTCCTGTCGCTGGAGGTTCAGGTTCATCTCAGGGCGGCGCTTCACACACCGATGGGGCAGCCTGTAAATCAATCGGTAGCGGCAAATACAACTGTGAGTTCAATATTCCAACGCCAGTAGTAGTGCATGTTATGAGTGATACAAAGAAGCAAGTTAACAAGCTTGCTGGACAGTTCACTGTTGGCACCACGAACTGGATCCTTTGTCAGCAAAAGGGCGGTTCGGTAAGCTACCAAGGTTCCCATGATGATTGGTGGGGCTACACCACGGCCGATAACGGTGCCAAGGGCTGGGTCAACGCGGTCTACGCCAAGGGTGGCGACGACAACAGCGGCTTCCAGAACGTACCAAACTGTGATGGTAAGCACGGCACCGTACCAACGGGCAAAGTGGCAGGCGCCTCAACCTCTAATGACAACACCCCCGCTCCTACTCCTCGCCATAAGAAGGGTAACCCTAGTGGGCAACAGAGCTCAGGCGGAAAAACAACTACCCCTAAGCATCCTTGCACTTACAAGGATACGGACTCGTCCAATTGTTCCGACAACTGTGGCTCAGACGGCCAGACTGGCTGGAAGGGCGACAGAAGCGGTAAGTGTGTCTGCTTTAGTAACGGCAGCACCTATACGGCCAAGCATGAAGGTAGTGTTTGTAAAATCAAGTGTGAAATAGGTGTTCCGGCATCAAACAAGAAGGCTGCGGGTTGCTACAAAGAGTGTGGCGTTGAAAAGGTAGATGCGAAAGTTCAGTATAAAGGTAAGTACTGGGGTCACGTTAAAATCTGTACTACAAATACCAGCGGCTCCTTTGGTGATGCATCTGACTGGGAGTATGCCTGTAAAGAATTCGGATACCAAGTCATGCAAATACCCAATCACGGTGGCGGAGATTATGCGGTCTGTTGGAAGCAAGTCGGCACAGTCGGTAAAAAGGGCGGTAGTAGTGGGTCTAAGCAATGCATCTGTGGCGCGTCAGGCTGTTCTGACTCTAGCTGTAAGGATGATGGCTGTGGTGCTCACGGACAACGCGCAACACCAGGCAATGTTCACACCAAGTGTGTCTGTACTGGAGGTTTCACAGGTACTAAGTGCGACCATAAGGTTAATAAGCGGGCTGCATGTGTAGCTAGAAACCAGATCAATAATGGTAAGGCTCATTGTACTAAGCAAGGTGAGCTCGTACGCTACACCTGCAACACCTACTACTTCCTGCTTCATGATGAAGACGGGGCACAATGCAGTCTTCCGTACAACTTCTCGACGTGTATGTTGACTACCGGTCATGACTACATAGCACCTACCGATACTTGCATCAGTGGCATGTACAAATACAAGCATCCTCGTACTCCTCCACCACCAACAACCTCCACCACACCACACCCTAGACAAGTGATATAGCAAAATACAACATAGGAGAAAAATCATGCAACCAAATAACCCATACGAACCAAGCAACAATCAAGAACCCGCAGTGGTCGTAAGTAACGATATGACACAGCCTGCCAGTACGGCTCCGGTTGTCAGTCAATCAGCTGCCTTTACTTCCAGCCCTGCGATGAGTAGCAGCGCACCAATGGCTGCTTCTACCGGCGGTGCTTCATCCATGAAGAAGGTAGTAGTAGGCGTATTCGTAGTGTTATTGCTGGCAGGTGGTTGGGGTGCTCGCGTAGCTGCTTCCGCACTTAGTAGCAATGGTGCCGAATCAACAGCTCGTGCCATGGTCGCTGCCCTAGTTAAGGGTGATAGCGCCAAGGCGTACAGCCTTACCTCCCAGGACTTAAAAAACCAAGAAACTGCCGGTGCGCTTATGCAAGCTGTAGGCGATGTGCAAACTACAAAAGCTACCTACACAGATGAAAATGTTCAGGTTAACGGCAGCAGTGCTGTCTACGTGGCGACCGTCGATAACTTACCGGCCGACGACAGTGGCAATACGAGTGCAATCTTTGTAGTTAGTTTGAGCAAACAGGGCCTGACATCTTGGAAGGTTGACGACGTCACGGTTCAGTAGTTAGCGATTTCTTCGTTTCTTCTTGAGTTTTAGAACGGTGAGTATGCCGTCGCTGTGGAGTTGGCCGCGCCACGCACGGTTAACTAAGCGGTAAGGTTTGCCCAAGCGGATGGCTTTGGTGCTGCCAATAAGTTGGGCGCGGCGAATGCCATCCACAATCAGCTGACGCTCGGCGTCAGTGTCGTGGTGAATCATGTGTGTCATCTGGGCGTTGTGCCGAATAAAAGACAGACCGACATCGCGCGAAGCTGCGCCTAACCAGAGCAGATTAGGACCTTCAAGCTCAGCGGTGCGGCGGTGCCAATGGATCGTCTTTTGGCTCAAAGGCGTGTCGGTATCATAGGTAGTGGCCCAGAAGCGCACATGGTGACGATGCCCAATTTCTCCGCTAATGGGAATCTCAAAACCAATGTCTTGCTTGCGGCCAAACAGATACAAGCGACTCATCGGAGCGTTCGGGTAGCGGCGCAGAAAGATGGTGCTGATAACGGCACGCAGAATGTTATATGGTGAATAATCATCCGCCAAGTACCAACCGGCAGCTTCCATGGCGGCCACCAAGTCTTGTTTACTACCAATGACACCAATGTTTATAGGGTCAGAGGCAAAGCCGTCCGGCGTTACGCAATACACGGGCAGGTGCCGGGCCGGTAAAAATATACGAATTACACGAGTAAGCGCGGGAATGAGCACATATGCTCCCAGCACATAGGTCACAAAAATCGCTAAGGTCAGTGGCAAGCGTTTATCGAAATACGGGAAAACATTGCGAACCGAAAAGTAAGCAATAATAATGCCAGGTATAAGCACCGCGAAACGTTTTGTGCCGCGAATAACATAGTCAATCATCGTCTTACCTATATAATACCACTGACTATGCAGCGTGCGGAGCAAGATTTTCAACAGCTTGTCTGGCGATATTATGAGCAACATGGCCGACATGACTTACCATGGCGCGTGCCTGAGCCAGACGGCTCGTTTGATCCGTATAAAATTATGGTAAGCGAGCTTATGTTGCAGCAAACGCAGGTGAGCCGCGTAATCCCCAAGTATTATGAATTTCTCGAGAGTTTTCCGTCGCTAGAAGCTTTGGCTAAGGCTACTTTAGGTTCGGTACTCACAGCCTGGAGTGGCTTGGGATATAACCGGCGCGCCAAATTTCTGTGGCAGGCTGCCGAGAAAGTGATGAGAGACTTCCAAGGTGTCTTTCCGCAGGAAACCGCACAGCTCGTTAGTTTACCAGGAGTAGGGAAGAATACTGCCGGCGCCATCCAGGCATACGCGTTTAACCAGCCAGTCGCCTTTATAGAAACGAATATCCGAACGGCGTATATTCACCATTTCTTTGAGGATAGGGTAGGAGTGGGCGATGCAGAAATTCTGGAATTAGTAGCACGCACAGTTGATCGGAAAGAGCCTCGATTGTGGTATTGGGCACTGATGGATTATGGTTCGTACCTCAAGCAAACGGTTGGTAATCTTAACAAGTTAAGCAAAACATACAGCAAACAGTCGCCTTTCCAGGGGTCGAAACGCCAGATCCGAGGGCATGTGATTCGTTTGCTTACTGAGCACCCCCTATCATTGAGCCAACTCACCCAAGCCATCTCTGATCCACGCTTACCTGACGTCTTAGAAGCTTTAGTAGCCGAACAACTGATTATCCAAGACGGAAATGTTTACAGCCTGCACTAAAGCCATGCTAAAATAGCTTAAGCATTATGGAACCAAATCCTACTCCTGAGCGGCCTGGACCAAACCCAGCAGCCGACGTTCACGCACCGCGAGCAGCCGTGCCAGTTATGGACATTGTTCCGCCTAAGGCTCCGGAGCCAAACCTAGTCGCCGTAGAACCGCCGCAGGTGGCAGAATCCCCAGCAGATACTCCGGAACCTGCCCAGCCAGCGCCGGCAGCCTCGTCCGCAGATGATGGCGTTGCGCAGCCACCAACCGAATCTTCAGATGATCTGCTACCTTCGGAAGTGCCCGTGGATACACCCTCAGAGGATATGGCTGCCCAAGTAGAGCAAGCCGCAAAAGCCCCTAAATCCGGCAATAATACTGTAGCGTTCGCCATCGCTGCGACAGTGGTGATCGTCCTAGGGCTAGCCATCATAGCCGTCATCGCCTACACTAGTAGCAAATAATGTATGAGGGAGCGGTTCAAAAACTAGCTACAGCTGGTAGTATCGGTGTAATACCTACCGATACCGTGTACGGTGTGGTTGCCTCAGCAGCCGACGAAGCAGCCGTGCGGCGTCTGTACGCACTGAAGCATCGTGAACACAAACCGGGCACGATCATTGCCGCTAGCATTGATCAGCTTGTAGCACTGGGCCTCAAAGCTCGCTACCTCAAAGCCGTGGAACAATTCTGGCCGGGCGCAGTTAGCGTGGTTATTCCCTGTGCAGATCTTACCTATCTCCATGATGGAGCAGGCAGCTTGGCTGTGCGTATCCCCGGCGATAAAACAATCCGTGATTTACTAGAACAGACGGGCCCGCTTCTCACAAGCAGCGCGAACGATCCTGGCGAACCCACCGCCACCACAGTTGACGCAGCGCGTAATTACTTCGGCGATAAAGTGGATTTTTACATCGATGGTGGTAATTTGTCAGACCGCCAACCTTCCACCATCATCCGTATTGTCGATGATGCGATCGAAGTGCTCCGCCAAGGTGCCGTAAACGTAAAGGAGAACGAGTGATGAATATAGACGATTATCAGAAGCAGGCGCTAAACACCGTACTTTCCACCGGCGATGATTTCAAAGATTTACTCCACTGGGTGCTGGGTCTGAATGGCGAAGCGGGCGAGGTTGCCGAGAAAGTAAAGAAGATCATCCGCGACAAAAACAGTGTGGTGAGCGAAGAGGACAAAACAGAGCTCTGCAAAGAAATTGGCGACGTACTCTGGTATCTGGCAGTCTTTGCTAACCACCTGGACATGCCGCTCAGCGACATCGCCCAAGCTAACCTAGACAAACTAGCCAGTCGCAAAGCTCGCGGCGCCCTCGGTGGCAGCGGAGACAACCGCTAAACATGTGGCTTGGGCTTCTTGGTCTACACCTGATTGGATTATCTGGCTACAACCTTATGCTGCGCCGAGCGGTAACGGAAGAGTTGGACCGCTGGACGCTCGCGACCATTATGCAGATTGCTATCACTCTGCCTATGGTGGTAGCAGTTTTCTTGCACCCGCTGCACATCCACACCTATAACCCAACCATTAGCGGACTTGTTTTGGCAGATATTGTGCTGGTTATTGGGCTGCATTGGACCAATGTAAAATCTCTGCAATATCTTGAAGCCAGCGTGTATTCGGTGCTCTACAATCTCCGTATTTTATTCACCACTCTCTTAGGACTAGTGTTTTTGCATGAAAAAACTTTGCTGCTCGAAGTGTTAGGTGGCGTACTTATCTTTTTAGCAATTTTGCTTGTTCGTCAAAAAGGCCGCCGTGAGCTTACCAGGCGTGGAATTGAGTGGGGCATTATGGCTTCCCTGATCATCAGTTTCCTTAACCTGACCGATAAGACCCTGCTTAATCGCATTAACTACCTTGATTACTCCATACCAGCAAGCTTTCTCACCGTTGCTATCATGCTCGGCATATTATTCTATCGGGGCCAAAAACTTCCCTTAGCTACTATGAAGCAACCACGCATTCTAGCACTAATGTTTTTCAGGGCAATCTCGGCATACGGGTTTACGCTGGCATTTTACTACGGTGCTCAACTCGGCGTATCTTCATACATTTCCAGCTTAAGTGTCATAATAATTGTGTTTTTGGGCGTAGTATGGCTGAAAGAACGGGATTATCTAAGGCAAAAGGTTACGGCTGCCGCATTGGCAGTGATAGGCCTGACTTGCATCCTCATTGGTAGCTTTCTGAAGTAGATAGCCGCTTAGGCAACGAACTCTTTGCGGAGCCATTCGTCTAAGGAGCCGCCTCCGCCGCCACTCATAGCGACCACTAAGTCGCCTTTGGCTAGGTGGGATTCTATGGTGCGCTTGAGATCGGCACCCATCTCGGCTGGAACGGCGATGCTGGGGTCATCGAGACGGGTAATGAGCTCGGCGGGCGGAATGATGCGCTGGTTGGGGTCTTCGCGGGCGAGGTAGCTTGGGATCCAGTAGACTTGTTCGGCGCCATTGAAGCAATCCTTGTAATCATTCATGATGTAGTGTTGGCGGCGGTTGTGCAGTGGCTCGTACACCACAACAAGCTTTTGGTTAGTCTCGGCAGCCATTTCCAGCGCAACACTCATAGCACCGCGGATTTTCTCTACGGTGTGGGCATAATCCGTGTAGAGATTTGGGGCGAGCTGTTCCATGCGGCGTTGCAAGCCAGGGAATTTGCCCACGGCAGTCAATAAATCCTCCACTGGCGCGCCCGTCACTTTATGCACCGATTGCACGGCCAGCCAAGCATCCATGCGCGTGTAGCGACCTTTAAGGGCAATGTTATTGATGGTTGCGTTGTCGGTCTTCTGGGGGCTTAATCTGCCTGCCTCACCCAAGCCCAAGTAGTCACGATCTTCCTCCCATAAAATAGTGTGCTGACTCTGGTCGATAAACTCGCGGAAGGCGGCCTGGTAATCCTCGCGGGTAGGGAAAACTTCGTGGTGGTCCCAGCTCACGCCACTAATCACACTCAGGTATGGTTCAAATGCCAAAAAGTTTCTGTCAAACTCATCACACTCGTACACAAAGTACTCGGCTCCGGAGGCAAACACATCTGCTTCAAATGCCAGCTTAGCGCCCACATTGTAACCAATAGGCAACTTAAGCTGCGTGAAGAGCCAGATCACCAAGGCAGTAGTAGTGCTTTTGCCGTGTGTGCCAGCAATGGCAATTAGCTTGAGTTTTTTATCCGCTAGGATCTGATTTAGGATCTCGTCACGCTTACTCGTTTTGATGTTTTGCTCACGGCAAAAGGCTAGCTCCGGTGCATTGGGATTTTCAATAGAGACGGCGGCTGTGTATACAAACCAATCGATTGGTTCCGCATCATGGACGGCAGCAATAGCCTCTCGGTCCTGACCAATGTGGATATCGGTAATACCGTGCTGCTTCAGGTATTCAATGGTACGTGAATCCTGCTTATCGGAACCAGACACTTTGTAGCCGGCTTTTTGAGCTACCAAGGCTAATCCGCTTAAGCCCGCACCACCTATCCCAGAAAAGTAGATATGCATACCTCTAGTGTACAGGAATTAGGTATGAATGGGCACGTCCTAGCCTCGAGATACGTTATAATCATAATCAACATGAACAAACGGCATTTACACCACTTTTGGACTAAGTTCCGTTTGCTAAAACCTTGGTACTTTTTGATCATTGCCGTTGTTTTTGGCATTCTCTGTGTGTTCAGTTTGCGGAATAATTATCAAAACATGACTGTGCTGCGCGATGCGGTGTATCAGGCGGACAAGGATAATAACGATGTGCCGGGCGCTTTAAACAGATTGCGTACGTATGTATATGCGCATATGAATACTAATCTGGCGAGTGGCCCAGACGCGGTGTATCCACCCATTCAGCTCAAATATACGTATGACCGCTTGGTGCAGGCACAGAGTGCGCAGGTGGCCCAGACTAATTCGCAGCTGTATACCGAGGCGCAGACGTATTGTCAGCAGCAAAATTCGACTGATTTTTCGGGTCGCAACCGTGTGCCCTGTATAACACAGTATGTAAATTCGCACGGCCTTAAATCGCAAGCTGTTCCCGATAGTCTGTACAAGTTTAGTTTTGCATCACCGATTTGGTCCCCGGATTTAGCGGGGTGGTCGATAGTGATCACTGCCTTAAGTTTGCTTGCCGCGGCGGTATTATTCGTGGCTGATCGTTGGTTCAAGCAGAACGTTGCCTAAAAGGTTTGTCATCCTGAAGGCAGTGAAGGGTCTCGTCTTCACCCTACCTCAGACTCTCACTCCCGCGTCATCCCAGCACTGACCTTCGTCAGCATAAACTCCGGCTGGGATCCAGGCTCCTGTCTAATGCAGCTGGCGCCACTGACCCGGATACCCCTTCGCTGTCAGACCGATCACTGGCGTTCCTGTCTGACAGACACACCCTCGCTTTCATAGCTAATACCACCCCCACTCTTAACAGTGGAGGTTTCTTGGAAACAGTGCCATGCCTTTCGGCTTGGTAACTGGCTTGGCTTAGGGGAGAGGGGAGGATGGAAGCATAAAAAAACCGGCTCCTGGGAGCCGGTTTAGTTTTCTAGAAGTTATTTCTAGTGACCGCTAGTGTTGGTCGTGTTGGTGTTAGTACCTGTACCTTGGGTAGTACTGTTGTTACTTGCCTGTGTTTGGTTGCTAACTTGTGAACAGTCAGGACCGTTCGGGTTTTGCTTCTTAAAGTCACCAATGCTCTTTACGACTTTACCGCTGTCGTTAAGGTTTTCCCAGAAGCTAACCTGGCTGCGCTCTACGACCATTTCGTCATATGGGTCGTGGATTTGCTGACATCCGAGCTTAACAAGAGTGTAGTTACCATCGGTAACGGTCTGGCCCTTGCTGTCGGTCGTGGTGTTCTGTGTCAGGTAGTAAATGTTCTGCAAGCGAATGAAATCCTTGCCAAGGTCGGTAATGTTACCAAAGTATACCTGGCCGTTGGTCAGGAAGACTGCCTGGTACTTTTTGGTGTTAACGAGCTTAGTCTGATCGCTGTTATTGTTGTTGCTTAAAGCGATGACACCGATAATAGCTACTGCCAAAATCGTTAAACAAAACAGCAAAGCAACGGCTCCGGTGCGCAGCCACTGTGTGTTGCCGCCCAATCCTTTACCTTTACCTGCTGGCGCACTCCCAGGAGCTCCCTGGTGAGTTGCTTGAGGTTGTGCACTACGAAAGTCCATATATTTCTCTCTCCACCCTTATAGTTTTTATGGTTACCAGCCCAGTGTAATACAAATATATCTGCAAGTGCAACTAAAAACATGTGTATAAAGCCCGTTAGAAAGAGCTTTAAGGGGTGGCCGAAGAAGCGGTTGATGTAGAGGATACAGCAGTTTACGGGTTGACAAATAAAATCTCACCAGAGTATGTTAGGGGTACTACTAATGATAAGAGAGGGAGACCATACACTATGGTATACACGCACACGAACTCAAAGGGTGTTACTTATTACCTTAACTCAAAGGAAGTTACACTTCGCGGTGGTAAGAAGCAGGTAATCTACTTCTTCAGCAAAGACAAGCGCGCAGAAGGCACTGACCTGCCTGCAGGTTACGAGGTTAACGAGAACCCTCGCAATGCGTTCCTTACTCTGAAGCGCAAATAGTCAGATAAAGATTCCAAACAAAAGCGCCCAAGGCCTCCGCCTGGGCGCTTTTAGATTTGACGGAGTTAGAGGGGGTTTGTTAAGGTGAAATGATGAGTGATGTAATTCTAAGAGTAAAAGACTTACGTAAACGTTACGGTGACTTTGAAGCAGTCAAGGGCATCAGCTTCGAGGTTAAGAAGGGTGAAATCTTTGGCATCTTGGGACCCAACGGTGCCGGCAAGACAACAACCCTCGAGATGATCGAGACGCTGCGCGACATTGATGGCGGTTCGGCTACCATTGATGGCATTGACGTGGCCAGCAATCCTTACGAAATCCGCCAGATTATTGGTGTGCAGCCCCAGACTCCAGGTTTTCAAGACAAGACCAAGCTAACCGAGCTGATTCAAATGTTTGCCGCCGCCTATGGCGAAAAGGTTAATCCCAAGCAATTCCTCGACGAAGTAAATCTTGGTGACAAGGCCGATAGCTTTGTAGAACAGCTCTCCGGCGGTCAAAAGCAGCGCTTCAGCATCGTCACGGCGCTAGTGCACAATCCCAAAGTCTTCTTTCTGGATGAGCCGACAACGGGTCTTGACCCAGCTGCCCGCCGCAACCTCTGGGACCTTATTAGAGAGGTTCGAGATAAGGGCATTAGTGTTATCCTGACCACTCACTACATGGACGAAGCCGAAATTTTGTGCGACCGTGTGGCTATTATGGACCAGGGTGAGATCATTAAGCTGGATACACCAAAGCACCTTATCAAAGATTTGTTAGGTCGTGGTTTTACAAAAGAGCAAAAGGTGGAGCAGGCTGACCTCGAAGACGTCTTTATTGACCTAACAGGAAAGGGGCTCCGCTAAAATGACACTCAAGCAAAAGCTCAGTACGGTCTGGGTATTCTTCACCATTAACATACGCCGGCTCTTCCGTGATCGCATGGCGTTGTTTTTCACCTTCCTATTCCCACTCATCTTCCTGTTCGTATTTGGTGGTCTCAACAGCGGTAATAAGAGCGTGTCATTCAACATTGCTGTCATTAACGAATCAAAGGCTCCGTTTTCAAAGACCTTTCTAGACATGCTTGCGAAGCAAAAGTCATTCAAGATCGATAAAGATGTAACTACTTTTACCCAAGCTAACGAAAAAATGGGACGCGGTGAGCTTGATGGCACGCTAGAATTACCAGCCGGCTTCGGCAACCCTTTACCGGGCCAGGCACGTCCATCTGGACAGGCGATTGTTCACTATACGCAGAACAATCAGCAGGCAGCACAAACGCTAACGACAGTGCTGCAAGGATTCATGGAGTCAATTAACGTTCATTTGGTGCATACCAATACACCCTTGAGTGTCTATGCGCAGCCCACTAACCAGCGCTCATTAAGCCAGTTTGATTACACCTTTACGGGGCTCTTAGGTTTTGCAATACTTGGTGCCGGTATCTTCGGGCCGATTAATGTCTTTCCAGAGCTCAAGAAGATGGGGATCCTGCGTCGCTTACACACTACACCTCTGCGGGTCTGGCAATACTTCCTGAGCATCATGTTCGGCAACGCGGTTTCAGGCCTGCTTTCACTAGCGGTGATGTTTGTGGTGGCAATGAGCGTTTTCCACCTCAAGGTGGTGGGTAACTACTTTGAGCTTGCCATATTCCTGGCTCTCAGCGTCATTACGCTCTTAGGCATCGGCTTGGCTATTGGTGGTTGGGCCAAAAACGAACGCCAGGCTGCTCCGCTAGCAAACATTGTCGTCTTCCCCATGATGTTCCTAAGTGGCACATTTTTCCCACGCTTCCTCATGCCACATTGGCTACAGAACATCACCGGCTGGTTGCCCCTTTCGCCAGTTATCGACGGTGCTAGACTCATTGCTACCGAAGGCAAACACCTCGTAGACCTGGGCCCACAACTAGGCGTAATGGCCATCTGGATAGTAGTAACCTACATCATCGCCTTCCGCGTCTTCCGCTGGGAATAGCCTACTAGCTTGAAAACATGAGCACTTTGTGGTATAATGTGCCCTATGGGCACCCATCACCCCATTCCAGGTCCAAAACAAGAAGCCTTGTTTGCTATTGACCAAGCTAGTGGTGCCATAATTACCCCTACGCAGCCAGCAGTGGAAGCGGTGCCAACCCCTGTATCGCCACATCAAGAAGCATTACCAATAGGTGGGGTGATATTGGGCCACGAGGTACAGCCACATCAGCCAGTGCTGCCAGTAAAGGTTCCCGCACCTCAAAGCACTAAGCCTCCTAAGCCATTTGGCGGACGCCCTTTAAAAGATTTAACTCACGACAGTGACGTAGACGAACATTGGCAGCGAAGGCAACGTACCCCCGAAGAAGAGGCGGCCAGTGCAGCCTCACTTGGATCAAAGGATCATGCTGACCTTGCTGCGAGAGTCCGTCGTTCTACAATGCGTCTTATTGCTAAAGAGTCGCACGGTAATCCCCACATTTTTGCTGCTAAAGTCCGACTATATGATCAAACGCACCCGCAACCTGATAAAAATTCTGAAACAGCGTAAAATATTTTGATGACCTCGTATAGTTTACCCAAGCCGTTTTTTGTATTGGCGCCGATGGATGACGTGACGGACACTGTGTTCCGGCAGATTGTGGCTGGGTGCTCGCCGCCGGATTTGTTCTTTACAGAGTTTGCTAATGTGGATGGCTTGCAGAGTCCGGGGCGAGCCAAACTTATGAAGAAATTGCAGCACGCGACTACCGATAAACCCTTGGTGGCACAGCTGTGGGGCAAGCGGCCTGAGAATTTTTATAAGACCGCGCAGGAGATAGCCGAAGGTACGTTGGGTACTTTTGTGGGGGTTGATCTTAACATGGGTTGTCCGGCTAAGAGCGAGGTACAGAATGGTACTTGCAGCGCGCTTATTAAGCCAGAGAATCGGCAGTTGGCCAGTGACATTATCGAAGCCACCCGCGAAGGGTTGGCAGGACGTTTACCGCTGAGTGTCAAAACACGTTTAGGCTTTAGTGCCGTAGACCTGAGCTGGTTTGAATTTTTACTGGGCAAAGAGCTGGATATGATAACTGTGCATGCACGGACACGAAAAGAGATGAGCAAGGTGCCGGCCCACTGGGAATACTTCGGCATTATTAGTGAACTTCGCAACAAACTGGCGCCCGATACGTTACTAGTTGGCAATGGCGATATTCTCACTAAAGAGCAGGGCAGGGAGCTGGCTAAACAGTACGGTATTGATGGCATTATGATTGGCCGTGGTGTATTCCATGACCCGTTCGTATTTGCTGACAGCTCTCCGTGGGAAAACTATACTCGCGAGCAAAAAATCGATTTATATACTAAACATGTTAAGCTTTTTGCTGCCACGTGGCAGGAGGGGGATCGGCCCGTATATACCCTCAATAAATTCTGCAAAATCTACATCAATGGTTTCGATGGCGCCAAAGAATTGCGTGAGCAGCTAATGGCAGCCGAATCTCCTGCCCACCTCTTAGACATGCTGGCAGTGAGTGAGCATCTTTAATGATTCTTTAATGAGCCTGGTGTATACTAGCCTGCTAGATGATAGAGGCATCAAATCTTCGCAAAGTGTATCGCAAAAAGGTTGCTGTCGATAACCTTTCTTTCAGGGTAGAAACGGGTAAGGTCACAGGCTTTTTAGGTCCTAACGGTGCTGGTAAATCTACCACCATGCGCCTTATGCTTGGTCTTGATAACGGTGGGGGCAGTACAACATTTGATGGCAAGAAACTACACCAGTATGCTCGCCCTTCGCAAACTATTGGAATATTACTGGAAGCCAAAGCTTTCCACCCCACACGTACCGCTCGGCAACACCTTCGTATCCTAGCCGATGCAGGCGGGGTAAACTACAAGCGCGTCGATGAAGTGCTGGACGAGGTGGGCCTGCGCGAGGTTGCCAAAAGCAAGCCAGGCAAATTCTCTCTTGGTATGAGTCAGCGCCTTGGCATCGCTGCGGCGCTGCTTGGCAAGCCAAAATATCTTATGCTCGACGAGCCGGCCAATGGACTGGATCCCGAAGGCATCGCGTGGCTGCGTGAATTCCTAAAGACCTATGCCGATCAAGGCAACGCTGTGTTTGTATCATCTCATCTACTGAGTGAGATGTCGCAAATGGCCGACAATGTAGTGGTCATTGGCAAAGGTAAGTTAATTGCTGATACTTCCATGGCTGATTTAATTGCTAATAGTGGGGGCAGTGGTGTGTTTGTGCGCTCGCCCAAACTCAGCATATTAGAGCGCGCGCTAGAAGGCAGTAAGGCTACCGTGGACAAAGTAAATGGCGGGCTTAAGGTATCTGGCTTAAGTACTGATGCCGTGGGCAAGCTGGCATTCGAAAAGGATATCCCGGTGTACGAACTATCGCTCCAAGCGGCTTCGCTAGAGGAAGTCTTCCTGGAGCTTACTTCGGGTAGTGAAGAGTTTGTGGCTAAGAAAGAAGGGACGAAATAATGTTTGCGACCCTTAAGGCTGAATTTCGTAAGCTTCTGACGGTGCGATCTACGTACGCCATTATTCTCTTCATGCTTGCGCTCGAAGGTATATTCGCGTTCTGGGCGAACGGCTACAAAGTATCAGCCCCTCAGCTGGCGCAACATGATTTCCTCATGCGCAACATTTTCGATGGCGTGAGTGCGCTGGCGACTTTCCCAGCTATCGTAGCCGTATTGCTGATGTCGCATGAATACCGCTACAACACCATTATGCATTCACTGACACTATCGCCCAGTCGGCTACGAGTGTTATTTTCGAAAGTATTAGTGGTAAGTGTCTATGCCGTGATCATTACCGCTGCTTTTGCGGCGATCACCCTTGGGCTGACAGAATTGGGACTACACCTGGGCCATCATCATATGGTCGCGCAGACCCTTCCATTCCACAGGCTGGTTTTGCAGGTGTTGTTTTACGGGTGGGGTATGGCATTGGCTGGTCTGCTTATTGCGAGCTTGCTGCGTAATCAGATCGCTTCGGTCGTTAGCCTGCTTGTGTTACCAGGTATTATCGAGCAACTACTTTCCCTACTCCTTAAAAGCAAGACGATCTATTTGCCATTTACCGCACTTGGTCAGGTTATAGAAAACCATCCCACTAGTTCAGATATTCATCACGTGCTTACGCCCATCCATGCAGCCGAAGTCTTTCTGGTGTGGCTAGTGGTTGGTTGGATCATATCGGCCATCCTTTTTGTGCGACGCGACGCGAATTAACTTGATTCTGCTAGGCTCCAGCCTATACAATGCATGCCATGCTCTCGTTACTTTCTAAGTTCTTTGCAAGTTTGCTCGTTCCAATTTTATTTATCGGTATCGTAGGTTTTACGCTTAGGCAAACAGTTTTTAGCAGTCACTACTTAGAAGGACAACTGCAAAAGACCAACGCTTACAGCAAGCTCGCAACAGGTATTAACCAAAACATTGCCAAAAACAGTGCCGATCACGTATTGAGCGAACAGCAAATTAGCTCTCAACTGAGTACCATCATTACGCCGGCAGTTGTGCAGCAGAAGTTAAATACCACCCTTGACCAAATCCAGACTTATTATCAAGGCAAGGGTCCGGTTCCGACGATTGATGTTAGTGATTTAGTTGCAAAGGCGCAAGCGGCAGGTCTGCCTGCACCCCAGGATAATAATCTGACTAAGCCTATTGAACTCACGCCGCTTAAGAAGGCACAAGAAGTTAATAATAAGCTCAAGCTTGCTAAGCTTCTCGTCGCCGTTGGTACGTTGCTGTTGATTGTGGGAATGGTTGCCATTGCGTTTGTGCGTCGCAACTTCAAACCGCTGGCAAATGTGTTGATTTCGCTTGGCGTATTGGTAAGCTTGCTGGGGGGCGGCCTACTACTAGTACCGAGCATTTTGAATAAGGCGGCAAAGCTTAATTTTCAAACTGACAGCTTTGCGACCGTAGGGCATGATTTGGCCACCAATATGGCGCAAAGTCTCGGGGCACGCTTTTTGGCCGAAGGTATAGCGTTACTACTGGTGGGGATTGTAGCCCGCGTGGTTATGGGCAAATTGCATCGTCCCACTCGACAAGCAAGTGCACCTGCCCCCGCAACCCCAGTATCATCCGACCCTGCATTACCTGCTAAGGAATCGTTCGAAAAATTAGAAAGCGAACCTACTGCGAGTCACCCAGTTGCAGGACCGCCACCGGTTCCGGCGCCCAAACCAGTTAAAAAATCACCGCCCAAGATTCAGCTCTAGCCGTCTTCCACTCACTGACTCTGGTATACTTGATCTGTTGTTGCGTGTAAAAAGCGCAAACACTGGGGGCGTAGCTCAGTGGTTAGAGCAGTCGGCTCATAACTGATTGGTCGTTGGTTCAAGTCCAACCGCCCCCACCACGAAGATTATGAAGGAAAAACTCAAACAGCTCGCGCAACGCTACCAAGACCTACTTGTCGGGTTTGCCGGGCAGCTCCGTGACGTAAAATTTGCAGGCCTCGTACTTTTCACCGTGGTTGTGCTACTCATTAGTTGGAGTGGCGTAAAATCCATTCAGCAAAACTACGACCTGCAAAAGCAGATCTCGACGCTCCAGCAACAAAACCAATTGCAATCTTTGGCGAACAACAATCAAAAACTCGAAAACCAGTATTACAATACTGATACATATCTAGATCTCTCCGCACGTCAAAACTTTGGCCTGGCCGCCCCGGGCGAGAAGGAGATTGTGGTACCCAAAGAGGTTGCACTAACGTACACGACACCTCTGCCTAAAACCACTAAAAAAACCGACACACCCACCGATAAGCAGCCTGCCTATCAACGCAATTTTGAAGCCTGGGTAAATTTCTTCCTCCACCGCCAAAGCAACTCAAATTGACATTAGCTACCTCTGTTGCTATACTTAGCCTGATAATTTTCCATATACGGAAAAGAGAATTATCCACTCAGCGCGGGGTGGAGCAGCGGCAGCTCGCATGGCTCATAACCATGAGGTCGGAGGTTCGAGTCCTCCCCCCGCAACCATAGGTCTTTTAGTCTCAGAGAAATCTGGGGCTTTATTTTTTGCCTGGTATAGTTAGGATATGCGAGCGTTTAATGTTTTCCATAATCGAAGGATGATGGCCGCATTGGTCGGTGGGGTAGTGTGCTTCTGCTTTTATAAATTGTATTTATATACCAACAATAGAGAGCAATTTGAGGACTCAAACCTGCTTGTCTCGCTGGTATTCGTATTGTTGGTAGCGGCATGTATATATCTAGTTTTAAAACTAGTTTCGATTATTAAATCACCCAAGTGAGGAAGACATAGCCCGACTTCCCATAATCTGTAGAATTATATGTCATAATATGAAATTAGGTAAATGTCAATATGTGGCGTATAGTTAGGAATAGCTAGTCCAACTCAACACTAAAATCTCGCAGGGAGCTATCGTAAAGATTGTTGTTGGCCTATTTTAGCAACGATTTTAACGAAAGGTATCCCATGCCCGTATTTACACGATTTAAGTTTAAGCCAATAAACACTAACCTAAGAAGTGTTGTCCACCATTCCCAGTATATTCGTACTGAGAATAAGCCAGATGAAACAACTAAGCCTATAGAGACTCCAGCGCCAGAAACGCCAGCGGAAACTCAGGCTAACTAGAGAAAGGGTACGCAGATATGTCCAAGGACAAAGGTCGCAAAGAAACCAAGAAACCTAAACAAGCTAAGGTTTAAAGCTTGCCCAAGAGCAGGTCGTTTTGCAGTGCTACTGCACGTTTACAGTGATGAAGTAGGGTTTCTGCACGTTGCTGGAGTACCAGAACGGGGTGAATTTGAATGATTTGCTAGCTGTGAACGTTACGACTTTAGAGCTGCCCATGGCTATGGGGCCACTGTCTATGGCAGGGTCTGAGCTTTTGAACTGCAAGCCGCCGTGGTAGGTGCCTTGCTCTTGGACCGCAAACGTTATGTTCACGGTTTGGCCGTTTGTGGCGCTGATCGTCTCTGGTGAAGCGCTGTCGTCATTGGCGTTAACCGTAACATTGAGTGGGCTCGGGGTAGTGTTAGCTTTTGGTGCAGGAGTGGCGGTCGTGGCTGTGTTTGTTACCGCACTGGTGGATGTTTGGGTCTGCGTCGCTGCCTTGCTGGCGGTTGATTGATTTGTGGCAGTCGTCTTAGGCGTTGAAGTAGTACTAGCGGTATTACTTGCATCCGAAACCGACTTGTCTGATGATTTGTGCATAAGTGCAAAAGCGCCGCCAGCTACAATTACTAACGCAATAACGACAAAAATTATTCTTCTCATACCGTTCTCCTAGTAGTTAAGTCCGCCGCCCGATGAGCCACTGCTTTTGTGTATAAATAGTAGATATATGAGGCCGTAGACAATAATGGCTACGACAACATAGGTGATGATCCAAAATGACTTTGAATGTTTCCCGTAGCCCTTAGTTGGCTTGTTAGAAGACTCTTCGTCCATAAACTACTCCGTTTCTATTAGCTTACCTACTACTAGATAACGTAGAGCACGGTAGTTTGTTACAAAGTTTTATGATTCGAGCGACTTTAGGCTGGCATTTATGGCATCACGAACGGCTGGCGAGGCTTTGGCAGTGGCTTGCTGGAGATTGGATTTGCAGTATTCGAACGCGGCATAGCTGGCGTGACTTTGGGTTTTGTACGACTTGGCATTTGTGGAGTAGCTGGCCAGTGTGGCAAGAATCACCCCTGACTCTGCCTTTTGATTTACCAGCTGGTTAACCTGCTGTGCACGTTTCATCATCACTTCTGCTTTGTATGAAGGTTGTATACCCGATATAACATTGTCAGAAAGCTTTTGGACTGGGTATAGCAAGCTCGTGGGCAGGGCAGCCTGCGAAAGAATGATAATTGCCATGCCAAAGGCAAGACTCGGAATAACAAACATGGCTGGTTTTACGAACGCTTGCCACCAAGGCGTCGGCTTAAACACGGGCAACTCCGGCTCTTTCAACAGATGTAGATTGGCTGCAATGGGCAAAAGCTCACGAATCTCAGCATCGCTTGCGCCCGCCTGGCGCAGCTCCTTTCCAAGTTGTTTCTCATGTGCTCTCATTGCAGTTTCTCCCGTAGTTTGCGCAGCGCTCGATGTTGGATAACACGTACATTTGCTTCGCTCATACCAAGCCTGGCAGCCACTTGCTTAGAGGATAAGCCTTCCACAAAACGCAACTGCACAATCGTACGCATTTCTTTCGGTAATGTGTTAACTGCCGATTGTAGGGTAGTGATCATCGCGTCGTAGTCGAGAACTTCATCCAGGCTCGAATCATCACTCATCAGTTCATTCGTCATCGTATCGTCCACCGAGATATCTTTCTTTTTCCGCCAGTAGTCTATGAGTGTTGTTCGGGCTATACGATACAGCCAAGCCTTGGGAGAGCCACTCGTAAAGTTGGCCCGAGTTTTCCAAGCTTTCTCAAACACACTGCTGGTAAGGTCCTGCGACAATGCCTGGTCTTGGGTTTTCCAAAACATGAAACGATATATGAGTGGCGCATTCGACTCATACATAGCTTCAAAGTCTTCGGCAGAATGTAGCATCCCGCTAGTAGATAACGATCGTTTACCCATAATGTTACAAAGTCATTGTACATTCTTATCAACATCTCGTCTGCCAAGCAAAATGGACTCCGAAAAAGCGAAGTCCATTTTAACGTATGTTTATCTAGCGGCGACGGCGGGTAGATTTGAGGCCAGAGAGGTGATGTACACCCAAGGCAACTAATACGGCCATGACGGCGGCACCAGCAAAGGCGGCAAAGGCTACGTATTTGGCAATCATGCCAAAGGTCCAGTAGGAGTAGCCATCACCCAAGAGAAGACCACGCAGTGTTTCGCCTTGGAAGAGCACAGCCTTTTGGGTTTGGAGCTTAGCATCCTTAGGATTCGCCATAGCCGCTGCACTAACCTGGGAATATGTTTGACCACCGGCTACTTCCTGTAGGTGAACGCCTATAAAGTGGTCAGCGTATACCTTTGCCTGGTCACCATTTACTAATTGCTGACCGGCGTACTTGTTCATGGCTGCTTGGTCTTCGGCCGGTAATGCCTGTAAAGCGGGGCTACCTTTAGGCGGGAAGAAGACTTTCTGAGATGATAACTCGTTCGTGACCATCGTAGTGGCAAAGTGATAGCCATACCATCCCAGGCAGCCACCGACGAGGAGAAGGGCAGTCATGGCAGCTCCCAGCATAATAAATACTCGGTCTACTGCCCGGGCTTCTGTTAATCGACGCATTATTTTGTTCCTTGTTTATGTTTATGGTTCACCTAAGAGTACAGAATATTAGCCGTCCTGTGATTGATCTACATCACAGCCTCCGCTCGCATATAAGCATAAAATTCCTATACCTAGGAATGCACACTAATCGCAGAGAAGGAACTTATATGTTTGGTGCCACACACAAGAAATCAGATCCGCATACGCTTTCTGACCGGCAAACGCGTATTTATGAGTTTTTGCAGAGTATGCCAGTTGGGGTATTGTCTACGGTTGGCTTGGGACAGAAGCCACACGGGAGCGTTATTTACTTTACGATTGATGAGAATTTCAAACTGTCGTTCCTTACTAAGCGAGATACGCGGAAGTACGAAAACCTCCAGTACAATCCAGCAGTTACCATCACCGTATTTGAGCCTAAAACACAGGCCACGGCACAGATTATGGGCGAAGCGGTGGAAGTAAAAGATACGACCGAGATGAATAGAATCGCGGCTGTTGTATTGGATGTCAGTTTGCGGACGAGTCAGTCGGGCCTACCGCCTATTTCCAAACTAGAGGCCGGACCATACGTAGCGTTTCATGTTAAGCCCGAGCAGATTCGATTGGCGGTATATTCTCGTCCAGATGCCGGTACCCAAGCAGATTTATTTGAGTCGCTTGAGTCTTTCGAACTAAACCCCTACTAAATTATTCAGAACCAAGCAATTTCTTGATAGCCGCAAGGTCAAGAATAGTAATCTCTTTATTATCTAAGCTTACGAGCTTCGCTTGCTTAAGCTTCTGCATTTCACGGCTGACTGTTTCGCGCGATAAGCCAGTGTGAGCAGCTAAATCTACCTCTGTTGCAGTGATGGTGTGACTGCCACTCATATTCTTACTACCGAAACGTTCGCATTCTATAACAATCTCGTATGCCAGTCGACTCTTAGCCGTTCCGGCCATTAACTGGACCAATCGACCGAGTACTCCCTCCATACCTCTGTAAAGGCGACTGAGGAGATCCATCATGACATCAGGATTCTTCTTCAGGAACTGCATTGCGTCGTTAGCGGGAACAATTCGCAGCTCGGTCTTCTCCTCGGTTTTATAAAAGAACTTGTTGTCACCTTGGTTAATAGCCCAAGACATCGGGAAGAAACTACCTGGTTTAAAGATATTTACCACCACTTCGTCGCCGCGGTAGGAAACATCATACTTTCTGACCCGGCCAGATTCGAGGTAATAAATATGCTCCGGACTTTCATCGGCAAAGACCAAAATATGACCCTTCGGGTACACCCGGCTTGGGTATTGTGCAAAGTATTCACGGACTTTTGTCTCAACTGACACCTCAGTCATACATATAGCATAGCAAACAGATGCTACTTTTGCGGCTTTATGTGGCCGACAATACTATTTCTAACCTATTATTTGGAGTCAGATAATTTTCTGATTTCCTGCTTGGTCAGCTCAATAGAGGCTCGGTAGTAGTCAACGAGGAATTTGAGTTGCTCTGTAGTGTAGGTATCAAGGATCTTTTGAAAGTTCTGGCCAATAGACTCGTAGGTTTGCGCACCTTTAGCTAGGGCTTTCGGCAAGACTTGTACAATGACCTTGCGCCGGTCGGTAGGGTCGGCGGTACGTCGGACGGCGCCAGCAGCTTCCAGGCGGTCAATTACACTGGTAACGGCACCCGTTGTCAGGCTCAAGCGTTGAGCAAGTTGCCCGGCAGTCATAGGGCCTTCTTGCATCAGTACGGATATAGTCTTGGAGTCAGTAATACTGAGGCCATTTTTTGCAGCCGCCTGTTGGTGGAACAGGGCAGTTTCGGTGCTGGCCATCTGGCCTAAAAATTGCAGTTCAGCACTTAACTTCCGGTGTTCGAAAGCGGAATCTGCAGATTTTGATGAAGATTTACTTGACATAAAATATTTAGACGATTAAGATACTTACTAGCTAAGCTATTATAGCGCTTAACACATAATTTTACAAGGAGCTTGATCATGGCAAAAAACGATGAAACAAGCTTAGCGGAGCAAATTCGCGGCGATATGTACGGCTTGGAAACTATGAAGTGGCACGGCTGGGGCTCACCAGTGGGTTTGGGCTTGGGAGTAGGTTTAATGCTGGCGAGTACCGGATTATTTTTGTGGCTACTACACTTAGCGGACATTATCCATTAAACTAACAGGCAATAACTAGGAGCACCATCATTACAACTAAGCATATTTCTGCCCAAGAACACGCGGCGGGCTTCAGCAGCCGCAAACGCAACATTGCTTTGACTATTGTCGCGTTGGCTTTCGTCATGGACCTGCTGGATAGCACTATCGTAAACGTTGCCATCCCAACCATTCGTGATAATTTGAGTGCCAGCTATGCCGCCATCCAATGGATCGTGGCCGGATATACACTCTCCTTTGCACTGCTGCTCGTGACAGGTGGTCGCATGGGCGACATCTTCGGTTACAAAAAGTTGTTTATGCTCGGCGTTGGGGGCTTTACTATTGCCTCGCTCTTGAGCGGTATTGCACCTAATACCGGTGTGCTGATCTTTGCGCGTATTTTGCAAGGCGGCATGGCAGCGCTAATGGTGCCACAGGTGATGTCCCTTATGCAGGTGATGTTCAAACCCGAGGAGCGCGGTGGCGTGAATGGGTTGTTCGGCGCACTTGGCGGGTTAGCTGCTTCACTCGGGCCGATCGTTGGGGGCTTGCTCATAAAAGCGAATGTATTTAATCTCGATTGGCGCCCGATTTTTCTTATTAACGTGCCAATTGGTATTTTTGGTCTGATTGCTGCGGTCAAATACTTGCCTAATGGTAAATCATCGCACCCATTAAAGCTGGATATCTTCGGTACTTTGCTGGTAATGGTAGCCATGTTTATGCTGGTTTTCCCACTGATTCAGGGCCGTGAGTATGGTTGGCCTAGCTGGACGTTTGTAATGATGATCGCTTCACTGCCGATCTTCGGATTGTTTGCCTGGTGGCAGCGACGCAAGGAACGAACTGATGGCTCGCCACTGGTACTGCCCGCTCTGTTCAAAAACCGTTCGTTTGGTGTTGGATTGGCCGTGAACCTGATCTTTGAAATGGCTATGATTGGCTTCTTCCTGACCTTTACACTTCTACTGCAGATTGGCTTCGGCTACAGTGCGATTCACTCGGCACTGACCGGTATCCCGACGGCCTTCGGTATTGCTATGACCATGGCGCTGCTGGGCGAAAAAGTTGTGCCTAAGATGGGTCGTTACGCTATGACCTTAGGGACAATTATTATGGCTGGCGGACTACTCCTCACGCTGTTTGTGGAGCATCACTACCACCTAGGAGTACATTCTTGGCAATTTATCCCTAGCTTATTGTTGGTGGGTGTGGGCATGGGCTTGGTGTTCGGCTCAATGTTTGCCGCGGTGCTAAATGGTGTAGATACTCGCCATGCTGGCTCGGCATCCGGTGTGCTCAACGCGGTGCAGCAGGTAGGTGGAGCAATTGGTGTTGCGCTCATCGGCGTCATCTTCTTTGGGCAGTTGAGCCACGCAGCTCCTACGAGTATCCAAAGTGTTGAGCCAGACTTGCGTCAAAACCTTACAGCCTACCACGTGCCCACCGAAGCACAGGGCCAGATTATAACTGGCGTGCAGCAGTGCTTCGTAGATATTAGTCGGGCCAAAGATAGCTCTGTACGGCCATCCAGTTGTGAGCAAGCTTCCTCGGGCAATAAAAACCCCCAGCTAGAGCAGGCAATTACCCAATCCGCAACCAAAGCCAATAGTCTGAACTTCGATGTAGCCTTCCGTTGGTCTATGTACTATGCGCTCGGCTTACTGGTGCTGACTTGTGCACTCAGTTTTGCTCTTCCAAAGAAAATTCGGGCTGAAGCGTACAGCGAAATGGCATAAACTACTAGCACAAGCGCATTGACAAAAAAGCAAGTTTGTGTATAATAAGTATTGTTATAGGCCATAACAAAAACTAGCAAAATAAAAGAAAGGCACAAAGTGAAAACCAGCAGTGGTTTAGCATTTGAATTTGTCACAACTACCAACCAAGACATTGCACGTATCGACACGATACTGAAGAAATTGGTCGCGAGGTAAGCATGTTAATTCAGGACATCATTCCTCCACAACAAGTGGTAGTGCTCAGAGCGGTATATCTCCAGGCACCTACCAAACGGCGCGCAGCTACCAAGCGTAACGCCAACCAGCACAAGCACAAGATTAAAGTGCACTAGTTTAGATCTTACGAGAAACTAGCAAAGACCCGGCCATTGCGCCGGGTCTTTTAATTGGCATTGTGAGGCAGATCATTCTCTAAGCAAGCCTTCAGCTATACAATGTAAAGTGTTGCTGAACCATTGGCCGGAACCTACAAAGACAGCCAATGATAAAAGTAAAGCAAAGAGGGACAATGCTACAAACGTACGAACAACACTCCAGGCGAAAACTCATTGCCACCATCCTGACCGTTCTGGTGATAGCTGGAGTAGTTGTGCTGACCGACCATTTTAAATCTGAGCGAGCCGAATCCGCGGCTCACCTGGCGTCGGTAGTGTCGCCGGCAGGCACTACGACGAGCAATGTGACCACCACACCAGATACTCAAACAGGCAACACAAATACAGCAGCAACCAGCGCAACAAGTTCAGGCAATTATAAAGACGGTACCTATACCACAACCAGCAGCTACTTTGTGCCAAGCGGCAACGAAAGTATTCGCGTGAGCGTAACCTTGAAAGACGGTACGGTGTCGGACGTAGCAATCCAAAATAGTGAGAGCGATCAAGATTCCGCTGCTTTCCAGGAAGATTTTGCTGCGAACTACAAAAGCCATGTGGTTGGCAAAAAGATTAGCGGCTTGCAACTGAATATCATAGCTGGGGCGTCAGAAACCACATCAGGCTTTAACGAGGCACTCAATCAAATTGCTTCCAAGGCACGGGCCTAGGGCTTGCTATGCGGCAAGTAAGTTTTGAAGCTATCGGCACCGTGTGGAACTTGCAAGTACTAAATGTATTGGACGATAAAGCCTGGACTACATTGCTGGAACAAATCCAGGCACGGATTACTGTCTTTGATCGGACGTACTCTCGATTTCGGAGCGATTCACTAGTGAGCCGAATGGCAACACGAGCAGGCAAGTATGAATTACCATTGGACGGCTATGCACTGCTGCATTTTTATGAACAACTGTATAAGGCCACCGATGGCAAAGTAACACCACTAATAGGGCAAACGATGACGGCTGCCGGTTACGATGCTACCTATTCATTCCAGCCAGGGAAGCTTGTGGCACCACCTCGGTGGGAAGATATACTAAGTTACAATGAGCAACATCTCACTTTGACACAACCAACTTTGCTGGACTTTGGCGCGGCAGGCAAGGGATATTTAGTGGATATTGTGGGCGAGCTGTTGCAGACCGCCGGTTTGCAAGATTTCCTCATTAACGCGGGCGGTGATATTGTACATCGCTCTTCTAGTGGCCAGCAGGTAACAGTTGGTCTTGAAAACCCCTATGATACGACCGAAGTCATCGGCACCGTGCAGCTTAGTAGCCAGAGTCTGTGTGCCTCGTCCGGTAGTAAGCGCCAGTGGCAGGGCTACCACCATATCATTGATCCGCAAACCTTAGTGTCTCCGGATGACATTATGGCTACGTGGGTGATAGCTGAGGATACGATGACTGCCGATGGTTTGGCTACAGCGTTGTTTTTTGTAGAGCCAGCTAAGCTTCGGCAGGAATTCACCTTTTCGTACGCGGTTTTACAAAGCGACATGCAGGTGCACCACAGCTCGGATTTCCCGGCAGAATTATTTATAGAAGGTAGACATGCAGTACATCGATAAGGTCCTGAATCGTATAACCATGTATCGACTAGTGGTCTATGTGCTCGGCGCCCTAGTAAGCTTGAGCTTGCTCTTTGCCCTCACTTCTCGCATACCATTCAGGGCCGAATACCTGGTAGGCTCGCTTACGCTCTTAATAGGAAGTGCGTATGTGACGGACCGAAGCTTGGCTCGTTTCTTGGGGGTGCCAAGCAATCGTGAATCAGCACTCATCACCGCCTTGATATTGTTTTTTGTTATCCAACCGGCTCACACGGTGTCAGGCGGTTTAATTTTGCTGCTGGCTGGTGCCGTTTCGAGTGCCGGCAAATTTTTATTGGCCTGGAATGGCAAGCATATCTTTAACCCGGCGGCTTTGGCTGCGGCTGTGGTGAGCCTTACTGGCTTGCAAGCAACCAGCTGGTGGATCGGTAGTTCAGCGTTCTGGCCGTATATGTTAGTGCTTGGACTGTTGGTAGTGCGGAAGATTCGGCGCAGCGCTTTGTTTGTCGTGTTTGTGGCTAGCAGTGTGCTGGCGCAATATCTGGTCTTCTTGCAACAGCATCAGCTATCAGCGGCGAACATGAAGCATGCCTTGCTCACTTCACCGCTGATTTTCTTGGCAAGCATCATGCTTACTGAACCCGCAACCATGCCGCCTCGCCGCAACCAGCAAATGCTATTTGCGGTACTTGTTGCGGTGTTGTATGTGACTGGTTGGAAGCTCGGACCGATTATTATTTATCCGGAAGTTGCGCTGCTGCTAGGGAATATTTTTGCCTTTGTGGTCTCGCCAAAGTTTCGAGTCCGGCTCCAACTCAAGGAGGTGCAGCAAGTATCAGACCGGGTCTACAATTACGTTTTCCAGCCGGATCGCCGCTTTGCTTTTATACCCGGCCAATACATGGAGTGGACATTGCCTAATGTGCCCTATGACAGCCGAGGCAATCGCCGTACATTTACGATTGCTTCATCACCGACCGAGGATGAAGTTATGGTAGGAGTTAAATATTACGAACCGGCCAGCACGTACAAAGCAACCCTGCATCAGCTAAAGCCCGGTGCAGTAGTCTATGGCAGCCAGCTAGCGGGTAATTTTACTATGCAAGGTAGCGAGGATAACAAACTCGCGTTGATTGCTGGTGGTATCGGCATTACACCTTTCCGGAGCATGGTTAAGTACCTAACCGACCATAATCTACAATCCGATGTAGTGTTGCTCTATACGGTCAGTAACGCACAGGAATTTGCGTACGTCAAAGAGCTGAAGGCGGCCAGTGCAGTCGGCGTGCGCACCATTCCGATTGTTACGCAACCTGGCAAGGAAAGTGGGAGTGTTGTTCACGCCAAACTCGACGTTGAGCTGTTAGCGCAATTAATACCAGACTATGCAGAACGCATCTTTTACGTCTCGGGTCCAAACATTATGGTAGATGCAACCAAAGGCTACTTACACTATCTAGGCGTGCATAACTCGCACATTCACACTGACCACTTCGCCGGCTACTAACTATCACTTGCCAGGATTTTTTCGAGTAAAATAGGAAACTTTGTGTATCCAGCAGCTGCATTGAAATGTCCAGCCTGCGGTATGAAGGTAAGTTCTATCTCTAATTCCTGTGCTAATTTTTGGCCATTCCCGAGAGACACATACGGATCGTCGTCGGAATGAAAAACTTCAAAGTGCTGGGCCGAACTACGGATTTTAGCCCAGTCAAAGCTGAAGCCACCAGCAAACGCCGCATCTGCATCATAGAATTTAATAGGTTTGACTCCTGCCGAGGCTGCAACTAAATACACCGATTTTACAGGTTGTGTAATTTGCTCCAGCAGGCGCAATGTAAACAAACCACCTAAGCTATGAGCAATGATGGTGCTCTCTGCATTCAGAAAGTCAGGGCGGGATGCAAGCACGGCTAACCAAGCCGCCACTGATTGACCTTCTGGTGTCGGAAACTGCGGTACCCAAACCTCATAATTATTGGCTTCCAGGTTTTCTTTGAGCCAAGGGAACCAGTTCTCTTCCGGATAACCACCGGTACCGTGAATGATAAGCGCGCGTTTACTCATGACTGTATCTCTACAATGGCGTAGCCGGCATTGTCTATTTGGCTGGGTGGATCGAATGATTCGAGAGTAGTGTGCCCAGCTGCAACTTGTAGGAGGTAAAAGCCTGCACAGGCGTGGCCGACTACCAGTACGGTATCGTGTTGTGCGAGCTCTTTGATTTGTTGCAAGGCACTTACTGATCGGTCGAGTACTGCCTGTCGTGACTCGGCTTCTGGTACATCAGTGGTGTAGTACCATGTCGACTCATGTTCGCGTGGTTTGTTTTCCAAGTCACCAAAGCGTCGCTCGTGCAAGTCATCAAGTGTTTTAGTTTGGTGCGAATCTATGCCCAGCTCTTCGGCAATAATTTGGGCAGTTTGCTGTGCCCGTAGAAAGGGTGAGCAAACTATGAGGGTGATGTTTGACTCGCGAATTTTGTCTACAGTTTGGTGTGCTTGATCTTTGCCAAGCTCTGTCAAAGGCGAATCGGCATCAGCCAACGCGGCTTGCGCATTAGCCTCGCTTTCGCCGTGCCGTACAAAGATAAACTGACTCAAGCTACTCTTTCTTTTCCTTGTCTTTTTTTTGCATCATGTGGAGCGGATCTTTGATGATATTAAGCGGGTTGAGTCGTTCGAGCTGTTTCAAGTGATGACGATACACACCTATCATGGTACCGATCAAAGCGAGCACACTAATGTTGCCGCCAAAGCCGGACCAGAAGTTATACATGCGAGTTGAAAACTGATCTTCGCCGTTATGTACCCCAATAAAATCTAAAAACCAATGAATAAGATGAATGTGATGCATAACCCTAAGTGTACTAGAAAGCGCAATACCCCGGGAATAAAAATGACAGGTATTTTGGTAGCAGGGGCGAGACTTGAACTCGCGACCCCAGGCTTATGAGTCCTGTGCTCTAACCAACTGAGCTACCCTGCCTCGGCAAAATACCTGTCATTTTTTCTAAACAACAGGGGAGATTGTAGCAGGTTTTGCCTCTGTTGGCTAGGGTTAGTAACTACGAAATGCCAGGTAAGCGGTAGTGACGACGCCAATAAAAATTACCACTATGCGTATGGTATGACTCGAGATCTTTTGGGCAACGCGGGCACCAACATAGCCACCAATACCACTACCTGTCGCCATAAAGATGCCGACGTGCCAGTTTATGAAAGATCCGGGTAGGAGAATAATCAAACAGACAACGCAGGAGAAAGCGGCGGCAACATTCTTCATGGCGTTCATCTGGTGAGCATCGTGAATTTTTGTGAAACCTAGGAATGCCAGCATGATAAAGCCGATTCCCGCACCAAAGTAGCCACCATATACCGCCACCGGCAGCAGGGCAATGCCAATGAGCACCAGCGGCTTTACGCGTTTGCTGCGAGTGCGCATATGTTTGTGCAAATAAGCATGCAGAAAAGGCTGGAATGCAAAGAGTAGTACCGCGAAAGCTATCAAACCAGGAACATATTGTGCAAACTGTTCACTCGGCGTGTGTCGCAAAAGCCAAGCACCGACAGCGGCACCAATTATCCAGGGTACGAGCAACCACGCGTATTTGGGTGGGGTACGACGCAGGTACTTGCGATATCCAATAGCCGAAGCCACCTGACCCGGCAGTATCACAAGGTTGCCAGTGGCATTAGCGATGAGCGCCGGCAGGCCGTAAGCCAGCATAGCTGGAAAGCCCAGGAGCATGCCACCGCCGGCGATGGCGTTCATACCGCCCACGAGCAAGCCGACCAGAAATAGCAAAATGTCTTTAAACATGGTGTTTGTTTTACGTTAGAGCGTGCTTACAGTATAGCAGTTACTTATGGGTAGCTGTTCGGCGCGCTGTCCAGCGCTGTTTGAGGAAAGAAAGCGTAAGTGTAGACAGGAAGAATCCAGTTACCGGCACCAGGGCATTCAGCCAAGGATTGATATGAATCACGAATCGCAGGTATACCACCACTACCAGATAGGTGAGTGTCATGATAGACAGGCGGCGGCTCCAGCTGGTTTCCCAGGCTTTGTCCGCTTCGACGCGTTTATTACGATTTTCTAATTTTTCGATTCTTTCTAGTAAATCTTGCTGCTTCTTCATGTAATTTGCATAAATATTTCGATTTTGTTATATTTTAAGTCTAGTATGAGTGCGCCTAGCCCGGTACTAGAAAAAAGCGAATCGACAGCGGCCCTGAGCCGCTTTTTTTCTAATTTGGCGCCATTGAATGGCCATGGAGCAGACCCCGGAACACTCCATGAGGCGAACCTAGCATTCCTCGATGGGTACAAGTCATATTTGCTGCATCCCCTCAGTACAGTCTTAGTGCTGGCATGTGACAAAGCGGGGGTATGGGCGCCCAGAACCGTGGAGGAAAGTAGTCCTACTGCTTATGCGGACCTTGTTTTTGATACAACAAATGCAACTAAGGGCGTCCTGGGCTGGCAAGTGAAAGTACGAACGCTTGCACAAGGCAGTGCGCGTATTAAAACGATACAAGGCAACACAGCTACCGTTAAAACGTTCGGACGTAAATTAGTAGACTCCACGGTAGGTACCACTGTAGGGGTGCAATATACTTCTATGACCGAGGCTTATACTGCTATACAACGCTTTGACATGCAGGGACGCCCTCTCGATGAGTTACTAATCCAAAAGGGGAAACAAATTGCTTCACCGCAAGTAATGCATGCCGTGATTGCGCATTTAGCCGACCCCGCAATGCTAGCTCCGCAAGTGGCTAGCATGGAACAGACACGTACAAAACTGGCAAGGGAGATTGTGGACTTGCTTGAAAGGGGAACTGAGGGTGGAGCGGCGAAACAATTGGTACATACTCGTAAGCAATATAAAAGTATAAGCTTCCCTCCCGCCCATAACGCTTTTAGGCCCTATCCGCAAATAGCGTCGTAATTGCTACAATATGAACGTGATTATGCTTAGTATGCCAGCGGGCAAGTATGTAGTAGCGGTCAGCGGTGGCGTTGATTCGGTGGTATTACTAGATTTGCTGCGCTTGCATCCGGAAATAAAGTTGACGGTTGCGCACTATGATCATGGCATGCGTGATGATTCTTCCGAAGATAGAAAGTTTGTGCAGGGGTTAGCTCGCAAGCATCGTTTGCCCTTTGTCTATAACGAGGGCCGGCTGGGTCCTCAGGCTAGCGAAGCGACCGCACGGGCAGCACGCTATGCATTCTTGCAAAAAGTGCAAAAGGCCACGTCGGCTGATGCACTGGTGACCGCTCATCATCAGGACGATGCTTTGGAGACTATGGTGATTAATCTGCTGCGAGGCACGGGACGTAAAGGTTTGAGCTCACTTACAAGCGGGGAGGGGATCATCCGTCCGCTGCTAGATGTGCCGAAGAGCGAAATTATTGATTATGCAAAACGGCATGGCTTGCTGTGGCGCGAAGACAGTACCAACACTAATACAGATTATCTTCGGAATCACGTACGCCACAACCTCTTGCCCAATTGGGATGATGCCTCCAAAGCGGAGTTATTGCGTATTAGCCGCCATATGCGGGGGCTCAATCAAGAAATTGACAGTCTTATTACAAAGGATATGTCATCGCAGATTGACCGTAGCAAATTCTTACTGCTTCCTCACGTGGTGGCACGCGAAGTCATGGCTGAGTGGTTACGTCGCCACGAGCTGCGTGACTTTGATAGCAACACCGTGGAACGCTTGACCATAGCCGCCAAACTAGCTGAGCCCGGCAAAAGTTTTGACGTCGTAAAAGGGCATACAATGCATGTTAGTCGAGATATATTGGCACTCGTGAGTCCTGAGCGCTAGTAAAATCCTCAGAGTACGCTATAATAAAATTACCAAGGAGGAGACCGAGTTTCCATTAGTGTGTTCTAGTGTGAAAGTTTATAGAACAGACCGCCACGGAAGCTATATAATAGAACTTTATGGATAAAACACCGCTCAAGAATAATCGATCCAAGAACAACCGACGTGGCCTGAAGAATACGGCCTTCGTAGCCTTACTAGTGCTGTTAGTGCTCGCGATTTTAGCCGCTTCTAACCAAAGCAGCCAGCTCAAGCAAATCCCGATTACCACCGCTGTCCAACAATCTAACAGGGGTGAATACTCCAAAATTTCGGTCAGTGGCAACCAACTGTCCATTACCCGCAAGGGTGACAAGCAAGCTTCGCTCAAGGCCTTTTTGGAGCCAAACGCGACGCTTAAGGACGAGGGTTTTAACTTCAGTAAGGTGCAGGTAGATCCGCAGCCTGCTTCCAGTGGTTCTTCGAACTGGGTCGGCTTGGCGGAGTCCATCGTACCAGTCATTTTGATTGGTGGTCTATTGTACTTTATGCTTCGTAGCGCCCAAGGCCAAGGTAACCAGGCCTTAAGCTTTGGCAAGAGCCGTGCTCGTTTGTACGGTAATGAGAAAGACAAAGTAACGTTCAAGGATATTGCCGGCAGCGGTGAGGCCAAGCAAGATCTAGAAGAAGTTGTCGAGTTCCTCAAATTCCCCAAGAAGTTCAACCACATGGGTGCGCGCATACCTAAAGGTGTGCTGCTCATAGGCCCTCCCGGTACAGGTAAAACTATGTTGTCCCGCGCTGTTGCCGGTGAGGCTGGTGTGCCATTCTTCAGCATCTCCGGTTCAGAGTTCGTAGAAATGTTCGTAGGTGTTGGCGCTTCACGTGTGCGCGATCTGTTTGCCAAGGCCAAGAAGAACGCACCTTGCATTATCTTCGTTGACGAAATTGACGCTGTTGGCCGACGCCGTGGCTCTGGCATGGGTGGTGGTCACGACGAGCGTGAGCAAACACTTAATCAGATACTGGTAGAGATGGATGGGTTTGAGCAAGGGCAGAATGTAATTGTACTGGCTGCCACCAACCGAGCCGATGTCCTGGACCCGGCTTTGCTGCGACCCGGTCGCTTCGACCGTCGCGTGAATATTGACCTGCCGGACCGCAAGGACCGAGAAGCTATCTTGAGAGTGCATTTTGCCAAAAAGCCATTGGCTAAGGATGTTGATCTCGACGCACTGGCTGCTAAGTCCGCTGGCTCTTCCGGTGCCGACCTCGCTAACATTGCCAACGAGTCTGCCATTATTGCTGCACGCAACAACCACACACAGATCACTCAGCAGGATGTGACTGAAGCTTTCGAGCGCGTAGCCATTGGACCTGAGCGCAAGAGCAAGGTCATGAATGAGCAGGACAAGGAATTGACTGCGTACCACGAGGCTGGTCACGCTATCGTCGGTCATGTTTTGCCTGACAGCGACCCAGTGCACAAAGTAACTATCATTCCGCGTGGTGGTACTGGCGGTGTCACATGGTTCTTACCACCCGAAGACCGGGTGTACACCTCAGTTATTGAATTCAAAGACGTCTTGGCTCGTGCTCTGGGCGGTCGTATTGCCGAGGAAATTATCTATGGTGCTGACCGCGTTACTACTGGGGCTGGCAACGATCTGCAAAAAGCAGCTGAAATTGCCCGTGACATGATTATTAATCAAGGTATGGGCAAGAAACTCCGCGACCAAGTTTTCCATGTGGATGAAGGCATGATGCTTGACCGACTGGTACACGAGCGTGAGTATTCCGACGATACCGCTAAGGTAATCGATCAAGAAGTAGAAAACTTGATCACCGAGGCTGCGAACCGCGCAAGAATCATCATTAAGTCAAACCTCGAGAAAATTAAAGCTCTCAAAGACAAGCTACTCGAGAAAGAGACTGTCGAGGCAGCCGAAGTTGCCGAGATCCTTAAGGGGGCAGTAATGCCCAAAGAAGCTGCCCTGTACTAGGTATTGGTTGTTATACTTGGTACATTTTGGACGTAAAGCTCCGCTGCTCGCTTCCTATCCCAAACTGCACTCAAGTACGACACTCTCCGACGAGTGGATCACTGTTACTAATTTGCACAACACTTGGCTACCTGTTAGACTGCGGCTATAAGCGTGCAAATATAGAAAGGCAAACATGAAATCCAAAATCGGTAGTCAAGGCTTCGCGCATTACTTAGCGCTAGGCGTAATTGTGGTGAGCCTCGTTATTGTTGGAGCGTTTGTTGTTGTGCTCAAGGCAAATCACGATAATAGTAAAGCTAATGTTCAAACAGCGAGCAGTGCCGGAGTAAGGACTAAGCTTAATGCGAATACTCAAACCCAAACAGGGGCTGCTAGTGCGCCAATTACCTCAAACACAACAACTAGTACTACTCCCAGTACTAAATCCACAACTTCTACAAAAAGTTCGACGGGCACTACTGCTAAAACCACTACACCCACCAGCGGTACGCCATCTTCAGGTAATACAACTCCTACGCCTACTCCAACACCGCTTAGTGTCCTCACCGCATTAATTAGTGATTGGGAATCTGCCAAAAGTTTTCCATCCGTTACCGCTAATTCGGTGACCGTGCCGGGGCCTATCAGTAATGCCCAGGCTCGTCCAATCGTCTTTTCGGCCGATGGCCAGACCTACTTTGCGTACACCCAAGGACATTGGCCAGACTTTACTGTCACGCCCTCGCAAACGGCAGGAAGCATGGCAATTGTCACCGCCACGGTCAGTTCACCCTCGTTGGTCCAGGGTCACTTGGATAAAGCTAATAACCTCGTCGACCCCAACTCTGTAGCTGTAGGCTACTCAACCGGCGGCAACTAAAGTCTTTTAGCTTCATAGTTACCCAGGAGCGCGATATACTTAGTAGCAGTTAATGAATCCGCAGTCGTCGCCCAACCGCAAAAGTTCTCGTATCCCTGTTGTTAATGCAGCTTTGCTGTTAGTGGCGGTATCACTGTTCGGGCAAATCCTGGGCTTTATGCGCACCAAGCTCATCAATGCCAACTTCAACACGCCGCATACGCCAATCGGGCAAAATGCCGGTGTGTATTTCGCAGCCTTCAGCATACCGGACTTCTTCTTTTTTACCATTGCTGCCGGGGCACTAGGAGTCGCCTTTATGCCGTACCTCTCAGACCGTTTGCATCACGGTGACCGCAAAGGGGTATGGGAGCTCTCGGCTTCTCTTATGAACTTCCTGGCCATCATCATGGCCGGCGTTGCAGTGGTTATTTTGCTCTTTGCTGAGCCGCTCATTCATCATATCGTGGCGCCTGGGCTTAAGCCGGCAGAGCTGCACAATGCAGTAGTGATGATGCGTATTCTGGCCTTTGAGCCATTGTTGTTCACTGTTTCTGGCATCTTGGCTAGCGCACAGCAAACCATGGGCCGGTTCTTTTTCTTTGCCATCGCACCGCTGTTTTACAACCTCTCCATTATCGTCAGTATCTTTGTGTTTCGGCACAATATTGGGATTGTCGGTCTTGGGATTGGTGCCATGGTGGGCTCGGTGCTGCAGCTGCTGGTTATTGCCGTCGGTTCGGCACGGCTAAATTTCCACTGGCATCCGTACATTCTGTGGAAAACCAAAGACTTCAAATCAATGCTCAAGCAGTTGCCACCACGTTCGCTGGACCAGGGAATGGATCAGATCCAGAACGTCGTAGAGACTAACTTTGCTTCCAATCCAGCGCTCGGTGGCGCTACGGCAATTAGTAACTACAACAATGCCTACATTTTGCACACTGCGCCAATTCTGCTGTTGGGGACAGCTATTTCCACAGCGGCTTTCCCCCGACTGAACCAGCGGCTGAGCCAAGGTCGACCGGACCTTTTTCGCAAAGACTTCTTAATGATTCTGCGCGCCATGATCTGGCTGACCTTGCCGGTGATTATCTTCTGTTTCTTCGCCAGAGGTTATCTAGCGCGGCTTATCTTCACCAACAATAACGGTGATATTTCGGTGATCTTCGGCTTCTTGACGGTAGCAATCTTTTTCCGAATTATGTACTCTATTATTTCGCGCTGGTTTTACGCGCAAAAGGACACGAAAACACCGCTGTTCGTCTCCATTTTTACGATTGCCTTCAACGTCTATCTGGCATGGAAACTTTCACAGCCTAGCTCTTATGGAACAGCCGGTTTGGCGCTGGCACAATCGATTGTAGCGGCCGTGGAAGTCACTATTTTGGGCACTATCATGTTGATACGTGACCGCGGACTGTTTAATGCGGCTTTTTGGGGTGGTGTAGTGCGCATTATCTCCGTTACGGGCTTTAGTTTGGTAGCTGGATTCATTATGATTTCGTTATATCCTCTCGGACTGAAGGATACTGGTGTGATAACCCTGGGTGGTAAGCTGCTCGGTATTGCCAGTGTAATCTTTGGCGTACATATTGCGATGTCGGCGTTATTTGGTCTAGAAGAAGTAAAACCATTCATCGACCGCATAAAGAAAATCATCTTCAAGCCCATCAACATCGAAGTCTAAACACGTAATAACAAAGTACGATTTTTCATTATTTGTTAATTTTTAGTGGGTATACTCGATTGCATGTTGGAGGTAGTTGATCGACGCTATACAGTACAAGATCACGATGTGGTGTTTGACACCACGGGTGATTACGTTCTGCGCGTCAAAGATTTGCCGGATGACGAGCGGCCGCGCGAGAAACTGCTGGAGAGTGGTCCGCAAAGTCTCAACCTTTCTGAACTGGTGGCTTTGGTCTGGGGTGTGGGTACGCGCAAAGAAGAGGTTTTGTCGATGGCTAAGCGCACGCTACAAGAATATGGTTCTAAAGCAATCACCGAAGAGCGAAACCCCGAACGCTTAGCAAACCTCACAGATATCCCGCTCATTAAGGCGTGTCAGTTAGTGGCAAGTTTTGAATTAGGTCGCCGTTTTTATGCTGTGGGGCCGGCCGGTCGTCCAGTACAAGTGCGGAACTTGTTGCAGGCATACCAATACCTCAAAGACATGGGTACCTATCGCAAAGAGCAATTACGCGGTCTCTATCTCGATAGCCGCTACAGAGTTATTCATGATGAGGTTATTTCTATTGGCAGCTTGACGAGTAATATCGTACATCCGCGCGAAGTGTTCCAGCCTGCCATTGAGCATGGGGCAGTGGCAGTAATTATTGCCCACAACCATCCGTCAGGCGTACTTGAGCCAACGACCGCCGACATTAAGGTGACGCAGCAATTACTGGAAGCAAGCCAGATCTTGGGTATTGATCTGCTGGACCATCTAATCATTGCCAAAAACCGTCATGTGAGCGTGCTACAGTGCCTGCCGGAATAAATACTAAGTACACATTACGATCGGCAATGCTCTCCATGCAAGAAAGAGAGTGGCCTAATTGGAGTTTGCACGATCTATCATATGTTCCAGACGAGCTTGAAATTAAAGCCTTAGTTGCCTCGGATGATTACCTGGAATTGCTAGCCAGTAACATCGACAAAATAGTGCACATGCAAACCACTAGTGATCCAATGCAGGTTGAGTTAGAGCAGTTGGTGCGCACGCTTCTGTACCTACACCAACACTATAAACTTGTTCCGCGTGCAAGCTAAACAGTTCCACCTCTGTTATAATAGTTTGTAATGAACCAAGACCATATTCGGAATTTTTGTATTATTGCTCATATTGACCATGGCAAGTCTACTCTGGCTGACCGTTTGTTGGAGCTCACCGGCACTGTACAAATGCGTGACATGAAGAACCAGATTCTTGACCGCATGGATCTGGAGCGTGAGAAGGGCATTACTATCAAGCTCGCTCCGGTGCGTATGGAGTACAAAGGCTACGAACTAAATCTGATTGATACTCCTGGGCACGTGGACTTTAGTTATGAGGTTTCGCGCAGCCTGGAGGCTTGCGAAGGTGCGTTGCTGGTGGTGGATGCCAGCCAAGGCATTCAGGCGCAAACGCTTGCTAATGTGTATTTGGCCATGGCCGCAGAGCTCACTATTATTCCAGTGCTCAACAAGATTGACCTGCCAGCGGCTGATGTGGAGCGGGTGAGTGCCGAAGTCATCAATCTTTTGGGCTGTAAAAAGGAAGATATACTACTCATCTCTGCTAAGACTGGCATGGGTGTAGACCAAGTTCTGGACAAGATTGTCGAGCTCGTGCCAGTACCCAAACCCACGACTATTCCAGAGACCCGAGCTCTTATCTTCGACAGTTACTATGACGACTATCGCGGCGTTATCCTCTATGTTCGCGTCTTTGACGGTGCCATTTATAAAGGTGCGCAAATAAAGATGATGGCGACCAGTGCCAGCGGTATTGCCTTGGAAGTCGGGGCGCTCAAGCCGGAAATGACTGCCGGCAAAAGCCTGCAAAGCGGCGAGATCGGCTACATTGTAACCAACCTGAAGAGCACGCGCGAAGCAAAAGTAGGTGATACCATCACTCTGGCGGCAAACCCGGCAACGCAACAGCTGCCCGGCTACAAAGATGTGCAGCCTTTTGTGTACGCTGGCTTCTTCCCGGAATCCAACGAGTTCTATCAGGAGCTCAAAGATGCCATCGAGAAACTATCACTGAGTGACTCTGCCTTGCAGTTTGCGCCCGAGAATTCGCCGGTACTGGGCTTTGGCGTGCGCATTGGCTTTTTGGGTCTTTTGCACATGGATATCGTGCGCGAGCGGTTGGAGCGCGAGTATAACCTCGAACTTGTTGTTACCAACCCATCCACTGACTACCAAGTGTCACTGACCAATGGCGAAGAGCTGGATATTAAGTCTGCCTCGGACCTGCCGGACGTGGCTCAAATTAAGGAAATCCGCGAACCATGGGTAAATGGTGAAATCATTGTGCCGCAAGACTACGTGGGCCCAGTTATCCAACTTATTTCCTCCAAGCGCGGTCAGCAAAAGAACCTCAGCTATGTGGACCAGCGGGCAGTGGTGAGCTTTGAAGCACCGCTGGCAAATCTGCTCACTGATTTCTACGATCAGCTCAAAAGTATCACTAGTGGCTATGGCTCGTTCAATTACGAACTGGCTGACTACCGCGCTGAAGATTTAGTAAAGCTGGACTTTTACGTTGCGGGTGATATCGTCGGAGCGCTTAGCCTTATGGTGCATCGCTCGGAAGCCCAAAGCTTAGGCCGTGATACTGTGGCCAAGCTCAAAGATGTCATCCCACGCCATAATTTCCAAGTGTCACTGCAAGCCGCTATCGGCGGCAAGTTCATCGCCCGAGAAGACATCAGTGCCTACCGCAAAGACGTAACAACCGGTCTATACGGCGGCGACGTCTCACGCAAAAAGAAAGTTCTCGCCAAGCAGGCCAAAGGTAAAAAGCGTCTCAAGCGCTTCGGCAAAGTCGACATCCCCGCCGACGCCTTCACCGTCATGCTCAAACGTGACTAAGAAGTAGCCTAATCTGTTATTATAGATAGAGTATGAACGAACTCCGGAACCGGGACGTCTTTGTCCAAGTCCTCACGCAGTACCAGTTGTCGGATGCGGCCAAAGCAACCTTAGCGCAAACGCGGTTGGTGCTGTTGGTGGGGCCATCGTCTAGCGGGCGTAATACAATTATTGCTGAGCTGCTTAAGACTGGGCATTACCATTACATAGTATCTGACACTACTCGCCAACCACGAGTAAACGATGGCGTGCCGGAGCAAAATGGTCGCGAATATTGGTTTCGCAGTGAAGAAGACATGCTGAAAGATTTGCAAAATGGCGAATTTTTGGAGGCGGCGATAATTCACAATCAGCAAGTTTCGGGCATTAGCATTCGCGAGCTTAAAGTTGCAGCCGACGAAGACAAAATAGCTATTAACGAGATTGAAGTTGTAGGGGCAGATAGTATCTATGCTGCTAAGCCAGATGCTGAATTTTTCTTTGTTTTACCACCAAGCTTCGATGAGTGGATGGCCCGCATGAGCGCACGCGGGGAGCTGCCTGCCGACGAGGTGCATCGACGGCTCACCAGTGCCGTACAAGAATTGACCGTTGGCTTAAGCCGTCCTTACTACCACTTTATCGTTAACGAAGCGTTTGCGGAGGCCGCGCAGAGTATCGATAGCACAGTGCGCGAAAATAGTATGCCAAACAATCAAGACGATGCTAGAGCTGTAGCAACCAGATTACTCAACGACACCAAGGCTTACTTATCTTCTGAGGATTCCCGCTAAATGTCCCATCTGGTGGCATTAAGAACAAGCAAAATTACCCTCCTTACGCTTATTGGCACGGCCCTAACTGTTGGAACTGTAGGTTTGGGCCTTCTCTTAAACTTGCACGCCGCAACCTCATCAAGAAGCGTAGAGTCCGACTCTGGCATGGCACAAGGACCTGTCGCTACAGTAAACGATACGAAAGCTGCCGGCGGCACCGCCATAAAATTTGCCCCCAATAGTATGGGGCTAAAACTAGTGTGGAACGACGAGTTTAATGGCACTGCAGTTGACCTAACAAAGTGGAACGAACGTACCGAGGCAACAAGCTATGATGAGGTCTATAATTTGCCGGCTAATGTCACCGAAACTGGCGGCAATTTGATCATTACTGGCAAGCGAGAGACATTCAACGCTAAGCCGTATACCTCTGGATATCTCGATACAATTGGTAAAAAGAGTTTCCGTTTTGGTAAATTCGAGATGCGGGCCAAATTACCAGTAGCTAAAGGTATTTCGCGTGGGCTGTGGCCGGCCTGGTGGATGCGTTCCGATGATTCCAGCGGTGAGCTCGATGCCATGGAGGCCTGGGGAGACCCCGGGCTACAAACGGGAGTTGCGTCTGAAGATCCCTTTGGTCGAGTACTGGGGACTGTGTGGCAAGATACAACCAATGCTTCTGGTCCTAAGTCGGCAAGTTGGAGCGGCGCTACGGGTTCGTTGGATGCCACACAGTGGCACACGTACTCTGTGGTCTGGAATGCAACTGGCATTACCTGGTATGTGGATGACGTGGCGTACCATACGGCCACCTATACTTCATACCCCTGGCTAAGCACTTCTTTCCCAACTACAATACACCTGCGGTTGAACCTGCAGATATCGAACAAATACTATGGGTATGCCGATAGTACGACAGTATTACCGGCTCAGATGATTGTTGATTACGTTCGGGTTTATCAGTAGATATCCTAATATTTAACCATTGTGAAAGCACCTGGCACTCTAGACAACGGAGTGCTAAAGGGTTATAATTTTCCTCATGACTGAGCGACAAAGGCAACTCCTTTCTGCGATTATTGAGCAGTATGCCGAGGTAGCAGTACCGGTCGGCAGTAGTTTGCTGGCTAAGGTGTTTGGCGTGTCTTCCGCCACCATCCGTGCTGAGATGGCCGAGCTGGAACGCTTGGGCTTTATCGCACAACCACACACCAGTGCTGGTCGCGTGCCCACCGACAAGGGCTATCGCTATTATGTCAACGACATCACCGAAGAGCACGAGACAAGTGGCGAAAAGCGGCAGGAACGCGCGCTGACTGCTCGTGTGCAGCATGGCGGCTTGCCAGAGCGCACTATCCGCAACGCAGTGGACACGTTGGTAGAGCTGACACACAACCTTGGCCTGGCCACCATCGGCAACCAGCTGTATATTAGCGGCCTTTCTAACTTGTTTGGTCAGCCTGAGTTTATGAGCAGTACCCAGCAGGTCCAGCAAGTTGCGAGTTTGCTGGACAATTTAGAACCTTGGCTGCGCGAGGCCGCTCCCAACGAACCGTTAAGCGTGTTTATTGGTGCCGAAAACCCCATTGGCCGCAGCGCTGGCGTAAGCCTGGTAATCAGTCGCTTCCGTAGCCCATTCAGCGACCATAGCTACATCGGCTGTCTAGGCCCAACCCGTCAGAACTACCGTGATGTCATGACCTTAGTTCGCCACGCCGGTGAAACACTCGAGGAGGTCTTGTATGACTAAAAAAGAACCTGATGAAACTAACGATGTATCTCCAGAAATCGAGCAACTGCAACAGCAAGTGGCTGAACTAACAGACGCTTTGCAGCGAGAGCGCGCAGATGTAATCAACGTGCGCCGTCGCCACGACGAACAACTTGCGGGCCTGAAGCAAATGGTCAAAGCAGGTGTTGTGCGTGATCTGTTGCCGGTTATCGATAACTTCGAGCGTTCGCTCAAGCACGTGCCAAAAGATATGGAAGGTAACGACTTCGTAAAGGGTGTGCAGGGTGTTGTTAAGCAGTTCGAAAAGACCCTGAACGATCTAGGCGTGGAACGTATCAAGACAGTGGGTGAGCCCTTTGATCCCAAGCTGCACGAAGCCGTGAGCATGGACGAAGGCGAAGGTACCAAAGAGGTGGTGAGCGAAGAATTACAAGCGGGCTACAAGCTTGGCGACGAAGTCATTCGTCACGCCATGGTCCGCGTCAAGATGGGATAGCACGTAATGTCCGCAGACCATGAGGCACACCAAAGCAGTGTGCCGTTCTGGGCTGTATTCGCACTTGATCCTAAATCAGCAAACATCGTGATTCAGGCAGCGGAAAGAGAAGTTCAACCTCCAGATGAAAACGCTGGGTATGCCACAGCCTCTAACTTGCCGGATCACCTCAGGCGAGCCAGACTTTTAATGGAGTTTTTGGAGGGTGATCAAACCGAACGCGACATCATGCTCTCTGCAGCCTATGGGTTTATGAAAGCGCAGCAAGCCCAAGATGAGGCTTTCTCGCAGCTCGACATACCATATAGTAAAGAAAACAACAGCTAGCACTCTTGACACATGAGTGCTAATTTCTTATGCTGAGTGCAGGTTAGCACTCATGAACTGTTACTGCTAGCCGAGAGAGGGTATAATTAATGCATAACTTAACACGTAATTTCGACTGTTGGATCGCCCAAGACGGCAAGCATTTTAACGTTCGCAACAAGGTGATTAATACGATAAATGGCGGCCACCGCCTCGGCGAATACGCGACTTTTATCGACGGCGGCAAGCGTTACATAGTAACCATTAAGCCCAGCGTCCGCGACAAAGCCGGCATCGTAGACCTGAAAGTAGAAGAGTAAAGGAGGAGTATTATGGCAAAGATTATTGGTATCGACTTAGGTACAACCAACTCGGCAATGGCAGTTATGCAAGCGGGCAAGCCAGAGATTATCGCAAACAGTGAAGGCAACCGCACCACTCCATCTGTAGTGGCAGTGAACAAGAACGGTGAGCGTCTGGTAGGTCAGGTGGCGCGCCGCCAGCAGGTGACTAACCCTAAGAACACTATTTATGAAGTAAAGCGCCTTATTGGCCGCAATTTTAACGACAAAGAAGTTCAGCGCGACCTCAAGCTCATGGGTTACGAGATCGTCAAGAGCGGCAATGGCGTTAAGGTAAAGATGGCCGACAAAGAGTACTCTCCGGAGGAAATCAGTGCCATGATCCTTGGCAAGCTCAAGGCCGATGCCGAAAGCTTCCTGGGTGACACCGTTACCGAGGCCGTTATTACTGTGCCTGCCTACTTCGATGACTCACAGCGTCAAGCAACCAAAGACGCCGGTAAGATCGCCGGCCTCGAGGTTAAGCGTATCATCAACGAGCCAACTGCCGCTGCATTGGCTTACGGCCTAGACAAAGAAGGTAAAGACGAAAAGATTGTGGTCTATGACCTTGGTGGTGGTACCTTTGACGTCTCCATCTTGGAGCTGGGCGACGGCGTCTTTGAAGTTAAGGCGACTAACGGTGACACTCACCTTGGTGGTGCTGACTTCGACCGCACGATTGTGAATTACTTTGTGGATGAATTTAAGAAGTCCAGTGGCATCGATGTTACTAACGACAATGCCGCCATGCAACGTCTACGTGACGAAGCTGAAAAGGCAAAGATTGAACTTTCTACCGCTCAAGAAGTAGATGTAAACCTGCCATTCTTGACTGCCGACGCTGAAGGTCCTAAGCACTTCGAACACAAGCTGACCCGCGCTAAGCTGGAGAGTCTAGTCGCGGAGCTTATCGATAAGACTGCTGACCCTTGCACCAAAGCCTTGAAGGATGCCGGCCTCAACGCCAGCGATATCCAAGCCGTAGTACTCGTAGGTGGTATGACCCGTATGCCTGCTGTGCAAGAGAAGGTAAAGAAGATCTTTGGCCAGGACCCGATGAAGGGTGTTAACCCAGACGAAGTTGTAGCTGTAGGTGCTGCCATCCAAGGTGGCGTGCTCCAAGGCGACGTAAAGGATGTGCTCCTGCTGGACGTAACCCCACTGACCCTCGGCATTGAGACCGAAGGTGGCCTGCGCACTCCGCTTATCGAGCGCAATACTACCATTCCAACCAGCAAGAGCCAAGTGTTCTCGACCGCTGCCGACAGCCAACCACAGGTAGAAATCAACGTTCTGCAGGGTGAGCGCGAAATGGCTAACGACAACAAGAGCCTTGGCCGCTTCATCCTAGACGGCATCCCGCCCGCACCTCGTGGCGTCCCACAGATCGAAGTTACCTTTAACATCGACGCCAACGGCATTCTGAACGTAACCGCCAAGGACAAAGGCTCCGGCAAAGAGCAGAACATTACCATCCAAGGTTCCGGCAGTCTCGACAAAGCCGAGGTAGAGAAGATGGCCAAGGAGGCCGAAGCTCACGCCGACGAAGACAAGCAGAAGCGCGAAGCCATCGAGGCCAAAAACCTCCTCGACAGCGCCGTTTACCAAGCCGAGAAGCTGAAGAAAGACAATGGCGACAAACTCAGCGACGATGACAAGAAAGCCCTAGACGAAGCCATCGAAGAAGCCAACAAAACAGTTGGTAAAGAAGACGCCACCAAGGACGAGCTAGAAGCAGCTGCCAAAGAGCTCAACGACAAGCTCATGCCCATCGGTGCCAAGCTCTACGAAAACGCCAGCGCAGACGAAAAGCCTGCCGAAGACGCTAAGACCGAAGATGCCGAAGACAAAAAAGAAGATGGCCCAATCGAAGGCGAAGTAGTCGACGACAAGGAAAAATAATGCATTACCGAGCGTCTGCAGTCATCTCTACATTCGATGAAGCAAGACAATGGCTAGACACACAGGTTGCTCAAGGTAAGAGTCACCTTAAGCCCGTAGGCTTACGGGAAATCCACTATGGCAATAGAAAGGTATGGAATTTTCTAACACCCTACGAGGAACTCAGTTTGATAGATGCTGGGCAAATAGTCCATTCAAGTGAACCTATTTGGTATTGGGAAAATACAGAATACGGGAAAGAGTAGTCTTGTGGAGTTGCTCATATTCTTTCTCGGTGTCTTGACAGCAATTCTAGGGTATATATTTTCTAATTTTTTCCTAAAGCCAATATCCCAATACAAAGATATTAATGCGAAAATTGGGTATAAGTTAACTTACTATGTACATATAATTACTAGTCCCGGTAAGGGTATGCTTGCAGATGAAGCTCGTCCGGTAATTCGAGATTTAGCTTGCGACTTGGAAAGAAGGTACCTATCAATACCACTCCGGCACCTCGTCGAATTCTTAAGACTTGTTCCTACGGAGGATGATATTATCGCAGCTAAGGGGCAACTTATCTTTATTTCTAATTCACTTAATAATAGCGGGAGAACAGATGAAAATCATATTGCACTCGGTAAGATTTTTGAATTGCTCAAAATCAAGGAACTAAAAAACGGCTCTATGGTTGAGGCAGGAAAGCTTTATGGAAAAAATCGGGAAGAGTAACTTTGTAGAAATGGTTTTGACTTGTGGAAGTTGGCAGGAGGCGCAGCAGATTACTGATGCTTTGATTGAGAAGCGTTTGGTGGCTTGTGTGGAGCAGCTGGAGATTAAGGCTAAGAATTGGTGGCATGGCAAGCACGAAGAAGGTAAGGAAATTAAACTCATCATGCTTTCTATGGCTGAAAAGTTTGATGAGGTAGAGAAGGTTGTACGAAAGCATCATAGCTACGAGACGTTTGTGCTGCAAATGTTGCCAATTACCAGATTGAATGCCGATGCCGCCAAGTGGCTTAGCTCGGAAACGTAACATTAGCACTCACAGGGCTTTAGTGCTAAAATAGAGGCTAGATTATGGCAGATAAGCGTGATTACTACGAAGTTTTAGGTGTTAATAAAGACGCCTCGGCCGACGAGATTAAAAAGGCGTTTCGGCGGAAGGCTATCGAACTGCACCCCGACAAGCAGGGCGGCGACGAAGCTAAGTTTAAAGAAGTTAACGAAGCTTACGAAGTGCTCAAAGATCCCTCTAAGAAGCAGCGTTATGATCAATTCGGCCACGCCGGTGTAGGTGGGAATGGTGGTGATTTTGACGGCTTTGGTGGCTTCGGCCAAGGCGGCGCGCAGAGCTTTGACTTTGGCGACCTAGGTCTCGGCGACATCTTTAGCAGCTTCTTCGGCGGCGGAGGTGGTGGTCAGTCACGGCAAGCTCGTGGTCGCGACGTGGAAGCTCGTGTAGACATTAGTTTTGAGCAAGCGGTGTTTGGTACCGAAGTAGAGTTGAGCATAAACATCCAAGACACCTGCGAGCACTGTAATGGTACGACAGTAGAACCTGGTTCGCAGCTCAAGACCTGTCCCAACTGTAATGGTGCCGGCCAAGTTACAAACGTCATGCGTACTATCTTCGGTAACATCCAGCAAGCAGCCATCTGCCCAACCTGTCACGGCAGTGGCAAGGTACCAGAAAAAGTTTGTACTGTCTGTCATGGTAAGGGCACGCAACCCAAGAGCCAACACATCGAGCTCAAAGTCCCCGCCGGTATCGATGATGGCGCCACCATCCGCTTACGTGAGCACGGCGAAGCCATCGCGAACGGGCCCAAAGGCGACCTCTATGTCAACGTTCGTGTAAAACCGCACAAAAAGTTCACGCGCGAAGGTGACCTTATCCTCAGCGAAGAGCACGTCAGCATGGTAGATGCCGCCCTCGGTACCGAAATAGAGGTAGACACCGTTGACGGTCCAGTCCGTATGAAAGTTCCCGCTGGCACCCAAAGCGGCAGTGACTTCAAGCTAAGCAATCACGGCGTCCCACACCTTAAGGGTGGCAGCCGCGGCGCACACATTGTTACACTTTTAGTAGACACACCCACCAAGCTCACCAAGCAACAAAAAGAACTGCTAGAGCAGTTCAACTCCCCAGACTCTAAGAAGCACGGTTTTTTCTAAACAATCTAACGCTGAGGCTTTACGCCGCTATATGCAGCCAATTTACCAGCAGCCCAAGCAGCTGCTCGCTTGCGACGTGGTAAGGCGTGGTGCTTTTCATTATTGCGCTGTTGCTTGTGCGCATACATTTGATTATCAAGACTGCTAAAAAAATCTTCAGCAGTTTTGGGATTCTTAGGATCCCACAACACGCAGCTGAAAGATACATTTACACCTAAGGTCTTAATTTCTTCTGGTAGACTTTCTACGAACTCATCAACTACAAGCTGAAAGAATTTTTTCTGATCTTCCAAGCGTTCTTCAGGCGACTTATGAATAGGCTCTTGGGTAACTCTGTCTAATACCGGTTCGCCTGCATCATTGGTTACAACACCACGACGAGTGTTGTCGGTCAGGTCAAACGTAAGTGCAAACTCATCTCCTGCCCAGCGGGACACAAGGGTGCTACTTTGTCCCAGATTGGTTAGTACGTCACCTTCACGTTTAAAGCTACCGCGTAGATGGTTACCTAAACGTTGTAGTAGCTGATCGCCAGCATCGTGTGAGATCTTATCATTCACCTGTTTGAAAGAATCGAGGTCCATAAAAATAGCACCGAACGGTTGCCCGGCGGCAATACGTCGCTCAACATCGAGCTGCCAGGTGGCTTTATTATCCAGGCCAGTCAACTGATCTTTATGAGCCAGAAGCTGATACATGCCAAGTACAGTTTCATAACCGCGAATTAGCGGATGAAGAGGTGGCTTAGGCGAAGAAGGGCCGGAGTTCATGAGTATTATATTATACTAGTTATGCTAAAAAGTCAATATAATGCTTTTATTTGTAATTGTACACGTCTCTGTACAAAAATGATGCTTTGCGCAATAATTACTGTAAATATGAAAAAGCTTATGCATAATGAGCAAGGTTTTATCCCTTTACTCCTCACCATTCTAGGTATCGTAATAGCAGTGATTATCTTCGCTTACCTCAAGGTAGCCCACGCTGGCAAATAGATTGCACGCTAATTTCTAAAACGGCAAAATAGTATTGCTTTTTCTTAATAAAAGTGGTAAAGTAAATTACTGTTTTCTTACTATTAATTGTAAGTAAATGGCATACAATAGGGCTTATATTTAACCTTTATGACAGCACACAAACTACCAATAGAGTACAACACTAACTCGCCCATCGGCGTGGTGAGCGTTGATGCCTATAATTTTCTGCTTATCGACAAGCTGTTTGATGATTTCCGTATTTTTACACCTGTACAGCAAAACTGGCTCAAAGACGTGCCGATTCAGGGTAGCCTGACATCCCTTAATGCCACCAAGCTAGTGAAAAAGGGTGAAGAAGCAGTGTCAAAGCTCGTTGCTTCAAAGAAGTTCACCGATATGTTCAAAGCCGACCCACGGCGCAAGTTCATCATGTATTCACCTCTGGATCCTCCATATCGAATTAACCCGCTCGCATACCTCATGAACTCACCGACCATTGCCCACGCCTACGAAAATAAGCGTTACTTCCGCGACGAGTTTGCTGGGCTGATCCGTATGCCCGAGTACGAAATTAAGTATATGAATGAGCTAGACCGAGCAGCTTCGTACCGCAATTTGCGTGAGCGCTTCGACGGCCCGTTCGTACTCCAAGATGAGGAATCGTCTGGCTCTAAGGGCACCCACGCCATACACGACGAAGATGATTACGTAGAGGCAATCAAGAATCTCAAGCGATTTTCGCGTGGGCGAACGATTGTAGCGTCTAAGTTTGTGCATGGCGAAGTCTCGAGCGTTCAGGTGTGTATTACTAAGTACGGTATCTTTAGTGGTGGCATTCAGCGGCAGCTGGTGGACAGCAAATATTTGTGTGATCCTAAGATGGCCGGCGCCACCAAGTGGTGCGGCGGGGAAGTGGGCGACGAATATCCGGACATTGTGCAGCACCAGGCGCAAGAAATTGCCACTATTGTGGGTTCTGAGCTGGCAAGTCACGGCTACAAGGGTATCTTTGGCATCGACATTATTGTGACACCCGAAAACGAGGTGTACGCTATTGAAATTAACGCGCGCCTGACAGGTTATTCGCACCTCATCAGCGATCTGCAAATGATGGAAGGCAAAATTCCATTTATTCTCCTGCACATTTTGGAACTAGGCAACTTCAAGTATGAAGTGACCGATCTAGAAGCGCTGCCCAGCATGAGCCGCTACAAGAAGCCAGGCTCACTGATGATAATTAATAATCCACTTGATGAGCCATTTGTCCTCAAACAGTACATTAAGCCTGGTATTTACCGACACGAAGGCGATAAACTGGTGTTTGTAAAAGAAGGCTTTTCGCTCAAGGGCCTTAAGGATGACATGGTGATGGTATTTTGCCGCTACAACCAAGGCGACACTATTGAGCCAGGACGCCGTGTGGTTAAGCTCATGAAGTTAGGCAAAACACTCGCAAAGGGTGATTTGAACCTCAAAGCTCGACAAATTGTTGAGGCCGCTAAGGCCACGTTCGAACTGCCCCAGTAAAGCTTCGCTCTATACTAGAAGCCGCGTATAATAAGGGCTTATGATGCCCCTTGTGGTTATAATCGGCCTGGTCGCCGTTCCGGCGCTGGTGCTGATATTGCTGCAGGTAAATGCGGCCCTGGTGTTTCTAAGCCTTTGTTTGGGTGATGTGCTAGTGCAGTTTGTGGGGAATGACGCAGTGTCGATAGTGTCGGGTGCCAGTACCTCGGCACACGTGACTGATGCCACCGTAAAGTTGCTGTTGCTTTTGGCGCCAGCTGCTCTGACGACGTTGTTTATGATCAAGACAGTGAAGGGGAGCAAACGGTTCGTGAACGCGCTGCCAGCTATCGGTACTGGGCTTTTGGTTGCGTTATTGGTCGTGCCTTTGCTGCCGCCTGGCACGGCACACAGCGTGACCACTCAGCCGGTGTGGACCAATACACAGAGCGTCCAATCGGGTATCGTGGCCGCTAGCACCTTAATCTGCCTCATCTTCTTGTGGTTTAGCCGCCCCAAACACAGCGGTGAAAAAGAAGGCAAAAAGCACAAAAAGGGCTGATCCTTATTTGATCAGCTCACTGGCCTTTGGGTCGTAATCGTCTTGTGCTATAGCAATAGAAAGCTTGAACCGTTCTTGGCATCAAGAATAGTTGGCGATTAGCTGCTCAAGGTACAATTGCATAATGTTGAGGGCTGGACCTTCGTCGGGCGTTTGGAAACGGTCTAGGCCGGGAGCGGAGTTTATTTCTAGCAGGTGAGGTTCGTTTTGGGCGGTTACTAAAAAGTCTACAGCCGTGAAATCAAGACCAAGGGCTCGGGCGGCTTTGATTGCTAAACCGACGAGCTGCTGATCCCACTGACCTTTCTCGAAGGAAACCCGGCGTACAATATCCGGGTTGTTAATAGGGCCATCATAGACTTTATGATGTACGGCTTTTACTTCGCCCCCTACTACAAGTAATCGAACTTCTTGGCCTTCTACAAACTTTTCTAATATACACCCCGACAAGTCTAATTTGCTGAGCTCATCGTTCGTTTGAACAAGGTGAATATTTCGTGAGTGACCACCTTTTAGGGGCTTAACAATTATCTTGCCGTGTTCCGATAAGAAGTCAGCCGCTTCGCTAAAATCCGCGGGGCAGCAAAAGGGGATATTGGGCAATCCTTGTCGTTCAAAAATTACGCGGGCAGCAAATTTGTTATTTGCTAGCCATGTTGCCATTTGTGTGTTGGGGTTGCTCGTTTTATGGAAAAGGTATATTTCCTTACCATTTACCTCAACAGAAACTAAGCCCTGGTCGTTAAGCAATGTAGCTTTTAAGCCCATACCTTCGGCAGTAGACAGTACAAGGTCAAGGCGTTTTTTATCAATCATGAAAATCCTAGAAAATTATGGAGGGCCCAGTGGGATTCGAACCCACGACACGCGGCTTAAAAGGCCGCTGCTCTAACCTACTGAGCTATGGGCCCAAACCGCAGGAAAGATAATTTTGTGTTTACAGAAAATTACTTTCCGAGGATTTGGGTGCCATATGCGGATGCATATGGGCCCTCGTCTATCAAAATTTCAAAACCAGAGATTTCAAAATTTTGGATTCGTGACTTTATGGTAGCAAAGCAACGGGGGTTAGTATACCAAGTTACCTCTGTTTTGACAAGATTTTGTGAAAGTAAACGTAAGAACTCTGCGCTAACTTTTTGATAATAATTGTTTGCTAGAGTGGTCGGCACCATGATAGGGAAGTTATTGCGGCATCGGTTTCGGCGCACCAGCGTGGTACTCATGTGGTGTCTTGGATTTTTAGCGGGTGTGGGGCTGGCACATCGCGGTCAATTGATTAACGGGAGTTGGTGCTGGCTTGGATTGCCGACAGTGCTAGTAACGAGCCGTAAACGTACGGGTTGGCTTTTGTTGTGGGTTGTTTTGTTCGGGCTGATGCTGGGGTGGTGGCGTGGTTCGGTCTACATGCAAAAGCTGGCCACCTACCAGTCGTACTATGACCACAAAGTGACCATTAGGGCAGTTGCGATGCAGGATGGAGTGTACAACAAGTATCAGCAGATGGCTTTTGATGCGCGGCATGTCACGATTGTGTCTTCTGCCCAGGTCTTACCGGGGAAGATTGCATTAAGCGGCTTCGACCTTAATGCGGTCTTTGCTGGTGACGAGATTGAGGCCAGTGGCAAATTGCATTCGTCCCTAGGTTCGTACCAAGGACGGATGGGGTTTGCCCAGTTGCAGCTAAAGGCTCATCACAATGGGGTGCTGACTGATCTGCGGCGACGCTTTACTACTGGCGTGCAAAACGCTCTTCCGGAACCTTTGGCATCGTTTGGTATGGGCTTGCTGATAGGGCAGCGTAATACATTGCCGCCGGAGATTGCGCAGGCTTTGCTCATGGTTGGTTTGACGCATATTATTGCGGTGAGCGGCTACAATCTGACTATTTTATTGCGGAGTGCAGAGCGGGCGAGCGGCAAACATTCTAAACGTCTCACCACGTTATTTTCATTTAGTTTAATAGCAGGCTTTTTGCTCTTCGCAGGGACGAGCGCTTCCATCGTTCGAGCGGCTATAGTTAGCTTGTTAAGCATTACAGCAGGGTACTATGGACGAAAATTTAAGCCTTTGGTGCTCATATTGCTGGCAGCCGCGATTACGGCTTGGGCTAATCCTTTCTATGTCTGGAGTGATACAAGTTGGTATCTCTCGTTCTTGGCATTTTATGGCGTGATGGTTTTGGCGCCCTTGTTGCAAGCACGGTGGAAACCTCGCTGGCAGGAATCGCTGGTGCTCATGGTGGCATTGGAGAGCTTATGTGCTGAGCTGACAACGCTACCTTTTGTGCTGCACACGTTTGGCCAGATGTCATTCATCGGTCTCCTCGCAAACGTGCTGGTGGTGGCGCTTGTGCCGCTAGCCATGCTGCTAACTTTTATTGCTGGTCTGGGTGGTATGCTCTTGCCTGCTCTGGTTGGTTGGCTTGCTTGGCCAGCACGAATTTTGCTTACCTATATGCTCGACATTGCTACCTTGCTCAGTCGCATTCCGCATGTTTTTGTGCAAAACCTCAGCTTTTCTTTGGCACAAATGCTTGTCTGCTATGGAATGCTAGGAAGCTTGACCATAGCACTGCACTTCAAATCAAAGTTGAAAAATGGTAAAATAACAGAGACAAGAAAGAAGGAGCAAAACTTTGAGCGGTCATTCCAAATGGTCAACAATTAAGCGTGAAAAGGGTGCGAAGGACGCAGCTCGTGGCGCTGTGTTTACTAAGCTTGGCAATGCGATTGCCATTGCGGCCCGCTCGGGTACTGATCCGGAAACTAATTTTGCCCTTCGTCTCGCTATGGATAAGGCCAAAGCGGCCAACATGCCGAGTGCTAACATCCAGCGGGCTGTTGATCGCGTAAAGGACAAGAGTGCGGCTCAACTGCAAGAAGTTTTGTACGAAGGCTACGGGCCTGGTGGTGTGGCGATTCTGGTGGAAGTGGCGACTGATAACCTAAACCGTACGTATCCAGAAGTAAAACTGGCCTTTAGTAAGCATGGCGGCAGTATTGCCGAAAAGGGTGCAGTGGCCTTTCAGTTCGACCACAAAGGGATGATTCGTGTCAAAGGTACGGGTGATGACCTGATGCTCCAGGTGCTGGATGCCGGTGCCGAAGACATGCAGGAAGAAGGCGGCGAAAGCGTGGTCTACACTGCCCCAACCGACCTTGCGAAAGTCCGTGATACCTTGAAGGAAGCGGGCCTGGAAATTACTGAAGCCGAACTGACGTACGTACCCAATAACACCGTTGAGGTGACCGACAAAGACACTGCAGGCAAAATCATGCGTCTCATGGACGCCCTAGACGACTGCGACGACGTCACCAACACGCACGTCAACTTCGACATCGACGAAGCGTTGCTATGAATGAAGCCCAAGCCTTAGAATTTGCTAAAACGCTAGCTCATGAGGCTGGTGCAATCATGCTTAAGGAATTCATGATTGGTGTGACTGCGGAGTATAAGGACGACAAGTCACCCGTCACCATCGCTGATACGGCAATAAACGATTTAGTAATCGAGAAAATAATACAAGCGTATCCGACTCATAGCGTAAGAGGCGAAGAAGCCAGCAATATGTTGGACGGGAGTGAGTATGTTTGGGTTTGTGACCCCATTGACGGCACCACGGCCTTCAGTCATGGCATACCAACCAATGTCTTTTCGCTGACATTAACCAAGGATGGTCAACCAATTCTGGGTGTAGTATACGACCCATACATGGAGCGACTGTACACGGCTCATAAAGGAAATGGTGTGTTTGTAAACGGACGTGCACTGAAGGTTAACCAGCAGAACTTAGACACGGCGTGGCTTGGCCTGGCGAGTTTCCATTCTCCTTACGTGGACGCACCAAAAGTACATTATGCTTTGGAGCGGCGTGATATTCGAAGGCTGTGCTCTACCTCAACTATCTATGAGAGCATGCTGGTTGCTGCTGGACAACTGGGTGGGCAAATCTATGTAAACACGAAAGCTCACGATGTGGCGTCAGCCAAGCTCTTTGTTGAAGAAGCTGGTGGCAGGGTGACCGACTTGTTTGGGCAAGATCAGCGCTACGACCAGGAAGTTACAGGGATGGTTGCTAGTAATGGAATTATCCACGACGAATTACTAGCTATACTTGCGGAAAATAGAATCCGACCTAAATATTCTGTGTCTTGAACCCAGTGGGCTTACAAAAACTTAACGGGGATTTTGCGTGTGGCGGCTCTCTTGGGCGTACTGCTGCGCACGAGCATGGTGAGTGCAATGATAGTTGTTGCGAAGAAGGTAGTGAGCACTGGCGATGCTCCAGGTCCGGTGTTTAGCAGGGTTGCCTGTGCCCCTAAGACGTGTGGCGTAGTGCTTGAGGTGCTATCGCCCAGCACGTGGGTACAGGTCGGTGGGTTGAAAGTATGTGTCCAAACGGTTTGTGCATCTCTGCTAAATTCTACGGAATCATTGGCTGGGTAAGCGGTGATTGTAATGGTGGTTCCATTAGCTACTGAGTACGTGCCAGCCTGGACTTCATTACCATCGGCGTCTTTGTAAATCACGCCGTCTTTGGCTACGACGGTGTAGGAGCCGCCAGCGGAGCAGGTTGCGTCAGTAAAGATGGGGTCTGGATCGCCGGGTGTAACGACGACTACTTCGTCACCAAGCACTTGACCCGAGCTGCAGTCGGCATCCAATACATAGTTGTAGGTCCAGCTGGTTATTATTTTTGCTGGGAAGCTATAACCTGTGTCAGGTGTGGCAGTGTATGTGACGGAAAGGTTGCTTGAGTTGAGCACTGTAGGCCCGTTCGGACTCCACACTACACCCGGAATGTTTGGTGGCGTAACGGTCTCGCTCTGCACTTGGCAAGAAGGAGTAGTGTGATCCGGCTCAGTTGGGGTAACAAGGGTTGTTGTGTCCCCTTGGGTCTGACCACAATCGGAATTGTCAAACGAGTTGGTGAATGTCCAGCTATTTTGTGAGCCGTCCGCTAGTGCGTAGCCGGAGTTAGCAGTGGCTGTATAGGTTATAGATTGGCCAGCCGAAAGTACGGTAACACCGCTCGGACTCCAAGTGATGCCGCTAATTGATGGTGGTGTAACAGTTTCGGTTTGCAGACCGCAGGTTGGAGTTGTAGTACCAGGTGCGGTGGCTGTTACGGTTTGCGTTTCGACAGTGGTGGCACACGGACCAACCCAGAAGACTTTTGATTTGGTGTCATTGCCTTGGGAACCATCGGTGGTGACAGTTAGTTTTACGTGGTAACCTTGCTGCGGCTGTGGTGTGTAACCGGAGAGCGCACTGGTAAGGTCATAAGAATTGCTAAAGTCCAAGGTATTACCTGCGCCGCTGCCGGTGAAAGTAGAATCCTGGGTAAGTAGTTGATCTTTGCTAGTAGGTTCTTGAGCGTCGAAGGTGACGGTTGTGTTGCGTGTACCCTCATCGAAGCCGAACCAATTAACCGAGAAGGTACAGGCGACGTGTGGATCGTTATCATGCAGCTGATCGATGTCGGTACCATCTATCTTGATGGTTCCATTGTTGCCAGCCGGTTTGTTGTTGTTTGCATTTGCATTGCTAGCGTAGGCTAGTCCGGCGCTTGCAGTAGTACTCGCAAAGACAAATAAAATGCTCGCCAATAATGGCTTTAGTTTGATGTGTGTTTTTAACATTTCGGTCTCTCCCCGGTTATGGTCTCTCAGTTACCCTCATGTATACGCTCTTTTTACAACACGTGCAAGTATTAAGCTAGTGTTTTTACAGAGCAGTATGACGCTAGATATGGAGTTATGCACAGTTTACCATTGCTTTATACTGAAAGGATGAGAATTTTAGGCATTGATCCGGGCACAGGCATACTCGGTTTTGGAGTTGTTGACGTCACAAATGGTAAACCACGACTGGTTGATGCCGGGGTGATTCGTACGCCAGTTAAGGAAGATGATGCGGTGCGCTTGCAGACGATTTATGAGGAACTCACCGATATTATTACCGCCTCCAAGCCTACCATTATGTCGGTAGAGAAACTCTTCTTTGCGCGCAATGTAACCACTGCTATGACCGTTTCGCAAGCACGTGGTGTGGTGCTGCTGTGCGGCAAGCAGGCAGGCATGGAGATCTTTGAATACACACCGATGCAGATTAAGATGGCGGTAACGGGCTACGGCAAGGCCGAGAAAAAGCAGGTCCAAGAAATGGTGCGCATCATCCTAGGATTAGAAACGGTACCGAAACCTGATGACTGCGCGGACGCTCTAGCTGCAGCCCTCACTCATGCTCAAACTTCGAAGTACTCTTAGAAGAGGTGATGGAAGCGGTCGCTGACGGTGACCTTTTGCATTTGTCCGGCGCAGCTGGCTGGGTCCTGACTCTCGTCATAATGCTTAGCCGTTGCTGGCACAGACTTGTATTCTGCATCCACTGTTTTGCTGTCGATATTGCCGTAGCTAATGAGTAAGCGATCGCGGTCTTTGATAGTTTGATCAGCAATAGAAGTAATGTCGGTGAGGTTCTGGCCGTTTAATACAATGTTGAGCTTGTTCGTGTCATCTTCAACATATAAGTGCTGCTGACTGTCTTGAATGAAGTTGGGGCCGAGGTTCCAGCCGATGTTGTTGAAGAATTGGTTCCAAGTAACGCCGTCATCGTGAACGTGAATAACAGAGTTAATATTGTCGTGCATGTGAGCACGTTGGGCAGGCTGGATAGGGCCGTGCGCGACGCAGGCAGCAACCTCTTCGTAGTACTGCGGACCTTTGAATTCTTCGCGCTGGCCGTTAATGTAGACTGCAAAGTTAGCGTGGTAATGCGTAGCCGTAACATGGTAGGTAGCAAAGCGGATTGCAAGAATGATTAGAGCACCGAGCACCAGGCCGGCAGTAAAGAGGAACCACTTGGTACGGGCAAAAGCTGAATATTTCATGCTCCCTATTATAGCGTATGAGATAATAGCTCTATGATTGCGACACTTAGCGGGGTGGTGAGCGAGAAATTGCACGACCAGATAGTACTGGATGTGAATGGCGTGGGCTATGGCCTGAGCGTGACGGCCGAAGATTTTGGACGGTTGCACAGCGGCGAGCAGGCTAAGCTGTATGTGTATGAGCATATTCGCGAGCAGAGTTTTGACTTGTTTGGGTTTGTAGCTCTCGATACCCGTTCTTTGTTTGAACAGTTACTCGGTGTGAAGAATGTCGGCCCCAAAGTAGCACTAGCTGTGTTGGATATTGGCACGGCTCCAGGGGTACGTGGCGCAATTGCGGCTGGTGATGTGAAGTTACTCCAAAGCGCTAAGGGCGTGGGTAAACGAGCGGCTGAGCAGATTGTGGTGGAGCTACGAGATAAAGTTGGATTGGCAGCGAGCGAAGTCGCAGAGGGCATCGTGGGCCGGCCGGGTGTAAACACCCAAGATGAAGCCCTCGAGGCGCTTGTTTCACTGGGCTACTCCCCGCAGGATGCCATGCTCGCACTTAAAGATATCGATAACGACCTACCCGTGGAAGAACGGGTGAAGCTAGCTTTGAAAGGGGGTAAATAATGGATATTCCAGCAATTAAACTGCACGACGGTAATGAGATTCCACAAATTGGCCTTGGTCTCTGGAAGGTACGCGACGAAGCTGAATTTAACACTTCATTTGAAGCGGCGCTCGCAAATGGTTACCGACATTTTGATACCGCCCAGGCGTACAACAACGAACAGTTCCTGGGCGCGGCTTGGCACAAGTCTAGCCTCCCGCGCGAAGACATTTTCATCACCACCAAGATTGCCGTGGAGCACTTTGGCCACAAACATGCGCTAAAAAGTTTTGAAGACTCGCTAGCTAATTTACAAACTGAATATGTCGACTTGTTGCTGTTACATTTTCCCGTAACCTTATTGCGTAACAAAACTTGGCAAGCGGCGGAAGAAATTAAAGCGGCCGGCAAAGCAAAATCTATCGGGGTAAGCAACTGGACTGTTAGGCACCTGCAAGAACTGGAGAAGCACGCACAAGAAATGCCGGTAGTGAATCAGGTAGAGCTGCACGTATTCTTACAGCAACCAGAACTGATTGATTATTGCCACGAACGCAACATCGCCGTAGAAGCATATTCGCCCCTTGCACATGCTCGATCCATGGATGAGCCGGTCATCTCTGAAATTGCTGAGAAGCACGGCAAAACCTATGCACAGGTCATGTTGCGCTGGTGTGTACAACGCGGGCTCATTATCTTGCCCAAGTCTGTAACTCCAAGCCGCGTGGCCGAAAACATTGCTATATTTGATTTTGAGCTAGACGAAGCAGACATGGCTAAGCTAGCAAAACTAGACCGCGACCTCCGCACTTGCTGGGATCCTACCCATGTGCCGTAGTATATGAGATAATAGAGCTAATGATTGAACGCATTGTCAATGCTGCAGCTCCGACTGGATCGGATGACAAAGTCGAGGAAGAGTTTGAAATAAAGCTGCGGCCGCATGATTTTGCCAACTACATTGGGCAGGACCGGCTCAAGCAGAATCTGCAGCTAGCTATTACGGCGGCTAAGAAGCGTGGCGAGCCTTTGGATCACATTTTGTTGTATGGGCCTCCCGGACTGGGTAAAACCACTATGGCGAGTGTGATTGCTAATGAAATGGGGGCACAGATACGCATCACCAGTGGACCAGCTATCGAACGCGCGGGTGACTTGGCTAGCATTCTCACCAATCTGCAAGACGGCGACATCCTCTTTATCGACGAAATTCACCGCTTGCACCGCACGGTCGAGGAAGTTCTCTACAGCGCAATGGAAGACTACAAACTGGACATCATGCTAGGTAAAGGCCCGTCGGCACGGAGTATGCGCCTAGATCTGCCACAATTTACGCTTATTGGCGCCACTACTCGTACCGGCGCCCTCGCGGCACCACTCCGTGATCGCTTTGGGCACATTCACCGCCTGGAGTTCTACACGCCAGAGCAAGTGCAGCAGATTATTCAGCGGGCCGCTAAGATTCTCGGCATCAAGATTGATCCAGCGGGAGCTAAGTTGCTGGCTGAGCGGGCCCGATTAACACCACGTATTGCCAACCGCTTACTCAAGCGTGTACGTGACTACGCCGATGTAAATGGCGATGGCATTATCGATACTCACATTAGTACCAAAGCATTGCAGTTATTAGAGGTAGATGAGCTGGGACTGGATCCGGCTGATCGTATGCTGCTGGCGGCAATCATCGACAACTACAATGGTGGGCCGGTGGGCGTGGAGACATTGGCGGCTTTGACAGCCGAAGAGCGCAGCACTATCGAAGATTTCATCGAGCCTTACCTGATGCAAATTGGCTTACTGGAGCGTACTCCTCGTGGGCGCAAAGTAACACCCAAGACGTATAAGCATTTGGGCAAGCAAGTTCCGTCGGATAATCCTCAAGGTAGTTTGCTATAATCGTTTCATGAACCCAGATAACCAACAACCACCACAGTTGAGCCCCCAAACTAATCCCACTAACTCGGGTCAGCCGCTGCAAGATATGAACTTTCCTCTGAAGGTGATGCAGCCGGGCGAACAAGTGTTGGCGCACATTAAGCCGCACCCGATCGGGCTAGTGGGTCCAGTATGTATCGCCGCCCTCTTTTTGATACTAGTGTTTGGTGGCGCAGCGTATACTCCCCACGTGGTAACTGATATGACTCAGCAGATGAAGAATGTGCTGTTTATAGTCGCTACATTACTTGCAGTCCTGGACCTCCTGTTTTTGTGGATTGCGACGATGATTTATAACGGCAACCAATGGGTTGTGACGAGCGATAGCATTACCCAGATATCACAGACCGGCCTGTTCTTTAAGCGCACATCTCAGATGAGCTTTGAGAATTTGGAAGATGTTACGTTCAGTCAGAAGGGTTTAATACCAATGATGCTGGACTTTGGCGCACTTTCCGCCGAAACCGCCGGTAACCATTCAAAATTTGTCTTCCGCTACTGCCCAACGCCACAGAAGTACGCCACGCAAATCATTGCCGCACACGAAGAGTTTATGCGTCACCAAGAAAACCCGACTGCATTATTTAGCGAGAATAATCCTTATCGCTCTAACCCCACGCCGGTGACCCATATGCCGAGCTCCGGGCCTGACTCTAACCAACAGTAAAACTAGTATGAGACTTCCGTAAAAGGATTTTGGCGTTCCCGTGTGACGCTGAACGTAATGTCAGTATTGCTTTGGTTACTGGTCTGCAGGTTTTTAATACGATCGATGGTGGCTTTATCGAAACTTGTTTTAGCTGAAGAAGATTCTTGTTGCGAACGATAATTGTTATCACTACTGCGGCCGAGAATGCTGGATACCGAGTAGACGCTATAGGTCAAGAAACCTAGCAAAATAACGATGATTATAAATGTCGAGTGTCGCGCTAAGGGTTTTAGGGCTGCCGCTAGACTTTGGGTTTGTGATTTAATTTTTTCCATAGTTATTGCCTCACATACATTTGGATGCTGATGGATGGGTTAGTGACATAACCAGAACCCGCTGTTGGGTTGGGTGTAAGGTCTACGCCGGTTACTTGCAAGCGTGTTAAATTGAGCTCCAGCGAGCGCAAAAACTTAAGATAACTTTCGTACTGTACCGAGCCGCTGATGTTGATAGTCACCAGTACCTGCTTAACGCCCTTAGGCAGGACGGTTTTTATCCCGCCGGGCTTAGTAGGGGTAGTAGAGGTTGGTGCTGTACCGGTAGCCGGGAAGGAGTAGCCACTAATTTTAATCCCATACGTCTGGGCTAGCTTGTTGAGGTCGCTAATTACTTGGTCCTGATACTTGTAATCTGTTTGGGAACCAACAATCTGCTTGGCTTTTGTCACGATGTCGGCTGAGTCTGCCAGTTGCTTTTGGAGCTTTTGCAAATGCTCAGTATCACTACGAGCAATGTCGGCATCAATTAATGCATGGTCAGCAGCCCGGGCTTTTCCGGCCAACAAATTAGAGAGCAGCGAAAAGCCAACTACATTAAATACGGCTAAAAGTATCAGGCTAGCTAGTAAGACCCAGCGGAGTTTTCGCGCGTTCATTTCGATTGCCCCTGCTCGTTAATGATGGGTGGGTGAGTGGTCAGAACGCCGCTGAGCGTTAATGTGAGCGTGTAACCGTTTGAATCAGGAGCATCCTTAGAGTTTAGATCCATAATGTTGACGTTTGTCATTAAATGAACGGGAGGTTTACCAGGTAATGGGGTGATCATTTTATTGGCAAGTGCTGTCTTGAGCTGGAGCGCTGCATCGTAACTTACTGCCTCGGCGGACATAGTAAACGGCTTGCCAAAGCTTGTACTATCGAGGTTGAGGGCAGTGAGGGAAGTCCCCTTAGGTAGCGCGTTGGTGAGCTCAATGACTAAGGAGGTGTAACTTATTTGATTGGATAAGATGGTCTTGGCTGCGGCTAGGTTACTCGCAAAAGCATCAGCTGCAACTTTAGTTTTGGTATATTTGGCAGCGGCATCAAGCTCTTGCTGTTTTTCGGTTTCCGCTATCTGCTTAACATGCAGCGTTATATACAAACCGCCGGCAAATACAGCTGTCATGAGCAGTATGACTGTCACGAATAAGACAACTAGACGGCGAAGCATGGTATTGAATATGCCGGCACGCATCTCGGCCTTAGCGTCGGGCGGAAGCAAGTTAATCACGGCTTGAGCACCTCACGAGGGTTAACTAAGGCTAGGCCGGCTACTGTGGCGTACATGGGCTTATCGGCTGAGCTTGGCATCTGCAAGCCTTTGTAGTCCACATATTGCCAAGGTTCGCAGTGTCGAACGGGTAAGCGCAGTGCTGAGGTAAGGTATTCCGTCAGGCCTGGCATGTTGGCACCGCCACCGAGGGTTACAGCTTGGGAAATGGGCTGATCGTTGCCGTAGCGCTCTTCGTAGTAGCGGATCATGCGCCGGATTTCTTTGACAATTTGATCCAGGATAGGACTGAGCGCTTGGGTAATCTCGGCCTGCTTTTTACTTACGCCTAGACCGTACTTGTTCTTGATGATATTAGCTTCGGTCTGTGTCACACCAAGTTTATCTTTGATGGAAGTAGTGAACACGGTACCACCACCTTGTACGGTACCGGTCACCAACACTTGTTTGTCAAAAATGGTGATGTCCGAAGAGACTGAGCCGAAGTCGATGATAACACTGGCGTCTTTACTTTGCTTGTCCTGAGCAAAGAGACGTGAACCACCGCCCAGTGTTGTTTCGATAAGCACTGCTTCTAAGCCCAGCATACGGCTGAGCATGAGGTAGGAGTCGACAATTTTGCGCGGTACAGCTACGGCAAATACTTCAGTAGACTCAGGACTTTGCTTAATGATGGAATAGTCTAGATACAGTTCGGCTAGAGGCAGCGGAATATACTCCTCAGCCTCAAGCTGCACAGCAGCGCCGAGTTCTTTGGGTTTGAGCGCGGGCAGGCTAATAGAACGGGTAAAGGTGCGGTAGGCGGGAATAGCCATTGCTACGCGGCGGGTTGTGATGTCGCCGACTAACCGTGTTTTAAAGAGGTTTAGCAGCGCCTCGGCAATCACTTCCGGTTTCACGATCACGCCATTATCCACAGCACTGCGGTCGAAGCTGGTAGTACCATAGCCAAGCATCCGTGGCGGATGATCTGGTTTAGTAGCGTCCAGCTGCATCACCTTGAGCGACCCACTACCAATGTCTAGTCCAAACAAGGGCTTATGTGTAAAAAAGTAGTTATTATCGGTTTTCATGCTGCCCATCAAAGCATTAGAGTAATCCCTGTTATCATACCATAATATTACAGTCGCTCGTAGTAAGTAGCCCGCCAATACAGGCCCACGGGAATGCTAGAAGTTGGAAAGTTTGGATCAAGGTAAAGGTCAAAAGGATTACCGGAGTTAGATGATACCCAAATGTTCTTACCGGCCACACCGCCAAGCGAAGGGCTAGCATCGAACTTGGTCTTGTCGAAGCAGACGCCATTCATTGCGAGAATAAAGGCGGCGGGAGCGGCAGTTCCTGTACTCCCGTTCTTAGAAAGATACACAGAATCACCAAGTGGGCAAAGATTGTTATGGCCACTGAGGTGCGTACCGGGATCAGTACCGTAAACTACAAAGACAATTGGGCCGCTACCGCTTGCAGTATGCAGGGTGTTGAAGTTCATGGTGCCTTCCACGTATATGAACTTCACTGTGGCTGTTGGGTTGTTGAAAGTAGGGTCACAAGCACTACTGGCGCAGAGATTGGCGCGTACATGTACGTTGCCGCGGATAGTAAAGGTGTTAGTGCCGAGGGCTAAATTACCAGAGGTGCCGCAACTCGTAGAAACGCCACTGCCAGTATCTGGGTAGTGGGTGTTTTTATTGTTGCCGTTGCTGGCGATACCACGGGGTGAGGCACCAGAAGTCCAGTCGGTACAAGACCCATTTTGATTGTTGGTGGCATCGGTTGCTGGATCACCCATCGACTGCGACCAGGGAATGTACATGGACTGAATAGCACTGATGTTGCTCTGGTTCGCTGATACGTTAAAGGTGCTGTTACTAGTATTTCCTGGGGGATTAATGCAGTTGTTGAACGCAAGCTTTATAGTGGCCTTGCTGACGGTTGAAGCCTTAGCCAGATGACCACTGCCTTCAATGGAACAATTACTGGCACCAGTGTCTTTCCCAGCTACCGTAACGGTCTCGGCTGTAAGAGTGGTGGAGTTACTCCGCAGGTTAATATACCCGTTGGCGTAGATGTCCTTACCAGAAATGTTCTTTACGCTACTGTCCACGTCAATAATATTTCGAGCGACTAATGCGGATTGTGTAGTAGCAGAAGTGCTCTGGGCAATCACACGAAGTTTACGCATATACGTCGGAGTACTGCCAGTCGCCGGTCGATAGACTTTACCCGTGGCGAGAATGGTGCGCTGTGAGCCAGAACCAGTGACACTTACGGCATAGGTAGATTTATATAGTTTGGTACTCAAAACTTGCACGTCACTACTAGTACCAGTATAGGTACCGCTTACATTATTGAGCTGAGCAATGGCACTATCGGCACCGGATTCTGCCGCATACTGAGCCTGTAGAAGCATCACACGGCTGCTGGCTCTAGCAACATTAGATTTTGCTAATACGGAAAGTCCTAGCAGCATCATCGTAAAAAAGATTAACAAAATCAAAATGGTGACTACAATTGAACCAGATTGTTCCTTATTTTTTCGGCGTGCAAAGTGTAGTAACATCATTTCCCCTTATGCGTTACGGATAGCAACTCGAATGACTGTCTGACTTGATGTGTCAGCGCCACCCTTCAGTTGTGATTTTTTAAAGATATGTAAATTAATCTCTACGACTTCCACGGCCGGAAAATCAGGTCCACTATAATTCCCGTCACTGTCAGTACTAGAAGTGTAATCAAGCAATGCGCCCGAGCGAGAGAAGTAGCGTACGTCTACAGAGCTTAGGTTATTAATAATAACCTTGTCGGCCGGGCAACTGCTGGTTGCTTGTGCCGGCGGGCAGGTAGTAACAGTTGTATTACCAGTGGCACTTGGGTTAGCAAGTCTACGCATCAGGAGCTGATCTGTCGTACCGTTCATGTATAAAACAAATTCGTTCTGGTAGGGCTGCGAACCATTCATAATGAGATTTTTACTGCTATCCAGGGCAGGTGCCTGGAAATAAAACAGGGGTGTGGTTGTACCGGTACTCCCTACCGTTTTATTACCGGGAATTGCATGCAGAATAAGCCAGTGTTGGTTTGTGGCATCAGAAGGGTCAGGGTTATTGGTGTGGGTATCCACGATGCTGTTTTGGGTTATGAGGCCCGCTGAAGGGTTAAGTGCCTCACGTAACGAATCTCCAGCATTCTCACGGGATACAAATGTCTCTAAGTCACTTTCGAGTGTGGCATTACTACGCCAAAAATCCAATGCAAAGCCTAGTACTATGCCCGAGAGAGCCGTAGTAATGACCATGACTACCATTAGCTCAACCAGTGAAAAGCCCCGCTGTTCTTTCACAACTGCCCGATTCCATTTCTAGTAATAAGCATTCTCAGCTGCAAAGGCTGAGCGTGGTTGAAAGGCTTAGGAAAGCTAACTTGGATATTTACTACCTTTGAATCAGGCACAGATTTGAGCGGGTCGCTACTCGACAACGCACTTGTGTCTGTTACCGATAGAGAGGGCGCATACACGATATTGCCAGAGTTGAGTGTGTCTTCTACTTGGAAAGAGTTGTTGGGGTAACAGTTAGTGCTGCCCGACAGCGACGTATATTCTAGCGCACGGTCAACCTCCGGGCAGGCACTTAAAACGGCGTACATTTCGTTTAATTGTCTGGCAAGAATATAGGAGTTCCGCAGAGAGTTATAGGTGCTAATTGCGCCGGCGACCATAATGGCGAACACCACAATCCCAACCAGTACCTCAACAGACGTGAAACCTGATGGCTTACGTATCCTTCTACCTAGACGAATGATGTTCATGCTTATGCTTCATTATACAAAAACCGGGGTCATATGTACCCCGGTTTTTGTGAGAATCGAACTAAGACTAGTTACTCTTCTTCTGGTATGTGCCGCCGCTTTCCAAAGTTGCGGTGAGCGTAAAGCTGTCACAACCATTGTTGGTCGTGCTTGCGCCAGTTGGGTCACTGACGGTAGTGTTCACACAGCCAGATGCACCGGTAGCAGTGTAGCCATAAGCTGTAGACGAAGTGGTTGCAGCTATTGCGCCGGCCTTAGGATCAACCAAAGCTTCGGGGTCGAGACCCTTCAAGTAGGTTGATAAGAAGCTAGAACTCTGCAAGTCGGCTAGCGTTGGGTAGTAGCCATACTGAGCGTAGAAGGCTTCTACGTGGCTGTCTACTGCGTTAATGTCTGTTTGACGTTGGCTGTCGCGAGCCTTCTTCTGAATACCGGTGAAAGTGACGATAACTAGGGTCGCCAAAATACCGATAATGACGATTACGATCAAAAGTTCCACAATCGTGAAGCCTTTTGACTTGTTTTTAAGTGAGATCATAAGGACCCACCCTCCTATGAATTAATATTTTTACTTATTTTTTAAGCGATCTTTGGATAATGGGTTTCTAACCATTACCATAAAGCATCTGTCGATAATTATAACCATAAGCGTTCGTCCGTCAAGCCTTTTGTATCTCTTATGCGCTTGGGCTAAGAGTTTGGACTAATGTTCTTAGAGAGTGAAGCAATCGGACCCATCACACTGGCAGCAATCACGCCTACACCGGAGCCAATAATAATGATCATGACTGGCTCAATAATAGAGGTCAGACTATCGATAGTAGTTTTAACCTCTTCTTCGTAAAAGTCGGCAACCTTCACGAGTACCGTATCGATCTGTCCCGTTTCTTCACCCACGGCGAGCATTTCCGGTACGATCTGTGGGAAGTGTGGACTATTCCTGAGCTCTTCGGAGAGTTGCCTACCATTTTTGACCGCTTCGGCTGCTGCCTTTAGTTCCTTTTCGATAACCTTATTGCCAATTGCCCCACCGGTTACCTCTAATGCTTCCAGTACTCCTACGCCGGCACCCATGAGCGAAGCAAAGGTACGCGAGAAGCGGGCAATAGCTACCTTAATAATAATCTTGTTAAGAATAGGAGTGCGCAGCATTAATGCATGGAACTGATACTTGCCTTTGGGCGTCTTAATGTAACGCATCACCAGCATTACTAAGATCACAAAGGCGGGAATAATAAACAGCGCGTACTGTTTGCAGAATTGGCTGGCGGAGAGCAGAGCACGGGTGTAGACGGGCAGTTGGGCGTGCGGGCCGCCAAGATCGGTAATAATTTTGCCAATCTTGGGCATGATGAAGAACATAATGCCAAAGAAGGCGATAACGGTGATGCTAAGGATAACTGTCGGGTACATCATGGCACCCTTCACCTTTTTGCGAATGGAGGCATCTTGCTCTACCTGTACGGCGAGACGCTTCAAGATCTCGTCCAAAATACCACCTTCTTCACCAGCCTTGATCATATTCACAAAGACGTCACTGAAGATATTGGGATACTTGGCAAACGCATCCCCCAGAGGTGTGCCACCCTCTACCTCTTTCGTGACGGCCGCCAAAACTTTACGGAAATATGGATCAGGATTGTTCTGCAGGGTAGCCAATCCACGGGCCAATGGCACGCCAGCGGTGATCATAGTAGACAGTTGGCGCGTAAAAATCACCAAAGTTTGCAGCTTAACTTTCTTTTGTCTGCTAAATAGGCTGAGGCTCAGCTTTTTGCCTTCTGGTTCGACAAGCAGCGGTCGTAATCCTTGCTTGCTCAGAGATGAAAGCGCCGCTTCGCGAGTGGAAGCTTCGATGCTGCCCGTGACGCTTTTACCTTCTCGTGTGGCTTTGTATGCAAACTTCATAATTATTCTACTGAGGTTACCCTTATTACTTCTTCTATTGTTGTTTCGCCGCGCAGCGCCTTCACTAGGCCATCGAGCTGCATAGTAAGCATACCTTCTTTAATCGCCTGCTGCTGAATAGCGTCACTGGTGGAGTTGCCGACAATCAATTTTTGCACCGCTTCAGTATTAGACAGCACTTCGTAGATACCTATCCGGCCCTTATAGCCAGTATGGTTACAGCTCTCACAGCCACCGTCATGTGCTTTAAACAAACGAGCAATGCCGTTCTCGCGGCTGCTTAGGTCTGCGGTGGCTTTACTGCCTTTGCCAATCCCGTCGGCAAGGGCGGCTTCTTCATATTCATGGATACGCTTGATGCCACCGTTGTCCTCAATCCTAAAGACTTTAGCAATTTCGGTCAACGTAGCGTTGTCTGGTGCCACCTCCTCGCGGCAATTGACGCAGAGACGTCGCACTAGACGCTGAGCAATCACAATTCGTACGGTGCTGGCAATCAGGAATGGTTCCACGCCCATGTTTAAGAGACGCGGCAGACAAGTTGCCGCATTATTAGTGTGCAGCGTACTAAACACTAGATGTCCCGTTAAGGCGGCTTGCACACCCAAGTCGGCCGTTTCGCCATCACGAATCTCTCCCACCATGATGATGTTCGGATCTTGTCGCAGCAATGCTCGCAATCCGCTACTGAAGGTCATGCCAGCAACCGGATTTACCTGTGTTTGATTCGCTCCCGGTATACGGTATTCCACGGGGTCTTCAACGGTCGAGATGTTTACGCCAGGTGTATTAAGTAGGCTAAGCACCGAGAATAAGGTTGTAGACTTACCAGACCCGGTCGGGCCAGTCACCAAGACCATGCCGTGAGGCTGCACCATGGCATGCTGTAAGTTTTTGAGCTCATCACCCCAAAAACCCAGCTCCTCAAGTGTGGCGGATTTAGTTGACTCGTTAAGTATGCGCATCACTACCTTTTCGCCATCCACAATCGGCAGGGTGGAGACACGCAGCGCATAGACCAGGCCACTTACTTGCACCTTAAAGCGACCATCCTGGGGTGCGCGATGTTCGTCGATCTTTAGATTACTAAGGATTTTAATACGAGAAACCAACGCGCCCAGCACTTTGCGTGGCAGTTTATTGGCTTCACGTAAGATACCATCCACTCGATAGCGGACCACCACAAACCCTTCGCGTGGCTCAATGTGGATGTCGCTGGCACTAGCCTTTACGCCGTATTCGATAATTAAGTTCACTGTCTGGGCAATCGGCGAATCTTCGGCTACATCATCTTCCGAAACTTCTTCGTCTTCGACATCTTCTTCGCTCTCGCTGGCAATTACCTTGGTCAGCTCACTCGAAATGTTACCCCGGTACTGGTCGAGCACGGCCTGAATAATACTATCGGTTGTAACGTGAATTTTGAGGTTATTGCCCAGTTGCTTGTGCAGGAAGTTGAGCGCCTGTATGTCGTCAGGGTCGCTCATGGCGACCAGCAATGTACCGTCTTTTTCTACTTCAAACACCACTGCCCTATACTGCCTGGCAATGCGCTCGGGCAGGCTCTTGAGTACATCACGCTTGATTTCCTTGGCGTTCAGCTCGACGAAGGGTACTTCAATCTCTTCGGCGTACAGCTTGGTCAGATCTTTTTCGGTTAGCAAATTGCCCTTAATCACTAAGTCTTGCAAGGGCTTCTTTTCTTGGGTTTCTTGTTCACGCAGTGCAGCCAGCTGTTCAGCTGTGAAGCTGCCAGTTGCTTTTAGTAATTTCTCGACTAGAGAGTCTGGAATTCGCATGTGTTAGTGTTCACCCATCCTGGCACCTATTCTACCATAAGCGGCATCTCTGGAGTGGCACATTGCGGGCGAATTCCTGCGCTCCGATGCTCACGCACCTTTAAGTGCGCTCCGCTTCGGTGCTCGGCCTTCATCCCACACTGCACCACCCCAGAGATGCCTTAGGCCAATGGAAAGATTAAGAAAAAATGAAACTTTGTAAAATATTTGGCTTAACCGTTTTGAGTTTGTTATATAGTTTCCTACAAGTTACTAAACAGGGAAAAGCTAAGCGTAAGCGTAGCGCATTTTCTGGAGTAATCTTGTATAATAATAAGACTGACCAGGGAGGTCGGCGCTAAGTAATATAAACGAGGAGTTAGACGTGGCAAACGACGCAAAGAAGACAACTGACAAAGCAACTAAGACTGAGGACGCGGCAAAAGACGGCAAGAGTAAAGCGCTGGGCCTGGCCCTCGAAACTATCGAAAAGCAGTTCGGCAAGGGCTCTATTATGAAGCTCGGTGAATCTACGCACGCCAAGGTAGAAACCATTCCGACCGGTTCAATTTCGCTTGATTTAGCCCTTGGCGGCGGTATACCTGTCGGCCGTGTTATTGAGATTTATGGTCCGGAAAGCTCCGGCAAGACAACGCTGACCCTGCACGCTATTGCAGAAGTACAACGGCGCGGCGGCACTGCAGCATTTATCGATGCCGAACACGCACTCGACCCAGCATATGCCAAGCGGATTGGTGTTGATGTCGAGAACCTATTGCTGAGCCAACCGGATAATGGCGAACAGGCTCTAGAGATCACCGAAACTTTGGTGCGCTCCAATGCGGTGGACTTGATTGTAGTAGACTCGGTAGCAGCCTTGGTGCCACGAGCAGAAATTGAAGGAGACATGGGCGATGCCCAGATGGGTCTCCAGGCTCGCCTAATGAGTCAGGCGCTTCGCAAATTGACCGCTGTAATTTCGCGCAGTAAAGCAACGGTTATCTTTATTAACCAGCTTCGTATGAAGATTGGCGTGATGTTTGGCAATCCCGAAACCACCACTGGTGGAAATGCTTTAAAATTCTACGCTAGCGTTCGTATGGATATCCGCCGAATTGGGCAAATCAAGCAGGGCGAAAGCGTCGTTGGTAACCGAACGCGGGTTAAGGTAGTAAAGAACAAAATTGCCCCACCTTTCCGAGAGGCCGAATTCGACATCATGTACAACCAAGGTATCAGCCGCTCGGGCGATATTCTGGACCTAGCAACTACCCGTGACATTGTGGAGAAGGCTGGTGCCTGGTTTGCTTACAATGACCAAAAGATCGGCCAGGGCCGTGAAGCCGCCAAGACTTACCTCCAGGAAAATCCCAAGGTAATGGAAGAGATCGCTAAAAAAGTCCGCGAGACCGCCATAGCGGAGTAGCAAATGAGGTGGGGGCCGTTTAACCGAAGGCACGAGCGACCCAACCCCGCAGCTGAGCAGGCCGAGGATCCATTTGATGCCGCTCCCGCCACTCCAAATCTCCAATTAGAAGCTGTTATACCTGCACTGTCGGGCACAAAGATAACGTTCGCTGTGCTTAGGCAGCTAGGTCAGCTTTCTGCCGAGGAATTCACTAGGATTAAGCAAGACTCTTTCTTCGGCTCCTATACAGTGGTGGGAGAAGACGGGGTGCCGTTTAAGTATTTTCTTCCTTCTGATCCAGAAGCGGGTGTGTGCAGTGCTACGACGGTCATCGCTCGTGAACGACTTCAAGCGTTGGGAGGCTTAGCTCTACCAGTAGAAGCGGTGACCGTTGTCGCTCCCAGTTTGGAGCCCAATGTTGCCGTAAGGATATGGGGCATTAAGCAACTTTTGCTCAATATGGGCCAAAAGGAGGAGGGGGACTTTTGGGATGGAGTAGCCACTGGCTTGTCGGCTAATCCAAATCTGCGGTCAGACATTGGGCCACTACTGAATTTTCCTGTCGCAGCTGGGGGACTGTATACTACGTTACCAGAAGTTCTGGAGGAGGATAGATGAAAAAAATTGGCATTGTGGGCGCAGGCATTATGGCGGCTGGCATGACGGACAATTTCCTGAAGGCTGGCTATGAAGTATATCTATGGAACAGGACAAAAGAGCGGGCCCAGATGCTGCTTGATAAGGGTGCTCACTGGTGCGAAAGCCCTAAAGACGTAGCGGCAGCAGCTGACATTGTTATTGAGTGCGTGACCGATGATGAAGCATCACGCCAAGTATGGACCGACCCCCAGACAGGAATCTTTGCCGGTGCCAAGAAGGGAAGTGTCTACATCGCCTCTTCTAGCTTGTCTATTGAATGGACCGATGAGCTAGCAAAGCTCTGTGCACAGCAAGGACTAGACTTTCTGGATATGCCGCTCACCGGCAGCCGTGCAGGTGCCGAGGGTGGTACGCTGCGGCTGTTGGTCGGTGGGGAAGCGGCAGTACTGGAAAGTGTGCGCTCAGACCTAGGGGCAATTTCCGAAAAGATCTATTACTTCGGCCCAGCCGGCAGTGGTATGCGCTTCAAGCTTGTATTGAACATGCTTATTGGTATTCATCATGTGAACGCTGCGGCACAGGCTGTAGCGCTGGCAGAGCAGGCTGGACTAGATATACGAGCTGTGCAGGAAGCGTTATTTGATGGCAATATGGGGCCAGCTAGTCCGGCTACCAATATGCTCATTAACAACATGAATATGCCAGACGAGCAGGTGAACTTTGCCGTGCAGTGGCTAGCTAAAGACCTCGGTTATGCCCAGAGCATGGCCAAAAACTATGGGCTAGACCTGGACTTACTCAATGCCACCAAAGCAGACTACGACCAAGCCCGCGACAATGGTCTGGCAGAGCAAGACCTGACCAAAATCATTCGTCTGTATCGTAAGTCATGAAGATTACGGCCATAAAACAGCAAGTTAAGCAGCAGGGAAGATACTCGATTTTCGTGGAAGGGAAGTACGCTTTTTCCCTGTCAGAGAGCGCCTTGCTCGAGAGTAAAATTGTCTTAGGACAAGAGTTGACGCCCCAGCAGGTAAAGGAATACAAGAAGCTTTCTGGCGACGATAAGCTGTATAACCTAGCTTTGCGTTATGCAGTTATGCGACCGCGCTCGACATGGGAAATGGAGCAGTACCTGCAACGCAAAAAAGCCGATCCCCTGCTCTCCCAATCTATACTTAACAAGTTAATTAAATTGGATTTACTTGATGATGAAGCTTTTGCGCGCAGCTGGATTGCCAACCGTCGCCTGCTCAAACCAGTCTCCCGCCGCCGTTTATTACAAGAATTGCGTGCCAAACGCGTGCCAGATGAGGTAGCAGAAGCTGCCTTAGGGGAAGATGTAACCGCTGAAGGTGACGTGCTCCGAGAGTTGGTAGCCAAAAAGCGTAAGCAATCTAAGTATCAGGACGCCACTAAGCTCATGCAATTCCTGGCACGCCAAGGTTTTAACTACGACGATATAAAAGCGGCGCTTACAGAGGAGGAACAACTTTAAATAGCTGCCGGCGCGGTTGCCGGCGAACGTGCTTCAAGCTCATTGATAATGATACGCTTATTGGTCACTTCATTAATTTGTGTACGATCAACACTGAGTGAGCCCCCAGTAAAATTCTTAAAAATAGACTGTGAAACGTAAATCTTCTGAATGAACATGGTGGCTGTCTCGGCGGCAAAGTCGCTCACCTTGCCTACCTTCTTGCCACTGACCGTTTGCACTGGTTTACCAATAAGCTCAAAACCGAGTTTTAGGACTTTCTTCAGACGGACGAGCTCTTCCTGATCACTTAAAACGTCGTGATCATCAATGACAAAGCCCTGCTGAATTATGTCGCGGATGTCCTGGTATAGGAGTATTAATTGCTCATTATTGAATCGATCGGTCACATAAAAACCCTCAATTTTTAGATTGTTGGGGTTAATGATTGGAGCCGTGACAGTTGCTACCTGAGTTCCGGTACGAAGGCTCATGACCGGTCGGTTGAGCAGCGTATTACTGAGTTGTAGCATGTTCACATTATAGCGCTATTGCTCTAATTCTGGTGTGCAAAATGCCCGAGTTATTACCAGAACATTATCGCAAGCCGCTTCTGCTTGCAGGCTGACAAACACTTGCTTACAATCCTCGCCATGACTTTTATCAAACGGAGTTGGAGGGTAGGAATTATGGCTGGCATGGCTGCCCTCATTTCGAGCACATCGCTACTCGCCGGTGCTGCCACAACGCCAAGTCCGGTATGGATTGTTGCTGCCCAACCTGACGTCTTTATCACGGAAGTTCAAACAGCCAGTAAGACGAGTGCGAGCGAAGAATTCATAGAATTTTATAACAACACGGACCATGATGTAGATTTTGCCGACAAGGCGAATGGTGGCAAAGATAGCTGGAAACTTCAGTACTTTAGTGGTACCAAAGTAACCACTAGCGGGGTGAGCGACTGGACGAAGCCCAGCGGCTCCATAGACCTGTCTGCCATGACAAATACTACGATCTCCGCGCATGACTACTATGTGCTGGCTGGCAGTAAGACGGACGGCACAGCATATGAACCTGGTGGCATTGAAGCGGATGGTAATTATAGTTCACGGTTTGCTGATGCCGCGGGCTTACAGCTGGTAGACACGATATCGGCCACCGCTGTTACTACTGTGCATGATCGGGTAGTATGGCAAAAAACAACCCAGCCCTCGCTTGGAGTTCTCTCGGCCCCAGCCGCAGACCAAAGCCTGCAACGCATACCGAACGATGACGATGAATATGTGGGTCAAAATGGCAAACTTGTAGACTTTGCGGTGCAGAACCCAACTTCTCCCCGTGATGAATGGCGGGCACCCGAACCAGTACCTACCGATCCGGGCACCGGCACCACAACTGGAACGGATCAAACTACCGACAACGATACGGACAGTGGCAATGGGTCGACGACAAGTGATGATCCTGCCCCGCTACCGCTCTTGGTGACAGAACTATTGCCCAATCCGGCTTCCCCGCAGACTGATGAAGCCGATGAATTTATCGAGCTCTATAATCCCAATACGACAGCTTTTGACCTAAACGGTTATACGCTCGAAACCGGTACTACCACGCTGCATGACTTTACGTTTACGGAGCATCCGAGCATCCCGGCTCAGAGTTATGAAGCCTTCTATTCCTCGACCACACACTTGGCCCTTAGTAATAGTGGAGGCCAAGTGCACTTGCTTGATACCTCAGGTCAGGCCGTGAGTCAGTCCGCAGTGTATGGGACTGCAGCTGATGGACAAGCCTGGGCACTCATTGACGACGCATGGCAATGGACCACTACTCCTACACCTAATGAGCCTAATACTTTAACGACGCCAGGCTTGGCTGCGGTTACTAAGTTGGTGAGTACTGTCTCCAAGAAGACTACGCCTAAAACCGTGGCCAAAGTGAAAGGTGTCAGCACCACTAAAAAACCGAAGCAAGCCAAGACCACTAAGGCAAAAACCAAAAAGAAAGCCACCCCTCCACCAAGCTCCAGCCACTTGGCGGCTGCGGTGCAACCCGCACCCATCCATAATGGTGTGCTTGCTGCTGTAGCTTTGCTCGCGGTACTATATGGGGTATATGAGTACAGAGTTGACCTGGCAAACCGTTTCTACCAGTTTAGAAAACACCGTGCAGCTCGCCGAACAACTCGGCAAAAGGCTTAAAGGTGGTGAAGTTATTGAGCTTGTGAGTGATTTGGGGGGTGGTAAGACATCATTTGTCCGTGGGCTCGCAAAAGGCATGGGTAGCAAAGATATGGTAGCCAGTCCCAGCTTTACGCTGTCACGCGAATATATGGCCGGTGATTTGCGGCTGTATCACTTCGACTTTTATCGTTTGAGTGATCCAGGGCTGGTGGCCAACGAGCTGGCAGAAGTAGTAAGCGACCCAATGGCAGTGGTGGCTGTGGAGTGGGCCGATATTGTTGAGGACATCCTGCCTACCGTTAAGCTGACCATTACACTACAACCTACGAGCGAAACTTCACGAGAAATTACATTTACATACTCAGAAAAATTAAAGTATCTACTTCCCCAGGAAACTTAACATGTTAATAGTTACTATTCGCACTGACAAACCAGAAGCTGAACTAGGCATATATAAAGAGTTGCAGCAAGTGAGTTACCACACGTGGCTTGCCCATCGCCAGCTTGCCGAAACGATTCATCAGACCCTTCGGCAATTGCTGCATGATCATAACCTACAGCTCTCAGATATAGAAGGCATCGTGGCCTTTAAAGGACCGGGGAGTTTTACCGGTTTGCGGATTGGCCTAAGCGTGGCGAATGCTTTGGCCTATGGCCTTGGGGTGCCGATAGTGGCCAGCGAAGATCCTGAATGGCTCGAGGGTGGCACTGAAAGACTGTTGCAGGGGGAAAGCGAAATTACTGCTTTACCAGAATACGGTGCCCTACCAAACATTACTGTTCAAAAAAAATAACTTCCCAATTATGGCCAGCTATTAGCAAAAAATATTTGACAACGTTTTTCATTAAATATATCCTAGGCTTAGCGTAAGCAAAATAAAACAACAAAAAAGGAAACAAAATGAGACGAATTAAACGCCTTGCCAATCTTGGGTCGAGTGCTGTAGTTGCCTTTTCATCACTTCTAACAGTAGGCTTTACGGGAGTTACACATGCAGCAACCGGTAACCTGTATTGGTGTGGTGGCTCGGGGTCAAGCTTAAGCTTTAGTACAGCTGCTAACTGGAATACAAACAGTGATTGTTCTAGCGGGACCCAGCAGGCCCCGAGTGGTGGCGAAGACCTGGTCTTTGATGCCACTGGTCTCACTAGCGATACATCCATTGACGTATCCAGTAATATATCTGTTGCAAGTATTACGTTTTCCGGCTCAAACACTTCATTTTATAACTTTACCCTTAAAGGCACCGGTGTTTTGACAGTTACCAGTAGCCTTAGTACGACTGGGAGTGTAGGGGGACAAATACAGAACGATATTACGCTTGGCGGCAACGCTACCTTTAACAGTGGCAGTAGCTTCTTGGTTCTAGGAGGTGGCAGCAGTACTCAGACAACGACTCTAGGCTCCTTTAACCTTACGGATAATGGCGTGGACCTTGATGCAGTGGCCGGAACTGGTGACATAAATGTTCCGACCAATCAAAATGCGTCAATTAACTCGGCAAGTTCAAGCTGGAGTGGTAATTTGAACATTGCGGCAGATGCTACGATGGATCTAGAGACGGTGGGTGCTGCTGGAACGGGTGCTATTACGGTAGCAGACACTGGATCGTTAATTTTGTGCGGATTTAATGGCGGGACATTACCGAACTCCTTAAGCGTAGGGGGGAGTGGCCAAAGCTACACTGTGGATGGCACAACGTACCACACTGGTGCGCTACGTGTTTATGGTTCATGTGGAAGTGGCGGTGGCAGCACCTTTGATGCACAGGGTAACGCTGTTCTAAGCGGTTCAGTTACATTGACTAGTAATACGACTGTCTCGGGCCGTAGTGCGCTAAAAGTGACCGGACCTCTTAGCGGCAGTTACACGCTAACTGAAGAGCCGGGTGTGGCAGGTTATGTGGATATAGAGTCGTCCAATAACCAGAGCAGTACACCAAACGGGCAACAGAATTCCGCAATTGTTACAACTACCCTCAGTGACAGCCAACCTTCGAATGACATCGTAGTAAGTCCGAATAACGTAGTGATTGTAGATGGGACACGTGGTAATGTTACCGTGGAGAGTGGTGGTGTACTCAAGGGTACTGGTACCCTTGGTACTCTTACGGTTAACGCAGATGGTACAGTAGCACCGGGCCACAGCCCAGGCTGTTTGAGTAGTGGTAATTTGACTGAAAACGGTACATACCAGGCTGAAATTGGTGGTACCGATGCCTGCACAGGTTACGACCAGCTTAAGGTTACCGGTACAGTAGACGTAACCAACGGTACATTGAACGTTAGCCGCTACAACGACTTTAAGGACTTCAAGAAGGGACAGACATTCACGATCATCGATAACGATGGCAGTGACGCAGTAACCGGCACATTTAGTGGCTTGGCTGAAGGTGCTACCTTCAAACTCGACAATGGCACGGTACTTGGCGTGAGCTACAAGGGTGGTGATGGCAACGACGTTGTCCTAACTGTCCAAAGTGTTCCGACCACTCCTGATACCGGCTTCGGCATGGTAGCTGCTCACCCAGGAGCAACCCTGGCAGTTACAGTGCTGGCTGCTGGTGCAATCTACGGCATTGCACAGAAGAATCGCAAACTTTCCGCTCGTCGCTAGAGCAACAAAAAACAAAAAGGATGTAACGCGTGGACCAGAGACGGGTATCACTCAACAATCCAGCATTTGCAGGTAGGCTGCGGCAACCAAGCCGCAGCCCTGCTTACATTTCACGCCCGACTACTCGAGCGACGACTAGAACTATTCAGGATGTGGCATTCAAAGTACAGCCTCAGCCAAGCCCCAAACCTCAAGTACCACAGCAGACTCAACAAGTAACCGGACCCGTCCAAGATTTCGTAGTTAGGCAAAAGCCGCCCAAACCAGTGCAGCAAACAGCGGTGGTCAGTTCTCCAAAACTGCACCACCAGACAGAGCGATCGCAAGTACTCAGACGGGATGTGGCAATTCACCAGCAGCGTTTGCTCACTGCACAGTTCGAGCCAGCGCCCTTACCTCCAAAAAAGGAGAGCAAATTACGCCAAAAACGCTCGTTTTTCCTGTACGCCATGGCTGCAATTATTTTTATTGTGGGTGCCGCCGTCAGCTTAAACGGTTTCCGTGCTAATCGCCAGGTTGCTGCGCAAGTTGAACATCTTTCTCATCAGAGTGAATCGTCGTCTGAAGACAACGGCTCACATCCCTCTACTAAGCCACCTTCCACTACGGACATTTCTGGGTATGCCGTCGCTCCGAACCTACCAAGGTATATTGATATCAGCAAACTTGCCGTCCATGCTCGTGTGCTTTCGATGGGTGTAACGAGTAGCAATCAACTCAAAGCACCCGGGAATGTCTTTGATGCAGGCTGGTACAATGCTTCGGCGCAACCCGGTCAGCCTGGCGCTATGCTACTGGATGGACATATTTCCAGCTGGCAAACCAAAGGCGTTTTTTATGGGCTGAACAAGCTGCAAAGTGGTGATCCTATCGTCATTACTCGTGGCGATGGTAAAAAATTCACCTACACAGTTGTGAAAACTGAAACCGACGACGCTAGTAAGGTAGACATGTCATCATTACTCGTGTCGCAGGATACCGCAAAGCCCGGCCTGAACCTTATATCTTGTAGCGGCGAAGTCATACCTGGCACTAATGAGTTCAATAAGCGCATTGTGGTATATGCGGTCATGGATTAATTGACGTCCTCTGGCGTAGCAGCGTATATTTACTAATAGGAATTATCGTTTTGAGAGACGTTAGTTCGTAAAACCTCATATTTCTAAATTTAATTTGAATACCAGATACCGCCGCAACTAGTGAAGTGATAGCGATCGTTCCGGCACTCGTATCTGCAGATAGAAAGGAACGCATATGTTAGAAGTGCTGCTATTAGTAGTAGGGCTTGCTGTTGGTTTTGGAGGCACAACAGCGGTAAATAAGCGCAAGCAAGGCGCGGCTGCCGACCAAGCCCAAAAAGAACTTAGTAAAGCCAAGAAAGAAGCCGACAAGCTTGTTGCTGACGCCCGCGAAGAGGCACTGAGCGTCAAGGAAGAGGCTCGCAAAGAAGAGCAAACACGCCGCAAAGAGTTTAAGGACATTGAACAACGTTTGATAGACCGCGAAGAAGCGGTGGTTAAGAAGATTGATGAGCTCGACAAACGAGCCGAAGGTTTGCGCAAGGGCGAAGATGAAGTCGAAGCTCTAAAGAACGAGATTCGGGAAATTCGTACCAAGCAACAAGAAAAGCTAGAGAAGATCGCTAAGCTGAGCAAGGACGATGCGGCGCAGAAGCTCATGCAAATGACTGAGCGTGACATCAAGAATGATCTAATGGGCTTAGTAAACAAGCTCCAGAACGAAGCCCGCGAAGATGCCGAAGAGCAAGCGGCATTGATTATTACTACAGCCATGGAACGCATGTCATCTGAAGTTACCGCTGAGCGCACCATTACGAGTGTGAAGCTGGAAGACGAGGAAATGAAGGGCCGCATCATTGGTAAGGAAGGCCGCAACATTCAAGCGCTACAGCGGGCTACCGGTGTAGACATTATGGTGGACGACACACCTGGGTATATCGTGCTCAGTAGCTTTGATCCGGTGCGCCGTGAAGTGGCTCGTCAAGCACTTGAGATGCTCATGAAGGACGGTCGTATCCATCCCGGACGCATTGAGGAAGTCGTCGAGAAGGCGCAGAAGAATGTCGAGAAGGATGTGATTCACGCTGGTGAAGATGCCGCTCGCGAAGTGGGCATTATCGGTATTCCCAAAGAGATTTTGCACCTTCTGGGTGAACTGAAGTACCGCACGAGCTACGGCCAAAACGTACTTAAGCACAGCACCGAGATGGCACACATTGCCGGCATGATCGCCGAAGAGCTAGGGGCAAATGTAAAGACTGCCAAGTATGGTGCCCTGGTTCATGACCTCGGTAAGGCACTTACACACAAAATGGAAGGCAAGCATCACCACATTTCCGGTGAAATGCTTCGTAAGTACGGTGCGCCCGAGGAAGTCGCTTTGGCAGCCGAGCAGCACCACGACGATGTGGAAGCCACCAGCGTGGAAGCTCTGATTGTGCGCGTCTGTGATGCCATCAGCGCATCCCGTCCCGGCGCTCGTAACATTAGCGCCGAGAACTTTGGCGAACGCATGAAAGACTTGGAGAACATTGCTAACAGCTTTAATGGCATCGAGAAATCATACGCCATCAGCGCCGGTCGTGAAGTCCGCGTATTCGTAAAGCCGCAAGCCATCGATGACCTCAGCGCCATCAAGCTAGCCCGAGACATTGCCACCAAGATTGAATCCTCCATGCAGTACCCAGGTACCATCAAGGTGAACGTCATCCGCGAAACCCGCGCCATCGAATTCGCCAAATAGACTTTGTAGAGCTGGCGAAGCATAAGTTCATTAAATCCCAGGTCTGTCTGTGAGATTTCTTACACATGGCTTGACAGTGCTCAGAACGGGTATATAGTGAGATTTAGGAGTTTATTAGAAATAAACAACTATGACAGAAGTACGAGCTGACTTACAAGGACGTGACCCTGAAGACCCACTGCACCGTGAGTTTGACGCGCTGGTGGGTGACCTAGAGGGTATGCCTACCTGGGATGATGCGTTAAAAGCTGAAGCTTGGGGCCTAAAACATGACGAGATTCCTCACTTGCTGGGGAGATTAGGTATAAGTCAGGGAAGTGACTTTGTGTTCCGAGGCAAGGACTTTGAAGACGCTCCCACTAATAATTTAGTAGAGCCGTTTACGATTGAATCTACTGGGGAGATGGGGTGGAGAGTTGCCGTACAAGGCGAAGAAAAAGAGGACGAGAGCGGACCATACAAGCCCGTAACACACTTTGTTACTGATGCGGTTTCAGACCGCGATCAAGATCCAGACATGCCTGCCGAACCTTCACACACTTGGGGTGGTGAGGAAATTCGTATTCGGCCACAGGACGGGCAGTATCCGGAGCTAGGTAGTGTGGCCACGCAGTTTACGTTTGAAGATGGAAAGTTGGTGATAGACACCAACGTTGTGCAAGACGAAGCCCTGGATCGTCTCACGCACACTCCGGCGCATGATGAAGTTGCCCTAAAGCTTGAGAAGGTTCTGAAGGGTTTCAACCCCTTGCTCTCAGCTCAAATAACTGAAGAGCACATCGAGACCGCCTTACATTAATCTGTTAGTACGTTACAATAGCATATATGCGTTTGCTGTATGTCGGTGATGTTATGGGCGAGGTGGGCATTGCTGTTGTTGAAAAGGTTTTGCCTAAACTACGGTTGTTGGAAAAGGTAGATTTGGTGATTGCCCAGGCCGAGAATGTGACTGAGGGGCGGGGGATTAGCCTGCTTGATTTTGGGCGGCTCAAGAAAGCTGGCGTGGACTTTTGTACTGGCGGCAATTGGAGCATGCACCGGGAAGAGATTTTTCCGGCTTTGAACGACCCCGCGCAACCGATTATTCGTCCAGCAAATTACCCGACGGATACGCCTGGTCTGGGCTGGAAATATGTTGAAACAGGTAAGGGTAGAGTCTTGGTAGTTAGTTTGTTAGGAAAGATTGTTGGCAGGGATGCAGACAAAGAGGTGGACAATCCTATTCAGGTGATTGATCAGATTTTGGCTGCGCAGCAAGATACTCCTCACGTTGCGACAGTGGTAAATATTCACGGTGACTTTAGTAGTGAAAAAGTGGTAATGGGTCATTACCTGGATGGTCGAGTAACAGTGGTGGTTGGTGATCATTGGCATGTGCCAACGGCCGATGCTCAGCTTTTGCCGAAAAGCACGGCGCATCAAACAGATGTGGGCATGTGCGGCTCACTAGATTCTTCACTGGGGGTAACATTTGATTCCGTAATCCCGCGATGGCGCGATGGTCAGCAAACTCGTAATGTACTGGAAACCAAAGGGCGCCGCCAATTCAATGCCTTGTTGGTTGAAAGTGATGATACAAATGGTCTGGCGATTTCTGCAAAATCCATCCGAGAAGTCTTCGAACCCTAGCATTTTTCTCTGTTATTCGCTATAATCACTTAGCATTCTTGTCCTTTGCCTTACATATTGTGGGCTGGGAAGAGCAGCCCGACAAAATGTATTCCATTTTGCCGGCGCGATGAGAAACCCATGATAATGGGTGTCTCATGAAGTTTTCGGGGTGTGGCGCAGTTGGCTAGCGCGCGGCGTTTGGGACGCTGAGGTCGAAGGTTCGAGTCCTTTCACCCCGACCAGTTGAAACCATATTTGAACCCTTAACTTTTTCGTGAAGTTGAGGGTTCATTTTTTTACCAAGCATACTACGAGTATTCGTTCGTGGTTTTTTATACAGAAGCGAACAGTGAATTTTGCCATAATTACTTCTTAACTGTAACGCTCTAGTGACAAGTTAAGGATTTATAAAACTAAAAGGGAGGAATATAGATGGTAGATAACAAACAGATAAAAGAAATAAACGAGTCACAAGCTGCTCTCAATATGTGGAGTACTGTAGATCTGCCGAGTCGGGCTCCGACCGCGCCTTTTGTACCTTCTAAGGAGCAAAAGCAACGATTCCAGTCTATTCGTGTACCGAAACTCGTAAATATGCACTGGGGCTTGGATGAAGAGGGTTACAAGAAGTTACAGTATGGTCATCTAGCGCAAGAAATAGAAGATAAGTGGCATATTTATACGGGAGACAACACGGTGCATTTGCATCGTAGCTGGACGGGGATGGAAATTTTTCGCTTTACCATTCACTTTGGCCAAAGAAGCAAATACGTCATTAAATCCTTCGAGGCCGAACAAGACCCTGAGCGCTATACAGAAATGAATGAGCAAAGCCTGCAAGACCACTTGCGCGAAATTTTACATGCCGTACTCGGTGTGCAGGTTCACGACCTTGCGCAAGAATAGCATCACGCTATTGCTTGCAATACTGGATCAAGGCGAAGATACTAGTGGTCGACATGCCAAATCCTGAGATAAGTCACCGTGAAGTTCACAAACTCCTAACAACCGGTTTTACTGACGAGTACATACGGCGCAATCATCTTAGTCGCGTCGCGCGCTCTATCCCTTACGATCCCACAAATCCCATCTGTGATTACGACAAAACCTGGTGGGAGGCGCAGCCGAACAAGTGGAGCAACCGTGTGCCAACTCGTGTAGTTAGCTTGCTTAACAGGATGAGGCCATCACATTTCAATGAGACGTTTATCGCTCCATTGCGGGCCAGAGCCGATGAATTGACTGATGCCCTTCATCAGTACCCAGTGATGTTTGTGAATGGTCACGCTAAGGGCTATGACCTCCAGGCTGGATTACCGACTGTGGCGGCAACTGCCGCCTTGGCGCGTGAAGCCAAATCAGGCAATTACCAAGCTAACTTAGAACGAATGGTCCGGTTGTCGCATGGGTTTGCCACAAGGGCACTGGCTCCTATTGAAATCGGTTTTTCAAATCATCAACCACAGTGGACATTTCTACGTATCATACAGTTAGCCGGTAACCCACACTGGTCGTTTCCCATTAATAAACGTATTAATGAATCGGGAATTCCAGCGAGTTTTAGACATGAACACAATGCAAAAATGAAAGCAGACGCGCTACAGATAGTTGCTGCTGGCTCACAAGACAAAGAGGGGCTGCAAACTCTATGGACCATGTCGCCCGCGGGTACACCAGATGTGCTGGGTGTAGATGAACACGAGGGAAAGGTTATTACTAAATCGGTTGAACAGGCTACGATTGATTTTGTCTCGCGCATGGGAGTAGGGTTGCTACCGGTATATACGGTGCTTGGCAAAGGTATTTTGCAGGCAGAGTTTGGGTCTATTATTCCTCCTAACGAAGTAACGCAGTCTACTTTGGCTTCGAAGATGGCTGACTTGGCAGAATATCGTCGTGTTAACGGGCAGCCCAACGTGTATTACGAGGGTGAGCTCACCGCCTAGCGGTGTTTGATATCTAACAGCTATTTTCCTCTGTTTTTCCTATACTAGCTTGGTAAGTATAGGAGGTTTACTATGAAGCGAGTTGATCGTGTAACCGAAGTACGAACACCTACCGATCACCAAGTAGTGCACGAGCGGTCTGTCGATGAGCCAATGCGGACAGTAGTGCATGATGAGGACTATGAAGACAGCACAAATCTAGCTGCACGTGTGATTTGGTATGTAGCCGGTATTTTGCTGGTTTTGCTGGCGTTCCGTTTTGTTTTGGCACTGCTAGGCGCTAACCCGAACAATGGTTTTGCCAATTTCATTTACTCGGCAAGCCATCCGTTTGTAGCGCCATTCTTTAGCCTATTTGGCTATAACCTGCGTTACGGCATTTCGCGCTTTGAGACCTACACGTTAGTAGCAATGGCAGTATATGCAGTAATTGCTTGGGGATTGGCACGCTTAGCAACCCTAAACCAAGCCGGTCACGGACACATGGCGCATCGCTAGATAGTTACTTTCTGCCGGTCTAAAGAGCTGTCCACACAAATAATAAAGGGCAGCTCTTTTTTATGGCGTACGGAGCAATAGTAAAGATGCCACCTTGGTACCACCTCTCATCACTGTGAAAAAACACCTAAACTTGCTAAAATACCCGGAGTTTCCATGTCGGGGTGTAGCGCAGCTTGGTAGCGCGCGTCGTTCGGGACGACGAGGTCGCTGGTTCAAATCCAGTCACCCCGACCAAACCAACCATGTTTGAACCTACGGCCTTGTCGTGGGTTTTTTAATTTGTTTGATCTACGTGTTCCGGAACTTTATCGTCAGGAGTTGTTTGAGTTTCTTTGGCTTTGCTGATGGGTATGAGAACCGTGAACTTGGAGCCGACATTGGGTGTACTTTCGGCGGTTAAATCGCCACCATGTTCGGTAATGATGAGCTTTGATAAGTACAGGCCGATACCCTTACCTTCGTACTGAAAGCGCATGGTGTCGGTGCCACGGTGGAATTTGGTGAAGAGCATGGGCAACTCTTCGGCTGGCATGCCAATACCCGTATCTTCTACAGTGATGCAATAATTGTCGTCACGTACTTCGCCGGCTACGCGAACTTGCCCATTCTCGGTAAATTTGAATGCGTTGCCAATGAGATTGTTGAGAGCACCACGAAGCCGGTTGACGTTAGCCATCACCGAGACCTGAGAGTCTTGAATGCTAGTTTCAAAGGTAATAGTGGGTTTGGTAGCTGCGAGGGCCGCTGCATCATCCAAAAGTGGGCTTAACAGTTCGTTGATAGTAGTTGGCTCGTGCGGCAGGCTACTGCCAGATTCCAGATTAGCAATCTCTACCATTTCTTCCACAAACTCGCGTAGACGAGTAATTCCTTGGTCGAAGGTGCCCAGTAACTTAGTGCGATCTTCTTCGCCTTGAACAGTTTTAAGCAACTCCAGACTGCTGGACATAATGGTGATGGGCGTACGCAAGTTGTGTGAGCCGAGCATAATGAATTCGGTCTTTAGTTTGTCGGCTTCCTTGAGCTTTTCTTGTGCCTGACGAAGTTCGCGGGTTCGTACTTCCACCACTTGCTCCACACTGTCTTTTTCTACCTGTAATTGGTGCTGCAGACGATGTGATTCTTCGAGCAGGGCGCGAATCCGGTTAGCATCTTCCTCGAGCTGACGGTAGGAGGCGACAATATCCGAAATATTGGTGATGACGAAGATGTAGGCGTGGAATGTACCTTCTTGCAGTCCCGAGATTAGGGCCCGGACGGGCGTTTGTTTGCCCTTTTTGTCGACGATGGTAATCTCTCCAAAGTCACGTGTCAGAAATACCGAGTGACCGCCGCCCTGAATGAATTCATTGATCTTGCCCCACGACTCAGGCGAGAACAGCGTGTGCATATAGGTGCTGGAAAGATTACCTTTTTCCAGGCCTAATAACTTTTGCGCTTCATTGTTGATGTACTCAATGGAAAAGTCGGCTTTAGTTACCACTACGGCTTCGCTCATGGTGGAAAGCACGTTTTCGGCCAGTACCGCCGGATTGATCTGGAAGAATTGGAAACGAGTAGTACCGTAGTAGATCACTACACATGTCACTAGTTCGGTGGCGGTAGAAAGTGGGGGGATGATATTAATGTCGAACAACGGGAGTAATACGTCGGTAATTGCTGCTGTACCGGCGGGGATCAAAATGGCCATGGCATATAAGAATGATTGTTTGCGGAGCAGGGGGTGGTCACTACGCTTACGGAAGCGTAGCTGCAAAATACCTGCGCTTAAAGCCGGTAGGACGATCCAAATGAGCATTACCCAGAATGCCGGGCCGGCATCATTGTTGTAGCCCCAGGGGAAGTGCTTGAGCTGTGATGGGTCAGTATTGAAGATTAGACTGGTACCGGCATAGAAGGCAATGACCACCGTGGCAGCCCAAAGAAAGAAAGGGGACATAATGGTGGCCCGCAACCGGGCTGGACGAGTGTACGAGATAGTAAAGAGCAAGAGAGCAATACCTAGAATCGCAGCACCACTCCCACTTATCTTTGCCCAGAAGATAACTGCCGAGGGGTCCAAGCTGCAACGCTGAAGCGCTTCGCCGCCGGCAAACATTATTTGACCGAGCAGCACCAACATGAACCACCCGGTCTCTTCCGAATGGCTGTTGCCGGAAATAATTTTCAAAAGAATGATGAAACTTCCAACAGCCGAAGTTATAGAGAGAATGCTATAGCCATTGAACGCAAGGTTGCTCATGCTTGGGAAGGCATGAAATTGTGCAAAAAATAAAGCACCCACCGTAAAAAGGGCAAAGGCGCCAGCTAGAAGCACGCCGGCGAGCAGTGAATCTTTTAGATAGCGCTGCATAAGCTTACCATAAGCATTATAACACCGTTAGCTGAAAAATTGGCTTGGGTAAAGCACGTAGTAAATTGGGGCAGTCGGCGTACAATGATAGCAGTCATGTGGCTATTCCTCATCGGTACAATCGCCTTGGTCGCTCTAATCCTCTGTCTGTCCGAACTGTGGTGGCGCAAGCGTCAACCTAACTCGGAGTTCAGTCGGAAGTTTGTACATTTGAGCGTTGGTACCTTTGTGGCGTTTTGGCCATTCTTTCTTAGTTGGCATGAGATACAATTACTGAGCCTGGCGTTTGTGATAGGAGTCTTACTTTCTAAGTGGCTTAACATCTTCCAAGCCATACACAGTGTGGCCCGACCTACGTGGGGAGAAATTTATTTCGCACTGGTCGTCGGACTCTTGACCTTTGTGACACACAGCAAAGGCGTCTACGCGGCGGCTCTGCTGCAAATGAGCATAGCAGATGGCTTAGCCGCCGTACTGGGAGTGAGATATGGCATGAAGCACCGTTACCACGTCTTTGGGCACACTAAAACCATCCTTGGCACCGCAACGTTTTTTGTGGTCTCACTTGTGTTACTGCTCGGTTACGGAGCATGGAGCAATAATTTGGCAAGCTTGGTGGCGGTTGTGCTCTCGCTCGTCGCTACTGGTGTCGAAAACATAGCAGTTGGTGGACTCGACAACCTACTAATTCCTTTACTCATCGCGGTAGCGATCACAAAGTTCTAGTGGGCATCACACTCGTGATGTGTGCGCTCGCAAGGCATTGAAGATTACAAATACATCGACAACTTCTTGCAGAATGGCACCGAGGAGCGGTGAGAACTTGCCCGTCGCAAAGACCAACATCAGCACTAGACTAAGCATGATGCCTACTAAAATACTTTGCTTGGCGATGCCAAAGGTACGGCGTGCAAGTTTAACTGCCTTAGCCACATAGCTGATATCGTCTTGCATGATGACGATGTCGGCTGATTCGCTAGCGGCAGTAGAGCCACGGGCACCAAGGGCAATACCAATGTCTGCCGCCGTAAGGACTGGCGCGTCGTTTACGCCATCACCTACGAAGGCTACTGGATGATGCTCGAGCTTTTCAATGGCATGCAACTTATCGCCGGGAGAGGCTTGTGCGAGCACCTGCGTAATGCCGAGTTCTTTGGCGATAGTATCCGCTGTCGCTTGATTATCGCCAGTGACCATAGAGAAGTGTTTGATGCCAAGTTTGCGCAAGGTCTCGAGCGTGTGCTTACTCTCGGCCCGTGCCTCATCTTTAAAAGTAATAACACCGGCCAGCTCGCCATTGATTACCACATACGAGGCCGTAGTTTGAGCTACTAACTCGATCGGTACGGTGATGCTATGGTCAAGCAAAAAGGCATAATTACCTACTAAGATTTCTTTACCGTTTAACGCAGCTTTTAGGCCGCCACCGGGTTGCTCCTGAATGTGTTTGGCTTTGGCAAAGCTGTAGTGCTTTTCGTTAGCGGCGTTTACAACCGCCCTCGCAAGGACATGGTTAGATGCTTGCTCTAGGCTGGCCGCAAAACCTAGAATTTCATTTTTACTGTACGGTTTGAGGGCGGTAATTTCCTCGACGACAGGTTGCCCGTTAGTGAGTGTGCCGGTTTTGTCGAAAGCAAAAGTCTCAGCTTCGGCTAACTTTTCGAGCGCGGCACCATTGCGAACAATAATGCCATATTTACTGGCCCGCGACATGCCAGAAATTAACGCAATTGGCGCCGCCAGCAATAGTGGGCAGGGCGTAGCCACGACGATGACTTCCAAAAATCGAATAGCGTGATGGCCAACTGCCCAGGCTGCGATAGCAATGGCGTACGCGCTGATCGTGAAGGGAATACTGTAGCGATCGGCCAAACGTACGAAAGGGGCTTGCTGTGCGGCCGCGCTGCTCACGAGACGGACAATTTGCTGATACTGGCTATCGGCGGCCGCGTGCAATGCCTTGGCAGTCAATGCCGCATCCAAATTAATACTTCCACTTAGTACTTCTTCACCGACACCCTTACTCACCGGCAAGCTTTCACCAGTTAAAGATGATTCATCAAAACTCGCTTTGCCCTCTAAAATAATGGCGTCCACTGGGACTACCTCGCCGGGTTTAATGAGGATTTTATCATTCACTTGTATGTCACTGGCTGCTACATCAAGCACCTTCCGGCCACGCAGTACATGAGCTTGGGTAGGGGCGCGCTCTAACAGCGCTTTCAGCTCACTACGCGCTCGTCGGTCGGCATATACCTCCAGGGTCTCGCCTCCGGTTAGCATCAAGACAATCACAATTGCTGCCCAGTATTGATGCAGCAACAGAGAAGCTACGATGGCTGTCAACGCCAGTACATCCAGACCATAGCTACCGGCCCGAAAATCTTCCCACATGCCAGCAATTAATGGCAATGTTAAACCTGCTGAGGCTACAATGAGTACCCAGTTAGCAGCAGTATGTAATTTAAATATTTGTAGTAATAAGGCGATCCCTAGAGCGACCACCGCGCCGCTAAATTGCCAGTACTGACGCACGAAATTCCAGACCCTTCTTACAGTCATAAACCCTCCATTAACAGTCAATACTATTATAACTTACGTCTTACCGCGCAGTTGCTCGGGCGTAAACAATAATGCTGAAACCAATCACCAAAATAGCAAGACCTACCCCTTCCAGCAAACTGATTTTTTCTTTAAAGATCACCGTACTGAGGAGCGAAGACAGTGCAATAGCGCCGCCAAAGATCACGGGTGCTACAACACCGACCTTATTGAGGCTATAGCTTTTAGTGCTCGCCATAGCAAAGATACCAATACAAATTCCGGCACAAATAGCCATGAGCAGTCCAAAGCCATGATGCTGAAACGGCTTTTTGGCCAGAAGGGGTACAGCAACTATAAAAGGCACCACTGCGCCTATCAAGTTAATGATGGCGGCCGACAGGTTCGAATTAAGATTACGCGAGGCCGCGGTAATAAAGAGGATAGAAATAGTATAGAAAATCGTTGCAATGATGATGTAAATCATCTGTTCAGTATAGCATTGCCGCTCGGCTAAACATTCCAGGAATGCTTGCGGATTCTAAGGGCATAAGAGTAAAGCAAAACTAAGATGAGGGTTACGCCATAGATGATCCAAATAGTTCGAAACCAGGTAATGTGAGTCTGGGTACCAAGCCGTAAGCCGTGGTAAAAGATTGCGACCATTGCTGCGTCGCCAAGTCGTGGCACCACCTGCCACCAGGATTTTTTATCAAACCAGCGGTGCAACTCAAACGCCAGAAAGACTAGCAGGGATGTCATACCCAGCACTACTATCCAGCCCAAACCAGGCATGACGTAGCTTGTTTCACTGCTTGGTGGCAATCCGAAGCCGTCACGGTAACGCTGATAAGCCAGCAAGCCGGGGTGTAAGAGGATCGCAACCAGCACCGCATAGCTCGTCCATAAATAATAACGGCCGTATGTTACATTTTTCAGAAATGTTTTATGCATAAAGCCGGCCATATAGTGTGACCACATGATGCTGAAAGCCAGCAGTCCAAGCAAAGGGAAGACCTGATAGATTGATAAATCGCTAAAACGCCAAGCTAAGCTGTCACCCCACACAAACACTGCTAGGCCGGCTACGATGATGCTCAGCGCCCAAGGAAGATACGGTTTCTGCAATAGCTGCATACCCCCATAATAGCAGACGATTTACAGGAGGGTAGACCAGTAATACCAAAACTTAATGAGCAGAATACCAAAGAAGATGACGTACCAGGCCAAGAGCACATCTCCATGATGCTTCTGTAGGAAATTGATTGTAGCTTTTAAGCGAGGCAGCTTAAGGTGTCCTTGCTTGAAGTTATACAAAGTTGTGTACCAAAACATCGGCGGCATGCTAATCCATACCAGGAAACAGAATGGGCAGATAGCATGAATGCGAAACACACCCTGGAAGAATAGATAGCCAGCAAAGAGTAGTCCGGCGGCCAAACCGATTTCTATAAGCTGCCAAATCCGACGGGGGAATTTGACACCGGCAAGCAACAAGGCGGCCAAGCTCAACAAAACCGAATATCCCATCAATCCATAGATAGTGTTGGGCACACCAAATAAACTGGCCTGAGGCTTTTCCATGACCGAACCGCAGCTGAGTATAGGATTGATGTTGCACGAGGGTTTATAACCCGGAGTTTTGAGCACCTGAATCTTGTCGTACGTAAGCGCAAAGGCGGCAATGAGGCATATAATGCTGCCCACTAGCAAAATATACGGTAAAACTTTCTCAAGGCTTGGGCGTGTTCGCTTCATAAATCTTGAAGTCAGTGTACCAAACATAGCTAAGGATTAGCTGTGATCCTAATCAAGCACCTATCTAAGCAAGCATATACAAAAAGACTCCCGAAGGAGTCTTTTTGAAATACTATTCTTGGGGCGAGCGATGGGAATTGAACCCACGACCTTCTGGACCACAATCAGACGCTCTAACCGACTGAGCTACGCCCGCCACGTTATCCATGAGACAAACCTACGGTTTTTCTCATCGCGCGGGGTCGCGGAATAAATCCGTCGACTCCGGCTGCTCTTTTCCCTTCGCCCGTGGTAATTTGTAGGCTTGAGATGAGCAGAAAACAGAGGTGATTATACCGGAAAAACGGAGTTAATGCAAAGCCTACTTGGACCTAAACGTTTACTAACTATGTTGGCGAGCTTAGCACTGAGTGAAGGCTAGGCGGTGGCGCGGGTTTTGCGTTGTTTGGTTGTTGAGTGCTTGGCTTTGCTAGTTTTGGACTTAGTTGACTGTACTGGTACGGGAATTTCGCGCTCTAGGGCAGCGAGGCCTGCGGAGATACTAAATTGTAATAACGAGAGTTGGTCGAGCAGCTTCATGCTGACCCCGGGTTCGTACATGCCTACTAGCACCCAGCCAGCGAGACCGGCAGCGGCAATACCGATGCCCTCGCGGAGATACTTATTGCGGGGTGGGTGGGTGAGCAGAAGCGCCGCCAGACCTGCGATCATAGCAGCACGCACAACGGCGAACCCAACAGAGGTTGACGCCAACCACATTACCGGACTTTCCGGGTTAATGACACCAATGCTCAGTAGTAAGCTGGTGCATAGCAAAGCTAACATGAGAAATACTCTTTCCATGACTCCCTCCAACTTGTACTTATCTATGCCTAAGTGTAGAGCGAAACAGACGAGCCGTCTGTAAGTAAAGTTACAAACCAAACAATATATAAATTTAGTCAAAATAATGCGCTAGATTATTCCGCTCAAGCTAATTTGGCTGACAGCTTAGTTAACAACTTCTTCACTGCTTTTGCCCGATGGCTTACTGTGTCTTTTTCGACTGGAGACATCTCGCCGTAGGTTTTACTTTGTCCGGCCGGCATGAATACTTTGTCGAAGCCAAAGCCATGCTCACCTCGAGCTGGTACAACGGTGCCTTGCAGATCAACCCGAGCTGTCACTAGCTCGCGACCGTCGTAATACGCAACAATACAGATAACTGTTGCTGGTTCACTTTGTTCCAAGGCTAGCTTAAATAATGCATCATCACCCAGGCGTTTCTCGAAGAACTTTACAAATGGCCCAGGCAAACCACCAAGCCGATCTAAGCCCGCAGCAATGTCTTCTACGATCACCGGCTTGCCCACGACGTCGTAAGCGCGTTTGGCCTTGTCGGCAATAAGCTGCTCCATGTCCAGACTCTGTATTTCATCAAGCTCAACCTCTGCGGCTTCAAGTTCAAAATCGCTCGGGACCAAACGCCGCCACTCGGCCAACTTGCCTTGATTGCCAGTGACTAAGGTAACGGCAGACATTAAGCTTTGCCCTTAAATTGTACCTGCACTTCTTCGGGCGGTGCGTGGTAGGTTTCTCGCTTGGCATACATGACGTAGGCTTGACGATCGGCGACTGTAAGCGGGTTGTTGGTGATACTGCGGGGGTATAGCTTGAGCGTATGCACTGCATTAATTTGTGAGGCGTACAAAAACACTTGTACTTGCAAATAAATCCAGAACAAAATTGCGAGTACCAAACCAAATCGCCCATATGCTCCGTCGAGTCGATGTAGTTGATGGGTTATGAGGTAGCCACCAATACTTTGCAAAATCTGTAATCCCACGGCGGCAACCGCTGCGCCAGGAAGCAGATCATGCCATGAACGTTTAGCGGACGAAGCTACCCGGAACACAAAGGTAAATACTGCCAGCAGCATAAAGAAACTGGCCAGAGTAGGGAAAAGTCGCAAATAAAAGGAATGCTTGAACGTGGCAGTGGCATAACCTGAGAGAACAGCTGCTCCCAAAAAGCCAATGCCGCCACCTACAATAAGCGCTAAGTTCTTAAGTAGACCTTTCGGGAAACCGGCGCGTTCTTGTTTTGGCACTTCCCAGATGTGATTAATAGCGTGACGGGTGGCTTCGGCAATACCTCGGGCGCCATAAAAAGTAATAATTAAACCAATAACTAAGGCAAGGCCACTTCTGGTTGAGGTGTGAATACTGGTTTGTAAGTCGTTACCAAATTGCGGAAAATAGTTGTTAATACTGGTGAAAAGTTTGTCCTGTAGCTGCTGATTATCGCTGCCAAGCATGTGAATAAGCGAGGTGGCAACGATGAGCAAAGGGAAAAGTGACAAAAATCCATAATACGTTATTAGCGCACCCTGATAGCCCGTCTCATCTTCGTTATACTTTTTAATTACTGCCAACGGAAACGCCAAAGCAGGATGCCTCTGCTGAAAACGATCTAAACGATTAAGAAATTTTTGCATAAGTAATACACGCTAGTTTACTCGTCCTCATATGGGTTTACCATGAGTGAACGAAGTGAATCGAATGGTGCCCCGGGGTGGACTCGAACCACCGACCTTAGGCTTAGAAGTCCTCTGCTCTATCCAGCTGAGCTACCAGGGCGTGCACCGATGAAAGGGGTCCCCGCAAAAGCTTGCTTTTGTGGGGGAAAGGAGCGAACGCGTAGGCCTTGTGAAGGATTTGGCCACTGGTTTGCCAAATCATTTGCAAGGTTGAAGCGAATCACGACGTGGTGCGGGTGGGGGGAATCGAACCCCCGTCCTAAGTTTGGAAAACTTATATACTAACCGTTGTACTACACCCGCTTGAACAGGGGTAATTATATCATCTCCTCCTCCCCCTACATAGAGAAAGCGCCTCCGTAGAGGCGCTCCCTAACAGTTTTTACTTTTTATTAGGCAGAAATGCTGGTGTTGCTCTTGGCAGCCTGCACAGGATTCTTGCGGCTGGCAATCGTAATGATAGTTGCCAGGCCAAGCACAAACATGCCGGCGAAGAGGTTAAGTAGTACTGAGCTACCAGTGTTAACTAGCTGTGCTGCATTGACTGCAGGTGTGCTAGGAGTGTTGGTGCTGTCGCCCAAAACCTGTGGAATGACCAAGCAGTTACCAAGACTGTTCTTAACCATGTTGGCTGGAAGAGTAGCCTGCACGCCATCGATGTTAGGACAAACATCAGTTACTGGACAACTTTCGTCGCTGAAGTCATGGCTCCACTGGCTGGTTGAGTCAGTCAGCACAAAGCCGTCCTGAGCAACTGCGGTAACCGTAACGGTACCTGTAGCGCTGTAAGTACCAGCAGCGGTAGGACTATTGTCGTCGTTTACGTAGTAGTCAACACCAGGGGTGCTTGGGATGGTGAAGGTGTCGTTAGCAGTGCCACAAACATCAGTAAAGGTAACGGGTGCTGGGGTAACAGGTGTGTTCTCTTCGCCACCACAGCCCTCAGCAGGTGTGAGGGTGTAGTCCCAGCTAGAGGTAGCGTAGCCAAAGGTGTAACCATTGTCAGCTACCGCGGTGATAGTAATGGTTGAACCATCAGCGTCAAAAGCTGTGCCCGAAACTAATGTCTGGCCATTGTACTCATAGTGGTAGTGCTGAGGGGTAGTGAAGTTAAAAACGTATTCCTGATCTTCGCAGGTAGGAGGGGTAGGCTGTGGTTGCTCAGGGGTAATCTGAACGGTGCAGTCCTCGTCAGTGAAGGTGTGAGACCAGGTGGTTGTACCACTAAGGGTGTAGCCATTTTGGGCAACAGCAGTAACTGTTACGGTGCCAGAACCGTGGTAGGTGCCGGCAGCCTTAGTAATGCCGTTAACCTGGTAGTTGACACCAGTAGTCGTAGGAATTGTATAGGTATCGTCTGCATAGCCACAGGCATCATGGAAGGTTACAGGAGCGGGGGTAGCTTGGGTTGGCAAGTTACAGCCATTATTCCAGATAGCCTGACCCTCAGCTGTCCAGTTGAGGCCAGTGGTTACGCCAGGAAGGGGAGGAATGATGTCGCCCCATGTGTCATCATGCGTAAAGCCGACTTGGAAAACAGGACCAGTGTGCTCAAGCAAGTGGTCGCCTTGACCATTGTCATTGCCAGCATTACCGTCTACCGATGACATATCAACGGTTGGGTTAGTGTATGGATTGGTTACTGAATCAGTACGGTGGCAGATAGTAACTTTGCAAGCATTACCTTGCACTGAAATACCTACTCCGTCCGGACAAGTAACACTTTGTGGGCCATTATTGTTGTTGCTCTCAGCCGCAACACGGCTGACTGGAGCAAGTAAACTAGCACTCATGAATAGAGCAGCTACGCTAATCCGAAGTGCGTTCATTATCTTTGATTTCATTACTGAACCTCCAATTAGGTGGAATTACTTATAGAATTTAGAATTATTCTGTTTGTTGAAGGTGTTAGTCTTATTTGCGCGTATTCTACACCTTTTTCGTCTATTAAGCAATAGTTTTACGAGTTTTACAAAATAAGCGTAATCATTTTGCAGACAGTATATTGATAGATCTGTCAGGTTTTAGCATTTGCTGGCATAATACAGGTAACATGCACCACTTTCACTTATCGCATCGTCGCGTTAATGATGCTCTTACGGTAGTAGTCATTCTCTTTGCGGTGTACTTGATGGGGGCACCATTTTTGCCGCAGATAAAGTGGTGGTTGAACCCTCCCAAGCCGCCCGTAATTCATCACAATGCCACCACTACCACTAGTAAGACGGTAAAAGCTCCGCCCATCCCTAGTGATAATTTATTAATAGTTCCTCGACTAGGTATGCAAGAAGTTATCCATGACGGTCCTACTATCGCGGAGCTCCGGAAAGGCGTATGGTTAGTGCCGCATACGAGTCAACCTGATAAAAATAGCAACACAGTTATTGTCGGCCATCGTTTTACCTACGCCGGGCCGGCAGTCTTTTATTTCCTCGATAAAGTCCAAGTGAATGATCAAATAATTATTGACTGGCATAGCAAAGAGTACACCTATAAAGTCACTACAATTAGAGAGGTTGAGCCTACGGAATTGAGTGTAGAAGCCCCCACGACTACTCCCGAGTTGACGCTCTACACCTGCACGCCTTTGTGGACGGCAAAGCATCGGCTGGTACTGATAGCGCCATTGCAAGAGGTACGGTCATGAAAGAGTGGACCCGGACAATTCTCTTAGTTGTGCTCTTAGCAGCCTGTGTTGCGTTTTTGCTATGGACGCGCCACGCGGCCGAAACCAGCCTGATTAATGGTATTAGATAAGATGGTAAAAACTAGATTTCACTTGTGACGCAGATTCTCGTACTGAGACATTCTCGAGCACTGGCTAATGAGCAAGGTATCCTGATGGGTGCTACGTTTGAAAGCCCTTTATCTGATGCGGGCCGAACGATTGCCCAGCATAAGGGTAAATTATTGCGTGCTGAGAAGTTTCGGCCAGTGACTGTATACACATCAACCTTGAGTAGGGCTATGGAAACAGCCGAGTTAATTGTTAAAGAACTCGGAGTAACCCCCAACTTTATTACACTTGCTGGACTAAATGAGCGGAATTTTGGGAAATATGAGGGCAAACCTTATAAGGAAGTATTAGATGCGTTTGAGCGAGAAGGGGAAGACCCGGATACCATTGAGCCAGTTGAAGCTTTTGTGACACGCGTTTTGTCAGCTTGGGAGCAGGTAATCCACGCCGTGGAGGGAACCACGCTAGTAGTAACGCATTCAAATCCGGAAATGGTTATGCAGGCTGTATGCACTCAACCGGAAATGCTCCAAACATTTTGGGAATTAGGCGACCCAGCATACTGTGAGGGGTTCACCTGGAACTTGCAAAACTAGATTTCGCTGAGGACGGTGATGTGTGCACCGAGGGAGTTGAGGCGCTCGGCAAGATCTTCGTAACCCCGGTTAATGGTGTAGACGTTGCGCAGGACGCTAATGCCGTTGGCGGCGAGCATGCCGATGAGCAAAAGGCTGGCAGGACGTAAAGCTGGCGGACAAACTACGTCGGCGGCGCTGAACTTGGTCGGGCCATTGATGTAGATGCGGTGTGGGTCGGCGAGCTCAACGCTCACGCCCACCTTGGTCATCTCGGTGTAGTAAACAGCACGGTTTTCGTACGTCCAGTCGTGGATGAGCGTGCGGCCTTGGGCAACGGCAACGATAGGCACAAAGTATGGAAGATTATCTTGATTGAGGCCGGGGTAGACGTTGGCGTGGATCTTTTCTTGCAGGGCGCGCAGCTTGCCATTGTGTTTGTGAACAGTGAGGTCGACGAGGTCGGTGCGGCCATTAGCGGCTTTGTAACGCGGAGTTTCGGTAAAGCTTAGGCCCATCTTCTTAAGCTTCAAGAGCTCTAAGGCCATGAAGTCGATCGGCACGCGGCGAATAGTAATCTCCGAGTTGGTGGTCACCGCAGCGGAGACGAAGAACATGGCCTCGATGGGATCTTCGACGGGTGCGTAGGTGACACTCTTCTTGATGTCTTTAACACCTTTAATGCGCAGGGTGCTACTGCCGATACCCTCAATCTTGACGCCCAGTTTCTCGAGGAAGTAACACACGTCTTGCACCATGTAGTTGGCGGAGGCAAATTGCAGGATGGTTTCTTCTGGTGTGCGCGCGGCTGCCAACAGGGCATTCTCGGTCACCGTGTCGCCGGATTCATAGAGCACAATGCGGTCGGCAGGCTTCTTGGCGACGGTTACCTGGTAGTTACCCTTAGTGGCAATGATATTAACGCCAAACTCTTCCAGGGCGTAGAGATGCGGCGTTACGGTACGCTCACCAAGCTTACAGCCACCAGCGTAGGGGATCTTGAACTCATTGTAATCGTGCAGCAAAGGACCAATCAGCATGAGAACTGAGCGAGTCTTGCGAGCTGACTCAACGTTGATGTTCTCGAGTTGGAGTTTCTCCGGTCGGCGGATTTCTAAGTCGTTGCCCGGCAGCCACTTGACTTGGACACCAATACTCTCGAGCACTTCGATAATACGGAAAACTTCTTCGATGCGAGGAAAAGATTTAAAGCGGGTAACGCCGTAATTGAGGAGTGAGGCGCAGAGTAGGGCAACGGCAGCATTTTTACTTGTTTTAAGGGTAATCTCGCCACTAAGTTCGTAGCCGCCTTCGATGCGTAGGTTGGTACCACTGCCACTGAGGGAAATGAGCTGCTTGTTAAGCACGTCGCTAATGCGACCGAGTGTCTCAAGGCTCAGGTTCTGCTTGCCGTGTTCCATGCGGTTGACTGCGGACTGGCTGGTGCCGAGACGGCGGGCGAACTCGGCTTGGGTTAAGTTTCTCTCTTGTCGTATCTGGGCAATTAAATGCCCAATCTTCTCATTGGTGTTCTGCATATGACCCCAATTATATCAAATATGATATGTATTGCAAGCTTTGGAGATGGCACATTTCGGCCCAAAAGATGCGCTTCGCACCTGTTCTACCCCTATTACAGCTTCTTACGATGCTCTCTTTTGAACCAAACCGCACTCATCTCCACAGCTTTCAGATGCGGACAGTAGAGATTGTGATTTGAATTTCCTGAGGATTGTATATAATTAGCTCAGGATATTTAATCTCGTTAAGACAAACTAAAGCAAACAGAGTGGGAAAGTAGTAACCTAACAGAGGAGGGTTTGCCATGCAAGACACCGATGTTGCCGATCTTATTAAGGCGGAAGAGCAGCGCCAACGCGAAGGGCTCGAGCTGATCCCTAGCGAGAATTACGTTTCGAGCGATGTGCTTGAAGCCATGGGCAGTATTTTTACCAACAAGTATTCCGAAGGATATCCTGGCAAGCGTTATTACGGTGGTCAAACGTATACCGACCCGCTGGAGCAGCTGGCAATTGACCGCGCCAAGCAACTCTTTAAGGCCGACCACGCTAACGTGCAGCCCCACTCCGGCGCCCCCGCCAACCAGGCCGTCTACTTTGCATGGCTCGAACCAGGTGACACCGTACTGGCAATGGACTTGGGACATGGTGGTCACCTGACGCATGGCAACCCCATGACTATGTCGGCTCACCTCTACAATTTCGTCCCTTACAAGATGAAGGACCCAGCTACTGGTGAGATCGATTACGAAGAACTCAAGCGTCTGGCCAAAGAGCATCAACCCAAGCTGATCTTGGCTGGCTTCTCTGCTTACCCGCGTGAGCTGGACTATGCTAAGTTTGCGGAAGCCGCCAAGGAAGTGGAAGGTGAGTGCTTGCTGATGGCTGACATGGCGCACATTGCTGGTCTGATTGCCGGTGGGGTTGCCAAGAATCCCTTCGACTATGGTTTCCACGTGATTACTACCACTACGCACAAGACTTTGCGTGGCCCACGCGGCGGCATGATTTTGAGCAAGGGTACCGTCTCGACTCCTCTGAAAGCTCCAGAAAAGAACCTCGAAAATATCCCAACACTCATTGACCGTGCAATCTTCCCTGGCATCCAGGGTGGCCCGCACGAGCACATTATCGCTGCCAAGGCCGTGGCCTTTGGTGAAGCACTCAAGCCCGAATTTAAAACTTACGCAGAGCAGATTCTCAAGAACGCTTCACGCCTGGCCGACGAGCTCAAGTCCCGCGGTTTCAAGCTGATCTCTGGCGGTACGAGCAATCACCTGATCTTGGCCGATGTGTACGGTAGCTTCGGCATCGACGGTAAAGTGGCCGAGGAGGCTCTGGACAAGATTGGGCTAACGCTCAACAAGAACAGCATCGCTGACGACCCACTGCCACCCTTTAAGCCATCCGGCATTCGCTTAGGTACACCTGCCATCACCACTCGAGGCCTCAAAGAGGAAGACATGGTTACGGTAGCCGAGTGGATGAAGCAAGCCATCGACGCCCGCGAAGACGAAGCCCAACTCGCCAAAATCCACGAAGAAGTCAAAGCTTTCGCCCGTAAGTTCCCACTGCCTAGCGACAAGTAAACTCAGGCTTTGGCAGGAGCTGGTTTGAGTTTTTTCTTGCTGTTCGTAGGTTTGCTTTCCAGTACTTTTTCGGTCTGCTGATTCTCTTTGGCAACAAAGTAGATTGCACCAGTTAGGACGATAGCTGAAAGTGCTTGGCTGAGTGACAAACCTTGGTGTTGCCAGAGCCAGCCCACAAGTACGGCTGAGGCTGGCCAGGCGAGTTCTAGGATTGCTGAACGTGAGGCAAGGACACGCTTAAGCCCCCAGTAGTAGATGAGTAGGGCTACTAAACCGGTTGAAAAGGTGATGAATAGCAGGTATTTGAGCTGATCTCCAGTGAGCTGTGGCAGTTTGTGATCGCCGCTACCAAGCACGAAAAGCAGCGCAAAAATTGGGGTGATGCCGAATCGTAGGGCTGTTACGTGCAGGGTAGAAGTAGCCTTGAGTGTGTACTTAGAAAAGGCGGTGGAAGTACCCCAGGCGGCAGCGGCACCAATGGCCATGAGGCCGGCAATGAGTGTACCTTTACCGGTAGAGAGGTTGACGTGACCACCAGGCAGCCACAGGAAGTAAGCAGCCACTAATGCAACCAGTGAAAAGCCAAAGAATCGCTTGGTGAGTGGCTCACGCAACAATGCTGCCGAGGTGCCAATCGCAAAAACGGGGTTCAACTGTTGAAGTAATACTACGACGGAGAAGGGTATGAACATAGTTCGTCCCAATGCTGCGGTGTAGAGGATGGTGCCGACTGCACCGGATAAAAAAGCTACTAGTGTAATAGACAGCCACTGCCTACGGGTGAGGGCTTTAAATCCCTCCAGGGCCTGCAATACCAGCGGTAGCAGGATAATAAAGCCGAAGAGGTGCTCCCAAAACACAATCACGGGAGCCCGCAGACTCATTTGTAAATGGATGCGGAGCAGTCCATCGACGCTCCACAGTAGTGCTGCAACCACGACAGCAATCGCGCCGAATTTGGCGGTTTTCATATGGTTATCCCTTTCTGCTCTCTGTTAAGAAAGCTGCCCGATTGCTCGAGCTCCCGACTATACGGTCGGCCCATGAGTTTCACATGATCATCTGCAGCTAAGGCTAACAGTCGACGGCTATAACGTCCGATTGGCGAATTGCACGCCACCCTGGGTTAAAATTGTAAAAGTATACATAGTATAGCAGGCGACGCATTTACTTGGCACATTTGGCCCAAAATTGATCGGTCGTACTCAGTTTGTAATGCCACTAGTTAGGAAGTAGCTCGGGTTCTTGCTCGAGGGTGATGCCAAACTTTGCCTGTACGGCGTCGATGATTTTCTGGCGGAACTTTAGCAAATCAGCAGTGGTTTGAGCTTTTTCATTTACTAGTACCAGTGCTTGCTTATCCCACGTCGCCATACCAGTTTCCGAATCGTGATATCCCTTGAAGCCGGCTTGCTCAACCAGCCAAGCAGCGGGAATTTTGACCATGCCGTTACCTTGCGGCCAGCTGGGGATGCCAGGGTAATCCGCCTCCAGTTGCACGAGCCGAATTTCATTGACGATGGGATTGGCGAAGAACGAGCCGTTGTTAGCCACCACCTTGGGATCTGGCAATTTTGCCGAGCGAATGGCAATAACGGCTTGGCGAATAGTGTTTGGGGTATAGGTCGTAATACCGTGCGTTTGCAAATAATCTTCAAGTGCGCGATAGAAGGGAGGGGTTGGCATTTGGCGAGTGAGGTGCAACGTTAGACCGGTGATAAAAAAGCGGCCTCGGTCTATGGTCTTAAAGCGAGAAGTTCGGTAGCCAAAATCGCATTCAAATGCTTGCATGTTACCAAACTGCTTGCTCTGTTGGTCGTACACTTCAACGGTAGAAAGGACATTAGCAATCTCTTGGCCATATGCGCCCACGTTCTGCACTGGCGTTGCACCAGCAGATCCAGGTATCAGACTCAATGCCTCAATCCCACTTAGGCCATCATTCACGGTGGCTTCGACTACAGTATCCCAGTTTTCGCCCGCCCCGACAGTGACATAGGTGTTTAGCTCATCTTCGTTATAAATATCAAATCCCCGAATCTTATTAATCAGTAGCAGGCCCGCAAAACCTTCATCTTTCCAGATAATGTTGCTGCCGTCGCCAATCATCAGCATGGGCAGCTGCCGACTCTCGGCCCACGCCACGGCATCTGTTAAGTCTATACGCGAAGTGATCTCTACCGCATATCGAGCCGTGCCGCCCAGTCGCATCGTGGAAAAATCTTTGAGCGAAACATTTTCTAAAATATTCATCTGTTCACATTGTAACGCCTTTCGACCGACGACTAAACAAAGCATAACTGTAAAAAATATCACTAACAGAGGTAGCGACTTGCATCAAACTAAGTGGGCGAGGTAGTATAGTGCGTATGAATGAGTCGACGAATCAAAGCAATCCGCCATTTAAAACGTTAGGCACTCATCTGAAGTATCTACGTGAGCAGCACAGGGAAAGCTTGCTAGAAGCTTCTGGGGCTGTTGAGATTGATGCCCAAGAAATGGAGCGGATTGAAGCTGGCCTAGTGCGTCCGAGTGAGGACATTCTGCTGCTCCTGATCCAACATTACAACATGGCCGATCAAGAAGCTGGCCAGTTATGGGAATTAGCTGGCTATGATGGGGATGTCAATTCTCGTCAGTTCCAGCTTGAAGATCTCAGTTCGTTGCCCAATAAGCAGCTCGTGATGCTCTTGGCCCTGGATGTGCGCACCATGTATTCCGATGGCGTTGACATTAACATCAATCAAGCTGGTATTACACTTAATTTCACCCAAGCAGCCGGGAAAGATCAACGCGTACCAATTGCTAAAGTTGGTATGAGCTACGACCAGGCTGCCCAAGTGCTGAAGACGCTTGAAACCGCGCTACTGAAGGCAAAATATCTCCGTGGTCCCAAGGGCCTACCAGAGCCCAAAGACCCTAAGGCCTCCGAATAATTACTGCATGAGCTTTCAGGCATACATCGATAACATTCACGCCAAAACCGGTAAAACACCCGAAGAATTCCTCGCCCTCGCTAAAGCAAAAGGGTTGATTGCACCTGAAGTAAAAGTGATGCAAATCGTCGACTGGCTCAAGAGCGAGTTTGGACTCGGGCATGGGCATGCCATGGCGATCGTGCAAAGCTTTAAAAACATGGGCGAGTGGCCTCCTAAGTAATAATTTATGACGCAATCACTTCCCACAGTTTTAGAAGGTATCGTAACTGTATACAAAGGTAATGGCCGAAAGCTGGGCTATCCGACGGCGAATATTTCGTCCGATACCGCTTTGCCCGACGGCGTATACTTTGGGCATGTTGACCTTTCGGACTACCGACAACGACCGGCTTTAATTTTCATAGGCACTCCCACGACCATGGGAGACACCGAGCGCCGGGTAGAAACGCATGTGCTCGATGCCGAAGACCGCGATTACTATGGCATGCGCATTAAAATCAGCGTAGAGAAATTCCATCGCGAAAACCAGACCTTTGCTTCCATCGATGATCTATTAATCATGATGAAAGCCGACGAAGTCGCCGGCCGTACGTGGGCTCGTACGGTCGACTAGCCTCAATTGTTAACTATTTGCTAGAGTTGGCTCGGCCATTCCCAGTTGTGAACTTCGGGCATGTCTACACCGTGTTTGTTGATGTACTCACGGTGTTCCACGAGTTTGCGCTGCATTTCTTCTTTTAAGTAGGCAGCTTTGCTGACATGCGCTGCCGGGACGCGGTCAATCGCATCAATGACCAGGTTGAAGCGGTCAATGTTGTTGAGTACGCACATGTCAAAGGCGGTAGTAATGGTACCTTCTTCTTTGTAGCCCCGAACATGCAGGTTGCGGTTGGTGCGGCGGTAAGTGAGACGGTGAATCAGCCAGGGGTAGCCATGAAAGGCAAAGATGATGTGTTTGTCGCGGGTGAAGAGGGTGTTGTAATCATCATCGCTTAGGCCATGTGGGCCTTCGCTAGCGGGCTCAAGCTTCATGAGGTCAACGACGTTAACGACACGAATCTTTAGTTCCGGCAAGTGTTCGCGCAAAATCGATACGGCCGCTAAGGTTTCCATAGTAGGCACGTCACCTGCGCAAGCCATAACCAAATCTGGCTCACTATCCTGGTCGTTGCTGGCCCAGTCCCAAATGCCCAGGCCTTGCGTGCAGTGTTCAATGGCTTGTTCCATGGTCAGGAACTGCGGTGCTTCCTCGTGCTTGCCGCAAATCATCAGGTTAATGTAATTCTCGCTGCGCAGACAGTGGTCCATTTGTGAAAGCAGCGTGTTGGCATCGGGTGGGAGGTAAATACGAATTGTCTTACCCTTTTTGTTGATAAGATGATCAATGAATCCCGGGTCCTGGTGAGTAAAGCCGTTATGGTCCTGGCGCCAAACATGCGAAGTGAGGAGGTAGTTGAGCGAGGAAATCTTTTCGCGCCATGGTAGCTCGTCGCACATCTTAATCCATTTGGCGTGCTGGTTCACCATGCTGTCGACGATGCGAATAAACGCTTCATAGCTATGGAAGAGGGCGTGGCGGCCAGTCAGCAGATAGCCTTCGGCCCAGCCCTCTGCCTGGTGTTCGCTTAGCATGCTGTCGATGACGCGGCCGGAAGTGTCGAGGAATTCATCACCTTCGTGCGTGCGGGCATTCCACTGACGGTCGGTAACCTCAAAGACGGCATTCAGCTTGTTCGACATAGTTTCGTCGGGGCTAAAGATGCGGAAGTTCTTTGCCTGGTCATTATTCTTGATGATGTCGCGCAGGAATGGCCCGAGCGTCAACATGCAGCTGGCATGAGTTTTGGTGGGTTCGGGAACGTCGATGGCGTACTGGCGAAAATCGGGCATATTGAGCGGACGCAGGAGTTTGCCGCCATTAGTGTGTGGGTTAGCGCCCATGCGGCGCTCCCCCTTAGGTGCCAACTCGGCAAGTTCTGGTAGCAAGCGACCATTTTCGTCAAACAATTCCTCGGGCTTGTAACTGCGCAGCCAATTCTCAAGCTGCTGGAATTGCTCGGGCTTCTCGGCTGGCACAGTCAGCGGCACCTGGTGCGAACGGAAATTACCCTCGTTAGGCAAACCATTGATAGTTTTTGGACCAGTCCAACCCTTCGGAGAAGTCAGGACGATCATTGGCCAACGCGGGCGAACGGGGTGGTCATGCTGGGCTGCCTCTGCCTTAATGCGCTTAATCTCAGCCACCACTTCGTCGAGCGTGCTCGCCATAAGCTGATGCATATGCTCCGGGTCATCGCCCTCCACAAAGTAGGGTGTGTAGCCATAGCCACGGAAGAGTTGCTCCAGCTCATCATGCTCAATGCGCGCAAGAATTGTCGGATTGGAGATCTTATAGCCATTGAGGTGCAAGATGGGTAACACTACGCCATCAGTGCGAGGGTTCAAGAACTTGTTGGAGTGCCAGGCAGTGGCAAGCGGACCGGTTTCTGCCTCACCATCACCAACCACACACGCGACAATCAAGTCAGGATTATCAAATGCGGCACCAAAGGCATGGCTTAAGCTATAACCAAGCTCACCGCCTTCATGGATAGACCCAGGAGTTTGCGGCGAGACATGGCTGGAGATGCCGCCCGGGAAAGAGAACTGTTGGAACAGTCGCTTCATACCTTCCTCATCTTGGCTAATGCTCGGATATACCTCACTGTACGTACCTTCCAAATACACATTACCGACCAATGCTGGGCCACCGTGTCCCGGCCCGGAAATGTAGATCATATTGAGATCGTGGTTCTTAATAATGCGGTTCAAATGAACGTAAATAAAATTCTGGCCGGGTGTAGTGCCCCAGTGCCCCAGCAGTAACTGCTTGATGTCCTTTATTTCTAGGGGACGGCGCAGCAGGGGGTTATCACAGAGGTAAATCTGACCAACCGATAAATAGTTGCTGGCGCGCCAGTATGCATCAATATTGTGTAGTGTTTTTTCATCTAGTGGTTTATCCATGCCCGTCCCCTTTGTGGTGCGCTAAAACTGTTTGTATATCATGTGCGATGGTGGCTGCTTCGTTGGTTGGCAGTACATGCACGCCCACGCCAGCATCATCCGTCGAAATCAGCTCGGCGTTAGCTTCGTTACGCCCGCTGTCGAGCGTAATGCCCAAAAAGTCTAAGCCATCACAGATTCGAGTACGAATTTTGGGTGCTACCTCACCGATGCCACCGCTAAAGATCAGGCTGTCCAGTCCGCCAAGCACTGCAGAGTATGCACCGATAAACTTCTTGACTTGATAGCAAAAGATATCGATCGCCTCAGCCGCCCGGAAGTCGTCATGCTCTATATCCAAGAGCTTCTTCATATCAGAAGTTGTCCCTGAGATACCAAGCAGGCCGGATTCAAAGCCAATCATATGGTCGAGCTTATCTGCACTTACGTGATGCTCGCGGGCGAGGAAAGTCAGAACACCAGGGTCGAGGTCACCGGCTCTCGTGCTCATGGGCACGCCTCCGGCTGGTGTTAGCCCCATGGAAGTATCGAGTGGCTTGCCGTCTTTTAGTGCCACCAGGCTGGCGCCGTTGCCAAGGTGTGCCATAATAACCCGTCCCTTGGCTGCCTGTGGTCCAGCAATTCGCTCAAACGCTCGCAGCAAATAGCTATAAGAGAGGCCGTGGAAACCGTAGCGCCGAATACCCTCAGCCGCAAACTTCCGAGGTATCGGAAGAAGCAAGGCCTCGGTAGGCAAACCATGGTGAAAGGCGGTGTCAAAGCTAGCTATTTGTGGCACAGTCGGGAAGCTCGTCTGCAGAGCGGTGATCAGAGCCAACTCAGTGGGCAAGTGCTCTGGGTCAAATGGTACGACCTTATGTAAATCGGCGACGACTTTCTCGGTAATGAGTGTCGGGCGGTGGTAGTGAGGGCCGCCATGCACTACACGATGGCCAATGGCTGCGACATTCTCGTCCGGAAACTGCTCGGCGAGCCATTGCTGCAGAATATGGGCCGCCGCTTGGTGGTCGGGTGCATGTACATCGGTAGTCGTGATGTCCTGATCATCGGCGCCTGAGACTTGCAGTGTGCTCTTATCGAAGCCAATGCCCGTAATACTGCCATGCAGCGTCTGCTCAAGTGATTCCACGTCGAACAAGGCAAACTTGAGGCTGGATGAACCGGCATTAATAATCAGATAAACCATAAGCTTTATTATGCCTCAGCGCCGCCGATATTAACACTCTTTAGCGCTAGAGATGCCTTATTATCGCATGTTGCTTATGTTTGCCCTGTGACTTCTATCAATCATCCAACGTTTACATTCACCGCCAGGTTGCTACAATGTCACCATAAGAGGGTAATCCAATATGAGTTCATTTGACCAAGCAGCTGCCAACTTTCTCCGCGAACACGATCTGGCCGTCCTATCTACCAGCAATGCCGATGGCGAGCTCCATGGCGCGGTCATCTACTATTTACCCGATCAAGACAGCGAAGAGATTTACATCCTCAGCCGTACCGAATCTACCAAGGCCAATGACATACGTGCCCACCGGAAGGTAGCATTAACCATTTATGACGCGCCTGCCATGGAGACGCTCCAGATCTCTGGGGATGGGGATATCATGGACGATCCTGAACAATTAGATAGAGTATATCAACAGCTGATCCACCTCCGACCGTACCAAGGCGAAATGCTGCTTCCACCGGTAACAGCTCTGCAGCAGGGCGACTATATCTTAATTCGCGTAGTCCCGGTATCGGCGCACCATTCCAGCTATAAGGAAATCGTTCGGCCCAAGCCCGCGCAGTAGTACAGTGCTAGCTCGCAGCCTTTTTGATGATTGCTGCTAATACCTCGGCTTCACCCTCGCCATTCTTTTTCTCTTTATTTTGTCGATGTATTTAGCTTTATTGCTGCTTGAATGAGCTGCTGCAAGGCTTGCTCGTTAATTGAATCCGCTTCATATATATCAATGGCACGTACGCTTTTGCTATCCAGTCGGGTGTTAAAAAGTCTTTCCGGATCGTGTATCAGCGCACCTTTAGGAAAGGTCAGCCTCACGGCATTCTTGAGCCCCTCGCCTATGCATAGTATGCCATTGGCGGACCAAACTGGAACGCCCTCTGGTTTAGAAGGCTTTTTCCACTTTACTTCTTCTACTATGGCAGGACTAACTTCGGTAATAAGCTTACGAAGCAGGGCCAACTTTTCGCCACGCCAGTCGTTGTAATGCTGAACAATAGCATCTATTTGCTGGGAGGCAGATTGGTTATCTGAAGCATCCATAGCTAGGCTGCGGCGATATGAATAAGATTACTGTCTGGGTCACGCAGCTGGAAGAACTTTACACCAGAGCCGGGGCCGTACAAGTCGTCCTGAACTTCACCAACTTCAACCTCAGCATCAGCTAGGTCTTGATGGGCAGCGGCTACATCGGCGGTGGCGAAGTACAGCGTGAGCGCGCCGGGCTTCATGTCGCCATGATGGGTAGTGAGTGTAATGGTGGCACCGCCTTCGGGGGCAACAAGCGAAACCCACCAGTTGTTATCATCCTGGCGGTAGTCCTGCTTAACTTCCATACCGAGCTTATCGGCGTAAAATTCCTTGGCTTTGGGCATGTCACTCACCGCTAACTGGAACATAGTTACTTTATTTACTGCTGGCATTGTAAGCTCCTTTCGCTTGCATTAATAAGCATGTTGTCGTATAATCAAGTTACTTGATATTCAAGCTATTGTCAATAGGATATATATGATTTCGAAAGAAGATTTAGAAAAACAAGTGTTTATGGCCGCACGGGACCAAGGCATTAGCTCGGTTCTATTCCGCAATGCGATTGGCCGCAAGCTTGGTCTGAGTATTACTGACTGGGAATGCCTCAGCCTCCTCAATATTAGAGGCATCTCCACACCAACTGAATTGGCAAAGTACACAGGTCTTACCACCGGTTCTACAACCGCTATGCTAGACCGACTTGAGAAGGCCGGACTGATTATTCGTAAGCCAAACCCCCAAGACCGGCGTGGTGTGCTCATAGAAATGAACCAGGATTCCGAACTTAACCGCTACGCCAAAGAACTTGTTGGTCCAATCCAGCAGTCCCACCACAAACTCATCAGCAGCTACAATCCCGAGGAGCTGCAAGTAATAACCAGCTTCCTCAACGGCTTCACGCAAAATGTCAAAGACAGCACAAGGCAAATAGAAGAAACCACAAAATAAAACAAGGTATATTTGGTACACCCGATAGGATTCGAACCTACGACCTTTGGTACCGGAAACCAACGCTCTATCCAGCTGAGCTACGGGTGCTAGATGCTACCTCTGACAGCTTAAGTATAACAAGAGCAGGGAACAGAGAGCTAGTAACGAATATCACAGAGATCTTCGGAAGCTTTGGGTAGAGTAAAAGTAGTAAGGGAGGAAGCGTATTGACCATACACCTAGGACCTGACACTAAAGATGGGATGGAGAAATTCTTTCGTGACCACCAGCCCCCTAAGTTCATAACAGTACCCCCCGGGGCTGTAGACCCCCCAGATCTGGCTTCAGTTCCGCCAGAGCCTCCCAGTGAATCGGAAGTAATAGCTGCCCCAACCGAATAAATCAAAATCACTCTAAATTGGTAGCATTTTTCACTGTTACAAACCCCTAAATTGCTTATAGTTAGAGCTCTTAGGAGGGACGCAATATGGGAGTTGCTAAAGGTGGTAGTGCAGTCCAGGACAGGTACGAGGCGTACTCGGACCCTAATGCTGACCCCAGTGTACTTCTAGCATCCGCCTTTAATGTGCGAGACTTTTGGAGGCGAGTACTAGGTGTGACTGCTCCCTCTAGTGCTGTCGATGGTGTACCTGCACGGATAACACGTAGGGGTGCTGACGATCCACGAGACGTACCGCCTTCTACACCTAATGGAGACATTGATTTTGAAGCAGAACTACAAGAACTAGAAACTATGTTAGCAGCAGGGCGAGCCAGACGTGTGGGTTCACCTTTAGTTGCGGCCACGGCCGAACGAATTTAAAAGCCCTCAGATGAGGGCTTTTAAAGGTGGTGACTGTAAAATACTTTACAAGCAGGCATATAATAAATACGTACCATAAGCCTAAACAAAGGGAAAAAATATGTGTGTAAGGATTCAAAAAAACCCAGTATTTGAGGGGGCTATTAAGTAATGCTTGCGTACGAAGTGGGTTCTGTCGGTGGAACAGACAAAAGCGGAATCCAACACGATAGTATACCAATGCAGCCTGTCGCCTCCGGTTTAGCTCCAGAATTGGTAGCTGAAAGGCAAGAAGAGAGAGGGTTACGCATTGTTTCAGGATTAAGAAGTCTCCTTGGAGTTGGCTCTGAAGTCTCCATGAACTACATGACGCGTATTCGTAGGGGTACAGTGGATGGTGAAGACATACCAGTCTCAGGCCAAGAGGCGCTCGTGACCTATGTGGACCTAGACTACCCGGACGTGGGTCGCGGTGAAAAGCGTGTTACCTACAAATTGTGGGTAGACGACGAGGTTCGCTTGGACGAAGGCTTGGTAACTGACTTGGGAGCTGAGGCTAATGAACATCGTGTAGCCGGGCACACACTAGACGAGTTTGTAAATCCTGTAACCGAAGGGGCAAAGGCTCTGTCTAAGAAGCGTACCCAAGCACTTCGTATTGCTCAAGTTATGCGTTCCATGCAGGCACAGCTCAATCCTGCTGTTGAGGCAGAGGTTATTGAACTGCGTCACGAAGAGCCAGAAGACCTGGAAGCTGCCTCCTAAAAGCGTGTTTACAGTTTGTCGGTTAGTTTTTTGCTGATTTTCTTGGTTACTTTGGCCAAGTGTTTGGTTTGGCGCATAAATTCTTTATCGAGTTCTTTTAGACGCATCATTAACAGAGAAGAATCGCGTGTGACAGGCTTGAGCTTGTAACTCATGATGGAAATACGCGACTTGCCAGTGGTGAGGTGTTTCTTGGCTTTTACCATAGACTTGGGCCTTCTTTGAGCTGTGAGGGCTCGGCTCCAGGGCTACCTGTTCGTCAGAGGTAACTATCCGTAACTGTATACTCAATTTTTAAAATGTAAAGAATTTTTTCAGCCCGAACGGTTAGGCTGCTTTTACTGACTTGTGTAGCACGGCTTCTAGGGGTGCCTGACGATCGTCTGGGTAACGCTTAATAAGTTGCTTTAAAAAGTCCTTAGTCGCTGCATTTCCCACTAGTATTGGACGCTTTACTATTTGTAGTGTGCTGTCATAGGTTTCCTGGTCACCTGCTACGGAAGCTGCGGAGGAGAATACTACGCCTTGTTTTTCAACAAATGGCTCACCGATGGTTGCATGTACAAAACTAGCAGTAATTTCGCGAGCCTGTTGAAGGTTGATAGCTGCCCCGGCTGCTAACCACGGTGCGGGCACACCATCTCGTTCGGGCATCACCACTCGTCGGCTACCGTTAGGCCTGGCTTCTCCTCCAGTCAAAAAGCTGACATTTGCTACTGGCGCACCGTTGGGTACATTCCGACCGGCAATCGTTCCCAGCCAGAAAGTGGCGTCGTTGACCACTCGATCTTCATCTTCAAGTGCAGCTTCGGGACTACCTTGTGTAAAGATCATGATCTTTTGCCCTACGAATTTGTCGACTTCCGGTTTAATACCCCAAATGTACTCACCAGTGCGTTGGAGTGCTTCATCGTCTGAACCCCATTGCGTTAGCAATACGAAACGGCCGGGATTATATTCTCTACCCACTTTTTCGATAGGGTTTTGAGGGGGAATAGGAAATCCCGATCGTGTGGGAGCGGGTATAGGAAGCACAGGATTAGTGGCAAGATAACGGGCCGCCTCTAAACGTTCATCTTGGGAAGGATAGGCATCAACAAAGGCCTTGTAAAAACTTTCCACTGTTTCCGGAGAAGCTGCAAAATACATATGACATTTTTAACACTTTCATCGCATCATTACAAATTTAGATGCATAATTACAGGGGTATATCTGCTATACTAGGCCGTAGATATGAAAAGCCTAGCGCCTATGCTGTCGGTGGTAGTCCCTGTATATAACGAAAGCAGGGGTATAACTGGTTTTCATGAGGCTTTGATGGCGGTGCTGGAAAAGCTGGATGAAAGCTGTGAAGTTATCTACTGCAATGACGGCAGCACGGACAATAGTCGGGAGTTACTAACGGAGTTTTGTGAGACGGACAAGCGAATTAAGCTTCTTTCGCTGACGCGGAATTTTGGCAAGGAGATCGCCACTACGGCTGGCATACATGCAGCAACCGGCGAGGCAATTATTACGCTCGACGGTGATGGGCAACATCCAGTAGAACTAATACCGGAGTTCCTGGCAAAGTGGCGCAAGGGTGATAAAGTCGTGATAGGCGTGCGTACGGCAAATCAGAGCGAAGGCTTAGTAAAGCGCATTGGGTCAAAACTGTTCTACAGAGCATTTAACCAATTTACCGGGCTCAAGCTTATTCCTGGCTCTAGTGACTTTAGGTTGATTGATCGGGTAGTACAGCAAGAGTTTGGGCGTATGACGGAGCGCAACCGCATGACCCGCGTGCTGATTGATTGGACTGGCTACCAGCGGGAATTTATCTACTTCCAGGCAAAGGCACGAACCACCGGGACTGCGCCATATTCATTTCAGAAGCTATTCCGGCTAGCGATCGACAGCATTATTTCGCATAGCACCTCACCACTGTATGTAAGCGCCTACATTGGCGGTATAGTTCTACCGCTGTCAGTACTGTTGGGCTTAGTAATGTTTGTTAATTTACTCCTTAATGACCCGATGCATTTGCATGCTACCGGTAGTGCCTACCTCATGGTGTTTGTGCTGTTTTTGGTCGGCATTTTATTGGTATCACAGGGAATTATTGGACTATACCTGTCACACATTCACACCGAGACCCAAAACCGTCCACTGTATTTGGTAGATACGGCAAACTCGAAGGGTCTTCATGCTGAATAAACTACGTGTGGCGTTGCAACGTCCGGGACTTCGCTATCTGATTGTAGGAGGTAGTGTGTATGTGTTTGAGCTGGCAGTGATTGTGGTGGCACAGTGGTGGGGCGCCAGTCCAGTCTGGGCCGTAGCTATCAGCTTCAGCTTAGGTACTGCAGTGTCATTCTTGCTGCAAAAGTTAGTGACCTTTAGCGACAAACGTATGCATCATCGTATTCTCATTCCGCAGCTCATTGCCACTGCTCTGTTAGTTTTGTGGAATTTCGGCTTTTCGGTTCTTCTGACCAAGTTGCTTCAAAACCACTTGCCGGCTGTAGTTACACGGACACTGGCGTTAGCTATCACAACCATCTGGAACTTCTATCTCTATAAGACCAAAATTTTCAAGCAAACTCCCTTAGCCGAAGAAGAAAACATTGTATACTGATGCGAGTACCCGGGACAGGCATGTCTATCCCTAACGGTGAACATTATGGCACGAACATCTGCGAAGCAAACCTCTTCTAAGTCGCAGCGCTCGAAACCTAAGAGCGCACCTAAAACTAGACCGCAAACGACGGCCAAACTGTCTGTTGCGGCTCGACTGCACACAGCTCTGAGCTCATTGTTATTTGAACGCTTGTACGTGGTACTGGCACTGCTCGCTCTTGTAGGCACAACGACTTGGTGGACGCTACTGGGTGCACACATTGAAATATCAAATGCGGACCAGCTGGTGAATGCCTACTTGTTCAATACCGCCGACACATTTCGCGGTGCCATGTTGCCCGGTGCGCATACTATGCTCATTAAGTGGCCATTGTTTTGGCTGGTTAAACTGGCAGACTTTACACCGACGGCTTTTATGGTGGTTACCCTAGCCTGTAGCTTGATAACCGTACTTGGCTTGGCGTACGTATTGCACCGGATTGAACGGCGCCGTGTAGCCTTTGCAACACTTTGTTTGGTGTTGGCTTCCGTACTTTGGTTGGTACCCGCGCAGTCAGCACCAGGTTCCTTACTGCCAGTGAACATGGCCATGATAGCCACTCGGAACCTGGAGTATTTGGTGTATATTGCAGCCATCACGTTATTTGTGCGAGTTAGGACACTTCGTCAGTGGCGCTTTTGGATAGCATTGGCTTTGCTAGTGCTTTTGTTTGCCAGCGATAAATTATTTGTAGCAATGTCGATCGGTGCTGGCGTGGCAGGTACGCTCCTATATGGTGTCCTTCGTCGTCGGACTGTAGCTTACATTTTTATGAAGTGGCTAGGCATAACGGTGATTGCCACCGTGCTTGCCAGTATTTTATTGGCGCTTATAAATAGTTTAGGTGTAACACACATCGTTAACAGTAGCGCTAGTAGCCCTTACGGTTCGGCACATGGTCTGCATCGGATACTACTGGGTTTTGTATACGCGCTTTTAGGACTGGCGACGAACTTTGGCGCCAACCCAGCATTTGATGTGTCGGTATTGCGTGACATTCCAGCGCAAGTAGGAGATCGCCTGACGAGTTCGGCGGCGCTCGGCTTCTTAGTGAATGCCGGCCTAGTGGTTGTTGGATTGAGTGCCGTAGTACGTGCGTTGAAACAAAGTTTGCGCCGCCCACCTGCCAGTTCCCATAAAACAATTGTTGATACCGCTTCGGCCTTGTCGCTCATTTTACTCTGGTCTAGTATGGCCATGTTGGCAGTCTTTGTGCTGACGGATCATTATTATGCTGGTGATGCGCGCTATCTTACGATTAGCTTGTTCGCGGTGTTTATTATCCTGGCTACGGTGTTGCGCCGTGCCAAGCTGCGCCATGTATTGCTCGTAAGTATTGGTGTGCTGAGTTTGGTGGGGATTATTGCTGCATTGCCTGTGGTCAACAAAACGGCTGCCACTGAGCGTCATGCTTACGATGAGGTAACTGCGCGTAACGATTTAGTCATGCAAGCCTTAGCCCAGCACCAAGTACGTGTGTTAGTGGGCGACTATTGGCGGGTTATCCCCATCCAGGCGAATAGTCATGGCACCATACACATTCTGCCTTTAGCTAATTGCACACAGCCACGCAATACCCTCACGAGTAAGGTCTGGCAACCGCCACTCGGACACGCCAGCTTTGCATATTTACTCTCCCTGGATCGTAGCCTTACTGACTATCCACAATGCAGCTTAGCTGATGTTCAGCACACATTTGGTCATCCGAATGCGAGTGTGGTAGTGGCGGGTAGCCTTGCCCAACCCAAGGAGTTGTTGCTGTTCTATGACCAGGGGATTCATCGTGCTAAGACAAAGCCAAAGCCGACAGTTACTTCCGTAGGCACGGTAGCCCCCGTTACGCTTAGTCAAATCAAAGCACCTAAGTGTAGCGGCGAAACAATTATGCAAGTAGTTGCACATCAAGATGATGATTTGCTGTTCATGAACCCCGACCTCTCGCACGGTATGCAAGCAGGGAACTGTGTTCGTACAGTGTATGTTACGGCTGGAGATGCCGGCTTTAACAAATTCTACTGGCTAAGTCGTGAGCAAGGCTCTGAGGCTGCCTACAATTATCTAGCTCACCTAGCACCTAGCACTGTCTGGGAGCAGCGTACCGTTAAGCTGGCGAATAATGAGTTTGTGACAATGGCTAACCCACGAGGTACCAGCACCGTCTCATTAGTATTTATGCACCTGCCCGATGGTAGTCCGAGTGGCAGGGGCTTTGCTGCCTCACACTTCGAAAGTGTCGCAAAACTGGATGCTCAAGAAGTGAGCAGTATACAGAGTGTCGACAAGCAGTCACAGTATTCCAAAGGGCAACTGACTACGGCAATGAGCCAATTGATGCAGTTCTTTGAGCCGAGCGAAATTCGTACCCAAGCAAATTACATCAGTTCAGACTACCCGGATCATAGCGATCACATGGCAGTAGGGCGGTTTGCCCAGCAAGCCTTTAGTACGTATGAACAACATCGTGTAACAACACAAACTCCGGCGAGCCTAAAATTCTACATTGGATACCCCATTCATGCGCAACCAGCAAACGTGACAGATGGTGACCTGGAGCAAAAGCAAACAGCCTTTTTCCAGTACGCCCGGTTTGACGGTGGTGTGTGTCACACTATGGAACAGTGCAACAATGAGGCCGTCTACGGCATCTACCTCCAACGCCAATACCAGAACGATTACTAGCCAAGATAACCTTAGGGCAAGTAGAGAGTATTATCCGGATCTTTAATCCGAAATATTCGTTTGAGTAACCAGATAACAAAGAATAATAACCACAAACTATCAATGGCGAGTACTACAATCAGTATGACTACAGGAGCCAAGCCCACAACAGCAGTTATGGGGCTAAAGAACAGCCAGCCATTCAGTACTTTATCTCCGTGATAACGCAAAACCTGGAAGGTGCTGATGGTAATGTATGCCAAGGCACATGCAAAAATGAGATTAAGACCTAAAGTAAAGTAGACGCGCTTCATTCGTCCTAACTATAGCACCGTTCTTTCTAAACAATATTGTGCGAGCTAGAAATCATTACAGCTAGTTGCCATGCAAATGCGCTACCATAGTAAGTGAATAGGCTAACAGAAAGGTTTGGTGAGCGTGCCGAGACGTGCACTTATTAAGTCGACATTTGCGTCGCTGTCTAACTACAATTACCGCCTGTATTTTATAGGGCAGGGGATATCGTTAAGTGGTACCTGGCTGCAGATGATTGCGCAGGGGTGGCTGATTTTTGAGCTGACACATTCCGGTACGTATGTTGGACTACTCACGGCGGCTCAATTCTTTCCCGTCCTGTTGCTTGGTCCGGTCGGCGGCTTGATTGCCGACAGATTTGCTAAGCAAAAAATACTGTATGTAACCCAGACTGTTTCGATGGTCCTGGCCTTCGTGCTCGCCGGACTGGTACTTTCGCACACCGTACAAGCCTGGATGGTGTACGTGTTGGCGGCACTACTTGGGTGCGTGCAGGTCGTGGATAGTCCTACTCGTCAGACATTTATTTTGGAGATGGTTGGGGCTGAGCGATTGACCAACGCAATCACGCTCAACTCCATTGAGGTAAATATGGCGCGGGTGATTGGTCCAGCTATTGCTGGCGGCTTAATAACGGGCATCGGCATCGGCTACTGCTTTTTGGTGAACGCGTTCACCTTTGTTGCAGTACTCTTTTGCTTGTTCCGAATGCGGGCGGATGAGCTCCACACTGGAGAAAGAGTTAAAAAAGCCAAAGGGCAAATTCGCCAAGGCCTGGCTTATGCATGGAAAACACCGCCAGTGCGTACGATTCTACTGTTGATGGCCGTCATTGGCACATTGTCGTACGAATTCCAGGTGCTGCTACCAATCTTTGCGGGTAAAACATTCCACAGCAACGCCAGCGGCTATTCATTGCTGATGTCTTGCATGGGTCTCGGTGCCGTCATTGGTGGGATTATAACGGCTAACAAAAAGCGTGTGTCAGCCTACGGCATCACTAAAGCGGCCATACTATTTGGAATCTCATTGTTGCTGACGGCACTGGCGCCAAACTTACTTACGGCCGGTTTACTCATGATTGTTGTGGGAATATTCTCAATCAGCTTCATGTCACTGGCAAACAGTACTTTACAGCTCGAAACAAAGTCGGAAATGCGCGGCCGGGTCATGTCGCTCTGGACCGTCACTTTTTTAGGCTCCACGCCAATCGGTGGCCCCATTATTGGTTTTACTAGTGAACATACGAGTGCCCGGGTCGGCTTTGTCATCGGTGGCCTAGCAGCAGTCATCTCGGGCTTGTTCGCACTCACCGTGGCTCGCCATGCGCGAAAACTGAAATCCTATCTTGCATCAGATATCACTAGTTCAAAAATATAAATAATCAATTTGGTACATCATTGTGGACGAAGTAAGAACCAAAACTATATGCTTAGTCTATCGGCCTACTGAGGCTCGCCCGGACAAGGAATCGCGATTAACCTAATTCCGGTCTGACCATGTTTATTAAAGTCAGATACACACGCGTCGTGATTTTTGGGATCGGTTCCATATTTATCCCAAAAGTATGAGTCATCCTTTGGAACTTGTGCAATTTGGGCATGTTTGTAAATCCCGTATCCTACTAGACCCACTAAAGCTAATAGCACAATAAAAACAAAAATAGATAATTTCGTGCTGATTTTAGATCTAGCCATAGTGGCATATTAACATAAGCAACTTGGTACGCCCGGACGGATTCGAACCGCCGACCCTCTGTTCCGAAGACAGATGCTCTAATCCGCTGAGCTACGGGCGCGCAATCAGTCTTACTGATAGCGTATACTATGGTAACAGAGATGAGGCGAAGACGATAGTGGTGAAGCTTATTAATTTTGCAGATGTGCACATGGCGCTTCGGCAGTTTTATGCCAATGCCAAACCTGGTCCGTACACACTCGATACTATGCGAGCATTGATGCAGCATCTGGGAAATCCACAGGATACACTGCGAGTGGTGCATGTTGCTGGAACATCCGGTAAGACTTCAACTGCGTATTTTATTGCGGCACTCTTGAAAGAAAGCGGGGCTAAGGTTGGGCTAACAGTGTCTCCTCATGTCGACGAAGTAAACGAGCGTGTGCAAGTAGGACTTGTGCCGTTGGACGAAGCAACATTCTGTGCGGAGTTTGGGGAATTTTTGGAGCTTGTTGAGGGCAGTAAACTAAAGCCGTCCTACTTTGAAGTTATGGTGGCGTTTGCGTATTGGGAGTTTGCCCGGAAAGGTGTGGATTATGCTGTGGTAGAAGTAGGGCTGGGCGGTTTGCTGGACGGTACAAATGTGGTGAGTCGCGAGGACAAAGTATGTGTCATTACCGATATTGGTTTTGACCATGTAGAGGTTCTGGGAAATACCCTAGGCGAAATTGCCGCACAAAAGGCCGGTATTATTCAGCAGCGTAACCAAGTATTTATGTACCGCCAGGGTGAGGAAGTGATGGTGAGCGTAGAAGCTGCAGCTGCCGAAAAAGAAGCCACACTTAACTTGGTAAGTATTGCAGGGGGTGAAGAATACGTAGAGCTAGCCGGTTTCCAGCAGCGAAACTTTGGTTTGGCCCGAGCTGTAGTGAGCTTTGTACTGGAACGTGATAAGCCTGGTGCGCAGCTATCGGATTCCCAGCTTCAAGCAGCCAGCCGGGTCTATATTCCTGGCCGCATGGAAGTTGTTCAACTTGGTGAGAAAACATTGGTGATGGATGGTGCGCATAACGCACAGAAGCTCCATACTTTCCTAGAGAGTTTGCAGCAACGTTTTCCTAGTGAACCGTTTACCGCACTTGTAGGGTTTGTAGAATCTGAACCCGGCAGATTGGAACATGCGCTGGATGAAGTATTGCCCCAAACCCAGCATCTCATTGCCACTTCGTTTTACGGTGAAAAAGATTATGCCAAGCACTCAGTCAATCCAGAAGTAATTGCTCAGTACTGTCAGTCTAAGGGGTATGAACAGTGTGAAGTACAAGCCGAGCCCCGAGATGCATTTGCTGTTTTGCTGGCACGACCAGAGAAATTGCTGGTGGTTACTGGTTCGTTCTATTTACTTGAGCATATTCGGCCGCTTATAGTAGGGGCTACGACATGATTCGCCACATTGTAGCCATCGACGACAAACGCGGTCTCGCCAAACACGGTGCTATGCCACCGTGGCATCTGAAGCAAGACGAAAAGTATTTTATGGAGCAAACACTCAAGTATGGTGGCCAAGTGCTCATGGGCAAGAAAACCTTCATCGAAGCATTGCACAATCATCCACTCAAAGATCGGACCAATTATGTAGTGACACACGATCCGACGCCAATCGAGGGTGCAGTAGTCATCACCGACCTGCCGAAATTTATGCGTGAGTGGCCCGCTGAGAAAGATCTATGGGTGATTGGTGGTGCCGAAATTTTTGCCCAAACCCTCGGCCAGACCGGCGAGCTTTATGTGACTGAAGTCGAAGGCGACTTTGACTGTGATCGTTTCTACCCCGAATACAAGCCAAGCTTCGAACTTGTCAGCAAGAGCGAACCAATTACTGAGCACGGTATAACCTACACCTTCTGCGTCTATCGCTCAGCTTAGCGCACGCTACCAGAGCATGCTGACGTAGGCGTGTACGACTTCTCGATAAACCGTGTCGCCCCTTGAGTGGCCAGCCATCACAAAGTGCAATTTAGCCTTATCGCCCAAGGCACGCTTGAGTGCCAACGCTCCCTCGGGCATACAAATAAAGTCATAGCGGCCATGCACAATAACTGTTTCTATGTGTTTGATCTTTGTCGCATTATCCAGAATATAGTTTTCCGAAATAAAACAATTATTGGTAATGTAGTGAGCTTCTAAGTAAGACAACGACTCCGAGGCCATATCGAACAACGAAGATTCTGCTTTCCCAGGTACGTAATCGAGCTGCAGAATAGAACCTTCGTATACCATCCACTCTTTGGCAAACTTTTGACGTTCTGCTGGGTCGGCACTGGCCATCTTTTTGCGGTAATACTCGGCAATGTTGGCTTGTTCTTTTTCTGGCACCAACGAACTAAAGCGTTCCCAAACCTCTGGAAAATGTGACGAGATACGGCCGCGCAAATAGAAATCAGCATCGGCTTCGCGGGATAGATAAATACCGCCAATCAGCATTTTCTCGACTGACTGGGGGTGCGCGATGCTGTACAGCAACGCGAGCGTAGAACCCCAGGAAAATCCGTAGAGGGAGACCTTGTTGAACTCTAGGTGCTTCCGCAGCTTTACGATATCTTCAACCAAATCTTGGGAAGTATTATTTTCGGTGGAAGCGAATGGTGTGCTGCGGCCAGAGCCTCGCTGATCATGAAAGACCACGCGGTGCTTACTCGGGTCAAACGTCTTAAAGTTACGTTCACTGAACCCACCGCCAGGTCCACCGTGCAGGTAGAAGATTGGATTTTGAACTTCGGGATTGCCCCAATCCACCCAATACAGTTCGTGCCCGTCGCCCACAGCCAAACGGCCAGAGCGGATGATGTGCTCGTCCTCAATGGGTGGTAAAGTCGTTGTCTCCACAGTCATAGCTCTATCATAACAGATAGGGAGGAGTGCACTATATCGAAATTTGACATATATCTAATTTAGATATAGCATGGAACTATGAACCGTCAATATAACCAACTTCCGCAAGTCGCCTTCAGTATTCTGCTGGCATTGAGTCTAAAAGAACGCCATGGTTACGAAATTATTAAGCAAGTCGAAGAAGACAGTAACGGCAAAATTCATCTGAGTCCCGGTGCGCTCTATACCAGCATCAAGCAACTATTGGAGCAAGAATTTATTACTGAAGTACACGCTAACGATGACACACGACGCCGCTACTATCGCTTATCGACGAAAGGAAAGGCTACATTAAGCGCAGAGCTCGATTACTACCAGAACACAATAGCCTTGGCACGTGAGCGCCAAGTTTTGGAGATGCAGTATGGGGTCTACGCTTAAATCCAAGCCAGTTCGGCTCTACGGTAAGTTGCTTCGGCTGTACCCGGCGTCATTCCAAAAGCAGTACGCTGCAACTATGGAGCAAACCTTTGACGATTTGCTGGAAGGCGAGCCAACCAGCCGTGGCCGTCTGATGATATGGGCACGAGCATTACTGGATCTACCGTCCAGCGCCGCCAAAGAACATGTAACTAATGGGAAGGGGATTATTATGAACCGTGCAACCAAACTTATTTTATTGGGATCAATAATTGCAGTAATTGTTATTGGCCTTGGCTCATTTTGGGCTGGCAGTCTGCACGCTAAGGGCGCAATGGGCGTGGAGCGTGTAAGCGTGGTGCAGCTGGCCGACGCCATGCAACAGGATCACTTCTACAGTGACTATGGAGACTCTGCCGTACTCTTTACGGCCAAAGTTTCTAAGGTTGACGCCAAGGATGATACTTCGCTGGTTACCTTTGCCACAGGTCGGCCTTACGATGTAGTGTGCCAGTTCACCAATATATCTGTCCACACTGGGCAAGCCGTATCGGTAGTAGCTCCAGCTGGCAGCGCGGATCGTCAGCCGCATGGCGTATTGCTGCACAACTGTCTGCAAAATTAACTAGCTGACACATCTGGGTCTTGCACGATATTGTGCAGTATATTGGCGAGCATACTAGGACGTAAGAACTGTGGGGTGTGGCCGCCGGGAACTTCAATGCCGGTTACCCGAAGGTAGTGTCTGGCAACGTAGCGAGAGTAGGCAGGGCTGATTACATGGTCGGCGATACTGATAATGGAATTTGTAGGTAAGTCGGGTTGCGTTGGCAGTGGAGAGCCTTCCTGCGTTCGATTTTGTTTTTTTAATCGGGCAATCATAGCATTCACCTCTTCGGTATTGGCTTCAATTTCCGGGTTATTTGGATCAAAATCGGAATAGTAAATGCCGGCCCGTGATCGATCATATTCTGCGAACAGTTCGCCTCCTACTTCAGTGATGATGCGCCCTTCAACATATCCAGGTACATGCGCGGGTGGCTGATTGGCTATAAGTTCTTGCTGATCAAGTGCCGGCAGTACTACGGCATTCAAGTACACCAAACGTTGTATCGGTACCAAGGCTGCTACCCGGGGAATAGCCCGACCTATACGCGAGTGACCAACCAATACTACATTCTCATGATCTGCCACCGCTTCCGCGATACATTCTGCGTAGGTATCAAAATTCACACCAGTTCGGTCTATCGGAAGATCCATAGCTATGGTTTGATGTCCCAAAGCTGCTAGCTTAGGCCGCAATTTATTCCATACCTGAGCATCGTGATGTGCTCCGTGTACCAGTCCAAACGTAACTTTATTTGTTGGTGCCTGTTCAATGCTCATATATTCGTGTATTACATCAGTCTATTAATTGCCTAATTGTCGCCACGTTCACGGCTGTGAGTGAGGCGATAATGGCGTCCGCTTCAAATAAATCTTTGGGGTCAACGTAGGCGCTCTCCACTGCAATGCACAAGGTGCCGGCTCTCTTAGCAGCAGTAACACCTATCGGTGAGTCTTCAAAGACAACACAGCGGGCAGTGGCATAGCCTAAGCCCTCGGCAGCTCGCTCGTATATTTCCGAATGCGGCTTTGGTCGTGCAACCTCGTCCTTGCTGAGTACGAGGTCGAAGTATTCCCAAATTCCCGCGGTAGAAAGCTTTCCTTGCACGTGAGTTCGCGGAGAGTTAGAGCCCACAGCCATAGGGACATGGGCGGTAGTAAACGCTTCTAACGTTTCGATTACGCCTGCCATGGGTTTTAGATCCGGTAGCAAGCCGACCTTAATGGCCTCAGTCGTTTGTTGAAATTCGTCAAAATCTAGTTGTAGGCCAAAGTTATCGTTGAACATGGCCACTTGGTCTTCTAGTGTTCTGCCTAAGTAGCGGTGAATCTGGGCATCTCTTACCTGCACGTTATGGGGAGCAAGGGCTTGGTTGATGGCATGCCAATTAAGACCAACCGAATCCACTAACACGCCGTCCATATCAAAAAGGGCTGCAAAGTCGCTCGGATGCTCGGTACTTGCCATAATGAGATAGTATTATATACTATCTTGAAGCAAAGAGAGTACTAAGCATATATGAGCGCCCAAGAACAACACAAAATTCCTAATACTATACCTACGCCCCACACTGTTGATCATATTTTTGGCTTACGCCGCAGTGGTCACCACGCGGTGATTAATTGGTTGGCAGGCTGTTACGAGGCCGCGGGCGAACGTCCCACTCATGACAACAGTGTGTTTAACGCGCACCTTTTGCCTTTTGAATCTCATTGGCCTGATCCGAGTCCTGCCACCGTATGGGAGCGTAATCTAGGCCATGATGTGCTGCTGGTAAGCTATGAGGACGTAGACCTGGACGAGCGCAATGACTCTCCTAATTACCACGAGCTTCGGCCACCAAAGTTCGGCAATGCTACTAAAGATATTATAGTAGTGCGCGACTGGTTTAACTTTGTGGCCAGTAGGCTCAAGTATCAGGCGGACCAAGCTGAGACACAGCGTCATTATAGTCTTATTTTTGCACTTGACTGGTCAGAAGTGCAGGCCAGGTGGTTGCAATATGCAGGTTTGGCACTGCGGGGCGATCAAGACTCCCCGGGTCTGGTAACCGTAAATTACAATCAGTGGTTTGCCAACCCAGAATATAGGGAAGGTGTGGCGGAAAAGCTCGGTTTGCCGGATTCAGAAAATGGTTTAGATCATGTGCCAGATTTTGGGTCGGGCAGCTCATTTGATCAGCGCTCAATGGATGGTAATGGTCGGCAAATGAATGTACTGCGCCGCTGGGAAGGGCTAGATCCGGCATTACTCCAGCGATACAAACGATTAATTTATAACCCTGTTATGGGAGAAATAAATCAGCGTCTGTTTGGAATCGACCAGGCTGAGGTACTTGCGTCTGTAGGATACAAAGCCCAAGGGTAACGATATCGAACCACATACTTTCTGTACGCTCACTGCCTGCGACCAAAGAAAAAGCCCCACGCAAGGTGAGGCTTTTTCTTTGGAGGGCCCGGTGGGATTCGAACCCACGACACGCGGATTAAGAGTCCGCTGCTCTAACCAACTGAGCTACGGGCCCCCAATTTGGCTTGGAGGGCGTAGAAGCAACGGGGGTTAGTGTAACAAATTACCCCTGTTTTGGCAAGAGTTTTACTGGTGTATTACCAGCTGGGACCGGAGCCTACACTCGGAGGAGTATTGGGGTCATCCTGAGGGACCGACTGTTCTGGTAAAGGAGCTGACGAATCTTCAGGTGACTCGCCTGCGGCTACCTTGGCATCGTTGTAGATGGCGGCCAAGCCGGCACTTGCCACAACGGTCACCACTGTACCGACAATACTCGAGATCACCAAGGCTAGCACACTAGTGCCTGCAGCAGCTAAACTATTACTCGACGTGCTCGTTGACGTGTCTATGTTGGCAAATGGATCATTTGAAGCTGCTGTATACGTAGCGTGGTGGTGATTGCTCAGTATAGCGAACACGATATACACTGCCACGAACAACAATACGTACAATACGACCGCCCCCTGGCTCTTGTGCCAAAGAGCCGCACTGCGCCTAAAGCTGGCCTTTACGCCAGCCGGCCGTTCATCATCAATGAGTACGAATGGGGTGAAAATAAAACGAAAAGTTAGCACAATCCCCACTATAAGTTCGGCAAGTCCTACTAGAGTTCCCAGAGCTGGCGCCATGCTGCCAAGTATGCCTAGTACGATGCCGGCTGCCAGAATTAAACCCACGACTACTAAGATACACAGTAGGGTAATACCAAAGCGCTGCCCCGCAATTTGGAGTGCCATCCTTAGTGTAATGTGCTGCTTGCGTGTACCGGTGAGGACTACGCGGTTAAGTACTTGCTCAAAGTAACTCTGAACCACAACTACAATTGCTACAAACCCCAAAAGACCTGCAAAAAATGTACCCATGCCACCACCGGTAAACGATATGTTATTAACACTTTTGAACAGTAGAAAGACTGCCAGAAAACTTAGTACTATTCCCACTACAAATGTAATGATGGTTGTAAGCAGTGCAGTAGTAAAGTTGGTGGATAGAGCATTCTTGCTACCACGGAAAATGTGTGCAAAGGGGTTAAGACCAGCCCTCCTTGCATTAGATGGCTGACTGGAAGCGTCTGACATAAGTACCCCTCATAAAGTTAATTACCCTAATCATAGCAAGTCTCAAACTCTAAGCAAGTCCTCAGTTTTCCATGCATTATAAGTGCCCTGGTATACTTGTAATAATGAAAATTGGTGTATTTGACTCTGGTATAGGCGGACAAAGCGTCGTAAACGCCATACAGAACGCTCTTCCGGATGCCGAAATCATCTTCGTAACAGATCCCGAACACTTTCCGTATGCCACTAAGACGCCCGATGAAATTTGGGAAGGCATTCTACCTATTTTTCAGACACTGGTGGATAAAGACGTAGCGGCCATTGTGGTAGCTTGCAATACGGTGAGTACGACACTCATCGGGCGACTACGTGAACGCTTTGCCGTACCGTTTGTTGCTCTGGAGCCGATGGTCAAGCCAGCTGCTGAATCGACGCAGACGGGTGTTATTGCTGTCTGCGCAACCCCGACTACCTTGGGTAGCGAGCGATATGCTTGGCTCAAGACCACCTATGCCAAAGATGTAAAGGTCGTTGAACCTGACTGCTCCGATTGGTCTTATCTCATCGAAAGAAATCAGATGAACGAGGAGAGGATTCGTAGCGAGATTGAGCCGGTACTAGCGAAAGGTGCTGATGTTATTGTGCTGGGTTGTACGCATTACCATTGGATAGAAAAGGAAATTCAAGCAATCGTCGGTGATAAAGCTACTGTCATGCAGCCGGAAGCTGCCATTCTCCGGCAGCTTAAGCGAGTGCTTGGACTGCAGCCTTAAATTGGGTGCCGCGGTCTTTGTAATCGCGGAACATATCGAAGCTGGCACAAGCTGTGGAGAGTAGCATCACATCACCTGGTTGTGCCAACTGCTGGGCTTTGCCAACAATTTCGGACATTGCATTGCCGCCCGCGCTAAAATCTTGGAAGCCGACTTTCTCTAAACTTGCTTGGATACGAGCGGCTTGGTCACCAATAAGTAATACTTGTCGTACGTTAGTATCTTTAACAACCTGCGCTAATTCATCATACTGCGCGCCTTTGTCGGACCCACCGAGAATGACAACTTTTGGTTGTGCAAAAGCTTGCAATGCTACCATCGCTGTTTCTGGTGTCGTGCCAAAACTGTCATTGTAATAATCTATACCCGCAAGGTTACGCACAAATTCCAACCGGTGCTCAAGGCCACTAAACGTGGTGAGTACGGAGCGGAGGGCTGTGACATTTTGGGTAACTTGCCACACAGCGGTAACAGCGGCACACGCATTTTGCCAGTTGTGCTGGCCCAGGAGTTTCAGCTCGCTGGTTTTGCAAATTTCCTGCCCATCAATGGTGATTGCGTCGTTAACAACCGTGGCACCCGGCGGGGTAAAGTAAGGAACTTTTTGACCCTGTCCAGCGCTGGCAATGTGCGTGGCGTTGTCGTTGTCGGCAAAATACACCGCCACATCAACAGGAGTTTGGTGTGCAAAAAGGTTAGCCTTGGCAGCCAAATATTCTTCCATGTCGACATGCCAATTGAGATGCTCAGGTACAACCATCAAGCACACTGCTATGTGTGTAGAGAACTGCACGTCCTGCAGTTGAAAGCTAGAAAGTTCGAGTACTACCCAGGAATCTGGAGTAAGTTCGTCGATGAACGAGAAGAGGGGTATGCCGATGTTGCCACCTACGAAGACTTGCTTGCCGTCGGCTTCAAGCATTTTACTAATGAGTGTAGTGGTCGTGCCTTTGCCTTTGGTGCCGGTGATACCAAAAGTATTTTTAGTAGGGCAAGCGCGCAAAAATTCGTTAACCTGTGTAGTAATTTTGCTGGCAATACCAGGGTTTTTCTCAAGAATACTATTGGGGTGCATGCCGGCTGTGCGCACCACCAGGTCGAAGCGGTCTAAATTATCTAAATACCCATCACCAAGTTGTGAAGCGGCACCAGCGGGCAGCTGTAATTCGGTGTTTTGGTCGCACACCGTCACCTCGTGGCCGTGCCGCGTAAAGTACTCATACGACGCGACACCCTCAATACCATAACCAACAACTGCAACCTTCATCCGTACTATTATGACAGAAGACATAATTAATTTGCTATCATAAGCAGTATGACAGAGCTAGCTAAGCAAGGTAGTACTCCCCCAGAACTCTTGGGAGTAGAGGAGCTAGCGCACACATTGTTTGCCGATGTACTGAGCCCAGAAGGCAAAGTACTGGGAGCGAATGATGACATAGTAGTGGCAAACAGTTTACATGACCTTATTACAGACCCAGCAAATACAGTTGCCACACTGCGTGATGAGTCGCAGAACCTGCGTGGCTTTAGCGTGGCTATTCCTATCAGTGCTATGGACACGGGGAGAACGAGTGAAGGTGCGCAGACCGCGTACATTTACTTTACGGGCGTTGAACCGGCATACCAAGGACGGGGTCTCGTGGGCGAACTTATGAAGGATATGCTGCAACAATTGCGTACAAGAGGGTATGGGTTTATTGAGCGAGACAGTCGAGTGGACAATGGTTATGCTGACGACGTCGAAAAAGCGTACCAAGATGGTATCGTTACTAAATATGATTATCATCCTTATGGGGAAGACTTACAGCGTTTTATGCGGATAGATTTATCTAAAATTCCCTAAGAGAGTAGTTAGGCTGCAAGCTGCTTTTGGACGACTTCTGCTACTTGGCGGGGAGTCATGTCGGCCTTTAGGATAATGGCGCTCACATTCAGCTCTTTGAGTGCAGGAGGGATTTCTTGCTCACCTTTGTTCGTCAGGATAATTACCTTAATATCTTTGCCCACAGGGGTTTTGCGCAGTTCAGCGAGCATTTCGTCGCCGTTCATTTCGGGCATCATGAGGTCCAGCAAGATGATGTCTGGCTTCATATTTTTAGCCAGTTCTAATCCTAGTTTGCCGTTCTCGGCGGTCTCTACTTCGTAACCGTCCGCCTCAAACTTGAAGCGGTACATCTGGCTAATAGCCTGGTCATCCTCAATAATTGCAATCTTTGCCATAAGCCTATTCTAGCACGCGTTGCGTAGGAAATTAGCCTTTTCGGATGAGCTTAAAGCTGGGGGTTTTAGCAGCCTTCCAACCAGCAGGTTCAAAGACAGCAACCACTAATGCACATACCGGATAGTCCACGCATTTGGTACCAATGACGTGCATTTGCGGGGCAGAAAATTCCATACGGCGGTTTTCGGCCAGAGCTTTCAGACTGTGTTGGATGTCGGCGCGCACTTCGGCTTCACTGTTACCTTCGTGCTCTACCAGCAGGCCGCGCTTGGTTTCGGGGTCCTGAATCCAGCCCACACCAGCCCACACCTCTTGGTTACGCTGAGAAGTACGCTTCTGAGCCATAACAACGTAGAGCTTATCGCCCCATTCACCACCGTGCTTTTGTGGGCGCTCGTCTTTAATGACGTTGCTGCCAGGAGGCAATACGGAGCTTAGGTAAATGAGATTGTAGTTGGCCACCCCAGCCTTGACTAATGCTTGGTCAAAAGCTGACAACTCTGTTGGGCCAGTACCGGTGCCCGCCGAAAGGTGAATGTTCATTTTATTCCTTATTTTTGCTAATTGTACTTACTATACCATATAGCCTTTTAAGCGCCAGCGTAGTACGCTGAATGACAATGGATTGGTTCTACCTAGCTCTAGCCGCCCCACTGCTGTATGCAGTGGTTAACTTGTTTGACGATAATTTGTTGCAGTTCGTATATAAGAGCCCATACTTGGCTACCACTTTCTCGGGCTTTTTTGGTGCAGTTCCGCTTGTGGCATTGACAATGCGGCCGGCACACATCAGCGGTTCATTGGCGGCTCTGGCAGTACTAACAGGGTTCTTAACGGTCTGTTACTACTTCTTTTACTTTAAGGGGCTGGAGTCTGACATGCCGTCGGTGGTGATTGCGCTCTTTAGCCTAGCGCCAGCCACCATTCCAGTGTTTGCACGTATATTCGTACATGAAAGACTTACTAGTTTTCAGCTACTGGGCTTTGCCTTAGTATTACTAGCCTCCTTAGCAATGGCGACGATTGATATTCGCAAACTTAAGTTCTCGGCGGCGCTCTTACCGGTAGTGATAGCTGTAATACTCATGGATGTAGCCAGCATTCTCTCGAAACATTTGTATCAACAAACCGAATTCTATGGCGTGTATATGGGGTTTTGTGCCGGTATGGGACTGGGCGGCGTGAGTTTTCTGTTGCTGAAATTCCGAGATAATAAGCAGGGCTTGGCAGAGATTAAGAAGGGGATTCGCAAAGTATTGCCATTTTTTGTGGCAGCCGAAGCGGTTAACGTGGCTGCTGAATTCACACTCAACCTTGCCATTAGTAATGGGCCGGTCTCGCTGGTGAAAGCCATTGAAGGCATTCAGCCAATGTTTGTACTGGCAATTGCCATTGCGCTGTACTCTTTTGCACCGCGGTACTTTAGAGAGGCCGAAGATCCACAAGTGGGCCGCAAATTATTTTTGATGTTTCTAGCAAGCTTTGGCTTGGGCGTGATCGGCTTCGCTACTCGTTAGCTGGCTTGATAGTAAATTTGCGGAAAAACTCCACCGGTCGCAAGCCCATTTTGTGCTGGCGCAAGCGGTCAATACCAAGATCCATCTCCATATTCAGGAAGTTCACATCATCCTCCACTGCTTTGGTGGCAATATGGTGTGTCATGTAATCAAAGATGTAAGGAATGCTGTAGTCCACCTTCAGATGGTGCATGATGTAGTACTGTTTGCCCTGCGGCCGATGGTAGAGCACAATCGCGTATAATTTGTCGTCCACGTAGAGGCCAGTGTGGCGAATGCCGAGCTTGGTAGCATGTGCCAGCGTCTGCTTAATCGCATGATGCTCGGTGTTTTCTGGGTCGTTGGCCGACGGAGCTTTGTGCGACCACGAAACAATGGCGTCGTATAACTCTTCTTGTACATCTGGCTGGGACAGGTCGAGCTCTTTAAACTCCACCTTGCGCTCTTCTACTTCGCGTAAGAAACGATTGACCTTGCGGCGTGTGCGGCCATGTGCAGGATCTTGCAAGCTGGCCAGCGCTTGGCTATCTAGGATGTACTCATTGTAATCCAGTTCTTCCTCGATAACGAAGTTGTGGCGGTGCTGAATATGGTCGACCACAAACTCCGGCACATGTACTAATTGTTGGGGGTGCTTCTGTTCTTTGAGGTAGTCGAAAATAGTCTGAATAGAGGCATCCACGTCATGCGTCCCCACCAGACAGTAGCCCGAGTTTTCATTGTCAAAGGGCAGGTGGTAATGCAGGACTAGATTCTCATTTAAGACCGACAGTTCTAGCTTACCTTCGAGGTTCCACCAGATGTGCAGGGTAGCAAAAGAAATGTCAGAGAATGGCGGATATTCAGCAACCAGCCGCTCATAATCTTCTTTGTGGTCCAGGAGCAATGGACCGAACTCGGGAAATGTGGACAGCATTGGCCTCAGTATAAAGGACGCTCGGAGTTTTGCGCAACGCATTTATGCTTATTGATTGACATCCCCTAAAGACTATGGATAATTAAAGACATAAGCTAATTGCAAAATATGAAAAACAAACCACAACTTGCCCTTACTCTCGCCTTTCTGGCGTTTGTAGTGTGGTGGGCTAGCTTCCAGCATGTGGTGACGAAGCAAGGCCTGTCTGTGCAATGGTTTGGCGGCACGTATGGTGTGCTCGCGCTCTTTGGTGCGGTTGCTGGCTTTACGGCGGCGCACAAGTGGGGCGGGTTTAAAACTGTGCTTGGCAAAGCCCTCACCTTGTTTTCATTCGGGCTGCTTGCTCAAGAGGCCGGACAGCTTATATATACGTACTATATCTATGGTGCAAAGATCCAAATCCCCTATCCCTCTTGGGGTGATGCCGCCTACTTTGGCAGCGTTCTCATATATGTTGCGGCAGCGCTCGTACTCAGTCATCTTAGTGGCGTAAAGTTCTCACTTAAGGAAAACAAAGGGCGAGCAGTAGCAGTACTAGTACCGCTAGTTTTGCTGTCGGCATCCTACTGGATTTTCCTCTACCATCACCAGTACGACACCTCTAAGCCGCTGACGGTATTCCTCGATTTTGGCTACCCTATGGTGCAGGCTATTTATATCTCAATTGCCATCACTGCCTACTTGCTCTCGCTTAAAATGTTAGGCGGCGTGATGAAGAACGGTATTCGTTTGATTGTACTGGCGCTGACGGTTCAATATGTTGCTGACTTTAACTTTGTGTATCAGAGTAGCCGCGGCACGTATCTGTCTGGAAAATACGCAGACCTTATTTACCTGGTTTCTTACTTTGCTATGGCTACAGCCCTGCTCAAGTTCCGCACCATTCACAATGGTCTTCGTAAGAAAGTACAGGCCACCCCGCCAGCGCCCGCAGCTCCTGCTCCCACCCCAGAAGCACCTACCCCCGACGCTAATACGACAGAGGGAGCTTAGGGATGGACGTCTATGCACAAATTTGCGAAAGCATTATTCGTCACCAAGAAGCGATTATCGGACCAGTAGCTATTGAACAGGCAGAGCAAGTACCAGATTTGCAGGTAGACTGGGCTAATCATAAAGTGACGGTGGGGGGTGATCCGGTAACGGTGATTGATGCCCTTGTGCAGGCGTACAAGAACTTGTTTGGACAAATCTCGGTGGAAGTATCTAAAGAAGCTGCCGGCTCTTTGCTGGCGCAGCTGCATCCCGACCACTTACCCCAAACACTAAGATAGGAGGTAGGCGGTGTCCGAAGATAGCTCCCTCCTCAAAACGGTAGTGCCACGACCCTTGCAGCGCCGGCGGCAGCTGGAACGTGACCTTGAACACGTTACCGAAGAAATGTACAAGCGCAACCGCGAGTTAGCGCAGACCAATCAAACGCTGTCGCTACTGCGGGCTATTGATAGTATTGTGCTTGAGTCACCGGAATCAATGAAGGTGGTGTGTGATCGCATTGCCACGGCCATTACCACTGCGGCTGACTATCCGCTTATTGCGCTACTGACGCGCTCACCACATCACAGCGAGAGCTTAGAGTTGTATGGCTGGAGCGTAAAGAACCAAGCACTACCAGATGATATATTGGGCAAAAAGGTGCCGCTTATAGAACTGGCGGATAATCGATGGCTGGTGAGTAGTGAACGGACCAAAGTTGTTCCGCTCACCGAGCTCAGTGCCGCTGAGATTGCGACCTATCTCGGGTGTTCGGAAGCTACCGCCCGTTCGCTCAAGCGCCGGTTGCCAGTGAAATCCTTGTATTTGGTGAAGCTGATTGCCCGTCAGCGCCTAGTTGGTGTGATGGTTGCCGGTTTCTTTAATGATCCCACAGCCTTATCGGTCCATGATATTGAGCTGATGAACCGCCTGAGTGATCCAGTCGGCGTGGCCATTGATAACCGCTTACTGTTTGAGGAAAACCGTCGTGTGGTCTTGCAGTTGCAACACACGAACGCTCGCTTGCGAGAACTGGACGAAACTAAGGATGACTTCATTAGTATGGCCTCACACCAGTTGCGCACGCCGCTGACATCGGTAAAAGGCTATCTGAGTATGGTGCTAGAAGGAGATGCTGGTAAGTTGACGCCTATGGAACGCAAAATGCTTACCCAGGCATTTATCAGCTCCCAGCGTATGGTCTACCTGATTGCCGATCTTCTGAATGTTTCTCGACTCAAGACGGGAAAGTTTATTATTGAATCCACACCTACCGACCTCTCAGAAATGATTGATGAAGAAATTAAGCAGCTGCAAGAAACGGCTGCGTCACGTTCTATTAAGTTGACCTACAAGAAGCCCAAGTCCTTCCCCCCACTCATGCTGGACGAAACCAAGACGCGTCAAGTCATCATGAACTTTATTGATAATGCCATCTACTACACGCCAGCTGGTGGACGTATTGATATCCAGCTGATCGATCGTCCCACAGTAGTTGAACTAAAAGTAGTAGATAACGGCATTGGCGTGCCCAAAAGCGAACAGCCACATCTGTTTACTAAGTTCTACCGCGCGGGTAATGCCCGTCAGGCACGGCCAGATGGTACAGGCCTAGGCTTATTTATGGCTAAAAAGGTAGTTACCGCCCAGGGCGGAGTCGTTATCTTTGATAGTAAAGAAGGCAAGGGCAGTACGTTTGGCTTTACCTTCTCCAAGTCCAAATTAGCCGCCTCGTCGGCTGTCAAGGCTTAATTTTTTACTGCACGCTAGTGATAAGGGGCATACACTTACCCCTGTTCTTTGAGGTGAAGCCGCTTAAGCTTACTTGACAATGTAATTGACAATAGCGCTTTGATGTGATACTATACACGACAAACATCAAGGGAGGTGTTGCAAGATGAAGTTATTTACTAAAGTTAAGCGCGCAACTGGCAAGAAATTGTTTGTGCTGTTCGCTTTGTTCTTAAGCCTCAGCGTCGGGGGTGTAGTCGGCGTTAATGCAATGAGCTCAAGCTCAGTGGTGAATGCGGCTACTAATTGTAGTGACGTCTCACCCAACTCTATTATTAGTGGTGGTGCGAGTAGTCGTTCCAAATTAATTAGTGACGTCAACAACAGCTCTGAGCTGCAAAAGATTTACGCTAATTCGAACTTTAACCTGCAAAAGGGTGACTACAGTAACTTTGTTAAGAACGCTAAGTCCGGTTTTGCTTACCGCAGCTACAAGGGTCACTCTAACGTTATTGTCGTAGATGGCCAAATTGTTGGTACCAGTGCTGGTAGCATTGGTCGTAAGTTTGACTGCCAAGAAGGCAGTGGCGGTTCTAGTGTCGTACGTACTTTCAACATTGACACTGGCAAGAACAACAATAAGTACTACGGTAGCCTCAACCAATATTCTATGGGCTCCAACTCTCTCCCTGTCGATGTCCTCTTTGATGGCCACGGCCAAGCCCAGTTTGCCGTTATGACTGGTGACTGTGGTAACCCCATGTACTTCCACAAGAACAACGCTCCTGAGTGTAACCACTTGACTGTTAACCAGACGGGTGCGGACCAGAATCACTACGAGCTGACCACTTCTATTGATAAGAACAACAGTACCGAGACTATCAACAAGGTGGTATATAGCTTTAGCGATGGCTCTCCTGACATTACTAGCCGCAGCGCTAGCACCAACTACAAGGTAGACTTTACTGCTAAGAAGAACGTAACGGTTACTTCTACGGTGTACATTAACCTGCCTGGTGGTGGCACTGCTATCGCCAAATCTAACGACTGTAGCAAGCAGATTAAGTTTGTACTGCCTAAAGCAAACACCCAGTGTGGTGTCTTGACTGCTACCGCTGGTAAGCTGGACAACCAGGGTAATACCCTATACACCCTTACTGCCGACAAGACCGTTGCCGACAATGCTACTATCAAGAGCTACACCTTCACCTTTGGCGACGGTAAGCCCAACATGGTAGTAAAGACAAGTGCCAACCACGCCAGTACTACACACGCTTACGCTACCGGTGATTACACTGCCAAGGTTTTAGTTACCTTTGTGACCAACACTGGCAAGACTGTCACTGATGGCAACGATGGTAAGTGTGCTACGCCTGTAAAGGCTGGCGGTCTCGTCTGTAACGATCTGACCCTTACTAAGGGTTCTGTCGACAAGACTACTGGCAACACGGTGTACACCTTGAGTGCCAAGGCTACCCCTACCAACGCTAGTATCTCCAACTTTGTCTTCAGCTTTGGTGACAACAAGACCCAGACAGTTTCAGCAGGTAACGCCACTTCCGCAAAGACAGTTAGTGCTGACGCCCACACCTACGCTCCTGGTACATACCAAGTATCTGTAGTGGTAAATGGTAAGGACACTCACGGCAACGCATTTACGAATGTTACTAGCACCGACTGCGCCAAAACTATTACCGTACAGCCGCCTGCAGGCAAGCTCGTCTGTGGCAACCTGACCGTTGCTTACGGCACAGCTAACGCGCAGGGCAACACTCCTGTAACTCTGACTGCCACTGCTAACGCAACCAATGTGACTATTACCAAGTACGTCTTCACCTTTGGCGACGGCAGTGCCGACAAGCCGGTAGTTCCTGACGTATCTACTCCAAAGACTGCCAGTACTACCCACACCTACGCTCCTAAAGCTACCGACTACACTGCAAGTGTCACCGTATTTGGTACCGACAATGCAACCGGCAAAGTGGTGCAGAACACCAACCAGTACTGTCAGCAACCTGTACATGTACAGATCCCTGAATGTAAGCCAGGCGTGCCAGTAGGCAGCCCTGAATGTTCTACCTTCGCCTGTGTCAGCCTTGACCTCGTACCTGGTACTCCAGCAGCCGACGGTACAATTGTCTACACGCTGAACGCTACTGCTACTGCAACTGGTGATAACAAGATTACCAACTACGTCTTTAGCTTCGGCGACGGCACCGCAGACTTCAGTTTGCCAAGTACCGTAACAAACGCTAGTACCACCCACACCTATGCTCCAAGCACCACTGTTCGGACAGCTAAGGTAACTGTATTTGGCACCGGAAACAACACTGTCATCAGCGACACTAACGCTAACTGTGCTAAGCCAGTTACTCCGACTCCTGTTAAGAACCCAAACATTACCATTACCAAGACTGTCGGTGATGAGCATGTGAAGCAAAAGACTGTGCAAGTTGGCCAGAACTTCCCATACCAGTTGATTGTTAAGAACACTGGTGACCAAGACCTGACCAACGTACTGGTAACTGATACCGCCCCTGCTGGCGTAAGCCTGCTGAGCGCCGACCTCGGTACCGTCAACAGCGAGACTACCTGGAGCTACACTATTCCTAGCCTGGCTAAGGGTGATAGCGTAACGATCAACATCGTGGCTGTAGTTAAGAGCTACGTCGCTGGTAACCTGGTAAACACGGCATGTGTAAACGCTCCTGACGTTAACCCAACGCAGCCAAGCCAGCCTGACAGCTGTGACACTGCAACTGTTAACACTCCTCAGGTGCTGCCTGCCACCCTGCCTAACACCGGTGCCGGTAGTGTGATTGGTATCTTCGGTGCCAGCGCTATCATCGCCACTGTTGCTCACCGCCTGTTCCTGAGCCGCCGCTTGTCCCGCAATCAGTAACCTGTGGATAACCACTAGCGTTTCTACACAAACTGTGCTAAGCTGCAAATCAGTGTTCTAGAGCAATCGTGACTGACCGCTCCTAACAAAAATAAATTAACTCTCAGAGAATCCCCAGACTGCTCATTACATTATGAGCGAAGGGGATTTTCTATTTGGTGAGTTAATTGACAACTCAGACAATAAAGTGGTATGTTCAAGGTAATAACCTAGCGAACAAAAAATAAAAGGAACATAAAAATATGAGACGGCGCATAGGATTTCTAAAGAAGCAGTATTTACTGCTCGGGTTGCTAGTTTCTGTGGCAGCCTTTGTTGGCATGGCAGCACCCAAGGTGAGTGCGGCTGACTGTGATGACAATGCCATTATCTACTGTGGTTTTAGCGCCTCAGGTTCTGGTACTAACCATGTTACTGCCCGGGAAAACTTTATCAAAACGGTTCGCTCCAATGATAGTGGCGGCCCAACACCCCATCACGACCTGATTGCTGTATATAAGGCCTATAACCTCGATTCAACCCAGTACGACCGATTTGTCTCCTATGCAAAGCAAGGTGTAACTACACGCAGCGGTGACATTATAGTGAATGATCAGGTGGTAGCTACTAACGGCAATAGTATTGGCCGGTTAGAGCGTTATCAGGGCAGCCACCCATTCTCTAAGACCATTGGTAACACAACCTACTGGGGAAATGTTAATAGCCAAGCGTTCAAAGCCGGCACTGACAGCATCCCGGTAACGGTGCTGTTCGATACCAAGGGTGTGCCAATCTTTGCTGTGATGAACAGTTGCGGTAACCCTATGGACTTTACGCCTGTCCATCCCACGTATTCTTGTACAAATCTGGACGCCAACCCGGTAAGTGGCCAACCCGGCAAATTTAGCTTTAAGACTAATGCTCGTGCAGCCCACGGGGCAATTATTACCCAGTTGGTATATCACTTTGGTGATGGCTCAGAATACGTAAGCCACGATGTAAATCAAGTGGTCTATCACACCTATACGAAATCAGATAACTACAAAGCTACCGTCACTGTCTCGATTGCCTTGCCAGGCGGTAATACAGATACTATCGTTGGTGCCGACACTGGGTGTTGGACAATGGTGAAAGTGGCCTTGCCGTTCTATCAGTGTTTGCAACTCACCGTCACGGCGGTGCCAGACCAAAAGAACACGTATCAATTCATTGCGAAGGGGACATTCCAGAATGGTGCCACGCTAACTGGTGCTAACTTCACCTTTGGTGATGGTAAAACTGTCAGCAACATTGGTCGCTCGACGTCCTCAACAGTAACTACCACCCATCAATATGGGCAGGATGGAAAATATAATGCCTCGGCGACCATGCTCGTGAAGCTGCCGAATGGGACGGTAACTACAACCAATCCATGTCCGGCGACTGTTAAGGTAGCGGCCTATGGCTGTATCCAGCTCACTGGTGAATTGCTCCAACCATTGTCCTATCGCTTCGTGGTCACGGCCAATGCGACCCAAGGTGCCAAACTAAACAGCATTGACTTTAACTTTGGTGATAACAACACGGCTAACGGAGTTAAACCCACAAACCTCACCGCCACTATAGATCACACCTATGCCGCCAACGGGGATTACACCATTACGGCTGTCCTCCATTTCCAGGTGGGCAAGCTGGTGAAAGACGATACTTGTACTGCTACTGTGAGCAAAACTGTCACTCCGGAATGTCAGCCAGGCATCCCCCAAGGCAGTTCACTTTGTTCCTGCCAATACAACCCCAGTGTGCCGGCTAATTCTTCGCAATGTGTGCTGCCAAACACGGGGGCAGGCGATGTGATTGGCATTGCCGGTGTCACTGCCATAGTTGGCTTCTTCATCTATCGCCAGTTCATCTACCGAAAGCACAGGTTCCATACTAATAATGGGACGCTGAACCGTTTGCTTGGTGAGGAACCGTCGGCCGCCGATCATACCGACAAGGCCGTCGAGCTTCACAAGGCTATTCACGAACGCAATCACCAGCCACTGAGTCATGCGACATACCACCGTCCGCACCGCTTCCGCCCGCGCTCACACGGTGACCATCACGAACAGTAGCCTCCCGAAAATCCCTAGAAAGTAAGCACTAGGGATTTTCATTTTGCCTCTGTTATGGTACAATTTTGTGGTTGATTTTCCAGTCTAATAAATCTGGAAAAATAAGCAATCATCGCCAAAGCTTATCATTTATTGGAGGCTGCGGCCCCTCACGCTTTGCGTGCGGACCCAAATCCTCGGCAAAAGATTTTATGCGAGCACAAAATCATTTTGCCTGCGGTTTGGCCCCTTCGTCTATCGGTTAGGACATCAGGTTTTCATCCTGGCAAGAGGAGTTCGACTCTCCTAGGGGTCACCATTTAGTTTTATGAATAGTGATGACAATAGCAATATAGAGGTGGCGCTTAGGGATTTTCTCGCCCAAGTAGGTGAGGACGTGAACCGCGAAGGTTTGACGGAAACTCCTAAGCGTTTTATTAAGCAAATTCAGGAGTGTTTGAGCGGGTATCAGGACGACCCCAAAAAGCATCTCAAATTCTTTGATAGCGAAGGCTATGACGAGTTGGTAGTTGTGCGCGGCATTAGCTTCAGCAGCATTTGTGAACATCATTTGCTACCGTTCTTCGGTCAAGTCGACATCGCCTACATACCGGGCAAAAAGATCCTAGGCCTTTCGAAGTTTGCGCGGGTGGTAGATGCCTTTAGCAAGCGCTTACAGGTGCAGGAACGGCTGACCCAACAGCTCGCTGACTTTTTGGACGAGCAGCTCAAACCAGAACTTTTGTTAGTACGTGTTACCGCGGCACATACGTGTATGATTGTGCGCGGGGTTTCACGTCCGCAAAGCCAGGCAGAAACCCTGGTGGTGCGTGGTGATCAAGCAGGGCGCGAGCACCTCATCGCACAATTCAATACCCCCTGAGCCCCAACTTCTGCTAGTATCTAAAGTATGCCAATCCTCGACATGGTGGTAATTGTAACGATGGCGGTCTGGGGCTTTATGACGGCCTGGTTCCTGCTGTCGTACATGGTGGATCGGGCTGATTTGATTGATATTGCTTGGGGTCTGGGCTTTGTGTGGGCAGCGTGGCTCACGTGGATGTTGCAGGGCGGCGGACTAGGCATAAAACTGGCCGCCGCCGAGTTTACCACGCTGTGGGGGCTCCGCTTGAGCCTGCATATCTTACGGCGAAATGTACACAAGGCCGAAGACCATCGTTATCAGGAGTACCGCGATAAGTGGGGTAAGCATTTCTGGACGTTTAGCTACTTTCGGATCTTCCTAGTCCAGGGAGTACTCATTGTGGCCATCAGCAGCAGTGTTATGGCAATTATGCTTGCTACCGCAACCGCTCGCAGCTGGCTGGCAGTCATTGGTTTTGTAGTTTGGGGTCTAGGTATTGTGTTAGAAGCGGAGGCCGATGCTGAGCTGGTTAAGTTCGTCCGACGCAAACAGCCTGGCCAAATTATGACTAGTGGTCTGTGGCGCTATAGTCGACACCCTAACTACTTCGGTGAACTTACTACTTGGTGGGGCGTAGCAATTGTGGCGATAAGTTTTGGCCAATGGTGGGGAGTTATCGGTGCTGCAGTTATTACGCTGCTTATCACCAAAATTTCCGGCATTCCATTACTCGAGAAACACTATGCCAACAACAAAGCATTTCAACGATATAAAGCACACACCTCCATCCTCATTCCACTACCACCTAAGAAATAGAGTTTCCATCTGGTAGCGTAAGCGGTATACTGGTCCTTGAAGCTAAAAGGTGGGGATCTTACGCGTGTTCAGCAAAAAAACAATTCGCGACATTGACCTAAAGGGCAAAACGGTACTTATGCGGGCCGACTATAACGTGCCACTGCAGGACGGCAAAATAACTGACGATTATCGCATACAACAGAGTCTGCCAACCATTCAGTACTTGCTTGATAAAAAGGTCAAACTGATCCTATGTTCGCACCTAGGGCGCCCAGAAGGTAAGCCGAACCCGGCTATGAGCCTTTTCCCCGTTGCTAAGCGGCTGCAGAAGCTGCTGAATCAAGATGTAGAATTTGTTCCTGACTGCGTTGGCGAGCGGGTAGAGAAAGCGGTGGCCAGCATGAAAGCTGGCGATGTGCTGCTCCTGGAAAACGTTCGTTTCCACCCGGAAGAAGAGGCAAATGATGCCAAGTTTGCCAAGCAAATGGCTGCCCTGGCAGATGTGTTCGTCCAGGATGCCTTTGGTGTGGTGCATCATGGTGCCGTCTCTGTCTCCGAGCTACCCAAGTACATGCCAGCCGTGGCTGGCTTTTTGCTGGAAAAGGAAGTGGACACTATTACTGGTGTTATGGAGAACCCCAAACGGCCGTTGATGGCCATTGTGGGTGGTGTAAAAATCGCTGACAAACTTGACGTTTTAAATCGCTTTATCGACATTGCAGATTTTGTAGCAGTCGGTGGGGCCATGGCCAATACATTCTTGGTCGCACAGGGTATAAAAGTCGGTGCGAGTATCTATGACAAAGAGGGGATAAAGTTTGCTAAAGAAATCCTCGCCAAAGCCGAAGCTAAGTCCAAGAAGCAGCCATTTGTGTTTGCTTTGCCGCACGACGGCGTAGTGGCCACCAAGATTGATAAAGCTGCGCCAACCCGCATCGTCGACTGGACTGGGCACGTGATGTCGCAAATCCAGCATTATCCTAAAACCTCGCCGGCTAGCAGCAGCCAAGTGGCGGATGACGAGATGATCCTCGATATTGGGCCGTTTACCTCGTCGTTTTATGCCGGAGCGGTACAGCTTGCTAACACCGTAGTGTGGAACGGTGCCGCCGGCGTAACCGAAACGCCGAGCCTGCATGATCCCATTGGCCCAACCGCTCATGGCACCGAAACGATCCTGGAAGCCTTAATTGGCGAATTTGGCCACAAACCGTACACCTTAGTTGGTGGCGGCGACACGGTAGGGTACGTGGAAAGCCGGGGCATGGTTGCCAGCTTCGATCACGTTTCTACAGGAGGTGGCGCTAGCATGGAGTTACTCTCTGGACATAAGCTGCCGGGCGTAGAAGCATTGGAAGATAAGAAGTAGGTGGTATAGTAAGCGTAAACGTTATGGCTAGAAAAATTCTCATCGTCGGCAACTGGAAAATGCATTTGAATACGCACGAAGCCAGTATGCTCGTGCATCGCCTGAACGAACGCATTAAGGCCCACCGCAACATAGAGATTGTGCTGGCGCCGAGTTTTCTGAGTTTGCAACCTCTGAGCTTGGAAATTGATCGCCGCAAATTCCGCTTGAGCGCCCAAGATGGCTACTTTGAGGATGAAGGCGCGTATACGGGAGAAGTGTCGTTTACTATGCTGCGCGACTTAGTTCATTACGCTATTGTGGGTCACTCAGCACGACGCATTTACTTTAACGAGAGTTTAGAAACCGTTCGCGATAAGGTAAAGGCAGCAGTACGTAACGGCATCGTACCAATCTTGTGTGTGGGTGAAACCAAGCAAGAACGGAGTGCCGGCGAAACTCGACAAGTTATCCACGATCAGCTTACAACCGCATTGAGCAACCTTACCGCCGAAGAAATTGCCGGTATGGTGATTGCCTACGAACCGGTATGGGCGATTTCGACGTTCCAAGGCGAAGTGGCCAAACCCGATGACATGACTCGTGAATTTCGATTTATTCGACACCAAGTTACTGAACTGTATGGTGCTCAAACAGCCGAAGCAGTGCGTGTAATCTATGGCGGTAGCGTCGATGATACCAATGCTCGGGCCTACCTAGAAGTGGAAGGTTGTGATGGCCTATTACCAGGAGCCGCCAGCTTAAATTACCAGAAGTTTACCGGTATTGTGGATAGTGCATATCGCTTGCTGACCGAACGGGAGAAATCATAAATTTATGGCTGAAGCTAAAAGTAAAACAGGTAACCAAGTATTTGACGTAGCTAAGCCCGGACAAACTGCTGCTGAGGCTAGTGCCAAGCCAATTATTGTCACTAATCATCCAATGCTTAAAGATCCCATGATGGTAGAAGAAAAGCCGGCAGAGAACGCCCCAGATGCTCCTAAAGAAGAATCTACTCCCATCCCCTCAACGAGTAAGCTGAGGATTGAACCACTGCATAGGGAAGCTGAAGAGCAAGATACGTCAGCTGATACCCCTGACACAAAGACGGAAAATAGTGCAACTACTGAATCCGAGCCAGCTAGCAAATCGGAAGATGTGCCTGAGGACGAAACACCCGACACAGCTAAGAAAAGCAAAACTGACATCCAAAACGATGAGGTTGCAGAACGGAAAGCGGTCGAGCGTGAGGCCGAACTAGAAAAGCTGGTAGAAAGCCGCAAATATTACTTGCCCATTAACCAAGTCGTTAAACGCCGCAACAAACGTATGCTGTGGATTGTGCTCATACTAGTAGTTGCCCTTGGTGGGGCATATGCGGCGCTCGATGCTGGCTATCTAAATGTTCCTGGTGTCAAAGCACCCACGCATTTCTTCAAGACATCGAGTAAGCAGTAGTAAGTCTAACTCACAACAGAGTTTGCAGCGTTCAATTGCTATAATAGGTCGGTGGAAACAGATCTGTTAACTGGCTTAAATCCGGAGCAGCGACGGGCGGTAGAAACAACTGAGGGGCCGTTGTTGATTCAGGCTGGCGCCGGTAGCGGCAAGACCAAAACCCTAACCCATCGCATTGCGTATTTAATTGCGACCCACCGTGCGACGCCGTACAACATTTTGGCTGTGACCTTCACCAACAAAGCCGCCAAGGAGATGCGCGGGCGCGTTGCCATGCTGCTAGGCCAGAGTGCGGATAACCGGTCATTCATGCCGTACATGGGCACCTTTCACAGTATTTGTGTGCGATTGCTAAGGATGGACGGCGAAAGCTTGGGTATTCCACGCAGCTTCGTGATTTTTGATGAGTCTGATCGACTAGCGGCTATTAAACAAGCCAGCAAGCAATTAATGATAGACGAAAAGGCCTTTCCGCCGCGGACGCTCAGCGGGCTGATCAGCAGTGCTAAAAATGATCTGTTAGGGCCGGAGGAATACGCTGGCGTTGCTAGCAGCCCGGCAGCTAAAACCGCGGCCCAAGTATACCCGCTGTATCAAAAGATTTTGCGTGAGGGTTCGGCGCTCGACTTTGACGACCTCATTAATCGCACGGTAACGATGCTAGAAACCCAACCCGAGGTGCGTCAAAAGTGGCAGCAACAGTTCAAATACATCATGATCGATGAGTATCAAGACACTAATGCCGCCCAGTATAAGCTCGTCAAGCTGCTCACGAGCCCAAGCAAAAATATTGCAGTGGTAGGAGATGACTGGCAATCGATTTACTCGTGGCGCGGTGCCGATTTTCGCAACATCCTCAACTTTGAGCGTGATTACAAAGACTGCACCGTTATTAAGCTTGAGCAAAATTACCGCAGTACTAAAAACATCCTAGATGCAGCACACGGCATAATTACCAAGAACGCACAGCGTAGCGATAAGCAACTCTGGACTGAGGCCGGCGATGGTATGCCGGTGCAAATGGTACAAGTGATGAGTGAGCGGGCCGAGGGCGAGGCCATTGTGCGCCGCATTCGTATGGCGGTGGATGGTGGCCGCCGACGTTATGGCGACTTCGCTGTGCTGTATCGTACCAATGCTCAGAGTCGCTCCATCGAAGAGGCTTTTGTGCATTACAACGTACCGTACCGAGTGGTGGGCGGTGTGCGCTTCTATGATCGCAAAGAAATTAAAGACATTATGGCGTATTTGCGGCTCATCTTTCAGCCGGAAGACCGTGTGAGCTTTGAGCGAATTGTGAATGTGCCGACGCGGGGCATTGGGGCCAAGTCGCTGCAGACGTTCTTTACCTGGCAACAACAGGAAGAATTGTCGCTGCTGCAAGCTTTGACCGAAGTTACACGTTGCAGTGAACTTACTAGCAAAGCCCGGGGTAGTCTCGGAGAACTGGGTGACATTTTGGCCAGTTTGCGCAAACTGATCGATGAAGCTTCGGTAGCAGGCCTGATTGATTCATTGCTCAGGCGGATTGATTACTTGCATGCGCTCGATGATGGCACGCCACAGGGTGAAGCCCGGGTAGAGAATGTTAAAGAATTATTAAGCGTGGCCCAGGAGTACCAAGATCTCGGTCTCGAAGGCTTCCTCGAAGAAGTAAGCTTGGTGAGCGATATCGATAGTGCTGACTTTAGCGGCGATACGGTCACGCTCATGACACTACACGCCGCTAAGGGTCTAGAATTTCCAGTAGTATTTATGACCGGTTTGGAAGAAAGCATCTTCCCCCATAGCCGGGCCCTGTACGATCAAGCCGAAATGGAAGAAGAGCGTCGCCTGTGTTATGTGGGCATGACGCGCGCTCGTGAAGAACTCTACATGCTGTACGCTTCTGCCCGAATGCTCTACGGGGGCATGCAGCACAACCCACCGAGCCGATTTTTGGCAGAAATTGATGCTGAATTCCAGACTGCAGAACCGGCAAGTACCAATCTGTTCGGAAGCGATAGTTTTGGCGAATCTTCATCCGTGGATGAGTACAATCAAGAACCACGATACGTACCGGAGCTCAACGAAGGGGACAGCGTCCGCCACCAACTCTTTGGAGTAGGCACGGTAGTAGAAATCGACGGCGATACCGTAACGGTCTACTTCCGAGGCAAAGGCGCAAGGAAGTTAAACATCGCCTTTGCTCCCCTCGAGAAGTTATAAGCTTCTTTGCTATACTACCTACAGCGAACGACTACTATATGAGGGTTTGATAGTTTTTGGTATGGATAAAACGATTCGAAAGGTAAAGCTGCATTTAAGGCGGCAGAAGCGTGAGCAAGTGCGCCGCATTAAGCGTGTGCGCAAGCATCCCGTGATGGTGCCGATTGCTACGTTTTTGGGTCTGACACTTATAACGCTCTCTGGTTTGTTCGTATACGGACACATTAGCAAAGCTAAGTTCCGACCACTCAACAACTACATTGTCATTGTGTCGCACGACCATCACAGTCAGACAGTGCCAACCAACGAACGAACAGTTGGCGCACTAGTAAAGAAGCTGGGAATTCGCTTGTCGCCTGGCGATCGCTTGGAGCCAGCCGCCGATACCAAGATTGAGCAGGACAACTTTCGAGTGAACATCTATCGCGCAGTGCCGGTGGAGATTGTAGTAAATGGTCAGCGTACGTTTGCCCTTAGTGCCGGCACGACGCCCCGTACGATCGCAGCCCAGGTTGGGGTGACCATCTATCCGGAAGATGCTGTGGAAGTTGCGCCAACCAGTAACTTCCTAGACCACAACAGTTTGGCTGAACAGGTTGTGGTGGATGCTGCCAAGCCTATCAACTTGAATTTGTATGGTACGCCTACCGTTACTCGAACTCGCGCTGCGACCGTGGGCGCCCTACTTAAGGCCAAGCATATCACGCTGGGCAGTGGGGATAGTGTGCAGCCCGCGCAGAACACACCCATCACCCCTAATTCACAGGTATATCTTATTCATAGCGGTACCCAAATTGCCAGTGTTACCCAAACTATTCCTGCACCAACGCAAACCATTCACGATAGTACCCTAACGTTTGGTACCAGTGCTGTCCGTCAGGCGGGGAGTCCGGGCCAGCAAGTGGTAACCTATCAAGTTGATCTACAAAATGGCAAAGAAGTTGGTCGCAGGCAAATCCAAGTAGTGGTAACGGCACAACCGGTCACCCAAATTATCGCCGTGGGTAATGCCGTGTCTATCCCGGCCGACAAGCAAGCGGTGATGGCGCAAGCCGGCATTGCCTCGAGTGACTACGCCTACGTGGATTATATTGTCAGCCGAGAGTCTGGCTGGTGTCCCACAAAGATGCAGGGACAATACGGTGCCTGCCCAGGCTATGCTCCCACCTCCTTCCCGTCGTACTTAGGCTATGGCCTGGGGCAGGCAACGCCGGCCACGAAGATGTCATCCTTTGGGGCTGACTGGGCCACTAACCCCGTTACCCAATTGCGCTGGGCGACAAGCTATGCTGATGGTCGCTTTGGTAGTTGGGAAGCCGCCTATGAGTATTGGGCTTCACACCACAACTGGTAAAGACTCCCTCTGCAAGTTATTTCACACTGTGTCTGCAAGCGATTTTACAGCGTACTGTAACGAATTCATTTAGACTGGAGTATACCAATAGCAACATAAGCAAAGGAGGTAAGAATGGCAACAAGCAACCGTGGATTTGCAAGCATGGATTCAGATAAGCAAAAGGAAATTGCTAGCAAGGGTGGCCGAGCCAGCGGTGGTAACTTTGCGAACGACCGTAAGCGCGCCAGCGAAGCAGGCAAGAAGGGGGCTGCAGCGCAGTCAACTGAAGCCAAGCGTCGTGGTGGCGAGAACAGTCACCGTAACCGCTAGATCCTGCCTGTAATCCTGAACCTGATACGAGGGGATGGGAATCTTTCCTCTCTCCTCGTAACCGCAAGGAAGCCTCTTTTGAAATCTTATAAAAGATCGAATGAATCGGAGGAAATATGAGCATTATTGTTATGTTAATTATCGGTGGCCTCATTGGTTGGGCTGGTGCCCGCGTTATGGGTCGCGAAGAAGGTATTCTTGGCAGCGTAGTAATTGGTATTATTGGTGCTTTCATTGGTAATGCTTTGGCTCGGATGCTGGGCAGCGGTAGCGAAAGTTACCTAAGTCTTACGTGGGCTGGCGTACTATGGTCCTTTATTGGAGCCATTGTTCTGGCCGCCCTCCTCAATGCGTTCCAGAGCCGTCGTCACTACGGTGATCATGTCTAGACCCTCCTGACATACCTTTAGGCAGACAAGTGCTGGTGGTAAATCCCGCCAGCACTTGTTACTATGCAGGGGCATGAAAGATCCGTTACCTAAAAAATCCCTTGGCCAACACTGGCTAGCTGACGAAGCTGCCCTGCAAGCCATATGCGATGCTGCGGCAGTAAATGAAAAGGATTGGGTTGTAGAAGTTGGCCCCGGGCTTGGGACCCTCACACAACAACTTATAAACCGCGCCGATCACGTCACCGCTGTAGAATTCGATCCTCGCCTCGCTGCGGAGCTGCCAGGTCGGGTGATCGCCGATAACCTAGAAGTCGTCCACCAGGATATCTTGCAGTTTGATTTCACTACATTGCCAGCCGATTATAAGGTCGTGGCCAACATTCCGTATTACCTGACGAGCAATCTTATCCGCACCTTGAGCGAAAGCTCCAACCAGCCACAAATGGCTGTACTGCTAGTGCAAAAAGAAGTGGCCGAGCGCGTAGTGGCCCAACCTGGTGGCATGTCTGTGCTCAGTGTAACAGCGCAGTTTTACTGGCAAGCTAGTTTGGGCAGGGTGGTACCGGCTGATTTATTTACACCGCCACCTAAGGTGGATTCACAGATCTTGATTCTGACACGTCACGCCCAACCGTTATTTGATACTGTGACGCCCAAAGATTTCTTCCGGGTGGTGAAAGCCGGCTTTGGTGAGCGTCGCAAAAAGCTCCGCAGTAGCCTGAGCGGGGGACTGCGCATTAGCAAGCCCGAAGCCGAAACATTGCTAACCCAGGCCCGTATTGACCCCAACCTCCGCGCCCAAGCCCTTAGCCTCACCGATTGGTACCGTTTGTACCGCGAAGTATACGCTTGACTTGTTAAGTATAGCGGGCGTACAGTGAGGTCAGGAGGTCACTCATGGAAACAGACCAAACGACGCTCATTCACAGCTTGCTGCACCACCTTTCGGCGGTATTTAACCGCGAATGCGACCAGCTGCTCCAAGAACAATTCGGCATCGGCTTTGCTCAATTCAAAATCTTGGATGCCCTCAGTAAAAACCCAGCCACCCAGCAAAAACACCTGGCTATTACTCTTGGCCAAACCGAGGCCAGTATTAGCCGTCAAATAAAACTACTCCAACAAAGAGATTTTATAGACACCCGGGTAAACCCGGAGAACCGCCGCGAACACCACACTGTCCTCACCTATAAAGGCCAACGCCTAACAGAGGCGGCGCAGCAAATCCTCGGCAGTTTCTACATGGCATCCCTGCAGCATATGCCGGTCAAACAGCAGACACAATTGCTCGAACTGCTCTCTCAAGTCCACCGCTAGTCAAAACGCTTACATTTATGGTATAATACAAGTTCGTCCACAGGAGTGGGCGCCACATACGTGGGGCTGAATTTTAAGCTCGACGTTGGACTTTATCGGTTAGATCAGCAGGTCGCTTGTCAGCGTATAGGCAAAACTCAATAGATGCAAATCCATTGAAACGCGTAGCAAACTTCTTCGCTAATGCTTTGGCACCACGCGCAGATTTTGCTTTCGCAACAGCTTAAGTTAAACCTTGAGCAGTGCCTCAAGTGACTTCAGATAGCTGAAAGGCATTTTATATTTTCTGGATGCTCAAGCACTCCCATCCGTAGTGTTTGCTAAGACCAGGATTGCTCGCTCGGAATGTTCGTTCATTTTGATACCCGAGCGCTAAGACAATAAAGTGAACTAAGCCTGTAGAAGACTAACCAAGATAAACCGACGGACGCGGGGGCAGTACCCGCCAGCTCCACCAAAAACGCATTATCCCCACCGGATAGTGCTTTTTTATTGCCGTCGCCAGCTATAATAGCTGTGTTATCGATTTAACGGGTCTGGAGCTCGGGTAGATGAGCGCCCAGTTGCGGACTGGGAAGTCGCGAGTGCAATTCTCGTCAGATCCATTGAGTCGATAAAATAAGGAGAAAGTATTACAACCTACAACCTAAACGGTCTAGTTAAGCACCAGCCAAGCGGTGCACGCTATGTGGTCAAGCAAATACCTCGGAAAGAATACCTTATTAAGCTCAGATCTCGACTCCAAGATGATGTTGGTTTCGTCATCAATAAGCTAATCGAGAGGAACGAAGAGGAGCCACATATTGGGTTCTTTGTGATGGTTAGAGCTATCATGCCTATCATTGAAGCCGTGGCAACTAGTGAGGGTCGTCAACCACAACTACTCCTAGAAGATCTGGGCATAGGAGCGCCACATGTTATATGGAATCTTTACCGAGACATTTTTCTACACAATGATGAGTTTGTAGTTGCTGCCGTAGGAAAACTGGGAGTACCGAGCGGCATTATTTTTACTTACCCAGAAGATAATAAGGAGCTATCCGACACACTTGCCAAAGACGGGCTAAACTTTGATCCATTTCGCACCCAAAGAGAGCTCATATCGTATCTAACAGGCAAGATCGACTCTAGCGATGAAAAGTCTCAGGTCGATATTATTGGGGCGGTCGAATACGAAGAAGTAAGCAATAATCAAGAAGTCGTTAATATTGTTAGTGAGATTGAGCAGATCCATAAAGCCCAGCAGCGGGGCAATAACTACTAGGCATATAGTTCTGCTCGTGACGAACCCATACGGTGGGTAGGAGTTGTTGCCATCGTCTCAGTTCTGCCACGATTTGAGGTCAATTTTTCCCCATGTGCTCCACCAAATTTGTTACAAAGACTTCCACGACGGAAGTCTTTTATGATGCTTTTGTTTAAAAATCGTCAATACGGTACGATACTTAAGATATGCCAGATAGTGTCAATCGAGCGGGTTTTCTTAGCTCCCGTGCACAAGAATACTTTACTGATCAGCAAACTTTTCTAGCAGCAATTACTGATAGTAGAGATGCAGTGGATTACAAGGGTGGACTCTTTGTGGCTGGTAATTTTCTCCACCGAGCAATTACGCGTGATGTAGTAAACTACGTGGCTTTGTATAGGCAAAATCTAACAGAAACAGCCACGTGGGATACCCCCGAGGATGCAACAAGAATGTTGGCAAATCAGGCAGCGCGAGCTGTGCGCGAAGACACTCAGCATGGTATCTATCTCAGCCTTGCTGAATTAACCTGCGGTGCCTTAGTCGTACGTGGTGATGAGGCCCGTATAAACAGGACTAAAGAACTTGGGAGGCGCATTGTGGTACAAAGGGCCCACCGCGAAGCTTTTTACTTGGCAGATGCGGCAAAAGCAGCGCAACAATATGTTCCACTCTATGATGAAGCTGTCGGAAAGCCACTGCACGTCCGTGCGGCAGAATCTTATGGCAAAAATGGCCTCACACCTCTCTATACAACGCCAAAAGCCGAAGGCCGTCGATTCCAGCGGCTCATTGATCAAATAAGAAACGCCGACTACTCAGGCATAAAGGAAGCAATACAGGTTCCTGCTCCTAGTTCCAGCAGGTTGAAGAGGATTGCTCAGGCCATAAAAGTGAGTAAACCTACACGACAGCTTATTCGCGATGCCACTAGACCTGGATTGGTGGATCAGGCTCTGGAAGAGGCATTTGACATGTTTTATCCGAAGTGGGACTTAGGAATAAAAGATGATGACGTGCTCTTTATAGCGAGATTTGCTTCCAAGGTTAACAGACTTTTAGAAGGTGCTGGCCGGCGCAACCTAGGTATAGCTGAAGACCCGAGGGCTAGGTACATGTCTGTAGTAACTAATGAGTTAACTAGTTGGAATATACCCCGGCAGACGGCTATTTTTGGAGATGGAATTACATCTGCCGCAGCGCGAGAACCTAAATAGGTTAAGTTAATTAGATAGGTGAGTGCGCGGAATCACAGGTGGTTCTGTTGCTGCGTCATGGCGCCATAAAAATGTGGAGCGGACAATAGAGATATATAAATTGGAGGGCGCCTATGCAAGTTTTAAAAGAAAAATTCCGATAAGACATTTTAATGAAGTAAGGAAGCGTTATGAGCTCGACACCAACCCAAGTTAAACCCACAGTTACACGCCACTCTGACCTTAGCTTCGACGACATGTACTACGAGATCAGTCATGACTGGCGACGCAAGGCACAGGCGTTACAAATTCGCCGCTGGCGAATCCTCAAACACGAAACAAAGCCAGACTAAAACCACCCATATATTATTCACTTTGCCTGTAGGAGCACCTTGCAGGCTACCACACCTTTCCGTACGACCCCGGCGCTATAAGACAGAAATAACAAATATGTTAGATGTTTTAGCGAGATAAGGAGGGAGTATGAATCAGCAACCACCGGCGTTTGCGGTCAAACCGCGAACTTCCGCGCAAATACATTATTTTAAACCACAGGACCCTGTACCGTCGGGGATGCTGGACAGAGTAAAAGCCGAGTTACGGGCGCAGGGTGCCGTTGCTTTTGACCTGTTGTTGCCCGAAGCTCGATATTTGCCACATTTGTTGCAGCAGAATGAGCAGATTAGGGGCTCGGTGTTTGGCAAATATGAGCATGGGCGCGGTGTGCTCGTGGCAACTGACCAACGCGTGCTGTTCCTAGATAAGAAGCCATTTTACATGCACGTGGACGAGCTAAACTATCTGCTGATTGGCGGTGTGACATACACCCAAACCATCTGGGTGGGGCACGTAACACTACACACCAGCCTCGGGGATTACCATTTGCGTACCTTTAACCTAAAGAACGCCATAAATTTTGTCGAGTACATCGACCGGCGCTGTTTGAAGGAAGACGGCTACGTAACCACCAACGATATCAGCTAGTTTGCGCCGAAGCATGATGGAAGCGTGATCGGCGTCATGGTCCATTTAACAGAGGCGGAATACACTGGCAATAGACGGGAATGCACCACATAAAAGAAAGGAGCAAACGCGCTGGCTGCAGTTCTGCCTAGAAGGGAGAAAAGGTTATGAAACTTTCATGGAGAGACATGGTGGCGGGCGTACTAGCAGCGCTCGGTGCTGTAGTAGTATTCGCCAAATTACAAGACTACACTTGGTGGCTCATTGGTAGCTACAAGGGAGCCCTGGCTGTCATAGCAGTTCTAGGATTAGCCATTTTCGTAACATACGCTGTAGAACTATTTTCGTTCGCCACTTTTGCTGTTACGGGTGAGCTGTTCTTGTGGTTTATAGCAGCTACTGTAATTATCGGTAGCCTGTTTACCGCTACCACGCAGTTTGAGTTTATCTCGGCGGCAAGTTTAATTGGCTTGTCATGGCTGGCTGAATTTAGCGGCCACGCGTGGGGTACAACGCACAAACACGGACCGCACTATCTTGCGGCCGGTTAATGGAAAGGGCAGCTTCTGGCACGCGTAGCAAGTCATTCAGCCAGGGGCTGCCCTTATAAAACTATGTCGCAGAAGGAGGATAGGTATGACGTACAACTTGACTACTACCCAAGCGGTAGCCTTGAGCATAGCTTTGGTATGGGAGCTGGTATGGAAAGCAATAGCACTGTGGCGAGCCGCTCGACGTCAGGAACCGTACTGGTTCGCGGCACTATTGGTAATTAATACCGTCGGTGTTTTCTCCATTGCGTATCTTTTAGTTACTGGTCAAAACAGAAGGGAGGCTACTTAAATGGAAGCTGCTACTTTAGAAAAGGTTGATTATCGCAAGAAGTACCATGAGTTCTATTCGCCACCAAGCGATCAGGTGCAAGCAGTTACCATACCGCCTATGCAGTTTGCCATGATAGACGGTAAAGGAGCAGCTGAAGGGCCCGAGCAATCGCCGGAATTTCAGAATGCCATCGGTGCACTGTACGGCGTCACCTTCACACTTAAAATTGGTCGCAAAAAAGCTGGTGTTGCTCCAGACTATACCATTGGACCACTAGAAGGACTGTGGTGGATGACCGACGGTGGTGAGTTTGATATGCAGCGCCCGGCAGATTGGCGTTGGACACTCATGATTTTCCAGCCGGAGTTTATTACGGCAAATGACTTTGCTGAGGCGGTGGAAGCGTTAAAAGCTAAGAAGTCCAATCCCGCATTAGATGCGGTGCGGCTAGCAATGTTTGACGAAGGCCGAGTCGCGCAAATCATGCACATTGGTCCGTATGCCGAAGAAGCTGAGGATATCCGAAAGCTGGATGCATATATACAGGAACATGGCTTTACGTCACGAGGACGGCACCACGAAATATACCTAGGTGATCCGCGTCGCGCCAAGCCAGTAAACCTTCGCACTATACTCCGGCACCCGATTAGTTAGGGCGAGCCTACCGCCCCAATTCACCTAAAGCGCAATAGTATATCTTATAGCAACGTTTCCCGACTTCCGGCATATTAGTTCTGGTTAAGGGGAGCGTGCATGGATATACAAAGGAATAAGGGGGAAAAGAGAGGTGTGCTTCGGTGGACTTTGGCGGCTGGTGCGCTCTTGTTGGCAGCTTGTAGTTCCGATAAGTCGGCAAAGACATCGGAAGGAAGTGCGGCAAATACTAATAAGGTCCAAGGCAATATATCGGTTGACAACTTTTCACCCGGGGATTTTGCTTGGCGTAAGCGTGTGCAATTAAGTCGAGATACCTTCGGTAAATGGAATGTGCATACTCCCGAACCGATTGCAGGTGAGCATTTAAAAGGGAAGCATCCGTACTTGCTTGTGGTGGATGATGGCCGATTTAACGCGCCGCAGGATCCTGACCCGAACACTGACGATCCAACTGGACTCTATCCGGTACCAACTCAACAAAGTGATTCCGTGACCGCAGTGCCAGACGGTACAGTGCTCAAGGCTATTGGCTGGACGAACAAGGGACAACCCGTCAGTGATGCACATGGCGGCAATGGCTCTCCTATTTGGGAAAAAGTGGTGGGACACGATGGCAGTACCGTCTGGGTACCGTGGGTAAATGTTGGCTACACGGCGCTTGCTAAATTGCATCAGCTGCCACAAGCAGCAACTGGCAGTTAGAGCTGCTGTAAATTTGACGCGTGCTACAGAGGTAAACTCGCTGGTTTTAGTTTCCGAAAGTGATATTATAAACAAACTTGGGAGGTTTAAATGAGACAGTTATTGCAGAAGTACGCACGTATTTTAGCGGCCGCTTGTGTGGCGTTGGTACCGCTGGTAGCTAGTGGCGTCAGTAAAGCAGCAACGCCGGCCTGGTACGACCCAGCCTGGCAATACCGTAAGGCAATAACGTTTAATCACACGAAGGTCGGTGATGCCGACGCCATTCGCTTTCCCGCTTCTATTAATCTCGATAACGATACAGACATTGCTGCACACGCCCGGACCGATCATCAGGATGTCATCTTTACGGCAGCAGATGGTGTTACCCGGCTCAATGCCGAAGTTACCACCCCACAGACGAACAATGTGGTGACCAACAGTGGCGCTTGGTGCTGGTACCAAGATCCACGGGCCATCCACTACAGCGGCACTCGCAATGCCACGTACATGGGCTGGGTCAACAATGTCGGCGACATTATCATCTACCAATACGACGAAAATGCGAAGACTCAAAGCACGTACACACTGCATGGCGCATTGAACTACGATGACCACGCAGCACCAGCTATTGTCTTCCGACCTGATGGCCGCCTGATGGTGTTCTACTCGGCACACGGCGGCGGCACGATGTACTACCGCGTTTCCACTAACCCCGAGGATATATCTGCTTGGGGAGCTGAACAGACTATGCCGACCAATACTTCGGGAATGAACAGTGGTTTTACCTATTCACACCCAGTAATTTTGAAAGGCGAGAATAACAAACTCTACGACTTTTGGCGAGGTGGTAATTATCAGCCAACATACTCGAGCAGCACTGACTTAGGAGCTACTTGGGCACCAGCACAAACTTTATTTACGGCCAATAATACACAACGTCCGTACTTGAAAGTAGTGTCCGACGATCAGAACCGTATTGATTTCGTAGCTACGGATGGTAATCCCAACGAAACTACCACCAGTGTGTATTACTTTAGCTATCACAACGGAGCATTCTATAAGGCGGACGGTACCTTCATTAAAAATATGGACGGTACGCCGCTGACCCCGGCTATGGTAGACACTGTTTATAGTGCAGCCGCACATGGCAATGTCAGTGGTTGGAATTGGGATATTGCGATTGATAGCACGGGTAATCCGGTCATTGTGTATGCCACCTTGCCGGCAAGCAATGATCACCGTTACCACTACGCGCGTTGGAATGGCACTAGCTGGACTGACACCGAAATGACACAGGCTGGCGGTACCATTGGCGGCGGCCTAGAGCCAAATTACTCACCCGGCATTACGCTCGACCACGATGATCCGTCAATTGTGTACCTGGCCAAGCAAGTAGGTAGTTACGATGAAATTCAGAAGTGGACCACAGCCGATGGTGGCGTTACTTGGACTTCATCTTCGCTCACTACGGGGTCCACGCAAAATAATGTTCGACCAATCGTGCCTCGTCACCACGATGCCAATATGCAAGTGCTCTGGATGTACGGCTACTATCCGTTCTGGAACTCCTTCCAAACCGGCATCAAGACCTATCCCGCACTCCAAGGCACTGGTCAAACTACCAGCGAAGCCTATGTGCAAATTCCTGACTTGTCGAACACCACTGACACCACTGTCTATATGTACTATGGCAACCCAAATGCCCCAGCCCAAACTACTGGCCGAGCGACTTGGGGTACGACTTACGGGCTTGTAGAGCATATGACTGACGTTGCTGGGGTGCAGAACAAGTTATTTGAGAGCAGCAGCTACAATAACACTGGTGTTAAAGTTGGGTCCAATGAATCCATGGAAACACTCGGCATGGCCGGGAAGGCTCAATACTTTGATGGCACCACAGATGCCGCCGCCGAATCAGTGGCTAGCAATATGGCCAACACAGCTGGATTTACGTATGAAGCATGGGTAAAGTTCCAAAAAGCTGCAGGTACTAGAACTACACCATATGTGATTGCTTCAAACCTATCCGCGACTGCCAGCAATGCCGGGTTCCAGCTACAAGTGAATCCCACGACCAGTGCGCTGGAGGCCTATGCAAATACATCACTGAACGGTGGTACCAAGATTGGTGGCAGCTTCCCGGACCTAGTGCTGGACGGCAACTGGCACCATGTAGCCATTACCTACGATACGTTTTACGGATTGCGCGGCTATCTCGACGCTAAAGTCAGTACCACGCGCTTTCCCTCTACTGTCAACTTGGCAGCAGGCGTCTCACCGATGCTTTACACCGGTAACACTGGCTCTGGTGCCAGCAATGGTTTCCGCGGGTGGATGGACGAACTTCGCTACTCCGCTGGTATCAAGCGCACCCCAGCCTGGCTGAATGCCGAGGTGGTTAACTGGTTTACGCCTAGCCAGTTCTACACCGAAAGTGCCGCTCAGACCAACAACTAGCATATCCTCATGATGTAGATTTCTTGGCACTAGAGATTTGGTGCTATGCTAAAGCTAAAGCAAGTAAAGGAAATACTATGCAGATTAGCCTTGGTACCGGAACTACAAATCTCTTAAATCCTAAAGTACGGCGGCAGAAGTTTGGGGTTGGCTCCTTTCTGGCACTTTTTGTTGCAGGCGCAGTTTTTGTGGGTGCGGGTTACTTGTTAATGCAGTCAACGAAAATTGATCCAAGCTGGACAAGGGTTGAGGGCAAAGTCATAGGCTCTAATCCTGTTAGCGGTAGTACAAACAGTGGTGTAACATACGCTCCAGTAGTGCAATACACGGTAAACGGTACTCCGTACACCATTACTAGTGGTTCCAGTTCCTCAATTCATCCGTCTGTTGGTAGCCAAAAAGAAGTAGCCTACAACCCTCAGAGTCCCAATGACGCCAAAGTGGTGGATGGTACTGGCACCAAAGCGATATTGGCGATCTTTCCGGTGATCGGAATTGTACTACTCATCTTGGCACCGGTGCTACTGGTGCGATCTATGCACCGCAGCAAAGATATTACTAATTTGCGGCAGAGTGGTCAAAAACTCCAGGGCATCATTACTAACATTCAGACTGCTAATACTAACAACAACGTTACGACATATAAAATTGAAGTTTCGGCCACCGATCAGACTGGCGCAGTAAAGCAGTATGTCAGTGACTCGCTCACTGGTATTGGCGGGCTGGCAATGGCCGATTACCAGACGAACCCAATCCCGATCGATGTCTACGTTAATCCCGCCAACCCTAACGATTACTACGTGGATATTTCTGACGTTCCAAATCTCACGCCAGATCGCATCAAGCAACTTATTAGCGAAGCCTCGTCTGGCCAACTTGCCGGCATGCATGGGGCTACCCCACCATTTGCTGCGCCCCAGACACAGGCATCCACACCCGTCGCCCCCAGTCCTTCGCCTACTGAGCAGAATCCGCCAGTTAACCCGGTACAATAGTTGCCATGTCTGTTATTGACGACTTTATGCCCTCACTCACCCCTGAAAACAAGCAAGTGATTGGTCATATGTACGCCATAGTTCGTCAGCAGGTACCGGATGCAACCGAAGAACTGAGTTACGGCATGCCAGCATTCAAGTGGCGAGGGAAAGGGCTGATTGCGGTTATGCCCACGAAGGATGGCCTAAGCCTATATCCCTTTTGTGCGGTGAGTCGTTTGGGAATTGACTTGTCAGATTACGCAATGACGAGCGGCAGCATTCACTTTAGTCTCGAACAGCCCGTACCAGACGAACTACTCAAGCAAATTATCATCGCGCGTCAGCAACAAATCACGGCGTAGTAGCAAGCGTTTCTCTATTTGCTACAATATATACGATGCTAAAAAATAAATATGTGTTTTGGATAGGGGTGAGCGTGTGGGTACTGGCGCTTACTGGCGGCGGTTTATGGTTTTGGCACAATCACCAGCACTCCACAAACCAGCTCAGCGAAGCGTCAGTTAGCGATTCTGGCAATCAGACGGCTGCCACACAATCAGGCCAGCAATCAAACACCATTAGTCCCGTACAAACACCCACCACTAACCCTACTATTCCAGCCACGGGTTCCGGCTCAGGCGGCAATGTGGCCGGCGACTCGACCAAGAGTAGCGCATCCGATGTAAGCAAGTTACTCGATCCCAAAACGTTTGCCCAGTACGACAAGTATAAAAGTGATCAAAACGCGTATTTTATTGAGCTTGCCCAGGGCAATGGCGCTGCCCTCGGTAATAATCAAAAAGCCGCCGTGTTTTACAAAGGCTGGCTCACGAATGGTACTTTGTTCGATGAGTCCAAAGCCGGCAGTGATGGCCAGTTGCAACCCTTTGTGTTTACCGAAGGTGCCCATCAGGTTATTACCGGCTGGGAACAGGCCTTGGCGGGCATGAAAGTCGGGGGAGTGCGGTTGGTAATTGTGCCGCCGAGTGTGGGCTATGGAGCCACTGGCCAAGGGTCAATTCCGCCCAATGCCGTGCTGGTATTTCAGGTTCAGCTAGCAGCAGTGCAGTAGGCTGTCAAACTAAAGTGACGAGTTCTCATTTTAGTCACAGCTACTTTCGGCTATAATGGGATACTTGTAAGCGCCTCGAGCGCATAAGGAAGAGTGTTGAGAATTACTGTTGTTGGTACCGGCTACGTAGGGTTGGTGACGGGTGTGTGCTTGGCGCATGTGGGTCATCATGTACGATGTGTGGATATTGATGCGGCTAAGGTGGCCAAAATGCAGGCTGGCGAAGTGCCCATTTACGAGCCCGGACTAGAAGAGCTGTTCACTGGCGTCCTCGCAAATGGGCAGTTAACGGTCACCACTGATCTCGCTGAAGGTGTCGCCCAAACTGATGTTATCTTTTTGGCCTTACCAACGCCACCAGGTGCTGACGGCTCAGCTGATTTATCGGCTGTGCTCGCTGTGGCATCGCAATTAGGACCACTGTTGAGCCAATACACAGCCATTGTTAACAAGAGTACCGTGCCAGTTGGTACCGGCGAGCAGGTAACAGAGCGCGTAAAAGCAGAAGCCAAAGTAGAATTCTCGGTGGTATCAAATCCAGAGTTCTTGCGCGAAGGCTTGGCGGTGCAAGACTTTATGCACCCAGACCGGATTGTGATTGGCACGGATAACGAGCGAGCTGCCGATGTCATGCGTGAAGTGTACGAACCCTTCATAGATACTCCGGAACAGTTAGTGAGCATGGACATCCGTTCAGCCGAAATGACTAAGTATGCCGCCAACTCCTTCTTGGCTATGAAGATTTCCTTTATGAATGAAATCGCCAATTTATCAGAAATGGTGGGCGCCAATGTAGACAATGTGCGGCTTGGTATTGGTCCCGACCCGCGCATTGGCAAGCAGTTTTTGCGCGCCGGCATAGGCTATGGTGGCAGCTGCTTCCCCAAAGATGTGCAGGCGCTGCAGTTCACTGCACGTCAATCGGACTACGAATTTAAGTTGCTGGACAGCTTGATCGTTGTAAACCAGCTGCAACAGCAACGCTTAACCGACAAGCTCTTCAACTATTTCGATAACGACCTTAAAGGCAAGCACATTGCGTTGTGGGGCTTATCTTTTAAACCTGATACCGACGATATTCGTGAGGCTCCATCCCTCGATATTATCGAAAAACTACTGCAAGCCGGTGCGACGGTCACGGCCTACGATCCTCAGGCGATGGATAATGTGAAGCGCCACTTTGGTGAGCGCCAGAGTCTCAATTTTGCTAGCAGTCCTCTAGAAGCCGCGAAAGATGCTGACGCCCTCCTCCTAATAACAGAGTGGGAACAGTTCCGCGAGCCAGATTTTGCCGCTCTGGAAGCCGCCATGAAAGTCCCGGTCATTTTCGACGGCCGTAACGTCTACCCACTCGAGCATATCCAAAAAACCAACTTCCACTACGACAGCATCGGCCGCCCAACGCTCAACTAGAGCCAGGTGGCCACGCCGCCATGATGCGAACACGTGCCAGATCGGCTTTGGCTAAAGCTGTAGCTTCCGTCGCGGCACTGTGCAGTTGCCCCAGCTGGTGCGCCGCCGCCTGTGTCTGGTTCTGGGCTACACACGGTATTGCCGGCACTGTTTACGTAGGTACCATTCGTGCAATTAGTAGGACTGGAGCTGACGGGGGTGGGAGTGGGAGTTGGATCAGGTGCTACATAGGTGCCAACGCGCGTTATGGCATTAACTGGTGCGAGTGTAACCTTGGTGCCGGTATGCTTACAAACAACCAACTTCCCTTTTTTGTTATAGCTGGCAGTGTAGGTAATAAGCCGTTTGCCGTTTATCCCGGACTGAGCTTGCTGAGTTTGCCCCTTTGGCAGTGAACTGTCCGACTGTGTAACTGTCTTGAATGCTATGACCTCTGTTTTATACGTATTTTTCGGGTGTTTTTGGTTTTTAGCTGTGCAAGGAGCGAGCTTGCTCGGTGTAGTAGCTGCGCTCACCGGAGCCGCTACCGAAGTAAAAGTTAGCAACACTAAAAGCGCGGAGTAGATAAATCGCCGCATAATAAAAAGTTTCCTCATATATAATTCCTTAGGCTTCAGTATAAACCGCTTATCCTAATGTGCAAATTGTCCCAGTATAAAATATTGTAAAAACATTAGTTTTATGATAAACTAGCTCTTTAGAATGACCGCAGGATTCGATATTTTGGCACGGCCGCATAGTAGGGAAGAGGCGCAAGCCTGGATTGGCACTGAGTTTGGCAACGAAGGCAACTACTACCTCAAGCAATTGTGGGATGTACCACCTGACCGTTTAGCCGTAGTAAAGCTTGGTGGCGAGATTGTCGCGCGCGATTTGCCCCATTTAGCTGGCAGTATTGCCGTGCTTTCGGCCCTGCGACTGTATCCAGTTATTGTGCACGGGGGTGGTCCGCAAATAAATGCCGCACTCGAGGCTGAGGGCATCCCTGAAAATAAGATCGACGGCAAGCGTGTCACGGACGAACGTAGCCTGCCTATTGTTCACCGTGCCTTGAGTGGTGTGAACCGTGCCATTACAAACGCCTTGTCGGACCTTGGTGTCGACAACGTGGGCTACTCAGAACGGATTTTTACAGCTGAAGTGACCGATGAACGCTTGGGATATGTAGGTGATGTAACTGACGTAAACATACGCGCTATTCAGCAAACGGTTGGGGAGGCCAAAGTGCCAGTACTGAGCTGTTTTGGCGGAGATATCTATGGTCGTCCGCTCAATATTAACGGTGACTCAGCTGCCACTGCCTTGGCCAAAGTGCTCCAGCCCCACCGCTACCTCTCTGTAACTGATGTGAGAGGTGTCTTGCGAGACGACGAGGTCATACCATTCCTCGACGCCTCTAACGGTCAAATTGAAGAACTTATTGCTAATAAGGTGATCACGAAGGGCATGATACCTAAAACTCGAGAAGCCCGTGACTTGGCGCGGATGCTTCCAGACGGATCTTCGGTGGTTATTTTGTCGGCGCGCGGTATTCTAGCCGAGTTCTTTACGAATGCTGGTTCGGGAACCATGGTTGCCCCAGGACAGAAGGTATACTTCCACTCCTCAATAAACGCCGCAAGTCAAGAAGTAATGCGTACCCACATCGACAAAGGTTATAAAACGCAAGGGCATCAGGCTCGTTTAGTCGATAATTATTTTGAAAAGCTGCCGAAGGATGCCGAATACTTCGACGTTCCGCGTATGGGTTTTGCTATTGTGCTGCCCGGGGAGAATGGTGATCCCGCATACATTGATAAGCTTGTTGTGACCGAGGAAGGTCGTGGTAAGGGTGTTACAGAACTACTGATTAAAAACATCGGCAAGCACCACAAAGAAGGAATTTACTGGCGGACAGGCAGAGACAAAGATCGGCTGCACCGTCATTACTTTAATTTTGCCACGAGTATAGAGAAGAGTGGTGATTGGGTTGTGTTCTTGCGGGATGTAGACCCAGTTGCGCGCCAACGAATCATCGAATCGGCCGTGCAACGTGAGCGCACCATTGCTTACGACACAGAAAGTTAAAAACCGCTCCGAGGGAGCGGAGCGGTTTAGAGATATTCGCCTACTTAAGCAGGTTTAGTTGTTAGAAAGGATTAAGCTGCCAGTACCTCGCTGGCGCTTACATAATAATCCTGCCCGTTAGATCTAGGACTTTGCAATTGGATTACCCCCTTTCTGTTTTAGGTTTCTAATTTTATTGTACTGCTAATGTTTGTATTGTAAAGATGGAGGGTGTGGTAGTTTTTGCAGCTTTTTTCCAGAGACAAATGTTACAATATCGCTATGGAAGAGGCCACCGAACTCCCTTGCAAAGACAAATTAGCATTTGATACGCAGCGCCAGGCAAAGGCGGCTGCAGTCGTTGCAGCCCACCAGCATGGCACGAAGCTCAAGCCGTATCGCTGCCGCCATTGTCACCTCTGGCATCTAGCCAGTGGGTACTAAAGACTCTTTAGTTCGCCAACCATGGTTTTGGCTAACTGGTACGCTTGCTGATTTTGCTGATGGGTTGCAGCGAGTTGTTGGGAGTAACCGCTGAGTACGCTATGGTCACTGTTGTAGTCACTGGGTTCAAGAGCGAGCACTTTGGTTTCCACGCTGCTGGCGGTGCTTTGGACGGTCTGAATCAACTGCTGCAACTGCGCCATTTGTGTCGTTAAGGTAGCTACATCTTTGCCGCTACTCTTGGCGCTATCGATGCGCGCCTGCAGTTTAGTAGCGATGTCGCTGAGCTTACCGGCGGTAACTTGTTCATCGTCGGCTAGGCGTACGAGGTGTACTTTTGGCATGATCAAGGCGTACACCCGGTAGTCACTGAAGATACTCTGGGCATCCGCTTTAGCGCCGTCCAAAGTCGTCTCGGCATCAAGCTTAGTTTTAAGGGCGGTGAGGCCGGTAATCTCGTTGCTTACCTCAGTGGTAAGACTACTTTTGCTGCTATCCGAAAGCTTCTGTGCGCCGCTAATCTTGCCCGAGAGCTTATTCAGAGAAGTGAGGCGACGGGTAATTTCTTGGTCACCCTTGCTAATAATGTTTTGGATGCGAGCCTGGGTAGCATCGGTCTTAACGGCCGCCGTTGTGGCATTCAGTGCGCCGGCGGAAGCACTGCCAAGTGCCAATACGCTCACGGTGCTAGCACCGATGAGTAAACGTGATATGTTGCGAAGTGTAATCATATTTTTCTCCTCGTACCTAATTAGTCGGTACGGTTACTTCATTCTTTTGGTCGTTAAGGGCGTTTGCTGCGCTAGCACTGTCTTGACTGGCTTGCGACTGACTGGTGTTAATATTGTTCAAGTCGTTCTGGAGACTAGCAGTATCTGCGCCACTGCTTGAGGTTGTAGTTTTGCTGTTTTTACTGACCGCGGGTGTACTTTGGGACGCTTGGTTAGCGCTGTCCAAAGTTTTGTTTGCGGTGTTACGGGCATGCACCGCGTACCACCCGGCAAACGCAATAAGGCCGATAATAATGATAACCAGCACAGCTTCAACGGCGGCGAAACCTTGCTGGGAATGTTTACTCATTGCCATAAATAAATCCTTTAATGCTTATGATTTCTAGTGTACAGCCTTTCAGAGTCTGTAACCATTATTTTTTGCTAAGCTGAGAACAGACTGAATAAGAATCGGGAATTTGCTTACTTCCCAACCCAGTAGCTAATTTTGAAGTTCCAGTATTGAAGCATAAGCGGGTATACTGTGAATAAGTAAACTGAGGAAACAACCGTGAACGATGTCGTCTTGCAAACCAGCGGTCTAACCAAGCGCTATGGTTCAGCTGCTGCGCTGGATAGTCTGAACCTAACGGTGAATAAAGGAGAAGTGCTGGGGTATTTGGGGCCGAACGGAGCAGGCAAGACCACGACAATTCGCTTACTACTGGGACTTATCAAACCAACGTCTGGAAGTGCGGTGATCTTTGGGCTTGATACACAGCATGAAAAAGTAGCAGTCCATTCACATGTAGCCTATGTGCCGGGCGAAGCGGCTTTATGGCCACAACTGACCGGAGCAGAAACTTTGCGGCTGCTAGGGAACATCCATGGTCGCGTAGACGAACAATATCAAACTGAACTTGTTAAGCGTTTCCAACTGGACGTCAATAAGAAAGTTCGTGCGTATTCCAAGGGCAACAAACAAAAAATTAATCTTATTGCGGCACTGGCTACTCGCGCTGAGTTGCTTATATTGGATGAGCCTACTAGTGGTCTAGACCCGCTTATGGAGCAAGTTTTCCGTGACTGCGTGGCCGAGGCCAAGGCAAACGGCCAGACTATTTTCCTTAGTTCACACATCTTAGGTGAAGTTGAGGTGTTATGCGATCGCGTAGCTATCTTGCGCGCTGGCAAACTGATTGAAGTGGGTACCTTGGAGCAAATGCGCCACTTGTCTGCGGTTACGGTCACTGCAACCTTTGATCAAGCGCCACCCAAAGTTGCCAAGCTCAAAGGCGTCAGTAATGTGCATGTGGCCGGCCATGAACTTACCTGTCAGGTACAAGGGCCAATCGACGAGCTCATCAGTGTGCTTGCTAAGGCCAAGCCCAAAACATTGCTCAGCCGCGAACCTTCGCTGGAAGAACTCTTCCTGTCCTTGTATGGTAATGAGAAAGCGTAAATGACGGCTACCAACTTCAAGACTTTTCGGAACTCACAAACGGTGATTGCTCGTTTCATCACTCGCCGCACCATTAAGATGGCAAGCATTTGGGGTCTGGTGTTTGGTTTGTTTGCGACGTCTTCTGCCGTGGGTTACGTGGATATTTATAAGACTGCCGCGGCCCGCCACCAGTTTGCTAGTAGCTTTGGTAACAACATCGGTATTACGGCAATTATTGGTAAACCCCATAACTTGGAGACTGTGCTTGGTTTTACAGCTTGGCGTTCCCTAGGGATTATTATTCTTCTGGGCTCGATTTGGGCCATCCTCATGACTACCAGGAATTTCCGTGGCGAGGAAATGGCCGGTCGCTGGGAGCTGTTTTTAACAGGCAAGACGACCGCGCGTCGGGCAACTATTTCCATGTTGGCTGGCATAGGGGTGAGCCTGCTGGCAATGTTTGTCCTAGTGGGATTGGTGACATTGACTGCCGCCAAGTCCCCGGAAGTGCACCTCACTCTTCAGAGCGCATCCTTCTTTGCGCTTACAGCCATACTGCCATCTCTGATATTTGTAGCAGTAGGAGCCTTAGCCAGCCAAATTCAGCCTACCCGTAGCCGGGCAGCCATGATGTCGGCCGCCATATTTGGTCTGTCGTTTGGCTTGCGGGCGATAGGCAACATTACTACCGCTACCCACTGGTTAGTGAATGTTTCGCCCTTGGGCTGGGTAGAGCAGTTGCGGCCTTTGACGGGTAGTCGGCCGCTGTGGTTGATTCCAATTATCGGGTTTGTATTAATACTTAGCTTGTTAAGTATTAAACTAGCTGGCCAGCGAGACCTTGGTGCTAGCATAGTAGCGGACAAAGATACTGCCAAACCGCACTTTAGCTTACTGAGTAGTCCCCTAGCGGCTTCTTGGCGCCTAAGTTGGCTAAGTATTGTGCCGTGGCTAGTCGGCTTGACGGTGTTTAGTACGGGGTTTAGTGCACTAGCGAAGGCGGCGGCTGATGCCATCAAAGCTTCCAGCAATGCCGAACAAGCCATCGGTCGCGTCAGCCAAGGGGGCGCGGCCAGCACGCTGTTCCTGGGGGTGATGTTCTTGATACTTATGACAATTATCATGCTGACAGTCACCAATATTATCGCTAATGTGCGCGAAGAAGAAGCGTCTGGTTATTTGGACAATTTGCTCACCCGCCCGGTGAGTCGCTTGCAATGGCTAACCGGTCGCGTGGCGATTGTCCTGGGGGTGATCGTGGCGACAGCGCTCCTTATTACCCTCGGTACATGGATTGGAACCAGTAGCGTGCATTTGGGAGTGTCGCTGAGCAGTATTGTGCTGGCAAGTATTAATGCCTCTGCTCCCGCACTGTTTATGCTCGGTGCCGGTATCCTGGCGTTTGGCTTCAGGCCGCGCCTTACAAGCTCTGTGCTGTACGGCATCATCGCTTGGTCATTCGCGATCCAAATGCTGGGTTCCATCGGCAACCTAAACCACTATCTACTGGACACGTCAGTCCTGCACCACATTGCTCTGGCTCCTGCGGTAGACCCAAACTGGCAAACCGCCTACGTCCTGAGCGTCCTCGGCATCACTGGCCTCATCGCCGGCACTTGGCGCTTTACAGTCCGAGACTTAGAAAACGAGTAAATAGATATTTAAGCAATAATAATGTATAATAAACCTGTAATAAGGTGAGATTTCTTATGGCTGAACCCCTTGATGTCCGCATGTCTGTCATCCGGCGTATAGAGCCGGATGATACAGTGATGGCATTCTGCGGCAATGTACAAGAAGCAGTCCGGGGATTAGTGTGGGCTGAGGACGTTCGTGATCCCTTACATCCTAATTTGCAGCAAAGGCTGGCATTTAATCTGTTAGGGGGGAGAGTAGGGCAAGCCTTTTTAATGCAGCAATCTTTTTCGCGGCTGGCAATGCTGAAACAGATTCAGAAAGATGTGCCATCTTTAGGACAACCAAAGGAAGTGACTGTCACAGGCCTAGGGCGATTCACCGAAGGCAAGGATAGTTACTTTGAGTTGATACCTGCCGATGACTATCTGTCTACTGAGCGTTTAGCTGTCGTTTATAGTATGCAATTAAAAGAAGACGGTACTCCGCGTTTTGACTTTGGACCCACGCTGGCCAAAAAGTTGGGCGCGACAGTTGCGTATCGACATAAAGCGGACCGGCAACAATTAGAAGAGATTGAAGCGGCGATTACGCGCTGTATTCCGGACCAAGGCTTGCCGCTTACGTGCCATACGGCCATAGCCCCTCTAGGGATGTTAGAGGGGGAAGTTCAAGAGTTTAGATTCCAAGATACGTCCGACCCCGCTAGCTAGCTGAAGCACGTCTGCCGCGACGGGCTTGGACTGAGGCGACGATTGAGGAGCCGATGAAGCCGATACCGACGAGGCCGGCTAGGACATCGGGAATGGTCAGGAAGATACTGAGGAGAAGTACGAATGCTAGAACGGCGACGGTGTAGTGGGCACCGTGCTCCAAGTAGATGTAATTGGCCAGCGTACCTTTGCGCACCATAAAGATGGTGAGTGAACGGACCCAGAGCGCACCGATACCCAGCCCAAGTGCGATTAGTAAGACTTCGCTCGTGACTGCAAAGGCACCGATCACACCGTCGAATGAAAAGCTGGCGTCTAGAATTTCCAAATAGATAAACGTGGCGAAGGCTGCTTTGCCGGTCAGGGCCACAGCGCTGCTCGTGCTCTTCTCTTGTTCTGAACCGAAGAGGTTGGTGAACAGTTCAATGGCAATGTGTGTAGCAATTCCTAATAAGCCCGCAACTAGTGTAGTTTTGGCGTGGTGATTAGCTGGGATGAGCGAAACGGCAACGACGGCAAGCAGGCTTAACAGGCCAGGTGCCCATAAGCTGGAGAGGCGCTGCAACGGCTTCTCTACATAACGTAGCCAAACCACTTTGCGGCCGGAATCCACAAAGAACTCAAGTGCCAGCATTAGCAAGAACGCGCCACCAAAGGCAGCAATCGCCGGGTGTGCGGCCTCTAATTTATCAGCATATTCGTGCGGATGGTGCAGCGCTAGGTTAATCACACTCCCCCAAGACAAGTGGGCCGAGAGGGAAACAATTAAGATAGGGAAAATAACGCGCATGCCTAGTACGGCGATGACCATACCCACTGTCAGGAACAGTTTCTGCCAAGTTTCGGAAAGTTTGCCCAGCGTTTTGGCATTAATAATCGCGTTGTCGAAGCTAAAGGCAATTTCCACGGCAATCAGAATGACCACCACTATAGCGGAGCGAATATCCACGCCCAAAGCCACGGCCAAAACACTGCCGACGGTCAACAGGCCGGAAATACCAAAAATTCGCAGTGGATGATGACTAGCGGGTAAACGACTCACGTGCTTGCAGTATAGCGTAAAACCTCTGGGGTAAAAAGGCGACGCGCAATGTAAGTAAGTCACTTGACCGATGCTACTCCAAGGGTCTAGGCTGGTAGTAATGAATCCACTCGAGAAGACAAAAAACGCCATGGCCAAGATGCTGTTCAGGGCCGACAAACCGTTGAAGCCGGAAGACGTGGCGGCGGCCCGAGCGTACATCAAAGAATATTGGACGCATCTGGTACGCTTCCACCCTAAGGATGACGAAAGTTTGCTAGGGCTGCCCAAGCCATACTTGGTGCCGAGCTATGCCGAAGTAACCGGGTTTGACTATAACGAGCTCTACTACTGGGACAGCTACTTTATGGTGCAAGGGCTGCTGGATGATGAGCACAAAGATTTGGTGATGGGCATTCTGGAAGACCTGATGAGCCTGTTTAATCGTTTTAATGTGATTCCTAATGCTTCGCGCACCTATCTTATGGGTCGCTCCCAGCCGCCATTTTTAACTACCTTCATCTTCGATATTTACCAGACCTATAAGCCGGACGAGCAGTGGCTAAAGGATGCGATTGACGTGGCCAAGCGAGAATACTCGGTAGTGTGGCTGGGACAGAAGAAGCCGAACGAACGCCTGGTATTCCGGGGCTTGAGCCGCTACTACGACATCAATTATCTGCACGACTTAGCCGAAGCCGAAAGCGGCTGGGACATGACCTCACGCTTTAACCGCCGCGCGCTGGATTATTTGCCAGTTGACCTGAACGCCCTGTTGTATAAGTACGAAACTGATTTTGCCAAAGCCGCCCGCATTTTTGGCGACACCCGCGAAGCCGCCAGGTGGGACGATGCCGCCGAACAGCGCAAAAAGACCATGAATGAGCTGATGTGGGACCGGCTGCGCGGGCTCTACTACGACTACAACTACAAGAAAGAAAAGCGCAGCATCATCAGTTCGGTTGCGACCTACTATCCTATGTGGGCCGGGATGGTGGATGAGCAACAGGCTGAATCCATTGTGAAGGGCCTCCGACGATTTGAGAATAAAGGCGGGCTTTCTACTACCGACGCACCTTTGCCGGTTGGTAGGTTAGTGCCAGGCAACATGCCCACGCAATGGGCATACCCTAACGGCTGGGCGCCCTTGCATTTTATTGTGATTCAGGCGCTGGAACGCTATGGCTACCACCAAGATGCGCGACGTATTGCTACTAAGTGGCTTAAGACTAATCTCCATTGGTTTAACGTGCATGGAGTGTTTCTGGAGAAGTACAATGTTGCTAATCCAGAGAAGCCGCCAGTAAAGGGAGTGTACCCTTCGCAGACGGGTTTCGGGTGGACGAACGCCGTCTTTGAACGATTCTGCCAAGATTACGTCGACCGACCACTTTAGGTGGCACATCAGCACGCTTCTGCTGCGCTGCTCCTTCACCGTACTATTTGTACGGCTCAGTCTGCTGCTCGCAGAAACGCACAGCTGCACTCACCTAAAGCGGTCGGAGTTGCCATTAGGGTGTTGTAAGTAAGTCATTGACATTTTAAAGTGCTCATGGTTCACTGAGGCCAGATATGCCTAAACCCAAAAAGAGGAAACCAAGCATGGCCAGTAATACCAGAGCTGTCAGGAAAACTTCAACGCGATCTAAAGTAGTAACAAGTAAATCTAAGCGTAAGGGATGGATTGCAAACCATATGGGATGGCTTGTAGCGTTACTATTTGTCGTTGTTTTTGGTGGACTGGGCAGTTATTTTGTGTGGTTTTCGCACGCCGATAAACCTACAGAGGTTGCAGCGTTTGCGCCTGATCAGCTTTTAGTAAGTTTTCGGCCAGGAGTGACCGATGCTCAACAAGGGCAGACCATGGGACGCTACGGCTTGAAAATTAAGACGGATCTGCCTCAGATTGGCACCAAAGTACTCTCGGTTAACCCGAAAGCCCTCGAGGCGGTGCAGCAAGCACTATCGCATAACCCAGCAGTCGAATTTGTCGAAAAAGATTATGCATCGACGGCTGCAGCTGTACCTAATGACCCATGTTTCCCTGCACCTAACAGCGACTACGCCAGCTGCTATGCCGGTGAATATAACAGCAAGCAGATTAATGCTGCCCAGGCTTGGGATATTAGTACAGGCAGCTCCAACGTGGTTATTGCTGTAGGCGACTGTGGCGTTGCCCAACATCCTGACCTTGTGCCTCATATGGTAGGCGGTTGGAATGTGCTGACAAATACCACTGATACCTCGGATGCATGCGGTCACGGGACCGAAGTTGCTGGAGCAGCAGCTGCCACCGGTAACAATGGTATAGGTATTGCCGGGGCCTGCCCCTCTTGCAGCCTGATGCCGGTGAAGTTTGCCACTACAGGCACTGCCAATGATAGTGACATTGCCAACGCAAATATTTGGGCTGCTGACCATGGTGCTAAAGTCATCAACGTCAGTTGGGGCGGTACTAGCTACTCTAGCGCACTGTGTAACAGCGTTAGCTACGCTCGCAATAAGGGAGTAGTATTTGTCGCCGCTGCCGGAAATTTTGGAAGCAGTGCGGTAGCGTATCCCGCCGGATGTCCCGGAGCAATAGGTGTCGCGGCGGTTGACCAGTCAGATAACCTCGACTCCTATTCTGAGTATGGGTCCTGGGTGAAGATAGCTGCGCCCACGGGCCAGACCACGACCTTGCCAACCGGTGCCTATGGGCCTGTTGGCGGCACATCACTTGCCGCTCCGCTTGTAGCCGGGGCCGCCGGGGCCGCATTTGCGGCGCATCCTGGCATAACTAGTGCTCAAGTTGAGCAAGCATTAACCAGTACTGCATACCCATGCTGTTCATCCAAAATTGGTGGTGGACGGCTAGATTACTTAAAGGTGCTTCAGTCAGTTACCGGCACCCTACCCCCTGCGGACACCACACCACCCACCATTGGCATCACTTATCCCACCTCCGGCACCACAGTAGCGGGCGGAGCAGCAGTTACTGTCAATGCTGTGGATAATGTCGGTGTTAAATGGGTCCAATTCTACTTAGACGGTACCTACTATGCAAATGATTCAGCAGCTCCTTATGGCTGGTACCTAAATACTGTCAATTTCAGCAACGGTAATCACACGTTAATGGCAAAAGTAACAGACACTTCCGGTAACGTTGCTTCATCGAGTGTGACATTTACGATTAATAACGCTACCGTGGCGGACACAACACCTCCCACCACATCTATTAGCTCTCCGGTAAACGGTGCGACGGTGAACGGAACTACAGGTGTAGCGGCCAGCGCATCCGACAATGTGGGCGTGAGCTCAACAGAACTCTATATCGATGGTTTGCTTCGCGCCTCGGCCACAACGGCAAATGTCTCCTTTAATTGGGATACGACTCAAGAAACAAATGGTACCCACACAATAATGAGTAAAGCTTATGACGCTGCGGGTAATGTGGGCAGTAGCTCAACCGTAACGGTAACTGTCAACAACCAAGCAGCGCAAACTGATACTACGCCACCTGTGGTTACCATTAGTGTTCCGGCGTCGGGAAGTGCGATAGCCGGCGTTGTACCCGTTTCGGGCTCAGCAACCGATAACGTCGGTGTCATAAAAATGGAATTATTGTTCGATGGTAAACTCCAGACCACGAGTACCAATAGCTCAATATCTGGCAACTGGAACACCAAGCGCCTTAAGAGCGGTACGCACACCATCACTATCAATGCCTACGACACCGCTGGAAATAAAGGCACTACGACTGAGCAAGTCATAAAGTAAAACCAGCATTGATAGTTGCCCAAATGCTATAATTACCAACACTGCTTGGGGTTGTAGCTCAGCTGGCTAGAGCGCGGCATTCACATTGCCGAAGTCGGGGGTTCGAGTCCCTCCAGCCCCACCATTCGACTCACTCTGTTCGCTCATGGTAAACCATTGATAGTGAGTAGAACAGGTAATTTACTTAACAGGATGAGTCGAATGACCCTACAGGAAGAAGTTATGAAAAAGATTGATTGCCCATTTTGTAATCTTAACGAACGAGTGCTCAAAGAGAATGAGCTGGCTCAGGTTTTTTTGAGCAACCCACGCAAGGTGCCCGGACATTTTCTAGTTACTCCCAAGCGCCATGTTGAGAAGCCTTGGGAACTTACCCCAGAGGAACTCCAGGCAGTTTTTGAGCTGATATTCTTTGTGGAGCAAAAGATTATTGGCAAACTAGGCGAAGGCGCTAATGTCCGCCAGAATTATCTGCCGTTCGTAAAGCAAGGGCAGGTGAAGGTCAATCATGTGCACTTTCACGTCATCCCACGTTCGCAAGGTGACTACCTATACAAGGTTGCCGAGCAGTACGAGGATGAAGTGTTTGCCGAGCTTGATGAGGTGGAGCGTAAAGAAGTAACAAAACTTCTAGAGGACTAGCCCGCGCCAGCAAGCTCTTCTATCTGTTATAATAGCTGTATGACTATCAGTAAGAACTTCAGCATGCGGATGATGCCCTAGCGGGCTGCTGAATTCTTTTTGACAATTTTCTCTTTATTATCTAAACAGGTACACTAGAACCGATGAGCAATAACTACTACGTCACCACCTCTATTCCGTATGTAAATGGCGAACCGCACTTGGGTCACGCCCTTGAGTTTGTGATGGCCGATGTCTTGGCGCGTTATGCTCGGCAGCAAGGCAAGACCGTCATCTTTAGTACCGGTACCGACGAGCACGGCGGCAAGATTGCCGAAAAAGCCGAGGAGCTGGGTATTGAACCCAAGGAACTGGCGGACCGCATGAGCGTGCGTTTTAGCGAACTGGTGGAGGCCCTGGAAGTCAGTAATGACCGCTTTATCCGCACCACTGACAAAGCGCATGAGGATCGCGCGCAACTGATCTGGAAGGCACTCGAGAAAGATATCTACAAAAAGAATTATGTCGGCTGGTACTGTACCGGTGACGAAGAGTTCTTCACCGAAACTGTCGTGAAGGAGAATAATGGTGTCTGTCCGGACCACAATCGGCCGTACGAAAAGGTTGAGGAGGAGAACTATTTCTTTAGCCTCAGCAAGTACACGAAGCAAATTAAAGACGCAATCGATAAGGGAGAGTTTACGATTCTTCCCACGACGCGTCGCAACGAAATCCTGTCGCTGCTGGACGCTGGGTTGGAAGACATTAGTGTGTCACGCCCCAAGGAAAAAATCGGCTGGGGCATCCCCGTGCCTGGCGATAAAACTCAGGTTATGTATGTGTGGGTAGAAGCCCTCATGAACTACATTACGGTGCTTGGTTACCCCGAGCACGAAGATTTCAAAAACTTCTGGCCCGCCGATGTGCAAGTGGTAGGCAAGGGGATTATCCGGTTCCATGCGGCGATTTGGCCAGCGATGCTGCTGTCACTTGGTATTCCGATCGAGAAGACTTTGTACGTTCATGGTTACATCACTGTCGACAACAAGAAGATGAGTAAATCCCTCGGCAATTCGGTTTCGCCGGATGAAATCATCAAAAAGTACGGTGCCGAAGCCTTCCGGTACTACTTCTTGCGTCACATTCCCAGCTACGGCGATGGTGACTTTAGCTGGCCGGCGTTTGAAGCTGCGTACAACAATGAGTTAGCTAATGAGCTCGGCAATGCCGTGCAACGCACCACCGCAATGATCATGAAGTATCAGAACGGTTTGATCGGCGATATCCCCCCGGCAGAGCATGACACGGCACAATACACCGAAGCTTTGGCTCGCTGCCAATTCGACCGCGCGTTGGACGAAGTCTGGGAGCAGGTGCGTGGTCTGAACCAATATATCGATACCGAGAAGCCTTGGGTCTTGGCAAAACAGGGTGATGAAGACCATCTGCGCGAAGTCTTGGCTTACCAAGCCAGTTGCCTGATTGAGATTGCCGACTTACTGGAACCCTTCCTCCCGCAGACAGCCACCACTATCCGCAATATTTTCAGCGAAGGTGTCATTCGTCCCATCGAGGGCACCCTCTTCCCTAAGCACGATACTCCCACCGCGCAATAACACCTTGGCGGCACGTTTTTTATAGTGTCCGGGTTTATTTGAGCTGCAAGGGTTGTATTTTCTACTTGACATTACCCAATATTACGCTGACAATAACCGTAAGAAGTAAAAATTAAAAAAGCATTAAACAAAAATGAAAATTAAAGATCACCTGAGCCGGACATATTCGGTGCCGATTGTTAAAGTAGGTGGCGCCAAGCGGCCACCTCAGTTTGGTTTGTGGCAAATGCTTTTAGTAGCGTTTCTAGCAGGGGTAGGGGGGTCCTACCTCTTGTTTCATATCTTTGCTAGCACCGTAACCGTTGGGAGTATGCAGGCCGAAAATATGGCTCCCATCTCCGGCACGGTAACAGAACGGACCGATAGCACGGCGCAAGGCGGTGCGTATGCAGCGCTCTGGACTAAATCTACCATCAGCGGTTCGGTTACACTGAGTAGTGCGGCCACGTCTGTGAATTTTCGGGCGAAAGCTCAGATCTGTAGTGGCGCGCCGCAATATAGCCTGCTTATTGATGGCAAGTCGATAGCTACCGGTACGGTCTCGGAGACAAGTTGGGCTGACCATAACCTTACGGTAAAAGTCGCCGGTGGTGCCCATACAGTGAGTGTGTCGTTTACCAATGATTACAACTCTAAGACTTGTGACCGCAACCTTTTTGTTGACGCTTTAGTCTTTAGCGGGCCAGCGGTGACTACTACCACCTCTGAAGCGGAGAAACTTACTGTGCCGTCGACAGTAGGCGCCGTATACGCTGACTCCACCGCCAGTAACGGCTCCTACACCAAGCTGTGGTCCAACGGTACCATTAGTGGCAGCGTTACGCTTCCCTCTACTACAACTTCACTGAACTTTAGAGCTCGTACCACACTGTGTAGCGGTGGGTCGCACTACGTCATTAAGATTGACAGCACTTCCGTTGCCTCCGGCACGATTTCTGAAACAACTTGGGCCAATCATATTTCTGCAATCAACGTTGCCAGTGGCACACATAAGCTAAGCATCACCTTTGATAACGACTATACGTCATCAAGCTGTGATCGCAACTTGCACGCCGATGCAGTCATCTTCACTGGTGCTGAGGTTGCACCAACGCCAACCCCCACCCCCACTCCGACCCCAACTCCTACGCCTACCCCAACACCCACTCCCACGCCTTCCAGCCCAGCAGCTAACGCCGGGGCAGCGTTACCTATCAGCTACACTCTGTCGGCACTTGCTGGCACCGTGTATTACGTCGCCCCGAACGGTTCTGACTCGGCAGCGGGCAGCCTCAGTGCTCCGTGGGCAACCTTGAGCCACGCAGTTGGTGCTGCAGCCAGCGGTTCAACAATTGTGCTCCGCGGTGGTACCTATTACGGCCAAGGTGGCGTGTCTATCAGTAAGACGCTCAAAGTCATTGCCTACCCAGGCGAGACCCCCGTTTTCGATGGCGCTCAAGCTGTCTCGAGTAGTTCTGGCTGGACGGCATCCGGATCATTGTCATACCGGGCATACACCCCAATGCCCGTCACTGCCGGTAGCGGCATTACGTTTGCAAGCCCCACTTGTGGCAACCAAAATATTACGGTCATAAGCGGAGTTAACACCTGCCTGGGTCAATATCCCGATCAGGTTTGGGTTGGTGGCAAGCAATACAAGCAAGTCTGGAGTTCAAGCAATTTGGTTAGCGGCAGCTTCTGGGTTGACCACACTAACAACCGTCTCTACATGCTTACCAGCGACCTCGGTACCGGAAGTGTTGAAATCTCAGGCCAACGAACCTTCGCGGGCGTTAGTGCGCCAAACGTAACTCTCCAAGGCTTTAAGATTATCCGCTACTCAAACACGGCTAGCGACAGTGGTGTCATTCGCTTTAATGGTGTGGCTGACAACGGTGTCATGAAAGATATGTACATGAGCGACACGGCGTTCATTGCAGTTGCATTTGCTCCTTCTGGCACCGATCTCAATACGGGCAGTACTGTCCAGGACTCTACCATAACCAACTCCAACTGGATGGGTGTAAGCGCATTCGCGACTACCTCGCTTACCCTAAACCACGACGATATTGGCAACATGAACCAATTTGACGAGTTTAAATCGTCACCCCAATCTGGGTCGCTCAAAACGAGTCGAGCGTGGTACACCAAAGTCCTTAATAGCAAGATCATGAACAACAAGACGCAAGGCTTGTGGTTCGACCAAAGCAACTACAAGACAACGGTGGCCAACAACGACATCGAGAATAACACGGGCACTGGTGTCTTCTACGAGATTTCTGATTATATATGGCTGGTCAACAACTACATTAAGGGAACAGGTAACCGTGCATCAGTAGAGATTTCAGCTTCTTCAGATGCGTACCTTATAAATAACACCATTGTTGGTGCTCCAGACCCCGTAGCTGTGTATGTAGATTCACGTTCTATTCCCGGCTGTTCTACCAATGGCGGGTGTGGCAACCTAAGCAGTGACATCGACAACTTCCCGGACCACCCGCACCCCGCTACCATGACCTGGTTCCCGGGCATTAACTATATGATGGATAATATCGTGGCTTACCCTACAGGCAGCGGCAGTTTCTGTGGCGCTGGCGCAGTCTTCTGCATCACCCACGGCAACAGCTCGGCCACGGTAGATATTAGCACCATTATTCACCACGCGAACCCCACGTATGGCGTACCTCAGACGAACATTAATGGCAACGTCTATGCAGACAATAACGCGAACATCATAACCTCAAAGCAATTAGGAAGCTGGACGAGCACGAGTGCATTTGCCGCTGCTATGGCAGGCTCACCCGTCAATATAAGCGGCTTCGAAACTGCTGGACGTTATGGAGCAAGCTATGTTAATGCCGATGGCTCTCCAACCTCCACACTCGCCGCGCTCCACAGTTCTGCTTATGCGATTCCTACTGAAAGTACTGTTAACCAGTATATTCCGGCCGGTACAAAGCACTACGGCGTTCTCTGGAAGTAATATTTCCTGAACTCGTAAACGTCGCTATACTAGTGGCGTGACTAAGCACCCCCCAACGCTCTTCGATACACACTGCCATATTCACGAAGCCGAGCAGCATACGACGCCGGTGTATGAAAAGTGGCATGCCAAAGGTGCGGTGGATGCCGAGGCCATGCTGCGAGCCGCCCGTGAGGTTGGTGTGGAGCGTATTCTGTGCGTTGGCACGACCCAAGCCGATAGTCAGCTGGCAATTGAGTTTGCGCGCAAGCACGAAAACATGTGGGCCAGTATCGGTATTCATCCGCACGAGGCCGCCGAGCACTTAGCACATGGCCGGACACTGCCACAATTTGCCGCTTTGGCTAAAGATCCCAAAGCGGATAAGGTAGTGGCGGTAGGTGAGTGCGGTCTGGATTACTTTTACAATCATTCCCCGCGTGAAGCGCAGATCAAGGTACTCAGATTCCAAATTGAGTTGGCGCTGGCAGCCGATTTGCCAATGATTTTCCACGTTCGTGAAGCATTTGACGACTTTTGGCCGATCTTTGAAAGTTACGAGGGCGTTCGTGGTGTATTGCACAGTTTTACCGATTCGCGAGCAAATCTGGAGAAAGCTGTGGAACATGGCCTGCATCTCGGTGTTAACGGCATAGCGACCTTTGCCAAAGATCCTGGCCAGCGCGCCATGTACAAAGCCATCCCGTTGGAAAAATTACTACTGGAAACAGATGCGCCGTTCTTGACTCCGCACCCTTTTCGTGGTACAATTTGTGAACCGAAACACGTGGCAATCACGGCGGAGTTTTTAAGCGACTTGAGGGGCGAACCACTCGAGCTATTAGCTACAACTACCACCCAAAATGCCACTAGACTATTCGGCGTATAATAGAAGTAACGACTATGCTACCAAAGTTTCTAACTGGTTTATCTGATATCTTACCTTTTAAAGGCGAGTCTGTTCACCTTGACCCTGAAGTGGGTGAGCGTGCGTATATTCGGGATGCTAAGAATATGGAAGACATTGCTGATACGCTCGCAATTGGTGCACTCCTCGGTGATTATGTAACAACTGTAGTAGAAGCTGCGCCGCAAGCCAGTGCTGAAACTGTACTGTCGGCTGGGGAAGTCTCTGATGCTCCAGTTGAAGCAGTATCGAATGTTACGCCTGTTGATTTCGCAGCTCGCCGCGCAGTCGGTGAAACTTTGGCTGATGCTGAACAGTTAGCTCGTCAGCAAGCAGCCCGTGATAACGTAAGTATGGCCTATGAGCCAATGGATGAAGGTGGCAACCATGCTCAAGCTGCTTGATGGTGCTAAAAAGCAAAAGGATGATCAGCGTCGTGCGGCGATTGATAAGTCGCTTATTCACTTCGAAGCAAGCATTGGCGGCAAACTGTTCGGCCCACTCCCTAAGGGTCACCGCCGTGAATTCTTTCGTCTCGATAAAGGCACCTGGGTTTGGCACGAAGAATGGAATGATGAAAAAGGTCACCACGCGGTAACTACACGCTATGATGTGCACCCTTATGGTGTTTTGAAATCCCAAGGTAATAGTTCCTACCAAAAGCTGACCGGCGTGGAAGCACGCAATTTTTATAAAGCAGTAGAGATGTACGGCAATCGTGTGCATGCCGAATATCAGCACATGCTCCAAGCAGCCTAGGCTGGAGCTATACTCTTTGTATGGCAGCGCAACTGATTTATCTTGACCATGCGGCAGCAACGCCGGTTGATGAACGAGTCTTAACGGCTATGCAGCCGTTTTTTCGTGAACAGTTTTATAACCCCTCTGCTACATATTTACCTGCACAGCACGTGGCCCAGCAGCTCAAGGAAGCGCGGGGTAAAGTGGCTCATTGGCTTGGAGCCACATCACCCGAGATTATTTTTACCGCCGGCGGTACTGAGGCTAACAACCTGGCGATTCATGGTGTGATGCAGCAGTACCCTGAAGGCAATATTGTGGTCAGTGCCATTGAACATGAATCAGTTCTAGCTCCAGCTCACCAGTATGATTGTCGCGAAGTTGCGGTGCTCCCCGATGGCACTATTGACCTTGCTGCGCTTGAGCAGGCAATTGACGATAAGACGGTGCTCGTGAGCATCATGTATGCCAACAACGAAATCGGCACCATCCAACCCCTAGGGGAAATTGCCAATGTGCTTAAGAAAAAGCGAGCGCAGCGAAATGACCTACCGCTGTATTTTCATACCGATGCGTGCCAGGCAGCCAATTATCTTGATCTGCATGTCTCACGCTTAGGTGTAGACTTATTGACGCTCAATGGCGGTAAAATTTACGGACCAAAAGCTAGTGGGGTGTTGTATGTGAGCAGTCGCGTGCAGCTCAAGCCGCTTATCCGTGGTGGGGGTCAAGAACGTAATTTGCGTAGTGGTACCGAGAACGTGGCCAGTAGCATTGGGTTGGCTACCGCGCTTGAGTTCGTACAATCTGGCCGACATGAAGAAGCCAAGCGCCTGCAATCTTTGCAGCAGGAATTTATTAAACTGGTCGAACAGCAGCTGCCAAATGCAATTTTGAACGGGTCACGCAACAAGCGCCTTCCGAATAATGTGCACCTGACCTTTCCAGGGCAGGATAACGAGCGCCTACTTATTCAGCTGGAGCAGGACGGTATTTTGGCCGCCGCTGGCTCGGCTTGTAGTGCCAGCAACGAAGAACCATCGCATGTACTGCGTGCCATTGGGCTCAGTGATACTGACGCGCAAGCATCCTTGCGCTTTAGCCTGGGACAAGGCACTGCGGCTAGCGATGTGGAGCAGACAGTCTCTACGCTTGCCAACCTCCTAAAATAGCCTGATTTTTACACGCAAAACATGCTGTATACTTGTTGGTAAGATGCTAGCGGTTATTCGAAAGTACGCAGCCCTCCTCGTTATCGGCGTATTATGCTGGTTGCCTGTTGTAGTGAGCGCGGCCACCACAACCACCAATAAATCCAAGAGCTCGAGCTCCACTGCTAGCGGTACTGATGCAAACGGCGATCAAGCGGTTATTCAGGGATATTCCTCGGATGATAATTTGCAGAAGGGTATGATTGTCCGGCTCGATGCTAAAAATTCCAAAAAAGTAGTAGCCCTAACCTCTGATAATATTCTGCAAATGTTAGGTGTGGTGGTCGCACCAAATGACGCTGCCGTGGCACTTTCTAACAATGGCAACTCTAACCAAGTCTTCGTCTCGAGTTGTTGCCATTACCCAGTGCTAGTGAGCAACCAAAACGGTCCGATTAAGGTCGGCGATTACATTACTGTCTCGGCGCTCGCCGGTATTGGCATGAAGGTGGACACTACTCAGCCGATCGCCCTCGGTAAGGCCACCAGTAGCTTTGATGGTACCAGTGGTGTAGTGGCGTCTGCCAAGCTCAAGGATTCTACGGGCAAGGAGATTCCGGTATCGATCGGTCAGGTATCGGTGAATATTAGCATTTCACACAATCCGCTGCAGCAAATCAGTGAGAAGAATCTGCCGGGCTTTCTGAGTCAAGTGAGCCAGAATATTGCCGGCAAAGCGGTAGGTGCAACCAGGGTGTACATTGCTCTAGCCGTACTGGTAGTCTCCGCATTCATAGCCGGGTGGGTGTTGTACTCGGGAGTGCGCGGCGGTTTGATTGCCATGGGCCGCAACCCGTTTGCCAAAAAAACTATCTTGCGTGGCATATTTCGCGTAGTACTGGCAGGTATCATTATCTTTTTGGTGGGTATGTTCGGCGTCTACCTCTTATTACGCCTGTAAAGATACTCTATACAATCCTGTCGTAACGGTATAAAATATTAGCGTAAGCAGTATCGAGAGGTAGCTCTCGAACTAATGGATCCAGCTAGACGCGCGTATGGTGGGAAATAAACAATGACAATCTGGTGGCTCGTACTAATCTTAGGCTTTATCGGTGCCGCCGGTATTGGCTTTATTTGGCTAGTGGTTCACATGTCCGGCGGTGCCGCTGGCCCGCAGAAGAATGCACTTGACTCTCTTGAGGAGGGCGCAGCGCATGAAGTCGAGCATATTTTTGACGATGAATTCCGCGAAGAGCTTCGTAACAGGGGTCGTCTGCACTTCGAGAAGATTATTGGCGAAAACGCCATGTTCTTGCAGCAAGACCTCCGTTTAACCACCAGCCAGCTCAATGAGTACATGAAAAGCGAAATTACCAAGAAGTTGCAGCTCGAGTTCGACAAGTACGAGCAGTCGATTATGGATGCCAAGCAGCTGGCAATTGAGTCAATTCAAAAGACCAATGCTGCTATTGATGAGCAGCGAGCACTGTTAGGCCAGCAGGTTCAGAAGGAAATCGTTGCCGAAAAGCAGCAACTTGTCCAACGCTTCGAGCAAAACATGACCGATATTATCAACCACTACGTGCTGGCGGCGATTGGTAATCAGATAGACCTGAATGATCAGTTGGAGTTCATTTTGGCCGATTTGGAAGCGAATAAACAGGCGATTATCGATGACATTACGAATGGAGCCTAGTTACGACGCACCGGCTTGGCGCATTTCGGGCGCTGGTCTGCGCTTCGGTACTCACGCACCTTTAAGTGCGCTCCGTTCCAATGCTCGTCCATCATCCCAAACTGCACTCAAGCCAGAACGTCGTTGGACAGTGGTTTTTGTGGAGGTAAATTGTGGCTGAGGCACAGCGTAAGTTTGTGGGGCTGCCGCTGAGTGTGGCTAGTCCGGTGGATCTAGGCCGACTTATTCGTGAGCTCGAGGCTATCGACAATGCCCTGATGCAGCTGGGTCTGCGCAGTGGTGGCGAAGCTCCTAAACTGCCTAAGACCACCATTCTTATGGATCAAACGATCGAAATGAATAAACTCAACCTGTTGCAGGGTGAGGACCGTAAATCTCTCATGCTTTTCTTGGTTTCTATCCGTGAAAAGGCACCGCGACTGCACATGAGCTTTAGTGCAGACCCGTCCGAAAAGTTCATCAGTGACCTGATTTTGTGGTTGCGTAAATCAGTGCATCCTCTCGTCCTGTTAACCATTGGCTTGCAACCAAATATTGGTGCCGGTTGCATGGTTCGTACTACTAATAAATACTTCGACTTTTCGCTCAACAAAGAGCTTGCTAAGAATCGCGAAATGCTGATGGAGAAGTTGCGTGCCGACCAAGTCGCAGCTATGCCTCAGCCACAAGCTGTGCCGGTCGAACCGGTTGCAGCCCCCGGAGGCAGCGCATGAATTCGGGCAACCAACACTTCGATAAGCTCGTCGCCAGTGGCCAGCCAGTTGGTGAGGTGATTGGTGTCGATAAATTTCTTATCAAGGTCAAGGGTCTCCACCCCTGTGCCATTCACTCATTAGTGATGTTCGAAGATGGCAGTAAAGGTTTTGTGCACCAAATCCAAACAGACCATGTGGTGGTCTTGCACTTAGGCGCCGACTTGCTGCGCACTGGTATGGTAGCGGTTATTCAGCACCAAGAGCTGGTGTGTAAGGTCGGTAAAGATTTTATTGGTCGAGTAGTAACCGTTACCGGTGAGCCTTTGGACGGTAAAGGACCGGTAGCAGCCGATATGGCTTGGCCAGTCTTTAACGTTGCGCCGCCGCTGTACGAACGCAAACTAGTAGAAGATCAGGTAGAAAGTGGCGTAACAGCTATTGATGCTCTATTCCCCATCGTGCGTGGGCAGCGTATGGCACTGCTTGGCGACAGTAAGTCAGGTAAAAGTACCGTGGTGACCCAACTGGCTATTAACCAGAAAAACACCGATCAAATCGTGGTGTACTGCTTAATTGCCAAGCGTCGTAGCGATGTGGATACTTTGCTGACTCGCCTGCAAGAAGGTGGCGGTCTGGAGAAATCCATTGTGGTGGTGAGTACGATGTTTGAGTCATTGATTATGAGTTACATTGCGCCGTATGTGGCTTGTGCCATGGCCGAGTACCTCTGGCAAAAGCTCGACATGGACGCCATCATTGTGTATGACGACCTTACCAGCCATGCCCACGCCTACCGAGAAGTTGCACTGCTCTCCGGCGTGAGCCCGGGACGCGACTCGTATCCTGGTGATATGTTCTATGCGCACTCCTCGCTGCTTGAGCGGGCTGGTCGCTTGGACCGCAATGGCAAAACACTCACCAGCGTGCCAGTGGTGCATGCTGCCAACGGTGACATTACGGCGTACCTGCCAACCAACATCATGTCAATTACCGATGGACAGTGGATCTTGGACATGAGTATTTTCCGCAAGGGTATTCGTCCTGCCTTCAATATTGGACTCAGTGTGACGCGTGCCGGTGGTGTCGGCCACAACAAACGCCAGAAGGCTCTAGCGGCTCAAACGCTGAAAATCCTGGCCGATTATCGCCAGGCAGAAGAGTTTTCGCACTTCGGCTCCGAACTCGGGCCGGAAGCCAAACGAGCGCTGAGCGTCGGTACGAACATCTTCCAAATACTTACCCAGAGCCCAACCGAGACATATTCGTTCATGGAGCAGCAGCTCATGATGGACATCGTACTCAACCTAGAAGACGGGGCCGAACTTGATACAAATGCACTGAAGCTGCACGTCCGCGAAGCCGGCGCCAAAATTACCAAAGACGAAGAGTTTGATGCCGTTCGCGATGCGCTAAAGAAGCAGTGTTTGACCAAGGAAGCGCCCGCACCAGTTCCTGTCGATGGCGAAACCCCACCGTTAGCTGAGGACAAAGCGGAAAAGCCTGCCGATAAAGACACCAAAGAGGATAAAAAGGACGACAAAAAAGAAGAAAAACCAGCCGACGAAAAGAAGGATGATAAAAAATCCGAAGTAAAGCCTGAGGAAAAGTCAGAAGACGCCGACAAGCCAGCCGAGGAACCAAAAGAAGAACCCAAAGCCGAAGATGCCAAACCTGAAGAGGCTAATTCTGATGAGTCCAAAAAGGAACCAGCCGAGGCAAAAGCATGAGGCAGCCGAACGACATCGAGAAGGACGAAGTCGCTATGTCCACACTGGTGGAGCTGACAAGTGTCTTCGAGGGTATTGCCAGCATGCGTATTGCGCAGACCAAAAGCCAAGTGTTGGAATCTACCAAATTCTTCAATGCGCTCTGGAAGATCTATTCGCAGCTGCGCGTTGATGCCTTGTTCGACTTTGGTCGCGACACCAAAGAAGAAAAAAAGCTCATCGAAAAGGAACTGTTCATCGTCATTACAGCCGAAGGTGGTTTTAGTGGCGACATCGACCATAAGGTGATCCAGCTAATGCTGCAAGATTACAAGAAAGAGCAGAATGACATCGTCGTGATCGGTCACCACGGTGCCGTGCAGCTGGCGCAGTTGGGGGTGAGCTTCAAGAAGTACTTTAAGCTGCCGAGCAAAGACCGCAACATCAATGTCATCCCCATTATTAACGAAGTGCAGCTGTACCGCAGCAGTAGCTTGTTCTATCAGGAATATGTTTCGCTCATGAACCAGGAGGTGAAGAAAATTAGCCTCAGCAATGCCGTGAAGGAGCGTGGTGCTGCCAGTGACGCGGCCGATGAAATTATTAGCGAAGCGACCTATATTTTTGAGCCGGACAGCTATGCCGTGGCAGCCCACTTGGAGCGGTCGATGATGCAGATTGCCATCAGTCAGCTCATCCTTAATTCCAAACTCGCCCAGTATGCCAGCCGGTTTAAGGCCATGAGTGCTTCGCACCAGCGGGCCGATGAGTCCAAATCCGATTTACACCTGGAATTTAACCGCGCTCGTCGGGCAATTAAAGATGCACGCCTGAAGGAAATTATTAATGGTATTAAGAAGAGTAAAGCCGGAGCTGGTGCGTAATGGCGGGTAGTATTGTTTCGCTCAAAGACCTCATTGTGCGCGTGCAGTTCGACGAAGACGCACCCAATATTAACGAGCTGGTGGCGGTAGATAATCCGCAAAAGACCGAACTGCTCGTAGACCACCTGGAGCCAGGTGGTATTGCCTTTTGTCTGAATATTCGGACCGATCGCAGCCTCATGCGCGGCATGGTAGTGCAGCGCACGCACCACGGGATCGAAATCCCTATTGGCGAAGTGACGATCGGACGTATCCAAAATGCGCTTGGTGACCCATTAGACGGTCAGCCGGCCATTGTTGGCCCTGATGTGAAGCGCAAAGATATTATGAAGTTGCCACCCAAGAGTACCAATTTCCAGATTGGTACGCCGGAAATCCTGGAGACGGGCATCAAGGTCATCGACTTCTTTACGCCGTTTGTGAAGGGACGCAAGATTGGCGTCATCGGTGGTGCCGGTGTGGGTAAGACGGTGACGACGATGGAGCTCATCAACAACACGGCTAAGAGTGGCAACAGTCTCTCGTTCTTCGCCGGCATTGGTGAGCGTATTCGAGAAGGTCACGAATTGTGGGATACGCTGCGTGAGAACGACCTGCTCAAAAACACGGTGATGTTCTTTGCCCAAATGAATGAAAATCCGGTGCAGCGTTCACTCATTGGTATCTCTGCCACGGCAGCCGCCGAACATTTCCGTGACGATAAGCGCAAAGACATTCTGTTCTTCGCCGACAACATGTTCCGTCACATCCAGGCCCGCAACGAGCTATCCACTATCCTCGACCAAGTACCAAACGAAGGTGGGTATGAGCCAACCGTGTTCTCCGACGTGAAGGTGTTGCAGGACCGCTTAAGCTCCAACGAGAATGGTTCCATTACTTCCGTGCAGACCATTTATGTGCCGGCTGACGACATTTCCGACCCGGCGGTGCAGTTTATTCAGCACGAAATGGATTCTATCTTGGTGCTAAGTCGTAAGGTGGCAGAGCAGGGGATTCGTCCGGCTGTGGACATTAACCTATCGTCCTCGTCACTGCTGACACCGGAAATCGTGGGCGAGCGGCACTACCTGCTCAGCGTGCAGGTGATGGCTTTGCTGCAAAAGTATGAGTCACTCAAGGGCATTATCGCAATTATTGGCGAGAACGAACTTTCGCCGGCCGACCGGGCAGATTACGCCAAAGCCAAGAAGCTTATTAAGAACTTTACCCAGAACATGAACGTGATGACCAAACACACTGGGGTGCCCGGCGACTACTACACCCGTGAGCAAACACTCGACAGCATTGAGGAGATTATCGTCTAATGGTTATGCGCCAAGATGCCAGTACTGGCCAAATGGTGGATGATGGTAAGTCAGCCGATGGTAAGACACCCGGTGGCGAACAAGGCATGATGGTTAAGGTCTATTCCCCGTTCAAAGTGTATTACGATGGGGCTGCCAAGAGTATCAGTGCCGAGAGTGCCACCGGGCCGTTCGACATTCTGCCTAGGCACCACTATTTTATTACGCTGCTAGTGCCTTGTGATTTGGTGATTCGGAGCGATCGAGATGATCAGACTATCAGTATCTCCGGCGGCATTATGCATGTGAAAGCCGACCAGATAACGGTGTTCTTGGACGTGTAAGATAACTCGTGTCACTCCAGCCGCGCATGGTGTCTCATGTTAGTCGAATACTATGTAGTCGAAGCCGAAGCTTTGACCGCCGCCTGGGGCGGTGGTAGTGCAGACGCTGAAGCCAGTGGTGCTGCGAGTGACGTAGTAGCCTAGGCCACCTGCTGCTGCTTCTATGGGTGTTACTACCACGTGTGGGGTGGTATTGAACTTGTTGGCAAAGGTGACGCTTACCAGGCAGCCGATGCTTGGGGCGCTACCGGTGTTGATTGTGATGGAACCGGCAGTGTCAGAGCCACTTACTGATGCAGTGCCGCCCCCGCCCAAGGCATTGCCATTAGTGCGGCCTGGGTTAGCACCACCGGCGGTTATGTGGTGCGTGAGGTTTAGATCACCATTCAGCTGCAGGCTATTGGCGGTTACTTGTGGCGCTGAAATAGCACCGGTAAAGGTACCAGAACCACTCACGCTCAAGTTCTTTTGGACCGTAAGCTGCCCTTGGAAAGCGCTGTCGCCCGCCACCTGTAGATTCTTATTAACTTGGAGTGTGTCACCTATGATGGTGCCTGAGACGTTTAAGTTCGAGATCGTCAGCGTGCCACCAACTTGCAACTTGCCCGCTACCGACAAATCACTACGCACCAACACTTGCCCGGCAAACACGGCATTACTTTGTACGTTCAACACCTGCTTGGCGTCACCCACCGTCACGTCGCTGCTAGAAAGCTGGCTGAGAGCGCTCTGCGACAAGTTTTGATTACTAATTTTCTTAGCGGGCTGGCTATGGCTGTGCAGATAAGAAATCACCACCACCATCACGGCCAGGATAATCACTAACAGAAACAGCATTAGATATATGCTGAACTTACTAAAGAAGCCGCCGCCTTTTTTCTTTTTGGGAGTTTCTGGTGTTTTCTGCGAACTGGCGGTGTTTTCTGGTTGTTGTCCTTCCGATGGACCTTCGAGTGATTCGCCCTCGGCAGGATTGGTTGAACCTTGTGAGTTTTCCATGCCACCCTTATTTGGTTATGCTTGCCTTATCATAGCATTATTAGCTGTAAAAGGGTATGCCTGGCGGCGGTTGCCATGAGCGGATTGCTTTTATGGGTAATTTCTAGCACAATAGTGGTATACGATGACAAGTTGGAAACGGTTTTGGCCAGCCCTTGTTTTGAGTCTGCTAATCGTTATAGGCTCAACATCAAGCGTGCTTGCTGTGCAATCATCTTCGAGCCACTATGGAGTGGACCAAGTGCAGTTTGGCAATGGTGGCCAGCTGTGTGACCCTGGTGTTAACGGCTCGGCGCATTACTGTGCCAACCAAACCCTTGGCGAAACTGCGGTAGGCAATGCCTCTAGCAGTAACTTTCAAGCTCAAGCCGGCGGCATAGTAACCGACCGTGACACTTATGTGCAGATGATCGTCACGGGTGCCAACATAGACCTCGGCCAGCTAACTACCAGTAGTACCAAAGTCGCTTCGGGCAACTTCTCAGTCAAAACGTACCTGGCTTCCGGCTACCAAGTAGTTACCGCAGCCAATCCACCCACCTATGCCACGCACAGCCTGGCAGCGATGAGCGGGGGAGCCTCTAGTACGGGTACCGAACAGTTCGGCATCAACCTGGTGGCTAATAGTTGTCCATCAAACACGCCCACTTCTGGTGCCGGCAGTTGTAGCGGCGGCTTCGGCGCTGGCCCTGTACAAGTCCCAGACAGCACCTTTAGCTTCGGCACTGTGGCCTCGGGCTATAACACCCCTAATGTCTACAAATACAATAAGGGCGATGTAATCGCTCAAAGCTCCCAAAGTTCAGGAGAAACTGACTACACCATTTCGTACCTTTTCAATATCAGCCCAGTTACCCCAGCGGGTACCTACAAAATGACCCACGTCCTCGTCGCTACCTCCACTTTTTAAGGGGTGGAAGCCGAAAATATTAACTTATCATTAAAAAGAGCGCTATTCTAACATTTGTCGGGGTTGTAAATATGTCTATGATTTAGAGGTATTGTATTTGCACGACAACCGTTAGCATGATACTATTTGGTCATATAACACCTTAAAACCAAACAGCTTAAAAACAGGAGCGAACAAATATGAAAATTAAAAAAGATGCATTTCGGCGTGCCAGGCTGGCGCTGGCTGCTACCGTAGTGGCTGCCCTTGGGTTGAGCCCATTACTGCTAGGCGTCGCTAGTGCCGCCGGCCAGGTACAGACACGAAGTATAGAAATGAGTGACTCTACTCCTAGTCAAACAGGGGTATCTTACCTAGTGGGCTTTACGCCAGCTACGGGTACTGTCCACAGCCTTGTAATTGATTTCTGTAGTAACAGCTCCATTATTGGAGGTGCATGTACCGCACCTGCAGGCATGGACGCCAACACCTCGATTGCTGTTACTGGTGCCCCAAGTGGCTGGGCAATTGATACTACTTCTCCTGCCGGGGCTTCTACAGTGCTCCTTAAGGACAGTGCCGGTACTAACAACTTAGGCACGAGTGCGGTTACCTTCACTCTTACAGGTATAGTCAACCCATCTGCTACCGGAAGCTTCTGGGCTCGTATTTACACCTACACGAACAACTCCTACGGTACCTACAACAACCCTGATGCAAGCGTTTCGGGTGGTCCTGGTAACTACGTGGACTACGGTGGATTTGCTCTCTCAACTGTTAGCCTGATTAATATCTCAGCGACTGTAATGGAAACTCTGACCTTCTGTGTCTCTGGTGGTGCCCCAAGCAATGGTTGTACTTCTCTGACGGCTGCAAACTTGACCCTTGGTCATGGTACACCACTCATTTTGGATAGCACCCAGGTAGATACTGCCAATGCCTTCACCCAAATTTCCACAAATGCCTTAACTGGCGCGGTAGTCCGCATGAAGACACATAACACTTGTAGCGGTCTTAGCCGTGACGGTGGTACAACTTGCCCAATCCCGGGTGTTGGCGCCTTCGGAACCATTGGTGCCGCTACCGCTGACTTCGGACTTAATGTTGCCAACGGTACAGGTGGTACCGGTACGGTAAATGCCAACGCTAACTACGGTACAACCTCTGGTAGCTATGGTATGGGTGCTAATGTAACGTCGACCTATGGCGATGCTATTGAAGACACCAACACTACAGCTTGCGCCAATGTGAACAGTCAGTTGACCTTTGCGGCTCAAGCCAACGTGACCACTCCAGCCGGTGTTTACTCGGCCAACGAATCACTGATTGCAACTGGTACATTCTAGGACAACTATGAATGTTCGGTTTAGCTCCTAGACTGATTCTGACACGAACACTACCGGTGTTCCTGCTAGCCCTACTTTTGGTAGGGCTAGTTCGTTTGCAGCACCCCGTGTATGGAGATCAGCTGCCCACCCGCAGTATTGCCTTCGGCCAAGCCGCGCCCGGAGTGACAGATGTCTTCAAAATCAGCTTTACGATACCTAAACCAGAAACGCTGGGCTCCCTCCGCTTCCAGTTATGTGCGGAAAGTCCACTTGTCGGCCAGCCGTGCACATTGCCAACGGGTATGGTTATTAGTACGGCTAACCTTAGTGCGCAGAGTGGGATAACAGATTTTAGCGTGAGTAGTATTAGTGGTAGCGACATTATTTTGTCCCGGACACCAGGGGCCGTAGTACCTATCTCAGTCAGCTACACCTTTAACAATATTACTGACGCTAACGCACCCGGTTCGTACTTTGCTCGTATTCAAACCTACGCCAGTAATAATGCCACTGGTAGTAGCATAGATTATGGAGGTTTAGCCTATGCACTCACTGATGCTGTCTCTGTTAACGCGACGGTTCCCCCCTATCTCTATTTTTGCCTTGGTATAACGATTAGTGGCGTGGATTGCACCACGGCCGACGGGAACTACATTAACTTTGGCGACTTCAGCCCTAGTGTGGCAAGTGTGGCGAGCACCCAAATGGTGGCGGGTACAAATGCCGACACGGGCTACACTATATCGGCTAACGGTGTCACACTTACCTCTGGTAACAATGTATTACCAAATCTCGTTACACCCGACACGTCGCGTCCGGGCACTAGTCAGTTCGGCATGAACCTCGTGGCCAATCAAGATCCAGTCGTGGGGCAAAATCCTAGTGGTCTTGGTAGTGGTGCACCGGTGACTGGCTACAATCAAGCTAATTTGTATAAATTTGTCCCTGGGGATGTAGTGGCCGGTGTAAATTTGCCTGACGAAGCACGCAAATACACCACAAGCTATGTGGCAAATGTGGCTAAAACCCAAGCCGCGGGGGTGTATGTGAGCACCCTCACGTACGTAGCGCTGGCCGGTTTTTAGCCAGAAGCTGCTGATTTTTAATGATTTGGTAATATTCTGGCAAAAAGCTGATGCTTTTGATACTATTAAGGACGATTGAACAAACTAAGAGGGAAAAACATAAGAATGAGTCAGGGTCGAAAATTTTTTGCAGGGCTGGTGGGTAGCCTCAGTATTTTATTGGGGATAACTTTACCGGTATTTGCTGCCACGGCACCTGTTGCTACTGGTGGCGGTAATGGCTTAAAGGTGTCACCTGTACGAACGGACCTTATTGTTAAGCCCGGTGAGAGCGCGACGGTAGACGTCTATGTCACTAATGTAACGGCTCAAGCAGCCACATTCCAAGTAGTCGTAAACGATTTTATCGCTAGCAACGACGAAACGGGCAATCCAGCGCTTATTTTAGATACCAACCAGCCAGCTTCGGCCCACAGTCTTAAGCAGTTTGTGAGCCCGATAGCAGATGTCACCCTAAAGCCAAGTGAGCAGAAGGATGTAAAAGTACCAATTACTATTCCTGCTTCGGCTGCAGCCGGGGGTTACTATGGCGCTGTTCGCTTTGTTGGTGCAGGCTCAAGTACCACTGGTAACCAGAACGTGTCACTTTCTGCCAGTGTAGGCTCCCTTATTTTGGTTAAGGTACCCGGCAATTTGAAAGAGCAGATGGGTATTGCCAGCTTTGATACGCGGGTAAAGGATAAAATCCACAGCATTTTCTCGAATGGCAAAAACATTGACGCTGTTGTTCGCTTCCAGAACACTGGTAACGTGCAGGAACAGCCTTTCGGTAAAGTAACGCTTAAAAACTTTAGAGGCAAAGTGCTCTACAGTGGCGAGTTTAATAACGCTAGTACGACTCGAACTAACGTACTACCGGACAGTATCCGTAAATACACCATACCCCTTAAAAACGTCGGCTCCTTCGGTAAGTATACGGTGATGGGTGACTTTGGATACGGTAATGGGCAGACTCTCACCGCTACCACTACCTTCTACATCATTCCTACGTTTGCGATTGTACTGTTCGTGATCATTTTGTTGCTCATCGTTGTAGCGATCATCGAGGTGCCTCGTATGATCAGAAGCTACAATAAGCGCATTCTACGAAAAGCCGGCCGCCTGTAGGCTGGTGCTACCGAAGCTCCTATACAGATTGAGACCTTTAGTCTATAGTTTTAGGTAAGCATGAGCACTGTTTTTCAGGCACGACATTTCGCCAGGACTTCTGTCCGGTTGCTGATAGCTAGTTTCTTAGTAGTAGCTTGCGTGTTAGTGGCCTTAGCGCCTCGAGTACACGGGCTTGGATCACAGCAGAATCCGCAGAATGGTTCAGTGGGTCTGGAAGGCACCATTAAGCAGCCACCACCGACCCAAGCGGCGACTATAACCACCCCTGGCAGCGGCCAAACGGTTAAGTCTGTACCCATTACCGTGAGCGGACTCTGTAAAACCGATCTGTTGGTCAAGATATTTAGTAACAATATCTTTGTGGGCTCGGCGGTTTGTACTAATGGGAGTTATAGCTTGCAGGTGAACTTGTTTAGTGGCCGCAACGACTTGGTGGCGCGCGTGTTTGACTCATTGGACCAGGCAGGCCCAGACTCTAATGTGGTGACCGTGACGTTTGAGGATACGCAATTTGCACAGTTCGGCACCCGCGTAACGCTGAGTAGTACGTATGCGGAAATAGGTGCTAATCCTGGCTCCGAACTAGACTGGCCGCTTATCTTGAGTGGTGGGCTGGGCCCGTACGCGCTTAGTATTGACTGGGGAGATGGTACGGCGCCGCAGCTGCAGAGCGAATCATTCCCGGGCACCATTACCATCAAGCATGTCTACAAGTCCGCCGGTGTGTACAAGATTATTGTTAAAGCCACCGATAAGAATGGTACTTCCGCGTTCCTACAGCTAGTGGGTGTGGCTAATGGCAAAGTTACCCAAAGCAATTCTACCGGCTCCACGAGCTCTGGTGGCGGGACGAATACGAATAATAACTCCACGAGTATTCTCTGGTGGCCCATGCTTCTGCTGTTACCTTTGATTGCTACCGCTTTCTGGCTGGGACGTCGCCATGAGCTCTATGCCTTGCGCAAGCAACTGGAACGCTCCCGCGCCGAAGTCAACTAGTCTTTTGACCTAGAATTTGCTAAAATAACAGAGATAGTATGAAAGATGTAAAAGTGTACGTCGGCATGTCCGGCGGTGTTGATAGTTCGGTCACAGCAGCTTTGCTCAAGCAGCAAGGCTATGACGTCACGGGCGTGTACATGAAGAACTGGAGCCAGGACCTACCCGGCATGGTCTGCCCCTGGAAGCAGGACTACCAAGACGCCAAGCGTGTAGCCGTACAGCTGGACATTCCGTTTAAGATGTACGACTTCGAGACCGAGTATCGCCAGAAGGTGGTGGACTACATGGTGCGTGAATACCAGGCTGGCCGCACACCCAATCCGGACATTATGTGCAACCAAGAGGTGAAGTTTAAGCTGTTCCTGGAAACTTGCCTAGAGGACGGCGCCGACATGATTGCGACAGGGCATTATGCCAGAACTCAAGAGGGTAAATTGCTCACTGCGGCCAACGTCGAGAAAGACCAAACATACTTTTTGTACCGGGTGACAAGTGAGGCCCTGTGTCGTTCCCTGATGCCTATTGGCGACTTTAAGACCAAGGATGAGGTTCGTGCTAAGGCCGCTGAGCTAGGGCTAGCCACGGCCGAAAAGAAAGACAGCCAAGGTATTTGCTTCGTGGGTAAGGTAGGCATTAAGGATTTCTTATTGCACGAGCTCGGCCCGCAAGCGCACGGTGACATTGTGGACCAAACCGGCAAAGTAATTGGCCAACACGACGGCGCTATCTTCTACACCATCGGCCAGCGTCATGGCCTGGATGTGGGTGGCGGCCTGCCGTACTACGTGGTGGGCAAAGACATGGCCAAAAACGAAGTCTTCGTCACCACTAATCTCGATGACGGCCGCCTTTGGCAACAAGACCTACAAGTAGCCGACTTGCATTGGATAAACGAAGCGCCAAAGCCCGGCGAAACCTACCAAGTCCGCACTCGCTACCGAGCACCGCTAGTAGACTGCACCATAGAACTGCAAGGCGACAAAGTCACCATCAAACTAACCGATCCAGCCCGTGCCATTACTCCCGGCCAATCCGCAGTAATCTACAACGCCGACCAAGTCCTCGGCGGCGGCATCGTTATCTAACTGGTGAATATGCTTGAGTAATGTGCCCAAGCCAGCTGCGGGAGCCTTTAATGGCGAGCGTATTGTTGGCATGGCATTCACCACGGACACGGAGGCGATTTATATCCAAATCAGTCCGGTGTTTTCTAAAATATTGATTCCAATCGTGGGCTGCGTCTGGGTTGTAGACGATTGGGTCAGCGCTCGAGCGTTTAGGCATGCAGTAAAGCGGTTGTGTGCGCTGGCTAATAACGTTGCTAGTGTCATAATCATTCACATCCGTGTCTTTGAGAATCCTAACCATACTGGTCCACAGGTCTGGAGAGCAACCAGTTACTGTTCCGTGGTCTGCTTTGGAAATACTCGAGAGAAGTGAGCTCGGACCCTCCTGTAAAACATTCCTAATGTAAATACCAAGCCATTTGGCATAGATAGTGTCCAAGGCATCGCCAAGCAGGGGAGTATCTAACATGTTACCCATAATTGCATTGTCTCGAACATTGCCCCACTTAAAAGGTGCGCAATTAAGCATAAACCCACCTAGCTCAAGTGGCGCGCCTACCAAGCGCTGGGCATTACTTACAGTAATTACGCCGTTTTTGCCACCTCCGCTTTGGGTTAGCAAGTGTAGGATGCGGATTTTAAAATCCTCGATAAAGTTAGCAACTGCATTTGTTTGATCTTCTAGCCTGAGCCCCTGATTAGAAAATACCACTGAAGCAACTGGCTTTGAAGCATCAACCTCAGGCTGATCGGCCAACAGGCGTGCGGTATCCTCACCATACATTACGCCAGTACCAGGTACAACTAACCACGCTTCATCCTGGTGACCTTTACTCAAGTCGCCATAATTGACCACCTCTACTCGTGTTTTGGTTGGTGGCCATAACCTCTGTTTAACATCATGATCAATTTCGACTAGAGTGCTGACGGTAGTAGCCACGCCGAGGCCGAAGAACTGACGGCGCGAGATAGCTTTATTACTGGGAGCAACATCAACAGGTTCAAAGCTTACCGGGTCGAACTCTTGTAGTGGTCTGCTTTCTTTGGATGCCATCTTTTTCCCAAATTTATTCCTAGTATGCGCCTAACTTCCGGATTGGGAAGGGGTAAAATGTACAATATTTCACTGCAACCCAATGTGACCTGTAGTATACTCCTAAATCAATTAAATTCAATGTTTTTATAGTTTTGTCAAAACAGCTAGTCTAGAATTAGCGGTGTACCGCTGTTATAATGGTTCGGATGAATGCGCAGGAGATACGTAACGCTTATTTGAAGTTCTTTGCGGACCGTGGGCACAAAGTGATCCCGCGGGCTCTTTTGGTCCCGTACAACGACCCAACTACTTTGTTTACCGGCTCCGGCATGCAACCGCTTATCCCATATTTGCTGGGTGAGCCGCATGTGGATGGCAACCGCTTGGTGGACAGCCAGACCTGCTTGCGTGCGCAAGATATTGATGAAGTTGGCGACAATCGCCACACAACCTTCTTTGAAATGCTAGGCAACTGGTCTCTGGGCGACTACTTTAAGCAAGAACAATTGCCTTGGTTCTGGGAGTTCCTGACCGATGTAGTCAAGCTAGACCCCAGCAAGCTGTATGTGACCTGCTTTATCGGTGATGAGGCAAACGGCATCCCCAAAGATACCGAGTCGGCAGAGATCTGGACGAAGCTATTTGCCGCTAAGGGCTTAGACACCAAACAGGTCGAGATTGGCAGCGAGGAAGACGGCTATGCCAAGGGCATGCAAGACGGGCGCATCTTCTTCTACGACGCCAGCAAAAACTGGTGGTGCCGCGCTGGCAAGATCGGCGACATGCCACCTGGTGAGCCGGGTGGTCCGGACAGTGAAGTCTTTTACGAGTTTGATTTTATCCCGCACAACCCCGAGTACGGCGAGCACTGTCACCCCAACTGCGACTGCGGCCGCTACATGGAGATCGGCAACAACGTGTTCATGGAATACGTGAAGCGCGAGAATGGCTTCGAGAAATTGCCGAAACAAAATGTGGACTTTGGTGCTGGTATGGAGCGGATTGCCGCCGCTGCGCTCAATAGCTCCGACATGTTCAAGATCTCTGTTATTTGGCCGATTATCGAAAAGCTAGAAGCCATTAGTGGCAAGAAGTACGACAGCCACACCGAAAGCATGCGCGTAATTGCCGACCACCTCCGTGCTGCCACTTTCCTGGCTGTCGACGGCGTGGTGCCAAGCAACAAAGAGCAAGGCTACGTCATGCGCCGCCTCTTGCGCCGCGCCATTCGTTTTGCGTTTGAGCTGGGCATAGAGCAGAACTTCCTTGAGCAAGTCGTGCCGGTCATTGCCGACTTGTACGTAGAAGATTACCCAGAAGTGAAAGAGAACCGCGAAAAGGTGGTAGAAGTGCTGGTAAAAGAAGAAAAAGCCTTCCGCCAAACCATTCGCAAAGGCATCCGTGAACTCGAGAAGCTCGAGAAAAACGGACTTACCGGCGCAGAATTATTCAAGCTTTACGACACCTATGGCTTCCCAGTGGAGCTCAGCATTGAAGAAGCCTTTAAGCAAGGCATTGATGTACCTGAAAACTGGCGCCAAGAGTTTGATGCTCACATGGCCGAGCAGCGTGCTCGGAGTCAGACTGCTGCCAAGGGCACATTCAAGGGCGGCTTGGGTGGTCAGACTTTGCAGCACAAGAAGTATCACACCGCTACGCACCTTATGTATCAGAGCTTACGGACGGTGCTGGGCGACCATGTGGTGCAGCACGGCAGTAACATTACCGAGGAGCGCCTGCGTTTTGACTTCAGCCATCCAGAAAAGGTAACGCCTGAGCAGCTGAAGCAAGTAGAAGACATGGTGAACGAACAGATCGATAAGGATCTGAAGGTCAGTTTTGCTGAGTATCCCACCAAAGTAGCTCGCGAAGAAATGGGCGCGTTGGGGCAGTTTGGTGACCGCTATGGCGACACGGTTAAGGTATATAAGATGATCGCCGACGGCGCCGACAAACCCTTCAGCTTCGAAATCTGCGGTGGCCCACACGTAGACCACACCGGCCAACTCGGCGAAGGTGGCAAGCGTTTCAAAATCCTCAAAGAAGAATCCTCATCGGCCGGCATCCGCCGCATCAAAGCAGTGCTACAATAGGCATAAATGCCGCTGTACTATAAAATCCCGCTTATTTTTGTAATAGTCTTCAGCACCGTTTTTTTGCTATGGCCTACGCCATCTGTCACCGGAGAAACGGGTTTGTGCGACGGGATTGTGGAAGGGGTTAGTGGCGGTTGTGGGGCGTATCATTATAACGCGAAGTTGGGTGGTGGCTTTTCATATATGGCTTACAGTTTTGAGCATGGCTGGCCGCCTAGTAATGTTCCTACTCTGGGTATGCGTGAGGGTGGCGACTTTAGCCCATTGAGGGCTAGCATAGGTGCTAACGTTATGGGAATTGTTGCCATGGGAGTGTTACCACTAATCAGTTGGATCTTACCTAAAAAGACCAAATAATACCTTTTGTGATGTTAATATGGCAGGCAGACTAGCAAAATGCTACTTTCTTGTAGCTAAATTGACAAAAACGGTTGTGCTCTTGCTAAAGCAGAGTATAATATTACGCAATACTTTAGTGGAAAATCAATGTTTTTAAAGCCAGACATATTAAACGGGACACAGGTTTCTTCAGAGTGGAGCGGATTGACAGTACGTCGCGAACAGTCGCTTTCTTATGAAGCGATTCGAAACGCATATGAGTTGCCAAAGAAGATAGCTGCATTGAAGCCAGTAGAGAGAATGTACTATGAGGCGTATCAAGAGGCTATGCACAACGGCGTTACTATAGCTAAGGTTGGCGAACCAGATGTAGTACCGACTCCATTAGTCACAACAGGTTCACCAACCTTCATGCGCTATGATTTACCGCCTGAGCCTACCTATCTCCAAGCTCGGGACCCTGGTATTGATGTGTCGCCGCAAGCTCGTGCAAGTAAGGTTGCATCAGAAGTGAACGACCCAGAAGAAGATAATAAGAAGCCGGCAGTCATAGTTCGTGCTGCGCGGAGGCTTGTGCAGGCTGTGTCACCCCGGCCCCGTGCTGTCCATGCAGATATGGGTCACGTCAGTGACGATGCTGCCGAAACTATGCAAACTATCGGTTTGCCTGGCGATGAACGTGCTCAGCACGTGGCTTAGCGCCGCAAGCGTGTTAAAATAAAGCATATGCTTGATCTCGGTAAAGTAAAGTCTATTGGTCGTAATGTCGGCCGGAATGTTAAAGATAAAGCTGGTGATGCCGTCTCGTCGGCGCGCCAAGCCGCCAAAAAGGGCAAAGGTAACCAGGACAACTACGTTGTAGCCTTGGATATCGGCACCGAAAACGTCAAGGCCTTAATAGGCAAGGTGCACGATGACGCCAGTATTGAAGTTATAGGTGTGGGCCGAGCTCACCAGAGTTTGAGTGACATGCAGGCCGGCGCCATTGCTGATATCGATGGTGTAGTCGAGAATTGCGACAAAGCGCTGAACCAGGCCGAGCAACAGGCTGGCGTCAGTGTACGCACCGCTGTTATTGGTATCGCTGGTGAGCTCGTAAAGGGTACAACGACCACGGTACGTGTCGCTCGTAAGACTTCCGAAAAGCCGTTGGACGTGACCGAAATGGAAAAGATTATTAAGCTTGTCCAAGAACGTGCCGAAGCTAAGGCCAAGAAGCAACTGGCCATGGAGCTCGGTGGCAAAGAAGTGGAAGTGCGCCTGGTGAACAGCGCGCTGGTGAGCATCGACATTGATGGCTACCCCGTGACGAACCCCATTGGTTTCCAGGGCCGGGAAGTGGTAGTGCAGCTCTACACTGCCTTTGCGCCCTTGATCCACATTGGTGCGCTGGAGCAAACCGCGCAAAAGCTGGACCTTGATCTGTTAGCCGTAGCCGCCGAGCCGTTTGCAGTGGCTCGATCTGTTATTGGTAACAACCCCAACCAAAGCCTCAGTGCCATCCTGATGGACGTCGGCGGTGGTACAACCGACATTGCCGTAGTAAATGATGGTGGCGTGCAAGGTACCAAGATGTTTGGTATCGGTGGCCGGGCGTACACCCGCTCAATTGAGCGTGACTTGGGTGTGGAGTTTGAGGAAGCCGAGCGCCTGAAGCTGGGCTTAGGTGGCAACCTTATTCCGCGTACCAAAGCGCCAGCCGTAGAAGGCGCACTCGAGAAAACACTGGATGTTTGGATGAGTGGTGTTGAATTAGCCCTGGGTGAGTTCACTAAGCTTGACCACTTGCCGTATCAGATTTTCCTCTGTGGCGGTGGTTCTAGCCTCGACATGCTGATGGAAGAGCTCAAGGAGTCTGTCTGGTACAAGAGTCTGCCCTTTACCCGCAAGCCAACCATTAACTACGTCAACACCGACCAAGTGGTAGGAATCACCGACAAAACCGGCGATGCCAAAGACCACACGTTCATTACCGCGATGGGCCTGCTGAGAGTTGGCTTAGATACTATGCAATTCGCTGGCAACAGCGGTGGATCAATTCGTGACAAACTTGATAAAATGTTAAGAGTATAAACCCTACAAAAAAACACCATGGCTACCACTAACGGCAAAGAAACCATCTACATCGACATCGACGATGAGATTACGACGATTATCGAGAAAGTCCGAGCTTCCAGCGAGAAGATCGTTGCCTTAGTGCTGCCCAAACGCGCCAGCGTACTGCAGAGCATTGTAAATATGAAGCTGCTGAAGCGCACCGCCGACCAAGAAAAGAAGCGCGTGGTACTCATTACTTCCGAAAACAGCTTGCTACCGCTGGCGGGTACAGTAGGAATGTATGTTGCCAAAACACTCCAGAGTAAGCCAGAGATTCCGTCGCTGGCTGGCGCTGCCGAACCCGATGAAGATATTTTGGCCGACGAACCAGACGATGACACTGAATTCACGGCCGAAAATGCCGGTGACCGACCAGTTGGTGAATTGGCCGGTGGTGCTGTGCCCGCTGCAGCCGCAAGCGAAGGCATCGAAACGCTGCAACTTGATGACGATGCCGAAGCCGATGAATCCGAAACCAAAGATACTGCTGCCGACACACCCAAGCCAAAGAAGGACAAGAAACTAGGCGTACCTAACTTTGAGCGATTCCGCATGCTCCTCATCATTGGGGGTGTGCTACTGGTAGCATTGATTATTGGTGGTTTGGTAGCTGCCACGGCTCTCCCGAAAGCCTCGGTAACTATCTTTACCGATACTACAAACGTTAACAGCAACCTAGCTCTCACGGCTGACACTGCTGCCAAAACCCTTGATGCTGCTAAATTGATTGTGCCAGCGCAACTGCAAAAAGTAGACAAAACTGGTTCGCAGCAAGTTCCCACTACGGGCAAAAAGAATAATGGTCAGAAAGCAACTGGTACAGTGACCTTCTCAACCTCCTGTACTAAAAAGCCATCTTCGGTTGATCCAGGGATCGGCGTAAGTGGAAGTAGCCATACGTTTATCACCACTGATTCTCTGAAATTCACCGATATCAACGTCGATAGTGGCGGCAACTTTGTATGTAGTGGCTCAGTGCCTGTAGTGGCGCAGCAGGGTGGAGCCGACTATAACCTGGGATCAGGTACAACGTTTAAGATGGCGACTTTAGGATATACAGGGACCAACTCGGCCGCTTTTACCGGAGGTACGGACAATATTATCCAAGTTGTAGCGCAATCAGATATTGACAATGCAACCCAGAAAATTACCACTCAAAACGGCGATACCATGAAGCAGCAATTGCAGCAGCAGTTACAGCAAGCAGGTATGTTCGCATTGCTGGCCACCTTTGTTGCTGGTACACCGAGTACTCAGAGTAGCGCCCAGGTTGGTGATCAAGTTGGGACAGTAACAGTTACGCAAACTACCACCTACACCATGTTCGGTGTGAAGCAGACAGATCTGAAAACGCTTGTTGATAACGATATCAAAGACAAGATCGATCCTACCAAGCAGACGATTTTGGACGAAGGGTTGAGTAAGGCTACCTTTAAGGTAAACAGTGCTACTGCCACGAGTGCGCAACTGGGCATGGCTACTACTGCCACAGCTGGTCCTGATCTGAAAGCGGATGACATCAAGAAGCAGATCGCCGGAAAGAAGGCAGGCGAAATAAAAGATATGCTGCGAACTGATCCTGGTGTAACCTCTGTGGATGTGCGCTTGAGCCCATTCTGGGTGACCAAAGTTCCAAGCAAAGCTAGCAAGGTAACGGTTACATTCCAGAAAGCCAAATGACCGCCTCACCCCAAGCCATACTAGCGTTGGATGTGGGGGATAAGCGGATCGGCGTGGCGATTGCCAATATCAGTGTGCGCTTTGCTAGCCCACTCACCACGATTACGAATGACGAAATGGTGTGGCAGCAGCTGACAGAAATTATCGAGACTAACGACGTTGGAGCGATAGTGGTTGGTTTGCCTCGTGGTCTAGACGGGCAAGAGACAGCCCAAACCCACAAAGCAGAAGTATTTATGCAGCAGCTCCGAGCGCATTTAGGCCTGCCAGTGCATCCGCAGGATGAAGCCGCCACCTCTGTAAAAGCCGAGGAAGAACTAGCTGCACGTGGCAAGCCTTATGCCAAGGGCGAGGTTGACGCCCTGGCTGCGACCTATATACTAGAAGACTACTTGAACGAGCAAGGGGGTAGCCATGGCTTATAATCTCAATCAAAAGCGTCGCATGCCACGTCGGTTCGGTGTAACCATTTTGGTAGTATTGTTACTGCTGCTTGGCGGAGTACTCCTTGTGCGCCACATTTATAATCAAGATCTTGGACCCGTCAGCAACGACCAAAGCACGCAGATTGTCGAGATTAAGAGTGGTCTGAGTACCAAAGAAATAGCTAATATATTAGCTCAGAAGCATTTGATCCGCAGTGCTTGGGCTTTTGAGCTGTATGTGCATAGCAAGGAAGCCGGTAGTCAGCTGCAAGCTGGTACCTATGCACTTTCGCCAAGCCAGAGTTTGTCTACTATTATCACGACGCTCACCAAAGGGAAGGTAACCGCTAAATTGGTGACCATCCTGCCTGGTCAGCGGATTGATCAAGTGCGGGCGGCACTTATTAACGCCGGCTTTACGCCGAGTGATGTTGACCAAGCGCTGACGAATGTTAGCCAATACAACGATATCTCCACCCTGGCTTTTAAGCCTGCCAGTACCAATAGCCTGGAAGGGTTGCTGTGGCCGGATTCTTGGTACAAAGATGCCAGTTCATCTGCTTCGGATATTGTGCGCAAGTCGCTCAGTGAAACGTCACAACATCTTAGCTCGGACCTGCAGGCTGCGTTTGCCCAGGAAGGCTTAACCACCTATCAAGGCCTGGTGCTCGCATCGATGCTCGAAAAAGAAGTCTCCAAGCCAGCCGATCGTGCCCAAGCGGCTCAAGTGTTCCTAGCCAGGTTGCATAACAATACTAGTCTTGGGTCTGATGTAACGGCTATTTACGGAGCGATTGCCGCAGGAAAAACGCAGTTGAGCCAATCAGCGATGTTGGGCTACGATTCGCAGTATAACACCTTACAGCACGCCGGTTTGCCACCAACACCCATTAGCTCGGTAAGCACCAGCTCCTTACAGGCTGCGGCCCATCCGGCTAGTACTAACTGGCTATACTTTGTCTCTGGTGACGATGGAAACACCTACTTCTCGACTAATTTACAAGATCACGAAGCGCTGACTCAAAAATACTGCCACAAGCTCTGCGCACAGTAGTTGGCCACAAAACCTGATCTTATCCCCAAAAAGCGCCTTTTGACATTGGTGCGGACGGGCAATAACAGAGGTAGCAATATGTCTAAAGCCTTGACTCATATGTAAGATTTGCTACACTAAAATGGTACTGTTTGAGCTGGAGAATATCGCAAACAGCCCAAACAGACGATTTCGCATCGAATATTTATATAAAGAGTTAACGACAAAACAACTGCGTCCTTGGATGCACGGAGATTTGTATTAGCAACCACCCTCACAGTATTGCTTCACGCTTGCCAGCTATGCGGCCCGTCCGCAGCACTAGCTGGTCTAAGCAGATAAGTAAGAAGATGCATCGGGCTCCCGTCCGACGCAAGATTGTGCGCAGTACTTTCATTGGCGTGAATGTGCTGCTCTTGCTTGGTATTTCATTCTTTGTGCTGCACGCGCGCACCACAGGCGCGGTGAGTATCCTGGCGCACAGTCAAGCTGCTGCTACTGATCAGACCAGTGTGAATCCTTTGGACCAAGTATCCTCCGCGGACATCGCCGTGTCAGTAGCACGTGTCAGTGGCCTGACCGAATCAGTTGCCGTTAAGAATTCCGCCGAGTCGGCTGACAGCCAGCTCCAGGTGGCACCAGTCAATGACAATGTAGTCTCCAAGCCGCAAGTGGTAGCCACCGCCTTTAAGTCGAAGAATGACATTCAGTCTTACGTCGTCCAAGCTGGTGATACTGTCAGTAATATTGCTACTAAGTTTGGCGTCACTTCAGACAGCATCCGCTGGTCCAACAGTCTTACTGGCGACTCGGTCAGTGCTGGTACCAAGTTGTGGGTTCCACCTCATGGTTTGAGCGGTATTGTCTACACGGTGAAAGTTGGTGATACCCTAGACGGCCTGGCGCAAAAGTACAAGGCCGACAAAGCTCAACTGGTTGCCGCTAACGATGCCGAAATTAACGGTATCCAAACCGGCGAACGTATTATTATCCCGAATGGCCAAGCTCCGGCAGCTCCCGTCAGTGCCCGCAGTTTCTATACCAGCTCGTACGCCTTCGGCAGCAGTGCCATTTACGGCTACAACGGCTACGACTATGGCTGGTGTACTTGGTATGTGGCCAACAAGATCGCTGTGCCTAGCAACTGGGGTAATGCAGACACTTGGGATAACCTCGCTCCACTAAGCGGCTGGACCGTGAGCTCTACACCTAAGCCGGGTGCCATTGCCCAAACCGACCGTGGTTCCGAAGGTCACGTCGCCTATGTAGAAGCGGTCTCGGACGACGGCACAATGATGAAGTATTCTGATATGAATGGTTTGGCTGGTTGGGGCCGCGTGGGCTATAGTGATTGGGTTTCCATCTCCAAATTCGAGCACTACATCTACCACTAGAATGTTTGTATAACGGCACATTGCGGGCGAACCACTCCAGTCCGCACTCACCGTACCATAAGTACGGCTCGCTTGTGGGCTTCGTGCTTCATCCCACACTGCACCATTCTACAAACATTCTCAAGCCTCTAAACAGGGGGCTACTAGACCGAGAAGGGTAAACCCTGTACCCTATAAGAGATGCATTTTATAGATAAAGTGAGTGTGGACATCATTGCTGGCAATGGCGGCGATGGTAAATTGAGTTTTCGACACGAAAAGTTCATCAGCAAAGGTGGACCGGATGGTGGCGATGGTGGCCGTGGTGGCAACGTTATTCTGATGGCCAGCCGTAATGAAAATACTTTGGCTGTTTTTCGCTACCAAAAAGAAATTAAGGCCCCGGATGGTCAAGGTGGTGGCCAGTCGCGCAAAGCCGGCCGTAGTGGTCAAGATTTACGCGTCACGGTGCCAGTAGGTACAGTGGTGCTCAATGATGAGCAAGAAGTACTCGCTGATTTAACGCATGATGAACAGGAAGTAATCATTGCCAAGGGCGGCAAGGGCGGCTTTGGCAACGCGCACTTCACGAGTTCTGTACGCCAGGCCCCAAACTTTGCCGAAAAGGGTGAGGAAGGCGAGAAGCTTACGGCAACGCTCGAGATCCGCATGATCGCTGATGTAGGTTTGGTGGGTCTGCCCAATGCCGGCAAGTCCACGCTGCTTAGCCGCATCAGCAACGCCCGTCCCGAAATTGCTGATTATCCGTTTACGACCATCACACCCAACCTCGGCGTGGTGGATATCACCAAAGAAACTAGCGTACTAGTGGCGGATATTCCCGGCCTTATTGAAGGAGCCGCCGAAGGCAAGGGCTTGGGCCATGACTTCTTGCGGCACATTGAGCGTACGGCCGTGATTGTACATCTGATTGACGCCTATAATGATGACGTAGCGGCCGCGTATAAGACGATTAAGGAAGAGCTGAAGGCATACCAGTCCGACCTGGCAAAGCGCCCAGAGATTGTGGCGCTGAACAAAGTCGATGGTTTAGATACTGACATCGTAGAGGATCTCCTGAACCAACTGCGCGCGGTGGTGCCTAAAAGCGCTAAGCTCTTCGCCATCTCTGCCCAGTCGGGCCTTGACCTGCAAGCTTTGCTGTACCAAATCGCCGACAGCGTTAAGAAGGCTCGGGCCAAGCGCGCCAAAAAAGAGCCGACCGACGAAATCCCCGTGCTGCGTATGACAGACACCTCACAGCAATGGACGGTTAAAAAGGAAGGTACCACCTTTGTAGTCACCGGTCACCGGATAGAGAAGTTTGCCGCTCGCACCGACTTTGGCAACGAGCAAGGCCTGCGCCGTCTGCGTGACATTATGAAGAAAATGGGCATCATGCACGAACTAGTTCGCCAAAAGGTCGAACCAGGCCAAACCATCAAAATCGGCCGTGCCGGTAGTTTCGAATACTAGAATTGTAAAATTTACCTAAAAATAGTATAATATTGTTATGATCATTGCTACGCCTGTTATTGTGTCCGCTGTCGCTGCTGGCCACCGCCGAAGTGAGCAAGAAGCAATTGAGCGAGCTGCTGACCCAATACGCATGGGCTTTGATGAATTTTGTCATGAACCCGAGGTAACCCGAAAAGCCGTGGCAGAGTTTGTGCTGGATGCTGCACGTCGGGGCGAGCATGACCCTGAGGCGTATGATCAGCTCCTAAAGCAGTATGCGGGTGCAGTTACCACTGCCGTAGTCCATACTGCTAGTTCTACGGGTCTTACCGCACTTTCTCCTACATTGCTCTTTCGCACTACACGCAAGCATGTGGCATTTGAACATGATGTTCGTTCCTGGTGGTCGCTCGAGAGTGGCTATAACGATGATACGCGTGAATTCACCTTTCAAATACCTAATCCACGGCGCTGGCATCGTAATGCAGCTGCCCGTACATTTCGCAAAGCAGCAGAGTCCTTGCCCTTTCCGCCTCGTTCAGACAATTCTCCACAAAACGTGATGCGCCGAGGGGAAAGCTGGACACAGGAGGATTTACCGGATGTTACGACCTTCCTAGGTGATAGTTATGCAAACTTGGATAGGCCTCAATCGTGGTCACGCCGCCTTCGAGAGGTACCGGCACACTTAGTGGTAGGAAACGCTATTGCCCCTATTATGCAGCGACGAGTGGGGCAAGAATTGGCAGAACTAGCAGGTATTTATACCAAACTTGCCAGTGTTAATCCTGACTTCAGAGCGTATGCTATTGCGCAAATCAATCAACGTACACCTGAGGCGTAAACAAAATCGAACCTAGCCAAACCACCCAAATCGGCCGCGCCGGCAACTTCCTTTATTGAGTCGTCAGTGTTTTGGAGGTGGTGTAGGAGTTACCGGCGTTGTCGTAAGCTTTGACGGTCAAGACTACGGGAGTCCCGGTCTGCCGTGGGGCCGTGATAGAGCAACTGTACTCGTCGTTGCTGGCATTTGGAACATTAGCGGGTGCGTCTGGTCCCCAGGACTGACAGAGTAGCTTCTGTTTACCGCTAATAGTGGAGTAAAAGTCCACGTGAGTCAGTAGGTCGTTATCGGCCGCATAGGCGTATATATACTGAGCTGTATTGGCAGAGATTGTATTTGCATGGATAACGGCCCAAGGACTGAGCACGTCAGAAGTAAGCGGTAACGGCTGCCCAACAAGCGTTTTGACCCAGTCAATGTCATGTTGTGTAACCAAACCGTCGCCATCAAGATCGTAGCGGCGCCAGACCTTAATCTCATTATTTACGTAAGTCGAGTCAGTATTGTTGGGGCTAATTTGGTCGATTGAAACGCTGTCGCCCTGGCCGACATAACTACTAATTGTGTTTACATCTGTTTGGTTAATTACTCCGTCGTCGTTGAAGTCGGCAGGAGAGAAGTCGATTTCGTCGTTGGCGGCCGCCGTCCCGCTGGCAGCCACATAATCACTCCCCTGGTAAGCAGTTCTTGCGTCAGCAGCGCCACCAACAGATTCGGTCAGGTACTGCATGACCATCTCAAGGCTGTCGTTCCAATGATCGCTGTCGCCGTCGGCTCGCCTACATCCTGGGAACAGGTTCATAATCCAGCCGTTGGCCTCATATCCACTAGCTGTGATTGTAGCCGTTTGCGTGCCAGTGTTAGTGAGTGTCATGGTCCACGGTATATGGTAGTCGGTAGTATCGGTACTGCTTGTTATCAAGCCCTCGGCATACGCGGTCAAGTCAGCATTGGTCCACATACATAGATTGGCTTGCTGGTTAGCGTTTGCATCGGCAGTGACCGGTGCGATTTCGTGCAAATTTGTATGGAATGGTCCGTTAGAATTGGTGTCAACCTGGGCGGCAGCAAATGGATTGGTAGTTTCGAGTTTAATTTGAGTACTTCCGCTCCAGCTGACATGCATGGCTATCATCGGAATTTCACTGTGTCGGCAGGTTGGGTCAGATGGTGTAAACGTGTAGGTTGCGCCTGGCGCCAGGGTACCACTACCTTGCCAGCTTGCGCGGTCATCAACCCCAAAACAGCCAGTATTTAGCCCTCTATCTGGATATCGTGCCTGCCAGCTTTGCGTAAAACTTAAGGGTGGAGCAGGCGTGGCGGTAGGCGAATTGTGAGGTGATGCGAAGCTCAAGAACAGCGTATAAATACCGAGTGATCCAAAAATAACGCCAAATACTGCAAGTTGCCACAACTGCGGCTTAAAACGCCTTTCAAAGTTACCGACATTAACAGTTTGTTCATCTTTGGCGGGTGTTGTCTTTTTAGGTGTGGGTTGGTCAGTAGGAGCAGTCATTGTATCGGCCTTGCTTTATTTACTGCTCACGCGTGCCATAAGCGGTTATAGTAAGGCTAACTATAGTCTTAAGGCTAATGATGTCAAGAGATACGAGATGCAAATTAATCCGTCACGAAACAGTCCATAAACAGCACATGTTATCCTGGTGATATATGGCAATGTACGGACTAACAGTAAAGGATGTGTACCATGCAGCGCGTACCGGTGAGTATCCGCTACTAGGCGAGGCAACGCCGGACATGCCAAAAGTCGTCCTTTCTTGGGGTACGGCATTGCCGGTAAATCGGGCAATTGTAGAGTTTGGGCTACAAAATAATACCGATAGTACGCCGCTGGTTGCTGACGAAAATGCAGCACGACATTTTAGGCCGGATGAACGTGAACCCATGACATTTATCGGGAGTATCTCGACGCACCGGTATGGGCGGCGGCCGGGCACGAGCGGGATTTTACGTGCTACTCGGCGCTGGCTCGGTGGCGATGACAGTGAGCGTCCAGCGCTGAGGATTGCAACTCATGCGCACATGGCGGCGCGGACAGCACTCCAGGCATATCTTGAAGGGTTTGAGCCCGTGCTTGAGCCCGGTATGCCCAGGCTCATTGATGCCTCTTCGGAGCAGCCGTGGACCCAATCGCTCGAAGCCTGGGTCGCATACGAAAGAAAATTCCTGGTTGCGTACAGTGCACTAAAAGCTGCGCGCGGCAAGCTACCTTTGAAGATGCTACACTGGTAGTTACCTATGGCTGCGAGTTTTTTCTTTTATGATCTGGAGACTACGGGCATTCGCTCGCGAGAGTGCCGGATCATGCAGTTTGCTGGACAACGGACGGATATGAATTTGAAGCCAGTTGGCGAGCCGTTCAACATTCTCATCAAGCTCTCGCCAGATGTTTTGCCAGAGCCAGAAGCCGTGCTGCTCACCGGTATTACACCGCAAATGACATTGCAAGATGGCATTACTGAGTTTGAGTTCCTGAAGATTTTTGAAACCGAAATCGCTACACCAGATACCACTTTTGTGGGATATAACACGGTCCGCTTTGACGATGAATTCATCCGCTGCACACGCTACCGTAACTTCTATGACCCATACGATTGGCACTGGCGTGATGGCCGCTCGCGTTGGGACTTGCTTGACCTTGTACGTATGACACGCGCATTGCGGCCAGAGGGCATTGAGTGGCCGTTTAGCGAAGATGGTGTGCCAACGAATCGCCTGGAACTTATCACAAAGCTAAATGGGTTAGATCACGAACACGCCCATGATGCCCTGAATGACGTACTGGCCAGCATTGCGGTGGCTAAGTTAATTCGCGAGCACCAACCAAGTTTGTTTGATTATTTACTTAAACTTCGGGGTAAGAAAGAGATTAAGCAATTCCTGACGGATAACGCAGTATTTCTCTACAGCAGCGGTAAGTACTCCAATGAGTTTCTGAAAACTGCCGTCGTACAATTGCTGAACCTAGGTGATGATCAATCCGGCGCCATTGTGTGGGACTTGCGACACGATCCTCGGCCGTTTGCGACACTGACACCCAAAGAGCTTGCGGCTCGCTGGGGCTATACTAAAGACCCCGACGCACCGACGCGTTTACCCGTAAAGACACTCAAGTACAACCGTTGTCCGGCTATTTGTCCGCCCGGGCCTATAAAAGATGAGGCAGTGCAGAAGCGCCTCGGTATTACGCTGGCGCAAATTGAAGCTAATAAAGCTGCCCTGAAAGCGCTGCCCGAACTCAGAGAAAATATCCTAAAGGCACAGCAGCTTATGGATACCGAGCGTTTGCGGAGCCAAACTGACGAGGCGCCCGATGTGGACGAGCAAGTATACGATGGCTTGCTGGACAATCATGACCAGAACTTGCTGCGCGCTGTTCGTGCGGCCGAGCCTACAGATGTCAGTCAATTTGCGGAGCAGTTCCATGACAAACGGATGCAGCAACTTATAGCACGCTACAAAGCTCGTAATTTCCCCGACAGCTTAACTGCCGAAGAACGTGAAAGCTGGGAAGCCTACCGTGCTGCAAAACTCTTCGAGGGCGGTGATAATAGTCAACTTGCTAAGTATTTCCAGCGCCTAGCTGTCTGCGCCGAAGATCCCAAGTATGCGGATAAACAATTCCTGCTAGAAGAGCTCCAGCTCTACGGCCAAAGCCTCATGCCCGCTGAATTCTAGGCAGCCGCCTCGTAGCTGCCCAATACCGTAACGTCATACCCAAGGTCACGCAAACGACCCATGATGGTGTGGGCTTTTTTAGTTTGTTCACCGAGCGCAAAGTCCACGTAGAATGCCTTGTGCATGGGATCTTCTTCTCCGCCATCTTCGAACACGGGATGGCTATCGATCCGTGTTAAGTTAACGCCTTCTGAGCTAAAACATTGCAGAGCATGGACAAGCTCGCCAACCTTGTCGTCGGACTGCAGAAGCAGCGAAGTTTTATTGGCCAGAGGATTTTCGATATAGTCCGGCGATAAAGCTATAAAGCGGGTGGTGGGTCGACGTTTGTTGTTGACTGGGCCGGCAATAATCTCGGCTCCGTAGACGCGTGCAGCCTGTTCGCTAGCAATAGCCGCGTAACGATTATTACCCTCTTGCATTACGTGCTCTACACTTAACGCGGTATCTTTCTTCATTTCTACGGACACACCAGGCAAACAGTTACTTATGAAGCGACTACTTTGCGTTAGGGCTTCGCGCTGAGAAAATACCCTGGCCACATGTCCAAGGCCGCGTGCTCGACTACCCGGCGTGCCAATAAGATGCATGGGTACTGCCAGACGATACTCACCCATAATCCAGAGGTCCTGCGGCGCATATTCTGCCAGCAGCCCATTGATATCTGGTATGTAACCTACTCTTGGGTCGTTGCTTTCAATGGCCACCACGCCATAGTCAACTTCACGATCTGCGACAGCCTTAAAGACATCATCAAACGTTTCGAATGGTACCGTCTCTACGTGGTCACCAAACATGGCATTCTTTGCCATCACGGTCCAAGAGCCATCAAAACCTTGCGTACCAGCCGCCAGAATATCCTTCATCTTGTAACTACTCTAACACGGACGGGGTAAAGATGATGGTGTCGGGGGTGAGAGCAGGTTCAGAGCTAATAGTTGGAACTAGCATTGTTTGCTTGCGGAGGTGACGAACAATACGCTTGAGTGTTACGTATGCCGTAATAGTACTAAGAACCACAACTAACCAGCCGAAAAATGTCAGCTGAATGTTGGTGCCGGGGATCATACCCAGAACGATTAAATTTTGCATTGCTCCACCTCTGTTATATTGAGATGAGCAGGATTATATACCTAAATTGCTAGATTTGCAACAGTATTTTAAAGAATGCTTATGGTTTTTTCTTTTTAAACTTGTCCTTGAGCTTCGAAAAGCCTTGTTCCAGTTGCTTGACCAACCAATCACGTACTTGTCTGGCGACCGCAAATTCGGTGGCAAGCACAGCAAGGCCTGCAAATATTATCACCCAGCCTGGTCCAGGAAGAGGTAGCAGGATAATGCCCACAATAACAATAACTAGCCCAATGATAAATACTAGCGGCTTACGCACTGCCACTGGTAACTTCTTCCACCACTTCACGATAGTTTCCATACATCCAGTATACGACAGGGTATACTTAGAGCATGAGCACACAAGTCGAACTAGGGTGCGGTTTGATACGAGCAGGGCGAGAGTGGGGTGAGGGCAAAACGCCAGCTGACATTCCAACTGAAGAACAAGTCTTTGAATTTCTGACTGCTGCGGTGGGGCTAGGGATTCGCCATTTTGACACGGCGCCATCTTATGGTGTGAGTGAAGCGCGTTTAGGTCGTTGGTTAATGCAAGGTTGCTCATTGGAACAATATGAGGAACTTACAATTGCTACCAAGTTCGGCGAAGGCTGGCAAGGAGATGCAGAAACCGGTCACCCGTTCGTTGACCATAGCTACGATGGCTTGCGGCGGAGTTTAGATGTCAGCATGGAGCGCCTAGGCCGCATAGATGTATTGCAGCTGCACAAGACGAGTCCGGACGTATTGCGCAGCCAGGATCTAAAAAATGCATGGAACTACGCAGATGGTTTAGGAATTACTCAGTTTGGTGCCAGCATTAGCGGTGGGGACATAGAATCGGCGCAAATTGTCTGCAATGATGCGCGATATAGCCTCATCCATCTACCCTACAACATGCAAGATCCTCAATTTGCCGAGGTCATTGCTCTCGCTAAAGTACGGGGTATGCAAGTAGTAGTTAATCGTCCTTTTGGATCAGGCGCAATCGTTCAGGCTGGTGATAATCACGAGCAGCCAACGCCAACGCGGCAAGAGGCTTTTGAGTTTATCTTGAAGCAGGCATTCGATGGCGTTGTGCTCACAGGCACCATGTCGATCGATCACCTGCGCCAAAACATGGCAGACTTCCAAGCTGCCCAGCAGACAGTGCTCTAGCAGTCTGGATTTTTAAGCGTTTTTCGTGTATAATTTTTGCCTTATGAGCGACAGCATTATTGTTAAAGGGGCGAGGGAACATAACCTAAAAAACGTGGATGTAACCATTCCGCGAAATCAGCTCGTGGTGGTGACTGGTTTGAGTGGATCAGGTAAGTCCAGCCTGGCCTTTGACACGATTTATGCCGAGGGACAGCGTCGCTATGTGGAATCATTGAGTTCGTATGCCCGGCAGTTTTTGGGGCTTATGGAAAAGCCGGATGTCGACCAAATTGACGGTTTGAGTCCAGCTATATCTATTGACCAGAAGTCCACGAGCCGCAACCCGCGTTCGACAGTCGCTACGGTCACCGAGATTTATGACTACTTGCGTTTGCTGTTCGCCCGCATTGGTATTCCACACTGTCCGATTGATGGCGAGCCGGTGGTACGCCAGACGACAAACGGCATTATTGATCAAATTATTGCTGCCTTTCCAGCCAAGCGTTTGATGGTGCTGGCACCTGTAGTGATTGATAAAAAGGGTGCCTTCGAGCATATTCCGGAGCAATATCAGCGTGCCGGGTTTGCCCGCGTTCGGGTTGATGGTGTGGTATACGCCCTCGATGAATTCCCGGAGCTCGATAAGAATTACCGCCACCGTATCGAAGTAGTTGTTGACCGCTTGGTAAATGACGAACCGAGCCGAAATCGTTTAGTGCAATCAGTAGAGCAAGCGTTGGAAGTCGCTGAAGGTAAAGTAGTTATCTTGGATGCCGACAGCAAAGAGACTGATGCAACCGCCACGTACAGTTTGATGTACGCTTGTCCGAATCACCCCGAAGTTGCTATTCCCGAACTTGAGCCCCGCACGTTTAGCTTCAACAGTCCACACGGTGCCTGTCCGGTTTGTACTGGTCTGGGTTCTCGACTTGAAGTTGATCCGGAGCTCGTGATCCCCAACGGCCGTTTAACCATTGCCGAGGGTGCTATTCGTCCGTTCAACCGCTTCAATGCGGATGCGTGGTATACCAAGAAAATGCAGGCCGTGGCCGAGCGCTATGGCTTTAGTCTGCATGTACCCACGGCGCAATTGAAGCCACAAGACCTGGAGAAGTTGTTGTATGGGACAGGTAATGAAACCTACCGCGTTAGTCTGGGAATGGGTCGTAGCTTCACGACAACCTATGAAGGCGTGATTCCAAACTTAGAGCGTCGGCATAAAGAAACTGACAGTGATTTTATCCGCCGGGATATCGAAAAGTTCATGGTAGAGAAGGATTGCTACAAGTGTAAGGGCCTACGCTTGAAGCCCGAAGTTTTGGCAATTACTGTCCATGAACGTTCCATTATGGATGTGTGTCAGCTGTCGATTGACGATGCCCTAGCCTGGTTTAAAAATCTCAAACTGAACGAGACCGAGCAGAAAATTGGTTACCAAATCTTGAAGGAAATTAACGCCCGGCTGCAGTTCTTGCAGGACGTGGGTCTGAATTATCTTAACCTATTGCGGAGCGCAACCACACTGAGTGGTGGGGAAGCGCAGCGTATTCGTTTGGCTACGCAAATTGGTTCGGGCTTGCAGGGCGTGCTGTACGTACTAGATGAGCCAAGCATCGGACTGCACCAGCGTGACAACGAACGATTGATTCGCACACTCAAGCATCTGCGAGATCTTGGTAACACCGTGCTGGTAGTGGAGCATGACGAAGAAACTATCCGCACCGCCGATTATTTGTTAGACATTGGTCCAGGTGCTGGTATTCATGGTGGCGCTGTGGTGGCAGCGGGTACACCAGCCGAGGTAGAGAAGAATCCTGCCAGCATTACTGCCCAGTATCTCTGCGGCAAAAAGGAAATTGCCGTGCCTAAGAAACGCCGCCAAGGTAATGGTAAGAAATTGACAATAAAAGGTGCGCGCGAGAATAACTTGCAGCAAGTAACTGTTGATATTCCACTCGGTAAATTAGTGGTTGTCACTGGAGTATCGGGCTCCGGTAAGTCCAGTCTCATCAATGATATCTTGGCTAAGGAACTGCTGGCGCAATTGCACCGCGCAAGTACAGTGCCTGGCCGACACGATGACATTGAAGGCATCAAGCAGCTCGACAAAGCTATCATCATTGACCAGTCTCCTATTGGTCGCACACCGCGTTCCAACCCTGCAACATACACCGGACTTTTCACGCCGATTCGCGAACTATTTGCCAGTGTGCCCGAAGCTAAACTGCGTGGCTACAGCGCCGGCCGTTTTAGCTTTAACGTCAAGGGCGGCCGCTGCGAAAACTGTGCCGGTGATGGCATTATTAAGATCGAAATGCACTTCTTACCCGATGTGTATGTGCCGTGTGAAGTCTGTCATGGCAAACGCTACAACCGCGAAGCGCTCGAGATCCACTACAAAGGCAAGACCATTGCTGATGTGTTGGAAATGACGTGCGAACAAGCCCTGGAATTCTTCCAAAATCAACCATCGATTGCTCGCAAGCTGCAGACGCTCGTTGATGTTGGTCTGGGCTACATAGCGCTTGGGCAATCGGCTACCACCTTGAGTGGTGGTGAAGCGCAGCGCATCAAGCTTTCGACTGAACTTTCCCGTCGCCCAACCGGTCGCACGCTCTACATTCTCGACGAGCCGACTACGGGTCTACACATGGCCGATGTTGATAAGCTCCTGCACATGCTGCATGCCTTAGTGGATGCCGGCAACAGCATGGTGGTGATCGAACACAACCTAGATGTTATTAAAAACGCTGATCACATCATCGACATGGGTCCCGAAGGCGGTAATGGCGGCGGTTTAGTGATTGCCGAAGGCACGCCCGAGCACGTCGCCAAGGTCAAAGACTCCTACACCGGCCAGTTCCTCAAGAAAATGCTGTAGAGCTACCAAACTGGTTGACTATGGTCGCATGCAATTTGCCATTGGTAGCCACCGCGGAAGTAGTGTGCGCACCAATAGGTTGTCCGTCGAGCTGCGTCATTTTACCCCCCGCCTCTTCCACAATAACTTTTGACGCGGCAATGTCCCACAGTTTGCACTTAGGCTCAATCATAATGTCAATTTTGCCCTGTGCGAGCAGATGATAGCTCCAAACGTCACCAATGCCTCGTGCTTGCCGCACTTCGCTTGCTAACTTGAGTAATGTTGAAGCCTGATCTAGTTCTACAAAATATTTTAATGAGCCGTGACTCAGGTAGGCATCATCCAGCGATGTAATTTCCGTTACTCGTACTGGCTGGTCGTTCAGGAAGGCTCCCTGGCCCTTCTCGGCATACATAAGCTCGTTGAACAGAGGCATGTTTGTTATACCAATAACCAGCTCGCCATCATGCATTAGTGCCAGTAAGGTGCCAAACAGCGGGTTGCGGCGGACAAAGTTTTTTGTGCCGTCGATCGGGTCGATAATCCAGGTATAGCCCCTGTGATTTTCGAGAGATACCGTACCCCCTTCTTCGCCAAAAAAGGTGTGGTCTGGAAAATGCTCGGTTATGGTCTGGCGAATAATTGCTTCAGCCTCTTTATCAGCAATAGTTACAGGTGAAAGATCCGCCTTCAGTTCGGTACTAAATCCCGTTTTGAGATATTTGAAAATGACTGCTTCTGCTGCTTTCACAGCTTCCAAAGCAACTGACAGTAACTCTGATTTGTTATCCATAGTTAGATTTTACTGCTTTTTACGACGAAGCGCTGAGCGGATTTTGGGGTCACGGAGGATGTGGTAGAGGGTAGGCGTCAGGAAGAGGATGATCACCCCTAGCAATACTGGTTCGATGTATTTCTCGACGTGCGGAATGCGGCTGCCTACGTAATAGCCCAGCAGGGTAATGAGCAGTGTCCAGGCGATGTCACCAATGGCGTCAAAGATGATGAACAGTTTGCGGTTCATGTTGCCAGCACCCGCTGTCACCGGGGCGAATGAACGGACTACAGGTATAAAGTGTGCTACTAGCATGGTTTTGCTGCCGTGCTTTTCGTAAAATGCTTCAGCCCGATCGATGTATTCTTTGCGGAAGACCACGCCGTCTTTTTTGCTGAAGAGGCGTTTACCTAGTGTACGGCCAATCTGGTATCCCGTGTTATCACCCAGAATTGCAGCAATAGCAATGACAATAATCGTCCAGAAAATGGACAGTTTGCCACTAGCTGCCAGAATGCCGGCGCTGAATAAAAGAGTATCACCAGGGAAGAAAAATCCGACCATCATCCCGGATTCTGCAAAGATGACGGCGGCAATCAGGAGTAAGCCGCCAGTTTGGATAAGATGAGTAACGTCAAACATGCCCTTCAAGTGTAGCACAGCACCAGAGATGAAAATTTGCTATAATAGATACACTAGATTGTTCTGAAGGAGGATTACCTATGGCCCAAGATGCGATTACGCTAGAAGTTGAAGCACGAACTACCACCGGCAAAGCCGTTAAGCATTTGCGCAAGGATGGCGTTGTGCCGGCTGTTATCCATGACCACGGCAAAGAGTCCGTGCTGGTGCAGGGACCATACCTCGACCTGCTGCGTGTGTACCAACACGCTGGCAAGCACCATCCAATTGAGTTGAAGACTGGGAGCCAATCCTACATTGTGCTTATTAAAGATGCTGTCTTTGAACCTAAGAAAAATCAGCTGACACATTTGGTGTTTAACGCCGTCGATAAAAACCAGATGGTGGAAGCCGAAGTTCCCGTCCACGCTAAGTATGACGAAGAAAATGATGCTTCGCCAGCCGAGCGCAATGGTCTGATTGTGTTGTCGCAGCTCGAGACTATCCAGGTTAAATCTACCCCAAGCAACATACCTGATGCTGTTTACTATGACGCCGAAAAGCTGGTAGAAGTAGGTGACCACGTAACCGTTGCTGACATTAAAGTTCCAGCTAATGTTGAAGTGCTAACTGATGCAAACCACGCTGTTGCAACGGTATTTGAGCCAAGTGCTCTCGCCGCCGCCAACGAAGCAACTGCTGGTGATGCCACTGCCGAAGAAGCCGAAGGCAATGCCGACACCGGCGACTCAGCCGAAGGCTTAGACGCCGAGAAGGCTGCTGAAGCCGAAGAAACCAAAGCCGAATAGGCTAACCACATGGCGTGGTTCCACCCCAAGACGCTCCTCGACAAAACCTATGAGATAGGCATTGCCATCAAGGGGATTGATGGGCTCTTGGAGCTTATTGGTGGATTGCTGGTGCTGGTGATTCCTCGGCACACCATCTTGCAGTTGACGGACCACCTGACTCGCAATGAGCTGGCCAACGATCCGCACGACTTCATGGCCACACATATACTGCACGCCGGGCACAGCCTGGCCGACAAAGGTCACTGGTTTACCGCGATATTTTTGTTAACCCACGGCATTGTAAAAGTGGGCCTGGTTACGGCATTGTTACTACAAAAGCATTGGGCGTATCCCTGGGCGATTGTGATCCTCGGGCTATTCCTGATTTACCAGATCTATTTGTTAATTGTGCGTACCACGTTAGGCATGGGGTTCCTGACCGTGCTAGATGCCGTCATTATCTTCCTGGTGTGGCGCGAATGGCGGCAGGTTAAAGCCCAAGCTGCTGCAGCTACTTGACCCGCTGGTAGGCATACCCAGAGCGGTCACGGCTAAGAAAGCCGGAGTCTACGAGTGACCGCCGGAGCAGTGGCCAGTCACTGAAAGTATGCCATGCCTTAAGGATGTCATTAACTTCTTGCTCGGTGTAGGTTTGGGACTTGCTGAACTTAGTTACGAGATATTCCAAAGTTAGTTGTTTGTCGGCATGCTTGCTGGGCCATGCCTCTAGTTGACCCTCACTATTTAGAAACCGCTCAACGCCTTGCGACATTATTGCTCCAAGAAGCCACCACTTTGGTGCTTCCACAGTTTGGCGTACAAACCTTTTTGTTTGAGCAGCTCGGCATGTGAACCTTGCTCGATAATCTGACCCTTATCGATTACCACTATCCGGTCGAGATGTTGAATTGTGCTGAGACGATGGGCAATCACTAGTGTTGTTTTGCCTTCCATTAGCTCCCAGAGCGCCTCCTGAATGTACTTTTCGCTCTCGCTGTCCAAGGCAGAAGTAGCTTCGTCCAAAACTAAAATTGGCGCGTTTTTAAGCATGGCCCGGGCGATAGCGACTCGTTGACGTTGGCCACCACTCAGCTTCACGCCGCGCTCGCCCACCAAAGTGTCATAGCCCTCGGGCAGCTCACGAATAAAGTCGTCGGCATGTGCACGTTTAGAGACTGCAATAATTTCTTCTTTACTGGCGCCCGGCTTACCGTAGCCAATATTCTCCAATAGCGAACGGTGGAAAAGTAAGGGCTCTTGCGGCACATAACCAATGGCTTGATGCAGCTCTTGCTGCGCAACCTGGCGAATATCCTGGCCATCGATAGCAATGGTGCCATCCTGAATGTCCATGAAGCGTAGAAGCAGACGAGTGATAGTAGTCTTGCCACCACCGCTCGGGCCGACTAAGCCAATACGCTCACCAGCAGCAATTGCCAGTGAAAAGTTTTCAAAGAGATTAGTCTGCGCATTAGAAGCATCTTCGTAACGGAATGATACATCTTCAAATGTGATTTCACCTTGTTTAATGTGAATTGGCTCAGGTTGAGGTGCATCAACAATTTGCGGTGGTTGGTCTAGCATTTCGGTCATTTCCTGGGCGTCACCGGCTACGACTTCCAATTGGCGTACAATCATGGAGTTACGCCGAATGTTATCGATGATGCGCAGCGCATATACCTGGAATAGTAAAAATGCGGCGACATCAATAGTGTGTCGGTGAATAGCCAACAAACCGCCAACCAGGACAATGGTAAATAGTAGGGAAGCAATGCCCTCCACAATCCAACCATTGCGCACAGCGCGCCACCAACTGCGCAAGAAGTATTCTCCGCGCAAAACATTCACTTTGTTATAGCGACTCAGCTCTCGGTCTTCGGCACCATACGTTTTAACGGTTGTGGCATTAGTGAGCATATCAGCTAGTTCGCCTACTTGTTCGCTCTCTTTAGCCACCGCCGCCCGTCGCATGGCCATCCGCCCTAAGCCAAATTTTATGGTGAGTGTTACGGAACCCAGCCACACCAAGGTCACGAGCAAACCAACCGGCCAGCTGTAGTACATCAGAAGACTAATGGCAATAAGCACACTGAGTAGCTGAGGTGTCAGGTCAAAAAACACGACGTCATTGAAAGTGGTGTATTGCTTGGCAAAGCGGCTGGCTTGTGTCACCAGTGAGCCACTAAAGCGGTTGGCAAAGAAACTGTAGTCCTGGCGTACTAGATACCGAAAGGCGTTTTCGTACAGCAGATGCTCGACCCTATGATGTAGCACTGCAATGCCGTACTTATCCAGCAGGTAAGCACTCGTGACGAACACTCCTTGCAGTATGACCGTACATAGTAGCAACGACGCATTAAGTGTTTGGTGTTGCAGCAGCTGACGTAGCAGCAATGAGGCAAGCAGGGGAATGACAGTAAGATTAGCTGCCACAATACAACTAAAGCCAAAACTCATGGCCGTGAGTAGTGGAAACTGCCGCCAATACGTCATGTACAAAAACAATGCCTTCCAATTTGTTTTATTCATATCTTCTCCAGTGTAGCAGTTTAGCGGTAGCCCTCAGCCTGTTTACTGAACATTTCTTGATACAAGCCTTTTTGTTTCATTAGTTGAGCGTGGGTGCCGGACTCCACAATCTTGCCTTTATTAATGACGATAATTTGGTTGGCGCGCCGCACAGTAGAGAAGCGGTGACTTACAATAATGACGCTTTTGCCTGTGTAATGTTCAAAAATATTATTGAAGATGTCGTACTCAGCTTTGGCATCGATTGCCGCCGTGGGTTCGTCTAGAATCAGCACCTTGGCTTGACGGTAAAAGGCACGTGCTAGTGCAATACGCTGCCACTGACCACCGCTAGGTTCAATGCCCTTTTTAAAGCTATTATCCAGCACTGTGTCCCAGCCAAATTTATACTCATCGACCAACTCTTTGACGCTGCTTTGATTAGCCACAGTATCTAAGCGATGTTGATCGCCAGCATGCTTGGGTCGAGCGACTTCAATGTTTTCACGAATGCTGAAAGGGTATTGGTTGAACTCCTGGAACAGGCTCGCCAGCTGGTCGTACCAAGACTCAATCACCAGATCTTGCAGGTCGGTGCCGTTAATGAGGATCCTCCCGGAGGTCGGCACATAAAACCGCAGAAGTAGTTTAATGAGCGTACTTTTACCGGCGCCGTTCTCACCGACAATTGCTACGTGCTGACCTGGATTAATAGTGAAAGAGAGGTTCGTAAAGACGGGTTTCGTGTGGCCTGGGTAGGTAAAGCTGACTTTATCGAAGACAATCGTTGGCGGTTGCGTAGTGGTGAGCATTAGAGCATTTGGTTTGTCAACAATCTGTGGCTTGCGGCTCGTGAGTGTAAAGTAATCTTCTATAAACAATAGATCGTCCTGCATACGCGCCAGCGTGCCAAAGATGGTGTTGAGCGAGCCGCCAATCCGTATGAGTGCACCCGAGAGGAAGAAGTAGCGATCCAGCTTGATGCTGCCGTGCAAAAATTGTCGTAAAAGCACGATGGCACCGGCAGTGGTGCCGGTGGCTTCCAATAGTTTGGCCGGGTAGAGAATTTTGCCGACTTTGCGGTACTTTTGTTCCTGCTGTTTGTAAAATCGCTGATTGATACCGCTCATACGCTTAAGAGCATAGGCATTGGCTTGTGAACTACGCAGCTCCATCTGACTTTTCGGGCGTCGCAGCAACCATTCGAGCCCCCAAAAGATGTGCCGATCATCACCTTTCTCCCCCCACAAATACCACTGGACTTTTGCCAACCGTGCTTCAGCTAGCAAACTTGGTATTAAAAACAAGGCGACGAGCGGAATCAGCCACCACGTAATTTGCGTGACCACGGCGGCGGTGGCAATAAAGCGAATGATGGCATACATCAGATCCATGGTGGCCTGGTTGAAGTTCGGGATGCGCCAGCCATAGCCGTCCTGCACTTTGTTAATGAGATTGCGCAAGTTCTCGTCGTAGAAATCCGCAATGTCGATGGTACTTAGCGTGTGCAGAAACTTGTCGCTGGCCCACTGTACCAGGCGATAGTACAGCAGCTGCTTGCACCACGACATGATCAGGAAGCTCAGCGCAATAACGATGCCACCAGCAATGTCCACCCAGAGCCATGCCCAAATACTGCCAGTGTGGGCATGGCCAGCAGAAAACTCTGCGAGCAAGTTACCAAGCTTTGCCGTGGCATAGATGGAAACTATGAAGGCCGACGTTTCGGAGAGGGCGCCCAGATAAAATCCAAGGGTTGCCAATGGACGGACCTGCCAAGCAATACGCATTATTTGGAACACGGTACGGATGTGATGGCTGCGGGATCGTTCTTCGGGTGGCACGTTATCCATACTTGATTTTACTCCTCTATAAAGCCACCGCTTTGGTGGTTCCAGAGTTTGGCGTAGGCGCCTTTTTTCTTTAAGAGCTGGGCGTGCGTCCCCTGTTCGATGATACGACCTTTGTCGATCACGATAATCCGGTCCATGTGTCGCAATGTACTTAATCGGTGCGCAATGGCAATGACAGTCTTGTGCTCCCATAATGCTTCCAAAGCTTCTTGCACCAAAATCTCACTCTCGCTGTCCAGTGCGCTTGTGGCCTCGTCCAAAATCAGAATCGGCTTATCATCCAGAAACGCACGGGCAATCGCAATCCGCTGCCGCTGGCCGGCACTCAGTTTCACCCCGCGCTCGCCAACGAGTGTGTCATAGGTACTATCTAACTGGGCGACAAACTCATGAGCATGCGCTCGTTTAGCAGCCGTCACAATTTCGTCCAGGCTAACTTCCCGGTCTGCGGCATAGGCAATATTATCTGCAATACTGCGGTGAAACAATGAGGTATCTTGCGGCACATATGAAATCAGCTGCGCCAAGTCAGTTGTGTTAATTGGCTGACCATCAAGTAAAATTCCATTCTTAGGAGCAGGGTAATAGCCAAGTAGCAGTTTCGTTAGAGTAGTTTTGCCGCTACCACTCCGGCCAACAATACCAAGTTTCTCACCCTTTTTAAGGCTCAAATTAATGGAACGCAGTACCAAGTTATTCGGTTTATCGGGATAGGCGAACGACAAATCCTGTAGCTCAACCTTGGTTACAAAAGCATATTGTGACTTTTCTGGGGACTGGTCCTGCAGGTATTCGCGTACCACATTTTTATCACCGAAGAGATAGCGATGAGCTTCTTCAATACGAGCTAACTTGAGGGTAAATTGGGAAACATACCAAATAGACTCCCAAATAGTTGTGGAAAACAGTAATATCGCAGAAAGAAGAGTAGTAAGCTGCGCAACACTAATTTCGTGATGCATGAATAAGTAGACGTTAAAGCCAATGCTGATGGGCCAAATAAGCTCACGTACAAAGCCATTCATGATGGTCCAGAAGATTAAACTTTTTAGAAATGATTTTCTGGCGGCTTCAATGACCTTGGTTTGTTCTTGGGCAATGACCTTAGTTTCGGTTAGTTCCTTCTGGAATGACTTAATGTTTACAAAGTTTGCTATGGCATCGATTAAGCGACCGTTTTTCGTTGACTGAACATCTGCCGAAACTCGCTCGAACTTGTTTGTTTTCGCCAAACTGCTACGGCCGGCAAAGAACATGCCAATTAGACCGACGATAAAGATCAACCCTGTTTGCCAGTTGACAGTCGTCAGTATGATGGCCAGTGACACGATATTCACAACCTGTGCTACATAGTTATAGGCCAAGTTATCTATGAATTCTCGTAGCTCTTGGCTAGTGGTGGTGATGTACGATGACACTTTACCGGTAAACTTATCGACAAAATATGGGTAGGGCCGGTGAATTACCTGGCGAAACAAAATATTCTCATACTCAAAGCCAAGTGGTCTGAGGAACTTTAGATAGAACAATTCGCTGATCCGCCAGGTAATACTGTGCCCAGTGCTCAAGCCAATGAGTACCCAGACATATATAACACCAGTATGTCCATGCATAGGTGTGGCTGTCAGAGCACCTACCAACTTACCTATGAACACAGGTATGACTGCCAACAGTGAATCGGCAATCAAGAAGCAACCAAGTACAAAAGCAAAACGCCATTTGTATTGCCGCATATATGTTAAGTAAGAGCGAAAACCAGCGTACGATTGTTTACTCATCAATGAACCCTCCGCTTTGGTGACTCCAAAGCTTGGCGTAAATGCCGTCCTTGTTTAGTAGTTCTTGGTGTGAGCCCATTTCGGTAATCTCACCGTTATCGAGTACGATGATTCGATCCATCTTCTGAATAGTACTGAGACGGTGCGCGATAACGATGGCCGTTTTACCTTCCATTAGCTTCCAGAGTGCATCTTGAATTAGCACCTCACTTTCTGAGTCGAGTGCACTCGTTGCTTCATCAAGCACGAGAATTGGTGCGTTTCTGAGCATAGCCCGGGCAATGGCAACACGTTGTCGTTGGCCGCCCGAAAGCTTCACGCCCCGCTCACCAACCAAGGTGTCGTAACCTTTTGGTAGCTCACGGATAAATTCATGAGCATGCGCCAACTTAGCAACTCGTGCAACAGTCTTTTCGTCGGCTGTCAGGTCGCCGTAGCCAATATTCTCACCAATAGAGCGGTGAAAAAGCAAAGGTTCTTGCGGCACGTAGGCTATACTCTGGTGCAAGTCGTCCTGCTTTATGCGGGCAATGTTTTGACCATCAATCAGGATTTCACCATCTTGAATATCCGAGAACCGGAGCAGTAAACGAGTAAATGTGGTTTTACCAGAGCCGGAATGTCCCACTAGGCCAACTTTTTCACCCGGATGAATTTGGATGCTGAGATCATTAAAGATCGCATCGTTGGCCCCGACGTGCGTAAAGACAACATGCTTGAATTCAATCAGTCCCTTGCTAATCTGAGGAGCTTCAGGTTGTGCCGGGTCAACTACTGCAGGAGTCTCATTAAGGATGGCGACCATATCGGCGGCATCACCAAACGCCCGATTGTAATTACGTAACCCAGCGTTACTAAAATCAAATAGCTGACCCACCAGGTTTGTGGTGTAGTTAAAGATCAAGAACACAGTGGCAACATTAGCGCGGAAAACCATAACTCCAACAATTGCCATAAATAATGACGCACTTAATAACAGGCGATTCAAGCCACCCAACGCATTCATTTGTTTCTGGTGCAACCGAGTAAATGCAAGTATGGAGTCGCGCGTCTCGCTGGTTACTTTGCCAAATCTGGTTTGTTCGAAAGACCCCCGGCCGAAGCTTTTAATCGTCAATACATTGGTAATAGCATCGGCCAGAAATCCTGTTTGTCGACTTTCTAAAGCGGCATGTTTGGCAGCCGCTCGTTGGACCGGCCGGGCAATAACAACCGCAGTGACAATATAAGCTACCACAAAAATATCAAGCACCAATGTATAGAGTGGAGTATGAAAACCTAGAATTATTGACGCAATGAAGATACCAGAAATAAGCTGTAGCGTCGTGTACACAGTAGTATCGGCTGTCCTAATGTAGCCACCCAGCAACTTACTGTTCTGTGAAACTAGCGAGCCGCCAAAGTGATTGGCATGGAAGTCAGCACTTTGTCGCACCATGTGGTCAAAGACTTGTTCGGCCATGTCACGTTCTATGTTGGCTTCTAGTTTGAAGGTAAAGTAATCTACTAATCGCCACCCCACAATACCGACGACAGCAATGATAACAAACAATACTAATGATTCACCAAAGCTCGCCCAAATGTGATGAGGCTGAAAGTCATGTGTGGCCAAGCGGCTTAGCACATTGGCCAGAATAAGGCCAGGAAGATAGCCGTTAAGCAAAGTGGTTACAGGCATCGTAAGCAAGATCCCCGTTAGTAGCTTCGGGTAGTGTTTAACTTGCTGCCAGTAATACGCTGGCACCGGACTGAGTTTTAGGAATTTTGCCATGGTACTTCGCCTCCAAGCGAAGTCTGAAGTAGTTAGTTTGTAAGGTAGTTAAATGTTTGTAGAATGAAAAATTTAAAAAATTCTTGAACGAGAGTTAGCAATTGCCAGAGGCAGTGCCGTCGAACTGAAATGAAGTAATGTCTGTCATGGGATTTTGGCTGCCTCCGTTACCTTTCGCTACCAGAGGTAGGAAAGTTGCTAATAGATAGCATATATCTTATACTAAGAAGTAAATATGCGCAAGTAAAAGCGTTTTAATTATGGAAAATGTTAACCCCGAAAACCCCCTAGTACCGCCGGCTGAAGCTACTCATGCCGACAAAAAAGTCGTCGCACCGACCCTTGGTAAGGTGGTGGAGCAAGTAGAGCAGGGCGCAAAGAAGCAGCGGTTTGTAGAAACTAAGTTGCGTCGTCGTTTTATTGGCAAGTTTGAAGTGGCCTCAAGTGAGAAACCAGAAAAACCGACGCCAGCGCCAGTGAAAGTGGAGGTAGCGAAAGCGGAGATCGCACCATCTGCTCCTGAAAAGCAGGAGCTCCCTAAGCCTGCCAGCGCAGAAGCACCATTGGTAGAAATTCCACTGAGTGATGTTCGTGGCCCAGTCGAAGCATTTATCGATCTCAAGCGTGATGCAGTTGCGACTGAATTGTACGAAGCAAAGCCTGCCACATCGGCTCAGGCCGAAGCTGCAGCAGATGCGACATTGCTCGGAGCCGCCAGCGAACAACTGGCCCAAGCTGCTCCCGAGACAACCTTTACCGAAGCCATCGATAAAGCAGAGGGTCAGGCACGTGAAGCCTTAGCCTACCCAACGGAGGTGCCAGCGGTAGAAATGCCCACCACTACCGCACCCAACGAGTTTGTCCGAAGCTATTTGGAACGTCGTGAAGAGAGTGTGCGGTCCGTGGCGCATGAGCAGTTTACCCAACAAAACAAAGTACCAGAGTATAGTCAGGCCTTTCGTTTGCCCGATGTTTTAGCATACGCGGAGCACATTGTGGTGGATGGCGTTAGCTTGCGGGCGATGTTTGAATCTAAGCAAATCAACGAGACTGCTCTGCGTCGCTTGACGGAGGAATATTTGCGCGGTGGCGATGTAAAGCAAGCGCTGCAGCAGGAATTGTTGCTGAAAGAAATGGCCTTTGAGCGTGATCCGCAACTCCGCGACCGGTTAGCTGCCAGTTATGCCAGTGTGGACGCCGCCAGCCCTGCCGCTAGCCAGGAGCAGCTGGCAAAAATGTATGCCAACCCGGCGCCCAATCCTACAGCCCAGCAAGCACCTGCCGTTGCAAACCAATCCGCCGAGGAAGCGTTAGACGCCCATCATTCACTAGTTCACCGCTTATTCATCACGACTTGGATAGCCGTGGTTTTGGCACTGAGCACGGTTGCCGCCTGGCTCATTCTGCGTTAAGTTAGAAGGTACGTATGCAAAAGATATTGCTCTATTACAAGTTTGCTCCCATCGCTGACCCCGAGGCAGTGCGGCTGTGGCAAAAAACCTTGTGCGAAAAGCTCAACCTCAAAGGTCGCATCCTTATTTCTGAACACGGCATTAACGGTACGGTCGGTGGTGAAATAGAAGCTTTGAAAACATATGTCAAAGAGACCAAGCAGTTCGCCGGTTTTAAAGACACGCTCTTCAAGTGGAGCGAAGGCGAGCGTGATCACTTTCCGCGGCTGAGTGTAAAAGTTCGCCCAGAAATTGTGGCCTTTGGAGCCAAAGATGAGCTGAAAGTGAATGAAAACGGAGTGGTAAACGGAGGGAAGCACCTCAAGCCTGAACAAGTAAACAAACTAGTTGAGGAATATGGAGATGACGTCGTCTTTTTCGATGGCCGCAATGCCTACGAAGCCGCAGTTGGTCGTTTCAAAAACGCCGTGGTGCCCGACACGCGCACCAGCAAAGACTTTATCCGCGAACTAGAAAGCGGCAAATACGACGAGCTCAAAGACAAGAAAGTCGTGACTTACTGCACCGGCGGCATTCGCTGCGAAATCCTCACCCCCCTCATGAAAAACCGCGGCTTCAAAGAGGTCTACCAAATTGACGGTGGGATCGTAAAATACGGCGAAAAGTTCGCTGACGAAGGTCTATGGGAAGGCTCGCTCTACGTCTTCGATGACCGCATGAGCCTAAAATTCAGCGACCAAGCTGTCGACATCGGTGAATGCATCCACTGTGGTCACAAAACCAGCAATTACGAAAACTGTGCGCTCAAAAGTTGCAACGACCTAGTCCTCATCTGCGAAACCTGCAAACAAGATCCAGCCAACTTATACCACACTGCGGCTTGCTCCGAAGAAGCCCAAGCCCCAGTAAGTTGACAATTTAAGCAAAAAATACTATAATTCTATAAATTATAGGTAAGTTATGACAGATTTACATACCGGCTCCAAAGAGTGGAGCGTACCAGCCACACATGAATCCCGGGGATACCAGGGTGAGCTTCGCCGTATGCGTGAGGATTGGCAACGAGACACCCTCGGTGTTGGCCTTTCGGATGCTCAGGATATTTCTGCTCGTCGCTGGCGACTTGGTTGGATGCGCTCCGGTGTTTCGGCAACCTTTGCTGGCATAGAGGCCGTGGGCGATGTTGCTACTGATCCAGACAGACTTAAAAACTTAGCTGCTGGATTAGTGGTAGTAGTTGCAGTAGGAGCTTGGGCTGTCGACACGGCCGTTACTCGGCCAAGTGTTGGCGATGTGGCAGACTGTAGCGGCCCTTCACGCTTACCAATGACAATGGGTGGTGACTGGATCAAAAGAGTCCTGCGACCGTTAGCAGACGATCAAGAATCAGTTGGAAGCATTACTGATGCAGTTAGGCAAAAGGTCAATTATAGTGTCACTGATATTGATGTGGCTATGGCTAACCGAAAGTATATTAAAGTTACTGCACCGGGACATTACCAAGATGATGTGGACCACCGCGGGGATGTCTGTATAGACGTGCCCACGCCGATTTATCAAGGTGAAATGGAAGCCGACGGGACACAATCGATTGCGCAAATTGCCGCGGCTCAGCATATGTCTGTTCGCCGGCTGGAAAGTATCAATGGTCTAGTTGGCATCAACCCTGCATATGTGGTGCCAAATGGGCAACGCTTGTTCCTGAGGAACGATCGCAAGCTGAACACTCGATGGGTGTTGCAACCAAACCCGCAGGACGGTTTACCCATTCGCAGTGCAGCTGGCAGGTTAGCAGAGACCTATAATCGCAGCGCAATCGAGACCGGTAAAATACGCAAGGGTGATCCCGTATACCTACCACTAACCGCTAAGAGCCCTCGGGGCTTTACACCTCGGCAAATTCGTACGGCCTACACGGTGCGCCAACCTCGTTAGCTTTGGATCCTACCCCTACAGCAGTAAAATATAAGGGTGAATAGTGTATTGGAGACTAAGCTGAAGGACTTGCCTAAGGAGCCTGGTGTTTACTTTCATAAGGACGCTTCGGGCGAGATTATTTATGTGGGCAAAGCAGCGGTGTTGCGCAACCGGGTGCGGCAGTATTTTCAGGCTAGCCGTTCGCGGGACCCTAAAACTGAAGCCTTGGTAGCCGAAATTGTTGATACCGACTGGATGGTGGTAGATAGCGAGCTTGAAGCGCTCTTCCTGGAAGCGGAGATGATCCGGCGCTATATGCCGCGCTACAATATTTTGCTGCGCGACGATAAGGCGATGAGTTATATTCGCATCGACTACGACAGTGAGTTTCCGACTGTGACGACTACCCGTCGACCGCTTGATGATGGAGCGCGCTACTTTGGGCCGTACTTTAGCACCTATGGAGTACGCCAAGCCCTGAAGCTGCTGCGCCGTATCTTTCCGTTTGCTACCCGACGTATTCCCGGCCAAAAGCGGGCAACGCTGCATTATCATCTTGGTTTGGATCCGGGCCTGGAAGAAGGGAAGACTTCTCTGGACGACTATCGAACCAATCTACGCAAGCTAATCTCTGTTATTGAAGGGAAGCGGACGGCCATTATCAAAGAAATTGAGCGCGAAATGAAGCGAGCGGCTAAAGACCAGCAGTTTGAGCTGGCAGGGAAGTTACGTAATCAGCTATTTGCGCTACAAAACTTAGGCAAGCAAGTGATCTTTAGCGACAAAGAATTCCTGGATATTAGCAAAGACCATGCGTTAAATGAATTGGTTAACTTGTTAAGTCTTCCCGATTTTCCACGCCGCATCGAAGGTTACGACATTAGCCACATGCAAGGCACCAACGTAGTAGCGAGCATGGTGGTATTTACAAACGGCGTGAGCGACAAGGGCGAATACCGCAAGTTTAAGACTCGTATTGAGCACAACAACGATTTTTTTAACATGCACGAAACCATTACGCGACGCCTGAGCGAAAAGAATGTGAAAGCATGGGGCAAACCAAGTCTCTTCTTGATTGATGGCGGCAAGGGCCAGCTGGATGCCGCGATTCGGGCGCGGGATGAGCAGGCGGCTGCCTGGAATGAATCTTTGACCCAGATTCCCTTCATAGGCCTCGCCAAGCGCGAAGAGCAAATCGTCATTCAAATCGGCAAGTCTAATGTCAGCCTGAACGAGCAAGAATTGCATCGACTAGGCGGCTTTGCGACAGAGAGCGAAGACTTCATACTGGTAAATGTGCCGCACAACACCAATGTCGTGAAGTTGCTGCAACGCATTCGGGATGAAAGCCACCGCTTTGCTGTCACGTATCACTCGGTACTGAAAGTAAAGCACCAAACCGCAAGCTACTTGGACGAAATCCCCACCATTGGCCCGGCTACGCGCAAGAAGCTCATCAAAACATTTGGCAGTATGCGTGGCGTCATGCAAGCCCGCGACTGGGAGCTGGAGAAAGTCGTCGGCGAAAAGAAAGCTGTCATTCTCAAACAATATCTCCGTCCGCTCAAAAAAGAACAGAAGCTGGACGCCCAGCCAGAAGCATAAGCTATACTGAAGCTATGACGGCACGGACGCATGATTTGGCAGCGATAACGTTACTTGGCCTTGTGGTTATGATTAACCCACTGCAGAACATCACGCTAGCCACAGTACTCGTAGCGATATTAGCAAACCAAATTGGTGGGATTGCACCGGACTTGGACCAACCGACGGCACCTTTCTGGCGGAACTTGCCGGAAGGACATATTGCTGGCAAGTTCTTTGGCAAGATGGTGGGCGGCCACCGCTTTTTGAGTCACTCACTGCTGGGGCTGGTGCTCTTTGGATTCCTTGCCAAACTATTGCTGCAGTTCTTGCATCCCATTATGCCGCATGTGGATATTGGCTTGGTGTGGTGGGCGTTTATTATCGGCGTTATTTCACATCTACTTATGGATACGATTACTAAAGAGGGGGTGCCGTGGTTACTGCCCATCCCGATAAAATTTGGTGTGCCACCGGTAAAAGCTCTGAGAGTAACTACCGGACATTGGGTTGAAGGATTGGTGATATTTCCGCTACTTTTACTGCTTGATATCTGGCTCTGCGCTACAAATTACCCGGTGATCGTGGCCTTTATGCGGCAGCACCTCCGGCAGTAGACAATTCATGATCCAAAACAGCTAGACGTAACTCCGGGCCACGTAAGTTTTGGTGATTCGCTGGTAAGCCACCAAAGTACAACATGTTTGGGTGCGCACGCTCTTTGTATGGGTTAGCAAGCCGTACGTCGTAGCCGTCAAGCAATGATCGCAGCATAGCCATGCTCAAATGACCAGGACGAACGATAGCAAAATGGTCAGAGCGCACTTCAAAAATGGGGAAGGAGCCTTGAGGACGTGTTGGACGATGATGGACTTGATCGGAGTAGATGAGCGGTAGACCGGTATAAAGAGCAAAAGCCTCGGCTTCTTCCAAACTTACGGCTTCTGGCATACCTGTAATGTTTGCGGAGGTCATGACGGGTTCGGCCCCCATTTGCTGGGCGGCTACGATGATGTCGGTCGTGATAGGCAAGCCTATCGGCGAATAGATTTGCACGCTGGCACCCGATGTTTCGGGAATAATACTGTCAGGGATCCCTAATTCCTTCTTTTTAGCCATGTCTGCCGGTGCCCTCAGGAAACACAAGCCGCCAATGAGGGCGGTGAGCCTGTCTGGATCTTGCAGTAGGTCGCGAATCTTATCATCCTCAATTGCTGTGAGGTCAATCGTCGATAATACACGGTCATCGAAAGGCACCGTCCAACCAACTGGTTGGGCAGCTCCACGTTCTTTTGCGGGGTACAGTTGGTCACCCTGGAGATCCTCACTTGAAGTGTCGGTAGGAGGGTTCTTGGCACGTTGAATGCTCGCTTGCAAATCCGGATTGTTGGCATTGCCGGGTACAGCAAAAACTGGACCATTGTGATATACCGCCAGACCGGTGGTAATAGTCATGGCAGCTGCTTGCACCTCTGCGGCATACGTTTCACTGCCAGGATGCAAGATTACCCTGTGAATTTCATTACTGCTCAATACTTCGCCCGCTTGTGTCATTTATACCCCTAATGTTCTTAAGCATACCGGAGCTCTGAAGCCTGGTTCTGTAAAGAATCGTACAGACAACCTAAAGGTATTTGCCGGTAAGATGGTTGTGGTAACAAAGTAACGAGCAGTAGCGCCACTAAAGGGGGCAATTGTGCGAAACCCGTATGACGACCTACCAGTTGTACCAAGTTTTTCTGTAACAAGTGAAGACATTACCGATGGGGAGAAGAAGCCTTTACCACATGCAAGTGGTATCTTTGGCGCAGGTGGCGAGGATGTTTCGCCGCAGCTGAGTTGGAGTGGCTTTCCGCCCGAGACGAAGAGTTTTGCAGTGACTGTGTATGATCCGGATGCCCCAACAGCAAGTGGTTTTTGGCACTGGGCAGTGGTAGACATTCCGGCCTCAGTTACTTCGCTGCCACGTGGGACGGGCGATGAAGCCGGCAGTGGCTTACCCGAAGGCGCCTTTCAGCTTAAGAATGACGGTGGCATGGCGCGCTACATTGGCGCCGCACCACCAGCCGGTCATGGCAAGCATCGTTACTTCTTTGTAGTCCATGCAGTTGATATAGAAAGTCTCGGTCTACCAAAGGAGGCAACACCAGCCTATCTTGGCTTTAATTTGTTTAGTCACACCTTAGCTCGGGGCATGATTGTGCCCTGGTTTGAAGTCTAACAGCCGGCCAGCATGACGCTGCCCGACCGTTTATTTGCTATACTACCTCTATATTATGAGTGACTACTTTAGTAGTGACTTCTTTGCGGGTAATCGCGAGAAGTTGCGGCAGCTATTTACTGGCACGGCGCCGATTGTTATTACGGCCAATGGATTATTGCAACGCAGTGGTGACACGACGTACCCATTCCAGCAGGACACGAATTTTTGGTACCTAACTGGTATTGAAGAACCGGATCTTACTTTGGTGATTGATAAGAACAAAGAGTATTTGATTGTACCCGAGCGCGAAGATATGCGCGTTGCATTCGACGGAGCAGTGGATGTGGATGCTTTGGCTCGACGTTCTGGTATTCAAACATTTGTGAACGAGAGTGAAGGCTGGCGACAACTAAGCAACCGACTTAAGCGGGTAAAGCATGTGGCTACCTTGGCCGCACCGCCGATTTATGTCGAGAGTCATGGTTTGTATACTAACCCGGCACGAGCCCTTTTGATTCAACGCATGATAGAGGCTAATCCCGAGCTGGAGCTGCTCGATTTGAACCAGCATCTGGCTCGTTTACGAGTAGTAAAGCAACCGGCCGAACTCGCAGCTTTGCAGGTAGCAATCGACATAACCTTAGCCACGCTCAAGGAAGTGACGCGTCCAGCCACGCTCAAAAAGTACGCCTACGAATATGAAATTGAAGCCGACATTACTCGGGGCTTCCGAGCACGTGGAGCAGCCGGGCATGCCTTTGCACCAATTGTTGCTAGTGGTGAACGTGCCTGTACGCTACACAACGTTGCTAACAATGGTCCACTAGCGGCCGACGAAATGCTAGTACTGGACGTGGGTGCCGAAGTCGATAACTATGCCGCGGATATTACTCGTACCGTCAGTTTGTCGAGTCCTACTCGGCGACAGCAAGCCGTCTACGATGCAGTGGTGGAGGTGCAAAAGTTTGCCAAATCATTGCTGCGACCCGGCGTACTCATTAAGGACAACGAAGAAAAAATTGAGCAGTTTATGGGCGAAAAGTTGCGAGAGCTCAGTCTCATTAAAACGATTAATCATGATGAAGTACGTCATTATTTCCCGCACGCTACGTCGCATTTCTTAGGTCTTAATGTGCATGACGTGGGTGACTATACCCAGACGCTGGAACCGGGTATGGTGCTTACGGTGGAACCGGGCATATACATCCCCGAAGAGGGCATTGGCGTTCGTATTGAAGACGACGTCCTCATTACCGCCGATGGCTTCACAAGCCTCAGTGGTAGTGTCACATAAGCGGTAACCAGCTTGTCGGAACGGTCCGGCTGCTTTACAATTTTAAGGGTAAGAGCTATGAAGAGAAAACCACTATATCGTTTCTTAACGCGTTGGCTGGTGTGCAGCCTGGGACTATGGATTGCCGCCGGCCTCTTGGGTTCGGGAATTGACTATGGCAGTCGTGCGGGCGTTATTATTACCGCCGGTCTGGTGCTGGCCGTTATAAACGTCATCCTGCGTCCGATTGTGATTTTCTTGTCCATTCCGGCTCTCTTACTAAGCTTGGGATTATTCATGATTATCATTAATGGCCTCATGGTGTTCCTGGCCAGTAAGCTTTACACCCCCCTTCACGTCACAAACTTCTGGGCAGCGATCTTTGCGGGCATAATCATCGGTTTGGTGAATTATCTGGTGACGGCTATACTCGAGGAACGGAACGAATAAAATGCTTGCATATTATTCGCGAGTACCGAAGAGTATATCAATGATATACTAGAGGAGAGAGAAGACTTAAAGCGATGTCTGCGGGCAGTCGTGATTCTCATAAGAGGAGCAATACATGAACATTTTCAACTACATTTCGATGATCTCGATGGCCCTGATGGTGCTGCTGATTTTGATCCAAACTCGTGGCGCCAGCCTGGGTGCTGGTTTGGGAAGCGCCGGCGAAGTTAACACCACACGTCGTGGTACTGAGAAAACAATTTTCCAACTGACTATTATCTGTGCCATTGTCTTTGCATTGTCGTTGGTCTTAGGCATCATTCGTTAAGCGCCAAGGGGGGTTGGCAGAACACCTATGCAGTTCCGGCTTTTCAAGCTACGCTTTCGCCGCAAACTTCGCCACAGTCAGCGGCAGGTAGAAGACCTTGGCTTGCAGGCTGAGGCAACGCTGGAGCAGCACTTCTTTAAGCGCCTCAGTAATTTGGGTCGGATTCGTCGTTTTATTGGTGCTTGGTTAGCACTAATGGTGATTATGATTGGCGGCGTGGTGGTTCAAATAGCCAGCTTGGGCAATCACTATCAAGTGCAGCAGCCCGTGGCCGGTGGTAGCTTTAGCGAGGGAGTGCTCGGCGCGTTTACTAATGCCAACCCTTTGTTTGCGAGCAGCGAGGTAGATACGGCTGTCAGTCATCTGGTATTCGCGGGCTTATTCAAATATGACGATCAAAACAAGCTAGTGGGTGACTTGGCTTCTAGCTGGCAGGTGGACGACAAGGGTACGCTCTATACGGTGCACCTTAAATCCAATCTGACCTGGCAAGACGGCAAGCCACTCACCGCCAATGATGTAGCGTTTACGTATCACGCCATTCAGAACCCAGATGCGCAATCGCCGCTAGCGCAAAGTTGGCAGGGAATTACGGTTACAAAAAAGGACGCACACACCATTACCTTCTTGTTGCCGAACCCGCTTAGCTCGTTTCCCGAGACGCTCACTAACGGTATTGTGCCGGCACACATTCTGGCGAGTATGCCCGCGACAGACTGGCGTTCTGCAGACTTTAACACGGTCCATCCAGTGGGAGCCGGTCCGTTTGCCTGGAGTGCACTGCAGGTGCAGCACAACCAAGACCAGACAGAGGTCCTCATAGCTTTAAAGCCTTTTGAGCATTATGCCGGCGGTAAGCCTAAGCTCGGCGGGTTTGTTGTGCACGCATTTAGTGACCAAGCAACAATGGTAAAGGATTTTCAGACACAACAACTTACGGCAATTGGTTCCTCGGTTGTTCCCACCAAGCTGGAGACGAGCAAATACCACCAATACAGCTTCATCGAAACGGCTGCTAACATGGTGTTCTTTAATATGGCCACCCCAATACTGGGCGACCAGCAAGTCCGTCGAGCGCTTGTGCAAGGGGCCGATGTGCCAACTATCCTAGACGAACTAGGCTATCCCACGAAGCCGGTGCGTGAGCCATTCCTCCGCAGCCAGTCTGTCTATGACCCTGCGTATGCGCAAGCCAGTTATAATGTGACCGCCGCAAAAAGTACCTTGCAAGCAGACGGCTGGTTGCCTGGCAAAGACGGTATTCGCGAAAAGGGTGGGAAGCCGCTGGCCTTCACGCTCGATGCCACCAATACACCAGAATTTGCAAAAGTAACAACCAGTTTGCGTCGTGATTGGCAAGCTCTGGGTATCAAGGTTACGGTGCAGCTGCACGATGTACACGAATTCCAAGGAGTGCTCACGGCGCGCAATTACGATGCGGTGCTGGATGGGATTTCGATTGGTGTTGACCCTGATGTATTTGTGTACTGGGATAGTTCGCAAACCGATCCCCGTTCAACGCGCCTAAATCTGTCATTCTATAAGTCTGGTACTGCTGACACGGCTCTGGAAGCTGGCCGCACCAGATTGGACCCGGCGCTACGGGCCATTAAGTACAAGCCATTTCTGCAAGATTGGCAGCAGCAAGCTCCAGCGCTTGGCTTATACCAACCCCGTTACCTGTATGTTACGCAGCAGCAAGTCTATGGTCTAAACGAGCATGCCATAAACACGCCAATCGACCGCTTTAGTAATGTCCAAAACTGGATGATTCACACTGCCAAAGTCACGCAGTAACCCTTGAGTTTTTACTAAAAAACAGATACCATAGTGTAGCTTTCTACACAAATCGAGCGGATGTGGCGGAATGGTAGACGCGCTAGTTTCAGGTACTAGTGTCGCAAGACGTGGAGGTTCAAGTCCTCTCATCCGCACCAACGTAAAAGACCGGTTTTGTGCCGGTCTTTTACGTTGTTATTAGATTTCTTGACGCATGCGGGCAGCGCTTCGATGGTAGAAGTTGCCAGTCCTCCAAACACAAACAACGCTGATTTAACACCCAGCAGGGGTATTCGTAATCGTAACTTCTCTGGTGGCACCGGTAAATGTGTTCCCAGAAACATTTACCGAGCATGAGTTGTCGACTGTCGCCATACTGGTACCACCGGTTGGCGCCCGATTGCCGGTGACGGTAAGACCATCAATATTTTGGAATTCCATGGCTGGCGACCACGTTGTTACGCTCGTAGTATTGTTAGTAATTGTGACATTTGATGCCCGTACAACGGTTGAGCCCGGAGCAACAACGCCCACCCGCAGCCCACTGGGCCCCGTGACTGTGTTATTTGTAAATGTGTCAGTGCTATTGCTGGAATTTTCGACAATTGCAAAAGCATACAGATAATACGAACCGATTGCATTACCACTGACTGTAATGTTGGAGGTGCCCCACCCGGTTGTGGCAGTGTAGGCGCCCACATTTGGCTCGAGGTCGAACGTCGTGTAGCCTATTTTATCTAGCGTATTTGTGTTCAGTTGCACATTATTTGCGGCTGTTACCGATATCCCATTCCGTCCGGTACCAGTGCAGGAGGAATTTGTTACGCTACCAGTGGAGCGCGTAGTGTTGTCGTACCCAAGCCCTAAGTAAACACAGTCGCCAGCTACATTGCTAACCTGAACATTACGAACGGTGGCACTAGTGCCGCGAAAATCCAAGCCGTGCGCGTGTTGCAATGTTGCATCAAACGTACCACCGTGGGTATAGGAGCCGACAATCTTCATATTGATAAAGGAGATATTGGTGGAACCTATGAATCGCCACATGGCCCGCTGATCATCAGTACTACTACCAGTGGTCATAGGGGCAACCGACTTAAAGGTTGAGCCATTAGCTTCGAATACCATGTTGCTGCGACCACGCAGTTCAATCGTGCCATCGATGCGATAACACTTATTACTGCCAAAGGAGACGGTTATATTGTCCGGCTCACCAGAAAGCCAAGTAAGAAGGGAGCTGGTAACATCTACCGAGCAGTCGCTGGCAATAGAATTGGGCACCAGTACGCCCCCGCCACCGAACTTGATAGCATTGCCACTGCTACCGGTGGTGTCTGGCAGCGCTTTAATAGCTGGCGAGTTACTGCCACCCTCGGCTTCAAGGTTTAGAGCGGGCGTGCTAGCATGCGTGAGGAAAAGAAATATAACCCCGACGGTGCCAAAAGCTAAGGCCACTGCTAGACGTTTTGTTTGCTGTACACCAATAAATTTAGAGAGTTGGATACGATTCATGGCCACTCATCACTATACCTAGTATCACATAAGAGGAATGGCATACCAACTTTCAGCTATGCAGCCGCTGGCCTTGGTTGGAGTAAAAACGTGAGCAGTATGCTATCATAAAGCTAGATTTTCGAGAGTAAACAAGGGTAACAACAACAAGCTCATGAGCAAGATTGCGCACTACTTACAAGAACATTTAGTGGGTGAGGTGATTACTGCGCCAGACGCCCGACGTTTCTTTGCAACTGATGGGAGTATATTTGCCATCCCACCCTCGATTATTGTCTACCCCCGCTCTGAGGGTGATGTGCGTAAGGTTGCACGCTTCACCTGGCAGTTGGCTGAGCGCGGCCGTTCTATCCCCATCACTGCTCGAGGAGCCGGTACTGACCAAGGCGGGGGCGCTATCGGCAGCGGTATTATGATTGTCTTTCCAGCGCACATGAACAGAGTCGTCGAGTTCGACAATAAGTCTGGTGGTGTCATCGTCGAGCCGGGTATTTTGTATGGCAAGTTGCAGCAGATGCTAGAGACGCATGGCCGTTTCTTGCCGCCATACCCAGCAAGCCTGGAATACTCTACTATTGGCGGGGCAGTCGCCAACAATGCCAGTGGTGAAAAAACGGTGAAGTATGGAGATACCAAGCGCTACGTGAAGGGTTTGCGGGTAGTTTTGGCCAATGGAGAGGTAATTGAAACCCGACGTCTCACGAAGCGTGAACTCAATAAGAAATTAGGACTTGCTACCTTTGAGGGAGAAATTTATCGCTCGCTCGATACATTGATTGAGGAGCATCAGCAGCTTATCAATAACGCACACATTCCCGTTACTAAGAATGCCGCTGGCTACAATTTGGCCGAAGTAAAGCAGAAAGATGGTTCGTTTGACCTTACCCCCCTCTTTGTCGGTTCCCAAGGTACGCTAGGGATTGTGACCGAAGCTACCTTGCGCAGTGAACCGTATAACCCCGAAACATACCTGGTGGTAGCAGGGTTTGATGATTTGCAGCAAGCGCAGTCGGCAGTCCTAGAACTCCGTGAACTGGCAGAAATACCGAGTGCCATCGAAATGGTGGACCAGCATCTGCTAAACACGGTTGCTAAATTGAATCCTAACCAACTGAAATCGCTTATCGACGAACCTTTTGCGGCCGTTACGCTGCTGGTGGAGTTTGATAGCAGCAAAGATCGCAAGCAAAAGAAACTGGTCAAGAAAGCCCAGAAGATCTTTGAGCGGTATGCCAGCGGCTTTACTGTCGAGTCTGACCCGTTCAAGCAAGCTGAGTTGTGGAAGATCCGCCATGCGTCAGCGACGATTTTGGCAAATGCCTCGGGCCGCAGTCGTGCCGTACCGGTTATTGAAGACGGTGTGGTGCCGGTGGAACGCTTTGGCGAATATATTGAACGCGTATATGAACTGTTCGCTCGCAACAAGCTGGAAGTGGCAGTGTGGGGTCATGCCGGCGACGCCAACATCCATTTGCAACCATATCTTGACCTTGGTGAAGTTGGTGACCGCCAGAAGACGTTTAAGATCTTGGATGAATACTACAAACTTGTGATGGATCTGGGCGGTAGCACGAGCGGCGAGCATAACGATGGCCGACTGCGTGCCCCATACCTAGAGCAGCTCTACGGCACCGATGTCTACCAACTCTTCCAAAAAGTTAAGAAGATTTTTGATCCCTACAACACCATGAACCCGGGCGTCAAAATGAACGTCACCCTCGACGACATCAAGCCCCTGCTGCGCAACGAATACAGCCTAGGCCACTTGCACCAACACATGCCGCACAGCTAAATCCCCAGGCTTGTGGTCTTAAGGATTTACGTGGAAGCTCACAGAAGTTATTGGTACGTAGGAGGCCTTACCGCCTTTGGTTGTGTACGCATCCAGGTAAGCAACGCAATCTGCTGGGCCACTCGTCCATTGCGGCGAGTCCAGTCCGAAGTTACCATCATCTAGTGTGCCAGGGTAATAGCCTTCATAACTTTGGGCAACTAGCACGCTGTTAACATAGCACTTGAGATTTACCCAAGGCTGAGTCGTTGCGGTTGTAGCTACGTTAAAACGGACAATATCATTAAAATTAGGTTGGCCGTCGCCATTTTGATCCGTCACCGGTGGGAGCGAGAGGCTTATTGTGCCAGCACCCCCTGCAGAGCCACCACCTTTACCTCCAGGAGCCGCAAAGGATGCATAAGTTAGGACTGTCCCAATAACACCGATAAGTACACCGATAGTACCAACAATCAGGGTACTTTTGGTTTTTTCGCTCATTTTTTTCGGCTGTTTAGTACGAGTTTTGGTCATAATCTTTCTCTTTTAGTTAGAGTGCATACTAAGCCTGAGTGTACGCCCATGGTTACCTTTGTCAATATTTTTACAACAAACATTTAGGGAACAAAAAAGCTCATCGCCTAATAGTTTGATGAGCTTTAGATGATACATATTGGAAACAGTATCTTGTGGTGCGGACGAGAGGACTTGAACCTCCACCCCTTGCAGGACTACCACCTCAAAGTAGCGCGTCTACCAATTCCGCCACGTCCGCCTATCTGTCATAAAGAACTTACTGGTGGGTGATGAGGGATTCGAACCCCCGACCCCCTCGGTGTAAACGAGGTGCTCTAGCCAACTGAGCTAATCACCCAAATGTAATTGTTAAGCAGGCGAGTTTGATCTACAAACCTCATCACCTACAGTCACCTATCATATCTGTTTGCCGGCGATATTTCAAGGGGTGGAGTGGAGGAAATCAAATTTTAAGCTTTACGCGTATTGGCAAAATCCGCTACACTATGTCGTAGATATTAAATACACAAAACCATGCCACTAAGATTTCGTTTACAACGCATAGTACCCAGCCTCTACGAGATAGTTGGCTTGCTCTTTCTGGCAATAGCGTTGTTGATTGTCGGTAACAGCCAAGCACTGCTGAAGTATTACGGGCTCAACAGTTCACAGCAAGTGATCCAACAAAGCACACACACGATCCTGAGCCACGGCTTAGGTAAAATAGACAGCTTTAGTGCCACCGACCGGGTGGTCACCTTTGCTATCTGGGCATTTGTAGGCATTCTTTGCTTCAGTATCGTGCAAGCCATAGGGGGCATGTACCATCAGTTTAAAGAGGATGAGGCGCTTAGCTCGAACCAATATGTACACCCCAGCACCTTCACGCGTGGGAAGTTTTGGCGCAGTGTTTTCTTTGACTTTTCGACGCTAGTGCTGGGGCTAGTAGCGCTGGGACTGTTAGTGTACGGCTTTTTTGGGTTTGTGGTGCCGACGGCTTTGGACTTTAGCCGCCAGCTAATGTCTGGTATTGGCTTAGAAAGTATCGAGAAGTTGTTGCTAGCAGGAGTAATTGTATACGTGTGGTTGCTGTTGATTGATGTGTGTTTGCGCTTGGTGGGCAATCGTCACCGCATATTGAGCTAGCTTTAGAACGGGTGTGTAAGTCGCCATTGCCACGAAGGTGGCACCATAGCTTTGCTCAGCTGCACGGACACATTGCTGGCGGGGAGGTGTAAGTCGTTGCTAACCGTAATTGCTCCTACTGTTTGGCCAGTCTTTGCCTGATAGCTGACGGGGTTGAGGCTGGCGCTAACTCGGTAGCTAGTACCATTCCAGGTGAGTAGCGATACATCCTGACTAGCAACTGCAGGAACAGTGCCGCCAGTCGGTGTACGATATGTGCCAACGGTTTGCCCGGCGGTAACGAAGAGGCGGGTGCTAAAGTGCTGACCGGCGGCCTGGGCGACTGCACTGGCGTCACGGAGTACGGTGGCCAGGTCGGGGCCGCCCATTATTGCCCCTACAACCGTTACAGTTTTGTCGCCGACGGTTTGCTGTTGGGCAAATAGGTAGGCACCCTTGTCTTCATCGTTATTACCGGTTTTGATGCCAATATTGCCGTGATTGCCAAGCAAAGTATTGTAGTTGGTGATGTTGCCCTGTACTGGGATAGTGGCACTGGGTTCGGCCACAATTTCTGCAAACGCTGGGTTAAGCATTGCCAGTTCGCCAATGACAGTCAGGTCTTCCGCTGAAGCTACAGTCGTGGCGTTTAGTCCGCTAGGGTCGGTCACATGGACGCTTTTGAGTCCCAAGCTTTGAGCGTACGCATTCGCGTAATCGGTATATTTTTGGACTGAGCCAAAGGCCCAACGGGCGAGCGTATCAGCCATGTTGTTAGCGGAAGGCAGTAGGAGAGCTTCCAATGCTTGGCGCTCACTGATTTGCTCACCTAAAGCAACCTGAACCACTGACCCATCCTTGGCGACATAGCTTTTGTAGTTGTCGACATCATCCTGGGTAATAGTAATCTTTGGACCTTGTTCACCGGGCTGCAAGGGGTATTGGCGCAACACAGCCAGCGCGGTAATAACTTTAGCGGTACTGGCGGTTGGCAAGGGTTTTTGCGTGCCATGGGTAGCAATAACGCCATAGCCGGCAGTGCCAACGGCAGCCTGCCCGTAATCTGGCCAGGGAAGTGAAGCATCACTGGCCGCTTCGGATGGAATCTGGAGACCCACGCTGGCAACCAGCTTGGGCAGGGGGCGTAGCAATGACCACGCAATATAAGCGGCTACCAGGATTAGTAGCACCAAGAAAACTCCCATATGGTTCTTTTTGCGATGAGGCATATGGTTACATTTTAAAGCAATGCAGTGCAATCTCGAAACAACGAGCTATTCTGCGTGCAACCGTAAGTGGTGTATACTAAATAGACAGAATTATAAGGAGTGTAGATATGGTCATTGGTCTGATTATCGCCGGAGTTGTCCTTCTTATCATCATTGTTTTGGCGGCAATGTACAACGGGCTGGTACGGCTGAATGTACGATCTGACGAAGCCTGGAGTGACATTACCGTTCAGCTGAAGCGTCGTGCCGATCTAATTCCTAACCTTGTAAATACCGTCAAGGGTTATGCCAGTCACGAAAAGAGCGTGTTCGAAGATGTCACGGCTGCCCGTGCCGCTACCGTTAGTGCCCAGACACCCGAGGAAGCAAGTAAAGCTGAAGGCGACTTCCAGAAGACCCTGAAGAGTCTCTTCGCCGTAGCCGAGGCTTACCCTGATCTGAAAGCTAACCAGAACTTCTTGGACCTACAAGCTCAATTGACCGACACCGAAGACAAGATCCAAGCATCTCGTCGCTTCTATAACGGCGTAGTCCGCGACTTTAACACCAAGCGCAAAGTATTCCCCACCAGCGTCTTCGCTGGCATGCTTGGCTTCCGCACCGACAAGCAATTCTTTGAAGTCGATGAGGCTCAAGTCGCAGCCATCCAAAACCCAGTAAACGTTCAGTTTTAATTAGTACACTAGAGGCACAATGTACAGCCAAATAGCTGCCAATAAGCGCAAGACCGTCATTATTATGTTCGTGTTCGTAGCCTTTGTGGCAGGCTTAGCTTGGTTGTTCGACCAGTACTTGGGCGGCAGCACCGGCGTATTCTATGGCATCTTAATCGGTGCAGTTATCTACGCCCTCATACAGTACTATGCCGGGAGTCGCTTAGCGTTAGCAGTGAATAGTGCTGTAGAAATCCATAGCTCGGATAATCCCCGCTTGTGGCGCATTGTAGAGAACTTAGCGATTACCGATGGTTTACCAATGCCACGAGTCTTCATTATGGATGACCCCTCTCCAAACGCGTTTGCCACGGGGCGTGACCCGAAACATGCGGCGGTCTGTGCCACCACCGGTATTTTGGACATTATGGACGACACTGAACTACAAGGGGTATTTGCGCACGAGTTGGGACATGTGAAGAACTATGACATTCGTGTGTCGATGATTGCATTTGCTCTGACTGCTGTCATTTCACTGATTGCCGATGTCATCCTGCGCATGACCTGGTTCCGAGATGACGAAGAGAACAATAATCAGTACGCCATGATTGCCGGTATTGTAGCGGCTATCCTTGCGCCATTAGTTGCCACCATGATCCAATTGGCGATTTCTCGGCAGCGCGAATACTTGGCCGACGCCACTGGAGCACTCACCACGCGCTACCCCGAAGGTCTGGCCAGTGCGCTAGAAAAGATTGCCCAATCCGGTAGCGCACTCAAGCGACAAAACACTGCCACGGCCCATTTGTTCTTTGCTAATCCGCTCAAGGGTCACAGCCTAGCAAATCTTTTCAGCACCCATCCACCTATCGAAGAGCGCATTGCACGTCTGCGCAATATGGAATCGCACGCCTAGTTCATTGCTCGTTGCCCATGCTTCCTTTAGAATAGGATGAGTATGGCGGAAGGGAAAAAACGCAAAAAGCCGGTGACGCAATCCAAGCGTTCCGGTACAACGGCGGTTAAAAAAGCGACGACGAATCAGCCGCTAACTGCTCGTCGCCTCAAGCGATCCAGCTACAAAGCCTTTCGACTGAGTAAGCGCATTGCCCATCCGGTGGTGCTTCCCAGTGCATGGAAAATTAGCAAACAAACAACCCAGTTGCTGCGAGCTAACTGGCTTCTGATACTCAAAATCGTCGCCATCTATGGTGTTTGTAACATTCTGCTGGTGCGTGGTCTCAATGGTGGCTTGGATGTTACGAGCCTCAAGGATAATCTGAATCAATTATCTAGTGGTGGCTTGAGCCACTTGGCGTCCGCGTTTAGCATCTTTGCCTTGCTGGTCAGCTCATCCAACAGTGCTAGTAGTGACGTGGCCGGCGCCTACCAAACTTTCTTGATACTTATTACCAGCCTCGCGCTCGTGTGGACCTTCCGGCAGCTCCGATTAGGTAAACAAGTACGAGCTCGCGACGGCTTTTATGCGGGCACGTATCCGTTGATCCCCATCATTCTCATATTGCTCGTAATCGGTCTGCAACTCATCCCGATGCTCATTGGCGGCTGGTTGTTCACAACAGTCGTGCAAAACGGTATTGCGGTGAGTGCGCCGGAGCAGATTCTCTGGGCCATATTGTTCTTCATGCTTGCAGTACTCAGCCTGTACATGTTGTGTTCGTCGCTGTTTGCACTCTACATTGCTACCTTGCCGGGAATGACGCCTATGAAGGCGCTGCGCTCCGCTCGAGAGCTGGTGCGGTACCGACGTTCGAGCGTGGTTCGCAAGCTGCTCTTTTTACCACTGTTGTTGTTGATCGTAGGGTGCGTAATAATGTTGCCGTGCATTTGGCTCGTTCCCGTACTGGCGCAGTGGATGTTCTTTGCCCTGAGCATGCTGGCACTGGCTTTAATCCACGCCTACATGTACACCTTATATCGGGAGCTCTTACATGAATAAACAGCAAGCCGAGGAACGTATTGCCAAGCTGCGCGAGCTTATCAACGACTATCGCTATCATTACCACGTGCTTGATGAGTCAATTATGAGTGAAGCGGCCGCCGATAGCCTCAAGCATGAATTGTCACAATTGGAAACGGAATACCCCGAATTAATTACTTCCGATTCTCCCACGCAACGGGTAGCTGGTACGCCACTCCCAGCCTTTACACAGCTGACACATTCGCAGCGGATGTTGAGCCTGAATGATGTTTTTAATGAAGACGAGCTAAAGGCTTGGCAAGAACGCATTGCCAAACTCGAACCGGACGCTAAGTTTGAATATTTTGTGGATATCAAGATGGATGGTTTTGCTTGTGCACTCGTGTACGAGGATGGTCTGCTGACTCGGGCAATTACCCGTGGTGACGGCTTTGTGGGTGAAGATGTCACAGCAAATGTGCGAACCCTAGAGAGTGTGCCTTTGCGACTGCGCGCCGCAAAAGGTGCCGAACAGTTTCTGCGCGGCCGGACTGAGGTGCGTGGTGAGATCGTTATGTATAAGGCAGATTTCGCCAAGCTGAACGAGCAACGAGCTAAAGAAGAGAAGCCACTGTTTGCTAACCCACGCAACACGGCGGCCGGTACTATTCGCCAGCTCGATCCGAAACTTGTTGCCACGCGACCCTTACATTTCCGTGGGTATGACCTGTTACGCGAGGATGCCGGGGAAGTACCGACCCACAAATTCGCTTATGAAACCCTCGCTAACTTAGGCTTTTTGGTTAATCGGGATGCACCTGTTTTTCAGAAGCTCGAGCAGGTCATGGCTTTTGCGAACGAATGGGATCAGAAGCGGCACGATCTACCATTTGGAACGGACGGTCTAGTAATTAAGATTAATGATCGGGGCCTGTACAGTCGACTAGGTGTGGTGGGCAAAGCTCCTCGGGCCGCAGTGGCGTATAAGTATGCTGCCGAGCAAGCCACGACGAAAGTGAAGGACATTTTCATTTCCATTGGTCGCACTGGTGCCGCTACGCCGGTAGCTATGCTCGAGGCCGTGGTTGTCGCGGGGAGTACCGTACAGATGGCGACTTTGCATAACGAAGGGGAAGTGCAGCGCAAAGACATTCGCGTGGGTGACACAGTCATCGTGCACAAAGCAGGGGACATTATTCCTGAGGTGGTTGAACCCTTAGTGACACTGCGCGATGGTTCAGAAAAGCCCTTCGTCATGCCAACCCACTGTCCCGAGTGTAATACTAAACTTGTTAAGTTAAAAGAAGAGGATGCGGCCTGGCGCTGCCCGAACGAACACTGCCCATCTCGAGTTTGGAAACGCATTGAACACTATGCTTCTAAGGCTGCCCTAGACATTGAAGGTCTCGGCGAAAAAAATGTAATTGCACTGCTCAACGCCAAACTGGTCAAAGACACGGCGGATATTTACACTTTGCAGAAAGAGCAAGTTATAGAGCTAGATCGGTTTGCGGAAGTTTCGGCTAGCAAGTTGGTAGACGCCATTCAGGCAAAGAAAAATCCCCCGCTCCCACGCTTTATTTACGGTCTTGGTATTCGCCACATCGGGACGCAAACCGCCATTGATTTGGCCAATCATTTCCGAAGTCTCGAAGCGCTGGGCGAAGCAACTATCGATGAGCTAGCAGAAGTCGAAGGCATCGGTGAAGTAGTAGCCGAATCGGTCGTCGAGTGGTTCAGTGAGCCAAAGAACCAGCACCTTCTAGAAAAATTCCGCAAATTCGAAGTCTGGCCCGAGACGGTGGCACATGTTGGTGGCAAACTATCTGGCAAGAACTTTGTTGTCACAGGATCTCTGGAAACGATGAGTCGTGATGAAGCCGCTGAGAAAATTCGTGCACAAGGGGGCACCTTCCAAAGTTCAGTCGGCAAAGATACAGACTACTTAGTGGTTGGCAAAAACGTCGGTGCCAGCAAGCTAGCCAAGGCTGCCAAGCTTGGCACCACCCAAATATCTGAGCAAGATTTACTCAAGATGCTACAGTAAGGCTATGAAATCGTCTAAAAGCACCACCTTCTACTGCTTCTCTCCGCCGGTGATGCTAGCGACGTTTATTATCGAAATCGTACTGGCAATTTATACGGTCGTGCGTTACAAGATGAATCCACTCGGGCGTCTGGTCGCCACCACCTTAGTAGCGTTAGCAGCCTTTCAACTCTGCGAATACCATGTTTGTGGCGGTATGGGGATTCGAGCCGAGGAATGGTCGCGTTTTGGCTATGTGGCGATCACCTTGCTGCCGCCGATGGGCCTGCACATTTTGCACATTTTGGCCGGAAAGCCACGACGCCGCCTGGTGGTAACTGCTTACGTGACGATGGTGGCAGCCGTCGTGTACTTTTTGCTCAATCGCACGGCATTTAAGGGCTACCAATGCACAGGTAACTACGATATTTTCCAGATTGGTGCCCGCTCGGCCATGATGTACGGCATTTATTACTATGGTTGGCTATTTGGCTCAATTAGCTTGGGCGTCACATGGGCAAACGAGCTTAAGGCTGCTGGCAAACATGCAGTCAAGCGATTGCAAGGGGTGCGCGCCTTGATTATTGGTTACCTGGTATTCTTGGTACCCACGGCGCTGGCCAATACCATAAACCCCAGGACTCGGCGTGGCATCCCCTCAATCATGTGTGGCTTCGCTGTGCTGTTTGCCTTTATTCTCACCTTGTATATCCTTCCTCGGCTGGCGCAATCCCGCACGATGCCTGCTAAACCAAAACAATCTTAAACAAGGAACTTCCAGTCATGCAGCCATCCGACCCATCAACCGACGAATCACAAACTGACGAGAGTATGGGTATCGCTGCCACGCCAGCCGAGACCACAGATAGTATGCAGCAGGCAATTGGCGGCGTGAACAGCCCCGTACCGGTCGCGCCAAGTCGTCCGTCATTGGCAATCGCAAGTCTGCTGGTCGTTATTTTGCTGGCGGTCGGTGCGGGCTACCATTACATGAGCGCCCGAAACGATCCCAATAAGCCCTTTACCGATGCCCTCAGTAAGGCTCTCAGCACAAAGAACTTTACGCAAGTACTCAGTTCGACTGATTCTGATACCAAACTCACCATTCGTTATAATGTGCAGGATCCCAAGAACGCAGCGGTAGCGGTGGCTGGCAAAATCTTTGTCGGCAGCAATAATATCTTTACTTACGACGGCTACGGTAATTTCCAAAATACCTATCTCAAGTTTTCTCGCTACGAAGACCCCAGCAAGACCATACCTTCAACCGTGCTCAATACCTGGGTGCGTGTCCGCCATGACGGGACAGATCCTACCTCAGGCTATAGCGGTGCCATCTTTCAGAATGATCCTACCATTGCCTTCTTTGGTGATCTGTTCTTTGGAAATTTTAGTACCCACGACCGCCAGGACATTCTTCACTTCATTAGTCAGCACCACGTCTACACTGCTACCCCTGGTACTTCGCGTAAAACTACCTTAGACGGAGAGTCGGTGTATGTATATAAAGTCCACGAGGACGCTACCGGCATTAAAGATTTGAATAAGCACGTGGCTGATTTGCTTGGGATGAGTGTGGAGGCAAAAGCCGAGCAATCCCTGGTTACGCAATATGCCGGCGATGCTGAAATATATGTAAACACTGCCAGTGGTGAGTTTACTGGCATCAAGACCCGTCAGTCGCAAGTGGCATATGGTGACTATGGAACTACCAAAGTGGGGAGCCCTCCTACTGGTGCGATGACTTGGGGTGCGTTCTCGAAGATCATCGACCCCAATACCAAATACCTACCGACAGATTAGCAAGTTTGACAGCCATAAGCATGATGGTATACTGAAGCTAGTTCGTGCGCCAATTGCGGCGTGAACAAACAAAAATTTCAAAACAAAAATTTGGTTGGCTCCCGCCGCAGGGTGGGCGCGCACGATGCAAACACCTCGCTCTGTCGGGGTGTTTTGTTACACTAGATGCATGGATGAGTTAACCAAACATGCGGTTCGCCACACGCTACACTGCCTGACGGGCTGCGGTATTGGTGAAACGTTGGGTTCGGCCATTGGCGCCCAGCTTAACTGGCCCAATGCCGGGCAGACCGTACTTGCTGTTATACTGGCATTCTTCTTTGGCTATTTGCTGACATTCCGCGGTGCGCGCCGGATGGGGCAAACCACGCAACAAGCGATGCGTACCGCGTTGACCACCGATACCATCTCCATTATTTCTATGGAGATCATCGATAACACCCTGGAGTACCTTATTCCCGGGGCCATGAATGCCACTGTGACCACCTGGCTCTTCTGGTGGAGTATGGCAGTATCACTGGCAGTGGCATTTGCCTTCACGGTTCCCGTTAATCGTTGGTTGATGGCCCGAAGCAGCAGCGATCATTCGCATCACTAAACCCTTCCAAATTCTCTCCACATCTGTTAAAATTCTCCTGTTCGGGTGAACAGTTCGCAAAAAACTTACCACGGTAGGTTTCACTAACGACGGTTCCCTCGCGTCTACAGAAAATGCCCACCTGGGCATTTCTGGGGATATAGCTCAGTTGGCTAGAGCGCTTGCATGGCATGCAAGAGGTCCGGGGTTCGAGTCCCCGTATCTCCACCAAATTTACTTGGTTTCACTAACGACGGTTCCCACGCGTCTACAGAAAATGCCCGTCGGGGTATTTCTGCCTATATCTCCACTAGATCATTTATAGATTTTATGTCAGCCGAAAATACACGTTACTCTTTATGGGTCAGACCTCCGGCTGAGGTAGCTGACCGCTTGCAGGCACTTATCAGTCAGTTGGCAGATACGTACAACGCACCGCACTTCTCACCTCATATGACTTTGGTGGCCAATGTTCTGACAGACCAGGCCAATACAGCCGCTCTGCAGGCAAGAGTACAAGCACTGAGTCAGAAACTCGGTACATTCTCGATAACGCTCAAGCAGTTTGGGTATCTAGAGGAAGAGCACCGTTGCTTATTCCTCTTGGCTGAATCTCCAGAACTAACGAGGGTGTATGAACAAACAGCAGTGTTATTTCCAGAAGTTGCAGCAGAACATTTTGCAGCCATGCCACACTTCAGCATGCTGTACGGTCACTACGATCAAGCTGCAAAAGAAAACATGATTGCTGACAATCCAGCTCCCGAACTGACTTTTGAGGCAGCTGCAATTGACTTAGTAGCCAGTGGTGGCCCGGCAGAAACTTGGAAAACTGTTTTCAGTGTCGAGCTATAAGTTCGAAATTTCATTTTTATTACATAATTTGGTGGTATGATCTAGGTAATTGTGAGGTGGCACAAGACTGACTAAACGGAGTGTCACATTGTGGAATGGGTAAAAATCTTCTTAAGCTGGCCAGTGCTGACAATCGTGTTTTTCACCGGATTCAGCATTGCGTTTCGCCGTGATATCGGCGAGTTTTTGCGTACTAACAAACTCAAGGGCGTGGGACCGATTGATGTGGAGAATAAAGGGTCAAACCAGTCGCCTGAGCCTTCGGAATCAAGTGACCGGGCGGATGATCTCCTGGCCAAAGAGGAGAAGCTTGATCCCAAGCAGCTCAAAAAGGTTGAGACCGAGGCTCGTCGCCTGACCAAGCAGCTCGAAAGTGCCAACAAAGAGAAGTCGGAAAAGGACGAAATCATCGCTTACCTTTCGCGTCGGCTGGAAGCCACAGACTTTAAATATCTCGACAAGTTCCTTGTCACTAATAGTAAGTTAGCACTGAAGTGGGTGCCCAAGCAGGGCAGCTCCATTACACGGCAGCAGCTCATAGACTATGTGGCAACACTTACGCAAAAACCCGAACAGCCTGGCATTATTTTTAATGTGCTCAAGCAGAATGGGCTCTTAGAGCGCAAGGGTGCCCGCTATGTCATAAGCGCCAAAGGTCGCAAGTTCCTGAATTTCATGCATGACTAACTGTTCTGGTGCTAGAAGTATGTTGTTCGTACTATAGGCTAGCAGTACAATAGTGAGAGAATTGGCAATACGACAGATACGCGTATGGTAAAACACCCAAATACAAAACTTTTACATTTTCGAAAGCTTACCATGGCTGGGGCTACCCATGTTTTAGTTTTGCTACTGGCAGTGGTTTCGATTGGAATCCTGGGTGCCTATAAACTTGTAGCTAGTCATGCCGATACCACCCAAGTAAATTGCGCACTGGGGGGAGTGTATGTAGGAAACACAAAGTATGTATGCGATTTTTCCTTGCCGACCCCAGTCATTAGCAACAATCACAAAGTCGGCACGTTTAACCAGACAAGCACCAACTGGATACTCTGTCAGCAAAAGAGCTCTGTTACATACGCCAAAAGGGTTGGGGTATACAACAGTTGGTGGGGCTATACAGTCTCGGATGAGGGCGTGCGCGGGTGGGTGAACGCCACCTATGCGCTCAGTGGTGGCAATAGCGGCACGGGCTATACGGGAAGTTTTGGCAATCTTGGAGGCAGTAACACGGGCGGCAGAGTACCTTTATGTAGCGAGACTAGTTCATTCCAATCCGTAGCAAGTACTGTGCCTACGCTCAGCAGTGGCACATCCGATGGGGCACTGCAAAAAGCTGTAGGTTACGCTTGGTTACGAGGTGTTGATACGGGCGTGGCAGCCTATGATACACAAAACGGCATATTGTATACTGCCGGGCAATCCGATAGTTACTTTGGATCTGCGAGTGTTATGAAACTTTTTGTGGCTACTAATCTGTTAGTGCGAGGGCAAATGTCTGGGGCGACAGCAACAACAGCCTACAAAATGATCACGCAGAGTGATGATGCCGCTTTAGAGCAACTACTGCCGCTGGTGGGTGGTACATCAGTGGTCACTTGGGAAGCGCAACATTATAATATTCCCAATCTTGGAGTTCCGCCCCTGGCATCCCATCCAAGTTGTTGGGGTAATACGCGCATAACCGCCTCAGGGCTGGCGCAGTTTTTGGATAAGGTAAAGCAGGATAATACAGTTGCACCCTGGCTACTTGACGCAATGAGGCACTACACCCCGATCGCTTCCGACGGCACGAATCAAACATTTGGTATACCTTCACAAGCTCCCGACGCTGCGGTTAAGCAGGGTTGGGGAAGTCAGTGTTCTTCGATGACGAATGGCACAGTCGTGAATACTACAGGTATCGTGCAAAACCGCTACGTTGTGGTTATTCTGACCAATACGAACAATTGGACTCTAGATAGTAATGGCTACAATGCCACCCAAGGAAGTATTGTCAGTGGCATGGCAGCGAAAATTCTGCCCGCGGGAGTCGTATCACTCCCCTAAAATAGGATTTATTCGGTAGAGACAGCTATAGTTCGTTGCATCCAGGGCCGGCGAGGAGTTACAATAACGGTATAACTGAGGAGGGTTACTATGTCCGGTGCTGCAATTGTTCTACTAGTCATTCTTATTATCATTGTGCTGAATGGGATTCGGATTATTAACCAGTATGAGCGCGGCGTCGTGTTTCGCTTGGGTAAAGTGCGGCCAGACATCAAGCAGCCTGGTTTGCGGCTGATTATTCCTATCGTCGACCAAATGCGTAAGGTTAGCATGCAGATTGTGACATTGCCCGTTGATAGCCAAAAAATTATTACCAAAGACAATGTGTCCATTGATGTGTCCGCCGTGGCGTACTACCAGGTGACTGACCCAATCAAAGCTGTAGTGGAAATTCAGAACGTGGTTTCTGCCATTTACCAGATTGCCCAGACGACTGTGCGTAACATTGTGGGTCAGAGTTCGCTCGACGAAGTGCTCAGCGAAACAACTGCTATTAACGAGAAGATTAAGAGCGTGCTCGAAGCCTCTACCGAAAAGTGGGGTGTCTTTGTGAGCACCGTGGAAGTTAAGGACATTCAGCTACCCGACAGTATGCAACGTGCCATGGCTAAGCAGGCTGAGGCCGAGCGAGAGAAGCGTGCCAAGATTATTGCTGCCGAAGGTGAGCAATTGAGTGCCGTAAAACTTGGTGAAGCAGCGGACATTATTTCTGCCCACCCAATTGCACTCCAGTTGCGTAACCTCCAGGTCCTGAGTGACATTGCGGTAGAGAAGAACAGCACCATTGTCTTCCCCGCACAGTTTATGGACACAGTGAGCAGCGTTAAAGAGTTCATGGCCAAAGAAAAGTAGGCGCCCGTGAGTTTGCTAACAGCCAGTAGTATTCATTCTGATGATGACGCCCACACGCGCGGCGCCAGCGGCAATTTAAACCGTCTGCGGGCGGCTGTGCTGGGTGCCAACGACGGTGTGGTGTCGGTGGCGAGTATCGTGGTCGGTGTGGCTGGTGCCACCAATAGCAAAGGCGCAATCTTTACCGCCGGGCTGGCTGGTTTGGTTGCCGGTGCGCTCTCGATGGGTGTGGGCGAGTACGTATCAGTGAGTACCCAGCGAGATACCGAGCGTGCATACATTAAGCACGAAGCGTGGGAGCTTGAAACCAAGCCAGAGCAAGAACTGGCAGAGCTGGCAGCGATGTACGAAGCAAAAGGCGTCAGCGCCAAAACTTCCCGGCAGGTTGCTCATGAACTCACGGCTGCGGATGCCCTAGCGGCCCATTTGGATATTGAGTTAAACATCAACCAAGATGAACTGACTAACCCATGGCATGCCGCCTGGGCTTCATTATTCTCGTTTACTGCTGGTGCACTCATACCACTACTTAGTATTATTTTGGCTCCGCGCAGTCTGCGTTTTGCGATTACATTCGTAGCAGTAATTATAGCCCTCATTGCCACTGGCTACCTGAGCGCAACTGCGGGTGGTGCATCACGTCGCCGGGCAGTTGCTCGCGTGGTGGTCGGTGGTGCCATCGCCATGGCTGTCACCTACCTCATTGGTCACTTGTTTGGTACGGCAGTTAGCTAGCTTTTCTTTTTGACTCGTACCGCGGTACCATAGGCGGCGACTTCATTCATAATGCCGCCAATGTCACTGCTATCGAAGCGCATGGCCAGTACAGCATTTGCTCCCTTTTCGGCTGCCTCTGAACGCAGGCGCTCCAGAGCTTGTTCACGGGTATCGCTGAGCAGCTTGGTATAGCCGCCCACCTCACCACCAAAAATGGTGCGCAAACTGGCACCAAAGTTACTAAACATATTCCGGGATCGCACAATAAGCCCAAACACCTCACCATATACTTCTACTACTTCATAACCCGGCAAATCGTTAGTCGTTGCGAGAATAACTTCGTCCATATTTCCTCCAGGGCTTACGTTATATTCTAAGTATACGCTCGTTACCTTGTCTTAATCAGTGATTTCCCGTAAAATAACAGAGCCTAATTCTTTTCTACTAGCCCAAAAGTTGGGTAGGGAAAAGAGCAGCCGGAGCAGACGAATTTACTTCGTCGCCCCGCGCGTTGAGAAAAACCGCAGGTTTGTCTCAATATGGCTCTTTAGCTCAGTTGGTAGAGCAGAGGCCTGAAGAGCCTTGTGTCCCCAGTTCGAGTCTGGGAGGAGCCACCAAGAAAAAAGGACGACCGAAAGGTGGTCCTTTTTTCTTGGTGACACTCGCAGCGGATCTTGCCGAAGGCGGTTCGCTGTTTGTGCGATCAGCACAAACATATGCCGAAGCCGAGAAAGCTTTCCTTGAAGAATATAGCTTTCCCGGCCTGAAGCTATATTCTGGGAGGAGCCACCAAAAAATACGCGGGCCGAAACCCGCGTATTTCTAGTAGAAACTCTTTTTATTTACAGCACTGACACGTTAGGAGTAAAGACTCCTTGCGCACTCAGTGGACAGTTCTCACCAGTCAGCTGTGTGCCACCCCATCCCAAGCGGGAAGAAATGTAGTCAGCGACTGAGTTAAAGGCTGGACCGCCGTAGGTAGACGGACTGCCGAGCACTTGGGCAAGTGTCACGGTGCTTGGAGTGCCTTTCTTTAGCTGGGCGCCACCAACCACGACACTGTAGTATGTGGTCTTCAGGTTAAGTCCGGACCCCGTGTGGGTGTACAGGTAGTTCAGCACAGCCGTTCGGTTCTGGCTTAGTGCTGTAGCCCAGAAACCAGGTGAGCACCAGTACAGAATAGGTGTATTGATGAACGTCAGAGCGTTATCAGATGCCACACTACCAGCATGGACTGCCACCACCTGGCACTGGTCGGTCGCAGTGTAGCCATTAAGGGCTGCTTCGCAAACAGTGTAGTAACCCTCGGCTAAGGCGCCGCTGGTAGCCACAGGGTTAGCCGCAGTTGCGCTCAACGTTTGGACTGCGCTAGCGCTATTACACTGGGCAGGTGTTTGCTCGGTAGCACTACTGCCATTGGCGCACACATAGAAGGTCACCGTAGGACCGTTCCAGGCGGTACCAGGTGCTGGACCACGCAGTTTGGTTACCTGTAAATGCCCTGGCAATAACATGTTTTCAAACGTTCCAACACTTGTGGCTGTAGCGTTTCCGGTCTTGACGCAGTTAGCTAGTGCCGTGCAATCATTGCGAACAATAAAGCTGACAGGGCTAATCGTGGCGTAGCCGGCAGGAGTGGTGCTCTCAGTAACCGTGTAGTCGCCCACCGGTAGACCATCCCACTCGGGTGTATTAGAGCATTGTGTAGCGGTGCTGCTGCCCACAGCGGGGGCCAGCGTAAAGCAGGCGCCGTCAGCTGCCTGTGTAAACACGCCTTGCTCGTAGGTCTTGGTCAATGTCACTTTGGCAGTAAGCGCGGCGCAACCATGGCTAATGACCAGGTTTGGATTACCGTTGCCAAGATTACCGACGTAGGTAACAGAAGCAGTTAGTGTGGTTAGGTCAGTGTAGGGCGTGGTTGCTTTTAGCTCATTGCCGGTTCCACTCATAGCGAACGAGCCCGAACCTGAGCCACCCAACTTTAGTGTTGCGGATGACACGGTGTTTGGTCCTCCAAGGGTAAATACCCAGAGGATATACGGTGTATTGTTGGCGTCACACTCCGAGGTGTTGAGGACGCCGTTGCTGACACCTTGGCCAGTCCAGCCAAGTGTACCATCGGCCGAGGCTACGGCAAGCGTCAGTCCTCCGGCCAGCCCAAGTGCTGCGGCTACGGTTAATAAGATTTTTGTAAGGAGGTTTTTGTTTGGGATACTGCTGGATTTTAGCCAGCGCGGAATAACTCTGTGCATAGGACCCCTCCTTTTAAAAGTGCTTGTGGTGTTCATATAACCACACGCCGGCGAACCGTGCAACAGGAAATTCCACTAACAGTGCTGAATAGCAATACTCACTACTTTATTAGTTAATTAGGTGTATGCTGAAGATATCAAAAGGAGGAATACTATGAGTTTGAGCACCTATAGATACACGCTTACCAAAGGAGTGCAAAAAGTAAAAACCCGGACTGCACTCGTCCTAACAGCCACGGCCCTCGCCGTGGGAGGAGGGGGAGGACTCTCCCTGGCAATCTTCGGCACTACCCACGCCGATACCCTCAGTAACATTAATTTTGAAAGCCCAGCCTACACAACAGGCAATATAAATGGCCAGCAAGGTTGGTCAAAGACCGGGCCATACGATGCCGAAGTGGTTAATAATACTGCCTACGGCTTTAGCGGGCTCGGTTCGCAAAGCCTTCGCATCTCAAATGCTGTAACTTCTGGTGCGTTTGGTGACCAAACCTTCTCACCAGCCCTGAGCCAGCCTGCTGGCGAAGCTAACGCTTTTGATAAGGATGGCAACCCGGTGGCAGCACCGCAACCACATTTTGAAGCCCAATTTGACGTAGCCTCAACGACCAAGGCAGATCAAGGGATGGCAACTTCCGTGTCTCCGGACAACGGATCAGGTGCTCGAATGAGCTATGTCCGCCTGGAAGACCAAGCAGATGGTATCCATGTATTCTTTGACGATGCTACGGACCCGAGCCATGTCGTAAATGCTGACCAGTTTAATGAATATGACATTGCTACCCTAAGCTATGGTTCGGTACACACCGTGAAGTTTGCGATGGACTTCAAGAATGGTCCAGACAATGATGTAGTAAAGGTATATCTAGATGGTCATCTGGCTAAGGTTGGTACAAGCTGGGAAGATTACTACTTGTACGACACCGAGTCTAATCCCACTAGCAACACTAACAGCCGCGCCGTTACTTCGCTACTTTTCCGTGAAGGTGGAGCGGTAAACGCTGTACCTGCAAATGCTGGCAAGGGCTATTTGTTCGACAACGTGTCTTTGATGTCCGGCCCGACGCCTGTCACCACCAATGTGCCGACTTCTAAAGACCAGTGTATGAACAATGGCTGGAAGAGCTTTGGTACGACCTTTAAAAACCAGGGTGACTGTGTGAGCTTTGTAGCATCCAAGGGCAAGAATCAGCCCACCAATCCTCCAGCACCACAAGTTCTGGGACGCACCGCGACTGGCAACCTAACATTGAGCCCAGCTCAGACATTAAACTTTAATGTCTCCGATACTGGCCCATCACTAGGTGATGTTGGCACTGTAAGCTATGCCAATAACGACCCCAATGCCTTAGGCTTGCACTACACCGTGCCGACAACGTGTGTAAATGTATTTGGCAATACTGCTTACTTTGCTTACCAAATCCCTGCTAATGCGCCCGTTGCGGCCAACGTTTGGGTGATCTGGAAGGTTGTCGACAACGGCACTTCAGACTCTGCGGGCTTTACCGTAGCGGCCGATCAAGCAAGTGCTAACGCTGCCTGTGAATCTGGAACTGCCCCAGTTAATAACTACGCGATCTTAACCGGTGATGTAGTCGTTCTATAAGATTTCAGTCACCAGTTTAATCTTAAAGGCACGGATCAGGTCCGTGCCTTTTTGAATGTCGTGAGAGAGGATTAGTGGGGTGAATAAGATTTCCGCAAACCGCTCATGCCAAATTTCTCACTGTGTGCCCCAACTCACCTGTGTATGCTGCTAGGAGATAAAAGGGGAGGTAGCTTATGAGTTATGTGTATAAGAAACTAACGGGGGTACAGAAAGTCCACACCCGGCTTAAGGCGCTGGCCATTGCGGGAGTTACTGGCTTTGCTGGTTTAGTAGCAGCCGTAAGTATGCCTTTTGCAGCCCATGCCGTGGCAACCCAAGTGGTCGTGACTCCGTCCAATATGCAAGGCTGGACCACAGACGATACGCGCCCAGGCGGTGCCGTAAACTTTGTAGCCGATCCTACCGCCCCTGGTACTCCCCACACCGGCGCTCTCCAGCTCACTACCGATGCAACCACCACATCCAAGGCACAGTATATGCACGCGGCTAACATTCCGCTCGCGAACGTGACCGAACTGTCCTACGCGACCAAGCAAAATAGCGCACCATTTGACCAAGCTGCTGCCTCATACCAACTACCAGTCTGTCTAGGCGGCGTGAGTGGCACTACCTGTAATGGCTTTACGACCCTTGTATATGAACCATACGAGAATGGCACGGTAACCCAAGGTAACTGGCAAACCTGGAATGTGGCCAACGGTCAATTCTGGTCCAGTCGTACTGCCACCGATGGCGCAAGCTGTAACCTGACGGCTGGTGCCGGCGGCGCACCTTTTTACACGCTGGCTAACCTGAAGACGAACTGTCCAAATGCAACTGTAGTGGGCTTTGGCGTCAACATCGGCTCCAACAACCCGAGTTACAATGTGGAAACTGACCTGGTTAACTTTAATGGCACAACCTACAACTTTGAACCCTATGTGCTGCTGAACGACAAAGAACAGTGCTTCCACAATGGCTACAAAACCTTCACCAATCCAAGCTTTGCCAATCAAGGCCAATGCGTGCGCTGGGTGGAAGCCCAAGCTACCGGTAACCTGAAGCTTGCAGATCCGAGCCAACAGATCAAGTTCAACGTTACTAACGACGTAACTAAGCCAAGTAATGGCGAGCGCAACACGGTTAGCTACACCAACTTCGACTACCCCGGCGGCCTCAGCTATCAAGCTGATGTCACCTGCAGCTATGTAAACCCAGAGACCAAAGAAGCTCGCTTCATGTTCCAGATCCCCAGCGGTCACCCCGGTCTCAGCGGCCTCTACGTTGTAGCCTACGTTAAGGAAGTCCGTGGTGCGCAACCAGACCAATACGGTCACGCAGCAACGGCTGACCTAGCGACAGCTACCCAGTGGTGCCAGACCGGTACCGGCTTCTCGCCCACCATGTACCCCATCACGCAGGGCAGAGTAGAAGTTAACGGCTAAGCATACCCATCCCATACACCAAAAGAGCATGGCTCCCCACCGCCATGCTCTTTGCTTTTTACGCAACTTTTGCTACAATTTCTCGAGTAGCTTTATTCCCGAGTGAGGGAAAAGAGCAGCCCGAGCAAAAATCACACTTTTTGCCCGGCGCGATGAGAAAAACCGTAGGTTTGTCTCATTACCCAAGCGGGTGTAGCTCAGTTGTTTAGAGCGCGTCCTTGCCAAGGACGAGGCCAAGGGTTAGAGTCCCTTTACCCGCACCAAGATGACACCTAGAAAAGCTCCCTTGTTCGGGAGCTTTTTATTTATTGATTGGTGGTACGGTTTCAACTCACGTCCCGTAAACTCGACCTCACGAGACAAAATGTGGCATCTTCTTGATTGAAATGACGGTTATAACTTTAGATGAATGCAAATAAAACGAGAAAGCCTAGGGTTCCGAGCCGATTGGAAAACGTATCATCAGTGACTTATTGAACATTAATTCAAGTTTTATGGTTGCTGTTTGGTTGTATTTATATCGCGTGAGCCACGGCGTAATGTCAGCGCAGTTGTTTAGCCCCAAAGCCTTTGTCTCATCATCGCCTGAATAATAAAATGCGATAAGCTCATTTTCTATGCCAGCATACGCCTGAGTTACATATCTGTCACCGATATTCATTAGTGCGCCTACCGTGCCATAGTAGGCACTGTTACCTAAGTGCAGGCTCATATACAGGGCAAAATCATCAGTATTGGGCTGGTAGTCCTTATCTAGAATGGCTTTCCTAATCTCAGGTCGCCTGTCCGTTAGTCCAGGGTGTTCAACGGAGCAAAATGAGACCAACATACGCTTAGCTATATTTAAAGGCTTAACATCTTGTAACACCATCGTTACGATTTCACTATTAAGATAATCCTCCATTGTCTGACCCTGAGGGATTGCAATTGAAGAGGTGATAATGTGGTGTACTCCGTTATGAAACCTCGCAAACTCTTTATCGTAAAGTGCGCCCGACAATTCATTGCACTCTTTACATAGGGTATGCTCAGCCAACCCATTTTGCTTTATTTTGCCGCGTGGCTTGTAGTCGTTGCCGTCCCCATCTTTGTGAAGCGTCTTTAATAGCTCATCACCGCTATACAATGTAATCTTTGCGCCGCCACCGGCTGCACGGGGTATGTAGTGTTCTTGTGAGAGTTGCTTTTCCTCGCCGCAAATCCTGCATTTTCCGTATACCTTTTTCTTAGCCATAAACCAATTATACGGCTACGGTTCCAAGGAGTTACAATATAGGTATGGACTTAGCCGATTTTGAACGACTGGTTGAGGGTAGTGAGGAAAGCCAATCCCTTGACTTCAAAGGATCGTGTTCCTGGGATGTAAAAAGTCTAGCGAAGGACATCCTGGCATTTTCAAATGTTCAAGACGGCGGCTACATAGTTATAGGTTTTGACGACAAGACCTTTAAGCGCGTTGGCATTACTCAAGAACAAGCGGCGACATTTAGCCAAGAAACTATGCAAGACCAAATGACCAAATATGCCGATCCATTTGTTACATTTACAGTACACGAGATAGTTGACGATAAAGGTCTAAAGTTCGTAGTCATCAGGGTTGTGGAGTTCCCCGAAGTGCCAGTTGTATGCAAAGCTGATACGGCAGATATTCATCAAGGCAAGGTCTACTATCGCAGTCGGCGGCGGCGTCCGGAAAGTGAGGCGGTCTCCAACTCATTTGATATGAGAGATATTCTAGACCGCGCAACGGTTAAGATGATGGCTAAGCGCAAGTCTCAGGGTTATACAGCCGAGACTACGGAGCAGAAGAATTACTATGACGAGGAGCTAGGGGGGCTATGAAAGACGATTTTATCGATACTATCAAAAGCCGTGGTTACTGGCGTATTAACTTTCAGCCAACAGGCAAACCTGCCAATCTTAGTCTCAAAGAGTGTGAAGAGCTAGTAGATAAGAATAGTGTGCGGCTGCGTGGTTGGTACTATCCGTTTTACGGGCACGGTTCAGCCGACAATCACGGCATCAGCAACTACAACAACTATGTAGGCGGCTGGATTGATGCTGGTGAGTTTAAAGAGTTTTGGCGAATGTACCAGAGTGGTCAATTCTTGCATTACAGCGCCGTGCAAGAGGATTGGCTTACTCCAGATACAAGCACGGTTAGGCGTAACCCCAACGAAGTAGAGCCAGGTAAATATCTTAACTTTGTAGGTTCACTGACGATGTACATAACTGAAATCATAGAGTTCCTAACTCGCCTACATCGTTCAGGGCTATATCAAGATGGCGTGTCAATAAAAATATCCCTTCACAATACCAAGGGACGAGAGCTGACTAGCTTTGAATTTATGAGACACCTTTCTACTGTTAAGAAGACAGAGGAAGACCCAGTTGTCTTCCAGCGTACGTACACCCCAGATGAACTTAGTCAGCCAGCAAGAGAATTGGCAATAGAGCCAATACAGCGATTCTTTGAATTGTTTAACTTTGCCGACGTATCGGTTGAGCAAGTTATCAAAAAGGATCAAGACCAGCTATACGGCTTCAACCCTAACGGCTGAATTTCTGGCTCCTAAGTCGCGTTACACTTTCAGCCACCGTGCTGCAGCATGTAGTGCGGGGCAATTTGGTGTGACCATAATCATCGCGTATGGACCCGGGTTGGGTTAGGCTGAGGGTAGGCAGTTTATCAGTTTGGGCTGATTTTTAGCTAAAGGAGTTGATATGGTAACAAAGAATGAGAAGTATCCGGCTAGTTTGGATATTGATTATCCGCAGTCTTCAAATCGGGTTACCGCGTTGTTCCGGCTGGTGTTGGCCATACCAATACTCATGCTGCTGTCTTTGCTGACTTCGGCCTGGGATGCTCCGCATAGTCACGAGGCCGGTAAGCAGGTGACGTCTGGTGGCGGCAGTATTGCTGGGGGATTGTTTGTGGCTACCGTGCTGATGCTTTTGTTCCGGCAGCGCTATCCTCGTTGGTGGTTCAACTTTGTGCTGGAGCTTAATCGGTTTTCTACCCGGGTTGGCGCGTATTTGTTTTTGCTCACGGATAAGTATCCTTCTACCGAAGATGCGCAGTCGGTGCATGTGGAGCTCAAGTATCCGGATGCCAAAAAGGATCTTAACCGGTGGCTGCCACTTGTTAAGTGGTTCTTGGCGATTCCGCATTATGTAGTGCTGTTTCTCTTGGCGGTAGCGGCCGCGCTTGCTACTATTTTTGCCTGGTTCGCCATACTGTTTACGGGGAAGTATCCGGAAAGCCTCTTTAGGTTTGTCGTTGGGGTGGGTCGATGGGGTCTGCGAGTAAATGCCTATGCGTTTCTCCTTGTAACAGACACGTACCCTCCCTTTAGCTTTGATTAGTCTTTACTCGCAGCAAAATGTCACTTAAAAGCTCCCGAGTTTGGGAGCTTTTTGTTTGCAAAGCTCGTGTTCGGGTATAAAATGAGGCAATAAACCAAGCAGGAGGTGTTATGTCAGCAGAGTTAGAAGCGGCTCCCTTAATATATGGAGAAGCTGACCCTGCTCCGCCCTCTCCTCTTCTCCAGCAAGTTAGAATTTTAGGTGAACGACCCGGTGGCCTGGTTGATGCGATGGTTCCGGTAGATCTTATCTATCGTGAGGATGTGCCTGTTGATGACACCCATGTCTCTGAATTAATGGCATCGATCCAAGGCGAATCTGGAAAAGGCACTGGTACTGGGCAACTTTCGCCTGTACTACTGGGGGATGTAGCCGAGCATGATCAATTTCTCATAGTAGATGGGTTTCATAGAGACGCAGCCTTGCATCGCTTAGGTCAATCCGAGATCTTTAGCACAATTCGTACTAACAGTACAGTTGAAGAGGTGTTAGACCTTAGGATACTAACTGCAAATACTCATGCCACCGTAAGTTTTGCACGTATTTCTGAGTGGGTATTTGATGCTTGGGCAAAAAGCCCCTGGGCCAATACGCTTTCGGTCGTACAAGCGTTTACGCTTATGAGCAATAATAGCTCAGGCAGAAATCTAAGGCTTAGCCCTGATGAAGTAAAGGATATTAGGTCATGGGTTAAGGACAAGTCCGACCGTTGGCATATGTCGACAGCGGGTATACTCATTAACCTGACGACGGCCGAATTGTCGGACCCCGATCTTGTAAAGCGTGCGCGACCAAGAGCTAATGGCAGCCAACTAGAAGAGCTGACACCGCAGCATTTAGGTGTAATTGCTAGGGCATTTCCAAAAAAATATGGATTTCAGCGATTGATTGCTGACATTGCAACCTCGAATAATATGACTGTCCCACAAACGCGCGCAGTAGTAACTAAGCTTAAGCCCGTAACAGATCTCGAAGAGGCTAGACTTATTGCAGCAGACACCCAGTGGGGAGAGATAAAGCCGGTTTTTGGGCCAACTAAAAGACGGGCCATAAAGAATCAACAGACTGGCGGATATGATGCCGCGGCGTTTAGCCCCGAAGCTATTGGAATTGGGGAAGTCGGTATTGGGCATGGCTTGATGGTATCCGAACTAATACTAGCGAGACTGGCGCTAGCAAACACGGTGCTGAGGGGTAACTTCGTCAGCTTGAAACCCAATGAAAGAGTGTTTGCGGGCTGGGATCTCAGTAGAACGGACGACCCAGATCTGGCTGAGCTGACACGTCCCATTAATCCTGATGAGGCCAGAGGCGTGCTCCAAGATTATATGGTTCGCAAAGGAGACGCCATTACGGGTTTGTTACAACGCAATCACGGGCTAGATGAAGTATCTGCAAATGCGCTGTTAACCAAAGTTGAGGCAAGAATCATTGATGATCTTCTAAAAGGTGATTTGAGATTTATAAATAATGAAGATTTTAGTCCCATAACGGTGCATAAAATCGTGGGTAACGTGATTGGTGACGAGCTAGGAAATGTCAGTGAACTAGGAGAAAGGCTTACCGCCCAGATAAGTCGAAATGATGCAGCAGAATACACCCTCAACGAAGTAGTAAAAGGGCTCGCAATAATGCCCGAACAAGTTCGAAGAAGTTTGGTTATGTCTGTTTTCCTAGGGCTCTCGCTACAAACCACAGCTGCATTATTAGATGTAAATCCAGTGTTGCTACCGCATTATCTGCGTGAAGCCGCAAATACTGTTAATGACACTAGAGATAGAAAGACAGCCAGACAGTTTAGGCAGTTGTTCGCAGTCGTAAGCCAGTCTGAGGAGCAAGGAGCAGAAAACGTTTCCTAGCGTCTGGCGTGCTATCATCAGCGTATGGACTACGAAATTCTTGCCTTTTCTAATCAAGCTACCTTTCGTGCATGGCTGACCGAACATGGGAGCAACACCGAGGGTGTCTGGTTAAAAATCTATAAAAAGGGTTCGAACGTGCCTACTATCTCGTATGCGGAGGCGCTTGACGAGGCTCTTTGCTTTGGCTGGATTGATGGCCAGGTAAAAAAGTTTGACGAGCAGGCGTATTTGCAAAAGTTTACGCCGCGGCGGAAGAAGAGCATGTGGTCTAAGCAGAACATTGAGCATGTTGCCCGGCTGACCGAAGCAGGTCTCATGATGTCGGCCGGTGTAGCGGAAGTGGAACGCGCGCAGGCGGATGGCCGCTGGCAGGCAGCCTACGACAAGCCGAGCGAAATGACAGCGCCACAGGACTTCTTGGCGGCCCTGCAGAAACACCCCAAAGCCTACGAATTTTATAAAACGTTAAATAAGACAAATACCTTTGCCATCGCTTGGCGCCTGCAAACTGCCAAAACCGAAGAAACTCGCTTGCGACGCCAAGAAAAAATTATCGCCCTGCTCGAAGCCGGCCAAAAGCTACAATAATCCCACATCTGCTCTTTGCCTACGCGGACCAGGTGTTACAATAACGATAAGCTTTATGAATTAATAGTGGAGACATGCTGTGGCGGACGAACAAATGGGTGGGTCAGAGGTACCTGTAGAAGAACATAAACCTGAAGAGACTAGTGCCCCAGTACCGGAAATAGAGAGTAGCCAACCAGAAGTACCAAATAGCAACGTCGAGGTTAGTGAGCCGACAGAACCGCTAACAGGGGAAGGTGTAGATAGTAACGAGCCAGAGAACCCAGCAGGGAGTGTGGTAAGCGGAGCTATGCCAGCACCGGAAGCACCACAGAAGCCTCGGTCAAAATTCAATCTTCTGCAATTTGTCCGTCATATGAGTAAAAAGCAGCTCATGATTGTTGGTTTGTGCGTGTTAGTATTGCTCGCCAGTGGCGTCGGTGTTTATAAAATGGTTGCCGTTAAAAAGCAGCCGGTCAGCCACTTTAGTAAAGTAATCCTCGATCCATTTAAAGTAGTGAGCAGCACTCCGCTCCCTGACGCATCAGCTGTGGCCGCCGACAGCAAGATTACTCTGACATTCAATCGGGCGGTCGCACCGGCGCAGATGAAGGGCGACTTCTTCCTCTCGCCGCAAATCGACGGTACCTTCAGCCAGGGCAAGACGCCACAAGAAATTGTCTTCACACCAGCTACCCAGTTTAAAGAAGGTACAAAGTTCCAGTTTATGCTGCACGGCGAATTTACAGCCAAAGATGGTTCAAAGCTAGGCGCAGACTACTTTGGCAAATTCACGACTGCTATTCCGGGGCAAGGGTTTTACTTTACCAGAGAAAACGAATTCCTAGATCTCGATTCGTTGCCGGCTGGTACCGATGCTAAGTACCAGGTATCGGCTGGTAATGACGTTAAGACTGGCACGACGGTCACTATATATAAGAGCGATGTCAACCAGCTGCTTCGCTCATTCATATATCAAGATCAAACGGCTGAAGGGGGCTATACTTTTCAGAAGCTGGCCGGATCAACGGTTTCGACCGATGGGCTGAGTGTAGTCTCGACCAAAACCGATGTGGCAGATGGTAATGCCATTGATTTTCATGCATCTGCTGGAGTGTACTTGGCGGTTGCGACCAATGGTGGCAAGCAGGTGGGACGCATGTGGGTGGTGGCGAGTGATTATGGCGTGCTGCTGCGCCAGGACGACCAGAGTGCCGTCGTTGCTTTGCAGAAGTTAGACGGTTCTGGCAGCGCCAGTGGTGATGTAGATTTCTATAGCCTCAAGAATGGTGTGAGTAACTTAGCTAGCAAGCAAATAAGCGGGCAAGCTACCGTAAATGTGGGCTTCAAACCCAGACTGGACATAGCCGTGGGGCACCTCGGTGGTCAGGTACAGGTCGTTCCAGTTGCAGCACTCGATAGCTTGGCAGATGTCCGGTCGATGACCAACTTGAGTGTTAAGCCGATTGCTTTTGGCACAACTGACAAGCCTTCTTACAAGGCGGGCGAAACAGTACACTTTGCGGGCTATGTGCGCATTGATAATGACGGCGAATATACCAAGTATCCGGATAGCACGGTGCAGCTGTATGTGGCGGCATACCCGGGCGCTACCCATGTAGCTGACTTCAGTGCCCAGCAAAGCAGCGATGGTACGTTTAAGGGTAGTTTCACGGTAGATAGTAGCTTCATCGGTAGTGGTGCAAAATCGCAGCTCCATATTTATGCTGTGGGCGATCCACAGGGTGTAGTGGGGTATGGGACTGCCGATGCCGATGTTGCCAGCTTTACCGCCACCAGTGAAGCTGCTGGTCAGTTTGCATTAAAGGTTACGTTCACTAAATCTGATTATCTGCCAAGTGACAAAGTTACGGCCGATATTAGTGGCGTCAACGCTGACGGCACTCCGCTGGCCAACACATCGGTTAACATTGACAGCTATGCCAGACAGTACAGCGAAGGAGAGGTTGACCAGACAACCTATCTCGGTAACCAGCTCAACAAATCACCAGTACTGGTGCAGCTCAATGCGCAGGGAACAGCAAGCTACGCATTTGATGTCAGTCAGCTTCCGGCTGGCAGCAGCCAAGTGCTGACAGTATTGGCAAGCAAGCAAGATAGTGCGGGAGCCCAGGTGGCTGGTAGCGCGCAGGCAATCATTCACCAAGGTAACGCAGTACTAGAGTTTGGTCCATCACGTACCGTCGTGAAGTCAAACGGTACACTCGTAGCCCGTGTCTATGCCAAGATGCTCAATGATGCTCCGCTCGCCAACGCAAGCCTCGACTACAAAATTTCTTCCAGTAGCTGGAATCAAAGCAGTCAGCAGTACGACACAAAGCAACTCGTCAGTGGCTCGGTCACCGCAGATGGCTCGGGTTATGCTACCATCAACCAGCCACTTTCGAACGCACCGTCGGGTTCGCTTACGCTTACTGTCTCTACCGGCGATAGCCAGAACAATAAAGTTCAGAGCCAGCAGTACTACTACGTATCGAGTGACAGTAGTAATTCCGTCTACAGCGATGTGCAGTTAGAGGGCCTAGATGTTTACGGCTCGCAGACCGATGTGAAGGTAGGTGACACACTTCACCTCACGGTTGATGCACCCCAGGCGTTACACGTGCTCATGACCTTGGAACGGGGGAGGATATACAAGCCGCAGGCCCTCGACTTGCACGCTGGCAAGAATGATCTAACCGTGCCTGTCACCTCAGAACTCCTGCCTTCGTTTAACCTGGTATTTAGCTACTTCAGCGGCGGCCAATACCAACAGGATGGCGTGCAGTTCAATGTCAGTGCGGCCGACAAGCTCGCTGCTGTTAGCTTCAATACCTCGAACATTACCCCCAAAGCAAATAGTTCATTCCAGTTACCGCTTAGTGTGTTAGATTCTAATGATAAGGGCGTGGCAACGCATGTCATCTTTAGCGCCTCCGAAAGTTCAATGTTCGATACGGCCAGTCCGCTCACGTCCCCAATTTTTGGCCATTTGTACGCACCCCGAGAACGAACTACCAACTCATCATCATCTCTCCAGGGCATTGGCACCGGTGGCGGTAAATGTGGCGGCGGTGGAAATGACTTGCCAGACTACATTTTGCCTGCCGGATCAGTCGCTTCTTGGCAGCCAGACCTTACTACCGATGCCGGGGGACATACAAACATACCGCTCAACTTGCCCAAGGGTCGCTGGCATCTAACCGCCTATGCTATGAACCAAGACAACGTTGTTGGTAGTACTAGCACTGACATCACCGTCAATTAGCCAGCTTTATTGTGTGCCATGACAATTAGGCATACAGTATCTGGATAGTAACCTTTTGAGTTATTAGCTTACTAAGGAGGGACTTATGTTACGAGCAACACCATTTTTACTATTTGATGGTAACTGTGCCGAAGTCATGACGTTTTACCACGAAGCCTTAGGCGGCGAGCTGACGCTGACTAAGCTTGGAGATACGCCCATGAAGGATATGATGCCGGCAGAGAAGCACGAACGTATCATCAATGCACAGCTCAAAAGCGGCGACATTGATATATCGGCCACCGACTGGATGGCTTCACCAGAGTTTGATCCGGTGCAGGGCAATACCTACGCCATATACGTCACCGGTAGCAACCAAGCAGAACTGCAGCCAATCTTTGACAAGCTGCGCGACGGCGACAACAACTCTCGCCTGCAGGAACTGCACGAAATGCCCTTTGGCACCTATGGCCAGTTCTACGACAAGTACGGTGTGCAGTGGATATTTAGAGGCGAAAAGGCCTAAACCCATCGTATGAAAACTACCTACCAGACACTGGTGATTGGTTCGGGCAACCACGCGTCCCTCGAGATTCCGGACAAGAACCTGGCCGAGATAGGCGGTAACCGCCGCGCGCCACTCAAGATTACCATCAATGGCTATACCTACCAGAGCACTGCCACTGGCGTAGATGGTAAGTGCATGGTGGTGTTCCCCCTGCGCGACCGCGAGGCTGCAGGTGCAGCAGCCGGTGACATGGTAACCGTAACGCTGGAGCTGGATGACGGCTACCGGCACGTGGATGTACCAGAGGCTTTGGCAGAAGCGCTGTCGGCCAATGACCTAAGTGAAACATTCCATAACCTTAGTTACTCCAAACGCAAAGAGTTCGCGCGGCAAGTGGCTGAAGCCAAGGCGGATGACACCCGAGCGCGTAGGGTAGAGAAAGTTATTAGCGCCCTTGCCAGCGGCCAAGCATAATAAAGTAACCTAACAGGAGGAGACAGTATGAGAAAAATTATCGTTCTAGAATTTGTAAGTATTGATGGCGTGATGCAGGCGCCGGGCGGTCCAGAGGAAGACCCGTCGGCGAAATTTGACCTGGGTGGTTGGCAAGCACCATTCATGGACGACGAAGCGGCCGACGCCATAACCGAACCAGCCCTAAAAGCCGATGTAGAATTCCTCCTAGGTGGCTACACCTTCGAAATCTGGAGCACCTATTGGCCCAAGCACGGTGACTTCTGGCCGTACATTAACGACAATATGAAGTACGTCCTCTCCACCACCAAGACAGAGACGGACTGGCAAAATACCACCTTCCTACGCAGCGTAGAAGACATAAAGAAACTAAAGGAATCAGATGGGCCTGACCTCCATGTGTGGGGCAGCAGCAAGCTAGTGCAACTACTGTTAGCCAACGACCTAGTAGACGAACTCTGCATTATGACGTACCCACTCATCCTGGGCCAAGGCAAAAAACTCTTCGCCGATGGCGCAGTCCCCCGAACCTTCAAGCTAGTCAGCGGCCAAGTAGGCAAAGCTGGCGTCCTAGCAGCCCGCTACGCCCGAGATGGCGAAGTAAAAACCGGCACTGTCGGCGAGTAGCTCATACATTCCCATAAACTTTGCGAACAGTTACAATACCAGCAACGATGCAATACTTTTATCTGTTGTTTGCAGGGTTACAGGTAAGTGCGGTTCATGCGTATCTGGTTTGGCGTCATAAGGACAGCCGCAAATGGTCACTCAGCGAGCATGTTATCTTGGCTAAAAAGAGTCGCCTAATTTACTTTGTAAGCCATGTGGTGTGCGAAGCATTCTTCCTGCTGTTTTCATACCAGTTCTATATGGTGCAGCACCACCTCCCAGCGCTCCATTACCTAAATGTGGCGTTTGCCGTTCTAGACTTCGTGCAGGCTGTCGTACCAACGCGAGGCAAAACCGTGGAGATTCACTTCGCAGCTGCATATGTGTCCTGGTGTTGCTTTTTGCTATCAGGCACGCTGGCACTCTTCGCTCTAAATGTTGCGCAGCCATTTTCAACCATTGCCTTGTTGTTACTTGTCCTAACACTCGGCATGTTTGCCTACATACACATTAATCGTATAAAGATCTGGCCATACCAACTACTCATTGTTCCGTTGTTTGTTATCTACTTGCTCTTTGTCGCTATCGGAGCAGCCTAACTTTACCCTATACACCATGCTGGCAAAGCTCAGATCTGCACTGTCGGCGAGTAAGTCATTTTACTTGTGAGCGACGAAACTATCTACTATCTATTTCTTGGGATTAGGAACATACTGCCGACAGAAGTAGGGACGTAAGGGTGTGAAAGAGGTTCAAGATGAGCGGCACTAGTATTACGAATGCAGGAATGCCTGCACATAGAAAACGGTCCCTAACTGCGGGACTGCTGTACTTGTTAACGTTTGTGTCTATTCCTAGCTTGGTACTGTACAAGCCGGCAAAGACCGTCAATTATATTTTAGGAAGTGGCGGAGATACATCGGCTATTATTGGAGCGATTTTGGAAGTTACTATTGCCGTGGCTGGCATTGGTACGGCGGTGGTGCTGTTCCCTATGCTCAAAAAGCAGAATGAGTCTGCAGCTTTGGCGTTGGTGGCAACTCGAATTGTGGAGTCGGCGTGTATTTTGGTAGGCGTGGCATTCATATTAACGATCGTAACGATGCATCAGGACAGCGTCGGTGTGGCCGGGTTACAGGTGAGTCACACGCTGGCTACGCTGTATGAACGCATATTTTTGCTGAGCCAGAGCTTTATGCCGGGCGTTTGTGACTTGCTGCTTGGCTTCTTGCTATATAAGTCGCAACTGGTGCCACGCAAGCTGGCGATGATTGGCATTGCCGGTGGACCCTTACTACTACTGGGTTACTTGGCAGCAATAACTGGGGCAGTGGGGCAACATAGTGCGGTGGCCGGGCTGAGCGCAGTTGGTGTATTTGTGTTTGAGCTCTCTTTGGGCTTTTGGCTGACAATTAAAGGCTTTAACCCCAAAGCAGTTGCTGCACTAGAGCAGAACTCGTGAATCTTACAAACCGGAAGCGAGAAGTCTGGATAGCGATACTGTTCTTCGTGCAGATGATTACTTTTGCAATCGGCAGCGCACAGATCAATTCCTTTACCGATAGCGGCGGTAGCAAGACAGCACTGACGATGGGGGTGGTGCTCGAGGCGTGCTCGGGACTGGCAGTTGTGGCGATCGGTCTGCTGATGTATCGGGTGCTCAAGCTCGTTAACAAACAGCTTGCCGTGTGGTATCCGGTGTTCCGGGTGGCCGAGTTAACTGTTTCCGCCATATGCGGCATCTATCTGTTACACACACTTAAAGTTGTGCCAAATAGCTTGCTGTGGCTGTACATCCCCACTGGCATCGGCGGCGTGCTGATGACGTATTTGCTGTATGTGTCCAAGCTGGTGCCTCGCCCGATAGCTGTGCTCGGCCTTATAGGATATGCCGCGCTACTTATAGGTGTACCGCTTGATCTGCTGGGCGTACTGCGGATGGACAAAGGCGCGGGGCTTGGCCTTATGGTGCCAGGCGGATTGTTTGAGTTTATCTTCTTCCCGATCTGGCTGCTTGCCAAAGGGTTTAACCTGCCCGAACCAGCAAAGGCACCAACCCTTAGCTAAGTAAAAGGTCCACGCTTTGGTGGACCTTTTGGGAGGTGTGCCCGCGCTTAGGCGGGCTTAGTTGGTAGTGGTTGCGCTGGTGCTGGAGTCATCTGCACTGGCATCGGGGCCGTGCATACCCATGCCGTGGGGGCCGCCAACTACGTAGCGGAGGTAGTCGGTGGAGATGCCATTGTCTTTGGCCCACTGTTCTAGGCTGGTGCGCTCGGCTTCACGTGCCGCTTTACGCTCGGCATCAGTCTTGGACTGCATGCTGTCGCGGTTGGCTTCGCGCTGTGTTTGCAGTTCGGTGCGCTTGTCCAAGATGAGTTTTTCTTGCGCGGAAGTTATCTTGCCGCTGCTCACGAGCTTATCCAGATCGGCGGTTACCTTGGTGGTTTGCGCCGCTTCGTGCTCCTGCCGGTTCTGGTCGAACACCGCCTGGACTTTAGTCTTGTCTAGGCCAAAGGTACTGGCGATTTTATCTACCAGGCTCGTTTTGCCATCAGTGCTGGTAGATGAGCTGTCGGCGGAAACTAACGCTGCGCCGCCAGCTGCCAGTCCCATGACTGTTACGGCCGCTCCGGTAAAGAGCATTTTCTTTGATACGTTCATTGGCTTCTTGTCCCTCCTTCTTGTGGTGATAGTAGTGTCCTACTGACTGGACAAAGGCCATACTATGGCACACAGTTGAGAGTTTGCTGAACATATGGTGAACCTGAGAATCCGCTGACTAGGCTTGGATGGTCTTGTTTCGATACAGGCGTAGCGACATGAGGTAGAAAAACACGAGAATACCGGCACACCAGGCTAGAGCTAGCCAGGCTTTGCTGCCTGGGGTGCCATAGGTGAGCAGGGAACGCATGGTTTCTACGATGGGCGTGAGCGGCTGGTTATTGGCAAAGCCGCGCAGGACGGGTGTCATAGAGGCTGTGGGCACGAACGAAGGACTGATGAAGATGAGCAGCATCAGAATGTAACTGAATGAGCCAGCACCCTCGGCAGATTTAGCGAGAAGGGCGAAGAAGATTGCCATCCAGGTAGTTGCCAATGTGAACAGTGTGACCAGGCCGGTAAATACCAGCCATTCTACGAGACCAGCGTGTGTGCGGAAGCCGATGGCAAAGGCTACGGCCAGGACGAGCAAGGAAGAGAAAAGGTTGGAAAGGGTAGACGAAGCCGCTTGGCCGCCAAGTATGGAGCTGGACTTAACTGGCATGGTGCGGAAACGGTTAATGATGCCTTTTTGGATGTCGTTACTGAGGCGAAAGGCGGCGTAGGCAATGCCGCTAATTACTGTCATGATGATGATGCCGGGAGTCAGAAAGTTCACGTAGCTCAGGCCGTGCGTCTGCTGGCCCAATGCGCCACCAAAGACATAGACAAAAAGTAGTAGCAGTGCGATGGGTGAGAGCACGACGGTAATAAGGGTGTCGGGGCTGCGCACAATGTGCTTCAGACTGCGCTTGGCCATGGTTCAGGTATCTTTCATTACTTGTCCTCCTTTATGCTGAGCGAAGTCGAAGTATTCTTTCGAGTAAAGTGTGCGAACACGTCGTCCAATGTAGGTTGCTGCTCAACCATTTTGACCTTCCAGCCTGGCAGTTGTTTTTTAAGATTCTGTGGCTGGTCGTTGGCAACAATAACACCGTCGTGCAGAATGGCGACACGGTCGGCAAGCTCGTCAGCTTCTTCTAGGTACTGCGTGGTCAGGAAGATAGTAGTACCGCCTGCGGACAGCTTCTTTATGGTCTGCCACATGTCTTTCCGGGCCTCTGGGTCCAGCCCGGTGGTGGGCTCGTCTAGGAATATGACGGGTGGGTTGCCAATGAGGCTCATGGCGATGTCCAAGCGGCGGCGCATGCCACCAGAATACGTTTTGGCCTGTCGGTCGGCGGCATCTGTTAGTTCAAACTTAGCTAGCAACTCGGTGGCGATTTGCCTAGGGTTGCCGACGTGCCGGAGCTCGGCAATTAGCTGCAGGTTTTCGCGGCCCGTCAGTACATCGTCCACAGCGGCAAACTGCCCGGTGAGACTAATAGAGCGGCGGACTTTGTCTGGCTGGGTAGCCACATCGTAACCCTGCACGCTGGCGCTGCCGCCGTCGGCAGGAATGAGCGTGGTCAGAATGTTGATAGTCGTCGTCTTACCCGCACCGTTGCTGCCCAGAAGGGCAAACACTTGGCCACGCTCGACGCTCAAGTCCACACTCTTCAGGACCTCTGTCTGTTTATATGATTTTGTCAGCTTACTGACCGTAATAGCCGCTGCCATGTACCCTCCTTATTTTTTCTTAGTATTCTTTTCGCGGTATTCCATCCATTCGTCGTACAGCTTGGGAATGCGCTCGGCCAAAAAGTCACCGAGTGACGCCATTTTTTCCAGCGGCTCGCGGCGCTCTGGCGGCGCGTCCTTGAGTAGTTCCAAGCCTTCGCGCGCAAGGGCGGCCGATTGGCTGTACTCAGTAGGGTCAAAGCCAGTGTTGCGCCAGTCCAACGGGTTTAGGCTAATCAGGTCAGCCCGAGACCCAGCAGGGCGGCTGCGTTGTATGAGCTTCATATTTTCTAATATTTGAATGGCGCCATTGACCGCGCTACGGCTGGTAAGCAACGCTTCGGCGATGTCATTAATGGATTGTTCCATGGGCTGGCAGACTGCCAGGTAGCCAATAACCCTGCCAGTCACGGGCGCAAAGCTGTAACGCTCCGTATAAAAGCGGGCTAGGTGATCGGCAAATATAAGTACTTGATCTCTGTTCATACACCCCAGTATACACAAATGACTGAAATAACACAAATTTGTGTTATTTGGTTTTCTTCTGTTAGGTTAACACCCCTGTATTGCAAAGTTACGCAACGAGCATTATGCTTACGATAATACTATTTGTAATAAGGTCTACACCCATGGCAACCTCTAAACGAAAGCCGGCACCTAAAAAATCCAACACTAAAAGTAAAAAAGCGGTTGTTTCCAAGCCGTCCAAATACTCCGTCCGCGGTTTTAGTCTACGCACGAAGCTACTCTTTGTGCTGGTGGTGGCGGCAGTCGGTGGCTACTTCTTGTTCACCAGTTTTGCCGATACTACGTCTAACGATATGGGAATACTAGTCGGTATGGGCACCGGTGGGGCAACGGCTGCCTCCCGCGACGCTAGTGGAAATGTTGATGCTAGTGGCGCCCCGCTCTCGTTCCAAGTCTCCACGGATAACATGCTGGAATGCACCAACGTCAACTCCGGCAACATTACCACGGCCCAGCTGACTGCCGACCAGACGAGTGACATAGCTAACCGGGTCATTAATGCTGGTATCCAAACCCAGTCAGACACCATAAATGCCAATGGCCAAGGTGTTTTGAACAGCACTTGGGTGAGAGTAGCTACCAATGGCGTCACTAAAACAGTTAACATCGTCGGCACGCTAGAGTCGACACCATTTGGCCGCGCCGTAAGTGCCATTGCCCGTGATGTATGTCATCAGGCAAACAAGCCGGTGAATAGTCAGGCGTCTGCTAATGGCACCAAGAAGTTGGATAAGGTGCAAGGCCAAGCCTTAGCCAAGAAAATAGAAGACACACTGAATGCTAAGGTCTACGCCAGTGGTTTTGGTCCGCGGATGGAAACAGCGCAGTACGTCGGGTTGGATTATTGGCGTGTGAAAAATGGCGTAACCCGCCAGCTGCATGCCACGGTGTGTCTGCGTGATCGTGCCCGGGCATGGGCTCAGCACATGGCAGCCGTGAACACTATGTACCACTATGGCCACTTATTTGATGGCACAGGCTACAGCTACAGCATTGATTCCTATTGCGGTAAAGGTAGTTGGAACTATGCAGGTGAAAACATTGGCTGGAACAGTGTACGCACCCTAGATGGGGTGGCTGACCTAGTAGACCTTATGGCCACTGAGCAACCACCAAACGACGGTCACCGCCAAAATATTTTGAGTACGCACTATGCTAACTACGGCGCCGGTGCTTACTTTGATGACACCAACGGCAAGATATGGATTGTCCAAGACTTTGCAACGTTTAACTTCAGCGAAAGCACCTACACGCCATTTACTGACTGGACAATAAACGGTTCGGCAACCGTATCATCTTCGACCACAGCTGCCGCCGGCACTATTTACGTCAAGCCTGGTCAGGATGTGAACTATCATTACAAGATTGTGGATGCTGGTCCGAGCGAGGCGACATACACGCAGTATCGTATTTGGAAGCATTACGCTGCAGATGGTACGCTCCTGGATTCAAGCGACGGGCACGCGCAGTCTACGGAGAGCACCAGATGGACGCACTATTACGGTGATTACACCTCAGCTACCGGTGCAGTTACTATCCCTACAACTGCTAAAAATGGTGAAAAGTTCTGTAGAGCCATACACTACAACAATGCTACTGGGCCCAGCACTAGTACTGACACCAGTAACTATGCTTGCGCAGTGGTAAAGATCTAACACGGTACAGGTTAACTAATTAAAACGGGTTTAGTGACTGTCGTCGGACAATAGTTCGTATTCGCCGAAAGTTAACTTGCTGCCGTCGAGATGCGAAAAAAGCGCTGTTGTAAGTGGGTGACGATTGAAGCGCACATTACCAGCTATCAAAGCTTGCTGGCTTTCCCAGTAGATGATGGTAATGAGATCTTTAGCATCCTTGCTTATCATACTGGTGACGTGGGTAATACCCTCATTGACCTCGGCCGATGCGCTAATTTGTTCCAAAAGAGGCTGCAGTGTTTCTTTGGTTACGCCATTGAGTAACCTAGCGGTAATAACTTGTATAACCATAAGCACCCATTGTATACCCATTGGAATGATTACAGAATACAATCGTTGACTTGGTTTTGGCTGCCATTATTGTGGCTAGCAAAAACGGCTCGTCCCCATCATCAAGTACGCGCTTTTGCGTTACGTACAAGCAGGCTACAATATAGGTATGTTCACCAAATCACTTGCCGACGGCACCGTGCACAAACTACCCGCTGATATGCGCAAAGCTATTTTGGGAGACAAAAGGATGTTGGCGATGTGGGAAGATATCACGCCGCTCGCGCGCAATGAATGGATCTGCTGGACGATTACCTGTGCCAAGGCCGAAACACGGGCGAAGCACATTGTGGTTATGAAGGACAAAATGCACAAAGGTGAGCGGCGGCCCTGCTGCTGGGTAGGCTGTATCCACCGAGACAATAAGACCATGAGTCCAACACAAAAGTGGGTGACTGCCAGACGCTCGAAAATCAGCTGATGTACGAAGGATAATTATTAAAACAGCACCGCCGAAAGTGACGGTGCTGTTTGCTAACTGGAAGGATTAGTTCCAGCCGAAGGCCTGGCTCAAGATCCAGAGCGTTGCCGCAATGGAAATGAAGAACAGGCCCAGACCAACTGGGCTGCCCCAGCTAAACCACGAACCCCACGCGCGCCAGTTTTTCATGCTGGCCTCGTAGCTCCAGTCGTGTTTTTGGTCCTGAACACTTTTGCCTTGATGTTGCATAAGATGTCCCCTTGTTAATTAGTGAGAGCCTGTCACCGTGCGGGTTCGACAATTCCTTCTACAATGCAAGCCTACTCATTCCTCAAGTGGTCCTAGTGTCCGTCCATGTCGTTCGCCGAATGAGCAGCGCATGGGTGCTATGGGACAACCACATTGGTAGTATTTAAGCATAAAATGCGAATTGAGCAAATTAACAGAGCTTAGGAAACTTGTTTGATGTATTTCTTGTTGATGTTCGATGCAACAAAGGCGGTGGCCAGAAGACTAAATGCTGACAGAATGAGGCTGAAGGCGGCACCCAGACCACTGAAGTACTTGAACGAAATGGTCATGAGGAATGCTACCAAAAAGAGCGAACCGGTTACCAAGAACTGTTTGCTGCGGCGTTTGATACTGACGAAAAAGGCGGCGTAGATGGTGAAAGGTAAGAGAATTTCCCAAAACGGTGCGACAGAGCTGGCGAAGCTGGCGGCATAAATGGAACCCAAGATAATAAAGGCCGCAAATGACGCAAACGATTCTTGCAAATGAGCGCGGTCAGGGGCTGTACGCGATGCTAAACGTCCGGCATACGCTAGCAAAACGCCCGTGCTAATGCTAATAACCGCCCACACGTCGGCGGGCACCGTTGTACCCTGTAGTAGTGCAATGATAAGGGTGGGGAAGGTTGCAACTAGCAGCATGGCTCCTAAAACGATGAGAATAATATGCCGAAACAACCGATCATAGATGATATGGAAGACCCCGAGCAAAAATTGGGTAACCGCCACCGCAAACGTTAGGCTACTACCCGTGGCACCACCTACTACCTGAAAGGCGGCAAAAAAACCACCGCTGCTGACTGCCAACGAGCCAGTCAGCATGAGAGCATTTACTAAACCTTGGTTAAGATCGGTTATTGCCTGACGTGTGCCGAGTAAGAAGGTAGCCGTCCAGATTAACAGACCGCTGCCAAGCGTGATGATAATTTGCAGACCAGTACTGCCCGATTGCACGGCCATGACCATAATCGCGGCATACAAGATCAAGCCAGCCAAATAAAATAGTACTTCGGTGACACTGAGCTTTTTGGCAGAAGATTCGGTTGGTGCTAGTCCTGGAGCAGCTGTGATGACTGGCGGCTCGAGTTCGCTGGGTGGGTGTTGTTCCACCAATATGGCCTGCAGGTCGGACCGCTCTATAGTTTTGTCGGCCAAGGCGTCTTTGATGCTTTGTAACAGAGCTTGTTTGTCGGACATTATTCGATCCACCCTAAGAAGGTTATGGAATCTCCGTAGTTGGTATTGTTGGCTAAGTTAACGGCCTTCTTCTGGCTGCCGTGCTTAAGGTACCAGTTGTAGTCACCGCTGCCACCCCAAAAGAGAAAGCCACCGCCCGAATCTGTGTTCTGAGTCAACTTGTATCCATCAGGCGAGACATTGGCGGTATCGAGCCTATAGCCGTTGGCCTGACCAGCAGTAATCGGGCGGGAGGTGCCATGTTTGACGTCGTAATAGTACAGCTGTGGCTGGACCGCGTCATAGTTGTAGCCGCCGCGCGGACTTAGGGTAACCACGCCCTCGGCAGTAACTTGGAAATTGCTTGCACAATTGTACTCACTGCAGTAACTATAAATAAAGTCGTACTTAGGATGTGCCAGCCAGCTAGGCAGGAGCACCACCGCTACCACGATGACCATAATGGCAACCGGAACGGACATGAACAGCAGAAATTCTTTTTTGGTCGTAGTGGTTTTGACCGACTGGCCAGTGCTTTGGGTCATAGGCTGATTCTAGCACGAAATCGCGCCGGATCAACGCTTATGCTAGCCGAGACCGTAGTAGGGACTAGTACGGACGTGGCCATCGTAAATGTAGGACGGATGGGTACGGAGAACACGGTCGAGGAGGCCGGAGAACGTTTGTTGCATGGGGTAGAGGCAGAGGCCCATAAAGTGATCGCCAGGATCACCTACGGTATTAACCTGGCGTTCGTAATCGACAGCTTCCTCAGTAAATTTACCGTTTTTGTGAAGCCAGCTCATCTCACCTGCGGTGCGTAAACCATGATAACCCTGAGCTTTGGCGTCCTCTAAAAAACTGTTGACGTTGTGTAGCATGTAGTTGGCGGCAAATTCACCGTCCGGCATGTAGGTGGTATTCATTTCAAACACCCGCAACTCATCTTTATCTATTGCGGCCTGAGCATCGAAGCCCACAGCGAAAAACTTGGCAACAGCTTCGGCTTGCGTGTCGGGCGTTACGAAGATACATAATTCATGGTTATCCAAGCCGTCTTGGAAGTATTGCGCCAGCACTTCGGTGCGTTCGCTATCGTTGTCATAAAAAAAGCAGGCATGGCCATGCGTAGTGGTTTGTGTGATTGTAGATTGTGTCATAGCACCAGTCTACGGAGTGCAAATCGCTTTAGCTGTAAAATAATTAGCTCAGTCGTCGTTTTTTTCGGAAGGGAGTTCTGGATAGGTAAAGCGCAGGCCGCGCTCAGCTAGAGTTTCTTTGATAATATTAACTACTTGATTGGGGTCATACTGGCTCTTGACTAAGTAGTGGCGAGCGCCCAGCTCAAGTGCTTTCTTAATGAAAGCCGGGTCGTCGTAAGCCGAGAGCATAATCACGGGGATTTCCTTAGTACCGATGCCAGTCTTGAGTTCTTCAAGTGCCTCAAGGCCGTTAAAGTTGGGCATCATCACATCCATGAGGATGATGTGGGGCGGGTTGAGCTGCGAAACTTCCAACAAAATAGTGCCATCAGGTGACAGTGAGACGTCAAAGCCGGCACGAGTAAGGCTGCGGTCATACAGCCGTTGCACCATGGGGTCATCTTCTACCAGCACTACTCGAGGACGTTTGGGTGGCATGCCTCTATAGTACTATTGTTTAGCGAAAATCTCACCTGCTGTCCGGTAGAATGAAACGCGGTACAATAGAAGGCAAGAAGGTAAGGGAGGTATCAGACGATGGGATTCTTCAAGGCAATGGGACGAATTATGCAGGGCAAGCCGGTGTTTGACGAGAGTGAAGGCGTTACCGAAATTCACTCGAGCGGGATGAATGCTTCGCCGCACCTCGGCAGTGAAGTAATTGAAGCACAGGCGGGAGAGCACGACGGTATTATTAAGAATACGCCTAGCACCTTCCCAATTGTCCGGATTGAGGGCTTCCATGGTCATAGTGATGGCCAGCACTATGAAGTGCGAGTGGAGATAAAGAATGACTGGCAGTACCCCGTGATGGTGCAAACTGTGCGGGCGTTTGGTACGAGCACAACATTGGGTGTGCCGTTGCAGCCGCACCAGGCGCGTGAGGCACTGATATATCGCGGCCCAGTGTTTCCTCGCCAGCCAGGTTACGAGATTTTGCTGGAGTATAAGAGCCAGCACGAAGGTGACTACTTCCAGTCCATCAATGAAGTACGCTACTCCTACAACAGCACTGCCAAAACCTATGAAGTAAGTGATATCCAGCTGCGCCTGCCCATTCGCGACATTTATGGATAAAACTATGCTTGACGAGACTGTGCAACGCGCACTGCTAGCCTCTGGCCTCGAATATGAAGTGCTGCCATGCGATCCTGAGCTAGCTGACACCGCTGCTTTTTGCGAACACTATGGCTATACCTTAGAACAAGCTGCTAACACAATTGTAGTAGCCTCACGCAAGCTCGAACCGCCTGAGTACGCCGTCTGCGTGGTGCTCGGCACAACCAAGCTGGATGTGAATAAGAAAGTCTGCCAACTCATGGGGATTAAACGGGCGTCATTTGCGAATGGCGAAACCACCAAGCAACTAACTGGCATGCAGATTGGCGGTGTGACGGCAGTAGGTATTAAAGACTTACCGCTCTACATTGATGCTGCCGTGATGCAACAACCAACAGTGATCATGGGCGGCGGCAATCGTTCGAGCAAACTATTGCTCGCACCAGCTGAACTCCTGAAATTGCCCGGGGCGCATGTGGTTGAGGGACTTGCCCAACCCAAACCCGAGAGCTAGTCTCATCAGTTACCAAGCCGGTTACCTCGCCGAAGGCAGTCTACTGTTCATCAGAAGCCACCACTGTTAAGAGCGGGGGTGGAATCAATCGTGAATCCGAGGGTGTGTCGAGCATCCAGGAACGCCAGTGACCTGGTGCTCAGCAATGTGGCCTTTGGGTTAGTCGCACCAGCTGCCCAAGACCCAACCCAATCCCGGTAAAATTTATAACTTACAAACCAGCCCAACTCACTTACAATCAAACGCACTGATGTCCAAAATCCAAACTTGACTGTGGGCGTGGGAAGAACCAAAAAGAAAGGAGAGCCTATTAGCCGGCAAGGTGAAATCGTTGATGAGGTTGTTGACCGAGCGGTAACGTTCCCGCTGCGAGCGGCCGTGCTGGGACCCGAGCTGGCCCCAAAACTTGCTGCAGCGGCACAGTTTGTAGGGCGCAAAGCAGTGCTTGGTGCCAAGCAGAGCGCTCTGCTAGCCTTAGAGGTTGGTGAACGTGCGGCACGCCTGAGCGGAGTCGGGGTGTCATGGCAAGAGCGCATCGAACAACGGCACTGGGATCACTTGCGGATTGTGGAAACTGAAATGCACCGGCGAGCCCGGGTGTTGCAGGCAGATCAAGAGCTGGCGGCAACCCTAACGTATGAATGGGTGCGGACGGCGCAACGAGCCGAAGCCGATGGTGGCCCCCACCCAGACAAAACCCCTCCGCAGTTTATTAATGATGCTCGGAACTTACTGTGGAACAACCACGTACCGGCTCCGCAGGTGCAGGATGTTATCCAGAAAGTAGAAGATTGGCTGGCCTCGCCTGCCGTGCTGGGCGCAGCCGACAACCGCCAAACAGAGTAGAAAACGGCGCACATACTGTATAATAGGGCTGTCTTAACCAATAGACAAACAGATATGGCGCCTTGGCGGAGTGGTTACGCAGAGGTCTGCAAAACCTCGTACACCGGTTCAATTCCGGTAGGCGCCTCCAGCTCGATTTACCTCCGCAGCTCCGCTTTTACATACAAAGCGGAGCTTTCTATTTAAAAGGCTCTGCCACTCCTGTAAAGCCTCGCTTCACCCCAAACCAAGCAAGCTTGGCCTAGGGACCCCCTTTTACTGTGCTAAGGGAACTTACTGCATTGCCGTTGTTTGTTTTGGGCAATGACAGGGGAGTAGTATCTTGTATAATAAGCGTGTGTTCACTCCGGGCGAGTGGCGGAATTGGTATACGCGGCGGACTTAAAATCCGCTGGTCTTAACAACCTTGTGGGTTCAAGTCCCACCTCGCCCACCACTGTATTGAGACAAACCTACGGTTTTTCTCAACGCTTCGCTGCTCTTTTCCCTAAGCGGCAGCCAGAAATCTGAAGTAAATTCAGATTTCCGCCACATTTATACATTTGATTTATCAACCTTACTCCGGAAATATATATCATTAGGGGGACGTAGCTCACCTGGTAGAGCGCAGCATTCGCATTGCTGAGGTAGGGCGTTCAAGTCGCCTCGTCTCCACCAAGCCTTCGATAACTTCCTGCGAGCCTGAATAACATCAAAATTTAATAACTATTTCATTTTTCCATTTTTATGTTGCAAACGCCAAAACTTCAGCCTATGCTTAAGCTAACTTATGAAAGAAAATACCAAAAGGTCACGCGCAACAATTATTTATTTGCTAGTGTCGGTTGTTGTTGCAGGTGGCTTAGCCTATGGGGGGTATTCACTTGAAAATGGCAAGAAGGACCAGTTAGCTCAACAACTTAGAAGTATCGATACGCGACTGACCGACCTCCAAACTAAGACTAAACAACAAGATAATATTAATAAAGGCATCGTGCCGTCAAACAATACATATCAGGATCCCAAAGGTAAGTTAGGGCTTCTCGATGGGAAGATATTATTTACGTTGCCCGAAAATTGGGTACGCCTCCCTTCCCAGTCCTGCTCATTGCATAACATTGATGCGACCGTTTTGTGCTATGACACTGCTGAAATTGCACCTAAAAACCAGGCCGCAGACAGCAAGGACCCGTACTGGAACGCCAACATTTCTGTTTTCCAGTATAAAAATACCGACGGAACGGCCAGAGGGTGGTTTGAGAATGAGTACAGTACAGGGCCCCTTGAAGACGCCAGCGGATATTCGTCTACAAAAATAGATGAAAGTAACATAAATGGTAATAGCGCGCTCATCGTAAAAAATGGCGAGCAAAATGAAGGTGATAGCTACAATTTTTATACCATTGCACATGGCTCTTATGCCGTAATCGTGAGCGCCCAACTGAAATATGGAGCAGTATACGGAACCTATCCGGGCGCACCACCTTACGATTACACTAGCACTTACGGACCAGTTCTGGACCAATTTATAAAGTCAATCAACTTTAAGGACACAAAATGAAGAGATTTTTTGTCTCAGTTTGCATTTTGGTTCTAGGCGTTACTGCTGGAACAATCCTCTACACATCACAGCAACACAAAGTTGATACTCTAAACAGACAGGAAAAGATTGAAGCCAGAAAGCTAGCTGCAGCGCAACACGCATATGACAACGTAAAGGCGGCAAGTATTATCCATACCGATGGCTGGAAACAATACTGTGACCCATTATCCACTCTATGCTTAAAATACCCTCCGGGTTGGCAAGCTGTCGGTAATGTAACTGATTACGGTGGGGGCGACAAGCGCAGCGGCATAGTTATTACAAATCCGGATAAGACGGCGACGATTAGTTACGCCAACCCTCTTGTTAAGGATGGGAGTTTCGATAGCGCACACATTGTTGATGTAAGTAATGTAGAAGTTGCTGGTCAAAAACTGCAGCTTATAGGATATTATCCTGTGAGCTCCGGGGTATACTCGCCGAATTATTTTTACGCAAACTCAGGTCCCGAACATACACTCGTGGGAGGCGCGCCTGGGTCAATCGGACGTGATCTTACAAATTCTATATTTGAGGTTGGGAAATATCGGGATATTCACCTTAATGGGTATTACAGTGGTGCTCAGAAAATTACTTCTGAAGCACAAGCAAAAGCATGGTTCCAGAGTATCAACGGTAAAACAACTAAAGCGGTACTTACTTCGCTTACATCAAAATGAAGAAAAACTCCGGCTTCGCCCCAATTGAAACTGTCTTAATCCTCCTGGTCGCACTTGGAGTTATCCTCACGGGCTGGTATGTCTGGCACGCCAAGCAAACTGCTGATAAAACTTTGAACGCTAACAACTCGTCGACACCAATTTACAGTAAGCGGCCAACGAAGCAATCCACGAACTCTCAACTTCCTGAGGGCTACACATGGTACCAGGGCGATGGGTTTAAGTTTGCATATCCCGAAGCCTACGGAGAGTTCAGTGTCAGCAAGGATGCTAATACTGATTCTGAAAGTGTACAAATCTGGCGCAGTGGGAGTTCCAAAATAGCTTTGTTTGCAGGTCTGTTGGACGATGAATTCTTTTCTTTGAATGAAATGAAGTCAACTGATGTCCCTATTGGCATGGGAAAGTACGGCCCCATTATTAAGCTCGATAACGGTAAGTGGGTTGTTGCCAAAGATAGCTTACCCGACACTATGCCCTACAAGACCGGTGACATTTATACATATGTTACGGCGACCAAAAACACCGGAACCACGATCTACACATTCACACCCGGTGATGAAGGCATAATATCGCACGTGTTGGCCTTTACAGTAAAAGGCCACCTGTGCATATTAAACCTCCCGCGATTTGATACCGGGAGTTTTCTATCCGAACACCCGAATGACCAGAAACCTTACGATCAACTTGCACAACAAATTGCCAAATCGATTACCGTAGAGTAACTTTCTACAAACCTTTGAAGAGTTGTTCGAGGGAGATTTGTAGGGCCTGGGAGACTTTGAAGAGGGTGCTGAGGGTTGGTCGGCGTCGGCCTTGTTCTATGAAGCCGAGGTGAGAGCGGTCGACCTCACTGAGGGCGGCTAGTTTTTCCTGCGAAAGACCCTGTGCTTTGCGGGCGTGAACGATCCGCTTGCCGATTTCGTTGTAAATATCACTTGGCTCTTTCGCCTTCATGAAATCAGGTTATGTTCAAACCAATTATTAAACCACTGACATTTGTTATCAATGATCGCAGTCACAAATATCTTGCCTATATGCCAAAATTCTGCCCAAATATAAGGTGTAAAAGCTGCTAAAATCTAGCTTTTGCCTGTGTGGAGATATGCTGAGTTTTAAGAGGTCAAAACGCGAAAATTTAATAATCTTTTAATATTTGCAATATAATTAATTTGTTACCCAAAACGTTTATTTTAAAATTCCCAAAAATAGCTGATGACAAATGTAATATGGCATGCTACATTGCTGACATTAGTAAGTAATAAGGAGCAGTGGCAGTTTAGACCAACCGATATTTAGACAAGTACCACGAAAACCATATGAACACACGAAAAAGCAGTAATGGGTTTGGAGCAGTAGGCATTGTTGTCGTGCTCGTAGTAGTCGTAGTCATAGCATTAACTGGACTTTGGGTCTGGAAGCATGGCAAAAGTGCTAATACAAAGTCGAGCACAACTAACAAGCAAGCAACGACCGCCCAAACGAAAGTACCACAAACTAAAACTCCCACAGTTGACCCGTATGCGGGTTGGAAGTCATATAACAATAGCTTGTACGGGATTACTTTTAAGTACCCGGCAGAATGGAAAGTTAATGATTCTTGTGATGAAAATACTAAACCCCCGGTCAACAACATTGATGTAACTGGGGTATATTGTGGAATCGAAGTAGATTTTGACACGAACCAAAAATATGCCGATGCGGTTAGCATAGAAATAAGTAGCGATAGTATTGATAAAGTGTCATCTTTTTATGACAAGTATTATCAGCAGCCTAATGTAAACAACCCCACGCTGGCAAAGACAACAAATGAACTTAAGGGGAAGACCTCTGTTCAATATATCTTCACTGACGCCGGGGTAGTCACTAAGCATTATTTATTCAGCGTTGGCACAAAAACGTACTCTTTTAGAAGTATTAATGAGGAGCTAAATCTTCAACGCTCTAAAGACTATTGGTCAAACTTCGATAAAGTTTTTGATTCGCTAGTTATTCAGTAAATTCAACTCTTACAGAGAAGGAAGGAAGCATTATCACATGCGTTCATTAGAGGCGTCATTAAATAGTGAGCAATTCAATCAAAGTCCTACAAATCCAATACGAAAGATAGCCGCCAGAGTCGGAATGAGCTTAGCCCTAGCAGCTGGGCCAACGGTGCTTTCTGAAGCGATTGAGGAGGCATCAGCTAATGCAAGTTCTGCAAGTCCGATCGCGATAGTGGGCATGCCATTTATGGGAAAATGGGCCTGGAACGCGTTAGTCAATCCAGACGCTAATGGTCAATATAATGACATTACATCGTCTCACCCTTCCGTGCACGCACGTTACGGTAGTAACTGGGCAACTGACGTATACGCAAACAGCGGAACTGCAGTAAAACTGCATGTTACGAGTCCTGATGGACCCGTAACGTATAGTTTTAATCAAAATAGTGATACCTGTTCAAGTGTAGGCCCAAATATTGCCGGACATGGCATCAAACTTAATGTAATGGTAAAGGGTATATTAGTAGGTACTGTTAAATATGACCATTTGGATAATATACCCAGTTCTAATACATCTTTTACAGATGGTATGACCATCGGCACTGTCACTAACGAACCCACTGACCCTGGATGCTACAGTACATACCACACCCATATAGAATTAACAAATACCGGTTCAAATTATGCCTGTTGGGATGATGAGGGGCGCCCTGGCGAATTTGTATTATCTGAAGGAACGGCAATAGGTGAATTGGGTTCAACCAATACGGGTCCGCAACAGAAGTGTGGTGATGTGGGAACGGCTAGTTCTGCGGGGAGGCTTGTGTTTATGAATAGCCTGAATGCTGCCTATGCTAAGGATGAAATTACGCCTGGTGGGTGGCATCGTCTGACTGGCGATGGTGACGCACAGCAGGTGAATGCTTCGGGGACACACGTCGTGCTGGTGAATGGTGGCGGCCAGGCTTATGGCGCGGATATTTCAGCAGCCAATCTGTCCAATAGTAGTCCCGGCCTGTTGCCACTATCTGTGCCGCTGGATCCGAATACCCCTGGTGGCGTCAAGAAGGTTGTCACTGATGACAAGGGCAATATGATGGCCATCAACAACTGCAGTGCGGCCTACGGGTGGCGGAACATTGCCGGATCGGGTAACCAGCAGTGGGTGCAGATGACCAGCTGTGGCGATGCTAAGGATGTGACGGTGGGGAATGGTCGATTGGGTCTCATCAGCAGCTGTAGCGGCGCCTATGACTCCGACACTGGGTATGCCTGGACGCCCGTGTTGCCATGCAATGACGTGAAGGCGTTTGCTGTCGGCGAGACGGGTCGCCTGATGGTCATTGATGCAAGTAACTCTGCCTACATCTACAATCCTGGCCAGAATGCCTGGATTCTCAAGGGTGCAGTCGGGGATGCGACCAAGATCGCGATTGGTAAGGATCGGGTCATGCTTGTTACCAATGGTGGGGCGGCCTGGGGTGCTGATATTGGCCAAGATAACAGTGCGGCTATGACCCGACTCACCGTAGATGGAGATGCGACAGCGATCGCTGTTGGTGCAAACGACCGCATGGCAATCATTAGCGGTGGTGGAGAAGCCTACGCCAGCGACACCATTGTCTATGGCGGCGCCTGGACGCCCGAATCAGGTGCAGGTGATGCGCACGCGATTGCAATGGGCTAGCTTGTCGGTCTAGATTGCTGGAGCCGTTTGTTTGTTTTTTCTCAGGTTGGGCTATAATCGTAAGCATAACAACGTATCGAGGGCTTTAAGGAGCTTCAGGTTATGCAGCCAGACAATCAACCCGATTCAGCCGACCCGGCATCAGTAACTAATCCGGAGGCGAGTTCTGGACCCGCACCAACTGCCGAGTCTCCAGTGGTGAGCTCCAGTTCGGAAGCAACACCGGCCACAGCTACCCCTGAACCTGCTGTCACCACAGATACAGCCGCCCCGGAAGCTCCAGCGAGCACTGCACCCAAGCCAATCACAAGTGAACCTGCGCCGGTAGTAGCATCATCCGCTAATAGCCCCGCTCCGGTGGTTCCGAGTGCTCCAAAGCGGCGTAAAAAGACCCTGCTATTTGTAGTGGCGGTAGTAGTTCTGGTGCTGGTACTTGGTGCTGGCTATGCCTTTGCATTTTATATACCAAACAAACCACAAAATGTCTGGAAAAGCGGGCTGGTAAATACCGGCAAAGCCTATGACAAACTAACCGATTATGCGGCCAGTGCTGCGCCAAGCAAGGGGAGTGACATTGCTGGCTCCTTCAAAGTCGGTGGCCCTCTGGTAGCTGACGGCTCCTTTAATGGTAAAACTGCTGGCCAGAACGGACAGCTGGCGGGTACTGTCTCGGTGGCGGGAGTGAAGTTAAGCTATGAATTGCGTACGATTGCTTCCACCGGCAAAGCCCCTGATGTCTATATTAAGACTGATGCTTTAGATAGTCTGGGTGGTTTGTTGGGTGGCGCTGGCGGCAATCAGTTTGGCACAACCCAGAAGACAAGTAGCCAATGGTTTGTTATTGATCACACATTGTTTGAGCAGCTGGGACAAAAAGCTGTTTCACAGCCGCCGAGTCGTGCCGATGTCATTGCACTTCTAAAGACAGTAGGTAATACGAACAAGCAGTATCTTTTTACCGATGATCCGCAACATGCTGTCCTCAGCATAAAGACGATGGTCGGTCACGAAAACAAGGACGGCCGCAGCACATATCATTACAAGGCCGATGTTAACAAAGCTCATCTGCAAGCCTATCTGCAAGCTCTGTGCGCTAACATAAAGTCTGACAAAGTCGGCAAACTACTAATGCAGAGCGATCCTAGCAGTGACTGCAGTGACTGGCCGAAGCAAGCCGACAGTTTTGCCGGGAGTGGCGTGGATGTATGGATGGACATGCACACTAAACTCATCCATAGCATGCGATTTACCGATGCCAAAGATAGCAGCAAATACTTAGAGATTGGACAAGATTACCAGAGTGGGTCGCAGTATCCGTTTATGGTGACCTTCCACGGGAAGCAAGATGATACGGAGAATGCCGGGACCATAAAGTTCACGGTTGATACTTCCACGAGTGCCTTTAATGTAAGCAGTAACTTTACAAGTGGCTCTGGAGATAAGGCTTCGACATTCACGGTTGATCTCAAGGTTACGCCCGATAGCAACCCAGCCCTCAAAGTTGAAAAACCAGCGAATGCCCAGAGTCTACTGGATCTCATGAAGGGCTTAGGGGTTAGCTTACCGACTAGTACGAGCCCGAGTGTCAGCTCAAGCGCTTCTGGTAGCACATTGCAGGTCCAAGCCCGCGATACAGAGCGCAAGACGGACATTGCGAGCCTGCAAGCACACTTGGAAGCGTACTACGCCATGGAAGGCAAATATCCAACCTTGGCTGATCTCAATAGTCAGTCGTGGCGGGCTGCACACATGCAAGGCCTCGACAACGAAGCCTTGAAGGATCCGCAAGGAACCAGCGCGACACTGGTGGCTAGCCCCACGGCTAAGGCATATGCCTACCAGCCGAACACTGACGGCAGCAAATATACCTTAACGGCCACACTTGAGGCCGGCGGTACTTACGTCAAGACTAATCTTTAAGCGGAGCGAAGAGAGCGACTATACTGTAAGCATGCAAGTAGTAGTACAGAATTTGCTGGTGAGTTATTACCAGGCGGGCAAGGGTGAGCCGGTGCTCATTATTCCCGGTTGGGCAGATGTGGCTGCTAACTGGCAGGAGTTTGCTAACGCTTTGGCCAAGCATCATGCTGTGACAGTACTTGATTTGCCAGGTTTTGGAGGCAGTCAGGCACCCACTAAGGCATGGGGGCTGGATGACTACGCCAGCTTTGTAGCCGCGTTTACCGATAAAGTACGTCTCTTACCACACACAATCATCGGCCATTCTAACGGGGGCAGCATAGCTATTCGGGGTCTTGCCCAGCAGCAACTGCAGGCCCAACAATTGGTGCTCTTGGCCAGTGCCGGTATACGTGATGAAGGCTCGGGCCGCAAAGGTCTGCTCAAAGTTATCGCTAAGACGGGTAAAGTAGTCAGCGCACCACTTCCTGGTCGTACCAAGCAACGGCTACGTCGCAAGCTCTACCAATCGGTCGGCTCAGACTTGTTAGTTGCCGAACACATGCAGGAGACGTTCAAAAAAGTAGTGGCCCAAGACGTCCAAGCTGATGCGGCCCGCCTCTCACTACCAACCCTGCTGGTATATGGTGAACATGACGAGCAAACCCCAGTGCGCTACGGTCAGTTACTGCACGAAGCCATCGATGGTTCGACGCTGGAAATCTTGCCCCAGGCAGACCATTTTCTCTACCGTTCGCACACCGCACAAGTGGTACAATTGGTCGAGGATTTTCTACGATGATTGCCAGTTTATTCGCCATGTATCGCCCGCGTTTTGCCACTACATTGGTGTACATGCTGCAGAGCACCGAGTACCAAGCTGGTCCGTATTTGGCTTGGTTCTGGCGCACGCAGCACTTTGATCGTGTTATGTATCGCCGCACACTGGACCCCACCAAGACAGCGCGCTTACTACGACTGGCAGTGCTGGCAGGAATGGCGCTAGAAGTTGCGGTGGGTGTAGCCTTGATCTTGGTCTGGTGGTTGGCCGGTGTGGCTGGCGCAGAGTATTTTGGTCTGGCCTTGATCATCGCCTATCCAGTTATCTGGGCGCACCTGGTGGTAGTGCCGCTGTTGTTAGGACGTTGGTTTATTGTGCTTCCCCGCGAACAACGCCTGAAAGCTGGTGCCAAGCAAATTTTTGCCAATCATCCGGGTGTAAAAATTGCTGTGGCGGGCAGCTATGGCAAGACGAGCATGAAGGAATTGCTACTTACTGTACTCAGCGAAGGTAAGAAAGTCGCTGCGACCCCGGCGAATAAAAACGTCGCCAGCTCGCACGCTCAATTTGCCGCCAACTTGGATGGCGACGAAGACATCTTGATCATTGAGTACGGAGAAGGTAAGCCCGGTGACGTGCCAGCCTTTGCCGCTACCACCCAGCCCACACACGGTATTATTACCGGTCTTGCCCCGGCGCACTTAGATCAGTACAAAACGTTGGAGCGCGCCGCACAGGATATTCTTTCACTCGCTGAGTACTTAGATCAAAAACAAGTCTATATAAATGATGATTCACCCAGCTTGCACGAGTATACCGCCAAGCTAACGCAGCTAGCACGCTATAGCCATCAAGGGGCGCTTGGCTGGAAGGTGAGCAAAGTGCAGGTCAAACCCGATGGTACAAGTTTCAGCCTCAGTAAGGGCAAGCGCGAACTCAAACTACACAGTGGCCTCCTGGGGCAACATCAACTTGGTCCACTGAGCCTGGCAGTTGCCTTAGCCCTGGAATTGGGTCTAAGCGAAAAGCAGGTGGTGAGCGGTGTGGCTCAAACCCAACCGTTTGAGCATCGCATGCAGTCAAGGCAGCTCGGCGGAGCGTGGATTATTGACGATACCTACAACGGCAACCTGGAGGGTGTTCGTGCGGGCACGCAACTGCTCGCCAACCTATCGGCCAAGCGCAAACTGTACGTTACCCCGGGCCTGGTGGACCAGGGCAAGCAAACCAAGGTCGTCCACGAGCAAGTAGGTGAACTGATCGCGCAAGCTAAACCCGACATAGTAGTGCTGATGCAAAACTCAGTAACCAAGCACATCCAGAAAGGTCTAGACACTGGACACTATCAAGGCGAAGTCCGGGTGGAGGCTGATCCATTGGCGTTCTACCAGAACCTCGAGCATTTTGTAGCCGCCGGCGACGTGGTGCTGATGCAAAACGACTGGACTGACAACTACGCTTAAAAAGAGCCTTACAGAGGCGGGTGGCGATCCATTGTATTTTACAAGGAATATTTAGTATAAGGCTGCACTAGCTAGCGGTCAGTGAAATATCTCGCTTAAGAATTCCAAAATGTAGCGTATTGTGGCGATAGATATAAAAAGGGGTGTCCAATGCGCTGGAATCGACGCACGTTTATTACTATTTTGTTCATCCTTCTCGCCATTTCGTACGTGGTGCTCACGCTCACGCTGCCGCCGGATGCTCACACCCTTACCAAATATAATTTGACGCCAAGTCAGGCTAAGCAACTCAGCCTGACCGTGGCCTTACCATACGTTGCTATTTGGTTTGCCGCACTGTATGGTTCGTTAAAGTTCAAGGTGTACACGAGCGCAATTAACCGGAGCAGTGACGGTCGTGGCTTAGCTTCTATCGCCAATGGGTTACTAACTTTAGCGTTCTCGTTGCCCATTGTGACCATCGCATCTAACCTTGCCACCTACGAGAGCAACAAACATCCCAGTACCCGTCCTACCATGACCATACTTTCCAATTATTTAAGTTTGGTGATTTTATTGGGAGCCTTCTACCTTATCTTTCGCGGTGCCAAGCAGCTTAAAAAAGTGTTACTAACGTACCGTGACAACCTTCCCCGAGCCGAAGTACTTCCTCTGTTATTCATCGTGCTTAGTGTGACAACGGCATACCTGACCATGCATAATCCCGCTCGTCAGCATCCTGCCGGTGCGGCCCACGTAGCGTCCTACTATCTGTCGGACTGGTGGCTGCTGGTGACCATAGTACTGCCATACATTATTGTTTGGTACATTGGTTTTACGGCAGTTTGGTATATCCGTCTGTATGCACAGCTGGTGCCGGGGGTATTGTACCGGCGCGCTCTCAGTTATGTCGCAAATGGTATCTTCATAATCGTCCTTTCGCAAATGGTTTTGCGACTGCTGACCTCCTTAAATGGATGGCTCGAAAATCGAACTCTCAAGTTTCTGCTGCTGCTCATCTATGTCTTGCTCATTATTATCGGGAGTGGCTACATTGTTATCGTTCGTGGTTCTAAAAAGCTAGCAAAAATAGAAGAAGTGATTTAGCGGACACCATGGACAAGAAATCCCACGTCGACCAACAATTACTCTCTATCCTGGAGCAATATGTCGGCCCTACGGCCCAACGATTTCTGGAGCGCCACACTGAATCACACCTGCATAAGCCAGCCAACAAGCTAGTGCCGGACGACCTCCCTGAGCTCATTACCTGGATTAAGCTCTCAATGGCGGTAATTAGCGATGATGAACTGACTCTAAAAGCCCTGGATCGCGACATTTCTCAACTCTATGAAACTTAATTGATAGCCTTAATTGTATATTGTAATTGTAGGATACGTCTGCCATACTAGGAGGACGTAAACAGGTTTTATAGCGTTATGAAAACAGTTGCAGTAATCTTTGGTGGACGATCTACCGAGCACGATGTCTCCATCGTGACGGCCATTGCTAGCATTATCAAACCCCTTGAACTCACGCGCGAATACAAGGTAGAGCCAATCTACATTGCGCGTGATGGGGCTTGGTACTGGGACAATAAATTAAAAGATATTGCGCTGTTTACCTCAGGGCAGATTGATGATTTTGTGGCACGAGCACACCCAGTGAGCGTGCAATTTGATGGCGGCATGACGCTTATTAAATCGAGCGGTATCGCTGGACGCAAGCAGCTCAAGAAGATCGATATAGTCTTTCCAGCCATGCATGGCACCTACGGCGAAGATGGTGCCCTTATGGGCTTGCTGGAAATGGCTGGTGTGCCATATGTGGGCTGCGGGGTAGCCGCTAGCGCGATTGCTATGGACAAAGTGCTGGCCAAGCAGCTGGCTGTGGGTTGCGGTATCTCGACCTCTAAATTCTTGGCCTACACCAAAAGCGAGCTAGAGCGCGATACCGCCAAGATTGTGAAACAGATTAATACTGATCTGAAGTATCCGCTCTTTGTAAAACCGGCACACTTGGGTTCGAGTATTGGCATTTCGCGCGTCACCGACCAAGCCAGCTTGCGCAACGCGCTGGAAGTAGCTGCACACTACGATAACAACGTGGTGGTAGAAGAGGCGGTGCAGAACCTCATTGAGGTTACGCTGCCAATCATTGGTACCCCAGACAGTCCGCAACCAGCACTGCTGGAAAAACCACTGACTAAACCCGAAGATTTCTTCGATTTCGAAACCAAATATATGACTGGCGGTAAAAAGGGTGGGGGCAAGAAGGGTGGCGCCAAGGGTTCCCAAGGCTATAGCCAAATCCCGGCTGATCTGCCACTAGACCTATACGCCAAAGCTGAAGCGACTGGCCTAGCCGTCTACAAAGCGCTCGGTTGCAGTGGCATTGCCCGCGTGGACATGCTCATCGACAGCAAGACCCAAGAAGTGTACTTCAACGAGGTAAATCCATTGCCCGGCGGTCTCTACGCCCACAACTGGAAGGCAGCTGGCATCTCGGCCGTGGACCTGGTGCGCAAGCTCGTGCAACAGGCCGAAGACCGGGCCCGCCACACCCAGCAGCTGACCACCTCGTTCACAACCAACTACCTCAAACAGTTCTAAAGATGCCAGAACTTGTCATTGCTCGCCATGCTTTGCCAGAGGTCATCATCGACTTTCGGTATGCAACCGCCAACAATGTAACCGGTGCGCCACTCTATCCCGAAGGCACGGAAATGCAGCTGGCAGACTACCTTGTCGATCCGCTCCTGCAAGTAAGTCAATGGTTAGGTCACCAAGGTTTGCGTTTGGTAATTTGGGATGCCCACCGCGACAATGAGGTACAAATGCGACTCCAAGATACAGGCGCTGACGAAAAATATGTCTTGGATGAATCCAAGCATGTTCAAGATTTGGCAGTGGATGTAACCCTGGCAAGTCTAAAAGGAGATTACCTGGACATGGGTACTGATTTTGATGATTTCTCAGAGCGGGCACATCGTGATGCGGCGGACCTCTCCGTGGTGCAGCGTGCCAACCGCGAGTTACTAGAAAAGGGTATGGAAGCTGCCGGTTTTGTGGGTTGGCCGTATGAATGGTGGCACTACGATTACGAAGGACTCCAGTGATAGTAAGAAAAGGGGCGAAGCGACTACTGCAAAGCCTAAAGAGCGATCATTATGAAACACTTAATTTGGTGACAATTCATCGGAAGCAACTGCTGCACAATATAGATTTTTTTCGGCAACGTGTGCCCGGCCTAACAATCATTCCAGTCTTAAAAAGTAATGCTTACGGGCATGGCCTAGTGCAAATTGCAGAAATATTAAATACTGCCGATATTGCCCTGTTAGCTATTGATGGTTATTTTGAGGCAGCCAAAATTAGAGATATCACCAATCACCGTATTCTTGTCATGGGCTATATTTTGCCAAGTAATGTGCAACTGCTAGACACCAAACGCTGTTCGTTTGTGGTGCAAGATAAGCATGGATTGGAAGCTTTCGGAAAACTAGGCCGACAGGTACGGATTCATTTAGAATTAAACACCGGTATGAATCGTCTAGGGATAGTAGCATCCGAAATTAATGACTATTTAGCCATCTGTAAGCAGTATCCCAATCTAGAACTTGAGGGGGTTATGACGCATCTCGCCGATGCCGATAATCCGAAAGAGACTACGTTTTCGCAACAGCAGATCAAAGCTTTTGACCAGGCTGTTGAGCAAATTCAGCAGGCTGGTTTTCATCCAAAAATTATCCATGCCTTTCAGACAGCCGGTGCTCTAAAAGTAACGAGCAAGTATGCCACGGCTTTTCGGCTCGGTATTGGTCTCTATGGCATTAACCCATTGACGCCAACGGATCCATACTTCCAAGAGGTTGATAGAAACTTGCAACCCGTCCTGGCACTTGAGAGCACGATTATTAAGACATTTGACCTTGAAAAGGGCGAGCGGGTCAGTTACAACGGTATTTTTACCGCTCCACAGAAAATGAAAATCGCCGTGTTACCCCTTGGGTACTACGAGGCAATCCCGCGGACTCTCAGCAACAGAGGTGTTGTTTCGTATCATGACAAGCAGTTACCAATTGTCGGACGGGTGTGCATGAATCATACGATGATTGATATTACTGGGGTGAATATACAGGTGGGTGACCATGTGATGGTGATAAATAAGGACAAGGATCAAACTAATTCCATTGCGGGTTGGCATCGTGCATATGACTTGTTTTCCTATGATGCTGTCGCCAGTCTTTCCGAGAGCATTCGGCGTGTAATAATCTGATTTTGCATCAAGTGTCAGCCCTGTTATCATAGATGGTATTCATGGCAAACCCGACGAGCGGTCGTGACACTAGTACCCAAGCTCGCCAGCGAGTGGCCATTCTCGACGCCGGTGGGCAATACGTAGACTTGGTCGTTAAAGCGGTGCAGCGCCTGGGTTTTGAGGCTGTGCTGTTGCCGATTGGTACGTCGGCCGATGAACTGGCCAACAACTACGGAGCGGTGATTATGTCTGGTAGTCCAGCCAGCTCCCATGCCCAAGATGCACCCCAGCCAGATCCAGAACTCTGGCACAAAGATATCAAATATCTCGGTGTTTGCTATGGCATGCAAGCCATGGCTGTGGCGCTCGGTGGCACAGTGGTGAAGGGCAAGCAGCGCGAAGACGGGCGCACTAAGACAACTGTCGACACTTCCCACCGGCTCTTCCACGACACCAAATCAGAGCAGGTGGCTTTGTTCACGCACGGGGACTTTGTAATTGCACTGCCAGAGAATGTGCAGGCTTTGGGTGGCCATGAGCTGAGCGATGGAACTCATGTTTTCTCGGCCATGGCCCGTGGCAACTTTGTGGGCGTGCAATTCCACCCCGAAGTGTTTGAAGACACGCCGGAAGGCTACCAAATTTATCGTAACTTCCTCGAGGGTATTGCTGGCCTCAAACCAAACAAGAAATTGGTGGCAGAATACACTTCGCGTGTTATTGCTACCAAGCGAGCGGAGATTGCCAAGCGCGTGGAAGGCAAGCAAGTCATTGCCTTCGTGAGCGGTGGAGTTGACTCCACCGTGGCCTTAAGTCTTGCCGCGCCCAAGATTCCAGCCCAAAATCTCCATGCCTTTTACATCGACAGTGGCTTCATGCGTGACGAGGACGACAATGTGATTGAAATGCTCAACGATGCGGGCATTAAAGTCGAAAAGATCAGTGCGGCCGAGCAGTTCGCCAATGCCACCGTAGAGTTCGAAGGTTTGCTTTCTGGACCCCTCAACACGGTGAGTGATCCGCAGACCAAGCGCCGCATCATTGGTAAAACGTTTGTAGATCTGCAGAATGATTTGTTGGAGCGCTTAGGTCTGGAGCAAAAGGATGTGCTGCTCTTGCAAGGTACTAATGCGGCGGACCGTATTGAGAGCGGTTACAGTACTGGTGGCCACACGGCAGTTATCAAAACACACCATAACCAAGTGGCCGAAGTGAAAGCGCTTGAAAAACTCGGTCTGCTGCTCGAGCCTCTGAGCGACTTACACAAGAATGAAATCCGTGAAATCGGTCACCTCCTAGGCTTGCCCTACGATGTAGTCGAACGTCAGCCATTCCCGGGACCTGGCCTAGCCATCCGTATCCTTTGCCATGACGGGGAGGAAGCAGTCGAACCAAAGGATCCCGAAGTTATTACCAAAGTAGACACGTTCGCCAAAACCAGCGGCGGCTACCATGCTGTAATCCTGCCGGTTCGCAGTGTAGGTGTCGGTGGTGATGAACGTTCGCACCTCTCTTCAGCAGCTCTCTCTGGCAAAGCAGACTGGCACGAATTGCACGGGCTCGGCACTCTGTTGCCAGCGGCCTTCCGCGAGGATGTAAACCGCGTGGTCTATGCACTGGGCGAGCGCCCGCTCGATGATATGCACCTCACTAAAACACTCCTAACACCAGATGTCACCGCACAATTGCGTCAAGCCGACGCCATCGTGTTCGAAGAAATGCGTAGCGCTAAGCTGCTTACAACCATCAAGCAGTTCCCAGTAGTACTGCTACCAGTCTCCTTCGGCGAACCAGGCCAGCGCTCCATCGTGCTTCGACCCATCAGCTCGGTAACCTACCTAGTTTCGCAAGCCCTAGTACCAGAAGTAGACCTCCCCAAGCGCTTCATAGAAACCATGGCCGAACGCATCCTCAGCGAAGTCCCCGGCATCACCCAAGTCTTCCTAGACCTCACCAGCAAACCCCCCGCCACCACCGAGTGGGAATAGTTATCTATCTCTGTTATAATCTAAGCCGATGAAGAGATTTAATCCTAAGGAAATCGAGCCGCGTTGGCAGGCTATTTGGGATGAAAGTGGTACGTATACCACTGATCTTAAGAGCTCTAAGCCCAAGTATATTGCTATGAGTATGTTCAACTACCCCAGTGGGGCGGGCATTCACATTGGACATGCCATGAACTACACCATTAGCGACGTGAAAGCTCGGTTTAAGCGTCAGCAGGGGTTTGAAAGCTACCACCCGGTGGGTTGGGACGCCTTTGGCCTTCCAGCAGAAAACTATGCCATCAAGGCTGGGGTGTCGCCCCAAGAGTCGATGGCCAAGATTATTCCTGATTATCACAAGCAGTACAAAGCCATGGGCTGGAGCAACGATTGGGAGAAAGAGATTGCCACCCACTTGCCCGAGTACTACAAGTGGACGCAGTGGATTTTTAGCACTATGCATCGTAATGGCCTGGCCTACCAAGACAGTCGTATGCAATGGTGGTGCGAGATTGATAACAGTGTGCTGGCCAACGAACAAGTCATAGACGGCAAATGTTGGCGCCATGATGGTCCTGACGACCCGCTAGTGCAAAAGAAAGAAGTCAAACAGTGGTTCTTCAAAATCACCGACTATGCCGACGAACTGCTCGACGCTATCGACGGTCTGGACTGGACCGAGACGGTTAAATTAGCGCAACGCAACTGGATCGGCAAAAGCACGGGTGCCCAAGTGACATTTAAGGTTAAAGACTCTGATCAAACGTTCCAGGTTTTCACGACTGCCCATGACACCATTTATGGTGTAACTTTCGTAGTTATTGCCCCAGAGCACGAGCTAGTCGAGAAGTTGGTAACGCCTGATCAAAAAGCTGCAGTCGACAAATATATTGCTGACACGACGAAGAAATCAGAAGTGGAACGCCAAGCCAGCAAAGAAAAGACGGGCGTTTTTAGTGGCTCATATGCCATCAATCCCATCAATGGCAAAGAAGTGCCAATCTGGGTCGCTGACTACGTCCTGGCAGGTTATGGTACTGGTATTGTTATGGCAGTACCTGGTGAAGACGAACGGGATCACGAGTTTGCCAAAAAATTCGACCTGGATATTATCTATACAACTGAGCAACAAGAGTTCGTGAACTATCAAGACATCAAAGCTGCTCCACAAAAATATACGCTCGCCAACTCCGATGAGTTCAATGGAATAAACTTCAAAGAAGGACGGCAAAAGGTTCTCGACAAACTCACCGGTATGGGTGCAGGAGAGGCGTTCGTAAACTATCGCATGCGTGACTGGAGTGTGAGTCGGCAACGCTACTGGGGGGCGCCGATCCCAATCGTTCACTGTCCAGATCATGGTGCTGTGTTGGTTCCGGACGAGCAATTGCCAGTGGTATTGCCAGAGTTAACTGATTTTAAACCTTCTGGTGATGGCCGCAGTGCGCTGGCGCGAGCGACCGACTGGCTGCAAGCACCATGCCCCGAGTGTGGCAAAATGGGCGAGCGTGAAACCGATACCCTGGACACCTACATCTGTAGCAGCTGGTACATGTACCGCTACTTTGACCCGCACAACCAAGAAGCAATCTTTGACAGCGAAGTAGTAAAGCACTGGGAGCCGATTGATTTCTATAACGGTGCCGACCACGCTACGGCGCACTTGCTGTATGCCCGCTTTATTGGCCATTTCTTTAAGAAGCTCGGTTTGGTAAACGAGCCTGAACCGTTCAAGCAGTTCCTGTTTAATGGCAAGGTTACGGCCAGCGATGGCACTATGTTTTCTAAGAGCAAGGGCAACGGTGTGGACCCGCTGGAAATTATCGAGCAGGGCTATGGCGCTGACGCGCTGCGCATTTACTTAATGTTCTCGGCGCCACTGGAAATCTGGTCGCGTTGGGATTCCCAGGGTGTACCGGGTGCCCATCGTTTTCTTTCTCGTCTCTGGAATCTCGTCCAGGACTATCACGAAGCATCGGAGGGTGAACTGAGTGACAAAGTGGCTTCCGAAGTCCGTCGAACGACGCATGGCATGATTAAGAAAATGACCGAAGACCTGGAAGAAAACCGCTACAACACCGCCATTGCAGCGGCGATGGGTACGTTGAATGATCTTTATAAGCTCAAAGTCCAGCAGCTGGTGAAAAGTGCTGTCTGGCAGGAGGCGCTGGAAGCCATGGTAGCCTGCATTGCGCCCTTTGCACCCCACACTACCGACGAACTGTGGTTCCAGCTGGGTCACCACACTACAGTCCACCGTGACACCTGGCCCAAGTGGGAAGAGAAATACCTTGAGCAAGATACCATCACTGTGGTGGTACAAGTGAATGGCAAACTCCGCGGAGACATCCAAGTGGCTGCCGACACGCCCAAGGAAGAGGTGATTGCTGCAGCTACCAGTAACGATAAAGTCAAAGCCCACACCGAAGGTAAAGAAGTCGTTAAAACCATCTACGTCCCTGGTAAGCTCGTAAATCTTGTAGTTCGCTGATATTGACTAAAAATCAACAAAGTGTTACAATACACTTATTATGTCATATGGACATGCCAATACAATCGCGACTCTTTTGTACGACGTAAAGCCGTCGGTAGCAGTCGTAAAAAATGAAAAACCTACCTCTAGGTTGGCTTTGGCGGGTCCGGTTATATCACTTGGGCCAGCTGAGGCATCGGAAATATACTTTGTACCTCCGGAAAGCACTGCTAAGTTTTATCTGTTGCAAGGCGCGGGTTCACTGATGGTTGGTGGGGCAAATGACGAGCGTGACACCGTTCTGGCATCCTTCAAAACAGCCCAAACCGGCGAGCAGGGTGAAAGTACGGTTGGCATGGAATTGCCAATCCCTCCTAACAGCTTCTTTATGATCTTAGCCAGCTCAAAGCCGGGAGAAGAGGTAGAGTTTACTAGTGCACCAGAAGCCGCGGGCGTAGTGACGCTTGAAGATGGGGAAATAGGTGTGCCGATGTCCAATGGTGATCAGGCTCTCATGCCTTACGGCTTTATGGCGCTGACGAGCAACGCTGCTCAAGCTTGAATTTCCACCGGTTATCCGGTAAAATAAACCTAAATTGCAACGAATATTGATGCATTTACACAAGCAGCAATATCCATAAATAAGGAGCTACATTTTCTCATGGGTAAACCAAAGAAACGAACCAGCCCTCGTCGTACTGGGACTCGCCGCAGTCACCTAGTATTGGAGTTGGCTCGCAAAGTTAACAGCAAATCACCCGTTAAAGTGGTAACCACTCGTCGCGAAAGCGGCAAAAAAGTTTCAGCCTAAGCTTAGGCCAGTACGCTACACTATCGTAGATTACTGAAAAGGAAGATTAACAAAATGGCATCAAACAGACACCTTGGCCGCATCATTGCTCTGCAAACGCTGTATGAGCAGGATTTTCGCCGTGAGGCGGGCGAGGACGACTTTAGTCTCGACGAAGTGCTTACTCGCAACATTGCGCGTTACAAGGACATGGTTGATGACATTGAGTTCATCAAGCAGCTAGTGGATGGTGTCTCCGCCCAGACTGCTGACCTAGATATCAAACTGCAGCCGATTGCTCCCGAGTGGCCGATTGATCAAATCGCCCGCATGGACCGAGCGGTGTTGCGCATTGGTCTCTACGAGTTGGAGCACGAGAAAGACGTGCCGCCAAAAGTTGTTATTAACGAAGCGGTGGAGTTGGCTAAGGCCTTTGGTGGGGAAAACTCCAGCAAGTTCGTGAATGGTGTCCTGGGTACTGCCTTGCGCCAAATGACTGGCGAAACCAAAGAGGTAGTCAAAGCACCAGTCAAGAAGACTACAAAAGCTACGGCTATCAAAGCCAAGAAAGAATCGAAGAAATGAGTGATCACCCCGCGGACAAGCCGCGCAAACCAAACCAGGATTTTCGTCACGATCCACCCGATATGACGCCCGATAAGCGCCGCTTCCCAGTGGTACGGCCGCCCAAGCCCATTCGCGGCTTCCGCAACTTTGTAACCCGTCGTCGCCCGGTCATTGAGGAAGTAGTGCGCGAAACCACTAGTGGTGGTGTCGTCTTCCGTCACAATCCCAAGAACAAAGAACTCGAAATCCTCTTGATTCAAGATGCCAAAAACCGTTGGACCATTCCTAAAGGCCACGTCGAGGAAGGTGAGGAACCCAAGCAAACCGCCGAGCGCGAAATTCGTGAAGAAACTGGACTACAGGAAATGAAAGTCTACAACTGGCTCGGCAAGGTGAACTTTCGCTACCGCCGCGAGCACACCTTGGTACTTATGACTATGCACATCTACCTCGTGGAAGGTAAAGGCCAAACACACGAGCTGCAGGGCGAAGACTGGCTTAACGACATTAAATGGTTGCCCGCATCCGAAGCGGTTGATAAAATCGCCTACGAAGATATTGGTAAGCTCATTCTGGTGGGCATGAAGAAAATTCGCGACGCCAAACTTTAGAAACCAAGAAATACTTATGGACACAACTGCATATCAGGATTTTGCCAAGACCAAGCTGGGTGTGGCCTTCACGGACATCCAATTGCTCGTGACGGCCTTCACACACCGTTCATATCTCAATGAGCACAAAAAGACCGTGAGCGAGCACAACGAGCGCCTGGAGTTCCTGGGTGATGCCGTGCTGGAGCTGGTCTCTACCGAGTTCTTATATGGTAACTACAGCGAACCCGAGGGCATTCTAACCAACTGGCGCAGCAGTCTGGTGCGCACCGAAAGTATCAGTGCTGCTGCCAGTCGCTACGAGTTTGAACCACTCTTGCGTCTCAGTCGGGGCGAAAAGCGGGGAACTGACCGCGCACGTGCGCAGATCTTGGCCAACAGCTACGAAGCTGTTGTCGGCGCCCTCTACCTCGACCAAGGCTACGAAGTCGCCAAGCGTTTCATCACCGAAAGCCTGCTCGTGACCTTCAAGCAAATTCTGGAAACTGGTTCCTGGATGGATCCTAAATCGCACCTGCAAGAGGTGGTCCAGAGCCAAGAAGGCCAAACACCTGTCTACCGCATTATCGAAGAAACCGGCCCGGACCATGACAAAACCTTCACCGTCGGCGTCTTTGTGGGTGAAACGCTCAAAGGCCAAGGCAGCGGCCCCAGCAAACAAGCCGCCCAGCAAGTAGCGGCCCAAGCTGCTCTCAAGTCCTACGCCGCGTGAACGACATGTAGCCTAGGTGGTGCGTAATTGGCAGTCGGTTTTCGGAAAAACAGTGCCGAACCCGGCCCCCAATAGCCATGATGGTCAGTCGATACGAGGACTCTACCTGCCTCAGAACCTCGACGAGTTAGCGTAGCTTCCACAAGTTTAAAATGAGCAACAAGCATGTTCACTTCAGGTACTCTGTCGAGCTCGATAGGATCAGCAGGGTTGATGTCGGTTGGCATGAAGTCGGTTAGGAGGATATTTTGTCCCCAGTTGGCAATTACTAAGTCGCCAAGGCCTTGCCTAAATTGGTGTTCCGAAAGGTGAGAAATAGGAGTGGAAGCCGGCCCGGCCTCGAGAAGTTGCGTTCGGTGTACAACTGCAGCCATTACCTTAAGCATAATTGTAAGATTTCTTACAGTCAATAGGCGTAATAATAGCCTGAATGCACTCGGAGAATGATAACTATACAATGTCATATTAATATTATATAATATATATTATGACTGAATTTACATTTCAAGACTTTCCATTTCGTCCTGGGTTAGAAAGGTTTGAACCGATAAACAACGGTTATTATTATCCGGGTCGTCCCGATCTTTTCATTCGGCTCATCGATGTTGACGCTGGTGCTGAGCTTGAGGAGGCGAGGTTTGCTCGGGAAATGCTACACAGTCTCTCAAATGATTATCATATTCCGGTAGTGCCATTCCATGTTGTCGCCAGTCGATCGGGTGAGTTAACGATTGTTACTCATAAGATTGAGGGAGAAAAGCTTGGTCCAGAGAAGGCATACAGAGGCGAAATAGCCGTTCGTCGTGATTATACACCCGCCCACCAGGCGATCATGGGTCAGTTATTTGAAAAACAGCTGGCCTGTATTACTGACAAGATAGATCAGAAACAGCCCCTACCGCTTGATATCTATGGCCCTACCCAGTATGTGGTTCCTGATGGTCAAGAATACGGTGTGCTCGTAGATGTTGAACCGGCTGCAACGGTCACTATAGATAGTCGTGAGTTCCCCTGGCGTCTTGATGGGGAAAGGTACGTAATTACTAAGTTTGGGAGCACGGTCGCGGAATTCTACCTGGAAGATCCGCAAGAGCTCGAGGGATGGCAACAAAAATGCTTGAGTGCATTAGAACAAGCTTTTGCAAGTAGTAATGTAGCTGCGGATCGCTCGCAATTGGAAAGGCTTATTCAGTTAGCTATGGCGCCGGAGCATATTGAACACTGGTTTGACGGTAATCCGGAAGCCGAACTGATTATGAAAAATTTTGCCCATGGGGCAGGTTATGCCGTAGATAGTCTCGAAACATATTCAGCAGTAAGGCCACAGGAACCTGGTAGATACTTCTTGTAGAGGGTGGTAGGCGCGTATATCAGGGGTGGAAGCGTTGACTTTCGGGGCTTTACGCTGTAGAATAGACTGATTGTCTTTATAAAATCTATTAATACGTAGAGACACGTAAGAAATTAACGGAGATTACATGCTAGTTATTCGCATGCAGCGTACCGGCCGCAAAGGCCACGCCATGTTCCGCGTAGTCGTTCAGGACTCACGCCGGACCCCAACCAGCGGCAAAGTTGTCGCCAGCTTGGGAAGTTACGACCCACACGCCAAAAACGTCAGCCTTGACAAAGAAAAGGCTCAATTTTATTTGGATCACGGCGCTCAGCCATCTGATCGTGTAGCCGCTTTATTGAAGGCCGAAGGCGTGAAACTGCCTAAGTGGGTGAGCCTGGCTGACAAAAAGGAAGGCAAGATCCGCAACCCAGAGAAGTTGCGTCGTAACCGCCCTGAAGAACCCGAGGCACCAGCCGAGGAAGCTCCTGCAGAAGAGACTGCCAGCGAAGCCCCAGTTGAAGAAGCTGCTGAGACACCAGCCGAGGAAGCTCCAGCCGAAGAGGCCGCTCCCGCTGCAGAGGTTTCACCAGAAACTACCCCAGAAGCTACCGACACACCGGAAGCCGTCGAAGAAACCCCAGCCGCCTGAAACGCGCTATAAAGCAAAAAACCTTACAAACAAGCTACATCTGTTTGTTATACTGAGGTATATCTGTAATTGGAGGAGCCTGTATGAACAACAGCATTGACCAGCAGTTTATCGAATTTGTCGTTAAATCTCTCGTTGGTAAACCCGAAGCCGTCCAAGTTGAGCGCCGAATTGATGAAAAAGGCGTATTACTGGAGTTAACGGTAGACCCAGAAGATTTAGGCCGCGTCATTGGCAAGCGAGGTACAACCGCCCAAAGCCTACGTACATTACTCCGTGCATTAGGTACTAAGAATGACGCTCGCTATAACCTAAAGATCGTCGACAACGGCGAACCGCACACTTCATCTGCCTCGAGCCCAGCCGCCAGCACTCCTGCTAATAATGATGATGACAGCACAGCCGCTCCAGCAACGGCCGCAACCACTGCTAGCGCCACAGACACCAGCGATCTCTATGATGAGGATGATCTACCAAGCTCAAAGTCCTCCGACGACGACTCCAATGACGTCCTCAGCAAGACCCGCCGTGAGCTCGAAGAGCTCGACGATTTAGATGTGTAAAACTGCTTGCATTGCGTAAGCGCCTTGGCTATACTAGCCACTAGTCGATAAGACGGACTTTCAAACAAAAAACCAGTAAGCTCTGCGAGCCAATCCGGGCAACCAGATTGGGAGCTTTATGTGACAAAACAACCCTAGGAAACTGGGGTTGTTTTGGTTGTGGTACAATATAACAGATGAAAATTCAAATTATTACGTTATTTCCCGAGATGTTCGAGGGGGTGCTGGGCAACAGCATGCTTTGGAAGGCGAGTGACCGTGGGATCGCGGAATACTCATTTATTAATTTGCGCGAATACGGGCTCGGCCCGCGTAAGCAAGTGGATGATACGCCTTATGGTGGTGGTGATGGGATGCTGCTGAAGCCTGAGCCTTTAGTCGCGGCTATTGAGGATGCTAAAAAGATTGATCCGGATGCTCTGGTGTATTTGCCCACGCCTCGAGGTGAAGAGTATAAGCAATCCACCGCCAAGCGGATTGCAGCCGACGGCAAGGGAATGATTATTATCTGTCCGCGATATGAGGGCTATGATGAACGTGTTACGCAGTGGGTTGATCACCAATTTTGTATTGGTTCATACGTGCTGACTGGTGGTGAACTGCCGGCAATGATCCTTATTGATTCTGTTGTGCGCCTGCTCCCCGGTGTGCTGGGCGGTGAAACGAGCACCGAGATTGAATCGTTTCAAGATGATGACGAGAATATCGAATTCCCGCAGTACACTCGTCCAGAAGTGTTCCGAGACATGAAAGTACCAGACGTACTCCTCACTGGTCACCATGCCGAGATCGAAAAGTGGCGCCAGTCGCAAGCTAAAAAAGCTTAGCCATATTAGTGCCCAAAAGGCAAAAATCTCACAGTTTTTTCAGGCCAACTTTTCTATACTAGGAGGGTAATCTACAGGAGGTTCCATGAGGCCAGTTTTCTTTTCGCGGCGCATGGTGGGAACAAGTATGATGCCAAAATTAAAGCCAGGTCAATTGATTATTGCCACCGGACTCTTTCATAAGTTGGAACCGGGTGAAGTTGTTATTGTGGAGCACCAAGGTAAACAAAAGATTAAGCGCATTGAACGCATCAGCGACGAAAAGGTGTTTGTGATTGGTGATAATTTGCAGACCAGCAATGACAGTCGGCATTTTGGCTGGGTAGAACAGAAAGAAATTATTGCCCGCGTGCTGTTTCCGCGGCTTGCAAAGTAGCGCCTACTCAGATGAAAGTGATACACTCTAGCCATAAGCTAAGGGGGATCAATCATGGCAGAAAAAACGGTCACAGTAGACTACGAACGACATCAGCCCACGAACGTAAACCGTCGTCATCACGACAGTATGAGCCCACTCGACAGAGTAGGTATTAAGATCACTAATGGTGTAGGCACAATGGTGTGTGCCATTGTCTTTGCGTGCTTGTCGCTCGTCAGTTTGCCCTCCGCGCTCAAATCGCACAACCTCATCATTATCGTCGGTTGGATTGCTCAGACGTTTTTGCAATTGGTGCTGTTACCCATCATTATGGTTGGCCAAAATTTTCAGAGCAAGCACAGCGAAACCTTGGCTGACGAAGAGTACAAGACTACCCAGACTACCTACAAGGATCTAGAGCACCTGATTGCCATTAATCACGAGCAACTGGAGCTCCTGCGTAAGCTAGAAAACAAACACTAGGGTTTATTCGGTTGGTGCGGCGGGAGCGTGGCTGTCACGCAGCGGCGCTTCCTCGAGTATGAGCGTCACTACAAAGGCAACAGCCGCAAATGGAATGCCGATGAGGAATACATCGTGGAAGGACTGGGCAAAGGCATTCAAAATGGCGTGAATTGTCTGCGGTGACTGGTGAGCCAAGCTGCTGGTGCTGTGTTGCAAGCCTTTAGCGGCAGCTGATGCGGTCTGTGGCGGCAGGGCATCTTTTAGATGGGCGGCGAGACGGTTCGTCAGTATAGCTCCAAACAGCGCGGCCCCAAAGGTGCTACCAATGCTACGGAAGAACACCACCGATGAAGTCGCGGTCCCTAAATCTTTGCGCTCAACCGCATTCTGGACTGCCAGGGTAAGTACGGGCATAACTTGGCCAATGCCAACGCCTAGCACGAACATCCAAATACCCAGTACTACACGGTTGGTGTCTAGTGCAATGTGGCTGAAAAGCCAGAACGCCAAGGTAATGATGAGGGTGCCGATGATAGGGAAGGGGCGGTATTTACCAAACTTAGAAATTAGCCGGCCAGACACCATGGAGGCAGCCATTAGCCCCACTACTAGCGGTAGGAGCATCAAGCCGGATTTGGTAGCGGAATCGCCACGCACAATCTGCTGGTATTCGGGCAGGAAGATGATCGCCCCAAACATCACGACGCCCACGATCAAGCTCAGCAGTACAGTAACACTAAAGATACGATTCCGGAACAGGCTAAGCGGAATGATGGGCTCGGCAGCGTACCATTCGCGGACGATAAATAAGCCACCGGCCACGAGGGCGCCAGAGAACAGACCAATAATTTCCGGGGAAGCCCAAGGGTAGGTCACACCACCCCAAACTAAACCGAGTAGCAGTGGGACGACGGAGAGAGCCAACAGTGCAGAACCCAGGTAGTCTACTTGGTGCGGCGAACGCTTGACGGGCAGATGTAGGCGCGCTGCAATGGCCGAGAGAGCAATAAAGCCCAGGGGAATGTTGATGTAGAAAATCCAGCGCCAACCAGTAACGCCTAGAAAAGAGTGCGCGTCGGCAAATAGACCCCCCAGTAGTGGTCCAATCACACTGGAGGTTGCAAAGACAGCACCAAAATACCCCTGGTATTTACCACGTTGACGAGGTGGTACGATGTCGCCGATGATAGCAAACACCAATGTCATAAGTCCACCTGCACCAATACCTTGCAACCCACGGAAGACGATGAGTTCGTTCATGTTCTGGGCAAGTCCACAGAGGGCCGAGCCGACGAGGAAGATAATAATTGCTGTTTGGAAAACCTTTTTGCGGCCAAACATGTCGCTGATCTTACCGTACAGCGGTGTCGCCACGGCACTGGTGAGTAGGTAGGCGGTGGCCACCCAAGAGTATTTACTCAGGCCATTCAGGTCACTGGCAATACGGGGTAGGGCAGTGGACACAATGGTCTGATCTAGGGCCGCCAACAGCATGGCCACCATGAGGGCGCTAATAATCACCATAATCTCAGCGTGCGAGCGCTCGCCTTGTTCCTCATAAGGAGCTGGCTGGCTAGCAGATGGGTTGGTGGTGGCCGCGGCGACTACTTTTGGTCGTGAAGTTTTGTTTCTAAAAATTTTAAACATTAGTTTCCCCTTCTGTTGGTTTACTTCTGAGTGCTTCGACTAACTTTTGTTGCACGTGTAGCCATGTTTGCAGCTCCTCGGTCGTGAGTCCTTGCATAACGTTTTCCATAACTTCGCGTCGCCGGGTGGTGACGGCAATCAAAGCGTCTTCGGCTTTAGCGCTTAGCTGCAAGGTGTGTACGCGACGGTCGCTCGGGTGAGGCTGGCGGGTAATCATGCCTTGGTCATGAAGACCTTCTACCAGTTGGGAAATCGCCCCAGGCGTCATTTCCAATTTTTGTGCCAGCTGCTTGGCGTTTACCGGCTGGAGCTGCTTGATCAAAAATAATAATTGCAGCTGTGCAGGGGAAGTGTTGGGAGTGGTTACTTCACGCAGATGCGAAAACATGTCCTTTTTCGCGGTCTGCATATTGGCGAAAATGGCGCTAATAAGTTCTTCTCGGTTCACATAACACCTTGCTATTAGTTTAGTATGTAAATAGTATAGCCACTAAACAATACACAGTCAAGCTATTTATTTACGAATAGAGACGGTACAATGAAACTGTTTATGGCTAGTCAGCAATCTTCCCCACGGTCACCAATGCGGGCCACTTGGCGTAATGGCATTATTTTGCTGGTCTTAGCCGTGGCGCTCTACGGTGTTTTGCCACAAATTGCCGGCTTTCATTCGGCAACGACGGCCCTGGCGCATGCCACAGCTCGCTGGACGTTTCTGGCAGTGCTGATTGCTGCCAGCAGCTATTTCTTGGCCGCCGCAGTATATGGGCTTTTGGCTAAGTCGCGGCTGCCGTACCTCCGCACAACAGCCGTGCAACTCGCCAGTAACTTTATTAATCGTTTACTCCCTGCCGGCATCGGTGCCTTGGCTGTTAACTATAGCTACTTGCACCGCACTAAACATACGCCTGGCCAAGCCGCGGCCGTGGTGGGCATGAACAATGCGCTCGGCTTTGTCGGTAATATGGTTCTGCTGGCTATCTTTTTGCTCACGACCTCCGTGCATACAACGAGCCTGCATCTGCCAGGGAAAGTATGGGTGGCAATAGGACTGCTGGCGCTGGGAGCCGGAATAATGGTGTATAAACGGGCGGGCAAGAAGCTGCGGGACAACCTGCGAGCGTTTATTACGACTCTCGCTTCATATCGCACACAACCCTGGCGGTTGGTGCTGGCGCTAGGTGTTTCGATGTTACTTACGCTCTCGTATGCTGGCTGCCTGTATGCCTGTGCTCGTGCAGTGGGCCTGGAATTACCTTTGGCAGTACTTTTTATCTGTATGAGCCTGGGTGTAGCTGGGGCAACTGTTACACCTACACCTGGGGGCTTGGGTGGAGCTGAGGCGGCATTAGTAGCTAGCTTAGTAGTGTATGGGGCTCATCGCCCAGACGCGTTAGCTGCAGTGTTGTTGTATAGGATTTGTACCTTTTGGCTACCGCTGGTATTTGGGGGAGTAGCTTTGGCAAGTTTGCGGAAGCGACGCTATCTTTAGCGAGTGACGCTAACGGTGGCACCGTTTTCTGCGGATGGAGCGGCAATGGTATACCGGTTACCAGTTGCGCTGGAGATGATGGTGTAGCCAGTGTTGTAGGTGGCCGTACATTGTGTACCACTGCTGGCAGAGGGGTCCATAGGTATGGCAGCCATGTAGTTGGGTACTAGCGCGGAACAGAGGTCAACACGATAGCCAGCAATTACACAACCAGTTGCGCCGGCAACACCGGAGGCACCAACATTCAGGACAACCTGGGTACCTGAGCTGCCCGCAGCTACTGGGTACGTTCCGTTATCCGCGTTATTGGAGCAACCCGTAACGGTTACGGGCAGGCCGACGGTTATGATTGGGTTACTGGTGAGTCCAGGATACGTTACGTTCGGGTTAACGAAAGTTGTAGCTGTAGCGGTTTGATTGGGATAGGCGCCCAGATTTTTGGCCACAGTAGTGCTGACATAAGAACTCAGGTTTGCTGGGATAGTGCCACTGTTACCAGCTTCGTACTCATAAATGCCGTCGAGCAGGCTGGTAACATCAGATGAACGTTGTGCGTTGCGGGCGTTTTGGAACTGTTGCACCGGGTTAATGGCGATAATGGTCACGGCCATAATGATGGCCAAAATACCGATGACAACCAAGAGTTCCACTAGCGTAAAACCGCTTTGATTCTTTTGGCGCGTTAGAAGTTTATGGAGTTGCATATTTTTCCTTATCGTGTGGAGCTTATGGTTGCACTATTCTCTGCTAGGGGAGCTGAAACAGTGAAGCGGTTACCCGTAGCACTCTTGGTAATAGTGTAACCGGTCGTATACGCGGTAGTGGAACGGCAATTGGTATTTGCTGGCGTCTTAGGGGTGCTTTGAGATGGATCGCTAGGCATATCGGCTAAATAAGTAGGCACTAGAATCGACACGCCACTTGTTATTTGGCAAAGGTCGACAAAGTTACCGCCGGCACTGGCGAGGTTGTAAGGGGTGCCGGTCGTCATGGTGCTCAGTGTGCCAGGCATGGTCCCGGCATTTTGCGCTTCGTACTGATAAATGGCGTCAAGAATACTTGTAACATCCGACTGACGCTGTGAGTTGCGGGAGTTTTGGAATTGTTGGACAGGATTAATCGCAATAATTGTTATAACCATAATGATGGCCAGGATACCAATGACTACCAACAGCTCAACAAGAGTAAAGCCTTTTTCTTGGTTGCGGACAGCGGTTAATTTCTTATACATAACTACCGCGTCACACTAATAGTTGCACTATTTTCAGCGAGAGGTGCAGCGACGGTAAAGCGGTTGCCCGTAGCACTCTTGGTCAAGGTGTAACCGGTGTTATAGGCCGTAGTAGAACGGCAGTTGACCCCAGAAGGTGTCTTTGGGGTAGTTTGTGAAGGATCGCTCGGCAAATCGGCGAGATAGGTAGGTACCAGGATGGCGGACCCACTACTAATCTGGCAGAGATCGACAAAGTTGGCACCGCTGCTGGCCAAACTATACGCTGTGCCGGCAGTCATGGTGCTTAAGCCGCTTGGCAAAGAGCCACTGTTAGAAGCCTCGTACTGATAAATAGCATCCAGCAGTGCCCGAACGTCAGATGAACGCTGAGCATTACGTGAATTCTTGAAGTGTTGACCAGGATTAAGCGCAAATAACGTAATGGCTAAAAGGATGGCCAAGATGCCGATAACCACAAGCAACTCAATAAGCGTAAAGCCCTCTTGTTGTTTGCGAAGTATACGACTATACATGACCACCCCCAGGCGACTAAATGCCGTAAACCTTTACTACCAGTAGTAAGAAGACAAGGATGAGGACAAACCAGACAGCCAGCAGGCTGTTGAGATCAAAGACTACGACTGATTGGTTGCTGCTTCGCTTGGCGCTGCTGCGAGCGACTTTTGTCTTTGCCGTGCTTCTGGACTTTTTGCCAGCAGCTTTTGCTTTAGATGTTGTACGTGTTTTGGTTGTTTTCGTTGCCATGTTTGCTATTCCTATCGAGTTACGCTAATGGTTGCGCCACCTTCGGCGTTTGGTGCGCTCACAGTGAAGCGGCCGGAGCTAGTCTTAGTAATAGTGTAGCCGGTGTCGTAGTCGGTCGTGCCGCTGCCACAAGGAGTGCTGCCACCATTGGCAAAGCCCTTGCTAGAGTTAGGATCCGTGGGTAGGTCGGCTAGGTAGGTCGGGGTGAGGTTACACATGTTGATAGTGCCGCTGGCTGGGCAGGCCACAGTGGGGGTGCCCGCAGGGATACAAACCTCTGTAGCGGTGTTGGCAGTTAAGCCATTAATGTTGCTCGGCAGACTGCCGGCATTACCAGACTGGTATTCATATACAGCATCTAAGATGGCTGAAACATCAGATGAGCGCTTAGCGTTACGGGTGTCCTGGAAGTGCTTGTTTGGGTTGATGGCGATCAAGGTAATGGCCAGCAAGATTGCCAGAATACCGATGACTACCAAAAGTTCAATGAGGGTGAAGCCAGACTGCTGGCGGCGTAAGTTGCGTAATTTCATGTAGTATCTTTCAGATTTAAGTTAATGGTAAGAGTTAGCGAGTTACGCTAATGGTTGCGCCGCCTTCAGCACTTGGAGCGCTGACGGTGAAACGACCGGAGCTTGCAGAAATTGTGTAGCCAGTGTCGAAGTTGCCAGAGCAAGCGTTACCGCTGGCAGATGGGTCCATAGGCAGCGCGGCTAGGAAGGTCGGAACGACGTCACTACAGATGTTAATACGGTTAGACCAACCGTTAATGGCGCAAGTCGTGTCGCTGGCAACACCAGCAGCGTCGGTAACCGTAATACTAGTGGCATTACCGCCGGTAACGGGGAAGGTGCCATTGTTGCCGGCATTAGCACAACCACTGACGGTAACAGAACCAGTCGTAATGGTGTTACCCGTAAGACCTAGGAAGGTCAAGCTGGTGCTAACAAACCCTGTACTAGTAGGGCTCAAACTGACACCACCAACTGCCTTAGGAGTTCCAGTCACGTTAGCCACCGATGGTGGTTGCGAACCGTTGTTGCTAGACTCGTACTCATATATGGCGTCCAATATGGCGGCTACATCAGATGAACGCTTAGCGTTACGAGTGTCCTGGAAGTGCTTGTTAGGGTTAATAGCAATTAGGGTGATTGCCAGTAGAATCGCTAGGATTCCAATGACGACTAATAACTCGATAAGCGTAAACCCACCCTGAGTCTGTGCTTTTGAGATTTTTTTAATGGATAGCATAAAAGCATAACCTCTTTACGTTAATGCTTTTATCATCTTTCACCGCCGTACAATTGTCAACAGGCAATTCTGAAATAAGTTGTGGGTTTTACATCGGGCTAACTGATTTGAAATCAGCAAAACCACGAACTTTGGTATCAGCTATGAAATATTCGATTGCTGCACCCAACTTTTGGTCTTCTGGTGCGAGATTGTATGCTGCTGCCGGTGTAATGGCTAAGAGGCGGGCTGCCCCGGCTTGATCTAGCGCTTCAGTCACCGATTCATAGAAGTCGGCATTCGTAGCGTAGAGCTCGAGCGTCGCCTCATTGCGCACGCTCAGACAAGCCCTCTTACCGCTATCAAATGGCATAGCAGCTATAAAGGCGTCGGTAATAGTACCCGGTTGCTCATCGGGCTCTAGATCGACAGTTTTGCGAAAAACCAAGGCGTAATCGAGCACCATGAGCACACGAGCACCTTTAATAGCATGATCATTAAAAAACGCCTGACAACCACTCACAAACTTGTCGCTGTGCTGAATCTCGAGGTTTGTGACGAGCTCGGGCGGAAAGTTCAGACGAGCCGGCTTAATGCGCCGGCCAGCCACAATCAGACCGTTGCGACGAACATAGACGATGGCGTTTGGTTTCGTAAACATTATGGTGTCTCAACCCAACTGGTGAGGGTAAAAATATTAGAACTATAGCTGACGGTGGCGACGATGGTACGCTTAGTAATACCTACGCCGCTGACGGCACCCACTGACGTAATTGTCTTGGTTGTCGTACCGCTTACGCTTATTGTAGCAGTTGCTGTGCTATTTATATTCATGGTTTCCCCCGTGTAGCTGGGGTTGCGCTCGAGCTGCATCATGGCGTTTTCCGCACCAGTCTCAGCGGCAGCCAGTGCTGACTCGCCGTTAACCCAGCGGTTATTGGCGGACGTATTAATAATGGTCACGGCGGCTGCAGTCGTGCCAATGACAATAGTCAGCATCATAAATATAAGCAGCGCGATGAGTGTCTGACCATGTTGCTCAGAGGCTAATTTTCGCCGGGTGCTCATCGTTCCTCCTGAGTTGAGGTGAAGATCTGCACGTCCGTGCCGCTGTTGTGTCGAGCCGTGCTGGTGACGGTAAATGTATAGCGTACGGTGTCTTTGCCGCTAGTATTGCCAAGGCGTTGGAATGTAAGGCTGGAAATGGTTGTACCATTGCCGTTCAGGTTTGCGGTGCCTATGTTATCGGTCAGCTGCAAGTTATTGCCACTTAGCGCATAGGTGTAGGTATTGCCCCCGACTGTCATGACCAAGCTGCTTGCACTACCACCAAGGCTAGTAGGAGTGCTAATGGCAGTAGCTCGGGCAATGTCGTAATTAAGCCGCGTCATAATAAAACGTCCGTCGCTGAGGACTGCATTGTAGCCGGTGCTCTGGTTCTGCGTATCGATGGTAGCCGTAAACATCGAGGCTGTGATAACCAAGAAGAACGCCAGCAGGCCCATCGTAATGAGCATTTCTACTAATGTCACCCCAAATTGATTTGTCGATAGCTTTCTCATGGTGAATAGTTAAGTGTTACGTCATTAATCGCCGGGGTGAGCTGACCGTTGGCACTGGGAGCAAACGTGGCTTTATAGCGGAAATAGCGGTTGCTAGCAATGTTAAGCGGAATACTCACTGTGGTCGTGCCATTAGTTGCCGTATAGCTCGTCCCACTGGTCCCATCGCTACCTTCATAGGTCCAGCCAGAGTTAGTGCTGTTGGCGCCAACTTGGAAGGTAAGAGTTGTGCCGGCCGGAACAGTGGCATTCATGACCAAATGGTTAAATCCGGCATTGGCCGTCGCGTCAAAGGTGCTCGATTCAAACGTCCCGCTTGGTCTATATCCGGTATAAAGAATGGTGAGCTCTTGCGATGTGTTAGTTGAGCCAAAATAAGCGAATGCACCATTAATCATCACTTTATTGAGGTTGCTGCCTACATTAACGTTATTAACGAGTGTAATGCTTGCCGGAGTGGAAATGTTGAGTATGATGGCTTGTTTGGTGGAAGCTTGTGTGGCGAGAATAAGATAGTTTGGATTATTTGGATCAATGTCCAGGCCGATAACGTTGCTGCCAACCTCAAACCCCGTACCAACTGCAGTAGGCGCAGTAGGAGTTGTGACATTGTAGACGCGCACTTCACTCGCTGAGCCATTGGCTTGCGTAGCAATGTATACGTTTGTCCCACTACTACAGTCGAGTTTATTGGCTGTTACCCCCAGGTTAACCGTTGCATCATTGATTGGGAGGGTTTTGGTACTGATGTTGAGGATACGCAGTTGGGCACCGCTCTGAGCGGTAGCCAAGTAGGCAACCGTACCGGCTGCATTAACGCAGATAGAATTAATATCGGCACCCAAGCGTGTGAATGTACTGGTTTGTGTTATGTTCGTAGGCGTGGAGACATTAACAATATAAAATTCATTACTACCGCCACCGGCAGCTGTCTTGCCGACGTATGCAAAACCACCACTTACAAAAACGGTATTAGCGTCTTCGGTTCCGCCTAGGTTAATAGTGTCTTGTTGTGTTGGGGCAGTTGGCAAGCTAGCAATGGTCATGGTCACGAGCTCTGCAGTATTACTAGAGGTGGCTAAATACAGAGTTGTGCCTACTACGAACACTCCATTTACTTGCCCATAAGCAGTTACGGTCGTAGTAAGCGTCGGTGCTGCTGGGTTTGAGACATTAATGATAGCCAACCCACCCGAATACCCAACAAATGCATAGGGCACGCTGTTAACTGTTGCCTCGTACACGGTTAAGCCACTGACGCTACCCGTGATGTCAAAGCTGCCAATAATGCTGGGTAGCTGCCAGGTGGCGGGTTCGTCGGCAAGCTGTACATTATTGTTAGGCGTAAGCAGTTGGTCGCAGGTAGTCGTTGCACATGTATTAGTGAGCGTGCCGCCTGTAAAATCAGTCTGAGTACTCTGAGCCCAGGCAGCGTTTTTTTGCCAGCGGCCGAGGAAGCTTTCCGCCGATACAGATGCGTTGGTAGGTTTGGTCCAAGATACCGTGATGACAACATGCTTGGTGTTGGGGTCGATGGTGCCGCCGCTGTTTACTATTGCCAAAGAGCTATCTCGTTGCACGTCACTAATGACAATCTGTCGCGTAAAGCCATTGATGCTTTCACTACCACTCGTGAGCGCCCAGGTGCTGCCACTAATGCTGGGATGATAGGTGCCATTGGTAGTAACATTGCTCCAACCTTTTTCGCGCACATCGCGCACGGCATTTTCGGCTTCGTGCAATAAGCTGGTTGCTTGAATCGATTGCACTGAAGTGGCACGTCCGGCATGAGCCGTCACTAGAGCAGTAGCCAGCACGGGCAGCACAATGCCGCTGAGGGCAATAGCTACCAGGACTTCTACGAGTGTAGTTCCAAGTTGCTGGCGAATCGTTCGTCTCTGCATATTAGTTAACCGTTAAGGCTCCAAAGCGGGTTACGGTTATGGTCTTTGAACTGCCTTTGGACGTGATGGTGATGGTGTTGCTACCATTCACGAAACCACTGACATCACCAGGACCTTTATTGAACAGCAATGTGCTGCTAGGCAGCGTGCTGCTAAACGTCGTATTGGCAGGCGCACTGACCACAAAATTATTACTGTCACCACTGTTAAAGGTATTGCCGGCAAAGAGGGTGTATTGATTGGACTGCACCAAAATACCTTGGGGTTGCTGACTGGTGCTACTGCCTACATCACCTGCCATAGCTAACAGTTGCTGTCGTTTTATATCAGCCAGGGTCGTGTCGACAGTTGTAGCAAGGTTAGTGGTCGTCTGCGTCTGGCCTAAATTAACAGTAGTAAGAGCGGCCAGTACCACAAAAATCGCCAGCACCACCAGCATCTCTACAAGGGTAAATCCGGCGGAAGAGTTTAGTCGTCGCCTCATCATGTTAACCTTTGGGATTAATCTGAGAGATGAGGTTGTAGATGGGGGCAATGATAGTAATCATGAGCAGGCCAACCATGAGGCCCACAACCACGAGCAACGCCGGCTCAATTAAGCTGCTGATAACCTTTAGACTGTTAGCCACTTGCTCGTCAAAATATTCGGTCAAATGGTCGAGCGTTTGCTCTAGAGTGCCCGAGCGTTCGGCTGTTTCGAGTGAGCGACTCATGAGCGGTGGTACCACGTGAGAAGTGCGCCGCAGCCCCTCCGAGAGTGGTTTACCAACATCCAGATTGGTTTTCATCATATGGATGAGGCGTTTGGTTTCCTTCTTTGTGACGACTTGCTCCGAGAGCTCCAGGGCCTCCATGAGCGGCACGCCGGCATGCATCAGTAACCCAAAGCTGCGACAAAAGCGCGTGAAATCAATGTTAGTTCCCAGGACTTTGAGGACAGGCAGGCTCAGTATGCCACGGATGAGCAGGCGCTTGTTTTTGACAATCAGAACACCAAGCAGTACGAAACCAGCAATTATCACCAGAGTTACCAGTATCCAGTGGTGTACGAACCCATTTGACAGCGCGATCATTTGGCGGGTTATCCAGGGCATGTGCACGCGCATGGCGGTGAAGACTTTGGCAATTCGAGGAATGACAAAGGTGAGCATGAGTATTACGATGCCCATGAACACCACCATCACGAAAGCTGGGTAAATCATGGTCGTACGGAGTTGATCGCTAAAGGCCAGCTCTTTTTTAGTGTTAGTTACGATGTCGTGCAGAGTTTCTTCCAGCGTACCGCCAGCTTCAGCTGCGCGCACTAAGTTGATAGTAATGGCATCAAAAGAACGTGGTAATTTCTCGAGTGCAGAGGAAAGTGGCTGGCCGTTATTGAGGCTTTTGTGCAGTATTGCCAGCACTTGTCGCATGTTGCCTTTGGCATCAATTTCCAAGGACTCCACGGCTTCCAAAATGGGAATGCCAGCACTCAGCATGGTGCTGAAATCACTCAGTAAGCTGAGGCGGTCACGAGCTTTTAAGTGTAGGCGGGCAGGGTCGGCCATCTTAACTCTTGGTAACCCTTAAGATTTCACTGAGCGTGGTCAGTCCGCGGATGACTTTATCAAGGCCGTCATCGGTCATAGTAATCATACCGTCCTTAACTGCCTGGGTCAGAAGCGTATCCGTGTCTGCCTTGGCGCTAATGAGTTGGGCGAGCTTGGGTGTTACTTCCAAAACTTCAAAGATACCTATCCGACCTTGATAGCCGGTGTTGTGGCAAGCCGTGCAGCCAGTCCCGTAGTACACACGTACACTAGATTTTTTACCAAAATGGGCCGCCACCGTTTCTGGATTAAGGCGATTGAGCACAGTCGCCTGGTCGGCATCGCCACTCCAGCCTTTGGCGCTGTTGGTGAGCTCCAAGCTAACTTTGCAGTGCGAGCAAATTTGGCGGACCAGTCGTTGGCCGACAATAATATTGACTGTGGAGGCTGCCAGGAATGGCTCGATATTCATATCTACTAAACGTGGTAGGGTGGTGACGGCGTCGTTGGTGTGCATGGTGCTGAGCACCAGGTGACCGGTCATGGCAGCGTTGACGGCAATGTCGGCTGTTTCTTCATCTCGAATTTCTCCCACAAACAGCACATCTGGGTCCTGGCGGAGCAAAGAGCGCAGGCCTTCACTAAACGTCAGATTAGTCTTGGCATTGGCTTGAATTTGATTGATGCCATCCAGCTCATACTCGACCGGGTCTTCAATAGTAGCGATGTTACGTTCGCGAACATTCAAAATCTTGAGAATGGCATACATGGTAGTTGTCTTACCGGAGCCGGTCGGACCAGTGGAGAGGATCATGCCAAATGGTCGTTCGAAGCCTTGGCGTACCAGTTTGAGATCGCCTGGGCTCATGCCGAGGTCAGTGAGGCTGAACTGCTGAGCGTGTTTGCCAAGTAGCCGCATCACTACCTTTTCGCCCATAACTACGGGTACCACTGAGACACGGGCGGTCAGTTGCTCGTTGCCAAGGGTAACGTGCAGCCGCCCATCTTGGGCGCTCAAATGTTCATCAGTGCGCAAGCGGCCGAGCACTTTGATGCGCGTGACGATTTGCTCATGTAACTTCTTGGGCAAATTAACTTCATCGTGCAGCACGCCGTCGATACGGAAGCGTACCACTGTAGTGTCGCGCATTGGCTCAATGTGTATATCAGATGCTCGGGCGTCATAGGCGTACTCGAAGAGCTGGTCAACAAGCTGGGTGATAGGTGCGCTGGCGCCAGCCGGCTGCTTTAGTAGCTTGTCGAACACTACCTGCAGCTGTTGCTTGTAGAGGTGCAGGGCAGCGGCGATGTCCGGCTCGGTAGTGTAAGCGACCTTGTACTCTTTGGCGCCGGCTTTTTGAGCTAGCATGCTAAAGAGATCAACTGCGTCGGGCTGAGCCGTGGCAATATGTAAGGCGCTATCGTCTTGCTCGTAGGGCACTGTCTGGAAATCGGCGGCTACGGTGGCAGGTAAGAGGTGCAGCAAATTGTCGGCAATGTTGACGTTGGCCACCGAAACATAGGGCAGCTGGTAGTGGTAGGCAATCACTTTGCCTACTTCTTCACTGCTCAAATAGTCGTGCTGCACGAGGGCATCAAACAGTGTGGTATGCTCGGTTTTTGCTTGTGCTTGGGCAGCGGCTAGTTTCGTTTCGGGCAGATACTTAAGCTCGCCCAGCGCCTGCGCCAACTCGTCATCGGTCAATGTGCGTGCCTCACCCATGTATTTTTCCAGAATTCCTTATGCTTATTGTATCAGGCGAGCAGCCTCTTACCAACAAATCTGCGACGAGAGTGATGAGTGCTATAATTTAAGCAGTTTACTTATGGACGAATCCACAAACAACAAGACCATTTTATTAGTCGATGACGAGCAGTTCATTCAGGTTGCCTACAAGGCCGGCCTCGAAAATGCTGGTTACCGCGTGCTTGCTGCCAGTGATGGCGATGAAGCATTGGAGCTCTTGCGCTCCGAGCAGCCAGACCTCATCATGCTCGATCTGATCATGCCCCGTATCAATGGCTTTGAGGTGCTCAAAGCTATCCAAGCTGATCCCACATTCGCCGCAATACCCGTCATGGTTATGACAAATCTTAGCCAACCCAGCGACGAAGAAGAATCTCGCCGCTTAGGAGCCGTAGACTTTGTGGTTAAGGCCGAAAGCTCGCTCAATGACGTTCTGACAAAAGTGGAAAACTTGTTCGCTAACCGTTAACAAGTCTTTACAAGTAATTGACCCGCGCGCTACAATAGCTTTGTATCAACCAAAACAAACATGATTTACAAAACATATCAATCTGTTCGTTCACCACGCTTTTTTGCCGCACTGAGCTTGGCACTCCTGGTGAGCTTCAGCATGACCGGTTTAGTTTCGGCAATTTAGCTCTGAAATTGCTGTTGCCACTTGCTAGCTAGCTGCTTGGCCTTTTTGCTGGCCAGGCCGGTGTAGTGCATCTCCGGCGCGACAATAATCTTTTGTTCGGTGTCGCTGAACTTTTGCCAGTACCCGAAGGCTTCTTCATCTTTCTCGATGATGGTTACGAGCGGCACACCCTTTTCGAGTGCTTCGTGGGCGAGGGCTTTGGACTTTTCGTGCGCTTGGGTGTGGCCGTGCTTAGCTAGCAGTAAATACAGAGGTTCGGCGGCAATGGCACCTTCGCTCATCAGCAGGTTTCGTCGCATGGCGTCTTCGTCTACCTCAATCTTACCCATAATGTCGTTGAGGCGCTTGGCCATCGAAGCGACGCTCGCGGGGACTACCAAGTAGAAACGGGCAGAAGCTGAATCAGTGAGATCACGCTGGTGCTCGCTCGGTAAGTTAAGCTGGGCGTTCACCAGCTGGGCGTTCACTTGCTTACTCATGCTCACCACATTCTCGAAGTTCCACGGATTACGCTTGTGCGCCATGGTGCTGGAACCGGTTTGACCTGGCTCAAACTTCTCGCGTACTTCGGCGATCTCGGAGCGCTGTAAGTGGCGCATGTCGTGCGATAAGTTAGCCATAATACCGGCGGAGATAGCGAGCTCATCCAGCAAGCGCACGGTGTATTCAGCTGGAACGATCTGGGTGGAGTACGCAGCGACGGGCAAACCGACTTTTTCAAGTACTTTGCGCTCAAACTCCATAGGGTCATCGACGAACATACTCAAAGCGTTGTAGGCACCCACGGCACCAGAGAATTTACCCGGCAGGCTCTTGGTCAAATCTTCCAAAGCCAGTATGTTTTCGCCAAGACGATTCGTATAACCGGCAAGGGCAAAACCAAAGGTAATGGGCACAGCATGCTGGCCATGAGTGCGGCCGATCTGCAAGGTATCTGCATATTGCTCTGTTAGGTTTGCTAAAGTTAGGGCTAACTTCTTGAGGCGGGGCAGCACTACTTGCTGCATAGCATCACGGAGCTGCAGAGCGCTAGCCGGGACCACAATATCGTACGAAGTGGCACCAAAGTGCACGTACGGTTTGGCAGTGTCGGAGACGTGCTGCTTCAGGCAGTTGCCCAATGCTTTAACATCATGCTTTGTCACTCGTTCTTCGGCCTGCACATCCTCGGCGGTCACTTGGGCTGTAGCGGCTTCAATCTCTTCGGCAACCTCACGACTGCATACGCCGTAGTCTGCCAAGGTGTGAGCGAGTGCAGCTTCCAGGTACGCTTGATACGCAATGCGCGTACGCTCGGAGAGATATTGTGCAACCTCGGCGTCGTAATAGCGGCCGTCTAACGGGTCAATGGCGTCAAAGTTGCCACGGTTGGCCACGGTTGGTAAGTGTATAGGCTTCATGTTTCCTCCTTTAGGGCGTTCAGTACATTGGTTTCAATTCGTTTTATAACATCTTCACCGGCAGGCGCTCGATTAAATTGCTTACCACTTACCCGCTCATACAGCGTAATGTAGCGTTCAGAAATTTGCTGCACCCAGTCATCGGTCATTTCCGGCACTGTTTGCCCGTCCTGGCCACTAAAATTGTTAGCCAACAGCCATTCACGAACAAATTCCTTAGAGAGATGCTCGGGGTGCTTGGCTTTGTCGCCGCCCACATACGCTTCGTAGCTGTCTTTATAGAAGTAGCGGGAGGAATCGGGGGTATGGACTTCGTCAATCAAAATAATCTGCCCGTCCAAGAGGCCGAATTCATACTTCGTGTCAGCCAGGACCAAACCTTGTTCCATCGCCATAGCTTGGCCGCGGGCGAAGAGCTGCCGCGCGTAGTCACACAGTTGATCCCATTTTTCTTGGGTAGCTAAACCTTGAGCGACAATTTCCTCGGCGGAAATGTCCATGTCATGACCCTCATCGGCTTTGGTAGAAGGCGTAATAATAGGTTCTGGAAAGGCATCGTACTCTTCCAGGCCATCTGGCATGGAAACACCGCACAGCTCTCGCTTGCCGGCCTGGTAGGCACGCCACGAGTAACCAACCAGCACGCCACGGATGACCATTTCAATCTTAAATGGCTCAGCTTTATGGCCAATCGACACATTTGGGTCTGGTACGCTCATGAGCCAGTTGGGTACCACGTCTTCGGTGGCTTTCAAGAAATGTGCCGCAAGCTGGTTCAAAACGGCACCTTTGTACGGAATCGGACGAGGCAGGATAACATCGAAGGCTGAAATACGGTCAGTGGCTACCGAAACAAGCCGGTTGTCATCCAGGGTGTACACATCGCGCACTTTACCGTGATATACCGCCTCTTGCCCGGGAAAATGAAAATCAGTAGTAGCAATAGTCCCATCACTCATTACTTCTATTGTAGGCTACCTCTGGAAAAACGCCAAGGAAAAGTTCTACTTACAAGCGGTATAGCTCGTGACTTTCCAGACGCCTCCGCCTTGGTTGGTGGCGGTGAAGTTGTAACGACCGTATGTGCCAGGATAGATGGTAGATCCGGTGACGACTTTGCCATTGTCGGTGGCAATGTGGACGTCAGCATTGGTGCCCGCCGGGACATCAATGATGAAGCTTACTGCCGCTTCCCCAACTGCATTCTGCTCACTAGCAGAAAGATTGAGTGCTTTGCTGTTGTCGGCTTTGCAGGCGGGTCTGTTAGCAATGGCAACTTTTTGGGCATTCGCCACGGTGGTTGGGGTGCTGGTGGTATGTTTGCTGATAATAAAACCGATGACGGCGACGATGACTGCAATCCCGAGAAGGCCGTAGAGAAGTTTCTTATTCATAAGCGTGATTATACAGCACGCCAGTGTGCATACTGTGCCAAAGGGTGAAATGTACGTCTTACTCCTGTATCATTAAGGGTATGTCAGATATTGAAGGGCAGCTAACACTTGGAATTATTGGCGGCGGCCAACTGGGCAGGATGCTGACGCTGGCTGCCAAACCCCTAGGCTTTAGTGTTGTGGTCGTGAACCCTACGCCAAATTCGCCAGCCTCACTGGTGGGCGCGCACGAAATTGTAGCTGACTTGTATGATGCCGAGGCACTGCACAAGTTGGCCGAGCAGTCGGATTTTATAACGATTGAGATTGAGCATTTGGACGCTGATGCGCTGGATGAAATTGCCAAACTCGGTAAACCAATTAATGCGTCCCCGGCGACGATTCGCTTGATTCAGGACAAGTTTAAGCAGAAGGAATTTTTGGCCCAAGCTGGTGTGCCTGTAGCTCAGTTTGCAGCCTTTGCATCTGCTGAGGAAGCCCAGGCCTTACTCGAGAAATTTGCGGGCAAAATGCTCATCAAGACCCGACTCGGTGCCTATGACGGGCGCGGCAATATGGTTGTTTCTTCGCCCGAAGAAGTTGAGCAAGCTATGCAGAAGTTTGCTGGCCAGCCGCTGTATGCCGAGCAATTCGTACCCTTCAGCAAAGAATTGGCTGTAATGGTGGCCCGCAGCATGCACGGTGATGTGGCCGTGTATCCATTAACTGAGACGATTCACGAGCGCAACATTTGCGTTCAAACCCTTACGCCAGCTCCTGTTGACGCTGTTGTACGAGAAGCGGCCGAGCAGTTGGCACACAAGGTAGCTGAATTATTAGAAGGTGCCGGCATGTTCGGTATTGAGATGTTCTTGAGCCAAGACGGCCAGGTGCTGGTGAATGAAATTGCGCCACGCGTACATAACTCCGGTCACTACACCATGGATGCTTGCCGAACCGGCCAATTTGAACAGCATGTCCGCGCCGTCACTGGCTTGCCTCTAGGCAGTACCGCTTTGTTAGTGCCCGCTGCCGTAATGGTGAACATTTTGGGAGAGCGCGACGGGCCAACAGAAGTTAGGGGACTGGCAGAGGCACTAGCTGAGGAGGGTGTGTCCGTTCATCTGTACGACAAGTTTCCGACCAAAGTTGACCGCAAAATGGGCCACATTAACGCCACGGCTGCTACACTAGAAGCAGCAAAGGCTGCGGCCGAAAATGCGCGAAAGAAGCTGAGTATTTAGGAGGTTTTATGAGTAATCCAGTCGTCGGCATCATAATGGGATCAGACAGCGATTTAGATGTTATGGGCGAAGCCGCCAAAGTGCTTGAGCAATTTGGCGTGGAACACGAAGTACGGATTGTGTCCGCCCACCGCACTCCTGATGTGATGGGTGAGTACGCTAGCAGTGCCAAAGAGCGCGGCCTAAAGGTGATCATTGCCGGGGCTGGTGGTTCTGCGCATTTACCTGGGATGACCGCTTCTGAAACAACACTTCCGGTCATCGCCATCCCTGTTAAGCGCGAGAATCACGGTCACGAAGCCTTCTGGAGCAATATCAAAATGCCCCCTGGCATCCCGCTAGCAACTATGCCCGAAAACGGTGCCAAAAACGGCGCCTTGCTTGCCGTCCGCATTCTCGCCCTCAATGACGAAGCGTTGGCGCAGAAATATACCGAATATGTTAAAAATCTTCACGACGAAGTAGTAGCCAAAGACCAAAAAGCGCTTGACGAAGGCTGGGAATCTCTACTATACTAAGTATAGTAATGCGTATACAAAGTAACTAAAAAGGAGTGGGATGCAGGGACGCGGCTCAGAAACACAAACACAACCAGTCATAGGTCCTTTAGATAGAATCTTAGGACTTGAGGATGAGGAGGGACAGAGCCCTCATGATGTACTTAGGGTAAAAACTATTGGTGGTGACCTGCTTAATCTTGTAAAACCCCCCACGTCAAAGCAGCAATTTCTGGGACAACAAACTGTCAAAGATTTGCGTCCACTCTAGCCTTGGACGCGTTTGCCAATGTCGGTACGGTAGTGCATGCCCTCAAAGTTAATGAGCTTAACGGCGGCGTAGGCTTTGTCCAGAGCTTCATCGAGGGTTTGGCCAGTAGCAGTAACATTCAGAACACGACCACCTGCGGTTAGGATCTCGTCACCTTTGCGGCTGGTGGCAGCGTGGAAGAGCACAATGTCGTCCATCTTCTCGGCCTTCTCGAGTCCGCTAATAGGTAGACCTTTCGGATAGTCGCCTGGATAGCCGGGGGAGCACAACACGACGGTCGCTGCAAAACCAGGCTTCCACGTAACCATGCCCGGGTCTAGCTGTCCTTTGGCGCATGCGGTGAGCACTTCATAGAGGTCACCGTCAAACAGGCGCATATACACTTCGGCTTCAGGGTCGCCAAAACGGGCGTTAAACTCCAAAACTTTCAGCTCATCGCCATCAATCATCAAACCTGGATACATGCAGCCAGTAAATGGAGCACCGTGCTTTTGCAGGCCTTCGAGCGCCGGGAGGACGACTTGATCCCGCACGACATTTAAATGTTGCTCTGTCACCCAGGGTACTGGAGCAATCACGCCCATGCCACCGGTGTTGGGACCTTTATCGCCATCGAACACTTGCTTATGATCCTGAGAAGCTGGGAAGATGATCGCCGTATTGCCATCGCAGAGGGCATGAGTAGAGACTTCTTGGCCCTTGAGAAAGTCTTCTACGACCACTTTATCGCCAGCCTCACCGAAGATGCGACGGATCATGATGTCTTCGACGGCCGCTTCCACTTCGTCTTCGTTTTGAGCAATAATGACACCTTTCCCAGTCGCTAAGCCATCGGCCTTAATAACCACGGGAAATGGGCGGCTACAGGCATATTGGACGGCTTCGTGGGCGGCGGTGAAGGTTTCGTATTCCGCAGTGGGTATGGATTGCTCGGCCATCAGATCTTTCGAAAAAGCTTTAGACGATTCGAGTTTGGTGGCGGCTTGGGTCGGGCCAAAGATGGTCAGGCCGGCTTGTTGAAAGAGGTCTACGACACCGGCATCAGAGGCGGCTTCTTGGCCAATAACCGTAAGATCAATCTTGTTGTTCTGCGCAAAGTTAAGCAGTGCTGGACCATCGGTAAATCCAATCTCCACATTTTCTACCTTGCCGGTGCTGCCGCCATTGCCAGGTGCAACGTACACTTTCTCGACATGTTCTGATTGTGCCAACTTCCAGGCCAATGCTTGTTCACGACCACCACTACCAATAACCAAGGCCTTTGCCATTACGATCCTCCTTTTGTTGCCTTTCACTATAACCGATTTTCTTCGGCTCGTCATTCTCGACCTGATCGGGAACCAGTGATAGACGGTACCGATAAGCCGGGATTGGTAACTCGTATTACTAGATCCCCAGTCAAGCTGAGGATGACGTCGGGTTTGGGTTTTGTTGAAGATAATTGGTGCGGGCTTGCAAGAAAGCCTCTACATCAATTGGTAGGTACTGCTTTTCGGTGGCTTGGACGCGCGCGAAGAGACTTTCGGGTGTATCGCCGGGTTCCACGGGAACTTTGTGCTCGGCGACCGTCGGCCCTTCGTCGTACTTTTCGGAAACTACATGCAATGTTTGACCGGCATAAGCCAGACCTTTTTCGAGCACATATTCCTGCACATGAATACCGTAGTGGCCGATAGTTTCGGGTAAAAGCCCGGGATGGGTGTTGAGCATCTGTGCCTGATATGGGCTGCTGTACTCGGGCTGCCAGCCAAAAGCTTTGATAATGCTGGGACCTACCCGCTTCATGTAGCCAAGAAGGAGGACAAGATCAAACTTGGTGGCTTGTAGGGCTTCTAATACTGCCGCTTCCTCAGCGGCTGTCTGACATCCCTGTGCGACTGCCTCACCCTCGGCTGCCGGATGAGTTTTGCTGCTGATAAGCTCGGTAGCAATGTGTAGGCCAAGCTCTTGATTGAGCTGCTCCACGCGGGCAAATACGCCGGCATCAGGATTGTTGCAAATGATCAAGGTAACTTCGGCGGCGACCTGTCCGGCGGCGCAGGCGCGAATAAACGCTTCGGCGGTGGTGCCACCCCCCGATGCTAGTATGGCGACGTTGGCGGTGCTCATGCGTGCTGTGGTGAACGTGAGGAGACCAGGAGGGTCTTAGGTGTTACGCCAGGTTGGGGATCTTGTTCGATCTCCTTAGCACGCTTACCAATAGAAATTGGGTAAACTCCATCGAAACAAGAGGTAGAAAAATTGCTGGCTGGGAGACCGGTAGCCTTGATCATGCCATCTTGTGACAAGAAGCTGAGCGAGGTGGCGCCGGTGTAGTCGCACATCATTGGAATGTCCATGTGGGCGGCCAGCAGTTCGGCTTGATCCGGGGTGTTAATGCCATAGAAATCGGGATATTTGACCGGTGGTGAGCTGATCATGAGGTGTACTTCCTTCGCACCAGCTTCGAATATCATGGAGACTACCTTGCGCAGTGTAGTGCCGCGGACGATGGAATCGTCGACCAAGATGACACGCTTGCCTTGAATGGTTTCGACCACGGGGTTCAACTTCATTTTCAGATCGCGCTCGCGCAGCTCGGCGGTTGGGCGAATAAAGGTGCGATGGATGTAGCGGTTCTTAATAAGCCCCATTTCAAAAGGAATGCCGCTCTGTTTGGCGTAACCTAGAGCGGCAGGAATGGCGGAGTCTGGGACGGGAATGACGACGTCGGCTTCAATGGGGTATTCCATGGCCATTTGACGTCCGAATTCCTTGCGGACATCGTCAATGCGCTTACCAAGTAGTTGACTGTCGGGGCGTGCAAAGTAGACGAGTTCAAAGATATCGAGCTTGAGGTTTGCGGGTACAATTTGCTCGCTGGTCAAGCCATCCTTGTCGATAATAACCATTTCGCCTGGTTCAACGTCGCGCAAAAACTTGGCGCCGATGGTGTCAAAGGCACACGTTTCGGAGGCGACCACATGGCCACCATCCAGCGTACCAATCGAGAGGGGTCGGATGCCGCACTCATCGCGGAAGGCGACCAGTTTATCCTTGTAAAGTGCGGTAACCGAGAAAGCTCCGGTAAGGAGTGGAAAGACCTGGCGCACAGCGCTGGCAATGTCCTCGCCTTGGCCTAGGTAGTAGCCAATGGCGGCGTGCATCATGCCGGAATCATTCATCGCAGTGGTATCGATATGCTTGCTCTCTAGGAAATCAATCAGCTTTGTGCAATCAGGAATGTTGCCGTTGTGAGCCAGTGCGAAACCGAGGTCATAGTTGATGTAAGGTTGATTAAATCGGTGGTCCGAGCCTCCCGAGGTGGAATAGCGGTTATGACCGATAGCCAAGTGGCCTGGTAGTTGTTCAAAATCTTCTTCGTGGTACACCGTGGAAACAAGCCCGGAGGCGGCGTGACGGTGCAAAGTAGTACCGTCTGAGCTGGCAATGCCGGAGCTTTCTTGGCCCCGATGTTGGAGCGCCCATAGCCCGTAAAAAGCAAGACGGGCCGCTTCCAGACCCGTCCCGCATATGCCGAACACTGCACATTTTTCCGTAAGTTGGTTGTCGAAAGCCGCAATGGGCATCTATGACTCCTTCTTAGGTTTTTAATGAGACGCTAAGGCTTATTTTTGTCTGAAAAAATAAAAAAACCAACAATTCCGGTAGAACCGTTAACTGTCTCTACCTCTATCCTAAGCACTTACGCTTGTGAATGCAAGCACAAGCACTATTGTTCGCTTGGGACCATGGGCCCAACAGAGGTCAGGGTATGTTGTAGAATTAACGCCGTTGTGACCGGTCCGACGCCACCTGGAACAGGGGTCAGTGCGTCAGCTACAGACTCAACTGAGGTATCTACATCGCCCACTAGTTGGCCGGCATCGTTTACATTGGTTCCGACGTCTATTACCACGGCTCCTGGCTTAACATGTTCTGCAGAGATTAACCCGGCTTTACCAGCGGCTACGACTAATACCTCGGCTTGGGTGGTGTGAGCTGCTAAGTTAGCTGTTTTGCTGTGGCAGACGGTCACCGTAGCATCGCGCTCCAAAAGTAAATGAGCCACTGGTTTGCCAACGATGCGGCTGCGGCCGACTACCACGACAGGTTTGCCCGTAAGCTCTACCCGGTAGTAGTCCAGGATTTTCATAACAGCGGCTGCGGTAGCGGGCGGGAAGGCGGGCGTGCCATACACCAAGTTTCCGGCACTGAGCGGATTAGCGCCATCTATGTCTTTGGCCGGTGGAATCAGGCCAAGCAAATCGTCGATATTCACGCCTTCGGGCAGGGGGGTTTGCAGAATAATACCATGCACCGAACTGTCATTTGCCAAGTTGCTCAGTGTTTGAGCGATCTCGGCAGTGGTAGAGGTAGGTGCCAGCTCTAGCAGACGAGCTTCGATCTGGCAGGCAGCGGCTTGCTTGCCAATGCTTTTAACATACCAAGCGGTGCTGGGATCGTCGGTAGCAACTACAATGGCGAGTGTCGGAACAACACCCCGCTGACGATAAGTCTCCGCTTGCTGCAAGACCTGTGCCTTAATCTCATCTGCAATCACTTTGCCATCAAGCACATTCATGAGGCTTGCATCCTTTGGCGAACTTCTTTTACGACTGCATCGGCGGCGGTAAGCAGAGTTTCAGCAGTCTTGACCGATTCTTGCAGCTTCACCTTTTCTGATTCGTCGCTGAGCAGTTTTTCGTTAATCTCAACATTTACAATGGCGGCTTCCACGGCTGCTTTGCTAAAGCTCGCAGCCACAGCTACATCCGAAATAACATTGGGGTTTGCCGTAGTGACCAGCTCTTGGCAGAGATCAATAACATCGGCTGATAGCGTCACAATCTGACGAGGAGGCTCTGCAGCACCAGCCAAGGCAGTTTGAATGGCCAGATTACGGGTGTCTTTATCGGCATCATTGTCGACGGGCATACGGTAAGCGGCACCAACTGCAGCAAAAGCCTGTGCGTCTTCATCCATCAATTCCAGTGCTTGCCCGCGCAACTTCATGGCCTGCTCGTTAATGGCTTCCATGCGCTCAGTACGGTCCGCCCACTTCTCACCGGTCGTATACACACTCACCATGCTCACTAACGCCGCAGCCGTCGCTAAACCTAACCCAGCAGCGGCGCCACCACCGGGAGTAGGCTGCTTTGCGGCCAAGCTCTCCAGCCAGTCATTTACAGATATATTTGCCATATCCGTATTGTATCATTTCACAGGAACAGTCTGGCTACTGAGCTGCCCCATATCACTTTGGGCTCACAACTAGCGCTTGGGCGGGTAGGTGACCTCTATCGTCGGAGGGCCATACTCAAGCATGCGATCCACGGGCAGGCGCGGGGTTATACCTTCCCGTAACATATGGAAGGTTTTACCAACTGTACGATCGCTCGTGGCACTAACGGTACCAAGCGAGGTATGTGAGCGATTGCCACTTTCACGAGGATTACTCGCAACAATCTGACGAAGGATTTCTTTTTGGTCGTGGATGCGATTGGCTGACCTACTGACTGGCAAAGCTACAAAGGGCCTGAAGCCTCTGCCGTATAGCTCTGGATCATCAAATGCGACTAATCCAGTTGGCAAGAAAAAGTCCGGGCATTGTTCTTTCATCCGTCGAACAATATCTTCTTTTGTTTGGGTAGGGTCGATTTCCCCGAGACGTTCTTCTGCCACGCCTGTATCGAGCACCGTCATATGCAATGCCTTATCACCAATTGTTTGACCCAGAGATTGCGGTACTCCACTCCCATCGGCTCTAAAGAGTTTCCAGGCATCCTTCTGTGCCCGAAGTACCATGTAATTCGTAACTAAGCGTTGCACCCGTATGCGGATCCCGGAGTTTATCTGTGCTTGCCCGGCTTCTTTGTCCAGTTCTTCTTGCGTCGGTATATGGTAGCCCTTACCACGTTTGGCGGCTGCCTCTAGCCTTTCGGCAGCATCTGCCAGGCGCGCTATTTCTTCATATGAAGGGGCTGGTCGAACATACCCGCGGAATTCAAAGTCTAATGGTTCTTTACGCTGAAACCACATAGTCTAGACCTTCTTGCGACGCGTTGAGCGGGCCAGTATGGCAATCATTTCGCGTGGCGTTAGAGTTTGTAGCTGGCGGGTGCGAATCATTTCTTCGCGAATCAGTGGATCGTACTGGGGAAGCATGTGGGTAATAGTAATTTCTGGCTGACTTTCAAATTTAATCGGGAATTCACCATCAATTGCGCCCACAGACCTTGTAACAAGTTGTTGAGCGCGAACATCTGGGCGATAACTAGTGGCAAATACAGCGGGTTTGCCACTAGTGGTTGGGTAGGAAGTAACGACTACATTTGCTTCTTCAAATGGTATTTCGATGCCAGTTGTCACGCTTGCGCCAGTTTCTGCGTAATGCTCTGAAACGTCGGTACCTGCGTACTGCGTTGGCTTAAAGCCTACAATTGTTACTTCATGCGCATGCGCTAAGCGCGGGTCACCTTCGGCTACGCGAGCAGGGACCATGACGATCTCGTCGTTCTTATCAGGCACTGGATAGACGATATCGAACATCACCGGAGTTTCGCGATCACGCTCATTTGCCGGTAAGTTATGAAGCGTATCCTCTAGCGGCTGCATCTTCCTTGCACGGGGATCACCATCAATAATATAAGCATTCGGGATGCCTGAGGTTGTAACTCGACGCAGCTTTAGTGGTTCATCACTATCATCAGTCGCATGGCCAATCCCCGTTTCGTGGGCGAGCACGAAAGCAGGGCCGTTAAACTGTGCGAGCAATGCTTCGAGTTCTTTAGGATCAAGCTTGCTTGGCATGTGCATTTCTATGAGATCAAGGATATAGGTGTAGGTACCAAGTATGTCTTCGTGATGTTGCTTATCGAGTCCCATAGCGATACGCTTCGGATTCTTATGTCCGGTACCCGCATTCTTGGTGGGATAGATGAAAATCGCCCCTACGCGATCGGCAATTTTACCGCCATCCATGGCAGCAAATTTCGTGAGTAGTTCACTGAAGACATCAACCGTTTCTTTGGCAGGCTTATGGTCGACAAACATTATGCGCAGCGACTTTTCTTCGCCTTCTGGATTGTCGAAGTCAGCGCGGAGTACTTCGGTAATCCGGTCATCACGCAGCAAGTGCTCGTATTTGCGAGTGTAGGCCCAGGCGTTTTCTTTGAGCGTTCCGTCTGAGTTGACAGCTTCCGGCCGCACGCGTAACCAGACCTGGTCTGGTTCTTCGTGAATAATGGTTGGCCTCATAATTTCCTTAGGCTCAAACGTAAACTTGCGCCTAGGCTTCATGGTGACGTACTTTTCACGGCGCCGACGCGGGAAGAGCGGAAATGCAAGAGGGTAAAAATGCGGTTTTGGCACATGGGGGAAATGCTCAACACCAGGAATTTTACGGGTTGTATGAGTAACGTGAGTAACAGCCTTGCCGGGTAGCTCGACTTGCACGTCAATATGCTCACCCCTCTCGGCAATAATGTATTTTTCAATCTTGTCGTGCAAATCACCTTTGAGCAGCTGACCATGATCAACTGCCTGTACAGCTGCTTCCAGCGAATCAAAGCCATGAGTTTTGGCTTCTGTAATAAGTTTTTCCAGCATGTGGTGGTCCCTAGACAGAACTGACTCGTGTTGACCGAAGGTTGGCTTTACACCAGCCAAAACCGTCCCTGCAAGTTCCGATTTAATAAGGGGGTAGGCCTTAGTGGCGATCTGCGTACCAAGGATTTGGTTTTCTTTGTCGTGTTGGCCGAAGGCTTTATCACCCTTTGCTGCCCAGTCGTCGGAGGTCTCACCCGTAACCTTCATAGAGATGACCTTGCCATGCTGCTTGTCGACCAGTACCTTTACTTTGTCAGTACCTGCTTTAATGGCCAGGGGATCTACGGTAATTTTATTGCCGCTAACATCGGTCGTGGCGGCTGAGATATCTATTGGTACGTCAACGACCTTGCCCGGAGTTTTGGATTTAATAGTTACTGGTTTCTTCACTGGATCGGGGTCAGAAAACCAGCTGTGTACTTCGTCTACGAGCCATTTTGCACTTTGCCCTATCGTGTCAGTATTGCCGATGGTATTAATAATTGCTGCGGATCCAAGTACCACTGCCACAGCCGTACGGGGGCGTATGAGCCACTCATCAGTTTTTCGCTTGCGAGTAATTTGTTTATGCCCGTCTTGAATACGACGAATGACGGGTAGTGTCCGCCCGGTAGCTTGTAGTACCAAGCGTCTGCTCGGACTTGCTTCCGGCTCCAGACGTTGCCGCAGGTACACCTCCATTTCATCTTGTGATGCGAAGTCGGGGGCATGATCGGTACCCGGTAGGGGGTAGACCTTTGGCACAACTGCATTTGGATCGTGGTCCTCGTACTGTGCAAGGTGCTGAGGGATCTGATCTATACGATTTGGCTGGTTCGCCATTAGAACTCCTAAATTTATGAAATTATAGCATAAAGTTTACTTTTTATCAATGTTTTATTAAGAGATAACCTAGCTGTTGCAGGTAAAGCCCTCCATCGTATCGCACATCGCAAACTATGGCAAGAAGATTTTATGGAAAAAGCTTGACGGCGCACCTAGCCTGTGGTACATTCAAAGGCTTTACTCATAACGGCTCACTGCCAAAAACTGAGTTTACCCATCTCGGCCGAAGCAATCATTTGCTAATAGACTAAAATCCAGACTTAACACTAAATCTGTACCTGTAAATCATTACTAGTTGAAGTTACTTGCACCTGCAAGTATTCCTTAAAGCTGTTTAAAAAACGGAGGTTCATAATGAGAAATTTCAATCGCGCACTAGTTGCTACTACTTTAGCTGGAGCATCTATGCTTGGCCTAACCGCCTGTGGTGCATCTGTCAAAAAAGATCAATGGGTGGTAGGGGTGGAGTGCCCGAGTGGCACGGATCCGAAGGTTGTGGATACGAGTGATTTAACGTCCACCAATAGCGAAGCAAATGTATCAATTACTTGTACGGATAAGAGTGGCACGCAGACAACCCCCACAGACCTAGAGTTGCTGGAAGGCCGCGGAGCAGTCATTACTGGTCCACAAACTTCCAAGCTGGCACGTTTGGTCATTGGTTACGAGTGGAAGAATGACGGTGGCTTTAGTGATACTAAGCAGAGCCCGACGCTTTCCTTGAGTACCATAGGAGATATAGAAGGGCAGGCGAGTATTACGGCTATCGACATTGAGCATCTGGATAATGTTGGTTTCGAGGCTCCTACGGCTGCACCCGCGAGCTAAATAAATTGAAAGAGGTCCGGGTTGAGCATAGTGAGGGTCTATGCTCAATTTTGCGTTCTTATGACTTTGGGTCGAAATATTAGACTGCGAATTGCTAGTGTCGTACAATAGAAGTATTAGGAGGGTAACACCGATGGCTGGCACGGGGTTAAGTTTGCATTTTCAGAAATTAGTCCAAGAAGCAGTAAAGGTAGGTACGCGTGGCTGACAAACTCTCATACCATCAGACGGTGAACTACGATCAGGCTGACCCAGCCAAAGTTTTGGCGCAGCAAGAGGGCTTGGCGACCGCCGGCAACATGCCGTATGGCTTTAGTGAAGTCATGGGCACGCGTGGCGAATCTGCGTACGTCTTCCAGATGGGTGAGGAGTATGGGGCGCTGGTGCAAGAAGGCTTGGGCACCAAGAGTTTGATTGCCCAAAAGGTGTACGAGCAAACGGGCGAGACGCATTTTGCGGGGATAGCCAAGGATACAGTAGGCTGCATTATTAATGATTTGGTAAGCGTGGGTGCGCGGCCTGTGGTGCTCAATGCCTACTGGTCGGCGAGTTCGTATGAGTGGTTGACGGACCACAAGCTCACGGATGATTTTATTAAAGGCTGGCGGGCGGCGTGTGACGAAGCCGGTGTGGTATGGGGGGGCGGCGAAACACAGTCGCTCAACGGCATTGTAGTACCTGGCTCGTTGGAGTTGGCCGGCTCCGCCTTCGGCATTATTACGGACAAAAAACGGCTCGTGCAAGGTGGAAATCTCGTGGCTGGTGATGCGATTGTTTTGATTGAATCAACTGGCCCGCACGCGAACGGCATTAGTTTGATTCGCCAAATTGCCGAGCAACTACCAGAGGGGTACCAAACTAAACTGCCGAGTGGCGCCACCTTCGGCGAAGCTGCACTGGCGCCGTCACATCTCTATGCCAAGCTTATGGAAGCGGTCTTTGCTGCTGGCACCGAAGTGCACTATCTGTCAAACATTACCGGCCATGGGTGGCGCAAACTCATGCGCGCCGATGTTGCGCTGACCTACCGCATGCACACGGTGCCGCCCGTGCAGGAGATTTTTGACTTTATAGCCGAGCACGCTGGCAATGACACTCGTGAAATGTATGGCAATTACAACATGGGTGCTGGCTATTCGGTGTATGTGCCGGCTCAAGATGCCGAAAAAGTGGTGGCTGCCGCTGCCGAAGTTGGCTTGCAAGCTTGGAATGCGGGCGCGGTGGAGACAGGACCCAAGCAGGTGATTATTGAACCGCTGGACATTACCTTTGCTGGCGAAACACTGGAGGTACGATAGCTATGCAGATCTTTCCCGGAAGCCAAGCGCTCTCAGACTTCCGGCGCGACAAGCTGCTGTCGCAACTGAAAGCCGGTGGCGTCACTGATATTCGAGGTTGGTACGTACACTTTGTCGATGCTGACGGATTGAATGCGGATGACGATGCTAAGTTGCAAGACCTGCTGGGTGAGGCTGGTACGCTCCCCAATGAGGGTGAGTTATTTCTGGTTGTACCGCGACCCGGCACTATTTCGCCCTGGTCGTCTAAAGCCACTGATATCGCCCACAATTCTGGCCTAGAAGCAGTGAAGCGCATTGAGCGCGGCATTGCCTACTACGTGAGTGGTACAGCTGGCCGAAATTCCGTCACACCACTGTTGCACGACCGTATGACTGAAGCTGTTCTGGATAATTTAGATGCTGCCCAAGCACTCTTTAGCGCCACTGAGCCGAAGCATATGACGACCGTGGACATCCTTGGTGGTGGCCCTACAGCGCTCGAAAAAGCAAACCTAGAGCTAGGGTTAGCTTTGGCAGATGATGAAATCGAATACCTACTAAATGCCTACAAAGAGCTTGAGCGAAATCCAACCGATGTCGAGCTGATGATGTTTGGCGTAGTCAACAGCGAACACTGCCGGCACAAAATCTTCAATGCCGACTGGGTGATCGACGGCGAAAAGCAGCCCAAGAGCCTCTTTAAGATGATCAAAAACACCTACGAAAAGGGTGGCCAGGAAGTCTTAAGTGCCTACAGTGACAACGCTGCTGTCATAGAAGGTCCTAAGGCCGGCCGCTTCTTTGCTGACCCGGTCGACAATACCTACCGCTACCACAAAGAAGCCATCCACACCGTTATAAAAGTTGAAACACACAACCACCCAACGGCAATCGCGCCCTTTCCGGGTGCAGCTACCGGTAGTGGCGGTGAAATCCGTGACGAGGCCGCAACCGGCCGCGGTGCCAAGTCCAAGATGGGATTGGCCGGCTACACGGTATCCAACTTGCAAATTCCCGAAGCTACGCAGCCGTGGGAAAAGCCCTATGGCAAACCAGATCGCATTGTTTCAGCACTCGACATTATGCTAGAGGCGCCGATTGGCGCAGCCAGCTTTGTTAACGAATTTGGACGCCCAAACCTGGGCGGCTACTTCCGTACTTACGAGCAAGAGGTGAATGGCGAAGTGCTAGGCTACCACAAGCCGATAATGATTGCCGGCGGCCTCGGCAACATTCGTGCTGAGCATGTTAAGAAAAACACCCTGCCGGTTGGCGCAAAGTTGATCGTACTAGGTGGTCCAGCCATGCTCATTGGCCTGGGCGGCGGTGCAGCATCCAGCATGCAGACTGGCAGCAGCCACGAGGATCTTGACTTTGCCTCTGTGCAGCGTGGCAATGGGGAAATGGAGCGTCGCGCCCAAGAAGTTATTGATCGCTGCTGGGCCATGGGTGTGCAAAACCCCATTATTGCTATCCACGATGTTGGTGCGGGCGGCTTAAGCAATGCTTTTCCGGAACTCGTGCATGACTCTGACCGAGGCGCAATTTTCCAGCTGCGCGACATTCCTAGTGCCGAACCAGGTCTCTCACCACTTGAAATTTGGTGCAACGAAGCCCAAGAGCGGTACGTGCTCGGAGTTGCTCCTGCGGATGTCGAAGCCTTCATGGAAATCTGCGAACGTGAGCGTTGTCCGTTTGCAATCGTAGGCGAAACGACCGAAGACGAAGTGCTGGTAGTGCATGATGATTTGTTTGCCAACAATCCGGTAGATGTACCAATGGAAGTACTGTTTGGCAAGCCGCCCAAGATGACTCGCACCGTCACACGACAGCAAACAACACTACCAAGCCTGCAAACCGATCAAATCGATGTAGCTGACGCCGTAAAGCGCGTGTTGCACCTGCCGGCGGTGGGCAGCAAAAAATTCTTGATTACCATTGGGGATCGCACCGTTGGTGGCCTGATTGCCCGCGACCAAATGGTCGGTCCGTGGCAGGTACCAGTTAGCGATGTGGCGGTGGCGGCCCGCAGCTTCGAAAGTGACACTGGCGAAGCCATGACCATGGGTGAACGCACGCCATTGGCCGTCATTAATGCTCCCGCATCAGCTCGCATAGCTATTGGTGAAGCCATTACTAACATCGTGGCGGCGGACGTGGCCGAAGTCGAGGATATTAAACTTTCAGCTAACTGGATGGCGGCAGCGGGCACTGGTCAAGAAGACGAACGCTTGTATGACACGGTCAAAGCCGTGGGCGAGGAATTTTGTCCGGCTGTAGGTCTCACTATTCCCGTCGGCAAAGACTCACTAAGTATGCGTACCAAGTGGGATGAAGAAGATACTTCTAAATCTGTCACTTCACCGGTTTCACTTATCATTAGTGCTTTCAGCCCAGTCTGGGATGTGCACCGTACTCTAACTCCGCAACTCTCGGCCAAGGAGCGAACGGTCCTACTACTCATTGACTTAGGGCAGGGCAAGAACCGGCTTGGCGGTTCAGCACTAGCACAAGTCTATAACAAGACTGGCAACGAGACCCCTGACATCGATGCCGAAGTGCTCAAAGGCTTCTTCAAAGCTATCACCAAGCTCAAACAAGAAAATAAGATTCTGGCCTACCACGACCGCTCGGACGGTGGTTTGCTAGCAACCATCAGCGAAATGGCCTTTGCTAGTCGTTGCGGGCTAGAAATCAATCTGCGTAATCTGATGGGCAAAGATACCACAGAAAAACTCTTTAACGAAGAACTCGGCGCAGTTATTCAAATTAACATCGACGATTATGTAGATGTGCAAAAGCTCTTCACCAAGCACATTGGCAAGAACAGCTGCCATGTCATCGGCAAATCCACCGAAGTCCAAGATATTGTCATTAAAGATGGTGACGATGATAAAGAAGTCTTCCGCAGCACGCGAGCGGAACTGGAAACCTGGTGGAGTGACACGAGCTACCAGATTCAAAAACTTCGCGACAATCCACAAGCTGCCAACGAAGAATACGCGGCTATTCAAGATAATTCCGATCCTGGACTTTCCGCTGTAGTACCATTCGAACTCTCAACTACCATGTACAAAACGCAGCCCAAAGTCGCTATTTGTCGCGAAGAAGGTGTAAACGGCCACGTAGAAATGGCGGCTGCTATGGACCGCGCCGGCTTCACAAGCGTAGATGTACACCTCAATGACATCAAGGACGGCAAGGTAGATCTCAATGACTTTGTGGGTCTAGTGGCTTGTGGCGGCTTCAGCTATGGCGATGTGCTTGGCAGTGGCCAAGGCTGGGCCAAATCCATCCTTTTCCATGATGATTTACGCGCCAAGTTTAAAGCCTTCTTTGAACGTCCTGACACCTTTAGCCTCGGGGTGTGCAACGGTTGCCAGATGCTCTCGGCACTTAAAGAACTCATTCCCGGTGCCGAAAGTTGGCCGGCGTTTGTGAAGAACAAATCAGAGCAGTTCGAAGCCCGCGTGCCATTTGTGCAAATCACTCAGAGTCCCTCTATCTTCTTCCAAGATATGGCTGGCGCCTTTCTGCCCATTCCCATTGCTCACGGGGAGGGCTACGCTCAGTTTGCGACCGAAGCCGACGCCCAAAAAGCAGTCGATGATAACCTAGTTGCCATGCAGTTCGTAGATCACTACATGAAACCGGCTACTACCTATCCGTTCAATCCCAACGGTTCGCCAAAAGGCATTACCTCACTCACGACGCCCGATGGTCGCGCCACCATCCTCATGCCACATCCCGAACGAGCATTCCTTACCCGCCAACTATCATGGCATCCTGACGACTGGGCCGAAGAATCCCCCTGGTTCAAAATGTTCCAAAACGCCCGCTTCTGGATTGAAGATACCGATAAAAATTAAGTTTTACGCTTGAAATTTTTGTGAAAATGTAGATACTTAATCTGTAAGAATGTGCTCTGATTTTTGGTGAGCGCCGATTACGGAAGGATGTAATGACTCAAACCGCGTTGTTGTCGGTCTATGATAAGACGGGCATCGAAGATTTTGCTAAAGGGCTCGTAGAGCTCGATTTTACGTTGTACGCTTCAGGTGGTACAGCCCAGAAGTTGCAAGACGCCGGGATTACCGTTAAGGATGCAGCTGAGTTAGCTGGTGGTGGTGCGATTCTTGGCCACCGGGTAGTTACGCTTTCTCGTGAGATCTACGCTGGTCTATTGGCCGAGAATACTCCTGAGGATACTGCGGAGCTAGAAAAGCTGAATATTCCGCGCATCGATCTTGTGTGCTGCGACATGTACCCATTACGTGAAGCCATTGCTGAAACCAATGCGACCGACGAATCCGTGATTGAGAAGACTGACATTGGTGGTCCAACGATGCTGCGCGCAGCAGCTAAGGGTCGTCGCATAGTGCTGTCTCGTGCTGACCAGAGAGGTCCGGTGCTGGACTGGCTCAAAGCTGGTAAGCCGGACGAAGCTGCATTCCTCCGCAAATTGGCCGCTGACGCCGAAACCGAAGTAGCAAGTTATATTCTAGATTCTGCCAAGTGGTTGCAGGGTAATGACCTCTTTGCGCTTACCGGCTATCCGGCAGTGCATCAGCCTAAATATGGTGAAAACCCTTGGCAAAAGACTGCGCACCTATATGGTGTAACAGATAATGATGATCCATTGGCTCTCCACCGCCTAGAGTTGCCACAAGGTGCGGCACCTAGCTACACCAACTACACCGACATTGATCGCATGCTGCAATCAGTTACGCACGTTGCTGCGGTCTTTGAGCGCAACACGGGCACGGTGCCGTGCATCGCCATTGGCGTGAAGCATGGCAACGCCTGCGGTGCTGCGTATGGCGATACCCCGGCTGAAGCCATCAAGGGCATGTTGGAAGGTGACGAACGTGCTATCTTTGGGGGCGCAATTATGGTCAACTTCAAGCTCGATGAAGAAGGCGCCAATCTCATCATGTTCCACCATATTGAGCACGGTAAGCGCTTGATTGATGTTGTGGTCGCTAGCGAAGTAACTCCCGGTGCGCTCAAAGTATTGGAGCGCAAAGGCGACCGCCTCAAAGTATTCACGAACCCAGCGCTGGCTAACTTAAGCGAGCAGACGCTGGATACTTCCCGACGCTTCCGCACGGTTCGTGGCGGTATTATGACGCAAGACAACTACGGCTTTGTTATCGATCAAACCCAAGCCGAACTGGAACTAAACGGCAAACCATTCGTTGGCAAGCTGCACCCAGACCAACTGCTCGCATGGGGCATTGGCATGACCAGCAACAGCAACACCATCACCCTTGCGCGTAACGGCAAAATGATCGGTAACGGCGTAGGCCAACAAGACCGTGTATCTGCCGCTAAGTTAGCCGTCGAACGTGCCCGTTCAGCCAACCACGACACGACTGGCGCCGTAGCCTTTGGCGACAGCTTCTTCCCATTCCCGGACGGCCCAGGTGTCCTTGCCGACGCCGGTATCAAATCCATTCTGACCACTCGCGGCTCCGTAAAAGACGGCGAAGTCCTCCAAGCCATGCTCGACGCTGGCGTAGACTTCTACACCCTCCCAGACGAACTAGGCCGCGGCTTCTTCGGCCACTAAACGCTCATGCTTGCTCTCTAGCAATATATAGGTCAGACTAAAAGTACTATGGCAGGTATTTGGCGAGACCTAGATCGCGCACCACTCGACCCCATCATGGCGGCCAATGAGCGATGGCCAGCAATGGTGGCCGCACATCCCGATGCCATTAAGACCACAATCGGTATTCTGGTAAATGGTGCAACAGGAAGTGTCTGGCGTCCAAGACTAATTGAAGATGCTCTTGTGGAGGCTGTGGATGTAAACGCGGTAGCAAAAAAGTATGACTATTTACCGCCACTCGGGCTCAACAGCTATCGTGAAGGAGTCGCGCGCCTCATTATGGGTGACCCGCTCTACGAAGACAAAGTAGAAAATATGGTCACAGCTCAGACTCTGGGCGGAACAACCACTCTAACACTTGCTAGTAAAGTTTTGGCACGGGCATTCGATCAAGAAAAACTAGGAAGTAAAAAGCCGACGCTACTTTATGATGGTGGCTGGAAAAACCACGAGCAAGTTTTTGGTGATGATTTCCAAATTGAAACCTACGATCATTTGGATGCCAACGGTAAATATAATCACGACGGCCTATTAGAGAAAATTAGTGGTGCGGACCCAGCAACGGTCGTATTGCTGCAAGCCTGCGGTTACAATGACGATGGCATCGATCGCACACCACAACAATGGGCGGAGCTTTTGAACTTAATAGCCGCGAAACAATTACCACTTATTTTGGATACAGCCTATGCTGGATTGGCTGGTCGTTTGCCTGACGATAGGTTTCCTATATTGGCGGCAGCTAACCGTGATATATTTACGGTTCTAGGAATATCTAACTCTAAAAATCTTGGCTTATACGACGGCAGAGTGGGGCTGGTGGCCTTTATGAATGTTGGCAAAGGTACGAACCCACAATACGGTCCTTTGGAAGATTTACTCAAGCGCACAATTCGGGGTATTTATTCCAGTCCGCCGCGTTTCCCCGCGGAAGCAGTGGGTGAGGTGCTTATGGATAAGACAAGTCGGCAAGCTATTGCAGAGGAGATTGGCATAGCACGGATGGATCTCGTGGATCGCCGACGTGCTTTTGCTAGCAGTCTCAATGATGCATTTCCAGGGATCAATGAAGGCAGAGGTTTATTTACCAAGTTATTCCGCGATGGCTTTACAGAACGGCAATTCCAGGAAATTGAAGCCCAAGGCATCCTCGCGCTACGCAGTTCACGTATTAGCATCGGCGGCATCACCAGCGCAAATATACCGCGCGTCGGGGCAGTTATTTCTGAGGTCCTCGAGGCACGCAAATAATTATTCTGTGAACTGTATCTGACTAAAATCGGCCGCGTGATAATCGCATTTGCTTAGTGCTTCAGAAGAGTGCGAGGACAGGATGCCTATGACGGTCATGCCGGCACTTTTGCCCGATTCCACACCGGGTGGAGAATCTTCGAAGACGATGCATTCTGGAGGACTAACGCTCAGCTCTTTGGCGGCAACTAAGTAAATTTCGGGGTGTGGTTTGCCATGCGAGACATGTTCTTCGCCAAGTATGACTTCAAATTTGCCTTGTAAATCTAACGCTTCCAAGGCAAAATCTCTGTTCTTAATAGGAGCAGTGGTGGCAATTGCTGTTTTAATACCACGTCGGTGAAGTTCATCAATAACTTGACTGAGACCTTTAATTTCCTCAATATCTTTCTTGTATAGTTCTCGGTAAAGTGCCTCTTTTTCATCAGCAAACGTGGCTACTTCTTGTGGGTCTAGTTTTCTGCCAAACGCTATTTCTAAGATCTGATCGTTCTTCCGCCCGGAGATTTTATGATGAAACTCCTCTTCGGTCAAAACAATATGATGCTTTGCCAAAAACGTTTGCCAGGCTTTGCGATGATGGGCGGCATTATTGATCATAGTGCCATCCATATCAAAAATAGCAGCTTTTATACCAGCTAAAGAAACCGAAGTTTTAGCCATACAATTTATGTTAACAGTTCAGCAAGACCGTCTTGTTGGAGGGCTAGGCGGAGTTCGCGGGCCATGCGTTGGCCGGTGCTGATGTTTTCGCCGTACATGTAGCTGGAGTAGGGAGTATAGACGATACCAGGGGAGCCTGGGATGCGCATGCTAACGTCGAAGACTTTGAACTCTTCCTTGGGCGGACCGGCGGTGAAGGCGCCTTGCAAAGCGAACGGACCGATGATACCAGGATTGTAGTGCTGCTGCGTGGCTTTCACGAAACCTTCACCAGCTTCGTAGGCTTGGCCGAGCAGGGATTCCTTCATGGTTACGGTCTGGTGGCCGTTCTCAATGTACTTAGGCTGCACATGCTTGAGTACTTCCATTTGCTCGGGAGCAGTGAGGCGGAGTAGACCGTCGAGATTAGTCTGACGACGGGTGTCGGTGCCCAGCAGCTCCAACTCACCAGTCAAGGGTGAGTAGAAATAGTTCATATTGATCTGCGGACCAACAATAAATTCTTCGATGACGGCCGAGGCAAGCGATTCTTCGGTAATTTCACCGGCTGCAACTTTGCGCTCTGCTTCTTGCTTGTAGCTAGCAAGGTCGGACGCTAAGAAAAAGGAGCGCTCATAGCCTCGGTCGGCTTCGTTGGTCTTAATAATCACCAAGCGGTCGATGTCTTCAGGCTTGTCGAACTGCAACGGAACGTTTACGCCACCTTCTTTGAGCAAAAAATACTGGTTTTTCTCTTCATCGCGTTCTTCTTTGCGGACCAGCACGCGGCTACCAAAGATTGGCACACGGAAGTCGTTCTCCACCTCGTTAAAATCGCAATAGACCCAGAAGTAGCGACTGTGCACAAAGACGACATTCAAGTCACGGAGCTGTTGCTGCACCTCGGGCTTGACGACGTCCGCGAAATTATCCACAACGATCACTTGGTCAACGCAGCCCTTGCCGTCACGAGTTTTGTAGTACTGCTCGTACACTTTTTCGCGGCCGCGCTGAGCAACTACAACGGTGCCAAAACCCTCTGCCTTGGCTCCGCGGCAAACATCTAAAGCGCTGTGACCACCAAGAGATGCAATGCGAATATTGCTCTTATCGTAGTCTTTGATGATGTCGGCAATATCACTCTGGCTAATCATCGGGTCATCCTAAAATTTTATCAAGTTGGTCTTGTTCGATGGCATGCTTAATCTCACGAGCAATCCGGCGACCGGTGCTCATGGGTTCGTCATAACGGAGATCGGTGTAAGGTGAACCGTTCACGTATGGATTGGTTCCAGCCACAATGCGAGCAGAAATCTCAAATACAAAGAACTCCAGCTCCGGCGTAATGACGGTTTCGAGGCAGAAGGGACCAAAAAGGCCAACACCGTCAAATTTCTTCGAGGCTTCCACGACTGCCTCACCCATCTCAATAACTTTAGTCAGGAGTGATTCGCGGATAACCAGGGGCATGTTCCCGGTAATGTTGTAGCTGGTCTCGATGTGCAGGTCCAGCTGGTCCTTGGCAGAAATGCGACCCACTGAGTCCACGTTACTTTCATAGCGCTTGTCGAAGCTCATAATTTCCAGCTCGTCAGTCAGCGACGAATGGAAGTAGTGGATGTAGATTGGTGCACCCACAATGTATTCCTGAATAATGTAGCGCTTGCCCGGGTGCTCCTGAATTTTTTCTTCAAACTCTTCGGGGGTGTGTGCCAGGAAGTAACCTTTGCCGCCACCAGCTCCGTCAAACTTAATAATTACTGGCCCGTCAATATCGGCAGCATTTTCGTAAATTTTAGGTAGCGTAAGTCCAGCATTGGCTAACCACTGGCGCTGCTTTTTACGATCAGACTCTTGAGCTAGTACTCCCTTATTCCCGTAGTACTTAGTCTGCAAGGCCTGGATTTGCTCTTGCGGTACAGCCTGCACCAGTGAACCGTGTGGGATGAGGATAGCGTTCTTAGCAGCTAATTGTTCATCATATTTGGGCAAGTCAGCAAAGGATTCGAGCACCAGGATGTCATCGGCGACTTTAAACGATTCGTAGGCTTTTAGGTGGCGGCGTTCGCAGATGGCGAGATTAGCGATTCCTTCGTCGCGAGCGCCCTTTAAGATTTGCAGAGCAGAGTGGCTCGCGAGGGTACAGATTGTAAAGTCACTGGTTTGTGCCACCGATACCTTCCTGTTTATCTTTGCAGCTAGTATACACTATTTGATGCTTTTCCTGAACTGTTCGCTCGCCTATACTGAAGCATGTATATGGAAAAAACTTTTTGTAAAATAAAATGCGGGAAAAATACAATATTTCATGAAATTTTAATAATTGACCCTCATAATTAAAAAAGTTATGAGGATTCTCATCATTGAAGACAGCAAGCAAATCGCCGAATCATTGAGTCGAGGTTTGCGCCCCGCTTATGCCGTGGATATAGCCTTGAATGGCAAAGAAGGTATTGTACAAGCTGAAAGCACTTCCTATGATGTGATTCTCCTCGATCTGACCATGCCTGATGTAGGGGGCGAAGATGTCTGTGCGGCGCTGCGCTTTAAGGGCAATACTACCCCCATTATTATTCTTACAGGCCGAGATAGTGTGCAAGACAAAGTTGAGCTCCTGGACATGGGAGCAGATGATTACATCACAAAGCCATTTAATATCGATGAAGTTAAGGCCCGCATCCGTGCCGCCATGCGTCATCGTTCGCACGTACCTTCCAGTACATCACTAACGCTCGATGACTTAGTGCTGGATCCGGCCGGGCGTACTGTGCACCGTGGTAACAAACCAGTCAAATTACGTCGCAAAGAGTTTGATCTGCTGGAATATATGATGCGTAATCCCGGCAAAACCCTAACGCGCCCGATGATTTTGGAGCATATTTGGGATATGAACGAAAACTTGTGGGCAAATGTGGTTGACGTGCACATCAAGCACTTGCGCGATAAAATTGACCGTCCGTACGGTAGCAGGCTCATTAAGACGGTTCATGGAGTGGGCTATAAGCTGGAGGCGTAAACACCTCTCGTGAAACTAACGCACTAAGAAAGGAGGGGGTGGCATATGAAGAAAGTTTTACACTCAGTCTTGACCGACAAGTCAGCACGCAGTCAGTCAAAGATGCGCAAGCAAGCCGCTAAATCAGCCGAAGCAATGTCCGGCTGGAACGGCCTGCAATAATAGAGTAAGGTAGTGAAGCACCTAGTGACCATCGACTGATATAATTTCACCAATCCAAAAGGAGTTTTACCATTTCTGGACCGCACCCCATTGCAGGCACCTTGTACCGGCGCTTCTTGAAGCCTCGGGCCCGTGATGAAGATGCCCGCCGCCGTGAATTTATTTTTACGGTATTGCTGTTGGCGACTATCTTACTGCTTTTGGTGGCGTTTAGCAGCATGGTAATTAATACTTTGAGTGAGGGTAGCAAGTACGCTGGTTGGCCACCGTATTCGATGCTCATACCAGTTGGATTACTAGTCGGGTTGTATGCCTTGGCACGCCGACGCTTTACCAATGCCGTCGTATACCCTTTGCTTGGCTTGTACCTCGCACTGGGCACGGCGGCTTTATACATTTACGGTTATGCACTGCCCGAAGGATTGTTGGGCTACACCCTGGTGATTATTTTGGCTGGCATTCTCATTTCTTCTCGAGGTGCCGTGATTATTACTATGGTAATTATGGGTAGCTTAGCCGGCTTGTCCTATTTGCAACTCAATCACATTTCTAAACCGGATGTTTCAGACTTGGCTCATCCGTTGCGGGCGGTGGATGCACTAGTCTACTTCTTTATTTTTTTAGTGATTCTGCTAGTTTCGTGGCTGTCTAACCGAGACATTGAGCGTTCGCTGAGTCGAGCGCGATCTTCGGAAGCGGCCCTGCGTAAAGAGCGAAATAGTTTGGAAGTTAAGGTCATGGAACGCACCCGAGAACTTGAACAAGCTCAAATAGAAAAAATGATGGAACTGCACCGCTTTGCCGAGTTCGGACGCCTGAGCTCCTCGTTACTGCATGATCTGGCTAATCCGCTCACTGTTGTATCGCTTAACTTAGAACAAATGGGTGGTAAGCGTGGTTCAGTGCTTATTAATGAAGCTCGGAAGGGCATTGCCCACATGGAGCGGTATGTGCAAGCGGCACGACGGCAACTGCAATACCAGTCCGAGATAAAAGTTTTCTCGGTGCCGAGCGAAATTATGCAGGTGATAGATCTGCTCGAAACCAAAGCCCGGCACCATGCCGTACAGTTTGTGCCTAAGCTTGACCCCACGCTGCAGCTTAAAGGCGACAGTATTCAGTTCGATCATATTATCTCTAATTTGATAGCAAATGCGATTGATGCGTATGAGGGCATTGAGGCGAATACGAAACAGATTGTAGTGGAAGCTAAGCGACACGATGGATTAATCAAAATAACCGTTCGTGATCGAGGTAGTGGCATCAGCGCCAAAGAACTGCCCCGTATTTTTGATGCTTTTTACACGACCAAGGGCAATGAACACGGTACGGGTATTGGCCTGTCCATTGTAAAGCACGCGGTCGAACAAGATTTCTCCGGTAAGATCACCGTTACCAGTAACAAGCGGACAGGCACGACGTTTACCGTGCAGTTACCGGTGACCGCATAAGGAGTATGGGGGGTGGAAGGGCTTACGCGCGCCAAACAACGCGCGAGTACATATCTGGCATCTGTGCAGCTCCCAAATGGCGGCTTCCGTTCGCTCTCAAGTTCGCAGATTAACAGTTTCGCAACTGCTACACGGGAATACGAAACAACCTTTTTCCCCAGCTTGATTTTGAGTGCATTGCAAGGTAGTGGCGCCCCGGAACTAGAGCAGGTTAGGCAAAAACTAACAGCATTCTTGTTGGCTCAAAAGAGCAAGGCGTGGACGTGGAACTATTGGAATCGCAACAGCAATGCATACCGTAAGCTGCCGTACCCAGATGACTTGGATTGCAGTTTTTGCGCTCTTGCCAGCCTGCACCGACAGGTACCCGAAGCACTAACGGGCCGCACCCTTGCTGCGGTAGCGAAAGTCTTAATTGCATGCGAAACCACTCCGGGCGGCCCATATAAAACATGGCATACCACCTCGTCGGCGACAGAGTGGCAAGATGTGGATCTAGTAGTAAATAGCAACATCGCCTATTTTTTGCAGCTAGAAGATATTGAACTGCCTAATATAGTTACCATGACCGAAGCAGCCATTCGCAGGCGTCGCTTTACAACACCGTATTACCCCTCTCAATTTGCTGTATTTTACTTTGTGACGCGCTGGTATCACGGCAAGTCTCTGGCTCTATTACGACGGCATATTATGGATAGTGTCCGTTTGCCCAAAAAGCTATCGAGCCTGGATATATCATTGGCCATCTGTAGCCTGTTGCGAGCAGGAGTTACACCAAATGTCGTGACGCCACTAGTCAAGCTGCTTCTCCGACGACAAGCACAAGATGGCAGCTGGCCCGCGGCAACATTCTCGCTCGATCCCAGTGTACGTGGGAAGGTACATTACGCTGGTGCTGCATCACTCACTACTGCCTTTTGCCTAGAAGCAATCCAGTTGTATGAAGACGCACGACAGATAGTTGAAGCCCGGCCTGTGCCGTCCCCCTATCAGCTGGTGAGTGAACGCATTTCAAAGCGAGTAATGACCATTGAACAAACTGATTTACGACGGGAAGTCCAGCTCTTGTGGAAGTCCATGTTAGCTCAGGATGCCGACAAAGAAATCGGCCTTTTACCATGGCTGGTTGCCGAAGCCGGCCAGTTAACTGTGGGTGAAAGCATCCTGGAACAGCTGGCTGCAGCTAATCTGTGGGGGTGGATGGCATATACCACCTACGACAATTTCTTTGATGAGCAGGCAACGCCCAAACAGTTACCGGCGGCTATTTTTTGCATGCGTCGGCTACTTGTGACCCTGCATGAGACATTGCCTCAGAACGCTGCATTCCAGCACACGGTTTCGACTATTTTAGAGCGGATGGACGCAGCAAACAGCTGGGAGTTGGCGCATTGCAGGGGCAAGTTCGAGGGCCAAAAACTTATTATTAAGCAGTTGCCAAATTATACGGATTACTGGCAATTAGCCGATCGTTCACTGGGCCATACTATTGCTGCTTTAGGTGTGCTACACGCTGCCGGTAAAGATATAAAGGCTTCCCAAATTAGGGCCGTAGAGACTGGTTTGCGGCATTATCTCATTGCGCGGCAACTGCATGATGACGCCCACGATTGGCAGGCGGACCTAGAGCTGGGACAAATTAATGCTGTGGCCGTTCGCGTGCTCCGGCGCTGGTCTCGGATGAACGGACGGTCCCTGACGGAAGGTATTGATCTTAGCAAAGAAGCTGAGCAATTACAGCGCATCATGTGGGAGCGGATAATTGTAACAGTTTGTGCGCAGGTTCAAGAACATTGCCAAGCAACACGCTCGGCGCTTACAGAGGCAGGTTTCACAACCACTTTAGCCGATCGCTTGCTCATCCGGCTGGAGCGTGGGGCCCGTGAAGCCCTTGCCGAACGTGAACAAACGCTGGCGTTTATTAAAGCCTTTTAGACCTGCAAGCTTTGCAACAGTTGTTCTAAAGCCTCTAGTCCTGCAGGGTTCATTGCGAGTTTTTTAAGGTAGCGTTTTGCCTTCGCGTGATAGTCAGTAATCTGTTTTTGGCTGGCCGTTTGCGCGCCGCAGTTCTCAAGAATTGTCACGACTTTGTGCATGTGGACATCACTCAATACTTTGTTCCCCAGCTGCATTTCCAACCACTGGCGATCTGCTTTAGCGGTGTGTGCAAGGGCATAGAGGAGCGGGTAGGTCACCTTTCCTTGCCGGAAGTCGCGGAACTTCGGGTGTGCATTAAAGGCGGTGTGATTCTGGAAGTAATCAGCATAATCATCAACGAGTTGATACAAAGTCCCGCAAGCTCGGGCAAACTGGTCTATGTGCTGTCGTTCGGTAGCGGGCAAATCTAGTAGCTCGGCAGCACATTGCATGGGCAGATTAATACTGTAGAGTGCCGTCTTTAATTCATTTGTCTGGAGTAAATGCGCTTTAGTAATTGGAGTATTGAGCGAGGTGAGATTTAAAATATCTAGCTGCTGGCCATCGTGGACACCAATGTTGGTGGCTTGGATGATCCGCAGTAGCGCAACTTTTTTAGTATCAGAGAGGGTGGGGTGGTTCAGGATAGCTTGGCAGGCGAAGGTAAAAAGCAAGTTGCCAGCGAGCAGTGCCATGGATGAGGGGATATCGCTATCCGGAAAATCCTGCTGGTAAAATCCGAGCATATTGGGGCCGTCATAGCGCACTGTGTCTTGATCCATGATATCGTCATGTACGAGTAGAAACTGGTGATGTAGCTCTAGAGCGACTCCCGCATCCAGAAGGATGTCTGGCGCGGTTCCCCCATAGGCCATATAAGTGGTGCGCAAGAGTTGTGGACGGGAGCGTTTGCCGGCACGCAACACGAGTGCTTGCAGACGTTCCAATAAAAGTTTGGCTTCTGGTGTGGGTGCTAGTGCCTGCTGTTGTTCGAAGACCGTTCGCAAGCGAGCTTCGAGTGCTTCAGTAAAATCGTTAGAAGTTTTTTTCACTTAGTTCTTTCTATGGGCGAGATTCAGTAAGGTGGGGTTGTCGAGCAAAAGCCGTAACTGATCTTTGGCCCACCAAGACCACGTCTGATTATCGGCTTCTAGTGTGTGCACGTACTCCTCCCAACCTAGCCACCGGTAATCGGCTACTTCAGCCGGATTTGGTCGCGGCTCAGTATTAGATTGGGCGATGAAAATTGGGCAAAATTCATGCTCAATAATGCTGTTAAAAGGTGGCGTTTGGTACGTATAGTCTGATACCAGACAGACCAAATCGTGGCATTCCATACCGAGTTCTTCCCGCAAGCGACGGTTAATTGCTGCTTCTAGGGTTTCATCGGGCAAGGGGTGTCCACAGATACTATTCGACCAAACACCAGGCCAAACTTTTTTGGCGAGAGCGCGGCGACTGGTGAGTAGCTCGCCTCGAGAGTTAAAAATGTAGCAGGAGAAGGCTAGATGCAAGCGCGTGCTGGCGGTGTGTGCTTCCAGCTTTGACATAGTCTCGCCGGTGGGCTGCCCATGCTCATCTACAAAAACAATGAGTTCGGAAGTGTCACTGTAGGTTACAGGACTATCCAGCACGATGTTAGGCTGTCCACTGCCGATACTTGGCGAGCAAATTATCTGTGGAGCTATCAAAGCCATCAGCATTTGCTTCCCCAGTTACGGCTCCAAGAATATCTTTGGCTAAGACTTTGCCGAGCTCTACACCCCATTGGTCAAATGAGTTAATGTTCCAAATGACGCCCTGGACAAATATCTTATGTTCGTACAAGGCAATTAACTCACCAAGAGTCTTCGGGGTGAGTTGTGGCAGCAGCAGCGTATTGCTCGGGTGATTACCTGCAAACGTTTTGTGAGGTACAAGCTCGTCGGCTACGCCTTCTGCCCTGACTTCTTCAGCGGTTTTACCAAACGCGAGGGCCTTGCTTTGCGCAAACAGGTTGGCCATGAGTTTGGCGTGATGTTCGCCGACAGCGTGCAATGGTTTAGCAAAGCCAATAAAATCACACGGAATAAATTGGGTGCCTTGATGCAACAGCTGGTAGAAGGCATGCTGGCCATTAGTACCGGGTTCGCCCCAGATCACCGGACCGGTACGATAGTTTACAAACGCGCCTTGCTTGTCGACGGACTTGCCATTGCTTTCCATGTTGCCTTGTTGGAAGTAGGCAGGGAAGCGGTGCAGGTACTGTTCATAAGGCAAGATTGCTTCGGACGCGGCACCAAAGAAGTTGCCGTACCAAACGCCTAGCAATGCCAAAATTACAGGGAGGTTTTGTTCCAGCGGAGCGGTGCGGAAGTGCTGGTCCATCTCGTAGTACCCAGTGAGGAGCTCGTGGAAATTGTCGGGCCCGATAGCTACCATAATACTCAAGCCAATTGCGCTCGTAAGCGAGTAGCGGCCGCCAACCCAGTCCCAGAATGCAAACATATTGTTGGTATCGATACCGAAGGCTTTTACCTCCTCGGCATTTGTGGAGAGAGCTACAAAATGCTTAGCCACAGCCGCGTTATCACCACCCAAAGCGTTTACAAGCCAGTCTCGGGCGGTGCGAGCATTGGTCATAGTTTCGTCGGTAGTGAATGTCTTACTGGCGATAATGAAGAGCGTTTCGGCCGGATCAAGATCTTTGGTGGCTTCCACAAAATGTGTGCCATCAATGTTGGAGACAAATCGTATGGTAAGGTCTGGCTGAGTATAAAACTTCAAAGCCTCAGTGACCATTACCGGCCCGAGATCAGAGCCACCAATACCAATATTCACAATGTTTTTGATCGGCCTTCCAGTGTGCCCTAGCCAGCTCCTACTGCGCACCAGGTCCGCAAATTCGGCCATTTTACTGAGAACAGTCCGGACTTCGGGCATGACATCTTCGCCATCGACAACAATTGGCGTGTCACCTTGGTTGCGGAGTGCCACATGTAATACGGCTCGGTTCTCGGTGGTATTAATCTTCTCACCGGCAAACATGGCATCACGAGTTTGCTCGACATTTCTCGCTTTCGCAAGTGCGAATAATAGTTGCATAGTCTCTTCGGTCACGCGGTTTTTTGAGTAATCGGCAAAAATATCACCAGCTTGGAGACTAAAATGCGTAGCGCGCTCTGGGTCAGCTGCAAAGAGTTCGCGCAAATGTCGATCCTTGAGCTGTTCGTAGTGAGTCTCAAGGTTGTGCCATGCGGGAAGATCGGTCAGGCTCATGACGCGGCCGGGTCAGCAACTTGCTTAAATTTCTCAACCAAGAACTTAATGTCTTCGGTGGTGTGCGCGGCGGAAATCTGCACACGGATGCGAGCTTTGCCCTGCGGTACGACGGGATACGAGAAGCTAACGGCAAAAATCCCTTCGTCAAACAGCTTGGCAGCGGTCTTGACTGACATTTCTTCGCTGAAGAAGATTGGGGTAATGGGGTGTTCGCTGTCCGAGACGTTGAAGCCGGCGGCCTTCATTTCCTCACGGAAGAGACGAACATTGGCAAACAAGGTTTCTCGCAGCTCAGGGTGCTGGTCTACGTAGTCCATCGCAAACAGGGCGGCGCCAGCAATACCAGAGTCGAGTGAGTTGGAGAACAAGCTCGTACGAGAACGCTGCTGCAAATATTCGGCAGCTTCTTTGCGGGTAGCAATGTACGCACCACCAGCACCACCAAGCGCCTTACCGTAGGTGCCGGTAATAAAGTCAACACGGTCGGTTGTACCAGTGTGCTCCATCGTGCCGCGGCTGGTTGCACCCAATACGCCTACGCCATGCGCATCATCTACCATGACTAGTGCGCCGTACTTGTCAGCCAAGTCGCAAATTTCCTTCATGGGAGCGATGTGTCCGTCCATCGAGAATACGCCATCGGTGGCAATCACTTTCAGACGCTTATCTGCGACTGTCTTGAGCTTTTCTTCCAGATCAGCCATGTCCATGTGCTTATAAATGAGCCGTTCACTCTTGGTTAGACGGACGGCATCAATAATAGAAGCGTGGTTTAGCTCGTCGCTAATAATGGCGTCTTCTGGCCCAAAGAAAGTCTGGAACAATCCCACGTTGGCCATAAAGCACGAGCTATAGGTTAGGCAAGCCTCAGTACCCAAGAATTCGGCGGTTTTCTTCTCTAGGTCTTTGTGAATCTGCTGCGTACCACAGATAAAGCGAACTGATGCGACACCAAAACCCCAGCGCTCGAGCGCTTTGTCGGAAGCTTCGGCTAATTCTGGGCGACCGGAAAGACCAAGGTAGTTGTTTGAGCAAAAGTTAAGGAGTTTCTTGCCATCAATGGTAATTTCGCGGCCCTGCGGTGATTGCAGCACACGCTCTTCTTTGTACAAGGATTGGTCGCGAATGCTTTGCAGCTCCCCGACGAGAATGTTTTGTAGGTCAGTATACATGGGCAGGTCCCTCCTTCAAGCTTAGCTCTATTGTAGTACAAAAATATCGATGAAAGGTGCAAAAAAGCGCTGGCGGGCTAAAACTAAAACTTAAACACCAGCTTTGGCTTGGCGTTCATTTGCTGCTCAAAATGTTCAGGGTTAAATTCGCTAAGCGGCACAATGGTGTCCTGGCCACCGTTGAGGATGACATTCCAGACTTTGTCCTGGATACCGTTGCTGTGGTTGGACAGCACGCGCTGCGTGGTTTGCCAAGTCTTAAAGATTTCACGCCCGATAATGCAGTGAATAGTTACACCGCGAGTAATGAGTCTTGAGAAGCTAGGAATGGTTAGATCGCCATCTTTAACTCCAAATAGGACAACTTGACCACCGCGTCGTACGGAGTCAATCGTATTGTTGATGGATGATTGGGGGCCTGCCATTTCCAGAGCCACGTCGACGCCCTTGCCATAGGTAAGCTCCATAATGCGGGCAATGACTTCGGAGTCGCCTTCCCAGCTTTGTTCTTTGTGCTTTGGTTCGATGAGGATTGTTTCGTCGGCACCAAGCTGCTTAGCCATTTCAAGGTTTGCCGGGTTTACGTCGGCCATGATAACTTTGGCGGCACCAAAGTTTTGGGCAAGCAGCAGGGCAAACAACCCAATTGGGCCGCAGCCGAAGATGGCAACACGCTGGCCACGGACATCTACCTTAGTAAGGGCGTGGACGGCATTACCGAAGGGATCAAAGATAGCAGCAACTTCTGGGCGTACGCGCGTTTCGTCGATAGACCAGAGGTTCTTAGCCGGCAGTTTCACATATTCGGCAAATACGCCATCGATGCTGATGCCCAGGATAGCTTCGTTCATGCACACATTGGCCTCACCAATGCGGCACTGATAGCAGCGACCGCAGGTGACATGCGAGTCACCGGTTACCAGGCTGCCGACTTCAATCTTGGCTTGGTTGAGTGGATCAGGGTCGGAATACAAGCTGCTCACCATGGAGCCAGCGGCAACAATCTCACCCAAAAACTCATGTCCGACAATCCGCTGGGTTTTGCCCTCGCGCTCGAGGCTGTCGTGGAACAAATCCTTAAACGCTGCGCGGTACCAGAGGCCACGGTCGGAGCCACAAACGCCGGCGTACTTCATCTTCAGAATGACTGAGCTGGCATCGGCTGGATTATTCGCTTCGTCCAGCTCGGGCATGGGCAGGTCAACTTTAGTAAAGCCGCGGGACTGCTCCCACGGTTGGTTGGCAATATCAATAACAAGTCCTTGCATACTTCTAGTGTACCGGTCTGACAGCCCGCAAGCAAATCACCCCATAGGGAGATTATTGACATAGTTTAATAATATGTTAGATTATAGATAATGACTCATAGTACGTTAGATATCCCCCACATGCTCAAAGGTTTTAGCGCTGACCAAGCTATAGACTTTGCACATGCTAACTTTGACGACCTGAGTTTACGCACTAGGGTAACAAGGGAATTTAGAGATGCGCAAATCCCGGCCGTACTTGAAGTGTTACGCCAGGACGCACAACTCGCAGTTATCACTGGGCGTACCGGAATAGTCCATGGCCAACTAATAGGACTGACGGCGTTACGGGATCAGGGCAAGATTGATCAGTTGCTGCCCAGCTCTGTTGACACCCCCAGAGAATTTGCTCGACAATTAGCCCGTTCCCAGCCCTTACATATTCAGCTTTGCCGAGAGCAAATTGCACGACACTGTGGCGAATATGCGCAGTTCATGGATCACCTCGTAGAAAGACACGCTGCCCCTGATAAACAATTACCCTTTGCCACTGGTCTCGTGGAGGCATATAGAATAGCAAATCAGCATCTGCATGTGGCTCGAATTCTTGCTAACTAGGCTTCCAGCTTAAAGCGCCAGAACAGTTGTCGTAAAAATCATTAAAGTGCTGCATGAGCTCACGGAGAGCTGGTGCGGGTTCACCAAATTCGTGGTCATCTATTTGGCGGATGGGCATGATTTTGCTGGAGGTGCTGGTGAGGAAAGCAGCATCATATTGTTCCAAACTGTTGCGAGGAATTACTTGCTCCAACACCCTAAAACCTTGCCGCTCGGCAACTTGCAAAACAGCTTGGCGCATTACTCCAGCCAGAATGCTGTCCTGAGGGGCGCCGATGATAGTTTTATCCTGCAATACGAAGAAGTTTGTACGGGTGCCTTCGCGGAGAGTATCTGAACCATCAAGTAACAGGGCATCGTAGGCTCCAGCTGTTTGCGCTGCTTTATAGGCGAGATAGCTCGGCAACATATTAAGAGTTTTGGCAGTTGGGTAGGCACGCTCCAGGCGAGTAGTAATGCAGACTGCACCATCCCGGTATAATTTGCGATCTGGGAAGTGCGGGTTCAGCGACAGAATGTACAGCGTAGCTTCCTCGCGACCGGCGCCACCAATTAATAAAATTTTGAGATTTGCGGTTGTTAGCTGATTGGCTTCAATCAAGGCGGTGACATTTTTGGCCACAAAAGCTTCATCAAAAGGATGATCTAGCGTAATAACCTCAGCCGAGTGCATGAGCCGGCCATAGTGTTGCTCGGCAAAATAGGGGATGCCCTGGTGCACCCGGATAGTCTCGTATACGCCGTAACCGTAGCTATAGGCAATGTTATCTAGCGGCACCACTGCCTGACTGACGGGCAACAGCTCACCATTGCGCGAAAAATACTGCTCACTCATGCTGGCATTATACCTAAGTTACGCCGTCTTCACCTTAGCCAAATCGGTGGCGAGCTGTTTAAACTTTTCTTCGTCTACAAGTGTGGGACGAGATTCGCGGGCTCCCTCCCAGTAGACTGCTGGACTATACACTTCAAAAATATGTGCATACTGGACCTCACCAGCGACAATGGTTACGAGAACGACAGTGCAAGGGCCGTCGATCCCAAAGAATTTGCTCAATTCTGGGGTCACTTCAATCCGTCGCACCGATTGCTCCCGACGCTCAAATGGCAAACTCTGGCTGCGGAAGGCTTTGCCCATCGACATCCCGCCGCGCATTAATTTTTCGACCTCTGGGAATAAGCCCACGGTCTCGGCAACAAAGCTCACGGCAGAGAGCTCCAAATTTTGGCCAGTAGCTACCGTGTAAGTTCGGCTCAGGCGGTAGAACAGGTTTTGTTTCAACACTTCCAGTTCTGTCGGCCCAAATTGTGCTTCGAGTATGTCGCTGGAAAGCCCCATGGTTTTATCCAAGTATCAGCGGTTGGGCTGGGAGTTTGCGCCGTTCTTGCAGATAGGTCATGGCATAGAACAAACAAGAACTAAACTCGGGCGAGATTACATCGTCCAAGCCACGAATGTTCGAGAACATGTCGCCGCGAAATTCCATGCTCCACTCAGCTTTTTTAAACGCCGCTTTCAGTTCCTTGTCGCTCATTTCTTCCATCACGGTCAGATAGAAGAATTGCGGGTGACCACCCCGGCTCAACTCGCGCAAAAAGGCTAACGGAATAACCTGACTACGTTGCTGACGACCCAGCTCATCCATATCTAGGCCGGTTTCTTCGCGGATTTCCCGCTTAATCTCACTCGTCACGTGTGCTACTAAATCTGTGATGTCGGCTTGGGGTGATTCTACGGTGCCACCAACTGAGGCCAACATGCCAGAGAAAATGCCAATCCTCTTGTGCCGGGGCATCATGTGGAAATACCAATACCCATGGCTGCGGAAAGCTAGAACCGTGGAAACGCCGATATTATTGACCATCTGCGACTGATTGAGTGGGCGCAACTGATTATCGTCGCCCAGGTCTTCCAGCCGCATAGTAGTGAGCACGTCGTCGTCCAGTGGATAGTCGAGACTTAAGGTGGTGCGTACCTCGTCAAAGTAGTGGCTGCGTTGCAGCTTCACACTATATTTGCCATCGGCTTGTTTTTGAAGATCGGCGACGCGCAGGGTAGGGCCATTCGTGATGTGTGGGTGCTCGGCTTGATAGGCAGTGAAGAGGTCATTGGTACGAGCCTCAATCTCGGCGGGCAGCTGATATTCGGTGAGCGGGCCATCCACACTAATGGTAGCGCCAGGCTCATCAATGAAGTTCACTAGCTCATAGTAGGGCAGTTCTAGGCCGCGCGTCTGATCTTGAAACTGCAACTCCAAGCTTTTGCGCTGGCCGTTGTAGTACTGAAAAGCAGCGTTGTAATCCACAAAGCTCGTCCTGGGCAAACCGATTTGGCTGCGGTTAAAAAGCAGGAGGTCAATAAAGTCTTCGCGGTAAAAGAAACGGCTCCGGGCATACTGGTAGTGGTCGGACACAACTTTCCAGTTGCTCTTAATGTCATGTACTAACTGGCTAATATCTTGATACATATCCTTAATGCTAGCGTAAGTTTGTACAAAGATAAACAAAAATACCAAAAGCGCTTGACAACCTATTAGGCAGAGAGTAACATTTAACCATATGGTTGAATATGCATTATCACTAGACGGAATATTTGGCTCGTTGGCAGACCCTACCCGGCGCGATATCTTGGCGCGACTGCAGTTAGGGCAGCTGAACGTGAGCGAAATTGCCGCACCGTACGATATGTCACTGGCAGCCGTGAGCAAACACCTTAAGATTTTGGAACAGACGAAATTAATTATGAAAAGGAGGCGGGGCAAAGAGCAGGTCGTTTCACTGCAACCCGATGCGATGATGCAAGCAGCAGATTACTTTAAACAGTACCAGCAAATGTGGGCTGATAGGTTCGATCGTTTAGAAATGTATTTAAATGAGGAGGAATAATATGGCACAAATGAACGTAATTAAGGACGCCGAGAACAAAACATTAATCTTTGAACGCGTATTTCCTGCATCTCGCGAGCGAGTGTGGGCTGCCTGGACCAACGCTGAGCAAATTGCCAAGTGGTGGGGTCCGCGCGGCTGGACCACTGCGGTTAAGGAATTTGATTTTAAACCAGGCGGCCACTTGCTGTACAGCATGACGTGCAACGATCCGGATCAGGGCGACTTTTACGGTCAGACCCACTGGGCCAAGAGTGTCTACGAAGTGATTGATGAGGCAAACTCATTTGAGTATCAAGACTACTTTACTGACGAAAATGGCACAGCAAACGAGGAAATGCCCACCATGACTATCCACATGGAATTTACCGAAACGCCCGACGGCACCAAGGTATCCTCTAAGACGATCTTCCCAACCCAAGAAGCCTACGAGCAAACTGTGGCTATGGGTGTTGTGGAAGGTGTGGGCCAGACTTGGGATCGTTTGGAAGAATTACTGGGCAAGGAGGCTTAGGATATGCAACTAAGTGTTACGCCAGGCAGTTTTACTTTAGAACGAACTTTTAAAGCGCCCGTGGGTCGAGTGTACGAGGCCTTTGCGGAAAAGTCTGCTAAAGAAAAGTGGTTTCACGGTCCAGACGATTCACCAGATCAGCACGAGCTGGACTTCCAGGTTGGCGGCCGTGAGACCAATGAGGGTAAGTTCCATGATGGTACGACGCACAGTTTCGAAGCGCTGTATTACGACATTGTGCCCGAAGAACGCATCATTTACACCTACGAGATGCATATAGAAGGTAAGCTGATCTCGGTATCCTTGGCTACAATTGAATTTACGACCGACGGTGAGCGCACGCATCTAAAGTTGAGCGAAAGCGGTGTGTTCTTGGATGGTTTTGATAAGCCGGAAGTTCGACAGCGAGGCACCGAAGAATTGCTGAATGCCTTGGCAGCAAGTGTAGAATAGGTAAAACGAAGGAGGATTATGCAGAAAGCTCTAGAGAAGTTAGGAAAACAGAAACCGAAAGTCTATGCCCACCGTTGGGCGGCCTTGTACGTCTTGTGTGGGGGCACCCTAATGATTGTGCTCGATACTACCATTGTTAATGTAGCGCTGCCTTCGATTCGTCAGGCACTGCACTTTTCTGAGGCGCAGCTGGCATGGGTGGTGAATGCATACCTCCTAACATTTGGCGGTTTTCTGCTGCTGGGCGGCCGTCTGGGTGACCTCTTCGGCCACCGCAAATTATTTTTGACAGGGCTGGCGCTGTTTACGGCTGCGTCGGTGGCGTGTGGACTTTCCCAGTCGCAGGCGCTCTTGATAATTGCCCGAGCTATCCAGGGGTTGGGTGGTGCAGTGGTGTCGGCAGTAGGACTATCGCTGACCATGGATCTGTTTACTGAGCCTGGTGAACGAGCCAAAGCGATGGGAATCTTTGGCTTTGTGGCGTCTGGTGGCGGTAGTGTGGGCGTATTGCTGGGCGGTATTCTGACGGATGCGCTCAACTGGCACTGGATCTTTCTAGTCAACGTACCCGTGGGCGTAGCAGTGTATCTGCTGGCACGCAAATATCTACCGAATATCCCCGGTGATGTCGCGGCACGCAAGCACTTGGATGTCGCAGGGGCAATCACAGTGACGACTTCATTGCTGGCTGCAACCTACGCGATTGTAAATGGCAATACGTCCGGCTGGACATCGTTCCAAACGCTTGGCCTACTCGGATTATCTGCAGTGCTCCTTGGCGTATTCGTGCGCATTGAATCAAGAATGAAGCACCCGCTTATTCCTCTCGGTCTGTTCAAAATCCGCAATGTAGCTTTCGCAAATATGATCGGGGTATTATGGGCTGCCGCCATGTTTGCCTGGTTCTTTATCTCGGCACTGTATATGCAGCTGGTGTTGGGTTATAACCCACTGCACGTGGGCCTGGCATTTTTGCCGGCGAACCTCATTATGGCGGTGTTCTCCATTAGTTTGTCGGCGAAGCTGGTGATGCGCTATGGCATCAAGAAGCCGCTGGCTATTGGTTTAACAATTGCCGCGGTAGGTATGGTACTCTTCGCACGCGCGCCAGTTGGTGGGCGTTTTGTCACTGACATTTTGCCAAGCATGCTGCTCTTGGGTATTGGTGCGGGTATGGCCTTTAATCCGGTGCTTTTGGCAGCTATGAATGATGTACCGCAGCACGAGTCTGGACTAGCTTCTGGTATTGTGAACACTTCGTTCATGATGGGTGGCGCGCTCGGCTTAGCAATCTTAGCAAGCTTATCTGCGGCCAAAACTAAGGCGCTCTTGCCGAGCAGTGCTTCGCCGCTTCATGCATTAACCGGCGGGTACCATGCAGCATTCATCGCCGGTGGTATATTTGCAGCTTTGGCGGCGCTCATCGGTGGGACCTTGCTGGTCATTAAGAAAACAAGCATGGCCCATGGCATGGAGCCGGCACCCGAACAAGTAACTGCCTAACTAATTAAAGGAGAAAATTATGACCAAAATTACCCCATTTTTGTGGTTCGAACAAAACGCCGGCGAGGCTATGGAATTCTACAAATCGGTCTTTAAGGATGGCAAGATTGGCGAAGTGCACAAATTTGGCGATGAGGTGCCAGGGCCCAAAGGTGAAGTCATGACAGGTACATTCACCATTTGCGGTCAGGAATTCATGGTACTGAATGGCGGACCAAATGGTGACCAATCGAAGTTTACGGAAGCCATATCGTTCTTTGTAACGGTTGATACGCAGGAAGAAATAGACTACTACTGGGAAGCCCTCACGGCTGATGGTGGCAAGCCAGGTCCCTGCGGATGGCTTAAGGATAAGTATGGCGTGAGTTGGCAGATCGTGCCGGCACGTATGACCGAACTCTTCAGTGATCCCGACCCAGCACGGACACAGCGCGCTGTACAAGCTATGCTGCAGATGGGAAAGCTGGACATTGCCGAGCTGGAACGCGCCGCCAACGGCTAGTTGGTATGGTGATCATCTTCCCCAAGTTTGTCGAGTAGTTCGGACAGTTCTTTCGTGGATAATTTGCCGCAATCGATATTGCGCTCCAGCGCTATAATATAGCCCTGGAGCACCCGCTTTATACGTAAAGCATCTTCGCGCCAAAAAAGTCCAATATTGTAGGGCTTCTCTGAGTTTAATATGCGGCTCATAACCTTGACGGTACCAAAAATTGGACCGACGGTAGCAGTGGCATTAAGAATATCGGTCACATTGATGCTGGTAACTTCCGCGCTACGCCAAAACGTGCGCTTGGTGACCGTTAACTTAGCCCGATCTACCGTGACGGTATCAGGGAAAATGGTCATGGTTGTTTTGGCTGTCGTCAGAATGTCGTTGGAACCTACTATGGCTTCGCGGAGTTCTTTGCGCACTTCTTGCGGTGTTTGTTCACGAATCTCGCCTTCGACTTCGGGTGGTGGTGACTTCTGGTTAGTCACACTGGGTTGCTCTGCCATAGCCGCCTCCTCAGTTAGTAGTTCTAGTATAGAGGGGTTTGCCAGCGAATGAAGTTGAAAATTTTACCGTCAATGCTGGGCAGCATCCAGCATAAGCTGGTGCAGCTTGCGGACAGTATTGATATTGCGCATCGTCATGAAAGCATACAGTGGGCCGCCAATCAGTCGCCTGGGAAGCCGTGACCTGGTTACGTGGACTCGGTCAACTCTCCAGACGAGTGAGCCGGGTACGTACTTGAGGTCCTCAATGTCTGCATTACTCCCTAGATCGTCACCGGCGGTCGCTTTGTCCGCCTCTGGCCATAAAAATATAATCTCACAGCGCATATTCCCGTCGGTCACCCAGGTGTCGGGTACTTGCTCGACTAGTGTGTGTACTTGCTCAAGATTGCGCAGCAGCACCGGTACGGGCAAGGCAAACGCACGCTGAATAGCAGCCTCAATAGACTTTGTGAGCTCAGGCGTATCATTGGAAGCTGCCTCAAAGACAATGTTGCCCGAATTAATAAACGTTTTTACCCGCGTGAAGCCGAGCTTTTCGAAGGTAGTCTTAAGCTTGGCCATTTCGACCTTGCCTTTGCCACCTACGTTCACGCCACGTAACAGCGCTACATAGATCATGTACGTACTATATCACCCGGTTAGCTTAGGCATGTAGCAGGAGTAGGACATGATATACCACGAATGCCGGCCAAACACAGGCCTTCAAAAAGGCGAGAATAATATTCCAAAAGCCGTCAACCTGCCCCACAAAATAGACGAGGGCACCGATCCAGGCTACAAAAAATACAAAACCTGCTGGACCTTTTTTGTTAATCACTTTTACCCGATTTTCTTTAGTCATATGAGATCTCCTCTACAGCTGAGTATACGCCCTTGCTCAACAGCCATCTATGATCGGGATCACGGTACCAAAAACTTATGGACGGGGAGGTGGTGTTTGCTGGCCAGCAGCGCCACCGCCATTGGTACTAGTGGTGGTTTGTTGCTGACCACCGCCCGCACCTGGTGTTTGAGTGGCAGTGGCCCGGAAGCAACTAACCGAGTACGGAAAGTCTTGAGTCATTACATAGTGGTACATGGTAACGGGTTTTTTATCGAGGGTGATTTGGCTGACGATGCCGTGGCACTCGTCTAGATCGTCAGTGGTGAGGACATTGTTGGTACCAACGGTAGGTCCGGTGATGGGAAAGCCGTCGAGCGCAAAACCAATGACCGTGGAAACACTAATATCTTTAATGCAGGAGCTGAGCGTGTGGTAGTGGTACAGACCATCCTTTTCGGGGTGGCCATCGCAGTTGTCTTGGACTTCCCAAGCACCAGCATCGCGACCACCAGCATCAAAGCCATTAAACAACGCAACACCGGTAAGCATGACCCCGGATTGCCCGCCCATACAGTTGGGGTTGCCGTAGGTAGGCGTGGTAGGGAGACTGTAGGAAAGATTCTGGCTACTAATGGTGTTCGGGTTGCGGTCGTAGGCGTACGCTGCGTCAGTGCTGGCGATAGGAAAGACGCCTGTGGGATGGTCGGGTAAGTCATTGGTGGTGAGGGTTCGGGTGGTGCCACTGACGGTATTACTAAAGCTGGCTTGCCAGACTTTACTGCCGCTGACATGGGCTTTCTTGTTCAGATCGTACTGCGTGTTATTGTTGGTGAACCATGGGCCGCGTGTACCGGCACCGCCTTGATCGGTTTGCAGATTGTGGGCGTACTGTGTACAGGTGTACACGTACCCTTTCTTTGCGCCGGTAGTAGAGTATTTACCATCTCCTACGGGCAGTAATCCATTAGCATACTTGTTGCCGTAATTTTTGTTAGCATCGAGCTGTAAACCAGTGGTAGTAGTGGCGGTAGTGTTTAACTTGGTTGTTGCTGTGGTTGGAGTCGTGGAAGTGGCAGCTTTGTGTTGCGGGTGCAATCCCTTATTAATTTGGGCATAGGTGTAGTACACGCACGCACCGATGACTATGACCATAAAAATACTGAGAGCCACACGTCCTGCGCGCCGCTTGCGAGGCGTGGCGGGAGCTTCACTGGTTGTGTCCAGCGAGTCGTATTTGATAGCGTGTTCTGGTTGGGGAGTTGGGGTTGTCGCTTCTGGTTCAGAATCGGAATTATTCTGGCCGGAAGTACCGAAATAATCAGGATCACTCATACTGCTAACAGTTTAGCATAAGCATTTGGGTGAAAATCAAGCAAGAATTTAGAATGAAGAATCGTCGGGTGGGCGGAACGGTGATTTGAGCGATTTCGGGCTTCGACGTTCGGTTCGAGCGACCACCCGGCCACGAATAAAGAGAAATAAAACTAGCACGATTAAACTTAAAATAAAGGCTGAAGCGGCCAAAACAACAAGGATGCGGCTAGACACAGAAAAGAGCATACGCTCAGCTTAGCAGGAGTCGAAGCTAAGTAATGTAAGAAGTTATACTTTGTGACAAATATTACTGCTCAGCAGCTTGGGCGCTCTCGATAAGTTTTGAACCGCCGCGTTCTTTCCAGCGGTCGAAAGTTGGACTGCTCCCGTTATGCCGCTCGCGCCACATATTGAATGCATCACGACTGTACACTACTGTCTGCGTGTCAGCCAGGCCTTTGCCCTGCTCGAGGTTATTAGCTGCACCCGGGCCACCATTGTAGGCGGCAGCCACTAACTCCACGGTGTTGGTCCAGGTGGGGCCTTGTTGCGCCGTGCCAAACTGATCGCGCAAGAAAGCCAGGTACGCTGTACCAAATTCGATACTGGTCTGCGGATTGCTCAGGTCATAGTGATCAACCGGCTGCTTAAGATACTTGCTGGCAATATCTCCGCCAGTAGCCTGGGTAATTTGCATAAGTCCTTTGGCTTCACCGCTGTCTGCCCCAGGATCGCCACCGGATTCCAGCGTCATAACTATGGCCACTAAATTCGGGTCTACATTGTACTTTTTAGCCATAGTGTTTATAGGTCCACTCCAATGCTTCACGGTGTCGGGAACCCAGGGTGCGGTAATCCCGGCGGCTTGGTACGGGAGAGGGACTTGCTTATCGTATACCAGGCGGCCAATACCCACACCAGCCAACGTCAGCACCACGCCAGTAACGAGAAAGAGTAAGTCACGTGGCTTGGGGGGACGGAGACGTGGGCGCTTCATACTTTTATGATAGCAGCATGTGGTTATGATTCCTGTAAAACAGACAGCACATTGCCGGATGGATCGGTAAACCAGGCAATGTCCGGACCCATCTGGTGTTCCAACCCGCGTAAAATGCCTTTATCATCCTGAGGCATCTGTGGATTGTTGTAGTGCTCAAACTTTACGCCGCGCTCGGTAAGTCCATCGACTGCGGCATCGATATCTTTTACCACAAAGTTCAGAATTGTGTAAGTAGCAGGCTGGTGGTCCGGCTTGTCATAAACAAACACTTCATGACCCCCAAACAGCTGGAGATGCAGACCCATGTCATCTTCTTTTACTTTGACTCCGAGTACCTCACTGTAAAATTGCTTCGCCTCGGCTAAGTCGCGAACCGAAAAGCCACTAAAGGCTGGTGCTTCTTCTAACATATCTTCCTCCTTATAGCTTTAATTATATGCTCACCACACAATAAGGTTGGTGAGCGGCTGGAATGTCTGAGGATCGATGACATACACCAGGTAATTTTGTAGTTGAGGATTTAAGAGCTGCATGGCACGCGAGGGCTTCACGACGAGGAGATTCTGGTCCAATAATAACTCTTCGATGGTGCCTGCGATTTTCTTACGTTTCACCTGTCCCCCGCGGTAGCCGGTGTTTGGGTCAAACCAGACGGATTCCACTGGAGCATCTTTGTAGTTCAGCGGCAATACTGCGACTTTGTGACCAATATACTGAGTGCGAGTTCGTGCGATCAGCTCACCCAATTGCTGGACGTTCAGCGATTCGAGTTGTTGGGCCTGTACTTTCTTGATGTGCGCATCCAAACTTTCGAGGCTGAGGTTTGGTTGTTGTCCGGGTGTAATGGTGCCAGGGTTAAGGTACCCCGTGCGACCGAGTGCGTTTAGTTCATCCATAAGTGCTGATTCTGAACGCTCCGCTTCGTATTTAGCGGCCTGCGCGATAGCCTGTGATGTCAGCACGGTTTGAAAATTTGCTATCAGCAAGTCACCCGAGACGGGTTGTGATGAGTCGTCAGCCATACATTTACTTTACCAGAGGAAGGCAAAACAGTGGTGTATATGGTGCATATAGGACCTCTTGCCAAACTAAGGTACAATACTGCTTATGGATACCGCGACAACCTCTCGCAAAATAGTTATTGTTGAAGATAACGCCAGCTTAGCTGAAATATATAAGACCCGCCTGGAGATTCTTGGCTACACCTGCTACATCGGTTACAACGGCATTACCGCGCTGTACTTTATCCAAAAGGAACTTCCTGATCTCGTGCTCATGGATCTGATGATCCCTGACATTAGCGGGGCTGAAGTACTAGAAACCATGCGTCGTAGTAACTGGGGCAAAAACATCAAAGTACTGGTTATTTCTAACTTGAACGAAACAGATGCACCACCTAATTTGCGCCAACTCGGCATCGAGGGCTATATCGTCAAGGCCAATATGACCAATGATGACTTGGACCAGTACGTCAGCAAAGCACTGAGTGCTCCTTCGTCAGCAGCCGCTCCTGCTACACCCCCCTCTGAGCCGGCAGCTCCTGCCGCCGCCTAGCCGCTTGAAAAGAATTAGCATTGATCATTTTGCCGTAAGCGATTTCCTGCTATAGTACCTCGTAAGATGGGTGGTTTTCTTAATGGGGTCAAGCGGTTCGTGCCCGACCGGCTGGTGAGGCTGAATTGGCTGCGCTGGACACCGTGGTTGTTGGTTGTGGCAATCGTTGGTGTAGTGGCGCTTACGGGGCTGGCCCGTCACGAAGCTCAAGGGCGTGGAAGCGATCATGCAGGACAAGCCTTTGCCGACCAGACTGCTGCCATTACTCAAGCTATTAACAATGAAATGGTGAACTACGGCAATGTGCTGGCCGGGTTCCGCGGCCTCTATGTTTCAACCCATGGATTGAACTCCGCAAGCCTTGATAGTTATCAGCAGTCACTCAATATTGCCCAGAATTACCCGGGGCTGAGTGCGGTAAGTTTTGTAGCCGATCAAGGCGGTGCGCAAGAGCAGTTTATCGTAAAGTATACGGCGGGCAGTCAGGCCAGCGGTGCGGATTTGTCGACGGATACAGCGGTGCGTCAGGCGCTAGAACATGCTCGTGACAGCGGCCACCTGACTATCAGTGCGCCACTTAACAACAACCAGAGCATGAGTATTATCTTGCCCGTATACCAAACGCAGGTAACGCCCGAAACCCAAGCAGCACGGCAAAGCCAAGTGGTGGGCTTTATGAAAACGGACATTTCATTGGCTAGTTTCTTTGCCAATGCGTTTGGCGGGGGCGGTTTTAACGGAGTTACATTGCAGATTTATGATCGCCAAGCTGCCAGCAGTGCGGCCTTATACAGTCAGAACGTGCTTTTAACAGATAAAAATAGTACCTATCATCGGGAGCAAACGCTGACAGTCGGTGAGCGGTCGTGGCGACTCGTTGCTCGTGCACCTGCCAATTTTGTAGCGACTGACACAGGTGCCCATATCCAAACAGTAGTATGGCTGGTAGGCGGTGCTGTATTGGTGCTGCTCATAGCCTGCCTTATCGTGGACGCGGCAAATCGTCGATCGGTGGCGGCGCGGGCTAGTCGCCTCAACATGGATTTGAGTGACGAACACCAAAAAGCCCTGGCGCAACAAACTAAGAACGCTGCTATTTTAGCTAGCATTGCCGACGGCGTTTTTGCGCTAGACATGGACGGCAAAGTGATTTTGTTCAACAAAGCTGCCGCGGCGATTGTGGGCCGCAAGGATATCGAGGTACTTGGCAAGCATTTTACGGCTGTGTTGGAATTTAAGTCTGACAGCGACCAGCCGGCTGACAGATTCGTGCAACGAGCTCTGGATGGGGAAGTGGCCAGCGCACCACACACGACAGTACTTTTACTGGCAAACGGTCAAGAAGTGCCCGTGGCTACTACAGCCGCACCGATTCTGGATGAAGTAGGTAAGCAATTGGGTGTGATTGTTATCTTCCGAGACATCAGTCACGAACGAGAGCTGGAAAAATCCAAGACAGAGTTCGTTACCTTAGTGTCCCACCAGCTCCGGGCGCCACTGACTGCCATGCGCCTGTTTGTCGAGATGCTCCTGGACGAGCAAGCTGGATCCCTTACTGATAAGCAGCGAGACTATCTGGTAAAGGTTGAGCTTTCTACGGCTCGCATGATTGATTTAGTCGCCGATTTTCTCAACATCTCACGGATCGAGCTCGATAAACTAAAAATTGATCCTAACCTAACCCAGATAGAAGATTTGGTGGAACACGCCATCGAGGCTCTCCGCCCCTTGGCCACCCAAAAACAGTTAACGCTGAATTATGATAAGCCTTCGCTCCCACCCGTCGCCGTCGAAGCTAACTTGTACAACCAAATTGTGAATAATCTGGTTAATAATGCCATTCGCTATACGCCATCGGGCGGCTCAGTAACGGTGAGCCTCAAGCGTACTGATGAGGGATACTTGCTAGACGTCCAAGATACGGGTATTGGCATTCCGCAGACGGCCGGGGACAAATTGTTTGAGCGCTTTTATCGAGCCGATAACGCTAAGCGTGTCGAAGCCGAAGGTTCCGGGCTTGGGTTATATCTTGTCAAAAAGATTCTGGAGCTCAGTGGTGGTAAGGTGTGGTTTGATTCTGAAGAAGGTAAAGGCACGACCTTCCATGTACTGATTCCGCTGACCGGGATGTCACCGAAAGCAGGCGGCGCTACCCTTGAATCTTAACGACAGGTATAATGACCCATCATGGAGGAAGTGACACAGCCGGTTCTAGCTAAGTCCCGCAGGCGACCATCAACTAGGCTCATTGTCTGGGGTGTCGTGCTTATCTTGATGCTGAGCGTTAGCGGCTATTTCCTTTATCTTATTAGTCAGCCGGCGCAGGGTGTTGTGACGACCACGGTTACGACAACTGCGACAAAAGTGGTGCAATCGCCGCGCACAGTTCGCGGTAAGGCCACGAGCTTTAAATACCCTGCTGATATTCAGGCTGTGCAGCCGGATGTACTTGCCGTGGGGGATGTAGAGAAGTTTCTGTTTATTCGCTCCCAGCTGAGTGCTTGGAGCTTGGCAATCCAAGTAAAGCGCTTACCCAGCGGCAATTTGAGTGATGATAGCAGTTACAATTTGCGACGCCAAAACCCGGCGCAGTACAGTGAGCAACAAATGAAAATTAATGGACTGCCGGTGACGGTCATGTCCAATACAGCCTCCAGTGATAAAGTTGCTTTCTTATTGCATAACGGGCTGGTAGCAGAAGTAGCGGTGAGCGGTACTAGCAAAGATGACGCTCGTTCCGAAGCCGCATTTACGCTGGTCCTTAACAGCTGGGAGTGGCTACCTTAGCCAGGGCAGTGTTGCGCAATTAGTGCGCAATCTCTACACTGATACATAGGTTATGGTTAGATGGGGTCAGTTCTTCGCCAGTATTCCGCTGCTGATGGCAGCTTTTTCTTCTAGTGGCACGTATGAACTAAACAGCTATAACGTGGGCGGTGGAGGCACTAATAGTGCTTCATCCTCAACATATAGTTTGCAAGGCAATGTCGGCGAAGTGGGAGGTGATCCAACCTCTGGGAGTACCTACACGGTTAAATCCGGAGCGGTCCAAGAGGAGCAGGCGAATGTTCCGCCGGCGCCCACACTGAGCAATGGTGGCGGCACGTACTTTAACAAGCTGAATTTTATCATTAACACGGGCGGTAACCCGAGCGACACCAAATTTTCGGTCGCAGTCTCTACGACCAGCAACTTTACGGTAACCAATTATGTCCAAGCTGATGGTACCCTCAGCGGCACGCCAGTGTACCAAACGTACGCCCAGTGGGGGAGCGGTACCGGCACCTTGGCCACAGGTTTGGTGAGCAGTACGACCTACTGGTTCAAGGTAAATGCTGGCCAGGGCAAATTCACGTATTCCGCCTATGGTCCGTCCGCCTCACTGGCTACGGCCGGTGGCCCCACCCTTAGCTTCTCACTCAGCCCGGCCTCTGAAAACATGGGGAGCTTGCTAGCAAATACCGTGGTAACAAGCCCCTCCAGTCTCTCATTCACCTTCAGTACCAATGCCGGCAATGGCGGTACGGTGTATATGGCGGGCCAATTCACCGGTTTACGTAGCCCGAGCAGCAGTAACTACACCCTTGGCGTGAGCCAGCCCGGTGGCGATCTCTCTTCGCTCAGTGAAGGGTTTGGCTTAAAAGGATTAACTGCCAGCGCCCCCCTCAGTATCCAAACACCCTTTAATGGTACGGGTAATAATGTCGGGGCAATTACCACTACTTTTCAGCCAGTATTTGCGGCAACCAGTGCCGTCAACAGTGGTACAGCCACGGCAAATCTATTAGCCAAGTCGTCCATCGCCACGCCAAGCGCCACTGACTATCAGGATGTTCTGACCTTTGTCGCCGCCGCTGTGTTCTAAACTGATTTATACACAGATGTGTGTGATCTGGCCCACACCCGGCAGCCATCTATTGACACTACATGGTAAGGCGGTTATGCTAAAGCAAGATAAATTAAATAGGATTACCAAAACATGGGGAAAATAAACTTTAAAGGTGCCAAGCTGTTGCTGGTGGCGGCCTTGCTAGTAGTGGCAAATGTCGTATATCTAGTGCACCCTGCCTCAGCAGCTACATTAAGCAATACCTACCTGCGTCTCAATCGTATGGCGGCAGGCCAAGACAGCACCATGCGTTTGGTCTTTAAGACAGCTGGTGCCGGTGCAACAACCGTAGTTGTTAATATGAATGGCGCTGATGCCACGACCTGGACTGGTTCTAGTGGTACTGTCTCTACTACGCAAGCTGTGAGTGGTGTGAGTGGTTGTGATGTTTCGGCCACCGCATTGCCTGGTACCCTAGCTGCTTCCGGCTCTGGTAGCACCATCACCATTACTGGTGTGACTGCCTTGACAGCTACTACTACTTACTGTGTTGACTTCACTACTGCTACTTCTGTGCACAATGCAGTTGCTGGTGAGTACCACCCTACGGTTACTGTTGGTTCCGACTCTACTACTACCGCAGTTCGTACCGTCAGCAATGACCAAGTCGTTGTCTCTGCTACTGTACCACCTACCTTCAACCTTGCTTTGAGTGGTAACACTGACAGTTTTGCATCGAATCTGTCGAGTGGTTCTGTGAGTGTAACGACCGGTCGAACAGTAACGGTTAACACCAACGCCAAGAACGGCTGGTATGCATGGGCATATGACGGCAGTACTGGCATGGCCTCGGCATCTGCTTCACACACTATTCCGTCAATTACTCCTGGTACAGGTGCTACGTTGAGTGCGGGTACTGAAGGCTTCCTATTTGGTATTACCAGCATTACCCAGGGTTCTGGTGGTGGTACTACCTCAGGTGTTGCGGCATACAACTCTAACGGTACAACTACCGGTAGTGGCCTCGACGGCACAATTCGTCAAATTGCTTCTTCCAATGGAACTGCAAACGGAGCTGTACTGACTGTTAAGGAATTGGCGGCAATCTCGCCAACCACCCAGCCAGCTAGTGACTACACTGACACCATCACCATCATCGGTGCCGGCTACTTCTAGAACTTACACATTTGATATTACAGTAACATGAGGGTAAGAGTGGGCTATAATAGGCTTAATACTATGAGTTGGTCCACGAAAGTTATCCGCAGTTTGCTTCTGAGTCTAGTGCTAAGTACTCTGATGGCGAGTGGAATGGTTGCCCGTGCCGAGGCGGCAACGCCCACCACTCAGGATGCGGGGTTTAACCTCACTGCGTCTCCACTACCAATCGATCTCACTACCCAACCGGGTAAGGCGGTAAGTACAAATCTACGGATTGAAAACAGTGGGACCTCGCCCGTCAAAATCAAAGTCAGTTTACTTAAGTTTCGGGCTTCCAGTACCACTGGCCAGCCGGAATTACTCAAGCGTGGGCCCGGGGATGATTACTTCGACTGGGTGAGCTTTAGCAAAACGAGCTTTACTGCCCAACCTGGCGTTTGGAATGACGTGGGCATGACCATTACGCCGCCCAAAGACGCCGGCTTCGGCTACTACTATGCCGTGGTGTTCAGTCAGGATTCGCCTAAGAGCACGCCCACGACCGTAAGCGGCCAGTTGCATGGGGCTACGGCAACACTCGTCCTTTTGGACGTGAATGCTGCCGGCGAGAAACGTCAGCTTAGCGTCGAATCATTTACGGCTACTAAGAAAGTGTACGAATACCTCCCGGCTAGCTTTAACATCAAGATCAAAAACACGGGTAATGTGCATGTTATACCAACCGGTGACATTTTTATTAGTCGTGACCACACGCATAATCTAGCGGTTATCCCGGTAAACCCCAACGAAGGCAATACATTGCCGGGTAGCAGCCGGGTATTTTCTGCCGATTGGAGCGATGGGTTCCCCGTCTACGCCACAAAGCGCGATAATGGCCAAATAGTCTCAGACAAACAGGGTAATCCTATCATCAACCTCAAGTGGGACTTTAGTAAAACCGATAAATTTCGCTTTGGTAAGTATTACGCCCATTTGCTGTTGACCTATGACGATGGTACCAAGGACGTACCCATCGATGCCGAGGTGGCCTTCTGGGTTATTCCTTGGAAACTTATTTTCGTAGCAATGTTGATTCCGCTTATACCGGCGCTGGCGGTGTACTTTATTATGCGGCGCCGCGTGAAGAAGCTCAGGGGCAAGTCGACCAAATATGTGGCGCGTGAACATCACCAACGAGACCAGCAGTAGGCAACTGCAGCGTTGGCTGCTAGCTGGCATATGCGGCATAGCTCTGTGCCTGCTTTCGACGGTTCGGACCTATGCTGCTCCGCCCGCCAGCATTACGTATCAAGGTATTTCACTCACACCGGCGATAGTGCAAATCCCGTTGAAAGCCGGTGATGTAACGGCGAATTTTACCATTCAGGTGACCAATAATACCAAAGCCCCCCAGACGCTCGCGGTATCGTCACTGGATTTTCGCTCACTCAACGAAACGGGCGGCCTTACCTTCATAGGTAATGACGTAAACAACAAGCATGGTTTGGCTTCTTGGCTTGACGGTCCCACGCAGCCGGTCTCCGTTGCGCCCGGTGCAACAAACACCCTGAAATTCATGATCGAAAATCGCAGTGATCTAGCGCCGGGCGGTCATTATGCGGCTATTCTCTTCGAGGCCACGAACAGTGGGACAGGCAAGAGCGGTAATCACGTCGCACTGAATCAGGTAGTTTCCACGTTGGTGTTTGTTAGCAAATTGACGGCTGGAGCTAAGCCGGCTATTAGCTTTACGCACGCTTCGACAAACGGCAACCTATTCAAACGGCCCGACACCGCCAATATTGTCTTCCGTAACACCGGTAATTTACAGTCGATTCCCCGTGGATTAGTGGTCATTAGTTCCCCATTTTCGCATGAGCTGGAGCGGGGGATTATTAATACTGACTCATCTCTGTTACTGCCAGATGCAACCCGTTTGTACCAGGTCCCGTTGCATACGTCTGGCAACGGCTGGTGGCTGGGGCATTTCCACGGCCAGATCTCTTATCGTTACGGCGGCCAAAACCAGTTCCAAACGGCGAGGTTTAGCTTCTGGTACATCAACCCATTTATCGTCCTGTTTCTTGGGGTAATTGTTGTAGTTGGTGGCCTGAGTTGGCGCTATCGTCAGCCGGCCCGGAAGTACCTCCGGAAGCATGAGGACAAAGTTGTCCACATCCGCCTCACAAAGTAATTGCGCAACAGAGGCCAAACTGCTATGCTTAAGGTAATATGTATGGTGTATGGGGACGGAGGGTTGTCCTAACTATACTCACGGGTATAGGTAGTGTTGTTTCTCTCGCTCTTTTGACAGTCCCTACGGTGTCCGCGACCGCTGGTGTGAACAGCCAGCTGAGCTTTGCTGGCAAGATTGCTATGAAGTCCGACGGTACCAATGTGACCGACAATACCTACAACATGGAATTCAAAATCTACCAGGACGGTACTAACAACGGCACCGGTAGCACGCTCAAATGGACCGAAGATTTTCTAGTAACCGGTAGTACTGGTATGCCCAGCACCGGTGGTGTTACGCTTACCAACGGTACGTTCCAGGTTAACCTCGGTTCTATTTGTGCGCTCTCGGGCGGTACTTGTGGGGCCAAAACCAACACTGGCGTGGACTTTAACCAGCAAACACTCTGGCTTTCGGTACAAATTGGTAACACCTCTAGTTGTACGGTGACCTCATCAACTACGAGCTTTAACACCGGTTGTGGCGGCGACGGCGAAATGACGCCTTTTGTCCGTCTGACTTCTGCACCTTATGCCTTGAACTCCGATCTCCTTGACGGACTTAACGCTAGCGCGTTCGGCCAGCTGGCGTCTACTCAAACTTGGACCGGCGCTAATCTTATTTCAGTTACTAATACGGCCGCTTTTAAGGTACAAAATGCCTCTAATTTCGGCGTTTTCAATGTCAATACAAGCACTAACCAGGTCAACATTTATGATGGAACTGCCACACAAGGAAATCTCGCATTATCTTATAATGATGGCAGTTCGTCAGGTATTCTTGCCAGTTCGGCTGCACTCGTACTTAATTCCAACACCACCAATAGCGTTACTCTTGATAGTGGTACGACCGGTGCGGTGAATGTGGCCACTGGTGCCAATGCCAAAACAGCCACCATCGGTAACCAAACAGGGGCTACGGCGCTCAACCTAAAGTCTGGCACGGGGAATATCAACTTACAGCCGATTGCCGGCGGTAACGTCGTCTTTAGCGAAAGCGCAGGGAGCAACCTACAAATTACTGCGGCGGCACCACCAACCACCGACCAACTTGCTATTAGCAATGCCGGTCAAGGTGTTACAACTGCGGGCATAAATGGCTTGAGTGTTAATTATGTAGGGGGCGCGGCAGCGGTGGAATCGGCCGGAGAACGGATAGATCTTACCCCAGGAACTACTAGCGGCGGTACCTGGAATGGCTTGCGCATTGTTGCCAACGCTACTGGTGCAGTGAGTGGGGTAAACGTTAATGGCCTTAAGTTGGAAGGTCCAACCTCAAAAGGAGCGGGGAGTGAATACGGTCTAACTATTGATAGCAACTGGGATTCTGGACTAAATTTCGTCGCACAGACCACAAATCCATCTCCTCCGGCAGCCGGTAGCCTGGATGTCTATGTGAAGACTGTCGATGGTCGTGCCATGCTGAAGGCCATGGGGTCCAGCGGTGTTGATTATGTCTATCAGCCGAGCTTATTCCAGCAGAGTATCTTCCTTTGCGTGCAATCGTCGACTACTGCTTTGGCAGGCCAAGGTGGCCCATGTACAGCCGTTGCTAGCACGACAACAGCAGTAACTACTACCCAGAACACCGGAGTCGCTGTGCAGTACTCAACCTCTACAACTGCTGGTAATGCGGCGGGAGTATGGCAAACAGTATCAAATTATTACCGAGGAACTGTTACTAATGGCTCGAATGGTTTCTTCTACTTCACGCGTTTTTACCTCCCTGACGCAAGTTATGGAAGCGGTGCCACGGGTACGCGTGTATTTGCTGGCTTATCCAACCAGACAACAAGCACTACAATGACCGGCGGTGATAACCCGGCTGGTAACTACGCTGGCATTCAATACTCTACTAACCGTGGAGATACTAACTGGATGTGCGTAACCAAAGATGGTACCACTCAGTCTACTCCAGTAAGCACAGGTGTCGCATTCGCGGCTCAGAAACAATATGATGTATATGTATATACACCCCCTCTTGGCACAACAGTCTACATGCGCATCGATAATAATACCGATGGTACAACAGGTGAGTGCACTAGCAGTGCGAACTTACCAACAGCTGCAACTGCTCTCCGGCCAGAGGTATTCCTGGGCACGCTTACAACTACGGCACGCAACATTGATTTCCAGCGTATGTATGTTGAGACGGACAGATAATGTCATACAAAAATATTTTTTCAGGGCATCGTCGCAGGATAGTAACGACCCTAGTTCTAGTCATAGCTGTGTCGGCAATTGTAGGTGGAGTGGTAGGGACACGGCATAAAGCTCCGTCTCAACAGCAGCAAATGCAGCAACTGGTGGCGCAAGTAGATAAACTCATTGAATTACCTACTGGCGAGAATCCTACTGTAGCTACTGTGACTGACCAAGCGGCGGTTCGTAATCAACCTTTCTTTGTACAAGCTAAAACGGGTGACAAAGTACTCCTCTATACCGGCCATCACTATGCATATTTGTACCGTCCAAGCAGCAACAAGCTCATAAATGTGGGACCAATCAATGGCACCGTTTCCTATACTCAGTTTAGCGTCGCCCTGCGTAATGGCACTCCCCAGTCCGACCTTATGGAGACCGTCGCTGCTAAATTGCAAAATTCCTTCCCCAATGGCAAACTTACTGAAAAAACTGCAGCTCAGCGCACAACATACCCGTCAACAATAGTTATCCCTATGAAAGATAGTGACGATGTATTGGCAACACAAGTTGCCGATACGCTTGGCGGCCAGGTGGGAATCTTACCTATTGGTGAGAGTAAATCACCGGCAGATCTACTTATAATTATTGGACAGGATTATAAACAATAGTCATGAACAGGGGTGGGATCAAAATCACAACATTACGTAAAAAATCGGCTATAATAAAGCTAATGCTTCGGTGGCAAACAAAAATTATCGCTTTCATCGCTATTTTCACCCTCCTCTTAGGGATTGTGAGCCCATTGCCAGCATTTGCAGCCACCACCTGTACGAGCAGTGTGAGCATACACGATACACAGCCAGCCTGGAGTGATCAGTACAATATTACGGTAAACAATACGGGCACCACTGATATTAACTGGATCGACATTACCGTACCTTCGAGCAATTTTAATTACATCGGAAATTCTATTAGTAACCCCTGGCAAACAGCCGATCATGATGGGGGCACAACCATTACTGGTAGCACTATTACGGCCGGCCATAGTGTGGTGTTTAGCGTTTCAGCGGCTACAGATATTTCAACGGCATCAACAGCTAATTGGCAAGTCAAAGTTAAGCAAGTAGGAGGATCAACTCCCCTTAGTTGTACCGGCGACCTTGGTACTTCTATCAGTGGTCATCCGCCAAACGATAGCATGAATGGTGTGTCAAATGTAGCAGTTGCAAGTATTACTACCTCGAGTGCAATCATAACCTGGGACAGTGATTTTTCAACCAGCAGTTTGGTCTACTACGGCAAAACTAGTAACTATGGCAGTACTACGCCATATAATACGACTCTTGTATCGAGCCACAGTGTTACTCTTTCGGGCTTGAGCGCCGGGACTGGCTATCATTTCCAAGTTGCAGGCAGTGACGGCCAAGGAGCTTTTGTGTACTCGGCGGATAACACGTTCCTAACTACGGCGGCACCAACGCAGAGCCATAACCCTTCTTCATCTTCCGGAGGCACCAAGAGCCCCACGGCAAGTACTAGTCAACCTACAGTGGTAATTAATCAAAACAGCAGCGATAAAGTACCACCGCAAATTACATTAAATACGGTGCTGAAGGGCGCGTATCAGGCAGTGCCGATATTTAGCGGTACAGCTTCTGATAATCAGGCTGTGGCGTCGGTGGAGTACTCCTTGGATAATGGCGAAAACTGGCTGCCGGCAGATACGGTGCAAACCTTGGGTCAAAAGAAGGTAACCTTCAGCTTCCATCCTACGATTACGCAGGACGGTAACTACCAAGTTATGGCACGTGTGACAGACAGCGGCAATAATACGGCTGCGACTGCCTCGCAAACACTGGTGATCGATCGTCTGCCGCCGATCACGGGTGGTAACGTTATTAGCGTCGGTCCCCAAATTGTACAGCCCGATAGCAATGGCGTAGTCCACGTGGTGGAGGGTATTGATCAAAAAATTATTATGAGCGCTGTCGGGGGCCCTACCAGCGTTGTCATCACAGCTTCCACCAACGTTCGCACCGGCAAGCGCGCGACTGTCTACACGCAGAGCTTTAGCCTTACACAGTCACCCGATACGGGATTGTGGTCGGGCGTGTTGAGTTTTGCGCGCGCTGGTACTTATACCTTGAGTATTCATGCGCTGGACGGGGCAGGTAATAAAACCGACCACACGCTCAATATTACTGATGTCGCCAGTCCAGGCAAAACTATTGATGCAGCGACAAAAAAACCACTGGCGGCCACGGTTACTGTCTATACCTATGAGCCAGAAAGTGGCACTTGGTCACCGTGGGATGGTGCTACCTACGGACAGCAAAATTCTCAGTACACTTCCACCAAGACTGGCGCCTTCCGCATGCTTCTGCCCGCTGGTAAATATTACGTAACCGCTAAGGCCAAGGGGTACCACGCATTAGTCGGCAGTATCGTCACAGTGAGTCATCCAACGCCACTGACCGCCACATTATCACTACACAAGCTAGCGGGACCGTCGATATTTGGCCACCACTTCAGCCTACCGTCCTTTGGAACCCAAGCCACGACACTAGCACCGGTGGCAGCTGGTGCCGAACGCAATGCACTCATCGGGCAGCCGGCACCTGATTTTACGCTGCAAGATACCACAGGAGCTACGGTGCATACGGCCGACCTGTTCGGTAAGCCAACGGTCCTAAGCTTTGCCTCTACCTGGTCGCCGACTACGGTGGAACAGCTGGATAGTCTCGGACGACTCCAGTCCAATAGCGACGTAGCCGTGCTGCCAGTTGCGCTTCAGGAAAATCTTTCTCGAGTCCAAGCCTATACCACGATTGCCAACCTTAGGTTGCGGTGGCTGGCTGACCCAGACAGTACACTGAGCGCCCATTACCAAGTCCAAAGCCTACCCACTTCTTATTTCATCGACCGTAAAGGTATTGTCCGGCATGTCGTTGTGGGTATTATGACCGAAAAGCAAATAACCGATCTGTTGGAGGGGCTGTAAAATGTGCTATCAAAACGCTAGTGCTTCGGGTATGATAATAACGAAAGGTTTCACGGTAGCTAAGCAGTAGCTCGGGTGAGGATTATGTTGCCGCTTCAATTCTTTGGTCAAAACATTCACTTCGCAATCAGCTTGTTTGCGACACTAGTTTTCTTTGCAATTTTCTGGCTACACCTTGACGCTTGGACCTCAAGTAAAGAACGCAAAGAGCTTGTTAACGCCAGCGGTTTTTTGCTGGTTGCACTCTCTTTCCTGGTCGAAAGTACCGTGATCGAGCAGTCGGTCCTGGGACATTCGACACTCGACTCCGTCAGCCAAACGCTTGTGCTCATCATTCGAAGTCTAGGCTTCGGTGCCATTATTATTGGCCAGCTCATTGATCCCTTGCAGAAAAAGCCAGAGACCAAAGGCTTGAACGCCGAAGAATTTATGGATGATTCGTCACCGAATGCCCAGGTGAGTGATACACCACCCTCAGCGACCACCAAGCGCGCTCAGGCTGTCGGTTTTGGTAGTATTGCGAATGCTTCGCATCTGATACTGCCACTTGGTGCGGGTGCCATTGCCGGGCTGTACTGGCGCCGAGCCACCATTGGGCTGGAACGACATTTAAAACCCGTTGCCGTAGGCTTTGCATTTTTAGCAGGATTTGAACTTCTATCCCTAGCTGATTTGTGGCGAGGAAGCGCCAACCCACAGATTGCACAGCTCGTGGCGGCGTTTGGTGTCGTCTGGATTCTGCAGCAAATCCTCCTGCTCACCAGTGTGGTTATCCTTGGCACTTGGGTATGGCGCTACCTAACACTCCGATTCTTCTCACAAATCTTCATGATCTTTACTACCCTGACACTCGCGATCTTCTTAGTAACGGCGGTTAGCTTTACGTTCTTACTAACTCGTGATGTGCAGCGCTCGAGCCTCGATAACCTGAAAACAGCTGCCAATGTGCTGAGCTATGCCCTCAATGGCAAGAAGAACGAAACCCTGGCCAATGCGATTACGGTGGCCGAGAATCCGGCTATTGTGACGGCTACGCAGAGTAAAGATAGTAAAGCCTTAGCAAACTTGACGAATACCTTCCTGCACGATCGCAAACAGTCCTCACTCATCATTACTAGCAGCGGTGGGCAAGTGCTGTTGCGCGCTGAAGACCCAGAACGCTATGGAGATTCTTTGTCGGCTGACACCCTGGTACGGCGTGCGCTTATAGGACAGTCAACTTCCAGTATTCGCACGCGCAATGGGGTATTAGCCCCATTGGTATATATCAGCTCGGCTACCCCTATGCGTGATGCCAACAATCAGATCATTGGCACCGTAACCGTCAGCTTGGTGGCAGATAATGCCTTTGTCGACGGTATTAAACAAGCGACTGGCCTGGATAGTGCCGTGTACGCCGACAACGTGCGCTCGGCTACGACCTTCCTGGCTTCAGACGGTGTTTCGCGACTCATTGGGGCAAAGGATATCAATACGCAAGCGCAAAAGTCCGTCCTTAAGCAAGGTAAGGACTTCCAAGGCTCGGTCACCGTGCTCAATCGCCCATTCCTAGGGGTGTATGAACCGTTGCGCGATGCTGATAATGCAATTGTGGGTATGCTGTTCATTGGTGAGCCCAAAACCGCTATCCTCAAAACTGCTGGTCATTCCATTGAGCTGACCTTCATTATTACCGCCATTCTTACACTGCTAACCATTGTTCCTGCGTACCTAGTTGCCAAATACATTCATTCACAGCTTGAGTAAAAACCAGCATCAAGCGTGAGATCAGACTGTCCGTGACCGTTTAACTCCTGATTCGTCGTGCAGGTGTGATATGCAGCAAAGTTCATAAAAATTTAATAACTAATAGATATTATTAAAACGTCATGGTAAGCACAAACACTATTAACAACCGTAAAAAATATAGGTTGTCATGAAATCTCCGGAGGGACTGGTCCGCACCTTCAATGTTACGGCGTTACTGTGTGCAATATACCTGATGTATCAAGTTATCACACACGCACATCCCCAGAGTATGCACTTCCAAATGACCTGGCTGGTGTATACGTATCTGCTGTCGGCGGTAATTATTGCCTTAGTATTCATTCCCTTGCGACGGATTGGGCTTCGTAACCGTACTGCCTTTTGGCTGGCAATCTTTATGTTCTTTTCTTTGTTGGCGGCGATTGGTGGTGCCTTCAGAGCTGCAAGTGCCGACCAACACACCTACATGTTTTGGTTTTACTTCTTTGAGCCGGCATATCTGTTAATTGAGCCGATATTTTTGGTGCTGGTGCTGACCTATATCGACCGTCAGGATTTGCTGTATCGTCCGCTCACTTGGCTGGCAATCTTTGGTACGACCTTTTTTATGCTCCCTATTGCAGGCAGTACTCATTTGCTCAGCGATCCGTCCCTAGCTCACCACTACAGCTTCGGCTACACTGATAATCCTCCCGGTGGTCCGGCGATTGCCGCTCTAGCAATTTGGTCGTTGGTGTTATCGCTAGTGGCCTTGCTACTGCTTGTCGGTCATTATCGACAGGTCAAGACGATACCTTCGCGGCGACGCCAGGCGCAGCTGTTTCTCCTAGCTACCCTCATACCTATGGTCGTGGGCTACGTTTGGGACGGTGTGTTGCCCATGTTCCATATCCAGCTGCCTATCAACCCATTACTGGCGTTGACGCAGATTAGCCTCTTAACATATGCCATCTACCGATACCGCTTGCTTAGTATTGACCCCACAGCCTTGGCTGACACTATCCTAGAGACGGTGCACGAATCGGTCATAACCATCAATGCCAACCACGAAATAGAGTATCTGAATGATGCTGCGCGCCGTTTGTTCCGGGTACGCCCCAATAAAGTTCGGGGACGAACAATCGATAAAATGTTTGATGCTGTCACGGCAGCTGTGGTGCTGTCCCAATTAGAGGCCGACGTGATTGATGAGGATACAGTGGAGATGGAAGCCGAAATTGCCAACCAGAAATTACCGATTAGCCTGAGTATGTCGCAAATTACGCTCAAAGGGAATGTCGAGGGATATATTCTGGTGGTGCGTGACATCTCCAAGGAGCATGCCATCAAACGGGATATTGAGCGGCAAGTGACGCACCGGACTTCGGAACTCAACCACGAACATGCACGGTTGCAGTCGGCGATCGACAGCCTTGATGTGGGCTTGCTCATGACATTCCGTGATCGTGAAGCCGTATCTTGCAATGCCATGCTGCCTAAAATTCTCGGTTTTCCAGCGCATGCTTCCAAGCAGCTGACCTTGCGGGTAATAAAAGATCATCTGCAGACCAGTAAATTCGACCTTATTGAGGCAATTAAGCGGTGTCAGCAAAGCGGCCAACCATTTGAAGTAAAAGATGTCACCTATGGCAAACAAGTCTTGAGGGTCTCCGGGGCTCCTATCCAGCTTGCCAACGGCATGACAATCGGTACGATTGTGCTTGTTGATGACATTACAGAAGCTACCGTTATGGAGCGTTCTAAGGATGAATTTTTCTCGATCGCTTCACACGAGCTGCGCACCCCATTGACTGCTATTAAAGGCAATACTTCGCTTATCCTCGACTACTATCGCGACTTACTCAAGGATCAAGCGCTCAAGGAAATGCTGACCGATGTACACGACTCCAGTACGCGCCTCATCACCATCGTCAATGACTTCTTGGATGTCTCGCGGCTAGAACAGAGCAAAATGAGCTTCCAGTACGAGCCGGTGGCTCTCGAGACCGTCATCGAAAGTGTGACCTATGAGATGAAAGCCGTGGTCCGTGAGAAAAACGTCTACCTTAAGATAGACAAGCCGACGCTTGATCGACTGCCAAAGGTCTGGGCGGACAAAAATCGGCTGAAGCAAGTGGTGTATAACCTCATTGGCAATGCACTCAAGTTTACGGACCAGGGAGGCATAACCTTGACCGCCGAGATGGACGATAAGATGGTCCGAGTATCAGTGATAGATACGGGCCGCGGCATGACCGAAGACTCGCAAAAACTGCTGTTTCACAAGTTTCAGCAAGCCAGCAGTAGTTTGCTGACGCGTGACACGACGCGTGGCACGGGGTTAGGGCTATACATCTCCAAAATGATTATTGAAAACATGGGTGGTGTTATTAGCCTAGTATCCTCTAAAGAAGGCGTGGGCACGACGTTTGCCTTTACCATCCCTGTTGTAACCAAAAAACAGCTTGCCGAAGGGGCCCAACAATCACCGACTATCCATACCGATTCGCAAACAGGACTAACAGTAAGGAAGGAGACATAGTTTTTAGCTTGCAAAAAGCTAAGGCATGACTATAATTAAGGCTTATGGTAAAGGTATTCATTGTCGAAGACGATCCGCTAATGTCGCGGATGTACCAAAAGATCTTTACATTCGAGAAGTACGATGTAGATATGGCTGGCGACGGCGAGGAAGCTCTCGCTAAAATTCCAGCTGCCCAACCTACGATTATCTTGCTCGATGTGATGATGCCCAAGATGAACGGGCTACAGGTATTAGAGAAGCTCAAAGCCGACCCAGCTACCAAAGCGATTCCGGTTGTGATGCTCACTAACTTAGCTGGTCAGCAAGATGCTGAGACTGCCTTGTCTAAGGGCGCAGTGAAGTACATTGTAAAGAGTGAACACGAGCCTAAGGAAATTGCCGACATGGTTAAGGAAATTATTGCCGGTTACACAAGAGACGAAATCCCCACCGCCGCTTAGGTGGTGTCAGATATCAGGTGTTTGCACATTTCAGGCGCTACACTGCGATACGATGCTCACGCACCTTTAGTGCGCTGCGCTTCGTTTCTCGTGTATCATCCTGAACTGCACTAAACGCCTGATATCTTTAATCTGTTATTTGTTATTGAGATAGAGCTTCGCTTTGCATCCCAAACTGCACTAATCGTAAAGCACCTCTAGTCCTAGGTAATCGACTCAATTATTAACACTCATTTTGGGTAGGTTTTTATAGAGATTGCAAGGTAGGGGATTAGTGGTATTATAGGGGTAGTAATCTAAAAGCAAACATTTTGAAAACTGTAAAAACTAGTCGTCGTTCTACCCCTGTTCGCCGTCGTGGCGTCTCGCGTGTGGTGCCCCGTGCTAAGACACGCTATCAGGCACGGCCACTGCATAAACGAGTGGTTCTCCATCCCATTACAATATTCTTTTTGCTTTGTGTAGGGGTATTTATGGCGATGGTTTCATTGGAATCGTTTGCCGATAGCTACACCGTGCACGCTAAGGTGGCTGCGCCACTGCCAACCACGGCAGCCACTATCGATCTACCTATTGACCAAAGTCATACCGCAACACAACAAACTAGTGTGGAAGGTACATGCCCCAATGATACCTACATTAAACTGGAAGATAATAGTGCTATTGTGGGTATCGCTAATTGCGATAATGCCACCGGTGGTTACAGTCTAACGATTGATCTGGCCAGCGGCTCAAATACGCTGCTCGCTCACATCTTTAACATCACCGACGATGAAGGTCCCCTGTCGAACCCAGTGACGGTATACTACGATCCACCCGTGCCGCCATCGACACCGTCAACACCTTCTACTCCTTCCACACCCACCACAACTGGCACCGGCACGACAACTACCACTGACACCTCATCGTCCGCTGAGCCATTCCTGATTAGCGAAGATGACTTCCACTACCAGTCCTACCAACCGGGACAAACCGTGACCTGGAGCATGAGCCTACAAGGTGGTGACACACCGTATAACCTCAATATTGACTGGGGTGATGGTAAGTCTGACCAGCTGACAGTGCCAGATCACCAAACCTTCCAGCTTAGCCATACCTATCCGGTAACCGCTGACCTTGTTATTTACGTTGTTAAGCTTACGAGTACAGATGCCAAGGGGCACAAAGCCTTCTTCCAGACTTTTGCTAGCGTAAAAGGCGACGAAACCCAGCAGCCGGCAGTCACAGGGGGTGGCGCTACGAGTGGTACTGGCTCAGGCGGTGGCAGTATTACGGTGCTTAAGCAGACAGTGCATCGTTGGTTGTGGTTGCTCTGGCCATCATACGGCGTGGTGAGCCTCATGGCAGTCAGCTTCTGGCTTGGCGAGCTCCAAAAGTCGAGTGCCGTGCGGGTGCCCATACCACGCTCCAAACCGCGCCCGGTACGCCGCACAGCTCGCCGTAAATAAGCCGGTTGTGATCTCGCTCAAAACGCTTATGTTTTTGAAATCGCTCCTGTACAATACGAGTAGTAATGGATATAACGGAGCATACTGTTAAAAAACGTGCCGCTGTAGGTACGAGTGTTGGACCCAAAGCAGTGCACGGGGCCATGGTTGGTTTGACGCTATTCTTGCTCATAGGCCTCACGGGTTTACTGTTTCTGAGTGCCAAGGATGTGGGCGCGCTGCAATGGCACTTTAATCCATTTGTCTTGCTGTCACTTGCTTCGTTCGTAAGCAGCACGGTGACGTTCATATTTATTTTACGAATTAAGCAGCGCACCGATAGTCTACTCTGGTTTGCCGGCTTTGTGTTTAGCGTGTCGACTTGGGCGTTTGGGGAGACTATCAGTCGCCTTACGGCTACTCCCGCTGCCGCAACTTTTTGGAGTCCGCTTACCACCATAGGTGCAATGTTATTACCAATCATGCTCTACATGTTTGCACTTTCATATGCCAAGCCCAAGTATGCGTTGCAACCGTATTTATTTGCATGCATGCTCATAGTGTCGGCGTCATTTATTTTCCTTGATGCACACACGGAAATTTTTACGCACTACCACACGATTGCGAAGGCGACGTGGGGTTATACGCCAAGTGCTGGCCCGTGGTTTTGGGTGATCGATCTGTGGGCTCCCGCTGGGGCTGCTGCGGCGTTCTTCCAGTTTTATTTTTTCCGCAAAAGCACGAGTGACCCCATTCTGCGCAAGCAAGCTAAACTTTTCATGATCGCCATCATCATTCCGCTTGTTGGTGGCACGGCCACTGATGGCATCTTGCCGGCTCTCCATATTGACGCCATCCCGCCATTGACCAATATGTTGCTAACTGTCACCTCCGTTATTATTTGCTACGGGATAATGCGCTACCGATTCTTTAACTTCTCGCCGAGCCTGATTGCCACTCAAATTTTAAGTACCATGAACGAAGCGGTCATTGCCGTGTTGCCCGACTTGCGTATTAGCTATGTTAATGCCTGGACAGAAGAAATGCTCGGGCATACTGCAGCTGATTTGACGGACAAACCATTTACCTTATTTTTGGAGCAGCAAATGAGTGTCGATGAGTTCGAAGCTGAGGTAAAAGTGCACATGAAGGGACATCATTTTGCAGTCTTGGACACTGTTCGACTGAATGTGCCTAACAAGCAGCTTACCGTCAAACTTTCGGTGACTAAACTTAATGATCCCAGCCAGCCCTACGGCTATCTTATCGTGATGAGCGACATTACGGCATTAGTAGATGCCAAGAGTTTGATTGAGCAACAAGTAACCGAGCGCACCCGCCAACTGCACGAAGAACAGGCAAAACTGCGTGCTTCCATCGAGGGTTTGCCCGTAGGCTTTGTGCTCCTGGATGAGCACAACCGCATCCTTATCCAGAACCCAGTGTTAGAACATATTTTTGGGCAAACAGCCTTATTTACTAGCCTCGATGAACTCCAGACCCAATTGGTTGATACCAATATGGTGGAGCAGGTGGAAGTGGCGCGTACACAGGGCAAAGTCTTTGATTTGCCAGAGGTTGGCATGGGGGCTAAGGTGCTGCATGTATTTGGTGCACCGGTAAAGATTGTGGACGGCGCCACCGAAAAGGTTATTGGCACGGTGCTACTGATGCAAGACATTACCGAAGAAAAGATTCTGGCCCGCTCGCGCGACGAATTCTTCTCGATTGCCTCCCACGAGCTACGCACACCGCTCACGGCTATCAAAGGTAACGCTAGTATGATGATTGACTATTACAAGGAGCTGCTGGACCAAGACGATTCCTTCCGCGAAATGGTGTTCGACATTCATACGTCCAGTGCGCGCTTGATTGAAATTGTGAATGACTTCCTGGACGTCTCACGTATTGAGCAAGGAAAGATGTCCTACAACTTTGAGGTGGTTGCCTTAGATAAAATCATCGAGTTTGTGATGTACGAAATGCGAGCAATATTGCGAGAAAAGAATATCGGGCTCACGACAGACACGAATTCGCTAGGCGAACTGCCTCAGATATGGGCCGATAAAGACCGAACCACGCAAATCGTGTATAACCTGGTAGGCAATGCCGTGAAATTTACTGAGCAGGGCGGAGTCACCATTGCCACGGCGGTGGAAGGTGACAATGTCGTTATCCGGGTAACTGACACTGGTCGTGGTATTTCATTGGACAACCAGAAGTTGCTCTTCCATAAGTTCCAACAAGCAGGTGATAGTTTACTGACCCGCGATACAACACGTGGCACTGGTTTGGGTCTCTACATTTCCAAGCTATTAGCAACGTCCATGCACGGTGATCTCGAGCTCGAGCGTTCCGAAGAAGGCAAGGGGTCAACCTTTAAACTTACGCTACCGCTGGCCACTGGTCACGAAACACCGTCAAGCACAGAAGAAAAACATACTACAACCGATACAGCCACCGGCCTCACGACCTCGGTCTAGCTATTTGGCTTGGAGTTTGCGCCAGCCGCCGGCACGATTGTTCTTGGCGACTGCCCTTACGAGTGCTTTGAAGGCTGGCTCGTTGAGTGATTGAGATTCGTAGAGCTGGATGGATCGGGCGGTCAAATTGCCCTGACCTTGATTAATGAGGCCATCCGGATCAGGAGCTAGGGGATCGTATATGAAAACATTGACATGATCCTTAGTAGCTTGGAACGCACACACATTACCCTGCAGTACAAAGTATGGCCGATCACCTCGCTTAATCGTCTCTTCTATCTCTGGCTCGGCTTCGTGAATGAATTGTCGCACCTGCCGCAAAACAGCCGACTGCCATGAGGGAAGTTGTGATAGGAATATGTCGATACGTGGATCAAGCTTAGGAGTCAGCATAGCTTAATTATAGCAAGTAGCAGATACGGCCCTGTGAAGCACCTTGTATCATCTTAGTTGATGTTTTGCGTAATCGAGCGGAGGAGCGGTGGGGTAGCTTGCAAAGCGTCTGCTAAGCTTGGCAAACCTTGCACAACACCCACAATTGTTACCGTTTGGCCATTCGGGAGTGTTTGTTTGGCAGCAAAAACGAATACACCGCCGGCTTCGTCTGAATTGCCGGTTTTAATACCCACAATACCTTCATGCCCCAACAGGGTATTGACATTGGTAATGGTGCCGACCAAAGGAAATCCATTGACGTTAGGCAGCGCGGCGATCTCTGCTAGCACGGGATTCTGCATAGCAGCTTCACCAATGAGTACTAAATCGTGGGCCGTGCTAACGGTGCTGGGGTCTAGACCGCTAGCATCAGTTCCGACGTGTGTGTCGTGCAGACCAAGCTCGGCAAGGTAGTTATTTGCCGCTTCCTGGTACGCCTGTAGCGAACCAAAAGCCCAAATTGCCAGACTATCGGCCATATTGTTGGCCGAAGGTAACATCATAGCTTGCAGCATTTGATACTCGGTGAGCTTCTCACCAACGACGACTTTGCCAATCTCCGACCCATCCAAGTCGGTATATTTAACTAATAGCTCAATGTCACTGCGTGACATTGTGAGAGTCGGTCCACTTTCACCATCTCTTAAAGGATATTTCTTGAGGACCGTGAGTGCCGTGATCAGCTTGGCGGTGCTAGCTGTAGGGCGAGCTGCTTGCTCACCGTGCGTTGCTAATACCCCCGAACCAACCACACCCGCTGCTGCTTCCCCGCTATCCGGCCAATCAAGATTTGAGCTGTTGAGCCGTACGTTACTTACAGAGTGTACCTCCGTAGTGGTAGGGTTTTGCTTTTGGTGAAAGTGAAGTGTTACGACAACAAGGAGTATTATCACTACCAAAGCCCCAGCGAACCCTACGGAGGGGCGGCGACTTTTAGGCGACTCGTAACGCATATAGGTCACTCGTCGGCTCCCTCTACGCGTCACGTCGCAGTACCAGCCAATATGTCGCTCCGACGGCCAGAGCAGTCATACCAAGGTAAATACCAGTCTCGATACGCTGGAAGTCCCAGTATCGGTACGGAGGTTGGTAGGTGGCAACTTGGTGATAGCCGTGACGATTCAGGCAGTCATCAACTGGGTCAACGCCCGAGGCTTTCACTTTCACAACTCGGCTGCCATCTGGTACACGTATATCCAGGGTGAGGTCACGGCATTCAGCGGGCATATTTGCCGGCCGGAAACTATCGATCGTCTTTCCACTGCCATTGACGATACCTTGCTTAATTATCCAAGCGCCGGTGGGGATTTTGTCACTGATTTGTCCGGGCCCCATAGCTGCCGTAACGGTAATGGGTGACATGTAATGAGGACGGATCCACTGCGCAAAGCTGGCCGTGCAGAGTACGAAGACACCAAAAGTGATGGCAAAGCCCGTGAGAGTTTTGCGGAACCAGGCGCCGGTCATAAACCCGAGGGCCGTAAAGAATACACTGTAGGCAATGGGCATGAGGCCTTGGGTTTCAAAGTGCCCTTGGATAAACCGATAGTGCGTCAATGAATTGAGTGCTCTCGACCACCAGGTGATGAGTAAGGCCAGAATGATACCGTAGAGGAGTGCAAACCCTAGAGCCCATAGGAGCTTGATGCTCAACCATTTACGCCGAGACACGCTTTGCGTCCAGGCTAATTGATCAGTTCCCGCCTCATATTCGCGGGCGATTAATGGTGCACCAAGGAATAACCCCAGCAGAATTGGTAAACCAAACGTACCGAGCACAGCGGCGATTCGTACGAAGCCATCAGCTGAGCTAGTGAAGAGGTTGCTGTCAAGGTCGCTGCAGCTGGGCGTGTTGGGGTTATGAATGCATGTCGTTATGGCATTTTGATACGTGTTCCAGAAATGCATACCAGTGGGAATGAGCAGTGCAGCGAACAAGGCGAGCAGTATACCAAAAATTAAAAACTGCCTGCGGTGTTGCCTAAATACAAACCAGTTCATGCTGCACCTCCTTCTTTGGCTTGGCCCATGTAGGCTAGGATTATTTCCTCGATGTTTGGTTCGTGCTGCTGCCAATGCGCTGGTAGTTTGGCACTCTTTGCCACCCGCACAAGCAAGGTAGATTGCTTGGCCGTGTGGGTTTCGTGAATAACCGAAACACCTTCGCCCAAATCTTTGGCGTGCTCACGAGGACCCGTCAGTAGCATGTGTTCGTCTAGTACGGCCTCAATATTGTCACAAAGCTGTGTCTTACCACTGGCTAGGACAATTACATGATCACTCACACGCTCCAGATCGGCCAGCAAGTGCGATGACATAATGACGGTCAAGCCGCCGTCCGCAACAGCTTGCGAAAGGGAACTCAAAAAGTCATGCCGGGCTAGCGGGTCAAGTGCGGCCACCGGTTCGTCTAGGAGTAGCAGTTTTGGCTTCTTTGCCAGTGCCAGGGTCAGTGCGACCTGCGCACGCATGCCGCCGCTGAGCTTGCCCACTGGCCGGTTGAGCGGAATGTTAAGTTCTTTGAGTCGTTCACGGATGAATGCTTCGTCGAACCGCTTGTTCAAATGCTTACCCATGCGGATGTGTTCAGCGGCATTGAGTGATTTATAAAGTGGAATTTCTTGTGCTAAATAGCCAATATTGGCCAAAAAATCCTCATGCTGCACTGGCGCCATACCCAGTACCTCACCTTCGCCCGCACTGGCTCGGCTGAGCCCCACTAGGACCTTTAGCAGGGTAGATTTACCCGCCCCGTTGGGACCGACCAGTGCCGATACACTGCCAGCCGGCACGGTGATATTACAGTTCTCGAGCGCCCAGAAAGACCCATAGCGCTTGCCGAGCCCCTTCGTTTCTATTACGTTTGTAACCCCCATTGGTACCCCTCCTTATTTCTTATGTAGTGCTATTCTTAGCAGCGCTTCTATTTCTTCGTCGCCAAGTCCCGCTGCACGAGCTTTGGTGACCCAGCCAGCGAGGTCAGAACTCAAGGCTTCTTGCACCTTGGGGTCTGGCCCAGCCGGCCGTTGCTTTACAAACGTGCCGCTACCAGTGCGACCTTCCACCAACCCAAGCATCTCGAGCTCGCGGTACGCCTTAAACACGGTATTAGGGTTAATGGCCACGTGCGCCACCACTTCCTTAACCGTCGGCAGCTGATCACCAGCCTGCAAAATACCAACCTGCAATGCCTGCTTCACCTGCTGCACAATCTGCAGGTAAGGTGGCACACCAGAGTGAGTATTAAGCCGAAAAGTAATCATACAAACGAGTATATCACTATTTCACTAGGAACCTAGTGAAATCTTACAAATGAATCAACTATTGTAAAATAAAGTAAATGAGTAGAAATATATCACCCAGAGATCTCGAGGACATAGTTGATGGTTGGCAATTCTGGTGCCCCGATAAGACGTGCCGTAATAGAACTTTCTCAATTGACATAGATTCGGACGCACATAAAGTATCAACGAGTACAGCTGGTGAGACAAAATATTTAACGGTGAGGATTCTGACATGTGATCGTTGCCAGGCTCCCTTTGTACTAGGTACCAATTCCTACCATGATAAGCAACATGGTTGGGATGTCAGAGGCCAAGTTGTTACTAGAAGTGATGCTAGAATGGCTGGCGCTGCAATTATGTCTGGGCATGGTGTGCCTCATCATCCAATGGAGTTTATTGCCTTTACTGAACCTGTTCAAGAGGTAGAGCTGCCTAAAAGTTTACCATCCAAAATTGCTGCCTCATACCGAGAAGCCGAATATGCTGTGAGTAAAAATAAACCTATATCGGCAGGTGCGGCCTTACGTAATACCGTACGATTGCTTGTTGAGGCAAATAAAATTACTGAAACAAATTTTAAAGAAGCTATTAAAAAACTCCCTTTTGCTAATGAGTACATTGACGCGCTGGTTAACATGAAGATTATAGGAGATGATACGTTGCACTTCGAGGAGTACGAGATTGCAGAAATTCGAACAGCAACTGAAATTCTCCAGTTGGCATTAGCCGATTATTACTCTAAGATGCAGCGCTTAGCTGATCTGCATAAGGCTGTGAGTGCTAAAGGGTCAAAAAAAGCTAAAAACTAATGTACTGCACTGCGCAGGAGTAGGCGGCCGTAAATGAAGAAGGCTGCTATAAAGCCTAGGGCCATTAGGTAGGACCACCAATTGCTTTTGGTTGATAGGGTAAGTACGCCAGCTATGAGTGTAATGATAATGCTGATGCCACCCATGCGGCCGAGCATAGCTACTGCGCTGTTGGCTTTCATAGTTTGTTGCCACACGCGTATCGCGCCCACCAGCAAGCCTAGCCCTACCAAGCCGTGCAGGCCGAGCAAGATTGATGTTGCCGTCTTGGCTCCGCCAGTTGTTTCATCAGGCAAGCCAATGAGATTAACTGCCATGCCCAGCAAAAATGCTGTACCCAACATGCCCACTTGTCCTCGGGCTAGTTTAAATGTCATATTCGTTTCGTTCATACTGCAAACCCTCCTGCTTGCATTATAGTCGCATAAGCAAGCAGGAGGGTGAATTAATTGACGAGTGAACTAGTTGTCGTTTTCTGTTGAGGGAGAAGCCGTGCTGGAGCAGGATGTTGCGCCATTGGCTTCAGTTTGGCAGGTTGGGCTGCCGCCGCCAGAGGTAGTACAGTGTACTTCGCCGCCCGATGAGGTGACACACCCGGCACCATTAGGTTGGCCGTGAGATTCTGGACCGGTTGAGCCCTGAATTTCTACGGTACCGGCACCGTCATCGTTACGGTCCATCATTTGCGTTGTGCCTTCCTGAGTACCGCCGCTGTTACGGAAGGCCATGATCATTGCCGGTAGGCCGTCTGCGCCTACGCCAATGATGTGCGTGAAGCCATCGGCAGTTGTGTACTTCAGGTACTTCAGTTTTGCAGGGTTTAGACTGTCCGGACCGGGGGTATTGTTGGGTCCATGCACGCGAATGTTACTTACCTGCGGACTGAGCTTTTGAAACTCAGCGTATGTAAGCACTTGCAAGTCTTTGGCCTCTTTAGCCGCCTTGAGCTCGTCCTCCGCGTTGCCATTTAGGCGCGCGTTGAGGTCTTGTTTTTCATCGGTCGAAAGTTTGTCCACTCGCTGCAAACCTTGGTTTGTGAGCTGTTCTGCGTATGCCGCTTGGCTTGGACCACTAAATAAGCTGAACGCCAGGACGCCCACGATGGCCAGGGTCATGGCCGCCCCACTCAATACAAATTTCCTCTTGTTCATAATGTAACTCCACACTTCGTTTATGTTAGTAGTTTGTTTGGAACGCGAAGCCGCCACGAGGGCTTGTTTGAGTTGCGCTTGATGCGCGTCGAACTTGACGGTCGGGACCGCTAACTGCTCGAGTTTATGGGTGCTGATGCTTCGTTGGTTCATGCTTTTATAACGCAGGTAGGTAGTAAAAGGTTGCATTTTCATGGATGTAACCTCTTGTGGGCCGCGAATGCCTTATGTAGTTTAGTAGTGCCGCGCGAGAGCAGGGACTTAATCGTGCCCACCCGTTTCCCCGTGAGCACCGAAATCTCAGCCAAGCTTTTTTTCTCAAAGTAGCGAAGGCTCAATATCTCCTGATATTTTATTGGCAATTCCAGTATTAGGCGGTGAACGAGCTGAAAGTCTTGGTGCTGCTCGAGCATTTGCTCGTACTGCGAGTACTCCTCCTCGATGTTCAGCAAGCTGGGGAATTCAAAGCCGGTACTTTCAAACAAGGCTTCTAAAGAGCTCGGGTGCAGCTTTTGCTGTCGGAAGTAGGTATTAATTTCGTTGCTGGCTATCCGGTATAGCCAGGCTCGAAACGGCACGCTGCGCCACTCAAATTTAGGTAGCCCATGCCAGGCTTTAAAGAAAACGATGGAAGTAATGTCCTCAGCCGTAGCAAGATCGCCTACGCGGTGCAGGACGTAGTTTACGATCGGTGCGTAATATATATCGAAGAGCTTGCCGAATGCTTGTTGGTCGGTCTTTGCTTGTTCCACTAATTTTTGTTCGTCTTCAGCCATTATATTCAGTAAGTCTCTCGCCTCATTATAGTTATAACGTCGTAAGTACCCAAAGGTTGCAAAGAAATAGGGGCTTATGTTGACAGCTAGTCTATACGCAGTATACTTAACTTAGAGGTTAACTTATTAAGCATATGACGCTAAATCTTGATAGTCTTTTTGAAGCGCTAAGCCATCCAAAACGAAGGGCTATGATCGACACCCTGGCGTATCGACCGACGACAGTAGCTCAGCTGGCCGCGCAATGCGAATTGTCACTTCCCGCCATGCACAAACATGTACGAATGCTCGAATCCGCCCAGCTGATTCAGCGTAAAAAGGTAGGTCGTACCAATTTTGTAGCCCTCAATCGTGCCGGCCTGAGAGAGGCCCAACGTTGGATTAATCAATACCACACAGAATGGGGTAATGATAAAGAGTCGCTGGAAAATTACATTGCCAGCTTGGAGCATCGGACATGAGCCGTAAGACAGCGGGATGTCACTTAATTAAGTAAAGAAGGTATAAAGGAGCACTTATGAAAAACTACGTCTACATTTACTACAATAACGGGGTGCGCGAAGGTTTGTCTCCGGAGGTTTCTCAAACCGAATGGGGTACCTGGTTTGGAAAGCTGGGCGATAAGCTTGTGGATGCGGGAAACCCATTCAACGAAGGCGGCAAGGCAGTTGAGAAGACAGGGGTGAGCACTATCGAGAACTGGCCTGCGACTGGCTATAGCATTGTAAAGGCTAACTCACTTGACGAAGCAGCCGAATGGGCCAAGGACTGTCCGGTACTTATGGAGCCAGATGGCGCCGTACGCGTCTATGAAACCATGCCTATGTAAAGCTCCTTGTTGAGGCTAACAGTAGAGGTGCCGCTTAAGCGGCATTTTTACTATAGCGGATCGTATTCTCAAGTTTTCTCGCCGTACAACAGATCGCCGGCGTCACCCAAGCCCGGTACGATAAATGACCGTTCATTGAGCTCTGGATCTACCACACAAGCGATAATTTCGCAGTCCGGCAGGTGTTTTGTCACATAGTCCACGCCCGGCTGACTGGCGATGACGGCCACGATGTAGACCTGTTTTGGGTGACCGTGGGTCTTGGTGAGCGCCTCATAGGTTTCCACGATACTCTTGCCGGTTGCCAGCATAGTGTCGGCAATGACCAGTATTTTGTCGTTGAGCTTGGGCCCGGCGGTATACGAAAGCTCAATCTCGATTTTGCCATCAGTTTCGGGCTTGCGGGCTGCACCAATAAAAGCGGGTTGAGCGGCGGGGAATAATTGGCACAAGCTCCGATGAACCGGCAGTCCGGCACGCAAAATGGTGGCAATCACCATCTCATCTGTCAACAGTGGGGTAACGGCGGTACCGAGTGGGGTAGTGGTAGTAACTTGCTTGTACTCCAGCAACTTGCTCAGTTCATACCCCGCAATTGTCCCAAGCGTTTCCAGATTTTGCACAAAGTGGCGGCGATCTTTCTGTAACTCAACGTCACGAAGTTCATGCAAATACTCACTAATAACTGAATTGTGATCACTTAACACATGCATCACTACTAGCCTAGCACCGAACTATAAAATCCCGCAATTATAAGTAACCAGAGGTGCGACGCAAAGATGAGGTGTCGTTACTTTTTTACCATGATGCGGTCGAGCAAAAACGCACCTATATACATAAGCACAGCGCCGTCCAGCCAGTGCGCAAGGCTGGCACCCAGATAGGTGGGGCCTCCCCACGCATTCGCGGTCACCGAGGGGTCAAAGGCTGCAAGGATTTGCATGGCCGAACGGAAGGGATTCCAGAGGATCAGATACAGGGGCACTATGCATACCAAGGCTCGCAGGATACTGAGTACAGACTTTTGTTGTGGCCGGACGGTGTGTTTGAGCCGCTCGAAAGCTTGCTGCGAAAACAGTGCTAGCCAAATATTTGAAAGCTGCCGACGGTTGCGCCAAATTTGAATTGTAACTACGGCTATAACGGTCACCAACGCTAGAATGATGTGAACGAGGATGGCATTATTGGCTGATTTGTTAGGCGGAAATGTGCTGGGCCGATGTAAGTACAGATAAATTCCATAGACGAACCCAATGCTCGCCAATGCCAGAAATGTGGTAACAGTGACCCTAGAAAGCTTGTTTTTCATACTCTAATAGTACTATTTTAGGAAGTTAACTGGAAAGGCCTCCAAAGAGACCTTTCCATGTGCATCTTTAATTCAGGATGTCACCGAACTAATGAGCAGATGTTTGTAGCTGTGGTTTAGCAACGCTGGCCGCAGATTCTTCAGGAATTTGCTTGGGTGTACGGATGACAAACATCGCAGTGAGGGAAGCGAATCCTACAAAAAGCGCACTGACCAGGAAGGCGGCATGGTAACCACGAATCGATGCTTCGGTTGGACCCAGGTGTACCATACTGCTGGTCACGCCGGCAGCAATTGCTGACAGTATGGACAAGCCCAGAGCACCACCCATTTGCTGCGAGGTCGTAATGAGGCCGGAGGCAATACCAGCTTCATGCGCCGGGACACCTGAGGTGGCAGCCGCAATTACGGGCATCATGGTCATGCCAATTCCAAAGGGCATGAGAATGGCAGCCGGCAAGATGCCAAGCCAGTACGACGAATTACTGTGCAGCATGCTCACCCAGAGGAGACCCATGGCGACGATTAATGGTCCCACGATCAGAAAAGGTTTGAAGCCATAGCGAGCCACCAGCTTAGGCATCCGTGTTGACATAAAGCCCAGCGTTACGGGGAAGGGCAAGAATGCCAGGCCCGTCAGTACCGGCGAAAGATGCAAAACGCCCTGCAGGAAGAGCGTCAGCAAGAAGAATGAGCCAAGCATACTTGCATACAGCGCAGCCATAATCATATTGGCACCAGTTACGTTGCGTACACTCAAGATGCGCAGCGGCATAAGGGGCCGCCGTACCCGTGCTTCATTAACGATGAATGCCGCCAGAAGCCCCAGTGCAACTCCTAGGAAAAGCAGCGTCTTAGCGCTGTGCCAGCCCCAAATCGGTGCCTGAGCAAACGCGTACACCTGTAACATGAGACTGCTAGTGGCCAGAACCGCTCCGGGGATATCCAGCCCGCGCTTCTTTTCTTCGTGTTCGTTGGCGGGCAATATCCGGGCAATCAACAGTGACATTACAATGCCAATCGGCACATTAATAAAGAAGTTCCACCGCCACCCAAAATATTCAGTTATTACGCCACCCAGTAACAGTCCAGCTGCCGCACCACCAGTGGCTACAAGCGTCCAGAAGCTCAAGGCTTTATTGCGCGCAGAGCCATCACGAAAGGTTACCAGCACGATTGACAGTGCTGCCGGCGACATAAACGCTGCCGATAAACCCTGCAGTGCCCGAAGCGTAATCAGTTGCGTAGGCGTATGGCTTAAGCCAATGAGTAGGGATGATGCCGTAAAGGCGATCATGCCGGTTAATAATGTGCGCTTGCGCCCGAAAAGATCGGCTGCGCGGCCACCTAACAGCAAAAATCCGCCAAAGAATAGTGCGTATGCAGTAACGACCCACTGCAGGGAGTTGGCGGAGAAGTGTAGCTGCTGACGAATAGTGGGCAGCGCGACATTTGTAATGGCATTATCCAGAACGACCATAAACTGAGCTATGGCGACGAGAATAAAGATAAGCCATTTGGAAGGTGTTTTCATATAGTTGCCTCCAATTAATAGTTGATATTACTCAACCAATTGTATAGCTCAACCATTGGTCTTGTCAAACTTTTTATTTAGCGCTATAATGAAACCATGATAAGTAAGCAGTTGCAAGACCAGTTAAGTCTCCTAATCATCCGTTCTTCCATGAAAGGTAAGTATGCGATTTTAGATATAGCCGAACGGAACAACATCACTATGATGCCCGCTTTGACACTTTGCTTACTTGATCCCGGCCAACCCGTCCCTATGAAGTCTATTTCAACATTTATGAGCTGTGACCCATCTAACGTTACCGGTATCGTGGAGCAGCTTGTTGCTGAAGGGTTGGTTGATCGCAAAGAATCTGACACTGACCGCCGTATTAAAACGGTTACTATTACTGAAAAAGGGAAGCTACTGCGCGACAAGTTCCTGGAAATCACCACCAGCACCCGGCTTCCGAATCTCGATCAATTGACCGAAGATGAAACGGAACAACTTATAACTATTCTGGAAAAAGCCACTGCCACGTCAGCCACGCACGGCGTTGCCGCTTAGGCAACCCACATAAGAAAGTATCCGCGCCAGCCTTATTTTTATCACCCTGTTAAAGTCCTACGAGCTGTGCGTCGTGCTCTGCTATATAATGGGCAATAGCAAACAAGGAGTTCGATATGTGCCGCAACATTAAAACACTGTTTAACTTTGACCCGCCCGCCACCGAAGAAGAAATTAAGGCTGCCGCACTACAGTTCGTGCGCAAACTTTCCGGTTTCCACGAACCGTCCAAGGCTAATGAAGTAGCATTCCACGAAGCGATCGATGAAGTAGCTGTTGTCGCTCAAAAATTACTGAGCTCACTAACCACACAAGCAACGCCACACAATCGTGAAGTAGAAGCAGCCAAAGCCCGAGAACGTGCCGCTGCACGTTTCGGCACCGCCTAGTTAATTACCAATGCGGCGTATGGTCTCGCTGCAAGCTAGGCCAACCGAACGGCATATAAACCTGCTTACTATAAGATTAGCTGCCTATCATCGGAAGCATTAGAACTGAGTCAGGAGGGTGCGTAGATCTATGTACCCCATTGCGAGTATGAAGTTATCACAAAATATGCTATAGTTTAAGTAAGCAAGTGGTTAATAAGACCTCTCCGTTGTCATATATTTGTTCTCACAAAACCTACTATTATCGCGGCTAGAAGACTTTAAACGCGAGTGATATTAGTTAAAAGAAGGAATACATACTATGGCAAGCAAACTTTACGTAGGCGGACTCGCTTACAGCGTAACCGAAAAAGAACTTGAGGAATTATTTGCAGCACAAGGCAACGTTGTCAGTGCAGCAGTCATCAAAGATCGCGACAGCGGACAGTCTAAAGGCTTTGGCTTTGTGGAAATGTCCAGTGATGAAGAAGCTCAAGCAGCCATCAAGGAATTAAACGGCAAAGAGCTGAGCGGCCGCGCTATTATGGTCAACGAAGCTCGTCCACAAGTGGATCGCAGGTCTGGCGACAGCTTCAAGAAGTCTTACTAAATACTTTAGTTTTCAACAATAGCACCAATGAACCGGCTAAATCGGTCGGTTTATTAATGGAGGTCGCATGAAGACTGATTTACGTATTGAAGTGGTGGCTTCTACGCAGCGTGGGCTGATGAGCCCACTGAGTCAAAAGTCCCGAGAGACCGTACGGGCGGTTTTATCTACGCGCTACACTGACGTCAGCATTACGATAGTCAATGATCTGGCAGATCTCGAGGCGCTGGTACGCCGCGCACCAGATTTGGTTTTCTTGGGTATGAAGTTGGTGTTGTCTGACCAGAGTCTGGGTTTGAAAGATCCAGCCAAGATATGGATTGCTCAGTACCTAGACGAGCATGACATTGCCTACACAGGTTCTGGCCAGCTTGCGCAAGAGCTAGAAATAGACAAAGTCCTGGCTAAGCGACGGGTTGCAGATACGGGCCTGGCCACACCGTCGTTCCACATGGTTGATAAAACGCAGTGGCAGACAGTTGGTGATGTCGACCTTATATTCCCGGTCTTCATCAAGCCAACGAATCGCGGCGGCGGGCTGGGCATTGACAGCGAGTCGGTGGCTAAAGATTACCGTGAACTACAGTCGAAGGTTAAATCCCTAGCAACTGAGCTAAGGGCCGACTCACTGATAGAAACGTATTTACCCGGCCGTGAATTTAGCGTGGCCATACTACAAGATGAAGCTTCAGCAGGCTTTTCAGTTATGCCCATCGAGATTATAGCTCCGCCCGATGAACATGGTGCAAGATTGCTCAGTGCAGCAGTTAAAATTGCTGATACCGAGCAATGTATAGCGGTAGATGAAGAGGGTATAAGACGAGAAGTTTGCGATCTAGCAATTAACGTTTTTCATGCCCTGGGAGCCCGAGACTACGGCCGGATAGATATTCGTATGGATGAGGCGGGTACGCCACACTTCCTAGAAGCCAACCTTATGCCAAGCCTTAAAAATAGCACTGGCAACTACTTCCCAAAAGCCTGCGTACTCAATCAAGATTTAGCGTATGAACAGATGATATTACACATTACGCGACTCGGCCTGACACGCCGACAGCTTCCTATAGCCGACACCGACATACTGGAAGTATTTTCCAGTCTCGAACCCGCATATTAAAACTTATAATTCGTAATGGCTGAGAACTATGGACGAAGTTAGAACTACGTTCCAGACAAACGTTCGCGAAGACCAGCTGCTAGACCCGCGATGGTAAGTATGTCGATTGACTCGCCGGCGGTTTTAGCAAGAAATTTATAATGTACAGGCGATAGGCGGAGCCGCAGTTGCATGCGTGTCGATCCAGGTGTGTGTTCGCGTAATGTAATAGCCCAGCTAACATTTGTATTGCCACGTCTGGATTTATGTACAAGTACAAAAGGTGGTTCTAAAATTGCGACTTCAAATGTCTCGTACTTACCACCCCAGTCATCTATTATTTTTCCTATTTTAAGATTTTGCAAGGTGGGGTCAATGTGTCGCAGCGCGCGTTTTTTCTTAGGTATAAATCTTTCAACTGATCTGGGAAAATACCAACCTGATCGATTCTTGCCCAATTGATTAAACCATGGCCATACTTCAGACGGTGTGCCAGGCAGCGTAAATGCTCGATCCATTATTACGTTGGCATTAGGAACTATGTCGTCACCAGGCATAACAGACATTACCTCTTGAGTTATGGGGCGAATTTTAGAAAACATATCTCCAATAATAACAAAAAAGACTCCTACAAAAAGTCTTTTATATAGCTTAAGCTTGGCTGGGGATGAGGGATTCGAACCCCCGATCCTGGGACCAGAACCCAGTGCCTTACCACTTGGCCAATCCCCAACGTGTGTTTGCGCTCATTCAAAAGAGTGAGGATAACAGGGGAGATTATACTAAAAAATCGCCTATGTTACCAGCCTTAGAGGTGCCGTAAGATTGTTTACTGTCAGGCGGCCCATATCTAACTAAGATGAAAGGGTTCATAAGGAGGAAAATTATGGCAGAGCGAGTAGTTGAGCGACGAGTTGAAACTAACGACGCACCGCGTGACACTGTGGTAGTCGACCATAATCATGACGATAGAGCCAGCGGCAGTAATAGTGGACTTATTATTGGGCTGATCGTCGTGCTGATTATTTTGTTGCTACTTATATTTGGACGTGGTCTCTTTGGTGGCAGTAGCAGCAGCGGTGGTAGCGGCACGGGCACGAGCAATAGTGCAGGTGGCGGCCAATAAGTAACCGTACATGCTGTTAGTCTCCTTTCGCATCAACGCCAATTGCTTGGCGTACATTAGTGAATCCATCGCGTTTGAGTAGGCGAACCAAACCCCGATTAATTTCCCCAATCAGCTGGGGGCCTTCGAAAATCATGCCGGTAATCAGTTCAACTAAGCTGGCGCCAAGTCGGATCTTCGTGTAAGCATCCTCGGCACTGAAGACACCGCCGACACCAATGATGATGAAGCGGTCGCCATATGCGCGGTACGTACGACGAATGAGCTCATTGCTGATTTCCCATGTTGGTTTGCCGCTTAAGCCGCCCTCAACAGCGTCAGGCAGAGGATCTTTCAGTTGGACTTTGGAACGCTCTTTGGCAAGGTTGGTGAGGGTAATGCCGTGCACCTGGTGTCGGTTTGCAACTTCTAGAAGAGGCTGAATGTATTCCCACTCCAAGCAAGGCATTTTAATAAACACGGGTTGTTGCAAAGTGAGTGCGTCGATGGCACCGAGCAATTTCTCTAGGCGCCGCGGTGTAGTAAAGGGCTCGCCTCCAAAAGTATTGGGACAAGAGATGTTAATGGTAATAAGGTCGCCCAAACCAGATTCCTTGATCAGCGTCAGGCTGCCTACATAGTCTTCGATCCCCATGTGATCAGTGCATGTGTTGGCACTGTTTGTCTTGGCAACTGAAATATTTAATGGAAAATCTGCCCGAAGTTTGGGTGAATAAGTACGTAGTCGTTTAAGGATACGCTCAGCACCCTGGTTAGCGAGTCCTACATGCACGACGAGCGATTTAGTTCGGGGTAAACGATAAAACCAAGGTTTGGCATTGCCGACACACGGTTGGTAGGTTATAGAGCCGCCCTCCATATAGCCAAAGCCGATGGACTTCACCATTGGTAACAGCTCAAAATTTTTGTCGAAGCCGGCCGAGAGACCTATGGGGTTCTTGAAGGTGATGCCCAAGATAGTTTGGGTCAAATATGCCGGATTTTCGTAAGCCCAGGATGCTTTGAGTAGCGAACGTACCGGCGCAACTTTTTGGACCACGCCTCCCGTCTTAAGCATTCGTTTGTGCACGGTGTCCGGCTTTTGCTTGAAGAGCAGCGGCTTTACCGCTCGCTTGTAGGTGTGAGCCGAGGCTCGACTTACTAACTGATTCATTGGATCCTCCAGATACTAATTGCCATTGCTATGCTGATTACTCTACAAAACAATAGCCTTTTGGTCTTTGACCACTGTCATGAGGGCTCTGTGCGACTCCTCACACCCGCAGCATGTATGATAGGTGAGCATGAGCAATTTTCTTCTGTAAATGGGGGTGGTATAGTGACCCATTATGCGATTTGTTTTGTTGGGGATTTTTGTTTTTTGCTTCCTGGTGATCCCCATGTATTTGCTCAACACGGTCATGATGCCGGAACTTGCAGGTCTGCAGCAAACCTATGCGCATGCCGATGACATTGCGGCTCGTGTAGCTGAGCCCCAGAGCCGTTAGCGCAATATTTCGTTATAATTAAGGCATGCACTGGACGCGAAAAGAACGATCGTACGGCTTGGCCGTTTTGCTGGCCGCAGTAGCCGGCATTATCTATAACTCTTGGCCGTTGGGTTACTGGCTGAATCCAGCTGCCAGTAAACGCGGCTTGGCCAGTGAACTCGAAGCGTTTCATCAACCCTATGACTGGCTATTCATAGTGCTAGATGTGATGAGCGGCGTGCTCATTGCTATCGTCATGTGGTTGCTGTGGCATCGTGAACATGACAAGTGGCGCAAAGCTGTACTGGTTAACTTCGCACTGTTCGGACTCTTTACCTTACTCAGTGCAGTGCTACCAATGAGCTGTGAACCATCACTCGAGTCCTGTCCCAGTGTGTGGCACCAACCACTTTTGATTCTGCACGGTATTACTAGTATTTTGGCTTCTTTGTGCCTCTTTGCGAGTGCTGTCATTATGTGGTGGCTTAAGCGCAAGCATCCCACGTGGTTTATTATGAGTATTCTGATGACAGGCTGGGGTTTATTTGGCTTGTTTTCCTTGTATTTTCTTATTATTCCCGGCCCCGGCTACATTGCCGAGCATTACTACATTACTCTTTGCAGCGTCTGGGTAGTGTTGCTGCCATTTATGGTAGGACGTGTGCCCATGAGTCGAGATCCTGACTCGGCAAAGCAAAAATAGACTATACGTCCGATGCAATTTGTGCTACCATAAGCATACTTAACAAGTAAGATATACAGAGTGCGGGAAGAGAACTAGCTCGATGATCCGCCGGCAACCTATCTCAGTATGACAAGGTGCTCCGTCTAGCCCGCTGCAGGCGGGGAAGATATAGGTTAAGATGTATCCTTTCCAGCTGCAGGCTGAAAGGATCTTTTTATTTCTAAGGCTATTTCCCAAACTTTTTTTACCAGTGAATCAGTATGTGCCGGTCACCCGGATAAAATTTGTGATGCGGTCAGCGACGCCTTGCTTGATGCTTTGTTAACTCAAGATCCTCAGGCACGCGCTGGTATCGAGACCGTCGTGGGCGCTAATCAAATTTGTCTCTTTGGGGAGACGCGCTCAACCGCTCAAATTGACTTTGAAGCAATTACACGAGAAACAATTCGTCGACTAGGTTATACAAATCCCGAGTGGAATTTTAGTGATCAATCACGTTTTAGTGCGGATGTACACCAACAATCGCCAGAAATTGCAGTAGGCGTGGACCATGATGGTGCCGGTGACCAAGGTATGATGTTTGGTTTTGCGTGTACTGAGACACCTGAATTAATGCCACTGCCTATAGCGCTTGCTCACGCCCTCACGAAACAAATTGATACTGCGCGCGAAAAAGGGAAGTTACCATGGTTGCGACCGGATGGCAAAGCGCAAGTCACCGTACGGTATGAGGATGGCAAGCCTGTAGGCATCGAAAAGTTGGTTGCTGCTGTGGCTCACAACGAAGAGACATCCGCCGAGCAAGTACGTTCAGATGTCATTGCCCACATCTTTACGCCCGTACTTGCCGTGTATAAGTTTGATCTACCCCCAGCTGAGAACATAGTAGTAAATGGTACAGGTGTATGGCACATTCCCGGTCCGGACAGTGATGCTGGACTGACAGGTCGTAAAATTGTCGTGGACACGTATGGTGGGTATGCCCGTGTTGGAGGTGGGGCCTTTAGCGGTAAAGATCCAAGTAAAGTTGATCGATCGGGAGCATACGCCGCTCGCTACATTGCCAAGAATATTGTGGCCCATGGTTTGGCTGCCAAATGTGAGGTTGGCTTAGCCTATGTAATAGGGAGGCCAAAACCTTTGATGCAGACGATCGATACTTTCGGAACATCTACAGTGCCAGAATCTGAGCTCTATGGTTTTGCCGACCAGCTGATCGATACCTCTGTGAAAGATATCATTACCAGTCTGGACCTTAAGCGCCCCATCTACAGCCAAACCAGTGCCTATGGCCACTTTGGCAAAACCAATCTACCCTGGGAACAAATCGCTAAGCTTTAGCTCAGTCAGCTTCGATGGTGCCACAAGCAAGGCGTGGACCGCCACTGTAACCGGAGCCGCTCTCGCCCGGACCGTAAGGGTCGGGATTGCCGTGAACCATAAGGGAAGTGCCCTCAGGCTGGTCAATAATAGAAACCGGACCTTTGGAGAGGGTAATGCGTGTGGTAATAGTTTCCAGCTCGCCTTCACCTTGATCGTTGATGGTGATCATAGGTAAGTCACCGGCGTGGAAGCCGTGATTGGCATCGGGGTCGGTATTGCCGCTTGGTCCTGGGTCAAAGTGGCCGCCGGCGCACTTAAAACCGTCACAGTCACAAGCACCTTTCTCATGGATATGTACCGCGTGTTTACCAGCCTGCAGCGTGCCTGTATCTCCCTTTAGCTCTAAGCGAATATGCACATACTTCCAGCCATCCACGTCATACTCTGTAAAGCGGGCAATGCCCTCAACATTCGGCCCGGCCATTTTGGCCGTCGCTGTCGCCGTTACCGTCTTATCGTCAGCTTCAAGTGCTACGCGCATTGCTACTCCTTGCTTCGCTTTAGGTAACTAGTCAGTGAACCACCAAAACCAATGCCCGCGGTAAAGAGTAGTACATGTTGCACGCCATGCCCCAAGGTTGAGGCTTCGGCCCAAGTGGCGAGCGTAAAGCTTGCGAATAGTGCTAGCCCGGCAGATATAAGTGCCAAAGCAGCAACTGATGGGTTGGTAAATCGGGAAGTTTTGGTTTGAGTCTGTAGCTTGCTTGCATTCGGTATATGCATAGAGAACCCTCCTAATTACTGATCTTAGTAGTATAGCGAGTTTGGTAGGGCGAGCAATGTAAGATCTTTGACACGGATCCCATACCAATAGGAAATTATAAATAGATACTTCATTTGACAAAATAGCATATAAGTGTAATATACGCATTATGTCACACCATACACGCGAATCCCTTCCGCAAGCTGTTCCCACGCAAAGTGTAGAGGTAAATTATGAGATTCCAGTAGTACCACTAGGACTGCCTGAGCATCCTCTAGCACCAGAGATGCCGGTAGTTGAAGCTGGAAGTGATGCAGTTGTTATAGATATGGCACGCGCGGGTATGGAGCTTGCAGCCCGCCGTCGCCTGAGACAAAGAGTCGGCAATAGCGTTGGCACGCTAGTAGGTCTGCGCGTGGCCGGCGATTCTGTGGTGGTGTATGGTGCAGAAGAAGAAGGGCTAGCTCCAGACCAACCAGACACAATACATGGGGACATAGAGCAGTTGGGTCGTACTGAGTCATCATCGCAAGAAGCAGAAATGGGATTGTTTAGCCGCAAGAAGAAAATTCCAAAACGTCTTTCTCGCTATCAGAAGGAAGTTTTACGGGGTAAAGTCAAGGAAGCAAACTCCACTGCACGTGACTTAAGGCGCTCCGTCGGGTTCGGCAATAAGGATGTTGCAGAACAAAAGGAAAAGGCGCGAGAAGCTAAAGCAAAACTTAAGGCACGCCGCAATGCTAAGCGTGCGAAGCGCAAAGCACGGGCGGCTAAACGTAAAAAATAATCAAAGCAAGTTAAGATCTTTCAGCTCATCCGGGAGGAATCCCGCGTCGTGCTGGAAGCCGGCCTGCCATTTGTAACCTTGGTTGTAACCGAGGTCTTTCATGAGCTTGGTGGGTGCATTGCGCAAGTGCAAAGGGACGGGCAGGTCAGGGTAGTCGCGTGCGGCGCTGAGTGCACCGTTCATGGCATCTGCAACATCGCGGGACTTCTGGGCTTTGGCCAGTACCGCAGCACAGTGAAATAAGTTGTACTGGCATTCCGGCATGCCGATGCGCTCCACAGCCATAAAAGTAGACACTGCCAGGTTAAGGGCGGCCGGTGCTGCTAGTCCAATGTCCTCGCTGGCAAAAATCACCATGCGTCGGGCCACGAATTTAGGGTCTTCGCCGGCCTGCAACATGCGAGCAAGGTAATAGAGCGCTGCAGTTGCATCCGAGCCCCGCATAGACTTTATAAATGCGCTGATGATGTTATAGTGGTTCTCACCCTTTTTATCATAGCCTGGCACTTTGCTTTGGGCGGCAGTCTCGACCATCTCCGGTGTAATGGACTTGCCATCCGCCAGTTGGGTGGCCAGCTCTAGGTTGCCCAAAGCTACACGCGCATCTCCCCCAGATAGTTCCGCTAGCAGATCAATGCTTTTGGCAGGCAGTTGCTTGGCAGTGAGCCTTTCGCTTTTAGCCGCCTGTTTGATAATCTTTACGACTTCATCTTTGCTCAGGGGTTCCAATACCAGCACGCGGCTACGGCTCAGAAGCGGATTGATTACTTCAAAGCTCGGGTTTTCAGTGGTGGCACCGATCAGCACGATCGTGCCATCTTCCACATGGGGCAGGAAGGCATCCTGCTGAGCCTTATTGAAGCGGTGGATCTCATCCACAAACAGGATAGTGGTCATACCCAGCCGTCGATTTTGCTCGGCCCGTTCGATAACCTTAAGCACATCGGCCTTGCCAGCTGTAACTGCGCTCAGTTCAACAAACTCTGCCCCGGTCTCGCGGGCAATAATCCGTGCCAAAGTAGTCTTGCCGCTCCCAGGTGGCCCCCACAGAATTAACGAAGTCGGCTGCTTCTGCTCAATAATCTCATGAATAATTTTACCCACACCAACCAAGTGCTGTTGCCCCACAACACCCGCCAAAGTCTCCGGCCGCATCCGCTCGGCCAATGGTCGTGCATCCATACATATAGTATACCCTTTGTAAAATCGTAGAGAAATTAGTTTGCAAACTATACAATATGATGTTAATTTAGGATTAATGAGCGAAAATTTAATGGCTGGGGTGGTGGATCCATCATTGGCTGGCAAGACACAGCCCGGTCTCTTACGGTTGTTTAGGGAAAATATCGACACAGAAGAAAGGATTGCGACATTTAGACAGGCAACGGATGTTGTTGCCGAGCAAATCCATGAGAAATTAGAGGATGGCTTCCTCCAAAAGATTAATGAAAGATTCGGGCTCAAATTAGTCTTGAACTCTCATGGTGATGAGGTGCACGCAGGGCAGACGCTGAGCCACCTAAGTAAACCATTCATTACCTTTGTGGAGGGGACGAACGCTTGGGATATGAATGAAGACCCGGGCTTTAACCTTTCGGTAGACAATGCATTTAACATAGCCTTTAATGCCCAGCCACCTCTTGAGCAGCCGCCACTTACCGATCCTAAGCTAGAATGGCATTATTACCGTGATCGAGGACTACTAAATAAAGGCAGCATTATCGCCCCCATAGACGTTCGTTCTTATGCAATGCGTTTATTTGATGCACTTGTCGGCCAAGACTATTCGCAGGATATGCTCAATCAACGCATGAATGTTGCGTATCTTGAGCATACGGATTCAAATCAATTAGTTGCCGGTGCCGTTGAACGAGGGAAAATTATCATGTACTCCAACGGTTTGCGCGAACATATTTCTGCATCCCAAATTGTGATGGCTTTACGTAACATGCTAGCCGTTGAGGGAGGCGAAGAGGTTTTTGGCGGAATAATTGATCGACGAATAAAAGCATTGCTACAAGACCGACCGGCTGATGAGCCTCTGGAAACGGGTATTATTTATGGCACGGCCCATCATATGTTCCTTCATTTACTCGGTTCGTTTGGCATACAGGCGGAAAGATATTTTGCGGGCCGTGATGACGAGCCAGAAGGATTCGCCTTCACTGGTACAAATCTAGATGGCTTCTTTGGAGGATATGCTCAAGATTTCTCAGAGGAACAATTAGCGCGTAAAGGTCGCGCGCTTGTGCTAGAGTCACTATTTGGTAATGTCCTAACAGTTGGCTATGAATTTCAGGCTGTAGCTTCGACTCATCGTGATGGTTGGCAGGCGTGGCAGAAGGTCCCGCACCTTGCCTGGATGCTTAGCAGCGAAGAGAATTATGAGCAAATTATGGCTGATTTTAAGGCCGACAAACGAAGCGTCGTGGCTTTACTTCGTGATCACGGCTTGAAGTTTCGCGATATATAAACGCTTTTAACGTTGGCGGGAGCGGTCGGTCTCGTCTTCTATTTCGCGGCCAACAATTTCTTCTAGAAGGTCTTCGATGGTGACAATACCGACGATCTCGTCGTCTTTATCGATGGGCAGGAGGTGCGTGCCCGAACGGATGAATTTGCGGAACATGGTGTCCAGCGCCGTCATGCTGCCGATGATTTGGGCTGGGTAAAGCGGCAGATCATTGATGTACTGGGGATTTTCGTCGAAGTCGATGTCAACAAGATCTTTCATCAGGAGAATTCCATAGCAACGTGTCAGATTGGTGTCGAAGATAGGAATACGACTGAAGCCCTTGGCTTTGATTTCATCAATTTTGGCACCATCGACGAGTGTTTTAGGGGTAAGCCAGTAGACACTACGGATTTTGGTCATAATATCGCGCACTCGTTTTTCGCTCAAGCTCAGGGCGCCTTGCATGATTTCAATTTCGTCGTCGTCCAGCTCGCTATCTTCGCGACTCAAGTGTTCGCTAATGAGAATACCCAGCTCGTGGCGGCTCTGTAGGCTCGTGAGCTCGTGGCCCAGCAGCTTATCAAGCAACAGCTGGAGGGGCTTAGAAATGGGGTAGGTGATAAAAATCATAACCTTAAGTACCCAGGCAAAGTAGGCCGTGAATTGCAGCGCGTGGCGGCTAAAGAATGCCTGAGGAAAGATTTCGCCAAACAAGACGATGAGCATAGTGCTAATAATGCCGGCCAGCCAACCTTCGAAACGATTCCCGAGCACGAGCGAGTTGGAAGAAATAACGGCGACGTTAGTCAGAAGGATACTGGCCAGGGTAAGGTTACTTTTGCGACGTAACGGTAAGATTTTGCGCGCGGCTTTGTTGCCTAATTTACTCTTGCGTTTCAGCTCGGCCAAGCTGAGACTCATGAAGGCAACATTAAGACCGGAACAGAGGGCCGATACGGTCACTAGCACAATAACCGTCAGCAAAACAAAGCCATCGTTCATGCTATGCTAATTCCCCAAAAGAAACGTGTAGTGTCATACAACTACTACTATTGTAACGAACAGGGTACGCGTTTTGCAAACGCTTGAGACAGCTCAGTATACTTAGTACATGGCAGATAGCTTTAGTTTTTTGCAAGGATCCGTGCAAGAAGTGGCACGTCGCTTGCTGGGTTGCCACCTGGTGCGTGAGTTTGCACCCGGGCAGCGTGCAGTACTAAAAATTGTCGAAACCGAAGCCTACCATCAGACCGATGCGGCTAGTCACAGCTATAAAGGTCGTACACCCCGAACAGAGGTGATGTTCGGCCCAGCCGGCCACCTCTATGTCTACTTCACCTATGGAATGCACTATTGTATGAATATTGTTACAGGGGCGGAAGGCGAGGGTTCTGCCGTCTTGCTACGGGCTTTGGAGCCGCTACAAGGCGAAGCGTTCTTACAAGCTAATCGTCCTGGCCACCATGGGGTGGATGTGTGCAATGGTCCGGCCAAGATATGCCAAGCTTTAGCTATAGATAAAAAATGGAACGGCCATGATTTACATGAACCGTCCCTAAAATTAGTGGTGCAAAATGCCGTTCCGGCTGATCAAATCATACAGACCACCCGCATTGGGATTACTAAAGCCCGAGCGGTGCCCTGGAGATTTTATCTGGCCGACAATGCGTATGTCTCGAAGTTGGGCTAATTGTTTCAAACATACTAGTTACTGAGTCCTTTCGCGTAGCTCTTGCCACTGTGCTTGTGCTTCTTGGTCCATCCGGTTGAATTCTTCATCAGCTATCTTGCGCCAATTACGTCGTGCCATCACGGCCTCCTTACTCTTACTAATACCTAGTTTAGTCCACAATCAAAAACTATGATGTAACATCTTTAACAGTATATTGCCGACGCCAAGGGTGATGTGCACATTGGCGCCAAAGAGTACTAGAGGCCAGAGGAGAATGCCCAGCAATGCTGACAAAATCCCAGACAAAGTCCCTAAGTCAGCTAAATAACCATGGCTCGAAGCCACAATCAACCCGATCACTAGATACAAAATTCCACCGATCGAAATTCCACCACCAGGCATAGCAACCTCCTTATTACTTTCCTATTCTAAGATGCGCATTCAAACAAGGAAGTAATATCCCTTACAGTACGCTAGCTATTTTGAGGCGTTGATGTGGAAGAGCTCTGGTTCAGCGACGGTGGGGGTGATACGCTTGACGGCGACGGCCATGGCGCCGGTTAGTTCCATAAAGTAGCGTCCGACTTGGTCGATCTCCTTCATGCGGACATTTGCGCCGAGAGGCAACGCAAGCGGCTGCCGGGCATAGGCTTGCTCATCATTATCAAATGCGCCAAAGACAGCTAAAGCCACACCAGGACGCATGTGTTCTCGAAAGCTGCCCACAACCGGACGTACATCTAGTGGTTTCATTGGATCTTCTGGGTTCTGTATAGAGCGAGCAAATAACTGGAAGCTAGCAATGTGGTGGCCTGCGCCGGTTCGCCTGGCATCAATGCCGACGTTTGCACGCCCTAAAATTCGCCGGAACTGATCTGGGGCTTCGCCTTCAGGCTCGTTGTCTGGGCCTAGCTGATGAATGTCATGTGGAGTCCTCGGGTGGCTCATCCAAAAAGCCGGGCGACGAATATCGTCAGTACCAACGATGTGCTGCTGACCTTTTACGAATATACCTCTAATGGGGCGAGTGAGCATAGTATCGATAGTTTGTGTACTGCCATCGACCTCACGAATGACTGTTTGGATTGTGGGACCATGCGCATCGGCGCTTTGGGCAAATGTTCTGAGCCGCTCATCGCCAAGATGGCGGGATGCCCACACAATTTGCAGAAGGCTCTTACGGTCGCGAGCGACACCTACGGCAACCCCATTACCAATAGGACGCATGCGGCGAACAGCATGCGCATTGCGCTGTGCTTCGGGAAGTGTGTGTCGACCGTATCTTTCGCTCATTACTCAAGTTCAATTAAGTATTTTTCGGGTAGTAATCGAATGATAGCTAACCCCACTCCGTAATCTCTGGCAAATCCAGCAAAGCGTCGTACTGCGTTGGCTCTACTGGTTAATGTACGTATACCGGCCTGGCTCATGATTCTTGTTACAACTCGTGGTTCCGCAAAGAGGTGATATGATCCACGTCGCCACAGATCGTCGAGGATCTCGTCAAACACTTCCCGCATCTCAGTCTTTGCACTTTGTTCACTATAGCCACCATCGCGCAGACCAGTGAGTACCTGACGCAATAGGAAAGCATTCTGATCTGCAGTAGCGGTGCGCTCCTTTGAAGCTGCTGGATCAATCCATGTCGCACCCTCGCCCGTATTCCGTATAATTTCTGCAAGGTCTACAGTACTCGGGTCAACTTTTGCAATCTTCGTGTACTCCGTACTTAATTCTGGAGCCGATGAAGCGCCTTCAGGAAGTGCAATGTCGGCAAGACTCCCGCGTCGAAATATAAGAGAAGCAGTAGCTGCCTGTAACAATCGCGTGAACGGTGGCGTATACATACGTAGTGCATTGGAGTCCCAGGTACCTTTTATTTCGGTTTCATCCACCGCTTCTTCACAACCTAGGACTGCTAGATTGCCATTAAGATGAATAGTCGCCCCAGCTATTGTCTGGTTAGGCAATGTTAAATCATGGCCAGTTTCATAGGCACTCTCGGCAAGGCTTACGGGTAGATCCTCTGGTAAGGGCATGGTAGTGTTATATCACAATATTTATAATGTAACAAAAATATCTTAACGTAAGAAAGTGAGCTGGGCTATGGCTAGCAGTAGGGCAATGGCGACGACGCCAATTACTTGGATAGTAGGGCCCGAACCGGTAGGTGGTAAGTGATGATTGCGAATGGAACGATCGGCCACAATGTAGCGATGGTAGCCTATTAATGCAACGGCCGCGCCGGATAACAGCACAATAATACCGACGGCTATGTGTTGCTTGTGGATCTGCGCCAGGGCAATGCCACCAGCCTCAATGGCCAAGCTGGTGCGAATCCAGGCTAACAAGGTACGTTCGTTGGCGAGCAAGAAGCGCACATCCACATCTAGCTGCTCCAGATCTTTCTTATTCATGGTTACTTATTAATGTCATCACTTAGGCAGAAAATCAAGCTTGAAAATTCGGGCAGGTAAGCATAAGCTAGGAATCAGGAAGTGTGAGGCTTCCGACAGACCTGGGTTTCTTACCCGGGTCTTTTTTATGCGCTTGAGGCCAGCAGCCATTCAGCCACGGCTTTGGCATAGCGTTTACCTACGTCGTGGTTGGAAGTAACCTGATGTAGCTGTACATCGGTGATCTTGCTAATTGACTGCAAATTGTACGGCACTACTACCGAATCGAGCGTGCCGTAAAACATATCTATAGGAACGCTGATGTCCACAATATCTTGCAGAATGGTTTGTTGTTCGATGCAGTGTTCCAGGGTGCGCATAAACGGTACCCAGGTGGCTGGATGTTTTACGATGCTTTTTGGGATAGGCAGCAGCTTACCGAAGCGTTTCACATTAGCCGGTGTAACTCGTGGGTTCGAGCGTAAAAATTCGTAGATTTTGAGCAAGAGCGCGGTTCGCCGGCGATTGATACGGCCGGTAATCTCTTCCAATGGTGGATAGATCGGCGAGCTAAGCAACACTAACTGGCTGACATGCTGGGGGTGCTCGCGAGCATAGCGAGTAGCCAGCAGGCTACCCAATGAGTGGCCCATCAGTATGTAATCTTCGTGCAGGCCTAAGCTAGCGAGCGTTTTGTGCAAACTGTGGAGATGATCCTCCATAGTATAGGCCAGCCACTGAGGCTTCGGCGATTTACCAAAACCGAGTAGATCAATGGTGATACAACGATAAGAATCTTTGATAAGTGGGATTAACTCATTCCATTTGTCAGACGAGGCAGCAATACCATGCAGCAAAATAAGCGTCGGACCTTCTGAGCTGTGCTCAGTGACATGCAGCCGATACGGACGCCCTAAATAACGGTGCCAAAATTGTTCCCACAAACGCATAGTCCTAGTATAGTGGCTCATTATCCAACTTACTGTGGCATTGTGCACATAAGCCACGAATTTCAACCTGATGATCGTGAGCCACAAAGCCTTGAGATTTTGCCAAGGCCAGTAATCGTTGCTCCATAGCTGGATCTTCAGGCAGAGCAGTTACTTGGCCACACTGTTCACAAGAAAGGTGGTGATGGTGGTGCATGAATTGTCCCGTGAGCTCTAGTTTATATTTCCAGCCAAGCTGTAGCCGTTGCACGATGTGCAGGCGCTCAAAGAGTTCGATTGTTCGGTACACCGTGGCCCGATCAATAGCTGCACAATGAGCGACGAGCTCATGCATGGTTTGAGGATCGTGTGCCTGAAGAGCGGCAAAGACTACCAAGCGCGGTTTGGTTAAGCTGAGTCCATTAGTTTGCAGCGTTTGCTGTAGCTCCTGAGAAGTGTTAGCCATGTTGCAATCTTAGCATAAATTGCGACAAATTTGCAAAAATAGCTTAGATTGTAGAAACTAAGTGCAGATAAAGTAACAAATAGGATTAACTATGTGGCCCATCATTCTTGCACTCTCGACTTTTCTCTCTACCTTGCTCGGCGGCCTGACCGGGCTTAGGAATAAAGACAATCTTCACCGCTTCCTTGGCTATACCGCTGGCGTACTCCTTGGGGTAGTGGCCTTCGATCTGCTGCCCGAAATTTTTGACTTGCTTCGGCACAGTGGCGGTTCGCCAACCGGGGCGATGATTGCACTCGTAGGAGGCTTCTTACTCTTTCACATCATCGAAAAGAGTATTTTAATCCATCATACCCAAGAGCACGAATACGAAGTCCACAAACATCCACAAGTAGGAGTAGCCAGTGCCTTAGCCCTGAGTGGGCACAGTTTTTTGGATGGTGTAGGCATTGGCTTAGGTTTTCAAGCGAGCACTAGTATCGGGGTTGCGGTTGCCATCGCCGTGATTGCTCATGATTTTACGGACGGTTTGAATACGGTAAACCTCATGCTCATTAATAAAAACAAATCACGCAAGGCACTGGCATTCTTACTGCTAGATGCTATTGCGCCAGTCCTGGGAGCACTGAGTACGGTATTGTTTAGTATTTCTGACAATTTACTCATACTCTACCTCGGCTTCTTTGCTGGCTTCCTCCTCTACATTGGTGCCAGTGAGATATTGCCTGAAGCACATAGTAAGCATTCCTCATATGCCACAATCGCTCTGACTATTTTGGGCGCGGCATTCATATTCGTTGTAACGCGCTTTGCTTAAGATGCGCAGATAGTCTTTGCGGATGCTACAATACTAGCCATGGAAGAAGTTGTTATTAAAATTGTTGACGCGGTTACTCCGAATATTTTGGATGGAGTGAATCGCTTGCTACCGCAGCTGATTTCTAATGGTAAGCAAGTGGATCAGGCTGAACTAGAAGCAATCATTAATCATCAGGACGTATTCTTATTTGTTGCACTCATTAACGACCGCGTTGTTGGCGTGGCGCAGCTGACTAAGTATCCCCGACCAGAGGGAGCGATTGCCTGGGTGGACTGTGTAATCGTCGATTCGGCCGAAAGAGGCAAAGGCATTGCTACGACACTTATGGACGCCGTGATTGCTAAGGCGAAAACGCTCGGTCCTCTTAAGTTGAGCCTCACTTCTAACGCAGCTCGCGAAGCAGCGAACCACATCTACACCAAACTTGGCTTTGAGCCCTACGACACGAACTACTACCGCTACAAGTTCTAGCCGACCGGCTAAACTGCTATACTTAAGACATGATATTTGCGGTGATTGCCTTGGGGGTTGTGGTGCTGGTGTTGGTGGTGTTGTTGCTCCGTCAGCAGTCGAATGCCAAGCCTGATACCAATAGCGCGCTGCTGCTCAAGGAAGATCTGAAAAGCCTGAGCCAAGACATTACACAGCTTAAAGATGGCCTGCAATCTCAACTGAGCGAACAGCTCAGTTCCAGTAATAAACAGATGGCGGCCCAGCACATCCAAAGCATTAAAACTATCCAGGAAATCACTAAGCAACTGACCGAAATTGAGCGAACGAACAAGAGCGTAGGTGATGTGGCTTCCGAGCTCAAGACCTTGCAAAACGTGCTGCAAAACCCTAAGCAACGCGGCGTGCTCGGTGAGTACTATCTGGAGCAAATCTTGAAGAACGTTCTACCGCCCGGCAGTTTTGAGCTGCAGTATAAGCTGGGCGAAGGCCTAGTAGTAGATGCCGTGATTAAGCTGGACGATAAGCTGCTGCCAATAGATAGTAAGTTCTCGCTGGAGAATTACAATCGACTTATTGAGGCCGAAGGTGCAGCCCGCACTGCTTTGGATCAAACCTTTAAAGAAGATCTTAAGCGGCGTATCGACGAAACCAGCAAGTACATCCGTGCCTCCAAGCAAACGCTGGATCAGGCGTTGATGTTCATACCGTCCGAAGCAATTTACTATGACTTGCTAGCCAACAAGGTGGGTGTCGGCAATGTATCTGGCCGCAACCTCATGCAGTACGCCGCCGAGAAGAAAGTAACGGTGGTTGGCCCGAGCACCCTTAGTGCCATGCTGCAGACTATTGTCCAAGGCCTCCGTTCGCTGGAAATTCACAAAGATACCGAAAAAATCCGTCAAAACATAGAGCAGCTGGGTAAACATCTCATCGCCCACAATGCTTACATGCAAAAACTAGGTAACTCCCTCGGCACCACAGTCGGGCACTTCAACACCACGTATAAGGAGCTCGGCAAAATCGACAAAGACATCGTCAAAATCACCAGCTCCAGCCCATATGTCGAGCCAATTGTGCTCGAGCGCCCCAGTTTAGACGATTAGTTATTTCTTCAGCAGATCAACCACCAGAGCGGCGGTCCAGGAGAAGTTGTCGGCGCCGGCTGGTTCGCCGGTGAGGGGGTCGAAGTATTCGCTGAAGCCGCTTTTGGCGACCATCTCTAGTGTGCTTTCGCGCAGCGCCGCGGCATGGTCTTTGAAGCCATAACGCTCTAAACCGTCAATAATCAGCCAGTTGGTATTAACCCAGCTCGGGCCTTGCCAGTAGCGCTTGGCATGGAACCATGGCGACTCGGCAGGCACACTCGGTACGGGAAAAGCAGTGCCATAGAGATGTTCATTTTCTAGCGAATGGACAATGCTCTTAGCCCGTTCCTCGCTGATGCAGCCGGCATATAGTGGCATGAGGGCGGCAATTGATGGTTCCTTGAGCAGATTGTGTGTCACGAAATCACGCGAAAAGTACTGGTTGGAGTAGGGATCCCACAGATCTTCATAGGTTTTGCGGGTCTTGTGCATGCTCGCGAGTAGTGGCTCCGGAATTTCTTCGCGGATGGCTTTGGCGATCTGTACGAGGTGTTCGTTGGCCCGTATGAGGATGCTGTTGTAAGTGAGGTCTTCGATGGTAAACAGAGAGTGATCGAGGATTTTATCAATGTCATAGCCCTTGCGACGCAGTCGGCGCTGGACGTCAAAGAGTGCCAGGATTTCTAGGGTAGAGTAGCGCTCATCCAGTGGCACCGAGTGGCCGTCGCGACGGAACATGCCTACTACGCCCAGCAAATGCAGCTTTTTAATAATCCTAATCCAGGCCGGCAGTAGGTGCTCACGGAGTTCGGTGGCCCAGGGTGGCGTGTTGTCGAGACCAACTTCCCAGGGGTGGATCTGGAGTACCAGGCCTTCGCCATGCGGATCCCGCTCATCGTAGAGCCATTGATGGTAGGCTAGCAGGCTGTGCCAGACCATTTTGTACCAGGCTCGGCGCTCCGGCCAGCTCATCTTGGCACCAACTTGGATGACTGCCTCAGCAAACATTGGTGGTTGTGTAATGCCACTGGTAGCTACATCATCCGGTGCGTTAGGGTTGACCCAGCTGCGCCACGCATCGCGGTCCGTGCGGTAACGATTCTCGCCGCGGAAGATAATGTTCGGCAACATACCATTGTGCCACTGGCCGTGCAGCAGGCTCATCAGTTCAATCTTGGCGCGTTCCACGTCTAGATGTCGCAGCCCGATGGCCACAAAACAACTGTCCCATAGCCATTGATGTGGATAGAGGTTGGGTGCCGGCATAGTGTAGTTGCCACGGTCGTTGTTGGCCAGAACCTGAGTGGCCTGGGCTAGGAGATCCGGTTGTTCATGGGTCGGTTGGGTAACCGGTTGCTTGGGCTCATTGCTCATGCTTATTACTATAACGCATTCTGTAGATTGTTTTAACTCGAAATATATGATATAACAATAATTCTATGAGCGGAAAAAGAAGTCGCGCACAGCGCCAGACACGCCGAGAGCAGCTTGCCGCTAATCAGGCTCTCCTCGAAATGGATGGTTTAGATCCTGCGCATCTCAATGTAGCAGCAGTGCTGCAGTTGCGGCGCCATGTCCAACAAGAAGAGCTGGTTGCTAAGCAACAAGCTCACATTGACCGGTTTCGCCAGCAATTGAGCATCTTGGAAAACGAAAGAGTAACCGAAGCGGTACGAGAGCTATTAATTCCTGTTGCAGCCCGGGTGCTCTTTGCAACCGCATGGTACCAGCAACAAATCATCACCCGTGAAGCGCTGGCAACCAAGCTAGGTGACCCACCCTTGCATCGGTTACAAAGCGTGCTAGGTTTCCTCAGCGAAAAACCATCGTACCTTATTGGCCGCCGCCAAAGTTTAATTTTGCCGGATGTCAGGGGCTACCATGCAAAGGCGCCACTCTACTGGGCGGTGAACAATCATCAGCATCCGGCTCTAGAGGCCGAATACGCTGCAGTAGTGCGTGAGGAGGCAGTGCAATCTATGTTACCTCAGAGAAGTGGAGAATGAGCTCACTCCGATGGTTATTTATTAAATTTTATGATATAAATGCATTTCAGTATGACGCATGAAGACAAGCCGGCAGACGAAAACCAAGAATCACTCCTAGGAAGTGCTCACTTAGGCAAATTCGTGACACTCATGTATAGGCATAAAGGTGCCCTTGTAAGAACTACCGCTGGTGCTGTCCTGTTGGTGGTGGGTGGTAAGATTGCGTATGACCTCCATGCTCGAGTGGTACAAAAAGAACGCACCGAGGGTGAAAATACAGAAGCATATTCAGAAGTTGAAGTAGAGCTTGGCGAAGCGTCGCCATACTATGGCGGACCCACCTGGGAACGAGACCACCAAGGTCAGTATGAGCCGCCTACCGATAATTTGTAAAGCTGAGGGGAAAGTCGAAGTCCTGGGCTTTTAGGAGCTGGATGACTTGCTGCAGGTCATCTTTGCTAGTGCTTTGCACCCGCACAGCGTCGCCCTGGATTTGCGTTTTGACTTTGGGGAATTTATCGCGGATCAGGTTTGTAATTTTTTTGGCTTTGTCTTGGTCTAGACCTTGTTTGAAGGGGATTTCTTGGGTGGACTTGAGGTTGGATTCGGTAATTTCGTGCGTGGTGTCGAGTACTTTCTGACTCTGACCGCGGGTCGCAAGCTTTTTGCGGACAATGTCGAGGATGGCATCGATCTGCCAGTCGCCACTGCCCGTTACCTTAAAGCCCTTTTTATCATCCAACCACTCCAGCAGAGCAGGGGTCCCTTTGAAATCGTAGCGGGAATCTATCTCGCGTTGGGCTTGGTCGAAGACGTTGTTCATCTCAGCTTTGTCGTACTCTGAAACTACATCGAAGGAAAAGTTTGCCATATGTCTATTCTAACAGATATAAGAAAATGCCTTGACTTTAGAATAATGATTATTTATAGTACCTTGTGTTAACAAGGAACCAGGTTAAAGCATGGATATCGAAGCGACTAAGCAACAGCTGCGTAAAGGACTACTGGTCTATGCATTGCTTTCGGCTATCGCGGCCAAGGAGCTATATGTGGCGGATCTACTCAAGACTTTGAACGCTAGCGAGTTTGCCACGCAGGAAGGCACCTTGTACCCGCTGCTTTCTAAACTGCGTCGTGAAGGGCTCATGAGCTACCGCTGGGTGGAATCGACGAACGGACCACCACGCAAGTACTATACGCTTACAGACAAAGGAAAAGCCTACCTGAAAGACCTCGATAGCTACTGGGGAGACATTAATAAAGCATTGGCGCAACTGAAGAAGGGGGACGCCGCATGAACAAAACCACGACAATTAACTTGAGCGGCCAAGTCTTCAATATTGACGACGACGCGTACGAGCTACTCAAAGAATATTTGGAGCGTGTGCGAGCAGCTCTGAAGGATGATGAAGACCGTGACGAAATCATGCAAGATTTTGAGCATGCCGTGGCTGAGCATCTTCTGGAAGCACTGAGTGATAAAAGTGCCGTCGTGACCAACAAATTAGTGAAGCAAGTAACTAAAAGTATTGGTGAATATGAGACCTCTGAAACCGAGCAGCCAGCCTCGAGCAACGAGACTCAAGATCAGGCAAAGCCAGATTGGCACGGCTTATTTAAGCACCCTATCTATCTGGATAAAAAGAACGCATTACTTGGCGGCGTCTGCGCCGGCATTGCACGCTCGCTTGAAGTTGATGCATTTTGGGTCCGCCTGGCATTTGTGATTCTGACATTCCTGAGCTGGGGCGTAGGCCTTATTGGATACGTCGTATTGGCGCTCATCATGAAAGATCCGCAGAACGTGAGTGATGAATTGGCTGCGTCCGGTGTTAGGCCAACCGCCGCTGCATTAGTTGCACACTCCAAGCAGCGTTTTCAAGCCGCTCAAGCGAATCTGGCTCAGGCTGACGTGGGCGCGAAGCTTACACCAGTGGGTACCTTTCTGAAAAACTTGGTGCGGTTTGTAGTGGCCACGGGCAGTGTCATCGGTATTACACTCGTCACCATTTTGTACGTCATCCTTACGGTCAGCTGGGTGGCGCATCGACACTCGGCAGGCCTACCATTTAGTGCGCTGTCGCCACTGTTGAGTTATGTACTCATAGTTTCCAGCTTCTTTGTGCTCATCTTGCCCCTGGTACTTCTCTTGCTCGTTGCTGTAGCACGGCGTATTGCTCGTAAGGCACTGACCGCCCGACTCTTGGTATTGGTACTCCTACCCTGGCTCATTGCCCTGACCGTTTGTGTGGGCGCAGTCACCCAAGCCGTACCCCGGTTGTCTGACTGGAGTAAGCAGCACCCGAACAACCAGTATTTCCAGTTGAAAGTGCAGCAGGGACATCTGGATGTAGTCTGTGTTAATTTGGGTGGTCACTGTAATGATCAGCCAGTTTGCGTATATGCGTTTCAACCTACAGACAAGCAAGTAACCCCGCCATCCAACCCTGCCGGTTGCTCGCCAATTCCTCCAGAGCCAGATATGCCAGCGCTACCCTAGCCAAACGGACTGTACAAACACAAGCGGTTTGCTATAGTGTAGAGGCACCTAAACAAGGAAATTACAATGCAACTATCAAAGAAACGATTAAGCCTGTTGTTGGCTTCCTCGTTCGGTACTGCGGTGTTAGTAGTAGCACCAGTGTGGGCCGACCATGGCAGCGACTCCACGTCTTCTAGTGGTGACAGTGGTTCGTCGAGTAGCGGTAGTGCTACCTCTGGTCAAGAAACTGAACAGCAAACTACCACCGAGACTGAAACGAAAGATACTGCTGAAGCCACTGCGGGCATCCATGAGCAAGCAAAGCAGCTCTTGGCTCAACAACGTCAAAACGGCAAACAGAAATCAACCGCTGACCGCCAAAAGGCTTGTCAGGCGCACCAGACCGAAATTAATAAGCGAGTAAGCAACTATGCCAAGTCGGCACAGAAGCACCTCGATACTTTTAACGCCATCTTTACCAAAGTCCAAGCATTCCACGACAGCAAAGGCCTGACCGTCGCTAACTACGACACCTTGGTCGCTGCCGCCAAGACCAAGCAAACAGCTGCACAGACCGCAGTTGACGCGTTAGCAGCCCTGAACGTCAAGATTGACTGTTCCCAGAGTGACCCAGCTAGCAGCGTGGCCAGCGTAAAAGTTGCCGTCAAGAATGCTCGCACTACCTTACAGGATTACCGCAAATCGATTAAAGATATCGTGGTAGCGCTCAAGGGCGCCTCGACTGCCCAGAGTAACACCGAAGATAAGACTTCAACCAGCACGGGAGGTAACCAGTAATGAAACGACTTGATCAAACCGGTTCACACGTTGTCGCCTTGCTCGTCGGCCTGGTGGTAGTTGGCCTAGTCGGCTTCGCTGGTTACAAAGTGTGGCAAACCAACAAGACAGTGGATACTAACGCTACGGCCGCAAATACTGCTAGCCAGTCAAGCACCAAATCTTCGTCTGTAGCCGCTATCAAAACACAGGCTGATCTAACAGCTACGAGCAACCAGCTCGATAGTACTTCCAGCCAAGTTGATACTAATCTGAATGACACAGCGCTCAATGGCGATTTGAGCGACCTCCAGTAGACTTTGTCCGCTGGCGCCCGGAAGACAGCTTGCCATAAGCGTAAGCTGTCTTCTTTTATTAGAGGAGTTTTGTTACAATTTAGGCTAAGATGAGCTACCAAAATCCCAAGATTGCCGAAACTGCCGAATTGCTCAAAAAACGCTTTGCCGAGCTGAGCGTGAAGGCGGACATTTTAAAGGCGGTGGAGCTCCGTGCTTTGTATGGCGAGATTCCAACCTTGCCTGCCGAAGAGCGGGCTGGCTTTGGCAAAGAGATTAATGCCTTGCGAGACGAGCTGCAACAGCTAGTCGACGCCGCTCAGGATGAAGCCGAAGCATTGCCGCCGATTGATGTGACAGCACCATTTGATGTCAATACACCGGCCGGCCAACGGCCCCAGCTCCTTCCGAGCGAAACCGGCTCCGTTCACCCACTAATGGCGGAGCGCGAGATTATGCTCGATATCTTTTACCGGATGGGATTCACCGCCAGCGAATCGCGCGAACTTGACGACGACTATCACATGTTCGGCAGCCTTAACTTCCCAGAAGATCACCCGGCTCGCGACGATTATGACACTTTCATGACAACCCAAACTGATGCCAATGGCAAGCGCTTGATTGCGCCTGCCCATACGAGCACCATGCAAAACCGCATACTGAAAAAATATGCCGACAATTTGAAGCAGGGTGAACCCATCGCCGTCCTAGTGCCTGACCGGGTGTTCCGCAACGAAGATGTCGATGCCCGTCACGAACATACCTTTTATCAGTTCGAAGGTATTTATGTGAACAAGGGTGTCAATGTCGGTCACCTCATTGCCACTCTCAAGACCTTCTTGCAGGAATACTACGGCAAGGACCTTGAGGTGGCTACCCAGCCGTTCTATTTCCCATTCACTGAGCCAAGCTTTGAGTTCAGCCTGAGCTGTCCGTTTTGTGACAAAAAAGGCTGTAGCATTTGTAGTCAGCTTGGCTGGATTGAGCTACTCGGCTGTGGCATGATTCACCCAAACGTACTGCGTGCCGCTGGCATTGATCCCGAAGTGTATACCGGATTTGCCTGGGGCGGTGGCATCGACCGCTTGGTAATGATGAAATACGGCATTGAAGACGTTCGTTATTTCCAGAGCGGCCGCCTAGATTTCTTGAGGCAATTCGCATGAAGCAACAAATTATAACCGATGGAGCCCCTCTGGCAGAAGCAATTCTCTCCCAGGCAATACTGGCCAATGGGTTTGTCTTTGTGGCTGGCCAAATTCACAATACCGTCGAGGGCAAAGTTATAGAAGGAAGCGTGTCTGAAAAACTGGCACAGATAATGCAGAATATCTCTGCTATTTTGGGTGCTGCTCAAAGCTCACTCAATAGTGTGGTGTCGGCGACGATCTATGTTACAGATATGGCCCAGATGGCTGAGTTGAATGCTGAATATCCCAAGTACTTTAAAAGTAGTTTACCCGCGCGGGCGGCAATTTGTGTGAAAGAATTACCGCTAGGAGCGACTATTGAGATAAGTGTGGTGGCTGTAGTATGAAAATTTCAGTAAATTGGATCAAGCAGTTTGTTGATTTTGACTTGCCGCCGACGGATGAGCTGGTGCAGCGCATCGGTGCGCAGCTGGGTGGTGTGGAGGAAGTGGAGGACATTGGCGCCAAGTATCAAGGTATTGTGGTTGCCAAAGTTGTCAGCTGTCGCAAACATGAAAACTCTGATCATTTGAGTATTTGCCTCGTGGATGATGGCGGGGTAGTAAAAGATGTTGCCCGTAACGAACAGGGATTGGTACAAGTTGTCTGCGGTGCGCCGAATGTGCGTGAGGGCTTGACCGTAGCGTGGTTACCACCAGGTGCGACCGTACCTGAGACCGTGGGCAAAGATCCATTCGTACTTAGCGCGCGGGAATTCCGTGGTGAACTGAGCAACGGCATGTTGGCTAGCATGAAGGAATTGGCACTGGGCGACAACCATGACGGTATTTTGGAAATTGACAAAGCAGTCGCACCCGGTACACCCTTTGTAGAAGTATATAAGCTGGATGACACCGTGGTGACCATTGAAAATAAGATGTTTACCCACCGGCCCGATTGCTTCGGTGTGCTGGGTGTAGCGCGGGAAATTGCCGGCATACTAGGCCAGCCATTTCATAGCCCAGAATGGTACCAGCCGCAGGCCGTACTGCCTGCTAAGCAGACAAACTTACCCCTGCGTGTGAGCAATGAGCTGCCCGAGCTAGTGCCGCGCTTTTCGGCGGTGACCTTGAGCGATGTGACCGTTGGTCCCAGCCCCATCTGGCTGCAAGTGGCATTGGCCAAGCTGGGCCAGAAATCCATCAGTAATCTCGTTGATTTGACCAACTTCTACATGCTTGTAACTGGCCAGCCACTCCACGCCTACGATTACGACAAAGTGCAGGCACTCACAGCTGGTGAAGGGGCGGAAATTACCGTTCGTCACCCACGACCAGGCGAGAAAATTGCTCTGCTAAATGGCAAAACAATCGAACCGCGTCCAGAAGCCATTATGATTGCCAGCGGTGATGCCTTGATTGGTGTGGGTGGGGTCATGGGTGGCAGTGATACCGAAGTAAGTGCCGAGACCAAAAATATCATCGTGGAAGCCGCTAGCTTTGACATGTATTCCATTCGTCGCACCTCGATGGCGCATGGTCTGTTTACCGATGCGGTTACCCGATTTAATAAGGGGCAGAGCCCCTTGCAAACGGTGGCAGTGCTGGCTAAAGTGGTCGAAGATGTGCAGCAAATGGCTAGCGCCAAAGTAGCGAGTGACCTTATTGATGTCAGCGAAGTGAGTGATCGACTATGGGTACACCCGCCTGTCCCTGTCACTACCGAATTCATCAACACCCGGTTAGGCTTTCAACTGACGGCAGACGAGATGAAAAACCTCCTGGAAAATGTGGAATGTCAGGTGCAAGTGGCTGGTCAAAATCTGACAGTTACCGCACCCTTCTGGCGAACGGATATCGAAACACGAGAAGACATCGTAGAAGAAGTAGGAAGGCTGTACGGCTTTGACAAGCTGCCCGTAGAATTGCCGCAGCGCAGTATAGTACCCGCTGCCAAAGACGCATTGCTTGAGCATAAAAAGCGAGTTCGAGAGGTTTTGTCGCAGGCTGGCGCTAACGAGGTGCTCACCTACAGCTTTGTCCATGGAGATTTATTGCAAAAGGTCGGACAAAATCCCGAGCAAGCCTTCCAGATCAGTAACGCCCTGAGTCCAGATTTGCAGTACTACCGCTTGAGTTTGACACCGAGCCTCCTTGATAAAGTTCAGGCAAACCTCAAAGCTGGCTATCACGAATTTGCGCTATTCGAACTGGGTAAGAGTCATAATAAGGAGCAAACTGATGACGAGGGTCTTCCCGTTGAATTTGAAATGCTCGAGCTGGTATATGCTCGTTCGGATAAACTCCAGAAACCCGGGGCAGCATTTTATGAGGCACGCCGTTTCTTACGCCGCTTGGCAAATCAGTTCGGTATTGAACTCGAGTACCGTCCCATCGCTCAAGAAGAAGACTATCAGGTGGCCAAACCTTATGACCACACTCGTTCAGCCCAAGTTTTTGTAAAGGGTACGAACCTGGCGTTGGGCATGGTAGGTGAGTATAAGGCAAATGTGCTCAGAGCTTTTAAGCTACCGAAGCATACAGCAGGTTTTGGTATTGGGCTCGCGCAGCTCATGCAAGCCGCCAAAGAGCACGAGACTATTCCGTGGTATAGCCCACTGTCCCGTTTCCCATCAGTCACACAGGATATAACCTTTAAACTTGCCGCCGATCAGCTCTGGCAACCATTTTACAGCTTCCTTCGAGAGCAAGTTGATACCGCCAAGCCAGCACAGAGCACGGCCCGCATAAGCCCCATGGACATTTATCAGTCCAACGAGGACACTGCTCATAAGCAGTTCAGCTTCCGCATTAGCATTGCGCACTTTGAGAAAACTATGACGGACACCGAAGTTAATAAGCTACTGGAAGTAGTAGCTACCGCTGCCAAAACTGCTTTTGGCGCCGAACGGATATAGCGGCATTATGCAGGGGTGGATTCCTTTCGGCGACATGCGACTCGATGTCGAGTATGAGCTCGCTCCGCACATGGTTATTTTTAGTCACGGCTTTGGTGTGCGCCGGGATAGTAGAGGCCTCTTTACCGACATTGTGGCCGCGCTTCCCAGAGGCACAGGCTACGTGCTGTTTGACTATGACGATTTCGACGCAGCACATAATCTGATACATATAAATGGCTTCGACGACGATGTTCGCCGGCTGCGAGCCATACTGGAGTGGACGCGCCAGCAAAATGGTGTATCCACGGTGAGTCTGGTGGGGCACTCGCTGGGGAGCTTGGTGATTGCCGACCTGGCGCCCCCAAACATCGACACAATACTATTGCTGGCCCCGCCCACCACACAGCTTGGCGGTTATCGCCGCCGTCGCTATACGCAGCGTCCTGGTGCGGAACAGGTAAGAGGCGTCTGGCGTATACCCCGACGCCAAGGTGCTACGCTGCTTATTTCGGAAGCAATTTTTGATGAATTAGAACACATAGATCCCGAAGGTGAATTGGTCAAACTTGCGCTGCTGAGGACATTTACACTTGTAATTGCCGAAGCCGATGAAGTATTGGTGGATGATGACTACACAGAGCTCATGGTAATGGACAACATTACGTCATTGGGCGTAGAAGGTGCCGATCATTTGTTTAGTGGCTTTGCCAGACCGCAGCTCGTAGAGCTAGTCACCAAACAGCTGGCACATCAGCCTGTAGCAGATGAGTAGGCGCGAAGCACGCCTTAGGTTACACTTAAAGCCATGAAAAGTTTGTGGCGGATTATCCAATTTACGCGTCAGTTATGGCCATACTACATCAGCATCTCTGCGTTTACGATTCTGCTGGCGGCAATGAGCCAGCTGCAGCCCCTCTTCACTAAGACAGCAATCGATCAAATCAGTCACCTACTCACCGGAGGGCATGCCAATGTAAAATTAGTGGCCCTAATGGCGGTGCTAATATTTGTAACCGATTTTGGACAGACCATTTTCAGTAATATCAGCGGCTTTTTGGGTGACATTCTAATGGCAAAGGCCGGGCGTTATATGAGCAAGCGCTACTTTGAACATCTCCTCAGCCTGCCACAGGTCTACTTCGATAACGAACTGAGTGGCAAGATCATCAATCGCATGTCCCGAGGTATTAGCCAAATTACCGGCTTTATGCAGGTGGTCAGCAATAACTTTTTGCAGTTTGTCTTCAGCACCATCTTCTCGCTGGCGATTGTGTTCTATTACTCCTGGCAAGTCGGTCTGATGCTCAGCCTGTTGTATCCGATTTTTGTGTGGCTCACCAGTCGTACCAGTGTGAAGTGGCAAGGCTATCAAAAGGACATTAACGAACAGCTTGATATTGCGAGCGGCCGCTTCGCCGAAGCCATTGGCCAAATCAGGGTCGTTAAAAGCTTCCGGCAGCAGCATCATGAGCTTTCAGTCTTCGGGAAGCACTTCAACAAAGTCGTGGCCACCACTTATCCGCAGTCACGGCTGTGGCACCGCCAAGACGTTGTTCGTCGTGTCGTGCTCAACGTAATTTTCTTTGCCATTTATATCTACATTTTTGTCGAGACAGCGCACGGCGTCTATTCGCTCGGGACGATGGTGCTCTTAATCCAGTATGCGCAGCTCATTCGCATCCCAATCTTCAGTATTAGCTTTATTGTTGACCAAACGCAGCGGGCGATTGCCAACACGCGAGATTACTTTGAGGTAATGGACGTGCAGCCGGAGATTGTTGACCGCCCCGATGCCAAGCCACTGCAGATAACAGCGGGACGCATTACGTTTCAGCAGGTACGTTTTGGGTACGACAGTGCGCAACCGGTGCTAAAGGATTTGAGCTTTGAGTTGGCGCCTGACAGTAAACTGGCTCTTGTGGGGGAAAGTGGCGAAGGCAAAACGACTATTTCCAGCCTGCTATTGCGGCTGTACGAAGTACAACAGGGTAGCATTAGTATTGATGGACAGGACATTAATACCGTTACCCAGGCGAGCTTGCACGAAGCTATCGGTGTGGTTTTTCAGGATCCAGCGCTCTTTAGCGGCAGCATTCGAGAGAATATTGCCTATGGCAAGCCTGACGCCAACGAAAAAGAGATTGTCGCGGCGGCGGAAGCGGCCAACGCCCACGAATTTATTAGCAAGTTTGAACAGGGTTATGACACCGAGATTGGTGAGCGTGGCCTGAAGCTTTCCGGTGGTCAGAAGCAACGAATTGCGATTGCCCGGGCGCTCCTGAAGGATGCACCTATTCTCATTCTGGACGAAGCCACCTCTAGTCTTGACACCAAGAGTGAGCGCAAAGTCCAAGAAGCCCTAGAACGGCTGATGCGTGGCCGAAGTACGCTGATCATTGCCCACCGCCTCAGCACGATTCAAGCGGTAGACACTATTGTGACGCTGCGTGGCGGCAAAGCGGATGAAGTCGGATCACCGGCACAGCTGGCCAAGAGTGGTGGCATCTACGCGCAGCTCTTAAAACTGCAGGACACAACAGGCACGGAAACCGAGAAGAAGCTCAAAGCCTACGAGCTGGAAGTCTAAAAAGCTCGACAGCCCGAGCTGGCTCGGGTACAATAGCAGGCATTATGACGAAGAAGAGGGATCGATTTTTTGCTGGTTTTGGCGCGTTACTGTTCTTGGTAACTGGCTCGGCGCTGACCATTGCTGTAATTGTCACGGGCATTAGCAACCACAAGCAGAGCCAAAAGGATACCCAAGCGCAGACACAGCCGGCCAACAACTGTGATCAAAGTGTCAACGCGCCGGCCGAAGCTGTCCCAGAGGTATACAAACCTACTGGTAGCGTGAGCGGACTCGTGAAAACCGATTTGCAACCAGGCAGTGGGGCTACTGTCCAGAACGGTGAATGTGTGCAGGTTAAGTACTACGGTACACTTGCGAAGGATGGTACGGTATTCGACGAAAACTTCGACAAAACCACCGCCTTCCAGTTCACACTTGGGCAAGGGCAAGTTATTAAGGGTTGGGATCAGGGCTTAGTTGGTGCGAAAGTGGGTAGCACTCGCCGTCTCGTTGTGCCTGCTGCTTTAGGCTATGGCGACCAAGCTAACGGCTCGATCCCGGCTAACGCTGACCTTGTCTTTGTAGTACATATCTTAGGAGCACATAAATAATGGACAACTTTACCCCCATTGCTGATGTACCAGAACTGCACATTACGGATATCAAAGTCGGAGAGGGTGACGAAGTCCAGCCCGGTGACACCGTTACCGTAGATTATGTAGGTGCCATTGCAGCTTCTGGCGAAGTCTTTCAGCGCAGCCAAGATTTTGGCAAGCCCATTACCTTTGGCCTAAACCAAGTTATCAAGGGTTGGACCGACGGCATCCCTGGCATGAAAGTGGGCGGCGTCCGTCGCTTACTCATCCCTGCCGAGCAAGCATACGGCTCGCGGCCACCATATGGCTCTGGAATTCCCGCCGACGCACCTCTTGTTTTCGACGTCACACTCCACGCCATCGGCTAAAAAGTGGATAAATGTATTAAAAAGCACAATATATAGCGTATTGACGAGTAGGTAGTACACTAGAGTATAATTTTTTGTACAGTCCGCGAAACACAGACGAGATAAAATATATAACCGAAAGGGTCACTATCATGGTCAAAAACATCACTATCTTCACCACCAACACTTGCGCTTACTGCGCCATGGTGAAGAAGTACCTCGACATGAAGGACCACCGCTACGAAGTGGTGAACTTAGATGAGCAGCCGGAGCGCCAAGCCGAAGCGCTCGCCCTGTCTGGTGCTTTGACCGTGCCAGTGACCGTGGTGACTAAGCACGACGACAGCAAAGAAGTTGTCGTGGGCTACAACTTAGCCAAACTAGCACCAGCCCTAGTGTAAAATCTTTTTTCGACGCACATTGCTGCGTTCTCGGCTGCAGTGCTCCTCCAGCGTACACTCTGGTACGCTTCTGTGCGCGCTTCACCGAGGCCTTGCACTGCACTGCCGAAAAAAGATTTCGGGTCCCACGATAATTCAAGTAAAATAGAGAGACTTTATGAGTGACACGACAGCTATTCCGGAACATGATGTGATTATGGTGGGTGCGGGCCCAGCCGCTCTGACGGCGGCAATTTATACCACACGCGAAGACATTGATACGCTCTTGTTTGAGCGCGGCGTACCTGGCGGCCTGGCAGCAGTGACTGATCAGATTGATAACTACCCTGGCTTTCCTGAAGGCGTGGAAGGTCTAAAGCTGGCTGATGCTCTCCAGAAGCAAGCTGAACGCTTCGGTGCAGTCATAGAGCTTGGCGAGGTACTGAAAATTCATGACGAAGGCGAGTGGAAGCATCTAGAGACCACCAGTGGTGACTTCAAAGCCCGTGCCGTGCTGATTGCAACCGGCAGTGATTATAAAAAGCTAGGCGTCCCTGGCGAGGCCGAATACTATGCTCGTGGCGTGCACTACTGCGCCACCTGTGATGGTGCCTTCTACCGAGACAAGCGCTTGGTGGTAGTGGGCGGCGGTAACTCAGCGGTGCAGGAAAGCATCTTCCTGACACGCTTTGCTACCCACATCGATCTGCTTGTCCGCAGTACGCTTAAAGCCAGCGATGTTCTGCAGCACGACCTGCAGAAGTTTGTCGACGAAGGCAAGATCTCCGTACATTTAGGTGTGACTACCGACGAGATCGCAGGCGAAGATAATCATGTAACCAAGGTGGTAGGCACCGAGCAAAAAACCGGTGAGCAAGTAACCTTCGACACCGACGGCGTCTTTGTATTCATCGGGCTCGACCCCAACAGCGAATTTGTCCGTGACCAAGTAGAGCTTGACCCCATTGGCCTCATCAAAGCCGACGATAACCTCATGACCAGCATTCCAGGCGTCTTTATCGCTGGCGACATCCGCCACGGTGCCACAATGCAGATTGCTTCAGCGGCTGGCGAAGGTGCCACGGCGGCCCTCAAAATCCGCGAATACCTTGAAGGTCGCGAACACCCCGAGCAGAACTAGGGTGTCTGCAGAATACAGAAGTAAAACAGTACCGCCGCTAGTGGAAGCTCAATCCAAATACCGCCAGCAAATTCGTGGTGCTGAATCTTAATGTGCCACCGTTCGAAGCGATTTTTAGCCCCACTGAAATCGAATGTATGCTTTCGTACCACGTGTGCTACCCACACAAAATCCGGGAGTACTGCGATTTGTCCACAAACGTACATGGCGTAGTGGTGATGAGCAATTGCCCATACAGCTAGGCTGAGGGTAGCAAAGAAATCAAGTGTAAAGAAGAGCTTCCAAAATAGCGACTTATCGCGTTTTTTAGGAGGTATGCCGTAATGTGGTAGTGTATCGAGTGCGAAGTGCGATGCTAAAGCCAAGGGAATACCCAGCGGCCAAGGAATAAATTTGCCAATTAAGCCGCCCACTAGGCCATGGTTAAAGCCAATCATTATTCCTTCATAGTAGCATAGCCACTTTTTAGAGTTCGTCGTAGCCTTCGAAGTAATCGAAAGCTATGTCGGTGTGCGATTTACCCAACTGTAATAGGTCGTAGCGCAGGCCTTCTACGAAGCGCTGGCTACCTGATAGATACATAAGGGCTTCTGGAGGAGTGGTATCGACAATTTGCTTAGCAGTGAGGCGATTTGGTGCGATTGTGATGTTATGCAGCGCAAGCGGATACGCTTTGGTAAGGTCGCGATAGATCTGCTGCCGAGCATCTCTTACCGCATAGAATAGGAAGATTTGACGCTCTTCGCGCTTGGCCAAGAGTTCCTTCAGCATGCTGGCAAACGATGCAATCCCAATGCCTCCTGCCACAAATACCAGAGGCAGACTAGCGTCTTTGGGCAGGATTAAGTCGCCCATCGCATCGTTGATTTCAGCTGGATTGCCATCCCTCAAAGCAAAGAGTACCCCCTTGTGCAGACTGTGTGGCTCTACGTATTTCACCACGAACTTTATCAAAGGATCAGTGGGCAACGAGGTGAAGGTCAGCACACGACCGGCTCCACGCGGATCACCAGCTGCACCAGGTAATATGAGGTTTGCATATTGTCCAGGCGCGTAATCTACCGGTCGCTCAGGACGAAAACTGAACTCCCAAATGTTGGGCGCTAACTCCTCACGTCCCACGTAAAAAACTTGCATACTTTAAGTATATGTCATCTCGAGTACTGAAACGAGTTCAGCATAAACTCCGTCGAGAGATTCCGTTTGATTTGCACGGGGATTTCTCCACATTGGTCGGAAGACAGCACTTACTTCTCAAATCGATCAGGGTAATCGGTCACCACGCCATACAGATAAGGCTGCCACTTGCGTACTTTAACTGGATTATTCATGGTATAGGGCGAGATCTGGAAGCCGCTGCGCTTCATACTGATTAAAAAACCACGCCATAGCCAGAGATGCTTCATACTAAGTCGCTTGGTCTGTACTTGGCGGGCGCGGATATGGGCTTTCACGCCACTCCAGCTTTCTATAACCACTTTGGGTATGTCAGGCAAAACTTTATGAAGTTCGCGTAAGGTTTTTTGGCTAAAAGAGCCCAGAGCTAAATTACCTGAATGATACATGCCGGTTTCTAAAAACTCATTGATAACAGCGACGATCGGTTCTATAGGCTCCCCACGCTTCACCTCAACCAATACGAGCACACGGGCTTCGATGTAATTTAGGGCATCAAATAATGTAGTCAGATCAGGTTTATGCTGCTTGAGCTCTTGGTAGGAGCTGTCTTTTACAACAAGCAAATTACCAGCGACATCACTGGCGGCTTCATCATGCAATAAGACAGGTACACCGTCATTTGTAACACGCACATCAAACTCAATCTCATCAACATGATGCTCAAGCGCTTTTTGGAAGCCTTTTATAGTGTTTTCGGGCGCCAATCCTTTGGCACCGCGATGTCCAATAATTTTCATACTCCCCAATAGTGTACAATAAAACTAAAGTAATTTGGCCCATATAAGGAGGAAGTACTATGGCTGATTTTAACCAAGTCCTGGACCCAGGCGATTACCAAAATGGCACCGTAAACACGGTGGTGGAGATCCCCGAAGGCTCACGCCTGAAGGTTGAATGGGATCGCAAGCGTGCGGCGTTTATGCTCGACCGCGTGGAACCGCGGGCATTTGCCAAGCCTTGTAACTACGGCTTTATCCCGCAGACGTTGGATGAGGATGGTGATGAGCTCGACACGCTCATTATTTGCCCCGAACCTCTTGCGACCGGCGTATGGCTTGAGGCTACTATTATTGGTGTTATGAAATTTGAGGACGATGGCGAAGTGGACGACAAAATCCTGGTTGTACCCGCCGATAACCGTGATGACGGCGATGCTATTAAGTCACTCGAAGATATTGCTCAGTTGGTCAAACAGATTGAGCACCACTTTAATCACTACAAAGACCTCAAGAAGCCCGGCAGTACCAAAGTATTGGGCTGGGGTGGTCCCGAAGAGGCTAAAGCAATCATTGCCAAGTCTATCGACCGTTACAAGCAACAGTAGGCAGACAGTATGAAAAAGATTGTTCCAGCAGATGCAATTTTGATTCCGGACAGCGCCGAGTGCGTGTATCAGGGACGAATCTTTGGCGTCTACCAGTGGCAGCAAGAACTGTACGATGGCACGCAAGCTACATTTGAGATGCTCAAACGGCCCGACACAACCAATGTTATCTGCGTTGACGGGGAGAAGGTCATCATCATTAATGACGAGCAGCCCAATCGTGCCAGTCTCAAGACCTTTCCGGGCGGTCGCGTAGACCCCGAGGATATTGATATTCTGAGCTCGGCGCAACGAGAGGTCCGCGAGGAGATTGGCTATCGTTTCCAAAACTGGCGCTTGCTGCAAGTAGCCCAGCCAGTGCGCAAAATCGAGTGGTTTACCTATCTCTGGCTAGCTTGGGATGTCACGGACCAGCAAGAACCCCATCATGATGCGGGCGAGAAGATTAGCCTAGAAGTTGTCAGCTTTGACCAGCTCAAGCAGTTGGTTACTAGCCGTACGGGATATCTGGGCGAAGTACTGCCGCTCTTTGAGTCACTCGAAAGCCTGGCCGACCTGCAGGCGTTCCCAGAATACCAAGGGCAAGAAGTTGACCGCTGAGCAGCTACAAAAACTCATCGAACAGTATCTAAAACTTTTTCCAGCTGAGCGTGAGCGTTTACAGTTACTGCTGGACCAACTGGCTGCAGGTGAGAAAATGGATGATCGCTACAATTTTCGTGGTCACATCACCGGCAGTGGGCTCGTAATCTCGCCGAATAGAGCCAAGGTGCTGCTTATACACCACAAAGGCTCAGGTAACTGGCAACAGCCGGGCGGCCACTGGGAAGATGAAGCTGACGAGTCGCCTCTAGACGCAGCACGACGGGAAGTGATAGAAGAGACGGCTGCGCAATTGGAAGCCTATGTACCGTTTGATGCAGAGCGCATGCTGCTTCCGCTGGACATAGATACGCATTGGATTCCGCATCCTCGCCACGCCGATGAGCAACCTCATTATCATCACGATTTTCTCTATGCGTTTGTCGCCAGTAGTGAAGGGGTCGCCCACCAAGCTGAAGAAGTGCATGGCGCTGCCTGGTTTGCTCTGGATGCGCCCGAATGTGGGCATCCCAAAATGCAGCGTGCCCTTACCAAGCTTCGCACACACGATCTTATCTAAACTATTGCTCAGCAGCGGTCATTTGCTGCAGAGTAATAAGTACTTCTACTGGGTCGCCAGCGCTATTAACCTCTGCGATGATTTGTTGGCCGGCAGGGCTGAGATCGGGGTACCCAGCCAGTTGTGAAGGGTGCTGTATTTGCTGCAATGGTAGGCTGCCCACAGTACGGTGGAGGCGCGCACCACCTCGCACAAAGTCAGCGCTAGGAGGCGTATCGTCTTGTAGATCACGTATGGGTTCGGCCATATATCTGTCTTTATAACCCTTATGATTTACAGTGTAGTCCGACGGCTGTAAATGTAAACAGTGAAATTTTGCATCAGAGAAGGCAGTACTATACAATACGAAGCATAAGCGTAAAAAGGTAAATAAGGAATTTGCAAACTATGAAAACACGGGTGGCAATTAACGGATTTGGCCGGATTGGGCGCAATGCTTTCAAGATTGCGTTTGCGCGCGCCGATATCGAAATCGTGGCAATCAACGATCTCACTGACACTAAAACCTTGGCCTATCTGCTCAAGCATGACAGCAACTACGGTACCTACGACAAAGATGTCAGTCATGACGATGAGAACATCATTGTAGATGGTCATAAGGTGCGTGTTTTGGCCGAGAAAGATCCGGCACTTTTGCCCTGGAAAGACATGGACATCGATGTCGTTATCGAATCCACCGGCTTCTTTACCGATAAGGATGGTGCAGGCAAGCACTTGACCGCTGGTGCCCATCGCGTGGTGATCTCTGGTCCTACTAAGAGCGATGGCGTCGACACCATTGTGCTCGGTGCCAACGATGACCAACTGGAAGGTGCTACGGACATTGTCAGTAATGCAAGCTGTACTACCAACTCACTCGGTGCAGTCATGGCGATTTTGGATGCCGAATTTGGTGTCGAGAAGTCGCTGCTGACCACCGTGCACAGCTACACTGCCAGCCAGGCGCTGCAGGATGCTCCCAAGAAGGATCTGCGCGAAGGCCGCAACGCTGCCGAGAATATTGTGCCTACAACCACTGGCGCTGCCATTGCCGTTACGTTGACATTGCCACAGCTCAAGGACAAGTTTGATGGCCTCAGTATCCGTGTTCCCACCCCTGTAGTTTCACTCAGTGATGTCACAGCGCTCCTCAAGCGCAACACGACTGTCGAGGAGCTCAATGAAGTCTTCAAACGTGCGGCTAAAGAGCCTTTCTACCAAGGTATTTTGGGCGTGAGCGAAGAGCCACTAGTGAGCTCGGACTACATCGGCAACAGTCACTCTGGTACTGTGGATCTGTTGCTCACCAAAGTAGTTGATGGCAACCTAGTGAAGGTCATGGTCTGGTACGACAATGAATGGGGCTACAGCAACCGTCTCGTCGAAGTTGTCGCTGATACCGGCAAGGGTCTCCACAAAAAGGTCGACCACAGCCACCACGCCTAGCATGCTTGGTCTCCAGCCAGTTAAACGTATTGAGAGTTTTAAGGGGCCACTTGTATCAGTGGCGTTTGGCGGCCTTACTCCTCGGTCCATTCCTTTTACCCAAGCCACATGGGCAGACTTCGCAATACACCGGTTTTTTGGGCAGTGTAGTGTCGGTCATATTCGGCATCACGTTTTTAGTTGGTGGCACGATGTATCTGTTAATTGGAGCTATTCAGCGTCTCCGAACTCCAAAGTGATTGCCAAGCTTCTGACTTATTTGGTTTAATGTAACCCATATGAGGGTAGCAGTAACGACGGATCATACTGGTTTAGCTTATGGCGGCCGATTTGAAGAATTCAAGAAGTTTCTCGCCGATATGGACCATGAGGTAGTAGATTTTGGGCCCCAAGCTCTGGATATGGACGATGACTATCCAGATTTTATGTTCCCGGCAGCCAAGGCAGTGGCAAGTGGTGACTGCGAAGTTGGTATCATCATGGGTGGCAGCGGCCAGGGTGAATCGATGGCGGCTAACCGTATTAAAGGTATCCGTTGCACAACGTTCTATAGCCCGGCGCTAGCCAAAGAACCCATCGATGCTGAAGGTCATATGAGCGACGATCCATACGAGATCCTGCGACTTTCTCGCCAACACAACCATGCCAATATGCTGAGCCTTTCTGCACGCTTCCTGACCGTTGAGGAGATGAAGCAAGCAATTAGTGTTTGGCTTGCCACTCCCTGGAGTGATGTAGAGCGCCACACTCGAAGGGTCAAGAAACTAGACGAGTTCTAAGCCATGGTGACCATTTGTCCAACAATTACCGTAGAGACCGAAGACGATTACCGTCAGCAGATGGAAACACTAGAACCCTTTGCAACCCGTATCCACATTGATATGGCGGATGGTGATTTTGCTCCGCGCAAGCTGTTGGGCTTTGACAAGATCTGGTGGCGCGGGAATCGTACCATCGATATCCACGTTATGTATCGTTACCCGGTTGATCACTCAGAGATCATTTTGGCACTGAATCCGCGACTTGTAGTAGTACACGCCGAGGCCGAAGGCAATCTTGCTAACTTTGCGCAGCACCTGCACGCCCATGGCATCGAGTTTGGTGTGGCACTCTTGCAGCCGACACGTGTTGAGGTAATCGAGCCACTGCTCTCCGAGCTGGATCACGTCCTTATTTTTTCAGGTAATCTGGGGTACCAAGGTGGCAGCGAAGTCGACCCCGGACTCTTTAAGAAAGTTGCCGCAGTCCGCCGCCTGAAACCAAGCGTCGAGATTGGTTGGGATGGCGGCGTAAATGATCAAAACGCCCGTAACCTCAAAGAAGCTGGCGTGGATGTGCTAAATGTCGGCGGCTTTATTCAGCACGCCCCAGATCCCGCCGCTGCCTACCAGAAACTCCTCACCGCTACGAAGTAACTAGCGGGCACTAGGGGTAATCTGGTATAGTCATTAGCAGAATGGGTAAAAAATACTCTCTGCCAGCTCTAGAGAAGATTGCCAACGACATCCGAGAAGATATTATCCGGATGTTGGAGCATGCCGGCAGTGGGCATAGTGCTGGTCCACTCGGTCTGGCAGACATCTTCACCGCACTGTATTTTGATGTGTTGAATCACGATCCCAAAAACCCCGATTGGGAAGAGCGAGACATCATGCTGCTGAGCAATGGTCACTGCGTGCCAGTACGTTACGCTGCCATGGCGCATGCTGGCTATTTTGATCGCAAAGAACTGCTCACACTCCGTAAGTTCGGTTCACGTCTGCAGGGTCACCCAGAGCGTACTCGTTTGCCAGGGTTGGAAAGCACCAGCGGTCCACTTGGTTCAGGACTGAGCCAAGCCTGTGGTGTGGCTCTGGCACTACGTATGAACAAAGAGCTGCATCGCCACATTTATGTGACCATGGGCGATGGCGAACTTGATGAGGGCAATGTGTGGGAGGCAGTGATGCTGGCGGCTAAATATCAGCTCAACAGCATCACGGCCATCATTGATCGTAACAACATTCAGATCGATGGCCCTACCGAAAGCGTAATGCCTCTCGAAGATTTGAAAGCCAAGTGGGAAGCCTTTGGTTGGCACGCCCTCGAGATTGATGGGAATGACATCGAGGCAGTTATCGACGCTTGCACTATGGCCAAAGCCATCACCGAAAAGCCAGTTGTCATCATTGCGTACACTATCCCTGGCAAAGGTGTCGACTTTATGGAATACGATTTCCACTGGCACGGTGTGCCGCCCAACCACGATCAGGCCGTAAAAGCGTTGCACGAACTCCGTACGCTAGGCGGCAAGATCAGGAGCGAGCATGAGTAAGCAAGGTGCCGGAGCGCTGAAATCGATCGGCTGGGCGTTTTATTGGGCTGTTGCTGTTTTGTTCGCGGGTATGGCGACCGCGATGACCTACATATCTGATGGCCCGGTAGATCCAGTGGTGCATATTATGGCATTTGTGATGGTCTTCCTTATTTTCGCTGCCATTCCCTACACCTGGCGGCTGATTAATAAAGGTAAGCTCTCTAACTGGCCATTTAAGCGGAGCGACCATGAGTGATATGCATTTGATTAAGGATTTGCAAGCCAAAGATCTGGTTATTGAACCGATTCGTGCCGGGTTTGGCCGTGGATTGGTGAAGGCTGGCGAACTGGACGAGAATGTTGTGGCTGCCTGTGCTGACCTGACCGGTTCGGTGAAGATGGATGGCTTCCAAGCAAAGTTCCCGGAGCGATTTATAGAAATTGGCATTGGCGAACAGAATTTGGTGACCGTAGGTTCTGGGTTGGCTTCCATGGGCAAAATCCCCTTTGTGAGCAGTTATGCGGCGTTTATGCCTGGTCGCTGTTGGGAGCAGATCCGCACCACGATTTGCCTGAACGATCAGCCGGTCAAATTGATTGGCGCCCATGCTGGCGTGTCCGTTGGGCCCGATGGTGCGACGCATCAGATGCTCGAAGACATTGCACTCATGCGTGCGCTGCCAAACATGGTGGTTATGGCGCCCGGTGACAGCATAGAAGCTGAAAAAATGACACTTGCTATGGCCAAAGATCCGCGCCCTAATTATCTGCGCATGGCCCGTGAAGGTACTCCTGTATTTACTACCGCCGATACGCCCTTTGAAATCGGTAAAGCGTACGTGTTTGAACAGGGTGAGGATGTCACCATTCTGGCCACTGGTACGATGACATACCAGGCTTTGTTGGCGGCAGAACTCTTGTATAAGGACGGTATCGAAGCCGAGGTGATTCACGTTCCCACTATCAAGCCGCTCGATGAGGAAACTATCCTAAAAAGCGTGCGCAAAACCGGTGCAGTCGTCACCGCCGAGGAAGCTCAGGCTACTGGCGGATTGGGAGGTGCAATTGCCGAACTGCTGGCTGACCACCATCCCGTACCCATGAAGCGTATCGGCATGCAAAATCGCTTTGGCGAGTCTGGCGAACCAAGCGAGCTGCTTGAGCACTTCGGGCTCGATGCTAAGCATATTCGCCTGGCTGCCCATCACGTAACTGACCGAAAATAACCCATGCCGAAAGCCGAAAAGACCCTCAACAAACTGACACAAGACCGTTATTTTACCTCTGTAAAACGCGTACATTTTTATAGTGCTGTGGGAGTAATTGTCCTTATCTTGCTGGCCGTATTGCTCTTTGTGCCACACAACAAGCCGCTGCACTATGCATCGGACCAAGAACTGCAGCAGGCGCACCACGACGTCATCATGAAGTATTTCCAGCAAAGCACCAACTGTAAGGATGATAATCGCAGCAAAGATAGTCGGATCCAGACCTTCACGAAGTACTTTAACGTGAACCAATTTGCCAACCGGGCGGTAGTTCGAGGCTGCAATGATATGGATACGCTGTATGCCAAGATGGACGATGGCAATTGGCAACCGACAGCCGTGAATATCGTGCTCAGTGCTCGCCAAAACCCAACCTGGCAAAAGGCGTGCCTCATTGATGACATCACCAAAGCCGATAACAAAGTTCGGCCCGAAAACAACAGCATCGACGCTCACAACCTCCAGGTTTGTGATAAGCTACGTAAGACAAGTTATATACGGCTATAGGGGGTGGTATGCCATTGACACTACAACAGATTCGAGACAACTGTGCAGCGGCACGAGCCAGCATGGCACGAGCACGAGCGGAGCACTGGGCATTCGGCGCCTTTAATCTCGACGACGAAGCTACGCTAAAGGCTGTTGCACTATCCGCGCAGAAGCTCAAAGCGCCTATCTTGGTGGAGGTAAGCCAGGGCGAAGTAGACACTATCGGGCTCAGCAATGTGCGCGACATGGTCGACAACTTTAAGCGCGAGTACGGCCTGGAGATGTATGTAAACCTTGACCACTCCCCAAGCGTCGAAGCCGCCAAACTGGGTATTGAAGCCGGTTTTGAGTTTATTCACATTGATGTGAGCCAGGCCAACCACGACGCCAGCGACGAAGATATCATTGCGGCTACGCGAGAGGTTGTGGCTTACGCGAAGCTTACCGGTGCGTTGGTAGAGAGCGAGCCGCACTACTTTGGTGGCAGCTCAAATGTGCACAATGAAGAAATTGATTACGAAGAAATTAAGAAGACATTTAGTACGCCCGAAGGGACGAAAGCCTTTGTAGACGCGACGGGCATTGACACCTTCGCGGCTGCAGTTGGCAACTTGCACGGTAAATACCCCGTGCCCAAAGTGCTCGATCTGGAACTACTGCAACGCATTCGTGACGCTATTGACTGCAATATTAGCCTTCACGGTGGCAGTGACACCCCTGGTCACTACTTTGCCAGCGCGGTGAAAATTGGCGTAACCAAGATTAATATCAATAGTGATATGCGGTATGCCTACCGTAAGTCTCTAGAAAAAACTTTGGTTGATAATCCTGATGAGTATTCAGTGGCTAAATTGATCGAAAAGTCTGTAGTACCAGCTGTGCAAGAAGTTATCGAAAGCAAGCTGGCCGACTTCAACTCAGCTGGCAAGGCTCAAGCTTAATTCTGGTTGGCCGCTCAATCTCTGAAGCGCTTCGTGCAAAGGTATACCATTCACGTACGTGCTGGTAATAAACGTTTGGTAAAAAGTATCGCCGTGTTCGCGGGCGCCATCTAAACAAATTTGCAGATAGCGGAGCTGGCCGGGCGCATCGTAATTGAAGGCTTCTTGCTCTTGGTTGGCGGAAAACACGATGCAAGTACCGAGCGGTTCGTGGGTGACAAAATCATAGGTTGTAGTTTCTAGCATGTCGTAACCATGTTCGCGCTCCATAAGCTGTGCTAATTCCTCGTCGCTGAGGTCAAAAAGCACGCCATTGACATGGGCGGCTGGGTCAGTGTGCGGCAAGACGTTCAGGGCTGCAAACTGTGGGCCGGAAGCATCGAAGTGCGTAATGCCCTCACGATGCTCTCGCTGGAAGCTGAAATTGCGCCTAAAACCCTGAATGTAGCAGGGGGTGAGCGCTTTGGGAGAGGGAACTGTTTTTTGGAGCGAAGCAGTGCTGAGCAGCGAGCCGTAGCCAAAAATTTTATTTTGTGCCATTACTAGTATTTTGTCATACCTGTTGCTTCTCAGTCAAAGTGAAATTGGGTGTGATATCGTACTGCTGGCTTGCGCTGGCGCCAGTGGTGTGGCACAATAAAACTTAAATAAGCATAACCTTCAAAAGAAAGCGGTGGGATGAGCGATAGTAGCCAATTTGATGTCCTGTGTGTCGGCGACATTGTTACCGACGACTTTATTCGTTTGCTGGACGATGAGGCACATGTCTACGAAAACGAGCACGGCAAATACTTAAGTATGAAGTTTGGCACTAAGCTGCCATTTGACCATCGTGAACTACTGGAAGCAGTCGGTAACGCCGCAAATGCCGCGGTTTCGTTCTCGCGCTTAGGACTAAAGACGACGTTTGAAACCAATGTCGGTGGCGATCAATACGGTCGTGACATGATTCACGCCCTGGCCCACAACAAGGTAGACCACCGGTTTGTGCACATCAATCCCGGCAAGATCAGCAACTACCACTTTGTGCTCTGGTACAAAGAAGAACGCACCATCCTCATCAAGCACGAGGAGTATGACTACAACTGGCCGCACATTAAGCCTGCCGAAGTGCCGAAGTGGGTGTACTTTAGCTCAATTTCCGAGCATGCGATACCGTACCACGATGAGGTTGCGGACTGGCTAGAGGCCAACCCACAAGTCAAACTGGCTTTCCAGCCTGGCACATTCCAAATGGAAGCTGGCACCGAGCGTCTAAAGCGTGTTTATGCCCGCACCGAAGTGTTGATTTTGAACCGCGAAGAAGCGGTGCTGGTAAGTGGCGGCAACTATGATGATATACCTGATTTATTCGATCGCTTGCATGCCCTAGGCTGCAAGATCGTGGTGATTACGGATGGTCCTGACGGTGCCTACGCGTCGTATGCCGGCCACCGCTGGAAAATGCCACTGTATCCCGATCCAGCACCACCGTATGAGCGCACGGGAGCCGGCGATGCCTTTGCTTCGACGTTTGTAGCAGCCCTAGCCAAGGGTAACACTATCGAAGGTGCGCTGCAGTGGGCACCCATCAACTCTATGAGTGTTGTCCAGAAGGTCGGTGCCCAGAATGGTCTGTTGACCGAAGAAGAGCTGAATGCCTGGCTGCGCAAAGCCCCTGAATGGTATAGACCTACAAAATTCTAAAGCCCTGACATTCGCCAGTGGTAAACTCTTCGCGCTAATGCTAGAATAAGCGTAATAATGACACGCATTTTGTCAGAACTATTGGGGATAGCCGAGCCGCAATTTAGACGTGATATCGACAAATTGGAACGAGTAAGTGGCCATGCTAGCGCCGATGTACGTCTGACCTCTGAAGTACTGCGAGCTTCTAAAGTTAAACTCCAAGAGCTAGGTCTAAATCCACATGACACGACGGGTCCTGAGCTATATGCAGCCCTTCAGCACCGCTTGAAAAATGATGATGAACGCTTGGTGACAGCTCTACAAAAAGCCTCGCAACAGCAGGATGTGGTGGCCGCGGTAGCGCACGCCCTCCGGACCGTGCCAGTACCACGGAGCTGTTTCGCACTAAAATCCACGGTCGCTAAACAACTGCTTAAGAAATCGATGCCCAAGCGCACCATGAAGCAGTTAGGGTATCGCTCCTTCGACTCATTGCTCAAACACGAACCTGTGGCTGCAATTTATGCCGCCGCTTGGTTGATTGAAAGCGACAATTGGCGTAAGGCGTACCTAGAGCAATACAAGCGGCTTGGTCCCCACGATTTTGATAATCGAGACATCGCCATTCTTAACCCCCATTCGGCTCGCTGGCAGACTTTGGCCGAAAAAGTGATTGCCGAGAAGCGGCAAAACGTATTGGGCTTTAAAGAGCTAGGGGCAATTGTTTTGCTGCCCATGCCCGGCCAACAGCCCCCGGTGGCCACGACAGCGATGCTTATCTTAGCATTGCAAAGCATGAACGAAATTCGAGCCAGCAGTACGTTCCTGAAGCTTTGCCAGGTGAAGCCTAACTTTGGAGCGATCCTGCAGCAAGTGGTAGCTGATGAAGCAGTGCTAAACACCGAACTATTTGACCAGCCATTAGCCTGGCAGCTCGTGCAACGGTATTACGCGCGCTTTCGAGAAGCCTTTAAACGCGAAGTGTTTGAGCCCCACATTCAGCCGGAAGACCTCAGTTGGCACTCAATCGAACGAGTGCTGGAACATTTGGATCCGAGCTTGGCTTTCTGGCGGGGTACCGGGCATTTGAGCCTGCTGCACGATCACGAGCCAGTCTCCTACAATATTATCGATGTCGCGCTCTCTGCCTGCAACCAACTGCCATATGCCCTGCGGATTGTGCATTATAGTCGTGCTTCCCTCTGGCACGAACTCCTGCTAAAATACCTGAAGCACGAAAATGTCGAACAAACAGTGCTGGATCACTTACAGTCACAACTCGTAACAGAGCCAGCAACCATAACATAGAAGGAAGGGTGGGAATGTACCAAATTTGTGTGTCCGGTGCCGCCAAAGGCGACAGCGTAGAAGAAGGCAAGGAGTTAGCGCAACAACTCGGCGCAGCAATTGCCAAAGCTGGCCACACCCTCCTTACGGGTGCCACTATTGGCTTACCGAACTATGCAGCGGAAGGCTACAAGGCAGCAGGGGGCAAAATGAGCGTCGGCATTAGCCCAGCGAGCAGCAAAGTTGAGCATGTTATGAAGTACCGCCTGCCCATCGAAGCCTACGACACCATCCTCTACAGCGGCTTGCACTACGTGGGTCGTGACACATTGCTTATTACCTCCAGCGACGCCGTAGTGAGCATTGGCGGCCGCCTAGGCACGTTGCACGAGTTCACCATCGCCATGGAGACCGACACGCCCATTGGCTTCCTACAGGGCGCAGGCGGCGTGTCTGAAGAAATCACCAAGCTCATGGAGCTGGCACACCCCCTGCGAACTGGCGCATTTGTAACCTTCAGCGACAATGCCGACGAACTTATTGCTGAGCTCACTCAATTTCTTGACCAAGAACACAAGAAGTATTACGCTCTCTATAAATAACCCTAAGCGGAAACCTCTCCATGAAAAAACTCAACTCCCCGGGCTTCGCAGCAATCGAAGCTCTTTTAGTAGTTATAATTTTGGGTCTTGTAGGCTTCACCGGCTGGTTCGTTTGGCATAGCAAACAAGTCAGTGACAAGACATTAACCGATGCTTCCAAGTCTCAACCTACGACGGCTGCAAAAAAATCGTCAAACACGGTAAAGAAACCGGCAGCATCCGACGAAACTAGCTCATGGTTGCTATATTCACCACCGAGCAAAAACTACACAGTCCAATTGGCTGACGGCTGGAAGCTGTCTCGATATCAGACAGCAGATAACTTATTCACCTTCAATGCAGCCGATCTGAATCCTAGTCCCGGGACTAAGGCGATTGTAGCAACTGAAACACTTGGGAAAGATGGTGGTGCGGTAGGGTTCTTTCTAAATTATTTTGCTGCGGACCAGCGACTAACCCCGTATAGTACACAACTGCCCACATTCAAGACCGAGGATGGCGTTACAGTTTCAGCGTATACCGAAACAAGCACTGCCGATCCCGATGGTCTTGGCGGTTTACCAAAAGGCGCAACTGGGTATGAATATATCCTTAGGCCAGCCTCAGGCGCACTCATAGACGTGACCTATGGCTTTAAGCCAGGTGATACCGACAATCACTCGCTTGTAGAAAAAGCTATCAAAACAATCCACTTTAATTAAGAATATATAAAGCGGTAAACCGGCTACCTTAACTCAGTTCTGACATCTTGCTACAATATAAGGATGGCTAAGTTTGAGTTAGTTAGTGAATTTGGTCCAATGGGGGACCAGCCGGGGGCGATCAAGCAGTTGACTGCCGGGCTTAACGATGGCTTGCACCATCAGACGTTGCTGGGCGTGACCGGATCTGGCAAGACCTTTAGCATGGCTAATGTTATTCAGAATGTGCAGCGGCCCACGCTGGTGCTCAGCCACAACAAAACCTTGGCAGCACAGCTCTACAGCGAGTTTAAAAACTTCTTTCCGAACAATGCCGTCCACTACTTTGTGAGTTACTTCGATTACTACCAGCCGGAGGCGTACATTCCGCGCTCTGATGTGTATATAGAGAAAGACAGTCAGATTAACGAAGAAATTGACCGATTGCGCCATGCTGCGACTGACGCGTTGCTGACGCGCAAGGATGTGATTATTGTGGCCAGTGTGAGCTGTATTTACGGCATTGGTGACCCAGGCGACTACAACGATCTCTCGGTTGTGGTCGAGAGGGGAGAGCGACGAGTGCGCGATAAGCTGCTGCGCCAGCTCACCGACATTCAGTACACACGCAATGACTTGGACTTCCATCGTGGTGTCTTCCGAGTGCGTGGGGACGTGGTGGATGTCTTCCCAGCCGGTGAGGAGCTGGCCTATCGTCTGGAGTTCTTTGGGGATGAGATTGATCGTATTACGCAAATTGACCCGTTGACCGGTGAAATTCTTAAAAACTTAGAGCGGCTCAAGATCTTCCCAAGCAGCCACTATGTAACGCCACAAGATAAACTGAAGTTAGCCTTGGGTCAGATTGAGCGCGAGCTGGATGAGCGAGTGGCGCAGTTTAAGAAAGAGAATAAACTCCTTGAGGCGCAGCGGATTGAGCAGCGTACCCGCTTTGACCTGGAAATGCTCGAGGAAACGGGCTTTGTGAAGGGAATTGAGAACTACAGCCGGTACTTAACTAACCGTGAACCAGGTGAACAGCCTGCGACATTACTTGACTACTATCCTGATGATTACTTGTTACTGGTTGATGAGAGCCATATGACCATGCCACAGATTCGCGGTATGTACAACGGTGACCGCGCGCGCAAGGAAGTACTGGTGGAATACGGTTTCCGCTTGCCGAGTGCACTGGATAACCGTCCACTGACCTTTACAGAGTTTGAAAAGCACGTGAATCAGGTAGTATATGTCAGCGCGACGCCTGCAGAGTACGAACTGAGCCGCAGCCCAGAACCGGCTCAGCAAGTAATTCGCCCAACCGGTTTGCTAGACCCGCCGATCGAAGTACGGCCCATAGAGGGCCAAATTGACGACCTTATCGCTGAAATTCGCGACACCATCGCCAAGCATGAGCGGGTGCTGGTGACGACACTTACCAAGCGCATGGCCGAAGACCTCGCCGAATATTTGCAGGAGCTTAATATCAAAGTGGCTTACCTACACAGTGACGTCGATACGCTAGAGCGAACTGACATTTTGCGTGACCTGCGCCTTGGAGTCTACGACGTGCTGATTGGTATTAACCTTTTGCGTGAAGGCTTGGACCTGCCGGAAGTATCGTTGGTAGCAATACTCGATGCCGACAAAGAGGGCTTCCTACGCAGTGAGCAAGCTTTGATTCAGACCGTCGGCCGTGCCGCCCGCCATGTGGACGGCCATGTGATTATGTACGCCGACCGTGTGACTGACTCAATGCGACGGACCATGGACGAAACAACTCGCCGCCGCAAGATTCAAGAAGCTTATAACACTGAGCACGGCATCACTCCGACCGGTATTAGCAAAGCCATTGAGGAGCGGATGAATCAGGACATCCCCGAAGAAGCCAAGCGCGCTAAACTCAACCTCAACAAAATTCCTAAAGATGAATATGCCAGCCTGCTCAAGGATCTAACCTCCCAAATGGACCTAGCTGCCGCCAATCTCCAGTTCGAACAAGCCGCTGAACTCCGCGACATCATCAACGATATCAAAGCCAAAATGTAATTTTTATGCCGCTAGGGCAGCTGTTGGCCTCTGTGGTCGAAGTGGTAGATATAATATTTGCGCCATTGCGTCAGGTTGAGCACCTTTCTCTACCAACTTCTGGGTGCTCACCATTTGGCCAATGTAATTTCGTATAACGGTACGGCGCATAGCAGTTAGGTGAAGCCCCGCTTCCTGTAATACACGCCCATAAGGATGGGCCGTAATAGCTGCTGTGTATACATCGAAGTGATTAAAACGACTGTCTTCAAAGAAATGAGCTGCATAAACAGTACCAGCAGGTACATACTGTGGGAATGTGCCTGCTTCGCCTTTCCAAATCTCCTTACCGATACGAATATGGCGTCTGATATAACGGGGGTGAATACTAATGCTGGTGGCCATATGAGCCGTACGCTTGGCTGCATGCAATAACGAATCGCCTTCATCTCGGCTAAAGATAGCCCGATGTCCCTCAAGTAGCTCCTTGCCTATGTAAGCTTTGGTCATCAGTTTTTTCGTCTCTGCCCAAGTCACTTCTTCTGCTAGACAGGGGTCAATCACATTTAATGCTGGAACCCACATGCCCAGCTTATTCATATAATGTACTTGGGCGGGTGCTTTCATGCCTGCCATTGAGTAGCCACCTATCATAAAAGTGCCACTTTCTTTACCCTTTTCTGCTTTGTCTGTACGAATTGTTTGCATTGCTACAGAGAATGCCTGGGCTTCGTGTGAAAGATGCTGGTCGGATGTTGGCTCTTCTGGAGGGCCAAAAATATAGGTGTCTACCCCTTCGCGGGCACCTTGAATTGCGACATATGTATTGTGTCCATCCAAGTCCGTACCAAGAGGCGTACTGTAAGCAAAGTCTGATCCAAATTTTCGATTACTAGCAAGCACTTCGCGCACTTTATTTTGAGACCCGTCAGAAAATGTAGCCAGATGGGTGATGATGCGTCCTACGCCAAATGGAAGGTGTGATTTTTGATCTTTGAGTGTACGCCAATCTGCTATTTCTAGGCCATAGTCTCGTAAGCTTGGCAGTGGTTCAGTGGAGCTAGCTGCTGGATGGGGAATGACAGAGGAGGCGGCACCTATCTCAGAGACTTTCGTCTCGTGAAATCGTGGTGCGGCCATGGAATCTCCTAATGTGTTAACTTAAGAATAATCGTAGGCCTGCCGGGAAACTTTGTAAAGGTACTTTGTGAAAAATCTTACTGACAAATTTTTGTAAGAGAATCGCTAGCGCACGAGACGGTGGCGATGCTATACTTTTGGGATATATGGCAGACCTCACACGGGAAGATGTATTGAAATTGGCTCAGCTCGCACGGCTGCAGCTGACTGATGATGAAGTTGCCGAGTTCCAGAAGGAGCTGGGCGAGATCTTGCAGTATGTCGAGCAGTTGAATGATGTTGATGTCAGTGGACTGGAGCCAACGAGCCAGGTGACAGGCCTTACTAATGTGACTCGGGACGATGAAGAGATTGATTATGGTTACAAAGCATTAGATCTACTCAAAAATGTGCCAGTGGTCCAGGATAACATGCTTAAAGTCAAGAGGATGATCGGTTAATGGCAGCGTGGCTTCCGATTGCTGACATTGCGGCCAAAGTGCAGGCCGGCGAATTGAAGGCTGCAGACTTAGTAGAACAGTCATTGAAAGCGATTACTGAGAAAAGTGACTTTAAAGCAATTATTGTTAGCTTGGATGACAACGCGCGAGCGCGAGCCAAGCAAGTTGATGAGCAAGTTGCTAAAGGGGAGAACGTTGGCCGCCTGGCTGGCGTGCCGTTCATTGCTAAGGATAACTTCTTAGTTTTTGGCTCCGACACCACCGCTGCTAGCAATATTTTGAAAGGCTTCAAAGCTCCGTACCAGGCAACTGCTATTAATAAGCTCGAAGCTGAAGGTGCCATTTGTGTGGCAAAGGCCAACCTCGACGCGTTTGCCCACGGTTCCAGTACCGAAAACTCGGACTTCTTTACCACGCTCAATCCGCACGACAAGACTCGTGTGCCCGGAGGCTCTTCTGGCGGTTCTGCTGCTTCTGTAGCACTGGAGCTGGCGCCATTCGCCCTTGGAAGTGATACGGGTGGTTCCATCCGTTTACCAGCGAGTTTCTGCGGCATTGTCGGTTATAAGCCTACCTATGGCCTGGTCTCACGCAGTGGTGTGGTGGCGATGGCAAGCAGTACCGATGTCATCGGTCCGCTAACGCGGACAGTTGAAGATGCTGCGATGGTCTTGGAAGTTATGGCTGGTCAGGACCCGCTCGACAGTACGACCATCGAACGCGCAGCCGCTTATTTCCCCGTTGCCGACCTGCCGCTCAAAGGCACCAAGATCGGCATCGTTAAAGAATATATGGCTGAAGGTTTGGATCCCGGGGTGCAATCTACAGTGGAAGCCGCCATTGCCAAACTTAAGGCGGCTGGAGCTGAATTAGTAGAAGTAAGTTTGCCCACCTTGCCAGCTGCACTGGCCGTGTACTACATCATTTGCCCGGCTGAGGTGAGTAGTAATTTGGCTCGTTACGATGGCCAACGGTACGGTTACAGCGCGCCAGATGCCAAGAATCTAGACGAGAGCTACACGCTCAGTCGCTCCCAAGGCTTTGGCAAAGAAGCTAAGCGACGTATTATGATTGGCACCCACGTGCTTAGCAGCGGCTACTATGATGCGTATTACCGCAAAGCCCAGACAGTGCGCACCAAGCTGATTAAAGAGTGTGAAGCAGCATTGCAGCAGGTGGATTTCTTACTGGGCCCCACTGCACCCGAAACCGCTTTTAAACTCGGCGAAAACAGTGATGATCCCCTCAAGATGTACCTCATGGATATTATGACCGTCGCCGCCAACCTTATCGGTATTCCATCTATCAGTATCCCCTGCGGTATAAGCAATGATTTGCCCGTTGGCCTGCAACTGATGGCTGGTCAGCGCAAGGACGCTGAACTCTTAGCACTGGCAAAAGCAAGTCAGGAGGTGTTAGCATGATTAACCGCCTCTGGATCAGCAACCACCAGACGTGGATTGCCGAAGCCGTGCTTGGCTTAATAGTGCTCGTCGCCATTGTTATTTTCTGGCTCCGCAAGCGCAAACCACGACAGCTGCCGGTGAATGATTTTCAACAAAAGTGGCACGAAGCTCAGGCGCTCTGTGCCTCCAAGGCGACATGGCCACTGGCTATCGTCAATGCTGACGCATTGCTGGATGAAGCGCTTAAGAAGCTCAAATATAAGGGCAAGACCATGGGTGAACGTCTGGTGGCTGCGCAGCATGAGATCGGTGACAACGACGCCATTTGGTACGCCCACAAACTACGCAACAAGATCGTCAACGAAGACCTCAAGAAACTGCGCAAAAAAGAAGTCATGGACGCCCTTATTGGTATTCGGGCTGCCTTGCGTGACCTAGGAGCACTGCAATGATCTCCGACGAACTTCGTAAGCAATATACGGTGACAATTGGCATTGAGTGCCACGTGCAGTTCAAGACCAAAACCAAGTTATTCTCTGGCGCTGACAACGATGCCCGTGAAGCTGCGCCGAACACCTTAGTGAACCATATCGACTTCGGTCTCCCGGGTGGTCTCCCCGTGCTCAACAAAGAAGCTGTCCGACTTGCCGTGCGCGCTGCCTTTGCACTGGGCACTACCCCCCAGAAGTTCAGTAAGTTCGACCGCAAACACTACTTTTATCCTGATTTACCCATGGGTTACCAAATTACCCAGTACGATCAGCCAATTATCCTGGGCGGTGAGGTGCAGATTGAGGTGGATGGCGAAGAGAAGATTATCCACATCACTCGAGCTCACATGGAAGCTGATGCCGGCAAGAGTACGCACCCGACTGGTGCCGACTACAGCCTGGTAGACCTCAACCGTGCCGGTACGCCGCTACTAGAGATTGTCAGCGAGCCCGAAATGCACACCGCCGCCGAAGCTAAGGCCTACGCCCGCGAACTGTGGCTGCGCATGAAGTATGCCGATGTCTCTGATGCCAATCTGTACTACGGCAACATGCGCTTTGACGTGAATGTGAGCGTCAGCAAAACCGACGAGCTAGGTACCCGCACGGAGACCAAGAACCTCAACAGCTTCAAGAGCGTGGAAAAGGCAGTCGAATATGAAGTGAACCGCCAGATTGAGCAGCTCGAAAAAGGCGAAGCGATTGTCCAGGAAACTCGCGGTTGGGACGACGACGGCCAGAAGACCTTTAGCCAGCGCACCAAAGAAGATGCCCACGATTACCGCTACTTCCCAGACCCAGACTTACCGCCAATAGTATTGGACGATACCTTTATTGCCGAAATCGAAGCTACCATGCCCACCATGCCAGCCGAATATCGTGAACTGCTAGCTAAGACGGGCATTGACGACAAAACGATCAGTGACATCATTGCCGTGCCCGAAACTGCTATTACAGTGAAGAAAGTTTATGACGAAGCGGGTGCAGCTCACGCCAAGCGAGTTGCCTTTTGGTTGTTGCAGCCCCAGGCGGAGGATGATGACAGTCCCGAGAAGGATGCACTCATGGCCACCGAGCCACAACTCATTAAACTCTCCCAGATGGTCGAGGACAATCAGCTTAGCTCCACTGCCGCTAAGGAAGTCCTAGCTGAGCTATTCCGCACCGGGGAAGACCCAGCTAAGATTGCCGAAGCTAAGAACTTGCTTCAGGTATCTGACGAAGGTGAAATTATTAAGATTGTGGACCAAGTTCTGGCAGAAAACCCCAAGGCTGCCGACGATGTACGTGGCGGCGAAATGAAAGCCATCGGTTTCCTCGTAGGCCAAGTGATGAAGCTCTCCCAAGGCAAAGCCAACCCAGCCCTAGCCCAACAGTTAATTAAAAAACAACTTGGCATATAATCCTAAACTATGCCAGAAATAGCTAAACTTACCTATTTTCCGTTAACGGGAGCTCAAGGTGTAGATGCTGATCATGTTTTACTACGTCCCGGTGGGGTGGTGGGGGACCATGAGTATGTGCTCTACAATCCGGCGAATGGCCAGCGAGTAAGTGAAAAAGAAAGGCATCAGCTGCTACAGTTACAGCCCATACTGGCAGAAGGGTGTTTGTGGCTATATAGGGAAGGGCAGGAACTGCTAGAAGTGCCGCCTATTAGGGAAGACATGGCTCCGGAAGTCACGGTACATGAGTTTGATGATCCTACGCCTTGTTATGACGCCGGCAACAAGGCGGCTAGGGTTTTGTCGGAGTTTGTTGGCGATGCTGTGCGTCTGGCAGTTAAATCCCAAGCTTGGCTGCATGGAGGTGGTATACCTCCAGTTTTCCGAAGAAATGCGGCTATGCATATTGCTGTGGCGGAGTCGGTTGCTGACCTGCGCGCCCAGGCTCCGGCAGCCAGTTTTGACTATCGTCGGTTTCGCGCTCAAGTCCTCGTGGAAGGTGAGGAGCCGTATGGGGAGCTAGGCTGGGTCGGGCGCACACTTGTCTCACGCCAAAGTGTCATTGATGTGGTACGGGAAGCGAAGCGATGTATTGTAACGGCGCTGGAACCCCAGACCGGAGAAAACCTCAAGGACGTTCCAAAGCTCTTCAAGTACCTTAATGAGCAAGCCGGCAGGTTGACTGGCAAGGCAGTATTTGGTGTGTATGGAGCGCCCCGGCTGCAATCGCCTCACCAAATAGCAGCGTTGTCGGTCGGTGAATCACTGGCAATATATTAAACCATCCCCTTAGAAGCGCATTTCGTGCTACAATCGAGGCTAATGGCTACACAGAAAGTTACTAAAGCTGTCATTGCTGCTGCGGGCTTCGGCACCCGTTTACTGCCCCAGACCAAGGCCATGCCTAAGGAGATGCTGCCGTTGGTTGATAAGCCAATCATCCAGTACATCGTGGAAGATTTGGTCGCAGCAGGTATTAAAGACATTATTATCGTTACTGGGTATCACAAGCGGACCATCGAGGACCACTTTGACGCCGTTAACGCCGATCTAGCCAATAATCTACGGCAGGGCGGCAAAACACAGCTACTTGAAGAAGTAGAGGCGGTACCCAACCTGGCAAATTTTGCGTACATTCGGCAGAAGGGCCCTTACGGCTCGGCCACACCGCTCATGAACGCAGCTCATCTTATTGGTGATGAGCCGTTTATTTACACCTTTGCCGACGATCTGATCTTAGCCAAGCCAAATCGCTTTAAACAAATGGTTGACCTGTACGAAGAGCTTGGTGGCAGCATCTTGCCATGCGTCAAGATCGAAAATGATGAAGATTATAAGCGGTACGGTATCTTAGGTGGCGAGCAACTCAGTGATACCGTGCTGAAGATGGATTCGCTGGTAGAAAAACCAGGACGTGAAAACGCGCCGTCTAACTTTGCCAGCATTGGAGGCTATCTCTTGACGCCTGACGTTTTCGAGTTCTTAGATGAGGGCCTGGCTGGTTTACAATCTGATCAGGAATTCTTTATTACTACATATGCGCTGATGCCGATGATTGCCGCGGGCAAGTCTCTCTACGGCTGCACCCTCACTGAAAGTACCTATTACGACACTGGTAACAAGCTGGGTTACCTCAAGACAGTTATCGACTTTGCTGTTAACCACACCGAGCTCGGCCCCGAACTGCGGGATTACCTACAGCACCTCTAGGCGAACAGTGCTATACTGTTGGCTATGAATACAGCATTTGACATATTAGTGATTGGCTTGGGCGCTCTGCTCGCCATTTTCCTTATTTTGGCCATTTTTGTAATAGTAAAAGTTAAGAAGCTCGTTGACGCGGTGCAACAACTCGTCGCCAAGGGAGAACAGGTTGTGAACTCAGCCGAAGCTGCTGCCGAGCTTTTTAAGAAGTCCGCTGGTCCAATCGGGGCGTTTCGTTCACTCATGAACATTATCGAAATGGTAACCAAGCATAAAGGAAAGTAGGAGGCGATATGGGCAAGAATACTGTTAAGAAATTTGCAATTGGTGCTGGCATTGCGGCAGCCGCCGGGTATATAGCCGGTATCCTCACGGCCCCCAAGAGTGGTAAAGAAACTCGTCATGACGTGAAAGATTTTGCCGACAAAGGGTTGAGCGAAGCCGAGAAGGAGCTCAAGAAACTTCAAGATCAGCTCGGAGACATTATCGACCAAGCTAAATCTAAAGCCAGTAGTGCCAGTGGGGCTGCTAGCAAAGAGTTTGATGAGCTAGTAGAGACGGCTAAGAAGTCTAAGGATAAAGTATCCGGCATGCTAGCCGGCTTTCGTAACGACAAAGGTGCCGACAAAGAGCTTAAGAAAGCCATTGCCGACGCTAACAACGCCATTGAGCACCTCAAGAATTATCTGAGTAAGTAGACTTATCGCCAGCGTTTCCAGGCTAGGATGGGAGTATTTTTGCTGTAGTGGCAAAAATTACAAAATCCTTGTCCGACAAAATCCTTTATAATAGATAGAAATGGGGAACAAAGCCAACGCGGCGCTGCAGCCGAGCGATTATGTGCACTTGCACAACCACACACAGTACAGCCTGCTTGATGGGCTGACTAAAGTGCCGGCACTAGTGGAATATGTCAAAGAGAGTGGCATGCAAGCCGTTGCCATGACGGACCACGGTACGATGTCGGGTGCGATTGAGTTCTACAAAGACGCCACGGCTCACGGCGTGAAACCTATCATTGGCATGGAAACCTACGTTGCCGCCCGGACACTGCACGATAAAGACCCTGGTAAAGATAAGTCCAACTTCCATTTGATCTTACTTGCCATGAATGACGAGGGCTATCGTAACCTGATGCGTTTGAGTACCATCGGTAACCTTGAAGGCTTTTACTACAAACCCCGGATCGATCACAACGTGCTCGAGAAGTATAACGAGGGCTTAATTGTGTTGAGTGGCTGTATTGGTGGTGAAGTCGGCGATGCCCTGCGTCAAGAACAGTATGATCAAGCCAAGACAACCGCTAGGTGGTACAAAAAAGTTTTTGGCGACCGGTACTATCTAGAGGTGCAAGACCATGGCCACCCCAACCATAAGAGCAAATGGGATGAGCAGGTGGCGGTCAACAAACAGCTCATTACGCTGGCCGAAGAGCTGGACATACCTTGCGTGGTAACCTGTGATGCCCACTACCTCAAGCATAAAGATCAAGAAGCGCACGAGGTGTTGCTCTGTGTGCAGACCGGATCGTTCATGAGTGATGAAAAGCGCATGAGCCTCAAGGAATTTGAGTTACATGTGACCGATCCGCACGAAGTCATTGAGCGATGGGGCAAGGATCATCCGGATTTTATCAGTAATACCCGCCAAATCGCTGATCGCTGCAATGTGACGATTGAGTTAGGAAAAATCCTCATTCCGAAATTTCCGGTGCCAAAGGGTGAAGATGAAAAGAGTTATCTACACAAGCTGACCTGGCAAGGTTTGGCGTGGCGTTATGGTGGTGTTTCGGCCGAAGAGCGTGAAGCCCTCAGCGTCGCGGCAGCCAAAAAGAAACTGACTCCCGAAATAATCGAACGCGCCGAGTACGAACTGAGTGTCATGGACCAAATGGGCTACAATGGCTACTTCTTGATCGTGCAGGATTTTATTAACTGGGGTAAAGACCAAGGTGTAATCTTTGGCCCCGGACGTGGCAGTGCGGCCGGCTCGCTGGTGTCGTACGCCATTCGTATCACCGAAATTGATCCTATGAAATACACCCTCATGTTTGAACGGTTCTTAAACCCCCATCGTATCTCCATGCCCGATATTGACATCGACATCCAAGATACCCGTCGAGATGAAGTCATCCAATACTGTGTAGAGAAGTATGGGTCTGACCGCGTGGCCAATATTGTTACCTTTGGTCGGATGGCAGCCCGTAACGCCGTGCGTGACGTCGCTCGCGTGCTACAAGTACCATATGCCGAAGCAGACCGCTGGGCCAAGATGATTCCACAACCGGTGCAGGGTCGACACATTCCTCTCGAGACGTCACTCAAGAAAGATGCTGACCTAAAGGCCGAATATGAGCAGAATGAATCGGCTAAAAAGGTGTTCGATCTGGCGATACGCATGGAAGGCACTATCCGCAGCCACGGCGTGCATGCAGCCGGCGTGGTGATTGCCCCAACTGACATTGTCAACTACGTGCCGCTCGAAATGGCACAGAAGGGTGTGGTCGCTACCCAATATTCTATGGGGCCCGTAGAGGAACTTGGGCTGCTCAAAATGGACTTTTTAGGCCTCAGCAACCTGACGATCCTCAAGAACGCTTTACGTATTATTAACCGGGTTTACGGGCGAGACATTGAACTTAATAGTATCCCAAACGACGACGATAAAACGTTTGCCCTCTTTCGGACGGGTGACACCACAGGCGTGTTCCAGTTTGAATCTGCTGGCATGAAGCGTTACATGAAGGAGTTGCAGCCGACGGAGTTTACGGATTTAGTGGCTATGAATGCTTTGTATCGACCAGGGCCAATGGCTGAGATTCCACGCTTTATTGAGGGCAAAAATCATGCCTCAAGTGTGCAGTACTTACACAAATCACTAGAACCAATCTTACGCGATACCTACGGAGTGATGGTATATCAGGAACAGATTATTCAACTGCTGCAATTGGTAGCGGGGTATAGTGCCGGCGAGGCAGACTTAGTACGCAAAGCCATTGGTAAAAAGAAGCGTGACATTATGCAGGCTGAGGAACCGAAGTTTGTGGAAGGCTGTGTAAAGCAAGGTCTGACAGAAGCGCAGGCGCGCAAACTGTGGAAGCAAATCCAGCCCTTTGCCGACTATTCTTTCAACAAGGCTCACGCCACCTGTTATGCGCAAATTGCCTACTGGACAGCGTATCTGAAGGCGCATTATCCTGCGGCATTTATGGCGGCCCTCATGACGAGTGACTATGATGACACCGACCGATTGGCCATCGAAATCAGTGAATGTCAGCACATGGGGGTACAGGTATTGCCACCCGACGTAAACGAATCATACGTAGAATTCGCCGTCGTGCCCGACGAGCAAAACCCGGATAATCGCGTGGCGCCGGTTCGTTTCGGCATGGCTGCTATTAAGAATGTGGGTACCGGTGCCGTAGAAGAGATTCTTCGCGCCCGCAAAGAGGGGCAGTTTGCCACGCTAGAAGACTTTTTGGGTCGCGTAAACTGCCGGATTGTAAATCGTAAAGCTATGGAAAGTTTGGTAAAAGCCGGTGCATTCGATCGCTTTGGCAAACGCAGCACCCTCCTGCATAACCTTGATCTCATCCTGGCCTATGCTTCACGTTTGCAGAAACAACAGATCAGCGGCCAGACAGATCTCTTTGGTGCGGCGGAAGGGACGACCATTAAGCCCCAGTTGACCTTAGACGCACCGAGTGTAACGCACACTGTCCATGAGCAATTGCTATGGGAGCGCGAACTGCTAGGTCTGTACTTGAGTCAGCATCCACTTGAACTGTTCGAAGCGTTCCTAGAGGAGCAAACCATACCACTTAACACTTTGAAGCCTGAGCATCATGGTCGAGCAGTGACTGTCGGTGGTGCAATCACAGATGTGCGCGAGATTACTACCAAAAATGGTCAGAAAATGGCGTTCGTAAAAATTGAGGACCGCTTTGGCGAGACTGAGATACTCCTTTTCCCCAGCAGTTATCAGCAGACACTGGGCCTGTGGGAGCGAGATAAGGTTGTGTTGGTTCGCGGTAAAGTTAGCAGCCGAGATAGAGACGGTAGTCTTTCTACAGATGTGAAAGTGACGGTAGATGACGCCCGCGAAATCACCAGTGAGCAGGCTACCAGTTATCAGTCAACGGGCAAGAAGAAGAAACCCCCAACAGCTAGTAAAGCCACAGCTGTCTTGCCTAAAAAGACTGCTAAGCAAACTGTTTCCCAACGAGTTTATATTCGCTTAGCTAATAGCGAAGATCAGAAGATGCTACTCTCACTCAAGCAAACGCTGGACAGTTTCCAAGGAGGCACGGATGTTGTTCTCGTTCTCGGCGACCCAACAAACAAGCAGGTCGTAAAGCTGCCTACCGGTATCGACAAGGACAGCGAAGGACTGGAGTTACTGCGTTCGCTGGTGGGGGCAGATAACGTAAAGGTCCAGTAATCAGTTAGCGAATCACACCGGTCGTACGGGTGAGAATATAGGCGAGCGTAGCGACTGCTACCAGTGCGATATCGAGGAGAGGGTGGTGGAGAATGTAGCGCTCACCTTTGATCCAAATTTTATGCCAGGCGATGCCATGTCGAAGCAAGAAGAAGAGAAGGCCGATAATACCGATGAGAGAGGTCATAGCTACACTCCACGATGCGTTGCCGGCGGTTAAGAGCTGAATTCTAGAGACATGCTGTTGAGCTGGTTCGGTAGTTTTAGCCTTTTGCTTAGCAAGGTTTGTGGGAGTTGCGACATCTTTACTGGTGGTGGGCGTGGTTGGTGTCGTAGTAGGAGTCGGTGTTGTGTCCGTGGTGGCGGGCGTAGTCTGGGTGGGAGTTTCGCTTACGGGCGCACCGCTCGAGGCTTTACTCTGCGTGTTGCCAGTTGTAGGTGCCGGGGTGGTTGGTGCCGGAGCGGCGACATCTTGTGGGGCACCATATTCAGCGACAACGAGCGTCTCGGGTCCGGTGCTTTGGTAATTGGGAATATTTACATAGGCGAAGCCAACGTCAACGTAGCCGGAGTTGAGAATATTGGCACGATGACCCGGACTGTTCATCCAGCCGTCAAGGGTTTGGGTGGCAGTAGTAAAGCCATATGCCAAATTTTCACCAGCCAGCTTGTAGTCGTAGCCAGCGGCAGTAAAGAATGTCCAGGGGGTTTGGCCATCTGGCGTGTTGTGTGACCAGTAGTCGCGTGCAGCCATGTCATTTGCCTTTGCCTGGGCAGCGTTATTCAGTTTGGCATTGAGCGCAAGCGCACCAAGACCATTAGAGGCTCGTTGGGAATTAGTATCGTCTAGTAATTCTTGGACACTCATGTCTGTCGCGTAATCTAGCACGCCATGATGGGTGCCCAGATGAGTATTAAAGAGCGCGCCTACAAACACGATCAAGAGTAATGGCAGATATGGCCAGTACGTCTGGTGATAGCGCTTGCTGCGGCGATGGTGAGCACCGGTAACTTTACGGTGATAGGCCGGGGGTTTACGACTGGATTTTTTAAGTGTCATATTGGTTTTGTTTATCTGTCGACCAGTATAGACACTAATTGCTCAACATTCAAGTCGTTTTAGCAAAACGACAGTGGTAGAGCGCCATGGCCGCGGCTTGGACGACATTGAACGATTCTTTGTGGCCAAACATCGGTATCTCTAGACAGATGTCTGTTTGTTCGAGGACTTCAGGCTCCACTCCTTCAACTTCACGGCCCAGGATGATCGCTACTTTTTCAGGAGGCTGATAGCTAGGCAGATCAACGGAGCCGGCAGTTTGTTCCAACGCAGCAATCGTGTAGCCAGCAGCCCGTAGCTCATCTAGTAAGGCTAAAATGTCCTCACGGTGCTCCCACGGCATGAGTTGCTCGGCATCTAAAGCGGTTTTATGGATTTGCCGGTCAATTTTGCGCGCTAAATGGGGTAAACGCTCATCATGTTCTGCCAGCGGATAGGGCGTGTAGCCCGTGAAATAGCAGCGCTCTATGCCCAAACCTTCGGCAGTACGAAGTAAAGAGCCGACGTTGTGGGTACTCCGCAAATTGTGAGCAATAAGGATTATTTGGCGACGAGTAGTAGTCATAGTGGTCTTATAATAAGATATCTGTTCATAACTGGCCAATCTAGCCGGCGAGCCCTTTAGAACCCATTGCATTTCTTTGTCTCTGTTACGACCAACTCTGGCGGCACCGGCTGCGTGGATCACTCGTCACCGCAACAACCGTTACCTCTCCTCCCGCTCCAGGCAGCCGATACACACCAGACTTGCTCTCACTATCGAGAAAAGAAATGCAACGGGTCCTTTAGAATTTAGTCATAAGCATTTATACTAAGAGCATGTCGCAAGATGCCCGTGCCGATGAAGAGCTGTCTACTCAGCAGCGTGCCCGTTTGGTGGGTATGGACTATGTTGATACCTCTCGGATGGCCGAAAAGCCGCTGTACAAAGATATTCTGACAGTACCTGAGTTACGCAGCTTACGCGTTATACCTGTCCAGGCCGACCAGAGCAATATCCTCTTTGGCATCACGACCAGCACCTCCCAGCAGACAATTAAGCAACTGCGCGAGCGATTCAGCGATCAGCGTGTAGCCTACGCAATTATTTCGGATGTTGGTTTTCGAGAATACATGAAGCTCTATGATCCGCCTAAACAAGTGGTATACGAAAATATTGAGCTCAACACTGCAGGGACTGCCGACTTGGTGCAGCAAGTGTCGCAAACTCTTGAGCAGGTTCGGGCAGATGACATGCTGGCATACCTGGTAGAGCAAGCTCATAACCTCGGTGCGTCGGACATCCACGCGGAGTGTCAGCGTGACCATGTGCGTATTCGCTTCCGCATCGATGGCGTACTGCACCCGATAGCTAAGCTGCCATATGACAAGTATCGTTTGCTAACTTCCGCCATTGCTAGTTCGGCCAATATTTCTACGTCTGCCGACGAAGCGCAGCAGGGACATATCTCGCAGCACATCAAAATGGCTAACGGCAGTGAAGTTGATGTAAATGTGCGTCTCGAGACGGTTCCAACTATCAATGGCATGGACTTTGTGATGCGCTTGTTTAACATGGATGCCAGCATGTACACACTGGACCGCTTGGGACTTTCTGCACCTGAACGCGAGATCGTTGACGCTATTATTGCCAAACCGAGCGGGTTAGTAATGGTTGTGGGACCGACTGGTTCCGGCAAGACCACGACCCTTTATTCCATTCTCAATTCGCTCAATAGCGATGAACGCAAAATTATCACCGTCGAAGACCCGGTGGAATACCAATTCCCGGGCATAGTACAGATATCGGTGAAAGGTCAAACCCTGGGCGATACGGGATTTGCCGAAAAACTACGAGCCATTTTGCGTCTAGATCCAGACATTGTGATGGTTGGTGAGATTCGTGACAACGACACCGCTAAGACGGCTCTCCAGGCGTCGCTAACTGGCCACTTGGTGCTCAGTACCTTCCACGCCAGCTCAGCAGCCGCAGCGCTGACACGTTTGATGGACGTGATTGGCCAAAACCCCCTGTTCGTATCTGCCATCCGCTTGGTGATGGCCCAGCGGTTGGTACGCAAACTTGATGACGATATTAAGCAGCCCTACCAGCCAACGGAGGCTGAGCTAGCCAAGATTCAAGCGGTCGTTGACACCTTGCCGGAAGGCATTGAGCGACCAAATCTGGAAGGTCTGCAGCTGTACAAGCCAGGCAGCTCACCAGAAAATCCCTATGGCTTTAAGGGCCAGGTTGCCATTCGCGAACTCTTCCGCATGGACGGCGAAATCCGACGATTACTGGAGCGTACCAATATTGTGCTTGCAGCCCAGGACATCGAAGCGGCTGCCATCAAGAGTGGCATGCGCACCATGCTGCAGGACGGTATCCTTAAGATTATTGCGGGCGAAACCACGCTAGAAGAAGTGTATCGCGTCGTCGGCTAACTAAGTCCCTATACAACCATTTGATCCGAAAAGTGGCGTACCCCCAGTTATTATGGTATGCTAGCCTGCAACATGGGAAATTTGGCAGCAATGAATGCGCTCGCAGACGCGTTGGCTAAACGCGATGATGCTCCATTTCCACATGGGCCTGATACCGAGGTATTTGTTCCCGAGAGTCCCCTTGCAGGTTTGTCAGGCAAATACGAGACTCGACGAACTGGCGGTGAAGGAATTGTGTCGCTGCAAGAGCTCGGTGCAGCAATATATGGTGAGGCTGCAGTGCCGATTGACGAAAGAGCATGGTTTGACTATCGAGAAGGAGAAGTCGTTACTGGCTTTTCGGTGCCCGGTCGTGCTTTGGTACGTGGAATCATCTCCGGTGCGCCATTTTGCACCGTTAAGCGGACGCCCACTATGTATCCATTAGGGCAAACGACTGGCCCCACCTCTGTAAATGGGGAGAAACGTCAGTACCGAACAGATCAGACGACTGTGTGTAGCTACATTGGTAGCCTTTGGGTGGCAGTGGAATATCCTTGGCAAGACCGTACTATGCGAACCCATGTCCCACTGCAGTATGCGACGAGGAGTTCGGTAGCCGAACATGCGACCCCGCAAACTGCTGTGCCTACGTTGGTACTGGGTGAAGCTCAGGTTGCAAACGCTTTGAGCCGGTTCCGTAGCTAACCGAGCTTGTAATCAGGCTCTTTTTCTGGGCGCATTCTGCCATAAGGGTTGCACCGAAGTAAAAAATAGTGTAAACTCTTACGGATATGGAAAGTGTGATCTCTAAAGTTAATGCCAAATTTTTGAAGTCGGCCGTGGTCGACGTACGTTCTGGTGACACTGTTAAAGTGCATCAGAAGATTCGTGAAGGTAACAAGGAACGTGTGCAGATCTTCCAAGGTTTAGTTATTCGTACTGACCGCAAAGGCAGCCACACCAGTCGTATTACTGTTCGCCGCATCGCCAGTGGTGTCGGTGTAGAAAAGAGCTTTTTGCTTCACAACCCACTGGTCCTTAAAGTAGAAGTTACTAAGCGTAGCAAGGTTCGCCGCAACTACCTTACCTACATGCGAGCACGGACTGGTAAGTCAGCACGTTTGACTGGCATGGACTTTGACCGTGAAGCTGTAAACGCTATTCACGACACCAAGGCCGAAGAGGAAGAAGCCAAGCTAGCCGAAGAAAAGGCTAAAGCAGCAGAGGCTGAAGCCGAAGCTAAAGCGGCTGAAGAAGCTGAAAAAGAAGCCAAAGTCGCTGAAGCCCTTGCCAAGCACGAAGAAGCCTAAGCAGATCCATCGATCAATCAAAACTCCGAGCAATCGGAGTTTTTTATTTCCTTCTCAAAACCTCGTTGCGTAGGTGGTTTACAATAGAAGCATGGTGACGGTCGGTATTGATGAAGTTGGTCGTGGGTGTTGGGCAGGACCACTTGTGGCTGCCGCGGTAATCCTTGAAGAGCCGATTGAAGGGCTAGATGATTCTAAAAAGCTGAGTAAAGCACGACGCGAAACATTAGCCGAGATTATTCACAAAGAGGCGCGTGCTGTTGGCGTGGGCTGGGTAGAACCGAAAGAGTTAGATGTGATTGGCCTGTCGGCTGCCGTCGGATTGGCGATGCAACGCGCCATGGCACAAATTCACGAGCAGTTCGATGAAATCATCATTGATGGCAATGTTAACTACTTCCTGTTTGATAAGCGTGCGAAGGCAGTCATCAGAGCTGACGGGAGTGTGCCATCGGTCAGTGCGGCGAGCATTATTGCCAAAGTCGCTCGGGATAATTACATGGCCGCAATTGCCCATAAGAAATACCCCGAGTACTGTTTCGATAAACACGTCGGATACGGCACCAGCTTGCACCAACAAATGCTAAAGCTGTATGGCGTGAGCGAGATCCATCGACTATCCTTTCGACCAGTGCAAGCGTTGGCCGGTATGGCGCTATGAGTACTACCACGGGATTACGAGCCGAACAAGTTGCTGCGGCATTTTTGGTACAACAAGGTTATCGTGTGCTGGCTCAGAACTGGAAAACGCAGCGCTGCGAGATTGATATTGTGGCAGAGAAGGATGGTAGCTTGCACTTTGTTGAAGTAAAGTACCGCGAACAGAGCGGCCAGGGCAGCGGACTGGACTATATCACCAAGGGCAAACTCAAACAGATGAAATTTGCGGCCGAAATCTATGCCATGGAACAAAAATGGAACGGAGCTATGAACTTGGCGGCGATAGAAGTCAGTGGTCCGGACGACCGCATCACAAACTTTATCGAGTCAATTAGCGCCGATTTTTAAAGAAGTTTTGCACTGCCGGGAGGTCACGTTCCAACCAGGTAACCCGGCTGGCGATTTCTTCAAGGCCGATGAGAATATTGCGCTCTAGGGCAATTTCATTCTTTTTGGGTTCAAAAAACTTACGGTAGGCCTCGGCGGTGGCTTTAGTATTGCACGCGCTGGCGGCGTAACGTGGCAAAGAATCATACGACTTATCGTTTTTGTACGTGGCGACAATCCAGTCCCAGTTGTCGACCATCCATTGCCAAGCTTGCTTACCGACGTAGCGGTTACGAAGCAAGTAAATCAACCACCGATCTGCATCCTGCGGCTTCATGAGCTTCGGATCTTTAATTTGCTCGAGAATGGTCGACGCTTCATCTTTATCACGCGTAGCGGTGAGCGCAGCACAAATGTCAGCTTGGAGATCGCTGTTAGTGCTCTTGTGGTGGAGATCTAGCAGGTAGTTAAAGGCGTCTAGCTTGCCTTGTTTAACAGGCACGGTGAAGGCAATGCCACGAAGTTCCGGAGAGACACTGGACGGATCTTTCTGATAGGTAGTGAACAGATCCAAGGATTTCTTCACAATGCTAGGTTCCTCGGCATAAGCACCAAGACCAATAATGGTGGCGCGCAGCTTTTGGTCGGAGACGGATTCACCCGATTTCTCATCCCAGCCCAAGCGGGCATGTTCGGCGGCGATAAGCTCCCGGATAAGCGCTTTAATCTTGTCTTCTAAGCTTTCATCGTGGTCCACAAAGCGGCGTGTTTCGGAAATGATGAGACTCATCATATCCCACACCGGTTCGCTGTCTTCGGCTTTGTAGGCTTGCAGTAATTCCAACACATCACCGTAGTTACGCTGCCCAGCGCGGGCCAACATACTCGCATCATTCAACAGCATCAAGCGTTCGGCGCTGGAAACTTGCTGTTTGCTGACCAGCTTGGTGAGGGCATCACGCTGTGCCTTAGTGGCGTAGTTGACGATGTAATGGCCTAAACCACCACGGTCGAGTTGGACAGGATCGTCACTGGCGAGTGTATAAGTTTGTTCACGTTTTTCAAGCAAAGCTGGCAGTGAACTGTCGCTGGCAAAGAGGGGCACCGGCCACAAGCGGTCGGGATCTGCTTTTTCAGGATTATCCAAGAAGTGCGTTTGCTCCAACTGCAGTTCTTTGCCATTCTGTTCGGCGGTAATTACCGGCAGCCCAGATTTCTCGAGCCAGGGATTCATAAAGCCGGCCACATCGAGACCGCTCGCTTCACCGAGAGCAGCCCAGAGATCTGCGCCAGTTGTATTACTGTAGGCGTGCTGCTTGAAGTAAGCGCTGAGCCCTTTTTGGAATGCTTCTTGTCCCACATACTCCTTCATCATTTTCAGCAGGCGGCCACCCTTGGCGTACACAATCGAAGGGTCAAATAAGGTGCCAATTTCATCGGGGTGACTCACGGTTGTCTTCACAGCCTGTACTCCAGGCGTGGCATCGCGGCGCAATGCCGAGAGCCCTTCCTGGGCTACGAACATATCCCAGACATGCCATTCTGGGAACATGGCGTCAACCGCTTCGTACTCCATCATGTCGGCGAAGCTTTCGTTCAGCCACAGATCGTCCCACCACTGCATGGTCACTAAGTTTCCGAACCATTGGTGCGAGGTCTCGTGGGCAATTACTAGGGCAATGAACTCCCGGACACTCTGCGAAGTTTCGCCGGCGTAATCCAAAAGCACGCGTTCGCGGTAGGTAATAAGTCCCCAGTTTTCCATAGCGCCCGCCGAAAAGTCGGGAACCGCTACGTGATCAGCCTTGGGGAGCGGGTAGGGTACGCCAAAGTAATCTTCAAAGAATTCAATCGAGCGCTTCGCCACGTCCAGCGCGAAGTCGAGCGAGTCTACCGGCTGGGCAATGGTTGCCCAAGCGCGTACTTCAGTACCGTGTTTGGTTGTGGTAGTTTTGCTATGGAGTTCGCCGATCACGAATGCCAAGAGGTAGCTGCTCATGCGTGGGGTGGTTTCAAAAGTGGTTGTGGTCACACCAGCCTTGGAGGTTTGGGCCTTCACTGGAGTGTTGCCGAGCACTGTTTCGCCCTCGGGCGAGCTCAAGGTAAGGTCAAAGGTCGCTTTGGCTTCTGGTTCGTCGATGCAAGGAAAGAGCTCGCGGGCGTGGTGGCTCTCGAACTGTGTCATAAGCAGGGCGTGATCCTCACTATCAACTTTGAAGTTACAGGGGTAAATGCCGGTCATCCCGGGAGTAATAGTACCTTCAAACTCAAGGGTTATGGTGTATTCACCGGCGTATAGTTGCTGCTCGCTGTGCAGTCGAATTTCATCATAACGCTTCTGTACGTTAGTGCGGCTCAGCTCAATAGTTTGGTCGCCTTTTTTGTCATGCTTGATAACGCTGGCACTGGTAATTTTGAGATCTTTGCCATGGAGCGTAATCCGCTGGCTTGGCCGGCCAATTTTCTTGCCGCGTATCACCACGCTGCCGCTAAAGGTCATCTGCTTTTTATCAGGATTAATCCGCAGCGCATAGTTGCTTGGCTGAAACTGCTGAAATAGACGCGTAACTGTTCTCCCCATAAGTGATTATTGTATCATGAAGAAAGTTATTAAATTTTGATTAATCTCACCACGACCTCTAGAAGAAAAAGGAAAACGTGTTATAATAAAGGCAAATGACGAGGCCTACAAAGGAAGTACGAGTTATAGCGACAGGCGGCACGATTGATAAGGTGTACGATCGTAAAAGTGGTGAAAATCTTTTTCAGGGCAAAACTCATGTCGGGGCTATGCTGCGCGAGTACGGCGCCGATGCGTTAGTAGTTGTGCAGCAGCTGATGCTAAAAGACAGTTTAGACATGACAGAAGAAGATCGCAATCTTATAATAGAAGCTTGTGAACGATCCAAACAAGAGCAGATCGTTATCACTCACGGTACGGATACAGCAGTGACTACGGCAAAACGACTTGTTACAGCCGGCCTAGGAAAGTGTATTGCTATCACGGGAGCCATGCAGCCGTATAGTATGGGGCACAGTGACGGAACATACAATTTGGCATCTGCAGTTCAGGCAGTGCAGTATTTGCCAACTGGGGTGTACGTTGCCATGCATGGTAGAAACTTTCAGCCTGACGATTGTATAAAGGACAAAATTGTTGATCCCCCAGTCTTCCGTACGCTAGGCGAATATGCTGCGATTTACGGGGCCCAGGCCATAAATATGGCTTCTTAGTTTGACTAATCGCCTTACACAAGGTATATTTAATGGTGTAACGGTCGGCCAATCGGGTCGGCTTTTTTCGTTTCTAGACTTATAAAATTTGTGAGAAGTAATAAAGAAAGGAAATCCTAATGGATATGGATTTTAAACAGTTAGCAATGGCGATTCGTGCGATTGCCGAAGAAAAGAACTTACCGGAAGAAACGGTTAAGGAAGTAGTAGAGCAGGCCTTGGCCGCTGCGTATCGTCGTGATTATGGCGACCGTGAGCAGGAAATTCGCGTCACTATGAACCTCAACAGTGGTGAAGTTGACGCCTACGTCAGTAAAGAAGTTGTTGAGAAAGTTGGTGACGAAGCATACGAGATCAGCCTGGCTGATGCACAGGTCATGAAGAAGAATGCCAAGGTTGGCGACATGATCGAGCTGCACGAAAAGGTCGAAAACTTCGGCCGTGTGGCCGCTCAGACTGCCAAGCAGGTGATTTTGCAGCGTCTGCGCGAAGCTGAGCGCGAAATTGTCCTGAACGAGTACGAAGATAAGATTGGCACGGTCATTAACGCTGTTGTTTCTCGTGTGGAAGGCAACATTGTCCGCATCGACCTCGGCAAAGCCCAAGGCATCATGCCTCGTAGTGAGCAAATCCAAGGCGAGCGTTACTACCCCGGCCAACGCCTGAAGGTCTTCCTAAAGGATGTAGAGCGTGGCTTCCGTGGCCCACAGCTGGTGGTGAGCCGTGGCAATAAAGAATTCATTGAATGGCTCTTCCGTGGCGAAGTACCGGAGATGGAGAGCGGCGCCGTTGAAATTAAGGGCATTGCCCGCGAAGCGGGTGTACGCAGTAAGATTGCCGTTGCTAGTAGTGTACCGGGCGTTGACCCTGTTGGCACCTTTGTAGGTGGACATGGTACTCGTGTAAATGCCGTCATGAGCGAAGTTGGCGAGCAAGAGAAAATCGACATCATTGTCTTCTCTGAAGACACTGTGGAGTACATCACCAATGCGCTAAGTCCGACTCGTGTCAGCAAAGTACTCTTGGATGAGAAGAACCAAAAAGCCAAAGTCCTGGTACCAGAAGACCAGCTTAGCATTGCCATTGGTAAGAGCGGCCAGAACGTCCGCTTAGCCAGTAAGCTCACCGGTTACGAACTGGATATTGAAGCCGAGAAGGAAAGCGCCCCTGCCGCCGAAAGTGGTACCGTCGAAACCACTACCTTGCCCAAGGTTCCAAAGCTGAAGAAGAAGAGCGACCTCGAGAACTCACTGCTCGAAGCCATCGAAGAACACGGAGAGTAAGCATGAGCCGACCAGCAGAACTTGTAACACATACCGCTAAAGTGGTAGATAGAGTTGGTCTGGTAACTTTTTTAGCCGGATGTGCATATCTGGCTACCCCCGTGCTAGCAAGTGCCACCACGCATTTGGCCGAATCAACGGCTTGTATGGCGATGCGCCCGTGTGAAGTGAAACAAAGTTGGCTGCCGTCAGATCAGAATCTTCATAATCGTTTGGTGGTAGCTGCAGAATTAGCTGCAGCAGGTTTTGCCGTGGCTAGCGTGGCACGGCCGTTAGATAGGCGGCTGCGTGCACACGACCTGTCCAAGAATCTTACCACTCTTCTTTTAGACCAACCTCGGGAATAACCCTGTATATGGAACGCCAATTAGCACTCTTGACGTTAGAGTGCTAATTGGCGTATTATGGATTTAGTAGATGGTTGCTTAGCGGCTGTAGCTAAGCAGAGATTTACCAAGTAATATACGAGAATTATCACAGCATTCTCTCAAACGAAGGTGGTATAAAAAATATGATGCCCAACTCACCAGACTTTCAAGAATTTTTAAATCATTTGACCAATAACGCGCTCCAAAGTCTGAAGCACGCTGATGCGATTGCGCGCGGCTTCGGTAGTGCCTACGTGGGCACCGAACATTTGCTCTTAGGCTTGCTAGCTCAGAGTGGCAGCATGGGTGCCAAAATGCTGGAAGATGCTGGAGTAACTTTAGACAAAGCCCGGATTGCGCTTAATATGACTCCTAAGACGCTCGTTATGAATGTTGGCGCTAAGGGCCTGAGTGAAACAGCTAAGCTAACTTTGAAAATGGCCTACGATGCCGCCCAAGATTATGACCAAGAATTCTGCGGCACAGAGCATATTCTATACAGTATTTTGACCCAAAAGAACGCGCGAGCCACCATCCTGCTGCGCGATATGGGTATCGATGTAGAAAGCCTACTAAATGGTGTGGAGCAGTTCCTGGATCGTCAGCAAGACAGCGACGCCGACGCCGGCACTAGCACGCCCCGACGCTCAAAGAAAGCTCGGGCGACTGTGCTTGATGCCTACGGCACTGACCTGACCGCGCAAGCCCGCAGTGGCAAACTTGATCCTGTCGTCGGTCGTGAAAACCAAATTCGTCGAGTCATCACTATCCTGAATCGTCGTACCAAGAACAACCCGGTTCTTATTGGCGAGCCAGGCGTTGGTAAGACTGCTATCGTCGAAGGTCTAGCTCAGCGCATTATTGCCGAGGACGTGCCTGACAGCTTGCTTGATAAGCGTATTATCCTTTTGGACCTTGCCGGTATGGTGGCTGGGACTAAATATCGTGGTGAGTTCGAGGAACGCTTAAAGAAAGTCATGGCCGAACTCGAAAAGGATAACAAGACAATCGTCTTTGTTGATGAGCTTCATTTGATTGTTGGCGCGGGTGCTGCTGAAGGTGCTATGGACGCCGGGAATATACTAAAGCCTGCTTTAGCACGTGGTAAAATCCAGCTGATTGGCGCCACCACCACGGGTGAATACACTAAATACATTGAGAAAGATGCCGCTCTAGAACGTCGTTTCCAACCGGTGCAGGTGCCCGAAACCACGCCCTCAGAGACCCTGGCTATTCTGAAGGGCCTCCGTAAGCACTACGAGAGCTTCCACGGGGTGATATTAAACGACGAAGTACTGGATGACGCCGTCACTCTGGCCAAGCGGTACATTAATGACCGCTATATGCCTGACAAAGCCATCGACCTTATCGACGAAACCTCCGCCCACTTGCGCATCGACAAAGGTAAAACATCACCCGAAGTTCGCAAGCTGCAAAAGGAGCTGAAGCTCGTCAATATACAGCTTGATGAAGCGGTGGATGAGCAGGATTACGAACGAGCGGCGCAACACAAGACACGCTTGAGCCAAATTCAGGAAGCACTCACGAAATTACAGGCCGCCGACAAAGATAAGAAACGTCTGACGGTGACAAGCGAAGATCTGGCTGAAGTTGTGTCACGTATGACCGGTGTACCAGTAAAGAAAGTGATTCGCAGCGAAGCGAAGTATCTCTTAACTCTAGAGAAGACGCTCGGCAAGTCGGTAGTTGGCCAACATGAAGCCGTGACAGCTGTCGCTAAGGCTATCCGTCGTAATCGCAGTGGTATTGGTAGTGATAAGCGCCCAATTGGTTCGTTTATTTTCCTTGGACCAACCGGTGTTGGTAAAACGGAGCTGGCTCGTGTGCTTGCTCGTGAATTCTTTGGCTCAGAGAATGCTCTAGTAAAGATTGATATGTCCGAGTTCGGCGAGCACCACAACGTCTCGCGACTGGTTGGTGCCCCTGCCGGCTATGTCGGTTATGACGATGGTGGTCAGCTCACTGACAAGATTCGTCGCCAACCATACAGCTTGGTCCTGTTTGACGAAATTGAGAAAGCCCACCCGGATGTCTTTAACATGCTCCTGCAAATGCTAGAGGACGGGTACCTCACCGATGCCAAAGGCCGCCGTATCGACTTTACGAACACCATTGTCATTATGACCAGCAACATCGGCGCCGAGAAGCTCCAGAAGGAAGCAAACTTTGGGTTCCACGCTCGCAGTTCCCACGATATGAAAGATCTCGACGAGCTGCACGAAACTAATAGCGAACGAGTTCGTGATGAGCTAAAGCACATGATGCGTCCGGAACTTTTGAACCGTATCGACAAAGTTATTGTCTTCCGTGCTCTGACCAAGAAAGATATCTTTAAGATTGTTGACTTGCAGATTGATGATTTGAAGGCTCGCCTACAAAAGAAAGGCATTAGCGTCCAGCTGACGGCTGCTGCCAAACAGTACTTACTCGACCATGGCTATGACCCGCATAATGGCGTGCGACCTTTGCGCAGGCTCATCCAAGATACCATCGAAGATCACATGGCTCTCGAAATGCTAGATGATCAATACTCCAAGGGTGATGTAGTTCAGGTGACCACCAAGAGTGGGGAACTAGCCTACGCCACCACAAACGGCTAGTCAGAGCACCCCGGCGAACGGTATACTATCCGTAGCTCATGAACACACAGACTGTGCCGACTAGATCAAGATCATCGCATAAGTTCCTGGCGTTTGTTATTGTGCTGGTTTGGTTCGGCCTCCTGGGCCTTGCCGCCTACAACCGCCAAAATCTCTTGGATTGGTGGCGACTACGCGGCTATCAGGCGCCCATTCCTGTGGCCAGCATTGCATCAGAAGATGCACTGACGCCATACGCTCGTAAAGTGCTGTACGTGAATCGGCCTCTCCTGGAAGATAAAACCAGCTTTACCCAGTGCGCAAACCAAGACGAGAAAACCATTGTGCTGGGTTGTTACCATGGCAATCAAGCCGGCATTTACGTGCTCACCGTAAGCGATGCTCGCCTGGACGGAGTAGAGCAGGTAACAACAGCGCACGAGATGCTACACGCTGCCTACGACCGTCTGAGCACTCGTGACAAGCAGCACGTGAATGCTATGCTGCAGGATTACTATGAGCACGACTTGCACGATCAGCGTATTTTAGACACGATAAATGCCTATAAGCAGAGTGAGCCCGATGATTTAGTGAATGAGATGCACTCCATTTTTGGCACCGAAGTCGTAAATCTACCATCACCCCTTGAGCAATATTACCAGCGCTACTTTACCGATAGGTCAAAGGTGACTGCGTACGCTGCTCAATACGAAGGTGAGTTTACTAGTCGCCAGGCTGCCATTAAGACTGATGATGCTAAGCTGGCGAGTCTTAAAGCGCAAATTGAGAGCCAAGAAGCTGATTTGACCAGCAAGGGTAACCAGCTGCAAAGCCAACAGGCCCAGATGAAAGCCTATCGCTCCAGTGGTGATATTGCTCGCTACAATGCGTTGGTACCAGGCTATAACCAGTTAGTTGGCGAGTATAACGACCAGGTGGCGAGTGTAAAGGCACTCATTACCCAATATAATCAGTTGGTAGATGAGCGAAATGCCATTGCCCTGGAAGCTCAAACCTTGCAAAACGAAATTAGTGGCCAGCCCTCGACCATCAGCCAATAAGTGTTAGACTGAATAGTATCTGTGCGGGGCGACATAATTTTTCTCATTAAAAGGAGGTAATTTTGGCTAAAAAACCAGCAGTACGGTTTGTGTGTAGTAACTGTGGCGCTATGACGTCTCAGTGGGCTGGTCGCTGTCCGCAGTGCGGCGAATGGAACACCTTGCAGGAAGAAGCCAACATTGTGGTAGGCTCCAGTAACGTCTCCGCTGGCAAAGCCTTGCAAACCGAATCGGTTGATAAGTTGATGACCCACGATGTAGCTCGCTTGCAAACTGGCACGAGCGAAATTGATGATGTGTTTGGAGGCGGTATTGTCGCTGGCAGCGTGAATCTTATCGCTGGTCAGCCAGGTATCGGTAAAAGTACACTACTCCTGCAGTTAGCGTATGCGGTAGCGAAAAGTGTACCGGTTCTCTATGTAAGTGGTGAGGAATCTGCCCATCAGGTAGGTATGCGAGCGCAAAGGCTTGGAGCGTTACGGCCTGAATTACAGTTTGCTTCGACAACTTCGGCGGATGATGCGGCGGCTAGTATTGCCACTGGACAGTATCGCTTGGTTATCATTGATTCTATCCAGACCATGAGTTGTGCGGCAGTGGCGTCCGCTGCAGGTACCGTCTCACAAATCACTAACAGCACGCAACTCCTTACCATGGCCGCCAAGCAATCTAACACGGCGATCGTGCTCGTAGGACATGTAACGAAAGAAGGATCGATTGCAGGACCAAAAGTACTGGAGCATGTGGTGGACGTAGTGTTGCAGCTTGAGGGTGACCGCTATGGTGGCTTTAAGGTGCTGCGTCCGATCAAGAACCGCTTTGGCTCCACGAATGAGGCCGGCATCTTCGAAATGGTCGAGGATGGCCTAAAACCTGTAGAGAACCCCTCTGCCGCACTCTTGGCTGAACGACAAGTCACGGATGGCTCAGTTGTCTTAGCAACGATGGAGGGCACGCGACCACTGCTTGTGGAAGTCCAAGCGCTGGTGAACAAGACGGCCTATGGCTATCCTAAACGGGCAGCCAGTGGTTACGATCTAAACCGCCTCAATCTGTTGGTAGCGGTGTTAGAGCGCCGAACAAAGCTTAACCTGAGCGATCAAGACATCTACGTCAATATTGTAGGAGGCATGCGCATCACCGAGCCGGCAGCCGATTTGGCTATTTGCATGGCGATTGCCTCAGCCGCAAAGGGTTTACAGCTCAAGAAAAACGCGGCTGTGTTTGGCGAAATTGGTCTCTCGGGTGAACTGCGTCATGTTCCGCAGATAGAAAAACGAGTGGCCGAAGCAAAGAAGCTTGGTTTTGACACGGCCATCGGACCGCAGCAAAAGACAGGTAAGAAATTGCCGTTCCTTCACGGCGTGCGCGATATTCGCGATGCCCTCAATACCTTCCTCGAGAAAGACTAAGGTGTAGTACCCGAATCAGTTAGCTTTGGACTTGAGCTGTCTTCAACTGTAATAGGGGTGTTGTGGGGGAGCGAAGCCGCACAAGAAGTACCAGTAACAACATTTGTACATGTTGCAATTGCAGTATGTCCGGCTGTCTTATATACAGTGTACGGACCTGTACCACCTGACCAACTAATTTGCGCGATGCCGCCCACGTACGTTACGGGGTTTAATTTGAGTTGTTGGACTACTGGCGTTGTCGCCACCGTAAAATTTATGGGATCACTTGTTCCGGTGCCTTGGTAGAGCACACTGTCAGTGACCGTGGCGGTCAACGTTGCTGTTTGGGCAGAGGTTGGTGTGTAACTACATGACGAGTCAGAGTACACATCGTTTGCAGTGTCCGGGATGGCAATGCTACATATGTTCTGACCACCAAGCTGTACGGTAATCGTTCCAGCAGGAGCTGTGGTGTAGCTACCACCGGAGAGGGGGTGCCCCCCAGATTGCTGGCTGGCAGTGACTGTAATGGTGCAGGCGCCAGGTCCACAGGTGTCACCGGCGACGCTGACCGACACTAGAGGTGGCGGATCGTTACAATTGTGTACATCATCCGTTGCGGCCGGTTTACTTGAGTTGGTTGTCGATGTAGTTGCACTGCTGACGTTAGGCTTCCCATTGTTGAAGATGTCAACATTCCAGCTGAAGACATTGGCATTTGATTGCACATCCTTAGCGAGTGCCGGCGTACAACTGGTAGCCACCTTGCCGGAGACTTTATCAAGCGTCTGGGAAGTGCTGGCACTAGATTTATTGCCACCGACGTACCAGGAAGGGAATATGTCGTTAGTTGGGCTTGGCTCCCTAGAGCCTAAGCCTACGTGATTGCGAACAATGAAGGCCGGTAGCGTCTTGATGTCAGAAGGAGCTTGCCAGTTGACGGGCTTAGTGTTCAGCATGTCGTGAGCAGTCTGCATCCAGCCGCGCTCGATCGGGCCAGTCATGTCTTCCATGTAGGGGCGCATAGTGACGGTACGCGTGTGGCTACCCACCCAAGTAACGGTAGCATACTGGGTAGACCAGCTGGCCATGAGGCCGTCAAAACCGTCGTTGGTGGTACCGGTCTTGATGGCGAAGTGCCAGCCCTTGTAACGGTGATATTTGCCGTTGTTTGGTGACGAACAGCTTGTGTCGGTACAGCTACCGCCGAGATAGCTAGCGTTCGGGTCAGAAGCCATGTCGTCGACAATGTAGGCTGCATCTTGCTTAACAACCTGCTTGCCTTTTGGAGGGGTCCACTGACTTACAACTTTATTACCCGCATCAGTAATACGCAGAATATAGGTGCGAGGAAGCACATTACCCAACCGGGCCAAGCTAGCTAGACCATTCACGTGATCATCGAGATGAATGTAGGCGCCGTCACCAATAGCTGCAGATCCATAACATTGACTTTCATCTTGCGAGCCTGCCGAGAATACATCCGTGCCTGGAGGATAACACACGTAGCCGTGAGTATTGCCCATGAGCGCATCGGCGGTGCTAATGGTCTTGTTGATGGATTGGGTATGGCTACAATTTACTACGTCGCCAGTGTTACATTTGTCCGATGGGTCTGAAGACAACATAGCCTTAACCCACGGGACGTTACGTGAGCCACCAAGGGCGTAGCGCAAGGTAATCGGGCCGGGATAATTGAAGTCGTAATCCCACAAACACTTCTTACTATTGTCACCTGTTTTAGTGGGTCGAGTTTTGTCTTGGCACGGCCAGCCAGGCAGTGCACCCTGTGCATCGTACAGCACTGATCCAGCTCCAACATTATTATTGTTATTTATCAGAGTTACAGCGTCGTACGGTTTAAAGCTGGAACCTGGTGAGACCTTCACATCATGGCCAAAATTGAGTTTGCCGTAGGTTGGGTTCGTAAAGTCCACACCACCCACCAAGGCAACCATTTGACCGGTCTTCACATCTTCGGCAGCAAAGGCTGCATCATCACCGCCACGAGCGCGGACCGCTGCCATACCTTTACTTACTTGCTGTTCGGCTAAGTTCTGGAGGTCGAGATTAAGGGTAGTAATAACTTTCCAACCACCGCGCTCGACTGCTGCAGCGCCAAATCGTTGCTGCAGTTCACTCTTGGCGGCCAGTACAAAGTACGGCGCCTTAATGCCATCGTACTTGCTAGGTGCTAAGGTGTGGATCTGCGCTAATACGTCTACTTTCTTCGCATCGTTAGCCTGCTTTTGGGTAATCATATGCTGATCAACCATTTTTTGGAGTACGTACTGCTGGCGCCCAATAAGCGCCGGTGCGTTAAAGTCGTTTTCGGTTACACCAGGGTTATATTTAGGGTCGCTGTAAGGTGAGTAGGCGGTCGGCGCCTTTGGTATGGATGCCAGCATTGCGGCCTGCGCAAGCGAGAGATCCTTGGCGCTCACACCAAAGTAGTCGCGGGCGGCTGCTTCGGCGCCTCGGTCCACACTTCCGTAAGGAGCGACATTGAGGTACCCAGTTAGAATGTCATCTTTAGAGTATTCACGCTCTAGCTCAACTGCCAGAATAATTTCCTTAGCTTTACGACTGTAACTGTGGTCGTACGTCCAACCCTGATCGTTCTTGACCAGCTGCTGAGTAATGGTGGAGCCACCTTGCTGTCCGCCACCGCCAATAGCATCGTGCAAACCGGCACGAATAATACCGCGGAGGTCAAATGCACCATGCTTATAAAAATCTTTGTCCTCAATGGCAATTGTGGCCTGCTTCATATAAGGAGAGATTTCATCACCTGGCACAGCTACCCGCTTCACAGCACCGTAGTCTTGCCACAGCACGGTCTTGCCAGAACGATCGTAATACGTAATGCTTCCACCGACTTTATCACTATTAAGGTCTTTAATCTTAGGAAGGTCTTTGCGGAAGTAGGCAAACAAGCCGACAATAATTAAGAATAGGGCCACAATGCCCACACCGGTGATCTTGAGAGCCATAATGGCGCCTTCGCGGCTAAACCAGTATTTGGCCACCCGCTTAGGATGCAGGCGATAAAGCAGCCGCTTCAAGCGTTCTTTAGGAAGGGTAGCGAGGTATTCGGCTTTGCGGGTCTGGCGAGTCAGCTTACGGGCTTTCATGCGGTCACTAAAGCTCTGGTTGAGCTTCATGGTTTTACGTTGGCTGGCCTGGGAACTCGCGGTCGAACGGCGCGGTCGCTTGGGAGTGCTCATAAACTTTTAGTTTGTCCCTCTCATATGTTGGCTCTATTATAGCAAACATTAGCGTCTGCCAAGCCGTAAATAACGAGCTTTTCATGTAATTCTCAGCTGCTTTTGGCCCGCCGCCAGATACGCTATACTGTAGAAGATTATGGCATTATCAGATGAACTAACTTGGCGCGGGTTTGTAAATCAAACCACCTACACTGACCCTAAGGCGCTCGACCAAGGGCAGATTACCTTTTATTGGGGCGTTGACCCCAGTGCAGACTCCATGACGGTCGGCAACTTGGCGGCAGCCATGATGGTGCGTCATTTTATAGACCATGGCCACAAGGCAATTTTGTTGGTTGGCGGCGCTACCGGCATGATTGGCGATCCAGATGGCAAAAAGCAAGAGCGGGACCTACTTTCTCTTGAGGATATCGCGCGAAATAAGGAAGCCATCAGCGCCCAGTATCGGAAAGTGTTCGCCGGCCAAGATTTTGAAATAGTTGATAACTACGACTGGTTCAAGGGTTTAGGTTATCTCGAATTCCTGCGGACTGTGGGTAAGCATGTGCCTATGCGCCAAATGCTCGGCCGTGAGTTTGTACAAAGCCGTCTGAGCGAAAATGGTGCCGGCATTAGTTATGCAGAATTCAGCTACAGCCTCATTCAAGGCTACGACTTCTTACATCTCTATCGTGAGCATGGCGTCACGTTACAGGTTTGTGGTGCTGACCAATGGGGCAATAGTATTGCCGGCGTGGAACTCATTCGCCGTATCGAAGGAGCAGAGGCTCATGTTTGGTCCACGCCACTCATTGTTAATAAGACGACTGGCGTTAAGTTTGGCAAGAGCGAAGACGGCGCCGTCTGGCTTGACCCAGCTAAGACCACGCCCACTCAGTTCTACCAGTTCTGGGTCAATTGTGACGATGCCGGCGTTGAAGATTATCTAAAGATTTACACGCTACTGACTCAAGAAGAAATTGCGGAAATCATGACACATCACCGGGCGAATCGGGGTGAGCGGATTGCTCAGATACGTCTCGCGGTTGAAGTAACGCGCTTAGTGCATGGTCAAGATGAACTAAATGTCGCGCACGACGTCACTGCGTATCTCATTGGTGCTGATGTTGGACATGCTGAGGGTGCCGCTTTAGACGCCTTGCGCCAAGAAATCCCTAATGTAAAATCCGCACAAGATGGTTCAATTGTTGAGGCGCTTGTGAGTTCGGGCTTAGCTAGTTCTAACACCGAAGCTCGACGCTTCCTGAGTGAGAATGCCATTGCCGTCAACGGCCAAAAGGTACAACGCGAAAACTTCGAAGCCGGTGACTTCCACAATGGTCGTCTGATGCTGCGCCGCGGTAAGGCCTACAAAGACTCCGCTCTGGTAGAACTCTCATAGGACGTCATTCCGAACTGGTTTCGGAATCACCCGCACTTTGAATAAGATCCTGAATCAAGTTCAGGATGACGAAGAGGAAGGCTATACTGGTAGCATGCCAGGAGGACGTCCGCTCACCGATATTAAGGGTATTGGCCCAGCTGTGGCCAAAAAGTTGGCCGTGCTTGGTCTCAAAACGACGGGTGACTTGATTGACTATTATCCGCGCCGCTACGACGATTTCTCCACGATTACGCCAATTAAACAGCTCACTAAGCCCGGGCCGGTAACCATCGAAGCACAAATTACCAGTATTAAAGGACGATATGTTCGCCGTGGCATGCATATAACTGAAGCTATCGCCACCGATGACACGGGCAGCGCACGCCTGGTGTGGTTTAACCAGCCCTATCGCGAAACAGGCATGAAGCGTGGCCACTCATATTTTATATCCGGCAACTTCGAACTCAGTCACCAGCGATTTGCCATTATGAACCCTGCTACTGAGCTGTCGAGTGAATTTCCGGTGAATACGGCGCGCATCGTGCCGATTTACCGGGAAACCAAGGGACTAACCTCGCGTCAAATCCGGACGGTACTCAAACAACTCATGCCCGAAATCCAGCTGCTGCCAGAGACTTTGCCGGACTGGTTGGTGCGCGAGTATAAGCTCATGAGCCGAGCGGAAGCAATCCAAGCCATCCATTTTCCGGTGTCCGGTGAACAGCTGACTACAGCCAGGCGACGACTGGGTTTCGAAGAAGTCTTCCAGCTTATCCTGGCGAGTTTGCTTAACAAATATGAGATTAAGCGTGAACAATCCCCGCCAGTGCCATTCGAGGAAGCTGTGGCCAAGCAGTTCGTTGAGCATTTACCATTCCGGCTTACCGACGCGCAACGCAAAGTAGTCTGGCAGATTTATTTGGATTTACAGAAGACGGAGCCTATGAACCGTTTAGTCGAAGGTGATGTAGGCTCGGGGAAGACAGTTGTAGCGGCGATGGCAGCTGTCATGGTCATGCACCACGGTCATCAAGTTGCGCTCATGGCGCCCACCGAGCTTTTAGCACGTCAGCATGCCGAAACACTACACAAACTCTTGCAGCCCCTAGGGTATAGTGATCAAGTAGGACTTCTCGTAGGCAGTATGACAAGCAAGCAAAAGGAAACGGCGCGACAGAAGATTACGGAAGGCAAAGTCCGTCTCATGGTAGGCACGAATGCCTTAATACAGGAATCGGTTGATATGCATAGCCTCGAGCTAGTCATTATCGACGAGCAGCACCGCTTTGGTGTTGATCAGCGCAAAGAATTGCAAGCTAAAGCGGGCCATATGCCACACGTCCTCAGTCTGACAGCAACGCCAATTCCGCGTTCGCTGGCGTTAACTTTGTACGGCGAATTGGACATCTCCATTCTCGACGTAAAACCAGCCGGTCGACAAGCAATTATCACCGAGATTGTCTCACCAAATTCGCGTGCACAGTTGTATCAGAAAATTGATGCGGAGCTGGAGCAGGGTAGGCAGATGTTTGTCGTTTGTCCGCTCATTGCCGAATCGGGCGTCTTGGATGTTAACTCCGCCGAGAAAACCTATGAACATCTGAGTCAGAAAGATTTCAAGCATCGGCGGGTGGGTTTGCTCCACGGACGTCTCAAACCGGCCGAAAAGAACGAGATTATGCAGCAATTTGTAGAACATACACTGGACATCTTGGTATCGACCACTGTTATCGAGGTTGGCGTGGATGTGCCCAATGCCACCATCATGTTGCTAGAGGCGGCCGAACGCTTTGGTTTGGCGCAAATCCACCAGCTCCGCGGCCGGGTCGGCCGAGGCCAGCACCAAGGCTATTGCTATCTAATGCTGAGTGATTCTAGTGCTCCGAGCCAACGTTTACGGGCACTGGAGCAAAGTCAGGACGGCTTTAAGCTAGCAGAACTTGACCTAGAACTGCGTGGCCCAGGTGCCCTCTACGGCACGCTGCAGCACGGACAGCTTGATCTGCGGATTGCCCAGTTAAGTGACACAAGATTGCTAGCAGCGGCTCGAAAAGCGGCCCAGGAATGTATCGATAAGCAAGAAAATTTGCTACAATATAAAGAACTTTCCCAGCGCGTGAACAAGCTGCGCGCAGTGACAAATTTAAACTGAATGTACTCTGGAACAACTCTAACCCCCCTGAAATTTTTTGATGCCTGGTTTGGTGCGCACCAAAAGATTGACCGTGCTGCCCGTCGTCACATGCGTAAGCTCTGGCAGTCGCAGCTGGCGTTGCCATTTCCAACCGGTCACGAAATTCTTAAGTTTGAGGGTGCTAATGGGCCCGATGGGATTAAACGTAAGACCCCAGGCCAAGATGAACCACGCCATTTCTTTGATCCCCACGACATAACTGATGACGCGCTGCTGGAAATTTTGGGAGATCACTACGGCGAACTTGTGAAGGCTTTGCGCAGCGGCAATCGGACTCGCGCCGCCTTTGAGGCTGCCTGGCTTTCACATGCCCTCGTGGACGGTTTAACGCCGGCTCACCATTACCCTTATGAAAAAGAATTACTAAAGCTGCGTGGTGGGCAAGGGATTGAATCTGCTAGCAATGTCAAAGAACGGCTGCTTATGCATGGTGACACCTTGTCTGAGCGCGTAGGAAATAACTGGAAAATGTGGGGTGATAAGGGCTTATTGGCCACCCACATTGCCTTTGAATATGGCATTGCGGTCATGATTGTACCACTGCGTTTGCGTTTGGGTCGTCCCAATGAAAAAGAGGTACACCAATTTACTAAAGATGGTTTAGATAAGACCTTTCGGCGCTTTGCCAAGCAGGTAGCTGAACTTAATATGTATGAAACTTTTTACAAGTCGGGCTGGACGCCGCGATTGGCTAAGCAGGCTCGACGCGAGCTGGTACCCATGATTGTCAAAATGGTGACGCTGGCGTGGTACGGCGCATTGCAAGAAAGCCAGAAAGCATTTAAAAAATGAGAGTAATTGCTGGCTGGTTGGGTGGACGTGTGTTCGACAGCCCGCATGGCCACCGCACCCACCCAATGAGTGAGAAAATGCGCGGTGCCATCTTTGGCACCCTGGGTGATATTAAAGGTCTAACGGTCCTTGATGCATTTGCTGGTAGTGGTGCGCTGAGTATTGAAGCAATCAGTCGTGGTGCCAAATCAGCCCTAACAATTGAGGTTGATAAAGGTGCGCACGCAGTGATTGTGGCCAATTTGGAGCTTTTCGATCTTACCGAGCGCGTCAAAGCCGTGCGAGCATTTGCCGGAGCTTGGTCGGCCCGTCACCAAACCGAACAATTTGATCTAGTACTACTGGATCCGCCCTATGACACCATTCCTTACCGTGATCTCAAGCGATTGCCACGACATCTTGCACCTGAGGGAACGCTCGTACTGTCGTGGCCTGGAAAGATGGAATTACTGCAATTTGAGGGGCTTAGTCCCGTTTTGACGAAAAATTACGGCGACGGCCAACTTATTTTTTATCATCACTCCAGTCGGGTAAACAACGGCAAGCGCGGAGCCGCCTCTAAAGAGTGATATTCATAAGGCTAGTTTCTTCTTGAGGTATAATGGGGTGATGATACCGCTGTCGCTTCTGGTGGGTAAAATGACCCTCGGCTTACTCCGACTTTTCCGCCGTACCGGTTCCGCACTGCCAGGCTTGGTGGTTGAGAAGTTGCATAAACGCTTTCTGCCTCAGATGCTCGCCACTTTGCCTCGCGGAGTTGTGGTGGTAACTGGGACTAATGGCAAGACTACGACCACCAAGCTTATAACTGAACTGCTGCGAGCCGAGGGCTTGCGAGTACTCACTAACAAGACTGGAAGCAACTTTGAGCGCGGTATCGCCTCTGTGGTGATTGATAGGGCCCATCTGAATGGCCGGCTGGATTATGACATTGCGGTACTAGAACTCGATGAAGCGCACGCCGTACATTTTGCCAAGCGCACGCCGCCGACTGGTTTGGTGGCGCTCAACATCATGCGCGATCAAATGGACCGCTTTGGCGAGATTGACACCACAGCACATTTGCTGGCAAAAGTCGCCGAGCAGACGACCGGCTGGCTGGTGCTCAACGCTAACGACCCACGCATCAGTAAGCTAGCGGACGATGCTGGCAGTAAAAAAGTGTTGTGGTTTGGCTACGACCGCAAATTAACACGCTCCTTTATTACGGATGACAGCTACTATCATGGTGATGATACGACGTTCTTTAGCGCGGCGTTGCCAGATATCAGACTGGTCTCCACGATCAATGAACAGGGAATGATGCAAGTCGGAGTGGGTGGCAGCATCGTTGACATCAAAACCAAGCTGGAAGGTAGCCACAATGCTATAAATGTCACGGCAGCGCTCGTTGCACTGGAAGCGGTTTTGCCTGATGCTGACCCAGATAGAGCTCTCGAAGCTTTGGAAGCAGTGGAGCCAGCCTTTGGTCGGGGTGAGCACATCAAGCTGAAGAATGGCGCCACGGTGCGCCTACAGCTGGTTAAGAACCCCGGCGGCTTTTCCTATGTTCTGCATGCGCTCAAAATGCAACCTAAGCCGGATGTTGTCGGCATTGCTATTAATGACGATTACGCTGATGGTCGCGATGTCTCGTGGCTATGGGATGTGCAGTACGATAGCCTGGAGGGGTTGCCGCCCGTTGTTTGTGGTGGAACTCGGGCCAGCGATATGGCGGTACGGCTGAAGTACGACGGTATTGCAACTGGCGAAATTGAGCACGAGTTATCCGCATTCCTAGAGCAATGCGTCGGACAGACCTCAGAACCAGACCAACAGATTGTGATCTTCACTACCTATACGGCAATGCTGAAGCTGCGCGAACTCTTAACAGCCCACAGTGAAATTAAGAAGGTGGGGGTCTAAACCATGGCACAGAAGCAGCAACTCCATATTGTTCACCTCTATCCTAAGGAGATGAACATTTACGGGGATACCGGCAACCGCTTGATTCTGCAAAAGCGCTGCCAATGGCGTGGTATCGAAGTAAACATCAGCATGGTCGGTATTGGTGATGCCGTGCCCAGCGACAGTGATATTATTCTCGGCGGTGGTGGCCAAGATGCCGGTCAGTCGGCGGTCCAGGATGATCTGCAGACCAAAGCCGCAGCCCTGCACAAACTGGCAAAAGATGGAGTTGTCATGCTCATGGTGTGCGGACTCTACCAGCTTTTTGGCAGCAAGTTTGTCACACACGAGGGTGAAACGATCAAGGGTATTAACCTGCTACCGCTCGAAACCACGGCCGGGCTCACTCGTCACATCGGTAATACTCTCTACCAAACAGAGTGGGGTGAGTTGGTAGGCTACGAAAATCACAGTGGACTCACAAAGTTGCATGCCGAGGCTACGCCCTTTGCGACAGTTCTAAAAGGTGCGGGTAATAACGGTGGTGACAAAACTGAAGGCTGTCGACTGCAAAACGTCTTTGGTACTTACTCACACGGCCCATTACTGAGCAAGAACCCGCAGTTCGCCGACGAACTCATTCGCTTAGCCCTCCAGCGTAAGTACGGTAAAGGTGCTGAATTAAGCAAATTAGATGACAAAGTAGAAGAACAGGCCGCCACCTACGCCAAACAGCGTCCGCGCTAGTTTTTTCGGTGACAATTTAGTAAAATACTCTGACTGGAGCTTCAGGGAAAAGAGCAGCCGGAGCAGACGAATTTAGTTCGTCGCCCCGCGCGATGAGAAAAACCGCAGGTTTGTCTCATGTAGGCGTGAGTGGTGGAATGGTAGACACGCTGGTTTTAGGAGCCAGTGCCGAAAGGCATGGAGGTTCAAGTCCTCTCTCACGCACCAAACAAAGCGCCGGACTTATTGTTCGGTTTTTTGTTTGGTTTGCAGAAATTTCATGGCAGCTGCTCGCCCAGATTCCAACAAGGCTTTTTGCTGAGCTGGCTTGATGCCAAAGTCGGTGGTTTTAACACCAAGCGTGTCCACAAACATCGTTCGCGCTAGGGTTTTTGGATCGTCCAAGTGCATGCGGTCGTGGGCTTCCATCATGGTATCGAAGATAGCGGTGGTAAAGTTTACGGGGTTTGTGACAGGGTTAATCTTCATGAGTGCACTTTCGCGAGCTGAGAGTTTAATCCCGAACGTTGGCCAGTCGTTAGTGTCGTCGAAGCTATCGATGGGAAAGTTCGAGAGAATTGCGCCATCCACTAAGTATCTGCTACCAAGCCGTGCAGGCTGATAGAAATAGGGGATAGACATGCTGGCGCGAACCGCATCGGCTACCAGCTGTTCGTCGGGGTTTAGCCCATATTCGGCGTAATCCCATGGCAGCCGTACTAAGCGCCCACGCGAAATATCAGAAGTTACCACCACAAGCTTGTAGCGCTTTTCTGGAGGTAAGGCTTGTGCCCAAGGTTCAGTTAGTCGCAGATCGGCAAATGTCCGCACCCCCAGGCTAGCCAGCTGGTCTGTCAGCCAGGAGTGCAGGTACTGGCCTTTATAAATGCCTTTGGTGAGCAAAAGGGACAAACCTTCGCCCGGCCAGCCAAACTTATCTAGCGCGTCACCATCTTTGAATTTCTCGTAATCGAGCTTCTGCATGGTGCTGATAATCTGGCTTGTGGGCATGCCAGCTGCAATGAGTGCCCCCACAATTGAGCCGGCACTCGTCCCCGCCACTCGCTGAAATTTGTAGCCCGCTTGCGACAATACATCGAGAGCGCCGACCAAACCAACACCCTTAACCCCACCACCTTCCAACACCACATCACACTGTAAGTCTTTTGCCATAGGCCGCATTATAAACCCGTGATCGTGGGTTTGCTATGCTTAGAGGATGTCAATATATCGTGTCATATATATTCCTGGGCTTGGCGATCACAGGTCGCGTGGCCAAGAGCTGGCAGTCCAGCTTTGGCGAATCTATGGTGTTAAAAGTGAAATGGTACGTATGCATTGGCGCGATGGTAAGCCCTTTGCGCCCAAACTAGAAGCCCTGCTTCATAAAATTGACAGCTATGTCGCGCAAGGTGACACGGTTTCGTTAGTGGCAGCGAGTGCCGGAGCAAGTGTGGCGCTGGCGGCATTTGCAGCCCGACCGCAGCAGATACAAAGCATTGCGCTCATTTGCGGGAAGGTCCTAAACCCGCAAAACATGCATCCGTCGGTGTTCAGAAACAACGTATCATTCAAGGACTCACTGGGCATGGTGAACGCATCACTTAGCAGGCTTACGGTCCAGGACCGCGGGCGAATTATGCGTATCCATCCGCTTGCCGACGAAAGCGTGCCGGTGCGCGATACGTACATCGAAGGTGCTCAGGAACGTACCATCGCAGTAGTAGGCCATGCCATTGCCATTGGTTACGGCATAACAGTGTATGCGCCGCTCATGATACGGTTCCTTAAACGCGTGCAGCAGGCATGATACTATCAATATACTTATGATTATCAAAAGCGCTGACTTTCATAACATAGAGGATTTCGCTCATGAAGCGCCGCAATGAACAAGGCTTTTTATCCGTTATAGTGATCATTGTGCTAGTGATTATTATTGTGGTAGCAATAGCTTTTAGTCTTGTGAACCGCAAAACGGGCACGCATCTAAAGCTGAGTAATGGGTGTAAAGATACCAACCTTACCCTACAGCCAGTTTCGCTAGCTAGCTTCGATACCCCAATCATTTTGCATGCTACCCTGACAATGGGCACACAGCCGGTGAAGGACGAGCGCGTAACATTCCGCGTGCTCGTGCACGACGATAAACCCCGGAGTTATCAAGCGGTTATTGGCAGTATGCAAACCGACGCGACAGGTACAGCAACGCTTAAGAAGAGCCTCGGGCTTCGGGATGACCTGATTGGACTTGGTAAGCATGTAACGGGCTTCGAAGCAGAGTTCGATGGGCCAAGTGCTACCAAACCTAACGAAACATTCTACTGCGGCGCCAAAGCAACAGTGAGCGATGTCTTTGACGGCCAGTAGACAAAATACCAAGAGTAGGTTAAAATTAGCTTATGTTTACCCAAACTAACCAGCATCATGTACATACATCGCCGGAGCGTGTCGGTTAGTTAGCTATTGTCTTTAGAAAATAGAACGCCGGTCACGAGCCGGCGTTTTGCTTTTTAACAATAATTGGAGAAATATGATGAAAACAGCGTACGAGGCGGCACAAGCTGCCCAAACAATACTACTAACAGAGCGAAACCTAGAGCCATCGCTTAGCTGGCTCAGGCAAGCCGGACTGGATGCACCGGGCTTCCCAGAAAGGTGTCTTCACCCGGCGGGCCGGCGGTAAGCTCTTTGCGATCGATAAGGCCAACCAAGCGCTGGATGATGTAGAGCAGTATCTCGCGGATCTTGCCCTGGTCGGTTCCGATACGTTAACGGAGAAGTCCGAGCTCAAACTCAGTCAACAAGCGGTCGCCAGACTGAGCTGCATGATGGTATTCGCCATCCAAAAAAATGCCAAGCTTCCTAGCAGGCAAGGTGTGGTGGTAGCTACCAGCTACCCTCGGGCACTTCGGCAATTCATGACTGACCGTGGCATTACAAGCTATGACTACGTGTATCGGCCTGGCAAGCTCGAAAATGCTATTGCCCGTGGTCTTGCTGACGCAATTTTTGACATTCGAGAAACCGGTAAGTCCTTAGTCGTTAATGAGCTTGATGTGATTGGTCTAGGTGCGCCCATTGACCTCTGTGCGGTCTGGCGAGCTGACGAAGCGGGGACTACTGTATAATGGAGGACAATATGGCACTTTCTACCCAACCCTATAAAGGTGCACGGGATTTTTACCCCGAGGATATGCGTTTGCGTAAGTACATCTTTAGTAAGATGCGCCAGGTGGCGGAACGCTTTGGCTACGAAGAGTACGATGCCCCAGTCCTAGAGCCCTTGGAGCTCTACTTGGCTAAGAGCAGTGAAGAAATCGTGAGCGAGCAGACCTACGCCATGGAAGACCGTGGTGGTCGTAAGGTTGCCTTAAGGCCTGAGATGACGCCCACAGTGAGCCGTTTGGTCGCTGGCCGTCGCCAAGAGCTGGCCTACCCGCTACGGTTGTTTAACATTGGTGGCCGCTGGCGCTATGAGCGCCCGCAAAAAGGTCGTTACCGTGAGTTTTACCAGCTCGATGTGGATTTGTTTGGCGTGCAAGGTGTAGAAGCCGAACTAGAGATCATCTCTGTGGCCTACGAAATCATGCGAGCCTACGGGGCAGAACCAAGCATGTTCACCATCAAGCTCAACAGCCGCAAGTTCATAAATTATGTGCTTGGCAACTATCTGGGGTTTGATGCGGTGCAGCAGCTGAGCTTCATTCGCCTTATAGATCGCATGCTTAAAATGGATCGCGCCAGCTTCATTACGCAGCTGGATGCGCTGTGTACACCCACCGAGCGTGAATCTGGTGTCATCGATCGCCTGATGGCAATTCTGGAAGCCAAATCACTGGGAGATTTGCCTGCTGAGTTACAGGAGCAAGATAGCTTACAGCCACTCAAACAGCTTATGGGCATGCTGATGCAAGCCGGCATTACCAATGCAGTATTTGATGTTACGCTCATGCGTGGCTTCGACTACTACACCGATGTGGTGTTTGAAGTTAACGACACGGACCCTGAAAACCCACGCTCTATGTACGGCGGCGGCCGTTACGATGGTCTGGTTGGCTTGTTCGGCGTGGAACCGGTGCCAACTGTGGGCTTTGCCATGGGTGATGCGGTGATTGCTGAATTTTTGAAGGGTCATGACTTGGTGTCTGAGCTGCCACCCGAAACCGACGCTTACGTTGTGCTAGCAGGAGACGTGTTACAGGCTGCGCAGCCGGTGATTGCCGAATTGCGTGCCGACGGTGTTAATTTAGCCGTTGGTCTTGGTGGCAAAAAAATTGGCGACCAGTTCAAGACGGCCGATAAAAAGGGCATTACCTACGCCATCATCATCGGCGAAAAGGAGCTGGAGGAAGGGCAGTTCACCCTTAAGAATCTCCAAACCGGCGCAGAGGAAAAGCATAGCTTAGAGCGGATTGTGAGTATGGTCAAAGATCATCGACAACGGCCCGAGGACGATGACAGCGACTAATCATGTCATCACGGGGAGTGTATTTCTCGCGACCACTGTTACGCATCTGCCACTGTGGCTCAGTTTGCCAATCGCGTTTCTACTGCACTTTGTACTAGATGCGCTGCCGCATTTTGGGCAGCCCGACGATGACGCTGCTGCTCTACGGAGGCTCAAGTGGATGTTACCGCTCGATGCTTCCCTAGCAGCCGCCATCCTCATTGCCATCCTAATTTTGCAGCCGGCACACTGGGTAGCAATTTTGGCCGGTGGAATACTTTGTGCGAGTCCGGATCTGTGGTCCGCAACACGTTTTTTTCGATTCCTGCGCACCGGAAATACCGCTCGTAACCCTGACTGGTTTGCCCAGTTTCACCACCGAATACAGTGGGGAGAGCGATTGTGGGGCATTTGGGTTGAGCTGGCTTGGGCGCTAGGGTTCGGTTACCTACTGTTAGTTAGGCTCTAGAAAAGCTAGCCTACATCTGTTAAAATAGGTGACTATATAAGCAGTACGGAGGGATATCGAACTATGCTTCGCCATATCACGTACTGCACCCTAAACAGGAACCGCCCATGCAAATTACCAAGCAACAAATCAATCCCACTACTGTTAAGCTGACCTTGAGTGCTGACGCAGCATTACTGTCGGAAACTAAGGCTGAGGTGCTCAAGCGTCTCGGACGAGACGTAAAGTTGCAGGGTTTCCGGGCTGGCAAAGCTCCGCTAAGTGTTATCGAGAAAAATGTCGATCAAAGCCTATTGCAGTCTGAGTTCTTGGATGCTGTCCTCAATGCTATGTACAGCGAGTCAGTGACCAGCCAAAAGCTGCGTCCCGTTGCCCAGCCTAAAGTGACTGTCAGTAAGTTTGTACCATTCAGCACCGTAGAAGCCGACGTTGAGGTAGAAGTTGTTGGTGAAATTAAGCTGCCTGATTACAAGAAAATCCGGGTCACTAAAAAGCCTGTAAAAGTTGAGGCTAAAGATGTGACGGAAGTGCTGGAAAGCTTACGAACCCGTGCTGCGGAGCGCAAGGATGTGACGCGTGCTGCTAAGGACGGCGACGAGGTTACCATCGACTTTGCTGGCACCGACGCCAAAACTGGTGAGGCTATAAGTGGTGCAGATGGCAAGGACTATCCGCTTGTACTGGGTAGCAACACCTTTATTCCTGGTTTTGAGCCAAACCTCGTCGGTCTGAAGGTTGATGAGGAAAAGAGCTTTGACATTGTTTTCCCCAAAGATTACGGCGTGGCTGCATTGCAAAGCAAAAAAGTCACCTTCAAAGTTACGGTTCATAAGGTACAAGAGCTAGCTGAGCCTAAGCTGGACGATGCATTTGCCGCTAAAGTCAGTCCCTTTAAGACGCTTGCAGAGCTTAAGGCAGACGTAAAGCAGCAACTAGCAACCGAACGTGAAGTTCAAGCCCAGCGCGAGTATGAAAGCGAGCTGCTCGAGAAGCTGGCCGAGAAGACCAAAGTAGCCATCCCGACCGTACTGGTCGAGGAAGAGATTGACCGTCACGAGGCCGATGAGCGCCAGAATCTGACATACCGTGGGCAAACCTGGCAAGAACACCTTGATGCCGAAGGTGTAACCGCTGAGCAACACCGCGAAAAGCAACGCCCTGCCGCTGAGCTGCGCGTAAAAGCCGGCCTGGTACTCAGTGAGGTAGCTGAAGCCGAAGGTCTTACCGTTACTCCCGAAGAGCTGGAAATTCGCATGCAGCTGCTAAAAGGCCAATATCAAGACCCAGCCATGCAAGCTGAGCTGGAGAAACCAGCTGTGCGCCGCGATATTGCTTCCCGTATATTGAGCGAAAAGACCATTGGCAAACTAACCGAGTACGCCACAGCAGCATGAACGGCGTAAGGTTACTCCGTCGGGGGTCTCGACCTCTTAGTACGGCATACTGTTCTGAACAATGGCGCATTGGCGGTGAGCAAGCATATGATTGGGCGCCGAATCCGAATGCAACCCCAGCATTTAAAGATACGATGTACCACCGTGCCATGGGTCGGCTAACAGTGTTGGCAGCTTGGTATCATGAGAAGACGACTAGTCATCAGCCTACTGCAAATCAGCTGACTACCATTTATTAGCACTCTTGACTTGAGAGTGCTAATTTTCTATTATGGTAGTACAGAAAGAAGGTAAGCCTTATGAGTGTACTAGTCCCAACAGTTATCGAAAACGAAGGTCGCTACGAGCGAGCCTATGATATTTATAGTCGCTTGCTCAAAGACCGCATTATCTTCCTAGGCAGCGATGTTAACGAGGCTAGCGCGAACATCATTGTAGCCCAATTCTTATTCCTCCAGTCTCAGGATCCAAAGAAAGATATTTACTTCTATATAAACAGTCCTGGTGGAAGTGTGTATGATGCCCTAGCTATTTATGACACTATGCAGTTTGTAACCAATGATATCCAGACGGTAGGTATTGGTGTGCAGGCTTCCGCCGCGGCATTCCTGCTCAGCAGTGGTAGTAAAGGCAAGCGATTCTTGCTGCCTAACAGTACGGTTATGATCCACCAGCCTAGCAGTGGTACGCGCGGTAAGGTAACCGACATGGAGATTGATCTGCGCGAAGGCTTGCGTCTCAAGCAACAGCTCAACGAAATTATGGCCAAGAACACCGGTCAGAAGATCGAAAAGATTCGTGACGACATGGAGCGTGACAAGTGGCTCAGTGCCGACGAAGCCAAGAAGTACGGCCTGGTGGACGATATCATCACAACGCCGCCTAAAGCTTAGATTGCAATAAGCTTTACCACAAACAAGTGCAGTCCAACTGGCTGTACTTACAGGCTTAAGCGGAGATAAGCCAATGGTTAGATTGCGAAATGTTCACGAAATTGGGCCAGCAGATGGTTTACGATACAGTGGTCATATGGTGCAAGCGGTTCGCCGTCACCCCCACTTAGCGCACGAAGCGCCGGATGATGCGGAGGCGTATGTGAGCCGGTGGCAGGCCTATCGACGATTGCGCACCGCTAAAAGAGTTGCTCATCAAGGTTATGTCCGGGAGCACTTGATTGTCGACAATGGGCAGGCAATTGGTAAGGCTGATGCCTGGCCGCAACTGTTTCCAAACAATGAGAGTTCTGCGCTTATTGGTGAACGGCCTATTCGCTTGGCATATTGGCACCAATGGCCCAGTCAATCTGGCGCAGAAGATATCGGCCACCATGCTATGACTGACCTCATGCATGTGGCTACTGCTCCTCCCCTAAAAGCTGACAGCCTTTGGCTTGTCGCACTGCCAGAAGATGCGGCTAAAGTCGCAGTACTGCGCGGTCTTGGCTTTTTGAGTCAAGGACCTCCGCAGTCGTACGAAATCGGCGACGCTGTAACGGTTCCACGACAGCTCTGGGTGCGCCATGACACCCACTATATGTAGAGTACTTGACTTGTACGTTAGGATGCCCCATACTGTATATTTAAGAAGTAGTGTAAGCTCGGGCAGTTTGTGTATTATGAGACGATAAACAAACCCAAAACCCTGATGGCTTAGGATCTTCGCGCGAACAACTCTAATCAAAAACCTAACAACTATCGTCATGCCGAGCTAGTTTCGGTATCGCTTATTACCCAATGAGATCCTGAAGCACATTCAGGATGACGAGAAAGAAACCAGTATTAACCACTAAACAGGGGGCATTGCTTCACGTATGGCAAAGACAGCTAGTACTAAGCAAGCTGCTCAGAGGGTGTACTTTACCTCTGACGACAGCGCACTCGACCTACCCAGCTTGGTCGATCATCAAAATAAGTCATTCCAGTGGTTTGTCGATGAAGGTTTGGGCGAATTACTCGCCGAGATCAGTCCGATCGATGACTACACGGGTGCTAAATTATCACTAACATTCAAAGATTATCACTTTGACGCACCTAAGCTTGCTGAGGCCGAGGCCCGCGAGAATAATGTGTCTTACGAAGCGCCTTTGAAGGCCACGGTGATCTTGACCAATAAAGTGACTGGCGAAGTAAAAGAGCAGGAAATCTACTTGGGTGACTACCCCTGGATGACCAGCCGTGGTACTTTTGTGATCAACGGTGCTGAGCGTGTCGTGGTGAGCCAGCTGATCCGTTCTGCTGGTGTATTCTTCACTGCTGATCAACACGGAACTTCCGCTCTCTACGGTGCCAAGGTTATCCCTGGTCGTGGTGCATGGCTTGAGTTTGAGACCGCCGCGAACGGTGCCCTATACGTAAAGATTGACCGTAAGCGTAAGATTGCTGTCACTACGTTGTTGCGCGCTCTAGGCGTCACCGAAAGCCGCATGCGCGAGGCTTTCAAGCACGTGGACCAAGGTAAACTAAGCTATTTGGACGCTACTCTCGAGAAAGACCCCACTCGTGGCCAAAATGACGCCTTGATTGAGGTCTACCGTCGTCTCCGCCCTGGTGACTTGGCTACCGTCGACAACGCTCGTAGCCTGCTCGAGAACATGTTCTACAACTTCAAGCGCTTTGATCTCAGCCGTGTTGGCCGTTACAAGCTCAACAAGCGTTTAAGCCTGGATGTGCCAAACACTACCGAGAACCGCGTGATGCGACTGGAAGACCTGGAAGCTATCATTGCTGAAATTATGCGTCTCAACAACACGCAGGAACCAGCTGACGACATCGACAGCCTGGCTAATCGGCGCGTGAAATTGGTAGGTGAACTGGTCCAGCGCCAGTTCCGCATTGGTCTTTTGCGTATGGAGCGCAACACCAAGGACCGCATGTCAATGAGCGAGATCGAGACTGTCCAACCTGGTCAGCTCATTAACGCTCGACCGGTGGTAGCTGCGGTTCGTGAATTCTTTGCCAGCTCTCAGCTGTCTCAGTTCATGGACCAAATTAACCCATTGTCAGAACTGGCGCACAAGCGACGTCTGAGCTCGATGGGTCCTGGTGGTTTGAGCCGTGAACGTGCCGGCTTCGAAGTTCGTGACGCTCACGCGACTCACTACGGTCGTATCTGTGCCGTCGAAACTCCAGAAGGCGCCAACATTGGCTTGGTGTTGAACCTGGCTAACTATGCCCGTGTAAACGATTACGGCTTTGTTGAGACTCCTTACCGCAAGGTAGTGAATGCGGCAACGGTTAAAGATATTGTCGGTCACATTGCTGCCGTTGATTACGAAGACGAAAAGGGCAAAGTACTGGTAAAGAAGGGCGCCAAAGTCACTGCTGCCGACGCTGCTAAGTTGGCTAAGGTAGCTAAGCAAGTCACCTGGCCCGTCAAGTCTAAGGTTACAACTGATGTGGTATACCTGGATGCTTACGAAGAAGAAACTGCTGTTATCGCTGGTGGCGGTAACGAAGTTGACGAGAATGGCTACTTCAAGGGCGAGCGTGTGAGCGCCCGCCAGTATCTCAAGTCTAGCGAAGTTGACGCCGATGACGTGACGTACATGGACGCCGCCCGCAACCAAATTATTGGTAGCTCTGCCGGCCTCATTCCATTTATTGAAAAGAACTATGTGTACCGCTCGCTCATGGGTAGTAACCAGCAGCGTCAGGCAGTACCGCTGATCCAGCCACAGTCTCCGGTCGTTGGTACTGGCCTTGAAGGTCCAGCAGCCCGCAATACCGGTCAGGTCGTTCTGGCTGAAGGCGTTGGTGAAGTCACCCGCGCTAATGCCGACGAAGTCGTGGTGAAGTACAAAGAAGGCAGTGTGACCTACCGTCCACAGCACTTTGTGCGCTCCAACGAAGGAACCAGCATTAACCAGCGTGTGGTAGTAAGTACCGGCGACAAGGTTAAGGAAGGTGATGTGCTGATTGAAGGCATGAGTATTGCCGACGGTGAACTCGCACTTGGCAAGGATCTACTCGTGGCGTTTATGCCATGGGGCGGTTACAACTTCGAAGATGCCATCATCATCAGCCGCAAACTCGTAGAAGATGACACGCTGACCAGCATTCACATCGTCGACTTCATGATCGAAGTCCGTGAGACCAAGCTTGGGCCAGAAGAGACTACCCGTGACATTCCAAATGTATCCGAAGACGTCCTGCGTCATTTGGACGAAGAAGGTATTGTCCGCATCGGTGCCGAAGTGCACCCCGGCGATATCCTTGTCGGTAAGATTACTCCTAAGGGTGAGCAAGAACTCAGTTCTGAAGAGCGTCTACTGCGCGCGATCTTTGGTGAAAAGGCCAAAGAAGTCCGTGATACTTCGCAGCGTATGAGCAACGGCAAACACGGTAAGGTTGTGGGCGTCAAAGTCTTCAGCCGCGAAACCGGCCATGAGCTCAAAGCTGGCGTGATCAAGCAAATTCAGGTCTTCGTGGCCCAGATGCGCAAGATTAGTGTTGGTGACAAACTTGGTGGTCGTCACGGTAACAAGGGTGTGATAGCCCGAATTCTACCAATCGAAGATATGCCATTCCTAGAAGACGGTACCCCTGTAGAGATTGTTCTGAACCCGCTCGGTGTGCCATCTCGTATGAACATCGGCCAGTTGTTTGAGACCCACTTGGGTATGGCTGCTCGTGCCTTAGGCATGAAAGTGGCAAGCCCCTCATTCAATGGTGTGTCGCAAGCTAAGATTCAAGAACTGCTTGGCCAGGCTGATTTGCCAGAAGATGGCAAGCAACAGCTGTTCGATGGCCGTACCGGTGATCCATTCCGCGAGCGCACCACCGTTGGTAGCATGTACATGATTAAGCTGAACCACATGGTAACCGACAAGATTCACGCTCGTTCAACCGGTCCATACACCATGGTGACCCAGCAGCCGCTCGGTGGTAAGGCCCAAAACGGTGGCCAGCGCTTCGGTGAAATGGAGGTGTGGGCACTCGAGGCGTATGGAGCCGCTAACACCTTGCAAGAAATGCTGACGATTAAATCTGATGACGTGTACGGTCGTTCCAAGGCCTACGAGTCCATCATTAAGAAGACGGCAATTGTCGGACCAAAGATTCCAGAAAGCTTTAACGTGCTTGTGAAAGAGTTACAAGGTTTGGGTCTGAAGGTCGACCTCGTGGCTTCTGACGCTGTCGTTGATGCTGAAGCTGTCTTGGCTAGCAACATCCGCGACGAAGCTGAGCACCAAGCCGAGGTGGAAGTTCCACGCTCCGTTATCTCAGAGGTAGACGTAGCCGAAGACGCCACTGTCGACGACTTTATGGTTGTTGATGTCGAAGATGAGCTGCCAGAAGAATCGCTGGCTCCCGTCGTCAACACGTCCAACAATAGTGCCGACGATGACACCAATACTGACGAAGAAGATCACAACCAGGAGGAGGTAGCCTAATGCGACGTTACTCATTTAGCACTGATATCGCAGAGTTTGACGCTGTTCGCTTGGCTGTCGCCAGCGCCAAAGACATTCTGGACTGGAGCTACGGCGAAGTCCTAAAACCCGAAACTATTAACTACCGCACCCAAAAGCCAGAGCGCGACGGCTTGTTCTGTGAGCGTATCTTTGGGCCGGTAAAAGACATTAACCCGCACGACGCCAAGTACAAGGGTGTGCGTAGCCGCGAAGCCGCTGTCGACAAGAACGGTGAGCTAGTTACCCGCAGCATTGTCCGGCGCGAGCGCATGGGCCACATTAGCCTAGCCGTACCGGTGGCACACATCTGGTTCCTGCGTGGTACCCCAAGCGCCATGGGTCTCTTGCTCGGCTTGACTGTCAAGAACCTCGAGCGCGTGGCTTACTTTGCTAGCTACATCATTGTTGATGTAGACACCGCCAAGCGGGACCAAATGCTGACCGACAAAGAAGCCGAATTCAAAGCTGCCCAAGAAGCCATCAAGCTGCGTTACGAGAATGAAGCCAAGGCCGAAGGCGCCAACGTGAAGGCTTTGGCCGAGATGCAAACCAAGGAAATTGAGGATGTTACTAAGGAGTTCGAACAGCTGCGTGAGCAGTTGACTGGTCTCTCTAAGCTCAACCTCATCAACGAGACTGACTACCGCAACTTGCCTGATGACGTACGTGATCTGGTGAAAGTTGGCATGGGTGGTGCAGCGCTCAAGAACCTGCTGGACCAAATTGACCTGAAACAGCTCATCGATGACCTCACTAAGGAAGCCGAAGAAGCCAAGGGTCAGCGTAAGAAGAAGCTCATGAAGCGTCTACGTCTTCTTGAAAGCATGGACCGCGCTGGGATTGAGCCAGGTTCGACCTGTCTGACTGTACTGCCGGTGATTCCTCCCGATCTGCGCCCAATGGTGCAGTTGACCGGTGGCCGCTTTGCAACAAGTGACCTCAACGACCTCTACCGCCGTGTCATTAACCGTAACAACCGTCTAAAGAAGCTTATCGACCTCAACGCCCCGGAAGTTATCCGCCGCAACGAGCAGCGTATGCTCCAAGAGGCTGTTGATGCGCTCATTGACAACAACAGCGCCCGCAGTGGCCGCGCAGTGGCCGCCACTGGCCAACGTCGCCGCCTGAAGTCCCTGAGTGACATGCTCAAGGGTAAGCAGGGTCGTTTCCGTCAGAACTTGCTTGGTAAGCGCGTGGACTACTCCGGTCGTTCCGTAATCGTTGCCGGTCCTGAGCTCAAGATCAATCAGTGTGGTCTGCCCAAGATGATGGCGCTCGAGCTCTTTAAACCATTCGTAATTGGCGAACTGATTGCTAACGAGCACGCTCACAACATCCGTAGTGCTTCACGGCTCATTGAGACCGGTGAAACTGTGGTGTGGGATGCTCTGGACGAAGTCATTAAGGGCAAGTACGTGCTGCTTAACCGCGCACCGTCACTGCACCGTTTGTCTATCCAAGCTTTCCAGCCAGTACTGATTGAAGGTCGCGCTATCCAGCTGCACCCGTTGGTCTGTAAGGGCTTTAACGCTGACTTCGACGGTGACCAGATGGCTGTGCACTTGCCGCTGAGCGATGCTGCTCAGGCAGAAGCTCGCGACATTATGGCTGCCAACAAGAACCTCTTGAAGCCTGCTGACGGTTCGCCGATCTTGCACATTGAGCAAGACATCGTGCTCGGCTGTTACTACCTGACCTACGATCGCCCTGGCATCGACAAGAATGATGTAAAAGCCTTCACTAATTTGGACGAAGCGATTATGTCGCGTGATGCCGGCCGTGTGAAGATCCAGAGCTGGGTCCGTGTACCATTCCGTGGTGAAACCCGCATTACTACCCTTGGTCGCCTCATCTTCAACGAGACTTTCCCCGAAGATTTCCCATTCCAGGATGAGCCAATGACTAAGAAGCGCCTGCAGAAGGTTATGGCCGCCGTGTACGCACAGTACGGCCAAGACAAGACCGCCGAGATTGCTGACGAACTCAAGGACATCGGCTTCCGTTTTGCAACGGGTTCCGGCCTGAGTATGGGCATGGGTGACTTCGAAGAGATTATTGGTATGGATGAGGTTGTGGAGCAGGGTGAAACCCGCGCCGCCGCCATCTCCGACCAGTACGAGCAAGGCTTCATTACTGAAGACGAGCGGGTACGCTTAACCGTCGACAACTGGACCAAGATTGATGCGCAAGTGCAGGATATGCTGGCAAACCAAATGGTTGGCAAAGACTCCAGCATGGCTATCGCCATCATCTCTGGTGCCCGTGGTAACATTTCACAAATGAAAAATGCCGTTGGTATGTTGGGTGTGCTGCAAGATGCCACCGGTGCGGCCATTGAGCTGCCTATTAAGTCCGGTTACACCAAGGGTCTAGACCCGCTGGAATACTTTACCGGTACTCGTGGTACCCGTAAGGCCCTCATCGACATCGCGCTTAAGACCGCTGATGCCGGTTACTTGACCCGTCGTTTAGTAGATGTCGCTCAAGACGTCTTTACGCTTGAGGAAGACACCCAGGATCCTGGTTTTGCCATGACCCGTGCTGACTCTGACGAAATTGGTGTGTCCTTTGCCTCACGACTTGTTGGGCGCTATGCTGCCGAGAACATCCCTAAAGTTGTTAAGCGCGGCGATCTCATTACGCCTGCGATAGCTGAAGCACTTGCCTCAGACGATAAAATTGAAGGCGTCAAAATCATGAGTGCCCTCAGTTGTACTTCTGTCCGTGGTGTGGCTCAGAAATCCTATGGTGTGGACCCTGCTACCGGTGAACTAGTGAGTGAACATCACCCAGTTGGTGTAATTGCTGCCCAATCTATTGGTGAGCCTGGTACGCAGCTGTCATTGGACTCCAAGCACCGTTCTGGCGCCGTAATGGCTGATGACACTGCCCAAGGTTTGTCCCGTGTAGAAGAGCTCTTTGAAGTTCGTTCACCAAAGGGTCAAGCCTACCTGACTGACATTTCCGGCGTGGCTAACGTCTGGGAAGAGGGTGACAAATACATTGTCCAAGTGACCGCTGATGGTGCTGAAAATATCGTCTTAGACCTTGGTGAGCGCAAGCCACATCTGGCCAGCGGTTCAGACGTTGCTATTGGTGACGTCGTCGCTGCCCTTGAAGATGGTTCAGAGCCACTTGTGGCACCTATGGCTGGTAAGGTAGAGGTCAGCAATAAAGCTGTCACTATCACCCCCACCAAGCAAAGTGTGTTGCGCTACGAAATCCCTGGGTTTAAGCAACTGCAGGTGAAGGATGGCGACCATGTGGTTGCCGGTCAGCGCCTTACTAATGGTTCTATCAACTTGCACGACCTGATGCGTCTGCAAGGTGTTGAGCCTACTCAGCGTTACATCATGAACGAGATCCTGAAGATCTTTGCCGGCCAAGGTCAAAACATTGCCGACAAGCACCTTGAGATCATCGTGCGCCAGATGTTCAGCCGTGTCCAGATCGAAGAAGCTGGTGACAGTGAATTCGTAACTGGTGATGTTGTGTCCAAGCTAGCGGTGGCAGAAGCCAATGACCTGCTCGTGGCCGAAGGCAAAACACCTGCCAAGCCTGTGCAATTGCTTCTTGGTATCACCAAGGCTAGCCTGTCTACCGACTCGTTCTTGAGTGCCGCATCCTTCCAGGACACAACCCGGGTGCTTATCGCTGCCGCTACCAGTGGCCGCGTAGACAAGCTCTACGGTCTGAAAGAAAACGTCATCTTGGGTCGCAAGATCCCCGTTGGTACCGGTGTTGTTAACGACGATGACGAAGACACTGAAGCAGCAGCCGACGAAGCCGTTCTGGCCACCAGCATGGAAACTGCCGGTGAATCCGTCGAAGAGTAAATGTCGCCGAACAGACTTGTACAAAGTTACAACATCTGTTAAACTAGTTAAACCAAATAAGCAATTCGAGCCCTGGGCATGGCATGGCCCTCGCAGCAGCTAGATTGCAACCGTAGAAGGAGTTTAAATGCCAACAATTAATCAGTTAGTGCGCAAGCCTCGGGCTAAAGCGCGCGATAAGAGTAAGTCTCCGGCCTTGCAGCGCGTGACCAACAACCTGCAGACCAAGAACTACGAAAAGCACGGCCCGCTCAAGCGCGGTGTCTGTGTAAAGGTAACCACCAAGACCCCAAAGAAGCCAAACTCAGCCCTGCGTAAGGTTGCCCGTGTGCGCCTAAGCAACGGCTACGAAGTATGGGCTTACATTGGTGGTGAAGGTCACAACCTCCAGGAGCACGCCGTAGTGCTGATCCGTGGTGGTCGTGTAAAGGACCTTCCTGGTGTGCGTTACCACATTGTGCGTGGCACGCTCGACCTCCAAGGTGTTAACAACCGCAAAAAGGCCCGTTCTAAGTACGGTGCCAAGAAGGAGAGCAAGTAATGACTACGACCGCTCCTGACATCCTAAAACCCACTCCCGATGCAAGCGTTGTAGAGACTGCAAGTCGCTTAGGTGCTTTTATTGGCACTATGATTGCTCCGCAACAAAACCAGCCAGGGATTCATGAGATGCTTGCAACGGCTCCTAAGCCAGCACAAAGTCCAGTAAATCCTATTGAAGGAGGGACACTCTAATGCCACGCAAAGTTACCAAATCCCTCGTTCGTGTTGTTGAACCAGATCGCGTTTACAACAGCGTACAGGTTCAGAAAGTTATCAACCGCGTCATGCTGAACGGCAAGAAGCAGCTCGCTGAGCGCCTCGTGTACGGCGGCATGGAAAAGGCAGCTCAGAAACTCAAGGTGGAGAACCCACTAGAAGTGTTTGAGCAGGCGATGAAGAACATTCAGCCCGGCGTCGAGACTCGTTCTCGCCGCGTGGGTGGTGCCAACTACCAGATTCCTTTCGAGGTTAAAGGCCAGCGCCAGCAGCACCTTACCATTATGTGGTTTGTGCAGGCTGCCCGCGCCCGCAAGGGTATGAGCATGCTCGACCGTATCGCTGCCGAGCTCATGGACGCTTACAACGGCCAAGGTGCCGCAGTTAAGAAGCGCGAAGACACGCACAAGATGGCAGAAGCCAACCGCGCCTTCGCCCACTTCGCAAGGGGATAATAAGAGATGCCTGCACCAGTTGGTCGGAATGGCTTGGAAAGATCAATACCTTCAAGTGATCGACAGGCACTCATTGATCTAGCTAATGAACGCCTGGCTGAGCTACCAGATGTATGTGCAACGTGCCCAGCGGCTTATTTATGCGCTATGGCAATGAATGAAGATGAAGGCTTTGGGTTTCCAAGAACGCCTAATGATGTCAGAAAAATGACGATTAGGTACGAAGGCTCTGGTTCCAGCATGTTTAGTGGGGAGGCTCAATTTGCACTAAAGTCTATAGTGGCTGGCGCAAATCGAACCAAAGGCCTTGTCCCAATGGGTGCCGGTTCTGGGCCAAGTGAAAAAGGTGACCGCTGCTGCTTAGACCCCCAAACAGTAATTGATATAAATAAGCCCGACCCTTATCGTGGGTGGTAGAAAGAGATTATATGGCAGATAAGAAGACGCAAATGAAAGACATCCGGAACTTGGGTATTATTGCCCACATTGACGCCGGTAAGACAACAACGACCGAAGGTATTCTGTACCGCACAGGGCTCAAGCACAAGATTGGTGCTGTGCACGAAGGCGAGACTACTACCGACTGGATGGCTCAGGAGCGTGAGCGTGGTATTACCATCGTGGCTGCATCTGTTACTTGCTTCTGGAAGGGTCACCAGATCAACATCATTGACACCCCTGGTCACATTGACTTTACCGCTGAAGTTGAACGCTCACTTCGCGTGCTCGATGGTGCGGTCGTGGTCTTTGATGGCAAGATGGGTGTTGAAAGCCAGTCCGAGACCGTTTGGCGCCAAGCAGACAAATACGGTACACCGCGCCTCTGTTTTATCAATAAGATCAACCAGACCGGTGGTGATTTCTACAAGTCACTCGATACTATCCACGCTCGTCTGAGCAAGCGCGCTTTCCCGATTCACCTGCCGATCGGCTTTGAGCAAAGTATCAACGGCATTGTCGACCTCGTCTCGATGAAGGCATTTACTTACAAGGAATTCACCGACCACGAAATGGTCGAAGCCGAAATCCCAGCCGATATGATGGACAAGGTCAAGAAGTACCGTAGCCTACTCGTCGAAAACGCTGTTGCCGAAGACGAAGCCATGCTCGAGAAGTACTTCGAGGTGGGTGAAGAAGGCCTTTCTGAAGATGAGATAAAGCAAGCTATTCGTACCGCCACCCTTACCGGTAAGTTCTTTGTTGTTACCGGTGGCGATGGTCGTGGTGTGATGGTCGAGAAGGTGCTTGACCTCGTTAATGACTATCTCCCGGCACCCAATGACCGAGCTAACACTTGGGGTGTCCACCCTAAGTCAGGTGACGAAATCGAGCGCAAGCACTCGGCAGCTGAACCTTTCTCGGCGCTAGCCTTCAAGATTACCACCGACCCCTTCGTTGGTAAGTTAGCCTACTTCCGTGTTTACTCCGGTAAAGTCACAGCCGGTTCATATGTCCTGAACAGTTCTACCGGTGAAAAAGAGCGTGTTGGCCGTATCGTTCGTCTGCAAGCCGACAAGCGTGAAGACGTGACCGAAGTCGAAGCCGGTGACATCGCCGCTATCGTCGGACTTAAGGGTACTACCACTGGTAACACCCTGTGTGACCCAAACAACCCCATCGTCCTCGAGAACATCACCTTCCCAGATCCTCCAGTCTCCATTGCGATTGAGCCAAAGACCAAGGCTGACCAAGAGAAAATGGCCATCGCATTGCAGCGTTTGGCAGAAGAAGATCCGACCTTCCGCGTCCACACCGATGAAGAAACTGGTCAGACCATCATCTCTGGTATGGGCGAGCTCCACCTCGAAATCATCGTTGATCGCATGAAGCGTGAATTTAGCGTCGAAGCTAACATTGGTGCTCCACAGGTGGCTTACCGCGAATCTATTCGCAAGAGCGGCGTAGAGGTCCAGGGTAAGTTCGTGCGCCAGTCCGGTGGTCGTGGTCAGTACGGTGACGTCTGGCTGCGGGTATCGCAGAACGAACAAGGTGCCGGCTTTGAATTCATCAACTCAATCAAGGGTGGTGTCGTTCCTGGCGAATACATCAAGCCTGTCGAACAGGGCATCAAGGAAGCACTTGCCAACGGTGTCATCGCCGGTTATCCGGTTGTAGACGTCAAGGCAGAGCTGTACGATGGTAGCTACCACGAAGTTGACTCCAACGAGATGGCCTTTAAGATTGCCGGTTCCATGGCGATTCAAGAAGGCGTCAAGAAGGCGAACCCTGTGCTGCTTGAGCCGGTCATGAAAGTTGTTGTCGTAACTCCTGAGGAATTCATGGGTGACGTCATCGGTGACCTCAACAGCAAACGTGGCCGCATCGAATCAATGGAAGACCTGACCACTGGTATTAAGGAAATCACCTCCTTCGTGCCTCTCGGTGAAATGTTCGGCTACACCACCAATCTCCGCAGTACAACGCAAGGCCGCGCCAGCTCCAGCATGGAGCTCGACCACTACGCCGACGTACCGAGTAACGTGGCCGAAGCCATCATCGCCAAGAACGCAAAGTAGAGACCATGATCGGCGAAGGCTCACATACAGGCGGCGAACTATGGATCCCAGGGACCGATGTGGTATCTGGTGGATCTGCTGCGAGCCTAATCTTACCTTCCTCGTATGAGGGGCCTAAGCCGGATCATCAAAGGTCCAAACGTACCCCCGAGCAAGTCCAACAAGAGGCTGCAGATGCTATTCCCGTCTTGCGCGGCCAGATTGATGCACTCGATGAAGGTATCATACGGTTAGTTGCTGAACGGGCTAAGCTATCTCGTCGTATTCAGCAAGCGCGCATGAATGGAGGGGGAGTGCGAGTTGAGCTCGGACGCGAACGAATCATAATGGACGCGTACCGCGCTGCACTTGGTCCTCAAGGTCCCACCCTTGCTGATGCAGTCTTGCAGGTTTGCCGTGGGGCTCGTTAAGTCTATTCCACTTGTATTTTACGGTTTGCTGGCCTATAACTAAACTCAAATAAGAGGAATGTGTGTAATGAGTGTCGAAGCTATAGAACCCAACCCTACCGGAGTAATTGATAGTGTAGAGAGGCAAGCACCTACTGAGCCAGTGGTCCCTGCCGATTGTTGGGTTCGGAACAACGCGCCAGCTCGCTATGAGAGATTAGGTCTTAGCCGGTCTGAGCGGGCCATTGGCAACCGTATACTTGAGGAGGCAGCGCCCGATTGCGTTACCGTCGACAGTTGTGCGGACTGCGTGGTGCCGGCGCAACGTCTGCATTCGGATCTGCTCCGTGCAACCTCACGTTAACGTACAAGAATATCCGCGCTAAACTCTTTACAAACACCGGCAGTTTCCCTATACTAGACAGGTCACGTTGTGTGGGTTCTATTACTCTCATGCAAACGAAATACGTAGATTACTAAATTACTAACTAAGGAGTATCAGCATATGGCAGATCAATTTGACCGTAGCAAGCCCCACGTTAACGTCGGTACAATGGGCCACGTTGACCACGGTAAGACTACTTTGACCGCTGCAATTACCCACGTACTTGCAAAGCGTCTTCCTAGCAAAGTTAACGTTCCTAAGAACTACGACGAAATCGACAACGCACCAGAGGAAAAGGCTCGGGGTATAACCATCGCCACCTCTCACCAGGAATATGAAAGCGAAAAGCGTCACTACGCTCACGTGGACATGCCTGGTCACGCCGACTACGTTAAGAACATGATCACCGGTGCTGCTCAGATCGATGGCGCTATCCTCGTGGTAGGTGCCAACGACGGTCCGTTGCCTCAGACTCGCGAGCACGTACTGCTTGCCCGTCAGGTGGGTGTGCCTAAGATTGTGGTCTTCCTTAACAAGATGGACCTCGCTGACGCCGACCTCGTGGAACTCGTCGAAGAGGAAATCCGTGAACTGCTCGAGAAGAACGGTTACGACAAGGATGCTCCTATCATCCGTGGTTCTGCTACCAAGGCACTTGAGGGCGACACCGCTTCTGAAGATGCCATTATGGAACTGGTGAAGGCACTTGATGACTTCATCCCAGAGCCTAAGCGTGAACTCGACAAGCCATTCCTGATGCCTATTGAGGACGTGTTCTCAATCAAGGGTCGTGGTACTGTGGCTACCGGTCGTGTAGAGCAGGGTATCGTTAAGATCAACGAAGAAGTTGAAATTGTCGGTATCCGCGACACTCGTAAGACGGTCGTTACTGGTGTGGAAATGTTCAAGAAGAACCTCGACCAAGGTCAGGCTGGCGACAACGTCGGTATCCTGCTCCGCGGTATTGAGCGTGATGACATTGAGCGTGGTCAGGTGCTTTGTAAGCCTGGTTCCATCACTCCACACACCGAATTTGACGCTGAAGTCTACATCCTTACCAAGGAAGAGGGTGGTCGTCACACACCATTCTTCAAGGGCTACAAGCCTCAGTTCTACTTCCGTACTACGGACGTAACTGGTGAAGTTGAGCTACCAGCTGACAAGGAAATGGTCATGCCTGGTGACACAATCACCTTCAAGGTCAAGCTACTCGCTCCTATCGCTATGGAGCAGGGTCTGCGCTTCGCTATTCGCGAAGGTGGCCGTACTGTTGGTGCTGGTGTTGTTACCAAGATCAGCAAGTAAGTAGATCGGTTCTCGATCTCAAAAGAGCCTCGGAGTAATCCGGGGCTCTTTAATTTTGCTTTAGGCTTGCAAGTGAGCACGGTATAATAGATGAAATGAGTGAGCCAACAAGCTTTGTTGATTACTATGAACTCCTGGGCGTAGAACCAAATGCGCGGGTTGAAACCATTCGAGCGGCCTTTTTAGAGCTAGCCAAGACAAACCACCCAGATGTCGGCGGCTCAACCAAAGATATGCAGCAGTATACGCAAGCCTATCGTACACTTATGTCAGCTAGTAGTCGCAAACGGTATGATCTATTACATGATTTCCACATCGGCCACAGCAAAATCCAGTATCGAGATTATGGTACGACGCCAGGAACTTCTGTAGAAGATCTCAGCGATGATGAGATTGATGACTTTCTCGATCAAGTCTTCCGCGACTATCATACGCAACCCAAACCTAGGCCGACACTCCTGAGCCGTCTTAGACAGTTTCTGTAATCATATATACAAAACTAACAAATTGTTCTATAATATATCTATGACTAGATCACCTGAGCTACTGGGTAAGGAGCCGTGCGCAGTAATGTTGCGCGAAATTTACTGGGATAACGTAAATCACCGCAACGAGAAAGGTGTCGGGATACCTCCTGTAGAAGCCCTTGCTGGGTTTGACATGCAAGCACGTACTTTGCGTAAAATATGGCGTGTTACCGGCCAAAAAACGCTGCAGTGTGCACGATGTGATAACGCCTTGCAGCTGGACGGCCCCTTTGATGAAGGCTTAAGAAGTTGCTGGATTGTTCAAGGGCAGGCAGATCTGCGTCCTGAGCTTGGCGATCCAGCAGTACCGATGGTAGATAGTAATTCTCCGGCTGCGTAAAACTTCCTATTTCTAGCGAAGTATTGTATAATCACTCCTATCAATTAATTTGTGCTGATTAAAAGTCGTGCCGGTTACCTAAGCTAGCCGTCAAGATGTTACAGCGCCAAGCCAGGTAGAGCTGGCGCCCTTCGATAAACTCAAGGGTAAAGGAGATATACTATGGCTGACGCCAAAGCACCAGAAAACGGCAAACAACGGATTCGTATCCGTCTAAAAGCATACGACCACAAGGTCATTGACCAAGCCGCCAAGCAGATCGTCGACACTGCTCTACGCACCGGCGCCACACTAGCCGGCCCAATCCCATTGCCAACCCGCAAGAGCACCTTTACCGTCATTAAGAGCCCTCACGTATACAAGAAGGGCCGTGAACAGTTCGAAATGCGCGTGCACAAGCGCCTCATCGACGTGTTCGAACCCACTCCCAAGACTATCGACAGCCTCATGAACCTCTCCCTCCCTGCCGGCTGCGACGTCGAAATCAAGATGTAAATTGACTTTTAGCGCTAAATAGTGTAATATATACTTATGTCTAATTCACCGGATATAAATACGGCCGTTGCTGCTTTTAGACCCGAAATTATAGGGGAGAAAGTAGTAATTAGTCGCTGGCACCGTCGTGAAGTAAAGCGCATGGTTGGTACCCTTATTGACGAAGGCATTTTAGAGCCAGGTTCTGTTCCACCCACTGATAAAAACGGTCGGTCAATTCTCAGCCCGCAATTAGCGGCTTATACAGCAATTGCCATGGCAGTGAATGCCGAAAATGTGGCCGATGCACAACACAGATCTATTACAGAGCAACGCGCCCTAGTCTTGGGAACTGCTGCATTAACGGCGGGAGAGCTTCAACGTCCGCCGCTTGCCGAGCAAGATCCAGAGATTCACTTTGAACTCCTAGATATGGTGGCCGAACTGCAAGAAGCATATAAGCCCCAGCCACCCCTGTCATAGCATTGTAAAAATAGCTCAAATGTGCTAAAATAGCATAATGCTTGAGCCGCGTATAAAACTTGCAAGCCAAATAAAGACTGACTCTTTGCTGGACGAGACTGCAAAGTCAGTTTTTATGCCTGAACTCACACTCCTGGAGCGGTATTCTGAAATAACCAACAACGCTCAGTCACGGCACCAGGCTGAACGAATATTTACAAATCTACGTGACTTTACAGATGGCAAGATCGACCCGTGGGTATACAGTGCTGCACTTTTGCACGACGTGGCCCAGCGTCTTGATGATCCTATTGAGAGCAAAAATGCTACCAGTGTCCTCAAGACGTACGCTAGCTGGGTTTCTCCGGAACAGTGGGAATTTGTCTCCAGTATTTTAAGCGACCTACGTTTGGTTGAGGCCAGCGCAGATACCACTCAGCACGATTATTTAGAAAAAGAAAGCGACGATGAACTCCGTTCGCTGCTGCACCCTAATGCGGAGGGGCCAGTACCTCTACGCTTATGGAAAGCTCCTAGCATGATTGCTAACCCGCAGCATGTTCTTGAGCTGATGCAGGATGTAAATATTGAGTCACTCCTGTTATTGTCTGCACGCACCCTGGATAATCTTAACCATCCGGCGGAAAATGAAGCGCAGCAGTTACAAAACGTCTTCCGAGCTGAATCATTTTATGCCCCCATCTGTGAAATCCTAGGCTACGATGCGCTTGCGATGGCTTTGCGCAGCGAAGCCTCACGCATTCGGCTTATTAAGTCTGGTAACGAAGCATTTTTGGAAGTAGCTAGGGAAGAAATTACCGCTCTAGGTGATCGTGACCAAATGAAGTCCATCGTGAGTGAACTCTATGCCAAACTGATTGGTGGTGACAGTGTTGACGAGCACGCCATATCTAATAAAGGCCAACACAATGTCGTTTTAGGAGAGTCACTGCTAATCGATCCATTTAAGGGCATAGAAGAGCTTAGGGCTGTTTGGCGAGTAAAGTCAGAAGGTTCTCTGGCGCGTAAGATAGAGCAACAAGGCCGCAAACCCGTAGATGTCCTAGGTATTACACTCATTACCAATACGGTAAACGAGCTGGCGGTGACTTACTGGGGTATCGTTCGGCGACTGAAGCAAAGTGATGACATCGAACCAAAGCATTCAGCCAGCCGTGATGACGCCTTTCATATACGTGGCTCCGGCAAGTACCTAAGTAAGGTTCTTAGCGGACAGGGTAGTAAGCAGGTGCTAGAGAGCAGTGAATTAGACATAAAGCGCAATCGTACTGCGGCTGGATTCCAAGTGGCAAAATTGACCGCGGAATATATTCGAAAAACAGAGGATGGCGAGCAACGCATTCCATTTGAAATTCAGGTACAAACTGAAAAGGATCGTGAAAAAAGCCGCGTCGGTCAAGCATCGCACATTCTATACAAGGGTCGCGAGCAGCCATCACCACTAGAATTTGATTACCGGGTACTCCAAGAAATAAAGGCTCGTAAACAAATGATCGGCCGGCATATTGCAATTGATTCTTCCAAAGAGCGAGGAGCAGCACTTAGGACACGTGTTGGACGCAGTGCCGTCCGACTGCTATTTACAGAAAGTCACTCGCAACCTGTCCGCCGAAAGTCTAAGAGATAATTACCATGTCAGAATCTGATTTCAGTCGCCCCATACCTGACAATGAAGTGCTTAGTGCCACCATTGAAGATCTGTATGTAATCCATGACCCTACGGGTTTACTGCGGGACCGGGTACACAAACAGCACCCTGGTGAAGCTACTCCCAAACGATTCTTTGATTACCTTGCCAGCAAGTTGTACCCCGAAGAAGTGGCTGCGTTGGGCCCAAACGGCACTGGGCAAGAAATGATCTTTATGAATGCTGTACACATGGGGCTGATCACCGAGGGTCTCCATGAGATGCTTGGTATATCTGAAGAGCGAGCAACGTACCTCCATGCATATGTGCAGAAAGATACTGAGAATGCAGCGGAAGCGGTAATTCGCGTGAGCGATTTCCTCGACGATGGCAGGAATGAACCAGAATTTCCAGATGACGATCGCCTACGACAAATTGTGCGTGTAGGTAGAGTAGCGGCGGCGATTGCACACGACGGACAAATTAGACGAAACAAGCAACCCTACTACTATCATCTTGAACGATCAGCAACACGAATGCGAATTGCCTGGAGTAAGGCGATGCGTATTTGGCAGCCGGACGACTTGTATGCTAAGCAGCTTGTTACATATGTCCATGACGCACCAGAGGATGGCTTTAACGCAATACTTAGCCAGTTGGCGTCGCCTCGTCCATTTATATCCCCCCTTGTGGTGGAAAAAATTGCTCTGAAACAACAGTTTAGTGAGCGAATAGCCAAGAGTATTGGCCGAGCTCCCTTTATTATGATGCGTGAGGCTGATGTTGAAGATCATAAGATGCACTACGTTGACCCTAAAGGTGAGCACACAGATCCATCTGCCGAAGAGCAGGCCGACCATATACCCTATGTCAGCCGGCTCTTAAGTTATGGTATAGATGGGCATCCAAACCCGCTGGAGGCGTGGAGCCGGGCGTATGCGAGAGAGTTGGCTGCATGGTCTAAGCCAGTCGACAACTTGGATAACTGGAAAGATTCTCGTGTACGTGCAAAGGATGCGAAGCGCTATGAAAAATCGATCGCGCAAATTACTGAATCATCTCCTCGAGAATCAGATCTTCGGTTATACATTCGGTTTGCCCGGAGTATTCACCGTCGTACAGTTGCTCGACGGGTGAACAGCCAGCGATTTGATCCCGCACTAGCTGCTCGGCTAGGACGTGCAGAATATGACAAGCTGAGTCAAGCGGCTTAGGTGTGCCTCGCTTTCGTGTTACACTTAAGCGGTAATGGCTAAAACTAAAAAAGCGGCTAAGAAAAAACAGAAGCCTGAGCTGGACGCCGTCTATTTTTTGAAGATTGTGCTGTATTTGGTGGTGGGCTCGCAGTGGGTTTGGCTGGTTAACCAAGCAGGGGTTGTGAAGTTTCCGGTGCCGTTTGGTCTGATAATCGGTGTGCTATTCGCTTCGCACGAACATTTTCGGTTGGATCGCAAGATAGAATATGCCGTGCTGCTGATTGCTATGCTTGTTGGCTTCGTCACCCAGTATGGCGTGTACATAACTCTGTAAGTCTCGTGTAATTTTTTACAGCTACAGATCGCCAAGCAATATATCTTGGATAGATGCCAAAAAATCATGATGCCGATATGAGCTGGGTTGCTTTTAATAGGGATAATTCAGGCCACCGAACCGCTGCCCAGGAGCTGAGCATGGCAGCTCGCACGCTTATTGCCGTTACACAGGTCAATGAGCGATTGGAGTTGCCTTTTACAGGCACTGTACCGAAAGGTGCTGTAGTGCCGCCGATTTTTCTGGCCGAACAAAGGGACGAGGACTGGTTTGTAATGGCCAATTTGCCCCTGCTATCAAAAGGGAGACGACCGCATCCAATTGGGCTAAGCCACCTTTTGTTTGCTATTGAACAGCGCCGCGACAAGAAGCATATAGCCATCGATACCATTCGCTATTGGCCGTTTAAGAACAGGCTCACCGGCAGTGTCAAAAGTGAGAAATCTGCACTTCCGCCTGCGCCAACAATTCTAAAATCAGCAAATTTGGCGCTGCGGACCCTCGCACAGAATTACCCAGAAACACGTTTGCGCTGGATTATTGACACACCCAAGTTACAGTAATATATACAACGCATTGACAGGAGTAATGTGTCCATGTTACTCTAGTATGGTATTTATTAAATTTCTGTACTTGGTTCGTTCGGAAAGGTCACCCGTAACAGGGGCGAAACCGCCAGCAACCAAGCATTTTTATGCTCATGTTCGGAGTACAGGCTAAACAGTAAGGTGAACTATGAAAGCACTCATTACTAGGAAGGTTGGCATGACCAGTACCATCGCTGAAGATGGCTCTATGACTGCTATTACCTTGCTTTCCGCTAGTCCCTGCGTCATTACGCAGGTCAAAACCGACGAGACCGATGGCTACACCGCTGTCCAGGTTGGTTTTGAAGACGCCAAAGAAAACCGCGTCGCCAAAGCTCAAAAGGGCCACTTTAAGGCTGCTGGCAAGCTACCAAAAATTATTCGTGAGTTCCGCGTCAGCGAACTATCAGAAGACCTCAAGGTTGGAGCAACACTCGACCCCGAGGTCTTTTCAGTTGGTGACGTGGTACATGTGACCGGCACAAGTAAGGGTAAGGGTTGGGCTGGCACCATTAAGCGCCACGGCTTTCACCGCGGTCGCAAGACACACGGTGGGCGTTCATACCGTCGTGTTGGTTCCATTGGATCCATGTACCCACAGCATATTCTGAAGGGTAAGAAGATGGCCGGCCAGATGGGTCACGAGCAAGTAACGGTTCGTAACCTCAAAATCGCACTTGTCGATAATGAACTCGGTGTGATTGGCGTAACTGGCGCTGTACCTGGCCCACGCCAGAGCATCGTGATTGTGAAGGGGGCAAACTAATATGGCAACAATTGCAACGTATACCAAGAGTGGCACTAAAGCCACAACCCCTGCTAAGCTCGACAAGGACGTGTTTGGTGTGGAGATTAAGAACCATGAACTACTAAAGCAGGCCTACAGCACGTACCTTGCTAATGGTCGTGAGAACCTCGCCGTTGTGAAGACTCGTGGTCTCGTTAGCGGCGGTGGTAGGAAACCCTGGAAGCAAAAGGGTACTGGCCGGGCACGTTTCGGCTCTAGCCGTAACCCAATTTGGCGCGGTGGCGGTATCGTCTTCGGTCCTACGGGCGAAGAGAACTACAGCAAGATGCTGAATGTTAAGGCTAAGCGCCTGGCCGTCCGCCAAGCTCTGAGCTTGAGCGCTGAAGCTGGCGAAATTATCGTTATTGAAGATCTGGCGAGCAAAGAAGGCAAGACTGCTGAATTGACTCGTTTGCTCAGTAAGATCGGTGCCAGCAAGAATACACTTCTAGTTGTTGACCACAAGACAATTGAGCTTGTTCGTGCCAGCAATAACATCGGTAGTGTTAAGCTGGTTACCGCAAACTACCTGAACGTATTTGATGTTCTGAACGCTGATACCATCGTGGTTACTACGGCTGCGTTAAGCGCTATCACCACATGGCTTGGAGGTACAAAGTAATGTATAAGACACTTATCTTGAAGCCTCGTTTGAGCGAGAAGAGTTATGGTCTGAGCCAAAACCGCACATATGTATTTGACGTACCTGGCAACCTCAACAAGCACACTGTTGCCAATGCTGTGGCAGCCCAGTTTGACGTGGTAGTAACCAACGTAAACATCACCAACATTCCTGGTAAAGCGAAGAGCACTATTTACAAAGGTGGTCGTCGTGTTGCCGGTCGTGAGTCCGACACTAAGAAGGCATACGTTACTTTGGCTGAGGGCAACAGCTTGCCAATCTTCGCTGCTATTGAAGAGGAAGAAGCCAAGCAAGAAGCTACCCAAGAAAAGCTCGACAAGGTAGCCGCCAAGGCCGCCGAGAAGGAAGCCAAGAAGGCTGAGAAGAAGGAGAAGAAATAATGGCTATTAAGCAATACAATCCAACTACTCCCGGCCGTCGTGGCATGTCTAGCCAGGACTTTAGTGATATTACGACTAAGAAGCCACTACGCTCACTGTTGCAGCCGAAGCGTCGTGGTAATGGTCGCAACAACCAGGGTCGCATTACAACCCGTCACCAGGGTGGTGGCGCTCGTAAGTTCTACCGCGTGGTGAACTTTAACTTGGCGACTGGTACCGAAGCAACCATTGAGCATATCGAGTATGATCCTAACCGCTCTGCCCGCATTGCTCGTATTAAGGAAGCTAACGGCACTTACCACTACATTCTGGCTGCTAAAGACATGAAGGTTGGCCAGAAGATCCACGCGCATGAAGAAGCCGCTATCGAGACTGGCAACCGTTTGCCGCTCAAGAACATCCCCATTGGTAGCACCATCCACGCTATTGAATTAAAGATCGGTGGTGGTGCCCAGCTCGTCCGTAGCGCAGGCAACAGTGCCCAGCTGATGGGACGCGACAACGGCTACGCCCAAGTGCGCTTGCCCAGTGGTGAAGTCCGCTTGATTAATGAGAACTGTACTGCCAGCCTCGGTGTTATCGGTAACGAACAGCACCAGAACGTCAAGCTTGGTAAAGCTGGTCGTTCCCGCCACAAGGGTATTCGCCCTTCTGTACGTGGTGTTGTTATGAACGCAGCTGATCACCCCCATGGTGGTGGTGACGGTGGTCGTCACGGTGTTGGTGGTGGTAAGAACCATGGTGCCGCGCCAAAGACGCCTTGGGGTCAGAAGACCCTTGGCTTCAAGACACGTCGCCGCAAGAACACCAGTCAGTTTATTGTAAGGAGCCGTCACGCGGCTAAGAGGAAATAATTATGGGTGAAGTAACATTACCGGCAATTACTGTATCGCACGCGAAAGATGGTACACCATTTATCTCTCGTGGGGAACATCCCGCATGGACCGACCCTTCATCTGCAGAGGCCCGTCTACTCGGTCGTCAGGCTACTAAAGAGCTTTTTGCCCTTCTGCCCGACTCCAGTGATGAAGGTATCATTAGCGCTGCAGCTGATCTAGCCCAAGAACACCCCCCACTTCCACTTCCAGTTAGTTGGGCATTTTACAATGGAGTGCGTGATGGTCTAGATGAGAAATTTGTTAACCCACATTCTGTGGCAGTAGAAGGAGTAGCCGTATGAGTCGTTCACTCAAGAAAGGTCCCTACATCGACTTCAAGCTTGCTAAGAAGTTAGCAGCGCTTGGCAACGATGACCGGACTGTCATCAAAACTTGGGCTCGGGCCAGCACCATTGCTCCTGAGTTTGTTGGTAAGACTGTCGCCGTCCACAATGGCCGCGTCCATGTCCCGGTGTTTATCACCGAAAACATGGTTGGTCACAAGCTTGGTGAGTTTGCCCCAACCCGCAAGTTCCGCTCTCATGGCGGTAAGCTTGCTAAGGGAGGTAAATAATCATGCCAGTACAAGCTATTGCTAAAGGTGTACGCATGAGTCCGCGCAAAGTGGGCGTTGTTGCCGCTTTGGTTCGTGGCCGCTCCGTGGCTGACGCGTTGGTAATCCTCGAGAATACTCCGCGCCGCTCGGCTATGCCGGTTATTAAGGCTATCAAGAGCGCGCAAGCAAATGCCGATCACAACCACGGTTACAAGCCGGCTACCTTGCAGATTACCGAAATCAGTGTGACCCACGGTCCTCGTCTGAAGCGTTACCGCCCAGCTGCTCATGGTCGTGCACTGCCATTCCAACGCCGTACTTCTCACATTCGTGTCGTAGTAGATGGCGAACTGCGTGAAGTTAAAAAACCGGCTGCTAAGCCAGTAACTAAGAAAGAGGAGGCATAAAATATGGGTCAGAAAGTAAACCCCGTTAGCTACCGCCTCCAGGTTAACAAGGACTGGCGCAGTAAGTGGTTCGTAGACAAGCGTGACTACGCCAAGTATCTGCAGGACGACCTGCAAGTACGCCGCCTTATCCAGAACAAACTTGGTTCACGGGCAGCTATTAACAAAGTTGACATCAACCGCACTCCTAACCTCGTGACGGTCACTATCTCCACTGCTAAAGCCGGTGTGGTGATTGGTCGTGGTGGTTCTGGTGCGCAAGAACTCAAGGATGCGATTGAGAAGATCTACAGCACACCGACGCGCGTGAACATTGAAGAGATCAAGAAGAGCGAACTGTACGCTAAGTTGGTTGGTGAGAACATTGCTCACCAGTTGGAGCGTCGTATGAGCTTCCGCCGTGCTATTAAGAGCTCGGCTGCCGCTACCATGCGCGCTGGCGCCAAAGGTATTCGTATTGAGGTGGCCGGTCGTTTGAACGGTGCAGAAATGTCTCGTCGTGAGAAAGAAGTAGCTGGTTCCGTACCACTGCACACTCTGCGCGCTGACATTGATTTCGCGAAAGTAAATGCCAAGACTCCCGCCGGTATCATCGGTGTGAAGGTTTGGATCTACAAGGGAGAAGCATAGTATGTTAGTCCCATCCCGAACCAAGCATCGTAAGGTGCGCAAGGGCAAGATCCGCGGCGTTGCAACTGCCGGAAACTATATTGCCTTTGGTGAATTTGCGCTCCAGGCCCAAGGCCACGAGCGTATTACCAGTCGTCAGATCGAGTCCGCTCGTCAGGCGATGACCCGCTACATTAAGCGTGGTGGTAAGATCTGGATCCGTATTTTCCCCCACACCCCTGTAACCCGCAAACCACTCGATGTAAAGATGGGTAGCGGTAAGGGTAATCCAGAATTCTTTGTAGCTAAAGTTAAGCCGGGCACCGTCTTGTTCGAAATGCAGGGCGTGTCTGAGGAAATCGCTCGTGAGGCTATGCGTTTGGCAGCCCACAAGCTACCAGTAAAGACCAAATTCCTGAAACGGGAGGAGGCGTAAAAGACTATGAAAATTGTTGATATCCGTAAATTATCTACCAGTGAGCTGACTGCCGAGAGCACCAAGCTGCGCGAAGAAATCGCCGATCTCAAGCGTCGCTTGAGCGGTGGTGAGCTGCAGAATGTGCGTCTGATTCGCCACAAGCGTAAAGACCTAGCACGTCTGCTGACTGTACTGAGCGAACAGCTCGTGAAGGAGGCCAAGTAATGGCAAAGAGTATTATTGGTACCGTCTCGAGCGATAAAACCGACAAGACTATTGTCGTAACCGTTCAGACCCGCAAAACCCACCCTCTGTACCGCAAGCAGTACACGGTGAGTAAGAAGTTCATGGCACATGACGAAAAGAACGAAGCACAAGTCGGTGACAAGGTAGAGATTACCGAAACTCGCCCACTCAGTGCCCGCAAGCGCTTTATTTTGACTAACATCATCGAAAAGCCAGCGTTACGTCAGGATACCCTGGAAGTTACCAAGTCGGAAGACACCGGTAAGAAGCCAACTCGCACTAAGACTGAGGAAGCAGAAGGAGAGGAGGCGTAATGATTCAGCAAGAAACTCGCCTCGTCGTCTGCGACAACAGTGGCGCTAAGGAAATCTTGTGCATCCGTGTACTCGGTGGCACTCGCCGTCGTTACGCCCGCGTTGGTGACATCATTGTCGCCACCGTAAAGCAAGCTAACCCGAGTGGTAACGTCAAGAAGAAGACGGTTGTGAGGGCTGTAGTTGTCCGTACCCAAGAGAAGATCCGTCGTAAAGACGGTTCGACCATTAAGTTCGACGACAACGCTGCCGTTATCATTGGTGACGACAAGCTGCCTAAGGCAACCCGTATTTTTGGGCCAGTCCCCCGTGAACTGCGTGATCTGGGCTATGCCAAGATTATTTCACTCGCACCGGAGGTACTCTAATGAGCACATTTAAGATTAAGTTAAAGAAGGGTGACACGGTAGTTGTCCGCGCTGGCAAGTACAAGGGTAAGACCGGCAAAGTAACTGCTACCCATCCGACTGAGAACAAGGTGACCGTAGAGGGCATCAACATTGTTAAGAAGCATGTGAAGCCCAACCGCGAGCACCCACAGGGCGCTATCGTGGAGCTGACTAAGCCTATCTGGGTGAGTAAGGTTTCCATCGTAGAGCCTACCAGCAAGAAGCCAAGCCGCATTGGCACGAAGGTGGCTGCTGACGGTACGCACACTCGCATCTTTAAGAAGAGTGGAAAGGAGATTAAGTAATGGCTGACACTGCAACTAAAGCTGCAAAACCAGCGAAGAAACCGGCTGCTGCTGTGACCAGTACTGTACGTCTCCGTACTGAGTACACTACAAAGCTTGTTCCTGAGCTTGAGAAAGAGCTAGGGCTCAAGAACGTGCATCAGCTGCCTCGACTCGAGAAGATTGTGGTAAATGTGGGCTTGGGTCGCGCCAAGGATGACAAGAAAGTCATTGCAGCCGCCAAGAATACACTCGTCAAGATTACCGGACAGGCACCCGTTGAGACCTTTGCCAAGAAGTCTATTGCGAGCTTTAAGCTGCGCGAAGGTAACATGATTGGTCTTAAGATCACGCTGCGTGGTGACAAAATGTATGAGTTCGCCGACCGTGTGATCAATATTGTTTTGCCTCGTCTGCGTGACTTCCACGGTGTCCCAGCTAAGGCTTTCGACAAAGCCGGCAACTACTCCCTGGGCTTTACCGACCAGTCCGTCTTCCCAGAATTGACCTTTGACGAGACAACTACCTCACACGGTTTACAAGTTGTATTTGTCATTAAGGCACACGAACAAGCACACGCTAAGGCACTACTCGAGAAGTTTGGTATGCCATTTGAAAAGGAGAACAAGTAATGGCTAAGAAATCAGCAGTTGCTCGCGACTTAAAGCGACAGAAGATGATTACTCGGTATGCCGCTAAGCGCGCTGAGCTCAAGGAGCTTGGTGACCAAGAAGGCTTGGCCAAGTTGCCTCGCAATTCCAGCCCAACGCGCTGGAAGAACCGCTGCTTGGAAACCGGTCGTCCACACGGCTACATGCGTCAGTTTGGTCTGAGCCGTATCGCCTTCCGTGAGCACGCAAGCAAGGGTGAAATCCCTGGTGTAACTAAGAGTAGCTGGTAAAGGAGAGCATGAAATGAGCACATCTACCGATCCAATCGCCGACATGCTGTCCCGCATCCGTAACGCAATCGCCGTTCGGAAAAGCCAGGTCAGCCTGCCACACAGTAACGTTAAAGAGTCTGTAGCCCGTCTGTTGAAAGACAGCAACTTCTTGAGTGATATCAAGGTTGAAGGTGATGGTATTGCCAAGACTTTGGTAGTTACCATTAACAGTGACGACGAAAATGCTCGGATTACCGAGATTGTTCGCCTCTCTAAGCCTGGCCGCCGCTTTTACGTAGCAGCTAAAGACATTCCAACCGTTAAGCGCGGTCGTGGACTCGTTATCATCAGCACCTCTAAGGGTGTGATGACTGGCGACGAAGCCAAGAAGCAGCGTGTTGGTGGCGAATTAATTTGTAAAGTTTACTAAAGGATTAGAGGAATAAGTAATGAGTCGAGTAGGAAAACTACCAATCGCAGTGCCGAGCGGTGTGACAATCACTGTCGACGCGAACGAAATTACGGTCGCGGGCAGCAAAGGCACTCTCAAGCAGTTCACCATGCCTGACATCACCGTCAAGCAGGAAGGTGATCAAGTTATCGTGAGCCGTGCTAACGAAGAGCCTAAAGTTCGAGCCAAGCACGGTCTGATGCGCTCGCTAGTCAACAACATGGTTGTGGGCGTTAGCCAGGGCTTTAGTAAGAAGCTCGAGATTAATGGTGTGGGTTACCGTGTAGCCCTGCAGGGCACTGACCTTAAGATGAATCTTGGCTTTAGTCATGATGTTATCTATAAGTTGCCTGCTGGAGTAACGGCTGCGGTGGAGCAGAACACTATTACGGTGAGTGGCATCGACAAACAACAAGTCGGCCAAGTTGCTGCCGAAATCCGCGCTCTTAAAAAGCCTGAGCCATACAAGGGTAAGGGTATTAAGTATGTCGGTGAGCGGATTATCCGCAAGTCCGGTAAGTCTGGTAAGGAGAAATAACGATGAGTAAGTTGACCAAGAAACAGGCAAATGGCCGCCAGCGTGCTCACCGTGTTCGCAGCACCATTACCGGCACGGCTGAACGCCCTCGCCTGACTATCCATGTGAGCAATCTGCACGTTAGTGCACAAATTATTAATGACGAAGCTAGCACTACTGTGGCTGCTGTTTCTACTGTCGGTCAAAAGGCAGTAAAGGGCAGTTTGACCGAGAAGGCTGCTTGGGTCGGTACCGAAATTGCCACCAAAGCCAAAGCCGTTAAAGTCAAGAAGGTAGTATTCGATCGCGGTAGCCGTCTGTACCACGGCCGCGTCAAGGCTTTGGCCGAAGCCGCCCGTAACGCAGGATTGGAGTTCTAATCATGGAAGCACAAGCACAAGCCCCTGTCCAAGGTGGCAATCGTAACCAAGAGCGCCGCAATCGTCGGCCCGAAATTCAGCCAGAAGAGAAGCAGTTCGATGAGCGCACACTGCACATTGACCGTGTTGCTCGCGTAGTAAAAGGTGGTCGCCGCTTCCGTTTCCGCGCACTCGTTGTCGTCGGTGACAAGAAGGGCAAGGTAGGTATTGGTATCGCAAAAGGTGCCGACGTTACCGCCGCTGTTACTAAGGCTACCGAAGTGGCCAAGAAGCATTTCATCAGCGTTAATCTGTACAAGGGCACTTTCCCACACGAAACCGAAGCTAAAGTTGCCGGCTCTCGCATTTTGCTGAAGCCTGCTGCTGCCGGTACCGGTCTAATTGCCGGTGGTGTGGTCCGTACTATTTTGGAAGTTGCTGGTGTCAGCAATGCTCTAAGCAAATCATTGGGCTCATCTAATAAAGCCAACACTGCCTACGCAACTATTGCTGCCCTGCAGGCTTTAGTATCTGCCAAGGATTGGGTCACTGCTAAGCCGAAAGCTGAGAAGGCTGCACCTAAGGCAGCTAAGGCGCCTGCCAAGAAGGAGGCTAAATAATGAAGTTCAACCAACTCAATACCACCAAAGCCAAGACCGCCAAGCGTGTCGGTCGTGGTATCTCTGCCGGTCAAGGTAAAACCGCTGGTCGTGGTACCAAGGGTCAGAAGGCTCGTACTGGTTCATCTAGAAAGCCAGGCTTCTCTGGTGGCCAAAACCCCTTGATGCAGCAGCTACCGAAGCTACCTGGTTTTCGCAGCATGCGCACTAAAGCCGACAATGTCTACACTGGCCAGCTAGACCAGTTTGCCGGTAAAACCGTCGATAACGAAGCTCTGGCTGCTGCCGGACTTGTCAGCAATGCATTCTCAACGGTGAAGCTGATCGTAAAGGGCGACGTGACCAAGAAGGTCACCGTCAAACTCCAAGCAGCCTCTCAAGGTGCCATTGCCGCTGTCCAAGCCGCCGGTGGTAGCTTTGAAGTCACGACTCGTCCGAGCCGTCCAGAAAGCACGCGTAAGCCAAGCCGTGCTGCCAACAAAAAGACCGCATAACATATTTACGAATGCGAGGTAAAAGGCTCCTACGGGAGCCTTTTTTCAATTCCAGTTCATCATGAAGTCTTAAACACAACTCTCGAAGCTTTACGAAGTATAGCTGAGCCTGTATACTCGATAGAGATTATTTGGGACTTCCCGACAAAAATGAGGACTGAGACTTGAACTGGAAGATTATTGCTAAGAGTTTGACCCATGGTGATATGCGTAAGCGTATCTTTGCAGTACTTGGTATTTTGCTGGTATTCCGTATCTTGGCCCAAATTCCTGTACCAATTGCTAACGGTGAAACCTTGCGACAGGTGTTAACAAACGCCTTTAACAACAATTCCGGATCTTTCTTGAGCTATCTAAACGTTCTTTCTGGTGGCGCGCTGTCGAACTTCTCTATCTTGATTGCCGGTCTTGGTCCGTACATTAACGCGTCCATCATCATGCAGCTGCTCACGAAGGCGGTGCCCAAGCTTGAGGCAATGCATAAAGAAGGTGAGTACGGTCAGAAGAAAATCAATCAGTACACCCGTCTCTTAACGCTCCCACTATCTGTCGTCCAGGCCATTGGTTCTATCTATCTGATCCGGCAGTATGCTTCCCAAGTGGGCGGTGTTGGGGACATAACTGCCCATACTACGCTCTGGCAATGGGCGCTGATGATTGGTGCACTTACCGGTGGTTCAATGCTGCTTATGTGGCTCGGTGAACTGGTAACCGAACAAAGTGTGGGTAATGGTATTTCACTACTTATTACGGTAGGAATAGTGAGTCGTTTGCCGGCTACAATTACGGGCATTGTGAGCTCCGTCTATAACAAGAAAGAGCACTGGCACGTGCTGGGGTTAAACCTGCATATTAACCAGAAGGCCTTTTGGATATACCTGGCAATGCTGTTCGCGGTACTCTTTATTACGTGGGCCGTGGTGATGCTTAACGAGGCCGCGCGTAACCTAACCGTCAATTACGCCAAACGTGTGCAAGGGAACAGAGCCTATGGCGGTATTACGACCGTCCTGCCCGTAAAGCTTATTACTGCCGGCGTGGTGCCAATCATCTTTGCCGTGGCATTCCTGAGTGTGCCGAGTTATATCGGACAACTGTTAGTTTCAAATCATAGCCATAACCTGGCTCAATTGGGACAGCATCTCTATACCTGGTTCCAAAACCCGAGTGCCCAAACCTTTGCACAACCCGGTCTTACCCCCTATATCTATCCGGTAACATACTTCCTGCTCGTGTTTATCTTTACCTTCTTCTACACCAGTATCGCGTTCAACTCCAAAGAAATTGCCGAGAACTTGCAGAAGCAAGGGGGCTTTTTGGAAGGTGTCCGCTCGGGTATACAGACCGAGAAACATCTCGGCCGCGTAGTTAATCGCCTGACATTGTTCGGTGCTATTAGCCTGGGTGTCTTGGCACTAATCCCGATTATCGCCCAGGTGTTCATCAGTCAAAACATTAGTATCGGTGGTACTAGTGTGCTTATCTTGGTATCGGTAGCCTTGCAGACACTGCGTGCAGTTGAGTCACGGGCACTTATGGTTACGTATGACCAGTATTCACGTGCAGACTTCTTCTATGATAGTGACGCAGAAGAAACAGCTGGCACTGGTAATAAGTTCCGCTTTATCCCTCGTTTGCGCCGTCGCAAATAGCCGTTAACAGTCTTGGTATCGCCTAAAGCAGTATGCTACTATAAGGGTAATTGGTTTGCCTGGCGCACCCAGGCAACTTTCTTTCGAGATTACTCTTTACAGATTGTTGTTATGTCTGCTATAATTGACCCTTAGTTATATTTATGGCATCCAACAAGGAAGTGATCGAACTGACGGGAAAAATTGTTGAGACCCTTCCAGGGACTCAATTTCGCGTCGAACTCGAGAACGGCCATCAAATTATAGCTCACGTCGCCGGTAAGATGAGGAAACATTTTATCCGTATCGTACCTGGTGACACGGTCAAGGTTGAGTTGACCCCTTACGATCTTACTAAGGGCAGAATCACCTACCGACAATCGTGAATTGTCACGATCGCTAGACCTTTACAGAGCAGTACGCAGAAAGCTTCGGCTGCAATTCGTACTAGTCTGAAAAGGTCCTAGCATCATTATTAATTTAAAGCAGTGAGTCACCCTCCTGGAAGGAGATGATCCGGATGAAAGTCCGTGCAAGCGTTAAAAAGATTAGCCCTGACGATATTATTGTGCGTCGTAAGGGCCGTCTCTATGTGATTAATAAACTTAAGCCTAAGCACAAGCAGAGGCAGGGGTAAGCGATGGCAGCACGTATCTCAGGAGTTACCATTCCGGCCGAGAAGCAAGTCTGGGTATCACTTACCTACGTACATGGTATTGGCCGCAAGACAGCCGCTGACATTTTGGCAGCTGCTAAGGTTGAGCCAACCGTACGCGTCAAGGATTTGACCGACGCCGAAGTGGCACGCATTCAAGACATTATCAACGAAAAGTACACCGTCGAAGGTGAGTTGCAGCGGATTGTTACCGGCAACATTAAGCGTCTGAAGGACATCAAGGCCTACCGAGGTATCCGTCACAGTGCTAATTTGCCTAGCCGTGGTCAGCGCACCAAGACTAACGCCCGTACACGTCGTGGTAAGAAGGTAACGGTTGGTGGAACCGCTAAGAAGGTGGCATCAAAGACATGAGTGACGAACCTACTACACCCGAAACAACTGAAGCAACAGTGGCAGCCCCTGCTGCGACTGCAGCCGCTCCAGCAGCTGCTCCAGCTACCAAGCGCAAGAAAAACAAGCGCACCGTCGCTTATGGTCAGGTGCATGTCCTGGCAACCTTCAACAACACCATCGTAACCTTTACTGATGCCAGTGGTGGTGTCATTAGCAGCAGTAGTGCCGGTGCCTGCGGCTTCCGCGGTTCCAAGAAGGGTACAGCATATGCTGCCCAAGTCGCTGCTGAACGCGCAGCTCAAACTGCCAAGCAACAGTACGGCTTCAGCAAAGCCGATGTCTTTATTAAGGGCGTTGGTCTGGGGCGTGATGCCGCTGTTCGCGTCCTTGCTGGCATGGATATTGCTGTTGAATCAATCAAAGACGTAACTGGCGTGCCACATGGTGGCGTTCGTCCTAAGAAGGCGAGGAGAATCTAATCATGGCTCGTGATACCCACTCCATCGTTAAAATGAGTCGCCGGGAAGGCTACGCGCTGCACCCTAAGGCTCACAAAGCACTCGTTAAGCGCCCTACTAAGCCGGGTCAGCATGGTAATAACATGCGTCTTGGCAAACAGAGCCAGTACGCTTTGCAGCTTCGTGAGAAGCAGAAAGTCAAGCGTCTGTACGGTCTGTTGGAGCGTCAATTCTCTAACCTCATGAAAGAAGCTAACCGTAAGCAGGGTCAATCTGGCGAAGTATTGCTGCAGCTCCTGGAGCGTCGCCTCGACAACGCCGTCTACCGTGCTGGTTATGCCACAAGCCGTCGCGCTGCCCGTCAGCTGGTGACCCACGGTCACTTTATGCTGAATGGCGTACGTGTTGACGTGCCTTCTATCCGTCTAAAAGCTGGTGATGCCATTAATGTCCGTCCTGGAAGCCAGAAGACTGAGTACTTTAAGAAACTTGACGATGTTAGCCCTACACCGAGCACTGTACCTGCTTGGTTACAGGTTAATCGCAAGAAACTGGAGTTAACTGTGAGCGGTCTGCCGGTCCGAGACGACGCCGAGCCAGACATCAATGAACAACTAATCGTCGAATACTACTCACGCTAAGGGAGGAAACTAGCTATTATGGCAAATCATATTCACACACCAGGCCTCGTCAATGTCGATGATCACTCGACAACTAGTGCCACCTTTACCATCGAGCCGCTGCACAGTGGCTATGGTATGACTCTGGGCAACTCCCTGCGCCGCGTGCTGCTTTCGAGCATCTCTGGTGCCGCGGTTTCTTCCTTCAAGATTGAAGGCGTTAGCCACGAGTTCACCACTGTTAAGGGAGTTAAGGAAGACGTTGTCGACCTGATGCTTAATCTTAAGGGTATCCGCTTCCGCGTCTATGGCGACGAAGCTCAGAACCTGCGCATTGTTAAGACTGGTAAGGGCGTTGTTTCTGCTAAGGACATTCAGTTGAACGCTGATGTTGAAGTAGTCAATCCTGAGCATGTTATTGCAACGCTTGATGACGATAAGGCTAAGCTAACCATCGACCTCGTTGTCGAAGTTGGCCGGGGCTACCGCACCATCGAAGAAGGCACCGCTAAGAAGCAGAGTGACTACATTGCTCTCGATGCGATCTTCAGCCCTGTGCTGCGTGTTCGCTACAAGGTTGAGAACACTCGTGTTGGTCAAGCTACCGACCTGGACAAACTGCTCATTACTGTCGACACCGATGGTTCCATTACACCACGCGATGCGTTTGAAGAAGCAGCTGCAATCTTGGTTAACCAATACACAGCATTAGCTGGCAAGACACGCGTCGCTGCTGGTAGTGTCACGGAAGGTGTTAGCAACGAAGGTGGTAATGATGGTGGTATCGGTGACGAGCCAGCCGCTCTTAACACCCCTATTGAAGACTTAAACCTGTCAGCCCGTACTACTAATGCGCTCATCAACAACGACATCCACACCATCAAGGACTTGTTTGCCCTTAACGACGCTGAACTACGCGACCTCAAAGGTTTTGGTAGCAAAGCTCTCGATGAAGTCAAAGAAAAGCTAGCGGAGATGGAGCTCTAAGATGCACCGACACGGATATCAAGGTAGGAAGTTCCACCGCGAACGCGACCAGCGCGAAGCTCTGCTGAAGGGCTTGGCTGACTCGCTCGTGAAGTATGAGAGCATCGAGACGACCCTGCCAAAAGCAAAAGAAGTCGTCCCTTACGTAGAAAAACTCATTACCAAGGCTAAGAAGGGTGACCTTCACAACCGTCGCCAGGTCATCAGTGGTCTTCAGACCATTGAGAGTGCTCATAAGCTCGTTGACGAGATTGCACCCAAGCTTAAGGGCCGCGAGAGTGGTCACTTACGCATTACCAAGACCATTAGCCGCCGCGGTGACAACGCCCAGTTGGCTCGCGTCAGCTTTGTTGATGACCTCAAGGAAGCACCTGTGGCCAAGCCTGTGGCCGCTGCACCAGCTGCCAAGAAGCCAGTGGCCAAGCCAGCCGCTAAGAAGGAGGCTGCATAATGACTCAAAAGACATTTAGTGCCAAGCCAAGCGACGTTGTGCGCAAGTGGTACGTCGTTGACGCTACCGACGCTACCCTTGGTCGAGTTGCCACCCAAGTGGCGGTACTTTTGACCGGTAAGAGTAAGCCGCAATTCACCAAGCACATCGACTGTGGTGACTACGTGGTTGTGGTCAACGCTGGTCAACTCAAAGTTACTGGCAACAAGCTCACAACTAAGAAGTACTACCATCACAGTGGTTACCCTGGCGGTTTACGTGAGCGCACGCTGGAAGAGCAGCTTAACCTAGACCCAACTAAGGTGCTTGAGCACGCCATCCGCGGCATGTTGCCCGTCAACAAGCTGCGTGACGATCGTCTGGCACGCCTAAAGATTTACGCTGGTGCTGAGCATAATCACGATGCCCAGAAACCAGAAGTATTCTCTGTAAAGGAAGGTAAATAATCATGGCCAAAGATAGCTATTTCTACGCCCTTGGACGGCGTAAAAGCGCCACCGCACGAGTTCGTCTCAGCAGCGGTAAAGGTGTGTTTACGATTAATGGTAAGCCTGCCGAAGAGTACTTTGCCGGTAGCAAGTTCTTGCTTGTTAAACTCGAACAACCTTTTACCGTACTAGAGAACAATGGCAAGTTTGATGTCAGTGCCCGTGTGACTGGTGGTGGTCACGATGGTCAGATCGAAGCCATCCGCCTCGGTATCGCTAAGGCTCTCGTTGTCGTCAACGAAGACTTCAAGAACACCTTAAAGCGCGCTGACCTCCTAAGCCGCGACCCTCGTGACAAAGAACGCAAGAAGTTCGGTCTCAAGGGCGCCCGCAAGCAACGCCAGTTCACTAAGCGTTAAACAAACACCCTCAGCGGTGAAGCCCCTCCTTATTTGGCGGGGCTTTTTGTTATAAGTTGACTTTGATACAACGACACCCTAAGATAAGCATAAGTATCTAAGTTAATAAACAATTGATGAACCTAATTTCCCGAGTTAAAGCCCTTAATAGCAGAGGATTTAGTCACCACCTGGCTCTTATGCTTGTTGTGGTCATTGTTGGGATTGGCGGTTCGTTTTACCTTGTACTCACTCATGCCTCAACCCCGCCTAATTGCACGGATGTCGCATCTCCCGGTGGAAGTACTTTGGAAGTGTGCGCCAATATCACCTCTACTAATACAGTGTATGCACAAGCAAATTACGTAGGCAAACAAAGCAGTAACAAGCTCACAGCAGGCTCCGTGACGCTGTACGCTTGCCCGACCACTACCCTCCAATGTACCGCAGTGGCCAGCAGCAATAAGATCGTAAAGTCCAATGTGTTTGTACCGAATAAACAATACATTAAGACAGCAGCGGTAGCCTATACTTCCCAGCAAGTCTATAAGAGCTGCGTTATTTTTACTGACAGCACCGGCTGGCAGGAATCGAACACTTGTACAAACATCGTTACATTTGGCAGCGGCTACGGCAGTACACCCCAGGTTTACCAGCCTGCAAGTACGACCACTACCACAAGTACGGCACCGGATTGTGGTAACCAGGTACCACCCTTAAAAGCGGATGGTAGTAAGTGGGTTTGCAGCTTCAACGATGAATTCAGCGGGACTGCGTTGGACAGAACTAAATGGAATGTGCAGCTTACTTCTAACAGCGGTTTTGCAACAACAGACACCAAGGATGGCAATACGAGAGCCTGCTATGTTGATACAGGAAACAATGTAGCTGTATCTGGCGGTTATCTCAACCTGACTGCCAGACAAGAATCAGCTCCCTTTACCTGCCAAGACCCGGCAGGCAACTTTACGACAAACGTCACCTCCGGTGAAGTGCAATCACTTGGCAAGTTTAGCCAGCAGTACGGAAGGTTTGAGGTAAGCGCTAAGCTGCCGTCGACCCAAACAAAGGGACTGCAGGAAACGCTGTGGCTTTGGCCAAATAATGACATCAAGTACGGTGCATGGCCAGGTTCTGGAGAATATGATTTCTCGGAGTTTTACAGTAAGTATGCCAATCTTGATGTTCCCGTTGCACACTACTACCCTACAAGCACCTATAACTTCAGTACGCATACCAACACCTATACGCCCGTCTACGGCTATGACTCAAACTACAACAACTGTTATATCAATGTCGGCACATTCAATACGTATACGGCATTTTGGCAGTCTGGCTACCTGGAAGTCGACGTCAATGGCAAGCCTTGTCTTATCGATAATTACAGCTCTAGCACTGGTGCAGTGCCTGCTCCGTTTGATCAGCCATTCTTCTTAGCGCTCACGCAAGCACTGGGTATTTGGCCAATCGACAAGAACGGCAACCATGTCGGTTCCGCACAAGATAATGCCTATGTTCCTGGCACGACCCCTATGCCTGCTACAACACAGGTAGATTATGTACGTGTCTGGAAATAGCCTCTTCGTAACAAAATTGCGAAAAGCCCGCAAATGAACAATAAAGAGTAAACTTGTCAGTAAAATTTCTTGCATGATACCTGATCGGGTTAGAATATTATGATAGAAATTAAAGATGGAGTACCACTACCCATGAATGAGGATGTAAACACCCCTAGTGAAGCAGAACCGACAGTTCTCTCGTCAGCAGTACCCCCCCAGCAACCATTCCAAAGCCGACGTAAGCTGCTGCCACTTATAGCTGTGCTTGTTATCGTTCTTATTGTTGGCGGGTTCTTATTGTTGCACAAAAAGCCCACCGCTAAGAAAGATGCGGGCTCCCATAACGCATCGAGCAAAGCGGTGTATGCTGATGTCAACCACCTCGACACACAGCATCTGCCAGATGGTAAAACTATCTTCTTCCAGATGATGAAGCACGCAAACTTGCAGCCAGTCATAGCCGCTACCCACTCTGACGGCTTTGTTAATAAAGACGGTAAACGAGTGATGCGCGAAATCAATTTTATGCAGAACTCTTACACCTGGAAAGATGACAAACTTGCAGATTATTCCTACCAGAAACTGCCATCCGAACCAAACGTCCAGCTTAGCCGCTGTATTCACAACAAGGCGGCTATCAAAGACGCCATCCTGGTACAGGGCATAGGTAATGACGAATGGCACGACGACCAAGGTGTGTCGGGCTTTGGTAACTCTTGCTCAGATCCTGCAACCTCTGATATTGATGGCGTATTTCTGGTCGGGGGTATGACAGCTACGAATGTAGATAAATGGATTACTGCTATTAATGCCCTGAAAGACACCAGTGGCAGTACACCCAAACTTGTTTTCGAGACGCCAACAGTCATTGACTATAATGGCAAAAAGGTCGTACAGGTTGTCGTGACAGTTAACTCAATCCACGATGGCTACTGTGCAGATGGTGGTGCGAGTGCGCCAGACTATTGTGGGTCTGCCTCTATCAGCGGTGCTTTTGAAACTAGCACCAAGATCGATGCCAGCAAAGACGGCTACCTGGCCTTGCTGCATGTTCACGACGCGGCCGCAACCTATAAAGCGCGCTACTACATTGACCCGGCTACAAACTTGCCGATCTATATGCGTAATCAGGATATCACTAACCCCAAAGCCTCGTACAAAGATCCTGAGACGCAAGAGTTAGGTCCGCGCATTGAGGCTGCCGAAATTCAGTACACCGAGCCAAATTGGTCTTTGATTTCAAAAGACACATTAAGCCCTGCAGCACAGCAGCTGAAAGATCTGTATGATAGCGCTACCATACAGTAATCTTGCTAAAAAGCTTTACAAATAATTTGGCGGACGGTATAGTACTGCGCATGTCAACTTTCCAGCAGAACAACCAGTATTGGTTTACCGACACTACTCGTGGCGGTTATATTGCTGTGTAAGCAAACCTAAATAATCAAGCAAACCTTAAACCGCCACCAAGGCGGTTTTTTAATGTCTAAGGAGAAATGAAATGACAGAAATACTCAGAAACGAAGAAGGTAAAATCCTCGGTGGACCTACATTGGCCGAAGTTGAGGCTAGCATTGCCCGGGTACATAGCGAGCCTCCAGGCAGAAATGCCTTAATATGCGCAGCACTACTGATTGGAACACCGTTAGCAACAGCAGGCCATGTAGTAGAGCAAACGGCCGTACTACCATTAAGCCAGCACAGTGCTGCGCAATTAGGAACCCTAGTCATCCCGCAATTAGATGGTTGCATGCGTGAAAGACAAGTTGCTTAAAACAATGATCAATAAGGAGATGTATGAAACCTCAAGTAAGTGTGGGCAATGACCCACCATTCACTAAATTTTTGCCTGTCGACTTTATACGAAGTCGAGCTTTTGTGCGGGCAATGATAGAACTAATAGCACAAGCAGCCCAATGTTTTTATATTTGGCCAGGACTGCGAGTTTGTGCTGCTTTACGATATGACTCGCTTACTCGTATCACGATTTAGACAGTCAATAACAAGAACACGAGAGTACACCGACTAGCGTGGAGCCTAAGAAAATAGGTATAATGGAGATAAGATGACAAAATCAGTAATTCTGACAGGGTTGCGTGCCAATAATGATCTGCATATTGGTAATTATTTTGGCGCATTACTACCCTTAATAGATATGGCAACCAGTAAGTCCGACGAGCACCAGATCAACTTAATGCTCGCAGATTTGCATAGTTTCATTACGCCTATTGAGCATAGTGAACTTCAGGGGCAGATTAACGCTACATTGCGCAATTATGTTGCAGCAGGTTTGCCTCTAGACAATCCAAAAGTCCGTGTTTTTAGACAAAGTTACGTGCCTGCTCACAGCGAGTTAACTTGGATCCTAGATTGTTTTACGGGCATGGGCGAAATGAGCCGCATGACGCAATATAAGGACAAATCGGCCAAACTTAACGAAGATCGCATTAACATTGGTTTGTTTAACTATCCGGTACTGATGGCCTCCGACATTTTGCTGTACCACACCAACTATGTCCCAGTTGGCGAAGATCAAACTCAACACCTGGAGTACACTCGCGACATTGCTGAACGCATGAACAATCAATTTGGCGAGCTATTTACCGTACCTAAGCCGGTAAAAGATCAACACGCGTTCTTTGGCAAGGACCAAGGTTTGCGTATTAAAGATCTTGTAGATCCTACTAAAAAGATGAGCAAGAGTGACGAAAGTGGTAAAGGCATTATTTTCTTGGGTGATAACCCAGATGAAGCTGCTAAAAAGATCATGAGTGCAACGACTGACTCTGTTGGTGAAGTTCATTTCGACCTTCAGAAGCAACCTGGCATCTCTAATCTGTTGCAAATCCTGGCATTACTGTCAGGCAAGTCACTTGAAGAAGTCGTGAAAATACATGAAGGTCAGACAAAATATGGCGACTTCAAGAAAGAAGTTGCCGAGCAAGTACGGAGCTTTCTCACTGATTTCCAGAGTCGTTTAAGCCAGGTTGACGACGCGAAACTTATGGCTAAGCTTGCAGCAGATGAGCAGCAAATGAATGAAATTGCCAATGCTACGCTGCATACAGTGCAGCAGGCAGTTGGCCTCCGACCAGCATCATGAGCAATATTGAGATAAGTCAGGCACAGCGACTTGATCAACGAGTGGTAGAAATGTTTCCAACACTGAGTCGGGCATTTGCCGGTAAGCTAATTGAACAGGGAAAAGTTGCTGTCAACGGTAGCCCCGTGCTTAAGGCTGGGTACAAAATGCGTGTCAAAGATGTAGTAGTCGTAGATTACGACGTGCAGGAAGAGGGCAAGATCCCGGACATTGACCTTCCAATACTCTACGAAGATGATGACTGTGTGGTGATTAACAAGCCCGTGGGCGTGCTAACGCACAGCAAAGGGGCATTTAACCCAGAGGCAACGGTAGCGACATGGCTGCGCCGGCGATTAGTTAGTGGTGCCTGGCAGAGCACGACTGACCTGTCTGGCAATGCCCGAGCAGGCATTGTGCATCGTCTGGACCGTGCTACGAGTGGCGTGATGATTTGTGCCAAAACACCAGAGGCGCTGAGTTGGTTGCAGAAGCAGTTCTCGCTACGCAAAGCCAAGAAAAAATACATTGCAATTGTAAAAGGCGAGTTGCCACACGAGCACGCAGTTATAGATATGCCTATCGAGCGTAACCCTAAAAAGCCGCAGACCTTTAGGGTGGGTGCCAACGGCAAACCGGCTGTTACAGAGTACCGTGTCCAGCAAACAAATGGAGATCTCAGCATGGTAGAGCTTTCACCCCAAACAGGACGAACCCATCAGCTACGCGTACACTTGGGCAACTTAGGTCATCCTATTATTGGTGATACTTTCTATAATGGCCAACCGGCGGACCGTTTGTACTTGCATGCGCTGAGCCTTGAGATCACGTTACCCAACAGAACCCGCAAAGTATTTGACGCACCATTACCTGAAAGCTTCATCACCTATCTCACCAAATCCTAGATGACAACGCACTATCAGCCTACAAACTTGGCGGTGGATCCATTAGAAGTGTTCGCGAATTTAGCTGGGCAGCACGAAAATTGCTTTTTGCTCGAAACGCTTGGTGATCAAGAGCAACCGCAAACCACCGGACGAAGTTACATTGGCATAGCACCCCGCCATCTATACACCCTTCGAGATAATCAACTATATAAAGACAATACATTGCAAACGGGCAAAGCCTTTGAACTTCTTCAAGACGTTGTGGCCCCCCAGGCGGGTGAAAGTAGCTACTGCGGTGGCTTAGTGGGCTTTAGCTCCCATGAAGCCGTCAGTTATAGTGAGCCAAGTCTGCATTTTCACTATTCACGACTATTCCCGGATGCTATTTATGGTCAGTATGATGATGGTTTGATTTTTGCACAAGGCCAACCACCCCAGTATTTCTATCGAGAAAAAAATCGTCTTGAGTTGTATTCCAAGGCTCATACTGCTGAGTCCTCGCTTTCCATTACCTACACAGACACTCAAAAGAATCAATCTAGCTACGAACAGATGGTGCGGCAAGCAAGGGATGACATTCAACACGGTCGGGTCTTCCAAGTCGTGCTGGCTAATAAGCTTAGCTATACATTTGAGGGTGATTTATTGCTTCTGTACCAAGAACTTCGTCGAATTAACCCTTCGCCATTTATGTTCTTTATGAAGGTTGGTGACATTGTAACTATGGGGGCCAGCCCAGAACTACTCAGTTATACGAACACGTCTGGTCGAACTTATCTGGAAGCATTGGCGGGAACTATTCGCCGCGGTGCAACCACTAATGAGGACGCGCAACTGGCACAGCAACTTCTGGTTGATGAAAAAGAAGTTGCTGAGCATCGGATGCTCGTAGATTTGGCTCGCAACGACATCGGACGAGTCAGCAATATTGGATCCGTTCAGCTCGATCAACTGCTGTACATTAAACGACTCAGTCATGTACAACATATCTGTTCCATAGTATCGGGGCAATTACCAGCTGACCGTACGGCCATTGACGCTTATCTCTCAGTCTTTCCAAATGGTACGCTGACGGGCGCTCCCAAGATTGAGGCAATCAAGATGATTAGTGAGCTTGAAGGTAGTGAGCGTGGACCCTGGGGTGGCTCGGTGGGCTACTTTAGCTATAGCGGCGAGGCTATGCATGCCGTTAATATTCGTTCGGTCAGTGCAGTTGGACGACGGCTTTTCATGCACTCGGGCTCTGGGATTGTGTATGATTCGCAACCTGAGCGAGAACGTACTGAAGTTGCAGAGAAAAAGGCAGCCATGGACCGTGCGATGACCCCATTCATGAAGGAGAAGCAGCCGTGAAGCATGTCCTGCTCGTTGATAACTTTGATTCTTTTACCTTCAACCTCTATCAATATGTCGGCGAACTAGCTGACCAAGTTACGGTGGTACGAAACAACAAAATTCCTTTTGAGAAAGTGGCGAACGGGGAATTTACGCATATCATCATTTCTCCAGGGCCAGGGAATCCAACCGACGAAGCATACTTTGGTGGATGCAAGCAGTTAATTGAGCAATGTAGAGTGGATAGTTTGCCGGTACTTGGTATTTGCCTAGGACATCAAGGAATTGGGGCTAGCTTTGGGGTAAACGTTGTACAAGCGGGGGTTATCATGCATGGCAAAACCAGTACATTTACGCACAGTGGAGTTGGCTTATTTGCAGATCTACCACAAGAGATAACTGCTATGCGTTATCATTCCTTAGCCTTAGATCCAAACACTATGCCTACAGACCTCGTTGTTGATGCTACCAGTGATGATAAGGCAATAATGGCCTTCCATCATAATAACCAGCCGATCTATGGCCTACAGTTCCACCCTGAATCTTTTGCAACGCCGCAAGGCAAACAGTTGCTTGCTAATTTCCTTGCTGTTTAAAGTCGGTATACTAGAAGCATGGCAGATTTAGTGCTTCATGAGTCAACGAGCCGAGCGCTTGCTGGTCAGCGTGTGCATCCGCATCACGCCATCTTGCTCGTGGGTCCTAAGGGGGCCGGCAAGACCGTCGTAGCCACGGTAATGGCAGCCGAATGGCTAGAGACCAGAAAACCGCTTACACAACACCCCTATGCGCACCACATTAAAGCTGAGAAAAGTTCCAGCATACCGATTGAAGCGGTAAGGGCGCTCGAAGGCTTCTTGGCACACAAAGTGCCAGGGCAGGGCAAACGAGTTGTGCTTATTGAGAATGCCCATTTGCTCACCACCGAGGCTCAAAACGCTCTACTTAAAACTCTAGAAGAGCCACCCGCTAATACGCAGCTGATATTGACTGCGCTCTCCGAACGATCTTTACTGCCTACCGTCGTTTCGCGCACCCATGTCGTCCCTATTACCCGTCCTCCCCAAACTGCCATCCAGAATCATTTTAAACAGCAGGGTCATGGCGCTGAAGCAATTAAACAAGCCCAGCTACTGAGCGGTGGCCTTCCGGGACTCATGCACGCGCTCTTGAATGAAGAAGCACATCCTTTAACTGAAGCTGTTCAGACCGCACGAATGTTGCTGCAGAAAACCACTTTTGAGCGTTTAGCATTGGTAGACAGCCTGGCAAAAGATCGACAACAATGTCTCGACGTCCTAAGTGTTTTGCAACATATGTCCAGCGTTGCCCTCCAAACAGGTAAAGCAACTGCCACTTGGCAACGAATTCTACAGGCTAGCTACCAAGCTAGTGAGCAATTAGCCGGTAATGCACAGCCTAAATTGGTGCTTACCAACCTTATGTTAGTTCTTTAGCTTTTGCTATATAATGAGTACTTAGCATGTTTGAGTTAGCATTGGTGGCAGGTTTTGGAGCGCTCGCTTTTCGTCACGCCAAGTTGCGCGATGACGAGTTCGCCAATATGTCTCGCAAAGTAGGGGATCGCTTGGGCAAACTCTGGGATATTGCCCACCAAGGCATGCGCGAAAATCGTTTCCTTCGCGCTGAGAAAGCTCTGCTAACCATCCTCAAGATCGATGAAAAAAACGCGGCGGCCTACAACCGTCTTGGTATCCTCTATGCCAAGCAAAAGGAATATCGTGACGCCATAGATTGCTTTGAAATTGCCTCCAGTATGGAAGCTACTCCTTCCAGTCTGCACAACCTCGGGCTTATCTACTACGAGACAGAAAACTACGAGAAAGCTGCAATTGCATTTGAACAAGCCTTAAAACTCGAAGATAACCTCGCCGCCCGCCATGTAGCATACGCAAAGGTCCAAGAAAAACTTGGCAATGATAAGCTGATGTTCCAGGAGCTCGAGAAAGCTGCCGAGCTAGAACCAAACAAAGAGACCTACACCTTGCTCTACAAAGCCTTCCAGAGCCGCGGTATGGAAGCCGAAGCCGATATTATGCAAGATAAGCTCAACAAGCTCATAGTGCCCGCTGGCCGCGCCAAGCGCATCGTCCGCCCCCGACGCGTCGTAGTTTAGTGAACGATCGTAAAGAAAATACAGGCCAGCAAGGATAGTCCGAGCAAGATGCTCGTACAGCCCCTCAACAGTTCCCAATCCGCAGGTCGCAGGCCTTTATGTCGAATCCTTGACGTCATCAGAATAATAAGCATCGTGAGTACGAGCGGCCAGCCCAAAGCAAGGGGCTCAAGAAAATAAACTTCTAAGCTGGAAGTAACACGCTGCAAATAGGTGCACGGTCCCGAGAGATCCTGAAGAGTAAACGCATATGTTGGATGAAACTCAGATGAGTTACACTCATTGGGCGTATGATTAAAAGCTTCGCTCACTATGATTAGCGATACCAAAGCCAGACAAATTCCTACAAGAATCTGGGGTGTAGCAATTTTCGTAAGGAAATGTTTCATTTTGCAGTATCTCTACCAGCTAAACAGTAGGTCAAGAATTTCAGCTAAACTGCGTCGTGATTTCTTGATCATATAGCCACCAACCAATAACAGGAATACTGATACACCGTACGCTTTGAGACGATCAGACCATGTGTCGCTACTTATGGTAAAGAAAAATCCTGCCATCAGCGCAAAGCCGCAGCACACGGCACCAAAACTGGCTAGGAGCTTGCTACCGAGTTCTTTCATAGTTTACGCCTGGCACGCCACTTACGAACGCATCAAGTTTATCGATGTTCAATTGCAGTTTGGTTATACGCATATCTTGCATCAAGCGGTCAGCTATTTCCTTAGCCAGTCGTTCCACGAGATTAAACGAAGTGTCATGTACCGTCTCAACGATCGTGTCGCGTACTTGGGACCAATTGAGCGTGTCGTCCACTTCGTCGGAGCGAGCAGCCGCTGCCATATCAAAAGTAAGTTCTACAGAGACGCCAAAGCGTTGGGCAGTGTCTTTCTCACCAGGATTAGCCCCGTGATGACCTTCTACAATCAAGTCTTTGATAAATATTGCCGACATTGATTTTATTCTACCATGAGACTTGTGGTAGAACCTCTGTTTTGGTACACTATTTGCTGACTTCCAAGCCACCTTAGCTCAGCTGGTTAGAGCATCGGTTTTGTAAACCGAGGGTCGTCGGTTCGAATCCGACAGGTGGCTCCATTAACAATCGATGCAGGGTTACCCAAGTGGCCAACGGGGGGTGACTGTAAATCATCTGGCTTCGCCTTCGGGGGTTCGAATCCCTCACCCTGCACCAAGTAAGCCGTCTTAGCTCAGGGGTAGAGCACATCCATGGTAAGGATGGGGTCCGGGGTTCAAATCCCCGAGACGGCTCCATATTGGCCGTCAGTGTGCATCATCACACGTGCTTTGTGAGAAATTGCACTGATAATGACTGCTATAAGCTGTGTAATAAGGTTGTGCTCGGGGAGTCGAGACTCCGCCAAAACGTGTAGTGACGCCGAGCATTAAAAACCCCGCAACTAGGCGGGGTTTCTTTTATAGCAGGTGTTGAAAATTATATGATGATCTGTTAGAATTGAGTTAATTGATTTATAAAGGTTAGTTTTATATGGCAAAAAAAGGTGACAAGCGAAAATTGGTAGGCCTCGTAAGCGAGGAGTCTGGCGAGCGTATTTATTACACGAGCAAGAACACCATGAACACTACCGAGAAACTCTCGCTCAAGAAGTACAGCCCTAAGCTGCGCAAGCACGTCGTGTTTACCGAGACTAAGAAGAACCTTGGTCGCAACGAAGCTCCTAAGCGCTAGAGCAATTTTTAAGAAGAATCTTTTCTCAAATGTAGAAAAGGTTCTTTTTATTTGTTACGTAGATCGAGCAGCGTGTTGATGAGTTCGGCGTGGCTCCAAACTAAGGGAGTGACAGACAATGGTGTGCCGTCGATTGGGTTGATTTGCTCAGAGAGCACACCACTGGGCAGTGCCTTTGCGATTGTCCAGTCAATGAGCTCCTTGGCTTTAGTCGTATTATTAGTGCGAATATAGTACTGGGCTATCCAGAGTGTAGTCACGAACCAAGGGTTGCCAAGATGTTTATCAGTAACGGCAAAGTAATTATCGTGCTCGTAACGTGGTGAACCACCACTAGGAGATTGATTAAGCAGGGTGGATTCAATTGCCTGAAGCGTTTGTTTGGTCTGATCAAAGCCAAAATCGTGCAGCGCAAACATCAGCACACCATACATACTGGAGACGTCTAGGGTATTGTCGTAATACAAAGAACCATCTTCCTGGAGTAGATATCCCTTTCGGAAGGCCTGGCGTTGTGTGTCAAAGAGCAACTGGGTGTTGTCGGCTATTTCCTTCGCAGCAGCGCGCCACTTAACAGCATCATCCGGATATTCAAACATGTCAGCAAAATCGGCCGCGGTCAGCAGTGCCTGATAGGTAATGGCCACGGTGTAGGTATTCGTTAGGAATTTCTCCTCCCACAGGTCATAACTTGCGTGTGGCAGTTTAGTCTGCTCATCACGGAACTCGGACATAAAGTTCGCGGCCGGTTGCACAAAGGTGACGTACAGACTGCTTACAAAGTCCTTGTCTTCGCTTGTAGCCAAGTATTCGCCAAGCATGTAGAGTACGATGGCCGTCTCGTCTTCCTGAATAGCCAGCTCACGGCGCTTACCATGCAAGAGGGGGTGCCAGGTACTGCCGATAGCACGATCTGGTTGGTATTTGTGCATCAAGTAACCATCACTGGTCAGAATGTCGCGGCAGAATTCAAAGAAGCGCTTGGGCTCTTCAGTATACCCCAGCCGAATCAACGGCCAGATTGCGTATGCACCATCACGCGGCCACACGTAGCTGTAGTAATCTCGGCCAAAGTTATAAATACTGGAATCGCAGCTAGCGATAATGCCACCACGCTTGTCGATGTGCGCTTTAATAACCATCAATGACTTCTGGATGTACAGCCGTTCGCTTTCAGTCATACCTTGCATTTCATCACGAGCGACATCCAGCCATTCATACCAACTCTTTCGCGTATTGGCAAGACGGGTAGATAAGCTATCAGCTTTCAGTTGATCGTGCAGTTTCTCGGCATTGTACTGTGAGTCGGCGGCAACGATCCAGTAATCAAGCTTTTCTTCTTGCTCGCCGCCCAGTTCTACACTGTAGCGAATCACTGAGTCAACACCACCATGCTCAACAGGGTTATTACTCAGCTCCCCATCCTCAGCGTCTTTATAAGTGCCTTCTTTACCCTCGATGCCATAGTTGCCGATGGAGAACTGGTCGAATGCATTACCCTTGCTGTCTTGACCGTAAATAAGCAGCGTACAGCGGCCTTTGTAGTCCAAGATGTATTGTTCGTCTGGTTCGTAGAGCGCCGTGTCGCCACGTCCACCTCGTGATATCTGGAAAACTTGATGCATAAAGACACGGATAGTACGTTCACGAGTGGCTAAATTTTTGACCGTTATCTGACGGCAGAAGGCATTTACTTCTTCATCGACAAAGTCATTAAAATGCAGGCTGACCTTTAATTTCTCGTTCATAAGCACCACGTCACTCACCAACGCATCGCGCTCAAAGTCAACTATAATCTGCCAGTCAGGACTATCTGTCCAGCTAAAGACGCCCTCTATCCACACACCAATGCGGTGGTCCATGCTACGCGCGGTAGTAAGGTTGTCTAGTCCAACATACGGGTAATAGAAATCGTGTACTAGCCCCGACTCGTTCAAACCAACTGTCAGACTGCCATTGCCAAGCATTACTGGCCTGCCCATACTAAAAATCACCTCCTATTTGTAGCTTCCCACCCATACTGCTCATGATTATACCACCACGCCCTTCTCGGCGAGGCGGAATCTTAGATCGTGGTACGCATTCATGAAGGCTGTAAAGGCGTCGTAGGGGTTTTCGTATGGACTAAAGTAGGCGTGGATATCGCCGTCGTTAAACCACTTGGTGCACATGTAGTAGAAGTGGTCGCTGGTTTGCAGACGGCGCCAATCTTCTATGAGGTCCCAGTCACCGGAATTTAAGATGGCTGGCTGCAGGTCGTACAGTGCAGTAATGGCCGAAGCTTGCATCTTGTTGCCCAGCCACGCCGAGAGGTCGCGTTCGGTATCTGCCCAGGTAACCGTGTAAGGCACGTCTACACGGTCGACTGGTTCGAAGTTATCAATAACCTCCGAGACCGTCATAAAGCTATTTCCCTCGTGCTTCAGCCACTCGGAAGGCAAGTGTTTGAGGAATTCAAAGATTCCTGTCTCGTGCCACTGGTGCTCACCAAAGGTTTCGTAGTCCATAAATAGATTGTAGTTACTGCCTTCGCTAGAGTTAAGCCAGTGCGTAAACTTGTCGGCCGTGAGCGGCCACTCGGCCCAATTTTGATCACCAAAACGGAAGGCAATGTCGTCGGAAAGCTTGTAGTTTTTAAGCAGCAGGCGAATGTTTTCGGTGTGTGTCGGCTGGTACACGTAGTTGGGACCACGCCAGCCAAGCACTTTATCCCAGCCTTCGGCCAAAATACCTTTGTAGCCGGCTTTGTCTGCCCAATACGCTAGATCATTGTTATAAGCCAGCTCAGTGTTACGGAATACTTGTGGCGTCTGGCCAAAAAGCTCCTGCACCTTCTGACGGTGCATGGCGACTTGCTGCTCAAACTCTTCGCGGGAATAAAAGAAGGCAAGACTGTGATGATATGTTTCGGCAACAATTTCGACTCGCCCTGTTCCAGCTAACTCCTGGAAAGAGCGCAAGGCCTCTGGTGCCCATTTTTCAAGCTGCTCAAGGACGGTACCTGTAATGGACAGGCTGAGCTTGAATTCGGGGTGTGTCTGCAGGAGCTCAAGCAAGCGTTTATTCGTGGGGATGTATGACTTCTCGGCTACTTTATGTACGATCCGCTCGTTGTTGGTGCGGTCTTCGTAGGGCGCATCGAAGTAAGCATGGTCTACGCCAGCATCGAAGATGGTGTAGTGACGCACCCGATAGGGCTGGTGCACGTGCATATAGAGGACGATAGCCTTACTCATGCAGCAACTCCTTGCGGCATGTGCTGCTGGTACACATCGAAGAGCCTGTCGGCAGTCTGGTCCCAGCTCAAGCGTCGCAGTTCGGCAGCAGCATTGTCGTGAAGGTCGTCGCGCAAGGCATCATTTTGCACCACGGCAGTGATTTGGTTAGCCATCTCGGCCACATCCCAAAAGTCTACCTTGAGCGTGTTGCGCAAGACTTCACTCACACCAGATTGCTTGCTCACAAGTGTAGGCGCACCAAAGCCAATTGCCTCCAAAGGTGCAATCCCAAATGGCTCAGAAACTGAAGGCATCACAAACAGATCAGAAATGGCAAAGGTGTCGCGCCAGTGTTTGCCACGTTGGAAGCCCGTAAAGATAACATTTTTGCTAATACCGAGCTCAGCAGCCAGTTCAATCAGTTCAAAATACTGTTCACCGCTGCCAACAATTAAGAAAATTGTCTTGGGTGCACGATGAATAACTTCTTTGGCGGCCCGCAGTAAGTTAGGTAGGCCTTTCTGAATAGTCAGGCGGCCAACATTACTAACAACACGGTAGCCTTGGGCTTTCATGGCGCTCAGGTACTTATAAGCATTATCGCCGTCCAAGGCCAGGAAGGCTTCGTGATCTACACTATTGTGTACCACTTCGATCTTGTCAGCTGGAATGCCATAGTCGCGAATGATTGCATCCTTAGTGAGCTGGCTCACGGCCACCACTCGATCTGCCAGCATCATACTGGTGGCTTCAATCTCTCGAACAAGTGGATTGCCCTCATGGCCACCTGCGCGGTCGCGCTCTACAGAGTGGACATGCAGTATCAGTGGGACATTACGCACTTGCTTGGCCCGCAGCGCCGCTCGAAAAGTCAGCCAGTCGTGGGCGTGAATAATGTCATACTCACGTTCTGTTGCAAGCCGAGCAACCGCGTGCTCAAAGGCATGTTGCTGACCAACAATATCCACCCACTCTTCGTGGCCGTCATCAAACACGTACTTATAGCTGTCGTAAGCACCGGAGTTAGCCAGTACAACTTTAGCGCCTTGGGGATGTGCAGCAGTTACGGTCATAAAATCCTCTTCAAACGGTGCGTGGTAGGGCAGAATAAACTCTATGTCTACCGATTTTCGGGAGAGGGCCTTGCAGAGGTGGTAACAGGCTACGCCCAGACCACCGCTATTATGGGGAGGTAACTCCCATCCCAGCATCAGTACCCTCATGTTTTTAAAGCCAGTTTTTCCTGTTAGTTTGCTTCTGACTTCCATTAAACCAAAATGTAGCCTTAAGCACAACCGTTTCTTGTGTGATTTCTATCAAGTTAACCGATTACGCTACTATACTAGCAAAGCAAAATCAATTTGCCTCTTGCCATAAAGTCAGTTATAGTACATAGTATGCAACATTCTTTCAAGAAAGACTTTTTAAGTTTTCTCAACTCTCCCAACATACTGCGGTCGTTGCTCACGCTGGCATTACTGTTTATAGTTGCATTCTTTATTAGTAAGATCGTTGCCAAACTGATCGTAAAGTTAGCCCAGCTCATTGCGGTACGGTCTGATCAAGCATCTAGTGATGAAAAGAAAATCCAATTACGCCGAGTAGAGACATACCTGAGTGTTATTAATGCGGTGGTACGAGCCATCATCATTGGCGTCACAGCCTTTTATGCCTGGCAAGTTATTAGCCCGACTGCTTCACTTTCTGCCGCTACCATTGGCGCAAGCACGTTCTTTATTGTTATTGCCGGTGCTACCATTGGTATTTTGCTGCGCGATATTACTGCTGGCGCGGTGATGGTTGCCGAACAGTGGTACAACGTCGGTGACTATGTGCGCCTGGAGCCATTTAGTGACATTACCGGTGTCGTCGAAAAGATGTCCTTGCGCTCGACCAAACTTCGTAGCCTCAACGGGGAAGTTATTTGGGTACACAATCAGCACATTCAGGCTGCCAAAACGACTCCACGTGGCCTGCGCACAATCGCAATTGACCTGTTTGTAAATAATGAAAAGGTTGCGCAAAGTCTCATTGGCCGTGTCGTCCAAGCACTTCCAGTTGGCACGATGACCGTCGCCCAAAAGCCGGTCATTCAAAAGGTGGAGAAATGGAGTGATTACCTCTGGCTCGTGACCGTCGTCGGACAAACACCTCCCGGCCGCGAATGGCTACTAGAAAATTATTTCGTAGAATCCCTGAAAGAACTAGACGCCAAACGCCGCGGACCAAATGTCCTAGTCCGTCCACCCCTAGTCCGCTTTGCCGACCCAGCCGCCGAACGCAGCTTCAAACGCGCCGTCCGCGTCCAAAAACAAAATAATTCCTAGTATTTTCTTCTCCAAAAAAAAGAGCCAACCGCTGGCTGACTCACTTTTTATGGCAGGGGAGACAGGACTTGAACCTGCGACACCCGGTTTTGGAGACCGGTGCTCTACCAACTGAGCTACTCCCCTTTAAAATAACAGTGCTAGTATACTTGAAAATCCGCTGGGCGCCTACTGTTTTGGGCGTAAACAGGCTACCATAGAAGAACTGATGTTTCCTTCACGCTGGCATCTTTTGGATCGGTTAGGCCGTTTGCCGGGCGGTGGATTTTGGGTGTTTGGACTTACGCAGGCTTGGGCAGCATTGTTTGGGGAACTGATGTTGGTGGCCGTGATAGTCACTCATTATGTCTCGTTGCCTGGACTCGGGCGCTATGACTGGCTGTTCCTCTTTGCCCTCGCCATCCAGGCATTCATGCTGCTGGCTAAATTAGAAAAGCCGCATGAGGTGATTACTATCGTGGCCTTTCACTTGGTGGGGCTAGGAATGGAGCTTTTTAAGACCTCGCACGCTATTCAATCGTGGAACTATCCGGAAGCCGGCAGCATAAAGCTGGGTAATGTACCCCTGTTTTCTGGCTTTATGTACGCCGCTGTCGGCAGTTATATTGCACGGTCTTGGCGCATTATGTATTTACAATTTTCACATTACCCTAAGCGATTCTATACAGTGTTCCTTGCCTTAGGGATTTATATTAACTTCTTTAGCCATCACTTTATTTACGACTTTCGCTATGTATTGTTCACGGCCTTTGTACTGTTGTACTGGCGTGTCTGGGTCAGCTACAGCATTAACGGAAAGGTACGGCGCATGCCATTGCTCTTGGCTTTCGTGCTCATAGCGATCTTTATCTGGCTAGGAGAAAACATCGGCACCTTTACCCATACATGGCTCTATCCTAATCAAGCTGCACATTGGCAGGTGGTTTCGGTAGAAAAGGTAGGGTCTTGGCTACTGCTAGCGATCATTAGCTTTATTATGGTTGATTTGCTGCATTACAGCCGTTCCCGACTGGCCAAACGGCGACCCGAGCAGACTATCGTCTAATTCGCTAACGCTATCTGTTTTTTGCTTTTCAAATGACCTAAAAACTGCTATACATATATACACGATGGCAAAAGTAGTTCCCGCCAAACCCTTATTCATTATGCTCTACGGCTTTCCCGGCGCTGGCAAGACCTATTTTGCACGCCAGCTGTGCGAAAATCTCCAGGCAGCTCATGTCCAAGCTGACCGCATCCGGGCTGAACTCTTCGAGAAGCCCCGATATGACTCCCAAGAGAATGCTATTGTGGCCCAACTCACCGAATATATGATCGGTGAATTTCTTAATGCAGGGGTGAGTATTGTCTACGATGCCAACGCCATGCGCGCCAGTCAACGCCACGCGTTCCGCGATATGGCACGTCGCGCAGGTGCCAAGCCCATCCTCGTCTGGTTTCAGATTGATATGGAAAGTTCCTTTACCCGCAGCATGAAGCGTGATCGACGCAAGACCGACGACCGTTACGCAATGCCGATGGACCGTTCAACTTTTGAGAATATCGTCAATCACATGCAGAACCCTTCGACAACTGAAGATTATGTGGTGGTAAGTGGCAAACATCTGTTTTCTACGCAGCTGGGAGCGCTTATGAAGCGTTTACACCAGCTGAACCTAATTGATTCCAGCGACCTGAGTACTAAGGTAGTAAAACCTGGGCTCGTGAACTTAGTACCCAACCCTGCGGCTGGTCGGGTGGATATGAAGCGCCGCAATGTGTTAATTCGCTAAGCGCGAAAGATATATGGCTTTTAAAACGTTTGCGGTTGAGGGCATTGGTGACGTCACCATTTATAAGCGGCGTGGAGCGCGTAGTTTGCGCCTCACTATTCGCTCTGATGGCACGCTGCGCGTGACCATTCCACCTTGGACACCGTATGCCACCGGCGTAGCTTTTGCTCGCTCTCGAGCAGACTGGCTGCAACAGCACGCTCGTCCCGATTCCACAGGCTTAAGTGGTGGCCAACAAATCGGCAAGGCTCACCGCTTGATGTTTAAGGCCTCTACCACGGCCAGCAAACCCAGTTCTCGTATCCGTGGTAGTCTGATTGTGATTACGCATCCCATGAATCTAGAAAGCTCCCATGCCACTGTGCAAAAGCTGGCTACCACTGCCTCTATCCGGGCCTTGCGTACCCAGGCTGAGCAGCTCCTGCCGATCCGCCTGCAGGAACTCGCTCAAAAAAATGGGTTTAGCTATCGATCGGTCAGTATTAAGCAGCTCAAAACACGTTGGGGCAGCTGCGATCAATCCCAAAATATCAAGCTTAATCTCTTCCTTATGCAACTACCCTGGCACTTGATTGACTATGTCATTCTTCATGAACTGACACACACCAAGATCATGCAACACGGGCCAATCTTCTGGCAGGCTATGGAACGAGTGGAGCCACGCACACCGGCTTTGCGCAAAGAAATAAAGACCTACAACACCAGCTTGCAGTAAAAGTACTTCAAAACCATAACCGGTATGGCATAATACCTACTAGCTATGGATCCGCAAGAACTCTTATTCGTTGACAAGCGGGTAACAACCGCTATTCGTAATTGCGGTCTGGCTTTTTCGTTGATTCTTGCCACTGTCAGCTTGCTGGTGTACTACCGTCTGCTGGATGTTCCGACAGCTTATACCTGGGCGGCTTGGCCTTTGGCTGTTGACTTAGTACTTCTGGGCGTCTTACAGAAATTCTGGAACCCCTACACCCGCGAAAAAGTGCGATTTTATGTTGATACCTACGTTTGGCTAGGTTCGCTGCTGACAATCTTGGTGATTGGCTTTAGCACGCTTATTTTCTTTGGCTGGCTGATCATTATCATGATTATGGACATCTACTTCAGCAGGCGGCGTGCGGCCGTGGGATTTGGTATCATGCTTGCCAGCTTGGCGATATGGATCTTCCTCCACTATCACACGCTTGGTATTGATGACATTAGCGGGTTACTAGCCGCAGCCTTAGCGGTAGCCGCTGTCGAGCTTGTAGTGTCGGCTATTTGGCGCTTGACCAATGAATCTGTTCGTAAAATGCACGCCAGTGTCAGTAAGCAAGATCTAGAGCACAACCAGCTCACCAGCCTGATTAACTCCATGGCCGACGGCGTGATTGCCGTAGATGGCCAGGCTAAAGTGCTGCTTTACAATGCGGCAGCACTGAATGTGCTAGACATCAACAGCTCTATGCAGCGCAAGTCAATCGGACAATTCATTAAACTGCTCGATAAAGAACAGCAGCCAATTGATGTCGTAGAGCTGATTACCAATGCTAAGATTCCGACGACCTCACGCGACTATCGGCTGAAATACAGCGACGGTAGCGTGGTGAACTTATACTTTTCGATTGCGCCCGTGCACCTAGGCTATGGTAAAGGTGGTACGCAAGGCTTCGTGCTGATGCTGCGTGATATTACGCACGAGAAGTCATTAGAAGAAGAACGTGATGAATTCATTAGCGTGGTCAGTCATGAGCTGCGCACACCCATTGCCATCTCGGAGGGTAACATCAGCAATGCTCAGTTTATTGCAGAACATGACCCAAAGCCTGAACAACTCAAGAAAGCACTCGAAGAAGCCCACAACCAAGTGTTGTTTCTGGCTGATATGATTAATGACCTAGCGACCCTGTCCCGAGCCGAACGAGGCAAACTAACCCTAGAGCTAGAGGACATCACGCTGCAGGATTTCGTGGAAGAATTAACGCACAACTACACCGCAGACGCTGACAAGAAGGGGCTCAAGTTCAGCAGTACCATTGATCCTGCGCTGACAACTTTAAGTTCTAGTAAGCTCTATGTTCGTGAAATCCTGCAAAACTTTATCACCAATGCTATTAAATATACGGAGAAGGGGGGCGTAAAGCTTACCGCCAAGCCTAAAGATGGTGGCATCCTATTTGAGGTAAGTGATACTGGCATTGGTATTAGCAAAGCCGACCAAGAACGTGTCTTTGACAAATTCTTCCGCTCCGAAGACTACCGCACCCGCCAGCATAATGGCACGGGCTTAGGCCTGTACGTCACGATGAAGTTGGCGAGAATTGTTCATGCTGACATCAGCGTCGAGAGCGAGCTAAATAAAGGTTCTACGTTCAGCATCTTTATCCCCAATTTGGCAGCTACCCCTGATGCGCCGGACTCAACCAAAGATAAAAAGTAAGCTTACTCCAGGGGTGGCAAATGTGGGTAAACATGCATGACTGGCTCGGTGACGGTGCGACCCTTCCAGGTGACATCACTAAACTCATAGCGCCACATAGATAGATGACGAATACAGACATCAAGCACACTTGCTAGTGGGAAAGCAAAGAGACCGCGAAGTTGAAAACGATGGTAGGTGAGCTGGACCACCGAAGCATACACCCAAGTCAAAATAAGACTATTAGCTAGGTTCACGATTGCCAGTAGCCAGTGGTGCTGCCACAGTGCTACCCAGAACACTACTGCGGGTAAAATGACGGTGAGCAATTCGGCCAGTGAAAGTAGCAGCACAAATTCCGGACGACGATGTAGCTGCGGGTAACGCGTACGGACCGCTGTGTCCCATTGTTCGCGAACGTCTTTGGAGCTTGTAAGGTCAAGTGTTTCGTTGCTTTGCAGAAAGGTGTAGCCGTCGTTTTGAACGGCGTGCTTCGCAAAGTAACTTTCGGGTGTAATACTGCGGCTAATAGCAGAGAAAGTACCAGCAGCCGCTACTAGTTCACGGGAGGCAATCCAACAGCTACTAAGCACCGGTGGTCGACGGAAAAGACGTCGGGGCAAGCACAATTCCCAGGCATAGCGCATCGGCTGCAAGAGTACTGAGCCCTCCTGGGCTAAGCCTTGCTGTTGGCGGTTCTGTGGAATCACCGCCAGCATTTGCTTCTGCTTGTGCAGCATGCTGAGCACCATCGCGCGTAAGGTATGTGGCGCAAACTGCACATCCACACCGCAAAATACCACCAGTTCGCCGCTGCTCTCTTCGTACAACCGCTGGTAAGCCCAGTTTTTGGCCAGCCAGTTCTGGGGTGGTGTTTTACCCTTTATAAAGCGCACGCCATCGTGCGCAAAACTGCGAATAATGTCTGGGGTGCGGTCATGAGATTGGTCATCTAAGACTAAAATCTCCATCTTGGGATAATCACTAGCAATGATAGACCGCAGGCAAGCTTCCAGTGCTAGGGTTTCGTTACGTGCGGGGATACAGACGGAAATACTCGGCAAGTCACGATCAGCAACTGCAGTACTCAAATCGGTGACTTTTGTGGTCCGTAAGTGCCGTGCCGTAGAAAACCACACCACACAGGTCACTAAGAGCTGTAATGCAGCTATTAGCACCCACCATGACGCTCTTGAAGGCTGTAAGTGATCAGCAACCGCCCACAAACCGCAAACAACCCCTTGGAATACGAGTAAAGTTAGGCTCGTCCGCAGGCCCACTCGCAACAAATATTTCTCATGCATGCGTCCTTGCACTAGACGAAGTAAATTAAACCCCCGGTACAGAGTGATCACAGTAATTGCTACTGTCGCCACCGATGTTGCCTCTACTACAAGCGCTCCACACGTGGCAGCCAGCGCCACTAAGACACCAGCCGCCAGTATTTTGCGTATACGCCATACTCCCGGTAGATATATACTCAGCTCTAGCAAACTCACCAATCCTAGGACATATAGCGTGTGGGTCATGTTGCTTTTAGTGTATCATTCCGTTCATGCTTGCGCACGGTAGAGGTAACCTGTTGAATATGGATCTTGCCTGTGCTACACTTGACAAGTTGGCCTACAAAAACATGTAGGCTTTTTAATTTCTGGAGACATATGGCAGAGGCAGACAAGGCAGAGCAAGCCCGCAAGAAGCGTCGTTTGCGAGCACCCACAGAGACAGTGCGCGAAAAAGCTGTAAAGGCGCAAGCCGCTGCAGCAGAACCTATACAGAATCGTAAATCGCACAAAGTCTGGCGCATTGTTGGTGCACCATTCCGGGTGCTGGCCTGGTTTACACACAAGCCGCCTCTGAAGCAAGTTGGCCACGGTCTGCGCTGGTTCTTTAGTCGCAAACCAATGCGCCTCATAGGTATCGGCCTAGGCTTCCGTTACTTTTACCGCAGTTGGCAGGAACTCAAGCTTGTTACCTGGCCCAGCCGTAAGCAGTCGTTTCGGCTTACCGGTGCCGTCATCGTCTTCTCGGTGATTTTTGGTGCCCTCATCGCCGTGGTGGACTTTGGCCTCGACAAATTATTTAAGCAAGTAATTCTCAAGTAATAAGGATAAGATATGGTAAACAGCAAGCGTTATGACACTAGTAAGCAATGGTATGCCATCCATACTTACAGCGGGTATGAAGAAAAGGTAGCCGAGAGCATTCGCCAGCGTGCGGACTCCCTGGACATGAAGGACAAGATCTTCCAAGTCTTGGTACCTAAAGAAAAAATGATTGAGATCAAGAACGGCAAGCGCAAGATTGTTGAAAAGCGTATTTTCCAGGGCTACGTCCTCGTGCAGATGAAAATGAGCGAAGATGCGTGGTACATTGTTCGTAACACACCCTCTGTGACCGGCTTCGTTGGCTCAGGCGCCGACCCGACTCCTGTTGGCCAGGACGAGATCGAGAAGATCCAGAAGCGTATGGGTCTGGATCAGCCAAAGCACAAGATCGACTACAACATTGGCGAAGTGGTGAGCATCACCGACGGTCCATTCAAGGGCTTCGATGGCTCTATTAACGAAATTGACGCCCAAAAGGGCAAACTCAAGGTCCTCGTAAATATGTTTGGCCGCGAAACACCTGTCGAACTCGACTCTTTGCAAGTCAAGCGGGTTTAAGCGCGTGACCAACCCTGAGCTAGGTAGCCCTCCTGCGCAGTTGCAGTCTCTTAGTGGTGGTGTCGAACCCGCCTCGACAACCCCCACCACCCGTCGACCGCAGACCCTGCCACGACGTGAGTTGGAATGGTGGGAAGGCCACGGTGACATGCTTCCTGTAATAACGTACCTCCGCTATGGAGGGAAGGCGCTCAAGCCCAAACAGGATCCACATTTTGGACTCGACTATATTGCAGACCAGGCGAAGCTGCAGTACAGAAATGGTGGAATTAAGTTGTTGTTAGCTGGTTCCGCTGGAGTAGGTGACCAGATGCTATGGGATGAGCATACCAGTTCAGCAGTTGGTGTCATTGGAATGGCACTAGGGTTAGTGGCCCTTGCAGTTAAATCATTTCGCCAAGGTAATAGGTTAGTAGAAGGCGTAAAAGAGTTACATAAGCGGCAAGACCAACTTCAAGCCATGGACAAAAACAGTTAATTAGTGTAGTATTTAATCTGTTACGCACTACTTAAAGGTAGGAGAGTTAGTAACCTTGCTTCAAACCGCAGCTCGCGGAAGGTGAAACCTCGTAATAGAAGGAGAAACTGATGGCTAAAGTCGTCAAAGCAAATTTAAAGATGAAGATTAAGGGTGGCCAAGCCAGCGCCGCGCCGCCGGTGGGTAGTACCCTTGGTCAGTATGGCGTGAACATGATGGATTTTATCCAGCCGTTCAACGACGCCACTAAAGACATGCAGGGCAAGACTGTTACTGCACACATTACTATTTATGATGACCGCACGATGGATTTTCGTGTAGTTGCCGAGCCTACAGACGATCGCATTCGCGCTGCCCTAGGCATTCAGAAGGGTTCTGGCCGCCCAAACAGCGAGAAAATCGCTAAGAAGCTCAGCCAAGCCGATCTGCGCAAGATTGCCGAAGAGAAGGCCCACGACATGAACACCGACGATGTCGAAGCCGTCATGAAGATGGTTGCCGGCACTGCCCGTTCCATGGGTGTTGAAGTAGAGAACTAATATGCCAGTAGATCAAAGTGTATACGGACGAGTTCCTACATTTGAGGCGATGCGCCCCATCAAACATGATCGATCAAAGAGGGAATCATTCCCTGATCCTGCATCCTACTATGATGAAGCACTTCGGGCAGGTAGCCTCCTTCGCGGAAGGGGTACGCGCTTATCGGATCAGCATGTAGCAGATACCGACCCAGATCGTGTACCGCACGGTCATGACATTGCCTACGATCTTGATCCTGGCGACGCTCCTGGCATACATAACGGAGTGGAGGCAGCCGTAAGGCAACATCGAAATAAGCATCCGTTCATACCCGTCATTGTTGAAGAATAAGAAGTAATTTGTGGGAGGCCACCGTGCCGCTGGTACCACGAAAGGAGTAAGTTATGGCAGAAGCCAAGAAGAAAGCAACCAAGAAAGCTGAAGTAGCCGAGGCTGAGTTAGTAGTGGAGACTGCTGCTGTTGCTGAAGCACCTCAAGAAGAAGTGGTGGCTGAAGAAGCTAAGGAAGTAAAAGCGACCGCAAAGGCCGGCAAGCGCAGCGAAAAAGGCCTAAAAGAAGCCGAGGAAAAGCAAGCTAAGGAAGAGCGCAAGGCTCACGCTAGCGAAGCAAAAGAAGCGCTCGAAGAAAGCAAGCCCAAGCCAACCGCTAAGCCTGCACGCCCTCGTTTGGAGCGCCAGGGTAAGAAGTTCCGTGATAGCGCTAAGCTCGTTGAGAAGGGCAAAGCTTACAAACTCGAAGAAGCGGTGGATCTAGCTCTTAAGACCAGCCCCGTGAAGTTCGACGCGACCGTTGAATTGCACGTGAACTTGGCTGTTGATCCTCGTCAGGCCGATCAAAACATTCGTGACAACTTGGTGTTACCTGCAGGTAGCGGCAAGAAGGTCAAGATCGCTGTCTTTGATGACGCTGCCGTAGATGGTGTTGAGATCGCTGGTGTCGACAATGTTACCAAAGCCCTCGAAGCAGGCAACTTAAACTTCGACATTCTGATCGCCACGCCGGCGCAGATGCCCAAATTAGGTAAGTTTGCCCGTGTGCTTGGTCCTCGTGGGCTCATGCCAAACCCTAAGAGTGGTACCGTAACCACCGATGTTGCCAAGGCTGTTGCCGAGGCCAAGGCTGGTCGCGTGGAATACCGTGTGGACAGTACCGGCATTGTGCACCTAGGCGTAGGTAAGGCGAGCTTTACCAAAGCTCAGTTGCTCGAGAATCTGCAAGCCGTACTGGCTAGCGTCAAGAACAACAAGCCTGCTAGTGTAAAGGGGGCGTACATTAAGACTGTGCACCTCACTACCACTATGGGTCCATCCATTTTGGTGGACGCCAACTCAGTCGGCTAAATCTACCCAGCCGTACAAAAAAGACCTGGCACTATAACGCCAGGTCTTTTAGTTTGTTACAATGCTTACAGGATGAAACGTGGTGCGTTAATTATGCTCGATGGTCCGGATGGTTCCGGCAAGACTACGCAGTTTAAGCTATTGGTAGCCCACTTAAAGCAGCAAGGTCATAAAGTGTACGCCACCCACATGCTCGGTGGCACTCCCGTCGGTGAAGCGCTCCGGGCAGTAATGTTTTCCGATCGAAAACGTCCGGCTCTTACCAATATGCACATTAGTCTGGCAATTTATGCAGCTCTGTCCGAGGTTGTCAGTAAGAAGCGAGCGGCTGGCTATACAGTCGTTATTGACCGCAGCCCGCTCTCACTCGTGGCTTACCAAGTGCATGGTGATGGCGTTGATGAAACCGTAGGATACGAAGCCTGCGCTCACAGCTTGGAGATGTTCCAGCCAGATGCACTTATTGTCTATAAAGCACCGGCGATGGCTTTAGCGATTCGACGAGCCCAGCGTGATGAGGATCTTGACTATTTCGAGAAGAAGCAGCTTGATTACCACACTCGTACCGCCTGGGGATATGCCAATGCTGCCCAGCACTATCACGCCACAATTATTGATGCCACCCAGTCAATTGAGGATGTAGAACAGCAAACACAAGCCGTCGTAGCCAAAATTTTATAACTGCTTATTTCTGTTTGACCCGCATAGCGCGATTCAAGGCATTCATCGCCCGCACGAAATTAGTTGGATTGCCGCGGTACACCACGTACCGATCACTCCACGTCGGCTCATATTTGGACTTAAAGCGGTGCAAGCCACTAAAAGAGTAGAATCGATCACCATTGGCATACAAGAGGTGCAACCCACGACTGATAATAGATTTTTCTTCCAGGTCATCCATCCCAGCCAGTGGGCATAGCCCGAGATTTAATCGTTTTATTGACTGCTCACGCGAGTAAGTGATGTATGCCATGAGTAAGTAATCATTAATATTACCCAGCGCACCGTTCGCATGCCTCAACATGTCAAAGTTTGCTTCGTCAGGATCATACGACGGAATTTGATTAATAAAGCCCTGGATAGTGCCGGCACTATCTCGAGCAATTATCAGTGAGCATTGTTGTAGGTACGCTTCACTAAAGTAACCCATCATAAAGCCACGTTCGGCTCGGCCAGGTCGGTCTAACCACTCTTGAGAAATTGTCTGGAGACGACTAATCAAAGCGTTGTCATGCGGGGGTTGCAACACTTCGCTCACGTACTTCTCGCGAGCAAATTTATTACTAATCTGTCGGAAATACTTGCCGCCCTGTACCTTGTCGGCAAAGTGATCCAGCTCCAATACCGCTTCTTCACCAATCTTCTGCACGCTGTAGCCGTGCCGCTCGTAGTAAGCCGTCCAATCCGGCTCAGTATGCACAAATACCGGCAGCCAGTCATTGCCATAACAGAGATCTTCAAACTGTCGCAGCAACTTCTTTGCGCTTTTACGTTCACCGAACGGATCACCGGCCACCAGTGCCACGCCACGCTCGGTCTTGTACGCTAGACCGCAGTTACCGGTTGGATTGAAAAGGTAGCTTTTATCTTCTGGCCACAGCTTGAAAAAATCCTCGCTTTTGCCAGGATACTTATCCAGAATCTCCTTAGCCTGCTCGCGTTGGTGGTGACCGCCGCTTACCCGCGCGCGAATTGGCTGGAAAAGCGAGAGGGCCACGTATACCAGCGAACCAACGCTCACAATCGACAGTGAGTTAACAAACAGTTTAGCTCGATGCGTGTGTGGCACCAGCGTTTGGGAGGAGCTGAGACCAAACTGATCAACCGTGCGGTCCAGGGCCGCGGAAAGCGTAATTTCTTGGTGGAAGTCATGCCGGTCTAGCAGCATAAAGCCAACCGTGCCGTATGCTAGTGCTACCAATAAAATTAGAGCAATTACTCGTATGGAGTAGCGGAAGCTCCGAATGTCACTGCGAACGGTAAATGTCCGATGATAACAAGCTAGTAAACCAATTAAGCCGATAGGAATCAGCAACTTAGTGATCACTTCGAGCCAATTGTGATGCTGGAATGCTAAGGTGCTCCGGTGTGCATATAGCCCGATCATAAAGCTGTAAACCAAGATAGCCACGCCCCAAGCCATTTGTTTCCGTCGCCGAAGCAGCGTACTCAAATACACTAGGCCTAGCCCGATGAGCAGCGGAATGTCGAAGTCACTGCCAGTCGCCAACGTTTGCCGAGCTGCCAGCTGGTCCAGCAGAGTAATAAGGATAACGAACAAGCCGTGGGCGCCAATGGTAAACACCACCAAGCGGAGCAAAAAGTCCTGCCGCACTTGCAGTTGCTGCCGAAGCACGATCTTGCTATTCATTACGCTCTATTGTACTGGTAAACTTCGGTAGTCGGAAGCGAACCGGCCAAGAGTGCCGTATTTTCTACACTTGTATTTCGCCAGCATTATTGCGAAAATAGAGTAAACAAGAAAGGGGAGGCGTGGGCGTTTACAGTAACACTCAGATTCGGGCTGCCATCGACGAAGGACACATCGTATGTGTGCCTTTTAATGACTCGCACGTGTCGCACGCCAGTTTGGACGTGACGCTCGGGTATTACTATTACCGCATCGAGCGAATGAACGATCGCACCATCTACAACCCCTTCGACAAGGAAGATGTTGAGCGTTACTTCGACGGCCCCTATAAGGCCATGCCACACGGTGAATGGTGCGCGCTCAATGGCTTTAAGCCAGTCGCCAATATCCCCCTCGATCACCCTGTTATTAGCCTCAAGCCAGGCGAACGCATTCTCGCTCACACCCATGAGTTCTTCGGTATTAAACCGCCTGGTGCTTGCGAAGTCCGCAGTCGTTCCAGTTGGGGCCGCAATGGGATCGCCGTCTGTTTCGATGCCGGCTGGATTGATCCCGGCTACATTAACCGTCTAACTCTGGAGATCTACAACCTCAACCAACGCGAAACCGTGCTTCTCCCCGTCGGAGAGCGCTTTGCCCAAATCGTCTTCCACACCACGGGCGAGGTGGATGGGAACTACGGCTCAGGACGTGATAACGGCTTTAGTGGTAAATACCAGCAGGGCACCGACCTCGATACGATTATTAAGACCTGGTCACCAGATATGATGCTGCCTAAAGCTTACAAAGACACGCGCAGTCTGCCCGTTAAAATTGAGGGGTTACCGTATGATTAAGGGTAAATATATTGTTCTGGAAGGCCCAGAGGGTGTTGGCAAGTCAACCCAGCTTATGGAGCTGGCTCGGCGCCTCCAAGCGGCTGGTTTGCCGGTGCGCACGCTGCGTGAGCCCGACAGCCAAAGTGATCTGACCGCGCGTGCCATCCGGCAGCTAACGCAAGACCCTCGCTATCCTATGAATACTCATACTGAGGTGTTACTTTATAACGCCGCTCGTTCACAGTCATTACAGGTAATCAAAAATAGCGTAGAACAAGGTGTTATTTGCTTAGTTGATCGCAACTATCTTACCACTCTGGCAATTCAATACTATGGTCGTGGTGATGTGCCGGAATATGAGACTATCAATCGTATTATCAACTTCGCCGTGGACGGTGTTGAGCCAGACCTGTGCATTGTGCTGGATGCGCCCGTACAGACTTTGAAGGAACGGCTAAGTGGTCGCCACCAAGGCGAGCGATTCGATAATCTCGATGAGCCATTCCTAGAGCGCGTCCGGGCCGGTTATCTCTGGGAAGCCAAGCAACGGAACCTTCCCGTCGTGTTTGCCACGGATGACACTGATGCTGTCGCCGACAGTATCTGGAAGCATGTGACCGAAGTTTTGGCCGAGCGTGAAGGCAAAAAATCCTCGGCTGCCACCAGCGAACCGGTTTCCGTAAAGGAAATTCTGGAGCAAAAGACAGGCAGCAAAGAGCAGAAAACAAGCACGGTTGCCGCGGAAGATGACGATGTGGACTATGTAGAGAAGAAAGATGATATGTTCTCTATGACCGAAGCGGGCAAGGAATATCTATCTGACGCCGTGACCTCTGTTGAGGGGAATGTCTACGCTTTCACCGAAAAGCTCAGTCCAGTAACGATTGCCGCCGCCATGGCGCGCTTGAGCCGCCGCGGTGACGACATGCGCATTACTATCCTTGATGAATTTGCCGGCAAACTTGGCAAGGACCAGCAGCTTTTGCAGCGGGTGATTACTGCTTATGGTGATGACTCTGTCCAGCAGCTGGCCGGTATGCATGTGGTAGTCGAAAATGCCTCTAACTTGCTCACCAAGAAGCTAGAGTGGGGTCGTTTGGCCGCATACCTGGAACAATCCACTCGCTACATTTACTACGACAAGAAGGATAAAGAAGGCAACTACAAATACTTTGTGCCCACCAATCTTGATAGCAAACTGACAAAGCAGTACCGTGAAGCCATGGACAAGATCTTTGAGCTATATTCAGAGATGGTTCACAAACTGACTGATTATGTCCAAGACAGATCTGCCGAAGCCGAGCGTGATGTTGCCTGGAAGGGCGCCACTCGGGCCCAAGCTTGTGACGCAATTCGACCAGTGCTGCCGGTAGCCACTAAATCTACCGTGGGCATCTACGGCTCAGGCCAAGCTGTCGAAAGCCTTATCATGCATCTCTTAAGCGATGAGATGCTGGAGAGTCGAGAGACTGGCCAGTCTATGCTTGAGCAAGTCCGCCAAGTAGCACCGACCTTCTTTGAGCGTGCCGACAAACCAGATCGTGGTGGCGCCACCATTGCTTACCGCGCCAACACTGCACACGCCGTTGCAGATATTGCTAAAGGTACATTACCTGATACGTATGCGAGCGACAACACCGAAGCCGTATCACTAGTGGAAGCGTGGCCCAAGAGCGAACTGTCCATCATACCGGAAATTCTCTATGAACACTCCAATCTGCCACTTAAGCAGATTCAGAAAGAAGTCGAGAGCTGGAGCTATGACCAAAAGGTCGAAGTGCTCGATGCCTACGTCGGCGAACGCCTCAACCGCCGCCACCGCCCGGGCCGTGCTCTCGAGAAAATCCACTACAGTTGGGACCTAGTATGTGACTATGGTATTTTCCGCGACCTCCAGCGCCACCGCATGGTCGACGACCTCGCTTGGCAACAACTCACGCCACGCTATGGCTACGACGTACCAGAACTTGTCGAAGAAGCCGGACTGACCGAAGCCTTTGAAGCTTGCTTTGACATCAGCCTCGCACTCTATAGCTCCATGCAAAAGTCCGGCTATGAGCTAGAAGCCCAATACGCCACTTTACTTGGTCACAAAATGCGTTGGAAGATCGCCTACAACGCCCGCGAAGCCTTTCATTTCCACGAACTCCGCACTAGCCCTCAGGGCCACCCAGGCTACCGCAAACTCGTACTCCAAATGCACGAAAAGGTCGCCGAAGTCCATCCGCTACTGGCAGCCCACATGAAGTTTGTCAACAGAGATGAAGACCCCGAACTCACGCGCCTTGCCGCCGAACGCTATACCCAATACAAACTTGAACAACTAGATAAAAAGCAATAGTCATGCCAGATACAGGATCACATCACCCGGAAATAAACGTTCCGGCATCATTCGAGACCCTCATACACAAAGTTGAATCCTCGATACGCTACGGCGTAGAAATTGCATCGCTGTTTTCTACGGCACACAACAAAGAACATCTCCAACTCCAGCGTGAGCAAACCGCGAACATTGAGGAGCGCATGCGTCTTGTCCAAACTTACTGTGAGACACACTCTGATGTCTCACCTGATGAAGTTCATAGAATGGCATATAGTCGCGCCTTGGGTAATATAGCTCGCAAGTGAGTTGACAAAATTAGTTCATGAGCGTTAGATAGTACGAGTATGAGTTTTAAACTGCGAAGCATTTTGAGCCTACTACTCCTCAGCCTTATGGGGCTGCGCTTCAGCATGGTTGAAGCCTCCGAGCGATAAGCTCGCCAGCGTAGCCCACAAACTGCAGGCTTCAACGAAAGCCTGTTTTTTATTTTATGGAGTTGATCGTGTTTAGAGCAGATACAGTAGATGAAGGCCAAGTTTTAGCAACGGAAGCTTCCTTTGATAGAGCAAATCGCTGGGGCAGAACGATTGTACCGCAGGTTGTGCCACGTCAAAGGGAAGGTATTGTTATTGATGAAAGACTGGAAGCCTGGCATCGTGAATGGGTAACAAATCAAGGCTGGAGACAGAAAGGCGCGGTGGCAACCTCAGAGCTTAAGCCATCGCTTGACATTCCCCTGCCGACGGAGTTAGATAGAACGGTATGAGTTTTAACCTGGTAAGCATTATTGCAGTCATTATTGTCCTCGGCATTCGAGGGCTGTGCTTCACCATGGTTGAAGCCTCCGAGCAATAGCTCGCCAGCACAGTCCACAACCAACAGGCTTCAACCGAAGCCTGTTTTTAATTAATTTGGAGATGACACATGAAAGACAAATTTGAAGCCCCAACCACAGCAGCAGTAGAAGCAGCTGCGTCTATGCCTGCAGACACAGATTTTGGTGCCGTAACAACGCCGGACGTAACGCCCTCCAGTGATAGCGAGCGTTCACCAGTCGTCGTTTTTGACCCGAGCACCTATTCAGTCCCTCGCAGGCCGTTTGTAGGCACACTAGGAAGCTTCGCTTCGTTTGCTACACAATACAGAGAAACCGGTTCATTAGACACGTCACAAAGACAATAAAAGGAGTTAAGGAAATGACCGCACAATTAGTAGAAACCAAAGCTCCTCCAGTAGTGCTGTCTCTGGTCCCTAACGAACCGGACGCAGCCACTGAGACCACAACAAGCGAACAGCTAGAGCGTAGCGCTTTTACCTATCAGGCCTGGAAAAACCTACATCCAGTTTTAAATTACCTCCGTGTAGAGAAGGAACGGTGGGCAGAAAAATACCGCTCTGTAGCATTAACCCTTGCATGGGCCGAAGGTGACACACAGCGAATATTACATGGTGATGATGCACCCATACATTTTGTAGAACCAGAAGACCATATAGTATTGGGAGAAGGGTGAGAGCAATGCCTGTACAACCAGCACTCAGTGGACCCGGGTTTGAAAAACGCGCCATGGCACCAGAAAAAACAAAGAAGGAAGCTAAAAAACACCCCCTTCTTGCCTTACTGGATGATATGCCAGCTACTGACGAGACGCCAAAGCAATCAGCTCCAGTATTTTTAGGCATGCCAACGGCAAGACCTTTAGATCGTTCAGACCCTCCTAAGCTTGTGCGTCAGGGCTGGTCACACTCCAGCTGGTATCACGCTCCGGAAGGCAAGCAAGCGCCCTTTGAGCAAGCTATAGATCAAGACCCCAAGGATGCCTTTAAAGATATTGCAGACTATGTGCTGCGCGCAAACACCGCCAGCTCCCTGCGTGAAACGCTGCCGTACGTGGGCTATCTCAGCGTGCATGAGGGCATATCCCCAGAACGTCGTTTTTACGTAGCCACGCTTTTTAATACGATGGTTCGTACAAGGGGGTTGGGCGAAGATCAACCGGGCCTGAAAAAACATGCCGTGCCCTATGTTAAGGTAGCTGCCTTATAAGAGGTATCTGTGGTTGACCAAAGGCCTGCATCCTAGTATAATTGGGACTAAGTTGCCAAAGACAGCGACGGTCGTAACAGACTTAATCATGTCGCCGAGGTAAAACAACTCTTTTATTAGATTGTTTACACCTTTGGCTAACACCAGAGGTGTTTTTATAGGCAACTGGCAAAGCTTCGGTCGATAGTTTTGTCCTAGAAATCCATAAACTGGAGAAAATGCATGGCATTATCCAAGCAACAAAAGCAGGAAGTAGTCGCTGAAGTCAGCGAACTGCTGAGTGCTTCCAAAATGACAGTGGTCGCCAAATACCAAGGCACCACGGTTAAAGCGCTGCAAGGTCTGCGCCGCGACGCCCGTGACAACGGCACCAAAGTAAAAGTGGTCAAGAACCGTCTGGTTATCCAGGCTCTTAAGGCTACCGATGCTCTCAAGGATGTCGAAGTTGGTGCGCTCGAAGGTATGCTCCTGTATGCGTTCAACGCTGAGGATGAAGTGGCTCCGGCTCAAATCCTCGCCAATTTTGCCAAAGCTAATCCAACTATCGAGTTTGTCGGTGCTATTAGCGCCGAAGGCAAGTTCTTGAACCCAGACGAAGTCAAGGCTCTAGCAACCCTGCCCAGCAAGGAAAACCTCATCGCGCAAGTCGTGGCAACGTTACTCTCACCAGTCAACGATGTTACCAATGCGCTTTCAGGCAACTTGCACGCACTACTCGATGGTGTTGAAGCCAAGGCTACTGCCTAATAATTACTAAGGAGAAAAGAAATGGCTGATGTAAAGAAACTCGCCGAGGAGCTCACTAAACTGACTGTCCTCGAAGTAAACGAACTAAAGAATGTCCTGAAGGACGAGTACGGTATTGAGCCTGCTGCTGCCGCGGTGGCTGTAGCTGGTCCTGCTGCTGGCGGTGACGCTGGTGCGGGTGCTGCTGACGAAAAGTCTGAATACGATGTTGTCCTGAAGGACGCTGGTGCTCAGAAGGTAGCTGTCATTAAGGCCGTTAAGGACATTACTGGTCTTGGTCTTGGTGAAGCTAAGGCTCTCGTTGATGGTGCTCCTAAGACCATCGTTGAGAAGGCTAGCAAAGACGACGCTGAAGCTCACAAGAAGACTCTTGAAGAAGCTGGCGCCACTGTCGAGCTTGCCTAAGCAATCCTCGGCAAACGACACGCCACCCATATTATTTGGGTGGCGTGTCAGTTATCCACAGACAAACCCCTTTATTGACACTATTTTTGACTTGATTATCTAATTGTGATACGCTCACAGTGAGTCCGCTAGAGGTGGCAAAAACGGAGAAAGAGAGACTAAAACCATAATGCCCGACGTCCCAGACAAACAGATCAAACGCTTACGCGCCCTGATTCAGGAAGCCGAAACAAACTTAGCAGCCGCTAACGAGCTGTTGATTAGCTTAGTTGGCGAGGATGAAAAGGTTGTGGCCGCCGTGCGCGAAGAAGCGCTTGGTAAGGTGATCGAAGGTGTGTTTGATGGGCAAAATATGGTTGGCTCCGATGGCAAGAATTATCCAGTACCCGCCAATTACGCCAGCAAATCGAAGCTAGTACAAGGCGACATCCTCAAGCTCACCATCGCTGATGATGGCGCTTTCTTATACAAGCAAATTGGCCCGATCCCTCGCAAGCAAGTTGTCGGTGCACTTAAGCTCGAGAATGGTCATTACTATGTAGATGTTAACGGCAAGCAGTACCGCGTACTCCTCGCCAGTGTCACGTACTTCAAGGCCAAGCCAGGCGACCAAGTCAGCGTCAACCTGCCCGAAGACGACAGCCAAGCCGAGTGGGCGGCATTAGAAGCAGCTCTGTAATGCAACTTTTAGGACGGTTCCCTCGAGTCTACAGAAACAGCCCACTGGGCTGTTCTGGGGCGGCATTAGAAGCAGCTCTGTAATATATGTTAAAGCCCACGAATCCCTGGTCTCTCCGCAAACGAGTAGGCCTAGCAGTTATATGCTTCCTCATACTACTTGTTGCCCTAGTCTTTCTAGATGTAGTGCCGATAGGTTATAAGCACGTCACAATCCCGCAGGATGTAGCCTATAACGGTACGCTCGAGGCAAGGCGGGGGCCGACGTTTACATGCCCACCCGTGTCGCAGCCCGCTATTAAGCTCCATTGGCACAAAAAGGGCGAGCTGCAGCTCTACAATGAGCCAGTACGTTCATCACCATGCCCCACTTACACGTATACTGATCTGCTCTACTGGTAGTGCATACTAATTTACAGCAGACTGAGCGCCGAAAGCCGCGTATATCCTCGATATACGGGTCAGTACTCGGAAATAGCGAGTATACTCGCTATTTCCTCCGTGCTTCGCGTATAATAGATAGTCCATGGGGCAGGCATTATATCGAAAGTACCGTTCGAAGTCTCTTAAAGAGATTGTAGGGCAGGAGCATATTACCACTACGCTGGAAAATGCGCTTAAGAGCGGGCGCATTAGTCATGCGTATCTGTTTACGGGGCCGCGAGGTGTCGGAAAGACTTCTATTGCCCGTATTTTGGCGCACGAGATTAATCAGCTACCGTACGACGAAGAGCAGCCACATATTGATATTATTGAGATAGATGCTGCCAGCAACCGCCGGATTGACGAAATCCGGGACCTACGCGATAAAGTGCACATTGCACCCGCCAGCGCCAAATACAAGGTATACATCATCGACGAAGTTCACATGCTGACTCGTGAAGCATTTAATGCGCTCCTGAAGACGCTCGAGGAGCCACCGGCGCACGTTATCTTTATTCTCGCTACCACCGAAGCTCACAAACTGCCCGAAACTATCGTCAGCCGCACCCAGCGCTACATTTTTCGGCCTATTGAGACAAAGAAGGCTGTTGCCCACTTAAAAGACATTGCTAAGCAAGAAAAGCTGAAAGTCAGCGACGATGCGTTGGAGCTAATCGCTCAGCATGGCGGTGGCAGCTTCCGCGATAGCATTAGTTTACTCGACCAAGCTGGCGCTGGCGGGGAAGAGATTTCGCTTGCAGCCGTGCAGCGCATGCTTGGTATTCCGCCCCAAGAAGCTTTGGAATCACTGTTGCAAAGCCTGCAAAGTGGAGCCGCAGCTCATGAGCTTGTGAAACAACTGAACCAATTATACGAGCAAGGCTATCAAGCTTCGGCGATTGCTACCCAACTCGCTCAGTTGGTACGTGCTCAAATAATAAGTGGCACTATTACTGCTGGTGCAATGACCGATTTGCTGGCCAAACTGCTCGATGTACCGACGGCGCATGATCCCGAACGGTTCCTAGAGATTGTTTTGATGCAGGCAAGTACGCCCGCTACTAACCCTTCGCCTAAAGTTCAGGTCGTCACAGCCGTCAAAATCGAGGAGACACCACCTTCAAATACTGCTAAAGTAGCACCATCAAAACATCAAAAGGCCGAGGTTACAGCCACTGCAACACCCGACGAGCCGGTGGTTGCAACCGTGACAGTACAAAAGCCTGTAGCACTAGCAAAAGGCGCTCCGTTAGATGACGAAACCTGGCAAAAAGTCCTCGATATCTTGAAGAAGCAGTACAACACGCTGTACGGTGTGGTTCGGATGGCCCAACCGACGATGACCGATGATGAGCTCCAGCTGACCTTTGCATTTGCGTTTCACCAAAAGCGAGCCAATGAATCAAAAAATCAGCGTGTTATTCGTGAAGCTGTGCATGAGGTTACCGGTCGTACCGTCACCATCACGTGCCTGCACGATCCCAACCTCAAATTAGCAAAGAAATCTGCTTCAACAACTACCACATCAGATACGACGCGCCCGGATTTACCCACTGGTGAGCCTTTAGCAGCCATAAGCAATATTTTTGGAAGCGCTGAGGTGCTAGAGTAAGAAGACATCAGGAGCAAGGGCTATTACCACCTGTCCACAAGTGAGCAAGTATGGAACCGAATAATAAGAAGCAAATACCGCAGAATACCGAAGCCGAGGCTAGCCTGCTCGGTGCAATTCTGATTGATGCTGACGCAATTGTAAAAATTGCCGACCATATTTCCGCACTCGACTTCTTTGACGTTAAGCATCAGAAGATTTACGAAGCCATCAACAAACTGTACGAAAAGCGCAGTCCGATCGACGTCTTAACACTTTCTGACCAGCTCAAGAACAACGGCAATCTCGAGATGGTGGGCGGACCATCGTATCTAACCGAGCTGACTAACTTCGTGCCCACTGCTGCTCACGCCGAGCAATATGCCGACATTGTCGCGCAGAAGTCCATCCGTCGTCGTCTGATTGCCGCTTCCCAGCAAATGGCCGATTTAGGCTACGACGAAGCAAAATCTCTCAACGAACTGATTGAGGAGTCCGAAACCCGCTTATTTGAGGTGAGTCAGCAGCATGTTAAGCAAGATGTGATTAGCCTAGAAGCCATCTTGGCCGAAAGTTTTGAGCGTTTGGATGATTTACACAAAGACAAAGGAAAAATCCGCGGCATCCCCACTGGTTATAAAGATCTCGATAACATTCTGGCCGGTTTGCAACGATCCGATCTGTTTATCCTCGCGGCCCGTCCGTCGATGGGTAAAACTGCCTTTGTATTGAATCTCGCACACAAAGTGGCTGTCAAAGCCAAAGAGCCAGTGCTCATTTTCTCTCTAGAAATGAGCAAGGAGCAGCTGGTGGACCGCTTACTGGCTATGGAGTCGGGCGTTGACGCGTGGGCTTTGCGTACCGGTAACCTGAGCGACTCCGACTTTGAAAAAATCGGGGAAGCCATGGGTACGCTCAGCGAAGCACCGATTTACATCGATGACACTCCTGGTATTACCGTGAGTGAAATGCGCACCAAAGCCCGACGCGAAGCGCATCAGCGACAATTAGGGCTAGTGATTGTCGACTACTTACAACTTATGAGTGGTGGGAACAAATACAGCAGTGAAGGCAATCGCGTGCAAGAAATTTCCGAGATTTCCCGTGGCCTTAAAGGTGTCGCCCGTGAATTGAACGTACCGCTCATATCTTTGAGTCAGCTGAGCCGTTCAGTCGAAAGTCGTAATCCCCAAATTCCGCAACTGGCCGACCTCCGTGAATCCGGGTCGATTGAGCAAGATGCCGACGTCGTAGCTTTCCTGTACCGCGAAGAGTATTACAATCCTGAAACTGACCGCAAAAACCTCATGGACGTACTCATTAAGAAACATCGTAATGGACCAACCGGCGGAGTAGAGCTGTACTTTGATCGCGACAAACAGCGCATTAGTTCACTTGATAGTCGTCAGGGTGATCCATTTGGCGGCTAACCGTCTGTTGTATAATTGAGCGTAATGGACAAAGTACGTAAGTTTTACAGGGGGCATTGGCAGCTTATAGCCATCGGTACGTTGGCAGCCCTACTTTTATTGAGCTTATTGTGGTTTAGATTAGGTTCGCTGGTGGGTGGCGCAAGCCATGACGAACTAGCGCAACGTGCTTTTGCCGGCTCCTGGCGCCATTTAGCAGCCAGTCCGCTTAACCTTCCACTAACGTTTGTGCAATGGATTTGTCTGAACGTCACGCATCAAGGTCAAACAGCGCTTCGCCTGGCAAGTACGCTCTTTGGTGCACTCAGCATTATCACCATGACCTATGTCTTGCGCCGCTGGTACGGTGTCCGCATTGCCCTCTACGGAACGGTGTTGTTTGCATGTTCGGCCTGGCTTCTCCATGTGAGCCGCTCTGCCACTCCAGATGTGCTGTACCTCTGGGCACTTCCCACCCTCCTAGCGACGCAAACGGTGTGGGAACGACATAGTCAACAACCGCTCATCAATTACATTGCCGTAGGCGTGCTCGCCATCTTGCTCTACATTCCTGGCATGTTCTGGTTTATTTTGCTCAGCCTGACATTGCAGGCTCACCACTTACCCCAGGCCTGGCGGCAATTAGCGACCTGGAAGCTTCGGGTCGGCTTTATCGGTCTTGCGCTAGCGTTACTTTTACCACTCCTTATTGCGGTCGCGATTCATGGCTCATTACTGCCTACTTGGCTTGGGCTACCGCACCACTACACGCATCCGGCCGACATTCCGCGACAACTAGTACACAGCCTCAGCTTCTTTGTCTGGCACGGGCCAGCGCAACCGACCTTATGGTTAGAGCGCCTGCCGGTACTCGACTTCTTTAGCTTAGTCATGTTCATCTTGGGCTGCTTGTTTTATGCCAAGCACGCTAGTGCTGGACGCACACGACTATTGATCGGTTTGTTTATAATCGGTGCCTTCTTCTTTGCAGTGGGCGGCCCTGTCACCTTCACAGTGCTCGTACCAATTGTTTACTTAGTGATAATGGCTGGCATGGCATACTTACTGCATGACTGGCTGCGTGTGTTTCCGCGTAACCCCTTAGCTCGAGGAATCGGCTTCAGTTTACTAGGCCTCGCGGTGCTTTTGGCCGTGGTATACAATGTGCGTTCCTATTTTGTGGCGTGGCCACACAATGCTGCTACAAAAGCTGCATTTTCCACTCGTATAGAATAGGCATACTAGCTGTTACTCTTTGCGGCTTTAATCGTTTATAATAGAGAAAGCAACAAGGAGGAATACAGTATGTCCAGATTCGATCAGGCTAAAATGCTCATGAGAGTCAAAAAAATTCAGAAAGAACTGCAAAAGCTTATTATTAGCGTTGAGGAAGGTGATGGCGCCGTGCGCGTGGAAATCACCGGCGAACAAAAGATTAAGAAGATCCACATCGACCCTGAGTATGTTGACCTCGATGATATCGGTCAGCTCGAGCGTTGGGTAGAAGACGCCGTTAAAGAAGCGATTCAGCAAAGTCAGAAAATTGCCGCCGAGAAAATGCAGCCGATGATGGGCGCCCTAGGCGACCTCGGTCTCTAAAGATATATGCAAATTCTGCCGCCCGCCCTTCAGGATGTGATTGACGCCTTTGGCAAGTTGCCGGGCGTCGGTCCGCGTACGGCTGAACGCTATGCCTACTATTTGCTAAAGCATGACGCGCAAACCAGTCAAAAGCTTGCCCAAGTACTGGGAGACCTGCACGCTGGAGTTGGCCTATGTCAGAAAACATTTGCCCTAGTCCCCGCTGGACAGAAATTATCCGATCTATACACTGACCCTCGGCGAGACAAAACAGTAATTGCCGTGGTAGCTGAGCCGTTTGACATTGTAGCCCTGGAGAAGACCTCCCAGTTTCACGGCACCTATCACGTACTTGGCGGCTTAGTGTCACCCATCGACGGCGTTGGTCCCGAGCAGCTGCATATACACGAGCTGATTAACCGTATAGACGAAGACGACGTGCAAGAAGTTATTTTAGCTACCAACGCCAGCGTAGAAGGTGAGTCCACCGCGCTCTATATTCAGCAGCAAATCGGTCCGGACCGATCTGTAAAGGTCACTCGCTTAGCGCGAGGCTTACCGATTGGGGTAGATCTGGAGTATGCCGACCAAATTACCCTCGGACGTGCCTTAGAAGGACGACAAGTCTTATGAAATTAGTGTTTTGCTCATATTGTGCCGCAGAGCTGACCCAAGTTACCCCCACGCTTTATACCTGTTCCAATGGACATGAAACATTTAATAACCCTCGTGGATCAGTTGCGGTGGTATTTTTGCGGGGTGACCAAGCACTCTTTTCAAAACGAGCTTTCGATCCTAATCAGGGCAAGTACGACTTTCCTGGTGGCTTTCTCGAGTATAATGAAGATCCATACGATGCTGCAGTGCGCGAGATCATGGAAGAGACAGGGGTACAGCTGAGCAAAGATCAGTTACAGATTGTAACGGCGTACCCTGGTGAATATTACCCAGGGATGTCGGTCTTAGATCTTGTCTTTTTGGTCACCGAATGGGAAGGCGAATTTGTCCCCCAGGACGATTCAGCGGCATTAGAATGGAAACCTTTGAGCTTCGTTCACGGCGAGCAGTCAAACATTACCACATACAAAGATTTAGAACAAAGAATTGCAGCCATTTTAGGGAGCGGTAAAGTATGAAATACCCTGAAGCTGAACAGATTAGCCAACTTATCGCAGAAGCGCAGAAGATTGTAATATTACAAGCAGACAACCCGGATGGAGATAGCCTGGCAAGTGCTTTGGCACTTGAGCAAATCCTCGGGGATATGGGCAAAGACCCATATCTATACTGCGCCGTCGATATGCCGACCTACCTGACGCACATGACTGGGTGGGACCGAGTGAGCAAAGAGCTGCCGAGTCAGTTCGATGCCTCTATCGTAGTAGACACCAGTGCTGACAGCTTGTTTGAATATTTGCAGCTTTCAGGGCAAAAAAGCTGGGTGACCAGCAAGCCATGTATCGTGCTCGATCATCATGCCACTGAAGCTACCATTACCTGGGCACGAGTGATGTGCGTTAAATCAGCGGTCGCAACAGGTGAGGTAATCTATGAATTGGCTCAAGACCTCAACTGGCCATTGAATCATGAAGCCAAAGAGTTACTTGCCGTCTCCATTTTGGCCGACAGCTTAGGCTTGACGACCCAATCGACAACCCCTCGCTCAATTCACATTATTGCCGAGCTCGTTGAAGGAGGCGTTAGCATTGCTGAACTAGAAAATCGTCGTCGTGAATTGATGCGTAAAAGCCCGGAAATTGTCCACTATAAAGGAGCTTTATTACAGCGAATAAGCTATGCCGCCGAGGGAAGAGTTGCCATGGTAACTATTCCTTGGAGTGAAATTGAGCATTACAGCCAAAGCTATAACCCCTCGGTGCTTGTACTTGACGAAATGCGCCTCGTGGAGCAGGTGGCGGTTGCAATTGCCTTTAAGGTATACAAAGACGGCAAAATTACCGGCAAAATCCGCTGCAACTACGGCTCACCAGTCGCCCAAAAGCTGGCCGAGCATTTTGGTGGTGGTGGCCACCCTTACGCCAGTGGTTTCAAGCTGACGGATCGCCGCCCGCTTGATGAAGTTAAAAGCGAGTGTGCCACTGTGGCAAGCCAGCTACTCGATGAACTAACCCAAAATTAATTTGCTATATGCTGGGCGTGTCTGCTATGCTACGCACGTTATGCATTACCTAGTTAGCTCGGCCAAGACAATGTGTTGTTCAGGTACTTCTTCCTGTCGCGCGGGCTGTTGCTGCTAAAAATTTAGATACCTAAAGAACCAACGTCACCAGTCTCCGCGACTGGTGACTTTTTTATGTAAAGGAAATACATATGGGACGAATACAAGAAGCGCAAACAATCAAACAATTTGGTCTACAAGCCGGTGACAGGGTAGGTGTTTTACTGGCCCACCCGGATGACGAGTCACTCCTAGTTGGCGGGCTGCTACATGCTCTCAAAGCTGGCGGGGTAGTAGTGCACGCTATGACCGCCACCAATGGCGAAGCCAGCACCAAAGGAAATCCGGACTTTGTACGGGAAGGTGCTCGCCAAATCGAATCGGTTGCTGCCCTAAGCAAACTGGGCATTGACGCAAATCATCGACACTACTTCAACTTACCCGACAGTGAATTGCATCTACCACATGCTCGGGAACGGCTCGTATCACTCCTGAATGCCGTCGTGGAGCACAAACGGCTCAGTCATCTGTTTACACTTGGTACAGAAGGCTACGATGGACATGAGGACCATATCCAAACGCATCAAGCAGCCGTGGAAGTACAAAGACTGCGGCACATCAGTGGCAAAGTTCTCGCCGTATGGGAACTACAACGAGACACGCCAGGGGAAGCTTTTGTGCCAGTGGAACCAACCCAAAAGCTGGCTTTAGCCGCCGAGCACGACCAATTCGGTATCTGGCCGTTACATACCTCTCTTGAAGCATTGCCACAGGTACTCTACGCCCTTCATGGCCACTTACTTGATGAACCCACCTACCGCGAAGTCCAGATGTATGGGCCATTGCTGCAGGAGGAAACGTACCGATCAGTGACCCCAAATACTGTTACCACCGATGATTCTATGCATAACTCATCTGTAATGGTGAGTATGGCAATTTAAAAACAAGGAGAAATATGACGAACAAATTAGAAATACCTATTCCCTCCGAGCGCAGTGCTTTAGCTGACGCGCTAAGCGGCGATTTGGCGGCTTACCAAGCTTTACTTGGTACTGAATTTGGATTTACCTTACCAGATCAAACCATAGTAAATGTTGCATTTGGCAGCCTTCGGTTTGTGTATGGCAGTTGTGGCAGTCGCGCCTCGGCCCGTAGTAGCTATCCTCCTGGTCGAAGAGTGCAAATTAATCCTTCCACAATACACCAAGTGGTAGCTCCTTACCCAGCCGATACGTTACAATAGACGAATGCAGCTCTACAATACGCTTACGCGACAAACCGACACCTTCACCCCCCTTAATCCGCCAACCGTCAGTGTCTACACTTGTGGTCCAACTGTCTACGACTATGCTCATGTCGGACATTGGTTCACTTATGTCCGCTGGGATCTGGTAATTCGAGCACTCACAGCCAGCAATTTTACTCCCAAATGGGTCATGAACATCACCGACGTGGGACATTTGGTGAGTGATGCCGATGAAGGTGAAGACAAACTCGAGAAAGGGGCTCGCCGCGAAGGTAAAACAGCTTGGGAGGTGGCCGAGTTCTATACTAAGGATTTTCTGGAAGGCATGGCTGCCTTGCGTATCACGCAGCCGGATTTCCTCACCAAAGCCACCGAACACATTCCTGAGCAAATTGCCTTAATCCAGACACTCGAAAGCAAGGGATATACCTACACGATTAGCGATGGCGTATACTTTGATACCAGTAAATTTGAAGGTTATGCCAACTTCGCGCGACTTGATCTAGATGACTTGCAAGAAGGTGCGCGGGTAGAAGTAAATGCCGAAAAACGCAATCCAAGCGACTTTGCCCTATGGAAATTTAGCCCAGCCGATCACCAGCGCGACATGGAGTGGGACAGCCCCTGGGGCAAAGGTTTTCCAGGCTGGCATATCGAATGTTCTGCCATGGCCATGAAGTACCTCGGAGAGACCATCGATATCCATGCTGGCGGCATCGACCACATTCCCATTCACCACACTAACGAAATCGCCCAGAGCGAAGCGGCGACCGGCCAGCGTTTTGCCAATTACTGGTTGCACAGCAATCACGTGATGGTCAATGGCGAGAAGATCAGTAAAAGTCTGGGCAATGGTATTCGTTTGCAGGAAATCATGGAGCAAGGCGTTTCGCCCCTGGCACTTCGTTTGCACATCTTAGAGTCACATTACCGCAGTCAGAGTCGCTTCAGCTGGGAGTCACTGCAAGCTGCGCAACAGCGCCTACGAGCGTATCAGGCGATGGCAGATCAAGCCTGGCAAGCCAGTGAAGGTGGTACTATCCAAACTTCTGTCATAGAAGAAACTCAGGGCAAGATGCTTGCTGCATTGCAAGACGACCTAAACACACCTGTTGTACTGGCCACACTTAGTAATCTCGAATCCCAATTAGATAATGGTGGCTTACATGTCAGCGCCCAAACTAGCTTTCAAAACTTCTTGACCTGGCTCGATGCCGTGCTCGGTCTCGACTTACATGAGCGCACGGACATAGCAGACACACAGAAACAGTTCATTGCCGAGCGAGAACAAGCCAGAACAAGCCAAGACTGGGCAAAATCCGACCAGCTACGGGCACAGCTAGCTGCCGACGGTATCGAAGTTAAAGACACGCCACGTGGCACTGTCTGGCGGCGTACCTAAGCGTTATTTTTCAGGTTTAAGTTGCGCATGCACTTCTTGCTTGGAAAGCATGTTTTCGGCTTCCAAATAGTACAACACGAGAATTCTAATGCAGCCCATTACTGGAATAGCTACCAGACCGCCCAAAAGACCATTAAAGCTCACGCCAATTACAACTGAGGCAAAGACGAGCAAAGGTGAGAGATTAGTGGAGTTGGCCTGGATGCGCGGCTGAATAAGATAGTTCTCAACCTGTTGGTAGAAGATGTAGTAAGCCAGAATAATAATGGCCGAGGCGGGCGAATGGAACAGGGCGACCGTGGTTACGATAATGGCACCGATAGTATGTCCGACCATAGGTATAAGACCACAGACAAAGATAATCACCACCAGGGCAAGCGGGTAGCCAACATGCAGAAGGAAGAGGGCTGGAGTGATAAACAGAGAAGCAATGGCCGCTAAGGTTACCTGGCCGTTCACATAGCCTTTTATGACGCGGTACATATCGACTGCTAACTGATCGGCATCGTCTCGGTGACGCCTAGGAATCAGCCTGCGGCCGAACAGCAACCAGCGTGGTCCCTCTACCAGCATCATAAAAGTTAAGGCCAGGATTGTAAGTAACGAGAAGATGCTGCTACCAATGTGACTCAAGGTTGCAAATGCCGAGCCGCTGACGTTCTTCAAACGATCAGAGAGCTGCGAAGAAAACTTACTGACCTGGGATTCCAGATGATATTTGCGTATGACCCTGCCTAGGCTACTGTTTTCAGAGCGGACACTCCGTACAATACCAGGCGCTGCACCAATAAATTTCTCTGTCTGCCGTACGAGCGGTGGTACCAGGAAAGATATAAATATACCGAGCACCGCGACGACTAACAAAAAAGAAAGTGACGTGGCGAGAGCGCGGTTGCCGCGTTTTTTGCCAGGTAAATGTTCACCAATCCAGTGCACCGGAGCATTTAACGCCAGTGCTAAAAAGAGCGCAATAAAGATTAGCAGTAAGGCGTGCGTGGCTTTGCGAACTGCTGCCAGCAGAATCACCGTACCTAAGATGAGCAACAAAACGCGCACAAACGTTTCGGCACTAATAGTCAGTGCCAATTCTTGCTTGTTTTCCCGTTTAAACAAACTCATCGCTGGTTCTATTATTGCACGTTCTGCCGCAGACGCAACGCTTGTTTATAGGCCGCCACCAATTGCTGACCAACAACGTTGATATCGAACTGCTGCACGTACTGTTTTGACCAGTGAGCAACTTGTAGGCGTTGAGCGGTTTCTTGTAGTAAGAAAGTCAATTTATCTGCCAGTTCCATCGCATCGTGCGGGGCAAATAACAGATCGGGCTGCGGTGCCAATACACTACGATAACCACTGTTGTCACCAGCCAACACTACGGCTCCAGCGGCCATCGCTTCAATTAATACGATCCCGAAACTTTCACCTCCACTACTGGGAAACACTGCAATATCGGCTGAGCGTAAATAGCGAGGTTTATCAAGTTCACTCACAAATCCCACAAAGCTTATGTATGGTTGCAAGTGATGCTCAGTTACATAATGCTTTAGCCGCACCTCAAGGGGGCCTTTGCCGCAGATTATTACTTGAAACTCCGGGACTTTCTGAGGTCTATTGACAAGGTGTTCAACCGCTTCCAGCAAAGTCTGGCACCCCTTACGAGTCACTAAGCGTCCCAAAAACACGATGGTTAACTTACCTTGATATTGCGGAAATGCTACGGCTTTAGAAAAGCGTGCAAAGTCCACCACATTTGGCAGTACAGTCGATTCTAGTTTAAATGTCTTTTTAGCGAACGCTTGGGCAGCCGAAGAGACGCTCACCACACCGTCAAAGCGACGGAGCGTTGGGCGTGTCCAGAGTGCCAGCAACCGACTGGCCGCACCCACATGCCAGTGGTGTGGCACGATGTGGAAGGTACCGAAGATAACTGTTGTCGCCGGGGCAGCAGCAATGATGCGCTGCGCAAGGAGGGGACTGTAAGGCATCTGTACGTGGAGCACATCGAACTGTTCTTGGGTTAGCACACGTTTGATGGCGCGCTTCGAGGCGGGAAGTGGCATGGACATCCGGTTGCCGTTGAAGCGTACGGCCACATTTTTGCTGAGGGTATGAATATTTGCTACATCGTCCCGTTGCGTCGTACTAACGAGATAGTGTACATCGTGTCCCTGGCCGCGCAGCCATTCTCCCATGGCAAGCACATATTGCTGGACACCATCGGCCTTGTCCAGTGAATCATCAAGCACAAATCCAATTTTCATGGCTTGAGAGGCTTACTGCACCGCCTTGATGTGGTGACGGTGGTGCTTCAGGGCATATTCGTACAGATCTTCATACCGATCGATGACTGCCGGATAATCAAACTGCTGTATGTACTGCTTAGCCCACTTTTGCCAGTCAGCGCGCAACACTGGCTCATTAAGTAGTAATTTTAGGCGGCGTGCAAAATCATCCACATCTTTGGGGTTTACGAGCGATATGGATCCGAACTCCTGCATTACCGCGCTGTAGCCCGAATTATCACCGGCGACCACGGGAAGGGCACTAGCCATGGCCTCCAAGAGTACTAGTCCGAAGCTTTCGCCGAACATCGCAGGCGAACAGAAGACATCGGCTGTGCGCAACAGTTCCATTTTGACTTCATCGGGTACATAACCCAAGAAGCTGACATCGGGCAATTCCATATCTTGAGCCAACAACTGCAACTTTTCGGCGTCAGGCCCAGAACCAGCCAGCACCAGCTGCACATCGTCAACGGACTGACGAAGCTGGCTGTAGGCTTGTAATAAGTATTTGAGGCCTTTGCGGCGCTCCAAACGACCAAGATACAGAATGGTCCGCGGCTCGGCACTGTCAGTCTGCTTGAGGCGTTGACCCAGGTTCTTGGTAAATCGAGGCAGGTCAATGCCATTTGGAATAATAGTAACCGGCTCATCGGTAAGCGTACTAGCATACTCTGCTGCTGCGTCTGACACCGCAGTTAAAACGTGCAGGTAACGCAACAGAGACTTAGTATACGGCGTGACGAGCTGAACTACGGTGCGGCTCATGATTGTTTCCGGCACTTTAGCATGGAAAGTTGCAATATTTACAGAGGTGGAGCGAGATAAAATTTGGCGACTCAACACTGGCACCCACGGCTCATGGAAGTGCAAAAGATCAAATTTCTCTTGCGCTAGCATGCTGTCAATTTCCTCGCCGTCAACACTCACCGAAAAGGTTGGAACTGTTTGCAACGGCGAGCGGAAATCCGCTCCATTTCCCAGGAATATGATGCCCTCGGCTTCAACGTCAGTGTCACCCATATCCCGTGGCTTAGGAGTGATAATTTTGACCTCGTGCCCACGCGCAACTAGCCCACGGCGCAGATCACGCACAATTTCTTGGACGCCGCCACCACGCACCATATTATAGGGACAGACTAGTCCGATTTTCATACTTTTAGTAGTATAGCAAAGATATGCCGATGATAACTAACTAGCACGCCGATGTGAGCGCATTTCATAGCTTCGCCAGAGGGCAAAGAGAATGAGCAACGCTAGTAATGCACCCACGGCCTCTGCTAGCATGGCGCCAGGCACAGTCGTATGCTTAACAAGGCGAAAATCTTGGAGTTTTGCTGTACTAGTATCCCGCACCGTTATGAGCTGCGTAGAACCATCCAACGACACCTTCTGACTGCCAGGACCGACGCTGGCAAAACTAGCAACACCGCTACTATTGGTCTTTTGAGTGGCCGAGCCGTTAATCGACACAGTGACACCAGATAACGCCTTATGATCCTTGTTCTCAACAGTAATTTGAACCGGATAACCCTGCGTACGAAAGACATGGTCGGGCTGCTTGCTCGTGGAACCATCGGCTGTCGTCACGACTAATTGATAGTGCACTAGGCTGTACGGTGCAAAGTTGGCTACAAGCGGCACGGAGTGTGGTTTGCCGGGCGTCGCATCAGTAGCTACAAATCCATAAGATGATGTAAGGCCAAAGTTAACGGTAGCAGTCGTATCTTCTGCAGTTTGCCAAACAAGTGTGGCGCCATTTTGACGGTAGCTTTCTAGGTGCACACCACTCACATCTGCTTGGACGTCGTTGCTCGCACTCGTACCAGCGATGTTTACCGTAGCTATGTCAGTAGTGGTGGCTACATCACTACCAGCGTTCGCAGCCATGCTTCCTTCCAAACTTACTGTTGCGTTCGAACTTGCAGCCTTAACCTTATAATTCAGCGTCACCAGAGCTGTCTGTGAACTTACAGATGAACCGAGGTCGGCGAGGGCAAAGTTCACCTTACCATTCTTAGAAGCAGGGCTCGAAGGTATAATACTCTGGAATGAAGAGCTAAGCCCACTGACACCCACAAAACTAAAGGTATCTTCGGAAGCAGTGGCGACTACATTAATAGCATTTACCGCATTACCTTGAGGATCCAGTACTAGCTGCAACTGCAGCACAGAACCAACCGAGACCTTTGTCGGCACCGACTTGAAGGTGAGGGAAGCGGACGCCCCTTGCGCAGCAACTGTTTGTACCAGTGATCCACTCACCAGTAAGCTCAGTAATAACGTAGCAGTAATTTGACGAATTCTTTGCATTGTTCTATTTACCCCAGTTGCTGGCTAACGCACTTAAATCGTGAAAATCTACAAGGCCATCATGGTTAAAGTCGGCCCGCAGGTCAGTTGTACTCAGCCAGGTGCCCGCAAGTATGCTCAAGTCATGGAAGTCCACATGGCCATCGTGGTTAGCGTCACCGAGCAATGCAACGGTACTCACATTCAATACTGCGGTTTGGGCGGAGGTATTACCGGCTGCATCCGTGGCCGCAACCGTGTAGGTGTAGGCGGTACCATTGAGCAGAGCAGTATCAGTGAAACTCGTGGTCGTGGGCGTTGCTACTTGAACGCTGTTGCGGAATAGCTTGTAGCCTGTTACCGCTACATTATCGGTGGAGGCATTCCAGGAAAGACTGATACTCGTATTAGTCTGCGAGGTACTGACTAGACCCGTAGGAACTGAGGGTGCAGTAGTGTCAGCCAGGGTACTAGCAGCCAAGGCAGTTGATTGCGCCGAGCTATTGCCTGCGGCGTCATTTGCGAGAACAGTAAAGTTATAGGCAGTCGATGGTGTCAGTCCAGTAGCCGTGAAGCTCGTGGTAGTGGTAGTACCGATCTGGGTACCACCTTGGAAGATCTTGTAACCAGTTACGCCTACATTATCCGTAGATGCTGTCCAGGACATTGCCACCGACGTCACCGTCACGGTGCCTTTCGTTAGTCCTGTCGGTACGGAAGGTGCGGTGGTGTCAGCAGTGGTAGTAGCAGCTAGCGGTGTCGACTGTGCCGAACTATTACCTGCCGCGTCATTCGCGAGAACAGTCATGTTGTAGGTAGTTGATGGCGTAAGCCCTGTCACGCTAAAGCTCGGAGTTGTACTGGTACCGATTTGCGTGCCGTTACGGAAGATCTTGTAACCCGTTACGCCAATATTGTCTGTGGAGGCGGTCCAAGCCAGGTTAAATGAGGTGGCTGTCTGACTAGATGCCGTCAACCCAGTGGGAACAGTTGGGGCAGTTTGATCGGTAACGGTGTAGCTACCTGACACGGTTGTGTAAGGAACACTTCCATTCGTGGCGGCATCTGCGATACCACTGGTAGTTGTGTCGAACTTAACAGCTGCAGTGCCCGGAGCAATCGCGGTGAACGTCACATAGGCAATGGGCTGAACACCAGTGACTGCTGGCGATGCACCTGCCGCTATCTTTATAACGCCAGAACCTCCTGTAAGTGTGACAGGAATATTATAGGGGCTGACGACTTGCGTGGTGGGGTTTGTCTGGCTAATACTCTTAAATTGCAATACGGTCTGATCATAGGTAAGATCAGCTTCCAAGCCATTAACCGCCGTAGTACTGCTATCTTCAGTGACCGCTACGACAAAATCTGTGCCCATTGCTACGGTCGAGCTAGCAGGGGTGACAGAAAAAATAGCACCGGTAGCGGCATGGCTGGCAACCAAAAACAAACTGCCGATACCCCCAAAAAGGAGGGCAGTGAGCACCACATACACACGCTTATGATTTTTTAAAAGTGAAGATTTGAATGACATGTCAGTAAATTTTTATACACACGCAGTACTAATATCTACAACATAACCGTAATGGAGCCGTTTGTAAATACTATTTTTTCTTTTTATGTGCTGACGAGCGTGAAGTAGGGAGCATATTACGGAGATTCTTTCGTAATGCTGGCGGCATAAAACTGGCAGACTCGCGAGCAGTCGCAATAACACTTGGCGCATGACGCAAGTGAGTATTAGTAAATTTAGTGTAGTCGTTGAAGATAACTTGCATGTGCTGCTCAACGACATCAGCTTTAAAATACTGATCAGCGGCAGCGGCAATATGCCACAACGGTACATCAACTGGCTTTTGACAGTTATCTACCGTTAACATATCGTGCAGCGTAAAGTTATGCGTCCGGACATCATTGACATGCCAGAGCACAACTTCCATGTCCATCATTCGTTGTAGCTCTTCTTCTGAGCTGGCAGTCGCAAACTTCTTTTTGGCATTGAAGGTTTTATGATAAATACGCCGCAACACCCATGGATCGAGGGCAACATACCGGAAAATAAACGGCATCGGCCGTAGGGTAAGGAATTTCGTACCCCAGCGATAAAAGCGCATACGAGTCTTGGTAAATACAAAGTCCTCATGATGTGTGAAACCAACGGCGCTGACAAGCACTTCAACTTTCTTCGTTAGTTCGGGGTATCGCTGGAGCATGCGGGTTGCTACTAAGAATCCGTATGAGAGACCAACGATGTAGACTTTTTGCCGCTTATAGCGCCACTTTACAAAACTGGCGAGGTAATCGGCCATGGTGTCCAGATCAGGTTTTTTGCCAATCCTATAGAAGCTTTCCATACCCCCAAAGCCGGGTAAGTCGGGCATAGTGACCCCACCATAAGCATTAAAGTTTTGCGCGAAACCCCACCAGCGTTCCAAAGAAGAGTGGTGACCATACACAATAAGTATCTCGCGATCGGCATAGGCTTTGGGTGCCGGCAAACGGAGCATGCGACCTTCCAGCCCATTTATGTTGAGAGGCACAATAAAATCAGCAACTTGTTTCTTAGCTCTTGGCATGACCTGTTTCGTTACCTAGTAGTAGGTAGTTACTGTATCCTAAAATCCTCCTCACGACAAGGGTACGTGTATACTAGAACTATGAAAAAATTTGCTGTTGTTGTCGTGTGCCTTCTGATATTTATCGGGGTTGTTGTCTACAAAAATCATCAACCACCAAAGCCCGCAGCGACGACGGCTTCACACGCCAACACCACACAGCCTAAAAAGCCAACCGACAGCTTTAATAAGACACAGTACTCCACGACCGACCCCACGAGTATTTGGGTAGTTGTTAACAAGCAGCATCCCTTAGTGCCCCAAAATTATGCCCCCACGGACCTGGTAGTCCCCAATGTGCCCTTGCGTGTGCCAGGGAATGAATCAATGCAAATGCGTCAAGTCGCCGCCACAGCGTTGGAAAAAATGTTCGCCGATGCCAAACAGCAGGGCATAGACCTAATGCTTTCCAGCGGCTATCGATCTTACAGCTACCAAGTTTCGCTGTATGGGGGGTATGTAAAGACGCAGGGGCAAGCGACAGCCGACACACAGAGTGCTCGCCCAGGCTACAGTGAACACCAAACAGGTTTGGCAGTGGATGTGGAACCGGTGAGTCAGAAATGTGATGTGGATCCGTGTTTTGGTGACCTGCCCGAAGGCAAGTGGGTAGCAGCCAACGCCTACAAATACGGCTTTATCGTACGCTACACCACTGGCAATGAAGCTGTTACTGGCTACGAAGCAGAGGCTTGGCATTTGCGCTACCTTGGTACTGACCTGTCACAAGAACTGCACAAAACAGGCGTTACCACCCTAGAACAGTTCTTTGGCATTTCCGGCGGGAAAGTCTACAACCAGTAGTTTAGAGCTGCTTCGAAGTAATAAGGGGGATAGTGAGTCCGTCGGCATTTAGTGTCGATTGCAAACGCTGCTTCTGGGCATCAATGGTGGTATGTAGCTGCTGTGCATCAATCATTGACTGGTTGGCATCTTCTAGGAGATACATCCGGATGTTATGGCGCTGCGCCAGGTTGGCTGTCGTGTCATTCGCGGCTTGCGCTGCTGTCCACTCATAGTGCATGTACAGGGGCAAAAACTGCATCTTGGTCACTTCTAGTGTCTTGGTATCAATGTCCAGGAGTCCCACGCCATTAAAAACAGTTTCGGCTGGCTCCTGCGTCTGCAAAAAGTTGCCTAAGCTGTACCAGACGGTCGTCTTATTACCACCAGAACCTGTCAATTGGGCAACAGGCTCTAATACGTGCGATCCATGCCCCAGCACCACGTTCACTCCCTTGTCGGCCAAGAATTGCGCGATCTGCTTCTGTTGTTCGGTCACTTGTGGCGAGTACTCCACCCCCCAGCGGATGCTCACCATAATAAACTTAGCGCCATTTTGCTTGGCGGTGGCAATTTGCGATGCCGCGAAGTCATTACTGTAATAATTTGCTCCATAGTCATTCTGCGCCGGCGCATCATTGTTAAAGTAAGTTGTGTAAGCCAGGAACGCGCACTTTACTCCTTTAACGGTAAAGTAATGGACCGCATCGTGTTGTGTTTGGTCTTTATTCTCTCCGGCCACCGCCAGCATGTTTGGCACCTTGGCCCAGGCGTCTACTGACGCGTCAATCGCCGCCTGTGTCTTGTCGTAACTGTGATTAGTAGTCGTGTTCACGACATTGCAGCCCACGGCGCCCATACTAGTAGTGAACTCTGTCGGCGAATTAAACTTCGGGTAGCCCACGATACCAAACTGTGGTCCACCATTAAGGTTGGCATCATTACAAAAACGGATGTCGTTCTTCTTAAAGATTGGCACAAAATCACTCATCAGCGGCAGATAATTATAAGAACCATCTGCCTGTTTGGCAGCGCTATTAATAGAATCGTGTGCAATAAAATCTCCCGCCGCCAACAGATGAATCGTAGAAGTATCGGCCACTGACTTCGCAGGAGTCTGACTGGCTTTAGTGCTAGTATGTGCAGCCGGTGCTTGTGCCTTACTCGGCCAAAGCAACCAGATAAGCAAGAGCACCGCGATGATTCCCGCTACAAGAAACGGCCACTTACGTCGCCGGCGCGGAGGTTCAGGAAATTGAGGCCGCTGAGGGTACATTCCTTACATTATACCAAGTGAACCATCAATGAGTTTGCAAACGGTATAATGAATAATCATGAATATTTGCATTTTCTGCTCGTCAAACAATCTTGAAGAAAAATACAGCGAACCCGCTGTAGAACTGGCAAAATTACTTTCCGCGTCCGGCCACCACCTAGTCTATGGCGGTTCAGACTACGGCCTGATGAAAGTGATGGCCGATGCCATGCAGTCCGGCGGTGCGCAAATTGTAGGGGTAACCATTCCGGTCTACGCCGTTCATGCGCGAAAAAATACCGACGAAATGATCCTTGCCAAAACGCTTGGTGAGCGTAAGGCTACGATGCTCGAACGCTCTGACGCCACCATCGCCCTAGTCGGTGGTATCGGCACACTCGACGAGCTAACCGAACTCATAGAACTAAAACGCCAAGGCCACCACAGCAAACCCATCATCGTACTCAACACCGACGGCTTCTACGACGGCCTCTACCAGCAACTAAAACGTATCGGCAACGAAAACCTCTTTAAAGCCGGCGAAAACGCCCAAATCCCCATCAAAACCTTCGAAGACCTCATAACCTTCGTAAATACACCCAAAGAAGTGATGTCTGCGCTTACAAAATAAAAAGATTCTTGATAGAGCCCTTTCCATTAACTATTTGACTACCCTTGGTTGATGCACTTCGGAATTTGTATGATAGCTGCAGCTCCGAAAAAATCCCTTTAGCTATTATTACGTGAATTAGTATGCACGATACGAGCTAAAATCAAGCCCAATAAAACGAATGTTATTCCGAGTACTGCCCAATACTTAGCGTATGATGCGGTGGCTAGCGCTTCTGATGTGTTTTCAAAGTAAACACTATCTATGCCTGCTTTTAGTAAGAAACATACGCCTGCGCCGATACTTAAAACTACAATTAAGCGTAACGCTACGAGAGAAAGAGTTTCCTTGGCTTGTTTACTTTTACGCATTAAGCCAATAGTAACATAATAAAAAGACTTCCGAAGAAGTCTTCCAACATGCTTATGCTTGGCTAGGGCGGAGGGATTCGAACCCCCGAATGCCAGGACCAAAACCTGGTGCCTTACCACTTGGCCACGCCCTATTAAACCTCGAGTGAGTATACTAAAAAATTTGTCGCTTGGCTAGTTGCTATTATGGCCGTCTACTCTAAGATCAGCTCGTCGGGATGCACGGCGCCGACCTTGATTTGGATGAGTTCACGCACCTTGGCGACGTCGCGCTCGAGGGCCTCGCGGTCCTTATTTTTCAGAATACCATCTACGATTAATTTGCCACCATTGCCGGCAAACAGTGCTAGGTCCCCTGGCTTAGCGTGCACCGCAAGCTCTACGACGCTGGGGAGTTGTTTAGCTTCTTCGAAGCCGGTGATTGATTCAATCCGACCTTCTTCGTCAGCATACATGTTCATGCCGGCAACTTCAGCGAGGGGTTCGGTGGGTATTTCTGGCTCATCACCCATGCGTACTGCTAGGTCATTGTAATAGTGGTCAATACCAAAGGCTTCGCGGTAGAGAGCTTCGCGGTAGCCACCGATGCGGGGGCCAAGCTCAATAATCTTCCAGCCGTCTTTGGTCAAAAATAGCTCAACATGTGCGGTGGAAGCGCTCAAGTTTAGTGCCCGGATTGCAGCCTTCGTAGTTTGGTAGGCGCCCGCTATTTCCTCTGGCGTCAGTCCGGTAGGTACAATGTGACGATAACTATAAAAACCCGGGAGACCGATCGAGTGAGCGGTGATAACTTGCACGGGTGGCAAGCAGTAAATTTCGCCGGTGGGGCTCACATAGGCATCTACGGAGTACATATCACCCTGCATCGTCTCCTCGAGGAGAACACTAGGATTGCCGCGACCCAAGTAACGCGAATAAACACTTTCGATCACTTCAAACGTCTGCTGCAAACACTTCATAAGTTCGCGTTTATTGTGGCAGATCGTTACCAACACCGAAGCTTCCAGGCCAATTGGTTTTACAATAATGGGGAAATCAAGCTCGCGCAGGATAGCATTCACCTTGGTAATCGACAGCTCGTCAAGGTAACGATATTTCGGTACTAGGCTTTCGTCATAAGAGTGCAGACGATCGCGCATCATTTGCTTTTGGGTAGACCAGAGCAGTGCTGACTCACTTGGCGTCTCTACATAAGGCAAAAAGGGCAGGACTTTGCGGAAAGATAAAATAGAGCTTTCATGACGACAGGTAGCCACCAATAAGTTCTCGGCGTAAGGCTTCAGCACCTTCTGCAACTGATATGGGTCATCAAAATCGCAGATAATCTCTTTAAAGAAACCCGTGTGGTCTTTAGCGCGGGCCTTAGCGATCTCGTACGCACTATCTACCAAGACAATGCCCTTAAGCTCTTTGCCTAAACGGTTAGCATGGCGCTTGACCGCCTGTACTAAACCAGGCTCAACATCATTAATAGCTAAAACAACGTTTCGATCACTCATTATGCCCATTATCCTACTTTATTAAGTGTCTACAAGCCCTCAGCGGTAGAGAAAGTCCCACCAGCTGAAAGGCTACTATAGCACGAACTGTCAATTCGTGCAAGATTCTTACCCCTGTTAACTGAGTATACCTTAAGCGGAAAGCTTTTGTAAATCATGGGGTGGCAATGCCGCCAGAAGTTGCTCTACGGTTTGGCCCGAAGCTGGATCTACCCACTCTGGAGCTAGGTCACACAGTGGTTGCAATACAAAACTTCGTTCGCGCAAACCGGGGTGGGGAACAGTTATATCTGCTGACTCGATCTGTTCGTGTCCATAAAAAATAATATCGATGTCAATTTCGCGGGGCCCCCACCGGAAGCGTTCCACTCGTCCGAGTTCTTGCTCAATCTGCTTCACAAAGCTAAGTAATTTGTGCACATCTAAACTGGTTTCACCTCTTACCACAGTGTTAATGAAATCTGGTTGATCTGTGTAGCCAAACGCCTTTGAACGGTAGAGCGGAGCTCGCTCAACATGCTGTATTTTAGCGCCTAGGAGCTCGGTAGCTCGAGCAAGAATTGCCTGGCTGTCACCCACATTCGAACCTAATGCCAAAAAGATAGTTGTCACCAGCCGATGGTAGCACAAAATCGATCATTCGTTGACGGCTGAGCGAATTTGTCAGGAATTCTGCGCCTCAGTTGTGACCAAAACCCGCTTTGTGCTACACTTATTATCAAGATGATTAAATCCGCCAAGCGCCGGCTTCATTTGCTGTCAGGTCGAGTCCATCCGGAACTCGCCGAAGAAGTCGCCGCCAATCTTGGCATTCAACTCTGTAACGTCACTCTCACCAATTTTGCCAACGGCGAAATTTTCTGTCGCATCAATGAGTCGGTCCGCGGGGCCGACATTTTTATTATGCAGACGCATGCTGGTGACTTAAACCATGCCATTATGGAGCAAGCAATTATGATTGACGCCGCCAAGCGCGCCTCTGCCGCATCTATTACCGCTGTCTGCCCATTCCTCGGCTACACCCGCCAAGACCGTAAGTCCGGTGGGCGCGAGCCAATTAGTGGTCGACTGGTAGTAGACCTTCTCTCCAGTGCTGGTGCCGACCGTATCGTGAGTGTCGATTTACACTCGGGCCAAACGCAAGGCTTTTTCAACGGACCGTTTGACCATCTGATTGCCATGCCATCTCTGGTAAAGCACATCGCCCCTCAGCTCTCAGGCAAAGACGTCGTGGTCGTTTCACCCGATGCCGGCCGCGTAAAGAGCGCCGAGCGCTACAGCAGCGCCCTGGGCAGTAGTGTGGCTATTATTCACAAGCACCGCCCAACCAACAAAGCCAACGTGGCAGAAGCCCGCTACCTGATCGGTGACGTAGAAGGCAAGACTTGCCTGGTTATCGACGACATGGTCGACACTGCCGGCACGCTCTGTACAGCCGCTGACATGCTCGCCCAACACGGCGCCAAAGAAGTGTATGGCCTTACCACCCACGGCCTGTTCTCTGACCCAGCTATTGAGCGCATCGAACAATCCGCGTTCAAGAAAATTATTAGCACCAACACCGTACCTGAAAAGAAATCCAGCAAAATCGAATACGTCTCGATTGCGCCGCTCCTGGCCGCCGCCGTCAACAACATCTTCGAAGACGCCTCCATCTCGGCCCTCTTCGACGGCAAAAACCAGATGTAATTCTGTTAGCTACTTCAGCACGTGTGCGCCAGTATTGGCGATCGTTATGGGTCGCAATTTCATTTGCATTTGATGGTCACCAAACCAGCTATCGATAAATTGCTGAAGCTCAGGATGCACCACCTCATTCACTACAACTCGCTCTCGATCGCTAGCAGCATACCAAAACTGCATACTCGGGCCGGCACCAGAAATGGAAAGTGCCACTCCAAACTGTTCTGCAAGATTTGAACGCAAATTTCGCAAATCTGCTGCCGAAAAGTTGCCATACACCCCAGCATCAGCTCGTCTGGGCTCATGGAACTCATCGGTGTTTACTAACTCCAAGAATAGCTGCACATCACCAGCGCTCAGTGCTTGTTTCGCACGTAGCGCACGTTCATCTTGGGCTGCTTGTACGTCTTCAGGGAGTGGATCTTTGAGCGCATTCCTGGCCGCTTCCGTACCGCCAACCTTTTGATGTGAGGAAATCCCAAGTAATAGACCTAACTCAGGAGGTGCAGTAACTTTTTCAAAGCTAGCACTTCCGTCAGGGTTTTGATCAATAAATACAATGCCTCCTAGTACTGCCGGCGCAACATTGTCTAGATGACCGCCCGGCTCACCCTTAGCAGCGGCGAGTATCAAGTCGGTGGGGGACATACCTAGCTCGAGCAAAGCATTTGCTGCCACAACCGCGGCCGCAGCTTCAGCACCAGATGAACCCGTTCCACCAGTGGGGAAGCCGTCTTCCTCGGGTTCGCTGTAGGTAAGACGCACACCAATTGGTGCATTGTCGATTGTTGATAAAAGAGCTTCCAGGGCGAGTTTCCCAGCGGTGCCGCGGACCCGACCAGCTGGGGTAGGTTGCTGGCTCGAGAAGTCAGTAAGGCTCACACCCGCCTCAGCTGCCAGGCTTAACTCTAAATCTAGCACAGGACTCGAATAGGCGGCACCAGCATGATCATAAAACAAGCCGAGGTTAGCTCCTGTACCTGATGCTCGCACCCGAACACTATTTATTGGCATGCACCTATATATAGCTGAAAATGTGCGGAAAGCAAGCAAATACACACTTTTTGTGAGTAATCAGTCGTTATTTAACGCTGTCGTAACACTTCTTTGACGAAGACGATGGGATCGGTAGTATCGGGCGGAATTATATATCCTTTTTTGTTGTTCGCAGCTTGCTCGATAACTTGCGCAAAACGTTCCGGCATCTCCGGACGAACACCCAGTGCTTCTTCAATCGCATCACCAAATTTAAAAGGATCGGCCGTCGATTCCACGCAAATTGGCCGGTCTGGCAAAGCAAGCCGGCGAGCAACTGTCACCCCGTCAGCGGTATGAGGATCAATGATGTCTTGCTGGTGCGAAGTTTCGTACACCCAACGCGTGCTCTCAAGCCGGTCGGTAGCAGTTGAGCTTCCGCTGTCGAGCCGCCATTCGGTTTTTAAGATGTCATTGGGTAAACCATGCTCGGCAAAATGCACGCCATCCGGATTGTTGGCCTGCTCCATAAAAGCTTTCGTTTTGGTTGGCTCATTGCCAAAGACTCGATAAATCAGTCGGGCAACATTATTGGCGTAATCAATATCCATCGAGGTACTAGTGGTTTTTACCGCTTCCCCCGAAGTTCTCTTGCGGTAGTGTCCATTCTGAATCAAATCGTGCAAGAAATTATTCTCATTGGTTGCTACGATGATGCGCCCAAGGGGCAAACCCATTTCCCGCGCCACAAAGCTAGCGAGAGCATTGCCAAAATTGCCAGACGGCACAACAACATCGACTAAATCACCAAATTTTAAACCAGCTTGTTCAATAACTTGCAGATACGCCGAAACTTTGTAGGGCACCTGGGCGAGGACACGGGCAATATTTATCGAATTAACCGCACCTAAGGACGCGAATTCTGGATCTTTTTTAATAGCCACTACGGTGTCTTGGCAGGTAGTAAAACCAGCTTTTATACCGATATTAACAATATTTCCGCCAGAAAGTGCTCCCATCTGGGCCCGCTGGACATCGCTCATGCCAAAACCCGATGCAGGGCTCAGCATAGTTAAGTGAATCCGTTCCAACCCTTTTATAGCATTTTCTGCCGCCGGGCCAGTATCACCAGAGGTAGCCGCTAATGCTTGGAGGAAGCTATCACTCTCTTTGAGTGCCCAATTCATGTGTTGGGCTACTGGGAGCAGCGCAAAATCCTTGAACGCTCCGGTGGGTCCGCCACCTAAACGCTGGATGTACAGCTTGTCATCTACGTGGCGCACCGGAGCGATATTGCCATCTGTAAACGGAAAGTTCGCCTGTCCATACGCGGCAGCCGCCATAGCTTTCTGGTCGGCAAGGGGAATTCCGGAGAGGAATAGGCTATTAATCGCTGTGAAGAGTTCTTCATAACGCTTATATGCTAAGTGCTTGAAGAAATCCGCTGATGGTTTGGGTGATTCATTAAAGAAATACAGTCCACCATCACTAGCTTGGCCCTGCAGAATAGCGTCACAATAGGGGAGGGACTTAGCTTGACCAAAGATACTAACAAACTGGGGATCAAACGACATCTTGCTGGCCATTATTAAACGTATGGGGGAGAAATACAAGTCGATAGACGCAACTCCATGACGCAAAAATAATCCTGCCCAACGAATTGCCTGTAGACATATGGAGCAAATATGATACAGTCTTTCTAGTAATAGCTTTTGTAGCTACGCGCGGGAAGAGAACTAGCTTGTTGATCCGCCGGTGACCGACCATCATTAGGAAGGTGCTCCATCTAGCCCACCTGAAAAAGTGGGAAAGACACACGATTCTCCTGTACGGACTATCCTTTCTTACTTTTATAGTTAAAAAGAAAGGTTTTTATGCCCGCCCACGAATTACCAAAGCCAACCATAGCTGACATTCATACATTCGCTGATCTTGATCTGTCATTGGATCAAAAGGGCACTGCTCAGCCCGGTTACGGTCTCTACCCTCGTGATGGTGATCCAGAAGTCACCGAGCTGGAAGATTTGCTGGCCCGCGTCACCTATCCAGGACAGGAGCATAATGTTATTTTGGCTTCCGGCATGTCCGCCGTTCGTGAAAGTGTAAATTTTGCACTCGACTACGTGGTAACCCGTGGCACGCGTAATGGTGGTGCACCCCGAGTCGCTGCATCCTTATCGCTCTATTCCCAATCAGGGGTATATTTTGATAAGGAAGGGCGGAAGGGTGTCGACGTTGTGCGGTTCGGCAGCGGTGATCCTGGCGGGGTAAGGAAGGTTTCACAAGACAGAGGCACTCCAGCGTCCACCGTTAAACTCTCTGACCCAGGCAATTCAGTCGGCATTGTAGAAAGTGTTGGTGCCGATGTTATCTTTGCAGAAACTGTAGCAAACACCCCCGAAATGCCAGTACTTGATGTATATGCATTGCTAAAGACAGTGCGTGGCCTTGAACAAAGAAAACCAATTGTTATTCTCGATAATACCTTACCGCTGTCAACTGGCTTGGATTTGGGCCAAATGTTGTTGCCAAGCGATCCGGTGATTGTGGTTGAAAGTGGCACCAAAAACCTGATGAATAATAGTGGGTTGCTGGGTATTGCGTGGAGTCCTAATCTGAAACTTGTTGAAGGATTGCGCAAACAACGTGCACACTCTGGCGCAGTGCTTTCTAATGGTGCTCCGCGGGTTGTGCGTGAGGCGTTACGCCGAACACTTCCTGCTTTTCATGAGCGTAACAGAGCTGTTTTCAGAAGTACAGCAGCCATTGCCATGGCATTGCGTGAGGCTCGCCAAGAGCTTGGCAAAGATAGTGATTTTGATTTGGCCTTTCCGCTCTTTCCGGAGCACGACAATTACCAGTTAGGACAGCAGCTCACGCCTGAGGGTGTACCTTTCATTTCGCCAGTTGTATTTGTGACTCCCACAAGTGAATGGGATGCGCGGCCCCTCTTAAGACGTATTGGTGAACATCCGGCAGTTCAAGAACAAATCAGGGCAAATCAAATTCATTTTGGACAAAGCTTCGGCGGTGAAAAGGCTCGACTGCTCTACGACCGCAACATGCCTAATCTCCGGGTCGCAGGCGGCTACAATATTGAAGATCCTGCGGCACTAGTGGCTGCCATCAAGACAGCTGCACTAGCCATAAAGTAGCCTAGCTTAAGTGCACCGAATATGCACTCACGGGAATGCCAAATTCCTCAGCAGGCTGCAACATCCTCAGCATCTCTGCTTGGGTCTTCGGAAATACCACGCCAAAAGGTTTGCCGGTTGCTACATCGGTTAACTCGCTCGGATCCATGACTGCCAACACTGCCTCAGTCGTAGCATCAGCGGCGGGCACGACAGCAGTAAAGTGGGCAAATGGCGCTTGATCTGGATACCGCCTGCAAGGATAGAGCAGTAATGCACCTCTCATGTCATCTCGGGTAAGCGCCTCGCGCAAGGTAGCAAGCCGTTGTTCGGGTAGACGAGGATCTTCGTCAAACGCAGTATCATCAAGCGGCAAAATATCTCCAAAAGAAACCGCCGTATTACCCAGAGCCCTGGTGTATATTTTGGCCGGCACTATTGTGACGCCCTCACTGGGATCATACAAACCGAGTGAAGCTAAACCCGTATGGATTATGTCTTGGTTAACACCCGTTAAAGCTTCGGTAGCCGCACCAAAACAACCGCTCGATTCACGGTTCATAACATAGGTAATAGTTTTGCCCGTCAGGCGTGACATTCTGCAACTCCTTGATTATTTGCCGTATTATATCCTAAAAGTGGGAAAGCTGCAGCAGCGCCCGTTGCTTGTGCAACTTAATTCTCTGCATTCTAGTCATTCTGAGCGTGAGCGAAGAATCCCAGATCCTTCCCCTGAAACAAGTCCAGGGTCAGGATGACGCGGGAGTGAAGGTAGGGGTTTACTGACTGAGGAAGTCGACGCATTGTTGATGTTTGGCGTCGTCGATTTTGCCAAGTTCGTGCATGGTGTCTATGAGTTCGCGGACGGTCATGAAGGCGTGCAGGGTATAGCCTTGCTCGGCGAGTTTTTCGGTGCCGCCTTTAGCGTAATCTAGCAGGACTACGGCGTCTTTTACTTTCAGACCGTGTTGTTCGATGGCTGGGATGGCCTCGAGCAGGGAAGTAGCGCGGTTAGCAAGGTCCTCGATCATTACGACAGTTTCGCCCTCTTTGAACTCGCCCTCGAGCGATTTCTGCAAGCCATACTCTTTCTTGAGCCCCTCTTTGCGCATAAATATCCAAGGTTGATTGAGCTCCAAGCTAATCGCACCGGCAATCGGCAGCGCGGCGTAGGCAACGCCAGCTAAACGGTCATATTCCAAAGTACGCAAGATTTCGGCATACAGCTTAGCAACCATTTTCATAACCTCGGGATAGCTAATAAATAGACGAAGGTCTAGATAGAGTGGACCTTTGGTACCGCTCTTATAGGTAAATTCGCCAAATTTCAGCGCGCCGATCTCGTGCAATGCCAGTGCCAGCTCTTTCTTTTGTTCGTTTGTTGCCATAGCTATGCCAATGCCTCCTCTATTTCTGCAATTATTCTTTTGACTGCCTCTGCCGTGGACCCAACTTCTGCTGGCGGCTGTGTAATAGGCCGGCCAATCACCAACATATCAGCGCCACGCTTGATGGCTTCTGCCGGGGTTGCTACGCGATGCTGGTCGTTACTACTTGCCCAGGTGGGGCGGACGCCAGGGGTAATGATAAGAGTATTATCGAACTTGGGATCTTTACGGAACAATTCAATCTCTTCCGGCGAGCACACGAGAGCGTCTAAGCCTGCATCAACAGCATTGGTACCAAACTGTAGCACCTTTGTCGCTACGTCACCGCCATATAAAGCCACACATTCTTCGGGGCTAATTGAAGTAAGCACTGTCACACCTATGACTGCCGGCTTAAGAAAGGTATCACGTTTGAGCGGCGCCTCATCTACACCACGCCTAACCGCTTGCAAAGCTTCCAGGCTGTTGTCAGCCATAACGGTAAAGTAATCCGGGCCATGCGAGGTGAGTGAAGCGGCCGCATGCTCGACGGTATTAGGAATGTCTTTAAACTTGGTATCGCAGAAAACGCCAAAGCCATGGTGATGTGCAGACTCAATAACTGCTTCCCAACCTTCGCGGGTAGCAAGCTGTAAGCCAAGTTTTACGTTGGTAACCAGGCCAGCAAGCTGATCCATCAGCTTTTCGGCCTCTTCGAGCGTGTCAACATCAAGAGAGACAAATATTCGGTCTTTTGGTGCTAATTTACTCGTAAAATCACCCATCTTGTCCTATACTATATACCAGAAATTGCTAAAAGGGGAGGCAAAATGGCAAATTCAGGACAAACGGCACTTTACGACCCAACCAAGACGTTCGATGACAACTTCGACCACGGACCATTTCCCCTTGCTACCGATGATACCTATCAAAATAGCGGTGAGCCTAGCTTCACGTTTTTAGGCAAGCCAGTTTACTCGCTCTTTGGCATCCCCGCCGGGCCTTTACCAACTAGCAAACACACTACCTACGCCTTCCGCAAAGGCTTCGACATCGTTACGTATAAAACCCAGCGTACCGTGTCGTTCCCCTGCAATGACTTCCCAAATGTGGTGTATCTTGATGTCGAGGGCGATTTAACACTAGAAAAGGCCGCCAAACCACTCGTTGGCCACAAAACCACCGATGCCGAGCCGGACAAGCTCACCATCACTAACTCGTTTGGCAACCCATCGCGCGGACCGGAGTTTTGGGTAGAAGATCTTAAGCAAGCGACAGCAGAGAAGGGCAAGGGACAATTCCTTATCGCCAGCGTGGTAGGCACGATTCAGGAAGGCTTTAGTCCAGAAGATTATTACGACGACTTTGCCAAGGGCGCCGAACTGGCTGCCAGCACTGGAGCCGATGCAGTCGAAGTAAACCTGTCATGCCCCAACGTAGCCAGCGAAGGTGTGGTCTGCTACACGCACGATGCCGTTATAGAAATCTGTAAGCGCGCCAAGGCTAAAATTGGCGACCTGCCGCTTATTGCTAAGCTTGGCTACTATTCACCGGAGCAACAAGAGCTCCTAGAAACCATCCTAAAAGATGTCTCACCCTATATAGATGCTCTAGCAGTCATTAACACCATCTCCGCTCCCATTGTTGACGAAGCAGGCAATCAAATGTTGCCTGGAGAAGGCCGCTTGAAGAGTGGCTGCTGCGGCGCAGGCGTAAAGTGGGCCGGACTAGATATGGTTAAGCGCCTGGACGCCATCCGAAAATCACGCGGCTACAATTACCAGATCATCGGCGTCGGCGGTGTTATGAACAAACAAGACTACGAGGAATACCTAGCAGCTGGCGCAGACGTCGTGCAATCTGCCACTGGTGCCATGTGGAATCCCAACCTAGCCGCCGAAATCAAAGAAAGTTTATAGCAAAGATGGACTGGCGCGTTTTAGCAATTATTACGCCCCTGCTATTTGTTACCTTTCAAGCACTGTCTAAGACCCTACCAAAGGGGGTGTCAATCTTTCTGGTTAACGCCTATGCGTCTTTCATAGGTGCTCTCATTATGCTTACGCTGCACTTTATGACAAGCAAAGACAAAACTGCACTGCTTGAACCCAAGGTCATACCTAAAGCACTAGCGATCGGTGCCTTAATTGCGCTCGGTAACTTCGGAATCATCAAAGCCTACTCGCTGGGTGCTCCGCAGTCACTGTTTACAATTCTTTTTTACGTAAGCCTCATCATATATGGAATATTATTCGGGCTCATTTTTTGGCATGAACATCTTAATGCTGTGCAGATATTTGGTATTTTACTTGCTATTACGGGCATATTTATCACCGTTCACTTCAAGAAGTGACTCAGGTTGAATATCCTACGCCTTCAACATCTATCACAAAACTAAACCTAACCTCTAGACAGATAGACCGTCGCAAGATTATAGTATGTCCAAGTAATGTACGGTGGGCTCTAACGGAGATCTTATGAGTGCTGAAACCATCGTTACAGAAATGCTGAATCCTGATGCTCGCCAAGAAGAAGTTGGGCAATATCAAAACTGGCTACGGACCGAGGGCTACGCTGTAAATAACGCACATCTTCGCGCTGTTGTTGGTGGTGTTAAAGATTCAATTTATGGCATTGCAGTCGCCAGTAATTTACGCTTTTTTCGAACGGCCCATCACAGTGCACGCACCGAGCACGTCCCACATATCATCGATACACTTCTAACCCTCACCCATGCATCTGAAATGGATTACCGTACAGACAAGTACGAGCGCCGGCCAAAGGGCTGGTATCGAAGTGGGGAGTTTAGAGAAGAAGTAGCAGCTCTCCACGACGCGATAGCCATTGGTAAGCCCGATGCATCCATTATGAGCCACCCCATGATTATTACCGAAGGCATCCAGCAAGTAGAAAGAGCAGACAGTGTTCTCGGCAGTCCAGCAGCTGCCAGCATTGGTGCCCAACGTCATTTAGCCGATGCTAATTACGCAACGACATTTAGCAATCGAACAATGCTGAGCGCTGCGGCATTCCCCGATACTACTCCCAAGGGAATTGCTAAAATGACTGGTAACGAGCAGATGCCCTGGCTCACCAAAACCAATGTGGCTAGCGCACTAGTTGCGAAGGCGGTTGTGCAAGCTGCTCGCAAAGATAAGGGAACGATTGATATTTTTGATGCTGGTTCAGGCACTGGCGCGACCCTAGCCGCCTTTGTTGCGGCTCTGGGTGGTCGTTCCGCAGGCAACGACTTAAGCCACGTAAGCATTACGGCAATGGAAAGTAATCCGCAGTTTTTGCCACTTCTAACACATTTTGCACCTACCGCTGCCGCTCAGCTGGCAACCCGCAAGCATGGCCCCTTTGGAGTTCAGGATTATATTACACATAGCACAAGCGCTGATGTCCGCAATATTGGAATTATGGAGGGTGATGTCGTGGGTGCTCTGCAGGCTATTCCACTTGCGGAACACCCTAAAGATATCACAGTGGTCGTAGAGAACTATGTCTTCCATCGAGTACCTTCAGTCGATAAACTCAAAATTTTCCAGTGGCTCTCACAGGCAAGTAATAGTCTTTTCTTGTTTGGAGATTTAGCCAGAAATGGTTCATATATCAATCGAGCCTACTTTAACTTTACTAACAATGGTCCGTTGAATACTGGTAACCGGGGGCTCCTACACCTTTTGAATGGCCAAGGCTTTACCGTACTGCCTACGCACGAAAGTATTCCTCGCGAACTACAGGCTGCAATTGCTGCGGAACAGGAGAATGACTGCATAGCTGGCATAGCTTTTAGAGGTTCATACATTGGCGGCTTACTAGCAGGCGCAGCCTAAAGCTAAAGGCTATTTGGTGAGAGGTAGTACACGACGTTGCCGTTTTGGTCGTTGGTGATGGTGTTGGCGCCCATGTCGCCATTGCCGGTTGTAGGATCGGTTTTGCCGGAGTTGCCATACACGAAAGTTGGCGTTTTGCCGCCGCTGACGACGAGCTCAACGTGTCCGCCAGCGTAATCGAAGTAGGCGACATCACCAGCTTTGGGTACATAGCCAGTGTCAGCGTAGTGTTTGCTAAAGCCCATATTCTGGATGTTTTCGGCAATGCTTTCATCCCAGCCGTTGTTGGCTCCTTGGGTAAACGCATGGCCGGCTTGGCGATAGATGTAGCTGACAAAGTCGGCGCACCACGCTTCATACGGCGCACCGCCGGTGTATTTATCAAGCAACAACAAATGATTAGACGAATTTTGCCAGGCGCTCCATTCGGTCACGGCTTCGCAAGCCAGCCGCTCACTTTTTGTTTCAGGGCACGTGCTCGCCATTACTTCGGGTTGCCAAGTTTTAGCATTGGAAGCTAGGTCTTTACAACTCGCCAAAATAACATTTGTACCCGCTTTGCTATCCGGGACCATGAGGCAAAGTTGACTATGCGGATTGTAATAGCCCGTGCGATCGCGCAACCAAAGCTGTCCTGGTGCCGATGTACAGGGTTCGAGAACCACTGGACTACTGACCTTGGTTGCATTCTTTTCGACTGATAGGCAGCGATCATCGCCGTGCCTAATGGCGTCGAAACCAATAGTCCACTCCTGTGCGGCTGACTTATTGCACGACCACAGCTGAACTACTGCACCATCGTCAGCACTATTGTGTTGTACATCCAGACACTTGCCGGCAAACCCAGAGTGAATCGCCGACCCCTCGGAGGCCGCCGTACCCTTGCCAAAACTAAACATACTAACAACCAACATGAGCACCACAAGTACACCAACAATCAGCCGTCCGCGCGACTTACGACGAGCGGGGGGCTCAATTTCATTCCGACGAACAGGCCGAACCGGCCGTAAAGACTCGTGCATAGATCCTAAATTGTGTGTTTGTTTTTAGTTGTAGCATTACCAGTATACAACACAGGCACAACAGAGGAAATACTACTTTGCTCAAAAGCAGTCGAGGATAGCTATCAATCTAGGAAGAGGGCTTTGCGACCGTTGGTAGTGGCAATATCCACGAGGGCATCGACATCATAGTAGTGTTGGGCTTCGAGTAAGAAACGGAGCTCGGTCCACATGTCACCATCAGTGAAGGGCTTGTAAATATCCTGGATGCCGTCGGTACCCAAGGCAACAGTCAGGCCAGCCGCCATCATTTCTTTTACGGGAGTAATGGCATTGTGGATTGGACCAATCACGTCGTCAGCCTGTCCGGCTACCCAGCTGTTATCAATCCACGCACACGGGCAGGCCACCACAATGATGCCCGCATCCTTCATCTTCTTATAGAGCTCTTGGCGATACGCTTTGGGCTGGGCACCCACTGATATGCAGTGAATAGCTACCACTTTGCCTTCATATCCGTGTTCGATTGTTTTCTGCACCAAGAGTTCAGTGTCGCGTTGTGTGGGCATATTGAGCTGATCGACATGCACATGCAGTGGCTTGCCGCCATTGCGCTTACCAGCCTCAAACAGCACATCCAGATGCTCCGCTTCATGGCCGGCGTCGCGTTCCGGAAGGCCACCAATAAAGTCCACAAATTCCGCACCAATGTCGAACCATTTTCGAGCCTCGGGTTCCAGTACACCCTTTACCACCTGATTAATAAACTTGATCTCAATTTTACCCGTATAATTTTCGCGTAGTCGTTTGGCGGCCTGAATCGCTTTATCCTCAACGACTGGATCCGAATCAATAAACGAGCCGATGGCTTGCGTGCCTTGGGCAATCTGCTGTTCAACAACGGCAACCATGTTGGCGTAGATGTCATCGACTGTGGCATCGCGCTTATACTCATCCGGAAAGTGCCATTTCTCCATCAACGGACGGTTGACGAGCTTGAAGTTCTCGTCGTTCAAGATAAATGCCCGGTCAATGTGGGCATGGGCATTCACCCAACCACCATTAGCGGCAATTTTATCTAAGATCATTTGCTTGGGATCAAACGTAGCAACCACTTACTTCCTCTCAATCTCTAATGTATTAATCATACAATGAATCCCGCCGCCAGCCTTAGCAAATTCATCAACATTCACTTCATGCACTTCTTTTCCTAAGGCTGCGAGCTTCTTTACAAAGGTCGGGTTACCCGCTTGCACAACGATGTGGTCGCCGCTGACGAATGAGTTGGCAGCATAGCCCGTGGCTTCACGTTCGCTCAGTTCGTGCAAATTGGGGACCAGGCGCTTCAGGAGGTGCTGCGAGTTCTTGCTGAAGGCTGGCGGGTAGTAAAAGGCAGTTTCCGGGTCGAGGGGCAAGAAGCACATATCGAGGTGGTAGAAGTTGGCATCTACGAGCCGCAGCGGGAAGACATCGATATTTAACTGCTTAGAGAGCTCTTCGCATGAGGCCACACTGGCGCGAAAACCCGTGCCTACCATGAGCATATCGCCAAAGAACAGCGTGTCGCCACCTTCGAAAGGGAAGACATTGCTCAGCTCTTCCAGTTCAAAACCATGCTCCCGAAACCAGGCGCGGTAATAGGGTCGCTCCTTTTGCCGCTGCGGGTAGCGGAAGTTAGCGAGCAGCGCCTTGCCATGGCGTACAATACCTTGATCGGTCGCAAATACCATATCGGGCACCTCTGGATGTTGCTCAATTATCTCCACGGTAATGCCCAGCTTTTCTAATGTAGCAACCAGCTCAAGCCATTGCTCTTCAGCCTTAGCACGATTCACCGCATGCGGCTTCATGTGCGGGTTAATGATGTACTCAACAGCGAAGTAACTGGGGCGACAGAGCAGGACTCGTTTGACTGTAGGTGCCGTGCTCATAGCGCGCCTCCTAAACTTTGGCTTTGGCTAGCTTCTCAACAACTTGCTTTGCAACAGATACGCTGGTGATCAGCGGAGTATCGGTAGCAACAGCCTTTTCGCGAATGGTTTGACCGTCGGTCTTTTCCTTTTCGACAGTCTCTTCACGGTCGGTTTGTGTAGGAATGTTCAATACAATATCGAAGCGCTTGGCGTCGAGCAGGTCAGCCAGATTTGGTTTGAGTTCTGGAGTCGAAATCTTATTGACTAAAATAGCTTCGATGTCGTGGCTCTTCAAGAACTTGTGTGTCTTGTAGGTAGCGTAGAGCTGGTAACCAAGTGCGTGGAGTTGCTTCATTTCAGGCAGGAGCTTGAGTTTCTTGTCGCGGCCACCAATGGCAAGCAGGGCAGTACGTTGACGGCGTTGAGCCATCTTCATTTGCAGGGTGTAGTGTTCAATGAAACCGGCAGAAGCATTGACGTTGAAGTAGTCGCCAGCCATGAAGGTGGCCAGCTTCTCGTCATACAGCGTGTTCGGGGTTTCTACGGCTACAACTTCAGCGTGACCCTTGTAGATTTTGACGGTAACTTTACCAGTGATCTTTTCGTTAACTTTATCAATATAGGCATTTAAATCGTCCATGAGCGGCTCAAACCACAAGGCACCGTAACAGAGGTATGCCCACTTTTCGTCGACGATCGATTTAAACTCATTCTCTAGGCGAGTACTGGTGAAGCGCTCGAGCGCCTTGTGCGCCGTAATGATTGTCTCAGCAGCTGGTGCTTCGTAAATACCACGAACTTTCAGACCGATCACACGGTCTTCCAGCAGGTGCACAATGCCGATGGCGTGCTTGGCTGCGCGTGTATTAAGCTGTTCGATAATATCTACCAAGCTCAATTGCTTGTCGTCGACTGCCACAGGCAGACCCTTTTCGAACTCAATGGTGATGTATTCGGGTTTGTTCAGTGCTTCCTCTGGTGTACGGCAGACCTGCAAAATCTTGTCGAGTGGTGGGATCAGTGACGGTTCTTCAATCTCACCACCTTCACCGGTAACGCCCCACATGTTGTCATCGTACGAATAAGGCTTATCGGAAGTTTGCTTGACGGGGATACCGTGTTGCTTGCAGTACTCAAGCTGCTCAATGCGGCCCATGCCCCATTCGCGTACCGGTGCGATAATCTTAATATCTGGGTTTAAAGCAAGCGCAGAACCTTCCATACGGATCTGGTCGTTACCTTTACCAGTAGCGCCGTGCGCGATGGCGTCGGCACCTTCTTGGGCAGCCACCTTAACGGCCCACTTAGCGAGCAGTGGACGCCCGAGCGGGGTAGAGAGGTAGTAGCGACCTTGGTACATGCCGTTAGCCTTAATGCCCTTGGCTATGTATTCACGAGCAAACTCTTCTTTGGCATCAACCACAATTGCTTTGACGGCGCCCAGGTTCAAGGCTTTTTGACGGATTTCTTCCAGATCATCGGTTTGCTGACCAATGTCGATAGTAAGCGCGATGACTTCGGCTTTATACTCTTCCTGAATCCACTTAACCATCGTGGAAGTGTCCAGGCCACCAGAGTAGAGGAGCACTACTTTCTTAACTTCACCTTTTTTGCCTTCGTGGCTGGCCACTTTGACATACGTGTTTTTGCTATCCATTGCCATCGTTTTTCTCCTATAGCTCCTCTAATTGGCGAATTATGCTATTAATCATCCTTAAGTATACTATAAAATCGCTTAAAACAAAGCATTTTTAGGTAAAAACGACAATCTACGCCGTATTGCTCGCCATTGTATAATGGCCTAATGAAGCGGACACCTGACATTCGACACATTTCGAGAGCCACGCGCTGGTTCAGCGGCTTAGCGGTTGTGTATATTGTGCTACAACTGATACTGCAGCCCAATACTGCCACGATTAGGCAATTTCACCTGAGTTTGGGTGAATATCACGTGCTGAGTTTGCTGGTAAGCATTCCTTCGCTGGCAGCTTGGTTCGCAGCATTTTATGGCTATGCCAAGCTCGAAAAGTATGCAGACAGAATTGACGGTGCACCCGAAGGCCAAGCGTTTACGCACATATCCAAGGGTCTCAAATATCTGGCTTGGGGACTGCCTATTACCAGTCTTATTAGTACCATCCTTGGAGCACTCGCCCATTCCTGGACAAGCTTCGGTGGGGCGGCAATCATTATCAGTCATTACGTGACATTGGCGATTTCACTACTCGCTTTTTCCAAACTTAACCGTGGTACTCGTTACCTCACGGAGGCTGGAGGCAAGAGTCCAACCCTTAATGCCACCCGCTGGCTGATGGCCAGTTTTATCATAGTGGCCGTGAGTTACAGCGCAGGCATAGTAGCTTCGCTGCACCATGGTCTCCGCACAAACTACCATCTACCATTGTGGCTTATTTTATTTACGATAGTCATTCCGTACCTGTACGCTTGGTTGATGGGGCTGCTATCGGCCTACGAAATCAGTTTGTATCGTAGGCATGCCCCGGGCATCTTGTATCAGCGAGGCTTAAACTATGTAGCGAGTGGCTTGTGCATGGCGGTTCTGGCCTCTGTTATACTCCAGTTCCTCACTTCAGGATCCCCATACTTACGGCGTATTACCTTCAGTTGGTCAGCCCTGACGGTGTATATGCTCCTCATTCTCTACGCCGCCGGGTTTGTGGTTATAAGTATTGGCGCTCATAAACTCAACAAAATAGAAGAAGTATGATCAAACCCACCCACACCTTTACTATTTTTGAAGCACGCTACCCAATTGCGGGGAGAATTTGTTTGTGACTCTCAGTCTATACCAGCAAATTGTGCAGATTACTCACACGTATCTTGGTCCGGCGGCCGATCGTTTTATTGACCGTCAGGTACAAAACCATTTACACAAAGCTCCCGAGAAACTCCAAACGAGTGACTTGGAGCAGCTTATTGATTGGATTCGCGTGGCTGTCTCGCTCCTGACAGATGATGCCGACATCGTCGAGGAGTACATAGTACAGCTTCGAGGTTTAGTGGATGAGGCCAAGCACAAAACGAGGTTTAAACATGGCGAGTAACCGGCCTAAACAAACGCCACGTCCCATAGAAGAATGGGCCCAAACCGAAGCGATTTTTGCCAGTATCGGCGATGGCGCTATTGCCACGGACGAGTTTGGAAAGATCACCCGCATTAACAAGGCAGCTTTAGATGTTCTAGGATTTCGTCGCGCCGAAGTAATACACCAGTGGTTTCCGCGCGTCATTATCCCATTCGACGAGAACGGTCAGCCGATGAGCTTGATTGATCGGCCGATTACGCAAGCATTTTTGATCGGTAAACCAATCTCCCACAAGATGTATTATCAACGTAAAGATGGCAGCCGCGTGCCCGTGCAGGTAACGGTTTCACCGATCGTTAATAATAATAGACCGGTGGGTGCCATCGAAGTCTTCCGCGATATTACGCAGGAGTACGAAATCGATCAAATGAAGAGCGAGTTTATTTCGCTCGCCTCGCACCAATTGCGTACGCCGCTTTCAGCCATCAAGACTTACGCGCATATGCTGCTCGACGGCTACCTAGGAGAACTCACACCACCGCAACGACGCTCCTTGCGTACCATTGTCGGTGCTTCAAATCGTATGAATGAGCTCATTAGCACCCTCCTGAACGTGGCAAGGATTGAGAGTGGCAGTGTAGCCGTTACCAGTAAGCCTGTTCATATGAAGAAGCTGATAGAAGAAATTCTCAAAGAGCTCGAACACACTGCTAAGAACAAGGAAGTAAATCTGGAATTGGTATCAACCCGGCGAAACCCAACTGTCGTAACCGACAACTTGATTGCTAAAGAAATCATCACTAATCTGCTAACCAATGCGATTAAATACACCTCGGAACAAACCACAGTCAAAGTTACCATCACCAGTCGGGCTCGGCGGCTCATTATTGGCGTACACGACCAAGGGTTTGGTATTCCCGAGCAAGTGCACGACAAAATCTTTACAAAGTTCTTCCGTGCACCGAACGTAGTAAAGCGTGAGACCACCGGCACAGGCTTGGGGCTCTATCTTGTAAAAGGATTGGCTGAGCAACTCGGTGGTAAAATTTGGTTTGAGAGCAAAGAAAATGTTGGTAGCAGCTTTTACTTCTCGTTGCCGCAAGCAGAGTAGGGAATGGCGCCAACGCTTCCTCCGAGACACATATGCCACATTTTCTAGAGATCGTGTGTGAAAAATCTAATAATGAATCTAGCGCTAACTGTGCTAACAATAAGTAGGAACAAAGAGGAATGAGTACTACATATGCCTAATATACTAATTGTTGAAGACGATAAAGAACTAAATGCCGCTTATAAACTCATCCTTGAACACGCAGGATATACTGTTGAGTCGGCCTACAATGGCAAAGCTGCTTTAAAGGAATTAGAGGACTTTGAGCCTGATTTAATCCTTCTCGATCTCCTGATGCCCATTATGGGCGGTTTGGAATTTTTACAGCACTATTCGCTGAAAGAAAAGCATCCGAATGTAAAAGTCCTTATCTTCACCAACATGGAAAATTCTCCCGAGGCAACTGAAGCCTTTAAGTTAGGTGCCCACCGCACCATTATCAAATCTTGGACAGCTCCCCAGAACCTGGCGCGCGTTATTAAAGACGCCCTTAAGGAAAGTGGCAACGAGAAGTCACTGGCATCCGACGCTTCTTAGGCTCAATTTTTTAGTTAGGTTTTAGATCAGCTAAGAACTGATCGTTGAGCAAGTTACGCAACTTCAATAAATCAATTTTGTACGGGGTGTGTTTGCCGTAGCTGACCACACCCTTACCCTTGAGCTTATTAAGCTCGGTTGCTGTTGTTTCCCGCGTAAGGCCGGTGAGGTTGGCAAAGTCCTGATGGGTAAGCGTTAAGCTTATTTCTACCACTTGCGGGGCCAGTGTTTTGCCATGACTTAAAGCTAAGTAGTGCAATGTATAAATGAGCTTATCACTGGCACGTGAGTGCTGCAGCGCGTTCAGGCGCATGGTTTTACCTAGATCATCGATAACGTAATTATCCAACTCTTGGAATAGCACCTCGGGCGTTTTCTTGAGAAATTCTACGTAGTCATCAGGGGGGACAGAGTACAGCTCCACGTCGGTGAAGGCTTCGTAATAATAAACTGCGCTCGGCACGTGTTTGAACACCCAGGCCGTAGGATAGATACTGTTCGGACCATAAAAGGCAATCGGCTTTTCGTCACCAGCTGAACTAATGTTATACGCTTTGACAATACCGCGCTTGACCACATAGGCAGTGCGAGGGGCTTCACCCTGAAAGAGAATAATCTCGCCCTTCTTGTAGGCTCTGGCAGGATAATTCTGCAAGAAGGTCTGGAACTGGTCGTGCGCGTCGTTCGTCATGTTCTCCTAGTGTACTCGCCGTTTCCTCAAATAAGAAGTATCTCCATTGTACAGAGCTAGCGCTTAGGCTAGTGTAAGGATTTTCACAGACACTTCTTTAGTGCGTAGTAGTCGTGGTGGTTTTAGGAACCTGGTTCTGGCCCAAAATAATTATAAAGTCTGCATCGTACACATTGACGTAAGGATTGGTGGTGGTGACCGTGGAACCATAGAGGCTCATGAGCAGCTGCTTCGTTGCGGGCATTTTGCCAGCAGAGGCGTCAATGATGGTCGTCGATGCCTGGTTGGCCTTGGCGTCGTCGGTGGCCGCCACGGTAATATTTTTTCCCGTCAGCACTTTGGCTGCGTGCGCCGCAATACCACTGGTGTCAGTAGCGTTCAGGACCACGACGCTGGCACCTTCTCGGGATACCGGGTCGCTGCTCATTAACTGCTTAAGGTAGCTCTGAATAGCTGTGAAGTCATCTAAGCCAGCAGCCGGTATCAGCGCTGATTGACCAGTTGGAGCGGCATAGCTCGCCAGCAAGTTCTTACCCTTAGCATTATTAAGACCAACTGACTGAACAGAGGTAGTAGTCTTAGAAATATCGTAGAGGCGGTGAACTTCACTCAAGGACATATTGGTTTTGACATTGTTACCGATCGCATCCATAAGACTACTGAGTTTAGCCGGATTCGCCAGCACACCGGTGGTCGTGACTTTATCCTTTAGGACCATAAGCTCTTGTCTTTGATTGTTTGTACGGTCAAAATCGGCGGCGGGAAAACCGTAGGAGCCATAAGCATCACCACGTGCCCGGGCCAGGTCAAGGGCTTGACGGCCATCTAAATGGTGGACACCATTTGTGAGCTTAACCAGTGGACTGGGCGGTTTAGTCGTCCAATCTTTACTGGGGTCGTAAAGGCCACGCTTATCACTACTCTTGACGGTAAAATCAATACCCCCGACTGCATTTACCATGTCGTGTAGGGCGTTGTAATCAATCAGTGCGTAGTAGTTAAGATCGAGATTGAAGTTCTCTTGCACGGTCTTTTGCAACAGGCCCATTCCCTTCGGGAAGTAGCCACTCTCGTGGAAATTCTCGCTCTGACCGTCCACATAGGCTTCATTAATCTTCGCATGCCCAAAACCGGGGATTTCTACCCAGAGGTCCCGGGGAACACTCATCATAAAGGCGCTGTTGTCTTTCGTATTAATGCTGATAACCATGATGGAATCCGTTAGGTTGGCCCCATCGTGACCGGGATCATCACTCGAGTTTCCGGCAAGCAAAATATTAACCCTACCAACATCTTCACCCTGCAGACGCGTACTGGTAAGGATACCTAGAACACCGCCATGAAACGTCTTAGAAGCATTGTAGACAAACTTAAAGCCCAGCCAGCCACCGATGCCCAAAATAAGGAGGAGGAACAGCGCAACTATCCGCTTCCACGAGAAAAATCGCCGCTTGCTCTTAGCCTTCTTAGCACTGCGAGCCGGCGTGGCTTCATCATCAAAATCTAGATTGAAGGGACTTGGTGTAATCATAGGCTGGGGACGGCGCTGCGCTTGGGAAGGAGTAGCTGTGGGGCGATAGGCAGATAGGGTTTGACCCACCACCGGGAACTGGGCAGCTGACTTTTTAGGCGGCGTAATATCGAACCCGACGCGGCGTGGAGCATTAGAAGACGGGATAAAACCGTCCATCGAGCGTCGTGGTTTATTAGAATCGTTAAGCATAACTGGCGAAAAAGACCTTTTACTATCATACCGGAAAATCCTTATCTTACCAGGCCATTAGCGTACATATTTGACCTGAAAACAAACTGACGAGCGAGTGCTTTATCTTAGTTTGCGTAGCTACGCAAAATGCAAAATTCACTGCTTGTCAGCTTGTTTTAAGGATTCGGGGTTGTAATTGCCCCAGAATAAGTAACAGAAAGGATGTTCATGGACAGTTTTAGCCGTGGCATACGAAATGCATTTAGAAACGTCGTCAGAACGGTGGCGATTGTCGCGATTTTAGGAATCAGTATTGGTCTAAGCTTGACCATGCTGGTGGCACAAAAAGCTGTAGAAAACAAAATTAGTAGCGTAAAAAGCTCTATCGGTAACACGATTACGGTGCAACCGGCAGGATTTACACCTGGTAGCCAAGCCAATAACGCACTTTCTACGAGTGCACTTAACAAGGTTAAAACTATTGCTCATGTGAGTAGTGTGGCCGAAACGCTCACTGATCGCTTACCAACAACCGGGTCGTCTCTGCCCAGCTTTGGTCGCGTTGGCGACAACTCATCAGATAGTAATTCCTCAACTACAAGCCTCACATCACCAGTTAGCTTGAACACCGATGGTCCACGTTTCTTTAGCGGTGGCTCGGCCAATAGTGATGGCACTGCAACAACCGCGTTTAGCCTACCTATTAGTTTCTTGGGGACGACGAATCCAAGCAGTGTGAATGACACAGCACTGACTATCACCTCTGGCAAAGCTATCAATGGCAGCACTGACACTAATGACGTATTGATTAGCGAAAGCATGGCTAGCAAAAATAATTTGCAGGTTGGCTCGACTTTTACCGCTTACAATGCAACGCTGACCGTCGCTGGCATATTCAAGACGAGTACAACCAACCAGGGCACCGCTGGAACTGTCGTTTTGTCCTTGCCAGCCCTGCAGCGCTTGAGTGGTCAAACCGGTGTGGTCACCAGTGCCGTTGTAGCGGTCGACTCGTTGGATAACCTCAGTGCAGCTACCGCAGCTGTCAAAAACAGCCTGGGCAGTAGTGCAGATGTCACGAGTGCCCAAGATGCAGCCGATAACACCGTTAAGCCTCTCAATAGCGTAAAGACGGTCGCCACTTTTAGCTTGATCGGTGCGATTGTCGCCGGGGCAGTCATCATCCTGCTCGTCATGATCATGGTGGTACGCGAACGGAAGAAAGAAATTGGTGTCGTGAAAGCAATCGGTGGCAGCAATGTGCGTATCATCGGTGAATTCATGATCGAAGCACTGACCCTCTCCGTGTTGGGTGCCGTGATCGGCTTGATCATTGGCGTCGTCGGCGGACAGCCAGTTACGAAGCTGCTGGTCAATAACAGCACTACGAGCACTACGAATACACAACAAGCGGGCTTCCGGGATGGACCCGTACTCAATGTTAACGGTCCGAGTGGTAATGCTGCTCCACCACAAGTTGGGGGTTTTAGAGCCGGTTTCCGGGATGGCTTACGTCGCAATGCTACCGTACAAAGCTTTAAGAACATTAAAGCGCAGATTGGCTGGAACATCCTGTTGGAGGGCTTTGGCGCCGCCGTGTTAATCGCAGTGATTGGCAGTGCGCTCAGCGCTGGCATGATTAGCAAAGTACGACCATCAACCGTAATGAGGGCAGAATAATATGTTAGAAGTTACAGATCTTACCAAAACATTTCAGAGCGGTGAGGGCGTTGTCACCGCGGCCGATAAAATTAGCTTCAAGGTGCCTGACGGTCAGTTCGCTAGTATCGTCGGCCGCAGCGGGTCAGGGAAGTCGACATTGCTCAGCTTACTAGGAGCACTCGACAAACCCACCAGTGGCAGTATTAAAGTAGGAAAGCACGACATTACTAAACTGGGCGACCACCAGCTCATTGACTACCGCTGCAAGTCAATCGGCTTTGTGTTTCAGAGCTACAACTTGATCCCGAACCTTACAGCGCTCGAGAATGTCATGTTGCCTATGGAGTTTGCCGGTATCCCGAAAGCGCATCGAAAACAGCGAGCCGCCGAGTTATTAGCAGAAGTAGGTCTCGAAGCCGATCAAATACAGCGCAAACCTGGTCGTCTGAGTGGTGGACAGCAACAACGCGTAGCAATTGCTCGCGCCCTGGCCAACAAGCCGCAGCTAATCTTGGCAGATGAACCAACCGGTAACTTAGACAGTACCACCGGCAAAATGATTTTTGATCTACTCCACGAGCTGAGCCGCAAAGAAAATACGACGATCTTGGTGGTTACACACGATTTGGAAATTGCTGGTAAAACCGACAAAACATTTCGGCTAGACGACGGCAAGCTCGTCAAGAAATAGCCCTCAGGTGTAAATCCAAGGTGTAAAATGGTATACTTGGTGAAACCGGGAGTCCAGAAGTGAAGCTAGTAATTCAAGTTCCATGCCTTAACGAAGAGCAGACCTTGCCGCTCGTACTCGAGTCTATTCCAAAGAAGATTGATGGTATTGATGAAATCATCGTTACTATTATTGATGACGGTTCCACGGACAAAACGGTGGAAGTGGCCAAAAAGCATGGGGTCAAACACATTATTAGTCACGCCGGTAACGAAGGGCTGGGTCGCTCGTTCCATGATGGCGTGCAGTACGCGCTGGAGCTTGGGGCAGACATCATCGTTAACACCGACGGCGACAATCAGTACCCCCAAAATCGCATTGGTGACTTAGTGCAGCCTATCCTGGCCGGCAAAGCCGACATTGTAATTGCCGACCGGCAAACACAAACCGTCGAACACTTTTCGCCATTTAAAAAATTACTCCAGCGTTTTGGGAGCTATGTACTCAATAAAGCTGCCGGTACTAACCTGCCAGACGCCGCCAGTGGTTTTCGGGCCTATTCCAAGAACGCATTGGTGCAGCTCAACACTATTACCCGCTTTAGCTACTGCATGGAAACCATCATCCAGGCGGGCAATAAACGGTTGGCGATTACCAGTATTCCCATCAAAATTAATCCACCAACTCGTGAATCGCGACTCTTTACCTCAATTCGCGCTTATGTGTTCAAAAGTGGTGCGGCTATTGTTCGTGGGTATGTCATGTACAAACCACATGCTATTTTTGGCTGGTCAGCCTTGGTGCTCTTTATTGCCGGCCTAATCCCGTTTGCACGATATATCTTCTATGCGTTTGTGGAACACAGCAGTCGTGGTCACTTGCAATCGCTAATTATTGGTTCCACGACACTTGTGGCGGCTTTTCTATGTTTGGCACTGGCCATTATCGCCGACTTAATTCGCATCAACCGTACTTTGATAGAGCTCAACTTAGAGCACACTAAGCGTATGCGCTTCAAACAACTCGACGATTAGCCTAGTTGCGGTCAGAGCCTAGGGCGTGATGCCACAACACCCGCTGAACACCCGAATTAACATTTTGGATAGATGTATTTTGTGGCCAGAACCAGCGCGACTGACTGCGTACAATGTAGGTGACAATACCGCCCCCTTGGCTTACAAATACGAGTATTCCCAATGTTAGTACCCAAGTTTGGGCAGTAATACTAATGCGCTTTGCAATCTGGGGCAAATGCAAAAACGTTTGGACGGCTACCGCCATCAGTAGATACAGCAGCGGCAAAATTGGCATCAGGTAACGCCCATGCACGGCAGTAATGCTTCCAATATGCATAAAGTCACTGAAGTTTTGCAAGAATAGTATGAGCACATATAACCCTATGAAGAAGCTCATAAGTCTAAGGACTGGCTGGTCGCGCAACTTTCTAAAGACGACTACTACACTTACTAAGCTTACAAACAAAGTCGCATACGTCATCAACCTCGGAATAGGTAGCGAGCGGGCCTGCCAGTAATCTACGGTCCCAAAGTTATTCTGGGCAATATTGATGCCATTGTTAAAGCCACTGCCGATGGCAAACAGTGACTCCTCAACCGTGCGAGTTACCCATTGCACTGGGTAGCTTATGATCTGAGTAGTAACGGGTTTTTCGGTTTGACTGGCCAACTGATAGTTACGTAGCCAGGGCGAATAGGTTTGGCACTGAGCAACACTTAAGACTTGATCACATTCGGGCGTTGGCGTGTGGTAGCGCACAATATTCACTCCATATCTTTCAGCAAATAGGCCAAAACTGAGCAGCAAAAGGACTAGTGTAGCAGCTAACTTCCACGCCGAGGCCCGTCGTAAGTCTAGTCGCGCCTGTCGACGCCAGAGTATGCGTACCACATATATGACTGCCGCTAAAGCTAGTGGCAGGAAGGCGTACTTCACTAAACTACCTAACATGCAGATCAGCGCAATACCGGCCAAGAGCCCCCAGTGGATTTTTTGATTAGCGGCCACTTGTTTTTGGAGGCGCAAGCAAAGCAGCACTAGCCATGCACTCAATAGCACTACCAAGTTATCGTAATTAATTTGGGCACCGAGCAGCGGCACCACTGGCGTCAATACCAGCGCTAGCAGCACTAAATGTACGACGGTATCCGAGCTCCGTGCGTATTGCAGGACACGGCGAAACACAATGAGCGCAGTTGCCAGTAGGGCAATGTTAATAAAACGGAGCAGGATAACTTGGATAGTCACGTCATGAGTAAAGTGGGTAATCACTCGATAGGGGAAGCTCATGAGATAGTGATAGAGGTATGAAGGATCACGGACCACCGCACCATAATCAGCCGCGGCTGTGGGCTGGTGCGTAAAAAAGGGCGTCAGTTGTTGGGCATGCAATTGAATCAGACCAAAGTGCGATTGCTCATCAAAAGCTCCCGGATAACGGGCACTGAGGGCAATCCAACTAGCTTGCAGCACAAACAAGACAATAATTAGCCAGAAAAACTTTGGCGAAGCCACAAAATGTCGTAAACGACGGCCCCACGACGCAAACGCGTGCTGTAAATTGCCGGTGTGGCTCATATCTGGCTTATATTATACAGCTTAACTGAACTCGTACTGAGCATATGATAGACTGAGGGCATGAAAACTACGGCTGGTCAGCAATCACCATGGCGCTCACGTGGCAAACAAATACTGGCGGCCGTCGTTTTGTTGCTCACTATTGCGTTATTTACTCGCTACTTTGCGCAGCATCCTGAATATCTTCGCCGGCTGGCACATATCAGCCCATGGACGGTTGTGTGGGTGCTATTGCTGAATGCAGTGATGGTAGGCGTGCTGGTCCTTATGACACAAGCAACGATTCGCTTGTGCGGTAAGCGACTAGGCTGGCACGAGAACTTCCTCCTTACAGCTTATTCATCTATTGCGAACTTTTTTGGACCACTACAAAGCGGTCCTGGCGTTCGAGCCGTATACCTCAAGAGTAGACATCAGATACGATTGCGGGATTATACGCTTGCCAGCTTACTGGCGCTCGGCTTATTCGCCTGCTTTAGTGCGCTGTTTTTGCTGGTCGGAATGCGACCTTGGTGGCAAACCATCGGCTTGCTTGTAGTGGTGGTAGTGATAAGTAGCTTGGTTATTCGGCTGTTCCGTAAGCGTGACAAGCAAGCTAGTGAGTCGCAGTTTCGATTGCAAGGCGGTCCACTGGGCGCATTGTTCGCTTTAACATTTCTGCAGGTGGTACTCACTATAGGCTGGTACTACGTCGAATTAAAGGCAGTTGATCCACATATTCATTTGAGCCAAGCTATGTCATATGCCGGGGCTGCTAACTTCGCTTTGTTTGTGTCGGTTACTCCTGATGCCGTGGGTATCCGCGAAGCTTTTTTGGTGTTTTCGCAGCATATTCATCACGTATCAACCGCCGATATAGCTGCCGCGAATGTGATTGACCGAGCGGTCTATGCCTGCTTCTTACTCCTGCTTTTCGGGCTTGTCCTTGGCTTACATGCCAAGACCAAGCTACAAATTACACGCTCTCGACGAGTGGCTGCAGAATCTTAGCAATGGCGGTCGTGGAGAACTGCTTTTCGTAGAGCTTGCGGCCTTTGTCTGCAATACTCGCTAATTCGTCGGGCTGATTGTACGCCCACATAATTGCCTTCGCCAGTGCATCGGGATTGGCTTGGGGCACCACCAGCGCATTTTCTTTATCCGTAAAGTATTCGCTCGTCGCTTCGCTCGCGCCAATCAAAGCTGGTGCAGCACATGCCAGGTACTGGTAGGTTTTGCCCGTGATGACATGTTGAGCTTGTGGGGTATCACCAAAGGGGCCACCGAGGCAGAGTGAAGATTGCTGAATAGTATCTACAAGTTTTTCGAATGGAATCCACGACTCGTAGCGGAGGTTCGCACCTCGTGACTGAGCTACCTTGCATACCTCTTCCATGGGCTTCTTGCCACCCACAATCAAAAATTCAATTTCCGGTTGATCTTTGAGCTTCTCAGCGGCTGCCAAGACGACTGGAATGCCATGGAGCGGTTGCATGCCCGTGCTGTAATAAAACACCTGAAATTTCTCGCCTTTGGCAGGTTTGCTAGCCGGCTTAAACAGCGTCTCGTCGGTACCAACGGGAACAGCCACATACTTACTCAGGTTCTGATGACTCATACGCGCCGAAAGTTCAGCATGAGCTTGCGTGTCTGCCAAGATTACGGCGCATTTATTCAGCCATCGCTTGTAGAGCGGTTCACTGCGTCGCGCCAGAAAATGCTTCGTGCGAATGGCCATGGATTTGCGATGCTTTTCGCCAGTCGCGTACGCAATCGGCACAATAAATTCATCGAACCAAACCGGTTTCTTACCAGCGATACCTAACACTAGTGGCAAAATTTCTTGACCGCGAAAGGTAAGCAAATACACATCCGGGTTATGCTGCTTTTTAACTTGACGAAGCAAGCCCGGCATTTCCGCGTAACGAGCCATGCCTTTTTTGGTATTCTTAACGACTATGACTTGTACACCGGGAAGTGTTTTAAGCGCGGCGCGCAACGTTCGAGCACGAATATAATCTGGGTCGAAGTAACAGGTAATGACAGCAATCTTCATGACTACTTGCAGTATACCAGATAAGGTGGTACTTCATGAACTCTCAGCAAAATCTCAAGGCACACTTTATAATAGATATTATGAGAATTTTAGTTGTCGAAGACGATGTCAAAATCGCCCAAACCATTAAGAAAGGTCTTGAGCTAAAAGGCTATGCTGTCGATGCTGTTTATGATGGCGAGACAGGCTACTCATATGCCATTGATGATGATTATGATGTGGTAGTGCTGGATCGTATGCTGCCCGGGATGGAAGGGGTAGAATTATGCCGTAAAGTCCGCGAGCAAAATGTACATACTCCCATCCTCATGTTGACCGCTCGTGGGACTATTGGCGACAAGGTGGAAGGCTTAAATAGCGGCGCCGACGACTACTTGGTCAAGCCGTTTTCTTTCGAAGAGCTCAACGCCCGTATTAAGGCGCTTTTGCGTCGCCCTGCGACCCATACCGGAAGTATTATTAAGGTCGACGATCTAACGCTCGATACCTCCAACTACGAAGTTAATCGCGGCAAAACAGCTATTAAGTTGTCACACAAAGAGTTTGCGCTGCTCGAATATTTTATGCACCATCAAGGGCAGGTAATCACCAAGGATATGATCATCAACCACGTCTGGGACGAAGATGCCTTGGTGCTGCCAAACACGGTAGAGGTGTACATTGGCTATTTGCGTAATAAAATTGACCGACCATTTCCTAAATCCAGGCCGTTACTACACACACTTCGTGGCTTTGGCTATAAACTGGCGGCAAGTTAGCAATGTTTAAGTCCGCGACCTTTAAGCTCACCATGTGGTATCTGGCGATTGTGATGGTTATTAGTTTAGGCTTTAGCGCTGCTCTGTACCACTTTGCCACCGATGAGCTTAGCTTTGGACTAGAGCACCAAACCCAACGCATTTTCCGGCGTTATCCTGTCTTTACCAATGATCCGAATCTGCAAGTACAAGGGAATGACGTCGACCAGGGCTCACACCGGCTCTTATTGCAACTGGTGTACTTTAACTTCTTAGTCCTCGTTGGCGCCGGCTTGGCAAGTTACTGGTTAGCGCAACGTACTCTGGAACCTATCGAGGCGGCACATGAGCGCCAAAAGCGCTTTACTGCTGATGTCAGCCACGAGCTGCGCACACCACTGACTTCGCTCAAAATGGGCAGTGAAGTGGCACTCATGGACCCACAAGCTAACAAAACAGCATTGCGAGATGCACTCGCCAGCAATGTGGAAGATGCCACTAAAATGGAGCTACTCATCAATAACCTACTGCGATTAACAAAACTTGATGCCGACGAGAGTAAATCTCAATTCATCACTACGGATACAACAACCGTTGTGACTGCTGCACTAGAACAAGTCAGTAAACTCGCTGAGCAAAAACACATCAAGTTTGAGAATACGGTCCAGCGATTATCCTTACAAGCCGACCCGGCTACACTCACGCAGCTGCTGGTGATACTACTCGACAATGCTATCAAGTACAGTCCCGAGAAATCTAAGGTGACACTCGATAGCAAACAAACTGACTCCACGATCACATTGCAAGTCAAAGATGAAGGCAAGGGCATTGCACCCGAAGCGCTGCCGCACATTTTTGACCGGTTCTATCGGGCCGACAAATCCCGCACTAAAAGCGCCGACGAGGGTCAAGGCTTTGGGCTAGGTCTTTCCATTGCCAAGATGATCGCTGAAAGACACGACGGGAGTATAACTATCACCAGCCGGCCAGGCAAAGGCACTACGGTGAGCCTGTCGCTACCGCAGCGCCAAGAGGTTGGCACGGTCAGCGAGAGCTAGCAACATCGGCGTCAGGATCGCAAATAACGACAAGTACCACCACATGTAGCGATCTCGTTTAACCAGCGACAATCCGCCTTGCACAATAATCACGCTCAGCACCAAAAGCTCAAAAACGGGTAGTACACTGCTATGCAAGTGCTTTGTGCGATCTGTAACTGTTAGCTTAAGCCCCAGCGCCAATAAAGCAGCCAGTAGGACTGTGAGCCAGCTTGCCACCTGGTGCAAACGATCGTGCGGGGTATGGCCCACCACAAAGTATACGAAGCTCACCGATAGTGCGATCAGGCCGGCCAATAATGCACCGAGTAACACCCATCCTAGGCCAGATTGCCAGAAATTACTGCCACTAAGTAAACGTATGCCGGCTCCCCCAAAGCTCAGCGGCAGCATAAAGGTGAGCACGCAATACAGTAAATTGTAGGCCGTAAAGCCCGTTTTTGCCTTACCATAAAAGAGCTGGATAATGAGCACCGATCGTACGACCAGGACACCAAGCCCGGTGAGCAAAGCTGGCAAGATCAAGTGAATCACTGCCATAGTACTGCGACCAAAAAAGATCGCTAACACCAGCATAGCCACAATGAGCAACGCATTTGTTAGTCCCCATACTGGGGTGGCCAGACGCAGACCTTGTTTGGTGAGTGTGGTACGTGGCAATAATCGTAGTAAGCTAACTCCACATTCAATAATGCTCAACCAACCATACAGACCGACAATCGTAAAAGTAGCAATCAGCTCAAATAGCATACGACTCCTTGTGTCTTTACTATGTTAGATACGCCAGCGAAGACGTTTCTCCACGCAGCATAACAATCTCTTGTTAGTATACTACTTACGGTAATCGTGGGCCAAGCGCTAAACCAATTGTCAGTACCAGAATAACAATCATCGAAAAATGAAACATTCGGCGCGCCCAGCCATCGGGATCTTTGCTGTGCAAACCCTGCCATCCCAGCTGTAACCACCGCAGTCCAACAATTCCCATAAGAATAAAGTAACACCAGCCCGTATATCCAAACGGTGTCAGTAGAAGGGTGCTGAGCACAAACAAGGCCGTATATATAAAGATCTGAAGCACGGTCACGGGCACACCCTTTACTACAGGCATAACGGGTACTCCCGCCGCTTTATATTCTTGCCGTCGATATATGGCAATAGAATAAAATTCTGGGAATTGCCAGAAGAAAAGCATAAGAAAGAGTAGTGCTGCAGCCGTATCCAACTGGTTACTAACCGAGACATACCCCGCTAAAATGGGCAGCGCCCCAGAAATGCTCCCAACCAGTGTGCCGTGGATTGAGCTCCGTTTACTCAAAGCCCCGTACAACCACACATACACCACAAAGCCAATAATCCCGATACTCACCACCAACCAATTTGTCCATAACGAGAGAATAACCATACCGGTTGTGCCCAACACTAATGCAAAGCTGGTGGCGCGTCGCACCGACAATTGGCCGCTCGCGACCGCTCGGTTTTTTGTACGAGTCATCAACTGGTCAATGTCACGGTCAAAGACATTATTCAGCGCACAAGCCGCTCCCACTACCAAGGTCATGCCAACTATGGTGGCCACAAACAGCCCTGCATCAAAATGTTTGACGTGCCCAGCAGCCAGCAAAAAGCCCCCAATGCCCGTCAGAATATTCCCATAGGTGACACGGGGCTTGGTAAGTTGATAGTAGGTGCTAAACGAAGCTCTAGATGCCGCCATCTTGGGTCTGTAGGTAGTGATGGATTTGGTCCTGGGTCATACGGTAATTGAGATTATACATAATCCATATCGAGCCGAGCACCAAAATAAGTACAAACGTAATCATCATAATCAAAAGCAGGCGCTTCCAACGGGGCCGGGCCTCTTGGCCTAGGTGCAAGAAGTACACCACTTGTACTACAAATTGCACGGTAGCGAGTAGAAATAATGTTGCTACCAAACCCCAACCTCCAAAGACATGGTGCGTGGTGGCCAAGTAGGCCCACCCTGTCAAAATAATTGAAAGGGTAAAACCAAGGATATAGGAAAACAAATTGGCCGATTCAGTATCGTGGCGACTTACCATTACTTTATGTAAGCGACTAGACATCTTAGGCAACTCCTAACATATACACAACGGTAAAGATAAAGATCCAGACAATGTCCAGGAAGTGCCAGAACATACTAAGCATGGTCAAGCGGCGTAGCGTGTTGCGGCCAAAGCCTTGCAGCCAAACTTTGATTATCATCGCCAGCATCCAGAGCAACCCAACGGAAATGTGGAGCCCATGGGTACTTACCAAGGTAAAGAATCCCGAGAGAAAACCACTGCGGCGCCAACTATTACCATCAGCAACCAGCTGATGGAACTCACTGAGCTCCATGGTTACGAACGCCGCACCCAGGAGGAAGGTAACTGCCAGCCATAGCAATGTTTGCTTTTGCGCCTTTTGGCGAGCAGCGAGCATTGCCAAACCACAAGTAAAACTACTGGTGAGCAAGATAAGCGTTTCAGTCAGTACATACGAGGGGTGGAAGAGTTCACGTCCACTGGGTCCACCGTACGTATTGTTGTGCAGCACAGCAAAGGTGGCAAACAAGCTGGCAAAGAGTAAGCAGTCGGTCATAATGTACGCCCAGAAACCAAAGAGCGTCTTGCTGTCAGTTGCAGCCCGTTCTGAAGCTTGGTCAAGCACAGCACTCATGCGCGTTGTCTCCTTGTTTTTTGCCAGCTGGCCTCAATGGCAGCAACCTCACTAGCTGGAATAAGGCGCTCACTTTCGGCCTCACTCAGTGTACGCACCAGAACCGTTACAACTAGTCCGAACAAACTCGCAATGACCAAGAACCAAATATGCCAGATAAAACCAAAGCCCGCTGCAAATGCACACGCAGCAATAATGAGTGGCACTGGTGTATTCTTGGGCACCATAATATCTTCGTATTTAGGAGTAGCTTTAGCATCTTTGCTGTGCTTGGCAGCCCAGAATGCATCGCGATCATCTACCTCTGGTAAAATTGCAAAATTATACTCAGCGGGTGGGGAAGCAGTTGCCCATTCTAAGGTTCGAGCATCCCACGGATCACCGGTTGTGTCCCGCATTTTGTCTCGCTTCCAGATACTATAGGCAAGTTGCAAGACTTGCAGACCAACACCAATGCAAATAATCACCACCCCGACCGCCGCAACAATAAAGAGCTGCTGCCAACCAAGACTGGCATCGTAATGATCCAAGCGACGCGTTGCACCCATAAGACCTAGTACGTATAAAGGACCAAAGGCTAGCACAAAGCCAACGATCCAGCACCACGCAGCCAGCTTGCCTAAGCCCTCGTGCAATGTAAAGCCAAAGATCTTTGGAAACCAGTAGGTCAGGCCGGCCATAAAGCCGAACACCACCCCACTGATGATCATGGTATGGAAGTGAGCTACTAAGAAGAGGCTATTGTGCACCTGGAAGTCGATTGCCGGCACAGCCATCATTACTCCCGTTACACCACCCGTGGTAAACAAGAACACAAAGCCCAAGAACCAAATCATCGGACTAGTAAAGCGGACGCGACCACGATACATTGTAAATATCCAGTTAAACAATTTGACACCGGTTGGCACGGCAATAGCCATAGTCATAATGCCAAAGAACGCATTCACATTGGCCCCGGCGCCCATGGTAAAGAAGTGGTGTAACCACACCACGAACGACAGAAACACGATCGCCCAAATAGCCCAGACCATGCTGGCATAGCCAAACAGTCGTTTGCGACTAAAGGTGGGCACAATTTCGCTGAACACCCCGAAGGCAGGTAATACCAAAATGTAGACCTCAGGGTGGCCCCACGACCAGATGAGGTTTACATACATCATTGGATTACCCCCGCCATCAGCGGTAAAGAAATGCATGCCGAGCGCTCGGTCCAGGTACAAAAGCGTTAAAGTAACTGTCAGGATGGGGAACGCAAAGGCGACCAAAGTCATACTACCTAAGACACTCCAAGCAAACATCGGGAGCTTCATCATGGTCATTCCCACTGCACGCAGTTTGAGAATGGTGGTCATGAAATTAATGCCACTCATCAAACTACCAATACCAGCAATCTGTAAGCTCCAAATCCAGTAGTCCACGCCCACGCCTGGGCTAAACTTCAGCTCACTCAGCGGCGGATACGCCAGCCAGCCAGCCGCTGAGAATTCACCTATGACCAGTGAGGCATTAATAAGCAGCATACCGGCCGCAAACAGCCAGAAGCTGACAGCATTAAGGAAGGGGAACGCGACATCGCGAGCGCCAAGTTGCTGGGGCAATACGAGGTTTATTAAACCAAACATGAGACCCATGGCGACAAAGAAAATCATAATCGTGCCGTGGGCCGAAAAAACTTGCTGGAAATGGTTGGCATCAATAATCCCGTGCGATGCGCCTACCGAGGTAGCCTGTTGGGCGCGCATGAGCAGTGCATCGGCCAGGCCGCGCAGTAGCATCAAGACTGCCACCACAATGTACATAATGCCAATCCGTTTGTGGTTCGTGGTACTCAACCATTCACGGTATAACCAGCCCCATTTCTTGAAGTAGGTAAGGGCAATGACTGTCAGCACACCAATGAGCACTATCATCACGGCGCCGCCACCTGTAATGGCATCGTGCGGGAAGGACTGCCAGCTCAATCTGCCTAATAGTCCACCCATGAGCTGGATCATTGCTGTACTCCTGTTGCACTTGGCGGCATCATATACTTCATCATCACTGCATCATACAACTTTCTATCTGCTTGCGCATACGTGCTTACACTGACGTTGCTTGGGCGAGCTAGCTGCTGGTAGGTGCTTTGATCAAGGGTAGTGTTGCTCTCACGGACCGAATCAACCCAGTGCCCAAAATCTGCAGTGTTTGAAGCAACTGTCATAAAGTTCATACCTGCAAACCCTTTGCCAGAAATATTGGCAGAGGAACCGCGATAGCTACCCGGCTTTCCAGCCATCAAGTGCAACTCTGTAGACATGCCGGGCATCGCGTAAATTTGGCCACCCAACTGTGGAATCCAAAAGGAGTTCATAACGGTATCTGAAGTGATCTCAAAATTAATCGGGGTATCGGTTGGTATGGCCACATAGTTGACGGAGGCAATCTGTTGCTGGGGATAAATAAAGAGCCATTTCCAATCCAGGGAAATAACTTGAATAGTCAGTGGCTGCTTACTGGCGGTTAGTGAACGATATGGATCCAATGTATGCGAACTCTGCCAGGTAGCAACTGACAAAATACTAATGATAATCAGCGGTATGCCCCACCATATGGTTTCAAACAACCAGCTGCGATCCCAATCCGGTGTATATTTGCTCTTGCTATGATTGCGCTCGCGATACTTCCAGACAATGGCGATTGTCATAATATATACCGGCACAACGACAATAATCGACAGTAGTATAGCCAGCGACATAAGCCCGCGTTCCTTACTCGAAATTGGACCTTCCGGCGATAGTACTGCCAGTGAGTGGTGATTAAGATAGACTACGAGCAATAGACCGGCGAGTAGTAAAACGGCAAGCGGCAGGTACCAAAATCGTTTTCTCATAGCGCCCTCACCACGAAAGTAGCCTGTACTGTATCGTCGTCGTGATCGTGAAAGCGAAAGTTGCCAATTTGATTAAGCAGGATGGTCATGCTCTGACCTTGATTTAATATCTTTTCGGTAACACCGTCATAGGCTTCATGATGTTCGTGCTGACCAAAGGCAATTTCCCGCGTCCTGTGATCATTGTTGGTAATGGTGAGCCGATCACAGAGCGAAGCCTGCAAGCTTGCGGGCATAACCCTATCTTGCTTAATGACTGCCTGCAGCTGCGCACCTTGGTGATTTCCGCAAGGACCGGCATTAGCCTGTAACGCTTTCTGACTGAGCCCCACTACCGTAGCCACCATACCACCGGCCACCAACACACCAACCAGCACAACCCCTCCGCGTCGGTACAGTTTATTCATCTTATGCTTATTGTAGCACAGCCCTTACCAGCTACTTATGCTAGAAGTGATCACGAATATGGCCGAAGGAATAATCCCATTCGGCGTCAGCTTTTTTGTGCGGATTGAAGATATTGTCGGGGTCCATGATTTTTTTAGCATCTTTGAAGTAGCCCAGGACTTTTTTGCCGTACATTTGCTCCAACCAGGGGCCGCGCACCAGTCCATCGTTGTGCTCGCCAGAGAGTGAACCCTTGTATTTGAGGACGAGTTTATCGACTTCTTTCATGGCAGGCAAGATGGTGTCGCGTTGTTTTTTATCTTCCAGCTTCATAAGCGGGATGATGTGGAAATTGCCATCACCCATATGGCCCGCAATGGTAGCGAAGAGTTTGTACTTTTTAATGATCGTGCGAATTTGTGGCAAGAATTCGGGCAAGTATTCTGGGTTAACAACCAGATCATCAATGAACGGTGCCGTATGCTTATCTTTAACTTTGCTGCGCAGGAGCTGGAAGCTGCGACGGCGCATAATCCAAAATTTTTCGGCTTTACCTTCGGTTGCATCTTCTTCAAAGCCGTTAATTTCGTACCGTGCACGGTGCTGTGCCAGGTCGCTATGCAGCGCTTTGATTTTGTCACGGACTTCTGCTTCGGTATCGCCATTAAACTCCACCATCAGGATGAGCTTGGGAATACCATGCAGCAGCTGCAGGCCATCAGGGATCAAACTAATGAGCAGGTGAATAAACTTCTTCCACCCCAAGAATTTCAAGAAACTGGGCATAAACCGAATGCTCAGCCATAACGTCTGATCGTCAAAGCTTTCAAAGGTGGCCGGTTTGTGGGTAAGCACCTTGGGAATTAATTCACCCAGATCATCAATGTCGCGCAAGAACAGCACCAGTACACCCGAATGCGGGCGGGCGGGCACAAGGCGGAATTTCATGTCGGTGGTTAGTCCAAGCGTACCTTGGGCGCCGACAATTAACTTAGTAAGGTCAAAAATGCCTTTGTCGCGGTCCCACACATCCCAGAGGTTATAGCCAGTGGAGTTTTTGCTGACATGCGGTTTGGCCGCTTTGATTTGCTCATAATGCTCATCGATGAGCGCAAATAGCTCACGGTAAACCTTGCCCTCGAAATCTTTCTGCTTCATTTTTTTGTCGAGTTCTTTTTTAGTAAGTGGTCTAACCGTGCGCTCTACGCCATCCGCAAAAACAACCTTGAGCTCGGTCACAAAGTCTTCGGTCTTGCCAAACTCCAGCGACTTTTCGCCCCCAGAATTGTTATTGACCATACCACCAATGGTGCAGAGATCACGCGAGGCAGGGTAGGTGGGCATGAGTGCGTCATATTTAAGCGTTGCCGCTTCGAAGTCTCGGTAATATACACCGGGCTGAGCTTGAGCAGTTTTGGAGGTCATGTCGCCAATTTCGGTGAAATATTTTAAGAAGTCGACAATAATCGAGTCATTAATAGCACCGCCGGACATGTCGGTCCCCGCCGAACGGGCGGTGAGTGATAGATCCTTGTGCGATTTTTTCTGACTAGCGACCAACTTAACAAGGCGCTCAACATCTTTGGCGTTTTTAGGAGCGACAATTAGTTGCGGACGCAGCTCAAACATCGAGGCATCATGGCTGTAAAACTCCTTTGCCTCTGGCGAATCATCCACATCACCCGTAAAGCCCGCCTTGGCCAATGCCTTTTTTATCTCTTCCATTTGCTTCCAGCTTAACTGTTGTTGTTATAACTTGCAAGCTGCTTATGGTTTCAGGTAGACTACTTGTAAGATGACAAAAGAACGAGTCCTGATTGTTGGCGCTGGCTTTGCAGGAGTTAAGGCGGCTTTGGAGCTGGCCGATGACGAACATTTCACCGTTACACTCCTGTCCGACCAAAAGAGCATGCGCTACTATCCTACGTTGTACCACACAGCCGTGGGTGGGCGGGGAGCTAACGCCGACATACCCCTCAAAGCCCTCTTTGACGGCAAAAATGTAAAACTCGCCCAGGGCAAAGCCGTCACGCTCGATCGCAAGGCGAAGACGATTACTACCGAAGATGGCCGAGCTTTTCCTTACGACATCATTATTATTGGGCTGGGTGTAGTAACTAACTATTTTGGTATTCCTGGTCTGGATGAATACTCCTACAGTATTAAGTCCTTGGAGCAAGCCCGCCGTTTTAAAACGCATCTGCACCAGCAACTGCTAGATGAGCATCAGCCAGATCTTAACTACATTATTGTGGGTGCCGGACCGACTGGCATTGAACTAGCAGGCGCGCTGCCAGGTTACTTACGACAGATTATGAAGAACCACGGCATCCAACACCGGGCAATTCACATTGACCTAGTGGAAGCTATGCCACGCTTATTGCCTCGGCTGCCGCGCGATACTGGGCGAATGGTGCAACGACGCTTGCGCCGTCTTGGCGTGAAAGTGTACACCGGTCAGGCCGTCCAGAGCGAAACAGCCGACGAACTGACTATGAATGGTAAGCCGATCCGTAGCCACACAGTAGTTTGGACCGCTGGCGTCACTAATCATCCATTCTTTAAAGATAATGTATTTGCACTTACTAATCGCGGCAAAGTGTCGGTAGATGCGTACCTGCAAGCTGAAGATAACATTTTTGTGGTTGGTGACAATGCCAACACCCCATATAGTGGCATGGCGCAAACCGCTGTAGTAGATGGCGAATTTGTGGCGCACAATCTGATCCGCCGTGCAGATGGTAAAGACTTTAAGAGTTATAAGGTCAAGAAGCCTATTACCGTTATACCAGTGGGTGAACGCTGGGCGATGGTCCTTTGGGGCAGCGTTCGCATTTATGGCTGGCTCGGTTGGATACTGCGTGAGCTAGCAGATGTTCGAGGATTCTTGTACTACGAAACCGTTCCTGAAGCCCTTGAGCAATGGGCAACCGAGCTCGGCAGCGAAGAGTCTTGTCCAATTTGTCTCAAGGCTAGCGCGCACTAGCCGCCAAACCGTGCGATAATAGATACATGGAGAGTTTTGCGGCTGTTTATAAGCAGCTTAATACCGCACAAAAGCGGGCGGTTGATGCAATTGATGGGCCGGTGCTGGTCATTGCCGGCCCGGGCACAGGCAAAACGCAGCTCTTAAGCGCGCGGGTGGCCAAAATCTTGGAAGTCACCGATGTCATGCCGCAAAACATTTTATGTCTGACATTTACCGAAAGTGGCGCCCAGAACATGCGTGAGCGACTGACACAGTTTATTGGTACCGCTGCGTATGATGTCGGCATTGGAACATATCACGCGTTTGGTGGCGATCTCATTCGTCGCTTTCCGGAATACTTTACGCAGACTCGTTTAGAGCGACCAGTTGACGAACTGGGCAAACGACAAATCCTCAGCCAGATCGTCGACAACCTCACTTACCGCAGCCCTTTAAAGCAGACGCGACACCATCTTGGAGATTTAATGAATACTGTCAGCGAAGTTAAGCGAGGCTTGCTCACGCCTGATGCGCTACGTGAATTAGCAGCGAGTAACCTGCAAATTATTAGCACAGCCAGTAAAGACATTGGCACCATACTGGCTCCGGTTGCTAAAAGGCTGCCGAGCAAAATAGCAGAAGCCCAGCCACTCTTTCAAGATATTTTGCATACGTTACAGACAACGCGGTCATCATCTCTAGCTCTGGCACACGAGTATGAAACATTGGACACAGCTGCCTCTCGCGAACTTGCATTAGCCCTGGAGCATGCGCAGGAAACAGGGAAGACTACTCCGCTCACAAAATGGAAAAACACCTGGCTGGTAAAAGATGAAGATAACCAATTTATGCTTGCTGGCAAGCTAGAAGCTGAACGTATCGCAGAGCTCGCGAACGTTTTGGAAGCTTACGAGCAAGCGCTCGCCGACCGTGGTTTGTATGACTTTGATGATATGATCTTGCGCGCCATCAGTGCATTGGAAGCTAACAATGAACTCAAATATACGCTGCAGGAACAATACCAATATCTTTTGCTCGATGAATTTCAGGACACTAATGCTGCACAGCTAAAACTCGTGGAGCTGCTCACCGATAACCCGGCAAACGAAGGTCGGCCTAACGTGCTGGCGGTGGGGGATGACGATCAAGCCATCTACGCCTTCCAAGGTGCGCAGTACAGTAACATGCGCGATTTTTGGCAATTATATCGCGAAGTAACCATCATTAATTTGGTGGAGAACTATCGCTCTACGCCGGAAATTTTGGAGACGGCGAAAAATGTTGCCGCCCAAATTACGGACAATTTAAGCGCGACCTTTAAAGAACTGAATAAAGAGTTAGTGGCAGCAAATAAAAGTTTGCCGACAACCACGATCGTACGAGCAGAATATAGCAGTGAAGTAGCCGAGCGAGCTGGAGTTGCCGAACAAATCAAAGCCTTACTGGCCCAGGGGGTGAGCCCAAGCGAGATTGCCGTACTAGCACCAAAGCACCGGTATCTCGAACCATTAGTTCCGTACTTGCACGATGTACCATTGCGCTACGAACGACGCGAAAATATTTTGGAAGCACCAGTCGTGCGACAGCTCCTTACGATGAGCAAACTAGTACTTGCCCTGCACGATAGTCACATCACGCTCGCCGATAGTTATTGGCCCGAAGTACTTAGCTATGACTTTTGGCAGTTTGCCGTTAGTGACATTTGGAAATTGTCGTGGCAGGCGCGCAAAGAGCAAACGACCTGGAGCGAACTGCTGCTTACACACCAGTTGTTTCGTCCCGCAGCGTTGCTCATGCTAGGTCTTGCCGGACAAATAGAGACCGAAGGCCTGGAAACTGTGCTTGACGCGCTTATTGGAACAAGTGACCTGGCTACTGCGGAGGATGATTTACCCAAAGTTCGCTCACCACTCCGTGCCTATTTACTCGAACGCGATGACGCAACGTTATATCAAACTGTCACCGAACTAACCGTACTTCGAGCCCGGTTACATGAGCACCAGTTGCAGCAAACCACTACGCTCACGCTGCGTGATTTACTGCGCTTTGTCGATGAGTACGAGCAAGCCGAAGAGCAGATGATTAATACCAGCCCGTACAGCGAAGCTGCAGACGCGGTGCAATTAATGACGGTTTTCAAGGCGAAGGGATTAGAGTTTGCGCATGTGTTTCTCATTAGTTGTCAGGATGAGGTTTGGGGTAGCACATCACGTGGTAGTGGTAATAAATTGACGCTGCCGGCCAACTTAGCACCCATTCGTCACGCCGGAGCAAGTGAAGATGAGCGCCTGCGTATTTTCTTTGTCGCGCTCACTCGTGCCAAGCACGGCCTGTATCTTACGAGCCACGCTGCCACCCATGCCGGCAAAAAACCATTACGATTAAAATATCTTGCAGAGGCCGAACAAGAGGATGGCAGTGTGGTGAGCAACACTATCAGCAAAAAATTTGCAGCAGTGCACGTAGACAGCCACGATGCGCCGCCGCTAGAAGCACTAGAAACTAATTGGCATAGCCGTCATACCAGCATTACTCCGACGCTGCGTAACTTGCTGCGAGATCGACTGAGTACCTACCAACTAAGCCCTACGCACGTAACAACCTTTATCGACCTCGAGCATGCTGGCCCGCAGAGTTTCTTACTGTACACATTGCTTCATTTTCCGACGGTTCCCACACCCGACACTGTGTTTGGAACAGCCATGCATGAAGTCATGGAATGGCTGCAGCTGGAAACTACCCGAAATGCCAAAACGCCCACTGCCCAAGCTGCGACTAAATACTTTACTGAACGACTTATATTGCAGCCACTCAGCCCGGAGCAGGTAACAGTGCAGCAAGCACGCGGTGAGCACGCGCTGCGCGAATACCTACGCGACCCAGCTACTCGCTTTAAGCCAAACGATCGACCAGAATATAATTTCCGGCAGGAAGGCGTGTTGGTCGATGAGGTACATCTTGGAGGCAAAATCGATTTACTGCAGATTGATTCTGAAACAAAAGAAATTACCATAGTGGATTATAAAACTGGCGCAAAGGGCAATAATCCCGCTAAGCTTCATCGATACGAACTGCAATTATATTGCTACAAACTGCTGGTAGAAGGCTCGCATACTTTCCAGGGTTACAAAGTTAAGCAGGGAAGTCTGATCTTTGTGGAGCCGGACGGCGCAGACAAAATTGTTAGGCATACTCTAGATTTTGACACGCAAGAAGAAATGCGCGTAAAGCAATTACTGGCTGCAATTTGGAAGCGTGTGCAAAATCTGCAACTCCCGGGTGTTAGCAATTATGGTACGACGTATACTGCCATCAAACAATTCGAGCAAGACCTTATTGACGACAAGATATAAAAAAAACCGCCCGGATTTCTGGATCCGAGCGGTTTGGTTTTGCAGTAAATTTATACTACTTCTTGCGACGAGCAGGTGCCTTCTTGGTAGCACCACGCGTGCTGCGCGCAGCTGTTGCGCGAGCAGCTGGAGCTGCCTTAGGCAAGGTACGACTGGTAGCAGTTGCCGTAGCACTTGCCAACCACATACGCTCACCAAAGACTAACTGGTATGCCCAGAAGCCGACAACACCACCCACGACTGGGCCAAGACCATACGTCAACCAACCAGTCCAGTGTGTAAAGTCGCTCACTACCCAAGCACGTGCCGACAAAGCAACGGCTGGGTTAACGTAGCCGTAAGCAGCCACACCGGCTACAACGACACCAAGTGCCAAGCCAACACCAACGACTGATGCAGCCAAACGCTGAGCAGATACTGCGGCCCAAACGAAGCCGAAGATCAAAGCACCAACGCCTTCCGCAATCATCGAGCGGAGTGTAAAGTGACCGCCAATGCTTGGCAGGCTAGTGTTTACAAAGTACGTGTACAGGCCATAAGCAGCCCAACCACCAAGCAGTTGAACCACAATGTAGCTCAAAGCTTGTGCGCTACGAATCTTACGTACACTCCAAGCACCAAGCGTAATTGCTGGGTTGAAGTACGAGCCCGAAGCGCCCGCAAATACGTACGATAATGCGCCCACCACTAGTCCGGCAGCAATTGCCACGAACAGCGGAAAACCAACGCTTGATCGTTGCACTGCTAAAACTACCAACGCCAGAACGCCGGTGCCAAAAAACTCAGCCACCAACGCGGCTACTTTATCTCTCCCGAACATAGGAACCCTCCTAAAGTTTATAGATACCTAAAGCATACTGAGCATTTCACATTTTGTAAAGACCCTTACGTTATACAGCTTATTTCAGTGGTGGAGTCACGCTACTGCTGGCTAGTGATCTTACATTTTACTCGCCACTTGCAGTTCGTTGCTGACAGTTCACAAGTTCGCTTATTTATTGTATGATACTAAGAATAATTGTGAGGATATATGTTTAAAGAATTTCGAAAATTTATACTCCGCGGAAACGTAGTTGATTTAGCTGTTGCAGTAGTAATTGGTGCAGCCTTTAACAACGTTGTACAAGCTATGGTGAAAGATATCTTTACGCCGCTCATTGCTGCAGTTGGGGGACAACATGATTTCTCAAAGTTGTCATTCCAGATACATGGCAGCACCTTTTTGTATGGTGATGTCATCAATTATGTAATCTCGTTTCTATTAATTGCTGCTGTGGTGTTTTTCTTTGTAGTGCAACCACTCAACAAACTGGTCTCACACCTAAAGCCTTCAGACGACGTTGAGAAGCCGGCAGAACGCCAATGTCCAGAATGCCTTAGTGCCATCCCTGCCAAGGCCACTCGCTGCAAATACTGCACCGCAAAACTCTCTGCTGTTAAATCAAAATAGCCCCCTGTTTAGGGGCTATTTAGCTAACTGTGAGTTTGTACTCTTAGCCCTTGCGCTGATGACGGCGCTTAAGGCTGGCAACTTGCAGACGAACCGCATGACGGTCAACAATCTGCTGTGCGTGTTCTAGGCTAATTTGGTCTTTGGCTTCGGCTACCATTTGCTTGGCACGTTCCATGGCGGCTTCTGCCTCGGCTTCGTTGATGTCATCGGCATGGTCGGCTTCGTCCACCAGCACACGCAGCGTGTTGCCACTGACTTCCACGACGCCGCCATTGGTTGCAAAAAATTCACGTGCACCATCGGCATCACGTGCATCACGACGCACAGCAATCGCACCAGTCGTAGCTACACTCACGAGCGGCATGTGGTCTTGCAACACACCAATCTCGCCATCCAATGTAGGTAGGACGACTTCATATACGTCGTCATCAAACTTCGTGCCACTCAAGGCTACTAATTGAAAATGTATCATGCTACCGGCTCCTCTGGAATTGCCACTTCAACAATTGGCATAGTTGTAGCAGCTTGATCAATTGTCCTGCCCGGCAGCGGGTCGGTGAAGGCTGGACGAACTGCACGTGGTAAGATACGAACCCCGTTTTCAGTTGTTTGAGGCTTATCGTCAGGAAAATACATAACACTAACTTCACCCACGCCAAACACAATCGTGCCGTGACGACCGGGTTCTAGCCCCAATGTTTCGCGTAGCGAATCGCTCATTTAGGCGGCCTTTGCTTTTACGACGTCTTCGATACCACCCTTGAGGTAGAAGGCGCTTTCTGGCTTGTCATCGTGCTTGCCCTCGAGGATTTCCTTGAATCCGCGGATAGTGTCGGTAAGCTTCACGTACTGGCCAGGGTTGTTGGTGAACTGCTCAGCCACAAAGAACGGCTGGCTCAGGAAACGCTGGATTTTACGAGCTCGGGCCACGAGCTGCTTGTCTTCATCGGACAATTCTTCCATGCCCAAAATGGCAATGATGTCTTGCAAGTCTTTGTAACGCTGTAGCACACGCTGCACTTCACGCGCCACTTGATAGTGCTCTTCGCCCACGATTTCGGGGTCCAAAATGTTAGAAGTAGAGTCGAGCGGGTCTACGGCTGGGTAGATACCAATCTCGGTAAGAGCACGGCTCAGGGCAATGGTGCTGTCGAGGTGGGCGAACACATTGGCAGGTGCTGGGTCGGTAAAGTCGTCGGCAGGCACGTACACGGCTTGCACAGATGTAATAGAACCTTGCTTGGTGGATGTAATACGCTCCTGCAACTGACCCATTTCTTGGGCCAAGTTTGGCTGGTAGCCCACAGCGGAAGGCAGACGACCCAAGAGGGCTGACACCTCGGCACCAGCCTGGGTGTAACGGAAGATGTTGTCGACGAACAGCAGCACGTCGGAACCCTTATCACGGAAACCTTCGGCAATGGTCAAGCCGGAAAGAGCCACACGCAGACGAGCCCCTGGTGGTTCGTTCATCTGGCCGAAGACCAGGGAAGTGTTCTTAATAACGCCCGATTCTTCCATTTCGTGGTAGAGGTCGTTACCTTCACGCGTACGCTCACCAACGCCAGCGAACACCGAGTAACCACTGTGGAACTTGGCGATGTTGTTAATAAGCTCCTGGATCAGCACAGTCTTGCCCACACCGGCTCCACCGAAGAGGCCGGCCTTACCACCCTTAGTCATCGGACAAATAAGGTCGATAACCTTAATACCCGTTTCGAGGATTTCAACCTTACCGGACTGGTCAATCAGTGCTGGCGGATCGCGGTGGATCGGCGCGCGAGTGGTAAACTTGTCGGCCATGCCGTCGATCGGCTCACCTGTCACGTTAAACATGCGGCCAAGGGTATCGTCACCCACCGGCACAGAAATTGGTGCACCAGTGTCAGTAACTTCCGCACCGCGCTCTAGGCCGTCGGTCGAGCCCAGGGAAATAGCTCGCACACTTGATTCGCTGAGGTGCTGAGCAACCTCTAGAGTAATCGTTTTACCTTCAAGCTCTACGGTCAGGGCGTTATAAATAGCTGGCAAGTTGCCAGTAGAAAATTCAACGTCTACCACCACACCCACAATCTGAGTGATCTTGCCGTTCTTGGTTTGTTCCTTAGTTGCTGTTGCCATTATGCTTCTCCTCTTGCTTCTGGTTGTTGTGGTGCTATCGTTTCGCTGATTACTGGTATGGGTTCCGGAGGTGCACCGTAGGTCGCTGGGGCAGTGTCGCCTGGCGCGCTCTCTTCTACAGATGAGCGCATCCATTCCACATCTCTTGGAAAGCCCTCGTCTGCCTGACAGAAATCTTTTAGAGCTGATGACGCAAATTCGACGTTACCCATTTAATGCCTCCGCACCGCCAGTAATTTCGGCGAGTTCCTGGGTAATTGCAGCCTGACGAGCAGTGTTTAACTCCAAGGTGTAGTCATCAATTAAGTCCTTAGCGTTGTCGGTTGCGTTCTTCATGGCCACCATGCGCATGGCGTGCTCACTGGCGAGGGATTCTAACACTGCTTGCCAAATCTGTGCTTCCACCAACCGAGTAGTTACTTGGTCAATGACAGTCTCTACATCAGGCTCGAAGTTGCTAAAGTTGCCGACTTTGCTGGCGTCAAACTCTGGGGCTTCGGCTGGCAAAAGTTGCAAGCTCTGGGCTTCCTGCAACACCGTAGATTTGAACTTAGTGTAAAGCACGCGGACTTCGTCAACGGCACCTTCCTTATATAGTTCAACGATTGTGTTGAGGATAGGACGTGTGTCGTTCGCAGTGGGACGATCACCAAGTGCAGGATAGACGGCCACCAGCTCAACCTCGCTCAAACGGCGCGCAAACTGAGCACCTTTGTTACCAATGGCAATGACTTGGCTCTGCACCTTGGCGTCTTTGTCAGCCTGCAAACCTTTGGTCAATTGCTTTAGCACGTTAGCATTGTAAGCGCCGGCCAGGCCGCTGTTGCTGCTTACCACCACGTACAGACGGCTTTTAACGGCACGTTTTTCAAACATTGGCTGATGCTCAACTTCGGAAATACCACTCAAACGGGCAAGCAATTCGTTAGCCAGGTCGGCATAAGCGCGGCTGCGCTGAGCATATTCCTGTGCACGGCGCAGCTTGCTGGCACTCACCAATTGCATCGCCTTAGTAATCTGGCGCGTGCCCTTGATGGATTTAATCCGCTGTTTGAGTGCAATTGTGCTGGCCATGGTTACAGTAATCCTCTCATGTCAGGCACTAATCCAATTTGCTGTGTGCTGTTGGCAGCCAACTGTGCAATACCTGCGACCAGTTCTTGAGCCCGACCTAAATTCTCACGTTCTGCTGGCGTAAGTAGGTCATAAGGAGCAACGATGTCAGGATGGAAAGTAAGCCGAAGTTCCAGTGGCGTAGTGGGCGGATCTGCCGGTGTCAATACAATTGCCATCTTCGCAACTTCTAGCTGCAGCTGACCACCCAACTCTTGGGTTTGCTCCTGCCTTGCGGCCATAGCACCAAACGAATCGTGTGCAACTGGTGGTTTGGGCATTGCAGCGGTCATCTTATTTCTTTGCTTCCTTAACTTCGTATTGCTTAGCGATATCGTGAGCCACCTTTAGCAGGGCTTCGTTGTCTTTGTCACCTGGCTTGTCGCCAGTGTTCAAGGTCTCAACCAACTTAGCATGCTTACTCTTCAGCTCACGGAGGAGTGATTCGCGGGCAGCATCAACTTTGTCGATAGGCACCACGTCGAAGGCACCTTCGTTGGCGGCGTAGAGCACGCTGTACATTTCCCAGATCGCGTATGGACTAAACTGTGGTTGCTTGAGCAGCTCGGTTAAGCGCTGACCGCGCTCAATAGTGCGGCGTGTGTCGGCATCCAAGTCGGTAGAGAACTGACTAAATGCAGCGAGTTCGCGGAACTGCGCCAGGGCGAGCTTCATGCTACCACCAGCTGCCTTAATAGCCTTGGTCTGGGCGTCACCACCCACACGAGAGACCGACAGACCGACCGAAATAGCCGGGCGAATACCCTGATAGAACAGGGAAGTCTCGAGGAAGATTTGACCGTCGGTAATAGAAATTACGTTGGTAGGAATGTAAGCCGAGATGTCACCAGCCTGCGTTTCGATGATCGGCAATGCGGTCAAAGAACCAGCACCCAGCTCGTCAGAAAGCTTAGCAGCTCGCTCCAGCAAACGGGAGTGCAGGTAGAACACGTCACCAGGATAAGCTTCGCGGCCCGGTGGGCGGCGCAGCAGCAGGGACATTTGGCGGTAAGCAGCAGCGTGCTTGGTCAGGTCATCATAAATGATCAAGGCGTGTTGCTTATTGTCGCGGAAGTACTCACCCATGGCAGCACCAGCGTAGGGTGCAAGGTAGAGCATAGCGGCCGGGTCGGATGGGCCGGTAGCCACAATGATAGTCTGGTCCATCACACCTTCGCGCTTCAAACGCTCCTGCAGGGCAGCAACTTTAGAAGCCTTCTGACCAATGGCCACATAGACGTTAATAACACCAGTCTTTTGGCGAGCCTGGTTGACCATGGTGTCCACGGCAATTGCGGTCTTACCAGTCTGGCGGTCACCAATGATCAGCTCACGCTGACCACGGCCGATGGGTACCATGGCATCAATGGCCACAAGGCCTGTCATTAGGGGTTCGTGCACGTGCTTACGCTGCAACACTCCAGGTGCTTGCTGCTCAACACGGCTCTTCTGCTTGGTCTTCAGTGGTTCGCCACCATCGAGCACGTTGCCCAGTGGGTCAACCACACGGCCAACAAGTTCTGGGCCCACAGGCACTTCCAGCACCTGGCCGCTCAGGCGCACACTGGCACCAGCTTTTACATTGGTGTCTTGGCCCAAGAGCACAGCACCAATTTCATCCTCGGCGAGGTTGAAGGCAAAGGCGGTCACCTTAGTGCCATCAACACCGTCAATTTCGAGCATTTCGTTATAACCAGCGCCGGTAAGGCCATAAATCCAGGCAATACCATCACCCACACGGGTAACGACGCCAACGCTTTCAATTTCCGGACGCTCCTTGAGCTGCGCAATAGCTGCTCGAATGTCCGCGCTTAGTTCTGTAATCGATAATTCTGCCACGCTATTCTTCCTTTCTCTATCCACGAGTCAACTGTTTAAACTTATTGAGTTTTGCTTCTACCGACAGGTCAAGTTGCTGATTGGCGAGACTGAGGCGCACACCGCCAACAACGGCGGGATCGTGTACTTCGGTCACGACAATCTGCTTGGCGTTGGGGTACAACGCCTTGACCTGTCGAGTAATACTGGCTTTTACATCGCTGGACAGCTCGTGGGCACTGGCCGCCAACACTTCTACGTAACCTTGCTGGGCCCAATCTGCCTGCACGTCGCGCAGCACAGAATTGAGCTCACTCACGCGGCCCTCACTCAGCAAGTAGGCCGCAACTTCTTGGGCCAGCTTGTCACCGCTCTCGCCCTTAAGGCTGCGGTCAGCAATGGTGCTTGCGAGTTTGGTGCGTGAGGCTTTCATTAGGCTTTTTGCTCCTGCAGGGCACGGTCAATGAGAGCCGCATCCTTCTTAGCATCGACCTTTTCACCGATGATGGCTTCGGTGGCGTCAGAAATCAGGCCAACCAGTTCACCCTCAAGCTTCTTGCGGGCTTGCTGGGTTTCGGTCTTAATACGCTCTTCGGCGTCTTTTAGAACTCCGGCGGCTTTCTCCTGGGCCTTGGCTTCAGCTTCGCGCACAGTGTCGCGGGAAGTTTCCTGAGCAGCCGCAATGATGCCATCGGCCTCTTTGCGCGCCTTGCGGATAGTCTCATCCACCTTGGCTTCCAGAGCAACCTGATCTTTCTTCATTTGCTCGCCCAGCTCAACGCCTTGCTCAATGGTCTGGCGGCGCTGCTCCATCATCTTCACGATGGGCTCAAAGGCAAACTTCTTAAGCACCAAGAATGCCAGCAGAAAGGTGACCAACTGAATGATCAACGCTTTGCTGTCGATACCCAAGGCGCCAATACCGCCCGAGTCGTCCGCTGCAAATTGTGTTAATACTGTAATCATTTAGATCTCATTAATTCCTTATTTGACGAAGAAGGTAGCGGCGAAGGCCAACAGTCCGTACACCTCAATCAGACCCACAAACACTAGGGCTTGACCCAAGAACTTAGCGGCTTCTGGGTTACGACCAACAGCGGCTAGGTAGTTAGCACCAACGAGGCCAATACCGATAGTTGGGCCAATAAAGCCGCCACCGATCATGATGCCGTGGGCTAGGGATTGTGACGAAGTTACAGCGGCTGCAACTGTGTCGAGTGGTAAAATCATACGTTCTCCTTATTTACTTGCTTATTAATGGTTGTCATCTCGAACGAAGCCAGACGACCTGCACCTAGCAGATCACCCAACGTCGATCGGGATGACGCTGACATTACGATGCCACTCCTGAAGTCTTTGTTACATTAATTGTTTCAGGAGTTTCATCATCGGTCAAGTTGCTGGTGTTTTCTACGTCGTGGCCATGCGCGCTATTAACGGAAATAGCCAGGTAGTTCACACCTAAAATTACAAAGATATATGCCTGCAAGGCACCCACACCAAGCTCTAGCAGCGTAAAGGGCAGGGCGGTAATCGGCGCCAAGATGCTCACCGGCGCGAGCAAGCCACCGAGGTAAGCAAACACAGCAATCACAATTTCACCGATTGTCACGTTCAGGAACAATCGAAGCGCCAAGCTGAATGCTCGAGTGATATCCGTCAGCATTTCAATCAACCCAATTACTAAATACAACGGGTTGAGCGGACTGCCAATGAAAAAGTGACGAATGTATTTGCGGAAGCCGCCGACTTCGCGGATTGAAGCCACATACACCACAATCATCGTCACCACACCCAAAGCAATGGTGGCGTTCAAATCTGCAGTGAATGGACGGAAAATCGGGTGGCCGTGCACCTGGAAGCCTTCACCGACCAACGGGATGAGACCAGACCAGTTATTGAGTAATACAAAGAAGAACAGTGTTACAAAGAACGGCACGTACTTGCGACCAACTTTACGATCGGTGAATGCGCCTTCTACCAGATCACTCACAAAGCCTACACCCGCTTCCACGTACTGCGTAAAGCCACCCTTAGGCCGCACGCTCACTTTACGAGCTACTGCCACGAGCAGCAAGATAATGCTAATAATTACAATCCAGCCCCAAAGCATCGAGTTGGTAACATGCACGCCAAACAGCGTGAAGTCCTGAGCAGGTGCGACATGCACAGATGGACCGTCGTCGGCGAAGCGTGTCAGCAAACTAGTGAACATTAGTCGTCATCCTCCTCATATTGTTTCTGAATCTTGCGCTTTTCGGCATCGCTCAGTTTGGGCACTGGTAGTTTATTGGCTTCCTGCAGCGTCTTCCAAAGGACAAATATCGTCCCCACAACTGCTAGGCCTAAACCAATCAGTACAAACAGCGGTGAAGTCTTAAGTGCTTTATCGAGCTCGGCACCCCCAATGACGGGAATCAGCACGACCAAAGCCAAGCGCCACGTCATATCCAACCCCATACCCAAAAATACGGAGCTCGGCGAGTTTGTCTTCGTCGGCTGAGTTACTTGCTTCACCATTCCCGCCTAGTATAACAGATTGAGGCTTTGTGATGCAAATCACAAAGTCGGCACCCGAAACTCCCTAGCTAGCCTGCCGCAAATCGTCCGACTTTACCGCAACCCAAATCAATTGACCAAACAACTATACAAAGTAAAGTATTGTGTGTTACAATAGATACATGAGTGATCCTAAGCAACCCCAATCTCTAATCGTATACGGTGCCGAATGGTGCGCCTTCTGTCATGTAGCCATGCAGTATTTCGACAAGCTCGGTATTAAGTACGAGTACCGCAACGTCGACGAAAACCAAGAATGGCTCATGGAATCGGTCAATAAATCCCAGCAAACCGGAATTCCGGTGCTCGACATCGATGGCAAAATCATCGTCGGCTTCGACCGCCCCAAAATCGACGCCGCCCTCGCCGCCTAATCCCTAGTAAAAATCGCCTTTAGCACCTGCTAGGCTTATAAAATTTGTAAGCAATGCACAAATGTTGTTTACATTAACAACATATTTAGCTAGACTGCCCTTGTATACAAGGATAGTGTGATGGTTATGGCCGAGCAAGACTCACAAGGTGAACAGATTGGTACTCGCCAGTCTCGCTCCACTCGATGGTGGTGCAGTCGCCAAAAAAGCGGGCGAGTAGCCATTGAGGCAGCGCACAAAGTTCCTGAAGACTCGGGACAGACTAACGATACGGATACATTGCTTTCTCATGTTGTAGCAGACTTTTGGTCCGCAATAGCTACTAAAAGAAGTTCCGAAGCGATTCGAAAAGAAATCACCGGAGCTACTGTCATTGATTTTGCGCGCGCAAGAGTTCTTGATCTCATGAAAGCTGACCCAAAATTAGCTGTGCTTATTGTTCCTCGCGCTAAAATCGTACACACCTTCCATGCTTGGGGGGACGGCACTTTTAAGGCAAATGAAGAGACTCAAACTGCTGCTCGAAATGCCGGCGAGCGATATCCTGAAATCAGTGTTGTTGCTGCTTTGCGCGACCAACTAACACCTTCAGAGGCAAGCGATCATAGTTTCGTTACCGATACACAAGAAGATAAACGACCGGATGTATTCAAGGCTGCCGACCAAGCATTAACGTGGTATGGGCTAGTTATTCAGCATTTTACACCTAAACAACCACCGCCTACACTCTCTGTAGTTAAATAACACTATCGATAATGCCTCAACTTCCTTCTTTAGAACCACTTAATTTCCGGCCGGGCGATCCATACTTCCAGCCAGTTTGTAAACTTATCTCAGAAACCGTATATCCCATAGACAGTGGGTTTTATTGGGGCAACTTCCGGGGCGCCGAGATGCAAGTTACTGGAGTCACTGATATCGGTGGGGAACTTACTGCCGTGGCTGTAACTCGACTCGATCACGAATTTGACACCATGCCAGACGCAGTAGCGTGGCTCTGCTTTTTAGCCACACGGGAGCGGGGGAAGGGCATGGGGAGCGCGTTACTTGCCGACGCAGAAACTTGGGCTGCTAGTGAGGGAATGACAGGTATGGCCTTGCAGGTACCGCACGAACGAGCTGATCCATCGAATCCTATACCTTTTTATGAAAGACGCGGTTACCAGTTCCTGCCAGCCATGAGCGATAGCGAAGGCCATTACTTTCTCAAGCACTTTGCCACAAAAGAGTTGCCGGTGGCATGAAAATGCTTATGCTTGCTCCAGTACCACTAAGCGCGTATATTTGGCCGAAAGATTGACCATGACAGCCGCCGAAAACCTTCCCAAACCCCCCACATTCGCAGCATTGCTTCATGCCAACACAGCAACAAAAGTCTGTGAGCAAATCGCAGAAGCAGCCCAGTCGCGTCGCTATGGCGACACGGTCCAGTATGTCTGTGAGACAGCAGATGTATTAGGCCTGCATCCTGCAACTATAAATGCTAAGACTGAAGCCGATTTCGCGCACACTATCTTGTATCCGGCAGCACATCCCTCATGGGGTGATTTTCAGACGATGCTGCTATTGGGAGCGGTAGATATCAACTTAGCGCTGCATTACTCCTCAAAGCAGCTCGGAAAGGCAGCTTCCTCCTCCCAACAGCGCGCTCAATGGTTAGAGCTGGCTCTGCAACGACAAGGTGACCATCCTACATTGCAAAATATGCTTGAGTTACGTCGCCACTTCCAAGCGGAGGGCTGGCCTCACGCTCACCACGCGGCGTTTGCCATTATTACTACCTATGGGCAAACGCTCAGCGTGCCTTCCTACGATTTTTAGCTTATAGTTACAGTATGGCGTTTGAGGATTTTCAGACTAAAGAGTCCGTGGTACTGGTGTATACCGGCGACGGCAAAGGGAAGACGAGCGCTTCGATCGGTTTGTTAGCGCGCGCACTGGGCAATCGTTGGAAGGTGGCCTATATCCAGTTTATTAAGTACTGGGGGGTAGGTGAACATGCCTTTATTCGCGATATTACCCCGTTATTTAAAGACCAACTCTATTTTTATAAAGGTGGTAAGGGGTTTTATGCCGCCGGTGAACTAACCCAGCAACAGGTTACGCCCGAGCAGCATAAGCAAGCAGCAGATGAGACATATGTCGAAGCCCTTAAGGCCGCCAAAAGTGGGGAATACGACCTCGTTATTTGCGATGAAATTAACAATGCCGTGCATGACGGCCTGCTTACTCGCAAGCAACTAGCCGATCTCATTACGCATCGGGATCTGAAGACCAGTCTGTGCCTGACTGGTCGTAACTTCCCCGAAGATTTGTTAGAGCAAGTCGACATCGCCACCGAAATGCACAAGCTAAAGCATCATTTCGATGACAAGTTCCTCGCCAACAAAGGTATTGATTTCTAGCGTGTATTGCTGATCATCTACAATGATGTTATAATTAACTTTTGTATGACGCTCAATCTTACCAAACCTATAGAAGCTCCTGCCGATACCAATCTCCAGCGCCTAGTGGTCGTTCGCAATAAGGTAGCTACTAATGCCAAAGAGGCAGACAATTATATTGCTGACCTAACGTTTTATGGTGGTTTCCGCAATTTCGGGGGCCTTAAAAACTATATAGAAGTCACGACCGAGCTCGACCCAAACCACACTGCAGAAAAGCTTGCCGAAGTAGTACAAGATGGGGACTTAGTCTGGGCACTGGGCGGCGACACCACGGCTACCGATACTGCCAGCTTCCTAAGCCTTAAAGGTTCGCCCGATGCTGTCCTCATGTTCTCCGACCTCGGCAATGCCTGCAACGCCTTTCATGCCACTGTTGATTCCGCCATTGGCAACCGACCTACCGATATCCTCAGAAAAGGAGCAATTAGCGACATCTTTCCGCTGCGAAGTCGTGTTACCGCACCAGGTAGCGAGGAAGCTGCGGGACCTACTGTGGAAGAGATTGCCCTTACTATTCTCTCTGTAGGTGCTATCGCCACTGGTGCTCATATACTCGATCTTCCTAAACATCGTGCTGCGCGCCTGCGTAAAAACCCCAAAACACGCTATCCGTATGAAGTATACGTCTCACTTGCGAAGGCCCTGCCTCGCACGCACACCCTAGAGATTAGCGATCTGGACGGGGAAAACGTGCGGCTCGCGCTGGATGTCATAGCCGCCCACGCGCCTCGCATCGGCAAAGCGGCTATCTTTGATAATGAGATTTTCGAAGATAATTTCCTGTTTGGCACGCTCAAGAACAAACTGCCATGGAACTTGGCGGCAGGCACATATGGCCTTACCCACGGCACGTTGCCAGTGGAGCGCATACCAGCCGGTAGTCCACCAATTAGCTTTAAGATAACTGATTCTCGGCGCAATAATACGGCTATGTATCAGCGCGATGGCCACGCAAAACGACTAGCAAAGGGCAGCATTGTAGCAATTGACCAGGTAGCGCATCACGATAGCACCCGCAAACCCATAAAAGCCGTTTTTGCCACCGCTGACGCCGCCTAAACCGATTGGCACTCACTAGAACGTACTCATACCAATAAGCTGCCCTGACTAACCTGCGCCAAGCTAGTTTTGGTTTGCTACAATGAGGGGCATGAGCAAACAGCGATTGTATATCTTTGTTGGTTACCCGGGTGCAGGCAAGACCACAGTCTCGCGTATTATTGCTACCAAAACTGGTGCTGTACACCTCTGGGCTGATCACGTCCGTCAAGAAATGTTTGGCAAGGCCCGTCTCTCTGAAGAGGAAACGACTCAGTTATATGAAGCATTGAATAGTGAGGCTGACGCGCTGCTGGCAGCAGGCAAGAGTGTGGTGTTCGACACCAATTTCAATTACGCGCATGACCGCGAGCTGCTGCGGCAGCTAGCTGCCAAGCATGGGGCGGAACTCGTACTCATCTGGCTCACTACTCCCGTGGAGATTGCTAAGGAACGTGCGACCGAGATGGCCGAAGGCCACGATACCCGCGTATGGGGCAACATGCCTCTCGAGGATTTTGCACGTATTAGCAATAAACTGCAGCCGCCCACACCAGATGAACAGCCAGTTATCATTGATGGCTCCACCATCGACGAAGCTGTGATTATAGAGCACTTGGATCTGTCATGAGCCGTCGCTTCTCTGTCAATCGACGCCAGAAACCTCTGGTAGCGCTGCTTGTACTCCTCATTAGTTCGCTCGTGTATTTTGGGCAGCAGCACGGCTGGTTTGGTAGTGCCGTAAAGTCGGCCGAAGAGAATCAGCCAGGCTTATATCAGGTTGTCCATTTTGTAGATGGCGACACTATCAAGGTAGACATGAATGGCAAAACCGAGACCCTTCGTTTTATTGGTGTCGACACACCGGAAACGCACAAACCAAACACCCCTGTACAATGTTACGGCCCCGCGGCCGCCAGCTATACCAAAACCATTATTAGTCGAGCAGGCAACAAAGTTCGTCTGGCTTCTGACCCCCACAGCACCAACCGCGACCGCTACAATCGTTTGTTGCGTTACGTCTATCTCCCCGATGGCACGCTGGTAAACGAAAGTCTTATCCAAAATGGCTACGGATTCTATTATCCATATTTTCCCTTCACCAAATCCGCGCAGTTTAAGAAAGATCAAACAGCTGCCCAAACCGCCTTCAAAGGTCTATGGGGCAACTGCCATCCCACCGCTAACAGTGACGGCGGCTACCAGTCCAACCCTGCGGGCAGCTAGTCGACAAATAACGCCGGGTTTACGCGTACGGCTTCCGGAGCCAAGAACACTCGCTGTAGCGAGAACCGTTCAGTAACAGGGTCATAGCCTCGGTGTAGTACTTTCAGGATCACAAAGCAGGTGATAGCCAGCACCATCGTGGGGTACATACGACGTCCGCTTTTTAGACCATGACGCAAGTACGTTTTAGGGCTAAGATAGGCATAGGTACAGAATGAGCGGAACGACGTGGCACCTTGGCGATAGCCAATTGCCGCCACTAAACGCTCGTCAAATCTCACCTCATATCCTGCTTGGTTGGTATGGATGGCTAGGTCAAAATCTTCGTGCAAATGGCCCTCCACGCACGTGGCCCGCTGGACGTTCTGCCACACAGTTCTCCGCAGCGCCATATTGGCGCCCTGCAGTGCGACTTCGCGGCCTAAAACCCGGGCGAAATGGCGACGAAAGAACAAATCTACCCGATTAAACAGCCGGGGAGCTGCCATGTCGTAGTATTCCATTTTTCCACTAACTGCGTCTACGGTGTCGTCGGTAAAGATTTGGCCTAGCTGACGAGTCCAATCTGTCGGTAGAATGGTATCACCATCGATACGAGCGATAATATCTCCGTGTGCCGCGCTAAAACCACGGTTACGTGCAAAAACCACGCCTTGGCGAGTCTCATGCAACAGAGTAACTCCTGGGAAATTAGCCGCAATGTCTGCAGTTGAGTCGGTCGAGTTATTATCAATAACAATAATCTCAAGAAATGGTTGCTTTTGCTTGAGTGCCGCGCGCAAGCAGGCGGCGAGGTGGCTCTCTTCGTTATAAACTGGTATAACTAAGGATATTGTTAACGGTTTCTTCATGATTCTTAACCTTACTATTCTAGCAAATGACAACTAAAAAACAGCTGAAACAATCTATCCTGAACAATCTCTTCGCCGGTTTCTCTGTGGTGGTGGCCTGGAGCAAATTCTTTTTGTCTTCACGCCGCTGGGTGCGACGTATACAAGTAACACTCATTATCATGTTCTTAGTCGTCATCGGTGGCATGTATAGTATCGCTCGGTGGTACATCTGGCAAGAAGGCAATAAACCAACAACACTTGGTGTCAGCTTTATCCCTGATTATGCGAATTACCTTGGTGTCGATCCGCAAGAGACCTTCGATGCATTGATTAATGATATGCATGTGCGGCATTTCCGCCTCGTAAGTTACTGGAGCGATATCGAGACTTCTCCAGGACAGTATGACTTTAGCCAGTTAGATTGGCAGTTCAAGAAAGCCGAAGCCGCCGGAGCTAAAATCAATCTGGCAATTGGACTACGCCAACCCCGCTGGCCAGAATGTCATGCGCCAAGCTTTTACGACACATCCAAGCCCGAAAGTCAGTGGTATCCACAGCTCAAAGCCTACATGAAGGCGACCATTGAACGCTATAAAAACAGCCCAGCACTAGCTGGTTGGCAGCTCGAGAATGAGTACTTCTTGCAAGGCTTCGGCACCTGCCAAAATGATAGTCGAGCACGACTTGTCGACGAAGCCGGGTTAGTGAAACAGCTTGATCCTAAGCACACGCTCATCATCGGGCGTAGCAACAACGCACTCGGCTGGCCAGTAGGGCAGCCCAGGCCAGATGAATTTAGCATCTCCGTATATCGCCGCGTTTGGGACGCCACCGCCACGCATCGCTATCTCGAATACCCTCAACCCGGCTGGTTCTACGCCTTTACGGCCGGTTGGCAAAAGATTTTTACTGGTAAGGATATGATCATCGGCGAGCTCCAGGCCGAAGCTTGGCCACCCAACGCCAAAACGATTCCCGAAACCAGCCTAGCCGAACAGAGCAAATCCATCGACGCTCAGCGCCTCAAAACTACCATTCAATTCGGCAAAGCCACCGGCATGAAAACCGTCGACCTGTGGGGTGCCGAATACTGGTACTACCGCATGCAAGTCCTCCATGACCCCTCACTCTGGAACACCGCCCAACAAGCCTTTAAGGATCCGTCATCCTGAACTCGATTCAGGATCTCTGAAATATGAGCTCTGACGATTTACCGGTCATTGCCGCGATTCCCAACTACAACATGGCTCACTCCCTGGCTGAATTGCTGCCGCAGCTACTCACGCAAGGATACGAACGGATTTATGTGCTCGATGACGCCTCCACCGACAATTCCGCCGAGGTTGTCGCTCACTTTGCGCCCCAAGTAACCTTTGTAGCTGGCGAAACGAACGAAGGGGCCGGCGGTAACCGCAATCGTATCCTCCAAGTTCACAAAGCAGAGTGCATCATCCACTTTTTAGACGCCGATGTGCGGCTTGAAACCACAGATGTAGCCGCCACAGCGCAACAAATTATGGCCAAACTAAATTTAGCGTTTGTAGGTGGTCTGGTACGCGAACCTACGGGCAAACAAAGTCTCTGGAACTATGGACCAGATTCTGTTGCCCTGTATACACTGCTGACCGCCGCCGTTCAGCAGTTCTTTGGTAACCTCCAGGCTCCGCGGCCTTTCTGGCGCCACTGGCTTCGTGCCATCACGCGTCGTGCGCGCAGCGAGTGGCCCGATCCTGCAGTAACACCAGTACGCCGCGCTGTGTATTGGCCAGTGGAGGGTAATCTCCTCATTCGCCGAAGTATCCTGCAGCAGCTAGGCGGCTTTGACGCAACCGTACGTGAATACGATATTATTCCACCCGCCCGCAAAGCTTACGAATTTGGCATGGTAAGTATGTTTGATCCTAGCATTGCTGTGACACACCTCAGTATCGATGTTCGGCACTATAATCGCACTCTAGCGCTCTACAAGGAGTTATATCGCCTGATTAAACGCTATGGGGGCTGGCGCAAGTGGATCTTACCAGAAGGTCGCTTCAAACCCCGTCATAACACTGAAGCAAACAACCATTCGCCGTCATTCCCGATCAGATCGGAAATCCAGTGATAATCGACACCGATAAGCAGGAATTGGCAACTCATATAACTGGATCCTCAGGCAAGCTGAGGATGACGCGGGTTTGCAGGTCGGACTATAATAGGCCGCATCATGATTGACCCTACGCAGTTCGGTGTAAGTTTCTCGATTAAACAATGTCGTAACTTTGGTTTAGATCCACAAGAAACTTTAGGCTGGTTGATTAATAAAGCTGGCTTCCGCCGCTTTCGCCTCATGAGTTACTGGGACGAGCATGAGAAAACGCCCGGGCAGTACGACTTTTCCGAGCTGGATTGGCAGCTCCAGATAATCACGAAAGCGGGCGGAGAAGTCACCTTATGTCTGGGTGCCCGCCAGCCGCGATGGCCTGAAAATCATTGGCCAGCGTGGGCTTGGGAAGCATCCAAACCTGAGCGGAGCGTGGCGCTTTTGCAATATATACGCACCGTCGTGCAACGGTATAAAAATCAGGGCTGTATTGTTAGTTATCAACTCGAGAACGAGGCATTGCTAGTTAATTTTGGTCAGCGGGCCGAAGTCGATCGCCGCCGCTTGCGCGAAGAGTTTGCACTCGTAAAAGCACTGGATCCAGACCGGCCAGTCATCATGACCACCAGCACTTCCTGGGGCATTCCGGTGCGCGAACCCATCCCAAATATCGTCGGCTTCTCCTATTACCGCATCATTTATGGCTCTCGCGGTTACAGCAAAGCCTTTCACACGCCGACGCTACATCGTATCCGGAAATGGCTGATTTATGAACTCCTTAATCGGCCCGTGTTTATTCACGAACTTCAGCTGGAGCCTTGGGGACCGCAGGCTATCTGGAAGATGTCTAGTGGTGAACAAGCGAAGTCTATGGGCATCGACAATATTCAGCGCAATATCCAGCTCGCTCGCAAGGTAAAAGCGCCACCCATAGACCTCTGGGGTGGGGAATGGTGGTATTGGCGTCTCAAGCAGGGCGATGCCTCTATCTGGCAAGCCGTAGAAGCTGCCACTCAGCCAAGATAAATAAAGAAATAATATGCTTATGTTGTCAATAGTGCTTATGTACGGTACAATATCTCTGTTATGAAAAAGAAGGCCAACCAGCCAAAGACTATTAGCAATCGGCGAGCACGACACGACTATGAGCTCGGCGATAGTTTAGTCGTGGGCTTGGAACTGACCGGCCGCGAGACTAAGGCACTGCGCATGGGCCACGGCCAACTGCGCGGCGCTTACGTAACTGTTAAAGGCAACAGTAACGAACTCTTGCTTATTAACGCTACTATCAGCCCTAGTAGCGGTATCCCAATCCCAGAAAGTGAGCAAACTCGTGCTCGCAAGCTCCTGGCCAAGCGCCGTGAAATCAACGCCCTCATCGAAGCCAAGCAGCAGGGCCGTACCATTGTGCCGCTGGAAATGCTCACCCAAGGCCGCTTCATCAAACTTCGCATCGCCGTCGGCAAAGGTAAAAAGCTATACGACAAACGTCAAACACTCAAAAAACGCGATACCGATCGCCAAATCAACCGCGCGCTAAAAAGACAGTAATATTTCTTACATTCATGCCAAGCATAAGCCTATACTGTTAAGGCAACTTTGGGCCACACAAGATTATGACTCCATTTACGCCACTAGAACTCCAGGAACGGATACGCTGGTACTGCAAAGCCCGTGGGTGGTATGTATTAGCTATTGCCATTCCTGGTTTGATTTCACTCATCACTCAGTACGGCTTGTCAAACCATCAAGTACTCCAGGATCTCCTGATCGTACTCGCAGCATTACTCCTTAACACCGTTATGTACGCCTTAACATTTTGGCGACCACACTGGCAGCTCTATTTTGAAATACTCGCCTACACCCAAATTGCTTTCGACCTTGGGATCATGACAGGTGCTATTTTTGTTAATGGCGGGCTGGAAACGCCAATTTCCATGCTGTACTGCATACCCATTCTTATGTCAGGGGCAATCCTGAGCTGGCGTAGCGTGTACGCCACGGGCTTTGCCGCTACGCTCCTCACTATAACCTTCGCACTCTTAGATTTTTCAGGCACTTTACACTCTGGTAGCGTTGCCGCACCGGCCATTCACATGTACGCCCACTACTTTGTTCCAACGCTTGTCATTACGGTCACCATTCTCCTTACCGTTACCGTCATTGCAGACTTCGTGGGCCGCCTAGTTCGCCAGCGTACCGAATATGCTCATGAGCTCGAAGCCGTTAATGCAGAAAAGGCAAAGACAGAGGCCATTATTAAGACTATGGGAAGTGCCTTAGTGAGCCTCGACACAAAAGGCAGAATAACAATGGTGAACGATAACTTTGAGTATCTTACGGGCTGGCGTCGCGATGAGGCACTTGGCAAATCACTAAGTGAGGTACTCCCTATGATCGACCCCTACGGCAAACGAGTACCGGACGACGAACGGCCAGCCATGCAACTGTCCGCACTTGGCAGTCATGGGAACTACCACACTCGGACCGTGAACCACTACAGTTATATCCGTAAGAATGGCACCAGCTTCCCGTTCATCTCCAGCCTCGCGCGAGGCTGGAGATGAACGGGAA